>Ga0222420_100002_pt1 | contig 1187668 bp, 1030 predicted proteins | sample 3A2ome_FD_182470 | JGI IMG/M metagenome (GOLD analysis project Ga0222420, IMG submission 182470) | Enriched microbial communities from leaf-cutter ant dump, University of Wisconsin, Madison, United States - 3A200A (version 2) | ecosystem: Environmental > Terrestrial > Nest > Insects nest >... | reverse complement strand
CAGTTGCAGGCCGACGTAGCCGAGACCGGCCGCCCAGCGCGCCAGACCGTCCAGGCTGTCGAACGGCGGCGACCCGCCCACGAACTGAGCCAGGAATAGGCCAGGTCCCTTGATCGTCCTCATGGCGGTCCCCTTGTCTCCAATCCGCGCGGCCGGCGGTTCGCACGCCAGCTTACATATCGTTTCAAGAGGAGGTAAGTCCTTTCCTCGCCTTCCGAACCGATCGCTGGCGCGGCGGCCGGCGCTCAGGCCGGCGGCGGCAGGATCTTGCCGGGGTTGAGGATGTTTCCGGGATCGACGGCCGCCTTGATCGCCCGCATCAGCGCAACAGCCGCATCCCCGAACTCCTCGCGCATGTAGGCGATCTTGCCCGAGCCGATGCCGTGTTCGCCGGTCGAGGTGCCGCCGACGGAAATCGCATAGCGGATCAGCTCGGCGTTGATCGAGCCGACGCGGTCCAGTTCGGCCCGATCATCAGGATCGACGGCGAACATGACGTGGAAATTGCCGTCGCCGACGTGGCCGAGGATGGCTGCCGTGGCACCGGCCTCCTCCACGAGGTCGCGGGCGAGCGCCACCGCGCCGGCCAGCTCGGAGATCGGCACGCAGATGTCGGTGGCCCAGCCCTTCGAGCCGGTGCGGGCGGCCAGCACCGCGTAGAAGGCATCGTGCCGCGCCTTCCATAGCCGCGAGCGGTCTTCCGGTGTCGTCGCCCAGTCGAAGGCGGCGGCGCCATAATCGGCGACGATGCCGCGCACCGTCTCCACCTGCTCGGCAACGCCCTTTTCCGAGCCGTGGAACTCGAACACCAGCGTGTCGCCGGCCGGCAGCGCCAGCTTGGAATAGGCGTTGGTGTAGTTGATGAGCCGCTTCTCCATCAGCTCGACGCGGGCGATCGGCACGCCGTACTGGATGACGGCGATCGCCGCCTCGGCGGCAGAGACGAGGTCGGGAAAGCGGCAGGTGGCGGCGGCGGCCGCCTCGGGAATGCCGGAAAGGCGCAGCGTCACCTCGGTGATGATGCCGAGCGTGCCCTCCGAGCCGACGAACAGCCGGGTGAGGTCGTAGCCGGCCGCCGACTTGCGGGCGCGGCTCGACGTGCGGATCACCTCGCCGCTGGCCAGCACGACGGTCAACGACAGTACGGTCTCGCGCATGGTGCCGTAGCGGACGGCATTGGTACCGGAGGCGCGCGTTGCCGCCATGCCGCCGATGGTGGCGTTGGCGCCGGGATCGACCGGGAAGAACAGGCCCTGGTCGCGCAGATAGGAATTGAGGTCCTCGCGCGTCACGCCGGCCTCGACGGTGCAATCGAGATCGTCGGGGCTGACGCGCAGGATCTTCCGCATGCGCGTGAGATCGAGCGACAGGCCGCCGTGGAGGGCGCCGAGATGACCTTCGAGCGAGGTGCCGGCGCCGAAGGCGATCACCGGAATGCCCTCGGCGGCGCAGAGCTTCACCGCCTCGGCCACCTCTGCGGTGCTCTCGGCGAAGAACACGGCGTCCGGACCGGCGATGGCATGGTGGGTCTCGCCGCCGCCGTGCTGCTCGCGCAGCGCCTGGGAGCGGGAGAAACGGGCGCCGTAGCGGGTGGCCAGCGTCGAGAAAGCTTGACTGTCTTCGTGCATCGCTCAGCCGCCGAATTCGATGATTTCGAGGCCGGCATTGTAGTCGGTGGCGTAGATCAGCCCGGCGGCGTCGACGAACACGTCGGCCGACTGGATCACCTGGGGCCGGCCGGGGCGGCGGTCGGTCATGATGCGCGGCGCCGCCGGCACCAGCGCGCCGGTCTCGCGGGGACGATAGGGGTCGGAGATGTCGAAGGCGCGGATGCCGGCGTTCTGCCAGGTGGCGAAAATCAGGGTGTCCGAGACGAAGCTGCCGGGGCGGTTCTCGTGGAGATTATGCGGACCGAAGTGGCCGCCCTTCCGGACGTAGTCGATCTCGTCCGGCACCGGCAGCGTCGAGATGGACACCGGGTTCGCGGGCTCGCGGATATCGAACAGCCAGGTCAGCTTGCGGCCGTCCTCCTCGTTGTCGAACACTGCTTCGTCGGCCACCACCAGCAGGTCGCGGGCCGGCAGCGGCAGGGCGGAATGGGTGCCGCCGCCATAGGGCGGGCACCAGTTGCGATGGACGATGAGCTTCGGCGCGGAACGGTCTGAAATATCGAGCAAAGTCAGGCCGCCGTCGCGCCAGCAGGCATAGGCGGTGTCGCCGTGGACGAGGGCATGGTGCAGCGCCCAGCGCCGCCCTTCCGGCGCAGCCGGCACTTCGTCGGCCGCCTTGTTCATGCCCGGCAGCCACCATTTGCCGGCGATCAACGGCTTGGTCGGATCGGCGAGATCGATAGTGACGAAGATGTAGTCGGTGAAGCCGGGCAGCAGCGCCGAGGCATAGGCCCAGCGGCCGCCGACATACCAAAGGCGATGAAAGCCGATGCCGCCGGAATCGAGCTGACCGATCTTTCGCGGCTGGTCGGGCGTCGAAATGTCGTAGACGGTCATGCCGGCCGTCCACGCCTGCTTGCGGGCGGCGCCGGCGAAGGTGTCGCCAATCGATTTGGTATAATAGACCTTCTCGTCCTGCGCGACATCGACGTCGGCGAACAGGTCGAGCGCGTTGATCACCAGCAACAGGTCGTCGTGCGCCTGGAGATGGATATTCCAGGTGTTGTCAGGCGCCGGCACGTAGGTGACCTCGCCGGGTTTCCTCGGATCGCGGACGTCGACAATCGAAAAGCCGCGCGACCAGGGATGGCCGACATAAGCGAAGCCGCGATGCACCATCAGTTGCATACCGTCACCGCGGCCGCCGATGTCGGAATGGCCGATCAGCTTCATGTTGCGGGAATAGTCGGGGGTCGGCAGATCAAGGCTCATCGGGGCACCGGAACGCTGTAGAATCGTAGGCGCCGCGCGAGGCGGCGCCCGTTCGTGGATGAAAAGCAGCCGAAGATTACTGCTTCGGCGCCGGAATCCAGCTCGCCGTGGCGGCGTCGGACGCGCTGAAGGCCGGGAACTTCTGCTGCAAGTCCTCGATGGTCTCGATCTTGTTGTTTACGAGATCGTCGCGGATGACCAGCGTCGGCTGGAGCAGCACGGAGTGGCCGGGGTCCTGACCGGCGATAGCCAGCGACACGGCGCGCACCGCCACCTCGCCGACCACGGCGGCGTTGGTGGCGGCGGTGGCCACCCAGGCGCTGTCCGGCTCGATCATCAACTGGATGTCGGCGGTGGAGGTGTCGACGCCGTAGATCTTCACCTTGTCGGAGACGCCCAGTTCGTCGGTGGCGAGCTTGACGCCCTTGGCGAACTCGTCCCAGGGCGTGAAGATCACCGAGATGTCCGGATTGGCGCGCAGCACCGCCTTGGTCTGGTCGGCGACCGAGGCCGGCACGGTGTCGTTGACGACGCCCCAGACGGCCTTCTCGGTGAGATTGTGCTTGTCGACGAATTCCTTGAACACGGCGTAGCGGCGGTCGAGCGGCGCGAAGCCGGCGACGTAGACGGCGCCGGCGGTGAAGCCGTCGCCCTTGTCCTTGACCGCCTGTTCGAGGACGAGGCGGGCCATGTCCTTGTCGCTCTGCTCGATCTGCGGGATGGCCGGGTTGTCGAGATCGACGTCGTAGGCGACCACCTTGATGCCGGCGTCGAGCGCCTTCTGGGCGACGTCCTTCAGCACTTCCGGCCGGCCGTTGTTGATGACGATGCCCTTGACGCCGCGGTTGATCGCCTGCTCGACGAGGTTGCGCTGGGTGTCGTTGTCGTTGCGGGCCTGCGACAGCGTCAGCGTGACGCCGAGCGCCTCGGCCTGCCGCTTGGTGCCGGCCTCGAAAGCCTGCAGCCAGTCGCCGCTGCCGAGGAAGGAGACGACGGCGATCTCGACGCTGCCCTTGTCGAAGGGGGCGGGGGCGCCGGCAAGGCCCTCGGCATGGGCGGGGGAGACGAGGAGGGCGGCGCCGACCGCGAGGCCGGCGGGAAGGAACGAGGTCTTCATGGGGTTTCCGTTGCTGGGAGTTGCGGGGTCAAAGGGTCAGGAGCGGGCACGGCCGAGGCCGTAGGTCATGGCGAGCGCGCCGACGAGCACGGCGCCCTTCACGAAATCCTGCGTGTAGTAGGGGGCGTTGAGCATGGTGAGGCCGTTGAGCAGCACGCCGACGAACACGGCGCCGACCACGGTGCCGAACACGTTGGGCCGGCGCAGGCCGAGCACCGTGAAGCCGATCAGCGAGGCGGCGACGGCGTCCATCATCAGCGACGAGCCGGAGGAGACGTCGCCGCGGCCGACGCGGGCGGCCACGACGATGCCGCCCAGCGAGGCGAGTGTGCCGGAGATGACGTAGGCGATCACCTTCAGCTGGGCCGTCGAGGCGCCGGCCAGGCGGGCGGCCAGCTCGTTGCCGCCGGTGGCGAACAGCAGGCGGCCAACGCGGGTGTGCTCGGTCAGCACGTAGAGCACCACGGCGACGGCCAGCGTCAGCAGCACCGGCACCGGGAGGACGCCGCCGAGGCTGGAGCGGCCGATGGTCAGGAACAGCGGGTCGTACTTGCCGAGGGCCGTCGAGCCGTCCTCCAGGATCAGGCCGGCGGAGATCGAGCGGCCGGCGGTCGGGATGAGCTGGAGGCCGGTGAGCAGGAACATCATGGCCAGAGTCGTCAGCATGTCGGGGATGCGCAGGCGGACGATCAGGAAGGAATTGATCAGGCCGATGGTGGCGCCGAAGGCCAGCACCAGCGGCACGGTGACGAACACGCCCAACTGCCAGACGATCATCGCGTAGCTCGCCGCCATCACCGACGAGGCGGCGACGGCGCCGACCGACAGGTCGAAGCCGCCAACGGCCATGGAAATGGTGACGCCGGCGCCGAGGATCGCCACCACGGCGACGGCCTGCAGAATGCTCATCAGGTTGTTGATGCCGATGAAGGCGGGCTGGGCGGCGGTGAAGCCGACCATCAGCGCGGCGAGCAGGATGAAGATGGCGCCGTCGCGGACGATATCGCCGAGGCGATGGACCGGATGGGGGCCGGCCGCCGGGGCCGGCACGGCGTCGCTGTCGGACGTCATGGATGGTCTTCCTGAAGTGCGATCGTGCCGCCGGAGGCGGCGGGAACGAGGGAATGGCCGTCGAGCACCACGACGCGATCGGCCACCTCGGCCGCCTCCTCGGGGTCGGAGGTGGCGATCAGCGTGGCGCGGTCGGCGTGGCGGCGAAGGGTGGCGATGATGTCCTGGCGGGCGCCGAGGTCGACGCCCTGGAACGGCTCGTCGAGCAGCAGCACGCGGCTCGGCTCGGCCTCCCAGCGGGCGATCACCGTCTTCTGCTGGTTGCCGCCGGACAGCGACCAGACCGAGGCGGCAGGCGAGGCGGCGCGGATGCCGAGCCGGGAGATTGCGCGGGCGCCCTCGGCAGTCTCGCGCTCGCCGAGGATGAAGCCGGACGGGAACCAGCGGTCGAGATGCGGCAGGCTGATCGAGGCGCGCACCGCCTCGCCCGGCCAGCCGGCCGGCATCAACGACGTGCGATGACGATCCTCACCAGCCATGACGACCCCGGCTGCGATGGCTTCGGCCGGATCGTGCGGTGCATAAGGCCTTCCGTCGAGCCACATCTTACCTGCCGCAAAGCGACCTTCACCGAAGATGCCGGTGAGAAGCCGGCTCTTGCCGGCGCCAAGTACGCCAGTCACCGCCACCACCTCGCCGGCGTGGAGATCGAGGTCGAACGGCCGGGCGTGCGGCAACAGGCGGATGTTCTTCAGGCTGAGCACCGGCGGACCGGCCGGCCGGCGAGCGTCGGGATGGGCGGCGGCCAGCGGTCGGCCGATCATCGTTTCGACGGCGGCGTCGAAGTCGACCGGGCGGCGGAAGCTGCCGGCGTTGCGGCCACCGCGCAGCACCTCGACCCGGTCGGCCAGCGCCTCGAGGTCGGCGAGGCGGTGCGAGATGTAGAGAATGGCGATGCCGCGGCCGGCCAGATCCTTCAGCACGGCGTAGAGGCGCCGCGCCTCGCTGCCCGACAGGCTGGCGGTCGGCTCGTCGAGGATGAGGAGTTCCGCCTTGTGGCCGATGGCGCGGGCGATGGCGACCAGTTGCCGGTCGGCGGCCGGCAGATCGGCGAAGTCGTGGTCGAGCGGCAGATGGAAGCCGGCTTCCTCGACGAGGACGCGCGCCCGCTCGCGCACGCGGCGGCGCGTCAGGAAGAACGGCGTCGCGCCGTCGGCATAGCGGTCGAGCAGCAGGGAATCGGCCACCGTCAGGCCGGGAATGCCGACGACGCCGGTCGACTGGTGGACGGTGACGATGCCGGCCGCCGTCGCCTCGGCCGGGGAATGGGGCGAAAAGGGCCGGCTGCGGAGGCGGATATCGCCGGCGTCGGCTTCGATCACCCCGGCCAGAATCTTCACCAGCGTCGACTTGCCGGCGCCGTTCGAGCCCATCAGCGCGACGATCTCGCCGGCCTCGACGTCGAGCGAGGCGCCGGCCAGCGCCCGCGTCGACCCGAAGGCCTTGAAGACATTGCGAAGAGAGACGAGCGCCATCTGCCCCGACCAAAAAACTGGACTACCGGCCGATGGTATCGGGGCGACCCGGCGGCAGACAAAGCATGGCGGGCGAATTGTCCGCCAAGGAAGGGAATTGGAATCTACTTTCTTTCCTGCCTGTAGGATTTCATTCTCAACAATGGCCGATGTATCTACGGTTGTGGTGGGGCGCCTCTCTCCCGGCCGTCGGCGACGCTGCCCGAAATCCCCAATCAAATCAGTACTATCACGTATCCCTCGTTCTCGAAGCCGTCCGGATTTCCGGACGGTCCTCCACGGTCCGCGTCCGAGTTTCCGGAAAGGCCGGCCGGCGGCTCCAAGAAATAAATCGATGAAACAGGCGGTTAACCGGCGAGCCCGATTGGCACGGCAAATGCCATTCCCTGAGGCATGCGACGGCCGTCTTCCGAGGAGGGAACAAGGACGGAAGGCCGAAGCCCACCTCGGCGCCGGAGGAGATGCCGGACGGCCGACAGCCCAGGAGAGAGGCCAGCCATCGCCGATGGCCGGCCGGAGGAGAACGACAATGACGGACATCACGCAGAACGACGCGATCGCGACGGAGACGGGCAGCAGCCTTCTCTCCCGCGTCGCCGCCTACAAGGTCGGCCCGGTGCCGCTGCCGCTTTATCTCGCCATCGCCGCCGTGGTGTTCGGCGCCTCGGTGATCGGCAAGCTGCCGGCCGACATGATCGGCGGCTTTGCCGCCATCATGGTGCTGGGCTTCCTGCTCGGCGAGATCGGCGGCCGCATTCCCTATCTGAAGAGCATCGGTGGCTCGGCCATCCTCTGCCTGTTCGTGCCGTCGGCCATGCTCGGCTACGAGGTGATGAACCCGGCGACGTCCGACGCCATCAAGGCGGTAATGAAGACGTCGAACTTCCTCTACCTCTACATCGCCTGTCTGGTCACCGGCTCGATGCTCGGCATGAACCGCAGGGTGCTGATCCAGGGCTTCCTCAAGATGTTCGTGCCGCTCGCCGTCGGCACGCTCGCCGCCGTGGCGGCCGGCGGACTGGTCGGCATGGCCTTCGGCTACGAGTTCAAGCACACCTTCTTCTTCATCGTCATGCCGATCGTCGCCGGCGGCATCGGCGAAGGCATCCTGCCGCTGTCGCTCGCCTATGCCGATATCCTCGGCACGGCGCAGCCGGCGCTGATCGCCTCGCTGATCCCGGCCGCCCTGATCGGCAACGTGGTGGCCATCATCTCCTCGGGCGTCCTGAAGCGCATCGGCGAAAAGAAGCCGCGCTATTCCGGCAACGGCCTGCTGGTCCGCACCGGCGACGACAACGAACTCCTGAAGGAGATGGCCGTCGAGAAGAAGCTCGAACTGCCGCTGATGGGCGCCGGCCTGCTGATGGCCTGCGCCATGTTCATCCTTGGCGCCTTCCTGTCGCCGTTCACCGGCATTCCCGGTCCGATCCTGATGATCATCGGCGCGGCGCTGCTCAAGGTGTCGAAGCTGATCCCCGAGCGGATGGAGACCGGCGCCCACCAGATGTACAAGTTCATGACCACCAACATGACCTTCCCGCTGCTGGTCGGCCTCGGCACGCTCTACGTTCCCTGGAACGACCTGATCGCCGCCTTCACGCCGGCCTATTTCGCCATCTGCGCCGCCACGGTGCTGGCGATGGTCTCCTCGGGCTGGTTTATCGGCAAGCTGCTCGGCATGTACGAAGTGGAAGCGGCCATCGTCACCTGCTGTCACTCGGGCCTCGGCGGCACCGGCGACGTCGCCATCCTCTCGGCGTCGAACCGCATGGGCCTGATGCCCTTCGCCCAGATTTCCACCCGTATCGGCGGCGCCGGCATGGTGGTGCTGGCGGTGTTCCTGCTGAAGATGTTCGGCTGATCTCCCGTCTCCAAAATGCGACGGCCGTCCGGCTTTCCCGCCGGGCGGCCCTGCGCTATCGGTGAACAAGACAGCGCTGGCGGGAGGAGCCGCATTGGCCGGGAAAGCCGAGAGCATCGCGCCGAAACGCCGCTGGCTGCGCCTTGCGGCGGTGTTGCCGCTCGCCGGCGCCCTTGCCGTCGCTGCCATCGTCGCCCTGGTCGCCTATCGCGTCGTCTTCGATCTGTCGCTGTCGACCACCCGCGCCAGTGCCGGCCACCGGCTCGACCTCTACGCGGCGAGCTTCGAGCGCGAGGTCAGCCAATACGCGAACTATCCTTATGTCATGGCGCTGGACGGCACCGTCCTGGCGCTCCTCGACGCCCCCGCCGACGCAATGCTGCGCCACCGGGCCGACCTCTATTTCGAGGCGCTGAACGACCGCATCGGCACGCTCGACGTCTACCTGCTCGACCTGACCGGCCGGGTGATCGCCTCCAGCAACTGGGACAAGTGGGACAGCTTCGTCGGTCGCGATCTTTCCTACCGGCCTTATTTCCAGAATGCCCACACCGACCGGGTGACCCGCTTCTACGGTATTGGCACCACCAACCGTCAGCCAGGCTATTTCCTGGCCACCGCCATCGCCCGCGGCGGCGATACGCTGGGCATCGGCGTCGTCAAGGTCAGCCTTGGCCAGCTCGAACGCTCCTGGGCGTCGGCGGAGTCGCCGGCCATCCTCAGCGACGAGCACGGCGTGGTGGTGCTTTCCTCGGTACCGGCTTGGAAATACGGCACGCTGACGCCACTCGACGACGCGGCGCGGCGGCAGATCGCCGAGGCGCAGCAGTACAACGATCGGCCGCTGTCGCCGATCGGCCTCGTGCCTCTGCGCGATCTCGGCGGCGGTACGCGCATCGTCCGCCTGCCGGGCACCGCCGGGCCGGGCGGCAGCTTCTCGACCGAGGGCTTGTTCCTCGCCGAGAGCCGGGCGATGCCGGAGACGCCGTGGACGTTGACCGTGTTCACCGACCTCTCGGAGATGGACGATCTCGCCCGCCTGTGGGCGGCGCTGGCCGGCCTCGGCAGCCTGCTTCTCATCGGCCTGTTCGCTGTCTGGCGCCAGCGGCGGCGGCACCTGCGCGAACTGCTTGAGGCGCGCGGCGCCCTCCAGCGCGCCCATGACCACTTGGAGACCCAGGTGGCCGAGCGGACGGCAGCGCTGTCGGCCACCAACGAGCGGCTGCGCCGCGAAGTGGCGGAGCGCGAGCGGGCCGAGCGCACGCTGCGCGACGCCCAGTCGGGCCTGGTACAGGCCAGCAAGCTCGCCAGCCTCGGCCAACTGTCGGCCGGCATCGCCCACGAGCTGAACCAGCCGCTCGCCGCGCTGGTCACCCTGTCGGGCAACGCCGTCAGGTTCCTCGAACGTGGCGACCTCGCCACGGTGCGCGGCAACCTCGAACGGGTGCGGCCGCTCGTCGAGCGCATGGGCCATCTCACCGGCGAGCTGAAGATGTTCGCCCGCAAGTCGTCCGGCGAGCCGCAGCGCGTCGGCCTCCGCAAGCTCGTCGACGATGTGCTGTTCCTGCTCAATCACCGCCTGACGCGCGGTCCTGTTACGGTGAGCGTCGACATCGACGGCAGCGACATCGCCCTCTGGTGCGACCCTAACCGCTTCGAGCAAGTGCTGCTCAACCTGATCGGCAACGCGGTCGACGCCATGGAGGGCAGCGGCGACCAGCGCATCGCCGTCTCCGCCCGCCGCGAGGGCGATTTCGCCCGCATCGACATCCGCGACAGCGGGCCTGGCCTGCCGCCCGACCGGCTCGACCATATGTTCGAACCTTTCTTCACCACCAAGGCGCCGGGCGTCGGCCTCGGGCTCGGCCTCGCCATCTCGGCCGGCATCATCCGTGATTTCGGCGGCGAGCTGACGGCCGCCAATGCCGAGGAGGGCGGGGCAATTTTCTCGATGACCATTCCGAGCGGTCCCGGAGAGGCGACATGACCAAGGCGACGGTTGACGATCTCAGGGTACTGATCGTCGAGGACGATCCGGACGTGCTGCTTGGCTGCGAGCAGGCATTGCAGCTTGATGGCATGCAGACGATCGGCACCGGCTCGGTGGAGGCGGCGCTGCGGCTGGTCGCCGAGGCGCGGCCCGGCGTCATCGTCTCCGACGTGCGCCTGCCCGGCCGCGACGGCCTGGCGCTGCTCAAGGACATGCAGGCGATCGACGCCGATCTGCCGGTGATCCTGATCACTGGCCATGGCGACGTGCCGCTCGCCGTGCAGTCGATGCGCTCCGGCGCCTACGATTTCATCGAGAAGCCCTTCGCGCCGGAATATCTGGTCGAGGTGGTGCGGCGGGCGCGCGAGAAGCGGGCGCTGACGCTGGAGGTGCGCCGCCTGCGCCACAAGCTCGCCGACGGCGGTCGGCTCGAAAGCCGCATCATCGGCCGCTCGCCGGCCATCGTGAAACTGCGCCGCGTCGTCGCCGACATCGCCGGCACCAACGCCTCGGTGCTGATCGACGGCGACACCGGCACCGGCAAGGAGCTGGTCGCCCGCTGCCTGCACGACGAGAGCCCGCGCCGCAAGGGCCATTTCGTGGCGATCAACTGCGGCGGCCTACCCGAGCATCTGGTCGAGAGCGAACTGTTCGGCCACGAGGCCGGCGCCTTCACCGGCGCCGCCAAGCGCCGCATCGGCAAGATCGAGCACGCCAGCGGCGGCACGCTGTTCCTCGACGAGGTCGAGACCATGCCGGTCAGCGTGCAGGTCAAGCTGCTGCGCGTGTTGCAGGAGCGGACGCTGGAGCGGCTCGGCTCCAACACGCCGGTCGCCGTCGACTGCCGCATCGTCGCCGCCGCCAAGGGCGACCTCGGCAAGATGGCGGCCGAGGGCCGTTTCCGCGCCGACCTCTACTACCGGCTGGCCGTCGCCTCGCTGACGCTGCCGGCGCTGCGGGACCGCCGCGAGGACATCCCGCTGCTGTTCGCCCACTTCGCCGAGCAGGCGAGCGTCGTGCATGGCCGGCCGGCGCCGGCGCTCGACGAGACGCGCCTCGGCAGGCTGATGGCCTATGACTGGCCGGGCAATGTGCGCGAACTCAGGAATGTCGCCGACCGCTGCGTGCTGGGCATCGAGATGGGCTTTCCGCCCTTCGCCGAGGTAGCCGCCGGGGAGCCGCCGTCACTGACCGAAGCGGTCGAAGCCTTCGAGCGGGCGCTGATCGTCGACGCGCTCGGCCGCGCCGGCGGCAGCATCGGTCGCACGGCTCAGGCGCTGCGCATTCCGAAGTCGACGCTGCACGATCGCATGAAGCGCCTCGGCATCGCCGGCGGCCCGGAGCCTCGTACCGGCTGAAACGCACTGTCGCCGCCGTCAGAGCTGCCCGCCATCAGCCTCCGCAAACCTTTGCGTTTCGGAGTGCGAGTCCTAACCCATTAAGATTTCTATATATTTTATATAGTCCGCTCGTGGATTGAAAACGCAACCATATCGCGGCTTGAAAGTATATCCGTGGTCTCCAAGGATACAAAATTTCAGTATTGGCAACGAGAATACGGTACAATTTTCCACTTTAGCAATTTAACTTTTGTTAGCAAACAATACTTACGCTGTAAGTCTCGATTTTTGGGGGATCAGGAGGACTAAGTGAGAAAACTTATCGGCAGTTCTATTGTTCTGCTTATGATGTCCAGCAGTCTGGCTGGCGCCGGGGTGCAGATCACCATCGCGACCGTCAACAACGGCGACATGGTGCGCATGCAGGGGCTGACCGACGAGTTCCAGGCGGCGCATCCTGATATCACGCTCAACTGGGCGGTGATGAGCGAGAACGAGCTGCGCCAGAAGGTGACGACCGACATCGCCACCAAGGGCGGCAAGTACGACGTGCTGACCATCGGCACCTACGAAGCGCCGATCTGGGCCAAGCAGGGCTGGCTGAAGGAACTGACCTTCGACGCCAGTTACGACGTCGACGATCTGCTGCCGGCCATCCGCGCCGGCCTTACCCACGAGGACAAGCTCTACGCCGCGCCGTTCTACGGCGAGTCGTCGATGGTCATGTACCGCACCGACCTGATGGAGAAGGCCGGCCTGACCATGCCAGACGCGCCGACTTGGGCGTTCATCGCCGACGCCGCCCGCAAGATGACCGACCGCGCCGCCGGCGTGAACGGCATCTGCCTGCGCGGCAAGGCGGGCTGGGGCGAGAACATGGCCTTCATCACCGCCATGTCCAACTCCTTCGGCGCCCGCTGGTTCGACGAGAACTGGCACCCGCAGTTCGACCAGCCGGAGTGGAAGCAGACGCTGCAGTTCTACGTCGACCTGATGAAGGACGCCGGCCCGGCCGGCGCCGAGAACAACGGCTTCAACGAGAATCTCGCGCTGTTCAACGACGGCAAGTGCGGCATGTGGATCGACGCGACGGTCGCCGCCTCCTTCGTCACCAACCCCGCTTCGTCGACGGTGGCCGACAAGGTCGGCTTCGCGCTGGCGCCTGACAACGGCCTCGGCAAGCGCAGCAACTGGCTGTGGGCGTGGAACCTCGCCGTGCCCGCATCGTCGCAGAACGCCGACGCGGCGCAGACCTTCATCGCCTGGGCGACCTCCAAGGAATACACCGCGCTGGTGGCCTCCAAGGAGGGCTGGGCCAACGTGCCGCCGGGCACGCGTGGCTCGCTCTATCAGAACGAGGAGTATCTCAAGGCGGCGCCGTTCGCCAAGATGACGCTCGACTCGATCAACACCGCCGACCCGAAGAACCCGACCGTCAAGCCGGTGCCCTATACCGGCGTCCAGTTCGTGGCCATTCCGGAGTTCCAGGGCCTCGCCACCACCATCGGCCAGCAGTTCTCGTCGGCGCTGGCCGGCAAGGTCGCGGTGGACGCGGCGCTGGCGTCGGCTCAGTCCAACGCCACCCGCGAGATGACCCGGGCGCGCTACATCAAGTAAGCCGGCCGGTCGGCCGGAGCGGGAGGCGGGCATCGTCCGCCTCCCCATCGCCTTTGGGGGGTCCCATGCGTTTCACCATCAAGACCATGCTGTTCACCGTCCTGGCGGCGATGATCCTCGTCAGCGGCGCGCAGGGCCTTTACGGGCTCGTCGAGCTGCGCGCCTCGAACGCCGATCTTCGGCACTTCAGCCAGACCGAGCTGCCCCGCGCCAACCTCATCGGCCTGCTCAAGGACGATTTCGCCAATTTCCGTCTCGCCGAGGCGACCATCCTCGCCGCCATGGACGACGCCACGCGCGAAGCCGCCGTGCTCGACGCCGAGAAGGCGATGAGCGGCGTCAACACGCGCCTCATCGCGCTCGGCGAGACGTCGGCCGCCGCCGCGGACCAGACTGACATCGCCAGTTTCTCCAAGCTCTGGCGCGACTATGTCGATCGCCATCAGAGCTTCTCGGATCTCGCCAATTCCGGCAACTTCAACCTCGCCACCGACCTCTACGTCGGCGAGCTGGGCAAGATGCACGCCGATGCCGCCGACATCCTGTCGGGCCTCGCCTTCCGCGGCGAGGACGCCGCCAACGCGGCGGCCGGCGCGGCGGAAGCCAACTACACCTATGCCAGCCTCGGCATCATCTCGGCCATCGCGCTGTCGGCGGTGGCCGGCTGCCTTGCCATGGTGTTCGTCTGGCTCGGCCTGTCGCGGCCGCTGATCCGCATCTCGACGGCCATGCGCCGCATCGCCCGCGGCGAACTGTCGACCGAAGTTCCGGACCTGCGCTTCCCCTGGGAGGTCGGGCAGATGGCGTCGGCGCTCGGCGTGCTGCGCGACAACCTCTCGGAGGCAGAGGCCATGCGTGCTCTCGAAAGCGAGCGCGAGCAACAGGCGGCTGAGGCGCTGGTCGAGGAGCGCAACCGCATCGCCGATACGTTCCAGGATTCGATGGGCTCGCTGACCGCCGCCTTCGTCGATGCCTCGCGCACGCTGGCTTCGGCGGCGCAGGGCCTGTCGGCCACCGCCGAGCAGACGTCGCGGCAGGCGCAGGCGGTGGCCGGGGCGGCCGAGGGCGCCTCGTCCAACGTTCAGGGCGTTGCCTCGTCGACCGAGGAGCTGTCGGCGTCGGTGCGGGAGATCAACACCCAGGTCAACCAGTCGGCGTCGATCGCCGAGCAGGCGTCGCGGCTGGCGACGCGTACCGAGTCCAACGTCCGCAACCTGTCGACGGCCGCCACGGAGATCGGCGAGGTGGTGAACCTGATCTCGGCCATCGCCGAGCAGACCAACCTTCTGGCGCTTAACGCCACCATTGAGGCGGCGCGGGCCGGCACGGCCGGGCGCGGCTTCGCGGTCGTCGCCTCGGAGGTGAAGTCGCTCGCCGGCCAGACCGGCAAGGCGACCGAGGAGATTTCCCGCAAGGTGAAGGAGATCCAGGAGGCCACCGACCAGACCGTGGGATCGATCGGCGACATCGTGCAGGCCATCGAGCAGGTGCGCAACGTCACCTCGACGATCGCCGGGGCCGTCACCCAGCAGGGCGCGGCCACCGACGAGATCGCCCACAGCACGCAGCGGGCCGCCCTCAACGCCCAGGACGTCACCGTCAACGTGCTCGGCGTCGGCCGGGCGGCGAACGAGACCGGCGTTTCGGCGGCCGAGCTTCTGCACCTGTCGACGGACCTTCAGTCGCGCTCGCACGATCTCGAACGGAGCGTCCACGACTTCGTGGGCAAGCTGAGGGCCTGAGCCGGTTCAGGCGAAATCCATCAGGCGCGGCGTGCTGTCGAGCAGCCGCCGCGTATAGGGATGCTGCGGCGCCGACAGGATGTCGCGCGCCGCGCCCTGTTCGACGATGCGGCCTTTCTCCAGGATGACCAGGTCGTGGCAGAGCAGCGCCACGAAACCGATGTCATGGGAGACCAGCACCAGCGTCGTCCGCGCCGACAGCGTCTTCAGGAGATCGACGATGCGGATGCGCGTCGTGAGATCGAGCGCGCTGACCACCTCGTCGGCGAGCACCAGTTCCGGCCGCGACACGATGGCGCGGGCGATGGCGATGCGCTGGCGCTGGCCGCCGGAGAATTCGTGCGGATAGCGACGAGCGGCGTCCGGCGGCAGGTCGACCGAGGCCAGCGCGCCGGCGACGGCCTCGTCGACGTCGGTGTCGATCTTCAGCGACCGCAGCGGCTCGGCGACGATGTCGAACACCTTCTGGCGCGGGTCGAGCGACGAATAGGGGTCCTGGAACACCGCCTGCACCGCCCGCCGGAAGCCGCGCATGGCGGCACGGTCGCCGGGGTCGAGCATTTCGCCGCGAAAGGTCATGCGACCGGCGGTCGGCCGGGCGAGGCCGAGCAGCAGGCGCAGGATTGTAGTCTTGCCCGAGCCGCTCTCGCCGACGATGCCGAGGTTGCGGCCGGCCTCGATCTTCAGGTCGATGCCGTCGAGCACGTTGCGGCCACGGCCATAGGCGAAGGAGACGGCGGAGAGATCGATCAGGCTCATAGCGCCGCTCCGATCGCCCGGTCGAAAGTGCGGGCCGCCCCGACGAGGCCGATGGTGTAGGGGTGGCGCGGCCGGCCGAACACCTCGGCAACCGGTCCGGCCTCGACCAGTTCGCCGCCCCTGAGCACCAGCACCCGGTCGACGGCGGCGCCGACCACCGGCAGGTCGTGGCCGATAAACAGGAGGCCCATGCCGTCCTCGCGCACCAGCGCTTCCAGCAGCCGCAGCACCTCGGCCTGGGTGGTGACGTCGAGCGCCGTGGTCGGCTCGTCGGCGATGAGGAGGCGCGGCCGGCAGGCCAGCGCCATGGCGATGGCCGCCCGCTGGCGCTGGCCGCCCGACATCTCGTGCGGATAGGCGCGGGCAAGGCGGCGCGGATCGGGCAGGGCGACGCGGGCCATCAGCGCCAGCACTTCGGCCTGGACATCGACCGGTTGGCCGTCGCGACGGGCGCGGCGGCGCACCACCTCGGCGATCTGGTTGCCGATGCGCATCAGTGGATCGAGAGCAGTCAGCGGCTCCTGAAAGATGGTGGCGACGACGCTACCCCGGAGGTCGACGATGTCGCGGTCGGCGGCGCCGACCAGTTCGCGGCCGGCAAGGCGGATGGAGCCGGAAGCGGTCATGCCCTCGGGCAGCAGGCCGATGGCGGCGAGCGCGGTCAGCGACTTGCCGGAACCGCTCTCGCCGATCAGGCCGACGCGCTCGCCGGGCGCGATGGCGAAGGAGACGCCGGCGACCAGCGGCCGGTCGGCGTGGCGGATGGTGAGATCGTCGATGCGCAGGAGGTCGGTCATCCGCGCCTCCGCCGGGTCGGGTCGGCGACGTCGCGCAGGCCGTCGGCGAACAGGTTGAGGCCGATCACCAGCGACACCAGCGTGAGGCCCGGCGCCACGGCGCCGAACGGCGCAGTGTAGACCGTGGCCTGTGCTTCCTGGAGCAGTCGGCCCCAGGAGGCGTTGGGGGGAGGAGCACCGAGGCCGAGATAGGACAGCGACGCCTCGGCGATGACGGCAAGGCCGAATTGCAGCGCGAAGTTGACGACCAGCGTCGGCCAGATGTTGGGCAGCACGTGGATGCGGACGATGCCGAGCCATGTGGTCCCCGAGACGCGGGCGGCGGTGACATAGTCCATCGCCAGCACCCGCCGGGCGAGGATGCGGGTGAGGCGGGCGACGATCGCCGAGGCGGCGACGCCGATCGCCAGGATGGCGGTGCCGAGGCTGGCGCCGTCGCTGGCCGCCACGATCAGCATGGCGAGCAACAGCGTCGGGAAGGCGATCAGGATGTCCAGCGTCGCCGCCAGCACATCGTCGACGGTGCGCGAGGCGAAGGCGGCCAGCAATCCGACCGTGACGCCGATTGCCGCGGCGATCGTCACGGCGCCGCTGCCGACGGCGAGGGCGATACGGGCGCCGATCATGATCTCGGTGAACAGGTCGCGGCCGAGCCGGTCGGTGCCGGCCCAATGGGCGAGCGACGGCGGCGCGAGGCGGCCGCCGGTCATCGCCGTGGGGTCGTAGGGCGTCCAGACAAGCGTCATCAGGCCGACGACGATGTGCAGGCCGACCAGAGCCGCGCCGATCAGGAAGGCCGGCGTCAGGCGAAGGGACGAGGGTTGGGCGAGGGCGGGGGCGTCGTCGGTCATGACCGGCCTCCGCTGGAGCCGCGCAGGCGCGGATCGACGAGACGCTGCGTCAGGTCGGCGGCAAAGCCGACCAGCAGCACCAGCAGCGTCGAGATGAACAACACGCCCTGCACGCTTGGATAGTCGCGCTGCTCGATGCCCGACAGCAGCATGGAGCCGAGGCCGGGCAGCGAGAACACGCGCTCGACGACCACGGCGCCGAGCAGCGTCGAGGCAAGCTCGATACCGAGGATGGAGATCACCGGCACCGCGCCGTTGCGGATGCCGTGACGGATCAGCGCCTCGCTGTAGCCGGCGCCGAGGGCGCGGGCGGTGCGGAGATGGTCGGAGCCGACGACGTCGAGCGTCGCCGAGCGGACGTAGCGGATCAGCGAGGCCGACATGACCAGGGCAATGGTGAGGATCGGCAGGGTGAGCTGGTGCAGCGCGGCGATCGGATCGCGCCAGCCGGACGGCGGGAAGCCGCTCGACGGGAACAGGCGCAGCTTCACGGCGAAGGCGGTGACCAGCAGGATGCCGATCCAGAACACCGGCACGGCGATGCCGAGCTGCGAGACGATGGAAATCAGGCCGCCGTACCAGCGGTCGCGCTTCACCGCCGCGAGGATGCCGAGCGGCAGGGCGATCAGGATGGCGGCGGTGAAGGCGAGGGCGGTGAGCGGCAGCGTCAACGTCAGGCGACGGCCGATCTCGTCGAGCACCGGCACGCCCGAGATGAAGGAGGTGCCGAGATCGAAACGGCCGAGCTGGCCGAGATAGCGGACAAACTGGGCGGCGATCGGCAGATCGGAGCCGACCTGCCGGCGTGCCGCCTCGATTTGCTCGGGATCGGCGCCCACCGACACCAGCGCGTTGGCGGGATCGCCCGGCAGCAGGCGCAGCAGCAGGAACAGCACGGCGGCGGCGATCAGCACCGAGACGACGAGAATCGCCGTCCGGCGGACGACATAGGCGAGAATGGCGGCACCTCGGATCAGAAGCGGAAACGCCGCCCGAGATTAGGTCGGGCGGCGCCGGGTGTCGAGCGGGGCGGAGGAGATCACTCCGCCTTCTTGATGCCGTAGGCGAAGAACTGCGAGTTGAGGCCGTTGAGCGGGTAGCCGCTGACCGACTTCTTGGACACCACGATCTGCGGGTAGAGGTAGAGCCAGTTGCTGGCCGCGTCCTCGGCGATCTGGACGTTGGCTTCCTTCAGCTTCTCGGTCTGCTCGTCGACGGTCGCCGCTTCCTCGGACGCCTTGATCAGCTCGGTGACCTTGGGGTTGTCGTAGCCCCAGTAGAAGTCCGGGTTGCCATAGAACACGATGTCGCGGTGATTGACGTGCTCCTGCAAGGTCGCCTGGAAGTCGTGCGCCTTGTAGATCTTGGTGTACCACTCGTTGGGCGTGATGACGTTGATGTTCACCTTGACGCCGACCTTGGCCAGTTCACCCTGCAGGAACTGCGCGGCGAGCGGATGCGGATCGTAGTTGGGCGTGTCGATGGTGAAGGTAAAGCCGCCGGGATAGCCGGCCTCCGTGAGCAGCGCCTTGGCGCTTTCCGGATCATAGGCGTCGACCTTGGTGAGGTCGACGTACCAGGGATCGGTCGGCGGCACGAAGGAGCCGATCAGCGTGCCATAGTCGCCCCAGACGGCTTCCAGCAGCTTCTTCTTGTCGACGGCGCGGGCGAGAGCCTTGCGCACCTTGACGTTGTCGAACGGCGCGACGCGGTCGTTGTAGGCGAGGATCAGCTTGGTGGTCGACTTGCCCTCGGCGACGGTGAAGTCCGGATTGTCCTTGAACTGAGCCAGCGAATCCGGGCTCTGCACCGAGGTGATGACGTCGACGGCGCCGGTGAGCAGCGCGTTGTTGAGAGCGGTCGCCTCGGTGAAATACTTGAAGACCACGCCGCCGTTCTCCGGCTTCGGACCCCAGTAGTTGTCGAAGCGCTTGACGGCGAGCTGCGAGCCGCGCTGCCAGCCGTCGAGCGCGTAGGGACCGGTGCCGTCCTCGGTGGACTGGAGGTCCTTGGCGGCGTCGTTGATTACCCAGACGTAGGAGAGATTGTAGGGCAGCGAGATCGAGCGCGACGACAGCTTGACGACGACGGTGGCGTCATCAGGCGTCTCGATCGATGCGATCGGCTTCAGCGAATTCTTGCGCGAACTCTTGCTGTCGGCCGAGGTGACGCGTTCGATCGACCACTTGACGTCGGCCGAGGTCAGCGGGTCGCCGGAATGGAAGGTGACGCCCGGCTGCAGCGTGAAGGTGTAGGTGAGGCCGTCGTCGGACACCGTGTAGTCCTTGACGAGGCTCGGCGACACCGTGCCGTCGTCGTTCAGGCGGAACAGCGCCTCGTAGACGTTGCCGTTGAACGCCTCGTTGATGCCCTGGCCGGCGCCGGCCGTGTTGTCGAGGTTCTGCGGCTCGTAGAGCGAGCCAACGGCGATGGTGGCATCAGAGCCGTCGGCGGCCAAGACCGGTGTGGCGGCCGCCAGAAGGAGGACCGCGGCTGTGGTGGCCTTCAGGGCCGAAAGGGTTGTCCGGCCGGTGCCGGCGGCAAAAGCACTCATGATCGTCTCCTCGGATGCGGCCGACTGGTACGGCGTCGTGGCGGCCAGTCTAGCCGAGGCAGGGGAAATGAGAATGTCGGGGCCGTCTCAAATGGCCGGCCGCCCAGAAACAGGTTTGCGTCAAGCGCCGATACTTCGGATTATTTTACCTCTGTGCACACCCATAGACAAGCTCAGGCCAGCGGCTCACCGTCGATGATGTCGATCGCCGCGTGATAGCTGTTGCCGATGGTGCAGACCTTGTGCGCTTCCTCGATCAGCGACCGCCGCTCGGCGTCGTTGAAGTCGCCCTCGATGGCGTAGCGGCAGGTCTGGCGGGCGATGCGCGACGGCGGCTCGGCCGCCTTGGCGCCGATCACCTCGACGGCGACGTTGCCGAGCCGGTCGGACAGGTCGAGGTTGCGGGCGGCGATGCGGACGCTGAGGGCGAGGCAGCCGGCCAGCGAGGCGTCGAGCAGTTCCAGCGGGTTGAGACCTTCCATCGACGGCGATCCGGCCAGCGGCAGGCTGGCACCGGATCTCGCGACGACGTTGCCGCGACCGTTGCGGTCGAGGCTGGCGGTGGCGCCCATCGGACGAACGCGTGTCTGCGACATGGATATCTCCTCTCCGGATGCATCGGCCGAGAGGATAGCCGCAATGCCCTGTAGTGGCGAGCCGCAGAATGCCGGGAGGCGTGAGGACACAGCCGGCCGGGTTTTCGCCCGACATGGGCCGTCCAATCTATTCAAAGGCTTGCTGGTGATGTAGATTTCGTCCGGACAAACCAGACAACCGGTATCATGGACGCCATCAATCGCACCTCCGCCGAGCCTTATTACCAGCAGCTCGGCCACATCCTCGAACAGCGCATCCGGTCGAAGGAGCTGTCGCCGGGCCAACGCCTGCCGTCGGAAAGCGATCTCTGCCGCACCTTCGATCTGTCCCGCTCCACGGTGCGCGAGACGCTGCGCTCGTTGCAGGAGCAGGGACTGATCCGGATGATTCCCCGGCGCGGCGCCTTCGTCGCCGAGCAGAGCAGCGGCGACTGGATGTTGCAGGTGACGCGCGGGTTCTTCGAGACGGAGGTCGACGGCACGCGCACCGTCGACACGACCGTATTCCGCAGCGGCCTCGAACCCTTGCCGCGCGAGGCCAGCGACGCCCTCGGCCTCGAACCGGGCGCCGCCGGCTTCATTCTGGAACGGCTCCGCTGTCTCGACGGCAAGCCGGCCGTCTATTCGACCAACTTCATGCCGCCGGAAGTCGGAGCGGCGCTGGCCGGCACCGACGTGCTGCGCGGCACCCAGTCGCTCAATCAGACCCTCCGGGCTGCCGGCTACCAGATTTCCAGCGCCCGCCGCGAGGTGGCGGCGGTCGGCGCGCCGGAACTGCCGGCCCGCTTTCTGGGCCTCGATGTGCGGGATCCGGTGCTGCTCATCCGCTCGCTGTCGCGCGGCGCCGACGGTCGGCCGTTCGACTATTATCGCTCCTATGCCCGCTCCGACGTGGTGACCATCGCGGTCGAGGCGCAGGCGATGGATGGCGACTGATACCAAGAGGCTTTGAAAAGGCCTCCCAGTTACTCCGCTTGCCGATTTCTCATGCCGCTGATGCAGACGAGAAATCGGCAATGACCGCAATGAGCGGATGCGTCGGCATCTTCGCGAATTGGTATGAGGCGTCAGGCGACGATCTCGCCTGCTTTCAGCATGCGCGCGAGATCCGGCCGGGCGCCGGCGATCAGCGCCGCGCCGAGGGCGGCGAGTTCCGGTTCGTCGATGCGGCGGATCGGACGGCCGAGAACGTCGGCGCGCAGCCGCATCAGCGCGTCGGAGCGGCTCCAGCCGCCGGTCGCGAACAGCGGGCCGTCGCCGACGCCGGAGGCGGCGAGGTCGTCGAGGATGCCGGCGGTGATCCGGGCGCAGGCGACGAGCACGGCGGCAGCGATGCGGCGCGCGTCCGGTTCGCTCGCCTGGGCGAGGGCGGCGGCGACCGCCGCGTGATCGGATGGATCGATGATGGTTGCCGCATCGACGGGAATCTCGGCGGCGGCAAAGAGGTCGGAGAGGAGATCGCCCGTCGGCGTCGGAATCCTGAGCGGCGCCAGCGCCGCCGCGAACTCGAACACCTTGAAGCGGGCTTCGCGGCCGCGGCGCAGCACGGAAACCGAGCGGACGATGTCCGGTCGTGGCGGGACGGGACGATCGGTCTCGCCATAGACCAGCTCGGCGGTACCGAGCGAATCGACGATGGCCGCCGGATCGAGGCGGTGGGCGACCGAGGCGGCGACCGGATGGTCGTGTCCGCCGGCGACCAGCCGGGTGGCGGCGGTTGCCGCTCCGGCCGCCGTGAGCCGCCCCGGCCGCATCGTGCCGACCGTCGCGCCGGCCGGCAGCACCGGCGGCAGGTCCGGCGCCCGCGCCGCCGCGAGCAGATCGTCGCGGAAGGCGCGGGCGGAAATGTCGTAGCAGGCGGTGCGGGCGGCCAGCGTCTCGCTGAGGAACGCCCGCCCCGACCACCAGGCGGCCGGAAAATCGGTGAGGGCGATCCAGCTCGCGGCCGCCGGTACGGGCCGGTGACGGGCGATCCACAGCCACTTGGCGGCGGTGCGCGTCGGCTCGAAGGCGAGGCCTGTGACGTCGGCGCAGTCATGGCCGGCGGCGAGTTCGTCCGCCTCGGCGGTGGCGCGGTCGTCGAACCAGGGAATGACGGTGGAGAGCGGCCGCAACGCGGCATCGACCAGGCATCCGTCCTCGCCGACCCCGGCAGCGGCGATGGCGTCGATCGGCCGGCCGCCGGCGGCCTCCCGCCAGGCGTCGAGGATCATGTCCTCGAGCGCCCGCAGCAGGATGAGCGGGTCGGCTTCGCCGGCCCGGGCGTTGGCTGTGGTCTGTCCGAGGCGCGGCGTCGGACGGTGACGACGGGCGATCACGCCCGCCGCCTCATCGACCAGCATGACCTTGATGTTGGTCGAGCCGACATCGACACCGCAATAAAGCCCGGACATGCCGGCCCTCCTCACCAGTGGCGGGTATAGTGCTGGCGGGTGATGCGCGCCAGTTTGCGGATCGTTTCCTTGGCCTCCGCTTCCGGCCGCTGCCAGACCTTGCGGCCGATGACCAGGCCTTGGGCGCCGGCCCGGATCACTTCTTCCGAATCGGTCAGCGTCGACTTGGGATCACCGCTGAGCGCGCCGCCGGCCACCACGATCGGAATGCGCAGCTCCTCGACGAGGCGAGCCGTTTCCTCGGCGCCGGGGAAGGTGATCTTGATGATGTCGGCGCCGAGGTCGAAGGCGATGCGCGCCACTTCGATCTCCTGCTTGACAACCTCCGGCGAGCGCGGCACCGCCAGCAGCACTGGCTCGACCATCACCGGCATCTCCCACTTGGCGGCCTCGGAAATCACGTTGCCGATGCGTTCGCAGTAGAGGATCTTCTCCTCGTCGGAGACGTTCCAGGGCAGCAGCAGCTTGACGCAGTCGACGCCGAGCCGGACGGCATCCTCAAGCCGGGCGACGATGGTGCCGGTGCCCTTGTCGGGCGTCTTGGTCGACCAGAAGGCGTCGATGGCCAGCACGCGGGCGAACTGCGGCTGACGGGCCAAGAGGGCCTCGGTGGCGCGGACGATGCCGGTGGTCACCATGAAGCCGGTGACGTCCTCCTGCATGTAGCTGCTGATCACGTCGACGGGCGCTTCGAGAGCCGGAACGCGGCCCCAGACGACGCCGTGGTCGACCGGCACGATCAGCGCCGCCCGGTCCTCGTGGAAAAGCCGGTTCATGCGGTAGCTCGTCGAGAGCCGGTGTTGGGCCATGGTTCATCTCCTCGTTTTGCGGGTCCTGGCGGAGGACCGTTTGGAGCGCTGATCCGGCGTCGCCATTCCTCGAAGGGGACGCGGGCTCGTCGCTTGTCGGTATTGTACGGACAAAATAGCTATACCTTTTGTGCCCCGAGGCGTCAATACCGTCTTGACAATTGTTCAGTACCGAACGTATCGTCCGTCTTGTCCGTACAAACATGACGGTGAGGAGGACCGCGCAATGCGTGGCTCACCGGTGGACGAGGAGGAAGGCGTGAAGAAGCTGATCAACGACGTCGGCGCCGTGGTCGATGACATGATCGACGGCCTCATCCGGTCGGTGGACGGCCTCAGCCGCATCGAAGGCGAGCGCGTCGTCGTCCGTCGCGACCTGGACGCGGTCCGTTCCTCCGGGCAGGTGACGCTGGTCTCCGGCGGCGGCTCCGGTCACGAGCCGGCCCATGCCGGCTACGTCGGTGCCGGCATGCTGACCGCCGCCGTCTGCGGCGACGTCTTCACCTCGCCGTCGACCGACGCCGTGCTCTCCGCCATCCGCGCCGTCGGCGGTCCGGCCGGCGTATTGCTGATCGTCAAGTCCTACACCGGCGACCGCCTCAATTTCGGTCTTGCCGCCGAAATCGCCCGCACCGAGGGTATTCCCGTCGAGATGGTGGTGGTGGCCGACGACGTGTCGCTCGCCACCGGCACGGCCAACGCCGGCCGGCGCGGCATTGCCGGCACCGTGCTGGTCCACAAGGTGGCCGGTGCCGCTGCGGCGGCCGGCCTGCCGCTCGACAAGGTCGCCGCCCTGGCGCGGCGAGTGAGCGACGGCGTCGGCTCCATGGGGGTGGGGCTCACCGCCTGCACCGTGCCGGCGGCCGGCCGGCCGAGCTTCTCGCTCGCCGACGACGAAATCGAATTCGGCCTCGGCATCCACGGCGAAGCCGGCGTGCGCCGCGACCGGTTGCAGCCGGTCGGCGCGCTGGTCTCGACGGTAGCCGAACGGATCTTCGATGATCGCGGTCTTAAGGCCGGCGATCGCGCCGTGCTGCTGGTCAACAATCTCGGCGCCACGCCGGCGATGGAAATGGCGATCGTCGCCGGCGAGGCTGCCCGCGCCGCCGAGGCGCGCGGCCTCCGCGTCGAACGCATGTGGACCGGCGCCTTCCTGACCGCTCTCGACATGGCCGGCTTCTCGCTGTCGGCGCTGGCCGTCGACGACGAGCTTCTGGGCTATCTCGACGCGCCGACCACCGCATCGGCCTGGCCGACGTCGGCGGCCCCCACGGAGATTGCCCCCGCCGTGGCGGTTGCTGCCCGCATCGACGAAACCACGGCCGGCTCCGGCGAGCCCGATGCCGATCTCGTTGCGGCCATCGAGGCGACGGCTCGGGCGCTGATCGCCGACGAGGCGCGCCTCACCGCTCTCGATCAGGCAGTGGGCGACGGCGACCTCGGCCTCAATCTGGCGCGCGGCGCCGAAGCGGTTCTCGCCGAGATCGACGGCTATCGCGCCCTCGGCCGGTCGGCGGCGCTGCGGCGCCTGTCGGCCACTGTACGCAAGACGGTGGGCGGCACCTCCGGCGCGCTCTACGCCGTCGGCCTGATGCGTGCCGCCGCCGTGGCCGAAAAGCCGGCGACCGGTACCGCCCTGTGGGGCGAGGCGCTGGCCGCCGCCGCCGAGGCCATATCCCGGCTGGGCGACGCGCGCATCGGCGACCGCACCATGCTCGACGCCCTGCTGCCGGCCGCCGAGGCACTGGCTTCGGCCGGCGCCGATCCACGCGCCGCCCATGCCGCAGCGGTTGAGGCCGCCGCCGCCGGCGCTGCCGCCACCGCCGCCGTCGCGTCCCGGCGCGGCCGGTCGAGCTATCTCGGCGAACGCGCGGTCGGGCATCCCGACCCCGGCGCCGAAGCCGTCGTCGTCTGGCTGGCGGCGATCGGGCAGGTCCTCGAGGAGGAGGGCGCCTGATCGCCACAAGAGCTTGGCGCGGTCGTTCCGAAACTTCGGCATGACCGCCCACGAACGCAGACCCGCGTGTCTGCCAGAGGGCAGCCCGGCGTCGCCGAGATCGCGCGCCGCGCCGTCCGATTAAGGAGGAGAGCAATGAAGCCTGCAACCTATCTCATGGCCGCCGCCGCCTTCGCGCTCGTGGCCGTGCCGGCGATTGCCGCCGACAAGGTTCCCGCCCGCGTGGGCATTACCGTCGGCACGCTCGGCAACCCGTTCTTCGTGCCCCTGGTGGCCGGCGCCAAGGACACCGTCGCCAAGGCCGCCCCTGACGCCGACGTCACCGTCATCGGCGCCGACTATGACCTCAACAAGCAGGCGACGCAGATCGACAACTTCATCGCCTCCGGCGTCGAGCTGATCATGATCAACTCGGTGGACGCCAATGCCATTGCGCCGGCCATCGCCAAGGCCAAGGCGGCCGGCATCACCGTCGGCGCCTTCGATGTCTCGGCCAACGGCGCCGACGTCACCGTGATGACCAACAACGTCCAGGCCGGCGAGATCGCCTGCAAGTATCTGGCCGACCAGCTCAAGGGCAAGGGTGAGGTCGTCATCATCAACGGTCCGCCGATTTCGTCGATCATCGATCGCGTCACCGGCTGCAAGAACGCCTTCGCCGAATACCCCGACATCAAGATCCTGTCGGATAATCAGGACGGCAAGGCTTCTCGCGACGGCGGCTTTGCCGTCATGCAGGGTCTGCTGACCCGCTTCTCGCACATCGACGCCGTGTTCGGGGCCAACGACCCGACCGCGCTCGGCGCCGACCTCGCTGCCAAGCAGCTCAACCGGCAGGAGATGATCATTGCCGGCGTCGACGGCGCTCCCGACGTCGTCGCCGCCCTCAAGTCGGGCGAGACCCGGATCGTCGCCTCCTCCTCCCAGGATCCCTATGCGATGGCCGCCAAGGCGACCGAGATGGCGCTTGCCGCTTTCCGCGGCGAAGCCCAGCCGTCGGAGCCGGTGCTGCTCGATACCAAGCTGGTCACGGCGGACAATGTCGCCAGCTACATCGGATGGGATGCCGAGCGCTGAGGCAGCAACGGCCGCCGCGGCATCCCCCCGCCGCGGCGGCCCCTTCGATACCGGACCGATCGGGAGAACAGACGTGGAGCAAGCCTCCGGACGGACGGCGCCGCTTCTCGAAATGCGCCATATCAGCAAGACCTTCGGCAGCATGGCCGCCCTGAAGGACGTTTCGCTGTCGGTGGAGTGCGGAGAAGTGCATGCGCTGATGGGCGAGAACGGCGCCGGCAAATCGACGCTGATGAAGATCCTTTCCGGTGCCTACCGCGCCGACCCCGGCGGCTCCATCCTCATTGATGGCCGGGAGGTCGACATCGACGGGCCGCAGGCCGGCCGCGATCGCGGCATTGCCGTCATCTATCAGGAACTGTCGCTGGCCCCCAACCTGACGGTCGCCCAGAACATCTTTCTTGGCCGGGAGCATCAGCGCGGCGGCTTCATCGACCGCAAGGCGCAGGAAGCGGCCTGCCGCGACGTGCTCGCCCGCCTTCGTCTCGCCTTTCCGCCGTCGACGGTGGTGTCGCGCCTGTCGCTCGGCGAGCGGCAACTGGTCGAGATCGCCCGGGCGCTCGCCTCGGACGCCCGCATCCTGGTGATGGACGAACCGACGACCTCGCTCAGCACGCTCGAAACGGAGCGCCTCTACGAGATCATCGCCGACCTCAAGGCGCACGGCATCGGCATCATCTACATCAGCCATCGCATGGAGGAGATCTACGCGCTGTCCGACCGCGTCAGCGTGCTGCGCGACGGCCGCTACGTCGGCACGCTCGGCCGCGACGAGGTCACCGCCGAACGACTGGTGGCGATGATGGTCGGCCGCGATCTCTCCTCCTTCTACAAGAAGGACCATCGGCCGGCCGCCGATCGCCGGACGCTGCTGTCGGTGCGCGACATCGCCGACGACAGCCGCGTCCACGGCTGCTCCTTCGACCTCAAGGCCGGCGAGGTGCTGTGCATCGCCGGGCTGGTCGGCTCGGGGCGTACCGAACTCGCCCGCCTCGTCTACGGCGCCGACCCGCGCACGCGCGGCAGCATCGCGCTCGACGGCCGGGAGATCGACATCCGGCGGGCGCGCGACGCCATCGCGGCCGGCATCGTCTATCTGACGGAGGATCGGCGCCGGCTCGGCCTGTTCCTCGAAATGTCGATCAACGACAACGTCAGCATCAACGTTGCCGCCGGCGACGCCCATCGCGCCGGCTTCACCAACGCCGTCAAGGCGCGTGAGCGGGCCGACCGGGCGATGAGCAGGCTGGCGATCCGCGCGCCCGGCATCGCCGCCCGCACCGGCGCCCTGTCGGGCGGCAACCAGCAGAAGGTGCTGCTCGCCCGACTCCTCGAGACCGAACCGCGCGTGCTGATCCTCGACGAGCCGACGCGCGGCGTCGACGTCGGCGCCAAGTCGGAAATCTACCGGCTGATCGACGACCTCGCGGCGCGCGGCATCGGCATCCTGATGATTTCGAGCGAGCTGCCGGAAGTGATCGGCGTCGCCGACCGGGTGCTGGTGATGCGCGACGGGCGGATCGTCGGCGAGATCGCCGCCGCGCCGGATCGGCCGATCACCCAGGAAGCGATCATGGCCCATGCCACCGGCGCCGCCGACGGCGCGGCCGTGGCCTGAGAGGCGACCCGCATTTCCGGGCCAAGCGGACAGCGGTCCGCAGGACATCAACAAGTTGGAGCATTTCGGTGTTTCGGCGAAATGCCGGAATGCTCGCGGGAGGTTCAGTTGACCAACACGACGAAAATCATCGATGCGCAGGCGCTTCTGCGCGCCGACCGGCTGCGGACCGCCATTCAGATCGCCGGCATGCTGCCGGTGTTGATCCTGCTCTGTATCGGCTTCGAGCTGCTGTCCGGCCGCTTCGCCACCTTCATCAATCTTTCCATCGTCATGCAGCAGGCGGCGATCAACACCACGCTGGCCGCCGGCATGACCTTCGTCATCCTGACCGGCGGCATCGACCTGTCGGTCGGCTCGATCGTCGCGGCATCGGCGATGGTGTCGGTGATGGGCTCGCTGATCCCCGGCTGGGGCTATGTCGGCATCGCCGCCGGCCTCGGCGTCGGCCTCCTCTGCGGCGTCGTCAACGGCCTTCTGGTCGCCGTCGTCCGGCTGCCGCCCTTTATCGCCACGCTGGGATCGTTAACCGCGGTGCGCGGCTTCGCCCGGCTGATCGGCAACGACACCACCGTCTTCAACACGGCGATGCCCTTCGCCTTCATCGGCAACGGCTCGCTGTTCGGCGTGCCCTGGCTGGTGATCATCGCCTTCGCCGGCATTCTGGCGTCGTGGCTGATCCTGCGGCGGACGGTGCTCGGCACCTATATCTACGCCATCGGCGGCAACGAGGACGCCGCGCGCCTCGCCGGCATCCGCGTCACCGCGGTCCTGGTGTTCGTCTATGCGATTTCCGGCCTGTTTGCCGGCCTCGGCGGCGTGATGAGCGCCGCCCGCCTCTACGCCGCCAACGGCTTGCAACTCGGCCAGGCCTATGAACTCGACGCCATCGCCGCCGTCATCCTGGGCGGCACCAGCTTCGTCGGCGGCATCGGCTCGATCTGGGGCACCCTGATCGGCGCGTTGATCATCGCCGTGCTGTCGAACGGCCTGATCCTCGTCGGCGTCAGCGACATCTGGCAGTATATCGTCAAGGGACTGGTGATCATCGCCGCCGTCGCCCTCGACAGCTATCACCGCTCCAGGGGATGAGGTGACCCCTAAAAACGCGGCGGCGCACCGTTGCCGGTGCGTCGCCGTTTCGTGCTTCAGGGGGAGAGGACTTCTGGGGGAGAAGTGGGGGAGGTCAGATGTCGAACTGGGCCGGCAGGATCACCATGTCACGAACGATGACGTTGCGCGGCCGCGTCAGCATGAACAGCACGGCGTCGGCGACTTCCTCGGGCTCGATCAGGCCGCCGGCCGCCTTCAGGGCGGCGAGCCGCTCCGGCACCCAGTCCTTGAGCAGCGCGGTGATCACCGGGCCGGGCTGGATGGCGGCGACGCGCACGTCGTGCTTGGCCACCTGACGGCGGACGGTGTGGACGAAGGCCTGCACCGCATGCTTGGAAGCGGTGTAGATCGGCTCGACCATCACCGGCACCACGCCGGCCACCGAGCTGGTGAAAAGGATGTCGCCGTGCTTGCGCTCGATCATGTAGGGCAGCACCGCGTGGGCGGTGCGGAAGGCGGCGTTGATGTTGAGGTTCAGCATGCGGTCCCAGGCGTCGGGATCGCCGGTGGCCGCGTCGCCGCCGATGTAGGCGCCGGCGTTGGCATGGAAGATGTCGAGCTGGCCGGCCTTGTCGAGGATCTGCGGCAGCATGGTGGCGACGCTCTTGGGGTCCAGGAGGTCGATGCGCACCGGGAAGGCATTGGCGCCGATCTCGGCGCAGGCCTTGGCGAGACCCTCTTCGTCGCGGTCGACGATGGCGACCTTGGCGCCGGCTTCAGCCATCGCCTTGGCGGACGCCAGACCGATACCGGACGCGCCACCGGTGACGGCAGCGACCTGACCCTTGATACTCACAGCCATTTCAGTCTCCTTTCGTCCGTCTCCGACGGACATTCGCTTTGTTTGTTGGGCGTTTCCTCAAGTTCTTTCATGCGGCCGGCAACAGGCCACCGAGCCGCATCTGCTCGATCATCCAGCGCCGCGCCGTAGCGATCTCCACCACCGGCTCATCGGCCTTCTCGGTCCACATCTCCATCAGGAAGGGGCCGCGGTAGCCAAGGTCGGCCAGCGTGGCGAAGCAGGACTTGAAGTCGACGCAGCCGTCGCCGAACGGCACGTCGCGGAACTGGCCGGGGAAGTCGGCGGTCACCTTGCGGGTGTCTTTGAGGTGGATGGCGACGATGCGGTCGATGCCGGCCCGAAGCTCGGCGTCGACGTCGTTGCCCCAGGCGGTGAGGTTGCCGAGGTCCGGGTAGACGCAGAAATAGGGCGAGCGGATGATGTCGTCATACTCGCGCCAGCGGGTGATCGAGTTGATGAAGGCGGTGTCCATGATCTCGACCGCCAGCATCACCTGCGCCCGCGACGCCTCGCGCACCGACCATTGCAGCCCCTCGATGAAGCGCTCCTTGGTGCCGAGGTCGGCTTCCTCGTAGTAGACGTCGTAGCCGGCGAGCTGAATGGTGCGGATGCCCAGATCGACGCAGAGATCGATCGCCCGGCGCATGACGTCGCGCGCCTTGACGCGGGTGGCCGCGTCGCGGCTGCCGAAGGGAAAGCGGCGGTGCGCCGACAGGCAGACGCTCGGCACGGTGATGCCGAGGTCGCGCACGGCGGCCGAGAAGGCGGCGCGCTCGGCCTTCGACCAGCTGAGGCGCGTCAGGCGCTCGTCGGTCTCGTCGATGGACATCTCGACGAAGTCGAAGTCCAGCGCCTTGGCCAGCGCCAGCCGCGCCGGCCAGTCGAGGTCCTTGGGCAGCGCCTTCTCGTAGATGCCCAGCGGGTTGGGCAGCGCCTCTCGGGTCACGGTCTTGCTCCAGGTCTTTGGCCGGTCACCGGCCGGCCGGCAGGGTGGACAGCGTTTCTGCAAGGCGGCGGAAGGCCGCGTACTTGTCGCGATAGGCGGGGAAGCTGGCGGCATCCGGCTCGACCAGCGCGCCGGACGGGCACATGGCGGCCATCGCATCGGCAAAGCCCTTGTGGACGCCCGAGCCGACGGCGGCGGCGATCGCCGCGCCGAGGCAGCCGGACTGCTCGACGTGCATCACCTCGACCGGCATCTCGGAGATGTCGGCGACCATCTGCATCCAGGGCTTGGAGCGGGTCGGGCCGCCGGTGAGGCGCAGCGTCTTGTCGCGGCCCGACAGCTTGACGATCCGCTCGAGGTGGACGTGCTGGGAGAAGCAGATGCCCTCGTAGACCGCCTGCAGCACCTGGCCGAGGCCGTGGGCGTTGGCGAGGCCGTGCAGGCCGGCCGAGAGGTCGTCGCCGAGGTTGGAGGCGAACAGGTAGGGCAGGAACTGGATGCCGGTGCCGGCCTTGGGCAGCGCCGAGATCATCAGATCGGCCTGACGATAGCAGTCGGGCATGCCGCCGAGGAAGGTGCGGACGAACCATTCGAGGTTGCCGGCCGAGGTCGGACTGCCCTCGTGGACGAAATAGCGGTCCGGCATGCAGTAGCGGCCCCAGATGTAGGGCCAGTTGTCGCCTTCCGGCTTCAGGATGCGGTCGGTGGTCCAGGTGACGATGGTCCAGGTGCCCATCACCACGTTGACGAAGCTCGGATCGGCGAGGCCGGCGCAGACGGCGGCCGACACCACGTCGAAGAAGCCGCCGAACACCGGCGTGCCGGGCTTGAGACCGGTCTCCCCGGCCGCCTTGGCGCCGAGGCCGGCGACGCATTCCTCCGAGCCGACGACCGGCGGCAGGCAGCCCTCCATCTCGTCGATGCCGAACATCTTGAACAGGGCCGGATCGTAGGCGCCCTTCTCGACGTTGTAGAGGTTGCTGCCGGAGATGTTGGTGATCTCGGCGGCGAACACGCCGGTCAGCTTGTAGCGGATGAAGTCGTGCGCCATCAGCACGTGACGGGTGCGGCGGTAGTTGTCCGGCTCGTTGGCCTTCATCCAGGCGAGCAGCGACACCGGATGGCCGGTCCACAGCTGCTGATAGCCGTAAGGGTAGCTCGCCGTGTCAAGCCCTTTGGCCCGCCAGTCCTTGACGATGGACAGCGCCCGGTTGTCCGAGGAGATGATGCCGTTGCGCACCGGCTCGCCGTCGGCGTCGAGGGCGTAGAGGCCCTTGCCGTGGGCTGAGAAGCTGATGCCGGCGATGTCCTCGGCGGCGACGCCGCTCTCGGCGACGACGCGGCGGATCGTCTTGACGACGATCCGCCACATGGCGTTCATGTCGCGCTCGGACCAGCCGACGTGAGCGGCGACGCCGTTGTCGACCTCGGAGGCCACGGCCTTCTCATGGCCGTCGGCGTCGTAGAGGCCGCTCTTGATGACGGTTCCGCCGATGTCTATTCCGAGAAAGTAGGTCACGGCACTGGTCCTCTGGAGAAACGCGACGGTCCGGCCTGGGACCGGGCAAGAGAAATCCGTTCCGCCGGACGGCCGGCCCGGCGGCAGGGGGTGGTTCGGTTCGGTGCGGCCCGGAGGGCGGTCAGCCGGCGGCGAGCAGGTCGCGATATTTTAGCTGATCGCCCGCCATTTCGCGGAAGATACGATATTTCCTGTCGTGGAAGGCGGCGGTCTCCGGCCGCGGCAGCGTCACCGACACGTCGCCGGCCATGGCCAGCATGGCGTCGGTGAGCGCCGGATAGAGACCGGCGGCGGTGGCGCCCAGCATGGCCGAGCCGAGCAGCATCGCCTCGCTTTCCGAGATGATTTCGATGGGAAGACCGATGACGTCGGCGAACTCGCGCACCCAGAGCGGGTTCTTGGCACCGCCGCCGCACAGGCGGATGCGCTTGATGGCGTAGCCGTTGGCGTTCATCGTCTCGATGATGTGGCGCGTGCCGTAGGCGACCGACTGAAGCGCCGCCAGATAGCGGACGGCGAGGCCCTCCAGCGTGTCGTCGAGCTTCAGGCCGACCATCATGCCGGTCAGCGTCGGGTCGGCGAGCGGCGAGCGGTTGCCGAGATAGTAGCCGAGCAGGTGGAAGTCGCGGGTGGGGAAGGGGTCCTCGGCTTCCAGCTTCTTCACCAGCTCGTTGAGACAGGCGTAGGTCGACCCGCCCGTGCGGGCGACTTCCTTCTCCAGCGCCGGCCAGGCGGCGCTGTCGCGCAGCACGAAGTCGACGAGGGCGCCGGCGGCGCTCTGCCCGCCTTCGGCCAGCCAGTAGCCGGGCACCATGGCGCCGTGATAGGGGCCCCAGACGCCGGGCACGAAATGGCGGTCGCGGTTGGAGGCCATGTGGCAGGCCGAGGTGCCGGCGATCACCGCCAGCGCTTCCTCGGGCTTGTCGCCGAGCACGCCGACGCCGCCGGCATGGGCGTCGATCAGGCCGACGGCCACCACCACGTCAGGCGACAGGCCGAGTTCGGCGGCGGCCTCGGCGGTTAGCCGGCCGGCCGGCGTGCCGGCCTCGACGATCTCGTCGCCGATGCGGTTGTCGTCGATCAGCTCGACGAGGTCGAGCGCCTCGAAGAACGGCCGCGACCAGCGCTTCTCGTGGTGGAGGTAGGTCCACTTGCAGACGGTGGTGCAGGCCGAGCGCACGGTGCTGCCGGTCGAGCGCCAGCTGAGGAAGTCGGCGAGGTCGAGGAACAGGGCGACGCGCTTGTATTGCTCGGGCAGGTGGGTCTTCAGCCAGCGGATCTTGGGGATTTCCATCTCCGGCGAGATGGCGCCGCCGACGAAATCCAGCACCTCGTGGCCACCCTTGTTGATGGCTTCCGCCTCGGCAAGCGCCCGGTGGTCCATCCAGACGACGACGTTCCACTGGTCGTCGCCGCTCTCGGAGACCGACACCGGCTTGCCCCCGGCATCGACGGCCACCAGCGAGCAGGTGGCATCGTAGCCGATCGCCTTGATGTCGTCGACCGGCACGCCGGCGGCGGTCACCACGGCGCGGACGCATTCGACGACGCCGGCCCAGATGTCGTCCGAGGACTGCTCGACATGCAGCGGCCGCGGCCGGTTCATGCGGATCGGGCGGTCGGCGACGGCGAGGCGGCCGCCGCGCTCGTCGAACAGCGCCGCTCTGACGCTGCCGGTGCCAACATCCACGCCGATGACATACGCAGTCATGACCAACCTCTTGCCGCTTTTCCTGCCGGCCGGATCGGGCGATCCGGCCGTCTTACTTGGGGTTCCGCCGCAGTCTCAGCGCGAGTTCTGCTTGCGGAGGTAGCCGATCAGCACCGCCACCAGCAGGATCACGCCCTTGACGACACGCTGGCTGTAGGGGGAGAGACCGATCATGTTCAGGCTGTTGTTGAGCACGCCGAGCAGCAGGGCGCCGATCAGGGTGCCGACGATGTGGCCGCGACCGCCGGTGATCGCCGTGCCGCCGAGCACCACCGCCGCGATGGCGTCCAGTTCGACGCCGATGGCCGAGTTGGGCTGGCCGGACAAGAGGCGCGAGGTCTGGATCATGCCGGCGATGGCGGCGGTGCAGCCGGAGACGGCGTAGACCATCAGCTTGATGCGGGCGGTGCGAATGCCCGACAGGATGGCCGCGTCCTCGTTGCCGCCGACGGCGTAGACGTAGCGGCCGAGCGGCAGGCGGTTCAGCACGAAGTAGGCTACCGCGAAGACCGCCAGCATGATCAGCGTCGGGATCGGCAGGCCGAGCACGTACTCGCGACCGATGAAGCCGTACTCGCGGTCGATCGGCAGCGGATAGCCGTTGGTGTAGATCAGGCCGAGGCCGCGCGGGATTTCCATCATCGCCAGGGTGACGATGATCGGCGGCAGGGCGAAGCGGGCGATGAAGAAGCCCGACACGGCGCCGGTCAGCGTGCCGCCCATGATGGCCAGCAGAGCCGCCGCCCAGAAGGGGAGGCCCATGTTGGCGATCATGCCGGCCATCATCGTCGAGGCGAGCGCCACGATGGCGCCGACCGAGAGGTCGATGCCGCCGGTCAGGATGACGAAGGTCATGCCGACGGCGATGATACCGGTGATCGACACTTGGCGGGTGATGTTGAGCAGGTTGTCGACCGTCAGGAAGTTGTCGTTCATCGACGCGGTCAGGACCATCAGGACGATCAGCGCGACGAAGGAAACGAACTCCGGCCGGGCGACGGCCGCCTTGGCAAGGCCGACCAGACCGCCGGTTGGCTCGCGCGACTTGGCGTCCGCGGCAGCAGCTTCACCCATTTTCACCTCCCGAAGCGTAAAGCATGATTTTTTCTGAGTTTATATCGTCGCCGGTCAGCGTGGCGCGGATGGAGCCGTAGCGCATGACCAGGACGCGGTCGCAAATGCCGATCACTTCCGGCAGGTCGGACGAGATCACCACCACGCCGAGGCCCTGCGCGGACAGCTCCTGCAGCATGACGTAGATTTCGGCCTTGGCGCCGACGTCGATGCCACGGGTCGGTTCGTCGAAGATTAGCAGCTTGCAGTTACTGGCCAGCCAGCGGGCGATGATCACCTTCTGCTGGTTGCCACCGGACAGCTCCGACACCGTCTTGAGGTCGGAGGTGGTGCGGATGCGCATGCGGGCGATGAAGCGGTCGCTGAGCGCCTTCTCCTTACGCGGCAGCACCATGCCGAGCTTGTTGGTCAGCCGGTCGAGCGTGCTGACCACGATGTTGGAGCGGATGGAGAAGGGCAGGAACAGGCCGGTGCGCTTGCGGTCTTCCGGCAGGTAGCCGATGCCGTGGGTCAACGCCTCGTGCGGCGAGCGCAGCTCGATCGGCTTGCCCTCGAACAGCACGTCCTTCTCGATGGAGGGATCGCGGCCGATCAGCGACAGGAAGCTCTCGGTGCGCTTGGCGCCGACCAGGCCGGCGATGCCGAGGATCTCGCCGCGCCGCACCTCGAAGGAGATGGTGTCGGAACCGGGGAAGCGCAGCTTGCGCACTTCCATGATCGGCGCCTCGGCGGCGTCGGCAACGCCGCGCTTCGGCGGGAAGGCCTGCGTCACCTCGCGACCGACCATCTTGGAGATCAGTTGATCCTGGGTGCAGCCGTCGACCGGGCCGGTGTAGACGTGGCAGCCGTCGCGCAGCACCGACACCGTGTCGGCGATCTCGAAGATTTCCTCGAGGTGATGGGAGATGAAGAAGCAGCCGACGCCGAGGCCCTTCAGGCGCTCGATCACCTCGAACAGCTTCTTGACCTCGCGCGGCGTCAGCGTCGCCGTCGGCTCGTCGAGCACCAGGAAATTGCACTTGAAGATGGTGGCCTTGACGATTTCCACCGACTGCTGCTCGGCGACCGTCAGGTCGGCGACCGGCCGGTCGAGCGGGAAATGCATGTCGAGCTTGTCGAGGGCCTCGCGAGCCATGCCGCGCATGGTGCGGCCGTCGAGCGTGCCGAACTTGGTACGGATCTCGCGGCCGAGAAAGATGTTCTCATAGGCGTTGAGATGGGGAACCAGGCTGAATTCCTGGAAGATGATGTTGATGCCGAGCTTTTCCGATTCCCGCGTGCGTGTCGGGTGAACGGTGGCGCCGTCGATCAGAAGCTCGCCCTCGTCGGCCTGATAGACGCCGGACAGGATCTTCATCAACGTCGACTTGCCGGCGCCGTTCTCGCCGACCAGCGCATGGACCTCGCCGCGTTTCAGCGACAGCGAGACGTCGTTGAGAGCGACGATGCCGGGGAACCTCTTGGTGATGTGTTTCATTTCGAGCATGGCGGAACCCTCGGAGTGCCGGCGGTCGGCGGCACGGATCGGACTGTCCGGAAAACCCGGTCGTCGCGGGGAGGGGAGCCGGACCGGCCACGGGGAGAGATTACTCTCCCCGACGCCCCCGGCAAAGGGGACGCGGCCGGCGGGCTGTCCTTCCCCGCGACGTGTTCGATTACCAGGCGAAGGTCGCCGCGTTGGTCTTGTCGACGAGCTCGACGTCGATCGGGATCACGGCCGGCACATGGGCGCCCATGTACTTGGCCAGAGCGATGGCGAGGCCGATGCGCATCTGGTCACGCGGATACTGGGCGGCCGTCGCCTTGAAGGCGCTGCCGGCGGCGATCGCCTTGGTCGCCTCGGGGGCGCCGTCGACCGACGTCAGGATGATGTCCTTGCCCGAGCCTTCGATGGCGGCGAGAGCGCCCATCGAGCCGCCGTCGTTGACCGAGAAGACGCCCTTCAGGTCCGGATGCGACTGGATCATGTTCTCGACGACGTCAACGGCGATGTCGCGCTCCTGGCGGCCGTTCTGGATGTCGACCAGCTTGACGTCCGGCGCCTTGGCGAGGGCGTCCTTGCAGCCGCGAACGCGCTCGAGGATCGGAACCACGGCGATGCCGTCGAGGATGGCGACTTCACCCTTGCCGCCGATCTCCTTGACCAGCGCGTCGCAGGCGAGCACGCCGGCGTCGTAGTTCTTGGAGCCGACGAAGGCGTCGACGCCGGCGGCCTGCGCGTCGACGGACACAACCGTCACGCCCTTGGCCTTGGCGGCCTCGACGGCGCTGCGCACGCCTTCGGAGTCGGTCGGGTTCACCACCAGGATGTTGACGCCCTTGGACACCATGTCCTCGATGTCGCTGAGCTGCTTGGAAACGTCATGGCGCGCATCGGCGACGTAGACTTCAGTATTGTCGCCGAGCAGCTTGGCGAAAGCCGTGACTTCCTCGTTCATGACGATGAAGTAGGGGTTGTTCATCTCCTGAAAGGAAACACCGATCTTGGGGGCATCCTTGGCGAGAGCAGCGCCGGCCGACAGAACAAGCGTCGCCGAAGCGGCGAGCAGGGCCGCTTTTGCATGGGAATTCATAACGTCTCCTCCGTGATTATTGCCTTTCGGCCAAACCGTTTTAGCCGACCGTTAACAGGTGCCCTAGACGATTTTCCTGATTTCTCTTGTACTATTTCTACCCCATCATTGAGTCATAAGCGGAATTCGCCGCGCAGCTTAGCCTTTGGTCTGAGTGGCAAGTGCGATCCGGACGTCAGTCTTGACAGGGGGCGCCGGCCTTCGATCATGCCCCGGAGGACGACGGCCGGCCGGCGGACCGATAGCCTGCCGGCGACAGACCGGCCGATGAGGGATTGAAGATGCCCGAGATGAAGCCGTCGCTCGAGGTGAACGACAACAGCCTCGGCAACTCGTTCCGCTTCCAGCGCTGCGGCTGGCCGAACGACAGCGGCAAGTGGCATTTCCATCCGGAATACGAGCTGCACCAGATCGTCCGGACCAGCGGCAAGCTGTTCATCGGCGACGCCGTGCTGAACTTCCGCCCCGGCAGCCTGTTCCTGATCGGCCCCTACACGCCGCACAACTTCGTCAGCGACGTGCGCAACGGCGCCGTGGTGCCCGAGCGCGACCTGATCCTGCAATTCCGCAAGGAGTGGATCGAGGCCAGCGCCAACGTGCTGACCGAGATGCGCCAACTGCGGCCGGCCTTCGACGAGGCGGTGTTCGGCGTCGAGTATGGCGGCGAGACGTTGCAGGCCGTCTACGCGCTGATGAACCGCATCGACAGCGAGGAGCCGCTGGAGCGGCTGATCTCCTTCATGCGGATCATCGACCACCTGAAGCAATGCCGCCGCAAGACGGTGCTCGGCACCTCGCGCTACTTCATCGACACGCGCACCGCCTCGCTCCGGCGTTTCAACAAGGTGGTCGACTATATCCGCGAGCATATCGAGGAGGACGTGTCGATGGAGGCGGCCGCCGACCTCGTCGGCATGAGCTACAAGATGTTCTCGCGCTGGTTCATCGAATGCACCGGCATCGGCTTCCGCCGCTACGTCATCAAGACGCGCATCAACAAGTCCTGCGAATACCTGTTCTCGACGTCGCGCTCCATCCAGGAGATCTGCTTCCTGGTCGGCTTCAACAACGTCTCCAACTACAACCGGCTGTTCCGGCAGATGATCGGCGTCACGCCCACCGACTTCCGCCGCAAGTCGCAGGAGGCGCTCGGCTACGACTTTCCGATGGAGGGCTTCGCCGCCGCCTGAGCGGCCGTCAGCTCTCGTTGACGGTGGAGAAATAGGCCTTCATGTGCTCGTAGAGGCGCTTGAAGTTCTCGAAGCCGCGCTCGTAGACGGCGTTGGCGGCCGGGTCCGGCGTCAGCACGCGCGCCTCCTGGCGGACGCCCAGCCAATCGACCATCTGCTGCCGGTCGATCATGCCGACGCCATAGGCGGCGAGCACCGCCGCGCCATAGGCCGATTTGCCGCTGTTGGGCAGCACCCGCACGGGACGGCCGGTGACGTTGGTGATGATCTCCACCCAGAGGTCGGATTTCGACACGTCGCCGACCACGGTGAGCTGGTCCTCGAGGCCGGGGAAGGCGGCGCTGCCGTAGTCGATGTTGTTCTTCAGCGCGTAGGCGACGCTTTCCAGGAGGGCGCGGTAGAGGTGCGACTTGGTGTGGTTGAGCGTCAGCCCGGTGACGGTGCCGCGGGCGTCGACGTCCCAGATCGGGCTGCGCTCGCCCATAAAATAGGGCAGCACCATCAGGCCGTTGGAGCCCGGCGGGATGGCCGAGGCGTGCTCGTCGAGAAGATCGTAGGCCGAGATGGCCCGCTTGCCGCCGGAGGTCAGCGATTCGACCAGCCGCTCGTTGTCGGCGAAATTGTCGCGGAACCACTGGAGCACCGAGCCGGAGGTCGCCGAGCCGCCATAGGAATAGGTCAGCGTCTCCGAGTCGATCACGTAAGGCATCGACACGAGGCCGGGGAAGCGGTCGGCGGTGGCGTGGATGAAGCCCCAGCAGGTCGACGAACTCAGCATGGCGGCGTGCTGGCCCTCTTGCACCACGCCGGCCCTGAGCGTGGCGATGGCCGCGTCGACGCCGCCGGCGCACACCGGCAGGCCCTCGGTGAGGCCGAGCATGCCGGCGCCGGCCTTGTGCAGCTTGCCGACCACCTCCTGCGAGCCGACCAGCCGCTCGGGGAAGAAATACTGGGGTATGTCGAGGAGATCGGCCATCTCCTGCGACCAGGCGCGTTTGCCGAGGTCGTAGACGCCGCCGATGTTGCAGGCCTGCGAGTGGTCGACGGCGATCTCGCCGGTCAGCCGGTAGATGATGTCGGCGTTGGGCGGCAGGAAGTAGTTGATGCGCGACCAGACGTCGGGCTCGTGGTTCTTGATCCACAGGATCTTGGTGAAGCCGAAGTAGGAGTCGGCGCCGTTGCCGGTGATGGCGTAGAGATCGTCCTCGCCGATCATCTGCCGCACCCGCTCGCTTTCGGTCTTGGCGCGGCGGTCGAGCCAGAGCAGGCAAGGGCGGATTGGCTGCATGCCGACATCGACGGGAATGCCGGTACCGCCGCCGATCGCCGATATCGCCATGCCCCTGACGCTCTGGGCGGGCGCGCCGGCGCGCAGCATCGTCTCGCGCACGGCATGCACGAAGGCCTGCAGCCAGACCTCCGACGACTGCTCGGCCCAGAGATTGTGCAAGCTGACGAAGCCGTATTCCGCCCGACCCTGTCCGAGAATGCGGCCGTCCCGGTCCACCAGGACCGCCTTCACCGACGACGTGCCGAGATCGACGCCCAATACGCAATCGGTGCCGTTCATCCGCCTCTGGTCCTTTTCCGCTTCCATCCCCTGGGGCGGCGGGATTCTGCTGCCCGCCTGCCCGCATCTTTCATACTAGTCCATTCCGTCGCAAAGGGGCAATCGGCGGCTTTCAAACGATTGGATTCGCCGGAAAGCGGGGTTGCATCCGGTGCGTCGGGCACACCAATGAGTCCGGGTCGCCACTCCAATCCTTTGCTTGCGCATCGGATTCATCCGGAAGGTGGAGCCGCTTTCCGGACCGATTCCCTAGAACAGGCTGAGCTGCCGCATCCGCCGTTGCCGCCGCGCCGGCTCGTCGGCCTCGATCAGCGCCGGCGGTAGCCGTTCGAGGAAGCGCGAGGGCGGTGCGGCCTGTACGGCGCCCTGGCGGAAACGCTCGACGGCGCGGCTGAGGAACAGCCGCTCGCCGGCGCGCGTCATGGCGACGTAGAACAGGCGCCGCTCCTCGGCCAGCCGCGCCGCGTCCTCGTCCGGGTCCGGCGCGGCGCCCCAGGAGAAGGGCATCAGCCCGTCCTCCAGGCCGACCGCGAAGACGACGGCGAATTCCAGGCCCTTGGCGGCGTGCATGGTGAGAAGCGACACCCGGTCGGCGCGGGCGTCGCGGAAGTCGGCCTCGGTCGACAGCGCCACCGCCTCCCGGAGCCGCGTTTCGTCGCCGCCCGTCGCCTCGCCGGCAGCGAGCGTCGTGAGCCAGCCGCGTGCCTCGGCGAGCGCCGCCGCGTCGGCCGTCTCCTGTCGGCGCGCCGCCTCGGCCGCCGTGGCGATGCGGGCCGCAAGGGGCTCGCCCTTGTCGCCCGGCTCCAGTCGGTCGAGGATCGCCGTCACGCCCGGATGACCGGCGAGCGGCGCCGGCGAGCTTTTCCTGAACGGGATGCCGGCGCGGTCGAAGGCCGCGCGGAAGGCGGCGGCCTGCGCGTCGGTGCGGTAGAGCACGGCGCAGTCGGCAAAGCCGAGCCGTCTGTCGCCGCCGCGCCGGTGGCGGCCGGCTGCCAGCATGTCGTGGCCGCCGAGCAGGTCCTCGATGGTGGCGGCGACGAAATCCGCCTCCGCTGCCTCGTTCGCCGCGACATGCAGCCGGATCGGCTCGCCCATCGGCCGGGTAATGCCGTCGGCCGGCCGGCCGAGGAAGCCGGCGGCGGCGCTGACGATGGTACCGCTGGAGCGATAGTTGCGCTGAAGGCGTAGCGTCGGCGCTGAGGGATAGTCGCGGCCGAAGCGCTCGAAGCAGGCGGCGTCGGCGCCGCGGAAGCCGTAGATCGCCTGATCGGGATCGCCGATCACACAGAGATTGCCGTCCGGTCCATTGATCAGTTGCAAGAGGCGATATTGCTGTTCGTCGACGTCCTGGAACTCGTCGGCCAGTACGTGCGAGAAGCGCGCCCGCCACAGCGCCGCGACCTCAGGATGCGTCTCGAACAGCCGCACGGCGAGCGCCACCAGATCGTCGAAATCGACCCAGTTCTGCGCCCGGCCGAGACGGTCGAGCGCGGCGAGCGCCTCGCCGGCCTCGCCGGAACCGGCCGATCCCGTCCGCTTCAGTACCGACACCGCTTTGAGCAACCCGCCGGCCCGGCTGCGGCTGACGCCCAGCGCCTCGGCCAGCGCCGCCTGTCGCTCCGCGTCGTCGGCGATGCGGAAGTCCGGCCCGAGGCCGACAAGGCTGCCGTGGTCGCGCAGGATCGACAGACCCAGCGAATGGAAGCTGTGTACCGCTACCTCGCGACCGTGATCGGCCAGCAGCGCGGCCAGCCGGGCGCGCAGTTCCTCGGTGGCCTTGCGGGTGAAGGTAACGGCCAGGCAGGCGGTGGCCGGCACGCCGCGCTCGCGGACAAGATGGGCGATGCGATGGGTCAGCATGCGCGTCTTGCCCGAGCCGGGGCCGGCGATCACCATCATCGGGCCGTCGATCGTCCGGGCGGCGCGCGCCTGATCGGCGTCGAGGCCGGCGAGCAGGCCGGTCTCGCCGGACGGCGGCGGACTGTCGAGCGCCGGTGCGGTGGCCTCCTTGGCCGGTTCGGCCTCGGCGGCCGGCGGCTTCGGCGGTCGCGCCTTGCGCTGGCGCGGCGCGTCGAACAGCAGGTCGCCCTTGACGCGGCGATCGAGTTCCGCCTCCTCGAACAGTCTGATGACCCCGTATTCGCCGTCGTAGCCGGCGTCGCGGATCACCTCGCCGGCCCTGAGTCGCGCCACGGCCTCGCCGAGCAGCGGATGCAGCCGGTTCACCTCCTCCAGCGGCGCCGTATCGAGGAGCGCCAGCTCCGGGCCGAGCGCCGCCAGCACGCGGTCGTAGGTCTCGGCCACCTTCTTGGAGCCGACGCCGCTTGCCATGATCTCCGACAGGATCTCCGGCAGCGGCACTAGGCTCGACACCTCGCCCGACGTCGGCAGGGTCACGGCTTCGTCGTCGCGGCGGTCGGACAGCGTGGCGATGCGGTGGGCGACGCCGACGGTGACCGGCCGGCCGCACACCGGGCAACGGCCGCCGAGCGCCAGCGTCTCCTCCGGATCGAGCCGCACACCGCAGGCGCGATGGCCGTCGAGATGGTACTTGCCCTCCTCGGGGAAGAACTCCACCGTGCCCTGGTAGCCGTCGCCAGTTTCTAGCGCGCGGCGGATGGCGAAGTAGTCGGGTTCGCAGGAAAAGCGCGTCGCCTCGCGGCCGAGCTTGCCCGGCGAATGGGCATCGGAGTTGGAGACCAGGCGGTAGCGATCGAGGAAGGAGACGCGCCGGTTCATCTCCGGGTCGGACGACAGGCCGGTCTCGACGGCGAAGATGTGGCCGGCGAGGTCGCGGTAGCAGTCGGCGATTGAATCGAAGCCGGACTGCGAGCCGAGCACGGCGAACCAGGGCGTCCAGATGTGGGCGGGGATCAAATAGGAATCCGGTCCGGAGGCGAGGGCGATCTCCAGCAGGTCGCGCGAGTCGAGGCCGAGGATCGGCCGGCCGTCGGAGGCGATGTTGCCGACGCGGGCGAGGCTGGCGGCCAGCCGGTCGGCGGCGTCGAGATCGGCGGCGTAGATCAGGTGGTGGATCTTCCGCGTCTTGTCGCCCTTCTTGTAGATGGTCGAAATCTCGGTCGACAGCATGAAGGATACCGGCCGTCGGCAGGCGGGCGGCAAAGTCGCCCACAGTTCCTTCTCGATCTCCGGTCGCAGCCGGAACAGGCCGGAGCCGTCGGGCACCAGCTTGTCGCGGATCTCGGCCAGCCAGACCGGATGCACGCAGTCGCCGGTGCCGACCACGCCGATGCCCTTGCGCGCCGCCCACCAGAACAGGTGTTCGAGATCAAGGTCGCGACTGGTGGCGCGCGAGTATTTGGAGTGGACGTGGAGATCAGCGATGAAGGTCATGGCGCGCCGTTTCATCCGGGGCCGGCGATGGCGGCCCTTTGCATTCAACGGAAGCAGGGAGGCGTTGAAGCCGGCCAGAGGCAGGCTACAGCATCTTAAGCGGAATATGTGCCATCTTGGAAGCAGGATTTCGAGGTCGGGGCGGCGGCTATCAACCGGCAAATCGTGACCGCCCGTTTCAGGCGGCCGCCTCTTCCTCCTCCTCGTCGACGCGGCGGGCGGCGATCAGCAGGTCCATGAAAGCCTTAGGCGCGCCGTCGAGCAGCATCTCGCCGTTGCCGCCGGAGAGCGTGGCGACCGCCAGCTCCCAGCACATCTGCGGCTCGGCGAGCCGGACGACGCCCAGCGCCTCGGCTTCCGCCTTGGCGATCGCCTCCGGCACCAGCGCCACGCCGAGGCCGCGCGACACCAGCTCGATCAGCGTGCCGAGGTCGTTGACCTCGAAGGCGACGCGGCGCTCGACACCGGCGTGGCGGAAGCCCGCGTCGACCAGTTGGCGCGTGCCCCAAGCCTGCTCGAAGTCGACGAAGGGCTCGTCGCGGAAGGCGGAAAGCGGCACGCCGCTGCGGCCGGCCAGCGGGTGATCTTTGGCGCAAATGGCGACCAGATACTCGCAGGCGATCATTTTCGTGGCGATGCCGCGCGGCGCTTCGATCAGCGGCACGATGGCGAGATCGATGGCGCCGGAGCGGATCTTGTCGACGAGGTGGTCGGCGTTGCCTTGGCAGAGGCGCACTTCGATGGCCGGATAAAGCTCGTGGAAGGAGGCGAGCAGGGCCGGCAGGTCGACGAAGGCCGGCAGGCTCTGCACCGTGCCGATGGCCAGGCGCCCGCGCGTCAGGCCCTGCACGGCGGCGACGGCGTCGCGCGCCTCGCGCACCGCCTCGAGAGCGAGCCGGGCCTTGTCGAGAAAGACGCGGCCGGCCGCGGTGAGCTGCACCTGGCGGGTATTGCGCATGAACAGCCGGGCGGCAAGCTCGTCTTCCAGGGCGCGGATCGACGTCGACAGCGCCGACTGCACGATGTTGACGCGGCGGGCGGCCCGGGTGAAGTGCATCTCCTCGGCCACGGCCACGAAATGCTGAAGCTGGCGAAGTTCCATTTATGTCCGCTACATTGTGCTTGTGGCGAGATCAATACAGCCCACGCGTTCGGGTGAAAAGATGAAAAGTCGCGCAATCCGCTCTCCTGACGGGCAGCGACGGCCGGATCGCCGGCTTCGGCCCGGCGGCGCGGCTGGACCCGGCGGGGTGCCCGGTGTATGGAGGGCCGCTTCCAGACGATCCCGAGAGCCGGAGTCCGCCGCCGATGTTTTCCCGTGCCCTGCTGTTCGACATGGACGGAACGCTGACCAACAGTGATCCCTTCCATCACGAGGCCTTCGTGGAATTCGGCAAGGCCTACGGCGTCGACATCGACGAGCCGACCTTCCTGAAATACGTCTCCGGCCAGGCCAATTCGCTGATCTTCAAGAACCTGTTCCCGCATGTCGAGGCCGACAGCCATCCGCGGCTCGCCGACGAGAAGGAAGCGCTGTTCCGGCGGCTGATCGTCGGCCGTCTGAAGCCGATCGACGGGCTGATCGATCTGCTTGACTGGGCGGTGGAGCGCAAGATCGGGCTCGCCGTGGTGTCAAACGCGCCGCGCCCCAACGTCGTCGACATGCTGGCGCAGATCGGCGTCGCCGACTATTTCCACACCATGGTAGTCGGCGGCGAGCTTGAACGCGGCAAGCCCGACCCGCTGCCCTATCTCACCGGTCTCGAACGGCTGGGCGTGCCGGCCGACAAGGCCATCGCCTTCGAGGATGCGCCGCCGGGCCTCAAGGCGGCGCATGCCGCCGGCATCGTCACGGTGGGGCTCACCACCACGCTCGACGCCGCGACGGTGAAGAAGAACGGCGCCGACATCGCCGTGCCGGACTACCGGGCGCCGGATCTGTGGGCGCTGATCGACACGGTGTTCGGGAACTGAGGAGAGGCCCGTTTTCTCCGAGATGGTCCGCCTCCGCGAACCATGACAAAATACAATAATTACAATGTTATCCTCCGCGAAAGCGGAGGATCTCCGGCAGGAAAAGGCGCTTCAGGCGATCAGCAGTTCGTCGTCGTCGAGCGTCTGGCCGCGGACCCGGCGGAACATAGCGATCAGGTCCTCGACCTCCAGCGTCTTGCGGCTGTCGCCCTCGACGTCGAGCACGATCTCGCCGCCGTGCAGCATAATGGTGCGATCGCCGTAGTCGAGCGCCTGCCGCATGGAATGCGTCACCATCAGCGTGGTCAGCTTCTTGTCGTTGACGATCCGCTCGGTCAGCTTCATGACGAACTCGGCCATGCCGGGATCGAGAGCGGCGGTGTGCTCGTCGAGCAGCAGCACGTCGCAGCCGGCCATCATCGCCATGACCAGCGACACCGCCTGCCGCTGGCCGCCCGATAGCATGGACATGCGGTCGGTCATGCGGTTTTCGAGGCCAAGGTCGAGTTCGGCGATCTTCTCGCGGAACAGCTTGCGGCGGCTGTGGCCGAGCGCCAGCTTCAGGCCGCGCGTCTTGCCGCGCTTGTGGGCGAGGGCAAGGTTTTCCTCGATCGACAGGGCGCCGCAGGAGCCGGCCAGCGGGTCCTGGAAGACGCGGGCGACGCGGCCGGCGCGGGCGGCGGTCGGCTGCTTGGTGACGATGGCATCGCCGATACGCACGCAGCCTTCGACCGGGATAACGTCGCCGGCCAGCACGCCGAGCAGCGTCGACTTGCCGGCGCCGTTGGAGCCGATGACGGTGGTGAAGGAGCCTTCCTTGATGGTCAGCGAGACGCCCGACAGCGCCTTCTTCTCCAGCGGCGTGCCGCGCCCGAAGACGACATGGATGCTTTCGAGGGAGATCATGAGGAGAGCACTCCCCGCTTGAGACGCGGCAACACCAGCGCAAAGGTGACGAGCACGGCGGTAACGAGGTTGAGGTCGGATGCCTGCAGGCCGAGCACGTCGCTGGACAGGGCGAGCTGGATGGCGATGCGGTAGAGGATGGAACCGACGACGCAGCCGATCAGCGCGATCAGGATGCGGCGGGTGCCGAACAGCGTCTCGCCGATGATCACCGCGGCGAGGCCGACGACGATGGTGCCGACGCCCGAGGTGACGTCGGCAAAGCCGTTGGTCTGGGCGAACAGGGCGCCGCCGAGCGCCACCAGCGCGTTGGACAGCGCGATGCCGAGATAGATCTGACGGTCGGTGTTGATGCCCTGGGCGCGGGCCATGCGCGGATTGGCGCCGGTGGCGCGCATGGCGAGGCCGGCGTCGCTCTCGAGATAGCGCCAGACGACGATCAGCGCCACGATGGCCAGCACCAGCAGGAACATCGGCCGCACCATGAAGTCCCTGAGGCCATTGCCGTAGAAGGGCGTCAGCATGGTGTCGACCGACAGCAGCGCCACGTTCGGCCGGCCCATTACCCGGAGGTTGACCGAGAACAGGGCGATCATCGTCAGGATCGACGCCAGGAGATTCAGGATCTTGAAGCGGACGTTGAGCGTCGCCGTGACGAGCCCGGCCAGCGCCCCGGCCACCATCGACACGGCGGCGGCGAACCAGGGATTGACGCCGGCCATGATCAATACGGCGGTAACGGCCGCGCCGAGCGGAAAGGTGCCGTCGACGGTCAGGTCGGGAAAGTCGAGGACGCGGAAGGCGAGATAGACGCCGAGCGCGACGAAGGCATAGACGAGGCCGAGTTCGACGGCCCCCCATAAGGCAATTTGGCTCACGCGCAACGATCCTTGTGCTGGATGTCCCGCGGGCGAACGCGGGGCGGGGCATCCCTTTCTCCGGAGCGCGCCCCGCCGTACCCGACGGCGAAGGCGGGGCGCGGCGCCGTTGTTACTCGATCACCTTGGTGGCGCGGGCGACGACGGCCTCGGGCAGCGTCACGCCCATCTTGGCGGCGGCACCCTTGTTGACGACGAGGTCGGTGCCCTTGGCGATGGTCGCCGGGATGTCGCCGACGGTCTCGCCCTTCAGCACGCGCACGACGATCTCGCCGGTCTGCTTGCCGACGTCGTAGTAGTTGAAGCCGAGGGCGGCGATGGCGCCGCGCGACACGCTGTCGGTATCGGCGGTGAACAGCGGCAGCTTCGACTCGACGGCGACGCCGACGGCCGATTCGAGAGCCGAGATGATGGTGTTGTCGGTCGGTACGTAGACGGCGTCGACCTTGTCGACCAGCGCACGCGTGGCGCCCTGCACCTCGGCGGTCTTGGTGGCGGCCGATTCGACGATCTCGATGCCGGCCTTGTCGGCCTCGGCCTTGAGGGCGGCGAGCAGCGACACCGAGTTAGCCTCGCCGGAATTGTAGAGGAAGCCGAGCTTCTTCACGTTCGGCAGGATTTCCTTGATCAGCGCGATGTGCTCGGCCACCGGAGACATGTCGGAGAGGCCGGTGATGTTGCCGCCGGGCTTCTCCATGCTCTTGACGAGCTGGGCACCGACCGGATCGGACACCGCCGAGAAGACGATCGGGATGTCGTGCGTGGCGGCGGCAACGGCCTGGGCGGACGGCGTCGAGATCGGCACGATGACGTTGGGGCTCTCGCCGGCGAATTGGCGGGCGATCTGAGCGGCGGTGGCGGCGTTGCCCTGGGCCGACTTGTAGACGAAGGTCAGGTTTTCGCCCTCCTTGTAGCCGGCGGCGGCCAGCACGTCCTTGACGCCGTCGCGGACGGCGTCGAGCGCCGGATGTTCGACGATGGCGGTGACGTCGACCGTGACGTTCTCGGCATGAACCGGCAGGGCGACTGCCGCGACGCTGGCGGCGACGGCAAACAACAGGGCACGCATACAACTTCCTCCATCATTGGTCCGGACTCTTGTCCTGGACGTGGTTCCGCTCCGGGTTTTGAAGGTCTTAGGTAATCCCGGCGACCGAATCAAGCACGGCGAATGCCGGGTGTGCACGAATTGATCGTCATGCGGCATCTTGGTGACGAAAAGCGCCATGGGCGAGATTACCCACGACTCTTCGATGCTTTCTCGGCAGCGGCGGCCGCCGATCCCCGGGCATGAGAACCGCTGCGCGATTCCGAGATGTTCTGATGGGGGTTGCGAGGAGCCGATTGACGCTGACCGGGCCGCTCCCCAAGGTCGCCGCATGCTGAAGGAAGAGTGCTTCGACCTGATCCTGAAGGGCGTCGAGGGCCGCGACACCGCCTCCTGCAAGGAGTTGCTGACTATGGTCGTCGCCTCGGGCGCCACGCTGCGCCGCGATGTCGACCAGCTCTGCGAGGCTGGACGCGTCCGCAAGATGCGCGGCGGCGTGACGCCGCTCCAGGCGACCACCGGCTGGCTGGGCCTTCGGGCAGGCCGAAACCTGACCGTAGCGTCCGTCACCGGAGGATCGGCCGGGATGCGGGCAAGCTGCCTGCCGCGAGCGCTCCCGCTCCCGTGACATATTGAAAAGACGTGGTTCGTCGCCGCGGCGGATGCCGTGCTGTTTGTCCGGCGAGCGCTGCCGGCGGGCCGAGATCGGAGCAGCTTGCCTGGCTGCCGCGCCCGGTCCCGGTCAGCACCTGACCATTCGTCGATGTGCTCAGGATTGTCTCTTGCCAAGGCGGGACGTTGAGTATATTTTGAGGGTCGAATTTTACCGGCGACCTGGAGGGCGCCGGAACGCTTGGATCAAGGACGGGAGGGAGCGTTCTTGATGTAATCACATCAAGCAGGGCGGCCATCCGGCAGGATGAAACGCCCCAGAGGTTTGTCGCGCCAAGGCAGGAAAAGGCGCGGCTTGGCTGATGTCGTGGGGAACCTCATGACGAAGATAGGAAATTTCTTCGTCAAATGGATGATGGCCACAACGCATCTACGCAATCAAAATGAGTTGCGCCCATCATCGCTTTGAGGCATCTATCCTCGCGTGAGGTACATTCCGAACCAACGGTGGGGCCCATGACGGGTGTTGCCGGGGGAAGTGACCGGAGGAGCAACCATCCGGTCGTGGTTCGGATGCAAGGAGGCCGCCGGGGAGGCGGCCAGGCCCGAAGAGGCCTTCAGGAGGAGTGACAATGAAACTTTCTACCATTCTTTCGAGCACGATCCTGGCCGCCGCCGTTGCGCTGCCGATGGCCGCCCAGGCGTCCGCCGACAAGCCGGTCATCGGTTTCTCGATCGACGATCTGCGCGTCGAGCGCTGGGCTCGCGACCGCGACTATTTCATTGCCGCCGCCAAGGAAGTGGGCGCCCAGGTAATCGTGACCTCGGCCGACGCCAACGAGCAGAAGCAGGTCAACCAGGTCGAGAACCTGATCTCCCAGAAGGTCGACGCCATCGCCATCGTGCCGATGAACTCGCAGGTGTTCGGCGAAGTGATCGACGAGGCCCACAAGGCCGGCATCAAGATCCTGTCCTATGACCGCCTGATCCTGAACGCCGACGAAGACGCCTACATCTCCTTCGACAACGAGCGCGTCGGCTTCCTGCAGGCCGAGGCCGTCCTCAAGGCGGTTCCGGAAGGTAACTACTACCTGCTCGGCGGCGCCCCGACCGACAACAATGCCAAGCTGCTGCGCGCTGGCCAGGAGAAGGCCATCCAGGCGGCCGTCGACGCCGGCAAGGTCAAGGTCATCGGCTCGCAGTGGGTCAAGGAGTGGAGCCCGACCGAAGCGCTGTCGATCATGGAGAACGCGCTCACGGCCGCCGACAACAAGATCGACGCGGTCATCGCCTCGAACGACGGCACGGCCGGCGGCGCCATCCAGGCTCTCGCCGCCCAGGGTCTGGCCGGCAAGGTGGCCATCTCCGGCCAGGACGCCGACCTCGCCGCCATCAAGCGGGTGATCGACGGCACGCAGACGGTCACCGTCTACAAGCCGCTGCAGCTGATCGCCTCCGAGGCGGCCAAGCTGTCGGTCAAGCTGGTCAAGGGTGAGCCCGTCGAGTTCAACGCCAAGCTCGACAACGGCAAGAAGGAAGTCGACTCCCTCCTGCTGACCCCGATCCCGCTGACCAAGGAAAACGTGATGAAGGTCGTCGAGGACGGCTTCTACACGAAGGAGCAGGTCGAGGCCAAGTGATCCTCTAGACAATGGACCGGGGCGGGCTTACCCGCCCCGGCGCCGTATCGGCCGGCCGGATCGGGCGATCCGTCGGTTTTCCGTCGCTCCGCCGATTCCCGGCAAGCCGCGCTCCTCCGGAGCCGGCGCGGCCGGGCGAAGCCTGATGCGGCGGATGGACGACTGCCGGCCGGGGCCGGCGGATGGTCTTCATGGCGGAAGACAGCGGCGTGTCGTGGCTCCCGGAGGGTGCCGCGCCGGTTCGGAGGGTCGCGGGGGCGGCGCCGGATCAAACGTCGAGCAAGCGCCGGTTTTGGGAAGCGACAGGCCCGAGCGGCCTTGATCGGAGAAGGATGGCGCGCGATGCCGGCCCGAGGCCGCCCGCGCCGCCCGAAGGGAGTGCGGTCCATGTCAGACTACCTCTTGGAGATGCACGACATCACCAAGGACTTTAATGGCGTCAAGGCGATCGACGGAATCAATCTCCGGGTTCGCCGGGGCGAGTGCGTGGGTCTTTGCGGCGAGAACGGTGCCGGCAAGTCGACCATGATGAAGGTTCTGTCGGCGGTCTACCCTTACGGGACCTGGTCGGGCCAGATCATTTGGGAAGGCAAGGAACTCAAGGCGCGCAACATCCGCGAGACCGAGGAAGCCGGCATCGTCATCATCCACCAGGAGCTGATGATGGTGCCGCACCTGACGGTGGCGGAGAACATTTTCCTCGGCTCCGAGCCGCGGACCAAGGCCGGCTTCATCGACTACGACCTGATGAACGCCGAGGCCGCGAAGCTGATGGCCCGCCTCAAGATGGGTGACATCAACGTCGCCCTACCGGTCTACAACTATTCGGGCGGCAAGCAGCAGCTGGTCGAGATCGCCAAGGCGCTCAACAAGAACGCCAAGCTCCTGATCCTCGACGAGCCGACCTCGGCGCTGACCACCTCCGAGACCCAAACGCTGCTCGACCTCGTCAAGGAGTTCAAGGCCAACGGCATGGCCTGCGTCTACATCTCGCACAAGCTCGACGAGGTGTCGGAGATCGCCGACACCGTCACCGTCATCCGCGACGGCACCCACATCGGCACGCAGCCGATGGCCGAACTCGACACCAACAAGATCATCACCATGATGGTCGGCCGCGAGATGAAGAACCTCTTCCCGCGCGAGGCCCACGACATCGGCGACGTGGTGTTCGAGGCGAAGAACATCTCCTGCTGGGACGTTACCAACCGCGAACGCAAGGTGGTGGACGACGTCTCCTTCGAGATCCGCAAGGGCGAGATTCTCGGCGTCGCCGGCCTGGTCGGCGCCGGGCGGACTGAGCTTGCCTGCAAGCTGTTCGGCTGCTGGCGCGGCGACCACGAGGGCAAGGTGTTCCTCGACGGCAAGGAAATCCACATTCGCGAGCCGCGCGACGCCGTCAAGCTCGGCATCTGCATGGTGCCGGAAGACCGCAAGCGCCACGGCATCATTCCGTTGATGGGCGTGGGCTACAACATCACCATGTCGGTGCTGAAGCGCTACACCAGCGGCGGCTTCATCCAGTCCGAGGCCGAACTGGCCGAGATCCAGAACCAGATCATCCGCATGAAGGTGAAGACGGCCGAGCCGCTGTTGCCGATCGCCTCGCTGTCGGGCGGCAACCAGCAGAAGGCGGTGGTCGCCAAGATGCTGCTGCCCGAGCCGCAGGTGCTGATCCTCGACGAGCCGACCCGCGGCATCGACGTCGGCGCCAAGTACGAGATCTACAAGCTGATCTTCGAACTGGCCAAGCAGGGCGTCGCGGTGCTGATGATCTCGTCGGAAATGCCGGAAGTGCTCGGCATCAGCGATCGCGTGCTGGTGATGGGCGAGGGCAAGCTGCGTGGCAACTTCATCAACGAAGGGCTGACGCAGGAGAAGGTTCTCGCCGCCGCCATCGGACAGCCAGTCACCGAAGCCGCCTGACGCTCCATCCCCTGGCGCGGGAGCCCGCCGGCTCCCGCTCTTTCCAAGCCTTCGTTTTCCCGCAACCGTCTTTTCCGGGACGACCGCAACTTCCCGGGCGGCTGCTCAAGATCACCGGTGCACGACCATGACCCTCACCAAGAAAGACGTCAGGAAGTTCCTGTCCGAGTACAAGATCGTCGCCCTTTTGATCGTCATCGCGATCATCTGGCTGTTCTTCGGCTATCTCACCTATGATACCGACCTCGGCGGCTCGCAGTTCCTGACGCCGCGCAACTTCTCCAATCTTCTCCGCCAGATGGCGATCACCGGCATGCTGGCATCGGCAATGGTGTTCGTCATCGTCGCCGGCGAGATCGACCTGTCCGTCGGTTCGCTGCTCGGCCTTCTGGGCGGCATCGCCGCGGTGCTCGACGTCACCTACTCCTGGCCGCTATGGGCGACGATCCTGCTGGTCATCGCCCTCGGCCTGTTCTTCGGCGTGATGGTCGGCTGGCTTACCGCCTATCTGGGCATTCCCTCGTTCATCGTGACGCTGGGCGGCCAGCTGGCCTTCCGTGGCATGGTGCTCGGCCTCACCGGCGGCATCACCATCGCCCCGGTGCATGCCGACCTGAAGTTCATCGGTCAGGGCTACCTGCCGGAATGGCTTGGCAACATCGGCGGCGTGCTGCTGTTCCTGGTGCTGGTGTTCCTCGCCTTCCGCACCCGCGCCAACCGCCAGAAGCACAGCCTCGCCGTGTCGACGATGCCGGCCGAGATCGGCCGCCTGCTGTTCGCCGGCGCCATCATCCTCGGCTTCGTGCTGACGCTCAACGACTACCAGGGCGTTCCGGTGCCGGTGCTGATCCTGTTGATCATCCTCGCCGTGTTCACCGTCATCGGCAACAAGACCACCTTCGGCCGCCACATCTACGCGGTCGGCTCCAACATGGAGGCGACGCGACTCTCCGGCGTCAACGTCGCCTACGTGAAGATGATGGTGTTCGCGCTGATGGGCCTGATGTGCGCCTTCGCCGGCCTCACCACCACCGCCCGCCTCGCCGCCGGCACGCCGTCGGCCGGTTTCGGCAACGAACTCGATGCCATCGCCTCCTGCTTCATCGGCGGCACGTCGATGCGCGGCGGCGTCGGCTCGGTGTCTGGCGCCCTGGTCGGCGCGGTGATCATGGCCAGCCTCGACAACGGCATGTCCATGCTCGGCATCGACACCTTCTGGCAGCAGATCGTCAAGGGCATCATCCTGGTGGCCGCCGTCTACATGGATATCGTCTCCTCCGGTAACCAGCGCGGCTGACGGCCCCGGCCGGCGCTTCCGGGCGCCGGCCCTCTTTTCGCGACGTCGGTGCTCGCGGGCGCCGGTCTCGGTCTGGAAAAGCAAAAACCCCGGTCGCTGGCGGCCGGGGTTTTTGTTGTCGACAGGGAAGGGAGGTTACTCCCGCCAGGTCGTCGCCAGCACGCGCAGCCAGTTGTCGCGGCAGAGCTTGGCCAGTTCCGCCTCGCCGTAGCCGGCCTGCCGCAGCGCGCCGACCAGCGCCTGCTGGCCGGCGGCGTCGCCGATCTCGGCCGGAATGGTGGCGCCGTCGTAGTCCGAGCCGAGGCCGACGCCGTCGATGCCGAGACGCTCCACCAGATGGTCGACGTGGCGGACCATGTCGGTGAGTGGCGTCGCGGCGCTGTCGTGGCCGTCCGGTCTCAGGAAAGAGGCGGCGTAGTTGAGGCCGACCATGCCGCCCGATGCCCTGATCGCCGCGAGCTGACGGTCGGTGAGGTTGCGCGACACCGGCGTGATGGCGTGGACGTTGGAATGGGTGGCGACGAGCGGCATCTCCGAGGTTTCGGCGACGTCCCAGAAGCCCTTTTCGGTAATGTGCGACAGGTCGATCAGGATGCCCAGCCGGTTGCAGGCCTTGACCAGTCGGAGGCCGGCCTCGCTGAGACCAGGGCCGGTATCGGGCGAGCTTGGATAGGCGAAGGGCACGCCGTGGCCGAAGATATTGGGGCGGCTCCACACCGGCCCGAGCGAGCGCAGGCCGGCGGCGTGGAAGGCGTCGAGCGCGTAGAGGTCGGCGTCGAGGGCCTCGCAGCCCTCCATGTGCAGCACGGCGGCGAAAACGCCGGCGTCAATGGCCTGACGGATCGCCGCCGTCGAGGTGCAGAGGCGCCAAACGCCCTCCCGGTCGAGCCGGCAGGCGATGCCGGCCATGGCGACGGCGGCGGCCAGCGCCGCCGGCTGGTCGATCGGCGCGGCGAGCGGCGAAGAATAGGCGCCGCCTTCGAAGCTCGGGCGCGGGCCTTGCGGCGACGGCACGAAGATGGCGCAGAGGCCGCCGATAAGACCGCCGGCGCGGGCGCGCGGGCCATCGATGTGGCCGGTGGTGGCGCCGTCGCGGAACTCGGCGACCGGATCGCCGCCTTTCGTGGCCGTTTCCCAGAGGCGCAACAGAACGTCGTTGTGTCCGTCGAATACAGGCTGCATCGCACCATCGCTTGTTCGGAAGCAAGGATCGCCCTGAACGGGCAGCGCTTCGGGGCGGGGAGGCGAGGGGGTGGGCACTGGTCCGCCCCAACGCAAGTGGAGTCTCCAAGTGGTAGGAGCCTCCCGGATGGAGGTCAACACGCCTGGCGTCGCTCGGAAGATAGGAGAGATTTTTTCTCCGGTTTGCGCCGGCGCAAAGAAGCCGGCCGCCGACCCTCCTATGGTCCACTCGACGACGAAGCGGAGACAACAGCATGACCGACACCGGACTCGCCCAGGACCTCGAACTCGATGTGCGTGGGATGCCCTGCGTCAATCGTCGCGCCATCATCTTCGGCAACTTCGCCAAGCTCGCCGACGGCGAATCGCTGATCGTGATCAACGATCACGAGCCGGTCGGTCTGCGCGGCCATTTCGAGGATGTCGCTTCGGGCTATTACAGCTGGGAGCCGCTGCCGCGCACCTCCGACGCCTTCCGCGTCCGCATCACCCGCTCGGCCTTCGATCCGGAGCTGGCCCGCCAGGGCGCCGAGGCGCTGGCCGCCCTGGAACGGCACGCCTGCGACCACTGATTTCCTTCCGCTGCTCGGGGCGGAAAACGGGACGGGCGGCAAGGCCGAAAGGCCTGCCGCCCGTTCTGCATTTTGGGACTTGCTCGGACGCCCCCCGCGCGCGAATTCCCGTGCCTGCGGGGAACACTCGCGCGTGATATCGGGGCCGAGCTTGATCACCTGTTATCCCCGCGCGCGGGCGGGGGATCCTACGAGAGAAAGCGCATCCGCAGGCCGGACCCGTTATCCCCGCGCGCGGGCGGGGAGATCGCTGCATCTCGCACTGAGTGGCGGCTCTCGCCGGGTTCATCCCCGCGCGTGGCGGGGAAGCAAGCTGATGCAGCAACTCGAACTCTTCAAGGAGGGTTCATCCCCGCGCCCGCAGGGAACACGAACCTCAACTCCGCACCGGATAACACCTGTGCAAGGATGGTCCCCGTGCCCTGAGGCACGGGAACGCGTGTTGTGGAAACCACCGTCAGAAGCTCGGCTCGACGCCCCAGATGTCCTTCGAGTAGCCGCGGATGGTGCGGTCGGAGGAGAACCAGCCGACCTTGGTGGTGTTGAGGATCGACCGCTCGGTCCAGCGCGCCCGGTCACGGTAGTCGACGTCGACGGTGCGCTGAGTCTGGAAGTAGGACTGGAAGTCGGCCGTCACCAGGAACCAGTCGGTGTGCCAGAGGCGGTCGGCCACCTCGTTGAAGCGGCCGTGATCGTCCGGCGAGAAGGTGCCGTTGACCATGGCGTCGATGGCGCCCTTCAGCGTCGGGTCGCTGTCGATGGTGGCGTTGGGGTTGTAGCCACGCTGGCGCAGACCGGCGACGTCCTCGGCGGTCAGGCCGAAGATGTAGATGTTGTCCGGACCGACGCGCTCGGCGATCTCGACGTTGGCGCCGTCGAGCGTGCCGATGGTCAGCGCACCGTTGAGCGCCAGCTTCATGTTGCCGGTGCCGGAGGCTTCCATGCCGGCCGTCGAGATCTGCTCGCTAAGGTCGGCGGCCGGGATGATCACCTCGGCCAGCGACACGTTGTAGTTCGGCAGCACCGCCACCTTCAGCCGGTCGCCGATGATCGGATCGTTGTTGACGACGCGGGCGACGTCATTGGCCAGCTTGATGATGCGCTTGGCGATCTGGTAGCCGGGGGCCGCCTTGCCGCCGAAGATCTTGACGCGCGGCGTCCATTCGGCGCCAGGGCCACGACGGATGGCCTGATAGAGGGCGATCGTCTCCAGCACGTTGAGGAGCTGGCGCTTGTACTCGTGCATGCGCTTGATCTGCACGTCGAACAGCGCCGACGGATCGACCCTGAGGCCGATGCGCCGCTCGATCTCGGCGGCGAGCCGCACCTTGTTGGCGCGCTTGGCGGCGGCGAACTTCTCCTGGAAGCTGGCGTCGGTGGCGAACTTGGCCGCTTCCTCGATCTTCTCGAGGTTGTCGATCCAGCCGTCGCCGATCGTCTCCAGCAGCAGGGCGCGCAGGCCGGGGTTGCACTCGTAGAGCCAGCGGCGCGGCGTGATGCCGTTGGTCTCGTTGACGATGCGGTCGGGGTAGAGCAGGTGGTAGTCCTTGAACACCGTCTGCTTCATCAGCTCGGTGTGCAGCGCCGACACGCCGTTCACCCGGCGCGAGCCGATGAAGGCGAGGCTGCCCATCTTGATCTCGCTGCCCCACTCGATGATGCGGATGGCATCGAGCGACACCGGCAGGTTGCGGCCCTGCACCTCGGCGAGGTGATGGTAGTCGATCCACTCGATGATCTGCATGTGGCGCGGCAGCACCTTGCGGAACAGGTTGGTGTTCCAGCGCTCCAGCGCCTCGGGCATCAGCGTGTGGTTGGTGTAGCTGAGGCACTGGCGGGTGATGTCGAAGGCTTCCGGGAAGGTCAGCCGGTAGTCGTCGGCAAGGATGCGCATCAGCTCGGCGACAGCGATCGACGGATGCGTGTCGTTCATCTGGATCGCCACCTGCTCGGGCAGCTTGCGGATGTCATCGTTGTCTTCGAGGAAACGACGAAGGATGTCCTGCAGCGAAGCGGAGGTGAAGAAATACTCCTGCTTCAGGCGCAGCTCCTTGCCCTCGGCCGTGGTGTCGTCGGGATAGAGCACGCGGGAGATGGTCTCGGCGCGGATGGTCTTCTCGGCGGCCGACATGTAGTCGCCGTGGTTGAAGCGGCCGAGGTCGAGCACCTCGACGGGGCGCGACGCCCAGAGGCGTAGCGTATTGACGTGGCGTCCCTTCCAGCCGGCGATCGGCGTGTCGTAGGCGACGGCCTTCACCGTCTCGTCGGCGCGCCAGTAGGTGGCGCCATGACCGTCGAAGGAGATCTGGCCGCCGAACTTGACGAGATAGGCCATCTCGGCCCGCTCGAACTCCCAGGCGCGGCCGGACACCAGCCAGTCCTCCGGCTCCTCCACCTGCCAGCCATCATGAAAGCGCTGGCGGAACAAGCCGTGGTCGTAGCGGATGCCGTAGCCGTGGGCGGGGATACCCAGCGTCGACATGGAATCGAGGAAGCAGGCGGCGAGGCGGCCGAGGCCGCCGTTGCCGAGGGCGGCGTCGCTCTCCTGCTCCAGTTGGGCCTGGTAGTCGATGCCAAGCTCGGCGCAGGCGGCGCGCACCTGCGCCTCGATGCCAAGATTGCAGACGGCGTCGTTGAGCAGACGGCCGATCAGGAATTCCATGGAGAGGTAGTAGACGTGCTTCTTCTGGCCGGCGTGCGAGGCCCTGGTGGAGTCGAACCAGCGCTCCACCACCTTGTCACGCACGGCAAGGGAAAGGGCCATGCTCCAGTCCTTGGCCGTCGCCCGGGACGGATCCTTGCCGACGGCGTATCTCAGCTTGGCACGAATGGCGTCCCTGAAGGCTTCGGCCGTGAGGGCGGGCGCGGTCCCGGCGGAGCCGGCGACCTCATCAATCCTGGAAGTGTCGTTCATCGGTGATCCCTGCGGTTTCGATTCATTTTCGCCGATGAAGGTTACGAGGTGGTGACCAAAACCTTCCGGCTACGCCGTAACGCCAAGTACCGTCGCCAGTTAAAGCCCGGCAAAACTTAAAAGGCGCGGCGTCGACCTTTCGGGCGGACACTGGCGAGCACCGGTGCGCCTGTCTAGGCCCACGGCACCACAGGCAGCGAAAAACCACCTCTAAACGACAAAAGTTCAAGCAGAAATTGCATGGCTCAGGTGGTTTTGACGCTGAGCCATGCGCTTGATGCAGGTCTAGCCGTCGTCGGTGACGCCAAGGGCGGCGGCCGGCAACCAGAACACCTCGCCCTCGGATTCGGCCGTGTCGAGCCAGAAGAAGGGTAAATCCGGATAGTTCATCTCCAGAATTTCCCGGTTGCTGCCGATCTCGCAGAGCAGGCCGCCGCCAGGATTGAGATGGTCCGGCGCCGCCTCGATGATGCGGCGGACGAGGTCGAGCCCGTCGATGCCGCCGGCAAGCGCCAGCTCCGGCTCATGCCGGTATTCGTCGGGCAGAGCCGCCATGGCCTCGTCGTCGACATAGGGCGGGTTGGAGATGATCAGGTCGTAGCGGCGGCCTTCGAGCGGGGCGAACAGGTCGCCGTGATGGAGGCCGACACGGCCGTCGCCGAGGCGGTCGACGTTGATCGCCGCGACATCGAGGGCGTCCTCGGAGAGGTCGACGGCGTCGACGGCAGCGTTGGGGAACACCATGGCCGCCAGGATGGCGAGGCAGCCGGAGCCGGTGCAGATGTCGGCGACCGACAGCACGTCGTAGCGGTCGCGGATCAGCGAGGCCGCGCCCTCGCCGGAGAAGACTTCCGAGAACAGAAGCTCGCCGATGAAGGAGCGCGGCACGATGACGCGCCGATCGACCACGAAGGGTACGCCCTGGATATAGGCCGTGCCGACCACGTAGGGCGTCGGCAGCTTCTCGTCGACGCGGCGGCCGATGCGCTCGATCAGCAACTGCCGCTCGGCGCGCGTCAGGCGGGCGTCGAGCCAGGGATTGATGTCGTCGATCGGCAGGTGCAGCGTTTCCAGGATCAGGAAGACGGCGTCGTCGAGCGCCTCGCTGGTGCCGTGGCCAATGCCGATGTCGGCGGCGCCGTAGCGGCTGATGGCGTAGCGCAGGAAGTCTCGTACGGTGAGGAGATCGTCGGCGATATCGGTCACGGCGGTGTTCCGGGAAGGAGAGGGCGCGGCTCTAATGGCATGGCGACGGCGGCGCCGCAATCGGCATGTCGGCGTGGGCTCAGGCGATCGGCCGATCGCCCTTGTCGAGGAAGACCAGCGTCAGCCCCGCATGCACCGCCATGCGACGGGTTTCGCGGTAACCCAGGCGTTCATAAAGGCGCAGGTTGCCGGCGCTCTTGTGGCCGGTGAACAGCTCGAAGCGGCTGCCGGCCGGGAAAAGCGCTTCCAGGCTCCGCAGCAGGCGTGAGCCGATGCCCCGGCCTTGCAGATCCGGGTGCACCATCAGTCGTCCAACGCGGCAGACGCCGTCCCCCACGCGGCCGCGCACCGAGCCGACGATGCGGCCATCGGCCGTCGCTTTCAGGACGCGCGCGTCGGCGAACTCCGCCTCCAGCCCGGCGAGCGTCTGGGTGAGCGGCGGGATGGCATCGTCCCCGTAAAGCTCGGCCTCGGCCTGGTAGGCGAGCTTCTGAAGCGTCAGAATTTCGGCGGCGTCAGCGATCCCGGCATCCTCGATCGTCATCGCTTCCATGGTCATGGCCTCCGATCCCACAGGCGTTCGCCGGTCCGGACCGAGCTTGCGGCCCTTCGTTCGACGTCGCCTCGACAATGCGCAGCTTGCCGCCAGACGTCCAGTACCGGCAGCGACCGATGGCTTGCGAACAGCGTCGGCAGGTCGGCCGCGTGTCCGAGCGGACGGAGGGTCAACCAGCTTCGCAGGAGGCGATCGTCAGGAGGCCATGGCGCCCATGAGGTGAGACCGAAGGCCGTCCGGCGTGACAACGACGAGGTGTGTGGAGCGTTGGGCGAGGTGGACCGCGCCTGCCGAGACAAGGAAGGTCGGCTTCCTTTCCATGAGCAGCTTCTGGAACAGACGGGAGGCAAGAAACTCTTTCATCGCAATCAGACTGCTGTTGCGGGGCGGCAATCTGCCGATCTCCAGAAGGCCGCGATCGTTGAGGCCGATCTCGGTCTCGACAACGACGAAGGGCGGGGCATTGTCGTCGATCAAATTCCGCATGGCGCGCGGCAATGAACAATACAGAGCGTCGATGACAACGAGGTTCATGTTCCCGTACGAGGACATGCGGGAGTCGCTCATGAACTCCACCAGCGACTTCAGATCGTGAAATACTATGTATCCGGATTCCATTTAAGCCCCCGGTTGCAGACTCTGATCTGGATTGCGGCGCTGCATGCCCTCAGCACTCGCGGGATTTCAATTTGGGGTCGCAGTAGGCCCTTGCCCGCGTGCATATCTCATTGGCAAGCGATTGCGCGGCATCGCGCGCGTCGAGACCTGCCTGGGTCCATGGTTCGGTTGAGGCGACGGCGTCGATTATACTTCGCAGAGGTATCTTTAGAGAGTGAATCTCCGTGATATCGCTAATGGTATCCATTGCATTCAGTATTCTGTTCAAGTCGTCTAAAAGCATCCCATCGATATATTTCATTGTGTGGCGTGCGTTGACAATCGATTGATCATCACCGAAGAGCCTTATGATCTTTCTCTCCAGTTCATCGTCTGGATATTTGGCCATCGAACGACTCCGTGAAACACCAGACAACCCGCAAGAGGTTCGTCGGCGATTTCCATATATCTCGGCACCTTGTCAGGCGCCCGGTGTGCGTGAACAATCCGCCCCTGCATCACCTGAGGGTATTTTTCTCAATGAGAAAAGTTAATAACTTGCGTAAATTTGCATGTATCGCGACAAAAACCATAGGTAGAGATCATTGGCAAAACGACGGATTGTCAGATCCGGCGTATCGAGCTTTGTCGCTACGCCCGGCCGTTCCGAGTTCTGCCGCTGTTCGTAGGCAGCTGAGCGCTGAAGCCCGACCGTCCAGAAAATGGTCTTCCATCGCCCACCGCAGGCGCGCAGCCAGATGATCTTGCCATTGATGGGGGGCGAGACCCACGGTCCAGGTCAACGTCTCTTCCATCCGGCTGATGGCAGCGGGCGAAGGAAGGACGCGCATCGGCCTTGGTGCTTGGCCGACGAGGTCGCTGAACTCGTAGAAGATTTTCGGCCAAGAGTTGAAGTATCCCTGGGCCTTCACCTCCGGCAGGCGCTTCAGGACGAAAGCCGCCTCAGCCAATCGCGCCTCCACGAGGCTCGGTGTCCATTCGGCTATCGCACGCCTCCCTTGGTCTCAATGGCCAAAGGAGCAGCGCGATGGCGTCGGCTTCGTTGTCGTCCACCGATCATGTCGTCGGCTGCGTTCTGGCCGACGTGACCGGCAGCATCGATCCGGCAGAGGCGATACGGGCAATTGCCCTCGGCGTGTTCGATACGATTGACGCCCATCCCTGGGTAGGGGCGCAGCTATCCAGCGAGACCTGGAGATCGGCGAAGCCGTGGCTGTTCGAGAGCGGCGGCCGACAGTTCAAGGCGTTCGGCGTTCCGGAACGGGCACGGTTCGCGGCCGTATCGGCGATCGTCAGCTACATTCTCGGCATCGCCGGACAGAACGCCGCCAACGCCCGCACCTTTCCGCACGAGCAGGACCGGTCGGCATTTCTGGCGAGCATCGTCGCCCGCTGGACGCAGCTCGACCCGGCCGAGTTCCCGTTCGTGCATCAGGTGGCGGCGCAACTGCGCGAGCACGACGACCGCGAACAATTCCTCGCCGGCATCGACCTCATCCTGGCCGGCATCGCCACTGTCCGCTAGGCTCCGTCACGGCACCGCCAGCTTGCCCTCGAAGGACAGGCTGTCGAAGTCGCTGATCAGCACGTCGAGGCGCAGATCCCAAGCGCCGCCGAACGGGAAGGTTAGCCCGTCGACGTGCCAGCGCCCGAGCGACGCGGGCGTCGCCTGCCGCCGCATGGGCTCGAGGCCGGCGGCCGGATTGGCGAGGCTGAGGCGTACCTCGCGCGCCTGAAGCACCCGGCCGTCGGCGCCGGTCAGCCATAGGTCGAGGCCGTCGTGGCCGCTGAACTCGACCATCGCCATGCCGCGGGCGGTCTGGATGTGCAGCATCGTGGCATGGCGGTGGCTTACCGCTGCGGCGGAGGCAGCGGCAAGGCTGCGCGGCGGCGGCGTGAAGCGCCAGCCGGCAACGACGGCGAGCACCGCCAGCAGCAGGCAGACGTCCACCATCAGCACCCGGCCGAGGGCAACGCCGTCGCCCGTCGCGGCCTTCGGCACGAGGATGCGACGATTGAGCGCGCCGATGCCGAGCATGGCGAGCACCAGCAGCAGCTTGCCGCCGAGCAGGCGGCCGTAGGCCGTGCCGGTCAGCGACGCGACGGTCACCCCTTGCAGGAAGGCCAACGTCAGGCCCGACAGCACCAGCAGCGCCACGGTCGGCAACAGTAGGCCGGACAGCCGTTGCGCGATCTGGCCCGCCTGCGGCTGGCGCGTCGATACCAGGATCAGCAGCGGCAACAGCGAGCCGCCCCACAACGCCGCCGCGGCGCCGTGCAGGGCGAGGGCAGGGCGAGCCGCCCAGGCCGGCGCGGCGGTGCTGGCGTGACCGCTCAGCGTCAGTGCCGCCCCCACCGTGAGAAGCGCCAGCGACGCGGTCCCCGCCGCCAGCCGGCTGGCGGGAAGACGGAGTGCCACGGCGGCAAGGGCGAGAGCCACGGCACCGGTGACCAGCGTCGCCCCATAGCCGGATTTCAGGTCGGCCAGCCAGACGGCGGCGCTGCCGAGGTCGCCGAGACCCTTGCCGAACTCGTCGAGCCCTTGCAGGCCGAAGGACAGCACCGAGGCGACGGCGCCGACGCCGATCAGGCCGAGCACGGCGCGGTCGGCCACGGCCGGGCGCTGCCCCCCGGCGATCACCATCAGGAAGAAGGTGCCGCCGACGCCGCCGATCCAGCCGATGTAGACGCCGATCCGGGCGAGCCAGAGCAGCGGTGCGATGGCCGACGCCTCGGGCGCGATGGCTGCGCGGCTGCTGGTGTGGCCGATGGAGAAGGTCGTCGTGCCGCCGATCGGGTGGCCGTCGGCCGAGGCGACGCGCCAGCTCAAGGCATAGGTACCCGCGCCGGCATCGGCCGGCAGGGTCACCAACACGTCGTTGTCGCGCGCCGTCGCCGTCACCTCGGCGTCCCGGCCATCGGGCGCGAACAGCTTGACCGCCAGCGGCGTGACCGGCTCGTTGAACGACAGCCGCACTTCGCCGGGCGGCCGGGCAGCCACGCTGCCTTCGGTGGGGTCGCTGTCGAGAAGCGTGGCGTGGGCGAAAGCGGCGGTGACGAGCATCGCGCCACCGATTGCCGCCAGGACGAGTCTTGCGAGGAGGCGCAGCATCGGACCCTCCCTGAAAGGGGACGGCGCGGTTTCCCGCGCCGCCGGTTTCTCACTTGGCGGGCGCGACGATCATGACGCCGGGCGCCGGCGACTCGTAGTCGTCGGCGGTCTTGCCGTCGGCCGGGATTTCGATCCAGCGTTCGGTCTTGTCGCCCTCGCACTGCTGCACCACCGGGAAATACACCGTGCTGCCGGCGGCGAAGGCGTCGGTCAGCGTGCCGCGGAAGATGAACTCGTCATAATAGTCATCGGGCAGGTTGCCGGTCCAGGACAGCTCCTTGACGCCTTCGGTGACCGTGGCGCCGTGCAACTCGTAGCTGCCATCGTACTTGCCTTTGAAGATGTCGAGCGTCCAGCCCGCCTTGGGCATCGGCTTCACGCCGATGAAGCCCTCGGGGATCTGCACCCGCACCTTCAGCGTTGCGGCGCCGGCGCAGCCGTGCGGCACGCGCAGCACGGCCTTGTAGGTGGACTTGGCGGTCGCCTGCGGCGTCTCCAGCGTGACGTGGGCGAGGGCGGGGGAGGCAAGCATGAGCGCGGCGGCTCCGAGAGCGGCCAGTCTGGTCTTGGTCATGATGTGGGTCCTTGGGGATCGAATGATGGGAATGGTCCGATCACGCGATCTCCGGCGGCGCCCGCGCCCCGACGGGGCCCGTCCGTGGGGTGGCGATACCATGATGGAGCACGAAGACGGCAGCGACCACCGCCACCGGCGCGGCGATCCGCTGCGGCAGGCCGGCTATCCGGTCGAGCGGTCCGACCGCCGTACCGAGCTTGCCGCACAGCACGCACCAGTCGCAGCCTGCCTGGCCGGAAGGCGCGCCGTGCTTCTCCGCCGGCTGATGGCCGGCGGGCTCCGAATGGCAAAGGGTGACGTCGGCGGTCGGTGCGGCGGCCGGCCGCGGCATCGGCAGCATGAGCTGCAACGCCAGCGACATCGCGGCCGCCAGCGCCATCGTGCTCCTCGCCATCCGCGCCCACCGGCCCACGCCGCGTCCTCCGCTCCGGTTGCAAATGACTCTCAGTCTTTCGCAAACCATTACGGCCTTCTTTGCTCCATCGCAAACTCAAGTTTTTGGATGAACAATCGCCACGGCCGACGAGCGCTGGCGGCAGCGGGCAAATGCCATGCCGGTCGCCGCATTCTGACCTGCGGAATTGGCGTTTGACCTCCGGAAGCGCCGGCGCGCGGCCGTTCCAGCCGTCTCCTTCGGTTGAGGAACCGTCACGGCAGCACCGCGTTTCTGCGAAGGCCCTTCTTGAGCATTGATCCAAACCGGTCGCCGCCCGTAAACTGCGGGCTTCGCCGGGCCCGCGGGCCCCCCGTCGACGAGGTGCCAGCGAGCGGCCGGAACGAATGAAGCTGAAGCGTTATTTCTGGCCGGTGGTGGCGACGGCGACGGTCGCGCTTTCCGTATGGCTTCTTCTCCGCGAACTGCACGGTCTTTCCCTGGAGAAGGTGGGGGACAGCCTCACCGCGATCCCGCCGCTGCACTGGATCCTTGCCGCGGTTTCCACACTGATCGCCTATGCGGCGCTCGCCGGCTACGACCGGGTGGCGCTGTTGCATCTCGGCAAGCGAATCGACTGGCTGTTCATCACCATCTGTTCGTTCACCACCTATGCGCTGTCGCACAACATCGGCGCCTCCGTGGTGTCGGGCGGCGTGGTCCGCTACCGCGCCTATTCCACCAAGGGGCTGTCGCCGGCTGAAATCGGCTTCCTGATCGCCTTCTGCTCCTTCACCTTCGCCCTGGGCACGGTGACGCTGATCGGTATCGTGCTGGTGCTCGATCCCGACATCGTCCTGCGCTTCGGCGATCTCCTGCCGATCGCGGCGTCGCGGGCCACCGGCATCTTCCTGCTTGTCCTGGTGGCGTTCTACGTGCTCGGCAGCGTCATGCGGCTGAAGCCACGGCATATCGGCCGCTTCACCATCGTCTATCCGTCGCTGCACGTGACGCTGTCTCAGCTCGCCGTCGGCACCTGCGAGCTGCTGGGAGCGGCCGGCATCATCTATTTCGCGCTGCCGGAGGCGGGCAACCCCGGCTATTTCGTGGTGCTCGGCATTTTCCTCGCCTCCTTCTCGGCGGCGCTGATCTCGCATGTGCCGGGCGGCCTCGGCGTGCTGGAACTGGTGTTCGTCATGGGACTGCCGGACATGGGCGACGCCGACGTCATCGCCGCCCTGCTGGTGTTCAGGCTGTTCTACCTGATCATTCCGTTCATGATGGCGCTGGTGGTGGTGCCGCTGTTCGAGCGCTCGCGCTTCCGCTCCGAGGAAACTTCCGGCGAAACGTGATCACGCCGGACTGGAACATGAGACTATTTTTCATGTTTATAGGGATTCGGCCGGCGATGCGTCAGGCTCGCCGATCGCCGGTCCGGCCATATTGCCGGAGGAGGACGCCGCAATGACCATCTCCAGCCTGCCGCTTCTCGTGCGCTTTCTGATTCGCCACGCCGCCATCGGCTTCGGCGTGGCGCTGCTGTTCGTCGGTCTGCTGCTCGCCTTCGACGTCGGCGGCATCGCCACGCTGATCTTCGCCTCGTCATCGGCGGCGCTGGCGCTGGCCATCCTCACCTTTTCGGTGGGGCTGACCTTTTCCAGCGTGCAGATGGGCTTTGCCGTGATGTTCCTGCGCGACGACGGCTGAACGTGCCTCAGTGGTCGTGGTGGCCGCAGCCTTCCGCGTCCTCGGCGTGGTGGGCGCAGGTATGATCGCTGGAGAAGGCGGCAAGCCCGCCCTTCAGAAAGGCCTCGACCACCTCGCTGACCTTGCGGGCCTCGCCGGCATGATAGGGCTGGATGCCCGAGGCGAGGAAACCGTGCAGCGGCCGCGCGCCCATGCCGTAGGCGGCGATCGCCGTCACGCCTTGCCGGGCCAGCCGCTCGACCGGAACGAGACAACTGTCATGCTCGCCGGCCGGCATCACCGCCGCTCCGGTGACGCGGCCATTCTCTATGCGGAACAGAGAGAAGGCGTCGCAATGGCCGAAGTGCATGGCAATGTCGGCGTCGAGGCCGCCGGGCGCCTCGGAGGGAACGGCAAACAGGGTGGTCATGGTCGATCTGGTCCTTTGTTGTCGACTATCGAGGCATCCCCTTCGGAAGAATCGCCCGTGTGGAGGCCGGCCGGCCGATGGCCGCAGTCGGCGCCGCGCGGCCGGGTGATCGTCCCGCCTTCGACACGCAACGCCAGGCCGCGGCTGATCGCCGTCGCCGTCGTCCGGCGGGCTTCGGCGAGAATCCGCGACAGCGTCGACCGCGAGACGCCCATGCGCCGCGCCGCCTCCTGCTGGTCGAAACCCTCGGCGTCGACGAGGCGCATCGCCTCGCAGCCGTCGCGGGTCAGCACCACCTCGCGCAGGGTGACGAGCGGAATGCCTTGCGGCTTGAAGTAGCTCGCTGGCACGTCGTCCGAAACAACACGGGGCTTCTGCGGTCTCGCCATCCTCTCTCCGTTTTGGGAATGCACCCATAATATGCGCCGATATGGACCCGACCGGCAGTCGGTAATGCACTGATACCCGAAACGGGAACGGTCGTGAATGGCTGATGGCCGGATCAACGGTGACAGGCCGAAAGAGGCGGGCAGTTCATCCTCGTCCGGCCCGGCCGATCCGGCCGCCTTCCGAGGACATTCTCAAGTGGATCACCTCATCCGTCTTCCTACGGCTTCATTATCTTAGAAGATGCGTATATACGTTTCTTCCAGTCAACGGAGTCGGACATGAAGATCATTATCATCGGTGGCGTCGCGGGCGGCGCGACGGCGGCGGCGCGTCTGCGCCGCCTGAACGAGCGTGCGGAGATCATCCTCGTCGAGCGCGGGCCCTACATCAGCTTCGCCAACTGCGGACTGCCCTACCATATCTCCGGCGCCATTGCCGACCGCGACAAGCTGCTGGTCACCTCCGAGGAGATGTTCGAGGCGCGCTACCACGTCGACGTCCGCTCGCGGACCGAGGCGCTGTCCGTCGATCGCGCCGCCCGCACCGTGACGCTGCGCAATCTCGACAGCGGCGAGGAGACGGTCGAGTCCTTCGATCGCCTGCTGCTGTCGCCCGGCGCCGAAGTGTTGAAGCCGCCGATTCCCGGCATCGGTTCGCCGCGCATCTTCACGCTGCGCAACATCCCCGACCTCGACCGCATCATGACCTCACTCTCCGAGAGCAAGCCGCGCCGCGCGGTGGTGATCGGCGGCGGCTACATCGGACTTGAGGTCGCCGAGAACTTCCACGAGCGCGGGCTGTTCACCACGGTGGTCGAGGGCGCGCCGCACGTGCTGGCGCCGTTCGACGACGAGATGGCCGCCATCGTCCATGCCCATATGCGCGACCGGTCGGTCGAACTCTATCTCGACGACAAGGTCGAGCATTTCGAGGACCGGCCCGACCACACCATCGTCTTCCTCGCCTCCGGCAAGCGCATTCAGGCCGACATCGTCGTGCTGGCTATCGGCGTGCGACCCGAAGTGAAGCTCGCCCGCGACGCCGGCCTCGATCTCGGCGTCACTGGCGGCATCAAGGTCGACGAGCATCTTCAGACCTCAGACCCCGCCGTCTTCGCGGTAGGCGACGCCATCGAGGTGGTCAACAAGGTGTCCGGCAAGCAGGCGCTGATTCCGCTGGCCGGCCCGGCCAACCGGCAGGCGCGCATCGTCGCCGACAACATGCTGGCCGCCGAGGGCGCCCCGCTGCAGAGCTATGGCGGCACACTCGGCACCGCCATCCTGAAGGTGTTCGACCTCGCCGCCGCCTGCACCGGCCTCAACGAGACGGCGGTGAAGGCGCTCGATATCCCCTATCGGGCGACCATCACCCATTCCGGCTCGCACGCTTCCTATTATCCGGGCAGCCAGCAGATCAGCCTGAAGCTGGTCTACGGCCTCGACGGCACCATCCTCGGTGCCCAGGCCGTCGGCATCGACGGCGCCGACAAGCGCATCGATGTCATCGCCACGGCGATCCGCGCCGGCCTCAAGGTGACCGACCTCACCGAACTGGAGCTGGCCTACGCGCCGCCGTTCGGCTCGGCCAAGGACCCGGTCAACGTCGCCGGCTACGTCGCCGAGAACGTGCTGAACGGCAGCCACGAGATCATCGGCTGGCGCGAGTTGCGCGACCTCCTGAAGACCGATCCCGCCTCCGTCCAGCTCGTCGACGTGCGCACGCCGGAGGAGTTCGCGCTGCGTACGCTGCCGGGTGCCCGCAACATCGAACTCGACTATCTGCGCGAGCGGCTCGGCGAACTCGATCCGGAGAAGCCGCTTATCCTCTTCTGCCAAGTCGGCCTGCGCGGCTATCTCGCCTATCGCGTGCTGAAGCAGGCCGGCTTCAAGAACGTCCGCAACCTGACCGGCGGCTTCAAGACCTATGCCTGGGCCACCGAGAAGCAGGCGAGCCCCGACCTGTTCGACTACGAGGACATCCGTCGTCGCGACCCGGCTGAGATCGAAGGGCAGTTGGGCAACTGCCGCGTCGGCATGACCGGCGGCGTGCAGATGCTCGATGCCACCGGCCTGCAATGCCCCGGCCCGATCCTCAAGACCTTCCGCGCCGTCGAGGCGATGGAGGTGGGCGAACTCCTGGAGGTCAAGGCGTCCGATCCGGCCTTCGGCCGCGACATCCGCGCCTGGGCCGACAAGACCGGCAACGAACTGCTCGGCATCGCCACCGAGAAGGGGGTGATCACCGCCCGCATCCGCAAGGCGGCGCTCGCCGTCGTGCCGGCCGAGGGTACGGCCGTCGCGCCGGTCCGCGACGGCGCAACGCTGGTGGTGTTCTCCGGCGACCTCGACAAGGTGATGGCCTCGCTGATCATCGCCAACGGTGCCCTGGCCATGGGCTCCAAGGTGACGCTGTTCTTCACCTTCTGGGGCCTCAACGTGCTGCGGAAGCCCGATGCGCCGAGCCCTAGGAAGCCGCTGATCGACGCCGCCTTCGGCCTGATGCTGCCGAAGGGGGCTGGCCGGCTCAACCGCCTCTCCAACATGAACTTCGCCGGCGTCGGCGGCCGGCTGATGCGCAAGGTGATGGGCGACAAGAACGTCGAGACGCCGGCCGGCCTCCTGGCCTCGCTGGTCGAGGGCGGGGCAACGCTGGTCGCCTGCCAGATGTCGATGGACGTCATGGGCATCCGCCGCGAGGAGCTGATCGACGGTGTCGAGATCGGCGGCGTCGCCACCTTCCTCGGCGCCTCGCAGCAGTCGGCGACGACGCTGTTCATCTGACCCGCGACCCGGTCGCGCCTGTCTCAGGGGCCGTCGCCTGTGCGACGGCCCCTTATCGTTCCGGCGGCCAGCGCTGCCCAGGGTTGCGACCAAAGTCGCATCGGCTGAATCTCTTTGATACTGTATATTCTGAAATACTAATTTATAGCGGTTCAGCCGCGCCTGGACGTGGAGAGCGAAGATGTCGCATGTGGTGGTGCTGGGGGCAGGGCTCGGCGGAACGATCATGGCCTACGAACTGAAAAAGGTTCTCGGTCGTGAGCATCTGGTGACCGTCGTCAACAAGGGGTCGACTTATTCCTTCGTGCCGTCCAACCCCTGGGTGGCGGTCGGCTGGCGCGATCCCGCCGCCGTCGAGGTGGACCTGGTACCGGTGTTCTCCAAGGCCGGCATCGCGCTGAGGCCGGAGGGCGCCGAGCGGGTTGTGCCGGAGGAGAACCGCATCGAACTCGTCGGCGGCGACAGCGTCGCCTACGACTATCTGGTCGTCGCCACCGGTCCGGATCTGGCCTTCGACGAGGTGCCGGGCCTCGGCCCGTCCGGCCACACGCAATCGATCTGTCAGGTCAGCCACGCGGTGGAGGCCAAGGCGGCGGTCGACCGGCTGATCGCCTCGCCCGGTCCGGTGATCATCGGCGCGGCGCAGGGGGCCTCCTGCTTCGGACCGGCCTATGAGTTTGCCTTCGTGCTGGACAAGGCGCTGCGCGACGCCAAGGTACGCGACCGCGTACCGATGACCTTCGTCACGCCCGAGCCCTACATCGGCCATCTCGGCCTCGACGGCGTCGGCGACACCAAGGGCCTGCTCGAAAGCCAGCTGCGCAGCCATCACATCAAATGGATCACCAACGCCCGTATCGAGACGGTCGATGACGGCGTCATGCATGTCGAGGAACTGACCGAGGACGGCGCGCCGAAGGCCAGGCACGATCTGCCCTTCGCCTTCTCGATGATTCTGCCGGCCTTCCGCGGCGTCGGCGCCCTGCGTGGCGTCGAGGGGCTGGTCAATCCGCGCGGCTTCGTCACCATCGATCGCCATCAGCAAAACGCCAAGTTCCCCAATGTGTTCGCCATCGGTGTCTGCGTCGCCATCCCGCCGATGGGCAAGACGGCGGTGCCGGTCGGCGTGCCGAAGACCGGCTTCATGATCGAGAGCATGGTGACCGCCACCGCCCACAACATCGAACGGATGATCGCAGGCAAGACGCCCAACGCCGAGGCGTCGTGGAACGCCATCTGCCTCGCCGACTTCGGCGACAGCGGCGTCGCCTTCGTCGCCCAGCCGCAGATCCCGCCGCGCAACGTCAACTGGTCGTCGTCGGGCTACTGGGTGCACGTCGCCAAGGTCGGCTTCGAGAAGTATTTCATCAGGAAGATTCGCACCGGCCAGTCCGAACCCTTCTACGAGAAGCTGGCGCTGCAGGTGATGGGCGTCGACAAGCTGCGCTCGATCAAGTTCGACGACGACGCGGCCGCCTGAACGCCTAATGAGAAAAAGGAGCGGCGCGGCCCCAGGGGGACCGCGCCGTTTTCGTCTTTTGGTCGGGCGTCGCGCTTACTCGGCGGCGACCGCCCGGGCGTTGACCCGCTTGCGGATCAGGAAGCCGGCGTAGAGCACGATCAGCCAGGCCGGCAGGACCAGAACCGCCATCCGCATCGACTCCATCTGCGTCATCATGAAGATGATCATGGCCATGAAAGCGACGCAGAAGTAGTTGGCGATCGGGTAGAACGGCGCCGGGAAGGTCAGCTTGGCGGCGTCCTTGGCGTGCGCCTTGCGGAACTTCAGGTGCACCAGCACAATCATCACCCAGGTGATGGTGGCGGCGGTGGTGGCGACGGCCATCACCTGCATGAAGGCGCCTTCGGGGATCAGGTAGTTGATGGCGACCACCACCAGCGTGCAGGCCGACGAGAACAGGATCGCCACGTAGGGGACCTTGTTGGCGCCGAGCTTCATGAACAGCTTCGGAGCGTTGCCCTGCTCGGCGAGGCTGTAGAGCATGCGGCCGTTGGAGTAGATGCCGGAGTTGTAGACCGAGATCGCCGCCGTCAGCACCACGAAGTTCAGGATGTTGGCGGCCGAGCCGATGCCGAGCTTCGAGAAGATCGTGACGAACGGGCTGCCTTCCATGCCGACCTGGTTCCACGGGAAGATGATCATCATCACCGTGAGCGCGCCGATGTAGAAGATCAGGATACGCCACATCACCTGACGGATGGCCTGCGGGATCGACTTCTTGGGATCGTCGGCTTCGCCGGCGGTGATGCCGATCAGCTCGGTGCCGCCGAAGGAGAACATCACCACCACGAGCGACAGGAGCAGGCCCCACATGCCGTGCGGGAAGAAGCCGTCGTGCACCCAGAGGTTGGAGATGCCCGTCGCCTCGCCGCCGAGGCCGAAGATGATCAGCACCAGGCCGAGCACGATCATGCCGATCACCGCCAGCACCTTGATGATGGCGAACCAGAACTCGGCTTCACCATAGAGGCGCACGTTGATCAGGTTGATGGCCGTGATCGATACCAGCACGATCAGCGACGTCAGCCAGGCCGGGAAATCGGGGAACCAGTAGGCGACGTAGATGCCCACCACCGTCAGTTCGGCCATGGAGACGAGGATATAGAGGAACCAGTAGTTCCAGCCGGCCAGGAAGCCGGCGAATTCGCCCCAGTACTTGTAGGCGAAGTGGCTGAAGGCGCCGGCCACCGGCTCCTCGGTCGACATCTCACCGAGCATACGCATGATGAGATACATCACGAAGCCGCCGATGATGTAGGAGACGATGATGCCCGGTCCGACCAGCTGGATCGAGGCGGCCGAGCCGTAGAACAGGCCCGTGCCGATCGCCCCGCCGAGGGCGATCATCTGGATGTGGCGGTTTTTGAGGCCGCGCGCGAGATGCGATTGCGTATCTGAAGACATGGGTGTCCTCCCGTTGATCCGGATAGCACGGCCGCGAGCGGTCCGAAATCCGGTGTGTCCCCCGTCGGAGCGGACGCCGATATCCCTCCTTGGTCTATGGGCGCCCGCCTGGTTGGTCCGGTCGGTTCGCCCTTACTGGGCGGCGACCGTGTATTCGTCTTCCTTCACCCGCTCGGCCTCATTGGCGATCGGCTCGAGATGCGCCTGGAAGTGCCTGAGGATCGGCGGCTCCCAGGTGATGCGGTAACCGCGGGTGATGGTGTGGGCGCGCTTCTTGATCTCGATCAGGGCCTCGGCCATGATGTCGATATGCGCCTGCGTGTATACCCGGCGCGGAATGGCGAGACGGGTGAACTCGAAGTCGGCCTTCAGCTGCTTGCCGGTGTCGGGGTCGTTGCCGAGCATGTAGGAGCCGATGTCGCAGGAGCGAATGCCCGCTTCCTTGTAGAGTTCGATGGCCAGCACCTGACCGGGGAACTCGTTGTAGGGAATGTGCGGCAGCATGGCGCGGGCGTCGACGAACACGCCGTGGCCGCCGACCGGCGCCTGGTAGGCGATGCCGGCGTCGTCGAGACGGGAGGCAAGATACTCCATCTGACCGATGCGATAGCGCAGGTAATCGTTGTCGATGCCTTCGTAGAGGCCGATGGCCAGCGCCTCGAGGTCACGGCCGGACAGGCCGCCATAGGTGAAGAAGCCCTCGTAGGAGATGCAGTTCGCCTTGATCTTCAGGATCAGCGGCGAGTCGGCATCCTTGACGCCCAGGATGCCGCCCATGTTGACGATGGCGTCCTTCTTGGCGGACATGGTGAACATGTCGCCGTAGGAGAACATCTCGCGGATGATCTCCTTGATCGACTTGTTCTGATAGCCCGGCTCGTCACGCTGCACGAAGAAGGCGTTCTCGGCGTAGCGGGCGGCGTCGATGTCGAGCGGGATGCCGTGGGCCTTGGCGACCTCGGCCACCTCGCGCATGTTCTGCATCGACACCGGTTGACCGCCGGCCGAGTTGTTGGTGATCGTCATGACGATCAGGCCGACGTTCTCGGCGCCCAGCTCGGCGATGGTCTTCTTCAGCTTCTCGATGTCCATGTTGCCCTTGAAGGGCGCACGGTGCGACGGGTCCTTGGCGACCGAGACGACGCAGTCGATGCAACGGGCGCCGGTCAGTTCGACGTGGGCGCGCGTCGTGTCGAAGAACATGTTGGAGATGGCGAACTTGCCCTTGCCGAGCAGGATCGGGAACAGCACCTTCTCGGCGGCGCGGCCCTGATGGACCGGCTGGATGTAGCCGTAGCCGAAGATGTCCTTGCCCGCCTCAAGCAGCTTGTAATAGCTCGATGCGCCGGCATAGGCCTCGTCGCCGCGCATCACGCCGGCCCACTGCTCCTGGCTCATGGCGCCGGTGCCGCTATCGGTGAGCAGGTCGATGTAGCAGTCCTCGCCGGCGAGATTGAAGAGGTTGTAGTGCGCCGCCGCGATCTTAGCGGCACGCTCCTCCGCCGTGAGCATCCGGAGCGGTTCCACTGCCTTGATGCGGAACGGTTCGGGGAAATACTTGATAGCCATTGTCCGTTACCTCCTACAGACCATTGGGCACCCCGGTCGTCGCGAGCGACTGGCGGACAGCGTCTCTAGGAATCTGCAAACATTTTTCCACATGAGCGAGATTCTGCGGCTCATGTGTTCACATTTGTGGCACTGAAGGGGGTAGGTGTCAATTAATTTACATAATGATAGGGTTTACGCGGATTTCAGCCGCATTCTGTGTGGATATTTTTGCAATCAGCGCGGGCGGTGGAAATTCTGTTGCGCCAGAGGGCTCGCGGACTTGCGGAAAATTGCCCAGAGGATGGGAGGCCATCGGGATATGTACGAGGGAGCGGGACCCGTGACCCGGTCGGCGAACCGGCCGGCGACTCGGGTTGACAAAACCGGCGCGAGCGCTGCAACTCGGGCCGAAAGGCCGATGGTCCTGCGGCCGGGAGAAGAAGCAATGCCGGGCAGTTGGATCCAGCGCTACATGAAGCTGACCGAGTTTCTCGGTGCCGTGCTCGGTCCCGATTACGAAGTGGTGCTGCACGACCTCAGCGACGCCGACAAGTCGATCATCGCCATCGCCAACGGTCACGTCAGCGGCCGCACCATCGGCGCGCCGCTCACCTCGGTGGCCTTGCAGTCGATCATCAACCACTCCTACGAGACGCAGGATTACCGCCTCAACTACGTCGGCGTCGCCGGCAGCAAGCTGTTGCGCTCGTCCACCTTCTTCGTGAAGGACGAGGAGGGGCGCCTTGTCGGCATGTTGTGCATCAACTTCGACGACAGCCGCTATCGCGAGCTGTCCGATCGCATCCTGAAGCTGCGCCACCCCGACATCTTTGTCGAGACCAACTTCGCCTATAACGAGGAGGCGGCCGCCGTGCAGGCGACCCCGCCGCCGGCCGAGGTCAGCGAGAGCTTCCCCAATTCGCTGACCGAGCTGACCGACCACCTGCTCGACGAGGAACTGCGCGCGCGCGAGGCGGGCGGCGAACGGCTCAGCCATCGCGACAAGCTGGCGCTGGTGGAGATTCTCAACGCCAAGGGCATCTTCATGATGAAGGGCGCGGTGAAATACGTCGCCGACAAGCTCGGCTGCTCGCAGACCACCATCTACCGCTACCTGAGCCGCATGAACGGCGCGCCGGAAGGCAACGAGGGGTAGACCGCAAAGGCAACGGCCGGAGACGATGCCTCCGGCCGTCTGTTTTCCGAATAGTCCGCCCTCAGGCGACGACGATCGGCTCGTCGCCCGTCCGGCTGATGGTGGCCGCCCTTGCCGCGAAGTCGACGGCCAGCGTCGCCTTGTCGTCGCCTCTGGTCCAGGTGAGTACCAGACGGTTTGCCGAAGGCTGCTCGACGGCGAAGTCGCCGCCGAAGGCCGGATGCTGGTTACGGAAGCGGGCGAGGTCGCAAAGCCGGCGCACCACCGGCTTTTCCAGCGCTGCCGCCACTTCGTTCGGCGTGTAGTAATGGCGGTTGATGTCGCGGCCGACCTTGCTGCTGGCCAAGAGGTCCATGTCGTTGGTGCCGCCGAGTAGGCCGACGTAGTAGACCTGCGGAATGCCCGGCGCGAAGAACTGCACGGCGCGGGCGATCAAATATTCATCGTCACGCTTGCCGAGCGCGTCGTAATAGGTGCAGTTGACCTGATAGAGATCGAGATTGGAGGCAGCGGCGCCCGTCGCCTGCCGGCTCTCGCCGCCCGAACGCTCGTGCATGGTCTCGACCAGCGCATCGAGCGCCGCCGGGGCCAGAAGACCCGGCCGGCCGTCGGTGGCGGCGCCGACGTCGATCACGCCGATGCCGTCGTGGGTATCGAGCACGGTGATGGCATTGCGCGGCGATATCTTCAGCCACTCGGCCAGCGGCCCGGCCTCGCCGGTGAACAGCGAATGCAGCACCAGGGGCGGCATGGCGAAGTCGTAGACGCGGTCGACCTTCCTGGCGATCTCGATCTGATCGCGATAGTAGCTGTGGATTTCGACCAGCACCTCCATGCCCAGCGCCCGCGCCTTCTCCGCCAGCTTGCCGAGGAAGGCATAGGTCTCCGGGATCATGAAGCAACTGCTGCCCGGCTTCTTGATGGCATAGCCGGCGGCGTCCAGGCGGATGGCGGTGACGCCCCCCTCCTTGAAGCGCTGCAGGATGGCGTCGAGATAGGCGGCGCCGCGCTTCGAGAAGACATCGATGTCAATCTGCTGCGGCGTGAAGGTGGTCCAGACGAGCCGCTTGACGCCGTCGCCGAAGGCCATCTTCGTGAAGGGGAAGCCCGGCCGCGGCCGGTAGATGGCCAGCAGGTCGGCCTCCGTGGCGCCGTTCGGGAACACCTTGCCGAAGGTCAGGAACATGTCGGCGAACTCCGACGCGTCGCCCTTGGCGAGGAAGTCCTGGAAGGCCGGCGAATTGGCCGATACGTGGTTGACGATCATGTCGGCCATGATGTCGACCGATGCCGACAGCGCCCGGACCTCGTTCCAGCCGCCGAGCCGCGGATCGACCGCCGTATGATCGACCGGATCGAAGCCGGCGTCGGCGCCGTCGATCGGGTCGAAGAAGGGCAGGGGATGGACGCCGCCGACCACACCCTTGAGCGGGCCGTCGACCAGCGCCTTGAGGTCGGCAAAGCCGCCGGCGGTCAGCCGGTCGACATAGGTGATGAGCTGGACCTGATTCTTCACGGGTGCTGGCCTCCGGGGGAGAAACGAAAATCACTTCCGGAGACCAGCCCCGGAAGTGACGAACTTGCCGCTGTCTGACAGCTCACTCGGGTACGAAGCGGCGGGCGTAGGCATTGCCCGCCGCGTTGAACAGGTGGCAGTCGTCGCCGGAGAACACGAAGGCCCGCCGTTCGCCGGCCTTGACCGGCACGTCGCCGTCGAGCACGGCGATCAGCGGCGTCTCGTCGTCGCCGCGGTGGGCCTGCACGATGGTCTGGTGGCCGAGGCGTTCGACGAACGTCACCTCGACGGGCAGGCCGCCCTCGGTGCCGAGCCTGATGTGCTCGGGACGGATGCCCAGCGTCACGTCCTCGCCGGCCGCGGCGCCGGTCGAATCCACCGCCACCTTCAGCGTGGGAACGCCGTCGCCGGCGACCGTGATGCCGTCCGCATCGACGGCCGACGCCTTCACCTTCAGGAAGTTCATCTTCGGCGAGCCGATGAAGCCGGCGACGAACAGGTTCTGCGGCCGGTGGTAGAGTTCCAGCGGTGCGCCCACCTGCCGGACGTTGCCGGCCTCCAGCACGACGATCTTGTCGGCCAGCGTCATGGCCTCGATCTGATCGTGCGTCACGTAGATCATCGTCGAGCCGAGGTCCTCGTGCAGCTTGGCGATCTCGGCGCGGGTCGAGACGCGCAGGGCGGCGTCGAGGTTGCTGAGCGGCTCGTCGAACAGGAAGATCTTCGGCTCGCGCACGATGGCGCGGCCGATGGCGACGCGCTGGCGCTGGCCGCCGGACAGTTGGCCGGGCTTGCGGTCGAGAAGGTGCTCGATATGCAGGATCTTGGCGGCCTTCTGCACCTTCTCGGCGATCTCGGCCTTGGAGAAGCCGGCGATCTCCAGCGCGAAGGCCATGTTGGCGTAGACCGACTTGTGCGGATAGAGCGCGTAGGACTGGAACACCATGGCGATGCCGCGGTCCTTGGGGGCGATCTCGTTGCACACCTTGTCGTCGATCAGGATATCGCCGGAGGTGATCTCCTCAAGGCCGGCGACCATCCTGAGCAGCGTCGATTTGCCGCAGCCCGACGGGCCGACGAACACGACGAACTCGCCGTCGCCGATATCCAGATCAACGCCCTTGATGATCTCAACCCGTCCGAAGCTCTTGCGCACATCGCGCATCGTGAGACTGGCCATGCGGTACTCCCTTGTTTCCCTTGGCCCCGGCGGGTTCCGTCTTCCCGGAACCGCACGCGCAGGGCTGCTGTCCTTGTTTCAGCCGTTCACTTCACCGAGCCGGCCGTCAGGCCGCGGACGAAGTAGCGCTGGAGCGAGAAGAAGATGATCAGCGGCAGGATCATCGACACGAAGCCGCCGGCCGTCAGCAGATGCCAGTCGGAGCCGCGCGAGCCCACCATGTCGGCGAGCCGCATGGTCAGCACCTGGACGCCCGGCACGTTGCCGATGAAGATCAACGCCACCAGATAATCGTTCCAGACCCACAGGAACTGGAAGATGGCGAACGAGGCGAGCGCCGGCGTCGACAGCGGCAACACCAGCCGCCAGAAGATCTTGAAGTGCGACGCACCGTCGACGATCGCCGCCTCCATGATCTCGCGTGGCAGCGTCGAGATGTAGTTGTAGAGGAGGAATACCGCGAGCGGCAGGCCGAAGCCGGTATGGGCCAGCCAGACCGCCATGTAGGTGCCGTTCAGCCTCAGGTGCACATAGTCGGTGAGTACCGGTACCAGCGCGATCTGCAAGGGCACCACCAGGAGCGCCACCATCAGCGCGAACACCATCTTGCGGCCGGGGAAGCGCATCCAGGCGAAGCCGTAGGCGGCGAAGGCGGCCATCAGGATCGGGATGACCACGGCCGGGAAGGTGACCGCCATCGAGTTGATGAAGGCGTCGGCCATGTCCTCGCCCTTGCGGGCGGCCTCTTCCTGGTTGTTGGCGATGGTGACGTTCTTGCCGGCCAGCACGTCGTGATAGTTCTGCAATGTGGTGGCCGGAACGCCGCTCCACTCCTTCTCCTGCACCTGCACGGTGCCGGCCCGCCGGTTGCCGATCCAGACGACGCGCTTGTTGCCGTCGGCCGACTCGACGCCCTGGCGGAGTTCCTCGAAGGTGCCGGTGGCGCCCTCGAAGGTCATGACGCCGGTGCGATCGATGGAGGGATCGGGCGTGAACTGCTCGGTGGTCACCCAGACCTTGTGCGGGATGATCGTCCACCAGCCCGACGACATGATCTCGTCGCGCGGCCGGAAGGAGGAGACGAACAGGCCGAGCGTCGGAATCAGCCAGAGCAGGCAGATGATCACCAGCGTCGTGTTGACGAAGACGCGCGGGAAGGGGTTGCCCTTTGACTTGGCCATCACAGGGTCTCCCTCTTGTTGAACTGGCGCAGGTTGTAGACCATCACCGGAATGACGGTCAGCAGCAGGACGATGGCGATCGCCGAGCCGAGGCCGAAATTGCGGTTGACGAAATACTGGTTGTAGAACTGGGTGGCGATCACGTCCGTGCCGTACTGGCCGCCGGTCATCACCAGCACCACGTCGAAGATCTTCAGCGTGAAGATGATGACGGTGGCCGACACGGTGACGATGGTGCCCATGATCGAGGGGATGATGATCGAGAAGAAGATCTTGAACTCGCCGGCGCCATCGACGCGGGCCGCCTCGATGATGTCGGTCGGCACGGCCTTGATGGCCGCCGAGAACAGCACCATGGCGTAGCCGGTCTGCATCCAGACGACGATGACGATCAGGAACAGATTGTTCCACGGTTGCAGCATGGCGATCCAGGCCTGCGGCTCGCCGCCGAAGGCGACGACGATGGCATTCAGCAGGCCGATCTGCACGTCGCTCGGATCGCGGACGGCATAGATGAACTTCCAGATGACGCCAGCGCCGACCAGCGAGATGGCCATCGGCATGAAGATGATGGCCTTGGCGAGGTTCTCGAACTTGCTGCGGTCGGCCAGCGCGGCCACGAGGAGGCCGAAGATGATGGTGAAGCTGGCGCCGAACACGATCCACAGCACGTTGTTGCGGAAGGTCACCAGCATGAACGGCTCGGTGAACACCGTGATGTAGTTGGCGAGCCCGACGAAGTTGCTGCCGTCGCGGTCGAACAGGCTGGCGATGAAGGTGCGCACCGCCGGCAGGGCCAGGAAGTAGACGACGAAGGCGATGGCCGGCAGCACGAAGACGATCGGCGTCAGGCGCCGCTGCCAGGCAGACGGCGTGAACTCGACCAGCTGGTTGGCGATCAGGTAGAGGATCGCCATGCCGCCGCCGCCCCAAACCATGGCGAACAGGGCGGTCACCAGCTTCGGCGCCTGGCTGTCACGCAGCACGAAGAAACCTTCGAACAGGATGATTGCCGCGACGATGCCGCTCAAGAGGGTGAGGAGCGCGCGGTTTCGCCGTCGGCGGGCACGCGCAAGTTCGGCGGACCGCTCGTCCGCGTCGGGATTGAGAAGCGTCATGTCTGTCCCCCGGAGCGCGACCCCATGGCGGCCGGCTCGTCCTTATGCACAGCAGCATTTGAAAAACCGGGCGTTCCGGTCGGGCCTTCCCAGCCCGGCATGGACCCGGTCGGCGGATTCAGGCGAGCCGTGCGGCGTCCCGGCCGAGGCTGCGCGGGTCGGAGATCAACGCTCCGCCCGGTAAATCCGCATGAAGGGCCGACCTGGGTGAAGACGCTTTTGCCAAGCATCGCCATGGTTCGCCCCACCTTTTTTGGGTCGCGGCCCCCGCTCGGGCGGGGGCGCGCTTGTTGTAAGTCTTAACCGAAAGTCAACGGCGTTGGCCAGTCGGATTAAGTCGAGGACTTACTTCTTCGGCCAGGAGGCGTCGATGTCCTTGAGGGCGGTGTCGAGGTCGGCGGTACCGGACACCCAGGCGGTCATCTGCTTCCAGAACGAACCGGCGCCCACTTCACCCGGCATCAGGTCCGAACCGTCGAAGCGGACGGAGGTGGCGCCGGCCAGGATCTCGGCGACGCCCTTGTCGACGTCGTTCTGGTACCAGGCGAGATCGGCGTCCTTCTGCGGAGCAATGGCGCCGCCGACGGCGAGCCACGACTTCAGGTGCTCCGCCTTGGCGAAGTACTGCATGACGGCGCGGACTTCCGGACGGTCGTTGAAGGCACCCCAGATGTCGCCGCCGACCAGCACCGGCCGGCCGTAGGCTTCGTCGATGCCCGGCAGGTAGAAGAAGGAGTAGTCGACGCCGGACTTGGCCTTCTCCGGGAAGAAGGCGGTGATGAAGTTGCCCTGCTTGTGCAGCCAGCACTTCGGCGGATCGGAGAACATGTTGACCGGCGAGTCGCCGAAGCTGGTCGACACGATGCCCTTGCGGCCGCCGTAGACATACTTCTCGTCGAGCCAGATCTTGCCGATCATCTCGGCGGCATGCTTCACCTCGGGCGAGGCGAAGGGCAGCTTGCCTTCGGTCCAGGCATCATAGTTCTCGAGCGAGGTCGTGCGCAGCATGTACTCTTCGAGCCAGTCGGTGGCCGGCCAGCCCGTGGCGGCACCCGACTCGATGCCGACGCACCACGGCGTATCGCCATCGGCGACGATCTGGTCCTGCAGGGCCTCGAGTTCGGCCCAGGTCGTCGGCACCTTGTAGCCGGCGGCGTCGAAGGCCTTCTTCGGATACCAGACCAGGCTCTTGACGTTGACGCGCTCCCACACGCCGTAGAGGCCGGGGTTGCCGTCCTTGCCGGGCTTGGTGGCCATGTCCACCCAGCTCGGGATGTACTGCTGCAGGTAGTAGTCCTTGTTGGCGGACAGATCGACCAGCTTGCCGGACTTGGCGAAGTTGGCCAGCAGGCCCGGTTGCGGGAAGTCGGCGATGTCGGGCGGGTTGCCGGCGTCGGAACGCGTGGCGATCGTCGCCTCGAACTGCTTCGAGCCCTCGTACTGGATATCGATGCCGGTGGCTTCCTCGAAGGCCTTGACCGTGTCGTTGAAGCGGACTTCGTCGCCGGCCGTGAACGGGCCGAAGGCGGTGACCTTGGTGCCCTTGAACTTGCCGGCGAAGGCATCAGCCAGCTCGGCCGGCACGTTGTCGGCCGCGGCGGCGGCCGTGACGGCGGCGAAAGCGACGAAAGCCGACGCCATCAGGCAGGCATTAAGCGATTTCAATTTCATGCAAACCTCCCAAAAATCGGGTCTTCCTAAAGAACGATCGCGCACCTCGCGCGATCTTGACGCCTCCGCTCGACGGAAAGCGGCGGCGTCATCAGCGTGGCGGAGCAGTCGTCCGGCGCACGATGAGCTCGACGGGCAGAATGTCGCAGGCCGGCGTCCCCTCGGGATCTTCCAGTCTCCCGAGAAGGGCTTCGACGCTGCGGCGCCCGGATTCGAAAAGGAGCTGGCGGACGGTCGTCAGCCCCAGGAAATCGGCCATCTCGATATCGTCGTAGCCGACCACCGACAGGTCGCCGGGCACGTCGAGGCCGAGGTCGCGGGCCGCCTCGAGGACGCCCATGGCCTGCGTGTCGTTGGAGGCGAAGATCGCCGTCGGCCGCTCGGGCAGCGCCAGCATGCGGCGGGCGAGGTCGCGCGCCACGTCGCGGCCGAAGCGGCCGTCGAGATGGTAGTCCGGCCGAACATCGAGGCCGGCCGTCGCGAGCGCCTGGCGATAGCCCTCGAAGCGGTCGCTGCCGGCGGTGAAATTGAAGCCGGCCAGCGGGATGTCGCCGATATAGCCGATGCGGCGGTGACCGAGGTCGATCAGATGCCGCGTGGCGAGGCGGCCACCCTCCACGTCGTTGATAACGATACGATCGAAGGGCTCGCAAATCGGATTGCCGACGTCCACGAAGACAATCGGAACGGACGATCGCTGGAAGCGGACGATGTCTGGCGCCGACGGCGGCAGGGAAATGATGATCACGCCATCCACCCGGCGCGGATCGGGCACGGTGCGGAAGTAGCGGTCGCGCTTGTCGGCAGCGTCGACATTATAGATGACGAGGTCGTAGCCGCTGGCCGCCGTCGTCTCCTCGATGCCGTGCAGACGCTCGACGAAGGCCGAACGCGTGAAGAAAGGTGCAATGACGGCAATGCTTTGCGTCTTGCCCATCGACAGGCCGCGGGCGGCGAGGCTCGGCACGTAGTTGAGGTCGCGCACCGCGCCCATCACCTTGGCGCGCGTTGTCTCGGATACGCGCGGGTGATCGTTCAGCACCCGCGACACTGTGCCGAGGCCGACGCCTGCTCTCTCCGCTATGTCCTTAATGGTCGGGCGCATGTGGGCGAACATCGTGTGGAAGCGTTTCCATGGAGTATCACAGGCGAGTTCGTTGAGCAATAGTCGCATCTTCGACTTATGTCCAAGGGGGCGTTGGAAGGGGTGAGCGGTCTCCTGATGGCGGTCCATTGAAAACGCGACATTCTTCGGTGAAGTCACCGAAAACGATACGACTAAAGGTCTAGGCCCATTCTGGGGTCGGATGCAAGCTCACCTTGGGTTAGTACGTAGTGGTCGCCGAAGCCGACCACTGTCGAAGCCCGAATCAAAGCGCTTTCAAGGGGAAAGGAGCGATCACTGAGCTACCGTCGCCACGCCGTGGCGGGGGGGCTCGCCGCGAGGAGGTCGATTTTGATGATTTGAAACGTTGCAGGGACGTAACAGGGAGCGATGACGACGGTCGGTCGTCATTTTTCGAGCCGAAGATCACCCCGTCTCCGGTCGCTGACGTCCCGGACTGGACCTCGGACTGGACCCCGGCGGCTTCTCGGACTGGATCGCGACGACTTTTCGCCTCATGGCGGTGGCGCGCTGCCACCGAGGCATGCGCCTTCCGGCCGCCGGTGGCCCGGACAGGGCGAAAGGACAATTGGTGGTAGAGTGGTTCGGTGATAGACAGGTTGTGGAGTTAGTAGCCGAGGGTGATCCCCGGCAAGACGATGGCGGGCGCGCCCGAGCCGATGCCCGACGGGCGGCCCCCGGACGATCGTGCGTTGCTTCTCTATCCCTGTCGAACCGTTCGGGCATCGGAACTGCGTATCGGGTGGGCCTGACTGGCGGCAAGGGCGTCGGCCCTGAGACCGTTGTCCGGGTGAGATGCCGGTTCGTCGATCGGACAGGCCTTGCGTGGGATGCGGCAAGCGGGCGGCCGTGGGAATGCCGACTGGTCAGGCGCCGCGATCGTCCGCACAATGATGTGGCTGCCGGCCGTCGGCCGCGGGCCTGTGCGGGCGCGCCAGCCGTGGCGTCGTCTGGCGGCTTGTGGCGGGGAGGGCGCGGAGCCTTTCGCGCCATGCCGGTATGCTGCAACGAGTGGAGGAACGTGGTGTTCAACCAATTCAGACGCTCGCCGCGTCGTTCGGCCTGGAGCCGGGCGGACGCCGATCCGGACGATCTCCGGGAATATGATGCCTTCGGACCCTGGCTGCTGCCGGTCGGTGCGGCGATCGACATGCCGCCCCGCTTCCGGTCGGCCTACGACGGGTTGAAGGGCGCCGACTACATCGTCAAGATCCCGCGTCCGATAGACCGGCGCGAGGCCTGTCCGGGCGCCGACCTCTACGGCGCGGTGTTTGCCGCCGATGCCCACGGCTTCACCCTGCTGTCGGCGCCGGTCGACGCCGAGGGCTTCATGGCCCGCGAGGTCGCCTGGGACGACGTCGCCGCCGTCCGGGCCGGGCACAACCTGCTGCACGCCGATTTCGCGTTGCTCCTCAAGGAGGGCGACGCGCTAAGCGTCACCTACAATTCGGTCTCCGCCGACCTGATGGCGCGCGTTCTCGCCTTCGCCCGCCAGCGCATCGCCGGGCCGGACGAGTTCCGCTCGCCGCCGAGCGGCGAGGCGGAGGAGTTCGAGGGCTTCTTCTTCAACGCCATGCTGTCCGAGGAGCGGCGCGGCGGCCAGTTCATGCTGCCGATCTATTTCGATCCGCCGGGCCGGTCCTGCCGCAACGCCCAGAACCGCCGCCGCGTCACCACCGGCACGCTGATCCTGCTGTCGGGCAGCGAACTGGTGGTCATCGACCGCGACGCGCCGATGCGGCGGCGCTTCTTCGCCCACTACGCCTACCGCCGGACCTATATCTGCCTGCCGGCGGTGAACGCCTTCCGCATGCTGCCGCCGCCGGAAAGCGTGCCCGGCCACTTCATGGTGCTGGAACTGATCATCGACCAGCAACGCATCGGCATTCCCTGCTTCCGCTCGCCCGATCGCGTCATCGATCTCCTGCGCCGACGCGGCGTCGCCCGCCTCTAGGGCAGTTCCAGCAAAAGTCGGGACCGGTTTTGCCTCCGGCGTTGCGCTATACAAAGAGAGAGAGCATTTCCGATCAATCGGCTTTCATCGGAAATGCTCCAGAACCGGCGGGCGGAGCCGCCGAACGCGCGGCTTTCCGCTCGTTTCCCCTTGCGCGCCGCCGGCAACCGGACTATAGCGGCGCCCTCCGGGCACCATCGCCCGGCTGAAGCTGGATTTGCCGCAATGAACGACAACCTGATCGCAGACCTCGTATTCCCTGCCATCAGGAACCGTTTCCATGCCCGCTTCCATCACGCTTTCCGGTCTCAGCTATTCTACGCCTGACGGCCGCTCCCTCTTCGATCATCTCGACATCGCCTTCGGCGCCGAGCGCACCGGCTTGGTCGGACGCAACGGCGTCGGCAAGTCGACGCTCATCCGCCTGATCGCCGGTGAATTGCAGCCACAGGCCGGCAGCATCGCCGTCGCCGGCCGGCGCGCCGTTCTGCGCCAGATCGTCGCCCCGCCGCCGGAGATGACCGTCGCCGACCTCTATGGCGTGCGCGAGGCGCTCGCCCTGCTCGACCGCGCCGAGGCAGGGGAGGCAAACCTGTCCGAGCTTTCCGCCGCCGACTGGACGCTGCCGGCCCGAATGGAGGCGTCGCTGGCCCGGCTCGGCCTCGCCGTGCCGCCGGAGACGCCGCTCGTCGCGCTGTCGGGCGGCCAGACGACGCGGGCGGCGCTGGCCGCGCTCACCTTCGACGAACCGGACATGCTGCTGCTCGACGAGCCGACCAACAATCTCGACCGTGACGGCCGCCGGGCGGTGGCCGAACTGCTGACCGGCTGGCGCGGCGGCGCGGTGGTGGTCAGTCACGATCGCGACCTGCTCGAAGGCATGGATGCCATCGTCGAGCTGACGCCGCTCGGCGCCGGTCGCTATGGCGGCGGTTGGAGCGCCTACCGGGCGCGCAAGGCGGTCGAGCTGGCCGCCGTCCGACATGATCTCGACGACGCCGAACGACGGCTGGCCGGCGAGCGGCAGGCGGCGCAGGCGCAGGCCGAGCGGCAGGCGCGGCGGGCCGGGGCAGGGGCACGCAAGGGGCGGAAGGGCGACATGCCGAAGATCGTGGCCGGCGGCCTTGCCCGCCGCGCCGAGGAGACGCGCGCCGCCGACGCCCGCCTTGCCGAGCGGCGGACGGCCGCCGCCACCTCGGCGGCCGACGAAGCGCGGAAGAAGCTGGAAATCCTGGTGCCTTTCTCGGTCAGCCTGCCGCCGTCCGGCCTGGTCGCCGACCGCCTGGTGCTGCGGCTCGACCGGCTCGGCGCCGGCTACGACGGGGACGCGCTGGTCCGCGACCTCACGCTGGAGATTCGCGGCCCCGAGCGCGTCGCCGTCGCCGGCCCCAACGGCTCCGGCAAGACCACGCTGCTCCGCACGATCGCCGGCGATCTCGCGCCGCTGACCGGCACCGTCGACCGCCGCGTCGATTTCGCCTTCCTCGACCAGCGGGTCTCGCTGCTCGACGACGGCGAGACCATCCGCGACGCCTGTCGCCGCCTCGACCCCGATGCCGGCGAGGAAGCCTGCCGGGCGAGCCTCGCCCGCTTCCGCTTCCGCGCCGATGCCGCGCTCCGGACGGTCGGCAGCCTGTCCGGCGGCGAACGGCTGAGGGCCGGTCTCGCCTGCGTTCTCGGACGGAGCCGGCCGCCGCAGCTCCTCATCCTCGACGAGCCGACCAACCATCTCGACGTCGAGTCGATCGAGACGGTGGAAGTCGGTCTCCGTGCCTATGACGGCGCACTTCTGGTTGTAAGTCACGACGAGGCTTTCCTCACGGCCATCGGCGTCCACCGCCGTGTCGATCTCGGCGGCGGCCGGGAAGAAACGCGTCCGGACTGACCGAACCGACCGGTTGGCGGTATCGGGAATCATATCGATTGAATGCCGCGATCCCGGCCTTTCGGCGAGGCGATTGCCGGCAATCGGTCCGAATTGGAATGCTTTTTCACGTCTACTAGTATAAACTACGTATTAGATACGTAATGGCACGTAGAACTTTTGGCGGAAGCGATAATCCGCTCAAGGCGGCCAGGAAAAAGCGCAGAAATTAGCCGAAATGCTGAATTGACCATCCTTTTCGTCTACATTTTGTTCTATTTTTGTTCCAAAATTCCGATCCGTCGGACGGTGCTCTCGTACGGTCTTACAACGATTGATCCCTCATACTTCAGTCGGTATTGTCTTTTTCAGGAACGCTAATCCGGGCCGCTCGGTTATGGGTGCCGAGCGTTGGAGAGACTGGCAGGAGATGCGACTGTCTTGGGGTTGTCTCAAGGGTGCCGAAAGGTTCCCGGCGATGCTCTTTTGTGGTGTAGCCACCACGGCAGAAGCTTCTTTCATCAGGCTGCGAACCTTACCCACCCTTGTCGGCGCTTCGTCTCATAAGTCCTCTCTCGCCAATGAGACCGGAACGGGCGGCGATATGTCCATCGGAGAAAGCTGATGTCACAAGCTCCTACCAAGAATGCAAAGCTTATCGCCTGGGTCGAGGAAGTCGCCAAGCTGACGACCCCGGATCGCATCTACTGGTGCGACGGTTCGCAGGAAGAATATGATCGTCTCTGCCAGGAGCTGGTCGACGGCGGCACCTTCACGCGCCTGAACCCCGAGAAGCGCCCGAACAGCTTCCTTGCCCGTTCCAATCCGTCGGACGTTGCTCGCGTCGAGGACCGCACCTACATCTGCTCGAAGACGAAGGACGAAGCCGGCCCGACCAACAACTGGGCCGATCCGGCCGAGATGCGCGCCACCATGAACGGCCTGTTCAAGGGCTGCATGAAGGGCCGCACGATGTACGTGATCCCCTTCTCCATGGGCCCGCTCGGCTCGGACATCGCCCAGATCGGCGTTGAGCTGACCGACAGCGCCTACGTCGCCGTCCACATGCGCATCATGACCCGCATGGGTCAGAAGGTGCTCGACGTGCTCGGCAACAGCGATTTCGTGCCCTGCATCCACTCGGTCGGCGCCCCGCTCGAAGCCGGCCAGAAGGACGTCGCCTGGCCCTGCAACGACACCAAGTACATCGTCCACTTCCCCGAAACCCGCGAGATCATGTCTTACGGCTCGGGTTACGGCGGCAACGCGCTGCTCGGCAAGAAGTGTCTCGCCCTGCGCATCGCCTCGGTCATGGCCCGCGACGAGGGCTGGCTCGCCGAGCACATGCTCATCCTCGGCGTCAAGAACCCCAAGGGTGAGAAGGCCTACGTCGCCGCCGCCTTCCCGTCGGCCTGCGGCAAGACCAACTTCGCCATGCTGATCCCGCCGCCGGCCTACAAGGGCTGGGAAGTCACCACCATCGGTGACGACATCGCCTGGATCAAGCCGGACGCCCATGGCCGCCTGCGCGCCATCAACCCCGAGAACGGCCTGTTCGGCGTCGCCCCCGGTACCAACGCCGTCTCGAACCCGAACGCGCTTGCCACCCTCAAGGCCAACTGCATCTTCACCAACGTCGCGCTGACCGACGATGGCGACGTGTGGTGGGAAGGTCTCGACGGCGAGAAGCCGGCGCACCTGATCGACTGGACCGGCCAGGACTGGACCCCGGATTGCGGCCGCGCCGCCGCCCATCCGAACAGCCGCTTCACCGCTCCGGCCTCGCAGGTGCCGTCGATCGACGCCGCCTGGGAAGATCCCGCCGGCGTGCCGATCGATGCCTTCATCGTCGGTGGCCGCGTCTCCAAGGCCTTCCCGCTGGTCATGCAGTCCTTCTCCTGGACCCACGGCGTCTATCTTGCCGCCACCATGGGTTCGGAAGCGACCGCTGCCGCCGTCGGTCAGGCCGCCATGCGCCGCGACCCGTTCGCCATGCTGCCGTTCTGCGGCTACAACATGGCCGACTATTGGGCGCACTGGCTGAACATCGGCCGCAAGCTGCCGGCCGCGCCTGGCATCTTCCGCGTCAACTGGTTCCGCAAGGACGAGAACGGCAAGTTCATGTGGCCGGGCTACGGCGAGAACATGCGCGCCCTCGAGTGGATCGTCGGCCGCGTCAAGGGCACGGCTGCCGCTGTCGAGAGCCCCTATGGCCTCGTTCCGCGCTACTCGGACCTGAACATGGAAGGCGTCGACTTCCCGAAGGCCAAGTACGACGAGATCGTCAAGGTCGAGAAGGACAAGGGTCTGGCCGAAGCCGAGGATCAGATCTCGCACTTCGCCAAGTTCGGCGATCGCCTGCCCAAGGAGATGGATCTGGAGCGTCAGCTGCTGGTCGCCCGCCTCGAGCGTTCGCCGGCCGTCTGGACCCTCGAGGACTGACCGGTTTCCGGTAAGCCCTGGGCTTCTCTGACGAGATGAAGGACGGCCCCCGGAAGCGGGGGCCGTTCTGCTTTCAAGGGCATCCGTCCGATGCCCGATGCGTGAAGTCTGCTGACATCCCCTGTCGCCCGGCCGGTCGCAGATGACGGAACGCGGAACGACGGGAGGGGAAACGATGAGCAGGATCAATCGCGCGTGGCATGAAGACAATCCCATGCCGAAGAACGCCAACCCCGACCAGCGCATGGCCTGGCACGCCGGCCACGCCGCCAACTGCGGCTGCCGCGCCATGCCGGCCGGGGTGATCAGGCTGTTCGTCGAGCGCGGTCTGCCGGTGCCCGAGCAACTGGCGCTGAAGGACGGCGCCGGCCGGAAGGACTGACGGCGCAATGCCGCCGTGCGGCGTGCCGGCGGGCTTGCCCGGCGATCGCCGGCAGCGGGATCATTGATCTCTCAAGGAGATGGATCGCGCGTTCGTGACCAGCCATGGCGGGTGTTTTCCACGGAATTCTCTGGAACCTTTTTTGATTTCGATCATATTTATGAACGGGCCGCCGACAGGCGCTGTCGCCCGCCACCGGCGGACGCGGCTCCGGACCGGACTACATTTTCGTTACGACGATCCTCTACGGCCTCGGTTGCAGTTTCGTTTGGCGACATCGGATGTAGACGATTTCGGCCTTGTTGAAGACCGCAAGACCGGTGCCGCCGCGATAGCGATGGTGGGGGACCTGCCATGGTCTGGGCGGAAAATATTCTCCGCGGCCTGCTGAACAAGCTGGTGACACGCGGTTCACTTGAGGTTGAGCTTTATAACGGTACGCGCTGGATATTCGGTGACGGCAGCGGCCAGCGCGTTGTGGTCCGCATCGCCGACAAGGCGACGGCCGGCGAACTGATCCGCGACCCGGAAGTGCGGTTCGGCGAACTTTACATGGACGGCCGGCTCGACGTCGTCGAGGGCACGCTATTCGACCTCCTCAAGCTGCTGCTCCAGCACGGCACGGCCATGCGCAGCTTCACCGGCCGCAAGTTGCTGCTCGTTGCCCGAAAAGTCCGGCATTTCCTGTTCGGCCGCAACACGCTGCGTCGGTCGCGCAACAACGTCGTCCACCATTACGATCTCAACGCCGCCTTCTACGACCTGTTCCTCGACGCCGACCGCCAGTATTCCTGCGCCTATTTCGCCTCGCCGGAGCTGACGCTCGAGGAGGCGCAGCGCGCCAAGTGCCGGCACCTCGCCGCCAAGCTGCTGGTCGAGCCGGGCATGAGCGTGCTCGACATCGGCAGCGGCTGGGGCGGGCTTGGGCTCTATCTCGCCGAGGTTGGCGAGGCCGGCTCCATCAAGGGCGTGACGCTCTCCGACGAGCAACTGGCCATTGCCCGCAAGCGCGCCGCCGACAAGGGCTACGAGCACGTGAAGTTCGAGTTGGAGGACTACCGCAACACCCGCGGCACCTTCGACCGCATCATCTCCGTCGGCATGTTCGAGCACGTCGGGCCGCAGAACTACGACACCTTCTTTCGCAAGACGGCCGACCTTCTCGCCGAAAACGGCGTGTTCATGCTGCACACCATCGGCCACACCTCGACGCCCGGCCTCACCAACGGCTGGATCACCAAGTACATCTTCCCCGGCGGTCACCTGCCGGCCCTGTCGGAAGTGGTGACCGCCGTCGAGAAGTCCGGCCTGATGATGGCCGACGTCGAGGTGCTGCGCCATCACTACGCCGACACGCTGCGCGAATGGCGCGCCCGCTTCACGGCCCAGCGCGACAAGGCGCTCGCCCTCTACGACGAGCGCTTCTGCCGCATGTGGGAATGCTATCTCGCCATGAGCGAGGCCGCCTTCCGCTTCCTCGACGTGGTGGTCTACCAGTTCCAGCTCACCCATCGGAACGACGTGGTGCCGATCACCCGCGACTACATCCCGGAGCGGGAGGCCAAGCTGCTGGCCCGCGAGAAGGTGCTCGGCGAGCCGACGCCGGCTCGTTCCTGGCGCGACCGCGCCGCGGTGATTTCCGGCGGCTGAGGGCAGGGCGCCCATCCTCCCGGCGAGCTTGCCCATACCCCTCTCCCATCGGGAGAGGGGTAATGATATCAGTGTCTTGCCATCATCCGCCGCGTCAGCTCGTAGAGCGCGATGCCGCTGGTGGTGGCGACGTTGAGGCTGTCGAAGCCGCCGGCCATATCGATGCGCACCGTTTCGGCCGCCGCCATCTCGGCATCCGGCAGACCCGGCCCTTCGGTGCCCAGCAGCAGCGCCACCGGACGGTCGACGGGCACCTCGTCGAGCCGCCGCTCGCCGCGCGGCGACAGCGCCAGCACCCGGTAGCCCGAGGCGGCGAGGCTCGCGGCGACGCCCGTGCCGGCCGCGAGCCGCGTGAACGGCACCCGCAGCGCGCCGCCAACCGATACCCGGATCGCCTTGCGATAGAGCGGATCGCAGGAGGTGGCGTCGAGCACGATCGCCCCGGCGCCGAAGGCGGCGGCGTTCCGGAAGATGCCGCCCATGTTGTCGTGATTGGCGATGCCGACCAGCCCGACCACCACGGCCGGCCGCTCGGCGAGGAGGTCGGCGAGGGCGGGCAGGGCCCCGCGCCGGCCGAGGCCGATCATGCCGCGATGGATCGGAAAGCCGACAATCGCATCCATGACGCTTTGATCGGCGACGAAGATCGGCAGGTCGTCGGGCGGCGACAGCGCCAGCACGGTGTCCACCCGGTTGCCGGCGATCAGCAGCGCCTCCGGCCGGAAGCGCGAACCCGCCGACAGGAAGACGGCGAGCACGCTCTCGCCCTCGGCGATGAAGGCGTCGCCGTGCGCCTGCCTGAGGTCGCGATCGCGGACGTTCATGAACGGGGCGAGGCGCGGATCGGCCGGATCGGTGACCGGAATGAGCATGGCGGCGCTTTCGGCTTATTAACGGGTGGACTCTTGCCGACACCGTTATTAGCTGAACGGCATGGATGCCAGAGGATGATGTCATGTCCGCCCATCGACTGATCGGATTATCGGCGGGACTTGCCGGCGCGGCCGGCGTGGCGACGCTGGCCGTCGGCGCCCACGCCGTCACCGGCGCCAATCTCGACGTGGCGGGCAACGTCCTGCTGTTCCACGCCGCGGCGCTGCTGGCGCTCGCCAATGCCGAGGGACGACGGCTGCGCGGCCTTGCGGCGCTGCTCATCGTCGCCGGTTGCCTGTTGTTTTCCGGCGAGCTGGTGTTCAAGGCCGCGACCGCCCGCAGTCTGTTTCCGATGGCGGCGCCATCGGGCGGCGTGGCGCTGATTCTCGGCTGGCTCGTCATTGCCGTCGGATCGCTGCTGCCGCGCCGGCCGTGACGTCGGCTTTTCCCCGGATTCCAGCGGCCCGGCCTTGACTTTGCCGCGGCCGGATGGTCGTGTCCGGCCGAAAACCATTGAGGAAAGCCAACAGATGACCAATGCCTTCGTGTTTCCCGGTCAGGGCAGTCAGGCCATCGGCATGGGCAAGGCCCTCGCCGACCAGTATCCGGCCGCCAGGGCGGTGTTCGAGGAGGTGGACGACGCGCTCGGCGAGAAGCTGTCCGACATCGTCTTCAACGGCCCCGAGGACCAGCTGACGCTGACTGCCAACACCCAGCCGGCGCTGATGGCCGTCAGCCTCGCCGCGCTCAGGGCGCTGGAGGCCGAAGGCATCACCATCAAGCAGCATGCCGCGTTCGTCGCCGGCCATTCGCTGGGCGAGTATTCGGCGCTGGCCGCCGCTGGCGCGCTGACGGTGACTGACGCCGCCCGCCTGCTCAGGACGCGCGGCAACGCCATGCAGAAGGCGGTGCCGGTGGGCGAGGGCGCCATGGCCGCCCTGCTCGGGCTCGACTTCGAGACGGCGGTGGCCGTCGCCAAGGAGGCCGCCCAGGGCGATGTCTGCGAGGCCGCCAACGACAACGCCCCCGGCCAGGTGGTGGTGTCGGGCAGCAAGCTCGCCGTCATCCGCGCCGTCGACATCGCCAAAGCCAAGGGCGCCAAGCGCGCCATGCTGCTCAACGTCTCGGCGCCCTTCCATTGCCAGCTGATGAAGCCGGCTGCCGAGGCGATGGCCGAGGCGCTGGCCGTGGCGACCATCGCCGCGCCGATCGTGCCGATCTTCGCCAACGTCACCGCTGCGCCGACCGACGATCCCGAGGCCATCCGCAAGCAGCTGGTCGCCCAGGTGACCGGCACCGTCCGCTGGCGCGAGAGCGTGTCGGCCATGGCCGGCGCCGGCGTCGACAAGTTCGTCGAGGTGGGTGCCGGCAAGGTGCTGTCCGGCCTGATCCGTCGCATCGCGCCGGCCGAAGGGGTGATCGACTACGGCAAGCCCTCCGACATCACCGACGTCAAGGCGCTGCTCGGCCTCGCCTGAGGCGAGATTTGTGCGGTATCACGATACCGCATTGTCTAACGCATTGATTCATATACGAAGGATGCCGTCCGTGTCGCTTGACAAACGGGCGGCATTTCCATAATGGAGACGCGACGGCGGCGCCCGGCAACGGGAGCCGCCCTTTCGCATCGGCATTGGTGCGATGGTGAGACGAACCGGCCGCCTTTTGGCGGCCCAACCGGAAGACGGTAACGCCCATGACGACCTATTCGGCGAAGCCGGCGGACATCGAGAAGAAGTGGGTCTTGATCGACGCCGAAGGCCTCGTGGTCGGCCGCCTCGCGACTGTGATCGCGATGCGCCTCCGCGGCAAGCACAAGGCCACCTACACCCCGCACATGGACGACGGCGACAACGTCATCGTCATCAACGCGGACAAGGTGGTGCTGACCGGCCGCAAGTACACCGACAAGACCTATTACTGGCACACCGGCTACATCGGCGGCATCAAGGAGCGCAAGGCGCGCCAGATCCTCGAGGGCCGCTTCCCGGAGCGCGTGCTCGAGAAGGCCGTCGAGCGCATGATTCCCGAGGGTCCGCTCGGCCGTCGCCAGCTTTCCAACCTCCGCGTCTACGCCGGTGCCGAGCATCCCCATGCCGCCCAGCAGCCGGAAGTCCTCGACGTCAAGTCGATGAACAAGATGAACACGAGGCCTTGATCCATGGCTGAGCTTTCCTCCCTCGCCGAACTCGGCACTGCCGACGTCGCTCCGGTGGCCGAGGCCCCGGTCCACGTCCAGAAGCTCGACAAGTTCGGCCGCGCCTATGCCACCGGCAAGCGCAAGAACGCCATCGCGCGCGTCTGGGTCAAGCCGGGCTCCGGCAAGATCGTCGTCAACGACAAGGAGTTCACGGTCTACTTCGGTCGTCCGGTGCTCCAGATGATCGTCCAGCAGCCGATCTACGCCGCCGCCCGCGACGGCCAGTTCGACATCATCGCCACGGTGTCCGGCGGCGGTCTGTCCGGCCAGGCCGGCGCGCTGCGCCACGGCATCTCCAAGGCGCTGACCTATTACGAGCCGGGCCTGCGCGGCGTGCTCAAGAAGCTCGGCTTCCTGACCCGCGACAGCCGCGTCGTCGAGCGCAAGAAGTACGGCAAGCGCAAGGCTCGCCGCAGCTTCCAGTTCTCGAAGCGCTGATCCGGCCTTCGGTTTGGAAAAGAAAGAGGGCGGTGCCACTGGCGCCGCCCTTTTCGTTTGGGGAATTAGCCTGGAAGGCTGCGCCCTCTACTCCTTCACCCGCAGTCCCGGCGGATCGGGCGGCAGCGGGATGAACTCGGTCTCGCCGACGATCTCCGGGAAGCGGCGGGCGCGCCAGTCGGCCTTGGCCGCCTCGATGCGCTCGCGCGAGGAGGAGACGAAGTTCCAGTAAATGTGCCGCTTCTCCGGGAACGGTTCGCCGCCGATCAGCACCAGACGCGTCGGCTCGGTCGCCGTCAGGATCACCTCGGCGCCCGGCCGGAAGATGACGAGCTGGTTGGGCGGGAACGTGCCGTCCTGCCCCTCGATGCCGACGCCGCCGCTGATCACGTAGGCGCCGCGCTCGATGTGGTCGGGCGGCACCTTGAAGCGCGTACCGGCCTCGAGGTGGACGTCGGCATACATCAGGTCGGAATAGACCGGCACCGGCGAGCGCAGGCCGAAGCCGTCGCCGGCCACCAGCGTCAGCCGCAGGCCGCTGTCGGAGAGGACGGGCAGGGCGTCCTTGTCGTGATGGCTGAAGCGGGGCGGAATTTCTTCGCTTGTTTTCGGCAGCGCCACCCAGATCTGCGTGCCGAACAGCCGGCCGCCGGCCGCGTGCACCTCGGTGGGGAAGCGCTCGGAGTGGACGATGCCGTTGCCGGCCGTCATCCAGTTGACCTCGCCGGCCTTGATCGTCTCCTTGTGGCCGGCGCTGTCGCGATGCACCATTTCGCCGTCGAACAAATAAGTAAGCGTGGAGAGCCCGATGTGCGGGTGCGGCCGCACGTCCTCCGCCTCGCCGGCGCCGAACATCACCGGTCCCATCTGGTCGAAGAAGATGAACGGCCCGACCATGCGCCGCTGCGCCGACGGCAGCGCCCGGCGCACCTTGAAGCCGCCGAGATCGCGGACGTTCGGCAGCAGGATCTGCTCGATCTGGTCGTTACCGCCCTTGCCGGGAATGCTCATGGCCTGTCCTTTCCTGTTTCATAAGGAAAGATACGTGGACAATGGCATGAACGGTAGTAGCGCTTTGTTGAACGGTGTTTTCAGGGCGGCAACAACCGCGCCCGCCGGCAGCAATGATAGCTCTTCCGACAAGATTAAAAATAAAAAAGCAGGGCCGAAGCCCTGCCTTTAGTTCCGCGTGTCAGCCCATAAAGCCTACAGATCGAAAGACCTCCCAGTCCATCCGCCGGCGGCAGCGATTTCCGCGCCTATATGGGTTTTCCCTCCCAAGACTCAGACCGCGATAACTGGAAAGCACTCTACTTTTGCCTGTTTCAACGGCTTCATTTACTGAAGCATTTCGTCGTTTGGCTGTGCCGTCCTTATTTATGGCGGGTACCATACACTGGGTTTTTCGGTTTGTCATCCGTTTGTGCAGGCGGTGCGTACGTTCGCGGCAGCCCGAAACGCAGTGCCGGCGATTGTAGACGCACTCCGGAAATATCGCCATATCAATAACTTGTCGGAAATCTCTGGATCGGTTCCGGACTGGTCTGCTATCCGTGGTTTGTATCATAGACTAAAGTCATAGCGGATGGGGCGCGCGGCGTTGCTTTCGTCCGGTCGGTGACCGATCGGTCTTGTTTTTTCGGGGTCGATGCGCTTTGAGTAGCGCGCTCACCCCAATGCGCGAGAGGATTCCATGCGTCTCAGCCGGTATTTCCTGCCCATTCTCAAAGAGGCACCCAAGGAGGCCGAGATCGTCTCGCACCGCCTGATGCTACGCGCCGGCATGATGCGCCAGCAGAACGCCGGCATCTATTCCTGGCTGCCGCTCGGCCTCAAGGTGCTGAAGAAGATCGAAGAGATCGTCCGCGAAGAGCAGAACCGCTCCGGCGCCGTCGAGATCCTGATGCCGTCCATCCAGCCGGCCGATCTCTGGCGCGAGAGCGGCCGCTACGACGCCTACGGCAAGGAGATGCTGCGCATCGTCGACCGGCACGAGCGCGAGATGCTCTACGGTCCGACGGCCGAGGAGGTGGTCACCGACATTTTCCGCACCTACGTGCGCTCCTATCGCGACCTGCCGCTCAACCTCTACAATATTCAGTGGAAGTTCCGCGACGAGGTGCGTCCGCGCTTCGGTGTGATGCGCGGCCGCGAGTTCCTGATGAAGGACGCTTATTCCTTCGACGTCGATCAGGCCGGCGCCCTCCGCGCCTACCACAAGATGTTCGTCGCCTATCTCAGGACCTACAAGCGGCTCGGCCTCACCGCCATCCCGATGCGCGCCGACACCGGCCCGATCGGCGGCAAGCTCAGCCACGAGTTCATCATCCTCGCCTCGACCGGCGAGAGCGCCGTGTTCTGCGATCGTGATCTTCTCGATCTGCCGGTGCCGGGCGACGACATCGACTTCGACGCCGATCTGTCGCCGGTCGTCGATGCCTTCACCAGCCGTTACGCCGCCACCGACGAGATGCACGACGAGACCGCCTTCGCGGCGCTGCCCGAGGAGCGGCGCGTTTCGGCCCGCGGCATCGAGGTCGGCCACATCTTCTCCTTCGGCACCAAGTATTCCGAGCCGATGGGCGCCAAGGTGGCGATGGCCGACGGCAGCGAGCAGCCGGTGATCATGGGCTCCTACGGCATCGGCGTGTCGCGCCTGATCGGTGCCATCATCGAGGCGAGCCACGACGACGCCGGCATCATCTGGCCGGACAGCGTGGCGCCGTTCGGCGCCGGCATCGTCAGCCTGCGCTCCGACGACGCGGCGGTCACGGCGGCCTGCGAGAGCGTTTACGGGCAGCTCGCCAACGCCGGCAAGGACCCGCTCTACGACGACACCGCCGCCCGGCCGGGCGCCAAGTTCGCCTCGATGGACCTGATCGGCCTGCCCTGGCAGATCATCGTCGGTCCGAAGGGGCTTGCCGACGGCGTCGTCGAGCTGAAGCGGCGCGCCACCGGCGAGAAGGCGTTGGTGTCGTTGGAATCGGCGGTCGCCCGCGTCACAGAAAAGGCCTGATTGTCGCGGAAGAGGGGCGGCAAGCTGCCGCCCCTCCGACAGCGCTCTCCGATTCCGTCTGGATAACGCCGACGGGACGCCATGCCGTCGGAAGGAATTTGCTAGTCTCGCGCGGTGGCCGCGAGTCGACGGGCGACTCTGGCGGCGGCGGCGTTCCGGCGTTCGGCCGGCATTTGGAGGTCTTTGGATGAGCGAGGCGAAAGCGGGGCGTCCCTTCGCCCCCTTCGAGTGGAAACTGGCCGGCCGCTATCTGAGGTCCCGTCGCAAGGAAGCCTTCATTTCGGTGATCGCCGGCTTCTCCTTCGTCGGCATCATGCTCGGCGTCGCCACGCTGATCATCGTCATGGCGGTGATGAACGGTTTCCGCGGCCAGCTGATGGAGAAGATCCTCGGCATCAACGGCCACGCCGTCGTCCAGCCGATCGACAGCCCGCTCACCGACTACGCCTCGGTGGCCGACCGCATCGCCGGAATCGACGGCGTCCGGCTGGCCATGCCCTTCGTCGAGGGGCAGGTGCTGGCCTCCGGCCCGTCCGGCGCCTTCGGCGTGCTGGTTCGCGGCGTGCGCAGCGCCGATCTCCAGAAGCTGCCGCTCGTCTACGACACGGTGCAGGTCGGCACCTTCGACAAGTTCGACGATGGCATCGGCGTCGCCATCGGCCAGCGGCTGGCCGAGAGCCTCGGCGTCACGGTCGGCGACAAGATCACCCTGGTCAGCCCCAAGGGCAACGTCACGGCGCTCGGCGTGACGCCGCGCGTAAAAGCCTATCCGGTCGCCGCCATCTTCAAGATCGGCATGAGCGAATACGACGGCACCTTCGTGTTCATGCCGATCGCCGAGGCGCAGAAATACTTCATGATGGAGGACAAGGTCACCGCCATCGACGTGTTTGTCGACCGGCCCGACGATATCGGCACCCTCAAGGAGAAGATGACCATCGACGCCGGCCGGCCGGTACTGATCACCGACTGGCGGCAGCGCAACGTCACCTTCTTCTCGGCGCTGGAGGTGGAGCGTAACGTCATGTTCATGATCCTGACGCTGATCGTGCTGGTGGCGGCGCTCAACATCGTCTCCGGCATGACCATGCTGGTGAAGGACAAGAGCCACGACATCGCCATCCTCAGGACCATGGGCGCCAGTCGCGGCTCCATCCTGCGCGTGTTCCTGATCACCGGTTCGGCGATCGGCTTCGCCGGCACGGTGGCCGGCTTCGGGCTCGGCCTGCTGGTCTGCCTCAACATCGAGAAGATCCGCCAGTTCGTCTCCTGGCTGACCTCGACCGAGCTGTTCTCGCCCGAGCTTTACTATCTCAGCCAGTTGCCGGCCGACATGCAGATGCATGAGACGATCAGCGTGCTGATCATGGCGCTGGTGCTGTCGTTCGCCGCCACCATCTACCCCGCCTGGAAGGCGGCCCGTCTCGATCCCGTCGACGCGCTGAGGTACGAGTGATGCCGGCCATCGAAACCCTGATCACCGGCGTGGAAGATCCGGTCCTGAAGCTGGTCGGCATCGAGAAGTCCTACAAGGAGGGCACCGGCACGCTGCCGATCCTCCGCGGCTGCGACTTCAACCTGTTCGCCGGCGAACTGACGGCGCTGGTCGCCCCGTCGGGCGCCGGAAAATCGACGCTGCTGCACATCACCGGCCTTCTGGAGAAGCCCGACGCCGGTGACGTGGTCATCGGCGGCAAGGCCTGCGGCAAGCTCGACGACGCCACCCGCACCCGCCTGCGCCGCACCGAGATCGGCTTCGTCTACCAGTTCCATCATCTGCTGCCGGAGTTCACCGCGCTTGAGAACCTGATGATGCCGCAGATGATCGCCGGCCTCGACAAGAAGGAAGCGGCCAAACGCGGCCACGATCTCCTTGCCTACATGCGGCTCGACAAGCGGTCGACGCACCTGCCGTCGCAACTGTCCGGCGGCGAGCGACAGCGCGTCGCCATCGCCCGCGCCGTCGCCAACGCGCCCAAGGTGCTGCTCGCCGACGAGCCGACCGGCAACCTCGACCCCAGGACCTCGCATTACGTGTTCGACGCGCTGGCGGCGCTGGTCAGGGCCACCGGCCTCGCCGCCATCATCGCCACCCACAACATGGCGCTGGCCGAGCGCATGGACCGGCGCATCACCCTCGACGAGGGGCGCATCGTCGAACTCGAGTAGTTCCCTGAATTCTTTCCGGAGCAGCCGGCCATGACCTCGCGCATCACCTACGTCAACGGACGCTATGTTCCCTCGCGCGAGGCCGTCGTCAGCGTCGAGGATCGCGGCAACCAGTTCGCCGACGCCGTCTACGAAGCCTGCCAGATCAAGGACGGCGCCATCATCGATCTGCGCCGCCACCTCGACCGGCTCGACCGCTCGCTGTCCGAGCTGCGCATCGCCGCGCCGATGAGCCGGGCGGCCATGACCCACGTGCTGCGCCAGGTGGCGCGCCGCAATCGCGTCGCGAACGGCTATGTCTACTGGCAGATCTCACGCGGCGCCGCGCCGCGCGACCACGCCTTCCCGGAGAAGACCGCGCCGACCTTCACGGCGACCGCCAAGTCGATCGACGTCGCCGCCGCGACGGTGCGCTACGAGAAGGGCGTGCCGGTGATCACCGTTCCCGACAACCGCTGGGAGCGGGTGGACATCAAGACGGTCGGCCTGTTGCCCAATGCGCTCGCCAAGCAGGCGGCGCGCGAGGCGGGCGCCTTCGAGGCGGTGTTCGTCGACGCCGACGGCCATGTGACGGAGGGCTCGTCGGCCAACGTCTGGATCGTCGATGGGGAAGGGCGGCTCGTCACGCGGCCGGCCGATCGCGGCATCCTGCGCGGCATCACCCGATCGGTGCTGATCGAGGTGGCCGCCGCCGAGGGCGTGCCGGTCGTCGAGCGGCGCTTCACGGTGGCCGAGATGAAGGCGGCGCGCGAGGTGTTCGTCACCTCGGCCGGGGCGACGCTCTGCCCGGTGATCAGCGTCGACGGCGAGACGGTGGCCAACGGCGTGCCGGGCAGCATCGCCGCCCGCCTCAGGCGGCGCTTCCATGACATCGCCGAGAAGACGCCGATCTAGGACCGTTGTGCCCCTGGGCAAAATTGTCACATGCGCCGCGAAACACGGATAGGACGTGCGTGTCGATCGCAACACGCGCGTGAAATGGACTGGTAATTGCGGGCACGCCCGGCATAACCATAGGGCCGGGCGGCGCGCGGTGTCGACAGGGCGTTCGCCCCTCACAAAAAAACGAAGTCGAAAAGGCCGGATAAAATGGCGGACAGAGCCCAGAACCTTCAGGACACTTTTCTCAATCATGTCCGTAAGAACAAGATATCACTCACGATTTTTCTGATCAACGGCGTCAAGCTGCAGGGCGTCGTCACTTGGTTCGACAATTTCTGCGTTCTCCTCAGGCGCGACGGGCACTCCCAGCTCGTCTACAAGCACGCCATCTCGACCATCATGCCGGCGCAGCCGCTGGCCCTTTTCGAGGGGAGCGAGGAACCGAACTGAGTCCGGTTGGTTCCGTAGATGTCCGTCGGCGGCGGTTCGTGCCGCCGGCCGGCGGGCCATACGGAACGTGCATTTCGGCCGCGCCGGACGCGGCCCGCGGGAGGTTAAGTGACCGAACAGGACCTTGAAGAGGGCGGCCGTCCTCGCAAGAAGGGTGTCGATCGCGTCGAGGAACCGGCGAGCGCCTTGGTTGTCGTCCCCGACCTGCGTCAGCGGGCGCCGCGCGACGAGGCATCCGTTGCCGCCCAACGCGATCTCGAGGCGCGTGTCGAAGAGGCCTTCGGTCTCGCGCAAGCCATCGAACTCAACATCCGCGCCACCATTCCCGTGCCGGTCAACCAGCCGAGGCCGGCGACGCTGTTCGGCACCGGCAAGGTGGAAGAGATCGCCGAGATGGTGAAGGCCGACGAGATCGACCTGGTCATCGTCGATCACGCGCTGACGCCGATCCAGCAGCGCAATCTCGAAAAGGCATGGAAGGCCAAGGTCATCGACCGCACCGGCCTGATCCTCGAAATCTTCGGCGAGCGCGCCCGCACCCGCGAGGGCCGGCTGCAGGTCGAGCTTGCTCACCTCAAGTACCAGAAGTCGCGCCTCGTCCGCTCCTGGACCCATCTCGAACGCCAGCGCGGCGGCTTCGGCTTCCTCGGCGGCCCCGGCGAGACCCAGATCGAGGCCGACCGCCGGCAGCTTCAGGAGAAGATCACCCGCATCGAGGCCGACCTCGAACAGGTCAAGCGCACCCGCGATCTGCACCGGCGGCAGCGCCGCAAGGTGCCGCATCCGGTGGTGGCGCTGGTCGGCTACACCAACGCCGGCAAGTCGACGCTGTTCAACCGGCTGACCGAGGCCGACGTCTTCGCCAAGGACCTGTTGTTCGCAACACTCGATCCGACGCTGCGCCGCATCAAGCTGCCGCACGGCACCGACGCCATCCTGTCGGATACGGTGGGCTTCATCTCCAACCTGCCGACCCATCTCGTCGCCGCCTTCCGGGCGACGCTGGAAGAGGTGATCGAGGCGTCGATCATCCTCCACGTGCGCGACATCTCGCATAAGGACACCGAGGCGCAGGCCGCCGACGTCGCCGAGGTGCTGAAGCAGCTCGGCCTCGATCCCGAGGACCGCGACCGCATCATCGAGGTCTGGAACAAGATAGATCTCGTCGAGGAGCCGCGTCGCGACATGCTGCTCGCCCAGGCCGCCAGCGACTCGCCCGGCGGACAGGAGCGCCACGTGGTCTCCGCCGTCACCGGCGAAGGGCTGCCCGAGCTGCTGGCCGCCATCGAGGCGCGCCTCCTCGGCAGCCGGCCGGTGCATGAGCTGACCCTCGATCCCACCGACGGAGCCGGGCTCGCCTGGCTCTACGCCCACGGCGAGGTGCTGGAGCGGCAAGACGGCGAGGACGGCCGGCTGCATTTGGCGGTGCGGGTCGCCGACAAGTCGCTGACCACCTTCCACCGGCGCTTCGGTGATGGCATCCGGCAGGCCGTTAAGGAAAACTGACGGATGACCGACAAGTTTTGCAACCCGAATGGCGAATCGCGGGTTCATCGGGTTGACTGAACCGCCATCGGAGACTCAGCAGAAAGTGGAGATCATGAATCGACCGTCCAGGCGCGCGTTTCTCGCCGCAACGCTCCCCCTTGCGCTTGCCGCTTGCGTCACCAGCCCCGGCGCGCCCGCGATGCCGCCGATCATCGATCCGTCGAAGCCGAAGCACTATCCCCGACCATCCGCTGACTACGTGATGATGTACGGCGAGATGCGCGATGGCGGCTTCATCGTGCCGGCCGTCGATCTCACCCGCGTCAACCCGGCGTTCCTGCGCCGGGAGGTCTACTACGACATCCTCGAGCCGGCCGGTACGATCGTCGTCGATACGCCGGCCCGCTATCTCTACCTGGTGCTGGGTGACGGCCGGGCCATCCGCTACGGCATCGGCGTCGGCCGCGAGGGGTTCGCCTGGGACGGCGCCGCCGTCATCCGCCGCAAGGCCGCGTGGCCGTCCTGGCATCCGCCGGTGGAGATGCAGGCGCGCGACCCCAAGGCGAGGAAATGGGCCGGCGGCATGCCCGGCGGGCCGGACAATCCGCTCGGCGCCCGCGCTATGTATCTCTACCAGGGCAACGTCGACACACTCTACCGCATCCACGGCACCTCGGAGCCGTGGACGATCGGCAGCAATGTCTCCTCCGGCTGCATCCGCATGATCAACCAGGACGCCATCGACCTGTTCAACCGCGTGCCGGTCGGAACCGTCGTCGAGGTGCTGGGCGTGGCCGTGCCCCCCGTCGTCTGATCCCGGCGCGCCCCGCTTCGGCGGGGCGCCACAGCTCTTTTCGTCAAGAGTTTGAATTCCTTCGAGAGCCGAAATAGGGGGAAGACAAATTAACCCTGCCGCGCCATAGTGCCCTCGCGTCTAGGCCATGTAAGGCGGCCGGAGGGCCGGGAGATGAAGCGCCCGCCGTCCGCCTCTGGTTCCGTTCCGGGCCGGTACAACCGGCCATGCCATCGACGGAACCGGGCCGACGGAGGACAAGCCGGGAGGACACGCATGATAGACAATTCTCACACGAATCGACGGTTGGCGCGCGAGGCGATGGCTTTCGTGCTGGCCGGTGGCCGGGGTAGCCGCCTGAAGGAGCTGACCGACCGGCGGGCCAAGCCGGCGGTCTATTTCGGCGGCAAGAGCCGCATCATCGATTTCGCGCTGTCCAACGCGCTCAACTCGGGCATCCGCCGCATTTCGGTGGCCACCCAGTACAAGGCGCACAGCCTCATCCGCCACCTGCAATACGGCTGGAACTTCTTCCGCCAGGAGCGCAACGAGAGCTTCGACATCCTGCCCGCCTCGCAGCGCGTCGCCGAGGACAAGTGGTATGTCGGCACGGCCGACGCGGTGACGCAGAACATCGACATCATCGAAGCGCACCACATCGAGTACATCATCATCCTGGCCGGCGACCATATCTACAAGCAGGACTACGAGGTCATGCTCGACCAGCATGTCTCGTCCGGCGCCGACGTGACGGTGGGCTGCATCGAGGTGCCGCGCATGGAGGCCACCGGCTTCGGCGTGATGGCGATCGACGAGACCTCCCGCATCATCGACTTCGTCGAGAAGCCGGCCGATCCGCCGGCCATGCCCGGCCGGCCCGATCTGGCGCTGGCCTCGATGGGCATCTACGTCTTCCAGACCAAATTCCTGATCGACCTGCTGCGCAAGGACCAGGACGATCCCAATTCCAGCCACGACTTCGGCAAGGACATCATCCCGGCCATCGTCAAGGGCGGCAAGGCGATCGCCCACAAGTTCTCCGACAGCTGCGTCCGCTCGTCGTCGGAGGCCGAGCCCTACTGGCGCGACGTCGGCACCATCGATGCCTTCTGGGAAGCCAACATCGATCTCACCGACTTCATCCCGGCGCTCGACCTCTACGATCAGAAGTGGCCGATCTGGACCTATACCGAGCTGACGCCGCCGGCCAAGTTCGTCCATGACGAGGACGGCCGGCGCGGCTCGGCCACCAGTTCGCTGGTGTCGGGCGGCTGCATCATCTCCGGCGGTCGCGTCGACAAGTCGCTGCTGTTCACCGGCGTGCACGCCCACTCCTACTCGGAGGTCGAGCACTGCGTGGTGCTGCCCTACGTCAATGTCCACCGCGGCGCCCGCCTGACCAAATGCGTCGTCGACAAGGGCGTGATCATCCCGCCCGGCCTGGTGGTCGGCGAGGACCCGGAGCTGGATGCCAGGCGCTTCCGTCGCAGCGAGGGCGGCGTCTGCCTGATCACCCAGGACATGATCGACCGCCTGCAGCTCTGACGGCGGTATCGAAACGACCCTCCCGGGGCGCGTCGACTGCGCGCCCCGATCCGGTCCGGGAGACCCGCGCCGCTGCCGGCAGTCCGCCGAAGGCGGCGCCTCCATGTGAAGTACCGGGCCTGAAGCCGCTCCGCCCCCCGCGGACCAAACACCTGCCGGAGTGATCAAGTGCGCGTCCTTTTCGTTGCTTCCGAATGCTACCCGCTGATCAAGACGGGCGGCCTCGCCGACGTGGCGGGCGCGCTGCCGCTGGCGCTCGCCGGCCTCGACTGCGACGTCCGCGTGCTGATGCCGGCCTATCCGAGCGTGCTCGGCCATCTCGCCGACACCGAGGAGGTGGCCGCCTATCCGGACCTGTTCGGCGGTCCGGCCCGGCTGCTGGCCGGCCGCACCACCGACGGCCTGAAGGTGCTGGCGCTTGACGCCGCTCATCTCTACGACCGGCCGGGCAATCCCTATCTCGGCCCGGACGGCAACGACTGGTGGGACAATGTCCGCCGCTTCGCCGCCCTGTCGGCGATCGGCGCCGCCGTCGGCCGCTTCGGCGTCAGTGACTGGAAGCCGGACATCGTGCATGGACACGACTGGCAGGCCGGCCTCGTCGCGCCCTATCTGGTGGCCGGCCCGGCCGAGGGGCGGCCGAAGACGGTGTTCACCATCCACAACGTCGCCTTCCAGGGCATCTGCGGCCGCGCCGATTTCGACACCTTCGGTCTGCCGCCGAGCTTCTACACGCCGGCCGGCCTCGAATATTACGGCTACTGCTCGTTCCTGAAGGCCGGTCTGGTGTTCTCCGACCGGTTGACGACGGTCAGCCCCACCTATGCGCGCGAGCTGCGCACGCCGGAATTCGGCTTCGGCATGGAGGGCGTGCTCAACGAGCGCGCCGACGTGCTGAGCGGCATTGTCAACGGTATCGACACGGCGGTCTGGGACCCGTCGACCGATCCGCTGATTCCCGCCCAGTATGGTCCGCGCAAGATGGCCGGCAAGGCGGCCTGCAAGACCGAGCTTCAGAACCGCATGGGCCTCAGGGTGGACCCCGACGCGCCGCTGATGATCGTGGTCAGCCGCCTCACCGGCCAGAAGGGCCTCGACATGCTGTTGCCCAACATCGGCGACATCGTGCGGCGCGGCGGCCAGGTGGCCATCCTCGGCGCCGGCGAGCACGGCATGGAGCGCGCCTTCGTCGAGGCCGCCGCCGCCCATCAGGGCGCCGTCGCCGTGCACATCGGCTACAGCGAACCGCTGAGCCACGCCATGCAGGCCGGCGGCGACGCCATCCTGGTGCCGTCGCGCTTCGAACCCTGCGGCCTGACGCAGCTCTACGCCCTGCGCTACGGCACCATTCCGGTGGTGGCGCGCACCGGCGGCCTCGCCGACACGGTGGTCGACGCCAACGACGCGGCGATCCGCGCCGGCATTGCCACCGGCATCCAGTTCGCGCCGGTCACCGCCGGCGGCCTCGGTTTCGCGCTGGAACGCCTGTTCGAGCTTTACCGCAACAAGAAGGTCTGGCGGGCGTTGCAGGCGCGGGCGATGGCCCATCCGGTCGGCTGGGAGGATTCGGCGCCCGATTACGTCGCGCTCTACCGAGACCTGATGGCCGAGGGCGTCTGAAACCGATGACGGTGTCGATCCGGTCCGGGCGACCGTATCCCCTGGGAGCGCAGTTCGACGGGGAGGGCGTCAATTTCGCCGTTTTCTCCGCCAACGCGACGCGCGTCGACGTCTGCCTGTTCGAGCCGCTCACCGGCTTCGAACACGCGCGGCTGACGCTGCCCGAGTGCACCGACGAGGTTTTCCACGGCTACGTCTCCGGCATCGGCATCGGCACCGCCTACGGCTTCCGCGTTCACGGCCCCTACGATCCCGAGCACGGCCACCGCTTCAACCCCCACAAGCTGGTGATCGACCCCTATGCCAAGGTGCTGACCGGCCGCCTGCGCGCCAGCGATCTGATGGCCGGCTACCAGCCGGTGACCTTCGACGATGCCAGCTTCGACACCCGCGACAGCGCCCGCGTCGTGCCGAAAGCGCTGGTCACCGATTCCAAGGTGCCGCCCTGCGTCGGCTTCCGCCCGGCGCGGCCCTGGCGGGACACCATCATCTACGAGGCCCACGTCCGGGGCCTGACCATGCAGATGCCCCGCCTGCCGCGTGCCAAGGCCGGCACCTACGAGGGCCTGGGGGCGCCGGAGACCATCGAGCATCTGGTCAAGCTCGGCATCACGGCGATCGAGTTGATGCCCATCCAAGCCTTCATGGATGACGGCTTCCTCACCCGCAAGGGCCTCGTCAACTACTGGGGCTACTCGCCGCTCTGCTATTTCGCGCCGGAGCCGCGCTATGACCACGGCACGCGCGGCGTCTCGGTGGTCGATCGCGTGCGCGACATGGTGCGGGCGCTGCACGAGGCCGGTATCGAGGTCATCCTCGACGTCGTCTACAACCATACCGGCGAGGTCGATCAGTTCGGCCCGACGCTGAGCTTCCGTGGCATCGACAACGCCAGCTACTACCGCCTCAACCCCGACCGTCCGCGCTGGTACATCAACGACACCGGCACCGGCAACACGCTGAATGCCGGCCACCCGCGCGTGACGCAGATGATTCTCGACTCGCTGCGCTACTGGGTGGAGGCAATCGGCGTCGACGGCTTCCGCTTCGATCTCGCCACCTCGGTGGGGCGCGAGCCGCACGGCTTCGACCCCGATGGCCGCTTCCTGAAGGCGCTCCGCCAGGACCCGCTGCTGTCGACGGTGAAGCTGATCGCCGAGCCCTGGGACATCGGCCCTGGCGGCTACCAGCTCGGCAACTTCCCGCCCGGCTTCTCAGAGTGGAACGACCGCTTCCGCGACACGGTGCGCTCCTTCTGGCGCGGCGACGAGATGGTGGCGCCCGAGCTGGCCGCCCGGCTGCTCGGCTCGCCCGACCGCTTCGACCACCGCGACCGCCAGCCGTCGGCGTCGGTCAATTTCATCACCGCCCACGACGGCTTCACGCTGAAGGACGTCGTCTCCTACGCCGCCAAGCACAACGAGGCCAACCTCGAGGACAACCGCGACGGCCATTCCAGCAATCACTCGGCCAACTACGGCGTCGAGGGACCGTCGGCCGATCCATCGGTCATCGCCACGCGCAAGCGGCAGATGCGCAACATGCTGGCGACGCTGCTGTTGTCGCAGGGAACGCCGATGCTGCTCGCCGGCGACGAGATCGCCAACAGCCAGCTTGGCAACAACAATGCCTATTGCCAGGACAATCCGGTCGGCTGGGTGAGCTGGAACGGCGCCGACGACGTCGAACTCACCGATTTCGTCGCCCATGTCGTCCGTCTGCGGCAGGCCCATCCGGTGTTCCGCCAGACGCGCTTCCTGCACGGCACACCGCGACCCGATGACGGGCTGCCGGACGTCGAGTGGATCGCCGTATCCGGCCGGCCGATGGCGCCGACCGACTGGAACAGCCGCGAGTGCAAGGCTTTCGGCCTGCTCCTGCGCGATTCGGCGCTGCCGCACGCCGAGGCAGAGTGCGGCGCCGTCTACCTGGTGCTCAACGCCCATCGCGGCAATCGCCGCTTCCACCTGCCGGCGACGCGCGAAGGCTGCGCCTGGAAGCCGATCCTGACCTCCGACATGCCGACCGGCCGTCCCGCCGCCGCCACGCCGCGTCGCGCCTGGCAGGCGGTGGAGGTGCCGGGCCGCACCTTCCTCGCTTTCGCCGAGGTAAGAGCTTGAGTAAGATGACTTCGCCTTTCGGGGAGTGAACGGGAATGCAGATCAAGACAATCGCCACCAAGCCGATCGACGGCCAGAAGCCGGGTACCTCCGGCCTCCGGAAGAAGACCCGCGTGTTCATGGAGCCTGGCTATCTCGAGAATTACGTCGAGGCGATCTTCGCCGGCGTCGGCGGCGTCACCGGCAAGCTGCTGGTGATCGGCGGCGACGGCCGCTTCTTCAATGACAAGGCCATCCAGGTCATCATCAAGATGGCGGTTGCCCACGGCGCCAGCAAGCTGGTGATCGGCAAGGGCGGCCTGTTCTCGACGCCGGCCGCCTCCAACGTCATCCGCAAGCTCGGCGCCTTCGGCGGCGTCGTGCTGTCGGCCAGCCACAATCCCGGCGGCGAGGACGGCGACTTCGGCATCAAGTTCAACGGCGCCAACGGTGGCCCGGCACCCGAGAGCGTCACCGACGCCATCTACGATGCGACCAAGGCCATCACCGAATACCGCATCGCCGACATCGCCGACGTCGATCTCGACAGGATCGGCACGTCGAAGGCCGGCGACACCGAGATCGAAGTGGTCGATCCGGTGGCCGACTATGTCGAACTGATGCAGAAGCTGTTCGACTTCGACAAGATCGCCGCCGTGATCAAGTCCGGCTTCACGCTGCGCTTCGACGCCATGCATGCCGCCACCGGTCCCTATGCCAAGGCGATCCTCGAAGACCTGCTCGGTGCCGCGCCCGGCAGCGTCGTCAACGCCGTGCCGCTGCCCGACTTCGGCGGCGGTCACCCCGACCCGAACCCGATCTACGCCAAGGATCTCTACGACTTCATGGCGTCGCCCGAGGCGACCGACTTCGGCGCCGCCTCCGACGGTGACGGCGACCGCAACATCGTCATCGGTCGCGGCGCCGTGGTGACGCCGTCCGATAGTCTCGCGCTTCTCGCCGCCAACGCCCATCTCGCCAAGGGCTATGCCAAGGGTCTGGCCGGCGTCGCCCGCTCGATGCCGACCTCCGGCGCCGTCGACCGCGTTGCCGCCAAGAAGGGCCTCGACTGCTACGAGACGCCGACCGGCTGGAAGTTCTTCGGCAACCTCCTCGACGCCGGCAAGGTGACGCTATGCGGCGAGGAGAGCGCCGGCACCGGCTCCGACCACGTGCGCGAGAAGGACGGCCTCTGGGCGGTTCTCTTGTGGCTCAACATCCTCGCCGTGCGCGGCGAGAGCCTGAAGGACATCCAGGAGAAGCACTGGGCCGAATATGGCCGCACCTTCTATACCCGCCACGACTACGAAGCGGTGGACACGGCTGCCGCCGAGGGGCTGGTGAACCGCCTGCGCGACATGCTGCCGACGCTGCCGGGCACCAAGGTGGCCGGCCTTGAGGTCACGAGCGCCGACGACTTCGCCTACAACGATCCGGTCGACGGCTCGGTGACCAAAAAGCAGGGCCTGCGCATCCTGTTCAAGGGCGGCGAGCGCGTGGTGTTCCGCCTATCCGGCACCGGCACAGAGGGCGCGACGCTGCGCGTCTATCTCGAAAGCTTCGAGCCGGACGTGGCAAAGCACGGCCTCGACGCCCAGGTGGCGCTGGCGAATGTCATCGCTGCCGCCGACCAACTCGCCGAGATCAAGGCGCGCACCGGCCGCGCGGCACCGGACGTCGTCACCTGAGACGAGCACTTTTTCCCTGAAGACAAGAAAGCCCGGACGGGGACGTCCGGGCTTTTTCGTTCAATGCGACAGGAAGGCGCCTTCCGTCGTGGTGGTGGTGGTCGCCGAGCCGTTGGAAATGGCCGTCGTATCAGGCTTGAGGTTCCAGGTCGCCTGATTGAGGATCAGCGAGTCGGCGACCAACGTGACCTGATCGAGCGACGCCGTGCTGCCGGAGTTCATGGTGAGCTGCCGGCTCGGCAGATGGATGAGCCCGGACAGCGTGTGGCCGGGGCTGTCGTTCCACGGCCACTGGTAGACGCCGCTGTTGCCGGGGTTCTCGTAGATCAGGATGCCGGCATAGGTGCCGCTGGTCGGTGCCGCGAGATAGGTGGCGGCGCCGGAGTTGAACTGGAATTTGGACGTGTCGGCGAAATAGAAGGTGACGCCGGTTCCCTTCAGCGTGCCCTGAACGTTCCAGTCGCCGCCCTTGATGATGTAGAGGCCGGGATTGAAGGTCGCCACGGTCTTGGAACTGTTGAAGTTGACGCCGCCGCAATGTACGCCCGGCTCGAAGGTGTAGGTGGCGGCGTCGATGTTGCGGCTGGTGTAGGTGCAGGCGCCGACCGTCACCGTCGGCAGGGTGCCGGCATAGGGATCGCTGGCCGGCGAGCAGCTCTTTTCCAGATTGGGGTGGGTGCCGCCGTTGTCGATGATGCTGGCGCTCTTGATACAGATCTTCTTGGAATTGATCGTGGAACCGGAGTTGAACACCGCCGCGCCGCTGGCGCTGGACTGCACGTGGATCTCGCAGTCCGACGCGCTGACCACGGCGCCCGAGTTGACGAGCAGCGCCTGAGAGTTCTTCGAAGTGAGCAGGATGCAGACCGTGCCGGCCGCCGCCGTGGTGGAAGTCTTGGGCGTCGCCTTGGCCGTGACGCCGACCGATGTCTCACTCTTGCCGACCAAGCCCATGAAGGTCAGTTGCACGGTGATGGTGGCCGAGCCGGAGACGCTGTTGTCGCTGTTGCGCACGAAGCTTGAACTCAAGCCCTCGTCGGCGACGCCGGTGTCGGAGAGGTTGGCGACCAGCGTGGCGCGGCCGGTGTCGGCGTAACCCGAACCGCTGGTCAGCGCGGCGCGGATCGTCGCCTGGTCGAGCGCCCCTTGCAGGATCTCGCGCGAGCGGAGCACCTGGGCAAGATCGACGGCGGCGCCTACCGCCACCACCAGCACCGTCATGGCGAGCGCCATGGTGATGCCGATCGAGCCGCGGCGATTCCAGCCGAAGGCGGAAAGCCCGCTCCGGCTCCCGAATTGTCGTGCCACGCTGCCGTAAGACATCATTTCAACCTCATGCAGCCAATGGGTGTGGCGCTGGGCGTGTCGCCGGAAAAGTTGTGCATCGTTGTTAAAAGCGCGAGCGAAAACGCTGATATAGGCGATTTCTCCAATCTTGAACGTTACGGTATTAAGAATCTGTCGGGCAAAATGCTAAAATTCTCGGCAATGCCTGAAGACGAGGACGGGCGGTCCGTCACCGCCATATCCGCCGACAGGCCGTGCCGGGCTTTTTCGCGGCCTGCCCGATTCCTGGGTGACAAAGCGTTTTTCGCGGCAGTAAAAGGGCGGCACCAGATAAAGCCGTGCTGGAGGACAGAGTGCCGCTCGAAACCGTGACCACGATCGCCGATCTCCGCCGCCGGCTTCTCGAGCCGAGGCAGGCCGGACGGAGCATCGGTCTGGTGCCGACCATGGGCTACCTGCATCGCGGCCACGCCACGCTGGTCGATAGGGCGCGCGAGGGCAACGACGTCGTGGTGGTCTCGGTGTTCGTCAATCCGTTGCAGTTCGGACCGAACGAGGATTATGCGCGCTACCCGCGCGATCTCGACGCCGACCGCAAGCTGCTGGCCGAGCACGGCGCCGACATCGTTTTCGCGCCGTCGGTCGAGGAGATGTATCCCCGGCCTGTCGTCACGCATATCGAGGTGGAGGGCCTCTCCGCCCGTCTCGAGGGCGAGCGGCGGCCCGGCCATTTCCGCGGCGTCGCCACGGTGGTCGGCAAGCTGTTCAACCTCGTGCAGCCGACTCGCGCCTATTTCGGCGAGAAGGATTACCAGCAGCTTCAGGTGATCCGCCGCATGGTGGCCGACCTGTCCTTCCCGCTGGAGATCGTCGGCGTGCCGACGGTGCGCGATGTCGACGGCGTCGCGTTGTCCTCGCGCAACGTCTATCTGTCGCCGGCCGAGCGGGCCGCCGCGCCGGTGCTGAGCCGGTCGCTCGCCGCCGCCGCCGAGGCGATCGCCGCCGGCACCGTCGATCCCCTGAAGATCGAGGCAGTGATCCGCCGCACGCTCGCCGTCGAGCCGCTGGCCGAGCCCGACCTCGTCGCCGTCGCCGCCGCCGACACGCTCGATTCCGTAGACCCGAACGCGCCGCCGCCGGCCATTGCCCTGATGATCGCCGTCCGCATCGGCCGCACGCGCCTCATCGACCAGCGCGTCGTGGCCGTTTCCTGACCGGATATCCCGGAGGTATTGAGATGAGCACTCCCGTCCGTTCCCGTCGCACCTCGGTCGCCGACATCAAGGCGCTGAAGGGCGTGCGCCCGATCGTCAGCCTCACCGCCTATACGGCGCCGATGGCGGCTCTCCTCGACCCGCATGTCGATTTCCTGCTGATCGGCGACTCGCTCGGCATGGTGGTCTACGGCTTCGAGACGACGCTGCCGGTGACGCTCGACATGATGATCGCCCACGGCGCCGCCGTGGTGCGCGGCTCAAAGACGTCGCTGGTGGTGGTCGACATGCCCTTCGGCTCCTACCAGGAGAGCCGCGAGCAGGCTTTCCGCTCGGCCTCGCGCGTGCTGTCCGAAACCGGCGCCCAGGCGGTGAAGCTGGAGGGCGGCGAGGAGATGGCCGAAACCATCCGCTTCCTCACCGACCGCGGCGTGCCGGTGCTCGGCCACATCGGCCTGACGCCGCAGATGGTCAACATCTACGGCGGCTACAAGACGCAAGGGCGCAACCAGTTTCAGGCCGCCAAGCTGAAGTCCGACGCCCGCGCCGTGGCCGAGGCCGGCGCCTTCGGCTTCGTGCTGGAAGGCACCATGGAGCCGGTGGCGCGCGAGATCACCGGGGAATCGCCCATCCCGGTGATCGGCATCGGCGCCTCGCCGCAATGCGACGGTCAGATCCTGGTCAGCGAGGACATGCTCGGCCTCTACAACGAGTTCATCCCGCGCCACGTCAGGCGTTTCGCCGATCTCGGCGCCGAGGTGTCGAAGGCGGCTGCCGCCTATGCCGAGGAGGTCAAGGCGCGCAGCTTCCCCGGCATCGAGAACACCTTCCAGCCGAAGCTGTGAGCCTCACCCACTAGGACAAATTGATGAACAGCGATCCGGGTTCGATACCCGGATCGTCGTGGCCTACCGACCGTCATCGCCGGGTTGCATTTGCACCCGGAGGCCGTGAGTTCGCCCCTACGCTAAGATGACCATCGTCTACGTGAAAACACGTGACGACACGGCGGCGTTTTCCATGAATTCGGCAGGAATGTTTTCGGGCTTCCAGGGCGCATTGCCCCAGATCTTCTTAAGTAACCTGTCATCTGAATAAAAAACAACCTGAGTGCCCATTTCGTGGGCGGTAGTTCGATTATCATTTGCGCATGTGTAGTTTGTGGTCATTTTGCGGCGCTTTGCGATTGACCATCGGCATAATTTGTAATCTAGTAATTGAAGAGCCTGTCGGTTCGGCAGGTGTGGGGCGATAGCCGCCGGTTTCTTCCTTCGATCTCGCGGGGTCCTGGGGAAGCCTCGGAAGTCGCTCCCGAGAGCAGGCCCGGAAGGTCGGTTGCGCCTCGGCGCTGCGGCAATCGCGGTGGGTGTCGACAACAACAACAGCACCCTCGCGCCGGGCTCTGGTTGGTCATCAGGGGAGACAATCATGGGTTCCAACACACTCAGCACGCTTCTGTTCGGTGCCGCCTTCCTGGGTGCCGGCGCCGTCGCCGCCTCGGCCGGCACGCTCGACGACGTCAAGGCCAAGGGCTTCGTGCAATGCGGCGTCAACGGCGCCGGCCTTGCCGGCTTCGGCGCGCCGGACGACGCGGGCAACTGGAAGGGCCTCGACGTCGACGCCTGCCGCGCCGTCGCGGCCGCCGTCTTCGGCGATCCCACCAAGGTGAAGTTCACCGGCCTCTCCGCCAAGGAGCGCTTCACGGCCCTGCAGTCGAAGGAAATCGACATGCTGGCCCGCAACTCGACCGACACCATGAGCCGCGACACGCAGCTCGGCATCACCTTCACCGGCGTCAACTACTTCGACGGCCAGGGCTTCATGGTGAAGAAGTCGCTCGGCGTCTCATCGGCCAAGGACCTCGACGGCGCCTCGGTCTGCGTGCAGTCCGGCACCACCACCGAACTGAACCTCGCCGACTACTTCAAGTCCAACGGCATGACCTTCAACGCCGTGGTGTTCGAGAAGCAGGAGGAGGCGGACGCTGCCTATGACGCCGGCCGCTGCGACGCCTACACCACCGACGCCTCGGGCCTCTACTCGATCCGCCTCAAGATGACCAATCCGGACGACAGCATCGTGCTGCCGGAGATCATCTCCAAGGAGCCGCTCGGGCCGGCCGTCCGCCAGGGCGACGACCAGTGGGAATCGATCGTCCGCTGGACCCATTACGCCATGCTGATCGCCGAGGAATTCGGCGTTACCCAGGCCAACGTCGACGAGATGAAGACTTCGGAGAACCCGGAAGTGCAGCGCCTGCTCGGCGTTGGCGAGGGCGTCGACTTCGGATCGCCGATCGGTCTCACCAAGGACTGGGCCTACAACATCATCAAGGGCGTCGGCAATTACGGCGAGTCCTTCGAGCGCAACGTCGGCGAGGGCTCGTCGCTGAAGATCGCCCGTGGCCTCAACGCCCTGTGGTCGAAGGGCGGCCTGCAATACGCCCCGCCGATCCGCTGATCGCCAAGGCGAGGGGAGGCGCCGATGGCGCTTCCCCATCCATCCGACGGACGGGACATCGCCCGGCGCCGGCGTGGGATATGGCCGTCCTCGTTGCGGGAACGGCTACCCGCGCGGCCCGCGACCGTTTCCGGACGCCTCGACTACGGTTTTCCTGACGTGAAGAAACGCGGCTCATGGCGCCGCCCGGCGCCTTCTCGCGAGGCTGGCATATGACGCTTCGAGACAAGACGGCGGAGGACTCGCCCCGATCCTGGGTCCGTGCCGCTCTTTACGACGCCCGAATTCGTGGCTGGGTGTTCCAGGGTTTGGTCCTGATTGTGCTGCTGCTGCTGGCGATCTGGATCCTGCACAACACGGCCGCCAACCTGCGCGCCGCCAACATTCCCTTCGGCTTCGATTTCCTCCACATGCGCGCCGGCTTCGACATCTCGCAGAAGCCGATCGACTACACGCTCGATTCCTCGCACGCCCAGGCCTTCAAGATCGGCCTGCTCAATACGATCATCGTGTCGGTGCTCGGCATCGTCTTCGCGACGATCATCGGCTTCATCGTCGGCATCTCGCGCCTGTCGAGCAACTGGCTGCTGGCCAAGGCGGCCACCGTCTACGTCGAGACGCTGCGCAACATCCCACTGCTGCTGCAACTCTTGTTCTGGTACAAGGCGGTGCTGTCGGTGCTGCCCGGCCCGCGCCAGGGTTACATGCTGCCGCTGGCCACCAACCTGTCCAACCGCGGCCTCACCATGCCGCGCCCGATCTTCGGCCAGGGCTTCGACCTCGTCATGTGGGCCTTGCTGGTTGCCGTGGCGATTGCCTGGGGCCTGGCGCGCTGGGCGCGGATACGGCAGGCGGCCACCGGCCAGCCGTTTCCGGTGTTCTGGGCGTCGGTGGGGCTCGTCGTCGGGCTGCCGCTGTTGGTCTTCCTGGCGCTCGGGGCGCCGCTCACCTTCGAGATTCCGGTGCTGAAGGGCTTCAACTTCGTCGGCGGCATGGTCATCCATCCCGAACTGATCGCCATGGTGCTCGGCCTGTCGCTCTATACCGCCACCTTCATCGCCGAGACCGTGCGCGCCGGCATCCTCGCCGTGTCCGTCGGTCAAAGCGAGGCGGCCTTTTCGCTCGGCCTCCAGCCCGGCCAGACCATGCGGCTGATCGTCGTGCCGCAGGCGATGCGCGTCATCATCCCGCCGCTGACCAGCCAGTATCTCAACCTCACCAAGAACTCGTCGCTGGCGCTGGCCATTGGCTACCCCGATCTGGTGGCGGTGTTCGCCGGCTCGACGCTCAACATCACCGGCCATGCCATCGAGGTCATCGCCATCACCATGGCTGTCTACCTCGCGCTGAGCCTGATCACCGCCGCGGTGATGAACTGGTTCAACGCCCGCGTGGCGCTGGTCGAACGCTGAGGGGACGGTCATGAGCCGCATCGAAACCGACACCGTCTTCGTCCGCCGCGACTTCCTCGCCCCCGAGCCGCCGCCGGCCTCGTTCGGCGGCTTCCCCGGCTGGGCGCGCCGCCACCTGTTCTCGTCACCGCTCAACATCGCCATCAGCCTCCTGATGCTGTTGTTCATCGCCTGGGCGTTGCCGCCGCTCATCCGCTGGCTGTTCGTCGATGCCGTCTGGACCGGCAGCAACCGCGAGGCCTGCCTGCCGAAGAACGGCGAGCCGATGGGTGCCTGCTGGGCCTTCGTCAATGCCAAGCTGGCGCAGTTCACCTTCGGCTCCTATCCGGCCGACCAGCGCTGGCGGCCGGCGCTGACGATGATCGTCTTCTTCCTCGGCCTCGCCGCCGTGGCCATTCCCGGCACGCCCGGCCGGCGGCGCATCGTCTGGCTGATGCTGACCGCCTTCCCGGTCGCCGCTTTCTGGCTGCTCTACGGCGGCCTCGGCCTGCCGGTGGTCGAGACGTCCAACTGGGGCGGCCTGCTGGTGACGCTGGTGGTGGCGGTGACCGGCATCGTCGCCTCGCTGCCGCTCGGCATTCTGCTGGCGCTCGGCCGGCGCTCCAAGCTGCCGTTCATCAAAATCGTGTCGGTGGTGTTCATCGAGGTCTGGCGCGGCGTGCCGCTGATCACCGTGCTGTTCATGGCCTCGGTGATGCTGCCGCTGTTCCTGCCGAACGGCGTCAACTTCGACAAGCTGCTGCGCGCGCTGATCGGCGTCGCCATGTTCACCGGCGCCTACATGGCCGAGACGATTCGCGGCGGTCTGCAGGCCATTCCCCGAGGGCAGTACGAGGGCGCCGCCTCGCTCGGCCTCAGCTACTGGCAGTCGATGCGGCTGGTGGTGCTGCCGCAGGCGCTGAAGATCGTCATTCCCGGCATCGTCAACAGCTTCATCTCGCTGTTCAAGGACACCTCGCTGGTGATGATCATCGGCCTCTACGACTTGCTGGGCTCGATCCAGCGCAACTTCTCCGACAGCAACTGGTCGACGCCGTCGATCGCCCCGACCGGCCTGATCTTCGCCGCCGCCGTTTTCTGGGTTTTCTGTTTCTCCATGTCACGCTATTCCATGTACATGGAGAGAAAGCTCAACACCGGGCGCAAGCGCTAGCCGCGCGCCCGGCATAGCCCGTATTCCGCCGAAGGGACTCGAATTCATGGCCGATATTGCCTTAGCCGACACACCCGCCTCCGAGACCGCCGTCGAGATGATCGGCGTCAACAAGTGGTTCGGCGAGTTCCACGTGCTGCGTGACGTCAACCTCTCCGTCAAGCGCGGCGAGCGCATCGTCATCTGCGGGCCGTCCGGCTCCGGCAAGTCGACGACCATCCGCTGCATCAACCGTCTGGAGGAGCACCAGAAGGGCAAGATCATCGTCGACGGCATCGAGCTGACCAACGACCTCAAGCGCATCGACGAGGTGCGGCGCGAGGTGGGCATGGTGTTCCAGCACTTCAACCTGTTCCCGCACCTGACCATCCTGGAGAACTGCACGCTGGCGCCGATCTGGGTGCGCAAGATGCCGAAGAAGGAGGCCGAGGAGGTGGCGATGCACTTCCTCACCCGCGTCAAGATCCCCGAGCAGGCCAACAAGTATCCCGGTCAGCTTTCGGGCGGCCAGCAGCAGCGCGTCGCCATCGCCCGCTCGCTGTGCATGCGGCCGAAGATCATGCTGTTCGACGAGCCGACCTCCGCCCTCGATCCCGAGATGGTCAAGGAAGTGCTCGACACCATGGTCGGCCTCGCCGAAGAGGGCATGACGATGATCTGCGTCACCCATGAAATGGGCTTCGCCCGTCAGGTGGCCAACCGCGTCATCTTCATGGACCAGGGCCAGATCGTCGAGCAGAACGAGCCGGAGGAGTTCTTCTCCAACCCCATGCACGAGCGGACCAAGCTGTTCCTCGGCCAGATCCTGCACTGACCCCAAAGCGGGCGCCGGATCGCCGGCGCCCGCCACGCATCTTCAAGCGCCGCTTTGAAGAACGGCGCGATCGATTTGTTTCTTAAGTCTATTCTCTTTCCGGCCGACGTCGCATTCCGGCCGGTGGATATCGTGGCCGCCGCCGGCCCGTTTCAGGAGACGGGCCTTTCTAAAGGCGACAAGTCGTGCCAGACAGGACGTCTGTGCAGCAAGTCGGCCGTCTGGGCCGGCGGAAACAGGAAGGACGAAGCGTGACCGAGGGGCGTCTGACGACCCATGTCCTCGACACGGCGGCGGGCCGGCCGGCCGGCGGCCTCAGGATCGAGCTTTGGGCGCTCGGCGCCGACGGCGGCCGCCAGCTTATCGTCACGGTGACCACCGACACCGACGGCCGCACCGGTGGTCCGCTACTGTCGGGCGAGGCGCTGGTCGCCGGCACCTACGAGCTTGTCTTCCATGCCGGCGACTATCTGCGCGCCGCCGGGCATGCGCTGCCCGAACCGGCCTTCCTCGACGTCGTCCCCATCCGTTTCGGCATCGCCGACGCGTCGGCCCATTATCACGTGCCGCTGCTGATCTCGCCTTACGGCTACTCAACCTATCGCGGGAGCTGAGCCCATGCGCGATTCCATCCGCATCGTCCGCCGCGGCCGGATCGTCGAGATCGACGAGGTCGGCCCGACCGAGACGCTGCTCGACTATCTGCGCCTTCGCGAACGCGCCACCGGCACCAAGGAAGGCTGCAACGAGGGCGATTGCGGCGCCTGCACCGTGGTCATCGGCGAATGGCGCGACGGCCGGGTTCGCTACCGGCCGGTCAATTCCTGCATCCAGTTCCTCGGCGCCATGGACGGCAAGGAAATCGTCACCGTCGAGGACATCGCCTGGCCGGACGGACGGCTGCATCCGGTGCAGCAGGCCCTCGTCGACGCCCATGGCTCGCAATGCGGCTTCTGTACGCCCGGCATGGTGATGAGCCTGTTCGCGCTCTACCACCGCGAGAGCCGCGACGGCCCGCCGCCGCGCGAGGAGATCGTCACGGCGCTGGCCGGCAATCTCTGTCGCTGCACCGGCTACCGGCCGATCGTCGACGCCGCCGTCGCCGCCATGGCCGGGCCGCCGGCCGACCGTTTCGTCGAGGCCATGGGCCAGACGGCCGGCCTGCTGCAATTCCTCGCCGATGGCCAGGATGTCTTTCTCGGCTCCAACAGCGCCTTCTTCGCCGCGCCCGCCAGCCTGACGGCGCTGTCGCAACTGACGATGAAGCATCCGGAGGCGACGCTGCTGGCCGGCGGCACCGACGTCGGCCTGAAGGTGACCAAGCGGATGTCGCCGATCTCTCAGGTGATCCACGTCGGCCGCGTTGCCGCGTTGCGCCAGATCGAGGACGTCGGCGACGCGCTGATCCTGGGCGCCGGCGTCACCTACGAGGACGCCGCCCCGGCCTTCGCCGCCCTCGATCCCGATCTCGGCGAATTGGTCCGCCGCCTCGGCTCGCGGCAGGTGCGCGCCGTCGGCACCATCGGCGGCAACATCGCCAACGGCTCGCCGATCGGCGACATGCCGCCGGCGCTGATCGCCCTCGGCGCCACGCTGGAACTGGCCCACGGCGAGGACGGCCGGGCGCTACCGCTCGAGGACTATTTCATCGCCTATGGCAAGCAGGATCGCCAGCCGGGCGAGTTCGTCGCCGGCCTTCTGGTGCCGAAGCTGATGCCCAATCAGGTGTTCCGCGCCTACAAGGTGTCCAAGCGGTTCGACCAGGACATATCGGCGGTGATGGGCGCCTTCCGCTTCACCATCGAGGATGGCGTGATTGTCGAGGCGCGCGTCGCCTTCGGCGGCATGGCGGCGACGCCGAAGCGGGCGCGCGCCGCCGAGGCCCGCCTGAGCGGCGCCGAGCCGGCGCGGGCGGCCACCTGGGGCGCCGCCATCGAGGTGCTCGGCGAAGACTTCGCGCCGATCTCCGACATGCGCGCCTCGGCGGCCTACCGCATGGAAACGGCCAAGGCGCTGCTCGCCAAGGCGCTGGTCGAATGCGCCGGCGCGCCGTCGAGCCGCACCCGCGTCGTCGGCCGCCGCGAGGCGCCGGAAGCGGAGGTGGCCTGATGAACGCGCCCGAGCCCGACGTTTCCGCCGCCGCCGAGCCGGTCGTCCACCGCCCGACGCCGCACGACAGTGCCGTGCTGCACGTCACCGGCCGCGCCGTCTACATCGACGACATGGTCGAGCCGGTCGGCACGCTGCATCTGGCGCCCGGTTTCTGCCCGGACATGGCGGCCGGCCGCATCCGCGACATCGACCTCTCCCGCGTCCGTCAGGCGCCGGGCGTCGTCGCCGTGCTGACCGCCGCCGACATCCCCGGCCGCAACGACTGGTCGACGTCGATCGGCGGCGATCCCATTCTTGCTGACGGCGAGGTGGAGTTCTGGGGCGAAGTGCTGTTCTGCGTCGTGGCGACGACGCGCGACGCCGCCCGTCGGGCGACCCGCCTTGCCCTGTTCGAGGGCGAGGCCGAGCCGCCGGTGCTCACCGTCGAGGAGGCGAAGGCCAAGGGCCTGCGGGTGCTCGACGACTACGGCTACGGCCGGGGCGACGTCGCCCGCTCCTTCGAGAGCGCCCAGCGCCGCTTCGACGGCCACCTGCGCACCGGCGGCCAGGAGCATTTCTACCTCGAGGGGCAGGTGGCGCTGGCCATCCCCGGCGAGGCCGGCGACATGCTGGTGCATTCCTCGACGCAGCATCCCAGCGAGGTGCAGCACTGCGTCGCCGCCATGCTCGGTCTGCCGAGTGCCATGGTGACGGTGGAAGTGCGCCGCATGGGCGGTGGCTTCGGCGGCAAGGAGAGTCAGGCGAGCCAATGGGCCTGCCTCGCCGCTCTGGCGGCGCGCGTCACCGGCAAGCCGTGCAAGCTCAGGCTCGACCGCGACGACGACATGGTGATGACCGGCAAGCGGCACGACATGCTGACCGACTTCTCGGTCGCCTATGACAGCTCCGGCAAGATTCTGGCCGCCGACATCGCCTTCGCTGCCCGCTGCGGCTATTCGGCCGATCTGTCCGGCGGCGTCAACGACCGCACGCTGTTCCACGCCGACAACGCCTACTTCTATCCCAACGTCGCACTGCGGTCGGAGCGTCTGAAGACCAATACGGTGACCAACACCGCCTTCCGCGGCTTCGGCGGGCCGCAGGGCGTCGTCGTCGCCGAGCGCATCATGGATACGCTGGCCGTGGTCACCGGCATCGATCCGCTGGAGATCAGAAAGCGCAACATCTACGGCCCCGGCCGCGACGTGACGCCCTACGGCCAGAAGGTCGAGGACAACATCCTGCCCGAGCTGATCGCCGACCTCGAAAAGGCCTGCGATTACGTGAAGCGCCGGCAGGAATGCCGTGCCTTCAATTCGCGGAACCGCATTCTCCGCAAGGGCATCGCCCTGACGCCGGTGAAGTTCGGCATTGCCTTCACGCTGACCCAGCTCAACCAGGCGGGTGCGCTGGTGCACGTCTATGCCGACGGCTCGGTCCACCTCAATCACGGCGGCACCGAGATGGGGCAGGGGCTCAACATCAAGGTGGCGCAGGTGGCGGCCGACGCCTTCGGCATCCCGCTCGACCGCGTGCGCATCACCGCCACCAGCACCGCCAAGGTGCCCAACACCTCGGCGACGGCTGCTTCCTCCGGCTCCGATCTCAACGGCATGGCGGCGCTGAAGGCCTGCGACGAGATCAAGGCGCGTATGGTCGGCCACCTCGCCGCCGCCAATATCGCACCCGAGGCCGTGACCTTCGCCGGCGGCCGGGTGAGCTGGCCGGGCGGCTCCATCGCCTTCGCCGATCTCGCTCGCGCCTGTCAGGAGAACCGGGTGCAGCTGTCGGCCGCCGGCTATTACGCTACGCCGAAAATCCACTGGAACCGGCAGAAGGCGGAGGGCCGGCCGTTCCTCTACTTCGCCTATGGCGCAGCCTGCTCGGAAGTCACCATCGACACCATGACCGGCGAAATGACGGTCGACCGCGTCGACATCCTGCACGACTGCGGCAAGTCGCTGAACCCGGCCATCGACATCGGCCAGATCGAGGGCGGCTTCGTGCAGGGCATGGGCTGGCTGACCACCGAGGAACTGGTGTGGGACGACAAGGGCCGGCTTTCGACGCACGCGCCCTCCACCTACAAAATCCCCACCGCCTCCGACGTGCCGGCCGTCTTCAACACCCGCCTCTGGGACGGCGCCAGCCGCGAGGAGACCATCCATTCCTCGAAGGCGGTCGGCGAGCCGCCGCTGATGCTGGCCGCCTCGGTGTTTTCGGCCATCTTCGACGCCGTCGCCAGCCTGAAACCCGGCGTGGTGCCGCCGCTCGACGCGCCGGCGACGCCCGAGGCGATCATGCGGGCGGTTTCCTTCATGCGAAGGGCCGAGGCATGACATGAGAGAGACCTTCGCCCCGCTGCATCGCCTGATCGTTCGCGACGGCATCGCGGCGCTGGTGACGGTCGTGGGGGCGAAGGGATCGACACCGCGCGAAGCGGGCGCCCGCATGCTGGTGACGGCCGACGGGGCGCTGTCCGGCACCATCGGCGGCGGCCGGCTGGAGATGGAAGCCGTGGAGCGGGCGCTTGCCGCCATGCGGGCCGGCCGCGACGGCAGCCTCCGCCTCGATCTGGCGCTTGGCCCGTCGATCGGCCAGTGCTGCGGCGGCGCCGTCAGCCTGCTGATCGAGACCTTCACGGCCGCCCGGCTGACTGCGGTGGCCCGGCTGGCGGCGGCCGAGTCGGCGGGTCCGTTCCAGACCGTGGCGACCCTGGCCGGCGAGGCGCCCGTCGATCGGCGTCTGGTGGCGACCGAGTGGCGCCCGCCGACCGCCGTCATCGAGCCCGACGGCCGGCTGGAGGAGAGCTTCGGCGAACTCTGCCGCGATCTGCTGCTGTTCGGCGCCGGCCACGTCGGCCGGGCGGTGGTGCTGGCGCTGGCGCCGCTGTCCTTCCGCGTCCGCTGGATCGACAGCCGGCCGGACGCTTTCCCCGACCTGCCGCTCGCCCGCCTCGAACAGGTGGCAACCGACAGGCCGTCCGCCGAGCTGAGGGCGGCGGCATCAGGCGCCTTCGTGCTGATCATGACGCACGATCACGCCCTCGACCTCGACATCCTGCACGCTGCGCTCATCGAGGAGCGATTCCCTTATGTCGGGGTGATCGGCTCGCGCACCAAGCGCGCTCGCTTCGAGCACCGGCTGTCCGAGCTGGGCCATCCCGGCTCCCGCATCAGGGCTTTCACCTGCCCGGTGGGCGTGCCGGGGATAACCTCGAAAGAACCGGCGCATATCGCCGCTTCCGTGGTCGCGGAACTGTTGATTGTCGACGAGAAACTTCGTAGGACCCCGCTCGGAGAGTCTGGCGACGGGGAAACGACCGATCGCCCAGCAAGCGGGCAGGCTGCCCAATTATTCGAGTATCGCGGCTGAATCTTTTGGCGCGTCCGGTCGGCGAAATCGTGCTTCTATGCTGCACAGAAAATAGACAGGTCGGCGAAACGGGGACAACGGCTCTGATGAGCGAAGTGACTGGGGACAGTACCGGAGAGATGCTCCGCCGGGTGGGGGGCGATACGCCGCTGCTCGAAGTCCGCCATGTCGTCAAGCGTTTCGGCCGCTTCGCGGCCAACGACGACGTCTCGTTGAAAGTGATGCCCGGCGAGATCCACGCGCTGCTCGGCGAGAACGGCGCCGGCAAGTCGACGCTGGTCAAGATCATCTACGGCTCGCTGCAACCCACCGCCGGCGACATCCTGTGGAAGGGCGAGCCGGTGACGATCGCCTCGCCGGCCGAGGCGCGCGCCCTTGGCATCGGCATGGTGTTCCAGCACTTCTCGCTGTTCGAGGCGATGACGGTGATCGAGAACATCGCGCTGGCGCTGCCCGAGGGCCGGGTGACGCGCCAGCTGGCCGACACCATCTCCCGCGTGTCGGAAAGCTACGGCCTGTCGCTCGATCCCGACGCCCATATCGCCGACCTCTCGGTGGGCGAGCGGCAGCGCGTCGAGATCGTCCGCTGCCTGTTGCAGAATCCCGAGCTGATCATCATGGACGAGCCGACCTCGGTCCTGACGCCGCAGGAGGCCGACCAGCTGTTCGTCACCTTGAGGCGACTCGCCGCCGAGGGCTGCGCCATTCTCTACATCTCCCACCGGCTGGAGGAGGTGCGGGCGCTCTGCCACCACGCCACCATCATGCGGCGGGCCAAGGTGGTGGCAGAGACCGATCCGGCCACCGAGACCGTGGGCACGCTCGCTCAGCTGATGGTCGGCAACGAGATCACCCGCGTCACCCGCGAGAAGGGCAAGCTCGGGCCGGAAGCCATTCTCATCAAGGGGCTGACGCTGCCCTCGCAGGAGGCTTTCGGCGTGTCGCTGCAGGACATCAACCTGTCGGTACGTTCGGGCGAGATCGTCGCCATCGCCGGCATCGCCGGCAACGGCCAGAAGGAACTGTTCGGCGCGCTGTCGGGCGAGGAGCGGCCGGAGCGCGCGGACATGGTGATCTTCGCCGGCGAAGCGGCCGGACGGATGAGAATCAACGAGCGCCGCCTGCTGGGCGCCGCCTTCGTGCCGGAGGAGCGGCTCGGCCACGGTGCCGTGCCGGGGTTGAGGTTGACCGAGAACGTCGTGCTCACCCGCCACGGCACCGGCGAGGGCATCGCCCGCCGCGGCTTCACCCGTTTCGGCAGGGCCGGCCGCATCGTCGAGAAGGTCGTTCACCTGTTCGACGTCCGCAAGGGCGTCGTCGATCCCGAGGCGCGGTCGCTGTCGGGCGGCAATCTGCAAAAATTCGTGGTCGGCCGCGAGGTGCAGCGTACGCCGAAGATCCTGATCATCGCCCAGCCGACCTGGGGCGTCGACGCCGGCGCGGCGGCGGTGATCCGCCAGTCGCTGATCGACCTGTCGCGCCAGGGCGCCGCCATCCTGATCATCTCGCAGGACCTAGACGAGATCTTCGAGATCGCCGATCGCATCGCCGTCATCTCGCGCGGCCAGCTGTCGGCAGCCGAGGACGCTGATACGCTGACGCCGGAAAAGGTCGGCCTGCTGATGGCCGGCGGCGCCGAGAAGAAGGGGGCGGCGGCGGCATGATGCGCCTTGAACTCGTCAAGAGGACCCACAAAAGCCGGCTGATGAGCGTGCTGTCGCCATTGCTCGCCGTGGCGGCGACGGTGGTGTTCGCCGGCATCGTCTTCGCCGCGCAGGGACAGAACCCCTTCACCGGCGTCTGGTATTTCTTCCTGGAGCCGGTCTCCTCGCTGTGGGGCGTCGAGCAACTGATCACCAAGGCGACGCCGCTGGTCATCATCGCCCTCGGCCTGTCCGTCTGCTACCTCTCCAACAACTGGAACATCGGCGCCGAGGGGCAGCTGACCATCGGCGCCATCGTCGGCTCGATCCCGCCGATCCTGTTCCCGAATTTCGTGAACCCGATCGTCCTGCCGCTGATGCTGGTGATGGCCATGGCCGGCGGCGCGCTCTACGCGATGATCCCCGCCAAGCTGAAGACCGTCTTCGGCACCAACGAGATCCTGACCAGCCTGATGCTGGTCTATTGCTCCGGCCTGTTCCTCGACTGGATGGTACGCGGCCCCTGGCGCAGCCCGCAGGGCTACAATTTCCCGATCACCATCGATTTCCACGAGTGGGCGGTGCTGAACCCGGTCAGCATCGGCGGCGTCTACGTCAATCTGTCGGCGCCGATCGCCCTGATCCTCGTCGCGGTGCTGGCGGTGGTGATGCGCTCGACGCTGAAGGGCTTCGAGATCCGCGTGCTCGGCCAATCGCCGCGCGCCGGCACGTTCGCCGGCTTCTCCAACCGCCGGATGACCGCCTTCGCCTTCGCCCTGTCCGGCGCTCTCGCCGGCCTCGCCGGCATGATGGTGGTGATGAGCGAGATCGGCAAGCTGCAGCCGGTGATCTCGCCGGGTTACGGCTTCACGGCGATCATCGTCGCCTTCCTCGGTCGGCTCAATCCGGTCGGCATCCTGATCGCCGGTCTGGTCATCGCTTCGTCCTACCTGGGCGGCGAGGCCATTCAGACGTCGTTGCAGATGTCGTCGAAGCTCGCCACCGTCATCCAGGGCGTGCTGCTGTTCTTCGTGCTGGCCGCCGACACGCTGATCCTCTACAGGGTGCGGATCGTCACCGGCCGCGAGGGGGAGGGCGCCCATGCTTGAGGCTATCCTGCTCACCGTCGTCACCGCCGCAACGCCGCTGCTGCTCGCCGCCATCGGCGAGCTGGTGGTGGAGAAGTCGGGCGTGCTCAACCTCGGCGTCGAGGGCATGATGGTGATGGGCGCCGTCGCCGGCTTCGCCGTCACCGTCACCACCGGCAGTCCCTTTCTCGGCGTTCTCGGCGGCGCCGTCGCCGGCGTGCTGGTATCGCTGATCTTCGCCTTCGTGACGCTGACGTTGGTCGCCAACCAGGTGGCTTCCGGTCTTGCCCTGACGCTGTTCGGCCTCGGCCTGTCCGGCCTGATCGGCGAGGGCTTCGTCGGCCAGCCGGGCATCAAGCTTCAGAGCCTCTACATCCCAGGCCTCACCGAACTGCCCTTCGTCGGCAAGCTGCTGTTCGGTCAGGACATCCTGGTCTACCTGTCGTTCGCGTCGGTGTTCGGCGTCTCCTGGTTCCTCAACCGGACGCGCGGCGGCCTGATCCTGCGCGCCGTCGGCGACAACCACGCCTCGGCGCATGCGCTCGGCTATCCGGTGATCGGCGTGCGCTATCTGGCGGTGATGTTCGGCGGCGCCATGGCCGGCCTCGGCGGCGCCTACATGTCGGTCGCTTATACGCCGCTCTGGGTGGAGAACATGACGGCCGGCCGCGGCTGGATCGCCCTGGCGCTGGTGGTGTTCGCCTCCTGGCTGCCCTGGCGGGCGGTGTTCGGCGCCTATCTGTTCGGCACCGTCACCGTGCTGCAGTTCCATGCCCAGGCGCTCGGCATCGGCTTCCCGTCGCAGTTCCTGTCGATGCTGCCCTACCTCGCCACGATCGTCGTGCTGGTGGCCATCTCCGGCAACCGGCGGGCGACGCTGTTCAACACGCCCGCCAGCCTGGGCAAGCCCTTCGTGCCCGACCGCTGAGGCGGCCGGGCCAATCTCCTTTCCAAGCGCCGGCGATACGGTCGGCCGGCGCCTCGCGGAGAGACCGTGACAGACCGTGGGGCAACCCACACCAGGGGAGAATGGACATGAAGAAACTCGCGCTTCTCGCCGGCACGGCCCTGGCGCTCGCCATTGGCGCCGTCTCGGGCGCCGCCGCCGCCGACAAGCTGAAGGCCTGCTGGGTCTACACTGGCCCGATCGGTGACTTCGGCTACTCCTACCAGCACGACCAGGGCCGTCTCGCCGTCGAGAAGGCGCTCGGCGACAAGGTGGAGACTGCCTATGTCGAGAACGTCACCGAGGGTCCGGACGCCGAGCGCGTGTTCGAGCGCTTCGCCCGCGAGGGCTGCGGCATCGTCTTCGGCACCTCCTTCGGCTTCATGGACGCCGAGCTGAAGGTGGCCAAGAAGTTTCCCGACGTGAAGTTCGAGCACGCCACCGGCTACAAGAGCGCCCCCAACATGGGCCTCTACAACGCCCGCTTCTACGAGGGCCGCTACATCCTCGGCCAGATCGCCGCCAAGGAGTCGAAGAAGGCGCTGGCCGGCTACATCGTCTCCTTCCCGATCCCGGAAGTGGTGATGGGCATCAACGCCTTCATGCTCGGCGCGCAGTCGATCAACCCCGACTTCAAGGTGAAGATCGTCTGGGTGAACTCCTGGTTCGACCCCGGCAAAGAAGCCGACGCCGCCAAGGCGCTGTTCGACCAGGGCGCCGACATCATCGTCCAGCACACCGACTCGACGGCCGCCATCCAGGTTGCCGAGGAGCGCGGCCTGAAGGGCTTCGGCCAGTCGTCGGACATGATCAAGTTCGCGCCCAAGGCGCAGATGACCGCCATCGTCGACGATTGGGCCCCGCACTACATCAAGGCGGTGCAGGCCGTTCTCGACGGCACCTGGAAGGCCGACGACGTGTGGGAAGGCATTAAGGACGGCACCGTCCACATGGCCGAATACACCAACATGGCCGACGACACCAAGAAGCTGGCCGAGGAGACGCAGGCCAAGATCGTCGGCGGCTGGAACCCCTTCACCGGCCCGATCGTCGATCAGGACGGCAAGGAGCGCTACGCGGCCGGCGTCACTGCCCCGGACGGCGACCTCCTGGGCATGAACTGGTACGTCAAGGGCGTCGACGACAAGCTGCCGCAGTAAGCGTCGGCCGATCGGCCGCTTCGGACCTTGCGCGGGGCCGCCTTCGGGCGGCCCCGTTTCGCTTGACGGCATGGACGGCCGGGGCGATCGTGCCCCGGTTTCGATCTTTTGCAGGGCATGTCATGGCAGGTCTTCTCTACGCCGGCCGACGTCTGGCCGAGGACATGGTGTCCACGCTGCTGTTCGCGCTCATCTATGCTGCCAGCGGCCATCTGGCGCTGGCCATCGGCAGCGGCGTCCTCATCGGTGTCGGCCAGCTTGCCTGGGAAATCAGGGCCGGCCGCAGCATCAACGCCATGCAGGGCGTCAGCCTGTTCCTGGTGGCCGGCTTCGGCGCCGCCAGCCTGATCGCCGACGACCCGCGCATCGCCATGCTGAAGCCGACGGTGGTCTACGCGGTCATCGGCCTCGCCATGCTGAAACCCGGCTGGATCAACCGCTACATGAGCGATCGGGCGCTCGAACTCTCCGGCGACGTTGCCTATGTCTTCGGCTTCCTGTGGGCCGGCCTGATGCTGGCGACGGCGGCACTCAATTTCCTGGTGTCGCGAACGGCCGACGCGGCCACCTGGGCGGCCTTCATCGCCATCTTCCCCATTGCCTCCAAGATGGCTCTGTTCGCCGTCCACTATCTGGTGCAGCGGTCGGTGGCGCGCGCCCGCCTGCGCCGCGCCCGATCGGCGGCCGCCCCGTCGAATGCCGAGGCCTGAGCCGCTGAGGCCGGCATGGGTGGTCTGCGGAATTTATTGGCAACGGCCGCCGGAAGTTCGGCTTGTGCTGCCGACTGTTCCCAAACTAGCCTAGGGCAAATGCGTATGAATGCGCCATGCCTGATTGTCGGGTCGGTCGGCTGGCGCATCGGGGATCGGGCCGACATGCTGAGCTTCGCCGTCGAGTGGCTGCACATCCTGATCCGCTGGTTTCATCTGGTGGTCGGCATCGGCTGGATCGGCACCAGCTTCTTCTTCATCGCCCTCGACCTCAGCCTGCGGAAGCGGGCGAGGATGAACCCTGGCGTCTACGGCACCGCCTGGCTGGTACACGGCGGCGGTTTCTACAATGTCGAGAAATATGCAGTGGCGCCCGAGGAGCTGCCGGAGGACCTCGTCTGGTACCGCTGGGAAGCCTATCTCACCTTCGTCTCCGGCTTCCTGCTGCTGACGACGGTCTACTACTTCAACGCCCGCGCCTATCTGATCGACCCCAGCGTGGCCGATCTCGCGCCCTGGCAGGCGATCGCCATTTCCGTACTGTCGCTGCTCCTTGGCTGGCTCGCCTATGACGGGCTGATCCGCCACACCACCGACGAATACCCCGGCCTCGTCGCCCTCTGCCTGTTCCTGCTGATCGTCGGCTTCGCGGTGCTGTTCGGAAATCTGTTCTCCGGCCGCGGCGCCTTCATCCACGTCGGCGCGCTGGTCGGCACCATCATGGCCGCCAACGTCTTCCGGGTGATCATTCCCAACCAGAAGAAGATCGCCGCCGCGCTGATGGCCGGCCGGAAGCCCGATCCTGCCTTGGGGTTGCAGGGGCGGCAGCGCTCCATCCACAACAATTACCTGACGCTGCCGGTGCTGCTGATGATGGTCTCCAACCACTATCCGCTGCTCACCGGCCATCCGCACGGCTGGCTGCTGGTGGCGCTGATTCTGGTGATCGGCGGCATGGTGCGCCATCTCCTCAACCGCCACGAGGCCGGCGATCTCTTCCGGAGATACTGGTGGGCGCTGCCCGGCGCCGCCGTGGCGCTGGCGCTGGCGATCGTCGCCACCGCGCCGGCGCCGCGCGCCGACGTGGCCGAAGCCGGCGGTGTCAGCGATGCCGACGTGCTGCGAATCACCGCGACGCATTGCACGATGTGCCATGCGGCAAGGCCGACGCATGAGGGCTTCTCCGAGCCACCGAAGGGCCTCGTCTTCACCGACCTCGACCACATCCGCCGCTACGCGCCGCTGATCAGGATGCAGGCGGTCGATTCGGAGGTCATGCCGCTCGGCAACGAGACCGGCATCACGCGGGCCGAGCGCGACGCGCTCGGGGCTTGGATCGCCGCGAACGGCGGGTAGGGCGGAGTGAGTCCCTTTTGCTCGAGATGGTCCGCGTAAGAAGAACCATCTGATGCCAGCCCTCTTGTCTTCGCCGAGAATCGCCGGTTAGCCGTCGGTGCCGATGGTCTGAGTCGCGTACATGCCGGTGGTGCGGAACTCGGTCGGGCTGGCGCCGAAGAAGCGGCGGAACACCTTGGAGAAATAGTTGGGATCGGAGAAGCCGGTGAGCGTCGCCACCTCCTTCACCGAGATTTCCGTGTTGACGGCCAGGAGCTTGGCGGCGCGGCGCATCCGCTCGGCCAGGACGTATTCCGACGGCGGCCGTCCCTCGGTGGCGGTGAACACGCGGCTGAAATGGGCGCGGCTGAGGCCGGCGACGCCGGCCAGCTCGTCGACCGACAGATCGCTCTGCAGGTTGTTGAGGATGTGCCGGATCACCGGTGCCATCGGGCTGGCATGGGTGGCGTCGGAGTAGGAGCCGGCGAACACGTCGTCGTAGAGCGCCATGGCGGCGCGGTAGGCCAGCGCCGAGGCGGCGCCCGGAGTCTCGCCTTCGCCTTCCATCATCCGGAGGCAGCAGTCGGCCAGCGTCTCCACGGTGCGTGGCTTGAGGTGCAGCACCGGCCCGGTCACCGCCATCACCGAGCGGTGCAATCTCAGCGCCTCCTCGCCGTTCATGGAAATCCAGAAAAACTCCCAGCGGCCGCCGTCCTCCAGCCAGTACCGGTGATTGTGCGGCACCAGCACCAGCATCGCCTCGCCCTCGCCGATACGATAGTGCTTGTCCTCGTAGCGCAAATTTCCATGCCCGGAAATCGTATGTTGCAGGACGGTGAAGGGCGTCTGGCCGCGCTTCCGCCCATCCCAGGAATATTCCTTTGAAGTTTGAATATCATAGCCGGTACTGGTCGGCATCGTGTGCAACAGGTTTCGCCCGCGCGGCAATGACATGGTTGTCATTCCCGGACCGTTTTGCCGCAGTTTCTCGAGCACAGAATTACCCATCGAAGCACAATCCTCGTCTGGCCTTGGTGGCCATATTACGTCTTAATGAGCCCAACAAGAAGAACGGAACGGGCGGACCCAAGGACTTTCCCAAGGCAAGATGTCGGACGCGCGGCGACAGTGTCGGCCGCACGACCTTTTCGTATTACCTGGAAGTATCCTTATTTTCTGCCGTTTCAGGCGAGTGAACGAGGACAGCATGGCAGCCTTCAAAGTTGCGATCATCGGCGCGGGCAGCGTCGGCTTCACCAAGAAGCTATTCACCGACATCCTCTGCGTGCCGGAGTTTGCCGACGTCGAATTCGCCCTGACCGACATCTCCGAGCACAATCTGACGATGATCGCGACGATCCTGAGAAAGATCGTCGAAGTCAACAAGCTCCCGGCCAGGATCACCGCCACCACCGACCGCCGCAAGGCGATCGAGGGCGCGCGCTACGTCATTTCCTGCGTCCGCGTCGGCGGCCTCGACGCCTATCAGGACGATATCCGCATTCCCCTGAAATACGGCGTCGACCAGTGCGTCGGCGATACCATCTGCGCCGGCGGCATTCTCTACGGCCAGCGCAATATCCCGGTGATCCTCGATTTCTGCAAGGACATCCGTGAGGTCGCCGAGCCCGGCGCCAGGTTCCTGAATTACGCCAACCCGATGGCCATGAACACCTGGGCGGCGATCGAATACGGCAAGGTCGATGCCGTCGGCCTCTGCCACGGCGTGCAGCACGGCGGCGAGCAGATCGCCGACATCTTCGGCGTCGGTCACGACGAGATCGACTACATCTGTTCCGGCATCAACCACCAGACCTGGTACGTCGACGTCCGCATCCGCGGCCGCAAGGTGACCAAGGACGAGATCGTCGCCGCCTTCGAGGCGCATCCGGTCTATTCCAAGCAGGAGAAGGTGCGCATCGACGTGCTGAAGCGCTTCGGCGTCTACTCCACCGAGAGCAACGGCCACCTCTCCGAATACCTGCCGTGGTATCGCAAGCGGCCGGGCGAGATCATGAACTGGATCGACATGTCCGACTGGATCCATGGCGAGACCGGCGGCTACCTGCGCTTCACCACCGAACAGCGCAACTGGTTCGAGACCGAGTATCCGGAGTTCCTGAAGGAAGCCGAGGAGAAGATCGATCCGAAGAAGCGGTCGAGCGAGCACGCCAGCCATATCATCGAGGCGCTGGAGACCGGCCGGGTCTATCGCGGCCACTTCAACCAGAAGAACAAGGGCGTCGTCACCAACCTGCCTGATGACTGCATCATCGAATCGCCCGGCTTCGTCGACCGCTTCGGCATCAACATGGTGGCCAACGTCACGCTGCCCGAGGCCTGCGCGGCCACCTGCCTCGCCTCGATCAACGTGCAGCGCATGTCGGTGCATGCGGCGGTGACCGGCGACGTCGATCTCCTGAAGCTCGCCGTGCTGCACGATCCGCTGGTCGGCGCCATCTGCACGCCGGAGGAGGTGTGGGCGATGGTGGACGAAATGCTGGTCGCCCAGGCGCGCTGGCTGCCGCAATATGCCCATGCCATCGACGCCGCCAAGGAGAGAGTGGCGAAATCGACGGTCAAGACGCGCGACTGGCAGGGGGCTGCCCGTCGCGAGGCGCGTGGCGTCGATGAGATCCGTGCCGAGAAGGCGCGTACCAAGGTCTGAGAGGACCGAAACGGCTTCCGGCGTGGGTCATTCCGCGCCGGCCGCGGCGCCTGAGGGTCGCCGCAATCGAGGAAGCCGGCCGAGGCAAGAGGACGCTAGCCGGCTTGGGAAGAGAGAGAGCGGGGGGGTGCGTTCCGACGCTGCCCATCGCATTGGTCGTCCGCCGGCTGGTGCCGGTGGTCGGATTCATGAGGGAGGACATGACGGAATGACATATCGAATGAAATTGACGTCGGCTCTGATGCTCGGCGCGTCGTTCTTTGCGACCGCCGCCTTCGCGTCCGAGCTTACCGTCGTGCCGGAAGCCCCGGTATTCCAGGGCCAGGGCAAGGTCAACTACGTGAACCGCAGCGACATTTATGACTACAGGGCGCTGCCGGCCTATCACGAGCCCGAGTACATCACCAAGAACTTCGTCGACAAGGGTCGCCTGCCGCCGGTCAAGGACCGCCTGCCGAAGGAGCCGCTGGTCTTCAAGACCGCCAACATGCCCGACGGCATGGGCGTCTACGGCGACGTGCTGCGTCACGTCATCGGCGGCCGGCCGGAAGGTTGGAACTATCAGGCCGGCCAGATCACCGGCTGGGGCGGCTCGGACATCGCCATGTACGAGTGCCTGACGCGCACCGCGCAACTGTTCGAGGTCAAGGCCGACGACATGGAGCCGCTGCCGAACCTCGCCAAGAGCTGGGAGTGGTCCGAGGACGGCCACAAGCTGACCATGCACCTGATCGAGGGCGCCAAGTGGTCGGACGGCGTGCCCTTCACCTCGGAAGACGTGATATTCTACTGGGAGGACAACGTCCTCGACCCGAACGTCTCGCCGACCAACGGCGCCTCGCCCGGCACCTTCGGCGAAGGCACCACGCTGAAGGCGATCGACGACTACACCGTCGAGTGGACCTTCAAGGACGCCTTCCCCAAGCAATATCTCTACAACATGGCCTATGGCACCTTCTGCCCCGGCCCGGCTCACATGCTGAAGCCTCAGCATCCCAAGTATTCCAAGAACACCTACGAGCAGTACAAGAACTTCTTCCCGCCAGATTACATGAACTGGCCGGTGATGGGCGCCTGGTCGCCGGTTCTCTACCGCCCGGACGATATCATCGTCATGCGGCGCAATCCCTACTACTGGAAGGTCGACGAGAACGGCAACCAGCTGCCCTATCTCGACGAGATTCACTTCAAGCTCTCCACCTGGGCCGATCGCGACGTCCAGGCGGTGGCCGGTTCCGGCGACATCTCCAACCTGGAGCAGCCGGAGAACTTCGTGGAATCGCTGAAGCGCGCCGCCCAGCCGACCGCTCCGGCCCGCCTCGAGTTCGGCCCGCGCCTCATCGGCTATAATCTCTACATGAACTTCTCGGCCAACGGCTGGGGCGAGCCCGACGCCCGCGGTCAGGCGGTGCGCGAGCTGAATCGCAACGAGCACTTCCGCAAGGCCGTGACCATGGGCCTCGACCGGCAGAAGCTGGGCGAAGCGCTGGTGAAGGGGCCGTTCACCGCCATCTATCCGGGCGGCATCTCCTCCGGTTCGAGCTTCTATGACCGCGACAGCACCTTCTACTATCCCTTCGATCTCGACGGGGCCAAGAAGGAACTGGAAGCGGCCGGTCTCAAGGACACCGATGGCAACGGCGTTGTGAACTTCACGGACGGCCCGATGGCGGGCAAGGATGTCGAGATCACGCTCCTGGTCAGCGCCGACTACTCCACCGACAAGAACCTCGCCGAAGGCGTGATCGGCCAGATGGAGAAGCTCGGTCTGCGCGTCGTCCTGAATGCTCTCGACGGCAAGCAGCGCGACAACGCCAACTACGGTGGCAAGTTCGACTGGACGATCAACCGGCATGGCCCGGAGCTGACCGCCGTCGTGCAGAACACCGAGCAGCTGGCGGCTGTGGGCGCGAAGACCTCGTGGTTCCACCGCGCTCCGGAGAGCGGCGAGCTTGACCTGATGCCCTTCGAGCAGCAGCTCGTCGACATCGTCAAGAAGTTCATCTCCACCCAGGACGTGGCCGAGCGCGCCAACCTGATGAAGGAGTACAACAAGGTCGCGACGTCCAACGTCAATAGCGTTGGTCTGACCGAGTACCCCGGTGCTCTGATCATCAACAAGCGCTTCGCCAACGTTCCCGCGGGAACCCCGATCTTCATGTTCAACTGGGCTGAAGACTCGGTGTTGCGTGAGCGCCTCTACGTCCCGGCCGACAAGCAGGGCGACTACGAACTGGCCAAGGACACTCTCCCCGGCAAGCCGGGCGACAAGGGTCCCGTCGAGTAATCTTCCCGCTCGATCGGCCAGGGCATTCGCCGGCCAGATGACGTCGTCTGGCCGGCAGGCGAATGCTCAGGAGTCCTCTGCCTGAGCAGCCGCTTCTCGATCGGGTTGCTCCGACCCGATCGGCGGATGCTCCAGCGTCCCGGCGGTGCCCCCCGCCGCCGGGACCCCTCTTTCCGAGACCTCCGCAGAATTGTCCGGGAGTCCGAGGGAGCCTAAGATCTCAAGCCGTCGACGACGGCGATCCAAGCCAGCCCGTCTCGCCGAGGCGGGTCCTTCAAATCCACGACATCCAGTCAGGAAGTCTCAGACCGATGTTCCGATTTCTGGCTATCCGCATCGCCTCGGCGATCCCGGTGCTGTTCATCCTGAGCGTGGTCACTTTCGCGATCATCCAGGCGCCGCCAGGCGACTACAGCGACTTCATCCGCTCGCAGCTGATCAACCAGGGCGGCGCGTCCTTCGAGGAGGCCGACGCCCAGGCCAAGGCCTATGCCCACACCCACGGCCTCGACAAGCCGATCCCGGTCCAATACGTCAACTGGATAGTCGGCATGGTCACCAAGGGCGATTTCGGCCGCAGCTTCTTCTACAACCGCCCGGTGGCCGACGTGGTCGCCGAGCGCCTGCCGCGGACGCTGCTCCTGGCGCTCACATGCCATCTGCTGGCATCGGTGATCGGCATATCCTTCGGCATCATCGCGGCGACCAAGCAATATTCTTGGATCGACAGTTTCCTATCCTTCATCTCGTTCCTGGGCATGACCGTGCCGCGGTTCCTGATGGCGCTGGTCATCGTCTACATCCTGGTGTTCCACTTCAACGTCAGCGAGATCAACAGCTTCTTCTCGCCGAGATATGGCGGCGCACCCTGGTCATGGGGCAAGTTCGTCAATCTCGTGCAGCACGTCTGGCCGGTGGTCGCCATCGCCACCTTCGGCGGCCTCGCCTACAACATGCGCGTCATGCGCGGCAATCTCTTGGACACGCTCAATGCTCAGTATGTCGAGACGGCGCGCGCCAAGGGCCTGTCGGAAGGCGCCGTCATCGTACGCCATGCCGTGCCCAACGCGCTGCATCCGCTGGTCATGTATCAGGGCGTGGTGCTGCCCTATATGCTGACCGGCGAGATCGAGACCGCCATCATCTTCGCCCTGCCGACCGTTGGTCCGGCCATCGTCGGCTCGATGAGTGTCGGCGACGTCTACGTCACCGCCACCTTCATGCTGGTGCTGTCGGCGACGCTGATCGTCGGCAACATCATCGCCGACATCCTGCTCGCCCTTCTCGACCCCCGCATCCGTCTCGGCGGAGGAGTCAACTGATGCTTGTTCCTGGCGAATCCACCCTGAGCGGCCCCGGCGAGATCGTCGAGACGCACGGCAGCGAAAGCTATATGGCGCTGGTCTGGCGGCGCCTCAGGCGGTCGTGGACCGGCATGGCCGGCCTCGTCATGGTCATCCTGCTGATCTTCATAGCGCTGTTCGCCGACTTCCTGTCGCCGGTCGATCCGAAGTTCAACGACATCGCCTATTCGCAGCCGGAGACCGTCTCCTTCACCGACAAGGACGGCCGCTGGACGGTTCTCCCGCGCGTCTATCCGATGGTCGAGGGCGCCGAACTCGATCCCATCACCTACCAGCCGCTGGTCGGCCCGGACTACGACAACCCGCGCTACCTTGGTTTCTTCGTCAAAGGCGCTCCTTACAGGCTGCTGTGGCTGATCCCGGCCGACCGGCACCTGTTCGGCGCCACCGACGGCAAGCCGGTGCATTTCCTCGGCACCGACAAGTTCGGCCGCGACGTCTTGTCGCGCGCCCTCTACGGCTCACGCATCTCGCTGATGATCGCGCTGACCGTGGTGTCGATCGTCACCGTGGTTGGCACGACGGTCGGCATGGTCTCCGGCTATTTCGGCGGCCGCTTCGACATCTGGGTGCAGCGCTTCGTCGAACTGGTGCTGGCCTTCCCGCAACTGCCGCTTTATTTGGCGCTGACCTCGCTGATCCCGGTGACGGCGCCGACCTCGGTGTTCCTCGCCTTCGTCATCGTCGTGATGTCGGCGCTCGGCTGGGCACAGCTGTCGCGCGAGGTGCGCGGCAAGACGCTGGCGCTCGCCCGCATCGACTACGTGCGGGCGGCGATCGCCATCGGCGCCCGCGACCGGCGCATCATCTTCCAGCACATCTTCCCCAATGTCATGAGCCACGTCATCGTCGCCGTGACGCTGGCCATCCCCAACGTGGTGCTGCTGGAGAGCTTCCTCGGCTTCCTCGGCTTCGCGGTGAAGCCGCCGCTGATCTCCTGGGGCCTGATGCTGCAGGACACCTCGAACTACTCGGCCATCGGCTCCTATCCCTGGATCCTGGCGCCCGTGGCCTTCGTCTTCGCGACCGTCTTCGCCTTCAACGCCCTTGGCGACGGCCTGCGCGACGCCATCGACCCCTATTGAGGAAGCCGACCATGGATAGAGACGACAACCTCGCTCCGGACGCTCGGCTCGATCACGAGAGCCGCGTCGGCGAGCCGATCATCGACTGTCGCGACGTCGCCGTCCGCTTCAAGGTGGAGGACGGCGAGGTGGAGGCGGTGCGCGGCGTATCGATGCAGCTCTATCGCGGCGAGACAATCGCCGTGGTCGGCGAAAGCGGCTCCGGCAAGTCGGTCACCGCCCGCACCATCATGGGGCTCCTGTCGAAGCGCGCCCGCGTGTCGCCGGAGGCAACCATTCGTCTCGATGGCGACGACGTGCTGAAATGGTCGCCGCACCGCCGCCGCATGCTGCGCGGCAGCCGCATCTCCATGATCTTCCAGGAGCCGCTCTCCTCGCTGAACCCGGTCTACTCGATCGGCACGCAGATCATCGAAGCGATCCGCATTCACCAGAAGCTCTCCAAGGCCAAGGCCAAAGCCAAGGCCATCGACCTTCTGCGCGAGGTGCATATCCCTGAGCCGGAAGCGCGCATCAACCAGTATCCGCACCAGCTCTCCGGCGGCCAGCGCCAGCGCGTGATGATCGCCATGGCGCTCGCCAACAACCCCGACGTGCTGATCGCCGACGAGCCGACCACCGCGCTCGACGTGACGGTGCAGGCGCAAATCCTCCAGCTGATCCGCGACCTGCAGCAGCGGCACGGCATGGCGGTGATCCTGATCACCCACGACCTCACCGTGGTGCGCAAGTTCTCCGACTACGTCTACGTCATGCAGAAGGGCGAGGTGAAGGAGCACAACACCACCGAAGCGCTGTTCTCCAACCCGCGCCATCCCTACACCAAGCATCTGCTTGGCTCCGAGCCGCGCGGCCACGCCAACCCGCTGCCGGCGGAATCGCCGGTGCTCTTGGAGGGCAGGGACGTCCGCGTCGCCTTCATGCTGAAGAAGGGCGGCTTCTTCAACGCCGAGTATCACGAGCTGGTCGCCGTCGACAACCTCAGCCTGACGCTGCGGCGTCACGAGACGCTGGGCATCGTCGGCGAGAGCGGCTCGGGCAAGACCACCTTCGGCCAGGCGCTGATCCGCCTGTCCAACCCGGACAGCGGCGAAATTTACTTCGACGGCAAGCAGATCGACGGCAAGAGCCGCGAGGAGTTGCGGCCGCTGCGCTCGCGCATGCAGGTGGTGTTCCAGGACCCGTTCTCCTCGCTCAACCCGCGCATGTCGGTGTGCCAGATCATCGAGGAGGGGCTGATCGTCAACGGCCTAGGCGCCACCAAGGCCGAACGGCTCGATCGGGTGCGCGACGCGCTGACGGCGGCCGGCCTGCCGACCAACATCCTCTCCCGCTTCCCGCACGAGTTCTCGGGCGGCCAGCGCCAACGCATCGCCATCGCCCGGGCCATCGCGCTGGAACCGGAGTTCATCCTGCTCGACGAGCCGACCTCGGCGCTCGATCTGTCGGTGCAGGCGCAGATCATCGACCTCCTGCGCAAGCTGCAGGACGAGCGGGGCCTCAGCTATCTGTTCATCTCCCACGATCTCAAGGTCGTCCGGGCGCTCTGCCACCGCATCATCGTCATGCAGCACGGGCGGATCGTCGAGGAAGGCCCGGTCGAGGACGTTTTGTTCAAGCCAAAGACCGCCTACACCGAGAAACTGGTGAAGGCGGCCTTCGAGGTGGCTGCCGCCTGAGGCAGCGGAAATCCGGCTCCGCCACGCTTTCTCCCAAGGGCGCGGCGGGGTCGAACAAGGGTCGGGGGCGGCCGTGTCGGCGGTTCCGGACTCTTGAACGCGAGAAAACATCAGACCTCTCCCGATGGCGGGCCGGCGACGCCGGTCCGGACGGGAAATTTGTTTGCCCGGAGGAACGTTTAAAATGGCGGCCAATCCCAAGATCACCTTCATCGGTGCCGGCTCGACGGTGTTCATGAAGAACATCATCGGCGACGTGCTGCACCGGCCGGCGCTGAAGGGCGCCACCATCGCCCTGATGGACCTCAACGAGAAGCGTCTGAGCGAGAGCGAGATGGTCGTCGGGCGGCTGGTCAAGCTGCTCGACGCGCCGGCGAAGATCGAGACCTACACCGACCGCCGCAAGGCGCTCGAAGGCGCCGACTTCGTGGTCGTCGCCTTCCAGATCGGCGGCTTCAAGCCGGCCACCGTCACCGATTTCGAGGTGCCGAAGAAATACGGCCTGCGCCAGACCATCGCCGACACGCTGGGCGTCGGCGGCATCATGCGCGGCGTCCGTACCGTGCCGCACCTCTGGGCGATCTGCGCCGATATGATGGACGTCTGCCCGAACGCCGTGCTGCTCCAGTACGTCAATCCGATGGCCATCAACACCTGGGCGATCTCGGCCAGGTATCCCAAGATCCGCCAGGTCGGACTCTGCCACTCGGTGCAGGGCACCGCCGAGGAGCTGGCCCGCGATCTTGAAATTCCGATTTCGGAGATCCGTTATCGGGCGGCCGGCATCAATCACATGGCCTTCTACCTGAAGTTCGAGCACCGGCAGGCCGACGGCAGCTATCGCAACCTCTATCCCGATCTCGTCCGCGGCTACCGCGAGGGCCGCTATCCCAAGCCGTCGAGCTGGAACCCGCGCTGCCCCAACAAGGTGCGCTACGAGATGCTGACGCGGCTCGGCTATTTCGTCACCGAGAGTTCCGAGCATTTCGCCGAGTATACGCCGTGGTTCATCAAGGAGGGCCGTGACGATCTCATCGAGAAGTTCGGCATTCCGCTCGATGAATATCCCAAGCGCTGCGTCGAGCAGATCGCCCGCTGGGAGAAGGATCTCGCGGATCTCCAGGCGTCCGATACCGTCGAGGTGAAGGAAAGCCATGAGTATGCCTCCCAGATCGTCAACTCGGTGTGGACCGGCGAGCCCTCGGTGATCTACGGCAACGTCCGCAACAACGGCTGCATCACCTCGCTGCCCGACTATTGCGCCGCCGAGGTACCCTGTCTGGTCGACGCCTCCGGCGTTCAGCCGACCTATATCGGCGAGCTGCCGCCGCAACTGACGGCGCTGATCCGCACCAACGTCAACGTCCAGGAACTGACGGTGGCGGCGCTGATGACCGAGAACCGCGAGCACCTCTACCACGCGGCGATGATGGACCCGCACACCGCGGCCGAACTCGATCTCGACCAGATCTGGTCGCTGGTCGACGACCTCTGCCGGGCGCATGGCGACATGCTGCCGGCCTGGGCGCGCCTGTCCTGAGGCAGGACGAACGCCGGAGCGGCAATTGCCGCCGCTCCGGCCGAGCATTTCCCTGGTGGATGCCGCGCTTCCTCCCGCGGCCTCCGCCGGCTCCAGCGACGCGGGACGGCGGCATGACGGGCCGGCGGCCCGCGTCGGCATTTGTGGCCGGGCATCTTCGATAGATGCCGCCCGCCCTACCTGCCCGAGATCCTCCGCCTTCGCGGAGAAAGACAATCTATACATAAATTCCGTCATGGTCCGCGAAGGCGGACCATCTCGCGCCGGAAAGGGTGCCGCAGAAAATATCGGCGGCCATCGTGGATCGGTCCGCCGGCCGCACCGATCTCCCTCCCGCGCCAACGAGCCGCAGCTGTCGCCGCTGCCCCGATCCGGCCTTTCCCTGAGGCGTCGCCGGATGCCGCCGCCGGCCTTTCAAAGCCTTTTCATCCCTTAGTCGGGTTTGGTGCCGGCCGCCGTTTCCCCGTATTGCCAAGCCTTGAAAACAGAGCCAATCTCGGTTTCGTCGAAGCTCCGGAAGGGGAATTCGGCCCGAGTGGAAGCAATCTGTGGTCCCCGAAATCGGGGGGCTGCGGAATTGGACAGGCGAGAACATAACGGAAACATCTGTGGAGGTCAGCCATGTCAGGACATACCGGAACATCCGCCAACGGCAGAGCAGTCGGCCCCCGTTGCGTTGCCATCGTGGGGCCTCATGGCAGCGGCAAGACGACGCTTCTGGAGGCGATCCTCGAGCGTACGGGGGCAATTCCGAAGGCCGGCAACGTGGCGGCGGGCAGCAGCGTCGGCGACCGCTCCAAGGAGGCGCGAGCCCATGGCATGGGCATCGAACTCAACTATGCCGACGCCGAGTTCCTGGGTGACAATTACACCTTCCTCGATTGTCCTGGTTTCGTCGAGTTCGCATACGAAATGCAGCCGGTACTGGCCGTGGCCGATATCGCCGTGGTGGTCTGCGAGGCCGACGAGAAGAAGATTCCGGCGCTTCAACTGGTGCTCCGGCAGCTCGAAACGGCGCGCGTTCCGCATGTGCTGTTCGTCAATAAGATCGACAAGGCCGACGCGACGCTGCGCGACACGCTGAAGCTGATGCAGACGGCGTCGTCGACGCCGCTGGTGCTGCGCCAGATTCCCATCTGGAAGGACGGCACGGCCATCGGCACCATCGAATTGGCCCTCGAGCGGGCGCTGGTTTACCGCGAGCACGCCGAAAGCCAGGAAGTTCCCATTCCCTCCGACCATCAGGCCGACGAGCTGGCCGCCCGCTACGAGATGCTGGAGCGCCTCGCCGACTACGACGATGAGCTGATGGAGGAGTTGCTGTCCGACGTGGCGCCCGACCGCAGCCAGATCTTCCAGGATCTGCGCAAGGAAATGCGGTCCGGCCAGATCACACCGGTGTTCATCGGCTCGGCCGAGCGCGGCAACGGCGTCACCCGTCTCCTGAAGGCGCTGCGCCACGATGCCGCCGGCATCGACGAGACACGCGCCCGCCTGGGCTTTGCCGCCGGCAGCGAGACCGTCGTCCAGGTGGCGAAGACCGTGCAGACATCGCACGCCGGCAAGCTCTCCATCGTCCGCGTGCTCACCGGCAAGCTGACCGACGGCCTGCCGCTCACCGGCGCCGACGGCTCGGTCGGCCGCGTCTCCGGCCTCTACGCGCTCGGCACCGGCACGCCGGCAAAGCTTTCCGAAGCCGCCGCCGGCGCCGTGGTGGGCATCGGCAAGGTCGATCCGGCCGAGACGGGCTCGACGCTCACCTCCGGCAAGACGCCGCCCCAGGAACTGGCGCCGCTGGCGCCGCCGTCGCCGGTGCTGTCCATGGTGGTGGCGCCCAAGGAGGCCAAGGACGACGTCAAGCTGTCGACGGCACTCGGCCGCCTCGCCGAGGAAGACCCGTCGCTGCGGGTGGTGCAGGACGCCGACACCGGAGAGACGCGCATCGAGGGGCAGGGCGAAATGCACCTCCGCGTGCAGCTCGAACGCCTTCAGAACCGCTTCGGCGTTGCCGTGGTGACGCGCGAGCCGATCATTCCCTACCGGGAGACCATCAAGTCGTCGACCACGGTGCGCGGTCGCCACAAGAAGCAGTCGGGCGGTCACGGCCAGTTCGGCGACTGCGTGCTGACCATCGAGCCGCAGGAACGCGGCAAGGGCTTCGCCTTCGCCGAGGTGGTGACCGGCGGCGCCGTGCCGAAGAACTTCTTCCCGGCCATCGAGGAGGGCATCATCGACAGCCTGAAGCGCGGCGCCCTCGGCTTCCCGCTGGTCGACGTCAAGGTGACACTCTCCGACGGCTCCTTCCACCCGGTCGACAGCTCCGACATGGCGTTCAAGACGGCGGCCGGCATCGGCATGCGCGAGGGCCTGCCGCAGTGCTCGCCAGTGCTGCTGGAGCCGATCCTCAAGGTGAGGTTCTACGGGCCGAGCGAGTTCACCGCCCGCATCAACCAGATCGTCACCGGTCGCCGCGGCCAGTTGCTCGGCTTCGACGGGCGCGACGGCTGGCAGGGCTGGGACGTGACCGAGGCGCTGATCCCGCAGGCCGAGATGGGCATGCTGATCGTCGAACTTCGGTCGGCGACGGCCGGCGTCGGCACCTTCGAGGCCGAGTTCGACCACCTGCAGGAGATCACCGGCCCAGTGGCGCAGAAGGTGGTCGATAAGCGCAAGGCGGACCTCGCTGCCGCGTGAGACGTGCCATTCGATCGCATAAAACGTGAACGGGGGCGCTTCGGCGCCCCCGGATTTTTCGTGTGATCTTCGGAAGACAGCCAGCAGGCCGGCAAGTCCAGGCGAGGGGTAAAAAGAAGCCCAGAGCCGTCATCGGCACCGGGCTATCTTGATCGACTGAAAACCAAACACGTCTCAATGGGCGTTCAACCCCTCGCCGCGGAAGATGTCACGCACCGTCTCCACCAGCTCGCGCGACGGCGGCTCGGTGTTGGCCAGCTTGTATTCCTTGCCGCAGTCCTTCCACTTGAACTCGCCGAGCTTGTGGAAGGGCAGGATGTCGACGCGCTCGACCACGCCGAGGCTGGCGGCGAAGGCTGCGAGGCCCTCGATCTCGTCGAGCTTGTCTGTAAGGCCGGGCACCAGCACGTAGCGCAGCCAGATCTTCTTGCCGAGCGCCGACAGGCGCTTGGCGAAGTCGAGGGTCGGCTGCAATTCGACGCCGGTCACCTCGCGATAGGTCTCTTCGGTGAAGGCCTTGATGTCCAGGAGCACCAGATCGATGTCCTCGAGCATCTCGTCGCTGACCCGCTTGCCGAGGTAGCCGGAGGTGTCGAGCGCCGTGTGCAGGCCCATCGCCTTGGCGGCGTGGAAGACTTCCGACGTGAACTCCACCTGGGTCAGCGGCTCGCCACCGGTGATGGTGATGCCGCCCTTGGCGCGCTTCAGGAAGCCCGAATAGCTGGCGATCTCGGCCACCACCTCGCGCACCGAGGTCTCCTTGCCCTTGCGCATGTGCCAGGTGTCGGGGTTGTGGCAATACTGGCAGCGCAGCGGGCAGCCCGAGACGAACAGCACGTAGCGGATGCCCGGACCGTCGACGGCGCCGCCGACTTCCTTCGAGTGAACGAAGCCGTGGGCGACCGGGCGGCGGGCCGGGGAGGAGCGCCCGCCGTCGGCGTGGGCCTCCGGGGCGCGCGGGGCGTCCCGGAAGGCGAGGAGGTTAGTTTGATGCGCCATGGAAGGTCCGGCTGATCACGTCGAGCTGCTGCTCGCGGGTGAGCTTGATGAAGTTCACCGCGTAGCCCGACACGCGGATGGTCAGCTGCGGATAAAGCTCGGGATGCTCCATGGCGTCGACCAGCGTCTCGCGGTCGAACACGTTGACGTTGATGTGGTGGCCGCCCTGCATGAAGTAGCCGGCCAGCAGGTTGTCGAGGTTCTCCACCTGATCCTCGGGGGTCGAGCCGAGGGCCGACGGCACGATGGAGAAGGTGTAGCTGATGCCGTCCTGCGCATGGGCGTAGGGGAGCTTGGCAACCGAGGCCATGGAGGCGACGGCACCGTTCTTGTCGCGGCCGTGCATCGGGTTGGCACCCGGCGCGAAGGGCACGCCGGCTTTGCGGCCGTCGGGGGTGTTGCCGGTCTTCTTGCCGTAGACGACGTTCGAGGTGATGGTCAGGATAGACTGCGTCGGCATGGCGTTGCGATAGGTCTTGTGCTTGCGGATGCAGCCCATGAACGTCTCGGTCAGCCAGACGGCGATGTCGTCCACCCGGTCGTCGTTGTTGCCGAAGGCCGGATAGTCGCCCTCGATCTCGAAGTCGGTGGCAAGGCCGCGCTCGTCGCGGATGATCTTCACCTTGGCATGCTTGATGGCGCTGAGGCTGTCGGCGGCCACCGACAGGCCGGCGATGCCGCAGGCCATGGTCCTGAGGATGTCGCGGTCGTGCAGCGCCATCTCGATCCGCTCGTACATGTACTTGTCATGCATGAAGTGGATGGAGTTGAGCGCATTGACGTAGACACGGGCGAGCCACTCCATCATCGGCAGCAGCTTGGCCTTGACGTCCTCGAAGTCGAGGACGTCGCCGACCACCGGCGCCAGCGCCGGGCCGACCTGGGCGCCGCTCTTCTCGTCGCGGCCGCCGTTGATGGCGTAGAGCAGCGTCTTGGCGAGGTTGGCGCGGGCGCCGAAGAACTGCATCTGCTTGCCGATGCGCATGGCGGAGACGCAGCAGGCGATGCCGTAGTCGTCGCCCCAGTAGGGCCGCATCAGGTCGTCGCTCTCATACTGGATCGACGAGGTCTTGATGGAGGTCTCGGCGCAGAAGTCGCGGAAGCCCTTCGGCAGATGCTCGGACCACAGCACGGTGAGGTTCGGCTCGGGGGCCGGGCCGAGGGTGTTCAGCGTGTTCAGCATGCGGAAGGACGACTTGGTCACCAGCGGGCGGCCGTCGATGGCCATGCCGCCGATGGACTCGGTCACCCAGGTCGGGTCGCCCGAGAACAGCTGGTCGTATTCCGGCGTCCGAAGGAAGCGGACGATGCGAAGCTTCATGACGAAGTGGTCGAACAGCTCCTGCGCCTCGGCCTCGTTCATCTCGCCTTCGACGATGTCGCGTTGGATGTAGATGTCGAGGAAGCTGGAAACGCGCCCGAGCGACATGGCGGCGCCGTTGGCTTCCTTCACTGCGGCGAGATAGCCGAGATAGGTCCACTGCACCGCCTCGCGGCCGTTGACGGCCGGGCGGGTGAGGTCGAATCCGTAGATCTCGCCGAGCTTGATCAGCTCCTTCAGCGCCTTGATCTGCTCGGCGGTTTCCTCGCGGGCGCGCAGCACCTCCTCGTCGATGGTGGCAAGCTCGAAGCTCTTGAGCTGGGCCTGCTTGTCCTCGATCAGCCGGTTGACGCCGTAGAGAGCAACGCGGCGATAGTCGCCGATGATGCGGCCGCGGCCGTAGGCGTCCGGCAGGCCGGTGATGATGCCCGACTTACGGCAGGCCAGCATCTCCGGGGTGTAGACGTCGAACACCGCGTCATTGTGGGTCTTGCGGAGCTTGGGGAACACCTTGTCGAGCGAGGTGTCGGCCTTGAAGCCGTAAGCCTCGAGACCGTTCTTGACCATGCGGTAGCCGCCGAACGGCATGATGGCGCGCTTTAGCGGCGCGTCGGTCTGCAGGCCGACGATCTGCTCAAGATCCTCGGCGATGTAGCCGGCCCGGTGAGCGGTGATGGAGGCGGGGGTGGAGACGTCGACGTCCAGCACGCCGCCCTTGTCGCGCTCGGCCTTGAGCTGAACCTTCAGCCTCTCCCAGAGGTCGGCGGTGCGCGGCGTGATGCCGGCCAGGAAGCGGGCGTCGCCCTCGTAAGGCGTCACGTTGGCGATGATGAAGCTGCGGACGTCGATCTCGCGCGTCCAACTGCCGGGGAGAAAGCCGCGCCAGGGGTCCTGGGCGGTCAACTCGTCGATGGTATCGAACGGTTCGCGCGCATAGACGTTCATGACTTTCTCTCCAGGTTCCTGTCACCGACCGATGGCCGGAAAGTTATGCGTCCGAGAACGTATAACAGATTTTACTTACGTGGTCTTGCGAAATCCGGATGACCCGCAAGCTCGTCATGTCCTTCATGTAATATATGAGTTCAAAGGTTAAGTAAGTAATCCTGCGCTATTGCCGGCCTTTCGAGCCGGGCCTGCGCCGGTGGCAAGGCAGCCCGCCAGGACATGCATACACCTTTTGATTGCGGAAACGGACGGACGCATGTCGCGCGTCTCCAGACGCCGAGAGATGTTCTGAAAACTGAAACCTTTTAACAAATCGCCGAATAGTGCGACTTTTGAAAATATGAAGGAAAACAGCCCCTTTTGCCGTCTGCTCATGCCTCGCAACAGCGCTGGAAAAGAGGATATCGCGCCGGCTTGCCGTAATGGCGACGCAACCAAAAAGAGAAGGCCCCCGGAGGGGCCTTGCCTGTCGTTCCCGTCTGTCCCCGTCAGCCATGCAGGCCTGCGCGTCTGCCTTGCACGGTATGCAGCGCCGAACGGGCGATCAATTCCAAACGGTTATCCGTTTCGGGAAGGTCTGCCTTGCGTCCGGCGCGGTTCGCCGGCCGACAGCGGCGTCAGGCCGCCCAGCGCCTTGCGATAGACCAGCCAGTAGATACCGCCGACGAATCCGGCGCCGCCGACGATGTTGCCGAGCGTCGCCGGGATGATGTTGTGCACGATCGCCCCAAGGGTCAGCAGCGACACGTCGACGCCTTCAGGCGCGTGGCCGGTGTGAATCAGCACCCAGGCGTAGGGCAGGATGAACATGTTGGCGACGCAGTGCTCGAAGCCGGCGGCGATGAAGGCGGTCACCGGCAGCACCATGCCGAACAGCTTGTCGGTCACCGAGCGGCCGGCGTAGCTGAGCCAGACGGCAAGGCAGACCAGGATGTTGCAGAGGACGCCCTTGAAGAAGATGGTGACGGCGTCCGGGCCGACCTTGCCGACCGCCAGCTTGATCATGCCGGTGCCGAAACCGTCGCCGTTCAGCCCCGAAGTGTGCGCCATCACCACCAGGAACACCAGGCCGAGCGCGCCGACCAGGTTGCCGAGCCAGATGATGGTCCAGTTGCGGAGCACCTCGCCGGTCGAGAGCTGGCGGTTGGCCCAGGCCATGACGATCAGGCAGTTGCCGGTGAACAGCTCGGCGCCGCCGATCATCACCAGCGCCAGGCCAAGAGTGAAGACGAGGCCGCCCAAGAGGCGCTGCGCGGCGAACCCCAGCGTCGGATCGGCCAGCACGATGCCGAAGAACAGGGCGCCGAGGCCGATCGAGCCGCCGGCGATGACCGCCAGCGCGGCGCTGGCCAGCGCCGGCATGCGCGCCTTCTTGACGCCGAGCTTCTCGACCTTGTCCTGGATCTCGGCCGGCGCGTAGGCGTCGAGGCCGAGAATGCTGTTGGCCTGTCCGGGCGAGTTGTCCGCCATTTGAGGTATCTCCGGTTCCACTTAATTCAGGACGCCACGGATACCGGCTGTCGCTCAAATGTAAAGGGGAGAGCCCGCGGAAGGTTGGCGCTATCGTTTAAGGTGCGTCAGGCGACGGGCTCGCCGACCGTGACGATCCGCAGCACGTTGGTCGAGCCGGGCATGCCTTCGCCTGACGTCACCACCATCGTGTCGCCGAGGCCGGCGATGCCGAGGCTGCGGGCGAGGGCGACGGAGCTGTTCACCTTGTCCTGGAAGCGGGGTGACGGCTGGCTGGGGATCACCAGCACGCCGTAGGCGAGCATCAGCTTGCGCGTCTTGACGAGGTCCGGCGTCATCGACAGCACCGGCACGCCCGGCCGCTCGCGGGCGACGCGCAGCGTGGTCGAGCCGGTGGCCGTGAAGGTGACGATCGCCTTGGCGCCGAGCACCATGGCGATTTCCTTGGCGGCGTGGGTGATGGCCTCGGACGAGGTCTCCGGCCCGAAGGGCAGGCGCTGCGCCTCGATGATCTGGCGGTAGAGCGGGTCATGCTCGACGCGCTGGGCGATGCTGTCCATGATGGCGACGGCGGCCACCGGATAGGCGCCGGCGGCGGTCTCGGCCGACAGCATCACCGCGTCGGCGCCGTCGAACACGGCGGTGGCGACGTCGGAGGCCTCGGCGCGGGTCGGCGCCGGATTGGTGATCATCGATTCCAGCATCTGCGTGGCGACGATCACCGGCTTGCCGGCCTGCCGCGCCTCGCGGACGATGCGCTTCTGCAAGGTCGGCACGTCCTCGGGCCGCATCTCGACGCCGAGGTCGCCGCGCGCCACCATGACGCCGTCGGCGAGCGCGATGATCTCGCCGAGGCTGTCGATGGCCTGCGGCTTCTCGATCTTGGCGAGCAGCGCCGCCCGGTCGCCGATCAGGCCGCGCGCCTCCACGAGGTCGGCGGGCCGCTGTACGAAGGACAGCGCCACCCAGTCGACGCCGAGGTCGAGCGCGAAGGTGAGGTCGTCGCGATCCTTGGGCGTCAGGGCGGACAGCGGCAGCACCACGTCCGGCACGTTGACGCCCTTGCGGTTGGACAGCACGCGGCCGCTTACCACGCGCGTCACGGCGTGGTCGGCGGCGCAGCTCTCGACATGCAGGCGGACGCGGCCGTCGTCGAGCAGAAGATCGGTGCCGGGCTTGAGGGCGGCGAAGATTTCCGGATGCGGCAGGCCGACGCGCGTCACGTCGCCGGGTTCGGTGGAGAGGTCGAGGCGGAAGGTCTGGCCCTCGGTGAGTTCGACCGGGCCGTCGGCGAAGGTGGCGATGCGCAGCTTGGGGCCTTGCAGGTCGGCCATCACGGCGATCGGCCGGCCGGTCTCGCTTTCCACCTGACGCAGAATGTCGAAGCGGCCGCGGTGCTCCTCGTGCACGCCGTGGCTGAAGTTGAGGCGGAAGACATCGGCACCGGCTGCCACCAGTTCGCGGATCACCTCGATCGTGCCGGAAGCCGGGCCGAGCGTGGCGACCACCTTGGTCTGACGCTGGCGGATCTTGAGAGTGCTTTCCGTTCGCGAGGATGCCGGCGCGTTCATATCTGCTCCTTGAGTCTGTCGATGGCGGGACGGCCTGGCCGTAAAACCCCTTCGGGTTTGGTCCTTAAGGAAAACTCCGCCTCGGATTAGCCCTCGTATATACGCACTGCGGCGGCAAGGGGAAGTGCCGCTTCCGGTGCAGGCGCCGCAAAGAACCCGTCGGACCGAAAAAAGACCCCGCCGTTGGGCGGGGTCCGGGAGGCTTTTAGCGGTTCGGTCTAGCTTAGAGGGTCTTGCCGATGGCGACGGCGGTGTCGGCCATGCGGTTGGAGAAGCCCCACTCGTTGTCGTACCAGGAGAGGATGCGGACGAGCGTGCCGTTCATCACCTTGGTCTGGTCGAGGTGGAAGATCGACGAACGCGGGTCGTGGTTGAAGTCGCTGGACACGTTCGGCTGGTCGGTGAAGCCGAGCACGCCCTTCAGCGGGCCGTTGGTGGCGGCGGCCTTGATCGCCTCGTTGATCTCGGCCACCGAGGTGGCGCGCTTGGCGTTGAACACCAGGTCGACGACCGACACGTTGGGGGTCGGCACGCGGATGGCGACGCCGTCGAGCTTGCCCTTCAGCTCAGGGAGAACCAGGCCGACGGCCTTGGCGGCGCCGGTCGAGGTCGGGATCATGCTGAGAGCGGCGGCGCGGGCCCGGTAGAGGTCCTTGTGCAGCGTGTCGAGCGTCGGCTGGTCGCCAGTGTAGCTGTGGATGGTCGTCATGAAGCCGGTGTCGATGCCGATGACGTCGTTCAGCACCTTGGCGACGGGCGACAGGCAGTTGGTCGTGCACGAGGCGTTCGACAGGACGATGTGGTCCTTGGTGATCTTGTCGTGGTTGACGCCGTAGACGACGGTGAGGTCGGCGCCGTCGGCCGGGGCCGAGACCAGCACGCGCTTGGCGCCGGCCGTCAGGTGCATCGACGCCTTGTCCTTGGCGGTGAAGATGCCGGTGCACTCCATCGCCACGTCGACGCCCAGGTCCTTCCACGGCAGTGTCGTCGGGTCCTTGATGGCCGTGACCTTGATCTTGCCGGTGCCGACGTCGATCCAGTCGGCGCCCGTCGTCACTTCATGCGGGAAGCGGCCGTGCACGCTGTCGAAGCGGATCAGGTGGGCGTTGGTCTCGACCGGGCCGAGGTCGTTGATGCCGACAACCTCGATGTCGTTGCGACCCGACTCGACGATCGCCCGAAGAACGTTGCGACCGATGCGACCAAAGCCGTTGATGGCGACCTTTACTGCCATTGTCTGTCTCCCAGATACGTTGGTTGTCCTTGCGACGCGCGGCGACGCTCCGCAAAAGAGCGTGCGATCCTCACGGGATCGACGTCGAGGGCCTTCGGGGCCAACCCGATGCCGGTGGTTTACGCCCCAGCCCTTCGGATGTCACTTCAGAAGCTGTGAAGCCTCCCGAAAGCAAAACGGAGGCGGGATTGTTCCCGCCTCCGCTGTTTGTCGTGCCGGTATTACTCGGCGGCCTTCTTGCCCTTGCCGGACTTGGCCTCGGGAACCGGGGCCAGTTCGGCGGCCGGGGCGAGCCCCGCGTCGCGCTCGGTCGGCTCGACGTAGGCGCGGCCGTAGTAGCTGTCGACCAGGATCGCCTTCAGCTCCGAGATCAGCGGGAAGCGCGGGTTGGCGCCGGTGCACTGATCGTCGAACGCCTCGACGGCGATCTTGTCGACCTTGGCCAGGAAGTCGGCCTCGGGAACGCCCGCCGCCTGGATCGAGGCGGGGATGTCGAGCTGACGCTTCAGGTCCTCGACCCAGCCGATCAGGTTGTCCACCCGCTGCTGGGTGCGCTCGGCACCGAGACCGAGGTGGGTCGCGACCTCGCCGTAACGCGCCCGGGCCTTCGGACGGTCATACTGCGAGAAGGCCGTCTGCTTGGTCGGGTTGTTGGTGGCGTTGTAGCGGATCACGTTGGCGATCAGCAGAGCGTTCGACAGGCCGTGCGGCAGGTGGAAGGCCGCGCCGAGCTTGTGGGCCATCGAGTGGCAGACGCCCAGGAAGGCGTTGGCGAAGGCGATGCCGGCGATGGTGGCGCCGTTGTGCACCTTCTCGCGAGCGATCGGATCGTTGGCGCCTTCCTTGTAGGCGGCCGGCAGGTAGTCCTTCAGCAGCTTCAGCGCCTGCAGCGCCTGGCCGTCGGAATACTCGTTGGCCAGCACCGACACGTAGGCTTCGAGCGCGTGGGTGACCGCGTCGATGCCGCCGAAGGCGGTCAGCGCCTTGGGCATGTTCATCACGAAGTTGGCGTCGACGATCGCCATGTTCGGCGTCAGCTCGTAGTCGGCCAGCGGATACTTCATGCCGGTGGAGTCGTCGGTGACGACGGCGAACGGCGTCACTTCCGAACCGGTGCCGGAGGTGGTCGGGATGGCGACCAGCTCGGCCTTGATGCCCAGCTTGGGGAACTTGTAGATGCGCTTGCGGATGTCCATGAAGCGCAGCGCCAGGTCCTCGAAGTGGACTTCCGGATGCTCGTACATCACCCACATGATCTTGGCCGCGTCCATGGCCGAGCCGCCGCCGAAGGCGACGATGACGTCCGGCTTGAACGACACGGCGCGCTCGGTGCCCTTGCGGACGGCCGAGAGCGTCGGATCGGCCTCGACGTCATAGTAGGTCTCGACGTCCATGCCATGCTGCTTCAGAAGCTCGATGACCCCGTCGGCATAGCCATTCAGGAACAGGAAGCGATCGGTGACCACCAGCGCCCGCTTCTTGCCCTCCAGATCCTTGAACGCTTCGGCGATGGCGCCGCGGCGGAAGTAGATCGACTTGGGGAGCTTGTGCCAGAGCATGTTTTCGGCTCGCTTCGCGACGGTCTTGCGGTTGATGAGGTGCTTCGGACCGACGTTGTCGGAGATCGAGTTGCCGCCCCAGCTACCGCAGCCAAGCGTCAGGGACGGCGCCAGGTTGAAGTTGTAGAGGTCGCCGATGCCGCCGAGCGCCGACGGCGTGTTGATCAGGATGCGGGCCGTCTTCATCTTCTCGCCGAAGGCGGCGACGCGGTCCTGGTGACGGTCCTGGTCGGTATAGAGCACCGAGGTGTGGCCGATGCCGCCGAGAGCCACCAGAGCGGCGGCGGCGTCGCAAGCCGACGCGAAGTCCGGACGGCGGTAGAGCGCCAGCGTCGGCGACAGCTTCTCGTGGGCGAAGGGCTCGTTCTCCTCGACGCTGTCCACCTCGCCGATCAGCACCTTGGTGCCGGCGGGAACGGTGATGCCGGCCGAGGCGGCGATCTTGACGGCCGACTGGCCGACGACGTCCGGCGACAGGTGGCCGCCGGGGAACACCACGTTGCGCACCGCGCCCAGCTCGTTGCCGGAGAGGATGTAACCGCCGTGGTCGTTGAAGCGCTCGCGCACCGCGTCATAGACGCTGTCGACGGCGATCACCGCCTGCTCGGAGGCGCAGATCATGCCGTTGTCGAAGGTCTTGGACATCAGGATCGAGGCGACGGCGCGCTTGATGTCGCCGAACTCGTCGATCACCACCGGCGCGTTGCCGGCGCCGACGCCGATGGCCGGCTTGCCGGAGGAGTAGGCCGCCTTGACCATGGCCGGGCCGCCGGTGGCGAGGATCAGGTTGACGTCGGGGTGACGCATCAGCGCGTTGGAAAGCTCGACCGAAGGCGTATCGATCCAGCCGATGATGTCGGCCGGGGCGCCGGCGGCGACGGCGGCGTCAAGCACCAGCTTGGCGGCGGCGCAGGTCGACTTCTTGGCGCGCGGATGGGGAGAGAAGACGATGCCGTTGCGCGTCTTCAGGGAGATCAGCGCCTTGAAGATGGCCGTCGAGGTCGGGTTGGTGGTCGGCACGATGCCGCAGATCAGACCGATCGGCTCGGCGATGGTGATGGTGCCGCCAAGCTCGTCCACTTCGAGGACGCCGCAGGTCTTCTCGTCCTTGTACTTGTTGTAGATGTACTCGGAGGCGAAGTGGTTCTTGATCACCTTGTCTTCGACGACGCCCATGCCGGTCTCTTCCGCCGCCTGCATGGCGAGCGGGATACGGGCCGCCGCCGCGGCGAACGCCGCCTGGCGGAAGATCAGATCGACCTGCTCCTGGGAAAACGTCGCATAAACCTGCTGGGCGCGCTTCACACGCGCAACCAGCGCGTCGAGGTCGGCCGGATTGTTGATGGGCATCTTGTTCTCCTGTCTTCCAAGCATTCGTCCCGAAGGCATTTTCATTGTTGCCGCCGGTCTTGCGCCGTTGTCGGGCGTCTGGCCGGTGGGTGCCTGATCCCGAGGACGAGGTGATCGGCGGATGAGCCGCTTTATTCTGTCCTGCTGCATATGGGATCGTTTTCAGGCCATCGGTCAAGCGTTGAACCGATTAATGTCCTCGTGCGTAGTGGTACTACAGACCGGCCAAAATTCTTCTTAAGGTCATTGATAGAAAAGGTGAAATCCGAAAACACCAGGAAATCCCGCCGCTCGCTTCTCCGAGGCGCCTGGACCGTCCGGGAATCCTATCAGAAAAACTACTGATTTCAAATTGAGGCCTTTGCGCGAGCTTCATGTAATCCTTTTCATCGGTTTTGAATGGCGCTGAGGACGCCGAGGCGAGACCGGGGCGAGGGTCGCGGGACCTTTGAAAATGACAGTTGGTATCAAGGACGTGGCCCAGCGGGCCGGTGTATCGGTGGCGACCGTGTCGCGCGTGTTCGGCAACGGGCCGGTCAGCCCGGAACTGCGCGAACGGGTGGAGAAAGCTATCGCCGCCACCGGCTATCGGCCCAATCTCTCGGCCCGCCGGCTGCGCTCGCAGCACTCCCAGACCATCGGCCTGATGGTGGCCGACATCCGCCGGCCGTTCTTCACCGCGCTGAGCCGCGTGGTGGAGGACGAGGCCTATCGCCATGGCATGCGCCTCATCCTCTGCAACACCGACGAAAGCCCCGAGCGCGAGGCGATGTACCTGCGCCTGATGGAGGAGGAGCGCGTCACCGGCCTGATCTGGGCGCCGAGTCGCGGCAGCCTGGAGCGACTCTCCGACGACGACCCACCGTTCCCTCTGGTGCTGATTGACCGCGGCAGCCCATCCGGCCGCTACGATTGCGTCGGGCTCGACAATCACCAGGCGACGGCGACGCTGGTCCGCCATCTCCACGCCATCGGCCGCAGCCGTATCGTCGGCATCTTCGGCAACACTTCGTCGACGGCGATCGACCGTCATCTCGGCTATCTCTCGGCCACCGCCTCGCTGGGCCTGTCGTCGGAGGCCTTCTTCGTGGCGCCCAACGCCGAGGCGGCCGAGCGCGAGATCCTCAAGGTGTTCTCGCGCCCCGACCGGCCGGACGGCGTCATCGCCTCGAGCAACCTGATGCTGCTCGGCGTCGTCAAGGCGATGCGGCGGCTGGAACTCAGGACGCCTGACGATGTCGCCATCGCCGGCTTCGACAACGAGACGTGGTCGGAGCTGGTGGGACCGGGCCTCACCGTCATCGAGCAGCCGGTCGGCGACATCGGCCGCATGGCGACGACGCTGCTGTTCGACCGCCTGAAGGCGCCCAAGGCGCCGGCTCGCAAGGTGATGCTGACCGGCCGGCTGATCGTGCGCGGCTCGACGGCGCCGGTGACCGGCCTCGTCGACGAGCCGGTCGATTAATCATCTTCCTCAATGGAATGGAAATGCACGTGGTCGTGCCGGTGCTGATGCCGGTGCGCTACTGCCGGCTTGAGCCTGCCGTCTTCGAGCAGCACCGCCCGCGTCGACAGCGTGGCGAGGAAATGCGCGTCGTGCGACACCAGGATCATCGCCACCGGCAGCTCCGTGAGGATGGCGGTGAGACGGGCAAGATGCGCCTCGTCGAGGGCGTTGGTCGGCTCGTCGAGCAGCAGCACGTCCGGGTCCATGGCCAGCACGCCGGCCAGCGCCACCAGACGCTTCTCGCCGCCCGACAGGTGATGGGTGACCCGCTTTTCCAGCGGTTGGAGGTCGAGGTCGGCCAGCACCGCCCGCGCCCGCTCGATCGCCTGCGCCGGCGTGAAGCCGAGGTTGAGCGGACCGAAGGCGACGTCTTCGATCACCGTCGGCGCGAACAACTGGTCGTCGGAATCCTGGAACAGAAAGCCGATCCGCTGCCGCAACTCGCGGAAATCGTCCTCGTCGCGGCGGGCGCGGCCGAAGGCGGTGATGTCGCCAGCTTCAGGCGTTTCGAGGCCGACGATGGCGCGCAGCAGCGTGGTCTTGCCGGCACCGTTGGCGCCGGCGAGCGCCAGCCGCTCGCCGGCGTCGAGGCGGAGATCGACCCGGTCGAGCACCAGCCGGCCGCCACGCCGGACGCTGATGCCTTGGAGATCGAGGAGAGTGGTCACGACAGGCGATCCAGAAAGAGGGCAGCGGCAATGAGCAAGACGCTCAGCCCGGCGGCGGCTAGGTCGGCAGCACCGAACCGTTCCAGAGTAAACAGCGGAAAGCGTCCGGCAAAGCCCCGGCAGCGCATCGCCTCGTCGATCCGCTCGGCGCGCTCGACGGCGCGCACCAGCAACTGGCCGATGAAGTGGCCGTAGCTCCTGAGCGTGTGCAAGTCGGTGCGGGCGACGAACCCTCTGAGGCGCATGGCATCGTTGAGGCGCCGCGCCTCGGCGCGCAGCAGTTCGACATAGCGCACGGCGAACAGGAACACCTGCACCAGACGCGGCGGCAGGCCGAGCCGGCCGAGCGCGTGACCGAGGCGGATCGGCGTCAGGCCGGAGACCAGCGGCAGTACGACCAGCGCCGCCGCCGTGATGCGCAACACCAGCGTCACCGCCCGCTCGACGCCGGGCAGCGACAGCGTCAGCGGCCCGAACTCGACGAAGGGCGGCAGCCGCGTGGTCAGCGGCAGCGCTACAAACAGGATCAGCAGGAAGCCCTCGACATGCAGCAGCCGCCGCAGCGTCTGCCGCGCCGGTACGCCGGCGAGGACGGTGAGCAAGAGGCCGAGGCCGATGCCGGCGCCGAGCAACGGCCACGAGCGCAGGCTGGCCAGCGTCAGCACCAGCGCCACGGCGACGGCGAGGCGGCTGCGGGTGTCGAGCCGGTCGAGACGGGAGAGCGGCGCGGCGAGGTCGGCCGCGTCAGTCGCCATGCCGGTCCCGTCGCGATCGCATGAAGGCCCAGAGGCCGGCAAGGCCGACGATCCAGCCGAGGCCACCCAGCAGGTCGTTGAAGCGAACGCGGCCGTCGGCGGCGTCATAGGCTTCGAGCAGCGGCCGGATCTGCCGCGCCACGGCCGCCTCGATGCGGGCGTCGAGATCGGCCGGAACGCTCGCTTGCGGTGTCGTCACGGCTGGCGCGGCAACCGTGCCGTCGGTCGAGATGTCGAGTTCGGCGAAATGGCCGTCGCCGGCGGCCAGCGACAGATGATAGCGGCCGGGCGCCGGGGGTGCGAAGCTGAAGCCGCCGTCGGCGCCTGTCTTGAGGCGGCTCACCTCCTTGCCATCCGGTGTCGTGATGAGGAGATCGGCACCCTGCGGCCGGCCGCCGCCGATGAAGAAGCCGTAGCCGGCTATATTCTCCCCGGTCGCCTGCGCGAACAGCTTCAGCCGGTGCGCCTCGGCCGGCAGGGCGAACAGCAGCAATGCGGCGAGGGTGGCGACAAGGCGGTTCATGCGACGGTTCCGAGCGAAGTGGGCGCCGCGATCATCTCCGGCTTCACCTTGAGGAGATAGAGCGTCACGAAGCCGGTCACCGCCGCTTCGATGGCGGCGAGCGGCAGGTAGGCCGCCGCCATCACGCCGAGGGCCGGCGCGAAGGCCGGCTCCGACAGGGTGATCTCCCCGCCGACCAGCACCGCCGTGGCGATGACGGCCAGCGCCGCCGTGATGCCGGCCACCACCGCCGAGCGGAGGGGATTGCCGGCGTTGACGAAGCGGCGAGCGAGGGCGGCTAGGGCGACGCCCGGCAGCGCCATGTTGACGAGGTCGACGCCGAGCGTCGTCAGCCCGCCGAAGCCGAACAGCAGGGCCTGCAGCAGCAGGCCGACGAAGATTGCCGGGAACGCCTTCCAGCCGAGCATCAGGCCGACGAGCCCGCCGAGCAGCAGGTGGACGGAGGTCGGCCCCAGCGGGAAGGCCAGCGACGAGGCGATGAAGAACACGGCGGCCAGCAGCGCCGTGCGGGGGATGTCGCGGTCGGCAAGCCCCCGGACGCCGAGGGCGAGACCGCCGGCGCCGGCCAGCGTGCCGGCGGCGAGGATCGGCAGCGACAATACGCCGTCCGGGATATGCGCCATGGTCGTTTCCGTCCGTTATTGGCCGCCCATGTCGGTCGCCTTCACCCACATCAGCGCGCCGAGTTCGATGGCCGCCGGCTTGCCGTCGGGTGAAGTTGCCTCCGGGCCGTCGATCAGCGCCGCGAAGCCCCACCAGCCGGCCTTTGGCATGGCATAGGAGAACACGCCCATGTCGTCGGCCTTGATCACCTGGGTGATGAAGGCCTCGTTGGGTACCGTCACCGAGCCGTCGTTGACCCATTCCACCTCGATCTCGGCGCCCGGCACCGGCTGGCCGTCCTGAAGGACCACGCCGCGGAACAGGTTGCCGGTCCACAGGCCGGTCGGCCGCACCAGCGGCGCGATCTCCACCGGCAGGCCGGCCAGCCGGTCCCAGCCCTCGCCGGAAGCGAAGCCGTCCACCACCACCTTGGCGTAATGGACGATGTACTTGTTTTCGGCCGGCTCCCAATAGGGCTTGGGCTCGACGAACAGCACCTCGGCGCCAGGCGCGGCGATGTCGCGCTCGAAGCGCCAGGCCGCCTTGCCGTCCACCGGCGCCTCGACCAGCGAGCCCGTCAGATCCTCGACGCCCTTGTCCGTGACCGCACCGACGCGGACCGGCTTGACCATGTCCATCGTCGGGCCGCGCTCCATCGGATGGGTGAAGACGAGTTCGACGGTGACCTTGCCGCCCTCCGGCAGCACGTCGGCCGACGGCAGGATCTCCTGGAAATGCGCCTGGGCGGGCGAGGCGAGGGCGGTCAGCGTCAAGGCGGCGAGAAGCGTGCGCATCAATCCGTTCCGTATCTGTTGGTATGAGGAAAATACAATTTCATCATACCGGCGCAATACGGCAAACGGCCTACATCGCCGACGGCATCGGGTTCAGTCGTGATCGTGGGTGTGCGCCGCCGGCTTGTCGCCCTTGCCTTCGATCGGCACCACCACCACGCGGCCGTAGCGGACGCCGCGCTCGGCGGTCAGGTGCTCGGCGAAATGGCTGATCTCGCCGACCCGCCCCTTGAGCAGCGTCACCTCCAGGCAGTTGGCCTCGTCGAGATGGACGTGCGTGGTGGCCAGCGACAGGTCGTGGTGATGGTGGTGAACGGCGGCGAGCCGACGCGCCAACTCGCGCTTCTCGTGGTCGAAGGTGTAGACGACCGCCGCCACGCATTCCCGCTCGGGATCGGCGGTGGTGGCCAGCTCGCCGAGAGCGGTGCGGGCGAGGTCGCGAATCGCCTCGGAGCGGTTCTGGTAGCCGCGCCGGGCGATGAAGGCATCGATCTCCTCGACGAGGTCGTCGTCCAATGTGATGGTCACCCGCTGCAAGTCGCTCTCCGTCGGTTGTCGCGACGGCGAGGTTAGCAGGGTGTAGCCTGGGCCGCTACACCCGCCCCAGCTCGCTGGCGAACGACGAATAGCTCGCCGAGGACAGCGGCAGATAGGTCTTGTTCATGCGGCCGCACAGCGTCTTCAGCTTCTCGACGGCGGTGTGGCTGACGCAGTCGACCGGGAACATCACCACGTCGGCGCGGCCCAGCACGCCGTCCAGCGCCTCGGCCGACTGCTCGGCGCCGCCGTCGTGGTGGATCAGCGAGCCGCGGCAGCGCTCGACGAGATCGCGCATGCGCGACACCGTGCGCGGCCGGCCGCCGATATAGGCGATGCAGCGCCCTTCGAGGTTGAACGGGCAGTCGGGCGTGCAGGATGCGACCAGCGGCGCGTCGGCGAGTCGGTCGGTCAGATCGTCCGCCCGCGCCTCGGCGGCGGCGAGCCGGCCGGTCAGGGCATCCACCTCGGCGGCGAGCCGGTCGTTGCGGCGGAGCGCGAGGTCAAGCCGGCGGGCGAGATCGCCGGCCTCTTCGGCAAGGCGGGCGGTCTCGCCGCCGCCTTCCAACTCGGCGACGCGGGCGCGCAGGCTGGCCGCCTCGCGCACGAACGGCTCGATGCCGGATACCAGCCGGTTCAACCGCTCGATCTCCCGGTCGCGGCCGGCCAGCGCCTCCAGATGGCCGAGGTTCGCCTGTTCCAGCCGGCGGGCGAGGGCGGCGGCCTGCTGTTCGGCCAGCGAGCGGGCGCGGGCATCGCCGCGATGCGAGGCGCCGCAGAGATGCGACATCATGTGCACCTCGCCGAACACCCGCACCTCCAGCGCGCCGCCGAGATGCACGTGGCTCATCACCGCCCAGAAGGCGCCGGCGATCTGGCCCTCGGCCACCTCGCGATCCCAGAAGGCCGATAGCTCTTCCTCCGAGCGACAGCGCGACGCTTTGCGAACCGCGCCGGCGTGGTTGGCGTCGAGCAGCTTCTGCACGGCGCCGGAGGCGCGGTTGCGACTCGACATGGCGTGCACGAAGGCGCCATGCAGCTCGTAGTCGGTCATCAGTTCGATGCCGTGGAACAGGCCAAGGCGCTTGGCCGTCTTGCGCAGTTCGGACAGCGTCAGGCAGGTGCCGAGCGTCACGCAATGGCAGCTTTTCGGCAGTTCCCAGATCTTCAGGCGCTCGTGGCGTTGGGGCCGGAGCGGCGGCGGCCGGTCGGGGGAGAAGGAGGACAGCGACGTGGCGGCTTCGATCGGGCCGGGCAGCGAAAAGACGGGCTTGCCCGGCATGTCAGTTTCCCTTGGGCAGCAGGACGCAGAGGGCGCGGTCGAGGGCGTCGGCCGTCACCTCCATCTCGAAGGGGCAGCCGCGCCCGGCGCAGAGGTCGGCGTGGACGCAGCGGAAGACACCGGCCCGCATCTCCACCAGCTCGGCGCAGAGCCGCGCTTCCACTTCGCCGCGGTCGGGCGGGTCGAGCGCTTCCAGCAGCTCGCGCCGCACCTCGATCTCGCGGTCGATCGGCAGGTCGGGCGCCGCGCCGACCGGCGCGTGCACGAAGCGGTAGAGCCTGGACATGCCGACCAGGCTGACGGCGTGGCCGCCCGGCACCCGCGGCTTCGGCACCAGCGCCGCCCGCTCGACCAGCCGGCGGCAGGCGAGTGCCTCATCTTGATGGTCACCATCTACCCGTCGTTTGCCGCCGCCGATGAAGCGGATGAGGACCAGAAGGTCCTCGACGTCCTGAGCGGGCCAGCTTTCGGTCGAGGGGTGGAGAGCGTTCATGATCGGCATCCGATGATTGGATTCCCTTATAGGGAGCATAACTTGAATTAATGAGTCAAGTATAAGTGAAAGTGACTAGACGCCCGGCCTTTCGTCCTTGCCCTTCGGCGCCCGAAGCGCCAATCTGCCGGCGTCCCGCGCATCCCTTTCCGGAGTTGCGATTGTCCGATTCATCTTCCGCCTTCGAGGTCCGTCTCCACCATTCCGGCGGCGACGGAGCGCCGCTGTTGCTGGTCCACGGCTTCGGCGCCGACCGCCGCACCTTCACCGCCAACCAGCCGGCCTTGTCGGCGGTCGCCGACGTCTGGTCGCTCGACCTGCCGGGGCACGGCGCCTCGCCATGGGCGGAGGGCGGAACGCCGTCGGCCGCCGCTTTCGCCGACGCCATCCTCAGGGCGCTCGACGCGGCGGGCGTCGACCGCGTCGATCTGGTCGGCCATTCGCTCGGCGGCGCCGTGTCGGGCGTGTTAGCCGCCCGTCATCCGGATCGCGTGCGGTCGCTGACGGCGGTCGCCGCCTCCGGACTCGGCCGGCCGGTGCCGCGCGTCTTCGTCGAGACGCTGCCGACGCTGACCGACGTCGAGGCGGCCGAGCACCTGTTGCAGCGCCTGTTCGTGAGGAAGAGCCTCGTCAACCGGCGCCTCGCCCTCTACGTGCTCGACGACCTCGAAAAGCCCGGCCGGCGGGCGGCGCTCACCCGCATCGCCGCGGCGATGACGGCGATCTCCGCCGAGGCCGACGCCGCCTTCCGCGCCGTCGCCGCGGCCGACTTGCCGCGCCTCGTCGTCTGGGGCGGCGGCGATGCCGTCAATCCGCTGGACGAGGAGCGCCTCGAAGCGGTCGGCGGCGAGCGTTGCATCATTCCCGAGGTCGGCCATCTGCCGCACGTCGAGGCGGCAGGCGTTCTCAATCGTCGGCTAGTCGCCTTCCTGGCCAAGCGGCCCGCCTGAGGAACCGTCATGTCCAGAACCACCCGCGCCACCCAGTTCCTCGACAAGGCGCGTGTCGCCTACGAGACGGTGACCTACGACTACGACCCCGACGCCGACCGCATCGGCATGCAGGCCGCCGAAGCGATCGGCGCCGAGCCGGCCCGCGTGCTGAAGACGCTGATGGCCGAGGTGGACGGCAAGCCGGTCTGCGTCGTGGTGCCGTCCGATCACGAGGTCAGCATGAAGAAGCTGGCGGCGGCCTTCGGCGGCAAATCGGCGCACATGATGAAGCCGGCCGACGCCGAGCGCGTCACCGGCTACCACGTCGGCGGCATCTCGCCCTTCGGCCAGAAGAAGCGCGTGCCGACCGCCTTCGAGGAAGCGGCGCTCGCCCACGACAGCGTCTTCATGAACGGCGGCCAACGCGGCCTTCAGGTGCAGCTGAAGCCGGCCGACGCGGTGAAGGCGCTCGACGCGAAGGCCGTGTCGCTGGTGGCGGAGTGACGCCAAAGCCGGGGACAACGCCGGCTATCCGGAATTAGGCGGTTGCCTTTCTGTTGCACTTGGGCGGGGGTGATTCTACCCATCGTGCCATGGGCAAGGAACTGATTCCCTCCGACGGCATCGAGCCGGTCAATCTCCGCGAGGCGCTGGAAGAGCGCTATCTCGCCTACGCGCTCTCCACCATCATGCACCGGGCGCTGCCCGACGTGCGCGACGGTCTGAAGCCGGTGCACCGGCGCATCCTCTACGCCATGCGCCTCCTGCGCCTCGACCCCGGCAACGCCTTCAAGAAGTGCGCCCGCGTGGTCGGCGACGTCATCGGCAAGTACCATCCGCATGGCGACGGCGCCGTCTACGAGGCGATGGTGCGCCTCGCTCAGGACTTCTCGCAACGCTATCCGCTGGTCGACGGCCAGGGCAACTTCGGCAACATCGACGGCGACAGCGCCGCCGCCCAGCGCTACACCGAGGCGCGGATGACCGAGGTGGCGCGCCTGTTGCTCGACGGGCTCGACGAGGACGCCGTCGACTTCCGCGACACCTACGATCAGGCCGACAAGGAACCGGTGGTGCTGCCCGGCGCCTTCCCGAATCTCCTGGCCAACGGTTCGGCCGGCATCGCCGTCGGCATGGCCACCAACATTCCCACTCACAACGTCGCCGAGGTCTGCGACGCGGCGATCAAGCTGATCGACGCGCCGGACACCGAGGTCGAGGGGCTCGTCGACCGTGATGCCGGCCCGATCCGTGGCCCGGACTTCCCGACCGGCGGCATCATCGTCGAGAGCGCCGAGGCCATCCTCGAAGCCTATCGCACCGGTCGCGGCGGTTTTCGCGTGCGCGCCCGCTGGCATCGCGAGGATCTCGACCGCGGCATGTGGCAGGCGGTGGTCACCGAGATTCCCTATCAGGTGCAGAAGGCCAAGCTGATCGAGAAGATCGCCGAGCTGATCACCGACCGCAAGGTACCGCTGATCGAGGACGTGCGCGACGAATCGACCACCGACGTCCGCGTCGTCATCGTGCCGAAGTCGCGCAACGTTGACGACAAGCTGATGATGGAAGCGCTGTTCCGCCTGTCGGAGCTGGAAAGCCGCTTCCCGATGAACATGAACGTGCTGTCGCGCGGCCAGGTGCCCAACGTGCTCGGCGTGCGTCAGATACTCCGCGAATGGCTGGACCACCGCCGCGAGGTGCTGATCCGCCGCTCGCAGCACCGGCTCGACCAGATCAACGCCCGCCTCGAATTGCTCGAAGGCTTCATCATCGCCTACCTCAACCTCGACGAGGTGATCCGCATCATCCGCGAGGAGGACGAGCCCAAGGCCGAACTGATCCGCGCCTTCGGCCTGACCGAGACGCAGGCCGACGCCGTGCTCAACATGCGCCTCAGGAACCTGCGCAAGCTCGAGGAAATGGAGATCCGCAAGGAGCACGCCGAGCTATCCAAGGAGAAGGCCGAGATCGAAAGCCTGCTCGGTTCCGAGAAGAAGCAGTGGAAGACGGTACGCTGGCAGATCGGCGAGGTGCGCAAGGAATTCGCCCCCGACAGCAAGATCGGCAAGCGCCGCACCACCTTCGGCAACGGTTCGGAACACGACGCCGGCGACGTGATGGAGGCGCTGATCGAGCGCGAGCCGATCACCGTCGTCGTCTCCGAGAAGGGCTGGATCCGCACGCTGAAGGGCCACATCTCCGACGTCTCCGGCCTGCAGTTCAAGGCGGGCGACGGACTGAAGCTGTTCTTCAAGGCCGAAACCACCGACAAGCTGATCGTCTTCGCCGACAACGGCAAGGTGTTCACGCTCGGCGCCGACAAGCTGCCGGGCGGCCGCTCGGCCGGCGAGCCGATCCGCCTGATGGTCGATATGGACGACGGCGCCGACGTGGTCGACGTCTTCGTGCTGAAGTCGGAGCGCAAGCTCCTGGTGGTGTCGTCGGATGGCTACGGCTTCGTCACCCCGGAGGCCGACCTCGTCGCCACCACGCGCAAGGGCAAGCAACTGCTCAACGTTTCCGCCGGGCAGAAGGCGAAGCTGATGGTGCCGGCCGACGGCGATCACGTGGCGATCATCGGCGAGAATCGCAAGTTCCTGATCTTCCCGCTGTCGCAGGTGGCCGAGATGGGGCGCGGCAAGGGCGTGCGGCTGCAGAAGTTCAAGGACGGTGGCGTCTCCGACGCGCGGGTGTTCGCCTCGGATGCCGGTCTTGTCTGGACCGATGCCTCGGGCCGCGTCTTCCAGCGGTCGATGGCCGACCTCGCCGACTGGATCGGCGACCGGGCGACCGCCGGCCGCCTGCCGCCGCTGGGATTCCCGAAATCGAACAGCTTCGGACCGCGCGGTCTCTGACGGCGCGGCCGGACTATAACGATTGAATACAACATTTGGTGTGTACGGAGACTGCCGGACGCAGCTTTTGCTGGCTTTACGGACCTGCCGAACGAATGTACAAAATGCACGCTGCCGATTTCCTCTCGGGAACGCGGCGCTAGGGATTGACCAGGGGATTCTTCATCGAGCCGCCGTCTCATCTTTAACAAGAGGTTAGGGATGGCGTTCTAAGTTGAGTCAACGCACTTCGGTGCGGTGCCTCGTTTTGAAGGCTGTCGGGCGGCGTAAGCCGCCCGGAGCTGCGATGGTGATGAGTGCTCGAACGGCAAGGCATACGGAATGACGGCAGGGCGAGACGGCAAGCGCTCGACGGCGAAAACGCTTCTGACGGTGATGTCCGCATCACTGGTTCTGGCGATCGGCGTGGCGGGTTGCGGCACAACCGAGCAAGGCCCTCTGAAATCCGCCAAGGCGAAGATTGATCCGAGATACGGCGTGGCGCCCAGCCCGCGCGTCGTCGCCATGGGCGAGGCGGTGCCGAAGGGCGGCGGCCGCGCCATGGTCGGCAAGCCCTATCGGATCGCCGGCAAGACCTACGTTCCGAAGATCGACCCCGACTACAAGGTGGTGGGCCTCGCCAGTTGGTACGGCACCGATTTCCACGGCCGCCGCACCGCCAACGGCGAAGTGTTCGACAGCGCGTCGATTTCTGCCGCCCATCCCACCATGCCGCTGCCGTCCTACGCGCGGCTGACCAGCCTCGCCACCGGCCGCTCGGTCATCGTCCGCGTCAACGATCGCGGCCCGTTCCATTCCAATCGCGTGCTCGACATGTCGCAGCGCGCCGCCGACATGCTCGGCGTCAAGCAGGCCGGCGTCGCCAAGGTTCGCGTCGAATACGTCGGCCCGGCGGCGACCGAGGGCGACGACACTGCCTTCCTGCTGGCGTCCTATCGCGGCCCGTCGCTGCAGCAGCCGGAGGAGGCGAAGCCGAACGTCATGCTCGCCGCCGTCGAGGCGCTGCCGGGCGTGAAGTCCGTGATGAACGTCTTCCACAGCGACGATGCCAGGCCCGCGCCGGCAGCACCCGCCCCGGCGGTGGTGGCCGCCGCCGCGCCGGCCGACCTCGTCGGCTCGCCGGCTCCGGCTATCGACGTGGTGCCGCTGCCGCGTCCGGTCGAGACCTTCGACTACGTGACCATCGCCTCCGCCGATCCGGCCGATTTCATCGCCGCGCCGCAGGTGGCAGCGCTGGCACCCGCTCTGGAGCCGACGTTCGCGCCGGTTGTGCCGCTGCCGCAGCCGCGCATGAGCTACAGCGATCCGGATGCCAACACCTTCCAGCCGACAGTGATGTTCGGCGATACGGTGCTGCCGCCGCTGCCGCCCAATGCCTCCGGCTATGCCGCCGACCGCGTGTCGCAGGCCTATCAGGCCGTCGACGGCGTCGAGGCCGGCACGGGTCTTTCCGAACTGGTGGGCAAGCTCGAGGGCATGGCCGGCAAGCCGGCCGCCGCCCGGCCGGCCGGTCCGGTGGTGCAGCTCGGCGTATTCGGCAATCCCGACAACGTCGCCCGGGTGAGCGGCGCGCTCGCCGCCTATGGCACGCCCGTCGTTACCGACATCACGGTCGGCGGTCGCGACATGAAGCTGATGCGCCTCACGGCCCTGACCGCGACGCCGGATGAGGCGATCGCGGCGGCCGAGGCGGCCGGCGTGCAGGGCGCCCGTCTGTTGCGCTGATCGGTTTCCGAGCGGCGGCAAGGGTGGGCGGTCGTGGCGCCGGAAGCGGGAGGTCCGGTTTCGTCGTCATGCGTGGGCTCGTTCTGGCGTTTCTTCTTTCGGCCGCGATATCGGGTCCGGCCGCCGCGCTCGAAAGCGTGGCGCCGCGCATTGCCTTGCACGACGAGACCACCGGCTCGCTGCTGATCGCCCGCGACGAGGACAAGTCCTTCGCGCCGGCCAACTTCGCCAAGCTGGTCACCGCCGCCGTGGTCTTCGAGGCGTTGAAGACCGGGGAGATCACCGACGCCACCCTCTATCCGATCAGCGAGCACGCCTGGCGCAGCGGCGGCGCGCCGGCCCGCGTCACCACCATGTTCGCGGCGGTCAAGTCCTTCGTGCCGGTCGGCGATCTGTTGCGCGGCCTCGTCGTCGACTACGCCAACGACGCCGCCATCGCGCTCGCCGAGGGGCTGGCCGGCTCGGAGGAAGCGTTTACCCTCCGCATGAACGACTACGCCGCCCGCATTGGCCTGAAAGACAGCCGCTTCGCCAACCCCACCGGCTATCCCGATCCGAAGGCCCGGACGACGCTCGCTGATATGCTGGCACTGGCCGGCCACATCCGTGCCGCCTATCCCGACCGCTATGCGCTCTACGGCCAGCCGGACTTCCTCTGGAACAAGATCAACCAGACCAACAAGACGCGCTTCATCAAGGAGCTGCCGGGCGTCGACGGCATGATGCTGGCCTTCGACGAAGCGGCCGGCTTCGGGGCGCTGATCGCCGCCGGTCGCGGCGACCGCCGCGTCACGCTGGCGGTGAGCGGCTACGGCTCGCTCGCCGATCGCGACAAGGATGTGAAGGCGTTGATCGAAGGGGCCTTTTCCGAATATGGCCGCTTTGAACTCTACCCGGCGGGCGCCGAGATCGGCAAGGTGAAGGTATTCGGCGGCGCCGTGCCGGAGGTGGCCGTCGTCGCCTCGGGCGGCGGCCCGGTCAACCTGACGCTGCCGACCGGCGACCGCTCGAAATTCCGCCTCGCCGTGGTCTATGACGGCCCGGTGCCGGCGCCGGTCAGCCGTGGCGCGCCGGTCGCCCGCCTGGAGGTGCGCATCGACGACCGCCTCTACCAGTCGGTGCCGCTGATGGCCGCCGCCGACGTGACGCGCGGCGAGCTGCGGCAGCGGGCGCTCGACGGTTTCGCCGAGATGTTCGCCGGCTGGTGGTACAGGACGATCGGGTCTATATCGATCGAGGATATCGTGAACTTGGGAGCATTGCGTGGCCGGCACCAGGGGTAGGTTCATCACCTTCGAGGGCGGCGAGGGCACCGGCAAGTCGACGCAGTCGAAGCGCCTCGCGGCGGCCCTCGAGGCGCGCGGCCTCGACGTGGTGCTGACGCGCGAGCCCGGCGGCTCGCCGGCCGCCGAGGCGATCCGCGGTCTCTTGCTGTCCGGCCGGGCACGGCCGCTCGGCGTGCTCGGCGAAGCCTATCTGTTCGCCGCCGCCCGCCTCGACCATATCGCGGAGCTGATCGAGCCGGCGCTGGCCCGTGGCGCCTTCGTCGTCTCCGACCGCTTTGCCGATTCGACCCGCGTCTACCAAGGCGCGGCCGGCGGCCTGCCGGCCGAGGTGGTCGACGGCCTCGTCAACGCCGCCATCGGCAGGACGGTGCCCGACCTAACCATCGTCATTGACGTGCCGGTCGAACTCGGGCTCGCCCGCGTCGGCCACCGGGCGGCCGGCACCGACCGCTTCGAGAGCGACGCCGTCGCCGTGCAAGAGGCACGCCGGCGGGGCTTCCTGGCGCTGGCCGACCGCTTTCCCGAGCGCTGTGTGATCATCGACGGCAGCCGCGACAAGGACGTGGTGTCGGCCGATATCCTGGCGCTGGTCGTCCGCCGCTTCGGGCTCGACGGGGAGCCGGCCCGTGGCGATTGACGACGATCGCGCCACCGAGGCCGACTGGATCGAGGGCCTGCCGCTGCCGCGCGAGCAGACGGCGCTGATCGGCCACGCCATCGCCGCCGCCGAACTGCACGAGGGCTATGCCGGCGGCCGCCTGCACCACGCCATCCTGATCACCGGCCCCAAGGGCATCGGCAAGGCGACGCTGGCCTTCCGCTTCGCCCGTTACGTGCTGAGCCATCCCGATCCCTCGAAGGCACCGCCCGCCGCGGCCGGCCTGTTGCCGGCCAACGACCGCGTCGCCGCCATGGTGGCGACCGGTGCCCATCCCAACCTCCTGCACCTCCGCCGTCCCTGGGACGACAAGGCCAAGAAGGTCAAGACGCAGCTCACCGTCGACGAGATCCGGCGCACCGTGACCTTCTTCGGCAACGCCGCCGGTGTCGACGGCTATCGCATCGCCATCGTCGACGCCGCCGACGACATGAACGTTTCGGCCGCCAACGCGCTCCTGAAGATGCTGGAGGAGCCGCCGAAGCGCTCGCTGTTCCTGGTACTCTCTCACGCGCCGGGGCGTCTGTTGCCGACCATCCGCTCGCGCTGCCGCCGGCTTTCCCTCGATCCGCTCGGCCCCGACGACCTCGACGCGGCGCTGACCACGCTCGGCCTGACGGTGGAGGAGGGCGACAAGCCGGCGCTGGCCGCCCTTGCCGAGGGCTCGGTGCGGCGGGCGGTCGAGTGCATCGAGCACGACGGCCTTGAGGTCTACCGCCAGTTCCGGGCGCTGGTCGACGGCTTCCCGCGCCTCGACCGGCCGCGTCTTCACCGTTTTGCCGACGCCGTGGCGGGCCGCAAGGGCGCCGACAGCTTCGATCTCTGCGCCGATCTCTCGCGCAACTGGCTTTCCGAGCACATGCGCCTGACCATTCGCGGCGGCGTCGAGCGGCTCAACGCTTACGCCGCCGCCTGGGAGACGGTGAACCGCATCGTCGCCGAGACCGACGGTCTCAACCTCGATCGCCGGCAGGCGGTGATTTCGCTGATGCAAAGCCTTGCGGGATGCGTAGCTAAATAGCTATTCACTGATGAGTGCCGCGCCGTTCCTCTCGGAACCGCCTCGTGACCTTCCGTCCGGCACCTTCGGAAACCTGAAGCGAACTCATGAAACCGACGTTCTACATCACGACCGCGATCAGCTACCCCAACGGGGCTCCTCACATCGGCCACGCCTACGAGGCGATGGCGACCGACGTGATGGCGCGGTTCATGCGGCTCGACGGCTATGACGTGCGCTTCCTAACCGGTACCGACGAGCACGGCATAAAGATGCTGCAGACGGCGCGCAAGGAGGGCATCACCGCCCGCGAGCTGGCCGACCGCAACTCGGCCCGCTTCCAGGAGATGGCCACTCTCCTCAACCTCTCCAACGACGACTTCATCCGCACCAGCGAGGAGCGGCACCGCGTCGCCTGCCAGGCCATCTGGAAGGCGATGGAGGCCAACGGCGACATCTACCTGAACAAGTATGCCGGCTGGTACTCGGTGCGCGACGAAGCCTATTACGGCGAGGAGGAGACCATCCTCTCCGACGACGGCATCCGTTTCGGCCCGCAGGGCACGCCCGTCGAGTGGGTGGAGGAGGAGAGCTATTTCTTCCGTCTCAGCGCCTATCAGGACAAGCTCCTGAAGCTCTATGAGGAACAGCCGGACTTCATCGGCCCTGACGAGCGGCGCAACGAGGTGATGAGCTTCGTACGTGGCGGGCTCAAGGACCTGTCGATCTCCCGCACCACCTTCGACTGGGGCATCCCGGTGCCGGGCAACGACAAGCACGTGATGTATGTCTGGGTCGACGCGCTGACCAACTACATCACCGCCCTCGGCTATCCGGACATGGACAACGAGCTGTTCCGGAAATACTGGCCGGCGCTGCACATCATCGGCAAGGACATCGTCCGCTTCCACACCGTCTATTGGCCGGCCTTCCTGATGAGTGCCGGCGTACCGCTGCCGAAGCGCGTCTTTGCCCACGGCTTCCTGTTCAACCGCGGCGAGAAGATGTCGAAGTCGGTCGGCAACGTCGTCGGCCCGCAGGAGATGGTCGACGCCTACGGCCTTGATCCGGTGCGCTATTTCTTCCTGCGCGAGGTGTCCTTTGGCCAGGACGGCAACTACAGCCACGAGGCGATCGTCGGCCGCATGAACGCCGATCTCGCCAACAACCTCGGCAACCTCGCCCAGCGCTCGCTGTCGATGATCGCCAAGAATCTCGGCGGCGTGCTGCCGGCCCCCGGCCCGCTGACCGACGCCGACAAGGCGATCCTCGACAGCGTCTACGGCCTGTTGCCAGTCTGCCGCGAGGCGATCGCCGGCCAACAGATCCATCAGGCGCTCAACGCCATCTGGGGCGTGCTCGGCGAGGCCAACCGCTATTTCGACGCCGAGGCGCCGTGGACGGTGCGCAAGACCGACGAAGCGCGCTTCGCCACCATCATGTGGGTGACGGCGGAACTCTTGCGGAACGTCGCCATCCTCATCCAGCCGGTGATGCCGGCGTCGATGGAGAAGCTGCTCGATCTCCTGGCCGTGCCAGCCGACAAGCGCGCCTTCGACAGCCTGGGCGAGGGCGGCAAGCTCATCGGCGGCGTCGCGTTGCCGGCGCCGGTCGGCATCTTCCCGCGCTATGTCGAGAAGCCGGCCGACTGACGAACCTTGATGGATGAAGCCGGAGCGCTCCGGATGGCGAAGGCCGTCCGGGGCGTTTCCGTATCCGGACTCTGCCCAGAATCGTGCCAGCCCATAATTGATGCAGCCCGATGGCCCGCTGCCGGATTCGTCGCCTTGACAGTCGGGCAGCCCGCTTCTCTGATGGCGAGCATGCGGACGCTACCAGCGGCCGCCTCCATCGGGTCTTCTCGCATGTCGAGCTATGATGTCGTGATCGTCGGCGGCGCCGTTACCGGCTCGTCGGCCGCCTATCACCTTGCCGCCAACCCCGACTTTGCCGGCAAGGTGCTGGTGCTGGAGAAGGACCCGTCCTACCGGACATGCGCCTCGGCGTTGTCGGCGGCGTCGATCCGCCAGCAGTTCTCGACGGCCATCAACATCAGGATTTCGCTATACGGCATTGAATTCATTCGCCATATCGGCGATTGGCTGGACGTGGACGGCGACCGGCCGGATATCGGTTTCCACGAGGACGGCTATCTCTATCTCGCCTCCGCGGCCGGCCGCGACACGCTGGCCCGAAACCACGCGCTGCAAGTGGCGCTCGGCGCCGACATCGTCTTTCTGGAGCCGGATGAACTGGCGGCGCGCTTTCCCTGGCTGTGCGTCGACGATCTCGCTGCCGGCTGCTTCGGCTGTTCGGGCGAGGGCTGGTTCGACGGCTACGGCCTGATGCAGGCGTTCCGCCGCAAGGCCCGATCGCTCGGCGTCGACTACCGGCCGGCCCGTGCCGCCAGCATCGTCGTCGAGAACGGCCGGGCGACCGGCGTCCGCCTCGACGACGGCGAGGTGATCGGCGCCGGCACGGTGATCAACGCCGCCGGCGCCGACGGTCGCCGGCTGGCCGCCACGGCCGGCATCGACATCCCCGTAACCGTGAAGAAGCGGATGATCTTCACCTTCAGGGCCGAGGACCGCATCGAGCGCTGTCCGCTGCTGATCGACCCCAACGGCACCTATGTGCGCGGCGACGGCGACGGCTTCATCTGCGGTGCCGCGCCGCCGGCCGATGCCGACCCCGAGGCAGCGGACGATTTCGACGTCGACTGGACGCTGTTCGAGGAGCACATCTGGCCGACCATCGCCGCCCGCGTGCCGGCTTTCGAGCGTATCCGGCCGGGCGCCGCCTGGGCCGGCCACTACGACATGTGCGGCCACGACGACAACGTGCTGCTCGGCGCTCTGCCGGAGCTGCCCAATTTCCTGCTCGCCAACGGTTTCTCCGGCCATGGCCTGCAACAGGCGCCCGCCGTCGGCCGCGGCCTCGCCGAACTCGTCGCCTATGGCGGCTATCGCAGCCTCGATCTCTCGGAACTATCGCCCGTCCGCCTCCGCGATGGCCGGACGGTGCGCGAGAGGAACATCGTCTGACGAAAAAAGGCCGGCGGAATTGTGCCGCCGGCCTCCGTTCCATCCCTCGATCGGCCGGGTGGACAGCCACGCGGGATGGACTCGATGGCGGATCAGTCGCCGGCCGGCCGGCGCTGCAGCCAGCGGGCGAGCTGCTGCCGCACGGCATGGACCGTGCGGGCCACCGGCGCCGCCGTGTCGTAGAAAGCCTGCTCGGCATCGGGGGTGTATGCCGACGCGGGGTAGCGAAGGCGCTCACGGGCGATGAAGAAGGTCAGGATGTCCTGCATGATGGTCTCCGAATTGGTTCGGAAACCGGTATAGTCGCTCAAAAAAACGATTCATACGGTCGTTTTCGCAAGGCATCTTTCAAAACTGAATGATCCCCGGGCGGCCGGCCCCGCGGATCCCAACCGTCCCTGGATGATGACCCGCGGTGATGGCGGACGCCCGGCCTTCGGTCAGGCGGTGCCGCCGTTGACGGCCGGCTTCACCTTGTTGCCGAGAAGCTCGATCGAATGCAGCGCCGCCGCGTGCGGCAGCTCCGGCCCCTGCAGGAGCAGGGTGATGCGGTCGATGCCGCCGAGCGACTCGTCGATGTGGCGGACCTTGGCGACGATCTCCTTCGGCCCGCCGATCATCAGCGCGCCGGTCGGCCCGCGCAGCGCGTCGTATTGAGCGCGCGTCGTTGGCCCCCAGCCGCGCTCACGGCCGATCTTGGAGAAGGTACGCTCGTAGCCCGGCCAGTAGATGTCGGCTGCTTCCTCCGCCGTGTCGGCCAGGAAGCCGACGGCGTGGATGCCGACGCTGAGCTTCTCCGAAGGATGGCCGGCCTCGGCGCCCGCCTTGCGGTAGAGGTCGATCAGCGGCCGGAAGCGATGCGGCTCGCCGCCGATGATCGCCACCACCAGCGGCAGACCCAAAAGACCGGCCCGCACGAAGGAGGCCGGCGTGCCGCCGACGCCGATGCGAACCGGCAGCGGGTTCTGCACCGGCCGCGGATAGACGCCCTGGCCGGTCAGCGGCGCGCGGTGCTTGCCCGACCAGTGGACGTTGACCTGATCGCGGACGGCCAGCAGCAGGTCGAGCTTTTCCGCGAACAGCTCGTCGTAGTCACGGAGGTCGTAGCCGAACAGCGGATAGGATTCGATGAACGAGCCGCGGCCGACGATGATCTCGGCCCGGCCGTTGGAGATCAGGTCGAGCGTCGCGAACTGCTGGAACACCCGCACCGGGTCGTCCGAGCTGAGCACCGACACGGCGCTGGCGAGTCGGATGGTTTTCGTGCGGGCCGCCGCCGCCGCCAGCACCACGGCCGGCGACGAGGCGAGATATTCCTCGCGGTGGTGCTCGCCGATGGCGAACACGTCGAGCCCGGCGGCATCCGCCGTCTCGATCTCCTCGAGAAGCCGCGCCATGCGCTCGGCGTCGCCGGTCTTGCTGGCCGGGGTCCAGGTGGTCGAGACGAAGCTGTCGATGCCGAATTCCATGGTCGAATATCCCGAATGAGAAGAAGGGGCGGGGTTCCGATCAATTTGGACGTTACCGCGCAACCGCAAAAGGGGGCGATCGTTCAGTCTGGGTGAAAGATGTGTCGTCCATTACGTGGCTTTGCGTAACGGCTGGGACGACTAAGTTCAAGCCATCCATTCCGCCGGCAAGGCCGGCTCTCGTTGAGGAAAATCCGACATGGCCAAGGTTCTCGTTCTCTACTACTCCGCCTACGGTCACATCGAGACGATGGCGAACGCCGTTGCCGAGGGCGTCCGCTCGGTCGGCGCCAGCGTCGACGTCAAGCGCGTGCCCGAGCTGGTGCCCGAGGACGTCGCCAGGGCATCCTACTACAAGGTCGATCAGGCAGCGCCGATCGCCAAGCCCGACGAACTGGTCAACTACGACGCCATCATCGTCGGCGCCGGCACCCGCTACGGCACCGTCGCCTCGCAGATGCGCAACTTCCTCGACCAGACCGGCGCCCTGTGGGCCACCGGCAAGCTGGTCGGCAAGGTCGCCTCGGCCTTCACCTCGTCGGCCACCCAGCACGGCGGCCAGGAATCGACCATCCTCGGCCTGATCCCCACCTTCCTGCACCACGGCATGGTCTACGTCGGCCTGCCCTATGCCTTCCAGGGCCAGATGGGCGTCGAGGCCGTCAAGGGCGGCTCGCCCTACGGCGCTTCCACCATCACCGACGGCGACGGCTCGCGCCAGCCGTCCGAGGTCGAGCTGGAGGCCGCCCGCTACCAGGGCGCCCACGTGGCGAAGATCGCCGCCAAGCTGTTTGGCTGATCATATCGGCTCGATGTGGAAAGCCCCGGAATCCCAGCGGTTCCGGGGCTTTCAGCCGTCTTGCGGCCGGGCGCGCTCGTAAAGGTCGACCGGCGTGCCGTCGCTGCCGGCAATCGTGGAGGTGCGGGCATAGCCGGCCCCTTTGGCCAGCCGGATCGACGCGGCGTTGGCCGGCTCGATCAGGCAGGTGGTGAGGGGAAAGCGCGCCGTCCGGTCGGCCCAGCCGAGGCAGGCGGTCAGCGCCTCCGAGGCATATCCCCGGCCATGGGCGGCTGGAACGAAGGCCCAGCCGGCTTCCGGCAACCCCTTGATAGGCAGATCGATCGGCCGCTTGAAGTCGGAAAAGCCGATTTCGCCGATGAAGGCTCCGTCGTCCTTCCGTTCCACCGCCCAGAAGCCGTAGCCCATGACGATCCAGTGGCCGGCATAGCGCAGGTAGCGCATCCAGCTTTCGTGCTCGGTGGCCGGCCGGCCGGAGATGAAGCGCGTCACCTCCGGATCCGCCCACATGGCGGCGAGTGCCGGGAAATCGTCCCGCCGGTGTCCTCTCAGGATCAGCCGGTCAGTCTCGATCTCCGGCGCTCGCGTCCTACGGCTCTGTGGCATCGCCCACCCCGCATCGGTATAGTGCCGCTTTATCAGATTCGACGGAGAACGAGCCTCATGCGGTGTCCTTATTGCGGCAACGAAGACAGCCAGGTGAAGGACAGCCGCCCGACCGAAGACGGTACCGCCATCCGCCGCCGTCGCGTCTGCACGGCTTGCGGCGGCAGGTTCACCACCTTCGAGCGCGTGCAACTGCGCGAACTCACCGTCATCAAGCGGTCCGGCCGGCGCGTGCCCTTCGACCGCGACAAGCTGATGCGCTCGGTGCAGATCGCGCTCCGCAAGCGGCCGGTCGAGACCGAGCGGGTCGAGCGGATGATCAACGGCATCGTCCGCCAGCTCGAGAGCATGGGCGAGAGCGAGATCGAGGCCGGGCTGATCGGCCGGCTGGTCATGGAGGGCCTGAAGACCCTCGACGACGTCGCCTACGTCCGCTTCGCCTCCGTCTATCGCGACTTCCGCGAGGCCAAGGACTTCGAGAGCGTGCTCGGCGAACTCAGCGCCGACAGCGAGTGAGCCGGGCGATGACGGTGGCGCGCGGCCAGCCGACCGAACTCGACCGCCGCTTCATGGCCGCCGCCATTTCCCTCGGCTGGCGCAACGCCGGCCTTGCCCGGCCGCATCCGTCGGTCGGCGCCATCCTGGTGCGCAAGGGGCCGGACGGCTTCGAGGTGATCGCCCGCGCCGTGTCGGCGCCCGGCGGACGGCCGCACGCCGAGGCGCTGGTGCTGGCCGCCGCCGGCCAGCGGGCGAGGGGGGCGACGCTCTACGTCACGCTGGAGCCCTGCCTCAACGGCGGCGCGGCGCCGTCCTGCGTCACTTCGATCGTCAACGCCGGCATCGCCCATGTGGTGGTCGGCATCGAGGACCCCGACCCGCGCTACACCGGCCGCGGCCTCGCCGTGTTCGAGCGCAACGGCATCCGGGTGACCAGCGGCGTCCACGCCGGCGAGGCGGCGCTGCTGCACGCCGGCCACATCGCCCTGTCGCGGCTCGACCGGCCGCACGTCCACCTCCGGCTGATGCTCAGCGCCGACGGCTGCGTCGAGCGCACCGGCGAGGGCACCCGGCCGATCGCCTCGGCCGCCGCCCGCGCCCACGGCTTCGGCATGCGGCTGTTGCATGATGCGGTGATGGTCGGCTGCGGCACCATCGTCGCCGACGATCCGCGCCTCACCGCCCGCCTGCCGGGCTGCGAGGCCCGCTCGCCGGTGCGTGTCGTCATCGATGCCGAGGCGCGCACGCCACTGGACGCCAATGTGGTGGCTCTGGCCCGCGTTTCGCCGACCTGGATCTTCGTGGCGCCAGACGCGCCGGAGGAGCGGGTGAGGGCGCTGGCCCAGCGCGGCGTGCTGGTACTGACCGCCGAGCGCGAGACGTCCGGCCGCATCGACCTCGCCGACGTGCTGTTCCAGATGGGCCGGCTCGGCATTGGCTCGGTGCTGGCCGAGGGCGGGGCGCGGCTGTCGCGGTCGCTGTTGGAAGCCAGCATGGTCGACGAGGCGACGGTGATCACCTCGGAGCAATCGGCCGGTGGCGAGGTACCCGACCTGCCGCTGACCCAGCTTTCCGAGCCCGGTGCCTTCCGCATCGTTGCCGGCCGGTCGTTCGGCGACGACCGGCTGCTGCATCTCGCCCGCATCGACGGCCGCACCTCGATTCATGACATCCGCCTACCCGTAAGGCCTATCCGCAGACCTATTGCGGAACCTCTGTGATTTTGCCAACCTCGCGGCGGTAAAGGATATGCAAGACCGCACGGGGACCGTGATGACCCTTCAGACGACCGTCCAGGCCGTGAACGGCCTGGGTGCCAAGGCCTTCATGGCCACCTTCGGCGACGTTGCCGAGTATTCTCCCTGGGTGGCCGAGGCCGCCGAGGAAATGCGCCCCTTCCGCGATCGCGAGGCCATTGTCGCCGCCTTCGAGCAGGCGCTGCGCGCTGCCGGCCGCGCCGCCAAGCTGGCGCTGATTCGCGCCCATCCCGATCTCGCCACGCGCGCGCGCTCCATTCCCGACGACTCGCGCCGCGAGCAGGCCGGCGCCGGGCTCGACGCGCTGTCGCCGGAGGAGTTCGCCCGCTTCGAGGCGCTGAACAAGGCCTACCGCGAACGCTTCGGCTTCCCCTTCATCTACGCGGTGCACGGCGCCACCAAGGCGGACATCCTGGCGTCTTTCGAGGAGCGGCTTGGCAACAGCCCCGAGAGGGAATTCGAGCGGGCGCTCGACGAGATTGTCCGCATCTTCCGCTTCCGCATCGAGGACCGGATCGCACCGTGAGGACACCGGGGGAACTCGGCGCCCGAGCCGAGGCCATGCTGGCCGAACTTGCCGCCTTCAGCGACGGTGATACCGGGCTGACGCGCCTCTACCTGTCGCCCGCCCACCGCCGGGCCGCCGATCATGTCGCCGGCTGGATGCGCGCCGCCGGCCTCGACACCACCGTCGATCCGCTCGGCACGGTGCGCGGCCGATGGAAGCCGGAGCGGAAGCGCCGGCTGCTGATCGGCTCGCACATCGATACGGTGGTCGACGCCGGCCGCTACGACGGCATGCTCGGCGTCGTCGCCGGCATTCTCGCCGTCGAGGAGATCGCGGCGCGCGGGCTCGTGCTGCCGTTCGGCATCGACGTGCTGGCCTTCGGCGACGAGGAGGGGGTGCGCTTTCCGACCACGCTGGTGTCCAGCGCGGCGGTGGCCGGCTGCCTCGTGCCGTCCGATCTTGACGCCCGCGACGTCGAGGGCGTGTCGCTGCGCGAGGCGTTGGTCGCCTTCGGCGGCGATCCCGAGGCGGCCGCCTCAGCCGCCTATGGCCGCGACGAGGCCGTCGCCTATCTCGAAGTGCACATCGAGCAGGGGCCGGTGCTGGAAGCCGAGGGTCTGCCGCTCGGCGTCGTCACCTCGATCGCCGGCCAGTCGCGCTTTGCGATCACCGTGATCGGCGAGGCCGGCCACGCCGGCACCGTGCCGATGGCGCTGCGCCGCGACGCGCTGGCCGCCAGCGCCGAAATGATGCTGGCCATCGAGGAGGTGGCCCGCCGGGGCGCCGCCCACCAGATGGTGGCCACCGTCGGTCGCATTGCCGCGAGGCCCGGCGCCGTCAACGTCATCCCGGCCGATGTGACCTTCACCCTCGACATCCGCGCCGATGCCGACGCGCCGCGCCATGCCGCCATCGCCGAACTGGAAACGCGCCTCCTGACCATCGCGACGGGCCGCAAGGTCTCCACCCGCATGGAGAAGTTCTTCGAGAGCCCGACGACGCCCTGCGCCGTACGCCTGCAGGAGGCTTTCGCCGGTGCCCTCGGCGATCTTGGTCTCGGGGAGCGGCGACTCGCGTCCGGCGCCGGCCACGACGGCCACGCCATGCACCATCTGACCGACGTCGGCATGCTGTTCGTGCGCTGCCGCGGCGGCATCAGTCACAACCCGGCCGAATTCGCCACCGTTGACGACATGGGCCTTGCCGTGGAAGCCTTGGTCGGGGCCGCCGCGCGGCTGGCGGCGGACGCCGCATCATCGGGGGACCGGACATGAAAGCCATCGTCGACGCCGCCTTCGCGGCCGAGGTCGACTTCCTGAAAGCGCTGGTGAGGGTGCCGAGCGACAATCCGCCCGGCGACTGTGCCGCCATCGCCGAGGTGGCCGCCGACCGGTTGGAAGCTCTCGGCTTCACCGTCGAGCGGCACCCGGTGCCGGAGCCTTTCGTGCGCCAGAACGGCATGCGTTCGGTGACCAACCTGATCGTCCGCCACGTGTTCGGGGCCGGCAAGGGGCCGGTGATCGCCCTCAACGCCCACGGCGACGTGGTACCGCCCGGTTCCGGCTGGACCATGCAGCCTTATGGCGCCGAGGAGCGGGGCGGGGCGGTCTACGGCCGCGGCGCCGCCGTCTCCAAGTCCGACTTCGCCACCTACGCCTTCGCGCTGAAGGCGCTGATCGCCTCCGGCCTGCCGCTCGACGGCACGGTGGAGCTGCATTTCACCTTCGACGAGGAGGCCGGCGGCTTCGTCGGCCCGGCCTTCCTGATCGAGCAGGGCCTGTCGAAGCCCGACTACGCCATTTCCGCCGGCTTCTCCTACGCCATCACCACCGCCCACAACGGCGTGCTGCACATGGAGATCGTCGTGCGCGGCCGGCAGGCGCACGCGGCGATGCCCGAAACCGGCGTCGACGCGCTGGAGCACGCCGTTCCCATCCTGAAGGCGCTCTACGACGAGCGGCATCGGCTCGGCGGCATCGTGTCGGCCGAGAAGGGCATCGGCTCGCCCAAGCTGACCGTCGGCCTGATCTCCGGCGGCATCAACACCAACGTGGTGCCCGACCGTGTCGCCTTGCGCCTCGATCGCCGGCTGATCCCCGAGGAGGTCGGCACCGAGGTCGAGGAGAAGCTGGTGGCGCTGATCGGCGCGGCGGCGCCGAAGGTCGACGGCCTGGAGGTCGAATGCCGGCGCATCATGCTGGCCGAGCCCCTGCGCGAGTTGCCCGGCGCTGATCGGCTGGTGGCGGCCATCTCCGGCCATGCCAGGGAGGTGCTCGGCGTCGACGTCGAGCCGACCGGCGTGCCGCTCTACACCGACGCCCGCCACTATTCGGCCGCCGGCATCCCCACCGTGCTCTACGGCGCCGGCCCGCGCTCCATCCTGGAAGCCAACGCCCACGCCGCCGACGAGCACGTCCGCCTCTCCGACCTCAAGGCGGCGACCGAGGTGATCGCCCTGACGCTGCGGGACCTGCTCACGGCGTAAAGCACGGGCCGCATTGAAAACGCGGCGGACCGAGGTTACATGTAACGAAAAGGAGTCCGCCGCCATGCCGATGCCCGTTGGAGCGCGCGTCCGCAAGCGCCGCGAGGTGCTGCGATCGGCCGGCCTCAGGCCGGTACAGATCTGGGTGCCCGATACCCGCCGCCCCGGCTTCGCCGAGGAATGCCGCCGTCAGTCGGGTATTGCGGCGGCGGCCGACGCCGGTGATCGCGCACTGGGGGATTTCCTCGACGCAGCGCTGGTCGACATCGTCGGAGACGAGGCGTGAGGCGGGGTGACCTCGTCACCGTCGCCATGCCGGGCGATTACGGCAAGCCGCGTCCGGCGCTGGTCATTCAGTCCGATCTTTTTGATGCCACTGGAACGCTGACGGTGCTGCTGCTCACCAGCACGCTGGTCGAGGCGCCGCTGTTGCGGCCGACGGTGCAGCCATCGGCGGATAATGGCCTTCAGGCCATCTCGCAGGTGATGATCGACAAGGCGATGTCGGTGCGGCGCGATCGCGTCGGCGCAGTCATCGGCCGGTTGGACGAGGAAACGATGCTGTCCGTCGCCCGCTCGCTGGCGGTGTTCCTCGGAATCGCCTGAGGACTGCCCCCGTTTACCCCATCGTGCCCCAGAGGTCGTAGGCGTCGGCACGCTCGATCTTCGCCGTAACGATGTCGCCGACGCGCATCGGCCGGCGGCTCGAAAGGTGGACGGCGCCGTCGATCTCCGGCGCGTCCCACTTGGAGCGGCCCTTGGCGACCGTGCCGTTCGCCTCGTCGATGATGACGGCGATGCGTTTTCCGACGCGCCGTTGCAAGAGCTTGGTCGAAATGCCCTGCTGGTGCGCCATGAAGCGGTGCCAGCGGCGCTCCTGCTCCTCGGGCGGCACGGCGGGCAAGCCTAGGTCGTTGGCGGCGGCGCCCTTCACCGGCTCGTACTTGAAGCAGCCGACGCGCTCGAGCTTCACCTCGGTGAGCCAGTCGAGCAGCATCTCGAAATCCTGCTCCGTCTCGCCGGGGAAGCCGACGATGAAGGTAGAGCGGATGGCGAGGTCGGGACAGACCTCGCGCCATTTGCGGATGCGGTCGGCGGTCTTTTCCTGATGGGCCGGCCGGCGCATCGCCTTCAGCACCGTCGGCGAGGCATGCTGGAAGGGAATGTCGAGATAGGGCAATACCTTGCCCTCGGCCATCAGCGGGATCACCTCGTCGACATGCGGGTAGGGGTAGACGTAGTGGAGGCGTACCCAGATGCCGAATTCGGACAGCGCCTCGGCGAGGTCGTGGAAGCGCGCCTTCACCTCGCGGTCCTTCCAGATGCCGGACTGGTACTTGATGTCGACGCCGTAGGCCGAGGTGTCCTGCGAGATGACCAGCAATTCCTTGACGCCGGCTGTGGCCAGCTTCTCCGCCTCGCGCAGCACGTCGACCACCGGGCGCGACACCAGATCGCCCCTGAGCTTGGGGATGATGCAGAAGCTGCACCGGTTGTGGCAGCCCTCGGAAATCTTCAGATAGGCGTAGTGGCGCGGCGTCAGCTTGACGCCCTGCGGCGGCACCAGGTCGAGGAACGGATCGTGGGCCGGCGGGATCGCCGCGTGCACGGCGCCCATCACGCTCTCGTAGGCCTGCGGGCCGGTGATCGCCAGCACGCCGGGAAAGGCGTCGCGGATCTGCTCTGGCTCGGCGCCCATGCAGCCGGTGACGATTACCTTGCCGTTCTCGGCCATCGCCTTGCCGATGGCGTCGAGGCTTTCGGCCTTGGCGCTGTCGAGGAAGCCGCAGGTATTGACGATCACCACGTCGGCGCCGTCGTGGCGGCGGGCGATCTCGTAGCCCTCGGAGCGGAGGTGGGTGACGATGCGCTCGCTGTCGACCAGCGCCTTCGGGCAGCCGAGGCTGACGAAGGAAATCTTCGGAGCGGTGTCGGGGCGGGCATCGAGGGTCATTTGCGGCGAAATCCTGAGTTTGGCGGCCGAGATGGATGGAGAGCTTTTCCCCCGCCGTCAAGAGGACCGACGTCAATTCGCCGGAATCGGCTGGTTCTCATACCCATGCGGAACGTCACGCGACGATCACCTTTTGCGGCGCGACGAAAAGGAAATCGCAAAGACTTGGGTGCTAGTGTATGTTCCCGGCAACAACGACAATAACGAGGCTTCATGCGCTCCCCGACGTCCCGTGCCCTGAGGCCGCTCACCGCCGCCGTTCTGGCTGCCGTTTTCCTTGCCGGCTGCGCCAGCGGACCATCCGACTTCCTGCCTGTGGCGTCCAACGACGCGCCGCAGAAATCGATGGTCCGCGACCCCAGCCAGCAGGCGGCGCTGGCCGCCGCGCTCGCCGCCCAGAGCCGGGGCGATCGCATGCCTTCCGACGACGCTTCGACCATGATGGCGCTGTCGGTGGCGCGCCAGCAGCAGAACGAGGAAGCGCAGGCATTGTTGCGCGAGACCGAGGTTGCCTTCCAGCCCGCCAAGGCAGCGGCCTGCGATCCCTATTCGGTCGATCCGGCGGCGGCCTGCCCGGCCCCGAGTGCCGCGAAGACCCCCTGAAGCCCCTCTGACGCCGCATTCGCTCCGTCAAATCAGTGCATCGACAGCTGCTGGCCGAGATAGAAGGCCGGCAGGCATCTGATGCCGGCCGCCTCTGCCTTGCCGCATTGCGCGGCCGCGTCGGCGGCGTTGCGGAACGGCCCGGCAATCAGCAGCAGCTCGGTGCGGCCGCTTCGATCGCGGATGGTGGCAAGACCGTCCAGCCCCTCGAACAGCGCCGGATGCTGCCGCACGAGGTCCGACCACGCCCTCTTCAGCGTGGTGAGGTCGCCGTAGGTGCCAAGCTCCATGCCGAACTGGGTGTAGGCGGCGGCGCTGTCCGGCGCGGCGTTGGTCGGCATCAGTCCGTCGAAGTCGAGCGAGGCCGTCGGCCGGCCGGTGGCGGCGCCAGGCGTTGCCGCCGACGGCGAGCCAATGCTGCCGGTCATCTCCGAGAAGCGGCTTTCGATGTGGTCGAGCCGTTTCGACAGGGACTCGATCTGGCCGCCGAGCCGCTCGGTGGCCTGCCGCAGCGCGGCGTTCTCGATGCGGACCTTGGCCAACTCGGTGGCGAGATCGCCGTCGCGCGCCGGTGCGCCGACCATGTCGCTGCGGCCGCCGGTGGCAGCGGCGGAGGAGCCGGTCTCGATCGTTGGCCGGCCGAACGCAGCAGCGGCGTCGCGGGTCGGGTTGCCGTAGACGAGGGCGACGATGGCGAACAGCAGCGCCAGGCCCGCCACGGCAAACCACACCGACAGCGCAAAGGCGCCGGAACCGGACGAACCGCTCCCGCCGCCAAATCTGTCGTCACGCTCGCCGTTCACGAGAACACCCCAACGCCGAAAGGCCGCATTTCGGCCAGTCTGTTCCATAAGAGGTTACGAAGTTGATTCCCTCAAGGACAATGAGCCTCCGTGGTCGCGGTCACCGTGCTTACCCACGGGTGTTTCGCCCCCAGCGACGCATCCTGACGGGAAAGCGCGCCGCTCCCAACGGAAAACTTCACTTGTTCGCCATAGGCGGGCAATATGGAGGGGTGGTCGGGCAATGAATCGGAAGGACCGGCGGGCGTGACGAGATTGCGGAACTATTTCCTGACCGGCCTTCTGGTGGCCGGCCCGGCCGGAATCACCATCTACATCACCTGGTCGATGGTGTCGTGGATCGACAGCTGGGTGAAGCCCTACCTGCCGGAAGCCTATAATCCGGACACCTATCTGCCATTCCGCGTTCCCGGCTATGGCCTGGTGGTCGCCGTCCTGGTGATCACGCTGATCGGCTTTCTGACCGCCAACATCGTCGGCGCCTCGATCTTTTCCTTCTCCGAGAACATCTTCGACCGCATGCCGCTGGTGCGCAACCTCTACAAGGGGCTGAAGCAGATCTTCTCGTCGGTGCTGGCCGACAAGGGCAACTCCTTCAAGCAGGCGGCGCTGGTGCGCTTTCCGCACACCGGCCTGTGGACGATCGGCTTCGTTGCCGGCGCGACGCGCGGCGAGGTGGCCGAGCGGCTGGAGGGCGGAGATGACATGCTCACCGTCTACGTGCCGACCACGCCCAACCCGACCGGTGGCTATCTGGTTTTCATCCGGCGGGAGGACGTCGTCGTCCTCGACATGACGGTCGAGGACGCCGCCAAGTTCGTCATCTCCTTCGGCCTCGTCACCGCCCAGTCGGCCGATGCCGCCGACGGCCTGATCCGCAACCTCGCCAAGGGCATCGACCGTCAGCTGGTGACCACCGACGAATCGGAACGGCCGCCCCATTCGGTCCACGAGCCGTCGTAAATGGCCACATCGCTCGCCCCGATCACGTCGAGGGCGAGCGCGATTACCGCCGCCGACACGCCCGAGCCGCAGCTGGCGATCACCGGCTTCTGCGGATCGACGCCGCGGGCCGCGAACAGCGCCCGGAGGTCGGCCGCCGACTTCAGCCGGCCGTCCTCGATCAACTCGCCGTATGGCAGGTTGATGGCGCCGGGCATGTGACCCGAGCGCAGGCCGGCGCGCGGCTCCGGCTCGCGGCCGGAGAAGCGGCCGGGCGAACGGGCGTCGACGATCTGCGCCGGTCCGCCGAGTGCCGCCTTCACCTCGTCGAAGTCGCGAACGGCCGCCGGATCGAAACGGGCCGCGAAGGTGGCCGGCGCCGACGCCGGCTCGCCTGCCTCGAGCGGCAGACCGGCGGCGATCCAGGCCGGCAGGCCGCCGTCGAGCAGCACCACGTCGCGCGCGCCCATGATGCGGAAGCTCCACCAGACGCGCGGCGCCGAGAACAGGCCGACGCTGTCGTAGACGACGATGGTCGCGCCATCGCGGATGCCGAGCGCCCCAACCGCCGCCGCGAAGGCGTCCGGCGTCGGCAGCATGTGCGGCAGCGGCGAGGTCGTGTCGGCGATGGCGTCGAGGTCGAAGAATACGGCGCCGGGGATGTGGCCGGCCAGATACTCGGCCCGGCCGCTGCGGCCGGCCGCCGGCATGTGCCAGGAGCCGTCGACGACGGTGACGTCGGGATCGCCGATATGGCGGGACAGCCAGTCGGCGGTGACGAAATGGCGGTCGGGATGCGCGGCCATCGGAAGTCCTCCGGGTGAGAGCGTCAGGCCGCCTCGGCCGGCGGGCCGAAACGCAGGCGGACGCGACGGTTGATGCGGCCCTTGTTCTCGATCTTGGTGATGTGGACCTCGCCGATTTCGCCCGTCGATCGCACATGCGTGCCGCCGCAGGGCTGAAGGTCGATGTCGGCACCAATGCGGACCAGCCGCACCCGGCCGGCGCCGGTCGGCGGCTTCACCTTCATCGTCTTGACCAGCGCCGGATTGGCGGCCAGTTCCTCGTCGGTGATCCACTCGGTGGTGACGGCATGATCGGCGCGGATCAGCGCGTTGAGCGCCTCGGTGGCCGACACCTTCTCCACCGTCTCGCCGTCGGGCAGGTCGAAGTCGAGCCGGCCCTCCTCGACGCCCACCTGGCCACCGGTGACCGGATAGGGCAGCACGACGGAGAGGAGGTGCATGGCCGTGTGCATGCGCATCAGCGCGTGGCGGCGCGCCCAATCGACTCGCTGCAAGATGGTCTGGCCGAGCTGCGGCAACTCATGCCCATCCTCCGGAACGAGGATAATGGATGATCTGTCAGGGCTGTAGACGGCGTTCTTGATGTTGGATACGAAGCCCGTCCCCCATTCGATGGAGCCGATGTCGCCGGGTTGGCCGCCGCCTTGCGGATAGAAGATCGACCGGTCGACCCAGAGGCCGCCGTCGGTGCCGACGGCGGTGACCGTCGCTTCGGCTAGCTCCAGATAGGGGTTGTCGAGGTACAGGGCCTCGGTCATTGCTTGTCCTCCGTCAGACCGCCTCGAAGGGCGGTTCCAATCTGGCCGGCGCATCCAGCCACGCCGGCACCGGCAGTCCCTTGGCTCTCAGGAACGCCGGATTGTAGAGCTTCGACGCATAGCGGGCGCCACCGTCGCAAAGCACGGTGACGATGGTGTGTCCCGGTCCGAGTTCACGAGCCAGTGCCATGGCGCCGGCGACGTTGATGCCCGAGGAGCCGCCGAGATAAAGACCTTCATGCTCGACGAGGTCGAACAGCACGGCAAGCGCCTCGGCGTCGGAGATGCGGCAGGCGAAGTCGACCGGCGCGCCCTCAAGGTTGGCGGTGATGCGGCCCTGGCCGATGCCCTCGGTGATCGACGAGCCCTCGGCTTTCAACTCGCCCGTCGTGTAGTAGCTGTGGAGCGCGGCGCCATGGGGATCGGCGAGGCCGATCCGGACGTCCGGCTTCAGCGCCTTGAGGCCGATGCCGACGCCGGCCAGCGTGCCGCCCGAACCGACGGCGCAGATGAAGCCGTCGACCTTGCCGCCCGTCTGCTCGTGGATCTCGCGGGCCGTCGTCTCGATATGGGCCTGCCGGTTGGCGACATTGTCGAACTGGTTGGCCCAGACGGCGCCGTTCGGCTCGCTGTTCGCCAACTGCTCGGCGAGGCGGCCCGACAGCTTCACGTAGTTGTTGGGGTTGCGATAGGGCACGGCCGGCACCTCCACCAGTTCGGCGCCCACCATGCGCAGATAGTCCTTCTTCTCCTGCGACTGCGTCTCCGGGATGACAATCACCGTCTTGAGGCCGAGGGCGGCGCCGACCATCGTGAGGCCGATGCCGGTGTTGCCGGCCGTGCCCTCGACGACGGTGCCGCCGGGTACCAGGCGGCCGGATTTCATGGCATCGCGGATGATGTAGAGGGCGGCCCGGTCCTTCACCGACTGGCCCGGATTCATGAACTCGGCCTTGCCGAGAATGTCGCAGCCGGTGGCTTCGGAGGCGCGCTTGAGGCGGATCAGCGGCGTGTTGCCGATGGTGTCGAGAATGCTGGCCGTCATGAAAAGACGCCTCCGCGGACGTTGCGGCGGCACCATCAGCCGACGACGCGCGCGCCGTCAAGCAATACCATTTTCCGTGTATGGTTCGTCGGGGAGGATCGTCCAGCCGCTGGACGTCAGGTATTCGAGCGGCTTGTAACGGCGCTTGTAATCCATCTTGCGCGAGCCGCGCACCCAGTAGCCGAGGTAGAGATAGGGCAGGCCGCGCCGCCGCGTCCGCTCGATATGGTCGAGAATCATGAAGGTGCCGAGCCCGTCGCGCTGCATGTCGGGCTCGTAATAGGAGTAGACCATCGACAGGCCGTCGATCAGCACGTCGGTCAGCGCCGCGCCGATCAGCGGGCCGTCGCCCATGCCGGACAGGAAGGTGTTGATGCCGCGCCGCCGGTATTCCACCAGCATGGTGTCGACGTGCGTCTCCTCGACCATGGCGGCATAGTCGCCCACCGTCATGTCCACCATGCCGCCGTCGGCGTGACGGGCGTCGAGATAGGAGCGGAACAGGGAATACTGCTCGCCGGTGGCGGCCGGCGGCAGTTCGGCGCCGATCAGGTAGCCGTTGCGGGCGTAGTTGCGGCGCTGGCTCTTGTCGGGCCGGAAGTCGTCGACGCGCACCCGCACCGACACGCAGGCGCGGCAATCCTCGCAGGCCGGGCGATAGGCGATGTTCTGGCTGCGCCGGAAGCCGCCGTGGCTGAGGATGGAGTTCATCGCCGATGCGCGCTCGCCCACCATGTGGGTGAACACCTTCCGTTCCGTCTTGCCCGGCAGGTAGGGACAGGAGGACGGCGCGGTCAGGAAGAATTGCGGGGCGTCGGTCGGATGCTGCGTCATGGGGCCGTATGTCGGTCTGTTCCGCCGATCTTGGCATCTTTCGCCGGCTCTGGCGAGATACCAAGATCAACGGAAGCGGCATGGCATACTCGAAGCCGCAAAGCGGAGCGAAAGCCAAGGGCCGGAGGCCCGCCGGCGACTGAGGCCGAAAATCAATATCTATTCACGAAGACTATGCCGAGCACGATGTCGTGCAGCAGGCGCTTGTCCTTCGTGAACAGCGAGACCAGCAGCACCAGCGGCGTCAGCACCGACACCGAGAAATAGAACAGCACGGCGTGGATGGCGGCGATGCCGGGATTGAGGCGGCTGCCGTCCATGAAGCGACCTTCGATGCCCTGGCTGCGCATGCCGATGGTGGCCGAATGCGGCCCGCCCAGCGAGAAGGCGCTGTAGACCAGCGCCACGGCCGGCCACAGGATCGGATAGAGCATCCAGCCGAGGCCGAGCGTGATGATGCCGAGAAAGAACACCAGCACGCCGACCGCGAAGGTCAGGATCGCGATGACCACCGCGTCGATCAGGAAGGCGATGACGCGGCGCGTGCGGATGCCGGCAACGGCGCCGGGGGCGAGGCGGCCATCGTCGATGATGTAGTCGGCGGCGTCGTAGGTCCGGTTGGACATGATGTTCTCCCTCGGGAACGATCAGCCGCATATAGGCTCGCCGCCGCCGACTTCAATGCGCCGAGGGCCGCGCGGGCCGGGCTATTCCGCCGATTTCCGCTCGACGCCGTAGCCCTTGGCGCGCAGCGCCGCGATGATCTCCTCGGCGTGGTGGCCGTCGCGCGCTTCGAGCGTGATGTCGAGCGAGGCACCCTTGGCCGGGATCTCCAGCACGGTGCGCCGGTGCGACACCTCGAGGATGTTGCCGCCGGCGTCGCCGATCAGCGTGGTGATGGCGCCGAGCGTGCCCGGCCGGTCGGGAATGGCGAGGCGGATGGCGACGATCTTCTCCTCGCGGGCCAGCTCGCGCATCATGATCGAGGCGAGGATGCGCGGGTCGATGTTGCCGCCCGACAGCACCAGCCCGACCTTCCGCCCACGGAACAGGTCGGGTTCGGCGAACATCGCCGCGAGGCCGGCGGCGCCGGCACCTTCGGCCATGGTCTTCTGCAGCGTCAGGTAGGCGTTGACCGCCCGTTCAAGGTGGCTCTCGTCGACGAGGACGATGGTGTCGACGAGGTCGCGCACCACCGGCAACGTCTTCCTGCCCGCCAGCTTGACGGCGATGCCCTCGGCCAGCGTCGCGCCGCCGGCCATGGCGTCGATGCCCTTCACGGCCGCCCACATCGACGGGTACATGCGCGTCTCGACGCCGACGATGCGGATTGAGGGCTTCAGCGCCTTGGCGGCCGTCGCCATGCCGGCGATCAGACCGCCGCCGCCCACCGGCACGGCGATGACGTCGAGATCGGGCTGCTCCTCCAGCATTTCGAGGGCCAGCGTGCCCTGACCGGCGATGACGTCCTCGTCGTCGTAGGGGTGGATGAAGACGAGATCCTCATCGGCTCCGATGCGCTCGGCGGCAAGCTGCGCCTCGGCCACCGTCTCGCCCTCCAGCACGACGCGGGCGCCGTAACCGGCCGTCGCCGACACCTTCACATGCGGCGTGGTCACCGGCATGACGATGGTCGGCGCGATGCCGAGTCGCACCGCGTGATAGGCGACGGCCTGGGCATGATTGCCGGCCGACATGGCGATGACGCCGCACCGCCGCTCGTCGCCGGACAGCGTCAAGAGGCGATTGAGCGCGCCGCGCTCCTTGAAGGCCGAGGTCACCTGAAGGTTCTCGTATTTGACCAGCACCTCCGCTCCGGTCAGCCGGCCGAGGCGCGGCGCCGGCAGGAATGGAGTGTGCATCACCTGACCGGAGATCGCCTCGCGGGCGGCGCGGATACGGTCGAGGGTGATGGGCTTGTCGGCGGCTTGCATCTGTTTTTCCACGTCTTTCGGCGTCGTCCCGGTCAAAGGGGGCAGGGCGGGGGAACGGATCGAGAAAACATGCGTTTCCAATTCAGGATTTACGGGTGTTCTCTGGGTAACCCCTGAGCGTAATAAACCTTAGAAAGGGACCTTCGACGCCCTTGCGAAAGGAAGGTCTATCCGCTAACCGTGCCACAAGCAATTCGTCGGCCCGGCGCGACTCCACGACAAATTGTCGCGATGCGCAAATGGGTTGCGTCCGAATGAACGAGGTCACAATGGACGAACTCCTTCGGGACTACCTGCCGGTGATCATTTTCCTCGGCGTGGCGCTGGTCATCGGTCTGGCGCTTCTGGTCTCGCCGTTCCTCATCGCCTTCAAGAATCCCGATCCGGAGAAATTGTCGGCTTATGAGTGCGGCTTCAATGCCTTCGACGACGCCCGCATGAAGTTCGACGTGCGTTTCTATCTCGTGTCGATCCTGTTCGTGATCTTCGATCTCGAAGTCGCCTTCCTGTTCCCGTGGGCGGTGGCCTTCAAGGACGTCGGACTGTTCGGCTTCTGGTCGATGATGGTGTTCCTCGCCGTGCTGACCATCGGTTTCGCCTACGAATGGAAGAAGGGGGCGCTGGAATGGGACTGAGCCCGAGAGAGACGCTGGTGTCGCCCGCTCCCAAGGGCATCGTCGATCCGCGCACCGGCAAGCCGGTGGGAGCGGACGACGGCTTCTTCACCGGCGTCAACGACGAACTGGCCGACAAGGGCTGGCTGCTCACCTCCGCCGAGGAGTTGATCCACTGGGCGCGCACCGGCTCGCTGATGTGGATGCAGTTCGGCCTCGCCTGCTGCGCCGTCGAGATGATGCAGGCGTCGATGCCGCGCTACGACATGGAGCGCTTCGGCTTCGCGCCGCGCGCCTCGCCGCGCCAGTCGGACGTGATGATCGTCGCCGGCACGCTGACCAACAAGATGGCGCCGGCCTTGCGCAAGGTCTACGACCAGATGCCGGAGCCGCGCTACGTCATCTCCATGGGCTCCTGCGCCAATGGCGGCGGCTACTACCACTATTCCTACGCGGTGGTACGCGGCTGCGACCGCGTGGTGCCGGTCGACATCTACGTGCCAGGCTGTCCGCCGACCGCCGAGGCGCTGCTCTATGGGGTGCTGCTTCTCCAGAAGAAGATCCGCCGCACCGGCACCATCGAGCGCTGAGTGAACGAGGCTGGGTGAGACATGAGCGAAGCCCCGAATCCACCGATCGACGAACCGGCCGCCGAGCCGATCGTCACGCCGATCGACGCCCTGGCCGCAGCCGTCGCCGCCGTCCTCGGACCCGACGCGCTTCAGGTCGCGGTCGCCTTTGACGAGGTGACGGCCGTCGTCGTCCGCGAGCGCATCGTTGAGGTGATGACGCGGCTGCGCGACGCGCCCGATCTCGCCTTCATCAATATCGTCGACGTCTGCGGCGTCGACTATCCCGAGCGGGTCGAGCGTTTCGACGTCGTCTACCATCTGCTGTCGCCGAGCCGGAACGCCCGGCTGCGCCTCAAGGTGACCACCGACGAGGATACGCCGGTGCCGTCGATCTCCGGCGTCTTCCCCGGCGCGCAGTGGTTCGAGCGCGAGGCCTACGACATGCTGGGCATCCTGTTCACCGGTCATCCGGAACTGCGTCGCCTGCTCACCGACTACGGCTTCGACGGCCACCCGCTCCGCAAGGACTTCCCGATGACCGGCTACGTCGAGGTGCGTTACGACGACGCCCAGAAGCGGGTCGTCTACGAGCCGGTCCGGCTCAATCAGGAATTCCGCAATTTCGACTTCCTGTCGCCCTGGGAAGGCACGACCTACGTGCTGCCGGGCGACGAGAAGGCCAAGACGAACTGAGGCGCGTGATCGATGGCTGAAGCCCAGGTCAGAAACTTCAACATCAACTTCGGACCGGAGCATCCGTCGGCGCACGGCGTGCTGCGCCTGGTGCTGGAGCTGGACGGCGAGGTGGTCGAGCGCGTCGATCCGCACATCGGCCTGTTGCATCGCGGCACCGAGAAACTGATCGAGGCCCGCACCTACCTGCAGGGCCTGCCGTATTTCGATCGCCTCGACTATGTCGCCCCGATGAACCAGGAGCACGCCTATTGCCTCGCCGTCGAGCGGCTGGCCGGCATCGTCGTGCCACGCCGGGCGCAGATCATCCGCGTGCTCTATTCGGAGATCGGCCGCATCCTGTCGCACATGCTCAACGTGACGACCCAGGCGATGGACGTCGGCGCCCTGACGCCGCCGCTCTGGGGCTTCGAAGAGCGCGAGAAGCTGATGATCTTCTACGAGCGTGCCTCGGGTTCGCGCATGCACGCCGCCTATTTCCGTCCGGGCGGCGTTCATCAGGACCTGCCGGACCAGCTCGTCGCCGACATCGAGGCGTGGTGTGATCCCTTCCTGAAGACCGTCGACGACCTCGACGCGCTGCTCAGCGAGAACCGCATCTTCAAGCAGCGCAACGTCGACATCGGCATCGTCAGCCTGGAAGACGCCTGGAAGTGGGGCTTCTCCGGCGTGATGGTGCGCGGCTCCGGTGCCGCCTGGGACCTCCGGAAGTCGCAGCCCTACGAGATCTACGGCGAGCTGGACTTCGATATCCCCATCGGCAAGAACGGCGACTGTTACGACCGCTATCACATCCGCATGGAGGAGATGCGGCAGTCGGCGAGGATCATGCGCCAGTGCATCGACCTTCTAAAGGTCGAGAAGGGCCCGGTGATGACCTTGCAGGGCAAGTACGCGCCGCCGCGCCGGGCCGAGATGAAGCGCTCAATGGAAGCGCTGATCCATCATTTCAAGCTCTACACCGAGGGCTTCCGCGTGCCGGAGGGCGAGATCTACGCCGCCGTCGAGGCGCCGAAGGGCGAGTTCGGCGTCTATCTGGTGTCGGACGGCACCAACAAGCCCTATCGCGTCAAGATCCGCGCCCCCGGCTTCGCCCATCTCCAGGCCATGGATTTCCTCTGTCGCGGCCATCTGCTGGCCGACGTGTCGGCGGTGCTCGGCTCGATCGACATCGTGTTTGGTGAGGTGGATCGCTGATGTCCGTCCGTCGTCTTCATCCGGAGCAGCCGGAAAGCTTCGTCTTCACCGAGGACAACGCCGCCTATGTGCGCAAGGTGATCGCCCGCTATCCCGAGGGCCGTCAGGCCTCGGCGGTGATCCCGGTGCTGATGGTCGCCCAGGATCAGGAGGGCTGGATCAGCCAGCCGTGCATCGAGGCGGTGGCCAAACTTCTCGACATGCCCGACATCCGCGTGCTGGAGGTCGCTACCTTCTACACGCAGTTCCAGCTGTCGCCGGTCGGCCGCAAGGCGCATATCCAGGTCTGCGGCACCACGCCCTGCCGCCTGCGCGGGGCGGACGACATCATCACCATCTGCAAGAACCGCCTCGCAGCCCATCCCTTCGAGCTTTCCGCCGACGGCGACTTCTCCTGGGAGGAGGTCGAGTGCGCCGGCGCCTGCGTCAACGCGCCGGTGGTCACCGTCGGCAAGGACACCTACGAGGACCTGACGGGCGACACGTTCAACGCGCTGATCGACGGCCTCGCCGCCGGCACGCCGCCGACGCCCGGCCCGCAGAACGGCCGCTTCTTCTCGGCGCCCGAGGGCGGCGACACGGCGCTGACCGAGCCGGCGCTCTACGACGGTTCGGTGATCGGCAAGTATCGCGCCTTCGACCGCGAGGAACTGACGCCGGCTCCCGCCGCCGCTCCGGCTCCCGCCGCGGCGCCGGCCGCCGACGCCAAGCCGGCGGCCGAAAAGCCGATCCCCAAGGTGGTCGAGGCGCAGGGGCAGGCCGACGCCGAGAAGGTGCCGGACCAGCACAAGCCGACGCTGCTCGAAGCGGCGCGCGACGGCAAGCCCGACGACCTCAAGCTGATCTGGGGCGTCGGATCGAAGCTCGAGGAGCTTCTGCACAAGCTCGGCATCTATCACTTCGACCAGATCGCCGGCTGGAACGAAATGAACCTCAGATGGGTCGACCAGCATCTCGGCAGCTTCCGTGGCCGCGCTCTCCGCGACAAGTGGATCGACCAGTGCGCCAAGCTGTCGACCGGCTGGCGGCCGTCCGACAAGGGCGGCGACAAGCCCGTCTGAGATTGAACTGAAGACCTGGGAACCTCAGTCATGCTGCAGGACAAGGACCGCATCTTCACCAACATCTACGGTCGCCAAGACTGGGGTCTTCAGGGCGCGCTGAAGCGCGGCCAGTGGGACGGCACCAAGGACATCCTCGCCAAGGGCCGCGATTTCATCATCAAGGAAATCCAGGCCTCCGGCCTGCGCGGTCGCGGCGGCGCCGGCTTCCCCACCGGCCTCAAGTGGTCGTTCATGCCCAAGCAGTCGGACGGCCGGCCGCACTATCTGGTGGTCAACGCCGACGAGTCCGAGCCCGGCACCTGCAAGGACCGCGAGATCCTGCGTCACGATCCGCACACGCTGATCGAGGGCTGCCTCGTCGCCGGCTTCGCCATGGGCGCCCACGTCGCCTACATCTACGTGCGCGGCGAGTTCGTCCGCGAGCGCGAGCATCTGCAAGCCGCCGTCGATCAGGCCTATGACGCCGGCCTCCTTGGCCCCAACGCCTGCGGCTCGGGCTGGGACATGGACGTCTACGTCCACCACGGCGCCGGCGCCTATATCTGCGGCGAGGAGACGGCCCTCCTGGAAAGCCTCGAAGGCAAGAAGGGCCAGCCGCGCATGAAGCCGCCGTTCCCGGCCAACGTCGGCCTCTACGGCTGCCCGACGACGGTGAACAACGTCGAGTCGATCGCCGTCGCCCCGGCCATCATGCGGCGCGGCGCCGCCTGGTTCTCCGGCTTCGGCCGGCCGAACAACACCGGCACCAAGCTGTTCATGATCTCCGGCCACGTCAACACGCCCTGCGTGGTCGAGGAGGAGATGGGCATCCCGTTCAAGGAGCTGATCGAGAAGCACGCCGGCGGCGTGCGCGGCGGCTGGGACAATCTCCTGGCGGTGATTCCCGGCGGCGCCTCCTGCCCGATCGTCCGCGCCGACCAGATCATGGACGCGCAGATGGACTTCGACGGCATGCGCGGCATCGGGTCGAGCTTCGGCACCGGCGGCGTGATCGTCATGGACAAGTCCACCGACGTCATCGCGGCGATCGCCCGCATCTCCTACTTCTTCCGGCACGAGAGCTGCGGCCAGTGCACGCCCTGCCGCGAGGGCACCGGCTGGATGTGGCGGGTGATGGAGCGCATGCGCCAGGGCAACGCCCGCCGCGAGGAAATCGACATGCTGTTCCAGGTGAGCAAGCAGATCGAGGGCCATACCATCTGCGCCCTCGGCGACGCCGCCGCCTGGCCGGTGCAGGCGCTGATCCGCAACTTCCGGCCGGTGATCGAGGCGCGGATCGACGACTACGTGGCGGCGCAGGGCATCGCCGCCGAGTGAGCGGCGGGTTTGAACGGGTTTGACGGGCGGCCGCGCGGGAATGGCGCCGCTCCAGCAAGGGTTGGGTCGACATGGCAAAACTGATCGTCGACGGGATCGAGGTCGATGTGGCTCCGGAGCTGACGCTCCTGCAGGCCTGCGAGGCGGCCGGCGCCGAGATCCCGCGCTTCTGTTTCCACGAACGCCTGTCGGTCGCCGGCAACTGCCGCATGTGCCTCGTCGAGGTGAAGGGCGGCCCGCCGAAGCCGACCGCCTCCTGCGGCATGAACGTGCGCGACCTCCGGCCCGGCCCCAATGGCGAGCCGCCGGTGGTGCTGACCAACTCGCCGATGGTCAAGAAGGCCCGCGAGGGCGTGATGGAGTTCCTGCTGATCAACCATCCGCTCGACTGCCCGATCTGCGACCAGGGCGGCGAATGCGATCTTCAGGACCAGGCGATGGCCTATGGCGTCTCCGGCTCGCGCTTCTTCGAGAACAAGCGCGCCGTCGAGGACAAGTATCTCGGCCCGCTGATCAAGACGTCGATGAACCGCTGCATCCATTGCACGCGCTGCGTCCGCTTCACCACCGAGGTGGCCGGCGTCGCCGAGATGGGCCTGATCTCGCGCGGCGAGGACGCCGAGATCACCAGCTATCTGGAGAAGGCGCTGTCGTCGGAGTTGCAGGGCAACGTCATCGACCTCTGCCCGGTCGGCGCGCTGGTCTCTAAGCCCTATGCCTTCCAGGCCCGGCCGTGGGAGCTGATCAAGACCGAATCCATCGACGTGATGGACGCCGTCGGCTCGGCCATCCGCGTCGACGCCCGCGGCCGTGAGGTGATGCGCGTGCTGCCGCGCCTCAACGAGGCGGTCAACGAGGAGTGGATTTCCGACAAGACCCGCTTCATCTGGGACGGCCTCCGGACGCAGCGCCTCGACCGGCCCTACGTCAAGGTCGACGGCCGCTTCCGCGCCGCGTCCTGGGCCGACGCCTTCACGGCGATCGCCACCCGCGTCACCTCGACGGTGCCGGAGCGCATGGGCGCCATCGCCGGCGATCTCGCCTCGGTCGAGGAGATGTTCGCGCTGCGCGAACTGATGGCGGCGCTCGGCGTCGTCTCGGTCGATGGCCGGCAGGACGGCACCGCGCTGCACCCGCGGTTCGGCCGCGCCTCCTACGTCTTCAACGCCACCATCGCCGGCATCGAGGAGGCGGACGCCATCCTGATGATCGGCGCCAATCCGCGCCACGAGGCGTCGGTGATGAACGCCCGCATCCGCAAGCGCTGGCGGGCGGCCGGCGGCAAGCTGCCGATCTTCACCATCGGCGTGCCGGTCGATCTCACCTATCCGCATGTCCACCTCGGCAACGAGCCCACGGCGCTGCAGAGCCTCGACGCCGCGGCGCTCGACGCGCTGAAGGCGGCAGAGAAGCCGCTGATCATCGTCGGGCAGGGGGCACTGCTCCGCCATGACGGCCTGGCGCTGCTGTCGCTCGCCGCCAGAGTGGCGACCGAGGTCGGTGCCGTCACCGAGGGCTGGAACGGCTTCTCGGTGCTGCACACCGCCGCCTCGCGCGTTGGCGCGCTCGATCTCGGCCTGGTGCCGGGCGAGGGCGGCCGCGACGTCGCCGGCATGATCGACGCTTCCGAGAAGGGCGAACTCGACGTGCTGTTCCTGCTCGGCGCCGACGAGTTCGGCGCCCAGCATCTCGGGCCGGACACCTTCGTGGTCTACATCGGCAGCCACGGCGATACCGGCGCCCACCGCGCCGACGTCATCCTGCCGGGCGCCGCCTACACCGAGAAGTCGGGTACCTGGGTCAACACCGAGGGCCGCGTCCAGATGGGCAATCGCGCCGCCTTCCCGCCGGGCGATGCCCGCGAGGACTGGGCGATCCTGAGGGCGCTGTCGGAGGTGCTCGGCCGCAAGCTGCCCTTCGACAGCCTCGCCCAGCTCAGGTCGAAGCTCTACGCCGCCCATCCCGAATTCGCCGCCATCGACGCGATCCCGGCCGCCGATCCCCAGGCGGTGGTCTCGCTCGCCTCGCTCGGCGGCATCGTCCGGTCGGAGCCCTTCCTGCCGGTTGTCGCCGATTTCTACCTCACCAACCCGATCGCCCGCGCCTCCAAGGTGATGGCCGAGTGCTCGGCGCTCGCCCGCTCCGGGCGCAGCATCGCCGCGGAATGAGAGACGCCCCATGAACTTCTGGTCCGAGATCGTCTGGCCTTTCGTGGTGATTGCCGCTCAGAGCATCCTGCTCTTGGTGCTGCTGCTGATCGTCGTCGCCTTCATCCTGCTCGCCGACCGCAAGATCTGGGCGGCGGTGCAGATCCGCCGCGGCCCCAACGTGGTCGGTCCGTTCGGCCTGTTCCAGTCCTTCGCCGACCTCTTGAAATTCGTGCTGAAGGAGCCGGTGATCCCCTCGGGATCGGCCAAGGGCCTGTTCCTGCTGGCGCCGCTGGTGACGACGACGCTGGCGATGTTCGCCTGGGTGGTGGTGCCGGTGGCCGACGGCTGGGTGATCGCCGACATCAACGTCGGCGTGCTGTTCATCCTCGCCATCTCCTCGCTCGGCGTCTACGGCGCCATCATGGGCGGCTGGGCGTCCAACTCGAAGTATCCCTTCCTGTCGGCGCTGCGTTGCGCCGCGCAGATGGTGTCCTACGAGGTATCGATCGGCCTCGTCCTCATTACCGTGCTCTTGTGCGCCGGCTCGCTGAACCTCTCGGTGATCGTCCGCACGCAGGAGACCGGCCTTGCCGACATGATCGGCCTGCCGTGGCTGACCTTCCTCAACTGGTACTGGCTGCCGCTGTTTCCGATGCTGGTGATCTTCTTCGTGTCGGCGCTGGCGGAAACCAACCGTCCGCCCTTCGACCTCGCCGAAGCGGAGTCCGAGCTGGTGGCCGGCTACATGGTCGAGTACGGCTCGACGCCGTACATGATGTTCATGCTGGGCGAGTATGTCGCCATCTGCACCATGTGCGCCATGATGGCGCTGCTGTTCATGGGCGGCTGGCTGCCGCCGCTGGATATTCCGCCGTTCACCTGGGTGCCGGGCATCGTCTGGTTCCTGGCCAAGGCGGTGTTCTTCTTCTTCCTATTCGCCATGGCCAAGGCGATGGTGCCCCGTTACCGCTATGACCAGTTGATGCGTCTCGGCTGGAAGGTGTTCCTGCCGATATCGCTGGCTGCCGTCGTGGTGGTGGCCGGCGTGCTGCAGATCACCGGCTGGGCGGCCTGACGGGAGGGCGCGATGGAGCTGTCGCTGGCAGGCGTCATCGGAGCGGCGGTCGGCATCGGGGTCGGTCTGATCGACTACGGCGTGATCGCCTCGGTGATCAGGCGGGCTCTGGAACGTCGGCCGGGGCGGATCAATCCGCGCTACGCCAATGTTATGATGAAGGTGCTGTTCGTCGCCAATGCCGTTGCCTTCGCCGTCCTCGGCTGGTGGCTGGGCGTGACGGTGGCGGGAACGGGTTTGCCGGCGCCGGGCTGACGGGCGACGGAAAAGGTTTCGGACGGACGGCGGCCCGGTGGGCGACGGCCGGGCGAGAACGAGGGAAGCGGGTGCGATGAAACTCAGTCAGGTGGCAAAGTCCTTCCTCCTCTGGGAGTTCGTGACGGGGTTCGTCCTCGCCATGCGCTACTTCTTCAGGGCGAAACCGACCATCAACTATCCCTTCGAGAAGGGCCCCGTCAGCCCGCGCTTCCGCGGCGAGCACGCGCTGCGCCGCTATCCGAGCGGCGAGGAGCGCTGCATCGCCTGCAAGCTCTGCGAGGCGATCTGCCCGGCGCAGGCGATCACCATCGAGGCGGGCCCACGCGGCAACGACGGCACGCGCCGCACCACGCGCTACGACATCGACATGGTGAAGTGCATCTACTGCGGCTTCTGCCAGGAAGCCTGCCCGGTGGACGCCATCGTCGAGGGGCCGAACTTCGAGTTCGCCACCGAGACGCGCGAGGAACTCTACTTCTCCAAGGAGCGGCTCCTGGAGAACGGCGACCGCTGGGAGCGCGAGATCGCCCGCAACATGACGGCGGACGCGCCCTACCGCTGACCGGCGCCGGGGACTGACGAAATTGGACGCGCCGGCAGGCGCATCGGGGACCAAGCGAGATGATACAGGCCTTGTTCTTCTATCTGTTTGCGGCGATCACCATCGCTTCGGCGGTGATGGTGATCTCCTCGCGCAATCCCGTGCATTCGGTGCTGTTCCTGATCCTCGCCTTCGTCAACGCGGCCGGCCTGTTCATGCTGGTCGGCGCCGAGTTCCTGGCCCTCTTGCTGATCGTCGTCTACGTCGGCGCCGTCGCCGTGCTGTTCCTGTTCGTGGTGATGATGCTCGACGTCGACTTCGTCGAGCTGCGTCAGGGCTTCATGCAGTACCTGCCGATCGGCATCCTGATCGGGCTGATCTTCCTCGCCGAACTCCTGATGGTGGCCGGCGCCTGGGTGTTCGCGCCCGAGGCGACGGCCGGCGCGGTGGCGCCGATCCCCGATCCCACCGTGGTGTCCAATACGGCAGCGCTCGGCCGGCTCCTCTACACGCGCTACATCTACTTCTTCCAGGTGGCCGGCCTGGTGCTGCTGGTCGCCATGATCGGCGCCATCACGCTGACGCTGCGCCACCGCGCGTCCGTCCGCCGCCAGAACATTTCCGCCCAGGTGGCGCGCACCCGCGCCACCGCCATCGAGGTCAAGCACGTCGAGCCGGGGAGGGGACTGTGACCGCCATTTCGCACCGCTATCCCGCCGGACAAGGAAGGTTGATCCCATGACGCTCGGTCTTGCGCACTACCTGTCGGTGGCGGCGATCCTGTTCACGCTCGGCGTGCTCGGCATCTTCCTCAACCGGAAGAACGTCATCGTCATTCTGATGAGCGTCGAGCTGATCCTGCTGGCGGTCAATCTCAACCTCGTCGCCTTCTCGCACTTCCTCGGCGATCTCGTCGGACAGGTATTCGCCTTGTTCGTGCTGACGGTCGCCGCCGCCGAGGCCGCCATCGGCCTTGCCATCCTGGTCGCCTTCTTCCGCAACCGCGGCTCCATCGCGGTGGAAGACATCAACGTGATGAAGGGCTGAGATGTATTCCCTCATCGTCTTCCTTCCGCTCATCGGCTTCCTGGTCGCCGGCGCCATCGCGCTCTGGGGCGCCGCCGCTACCGTGCCGGCGCCCGAGGGCGGTCACGACGCCCACAGCCACCACGCCGATCATGCCGCCTCGCACGACGATCATGACCATGCCGGCCATGACGACCACCATCACGCCGTCGAGCCGGCGGCGCCGGGCTCGCGCGTCGCCGAGCTGGTGACCACCGGCCTGTTGTTCGTCTCGGCGATCCTCTCCTGGGTGGCCTTCATCTCGGTCGGCTTCGGCGAGCACCCGATGCAGTCGATCAAGGTGCTGACCTGGTTCACCTCCGGCGCCATGCAGGTCGACTGGGCCTTCCGCGTCGACACGCTGACCGTCGTCATGCTGGTGGTGGTGACCACCGTCTCCTCGCTGGTCCACCTCTACTCGATCGGCTACATGGCCGACGACCCCGACCGGCCGCGCTTCTTCGCCTACCTGAGCCTCTTCACCTTCGCCATGCTGATGCTGGTGACCGCCGACAACCTCGTGCAGATGTTCTTCGGCTGGGAAGGCGTCGGTCTCGCCTCCTATCTCTTGATCGGCTTCTGGTACAAGAAGCCGTCGGCCTCGGCGGCGGCGATCAAGGCCTTCGTCGTCAACCGCGTCGGCGATTTCGGCTTCATGCTGGGCATCTTCGGCCTGTTCGTGCTGTTCGGCACCATCCAGTTCTCCGACATCTTCGCCAACGTCGCCACCGTCGAGGGCAAGACGCTGCACTTCCTGTGGGGCGACTGGGATGCCATCACCGTCGTCTGCCTGCTGCTGTTCATGGGGGCGTGTGGAAAGAGCGCGCAGTTCCTGCTGCACACCTGGCTGCCCGACGCCATGGAAGGCCCGACGCCGGTCTCCGCGCTGATCCACGCGGCGACCATGGTGACGGCCGGCGTGTTCATGGTGGCGCGGCTGTCGCCGCTGTTCGACCTCAGCCCGACGGCGCTGACCGTCGTGACGCTGGTCGGCGCGATCACCGCCTTCTTCGCCGCCACCGTCGGTCTGGTCCAGAACGACATCAAGCGGGTGATCGCCTATTCCACCTGCTCGCAGCTCGGCTACATGTTCGTGGCGCTCGGCGTCGGCGCCTATGGCGCCGGCATCTTCCACCTGTTCACCCACGCCTTCTTCAAGGCGCTGCTGTTCCTCGGCGCCGGTTCGGTGATCATGGCCAGCCACCACGAGCAGGACATGCGCGCCATGGGCGGCCTCAGGAGCAAGATCCCGCTGACCTTCTGGGCAATGCTGCTCGGCACGCTGGCCATCACCGGCGTCGGCATCCCCGGCACCGAGATCGGCTTTGCCGGCTTCCTGTCAAAGGACGCCATCATCGAGAGCGCCTTCGCCGGCCACAATCCGGTGTCGGGCCTCGCCGCCGTTCTCCTGGTGATCGCCGCCGGCTTCACCAGCTTCTACTCCTGGCGTCTGATCTTCCTGACCTTCTTCGGCCGCAGCCGCGCGCCCAAGGATGTCTGGGACCACGCCGAGGAAAGCCCGCCGGTGGTGCTGATCCCGCTCGGCGTGCTTTCGCTCGGCGCCGTGCTGGCCGGCATGGTCTTCTACGGCGCCTACGTCGGCGAGGAGCAGGCCGAGTTCTGGAAGGGCGCGCTGTTCTACGGCCCCGACAACCACATCCTGCATGCCATGCACGAGGTGTCGTTCCTGGTGAAGGCGTCGCCGTTCCTCGCCATGCTGGTCGGCCTCGCCATCGCCTACTGGTTCTACATCCTGAGCCCGGCGCTGCCGAGGAAGCTCGCCGCCGCGCTGCCGTGGCTCTACAAGTTCCTGCTCAACAAGTGGTACTTCGACGAGCTTTACGACTTCATCTTCGTGCGACCGGCCTTCGCCATCGGCCGGCTGTTCTGGAAGACCGGCGACGGCACCATCATCGACGGTCTCGGCCCCAACGGCATCGCCGCCCGCGTGCAGGACGTTACCGCCCGCGTCGTGCGGCTCCAGACCGGTTATGTCTACCATTATGCCTTTGCCATGGTGATCGGCGTTGCCGCCCTCATCACCTGGGCCATGTTCGCCGGGGGACAATGAGCATGAGCGGAATGCCGCTTCTGACGCTGACCACGTTCCTGCCGCTGGCAGGCGCCCTGTTCATCCTGATGATCCGGGCGCAGGACGAGGCCGCGATCCTCAACATCCGCCGCGTGGCGCTGATCACCACCGTCGCCACCTTCCTGGTGTCGATCGGCATCTGGACCGGCTTCGACCCGAAGAACCCCGGCTTCCAACTCACCGAGACGGCGGGCTGGTCGGGCGCCTTCTTCGCCTACCGCATGGGCGTCGACGGCATTTCCATCCTGTTCGTGCTGCTCACCACCTTCCTGATGCCCTTCTGCATCCTGGCCAGCTGGGAGTCGGTGCAGGTCCGCGTCAAGGAATACATGATCGCCTTCCTGGTGCTGGAAACGCTGATGGTCGGCGTGTTCTGCGCCACCGACCTGGTGCTGTTCTACGTGTTTTTCGAGGGCGGCCTGATCCCGATGTTCCTGATCATCGGCATCTGGGGCGGCCAGCGGCGCGTCTACGCCTCCTACAAGTTCTTCCTCTACACGCTGGCCGGCTCGGTGCTGATGATGCTGGCCGTCATGGCGATGTACTGGGAGAGCGGCACCACCGACATCACCGAACTGGTCAACCATCCCTTCCCGGCCGGCATGCAGTGGTGGCTGTGGTTTGCCTTCTTCGCCAGCTTCGCCGTGAAGATGCCGATGTGGCCGGTGCATACCTGGCTGCCGGACGCCCACGTCGAGGCGCCGACAGCCGGCTCGGTGCTGCTTGCCGCCATCCTCCTGAAGATGGGCGGCTACGGCTTCCTGCGCTTCTCGCTGCCGATGTTCCCGCTGGCCTCCTATGACCTCGCGCCGTTCATCTTCACGCTGTCGGTCGTCGCCATCGTCTACACCTCGCTGGTGGCGCTGGTGCAGGAGGACATGAAGAAGCTGATCGCCTACTCGTCGGTCGCCCACATGGGCTATGTGACGATGGGCATCTTCACGCTGAACACGCAAGGGCTGCAGGGCGCGGTGTTCCAGATGTTCAGCCACGGCCTCGTTTCCGGCGCGCTGTTCCTCTGCGTCGGCGTCGTCTACGACCGCCTGCACACCCGCGAGATCGCCGCCTACGGCGGCCTCGTCAACCGCATGCCGGCCTATGCCACGGTGTTCATGGTGATGACCATGGCCAACGTCGGCCTGCCCGGCACCTCGGGCTTCATCGGCGAGTTCCTGACGCTGTCGGCCGCCTTCCAGGTCAATACCTGGGTGGCCGCCTTCGCGGCGCTCGGCGTCATCCTGTCGGCGGCCTACGCCCTCTGGCTGTTCCGCCGCGTCGTCTGGGGCGCGCTGACCAAGGCCAGCCTCAAGGCGATGCTCGACCTATCCCCACGCGAGGTGGCCATCCTGGCGCCGCTCGTCGTGCTGGTGATCCTGTTCGGCGTCTATCCGCTGCCGGTGCTCGACGCCACGGCCGCGTCGGTCGAGGCGCTTCTCCGTTCCGTCCATGCGGCGATCGATGCCGCCAACGCGACCGCATCGGCCGGTTCGCTGCCGCTGATCCGCTGAGGGCACAGATGATGACCGCACTTCCCGACTTCGCCCTCGCCGGACCGGAAATCCTGCTGGCCGCCGGCGCCCTGGTGCTGCTGATGCTCGGTGCCTACGGCGGCGAGCGGCGGGCAGGCCTTGTCTCCGGCCTGTCCGCGCTGCTGCTGGTCGTCGCCGCCGTGGCGGTGATGCTCGGCCGCGAGGGCACCACCTTCGACGGCGCCTTCGTGGTCGACGGCTTCGCCCGCTTCGTCAAGGTGCTGGTGCTGATCGGCTCGGCGCTGGCCGTGGTGATGACCAGGCGCTTCGCCGTCGCCGAGAAGTTCTTCAATTTCGAGCTGCCGGTGCTGATCGTCATCGCCACTATCGGCATGATGCTGATGATCTCGGCCAACGACCTGATCGGCGTCTACCTCGGCCTCGAATTGCAGTCGCTGGCGCTCTACGTCGTCGCCGCCTTCCACCGCGACGACGGCCGCTCCACCGAGGCCGGCCTCAAGTATTTCGTGCTCGGCGCGCTGTCGTCGGGCTTGCTGCTCTACGGCGCCTCGCTGCTCTACGGCTTCACCGGCCACACCGGCTTTGCCGGCATCGCCGCCGCCGCGACGGCCGGCGGCACGTCGCTCGGCCTCACCTTCGGCATCGTCTTCGTCGCCGCCGGCATCGCCTTCAAGGTGTCGGCCGTGCCCTTCCACATGTGGACGCCCGACGTCTACGAGGGGGCGCCGACGCCGGTCACCGCCTTCTTCGCCGCCGCCCCGAAGATCGCCGCCATGGCGATGTTCGTCCGCGTCGTGCTGGAGGCGCTGGGGCCGGCTCACGTCGAATGGCAGCAGATCGTCGCTTTCATGTCGCTGGCCTCGATGGTCCTCGGCGCCTTCGCCGCCATCGGCCAGCGCAACATCAAGCGGCTGATGGCCTATTCGTCGATCGGCCACATGGGCTTCGCGCTGGTCGGCCTCGCCGCCGGCACGGAGGCGGGCGTCTACGGCATCCTGATCTACCTCGTCACCTATCTCGCCATGACGGCCGGCGCCTTCGCGGTGATCCTGTCGATGCGGCGCGACGGCGTGATGACCGAGGACATCGACAGCCTCGCCGGTCTCTCCCGCACCAATCCCGCCGTCGCCTATCTGCTCGGTATCATCATGTTCTCGCTGGCCGGCATCCCGCCGTTTGCCGGCTTCTTCGGCAAGTATTTCGTCTTTGCCGCGGCGATCAATGCCGGCCTCTACTGGCTGGCGGTGATCGGTATCCTCAGTTCGGTGGTCGGCGCCTACTACTATCTGCGCATCGTCAAGATCATGTTCCTCGACGAGCCGGCGGCCGCCTTCGAGCCGATGGGCGGCGAGATGAAGGCGGTGCTCGGCGTCACCGGTCTGTTCGTCGCCGCCTTCGCGCTGGTGCTGGGGCCGCTCGGCGACGCGGCGCTGGCCGCCGCCAAGACGCTGTTCTGAGGCGCCGATGAGCGAGGACGCGGGGCTCGTCTGCCCTGAGGGATATGTGGCCATCCATCTCGACGCGGTCGGCTCCACCAATGCCGAGGCTTTCGCGCGGGCCGGAGAGGGCGCCCCTTCCGGACTCTGGGTGGTCGCCCGTCGCCAGACGGCCGGCCGCGGCCGGCGCGGCCGCCTCTGGACGTCGGAACCGGGCAACCTCTATTCCTCGCTGCTGTTGCGCGATCCGGCCGAGGAGGCGCGGCTCGGCGAACTGCCGCTGGTCGTGGCGCTTGCCGTGCACGACGCCGTGGCGGCGGCGCTGCCGCCGTTCGCGCGCGGCGATCTCGCCATCAAGTGGCCGAACGACGTCCTCTACGCCGGCGCCAAGCTCTGCGGCATCCTGATCGAGGCGGCGAGCCAGGCCGGGGGCAGGGTGGTGGTGGCCGGCATCGGCATCAACTGCGCCCATCACCCGGCCGATACGCTCTACCGCGCCACCGATCTCGGAGAAGCCGGTTATCCCACCGATCCTGAGGCGATGTTCGCGCTGCTCGCCGCCGCGATGGCCCGCCGCCTCGCCGAATGGCGGACGCGCGACTTCTCCGGCTTGCGCGACGCCTGGCTGGCTCGCGCCCGCGGCATCGGCGAAGCGATCACCGTTCGCCTGCCGGCCCGCGAGGTGGCCGGCGTCTTCACCGGCCTCGACGAGGACGGCCGCCTCCTGCTGCGCCACGACGGCGGCCTCGAAGCGATCTCGGCCGGCGACGTGTTCTTCGGCCGCTCCTGACGGCTTTTGCCACACCGTCGTGTCATGCTCCGGTCTCGCCGTCTTCTTTCCGAGAGTTTTCTTGACGCGGCCGCCTTTCGCGTCCACGTAGAACCCATCGAACAAAGATGTACGAATGCGCGCCGGCAGGGGCCGGCGACTGGAGACTTTACGTGACGAAAAAGAAGAGCGGGGCCGACGAGGTCATTTTCCTGCCGCTGGGCGGCGTTGGCGAAATCGGCATGAATCTCGCCCTCTACGGCCTCGGTTCCGAGGCCGACCGCAAGTGGTTGATGGTCGACTGCGGCGTATCCTTCGCCGGCCCGGATCTGCCGGGCGTCGATCTCCTGCTGCCCGACATTTCCTATATCGAAGCCTACAAGGACGACCTCGTCGGCATCCTGATCACCCACGCCCACGAAGACCATTACGGCGCCGTCTACGACCTGTGGCCGCGCCTCGGCGTGCCGGTCTACATGACGCCCTTCGCTGCCGCGCTGCACGCCGCCAAGCGTGAGATGGAGCCGGGCGCGCCGCGCGTTCCGACCAGCGTCGTCGAGCAGGGCCAGCGCTTTTCGATCGGCCCGTTCGACCTCGAGCTGATCGCCATGTCGCACTCGCTGCCGGAGCCGACGGCGGTGCTGATCCGCACGCCGCTCGGCAACGTGCTGCACACCGGCGACTGGAAGATCGACCACGATCCGCGCGTCGGCCGGCCGATCGATCTGGTCCGGCTGGCCGAGATCGGCGGCGAGGGCGTCGACGCCATGGTCTGCGATTCCACCAATGCCGTGCGCGCCGGCCGCAGTCCCTCGGAGGGCGAGGTGGCGCGCGGCCTTTCCGATGTGATCGCCCGCGCCCGCAAGCGGGTCGCCGTCACCATCTTCGCCTCCAACCTCGGCCGTATCCGCTCGATCGCCGAGGCCGCCGCCAAGAACGACCGCGAGGTGGTGGTGGTCGGCCGGGCCATCCGCCGCGTGCTCGACGTGGCCGGCGAACTCGGCATGCTGGAGGGGCTGCCGCCCTTCCGCGACGAGGAGGCCTACGGCTACCTGCCGCCCGACAAGGTGGTGGCCATCGTCACCGGCAGCCAGGGCGAGGCGCGCGCCGCGATGGCCAAGATCGCCGCCGGCGACCATCGCAACATCACGCTCGATCGCGGCGACATGGTGATCTTCTCCTCGCGTACCATCCCCGGCAACGAGAAGGCGGTCGGCGCCATCAAGAACAAGCTGGTGGAGCAGGGCGTCGAGATCGTCTCCGACGGCGATGCGCTGGTCCACACCTCCGGTCATCCGCGCCGCGACGAGATGATGGAACTCTACCGTCTGGTCAAGCCGAAGGTGGCGGTGCCGGTGCACGGCGAGGCCGTCCACCTCGCCGCCCACGACACGCTGGCCCGAGAGGCCGGCGTGCCGCGCGTTGCCCGCACCAAAAACGGCGAGATGCTGCGTCTCCTGCCCGGCGACGAGCCGCGGGCGATCGGTCACGTGCCGTTCGGGGTGCTGGTCAAGGACGGCAGTCTGGTTCGCGATCCCGAGGGTTCGGGCGTCGCCGAGCGGCGCAAGATGAGCTTTGCCGGCGTCGTGGTCTGCACGCTGCTGATGAACGGCCGCGGCGACATCCTCGGCGAATACGGCCTCAACTGCTTCGGCCTGCCGGAGACTGACGACAAGGGCGAGGACTTCGAGGATGTGCTGGCCGCCGCCGTCGACGGCTGCCTGGTCTCCATCCCCAAGGCCCGCCGCAAGGACGAGGATCTGGTGGCTGAGGCGGTGCGCCGGTCGATCCGCGCCGCCGCCAACCAGCGCTGGGGCAAGAAGCCGATCACCGAGGTGACGGTGCTCAGGGTGGACTGAGACCCATCCGCGACGGATGACGCGCGAAATCGGCAGATGGTCGAAAAAACGCGGTATCTCGGCAATCTGTTGTTAGTGCCATCGGCGATATGCTCTGCCCCCTGGAGGGACCATGGGCATTCGTCGGTTTTTGCGCGATCGGGATGGCAACGTGGCGATGATCTTCGCCGTCTGTCTAGTGCCGCTTCTGGTCGGCATCGGGGCGGCGGTCGATTATTCGCGGCTGGCCGATGCGCGCGAGACCATGCAGCACTCGCTGGATGCCACCGTGCTCGCCCTTTCCTCCGAGGCGCCGAAGCTCACCGCCGCGGCGCTCAACACCCGCGCCGGGCAGGTGTTCAACGTCAATTTTCCGGCCAACACCGCCACCGGTGTTACCGTTGCCGCCACCTATACGAAGACCAACGGCGCCGTGATCTCCGCGTCCGCGAGCGGCAGCGTGCCGATGACCTTCATGAATCTCGTCGGCATCGCCTCCAAGGATATCTCGGTGACGTCGAAATCCGCCTGGTCGTCGAAGCGGCTGCGCGTGGCGCTGGCGCTCGATAATACGGGATCGATGGCCTACTCCGGCAAGATGACCGCGCTCAAGACGGCGACCAAGAACCTCATCGACAAGCTGAAGGCACAGTCGAGCACGGCCGGCGATATCTACGTCTCCATTGTTCCCTTCAACAAGGATGTCAATATCGGCACGAACCTGTCGTCTTACGTGGACTGGGGCCAGACCGGCCGGCTATGCGTATGGAACAGCTGGTGGCGGCGCTATGACTGCGCCGACGGCTATCTCTGGACGCAGGGCAAGGCCAAGTCCACTTGGCAGGGATGCGTTGCCGACAGGACCCAGGAGTACGATATTTCCGTCTCCGTTCCGACCGCCATGTCGAACTACTATCCAGCCGAAAATTATGCCGACTGCGGCAAGGCTCTCACCCCGATGACCAACGACTGGGAGATGCTGACCACGGCGGTTGATGCCATGACACCGATCGGCGCCACCAACCAGACGATCGGTCTTGTCTGGGCGTGGCAGTCGCTGAAGTCGACTTCGCCGCTCAACGCGCCGGCCAAGGAATCCAATTACGACTATCAGGACGTGATCATCCTGCTGTCGGACGGCGAGAACACCATGAACCGCTTTGCCGGCGACGGAACCTCCCACACAACGGCGGTCGACGAACGCATGTCGAAGGTTTGCGCGGCGGCCAAGGCCGACGGCGTGATCATCTACACCGTGCTGGTGATCGAAGGCACCGAATCCGTCCTGAAGAACTGTGCCAGCTCGGCCGACAACTATTTCAATGCCTCGTCGGCTGACCAGATCATCACCAGCTTCGGCGCCATCGGCGACAAGCTGTCGGCGCTGCGTATCGCCCAATAGGGCGCCTCAGGGATTGAGCACCGGCACGAGGCCGTGCGTCACCAGATAGAGCGTCGCGGTCACCGTCATTACCGAGGCGGCGGTGCCGATCAGGATGCCGGTGGCCGTCTCGTCGACATAGAGACGGTATTGCTGGGCGGCGGCGTAGCAGGTGGCTGCCGGCGGCAGACAGGCCATCAGCACCGCTGCATGGAGCCAAACCGGCGGAAAGCCGCCGACCAGCGTCACCATCGTCCAGGCCATCAATGGATGCACCACGAGCTTGACGGCGACCAGCGCCGGCAGTTCGCGATAGGGTCGGTCGACCGGTTGCAGCGCCACGGTGACGCCGATCGAGAACAGGGCGGCCGGCGCCGCCGAGGCGCGCAGCATGCCGATGGTGGTGGCGATGCCCTGGGGCAGTTCGATGCCCGACGCCGAGCCCAGCACGCCGGCGAGGCTGCCGAGAATGAACGGATGCGTCAGGATACGCCTGAGCACGAGTGCCACCGTGGCGCCGATCGGCCGGTCTTCGTCGCCGAACACCGCCATCAGCGTCGGCAGCAGCGTGAAGATCAGCACCACGTCGAAGCAGAAGATCAGCGCCGTCGGCGCGGCGGCGGCGCTGCCGAGGGCGGAGAGCGTCAGCGCCGGCCCCATGTAGCCGACATTGGCATAGGAGCCGATCAGCCCCTGCAGGGTGGCGGTGCGGAAGTTTGCGCCGGTCAGCGCCCGGCCGACGGCCGCGGCGACCAGGAAGGTGAGAAAGGTCGAGGTGGTGGTGGCAAGCGCGAACGATCCGCGCATCAGCTCGTGCAGCGGCGTCCTGGACAGGATGTCGAAAAACAGGGCCGGCAGGGCGACGTAGATCAAATAGAAGTCGAGCCAGGCGAGGCCTGTGCGCGGCAGGCGAGCGAGCTTTCCCGACAGGAAGCCGAGAAAGATGATGCCGAAGAACGGCAGCGCGAGGGTGACGACCTCGATCATGTATGACCCAATGGGCTCCCCGCCCGGGGCGGCGGAAGGGAGAAGCCGTCGGGCGTCTTCCGAATAGCTCCCGCAGCGCCTCCGGAATACTCCGGTAAACGCCGCATCGCCCGTGTCGGTTCGGCCGAGACGGGGGTGGAGGGAAGCCGCAAAATGGGATAACTGCTCGTCGCACGATTTCAGGCGGCGCGGCGGATACCGACATCGTCGCGGCCGTCGGCAAAGAGGCTTGGCACGTTGAAGCAACGAAAGGCCGCAGGGGCGGCCCGGTTCTGGCTCGAATACGCGGCGCTGCGTGCCGTGGTTGCTCTCCTGCGCCTCATTGGCGTCGATGCCGCGTCGGCGCTGATGGGCCGGCTCTGGCGATGGTTCGCACCCTTCAACCCGCGTCATCGTCGGGCCGGGCGGCATCTTGCCTTTGCCATGCCCGAGCTGACGGAATCGCAACGGTCGGCAATCCTGTCGGATATGTGGGAGAACCTCGGCCGCACCTTTGCCGAGGGACTGCTGCTGCCCGAGGTGTCCCGCCGGCCGGAGCGGGTGGTGGTGAGCGACGGGCTTGCTGCCGACATCCGGGCGTTGGGCGACGGCGGCGCCATCTTCTGCTCGCTGCATCAAGGCAACTGGGAACTGCTGGCGATCGGCAGTGCCGCCCAGGGCAAGCCGCTGGCCGGCGTCTACCGCCGCCTCAACAATCCGCTGACGGAAGCCTATTTCCGCTCGCGGCGGCAGGAAGCCTATCCGGCGGGACTGGTGGTGGCCGGCCCAGCCGCCGTGCTGCGCCTGCGCTCGATCGCCCGCGGCGGCGCCGGCGTCGCCATGATGGCCGACCTGCCCGACGGTACCGGCATCCGGGCGCCGTTCTTCGGTCATCCCTCGTCCTTGTCGAAGCTGCCGGTCACGCTGGCCCGCCATCTCGGTCTGCCCTTGCTGGCGGCGCGCTGCCGCCGGACGGACGGGGCGTATTTCTGCATCGAGGGCGGCCGCATCGACCTGCCTCAGACCTCGGACGTCGATGCCGACGTCGACAAGGGAACGCGCGCCTTGCATGCCCTCTTCGAGAGCTGGATCCGCAGCGAGCCGGAACAGTGGATGTGGGCGACGCGCAAGTGGGGAGAGGTCGACTCCGAGAGGATGTGACCGGGCCGACGGCCGTTCATCCAGCATTCATGTCAAATCGTTGAAATGACGGGGTTTCGCCGCACTTTTCCCGATTGATGCCGCATTGGCCGGGCAAGGTTCGGAACCGAAGGCCGCCGGTGTCTGTTTCTACGGCGGACTTGGCCGGCGAACACCCGCGGCCTCGGGCCGCCCGTTCGGGCACAATGCCGCGTCGCGGCGCAGACGAAGGCGGAGGAATTTTCATGAACCGATTGAAGACACTGTTGTTGGCCTGCGCCATCGTGCCGTTGTCGCAGATGGCGCTGCCGACCGCCGCCAGCGCGGAGGGACTCCTCCTCGCTCAGGCGGATCCGGCCTGCCAGCCGGACGATCCCAATTGCGTGCTGCCCGAAAAGGTGGTCCCGCGTCAGAAGGAGCCTGAGGCGCAGCCCGAGGCGCCGCCGCCGCCGAAGGAGGAGGTCGCACCGCCGCCACCCCCGAAGGAAGAGGCCGCGCCGCCGCCGCGCCAGCCCGAGCCGGAGGCGCAGCCCGAGGCCCAGCCTGAGGCGCCCGCTCCCAGACAGGAAGCCGCGCCGCCACCGCGTGAATTCGAACGCAAGGCCCGTCCGGAGCGCCGCGCGCCCGAGTCGGAGGCGCAGCCCGAACGTCCCGCTCCCCAGCCCGAGGCTCAGCCTGAAGCGCCGGCTCCGAAGCAGGAAGCCGCGCCGCCGGCTCGTGAATCGAAGCCCAAGGCCCGGCCGGAGCGTCCCGCTGCCAAGCCTGAGGCACAACCCGAACAGCCGATGCCGCAACCCGAAGCTCAGCCTGAACGTCCGGCGCCGCAGCCGGAGGTTCAGCCCGAGCAGCCGGCGCCCAAGCCTGAAGCTCAGCCCGAACGTCCGGCGCCGCAGCCGGAAGGCCGGCCTGACGACGGTAACCGGCGGCCACAGGGCGAGCCTCCCCGGCCGCCTGCTCATTCTGACGGACAGCCGCCCATGCCGCCGGCCCAACCGGGCGGCGAGCCGCCTCCGCCGCCCGCCGCTGGTGCCGGCCCCGGAGCCCCGCCGCCGCCGGCCCTCATCGAGAAGCTCGGCAATCCCGGCGCCGCCGCCGCCGAGGCGATCGACCGAAGCGTCGACCAGAAGGCCGGCAACATCCGCGACATCCAGCGCGAGCGCCGGGTGATCAGCAACGACAACGGCCTGCGTGTCACGGTGGAGCCGGGCGGCCGCATCATCGTCCAGAGTGGCGATGAGGCGGTGATCCGCCACGACGATCGTGCCCGCTTCGACCGCGACGGCCGCGACATCACTGACCGTCCGACCCGTGACGGTGGTCGCGAGGTGATCGTCGAAACCCGCGACGGCGGCCGCGTGCGGACGGTTTATGACCGCAACGGCATGATGGTGCTGCGCGAGCGTCTCGACGACGACGGTCGCCGCTACGTGCTGTTCGACAATCGCGGCTATGGGCCGGGGCCGGTCGACGAGCCGGGTTGGCAGCCGATCGTCCGCTTGCCGCCGCCGCGGATCGACATGCCGCGCGATCGCTACCGCGTCGAGATGCGGTCGGCGCCGCCGCGTTACGTCGAGGAGGCGCTGACCGCGCCGCCGCTGGTCGAGGTGCAGCCGCAGTACACGCTCGATCAGGTGATCTACAGTCCGGACCTGAGGGCGCGGGTGCGGTCGGTCGATCTCGACAGCATCACCTTCTCGACCGGTGCCTGGACGATCGAGCGCAGCGAGATCCCCAGCCTCGAGGCCGTGGCGCGCGGCATCGACGCGGCGCTGCGCCGCAACCCCAACGAGGTGTTCCTGGTCGAGGGCTATACCGACGCCGTTGGTTCGGTGGTCGACAACCTGTCGCTGTCCGACCGTCGCGCCGAGGCGGTGGCCAACGTGCTGACCGACCACTACGACATCCCGCCGGAGAATCTGGTCACCCAGGGCTACGGCGAGAGCTACCTCAAGGTGCAGACGGACGGGCCGGAGCGCGCCAACCGTCGCGTCACGGTGCGCCGCATCACGCCGCTGCTCTCCACCAGCAGCCAGCAGTGAGGCGATTGAGGCGCGAGGAAAGCAATCGCCGGCGGCGATTGCGGATCGCCGTGCTTCTCCGCTAGAAAGAAGCCCCGTCCCCTCGCGGACGGGGCTTTCGTTTCGGGATTGCCGCCTTGCTGAACCGCTTCGCCCTTGCCGTCGGCAACCACCCGCGCCGGCTGGTCATGGCCGCCGTCCTGGTGATGGCCGTAATCGGCTGGCTGTGGCTGGTCCTCGCCGCCCTCGACGACGACATGCAGGGCGCGCTGATGCCGTCGATGGTCGCCGACTGGGACGCCGGCGACATCGCCCTGGTGTTCGGCATGTGGGCAGCCATGGTGTTCGCCATGATGCTGCCGACGGCGGCGCCGACCTTCCGTGCCTATGCCGGCCGGGCGGGTGCCGCCACGTTGGCGCTGGTCGCCGGCTACACCGCCGTCTGGCTGGCCGTCGCCGTCGTTGCCGCCGCCGGGCAGGCCTGGCTCGTCCGCCTCGGCGCGCTGTCGCCGCACATGGCGCCGGCCGGCACGGCGCTGTCGGCTTCGATCCTGCTCGCCGCCGGCATCTACCAGTTCACGCCGCTGAAATGGGCCTGCCTGGTGCGTTGCCGCAACCCGCGCGTCGCCGATCTGGACGGCGAAGCCGCCGCCGCCTTCCGCATCGGCGTCGAGGAAGGGCTCGCCTGCCTCGGCTGCTGCTGGGCGATGATGGCGGTGATGTTCGCCGCCGGCCTGATGAATCTCGCCGCCATGGCCTTCCTCGGCGTGCTGATGGGCGTCGAGAAGCTGGTTTCCGGCCTCGGGCTGACGTATTTCCTCGGGGTTTCGCTCATTCTTGCCGGTGTCATCTTGGCGAGCGGCCTTGTCATCGGGTAGATTGTCGCCAGATGTAACCATCCGGCAGGATTGGTAAGGTTTTGGGCGATGATCTCTGGAACTCCGTCGGACGGCGTGTCGCGTCCGTTCATGATGGCTTGCGGCCCGGCCGTCGGTTCGGACGAGAGGAGCGGCGCGTGATGACGGAACTGACGCTTGTGGGCAGACATCAGAATGCGTTGATCGCCCTTGCCGTGCACGCCTTCACGGCGAGCGGCATCGTTCTGGCCATGCTCGCGGCCTTCGCCGCTTATAGTCTCAACTGGCCGGCCTTCTTCATGTGGCTGGGGCTGGCGCTGGTGGTCGACGGCGTCGACGGTCCGATCGCCCGCAAGGTCGGCGTCGAAAGCCGCCTGCCCACCTTCTCCGGCGCGGCGCTCGACTTCGTGGTCGACTACGTAACCTACGTCTTCCTGCCGGCCTTGGCTGTGGCGACGGCCGGCTTCACCTCGATCCCCATCGCGCTTGCACTGGCCGGCATCATCGTCTTCACCTCGGCGATGTATTACGGCGATACGCGCATGAAGATGAAGAACAACGCCTTCCGCGGCTTTCCCGTTGTCTGGAACGGCGTGGTGTTCCTCTATTTCGTTTTCGAACTCAACCAGTTCGCCGTCATCGGCATCACCCTTGCCCTGTCGGTGCTGACCTTCGCGCCGATTGCCTTCGTCCATCCGACGCGGGTCGTGAAGTGGCGACCGCTGACCCTCGTCGTGACGCTCGCCTGGTTCCTGCTCGCCGGCGCGGCGCTCGCCTGGGACCTCAACCCGCCGGTCACCATCAAGATCGGTCTGGCGCTCGCCACCGCCTATCTGGCGCTGGTGGCCGCCGTGCAGCAGCTCATCGACATATTTCTTTCGCGCAAGGCCCGCCTGAAGGGTTGAACGGTTGACGGAACACTCCAGATTCGGGCGTTATCTGACGACCGCATCCGGGGAATGCCGTATCCATGCTCGATCTCATTTTCAATGCCAATGCCTGGGCCAGTCTCCTCACCCTGACGGTGATGGAGATCGTGCTCGGTATCGACAATCTCGTATTCATTTCGGTACTGACCAGCCGCCTGCCGGTCGAGGCGGCCCGCAAGGCCCGTGCCGTCGGCCTTTCGCTTGCGCTGATCTTCCGCATCCTGCTGCTGGTTACCCTGTCCTGGCTGATCGGGCTGACGGCGCCGCTGTTCACGCTGTTCGGCCACGGCTTTTCCTGGCGCGATCTGATCCTTCTGGCCGGCGGCCTGTTCCTGCTCTACAAGGCGACGCACGAGATCCATAAGGGCATCGAGGGCGAGGAGGACGAGAGCGGCAACATCGTGCACGCCGCCTTCGGCGCCACGGTGGCGCAGATCATCGCCATCGACATCGTTTTCTCGATCGACAGCATCATCACGGCGATCGGCATGGCCGAGCACGTGCCGGTGATGATTCTCGCCGTGGTCATCGCCATGATCATCATGTTCGTGGCGTCGGAGCCGATCTCGCGCTTCATCCACGATCACCCGACCACCAAGATGCTGGCGCTGTCCTTCCTGCTGCTGATCGGCGTATCGCTGGTCGCCGACGGCGTCGGCTTCCACGTGCCGCGCGCCTACATCTATTTCGCCATGGCTTTCTCGGCCGGCGTCGAGGCGGTCAACATCATGGCCAGCCGCCGGCGGCGCAAGGCCAAGGCCTGAGCTGGCGCACGACCAATTTGCGAGTGGACGGAAGGGGGCGTCGGCGGCGATCCGCCGCCCTTTTTCCATGCGCGGACGGTCGCCAAAACTTGATCTGCATCCTCAGTGTTTCTACGGATTTCGCTTGGGATATAGATCGTTTCAGGCTACCACCTCTGTCAGGTGGCGCCTCGTCCGCGTTTTTCGACGTCCATGGGTCGCCTCGCTTCATCACGGATAGCTGGACCGATGAGCACCACCGATATCGCCAAACGCGTTCACGACCACAATTGGAAGCTCGACCCGATCATCCGCAGCCTGCTCGACACGGACATCTACAAGTTCCTGATGCAGCAGCTGATCTGGAAGCGCTATCGCGACGTCGACGTCACCTTCTCGCTGATCAACCGGGCGAACCGCATCCGCCTCGCCGACGATATCGACGAGGATGAGCTTCGGGCGCAACTCGATTACGCCCGCTCGCTGAAGCTCGGCAACAAGGAGTGGATCTGGCTGGCCGGTAATACCTTCTACGGCAAGCGTCAGATCTTCGAGCCGGGATATCTCGAATTCCTGCGCGATTTCCAGCTGCCGCCCTATGAGCTGTCCAAGGCCGAGGGCCAGTATCAGCTCGAATTCCACGGTCCCTGGACCCACACCACCATGTGGGAAATCCCGGCGCTGGCCATCATCAACGAGTTGCGGTCGCGTTCGGTGATGAAGACCATGCGCCGCTTCGAGCTGGACGTGCTCTACGCCCGCGCCAAGGCCAAGCTATGGAGCAAGGTGGAGCGGCTGCGCGCCTTCCCGGACATCAAGATCGCCGATTTCGGCACCCGCCGCCGCCACTCGCATCTCTGGCAAGACTGGTGCGTCAACGCGCTGAAGGAAGGGCTCGGACCGGCCTTCATCGGTACCTCCAACGTGCTGCTGGCCATGAAGAGCGATCTCGAGGCGATCGGTACCAACGCCCACGAACTGCCGATGGCCATGGCGGCGCTGGCCGACACCGAGGACGAGATGCGTCAGGCCCCCTACCGGGTGCTGCGCGACTGGCAGGAACTCTACGACGGCAATCTGCTGGTCGTGCTGCCCGACGCCTTCGGCACCGCCTCCTTCCTGCGCGACGCGCCGGACTGGGTGGCCGACTGGAAGGGCTTCCGCCCCGACAGCGCCGAGCCGGTGGAGGGCGGCGAGGAAATCATCGCCTGGTGGAAGTCGAAGGGCCGCGATCCGCGCGACAAGCTGATCGTCTTCTCCGACGGCCTCGACGTCGAGGAGATCGAGCGCGTCTACACCCACTTCCGAGGCCGCGTGCATATGAGCTTCGGCTGGGGCACCAACCTCACCAACGACTTCCAGGACTGCGCGCCGCAGCCCACCGACGACTTCGACGCCATCTCGCTGGTCTGCAAGGTGACGCAGGTCAATGGCCGGCCGGCGGTGAAGCTCTCCGACAACCCGGAGAAGGCGACCGGCGACCCGGCCGAAATTGCCCGCTACCTGCGCGTCTTCGGCGAGGCCGGGCGGATCAAGCGGCCGGTGCTGGTGTAATCGCAGACGATCATCCGGAAACGACAACGCCGCCCTCACGGGCGGCGTCTTCGTATCGATAGACCGGCTGGCCTCAAGCCTCGAACGGCTTGGTGGCGAGCCACTTTTCCAGCCAGTGGATGTCGTAGGCGCCGTCGATGATGTCGGCGTTCTTCAGCATGTTGTTGAACAGCGGGATCGTCGAATCGATGCCATCCACGACGAACTCGTCGAGGCAGCGGCGCAGCCGCATCAGGCATTCGACGCGGTTGCGGCCGTGGACGATCAGCTTGCCGATCATGCTGTCGTAGTAGGGCGGGATGGTGTAGCCCTGATAGACGCCGCTGTCGACACGCACCCCGAGGCCGCCCGGCGGATGCCAGTAGGTGATCTTGCCCGGCGACGGCGCGAAGGTGGCGGCGTTCTCGGCGTTGATGCGGCACTCGATGGCGTGGCCGTTGAAGTGCACGTCCGACTGGCGGAAGCTCAGCGCCTGCCCCGAGGCCACCTTGATCTGCTCGTTGACCAGGTCGATGCCGGTGATCATCTCGGTCACCGGATGCTCCACCTGCAGGCGGGTGTTCATCTCGATGAAATAGAACTCGCCGTTCTCGTAGAGGAACTCGATGGTGCCGGCGCCCGAATAGTTGAGCTCGGCCATGGCGTTGGCGACGATGGCGCCGATTCTGGCGCGCTCGTCGTCGTTGAGGGCCGGCGAGCGGGCCTCCTCCATCACCTTCTGGTGGCGGCGCTGCAGCGAGCAGTCGCGTTCGCCGAGATGGACGGCGTTGCCCTGGCCGTCGCCCAGCACCTGCAATTCGATGTGGCGCGGCTTCAGCAGATACTTCTCGATGTAGACCGCGTCGTCACCGAAGGCGTTCTTGGCTTCGGTCTTGGCGGCCGACATGGCCGAGGGCAGTTCGGCCTCGGTCATGGCGACGCGCATGCCGCGACCGCCACCGCCGGCCGACGCCTTGACCAGCACCGGATAGCCGATCTCGGCGGCGATGCGCAGCGCGTCCTCCTCGGACTCGACGGCGCCGTCCGATCCCGGCACCACCGGGATGCCCAGGCGCTTGGCTGTCGCCTTGGCCTCGATCTTGTCGCCCATGATGCGGATGTGGTCGGCCGAGGGGCCGATGAAAGCGATGTTGTGGGCGGCGAGAATATCGGCGAAGCGGGCGTTCTCGGACAGGAAGCCGTAGCCCGGATGCACCGCCTCGGCGCCGGTGATCTCGCAGGCGGCGACGATGTTGGGAATGTTGAGGTAGCTTTCGCGCACCGGAGCCGGGCCGATGCAGACGCTTTCGTCGGCGAGCCGGACGTGCATGGCGTTGGCGTCGGCCGTCGAGTGGACGGCAACGGTGCCGATGCCGAGTTCCTTGCAGGCGCGCAGCACCCGGAGGGCAATTTCGCCGCGGTTGGCGATGAGGATCTTCTCGAACATGGGTTCGGTCACTCGATGATCAGCAGCGGTTCGCCGAACTCGACCGGCTGGCCGTTCTCGACGAGCACGGCCGTGACGCGGCCGGCGCGCGGCGCCGGAATGTGGTTGAGGTGCTTCATTGCCTCGATGATCATCACCGTCTGGCCCTCTTTGACCACGTCGCCGACCTCGACGAAGGCGCGCGAGCCGGGCTCGGGCGCCACATAGGCGGTGCCGACCATCGGGGAGGGGACGGCACCGGGGTTGGCGGCCGGATCGGCCGCCTTCGGCGCCTCGGCCGAGGCAGCGACCGCCGGGGCAGGGGCGGCCATGGCGGGCATCGCCGCCGGCGCGGCCCAGCCGCCGCCCTGCGTGATGGTGACCGGCGCCGCCGTCCGAGCCACGCGGATCTTCAGCTTTTCCTGCTCCACCTCGATCTCGGTGAGATTGGTCTCGTCGAGGATGTTGGCAAGCTGGCGGATCAGTTCGTAGTCAAAGGTCTGGGGCATCGGTTCTCACCGGATTGGGACGGCGGTCACCCTTTCAGGAGACCGGCGAGGGCTTCGAGCGCGAGCGTGTAGCCGAGGGGGCCGAGGCCGACGATCACTCCGGCCGCCACGGGCGACACAAAGGACCGATGCCGGAAACTCTCGCGGGCATGGACGTTGGAGATGTGGACCTCGATCACGGGAACGCCGGTTCCCTTGATCGCGTCGTGGAGGGCGATCGACGTGTGCGTGTAGGCGCCGGGGTTCATCACCACGCCGGCGCCGCGCCGGGCGGCCTCCTGGATCCAGTCGACGAGCACGCCCTCATGGTTGGACTGGCGAAACTCGACGGTGGAAAAACCCAGCGCGATGGCCTTCTCGCGGCAATTTGCCTCGATGTCGGCGAGGGTCAGCGATCCGTAGATGCCCGGTTCCCGCGTTCCGAGAAGATTGAGGTTCGGTCCGTTGAGGATGAACGCTTCAATGGGCAATCGGACGGTTCCCTTTCAGGCCGGGGGCAGGAGCGGCCGCACCCGCATGGCGGGCCGCGACCGGCTTCCTTATAGGCACATGCCGCGCCGAAAAAAAGAGGCAGCGCCAATTCATCCCCGTCCGTCGCCCCCGGAGGGCCGGCGGCTCCGACCAAAGATCAGCAGGCGGTCTTGCCGCAGGTGCGCATCGCCTCGATCTTGCGGTTCAACTCGTCAAAGCCGACGGCGCCGTAGACCAGTTCGTCGCCGATGACATAGGCCGGCGTGCCGTTGATGCCGAGCTTGTGGGCGAGGTCATAGGAATGGGTGATCGCCTCGGCAACCTCCGGCGTCTCGGCCGTCGCCTTCACCTTGGCCGCATCTAGGCCGGCCTTGACCGCCGCCGCCAGCGCGCGGTCGCCGTCGGCCTGGCCGCGGATGCCCATCAGCTCGAAGTGGAAGGCTTCGTAGGCCTTGGGATCGAGGATGTTGACGGCGGCCGCCACCTTGGCCGCCTCGACCGAACCCTGGCTGAGGATCGGGAACTCCTTCAGGACGATCTTGACGTCCTTCTCCTTGTCGAGGATGGCGCGCGTGTCGGAGAGAGCCTTCTTGCAGTAGCCGCAGTTGTAGTCGAAGAACTCGACCAGTGCGATCTTGGCGTTGGGATCGCCGAGCACCGCCTGGTGGGGCGAGGAGAAGATGGCCGCCTGATTGGCCTTGATGGCGTCGGTCCGCCCCTGTTCCTCGGCCGCCTTGCTTTTGGCGTCGAGCGCCTGCAACGCCTCGGTGATCACCTCCGGATGATCCATGAGATAGGTCTTGACCACATCGCCGATCGCCGCCTTCTGGCTGTCGGTGAACTCGTCGGCCACGGCGGCGGCGGTGAAGAGGGCCGTCGCGGCCAGCGCGGCCGACAGCGTTTTCCTGAAGTGGGCGAACATGCGTCTGCTCCTTGTGCCGGGCGCGGCGCGACCGGTCATTGCGATGCCTTGTAGGTGATGATGTCGTCGGCGCGCAGCCAGGCCGGCGAGCCGGTCTTCAGCTTTTCCTGGGCGCGGATGGCGTATTTCTTGGCGGTGTCGATGTCGCCGGCGGCAAAGCTGCCTTGCGCCGAGGCGAGGTCGGCCATCGGGATATTGTTCTTGCGGGCATAGGCGATGGCCAGCTGGCGGTAGCCGAGCGGCTGGTCGGGATCGTCGCCGATGCCCTTGGTGAGCGCGGCGATCGCCTCGTCGGTGAGCTTGCCGTCACCCGTGCCGACGAGCGCCTGACCGAGCATGACGCGGATCAGGCCGGCGTTGGGGGCGAGCGACACCGCCTTGCGGAGCGGCGCCAGCGCCTCCCGCGGCTTGCCGGTCTCGAGGAGGATCTGACCGTTCAACTCCCAGAAATAGGGATTGTTCGGCGACCGCTTGATCAGGGCGTCCATGCGCGCCAGTGCCGACTTCGGGTCGGCGAAGCGGTAGACGACGATGGCGCGTGCGTAGTCGGCGGCGAGGCTGGTATCCGCGGGCGGATAGAGCCGCATCACGCTCTGGGAATTGCGCGTGAAGGCGGCGAACTTGGCGCGCACCAGGTCGTGCCGCGCCTTCAGCGAGGGATCGTCGGGCTTGTCGAAGAACTTCGACTTCCGCGCCTGCTCCTCGATCATGGCGATGCGGTCAGCGGCCAGCGGATGGCTCTGGATGTAGGGGTCGATATGCGCCGACATGAACATCTGCTGGTCGGCGAAGCGCTTGAAGGTGTCCAGCATGCCCTTGGCCGACTGGCCGGTGGCGGCGAGATATTTCAGCGCCAGCTGGTCGGCCGCCGTCTCGTTCTCGCGCGCATACATCAACAGGCCGCGCTGGCCGAACTGCAGGCCGCCGGTGGCGATCGCTCCGGCCGCGCCGCGGCCGCCGGCTGCCCCTGCCGCGACGCCGCCGATCACCGCCAGCGCCGACAGGATCTGCATCCGCCGGATCTCCGCGCGCAACTGGGAGAGGTGATTGGCGGCGAGATGGCCGATCTCGTGCGCCAGCACGCCGATCAACTCGTTGGGCGTGGTGGAATCGATGATGGCGCCGGCGTTGACGAAGATGTGCCGGCTGTCGGCGACAAAGGCATTGAAGGTGTCGTCGTTGACCAGCTTGACCTCGACCGCGGCCGCGCCGAGGCCGGCTGCCTTGAGCAGCGGTCGCGTGTAGTCGGTAATCAGCGCCTCCGCCTCGGCGTCGCGCAGCAGCGAGATGCTGCGGCCGCGCTCGGCGGCGACGGCCGGCAGAGAGGACGAGACGGCGATCGCCGCCGCCGTGAGGACGGCGACGGAGGTACGGCAGAAGGTCTTCATCATGGCGCGATTCACCATCGGAAGTCTCGTCAGGGTGCCCTTGGCCTGATAAAGGGCAGAACGCGGGGCCGGCGCAACGGAAAAATCCCAAGTCAGCTGGATTGGACCCGCAGACTGCCGGCCATCTCGGGCGAAATCGTGGAGGGAAGGGAATATGCTGGTTTCACGGCGGAGTGACGTGGCGCCCTTCCTGGCCATGGACGTGCTGTCGGACGCCAACCGCCTTGCTCGCGAGGGCCGCGACATCGTCCACATGGAGCTTGGCGAGCCGGGGGTGCCGGTACCGGCCGCCGTGCGAGCCGCTGCCGAGGCGGCGCTGGCCCGCGGCCGCGTCGGCTATACCGAGGCGCTCGGCATTCCCGAACTGCGTGCCCGCATCGCCCGCCTTTACGCCGACCGCTACGGTGTCGACGTGCCGGCGTCGCGGGTGGCGGTCACCGGCGGCTCGTCTGGCGCCTTCAACCTCGCCTTCCTCGCCATGTTCGATGTCGGCGACTGCGTCGGCCTGCCGACGCCCGGCTATCCGGCCTATCGCAACATCCTGACGGCGCTCGGCCTCGAGGTGGTGGAGATCCCCACCACCGCCGACGCCCGCTGGCAGGCCAGCGCCGCCGCCATCGAGGCCGCGCACGCCGAGAAGCCGCTGGCCGGCGTCATCGTCGCCAGCCCCAACAATCCCTCCGGCACCATGCTGACGCGCGCCGGTCTCGTCTCGCTGGTCGACGCCTGCCGCGACATGAAGATCGCCCTCATCATGGACGAGATCTACCACGGCCTCGTTCATGACGGCGACGAGGTGACGGCGCTGGAATTCTCCGACGACGTGGTGGTGGTCAATTCCTTCTCGAAATACTTCTGCATGACCGGCTGGCGCGTCGGCTGGATGGTGCTGCCGGAGCGGCTGGTGCGGCCGGTGGAGCGCCTCGCCCAGAACCTGTTCATCTCGCCGTCCGAGCTGTCGCAGCGCGCCGCCCTCGGCGCCTTCGAGGCGGGCGCGGAGCTGGAAGCGGTGAAGGCCGGCTACGCGGCGAGCCGCCGTCTTCTCTTGGAGAGAATGCCCCGGATCGGCCTCGACCGCTTCCTGCCGGTCGACGGCGCCTTCTATCTCTATGCCGACGTCAGCCGCTACACCAACGACAGCCTCGGCTTCTGCCGTCGCATGCTGGAGGAGGCGGGCATTGCCGCCACGCCGGGCCTCGACTTCGACACCGGCCGCGGCGCCTCCTACGTGCGCTTCTCGTTCGCCGGCCGCACCGAGGCGATCGCCGAAGCCTGCGACCGGCTCGGCCGCTGGCTGAAATAGGCGATCACGCCTTGACGTAGACCCAGGCGGCGGCGCCTGACTTCAGCGTCACCAATATGCGCTTGTAGTCGGCGACCTCGTAGCCGTCGGCGGCGACCAGTTCGTCGGGCGTGATCTCGAACACCACGCCCGGCACCTCGTCGGCGGCATCGCCGCTCTCCGAGACGATCGGATGATGCGTCTCGCCCGACTGCCGGAGCACCTCGGGATCGGTGATCTCCACGAGGTCGCGCCGCCAGCCGACCATGGCATCGGGCCGGCCGTTCAGCTGACGCCCGAAATTTGCAAGCTGCACCGACTTGAGTTGCAGCGTTCCGTAGGAAAACAGCAGCACGGACTCGGTCACGGCGGGTCTCCTCGTTGCCGGCGCCGCAGCGCCCGATGCGACGAGGCCGCCCCAGGGGATCCGGAGGCGGCCTCGATCAGTATCTATCCGATCGTTCCTCAGAAGAACGAGCGGCGCTGCCACCAGCCGGACTTCTTCGGACGGTTGTCGTCGGGTTCCGGCTCCGGCTCGGGTTCCGGCTGCGAGGCCGGCTCGTTGGCCTCCACCGACTTCTCGACCAGCTCGGCGACGCTTTCCAGCGGCGGATGGAAGACCGGCTCCTCGGACACTTCGACAGTCTCGTCCGGCGTTCCGGCGGCCTCGGCGGAGTCTTCGGTCATCTCCTCCGGCGCCTCGGCAGCCTCTTCGGCCGCTGCCGCCTGCGTCTCCACCGGCTCGTCGAGCAGTTCGCTCGACGTCCCGGCGCTCGCTCCGGCATCGCCGGCGTCGGCCACCGGTTCCTCGTCGGTCTCGGCGGACGCCTCGCCGTCTTCCGTCGCGACGGCTTCCGCCCCGGCGGTCGATTCGGAACCGATGTCCTCCTCGAGCTGATGCCGGCGGCGTCCGCCGCGGCGTCCGCGACGGCGCGAACGGCGACGCTCGCTTTCGGCTTCGCTCTCGCCCTCGGCGCGCGGCTCGCCATTGTCGTCGGCGCCTTCGTCGTCGGCGTCAGCGCCTTCGATCACCGGCTGCTCGCCGCCCTCGGCGGCCGCCTCGTCCTGGCCCTCGCCGTTGGCACCTTCGCCATTCTCGTTCCGCCGACGACGGCGCCGGCGGCGCTTGCGGCGGCTGTCGCTGTCGCCATTGCGCTCGTCGCGCGCCGACCGCGGCTTCTCGATCTCCTCGTCTTCCTCGTCCTCTTCCTCGATCTCCTCGTCGATCTCCAGGTCGTAGGGCTGCACGCTCTCGGGCGTCAGCGTCGGCGCGGGCGGCGGCGGAGCGGGGTTGAGGATGATTTCGCCGCGCTCGACGACGAAATGCTGGGAGCCGAGGTGTTCGTCGGCGGAAATGGTGATGGTCAGCCCGAAGCGCGCCTCGAGGTCGGACAGGTGCTTGCGCTTCTGGTTGAGGATGTAGAGCGCCACCGACGACCGGGTGCGGACCGTGAGGTGGTGCGTCACGCCCTTGATCAGCAGATCTTCCAGCGAGCGCAGCACGTGCAGCGCCACGCTCTCGGTGGAGCGGACGATGCCGGCGCCGAGGCAGTGCGGGCACAGCTCGGTCGAGCCTTCCAGCACGCCGGTGCGAATGCGCTGGCGGCTCATCTCCATCAGGCCGAAGTGCGAGATGCGGCCGACCTGGATGCGGGCGCGATCGTTCTTCAGGCAATCCTTGAGCTTGCGCTCCACCGCCTTGTTGTTCTTGGCCTCTTCCATGTCGATGAAATCGATCACGATGAGGCCGGCGAGGTCGCGCAGGCGCAGCTGGCGGGCCACTTCCTCGGCGGCTTCGAGGTTGGTGGCGAGCGCCGTGTCCTCGATGTTGTGCTCGCGCGTCGAACGGCCGGAGTTGACGTCGATGGCGACCAGCGCCTCGGTCTGGTTGATGACCAGATAGCCACCTGACTTCAGCGTCACCTGCGGCGAGAACATCGCGTCGAGTTGCGGCTCGACGCCGAAGCGGCCGAAGATCGGAATCGGGTCGCGGTAGGGCTGGACGTTCTTGGCATGGCTCGGCATGAGCATGCGCATGAAGTCCTTGGCCTCGCGATAGGACTCGTCGCCGGCCACCAGAACCTCGTCGATATCCTTGTTGTAGAGGTCGCGGATCGACCGCTTGACCAGCGAGCCCTCCTCGTAAACGAGGCTCGGCGCCGTGGAGCGCAGCGTCAGCTCGCGCACGTTCTCCCAGAGGCGCAAGAGATACTCGAAGTCGCGCTTGATCTCGGTCTTGGTGCGGGCGGCGCCGGCCGTCCTGAGGATGACGCCCATGCCTTCCGGCACGTCCAGCTCGTGGGCGATCTCCTTCAGGCGCTTGCGGTCCTGCACGTTGGTGATCTTGCGCGAGATGCCGCCGCCCCGGCCGGAGTTGGGCATCAGCACCGAATAGCGGCCGGCCAGCGACAGATAGGTGGTCAGCGCCGCGCCCTTGGTGCCGCGCTCCTCCTTGACGACCTGAACCAGCAGCACCTGCCGGCGCTTGATCACTTCCTGGATGCGATACTGGCGGGCCCGGCGCGACCGGCGCTCCGGCACTTCCTCCAGCGCGTCCTCGGCGCCGACGCTCTCGACGTGCTCTTCCTCGTCGTCGCCGCCCTGATCCTCGCCGTCGTCGTTGATGGTCTCGACCGACTGGTCGTCGTGGATGTCGATGACGCCGCCGGTCTCGGGGGGCGGCACCTCGTCGTCGGAATGCTCGCTGAAGAAGGGGGCTTCGCCAGCCGTAGCCTCGAAGGCCGGCTGCGGCGCCTCGCCCTCGGTCGCCTCAACTTCGGCGGGCGCCTCGCTGACGCTGTCGGCCGGCCGGGCGGCGGCCCTCGACGCCTGGGCGCGGGCCTGCCGCTCGCGGTGGGCACGGGCGCGGCGCTCGGCCTCCTCGCGCTCCTCGGCTTCTTCAGCCTCGATCAGCGCCTGCCGGTCGGCCTGGGGGATCTGGTAGTAGTCGGGATGGATCTCGGAAAAGGCGAGGAAGCCGTGGCGATTGCCGCCATACTCGACGAAGGCCGCCTGCAGCGACGGCTCGACGCGCGTCACCTTGGCGAGATAGATGTTGCCTCTGAGCTGCTTCCTTGTCGCCGACTCGAAATCGAACTCCTCAACGCGGTGTCCACGCACCACAACCACCCGGGTCTCCTCCGGGTGGGTGGCATCGATCAGCATCTTGTTGGCCATAAAGACTGACTCCCGGCCGTATCCGCCTCCGGCACCGCCGCAACCCTGGCAGGAAGCTCCGTGGAGCTCTCCGTGGGGTCGCCGCAGGCGGGAAGGATCGGGATCGGCCGTCGATAAGGGGGAAGGGAATGGGGAAAAGCGCCGGACCGACCAAGACCGCAAACCGGAGAAGGGCCGACGCTTGACGCGATCCTGCCCCTTCGCCGATTTTCTGTGGCCCCATGACTTTCACGTCCGGCACGTTCTTTCTTTTCAACACCGTCGTTCCAAAAAGACCCGCCCGGCCACAGCCAGTACGGGGGAACGGCGACGAATGCGTGTGTCGGGCGGCCTCATCGACCGCGCGCCGGAGCCCCGAACTTTCCGGTGGATCTACGGGCGTCTCGCATGTCCTCCGCGATATGGCCAAAGGCCGGGCGGACGACAACAGGCAGAAATCCGGCGTCCACGCAGGGCCGGAAAACCACACCGGCGGTTGCGCTGACCTCTCGGACTCCCGGCTGCCGGCCTCGATCCTCTTCGCCTGCTTGCAAGCGGGAGGCGAGCCGGCTGGACGCTCTCAAGTACCGAGAGCAAGGATTCGGGCTCCAATTTCTTATTACTTGCGTGATGTCCCATATGCAAGGCGATCAAACGGGCGCCTGGTCAATTCCTCGCATTGTGAACGGTCGGCCGTTCCAACCGGCGAGAGGCGAGGAATGGTTAACCAAATTGGCTTAGTTCCGTTAGAAATGGACTCCGGCCGCACAGCCGCACGGGAGGAAAAGCCGGCCGCCGCGCCGGGCGTTTGAATTGGGGAGTTGCCATCCCGTCCGTCTGTGGCAGTTTGGGCCGCTCATCGGATCGTGGGAGCGATCATTTGACGACCGTTGCAAACCGCTTGGCAGCCTTTGTCCGCGCCGCCGTGCTGGCGGTGCTGGCGCTCGCCTGTCTCACGGCCGCCGCGTTCGCCGAGGGGGCGCCGATCGCCAGCGACGGTCGCGTCGTCGGCGACGACAACCGCACCCGTTTCGTGCTCGACCTGACGGGCGAGGTCGACCTCAGCGCCTTCACGCTCGCCGAACCCTATCGCGTGGTGGTCGATCTGCCGGAGATCGACTTCCGCCTGCCCGCCGGCACCGGCACCACCGGCCGGGGTCTGGTCAGCGACTGGCGCTACGGCCAGTTTGCGGCCGGTCGCTCGCGCATCGTGCTCGACGTTACCGGACCCGTGAAGATCGACAAGGCTTTCGTGCTACCGGCCGTCGAGAACCAGCCGGCCCGTCTGGTGCTCGACCTCCTGAAGACCTCCGCCGCCGCTTTCGACGAGGAGCAGCGCAAGAGCCAGCTCGCCCGCGACACCGCCAACGAGGCGCCGGTGCAGAAGGCCGACCAGTTGCCACCGCCCGACCGCAGCAAGCGCGAGAAGCCGCTCCTCGTCATCGACCCCGGCCACGGCGGCGTCGATTCCGGCACCGTGTCGGCATCGGGCGTCATGGAAAAGGACATCGTCCTCGCCTTTGCCAAGAAATTGCAGGAGCGCCTCGAACGCACCGGCAAGGTGGCCGTGCTGCTCACCCGCACCGACGACACCTTCCTGCCGCTGGCCGCCCGCGTACAGTTCGGCCGCGACCACGCCGCCGACCTGTTCCTGTCGATCCATGCCGATTCCGAGCATGTCGGCTCGGTGCGCGGCGCCACCGTCTACACGTTGTCCGACAAGGCGTCCGATCAGGAGGCGGCGGCACTGGCTGCCAAGGAGAACGCCTCCGATCTGATCGCCGGCCTCGATCTGCAACAGGAGGCCGACGACGTCACCGACATCCTGGTCGACCTCACTCGCCGCGAGACGCGCAACTTTTCCGCCTCGTTCGCCGGCGGTCTGGTCGGCGATCTCGCCTCGGCGACGCGGATGATCAAGAATCCGCGCCGCTCCGCCGGATTCCAGGTGCTGCGGGCCCATGACGTGCCATCGGTTTTGCTGGAAATCGGTTATCTCTCCAACGATCAGGACGAGAAGCTCCTGACCTCCGAAGAGTGGCGGCTGCGCGTCGCCGACGCCGTCACCCAGGCGGTGCTGCGTTTCTTCGGCCAGAAATACGCCTATCTCGGCAAGTAGCGCGACGACCAACTGTTGCGGCCGGGCAACGGCGCGGCCCCGCCTTCGCCACAAAGAGCGACGAACGTCGCCATCCACGGAAACATTCGCATTTTGCGGCGTTTTGCGATATCGGCTGGCCCGAACACACCGATGGATGGGCATCCGGGGTAAAGGCGCCTCCGGCAAGCCGGATTTCGCGCCGCCGCCGCGGCGGATCGACAGACCGGCGCGGCCGGCGTCGATGGGAACGTATGGACGGGACATGATCTTCGCAAAGTTCTTCGGCTGGGTCTTCTCGATCGCGGCGCTGCTGTTCCTGGTGGTGGCCGGCGGCCTCGCCGTCTACATCCACTCGCTGTCGAGCGATCTGCCCGACACCAACCAGCTGCGCAACTATCAGCCGCCGGTGGTGACGCGCGTCCACGCCGCCGACGGCCAGCTCGCCGCCGAATACGCTCACGAGCGCCGCCTGTTCCTGCCGATCCAGATGATTCCCGACCGGGTGAAGCAGGCGTTCATCTCGGCCGAGGACAAGGGCTTCTACACCCACCCCGGCATCGACCTGCTGAGTCTGGCCGGCGCGGCGGTGAAGAACCTCGACACCCTGGTCTCCGGCTCCAACAAGCGGATGGTCGGCGCATCGACGATCACCCAGCAGGTGGCCAAGGTGTTCCTGCTGACCAACGAACGCACCATCGACCGCAAGATCCGCGAGGCGCTGCTGACGCTGAAGATCGAGCAGACCTACACCAAGGACCAGATCCTCGAACTCTATCTCAACGAGATCTACCTCGGCTTCCGCTCCTACGGCGTCGCCGCCGCCTCGCTCGCCTATTTCGACAAGCCGCTGTCCGATCTGAAGCTCGAAGAAGTGGCCTATCTCGCCGCGCTGCCCAAGGCGCCGGAGAACTACAACCCCTACCGCAGCCGGCAGGCCGCCGTCGAACGCCGCAACTACGTCATCGAGCAGATGGTGCAGAACGGTTATGTGACGCGCGAGGAGGGCGACGCCGCCCTGAAGGCGCCGCTGGTGGTCGCCGAGCGCAGCCAGTCGGCCAAGGTGTTCGCCTCCGACTATTTCGTCGAGGAGGTCCGCCGCTCGCTGCTGACCATGTATGGCGAGAAGGGCCTCTACGAGGGCGGCCTTTCCGTCCGCACCACGCTCGACCCGAAGATGCAGGTGATCGCCCGCGGCGTTCTCCAGCGGGCGCTGCTGCGCTACGACGAGGCGCATGGCTGGCGCGGCGCCAAGAAGCAGATCGACGTCACCGGCGACTGGGGCATTCCGCTGGCCGCCGAGCCGGCGCTCCTCGACGTGCCGGAATGGAATGTCGCCGTCGTGCTCGGCTTCGACGACGATGCCGCCCGCATCGGCCTGCAGCCGTCCAAGGGGCCGACCGGCAAGGTCAACGACGAGCGCGTCGAGGGCGTCATTCCGCTCGACCAGCTCAAGTGGGCCAAGTGGGAGAGCGGCCCCAAGCGCGGCGCGGCGGTGAAGTCCGCTTCCGACGTGCTGTCGGTCGGCGACGTCATCTACGTCGAGAAGACCGGCGATGCCGTCGGCACGCTGGAAGCCTACCGGCTGCGCCAGTTCCCCGGCCTCTCCGGCGCGCTGGTCGCCATGGACTCGACCACCGGCCGCGTGCGCGCCATGGTCGGCGGCTTCTCCTTCTCCGAAAGCGAGTTCAATCGGGCGACGCAGGCGATGCGCCAGCCGGGTTCCTCCTTCAAGCCGTTCGTCTACTCGACCGCTCTCGACAACGGCTATACGCCGGCCTCGGTGATCATGGACGGCCCGATCGAGATCGACCAGGGCCCCGGCCTCGGCATGTGGCGGCCACAGAACTACGGCGGCGGCTACGGCGGCCCGTCGACGCTCCGGACCGGCATCGAGAAGTCGCGCAACCTGATGACCGTGCGTCTCGCCCAGGACATGGGCATGCCGCTGGTCGCCGAATATGCCAAGCGCTTCGGCATCTACGACAAAATGCAGCCGGTGCTGGCCATGGCGCTCGGCGCCGGTGAGACGACGGTGATGCGCCTCGTCAACGCCTACGCCATCATCGCCAACGGCGGCCGGCGCGTGCAGCCGACGCTGATCGACCGCGTGCAGGACCGCTTCGGCCGCACCATCTACAAGTACGACCAGCGCGTCTGCGAGGGCTGCAATGCCACCGACTGGAAGGGCCAGGACGAGCCGCAGCTGGTCGACGAGCGCGAGCAGGTGCTCGACCCGATGACCGCCTACCAGATCACCTCGATGATGGAAGGCGTGGTGCAGCGCGGTACCGCCACGGTGGTCAAGAGCCTCAACCGGCCGATCGCCGGCAAGACCGGTACCACCAACGACGAGAAGGACGCTTGGTTCGTCGGCTTCACGCCGGAGCTGACCGTCGGCGTCTTCCTCGGCTTCGACACGCCGAAGCCGATGGGCCACGGGGCGACCGGCGGCCTGATCGCCGCGCCGGTGTTCCGCGACTTCATGGCCCAGGCGCTGGCCGGCCAGCCGCCGCAGGAGTTCAAGGTGCCGGAAGGCATGGTGCTGATCCCGATCGATCGCAAGACCGGCATGCGCGCCTACGAGGGCGACAGCGCCATCATCGAAGCGTTCAAGCCGGGCACCGGCCCCTCCGACGTCTATTCGGTGATCGGCGGCGACGGTATGGCCTGGGGCGTGCCGACCGTCGTCAATCCCGAGGCCGACAAGGCGGCGGTGAGCGGCACCGGCGGACTTTATTGACGAAAGCCCCGCGGGTGCCGATCGGCCCCACGGGGTTTACATTGGCGGCTTCCATTTCTATGGTCCGCCGCGCCCGTGATCGACGACGGGCGCCCGCCGCCGGCCCCTGCCGCGGCGTTCCCTCAACCTCCTGACTGGAGCGCACAGCCATGCGAGCCGAAATCGAGGCCATCGTCGACGAGATCAAGCAGGGTATGGCCCTGCTGAGGAGGCATCTTTGACTGGGATGCCTCGCAGCAGCGTCTAGCCGAACTCAACGGTTTCGTCGAAGACCCCTCCCTCTGGAACGATCCCGAGCGCGCGCAGAAGATCATGCGTGAGCGCACCGATCTCGAGAACCGAATCAACGGCTACCTCAAGCTGGACCGCGACCTCAAGGACAGCGTCGAGCTGATCGAGCTTGGCGAGATGGAGGGCGATGCCACCGTCGTCACCGACGCCGAGAACACCTTGCGCGGCTTGAAGGACGAGATCGCCCGCCAGCAGGTGGAGTCCATGCTGTCCGGCGAGGCCGACGCCAACGACACCTATATCGAGGTGAATTCCGGCGCCGGCGGCACCGAGAGCCAGGACTGGACCAACATGCTCCTGCGCATGTACACGCGCTGGGCGGAGCAGCATGGCCACAAGGTCGAACTGCTGGAGGTTCACGACGGCGAAGAGGCCGGTATCAAGAGCGCCACGGTGCTCGTCAAGGGCCACAACGCCTACGGCTGGCTGAAGACCGAATCGGGCGTGCACCGGCTCGTCCGCATCTCGCCCTTCGACAGCCAGGCGCGGCGGCACACCTCCTTCTCGTCGGTGTGGGTCTATCCGGTGATCGACGACAAGATCGAAATCGAGATCAACGAAAGCGACTGCCGCATCGACACCTACCGGGCGCAGGGCGCCGGCGGCCAGCACATCAACACCACCGACTCGGCGGTGCGCATCACCCATCGCCCGTCGGGCATCGTCGTTTCCTGTCAGGCCGAGCGCTCGCAGCACAAGAACCGGGCCACGGCCTGGAACATGCTGCGCGCCCGCCTCTATGAGGCGGAGCTGAAGAAGCGCGAGGAGAAGGCCAACGCCGAGCAGGCCGGCAAGACCGACATCGGCTGGGGTCACCAGATCCGCTCCTACGTGCTGCAGCCCTATCAGCTGGTGAAGGACCTCCGCACCGGCGTCGAGAGCACTTCGCCGTCCGACGTGCTGAACGGCGACCTCGACGCCTTCATGGAGGCGGCGCTCGCCCAACGTGCCTTCGGCAAGCAGCCGGCCGAAATCTCGGACATCGACTGACCGGCTGTTGCTGGTTGAAAACGGAAAAGGCGGGGTGCCGGCGCGCCCCGCCTTTGTCATGTCCGGACCGATCGGTCAGGGCAGGAGGTTCGCCAGGCGGCTGCCGGCGGCAATGTAGTTGATCGGGTTGAGCGGCGCGCCGTTGAGCCGTGTCTCGTAATGGAGATGCGGGCCGGTGGAGCGGCCGGTGGACCCCACTTCGCCGATCACCGTGTCGCGCGTCACCTTGTCGCCGACGCGGGCGATGATGCGCGACATGTGGCCGTAGCGGGTGGTGATGCCGTTGCCGTGGTCGATCTCGACCATGTTGCCGTAGCCGCCCGACCAGCCGGCCACCGTGACAACACCCGGCGCCGTCGGCCGGATGTCGGAGCCGGTCGGCGAGCGGAAGTCGATGCCGGCGTGGAAGGCCAGCGAGCCGAGGAAGGGATCGCGCCGCGAGCCGAAGTTGGAGGTCATGTCGGCGCCGGGCAGGGGGCGGATCAGCGGCAACCGCGCCGCCTCAGCCTTCACCCGCTCGATGCGCTCGAACGCCTGGTCGGCTTCCTGCATGGCGGCGGCCAGCGCCTGCGCGCTGCCGAGCGGAATGAACGGGCCGCCGACCGCATCCTCGGCGTCCGCCGGCGCCTCCGGCACGTCGACGCTGAGGCCGACATTGGCGATGACGTCGACCGCCGCATCGACGCGCGAGTTGGCGGCGTCGGCGATCGCCTCGACGGCCTTCGCCTGTTCGGCGTCGACGGCGGCGAGATGGCTGGCGATCGCCTTGAAATCCGGCTTGCCATCCGACGTGCGCAACCCGGCCGCCGGCGTGGCCGACGCCACGGCGGTCAGCGCGTCGAACTGGTGATCGATTCGGGCGGCGTGGCCGGCATCGGCACTATAGGCGTTGATCGAGCCGGTGACGTCCGGATCGAGCGCCGCGCGCTTGTCGGCGCCGACCGGCGCGTTGCGGCCGTCGATCAGGCCGATGCTGCGCGCCTTGTCGATCAACGCGCCCACCGCCTGCTGGCGGGCGGCGATGCCCTGCTGCGCCGACAGGATCTTCTCGACCTTCTCGTCCATGGCGACGCTGTCGAGGATCTGCCGGCTGGAGATGCGGTCGATCTCCGAGCGCAGGCGGGCGATACGGTCCTCGTAGGCCTGCTGCATGTCGGCGTTGCGCTCGCGCACGAGGTCGAACAGGTCGTCGCGAAACACGAGATAGGTGGTGGCGGCGAGGAAGCCGAGCGACACTGTCAGGAACAGCGTCAGACCGCCGAACAGCGCCAGCGGGCTGAAGGTGTAGGTGCGGGTGTTGTCCCGGCTGATGATGACGATGCGTCTCGCCGAATTCTGGCTGCGATATCGATCTGCGGCTTGCGGTCTCATCATCAACGCGACGCTCCAGGGGAACCCATGCCGACGCCAAAGCGCGGCCCCGTTGGAGCGATTAGAAACCGTTAGGGTTAATGAAGGCTTGAGACCGCCGTCTCACAGCGCCCTGACGGCGGCCAGCACCTCCTCGGCGTGGCCCTCCACGCTGACCTTCGGCCAGGCCCTGGCGATGGTGCCGTCGGGCGCGACCAGGAAGGTGGAACGGAGAATCCCGAAGTATTTCTTGCCGTAGAGCGACTTCTCGCCCCAAGCGCCGTAGTTTTCCGCCACCTTGTGCTCGGGATCGGAGGCAAGTGCCACCGTCAGCTTGTGCTTGGCGCGGAATTTTCCGTGCTTTTCAGCGGTGTCGGGCGAAATGCCGATCACCGTGGCGCCGGCCTTCTCGAGTTCGTCGGCGAGGCAGGAGAAGCCGATCGCCTCTCGGGTGCAGCCGGGCGTGTCGTCCTTGGGGTAGAAGTAGACCACCACCGGCTTGCCCTTGAGGGCGGCGAGCGAAACCTCGCCCTGGTCGGTCGGCAGGGTGAAATCGGGGGCAGGGGAACCCACGGCAACGGTGCTCATCGACGGTCTCCGGCTGAATAGGGGCGACCATTATAGCCCCACCGACGCCGGTCGGATCAAGCGCCGCCGTCTCAGAATGCAAATGGGGCGCCGAAGCGCCCCATCCGATGATTCAGTCGCGATCCGATCAGGAGAGCTTGGGATCAAGCTCGCCCGAGGCGTAGCGCTTGGCCATGTCGGCGAGCGGGATCACCTTGATCTTGGAGCCGTGGCCGGCGGCGCCGAATTCCTCGTAGCGCTGCTTGCAGACCTTCTGCATGGCGGCCATGGCCGGCTTCATGAAGGAACGCGGATCGAACTCGGCCGGCTTCTCGGCGAAGAACTTGCGGATGGCACCGGTGATCGCCATGCGGCAGTCGGTGTCGATGTTCACCTTGCGCACGCCGTGCTTGATGCCGTTGACGATCTCTTCGACCGGCACGCCGAAGGTCTGGGGCATCTGGCCGCCGTAGGCGTTGATGATGTCCAGAAGGTCCTGCGGCACCGACGACGAACCGTGCATCACGAGGTGCACGTTCGGCATGCGCTCGTGAATTTCCTTGATGCGGTAGATGGCGAGCACGTCGCCCGTCGGCTTGCGGGAGAACTTGTAGGCGCCGTGGCTGGTGCCCATGGCGATGGCCAGGGCGTCGACCTTGGTGCGCTTGACGAACTTCACGGCTTCGTCCGGATCGGTCAGCAGCTGCTCCTTGCTGAGCACGCCCTCGGCACCGTGGCCGTCTTCCTTGTCGCCCATGCCGGTCTCGAGCGAGCCGAGCACGCCGAGTTCGCCTTCCGTCGAGGCGCCAACCATGTGGCTCATCTCGGCGACGCGGCCGGTGACGTTGGCGTTGTAGTCGAAGTCGGCCGGGGTCTTGCCGTCAGCCTTCAGCGAGCCGTCCATCATAACCGACGAGAAGCCGTTGGTGATGGCCGAAAGGCAGGTGGCTTCCGAGTTGCCGTGGTCCTGATGCATGCAGACCGGAATATCCGGATAAAGCTCGATGGCGGCCTTGATCAGGTGGCTGAGCACGATGTCGTTGGCGAACGCGCGGGCGCCGCGGCTGGCCTGCATGATCACCGGGCTGTCGGTCTCCTTGGCCGCGGCCATGACGGACAGCATCTGCTCCATGTTGTTGATGTTGAAGGCCGGCATGCCATAGCCGTGTTCGGCGGCATGATCGAGCAGCTGCCGCAGTGAAACCAGCGCCATAGGGGAACTCCTTCGCGAATTTTTCGTGGTCCCGAGCCCTTCCCGCCTATCGCGTGCGACCGGCGGAACCGACTGGCCCATATCTACGACTTTAGCACGATTTACCAGAGGCGAGTTCAATCGGGGCCGTTCGTTGCGCCAAAAAAACGTGAACGGGATTGATAGTTCGCCTGAATATTCGTGTTTTCCTGCATGGGCAAACTACTGCCCCGTCGGTCAGCTTGCAAGCACGGCGACGTCGACCCGGCGGGCGAGCTGGCGCACGTCGTCGGGCGAGGGGAGGTGCGGTCCGATTCGACCGAGCTTGGCGGTGGCGAAGGCCACGGCGCGGCGGGCCAGCGCCTCGAGGCCGAGATTGTCGGCCAGTGCCGAGGCGATGCCGGCCACCATGGCGTCGCCGGCGCCCACCGTCGACAGGGCGTTGACCACCGGCAGCCGGGCGGACAGCGCCGTGGCGCCGCGCACGAAGATGGCACCCTGCTCGCCGCGCGATACCGCCACCACCTCGATGCCGAGCGCCTGGATGTCGCGGGCGGCGGCGACGATATCGGCCGCCTCGCGGGTCGGCCGGCCTGCCCAGGCCTCCAGCTCCACCCGGTTGGGCTTGACGGCGAACGGCAGGCAGTCGCGCGGCGCCGCCAGCGCGGCGGCCAGCGGCGCGCCGGAGGTGTCGAGCACCACGCGCGCCTTCAGGCGGCAGAGGTCGTCGGTCAGCCGCGCCCAGACGCTGTCCGGCTGGCCGAGCGGCAGCGAACCGGCCAGCACCACCAGCGCTCCTTCCACCACCTCGCGGCGCAGCACGTCGAGCACCATGTCGTAGGTCTCGTCGTCGAAGACGAGGCCGGGCAGGTTGATGTCGGTGGTCTCGCCGGTGGTGACGTCGGAAATCTTGATGTTGGTGCGGGTGTCGCCGGCCATGCGGACGAAGCGGTCCTGGATGCCCTTATCCTTGAAGAAGTCGGTAAAGGTGGCGTCGTTGCCGCGGCCGAGCACGCCGGTCGCCACCACGGGGATGCCCCAGTCGGCGATGCAGCCGGCGACGTTGATGCCCTTGCCGCCGACGTTGGACTGCGCCGCGCGGGCGCGATGGACCTTGCCGGGCGTCAGGTCATCGAGCGTGACGGTAAGGTCGATCGCCGGATTGAGCGTAACGGTGATGATGGGCGAGGTCATGGTCGGCGGCTCCAGAGACGGACTCTCCAGCTTAGCGGTTTCGCAGGATGGCGGCGTTTGGGCAAGCCCCCAGGGTCCGAAACCATGGCGATCGCCCGATCCTCCGCGACAATAGCCGGGCTGGCAAGATACGTGCGAGTGACGACGGGCCAGCCGCACCGGCGTGTTCCCGCGTCGGCGCCGGACGATTAAGCCGATCAACGGATTGACCGGCGCGCCGTCCTCGGATCATCTCCGGTGTCAGGAGTGTTGCACGCCGCATATGGCGGCCGGAAGGAGACGACATGACCGGCTTCAGGTTGGTGGCTCTGGCGATCGGTTTCGGCCTGTCGGCCGGTGCGGCGATGGCCCAGTCGGCCAGTCCCTACGACATGACCTATGCCCTGCGCGACGGCAAGCCGACGACGCTCTACGCCGACATGAGCGAGACGTCGGCCAAAAAGGGCACGCTGCCGGGCGACGCCAAGGGCATCGTGCTGCGCTGGTGCCGCGACGAGATTCCCTTCGGTTCCTGGCAGTTCGGCAGCCGCAAGGCCCAGCTCGGCCTTCTCGATGCGCGCTGGTGCGAAATCTCCTACAATGGAGCGGTCGGCAACGTGCCGGGCAAGGTGCTGACGCCCCAGTGACCGGTTGACACGGCGGCTTCGGGAAGGAGGGCAGGTGGCGTGTTCTATGTGCTCTCCAAGCTCGGCTTTCTATTCCTGCGCCCCTCCAATGCACTGATTCTGGCCATGCTGGTCGGCGCCGGGATGCGATTCCTCGGCTGGCGCCGGCGCGGCGCCGAGTTGATCGGCATCGCGCTGCTGCTCCTGGTGATCTGCGCCTGGACCGGCGTTCCGACCCTGATGTTGCGGCCGCTCGAACAGCGCTTCTCCGTGCCGGCCAACCCGGATCGGCTCGCTCCGGCCGGCATCCTGGTTCTCGGCGGCGTGGTCGACACCGATCTTTCTACCGAACTTGGAACGCGCGAACTGATCGACGGCGCCGAGCGGCTGATCGTCGCCGCCGAACTCGCCAAGCGCTATCCCGAGGCGCGCGTCCTGCTGTCCGGCGGCTCCAACGGCGTGTTCGTCAACGACGATCTGGCCGAATCGGTTATCGCCCGCGATCTGCTGATCGAATTCGGCGTGTCGGCCGAGCGCATCACCATCGAGGACCGCTCGCGCAACACGCACGAGAACGCCGAGTTCAGCTTCGCGGCCGTCGAGCCCACGCCGCAGGAGCAATGGCTGCTGGTCACCTCGGCCTTCCATATGCCGCGGGCCATCGGCACCTTCCGCGCCGCCGGCTGGAACGGCATCGTCGCCTGGCCGGTCGACTACCGCAACGGCGCCGACACCGACTGGCTGGGCGGCCGCACCGCCGCCGAGGGGCTGATAATGACCGACATGGCCGTGCGCGAGTGGATCGGCCTCGTCGCCTATCGCTTCGCCGGCTACACCGGCGCGCTGCTGCCGCGCCCGTAAGGCGCCCGCTGGAGCATTTCCGGTGAAATCCGGTTCACCGGAAATGCTCTATCTCTTTGTTCAGACGCAATTTCGGACGCAAAACCGGTTCCCACTTTTGCTGGAATTGCTCTGGCCTTCGTCAGGCGACGATCACCCGGTTGCGCCCTTCGTTCTTGGCCCGGTAGAGCGCCTGGTCGGCGCGGGCGACGTGCTGCTGGTAGTCGGGATGGCCGTCGTGGCTGGAGACGCCGATGCTGACCGTCACGTCCGCCATGCCGCCGTTGCCGAGGTCGAACGGCTCGCCGGCGATCAGCGCGCGGATGCGCTCGGCGGTGAGCAGCGCCTGCCGCTCCTCGGTCTGGGTGCAGAGGACGAGGAATTCCTCGCCGCCGTAGCGAAACACGAAATCGCCCATGCGCACCGCCGAGGACAGGCGCTCGCCGATCTGGCAGAGGACGTTGTCGCCGGCCGGATGACCGTGGGTGTCGTTGATCTTCTTAAAGTGGTCGATGTCGATCAGCAGCACGGAGAAGGATTTTCCCTGCTCCTCGCAGAGCTTGATCTCGCGGCCGAGGATGGCCGGCAGGAAGCGGCGGTTGAGCAGCTTGGTCAGCGCGTCGCGGCCGGATTCGACGTGCAGCAAACGCTCGAACATGGTGTCGAGCAGGAATTTCACCCGTTCGACCTCGCCCGCTACCTGACGGATGAGGCGCCGCAGCTCGGAGACCGACGCGCCGTCCATCTCGCGTTGGCAGGCCGGCAGCAGTTCGTCGTCGATGCGCCGCAAGGCGGCGAAAATGGAACGGAGATCGTCCGAGCGGTCGAAGATGGCCGTCGCCTTGTGGTAGACCCAGAGGCCGAACGGCGAAGCGCCGATCGCCCCCAGCGGTTCCTCGGCGCTGCCGATCATGATGGCGCGCAGGAAGGCGTTTTCCCAGTCCATGATGGCGGCGCGCTGACGCTGGCGCTCCAGCGACGGGTCGATGGTCGCCGTATAGATGCGGTAGGCCTCGTCGTCGCGAGAGCCCTGCTCGGTGGCGCTTTCATAGTGGGCGGAAATCGCCTCCACCGCGTGGTCGATCAGCGCCGCCGCCGTCGTCCAGGCCTCGATTCGCAAGGAATCGGCCGTGTCCGCCGTACGCAGGATGTCGCGGAGGGCCGATTTCAGGATGCCGGCGGCGTAGAGAACCAGACAGATCCGCACGCCAATGCGAGCATGAACGCTGCCGAGCGTGTGTTGCTGTTCGATCACCGGCGGAATGCTCTCGGGCTCCCAGGACGAGAACAGGGTGCGGATCCAGTGCCGGATGGCGTGGGTCAAGCGCTTGGCGACCAAGTCCTGAGTCAGGAAACGCTCGGCCTCGGGGTCGGACAGCATGGTCGAGTAGAAGACGTCGGCAAGCTGGGCGGCATGGCGGTCGGCGATGTCGGCCAGCAGTTGGCGCACCGGCTGAGGCGTCGCTCCGACGGTGGAAATCCAGCGACGGAGGAGGGACGTGGCGTATGTCAGGCTATCGTGGCTGCAGTCGTTCATGGCGGCACTCTGGGGAGGAAACAGCCACGCCGATGGACAACGTGATCGTCACCCGGTTCGATGACTCGCTGCCTACAGTCGATACCCCAGAGTGTCCTAAATTCTCCTTAAAAATGCATTTCTACCTGATACACCTATAAATTGCTAAATCGCTGGCGCCGGGGCGGACGCCTCAGTCCTCGTCGTCGATCAGCAGGTCGTCATTGTCGAGGACCGGCGCCTCGTAGACCGGCATCGGCTCGCCTTCCGCCCTGAGGCGGATGCGGTAGAGGCCGCGGATGCGATCGGGATCGACCGGCTTGCCCTTGCGGATCAGAATCACCTTGCCGTCCTTGGCAAGCCGCGCCGCTTCGTCCTTGATCGGCTTCATCAGCCGCCGCCAGACCTTTTCGTTGCTGCCGGCGATGGCGCGGGCGACGGCGTCCGGACCGATCGGCTTGCCGTCGGGCGATTCTGCGGCCATCAGCAACAGCACGTCGCGGATCTGGCCGGCCCTGACGCGGTGGGTGTCGATTTCGGTCACTCGTATCTCCGCATGGCCTTGACGGCGTTGGAGGTGAACTGGCGGCGGGCGAGCACCACCGCGATGAAGGTGGAACTGAGGACGAGCGGCAACGGCCCGATAAAGCAGCCGAGATAGCCGATCGACATGAAGAAGGCGCGGAGGCCGCGGTTGAAGTTGGTGCCGGCCACCACGATGATCGACGAGGCACGCGCCACCGCCTTGTCCATCTCGACGGTGCCCGATTGAGCCGGCGGCGGCAGGGCGCCGAGCAGGATCGAGCCGAAGTTGAACATGCGGTAGGCCCAGCCGAACTTGAAGAAGGCGTAGGCGTAGATGCCGAGGAGGCCGATCACCTTGTACTCGAAGGCGGTGCGGTCGGTGGCGGTGAGGTCGGACAGCGCCGACACGACGCCGACGGCATGATCGACCGAGTTGAGCAGCGTGAAGCCGCCGCCGATGGCCAGGAGCGACGTCGAGGCGAAGAAGGCGGTGCCGTTCTGCAGGCCGGCGACGATGGCGGTGTCGACCATCCGGAGATCGCGCGTCGACGCCTGCCGCACCCAGCCGTGGCGGCCGATGTTGATGAAATGGGTCAGCGAATGCTTGGCCCACGGGCTTTTCTCGGTCAGCCACGCCTGCCCGAACCACATGGCCAGGAACCAGACGAAGGCAGCGATGTCGAAGGGGCTGAAGGCGTTCATCATGACGGGCGTCCGGAGTGGCGATGCGGGCGGAGGATAGCGGCCCGCGGCGCGGTGCAAAAGGCGGGCCGGCGGTCAGCCGTCGGCCGCCTCCGCTTCTTCGTATTCGGCCGACAGGATCAGCCATTCCTCTTCGAATGTGTCGAGGCCGCGGACGGCGTCGGCCCGCTCCTTGGAGAGCCGGGCACCCTTGGCCGGATCCTGCGTGAACAGTGACGGCTCGGCCAGCGCCGCGTCGATGCGGGCGATCAGCTTGCGGGTCTTCTCCATCTCCGCCTCGATGCCCTGGATGCGCTTGCGGAGCGGGGCGAGCTGGGCGCGTCGCTCGGCGGCAAGGCGGCGGCGGTCGGCGTTGGTGACCTTCTGCTCGTCGCTGCGCGCCGCCCGGTCGGCGTCGCCGGGGCCGGAGAGGATGAAGCGCTTGTAGTCGTCCATGTCGCCGTCGAAGGGCGTGATGCCGCCGTTGTCCACCAGCCAGAGACGATCCATGGTCGCCTCGACCAGATGGCGGTCATGGCTGATCAGGATGACGGCGCCCTCGAAGTCGTTGAGCGCCTGGATCAGGCTCTCGCGGCTGTCGATGTCGAGGTGATTGGTCGGCTCGTCGAGGATGAGCAGGTTCGGCCCGTGGAAGGTGGCGAGGCCGAGCAAGAGGCGCGCCTTCTCGCCGCCGGACAGCTCGCGGGCCGGCGTGTCCATCTTGTTGGTGTCGAGCCCCATCTGGGCGACGCGCGACCGCACGCGGGCGTCGGGCGCCTCCGGCATCAGCCGGCGGACGTGGGCGACGGCCGTCTCGTCGGGGTGCAACTCGTCGAGCTGGTGCTGGGCGAAGAAGGCGATCTCCAGCTTGCCGGCCTTGACGATATTGCCGGAGAACGGCGCCAGCCGGTCGGCCAGCGCCTTGGCGAAGGTCGACTTGCCGTTGCCGTTCTTGCCGAGCAGCGCGATGCGGTCGTCGTCGTCGATCCTGAGCGTCAGGCGCTTCAGCACCGGCTTGCCGGGGTCGTAGCCGAGGTCGACTTGACTGTAGGTGACGATCGGCGGTGCCAGCTTGGCCTTTGGGTTGGGAATGAGGATCGGCTGCACGTGGTCCTCGACCACGGCGTCGATGACGTCGAGCTTCTCCAGCATCTTGATGCGCGACTGCGCCTGTGTCGCCTTGCTGGCCTTGTAGCGGAAGCGGTCGACGAAGGCTTGCAGATGCTTGCGCCGCGCCTCGATCTTCTCGCGCGCCTTCTCCTGCAACAGCAGTTTCTCCTGCCGCTGGCGGGCGAACGAGGTGTAGCCGCCCTTCCAGAGCGTCAGCTTGCCCTCGGAGAGGTGGCAGATGTGGTCGACCGCGCTGTCGAGCAGGTCGCGGTCATGGCTGATCAGCACGACGGTGTAGGGATAGCGCTGGACGTAGTTGGTCAGCCACAGCGTGCCTTCGAGGTCGAGGTAGTTGGTCGGCTCGTCGAGCAGCAGCAGGTCCGGCCGGGTGAACAGCACGGCGGCCAGCGCCACGCGCATCCGCCAGCCGCCGGAGAAGTCGGCGCAGGGACGGCGCTGGTCGGCGGCGTCGAAGCCGAGGCCGGAGAGAATAGTGGCGGCGCGCGCCTCGGCCGAATGCGCCTCGATGTCGGCGAGCCGCACCTGAATCTCGGCGATGCGGTGCGGATCGCTGGCCGTCTCGGCCTCGGCGAGAAGCGCCGAGCGCTCGGTATCGGCGGCCAGTACGAAGTCGATCAGCGAGATATCCGAACCCGGCGCCTCCTGCGCCACGCGGCCGATGCGGGCGCCGCGCTTCAGGTCGATCGAGCCGCTTTCGGCGGAGAGGTCGCCGGCGACGATGTTGAACAGCGTCGTCTTGCCGGTGCCGTTGCGACCGACGAGGCCGACCTTGGCGCCATCGTGGATGGTCACCGAGGCGTTCTCGATGAGCGTGCGGCCGGCGATGCGGTAGGTAAGGTCGGAGATGATCAACATGGCCCGGCGATTTCGCCCGAACGGCCGTGAAAGGCAATATGGTTGAACAAAAATACCCGCGACCCAAGCGTCACGCGATATGCATGCAACCCGATTTTGCGATGGATATTTACTCTTTCCCCTGTTAAAAGTCTCCAAACGTACGAGTATACAATATGCTGATGAGAAAGTCATGAATATATTAAATTTCATTCTGGAGAAAATTGGTTATGTACTAAAGCGAAAGCAGAAATATGATGTGCTTTTGGAATCTTCTCGTGAGATTAATGATCTTTTTGAGTTGATTCTTTCCAAGAACGGCGGGGGGCAATGCAGGGCTCAGCTCCGGCAAGACATCTTTGCGTTGGCGATGAATGGCTTTAAGCGAGACGGCTATTTTGTGGAGTTTGGCGCTACAGACGGTGTAGGCCTGTCTAATACGTATCTGTTGGAAAAGGATTATGGTTGGACAGGGATCTTGGCTGAACCGGCCAAGAGATGGCATGACGAATTAACCCAAAATCGTTCCGCAAACCTTTCCTTTGATTGCGTTTGGTCCGTGAGTAGAGCGGAACTCGATTTCTCTGAAGTCGATAGCGGTGTGTTATCAACTGTAACAGATTTTGTCGATTCAGACATGCACGCCAAAAGCCGAAGAAAAAGAAATTCTTACAAAGTCAAATCGATTTCCATTTTAGATCTTCTTGACCAATACAACGCGCCTAAATTCATTGACTATATATCTATCGATACAGAGGGTAGTGAATTCGATATTTTGAATTCCTTCGACTTCGATCGATACACCTTCAACGTAATCACGGTGGAGCATAATTATACGGAAAATAGAGAAAAAATACATCTATTGCTGTCTAGAAATGGTTATCGTAGAGTATTGTCACATTTATCCAAGTTTGATGATTGGTACCTACTGGACAGATGATACTTTCCGCTTTAGGGCCTGATTGCCTGCCATGAAGACCGTCTATTCGCCCCGTCACCGCCTGCATGTCGACAACCAGGAGCTCAATGCCGGCGTCATCACGCCGGCCTTCGAGCTGCCGGCCCGCGTCGACTTCATCCTGCAACGGATCGCGGCGGTGGGGCTCGGCGAGGTGATCGAGGCGACGCGCGTCGACGCCGTCGCGGCGGCGTCGAAGGTGCATGATGCCGGCTATCTCCAGTTCATGGCCGACTTCTGGCGCCTGTGGCTGGCCGAGGGCCGCAGCGGGCCGACCATGCCCTATGTCTGGCCGGCGCGCGGCCAGCGCGACATCCGGCCCGAGCACGTCAACGGCCTGATGGGCTACTATTCCTTCGACGGTGGCGCCTCCTTCGTCGAAGGCACCTGGGCGGCGGTGCAGTCGTCCGTCTGGTCGGTGCTGGGGGCGGCCGAGCTGATCGCCGGCAGCGAACGGGGGGCATACGCGCTCTGCCGGCCGCCGGGGCACCATGCCGGCTCATCGACCATGGGTGGCTACTGCTTCATCAACAACGCCGCCGTGGCGGCGCAGCGCTTCCTCGACCTCGGGGCGAAGCGCGTCACCATCCTCGACGTCGACTACCATCACGGCAACGGCACGCAGGAGATCTTCTACCGCCGCCGCGACGTGCAGGTGATCAACCTGCATGCTGACACCGCCGTCGCCTATCCCTTCTTCTCCGGCCGCGCCGACGAGATCGGCGAGGGGGAGGGCGAGGGCTTTACGCGCAACTATCCGCTGCCGTTCGGCACCGACTGGGAGACCTGGGGCGCGGCGCTCGACGATGCTTGCCGGGCGATCGAGGCTTACGGTCCGGACGCCGTGGTGGTGTCGCTCGGCCTCGATACCTTCGAGGGCGACCCGATCAGCAAGTTCAAGCTGAAGCGCGAGGACTATCCGAAGATCGGTGAGCGCATCGCCCGGCTCGGCCGGCGAATGCTGTTCGTGCAGGAGGGCGGCTATGCCGTGGCGGACATCGGCCACAACGCCGTCGGCGTGCTGACAGGCTTCGAGGGACGATCCTGACAGGGGCTGACAAGGCGGCCTGCTAGGTCTTTCGCCACCCGAGAATGGGAGGGGAAAATGCTGGACCACATGGGCTTTCCGGCCGTCGACTTCGAAAAGTCGAAGACCTTTTACGACAGGGCGCTGGCGCCGCTCGGCGTCTCCGTGGTGATGGCGGTCTCGGCTGAGGAGAGCGGCAGCGACGCCTTCGCCGGCTACGGCAGCGACGGCAAGCCGGATTTCTGGGTGGCGAGCGGCCGGCCGGCCGGCGAGATCACCCATTTCCACGTCGCCTTCGTCGCCAGGGACCGCGCCACCGTCGACGCCTTCTACGCGGCGGCCATCGCCGCCGGCGGCCGCGACAACGGCGGGCCGGGTCTGAGGCCGCACTATCATGCCAACTATTATGCCGCCTTCGTCTTCGATCCCGACGGCAACAACATCGAGGCGGTCTGCCACAAGCCGGAGTGACGGCGGGGCGGAATGACCGGCAGGCGGGCGCCTGAGGCGCCCGTTTCCGTGCGTCCGGGAGAGACCATGTTCGATCATGTCGACTGTCCGGTAACGGACATCCACCGCGCCATCGCCTTTCTATGACGCGCTGCTCGCCCCGCTCGGCATCGCGCGGCTGATCACCCGCGTCGCCACCCGGCCGGGCGGCGCCTCCAACGCCGGCTACGGCCGCGAGGGTCATGCCGGCTTCTGGCTGTCGGATGCTAGCCGGCGGGGTCAGCTGCACCTCGCCTTCAAGGCGCCGACGCGCCAGGCGGTGACCGCATTCCACGCCGCCGGGCTTGCGGCCGGCGGCACCGACAACGGCGCGCCGGGCCTCCGGCCCTACGCGCCGAACTACTACGCCGCCTACATCATCGACGCCGATGGCCACAACATCGAAGCGGTGTGCCGCGCGCCCGGCTGACGGCCTGTGCCCGCGCCTCGGCGGCCACTCGCATTCTTGACAAAATCGCCCCGCCGTGCGCTTGTCGCGCCCACACGTCCGGCCGCCCGTGAGGCGGATTCCGGAGCCGTTCCCAACGGAATCAACGAGACAGGACGATCATCATGCACGCCTATCGCTCCCACACCTGCGGCCAGCTTCGAGCCAGCGACGTCGGGCAGAACGTGCGGCTGTCCGGCTGGGTGCATCGCGTGCGCGATCACGGCGGCCTGTTGTTCATCGACCTTCGCGACCACTACGGCATGACGCAGGTGGTGGTCGATCCCGACAGCGCTTCCTTCAAGCTGGCCGAGACGCTGCGCGCCGAATGGGTGATCCGCGTCGACTGCCTGGTGCGTGCCCGCACGCCGGAGACCGTCAACCCCAACCTTTCCACCGGCGACATCGAGGTGTTCGCCAACGAGATTTCGGTGCTGGCGCAGGCCAAGGATCTGCCGCTGCCGGTGTTCGGCGAGCCGGACTATCCGGAGGACGTGCGCCTCAAGTACCGTTTCCTCGACCTCCGGCGCGAGACGCTGCACGGCAACATCGTCAAGCGGACCAAGGTCATCCGCTCGATGCGCCGCCGCATGGAGGACGCCGGCTTCACCGAGTATTCGACGCCGATCCTGACGGCCTCCTCGCCGGAGGGGGCGCGCGACTTCCTGGTGCCGAGCCGCATCCACGCCGGCAAGTTCTACGCGCTGCCGCAGGCGCCGCAGCAGTACAAGCAGTTGCTGATGGTGGCCGGCTTCGATCGCTATTTCCAGATCGCCCCCTGCTTCCGCGACGAGGACCCGCGCGCCGACCGCCTGCCGGGCGAGTTCTACCAACTCGACCTCGAAATGAGCTTCGTGACGCAGGACGACGTGTTCAACACCATGGAGCCGGTGATCCGCGGCGTCTTCGAGGAGTTTGCGGAAGGCAAGCCGGTCACCCAGCAGTTCCGCCGCATCAGGTATGACGACGCCATCCGCCTCTACGGCTCCGACAAGCCCGACCTCCGCAACCCGATCGAGATGCAGGCGGTGACGCCGCATTTCGCCGGCTCGGGCTTCAAGGTGTTCGCCCGGATGATCGAGGCCGACCCGAAGACCGAGGTCTGGGCGATTCCGGCCAAGACCGGCGGCAGCCGCGCCTTCTGCGACCGCATGAACTCGTGGGCGCAGGGCCAGGGCCAGCCGGGTCTCGGCTACATCTTCTGGCGCTCGGAGAACGGCGCGCTGGAAGGCGCCGGCCCGCTCGCCAAGAACATCGGGCCGGAGCGCACCGAGGCGATCCGCGTCCAGCTCGGCCTCGCCGAGGGCGACGCGGTGTTCTTCGTCGCCGGCGATCCCCAGAAGTTCTACAAGTTCGCCGGCGAAGCGCGCAACCGCGTCGGCTTCGACCTCAACCTCGTGGACACCGAGCGCTTCGAGCTGTGCTGGATCGTCGACTTCCCCTTCTATGAGTGGAACGACGACGAGAAGAAGATTGATTTCGCGCACAACCCCTTCTCGATGCCGCAGGGTGGCCTCGATGCGCTGAACAATCAGGATCCGCTGACCATCAAGGCCTTCCAGTACGATATGGTCTGCAACGGCTACGAGATGGCCTCGGGCTCGATCCGCAATCAGTCGCCGGAGACCATGGTCAAGGCCTTCGAACTCACCGGCACCTCCAAGGCCGAGGTCGAGGAGCGCTTTGGCGGCATGTACCGCGCTTTCCAGTATGGCGCGCCGCCGCATGGCGGCATGGCGGCCGGCGTCGACCGCGTGGTGATGCTGCTGTGCGGCGCGCAGAACCTGCGCGAGATCACGCTGTTCCCGATGAACCAGCGCGCCGAGGACCCGCTGATGGGCGCGCCGTCGGAAGCCTCGATCAAGCAGCTCCGCGAACTGCACCTCAAGCTGAACCTGCCGAACTGATCGGCGGGACTAGGCTTCGGAAAAGACGAAGGCCGGGGAGGGCGCCTCCCCGGCCTTTTGCTTTTGGAGCTTCACTCTGCCCGAGGTGGTCCGCCCTCGCGGGCCATCCCATGCCGAAAGAGGCGTCTCATCACTCGTTGGCGGTCACGCCGACATTGAGGATGCGGATCATATCGTTGGGCTTGTCGGTGTTGATCTTTTCAAGTTCGCCGAAGGGAACCGGCTTTTCCGGGGCGATCGTCAGGGTGATCGACTGGGGATCGCGGATGAAGGCGGAAATCGGCCCCTCGAAGCGCGCCTGAAGCTCCTTGTCTTCAAGGAAGTTCAGCATCAGCGGCAGCGCGCCGGCGGTGTTCTCGCGGAACTTGTCGCCGTCCTGATCGAGCTTCTTGGCCTGTGCCTCGAAAGCCTTCTCGACGATTCCGGCGTTGCCATAGGTGACGGAAGCCGAGACCAGCGTCGCCGCGTTGAGCCTGGCTTCCATCTCGTCGGGCTTCTCGATCAGCGACAGCAGCAGGCCGCCGAGGTGGAAGTCGCCGGAGACGACGCCCATGTCGGCCGCCTTCAGCGTCAGGTCCTCCAGCCGGACGTCGCCCTTGTCGGCGTCCCAGGTGAGGGTCAGGCCGCCGGAGAGGTCGAGGGTCTCGTAGCCCATGCCGGTCAGCTCTGCGACCATCGTCTCGTCGGACAGCAGCGCCACCGGCAGCGACAGCGAGGTGAAGGTGAAGTCGGCGCGCTGGGGCAGGGTGTTGAGGTAGTTGCCGCTGGTCATCGCCATCGTGTCGAGCCCCACCGTGCCGAACGGCGATTCCACCGACAGCGTGCCCAGCTCGACGAAACCGAAGGTGGTGTTGCCTTCGAGAACGGCCTTGCGGATCGCCTCGCCGGACGGGCTCGCGCCCTCGGAAGCGCTCTTGCCAAGTTCCAGCAGGGCGGCGAGCGAGCCGAAGCGGATGTCCTGAAGCGTCAGCAGCGACAGATTGAACTTGGCCGACGCCTCCTTGGACTCGGCGCTGATGTCGCGCAGCGTGAAGGCGCCGATGCCATTGCCGTCGATGTCGTTGCCGTCGAAGCGATTGATGGCGAGATTGAAGGTCTCGCCGGCCTTTACCTCCAGCTTGTTCATCTGGACGAAGTCGACGCCGACCAGCTGTGTGTAATTGGGCAGAACGGTGGAGATGAAGGCGATCGGATCGTCTTCGATCCGCTTGGGATCGTCGAGCGCCTCGGCGATCAGTTTCACCACCGGCTGGCCGGTCTGTCGCAGGAAGACATTGTTGGCCTCGATGTTGTCGATGCTGATCGTCACGCCCTCGAAGGCGACGGCGACGTTGTTGAGGCCGTATTGCGTGTAGATGGTACGGGCCTTGCCGTCGCCGACGCCGCCGGCGTAGCGGGCCGGATCGAGCGCTTCCAGCGCCGCGCCGAAATCCATGCCGATGATGTAGCTGCTGTCGATGGTCATCGACTTGAACGGCAGCGTCTCGTCCTTCAGCTTCTGGTTCACCGAGTTGACGCCCGCCCGCTCGACGCGTCCCTCGTGCAGACCCGAGAAGTAGGCGAGGGAATAGGTGGTGACGGCGTCGCCCTCGGTCATGCCGTTGGTTTCGATGCGGACGCTGTTCATCTCCGCCCAGTCGGCCCGGAGGCCGGTCAGCCAGCCGGAATAGTGGAACACCTTCTCGTAGAATGGCCGGTCGGCGGGCGGCGCGGCCGGCGGCGACGGGAAGACGGGACGCTCGATCAGCAGCGAGTCGGCGGAAACGGAATAGTCGACCACCGGCAGCTTGTCCGCTTCGCTGGTGGCATCGGCAGCCGTCTCGTCAGCCGAAGGCTGGTCGGCGGGCGCAGCGTTGTCGGCACGGCCCTTCTGCGATCGGCCGGCCGGCTTCTGCTTGGGGGTGGCCGGCGCCGTGGCCTTGCCATCTTCCTTGCCGGCTTCGGCGAGCGGGGCGAGGCCGGGGAACCATTTGCCGGCGTCGAAATGCACCTCGACGCTATAGTTCGAACCGCGAATTGCATGGGCAGCGAAGGCGCCGCCCGGTGCCGCACGCGGGTCCTCGACGCTCAGCTCGTCGAAATGGATGGCGATCAGGTCATCGTCGAGATCGCCGATGCCGACGTCGGACAGCGTCACCGTCTGCGTTGCCGGATCGAAGCTGCTGTCGCCGACGCTCACCGGCAGGCCGAAGGCGGCCGAGGCCAGCCATTGCCGCACGAGATCCTCCCGCGGCGTCGCCGCCCCGGCGTGCGAGGCGGAGGCAAGTGCGGCAAACGCCGCGACGACGCCAAGCAATGCATTGGTCCCCATCGGCGATCCTCCCGGATTTATCATGATTGAACCGGCGCAGCGGGCTTCGGCCGCGGGCGCCGGACCTCAGAGCAAGCGGCCGGCGCGGATGCGCCGGCGCGTGGGTGCGAGCGGACCGGGCGTACCGGTCAGTTGGGGTCGGTGCCTTCGCCCGCGTCGTCGTCTTCCACCTCGGGCTGATTGGCGATCACGTCGGCCTTCAGCACGTCCGGCAGGGTCTGCGGCGCGGTCTGCGACGTAACGACGAGGTCCAGCAGCGCGATCGGGGCCGCCGGCTTGGCGGTGATGGTCAGGTTCTTCGGGTCCTTCAGGAAGGTGGTCAGGCCGCCAGCCAGCTTGTCCTGGAAGGGCTGGTTGCCGACCACCGACAGCACCAGCGGCAGGGCGCCGGTGATCTGGCTGACGAAGGCGGCCGGCTCCTGGCCCATCTGCTTGGCCTGAAGGGCGATGATGCGGCCGGCCAGCGAGGCGTCGCCGTAATAGACCGACGCCTGCTTCAGCGTCACCTTGGACAGGGCTTCCTCCGGCGGATTCTTCTGCTTCAGCTGCTTGATGGTGTCGGCGTTGAGGCCGCCGAAGGTGCCGGTCAGCGTCACCGTACCCAGGTCGGTGCCGTCGATGGTGATCTCGTTGATCACCAGGTCGCCGCTCGTCTCGTCGAGCGAGCCGGAGCCGTAGAAGCCGAGCGTCAGCTTGTCGTAGCCCATGGCCTTCAGCTGGCCGGCGAACTGGCCGCTATCGTCGACGGAGGCCGGATCGACGGCGATGCCCTCGACGGAAATATCGATGGCGTGCGGCACATCATCGGCATAATCGGAGAGATCGACGCCGGCGCTGTCGATGGTGAGCGGCGCCTTGTCCGGCTGGGTCAGAGAAATGCCTTCGGCCGAGAAGGCGTCGATGCGGTTGCCCGTTTCCTTGCCGGTGAACACAGGCGCGGTGATCTCCAGCGAGGCGACGGTGAGGTTGTCGCCCTTGCTGGTTCCGGTGATGTTCTCGGCGACGATGGAGTCGGCGCTCAGCGTGTCGCCCTCGACCTCCGGATTGCCGACCGTCAGTACGGCGATTTTCGTCTCGCCGCCGTCGGCCTCCTTGATCGTGACGTCGTGGTAGACGACGCCGTCGTCGGTTTGGGCCGGAGTACCCAGCGTGACGGTCACCGCCTTGTCCGCCGCCAGTAGCTTGGTCAGCGCCGCGGTCACCTGTTCAGGCGTCGCCGCCGCCATGGCTGGCCCCGCCAGCCCCGCGGTCAGCGCCACGGCGGCTACAGTGAGGGACCAGCGACTGGAAATCGTCATTTCATACTCCCGATTAAAGTCTTTGTCGGCAAATAGGCGCAACCCACGCTTTACGAGCCCGACATTGTGGCCAAATGACGGTCGGCGCACAAGCCATGCCTCCGGCCATTTTTTATCGCGGAGACGCGGCTTCCTGCGCGCCAAAGAAAAACGGGTAGGGCCGCCGCGGGAAACCATTTCTTCATTGCCGGTCTACAAAGATAAACCCTCAAAACGACGGTATCCGGTCCCGCGCTGCGGGCAGGCGGAGACCGTCTCGCTCTCGGGATGCCGGCCGGGGAATGGACGCGACGTGAAGCTGCGCTGGTTGAAATGGCTCCGGCTTCTTGGCCTGTCGGCGGTGGTCACCGCCGCGCCGATCGCCGCCGCCGATTACGTCCTGACCCAGCACGCCATCGCCACCGGCCAGGCCGAGGCCGATTCCATGGCGGCGCGCTATATCGCCCGCGCCGAGACGACGGTGGCCGAGGGGCTTCGCGTGCTCGCCGACCTCAGGTCGGCCGGCCGGGTGACCTGCAGCCTCACCGACCGCACCGCCTTCGGCATGGCCGCCTTCAACTCGGAATTCGTCGTCCAGATCGGCCTCACCGACGAGGCGGGAACGCTGATCTGCGGCGAGCCGATGGGGGCGCTCGCCGCGCCAGCCCGGCTGCCGGTTGCCGAGAAGGGCGATCCGTCGGTGATGCTGTCGGTGCTGAGCGACGGCAAGGACAAGCGGCAGGCCGTGGTGACGCTGCGCATCGATGAACGGATGCGCCTCGTCGCCCGCCTCGCGGCGCGGGCGCTCGACATCAATGCCGGCGCCAGCTACTTCGAGGATTCCAGCATCGTCTCGGTCTATCTCGACGACGGCTCCGAATGGAGCAAGTTCGTCGGCAAGTGGACCGAAAGCGACCGGTCTTCGGCGCTGGTGTCGACGATGTCCTCGGAGCGCTATCCGATCAAGGTGCGGGTGGCCGTCGACGAGGAGGCGGCGCAGAAGTCGATCGCCGGTCTCAGGACCATCACCATCATCCTGTCGACGCTGGCCGGTCTCGGCGTGTTCATCATCGTCACCTGGTCGATGTGGCGGCAGTCGGACGGCGACAGCTTCTCGCGCGCCGTCGACAATCACGAGTTCATTCCCTTCTACCAGCCGGTGTTCGACCTGATGACCGGCGAGATTCGCGGCTGCGAGGTGCTGGTACGCTGGCAGCGGCCGGACGGCACCATGGTGTCGCCGGGCCAGTTCCTGCCTTATGCCGAGGCGACCGGCGCCATCCGCGACATCACCCGCCAGTTGATGGCGCAGACGGTGGTCGACATCGCCGATATCTACGACAAGAATCCCGGCCTGAAGCTGGCCATCAACCTCACCGCCATGCACTTCAACGACCTGGAGATCATGGACGACATCAAACGGATCTACGGCAACTCGAAGATTCGCTACGAGCAGCTGTGCTTCGAGGTCACCGAGCAGCATCCGCTGAAGGACCTCGCGCTGTCGCGCGCCATCATCGGCCGCATCCAGGCGCTCGGCGCCTCGGTGGCGCTCGACGACGTCGGCACCGGCCACGGCGGCCTCGCCTACCTGCAGAAGCTCGGCGTCGACATCATCAAGATCGACAAGATGTTCATCGACCACATCGGCACCGACCACTCGTCGCAGACGATCGTCGACACGCTGGTCGAACTGGGACATCAGCTCGGCCTCGGCATCGTCGCCGAGGGCGTCGAGCGGCCGGATCAGGTCGAGCACCTGAAATCGATCGGTGTCGTGCAGGCGCAGGGCTACATCTATTCGCCGCCCATCCCGGTCAAGGCGTTCCGGGAGTTCGCCCTGAAGTCGCTGGAGCGCACCAGGTCCGGCCTCGGCGCGCGCACCGACAAGCCGGTGGAAGTGTCCGACAGCTTCGCCTCATTGACCGTATCGGTCGACCCGACCGACGGACCGGACGAGGCCGACGCGGCCTGATCCCGCCGGCAGCGGCCGGAAGCTCAGAAAGTCGAGCCGGCGGCGTCGTTGCTGATTTCCTCGAACAGATCGGCGTTGCGGCAGAACTTCGGCGGGTGCACGGCGCCGCGAATGGCGGTGATGTCGAGCCACACCTTGCAGGCATCCAGCTCGGTGCATTCGTGGCAGCGGTCGGCGGCCAGCTTGCGCTCGATCCCCTTCAGGAACGGATCGGAATCGAGCGTCGTCGCCATGCGGCGCATCAGCTCCGGTTCCCGCTCGCAGCCGCAGCCTTCCGGCTTGGAGGACGATTTGTCGATCATTCACACCTCCACGTTCACGATACGCGATGCCGCCATGATTAGCCCTAAGGCTAGGTCTGGCGATGACATGGATCAAGATTTCATGGATGTGATCGGCAAATTGCATCTGTTGCAAGTCGAAATTCGATGAATTCATGCCGATCGGCAGGTGAATGTGATCGTGTCGATGGTGTTGACACTCAATCCCATCTGGATATCCGCGAAAATACTATGCCCGTGCTGAATACGAATTAGGCAAATGACTATTCTGTAGGCATCCGGACGCGACGACGCTGCCGGCGGGCCGACGCGGACTTGCCGGTCGGCCCGCCGGATACAATCCTCAAATCAACTCACGAAGACGCCTAAGCATTCGCTCGTTGAGACCATTGCCGATTTCTCGTTCGCCTTAGCGGCAAGAGAAATCGGCAAGCGAAATAGCTGGAGGTTTTTTCAATGCCTCCCGGCATCAGGTGGTCAGCGTCCGCCGCACGGCGTCGGCCCAGCCGGCGAGCTTCGTCCGCCTGATATCGTCGTCCATCTGCGGCACGAAGCGGCGGTTGCGCTTCCAGCTTGCCGAGAAGCCCTCCATGTCGGGCCAGACACCGGCCTTGTGGCCGGCCAGCCAGGCGGCGCCGAGGGCGGTGGTCTCCAGCACCAGCGGCCGGTCGACCGGCGCGTTCAGGAGATCGGCGAGGCGTTGCATGGTCCAGTCGCTGGCCACCATGCCGCCGTCGACGCGCAGCACCGTCTCCGACGAGCCGGTCCAGTCGCGGTGCATGGCGTCGAGCAGGTCGTGCGTCTGGTAGCAGACTGCCTCCAGCGCGGCGCGGGCGATCTCGGCCGGGCCGGTGTTGCGCGTCATGCCGTAGAGGGCGCCACGGGCGTCGGCATCCCACCAAGGGGCACCGAGGCCGGTGAAAGCGGGCACCAGATAGACGTTCTGGTTGGGGTCGGCGTGGTCGGCCAGTGCGCCGGCCTGGTCGGACCGTTCGAAGAAGCGCAACCCGTCGCGCAGCCATTGCACGGTGGCGCCGGCCATGAAGATCGAGCCTTCGAGGGCATAGGTGACCTTGCCGTCGAGACGATAGGCGATGGTCGACAGCAGCCGGTTGGAGGAACGGACGATCTCGCTGCCGGTGTTGAGTAACGCGAAGCAGCCGGTGCCGTAGGTCGACTTCAGCATGCCCGGCGAGAAACAGGACTGGCCGACGGTGGCCGCGTGCTGGTCGCCGGCGATGCCGCGGATCGGAATGGCGACGCCGAACAGGTTCGGGTCGGTGGTGCCAAAGTCGGCGGCGCTGTCGCGCACGTCGGGCAGCAGGGCGCGCGGCACGCCGAACAGGCGCAGCAGCTCGTCGTCCCAGTCGCCGGCGGCGATGTCGTAGAGCAAGGTGCGAGAGGCGTTGGTGGCGTCGGTCGCATGCACCTTGCCTCCGGTGAGGCGCCAGAGCAGGAAGGTATCGACGGTGCCGAAGGCCAGCCGGCCGGCCTCGGCGGCGGCGCGGGCGCCGGTCACGTTGTCGAGCAGCCAGGCGATCTTGGTGCCGGAGAAATAGGGGTCGAGCAGCAGGCCGGTCTTGCCGCGCACCATGTCCTCGGCGCCGTCGGCCCGGAGCGCGGCGCAGCGGTCGGCGGTGCGGCGGTCCTGCCAGACGATGGCGCGGTGGATCGGCTTGCCGGTGTCGCGATCCCAGATCAGCGTCGTCTCGCGCTGGTTGGTGATGCCGATGGCGGCGATGTCCTGCGGCGACAGGGCGGCGCGGGCCAGGGCGTATTGCATGGTTTCGAGCGTGGTGTGCCAGATGTCCTCCGGCTCGTGCTCCACCCATCCCGAATCCGGGAAATGCTGCGGAAATTCCTGCTTGCCGACGCCCTTGACGCGGTATTCCTCGTCGAAGACGATGGCCCGCGTCGATGTGGTGCCCTGGTCGATCGCCAGGATGTATGCGGCCATGGTCGGTCTCCTCCCGTCCGTTGGTGTCTATCAGTTCTGTTGCAACGTGGCGATGAAGGCATCGATCTCGGCGGCCGCCTCCCGCGGCACGCGGAGCCCGAGCTTGGTGCGCCGCCACAGGATGTCCTCGGCGCTTTTAGCCCATTCGCGGCGGACGAGATAACGCACTTCGGCTTCCGTCAGTCCGGCGCCGAAATCGCGGCCGAGATCGGCGGTAACGGCGGCGCCGGTCAGGATCGCCTCGGTTCGGGTGCCATAGGTGCGAACGAGGCGATGGATCAGCGCCGGATCGATGCCGGGGCGGCCGGTGGCGAGGCGCGAGGCATAGTCGTCGAGGCTACCAAGCGGGATGTCACCGCCCGGCAGCGTCGTGCCCCTCGTCCACGGCGCGCCGCGTTCGCCGAGCGCCTCGCCGACCAGCTTGAGCGCGCTTTCGGCGAGGCGGCGATAGGTGGTGATCTTGCCGCCGAACACATTGAGGAGCTTCGGCGCGCCGTCATCGCCGTCGAGCTTCAGCACGTAGTCGCGCGTCGCCTCCTGCGCCTTCGAGGCGCCGTCGTCGTAGAGCGGCCGGACGCCGGAATAGCTCCAGACGACGTCGGCCGGCGTGACGGGCTTGGCGAAATACTCGGACGCGGCGGCCGTGAGATAGGCGGTTTCCGCCTCGGTGATGCGGACATCCGCCGGGTCGCCGAAATAGTCGCGGTCGGTGGTGCCGATCAGCGTGAAATCGGTCTCATAGGGAATGGCGAAGACGATGCGGCCATCGGCGTTCTGGAAGATGTAGGCGCGGTCGTGGTCGTAGAGCCTGGGCACGACGATGTGCGAGCCCTGCACCAGACGAACGTTGCGCACGTCGGGCGTGCCGGGAACGAGGCGCAGCACCTCGTCGATCCACGGGCCGGCGGCGTTGACGATCAGGCGGGCGGTGACGGTGCGCTCGACGCCGCTATCCATGTCGGTGAGCGTGGCGGTCCAATGGTCGCCTTCGCGGACGACCGCCGTCACGCCGGTGCGCGTCAGGATGGTGGCGCCGCGGGCGGCGGCGTCGACGGCGTTGAGCGCCACCAGACGGGCGTCCTGCACCCAGCAGTCGGAATACTCGAAGCCCTTGCGGTAACCAGCCTTGAGCGGCCGGCCGGCGGCGTCGGCGCGCAAGTCGAACGCGCGGGTGGCCGGCAGGCGCTTGCGGCCGCCGAGGTGGTCGTAGAGGAACAGGCCGAGCCGCAACAGCCAGGCGGGCCGGAGACCGGCATGATGCGGCAGCACGAAACGCAGAGGCCAGACGATATGCGGCGCCATCGCCCACAGCACCTCGCGCTCGGTCAGCGCCTCGCGGACCAGACGGAACTCGTAGTGCTCGAGATAGCGCAGGCCGCCGTGAATCAGCTTGGTGGAGGCCGACGACGTGCCGGAGGCGAGGTCGCTTCTCTCGGCCAGCATCACCTGATAGCCGCGCCCCGCCGCGTCGCGGGCGATGCCGCAGCCGTTAATGCCTCCGCCGATCACCAGAATATCCACGTCCGCCATGCCCGCCCTCCGGTCCCGGCCCTCAGTCGGCGGCGACGCTAGCAAATAAACGAAAGCAGATGAAGCTGAAACGAAAGTCCAGCCGGATTTTCTCGCAAGAGGCGCGGGGAGGGAGGGTGACGGCGGTATGGTAGGGAGTTCAGTGGCGACACAGTCTGCCTGAGATGGTTCGCCTTCGCGAACCATGACGGCGTATTCCATATGTAAATGCTGTCATCCTCCGCGTGAGGCGGAGGATCTCGGGCCGTACGGAACGTGGCGTCTATGGGACGCCTCTCACGACATGGCCGGTTTGCTCACGTCCGGATCGGCACCGTGGTCGTCCGCTTGATCGCCTTCAGCGCCACGAAGGACCGGAGCGAGGCGAAGCCGCCGACGGCGGTGATCAGCCGCTCGATCAGGCTGGCCAGTTCGCCGAGATCCTTGACCATGATCTTCAGGAGATAGTCGGCGTCGCCGGTCTGCGACCAGCACTCCACCACCTCGTCGGCGGTGTCGATGAAGGCGCGGAAGGCCCGGCCGGTCTCGTCGTCATGATTGCGCAGGCCGACCAGCGTGTGGGCGATGATGTTGATGCCCAGGCGCTCAGGGTCGAGGATGGCGACAATGTCGCGGACATAGCCGTCGGCCCTGAGGCGTTGCAGGCGGCGGGCGCACTGGGTGGGGGACAGATGCACCTTTTCCGACAATTCGGCCTGGGTCATGTCGCCCTTGGCCTGGATGGCGGCGAGGAGACGCAGGTCGAAGACATCCAGCTCTTCCAAAGCACGCAACTCCGGCAAACCTTTTCGCAAGAAACATGCGCGAACGGGCCGCATAATGCTGAAAATATTCGCCGGGAGCAATCGACTTTACGGAAATCGCAGAGATATTTCCATCGCGACCGGCTAAGGTGCGGCTTTCCACCGCCAGCCGGAATCGCCTCCCATGTTTGACACCCTGCCGCAACAGCCTGCCGACGCCCTGCTCGCCCTCATCGGTCTCTACCGCGCCGATCCGCGTCCCGGAAAGCTCGACCTCGGCGTCGGCGTCTACCGCGACGACGACGGCGTGACGCCGATCATGGCGGCGGTAAAGGCGGCCGAGAAGGTGCTGCTCGACACGCGGACCACCAAGGCCTATCTCGGCCCGGAGGGCGACCCCGTCTACACCGATCTCCTGAAGCCGATCGTCTTCGGCAGGGACCCCGGCAGCCGCGTCGCCGGCATCCAGACGCCGGGCGGCACCGGCGCCGTACGGCTTGCCGCCGACCTCGTGGCGCTGGCCCGGCCCGAAGCGAAGATCCTCTACGGCGCGCCGACCTGGCCGAACCACCTGCAGATCCTCAACGCCACCCGGCTGAAGGCGGTGCCGCACCCCTATTTCGACGTCAAGACGCAGACGGTGAACGTCGCGGCGCTGGTGTCGGCGATCGAGGGTGCCTCGGCCGGCGACGTCGTGCTGCTGCACGGCTGCTGCCACAACCCGACCGGCGGCGAGCTGGAGCCCGGCGACTGGCAGACGGTGCTGAAGGCGTTGCAGGAGACCGGCGTCGTGCCGCTGATCGACTTCGCCTATCACGGCCTCGGCAAGGGCCTCGAGGGCGACGCCTACGGCGCGCGCCTGCTGACCGACAACCTCGACGAGGTGATGGTCGCCTATTCCTGCGACAAGAACTTCGGTCTCTACCGCGAACGCGTCGGCGCCCTCTACGTCAAGGCGCGCGACGACAAGGCGGCCGCAGCGGTGATGTCCAACCTCGCCGCCTTCAGCCGCGTCTCCTGGTCGATGCCGCCGGACCATGGCGCCGCCATCGTCCGCACCATCCTGGAGGACGGCGAACTGACGCGCCTCTGGCGCGAGGAGATCGACCGCATGGGCGCCCGCGTGCGCGGCGTGCGGGCGGCGCTGGCCGCCGCCGGCCCCGGCCTCAAGGCGCACGAGCACCAGACCGGCATGTTCTCGACGCTGGCGCTCAGCCCCGAGCAGGTGCTGGCGCTGCGCAAGGATCACGCTGTCTACATGGCCGGCTCGGGCCGCATCAACGTCGCCGGCCTGCATGTCCGCGACATTCCGGCCTTCGTGACGGCGCTGAAGGCGGTGGGCTATCCGGTCGACTGAGGCCAGACGGGATTGACGGAGGATACCATGCTGCAAGTCCGTGACGCCGTCTCCGGCGGTCGCGCGATCGTCGACGCCCTGATCGCCAACGGCGTCGACACCGTGTTCGGCCTGCCGGGCGCGCAGACCTACCCGATCTTCGACGCGCTGGCGCTCTCGGACGACCGCATCCGCACCTACGGCGCCCGCCACGAGCAGGCGTGCGGCTACATGGCCTTCGGCTACGCCCGCTCCACCGGCCGTCCCGGCGTGTTCTCGGTGGTGCCGGGGCCGGGCGTACTCAACGCCGGCGCGGCGCTGATTACCGCGCTTGGCTGCTGTGCGCCGGTGCTGCTTCTAACCGGCGACGTGCCCGCCGCCTTCAAGGACCGGGGGCGCGGCCACCTGCACGAAATCCCCGACCAGCTCGGCCTCCTCAAGCGGATGACCAAGTGGTCGGCGCGCATCGAGCGGGTGGAGGACGCGCCGGCCCTCGTCAACGAAGCCTTCCGGCAGATGCTGAGCGGCCGGCCCGGTCCGGTCGCCCTTGAAATGGCCTGGGACACCATGGGGCAGGCGGCGGTGGTCGATCCGCTCGGCCCGGCCGACATCCCCGCGCCGGCCGCCGCCGATCCGGCGGCGATCGAAGCGGCGGCGCGGCTGCTCGTTGCCGCTCGGCGGCCAATGATCATGACCGGCAGCGGCGCCCAGCACGCCGCCGGGGAGGTGAGGGCGCTTGCCGCCCTCCTCGACGCGCCGGTGACGGCGCTGCGCGGCGGCCGTGGCATCGTCGGCGAGGGCGAGCCGCTCGGCCTGTCGTCGGCGGTCGCCCACCGCCTCTATCCGGAAACGGATGTGGTACTCGGCATCGGCACGCGGCTGGAACTGCCGACCATGCGCTGGACCGGCATGATGACCTGGTACGACCGTCTGCCGGGCGGCCGCAAGCTCGTCCGCATCGACGTCGATCCCGAGGAGATGGTCCGCCTCAAGGCCGACGCGCCGGTGGTGGCCGACGCCAAGGTCGGCGCCCAAGCGCTGATCGAGGCCATCAGGCGGCTTCAGGCCGGTACGCCGAGGCGCGACGGCGCCGCCATCCGAGCCGATATCGCCGCCGCCAAGGCGGCCGTTGAGGCGGAGATCGCCAGGGTGCAGCCGGAGGTCGACTATCTCGATGCGATCCGGTCGGCGCTGCCCGATGACGGCTTCTTCCTGACCGAGCTGTGCCAGGCCGGCTTTGCCTCCTACTTTGCCTGGGAGGCGCGACAGCCGCGCACCTACGTCAGCGAGGGCTACCAGGGCACGCTTGGCTACGGCTTTCCGACGGCGCTCGGCGTCAAGGCGGCCAATCCCGATCGCAAGGTGGTCGCCGTCTGCGGCGACGGCGGCTTCATGTTCGGCGTGCAGGAACTGGCGACGGCGGTGCAGGAGGGCATTGCCGTGGTGGCCGTGGTGTTCGACAACGGCGCCTACGGCAATGTCCGCCGCGACCAGCGCACCCGCTACGAGGGCCGCTTCATCGCCTCGGACTTGCAGAATCCCGACTTCCTGAAGCTGGCCGAGGCGTTCGGCGTCGAAGCGCATGGCGTGGCATCGCCGGCCGAGCTGGCCGCCGTGCTGCCGGCGGCGCTCGACGCGACAGGGCCGGTGCTGATCCGCGTCGCCGTGCCGAGCGACTCGGAAGCGTCGCCCTGGCCGTTCATCCACCCGGTGCCGTGATACCAATTCGCGAAGATGCTGACGCATCCGTCCACTGAGACCATTGCCGATTTCTCATCCGCATCAGCGGCATGAGAAATCGGCAAGCGGAATACCTGAGAGTCATTATCAATGCCTCCCAGGCATGAGAGGCTGCTAAAACTTTAACGGTTATTGGAACGGGACCTTCAAATCTCGCGCGTATCCTTCTTTCGATGATCCGGATCCCTCGGACTCCGTCTCGAAAGGACAGGGCATGGATATCGGGAGCGCGAAGCCGGTATTGGCCGGCGTGACCTCGCCGGTGCCGAAAGCGCCGAGCGAGCAAAATCAGTCGACGGCCACCGATATTGCCGCCACCAAGGCGGTGAAGGTGGCCGAGAAGACGGACGGCCGTTCCGTCGACGCTTCGGCCGACAAGCCGAAGGGCGAGGCGGCGTCCTCCAATGCGCTGACGGCGGCCAACACGATCAAGGCCAGCCCGCGCGACGAGGTATCCGGCTTCGATCTGTTCTCGGCCGAGGACGGCAAGGCTTCGGCGAAGGCTGAGACGGCCGACTCGCCGGCCAATGCCGCCGTTGTCCAGGACAATCAGGAATTCGCCCTCCGGCTTCAGGCGATGATCGAAGCATGGGGAGGCACGGGCGGCACGCCGCGCAGCGCGGTGTTCGACCAGAAAGTCTAGGCCAAAAACCATTCGATAAATGCAGGATCGGCGCCCCTTGGGGCGCCGATCGCGTTTCTGACGGGTTGTCGCCGCGTTACGGCGTGGTCGGAGCAGCCGGCGTCGACGGCGTCGCGGGCTCGGCAGGAGCCGGGGTCGCCGGAGCAGGCTCGGCCGGAGCCGGCGTGGCGGGCGCAGCCGGTTCGGCCGGGGCTGGCGCGGCAGGAGCCGCGGGCGCCGTCGAGGTGGCGGGTGGCGGCGGCGGCGGGGTCGTCTTGCTGCCGGAGAAGTAGATAATGGCGCCGATCACCACGATGACGGCAATGATGATCCAGATGATGGATGATTTCCTCATGGGCGTTCTCCTATCGCTCGATGAACTCATTGAAAGCACCGAAGAACCGCGGTCCACCAGCGCCGCAAACAGGAAACGATGTTTGCGGCGGTTGGTTCCGTGCGACGGGGAGGCGCCCGGCGCCTATTGGGCGGGGGGCGCCGGCATCGCCGGCGTCTTGTGCCGGACTCGCTCGCGGTGCGCCGAGTAGAGGCCGGACGCCGCGATCAAGCCCATGCCCATCAGCGTATAATAGCTCGGGAAATCGCCGAAGAACAGATAGGAGAGAACACCAGCCGACACCAACTGCACGTAGGTGATCGGAGCCAGGACGGACAGCGGCGCCAGCTTGAGGCCGGAGATGAACAGCAGGTGGGCGATGGTGAAGCTGAGCGAGCCGCCGATGCCATAGGCCAGCTCGCGGCCGGTCGGCACGTGGAACACCGGCAGCACCAGCAGCGTCGACACGCCGAGGCCGATGATGCCGGTCCACATGAAGGTAACCTCGGTCGGCTCGTTCTTCATCAGGCGCGTGAACAGGGCGCCGAACGCCCAAGCCGTCGCCGAGCCGAGCGGCAGCAGGGCGGCAAGCTGGAAGCTGGCGGTGCCCGGCCGGACGATCAGCAGCACGCCGGTGAACCCGACCGCCGCCGACAGCCAGCGACGGATGCCGACCGTCTCGCCGAGCACGAAGATCGAAAGCACCATGACGATGATCGGCGAGATGAAATGGATGGTGGTGGCCGAGGGCACGTCGAGATAGGCGAGGCCGAGGATGAAGAAGCTGGTCGAGGCGACGGCGGCGAGGCCGCGGGCGATCTGCAGCCGGTAGCTTGCCGGCCGGAAGGCCGAAAGTCCCCGCGACGACAGCGCCCATGGCATCGCCACCAGGAAGAACACGAAATAGCGGAACCAGGTGGCGAGCGGTGCCGGCGCCGTCTCTTTCATCAGCTTGGCGCCGATGTCGCCGCCGGCAAAGAAGATCGTCGAGCCAACGACCAGCAGGATGGCGAGCAGCACCCGCTCGGGAGAGCTGGGCGGCGGGGAGGGCGCCTCTCCGGACGCTTCGGGCAAGGTCGACATGGGCGGCTCCAGGCTCCGGCCGCCGAATCCGTCGGCCGGTCGGCCCTCGCAAAGCGGCAAAGGGCGCGACGGCGCGGCCTCCACGGCCCGCCGAGTTTGGGGGTTTTGCGGGGAGTCGTTCAAGGGCGCAAGCGAATTCCTTCACTTTATTGGGCATTGTCTCGGGACAAATGCGGATTTTTATACATATCCACGTGTCGCCACGGATGGCCGGATTCGCCGCACGTCGTAAAGCTTGCAACGGACGACAACTCAAGAGGACGGGCATGGTCCGTGAGCATGAAAAAGGGGTGTCCGCCTCGCGTCGGGCGGTCGCCGTTCCCTCGCTGCGCAAGGCGACGCTGATTCTCGATTTGGTAGGAAGGCGCGGCAAGCTCCCTTTTTCGGCCATCCAAAGAACCCTCGACCTGCCGAAGAGCACCACTCACCAGCTGTTGAAGGCGCTGACGGACGTCGGTGCCTTGCAGGTGCAACGTGACGGCGGCTTCATTCTCGGCCCCAAGGTCTGCGAGCTTGGCGCCCTTGGCGCGCAGCAGCGCGTCATCGACCGCGTTTCCCTCGGGCCGCTCGACCTTTTGGCCGGTCAATCGCGCCTGCCCTGTGAAATCGCCACCTTCGAGGGGCGGCATGCCGTAGTGCTGGCCAGTGCCAGCCCCCAGGGCGGCGCCCGCAGCACCGGCGGCGATGGCCAGCGATGGCCGTTGCACCGGACGGCAGCCGGCAAGGCGCTGATGGCCTTCCTGGACGAGGCGGAGCGGCAGCGGCTGATCGCCGATCTCGACTGGACGACGCGGGCGACGCCGCAATCCATCGCCTCGCCGGATGCCCTCAACCGGGAGCTGGAGCTGGTGCGCCAGCGCGGCTGGGCGTTCGACGACCGGGAGATCCTCGAGGATACCGCCTGCATCGCGGCGCCGGTGTTCGATGGTCGCAACCGGGTGATCGCCGCGGTCGCTTCCGTCGGCAAGGCCGAACTGATCACGCCGGATCGCCACGACGGCCTGTCGGCGCTGGTGCGCGGCACCGCCGAAGCGGTGACGCAGGCGATCCGCAACGCCTGACGGGCGGGTCTTGGGAGCGTATCAGCCGCGCTCGGCGATACGGGCGCGCACCCAGGCGTGGATTTCCGTGTCGACGAAGGCGATGCGGCTTTCGCCGAGCCGTACGGGCTTGGGGAAGGTGCCGGCCGCCATCATCCGCTTGATCGACGACACCGACAGCGTGGTCATGGCCGAGGCCTGCTTCATGGACAGCAACGTCGGCGCCGGCGTGGTCGCCGGCTTGGCCCGGCGGGATGGAGCGGCGGGTGCCGGCTCTGCCTCCGGCGACGCCGGTGGCGCGGCGAAGGCGGCCTCGGTGGTGGCCTGAAGGGCGTGGACGGGATTGGCGGAGTCCTGCGTCCGAGGCGGGGCATCGGGCTTGCGCAGCACCGACGTCAGCCGCTCCAGCTTGTCGAGCGCCTTCCTCAATCCCGGATTGTCATCGAACGGCGCTGCCTCGCCGGCGATCTGCCCCATGATGTTGCCCCAGCCCCAACGCTCGGCCGGCGAAGCGCCGACCCTGCCTGACTTTTCGCAGCATAACCCGCAAGTGGTTCACAGGATGTTTCCGAGCCGGCAAACCACACGCTTGGCTAGCGCTTGAAATAGGACTCGAGATTGGCCCGCACCCGGTCGAGCGGCGTCGCCCCCGTCAGGTCGGGGACGAAAGTCTGGCCGGTGATCGCCTCATAGGCCGAGATGTAGACCTTGGAGGTCTCGGCGATCAGGCTCTCGGGGATGGCCGGGATGGGATCCCTGTAGGGATCGCAGCGCTCGCCCACCCAGGCGCGGATGAAATCCTTGTCGAAGCTCCGCGGCCGGCGGCCGGCGGCGAAATCCTCGTCATAGGCGGCGGCGATCCAGTAGCGGCTCGAATCGGGGGTGTGGATCTCGTCGGCCAGCACGATGTTGCCCTCCTTGTCGCGGCCGAACTCGTATTTGGTGTCGGCGAGGATCAGGCCGTGCTCGGCGGCGAGATGGGTGCCGCGCGCATAAAGCCGCAGCGCATAATCGGAGACGGTGGCCCATTCTTCCTCGGTCAGCAGCTTCTTGGCGAGGATATCGTCGCCGCTCAGCGGCTCGTCGTGACCGCCGTCGAAAGCCTTGCTGGTCGGCGTCAGGATGGGCCTGGGCAGTTTCTCGTTGTCGAACAGGCCCTCGGGCAGCGTCAGGCCATACATGGTGCGCTCGCCGGCCCGGTATTTGGTCAACACCGACGTGCTGGTGGTACCGGCGAGATAGCCGCGCACGATCACCTCGACCGGCAGGATGTCGAGCCGGCGACCGATCACCACATTGGGATCCGGATAGGCAAGGACGTGGTTGGGGCAGATGTCGGCGGTAGCGTCGAACCAGAAACGTGCCGTCTGGGTCAGCACCTGGCCCTTGAAGGGGATGGCCGCCAGCACCCGGTCGAAGGCGCTGAGACGGTCGGTGGCGATGATGACGCGGGTGCCGTCAGGCAGGTCGTAGTTCTCGCGGACCTTGCCCTTGTAGTAATTGGGCAACTCGGGAATGAAGGCTTCGGAGAGAACGCGGTCGAGGGCCATCGGTGCCTCCTTGACGGGCGGGGCCGCGGCGCGGCGGCTGCTGGCTCCATAAAACATCGCGGCCGGAAGTGTAAGCCGAACTTGCGGCCGGCAGCTTTCTGATTCGATTCAAGACGGGCGGGCAGGGCGAAGGCCGTCACTCGACGGTCGGCGCGCCGTAGAGGCCGCCTTCGGCCTGCCAGGCGGAGATGGCCTTGCTGGGGACGAGGAGCTGGACGACATTGAGCGTCAGATTGTCGCGGATCATGACGGCGGTGAACAACTCGGCGACGAGCGCCAGCGCCACGCTGGCCCGCACCGGCAGCCGGAAGGCCAGCCAGTAGCCGATCAGCATGGCCGTGGTGTCGCAGAGCGAGTTGAGGATGCTGTCGCCGGAATAGCCTTCGGCGAGCGCCTGCTCCCGATAGCGTTCGATCACCAGCGGCGAGTTCTCGACAAGCTCCCAGCCAATCTCGATGCCGAGCGCCAGGGCGAGGGCGAGAAGTGGCGACCGGCCTCGCAGCAGCAGCCAGCCGAGCGCGTAGAACAGCAGACCGTGGATGACGTGCGACGGCGTGTACCAGTCGGTGATCTGCTGCGAGTTCTCCGGGCCGAGCACGGTACCGGCCCAAAGTCGCACGCTGCCGCAGGCGCAGATGGCCGGCTGCCCCATCAGATGCAGTACCATCGCCTGAACAAACAGTGCGCCGACGAGCAGCAGGCCGACCGGCTTCCAGTTCACCGCCATGCTGATCTCCAGGTTCCGGGCTGGCCGACGGGCGCACGAACGGCTTTCGGAAAGGTTCCGGACGTCGTGCCACAACTCGGTTATCTACCTAAGGGCTTTCCGGTACGGCTGCAAGCTTTCGTTGAGTGAAAGCGAAATGTTGAGTGATGCACATATAAATACCTGATAAACAATCTGAATTGATTGATAAATCGCAATGAGAATTTGTCGCGTGGGTAGCATTTTATATAGAGAAATTTAACAGTGACCCTCGTCAATATGCTCATATTAGATTCTGCTAATGGGGGTCCATCTTGCGTCTGCGGTCGATTCTGGCACTCGGTCTTTCGAGCGCCGCCATCCTGTGCGCGGCCCTTTGCATCTATGCGAGCTGGTGGATTGCCGATTCGATCACCAGCCGCAATCTGACCGACCGGCTGGCCGCCGAGCAGGATCGCATCAGGGGCGCCATTTCGATGGAAATTGCCGCCAGCCGCACGCTGGCGGAGTTCACGGCCGGCCTCGGCACCGTCCGGCATCTGTTCGCCGCGCGGGATAGGGCAGGGCTGCTGGCCGAGTTGCAGGATGCTTACAAGGCCATCCAGCCGGAGGGCGTCGACCAGTTCCATTTCCACGAACCGTCGGCAACGTCGTTCCTGCGGCTGCACAAGCCCGAGAAATTCGGCGACGACCTGACGCAGATCCGTCCACTGGTCGTCGAGGCCAACAGGTCCGGCAAGACGGTGGCCGGCATCGAATCCGGCGTGGCGGGCGTCGGCATTCGCGGCGTGGTGCCGGTGCGCGGCGAGGGCGGCCCGGTGGGGACGGTCGAATTCGGCTTCGGTATCGACCAGAAGCTCATCGACAGGCTGGCGGGCACCGGCGGCAGCTTCGTTGCCGTCTATCTCGGGGCGGAGAGCCCCGAGCCGGCGGCAACCAGTTTTCCGGCCGGCTTCTCGGCCTCGGCCGACGACCTGCAGGCGGCCCTCGGAGCGAATACCGTCGTTAACCGTCAGGAGGCCGGCGACAGGGCGCTGGAGGTGTCCTACGCGGCGCTGAAGGACGCCAGCGGCAAGGCGATCGGCGTCGTGGCGGTCGGCGTCGACCGCGCCGGGATCGACGATCTCCAGGCCTCGATCATCCTGCGCTTCGCGCTGGTCTGCGGGCTGGTTATCCTGCTGTCCGTGGTGGCCTGCGCCTTCTTCCTCGACCGGATGATCGCCAAGCCCCTGGTGTCGATCGCCGGCTGCCTCGGCAGCCTCGTTCGCGGCGAGGAGTGCGTCGACGTTGAGCGTGCCTCGGTGATTTCCGAAATCGACGCCATCGAGAAGTCCGTCGCCGCTTTCCGGCAGGCAACCAAGGAGCGCTTGCGGCTTGAGGGCGTCAACGTCGAGGAGGTGGAGGCCCGCCGGGAACTGGGTCGCCGCGTCGACGCGGCGGTCGCCAATTTCCGCGACATCGCCAACAGGGTGCTCGGCATCGTCGACGAGACATCGGCGCATCTGCGCTTGACGGCCGAGGGCATGGCCGACACGGCGAGCAGCGCCTCGTCGCAGGCCCAATCGGCCGCCGAGGCGTCACACAGCACGCTCGGCAATATCGAGGCCGTGGCGGCGTCCTCTGAGGAGTTGACGGCGTCGATCGGCGACATCTCGCGCCAGGTGCAGGAGACCAACGGCGTCGTCATGGAAACCGGCCGGATGACCGAGGAATCGGCGCGGGAAATAGACGCCCTCGACGCGGCCAGCCAGAAGATCGGCAACGTCATCGGCCTGATCAAGGGCATCGCCGACCAGACCAACCTCCTGGCGCTCAACGCGACGATCGAGGCGGCGCGGGCCGGCGACGCCGGCAAGGGCTTCGCCGTGGTGGCCAGCGAGGTGAAGCAACTGGCCAGCCAGACCGCCAAGGCGACCGAAGAGATTTCCAGCGAAATCTCGGCCATCCAGTCGTCCACCAAGCAGGCGGTGCATTCCATCCGCGGCGTCGCGGCGGCCATGGAGCAGGTTCTCGCCGCCACCAACTCGATTTCCTCGGCCGTTCGGCAGCAGTCGGCGGCAACACAGGAGATCTCCCGCACGACGCAGACGGTAGCGTCCGGCACCAGCCAACTCGCCAGCAGCGTTTCCAGCGCCACGCAGGCCATCGACATGACGCGCTCGTCGGCGGGCGACGTGCTGACCGCATCCTCGGCCCTGCACGACGAGGCCAAGCGGCTGCGCGACGAGATCGACGTGTTCCTCGACGTGCTGAGGGACGGCACGGCCGGCTGACCGGCGGACACGTCGGCAGACTTGGGTGGAACGCGCTTCCGAGTGGATCGGGAGCGCGTTTCGTCTTTCCAGTACCGGCCAGCTTCCTGTTGCTACTCTCAAGAAAACGGTATAATCTATTGAAATAATTATTTTTTCGAGATCTAAAATGGCTGGAGATGGCGTCGTCATACGTCCGATGTCGATCGAAGACGCGGAAGGCTTCAACCGGGTGGTTGGCGTGGTGGCGCGCGAGCGCCGCTATCTGCGGGTCGTCGACGCGTTTCCGATGGACGCCAGCCTTGCGTTCCTGCGTGACGGTCTGGCGGCCGGCAATGTTCATCTGGCGGCGGTCCTCGGCGACAAGGTCGTCGGCTGGTGCGACATCTGCCGGCACGACCTGGAGACCGAGGCGCATGCCGGCGTGCTGGGCATCGGATTGCTGCCGGATTATCGCGGCCAGGGTCTCGGCAAGGCGCTGCTCGATACAGCCATCGCCACCGCCGATCAACGCGATTTCCGGCGCATCGAACTCACGGTGTTTGCCGACAACCACCGGGCCATGGCGCTTTACGAGAAGACCGGTTTCGTCCGCGAGGGCGTGATGCGCGCAGCCCGATATCTCGGCCCGGACGACTATCGCGACGTCGTGCTGATGGCGCGCCTCGATCCGAGGATCGTCGCGGCGCAGTGATCGGAAGACCGCTTCGGCGAGCACCAGCTTTACGGTAGTCGGGAGACCATCTCCGGCTTCCTTGTCTGAGCGAATGCCGAACTATCCGAGAGAACGCTGAATTCCCGGCATTCCTCCCAATGCCGTTAGGTTCCATAATATCTATTATGCGAATCGTGAGTATTGGGGCTTGAGAAGGTGGCGCCCGTTCGAGGCCGCCTGCTCCGCTCGGGTCCATCGGCTTCGCTCCGGCTCATCCCCTCCGTCCGAGCCTATCAAGCTCCTCCGCCCGAAGCGCCACTAGCGCCACTACTTCTCAAAGCGGCTCGCGGCGTCGCGGTCGCGCTCATAGCGCCTCTCGAGCGGAAACGGCGGCAACCAGGATTCGCGGCGGATGGTCCAGAGTTCGTAGGTCGGCGTCAGTTGGTCGGGAGCGTCCAGGGAGCCGAGATTGATCTCGATCTCGTCGGCGCTGCGCGAGAAAACCGACGAGCCGCAGCGCGGGCAGAAAAACCGCCCGGCGTAGTCGCGCGTTTCGCCGTCGATGGTCACGGCATCCTCGGGAAAGATCGCCGAGGCGTGAAAAAGCGCGCCGTGATGCTTGCGGCAGTCGAGACAGTGGCAGAGGCCGACCCGATACGGACGTCCCGACGCTACGATGCGCACGCTGCCGCAGAGACAGCCGCCGGTGAAACGGTCCATGTCGCACCTCCCCTGAAATCAAGCGGTTTCACCGTCTACGAAGGTGTCGGTCGGGTGCCCGTCAACGGTCCACGGGCATCGGCGCGCGGCGGAACCATTCGCTTGTCTGGAGCCGCCGCAGCGCCGCAAGGTCGATGTCGCCGGTGACGAGGCTGGGCGCCGCGCCGCCCATCGCCACGATGCGGCCGAGCGGATCGACGATCGCCGAATGGCCATCGTCCTTGGGCGTCGGATAGTTGGCAACCGCCATCGCCATGACGTTCTCGAAGGCCATGGCGCGCAGGCCGCAGAGCCGCACGTCGCCGATATCGGGATCGTCGTGCAGCGGGCAACTGTTGGGAACAAGCACCACTTCGGCGCCCTGCCGCACCAGGTCAGCCGCCACATCCGGATATTCGCGATCCATGCAGATCATCAGGCCGATGGCCACCCCGCCCGCCGTGGTCTGAAGACGCGCCACCGCAGAGCGCTCGCCAGCGGCGCAGGCTTCCTCCGGCGCGTCGAAAAAGCAGATATGGCGCTTGCGCTGATGCAGGACGATGTCGCCGGTGGCATCGATCAGCAGCGCCGCGTTGAACGGCTTCGGTGCGGCGCGCTCCAGCAGCGTCGCCACCACGGCGATGCCGTGCCGGCGGGCGGCATCGCGAAAGCGCCCGACGAAGGCGCCGTCAAGCGGTTCGGCCGTCGCGATCCAGGCGGCGCGGGCAGCCGGGTCGGCCGGATCGAAGCCGGCGTAGCCGTTGGAGAGCATTTCCGGGAAGACGACGACATCGGCGCCCTCGCCGGCCGCCCGGCCGACCACGGCGTCGATGTCGGCGCCGGCCATGATCTGGGCCAGCGCGATGCGCAGTCGATTGGCTGTCATGGCCTTCTCCGCTGACGAACGGCCCAGCTTCGGCCGCCGACGGCGCCGGCGTCAAGCCAGCATGAAGGACCGCATGGAGATCGAGCCGAGGTCGATGCCTTCGTTGAAGAAGCTCAGTTCGTCGGCCTTGTCGGCGACGGCCAGCGGATAGAGCGCCGGGAAGAAATGCTCGAACGTCGGATGCGACAGCTGCGCGATGCGGCCGAGCTTCGGCGCTTCGATGACGGCCCGGTAGTCGCCCTTGCCGATCGCCTCGGCCATGCGGGCGTCGAACTCCTCGGCCCAGTCATAGGCCGGGCCGCCGCCCCAGGCGATGGCCCGGAGGTTATGCACGAGGTTGCCCGAACCGATGATCATCACGCCGCGCTCGCGCAGCGCCTTCAGCTCCTGGGCCAGCGCGAAATGCTCTTCCGGCGAGCGGCTGAGATCGATCGACAGCTGGTAGACGGGGATGTCGGCCTTCGGGAACATCTGGATCAGCACCGACCAGGCGCCGTGGTCGAGGCCCCATCGCTCGTCCGGCTCGATATGGTGGTTCTTGACGAGGTCGATGGTCGCCTCAGCATAGCCGGGGGCGCCCGGCGCCGGATAGCGCTGGGCGAACAGCTCGTCGGGGAAGCCGCCGAAATCGTGGATGGTGACCGGATGCTCCTTGACGTGCACTAGCGTGACGCCGCGCGTCATCCAGTGGGCGGAGACAACCAAGATCGCCTTCGGCACCGGCAGGCGGGCACCCAGCTCTCGCCAGGTTCGGCTGTAGGGCGTGTCCTCGATAGCATTCATCGGGCTGCCGTGGCCGACGAACAGCGCCGGCATGCGCGGGCTGACGGGAAGATCGGCAAAGGGGTGACCGAGCGCGGCCATAATCGAACCATCCTTTCGGGAGCCCTGCCCTTGCAGGGTTCCAGGCGCGGCCGCATCAGGGCGGCCAGTTTCGATCAGGATTTAAGCGTATAGCCCGCATGGAACAAGTCGGCGTCTGGTCGTCATTACGTTCGATGAAAGTGAACGATCGGCGCTAGACGATCTGTCGGCAAGACTGCCGAGCCACCAGCGGACAGGGCACCAGCGTCTGCGGCGTCACCACGCCCCCGGTTTCGCGGTTGAGCCGAGCAAGCTGCTCGACAGCGATGCGACCGATCTCGAAATAGGGCAGCGCCACCGAGGTCAGCATCGGCCTCAAGGTGCGGGTGATCACCGTCATGTCGTCGAAGCCCATCACAGAGAGGTCATCGGGCACCGACAGGCCGAGCGTCGCGGCGGCGGCATAGACCTGCACGGCGATCTGGTCGTTGCCGCAGATGATGGCGGTGGGGCGGTCGGGGCGGCGCAACAGGCCGAGCGTCGCGTCATAGGCGACGAGGTCCTCGCCCCCATCCGGCCGGCCGACGAAGCCCGGCACGTCGAGCGAGGTGTCGTAGGAAATGCCGCCCTCGGCAAAAGCCGTGCGATAGCCGGCGCCGCGCAGCACCGTGGCGCGCAGCACCGGGCTCAGCGACACGATGCCGATGCGCCGGTGGCCCAGTTCGATCAGATGGCGGGCCTGCGCATAGCCGCCGCCCTCGTCGTCGGGCACCACGGAGGGATGGCTGCGGCGCGCCGAATAGCAGTTGGCCAGCACGATGCCGCGCTCGAAATCCGGCGTGCCGATGTCCACCGGGCGATGGTACATGGTAGCGTAGACGACGCCGGCGACCTTGTGAGCGCGGAACACCTGCCAGTACTCCTGCTCCTGCTCGGGATCGCCGTCGGTGCTGGCGATCAGCATGGTGCGCGCCTGCTCCCTGAGCGCCGCCTGCGTGCCGCGCACGATGTCCACCGAGTAGGGCGTGGTCGCCACCACGTCGGTCATCAGGCCGACGACGGAGGAATGCGACATGCGCATCATGCGGGCGGCGTGGTCGGGCACGTAGTGCATGCGCTTGATGATCGCCGCCACGGCCTCGCGCGTCTTGGTGTTGACGGCCGGATCGTCGTTGACGACGCGCGACACGGTCTTCGGCGACACCCCCGCCTCACGGGCGACATCCTTCAGCGTGACCAATCACCCCTCCCCGACCGACTGCCTGACATCGCTGTCACGTGTAATAGAAAATCAGGTTGTGACAGCGATGTCAATAGCAAATTTCAGCCGGACGAACTACATCTCGCCACGCAGATGGGCCAGATTCGGGGCGTTCTGTCTACATGGACAGGATATAGGCCCTGTCTCCGGCCATTCAGGACAAGAAGGAGGACAGAGACGAACGACGACCGGAGGAGAGGTGAATGAGGTCTGCGGTAGGAAAACCGCCCAAGGCAAAGAGTACTGCCGTCGCCTGTGGCCAAAGCTGGCAGCGCCGGGCTTTTCGACCGGCAAACGCCTGATATCCGCCTCTTGGCCATCCCGCCCGGGACTGACCTTCTCCCGCGGAAGACGGCAGCCATATATTTGTTTTATAAACGAAATACCTGCGCGCGCCGCCGAGGTGCACCATCCCGGACCGGAGAAGGCGTCCCTCTGGCCGGTGGGAATGGAGGCACCCCGCCGGCACCTCCCCTTCCCTCAGCGTCTCGGGAAATTGAGCCCCATCTCGCGGTAGCGTTCGGGATCGTCGGCCCAGTTCTCGCGCACCTTGACATAGACGAAGAGGTGCACCGGCCGCTCCAGAATGTCGGTCAGTTCCTTGCGGGCGGCCATGGAGATGGCCTTGACGGTCTCGCCGCCCTTGCCCAGCACGATCTTCTTCTGGCTTTCGCGCTCGACGAAGATGGTCTGCTCGATGCGGGCCGAACCGTCCTTCTGGTCCTTCCACTGATCGGTCTCGACGGTGGAGGAATAGGGCAACTCGTCGTGCAGGCGCAGGAACACCTTCTCCCGGGTGATCTCGGCGGCCAGCATGCGCATCGGCAAGTCGGAGATCTGATCTTCCGGATAGAGCCAAGGCCCCTCGGGCACGTGCGCCGCCAGATGGGCGAGCAGATCGTCAGTGCCGGAGCCGTTCAGCGCCGACACCATGAACGTCGCCTCGAAGCCGACGCGGGCGTTGAGATCGGCGGCGAGCGCCAGCAGGCTGTCGCGCTTCACGGTGTCGATCTTGTTGAGGATCAGCACCTTGGGGTGCCGCAGCTCGCCGAGCTTGTCGACCACCTGCGTCACCTCCTCGGCAAGACCGCGCTTGGCGTCGATCAGCAGGCCGACGATATCGGCGTCGGCGGCACCCGACCAGGCGGTATCGACCATGGCGCGGTCGAGCCGCCGCTTCGGCGCGAAGATGCCAGGCGTGTCGACGAACACCACCTGAGACGATCCGTGCATGGCGATGCCGCGCATAATGGCGCGCGTCGTCTGCACCTTGTGGCTGACGATCGATACCTTGGCGCCGACCAGACGGTTGAGCAGCGTCGACTTGCCGGCGTTGGGGGCGCCGATCAGCGCGACGAAGCCGGCGCGGGTGGGCGTGTCGGCGGCGGGTGCGGGGGCGTCGGTCATCGCGTCTCTCTCCGGAGGCGAAAGGGTGGCCAAGGTTATGTCATTCCTCGTGAGCTGTGTAGGAGACGTTAGACCGTCGGAGGGAGCGCGCCTCACCCTGCCCTGTTGCCCAGCGCTTCGGCGGCGGCGGCCTGCTCGGCGTCGCGCTTCGACTTGCCCTGCCCTTCGCCGACCGTCTCGCCGTCGATGGTGACGACGACGCGGAACACCGGCGCGTGGTCGGGGCCGGAGCGCTCGATGATCGTGTAGACGGGAAGCCCCTGCCCGCGGCCCTGCGCCCATTCCTGGAGCAGCGTCTTGGGATCGCGCAAGGGACCGGTCAGCTTCTCCATGCGCGGCTTCCAGTTGCTGAGCACGAAGTCCCTGGCTGCCTCGAAGCCGCCGTCGAGGTAGATGGCGGCGATCACCGCCTCGGCCACGTCGCCGAGAATCGCTTCCTTGCGGCGGCCGCCCGACTGGCGCTCGCCGGCGCCGAGCCGCACCACCGAGCCGAGGTCGAGTTCGGTCGCCACCTCGGCGCAGGTCTCGCGGCGGACAAGCTGGTTGAGGCGGCGGGCGAGATCGCCCTCCTCCTCGCGCGGGTAGGCGGCAAATAGCATCTCGGCCACCACCAGCGCCAGCACGCGGTCACCGAGGAATTCATGCCGCTGGTAGCTCTCGTGCGCCACCTGGTCGCCGGGCACGGCGCTCCGGTGGGTAAGCGCGCGCAGCAGGCCGGCGCGGTCCTTGAAACGGTAGCGGAGACGCCCTTCGAGCGCCTCCAGAACCTGTGCCTGATGGTTGTTCATGGATCAGTTCAGCATGGTGAACATGCGGTCGACGCGCACCGTCCACGGCCAGGTCCAGAACATCCAGGGCTTGGCGCTCTCGTCGATGGAGAAGAAAATGACCTGCGCCTTGCCGACCAGATGATCGAAGGGCACGTAGCCGACGCCGGAGCCGTCGATGCGACTGTCGGCGGAATTGTCGCGGTTGTCGCCCATCATGAAATAATGGCCCGGCGGCACCTCGAACTCGCGGGTATCGTCGCCGGCCGTGGTGCCCATGTCGAGCGTGTCGTAGGAGACGCCGTTCGGCAGCGTCTCGCGCCAGATCTTGGCGGTGATGTCGCGGCCGAAAGCGTCCTTCTCGACGAAGTCGCCGGTGTATTCGTGCTTCACCGGCTCGCCGTTGAGGTAGAGCACGCCGCCCTTCATCTGGATGCGGTCGCCCGGCAGGCCGATGACGCGCTTGATGTAGTCGGTGGAGTGGTCGGCCGGCAGCTTGAACACCACGATGTCGCCGGCCTTGGGCGCGCTCGCCCAGATGCGGCCGTCGAAGGGGCCGAGGCCGAACGGGAAGGAATACTTGCTGTAGCCGTAGGAGTATTTCGACACGAACAGGTAGTCGCCGACCAGCAGCGTGTGCATCATCGAACCCGACGGGATCGAGAACGGCTGGAACAGGAAGGTGCGCACGACGAGCGCCAGCAGCAGCGCCTCGACGATGACCTTGATCGTCTCCCACATGCCGTCCTTCGATTCCGCCTTCTGTTTGGTCGCCGACATTTGGCCGCCCTTCAATCGGAGTGGTATCCGATCACCTCGTTCGCCGGCGCCGAAGCGGCCGGCCTGCGGCGGCCCGGATCTCGGCGCCTTTTATCGGAGCGGCACCGGCGACGCAACGAAAAGCGGAAAAGCCAGCCGAATTGTGGCGATCACGCCGTCGTGCCCGGCCAGTCGGGCGGCCAGGCAGAGATCACCACGAAAGCCTGGGCCAGCGGATAGTCGTCGGTAATGGTGACGTCGATGCGCGGCTTGAGGCCCGCCGGCGTCAGGGCCGCGAGGCGCGCCGCCGCCGAGCCTTCCAGCCGCATGGTCGGCTGTCCGGTCGGCAGGTTGACGACGCCCATTTCGCGCCAGTTGACGCCCATGCGGATGCCGGTGCCGAGCGCCTTGGAGCAGGCTTCCTTGGCGGCGAAGCGCTTGGCGTAGGAGGCAGCGCGGTTCTTCCGCCGATCTGAACGCGCGCGCTCGACCTCGGTGAATACCCGCCGGACGAAGCGGTCGCCAAAGCGTTCCAGCGTCTTCTCGACGCGGCGGATGTCGATGAGGTCGGAACCGATGCCGATGATCATGCCGTTTATCCGTTGACGCGCTCGACCTTACCGACGTTGGGCAGCACCCGGAGTTCGTTCAGTATCTGCGTCAGGTGCTTGAGGTCCCACACCTCCAGGTCGACGACGATCTCGTGGAAGTCGGGCGTACGGCGGGCCATGCCGATATTGTCGATATTGCCGTCGCTGTCGGAGATCGCCTTGGCGATGCGGGCGAGCGAACCCGGCTCGTTGAACGACTGGATGGAGATGCGGGCCGGAAAGCGGATCGGATCCTCGCTGTCGATGTCCCAGCGCACGTCGAGCCAGCGGTCGGGCGAGTCCTCGAAGGCGACGAGAGCCGGCGACTGGATCGGGTAGATGGTGATGCCGATCTCCGGCTCGACGATGCCGACGATGCGGTCGCCCGGCACGGCGCCGCCGTCCGGCGCGAAGCGCACCGGCAGGTCGGCGGCGACGGTGCGGATCGGCAGGCCGTGGGCGCGGATCGAATCGGAATCGCCGTGGAACTTGATGCCGGCCTGGGCGGAGAAGGAGAACCAGCCGCCTTCCTGGCGTGCCGTCGCCGTCTGGCGGGCCGCCCGCTCTTCGCGATAGTCGGGGAAGCAAGCCTTCAGCACGTCGGCCGACGGCACCTCGGCGCGGCCGACGGCGGCCAGGAGATCGGGCACTGTCGGCTGCGACAGCCGCGGCAGCGCCTGCTCCAGCAACTGGTCGGTCAGCTCGCGGCCTTCGCGGGAGAACACCGTTTCCAGCACCTGCCGGCCGAGCGCGGCGAACTGCTTGCGCGTCGCCGCGCGCGTGGCGCGGCGGATGGCGGCGCGCGCCTTGCCGGTGACGGCGATGGTCTCCCAGGTGGGCGGTGGCACCTGCGCCTTGGAGCGGATGATCTCCACCTCGTCGCCGTTCTTCAGCTCGGTGACCAGCGGCGTGATGCGGCCGTTGATCTTGCAGCCGACGCAGGTGTTGCCGATGTTGGTATGGACGGCGTAGGCGAAGTCGATCGGCGTGGCGCCGCGCGGCAGGGCGATCAACAGACCCTTGGGCGTGAAGCAGAACACCTGGTCCTGGAACAGCTCCAGCTTGGTATTCTCAAGGAATTCCTCGGGGCTGGCACCCTCCGACAGCGCCTCGACGGTCTGGCGCAGCCAGGCGTAGGCGGCGGTATCGTCGGCAAGCTGCGGCAGGTGGCCGCTTTCGCTGATCTTGTCCTTGTAGAGGGCGTGGGCGGCAATGCCGTATTCGTTGACCTGCTGCATGTCGTGGGTGCGGAATTGCAGCTCGACGCGCTGGCGATGCGGACCGACCACCGTGGTGTGCAGCGACTTGTAGCCGTTGGGCTTGGGCGTCGAGATATAGTCCTTGAAACGGCCCGGCACGGTGCGCCAGAGCTGATGCACGACGCCGAGCGCCCGGTAGCAGGTGTCGACGTCGTCGACCAGCACACGGAAGCCGTAGATGTCGGAGAGCTGCTCGAAGCCGAGCTGCTTGTCGATCATCTTGCGGAAGATCGAATAGGGCTGCTTGCGACGCCCCTTGACGACGGCGACGATGCCGCGCGCCTCCAGATTCTCCCGCAGCTCCTTCTCGATGTCGGCGATCAGGTCCTTTTGCAGGGCCTCCATTTCGTCGAGTCGGGCCTTGATGGCGCTGAAGGCGTCGGGGTGGAGCGTCTTGAAGGCGATGTCCTCCAGCTCCTCGCGCATGTCCTGCATGCCCATGCGGCCGGCCAGAGGCGCATAGATCTCCATCGTCTCCTCGGCGATGCGGCCGCGCTTGCTCTCCGGCGCGAAATGCAGCGTCCGCATGTTGTGCAGGCGATCGGCGAGCTTGACCAGCAGGACGCGCAGGTCCTCGGCGATGGCGAGCAGCAGCTTGCGGAGATTCTCCGCCTGGGCGGTGCGTTTGGAGACGAGGTCGAGCTTCTGGAGCTTGGTCAGTCCCTCCACCAGTTGGCCGATCTCGACGCCAAACAGCTGGTCGATCTCCTGCCGCGTCGCGTCGGTGTCCTCGATGGTGTCGTGCAAGAGCGCGATGACGATGGTGGCGTCGTCGACCTTGAGGTCGGTGAGGATGGCGGCGACTTCCAGCGGATGCGAGAAATAGGGGTCGCCGGAGTCGCGCTTCTGCGTGCCGTGCTTCTGCATGGCGTAGACGTAGGCGCGATTGAGCAGTCCCTCGTCGCAATTGGGATTGTAGCGCTGCACCCGCTCGACGAGTTCGTACTGCCGCATCATTTGGGAACGATCACTCCGCTGCCCGGACGCCGAATCCCATGGTCCGCGCCGGTATCGAAAATCAAGCTAACGCAACAATAAGCTGGAATGTAGCGCATTCGCGCCGAAGGCTGCCGAAATCGAATCCGTCCTTTTCGTTCCGTTGCGGACAAACGAAAACGGGCGGACCTGAACCGATCCGCCCGTCTGCCGATCCGCTATCCGCGAATGGATCAGATTTCCTCGACCTTCTCGGGGGGAACCATGCTCTCGAGACCGCGCAGCAGGTCCTCCTCCGACATCTGGTCGAAGACGATCTCGTCGTCCTCGCCGCCCTCGCCGGGGGCGCCGAGCAGGCCGGCCACCGGCTCCTGCTCGGGCTCGTCCACCTCGACGTACTTCTGCAGCGAATGGATCAGGTCTTCCTTGAGGTCCTGCGGCGAAATCGACGATTCCGCCACCTCGCGCAGCGCAACGACCGGATTCTTGTCGTTGTCCCGGTCGACCGTCAGCGGCGAGCCGGAAGAAATCATGCGGGCGCGATGGCTGGCCAGCAGGACCAGTTCGAAGCGGTTGTCCACCTTGTCGATGCAGTCCTCGACCGTGACGCGTGCCATAGTCCAACTCCAGCTTCAGAAACAAATTTCGCCTGCGCGAACGGCATCCCGTCCGGCAAGCGCCCTGAGAGTGCGAATTTCGCTGTCAGCGTCGCCGCCCCGCGCGCGAATGCGCAAGGCGGAACCGCCGAACTCACGACCTAAATAGGCGGAGGGCGGCCGGAAAGCAAGCGGAGATGCAAAGGATGATTTGGCGAGTTTCGCGCGTGGACGCCCCGGTCAAACATCAACAACGTGTGATGTTAACAGCGTCGGAGGAAAGTCCCCGTGAGGATTGCCTGCTCCATTGGTCGCATAGCCGGCCATTTCTGCCATTTTCCGTGGGAATCCATGAAATGAAATGATTTTAACTTGGTTGGGGCGCCGAAACTTGCTAACAGGCAGACTACTGTGGAAAAAACGTTGGCGGCGGAAATGATACGTGCCGCATGTCGTCGGGCGGAAGGATTCCGCCGCCTGCATAGGCGACAGTTTATCTGAACAAAGAACATCAAACGATCGCCGGTTGTGAGGTCAGAAAAGTCGTAATGTTTGACGAACGCGAAAAAATCGCCCTGTTCATCGACGGTGCAAATCTTTACGCGACTGCCAAGGCTCTTGGATTTGATATTGATTATCGTAGGTTGCTAAAGGAATTCAGCGCCAAGGGGTATCTCCTGAGAGCGTTGTATTACACTGCACTCGCTGAAGATCAGGAATACTCCTCCATTCGTCCGTTGATCGACTGGCTCGATTACAACGGTTACAAGGTCGTGACCAAGCCGACCAAGGAGTTCTTCGATTCCACCGGTCGCCGCAAGGTGAAGGGATCGATGGACATCGAATTGGCCGTCGATGCCATGGAGCTGGCCGAGCACGTCGATCACATCGTGCTGTTTTCGGGCGATGGCGACTTCCGCTCGCTGGTCGAAGCCATCCAGCGCAAGGGGCGCAAGGTTTCGGTCGTCTCGACTTTGCAGACCCAGCCGGCGATGGTGGCCGACGAACTGCGCCGTCAGGCCGATCACTTCATCGACCTCGCCAATCTTGCTTCCCGCATCAGCCGCGATCCCACCGAGCGACCGCCGCGCGCCACCGAACGGACGAGCGCCGTCGACGAGGGCTGATGACATTATGACGCGCTTCGGCTTCACCTGACGTTGTCGGGCGCCAGACGTATGCTTGTTGCAATACGGACCGCCGGAAGACGGTTCGGTGTTTTCTGGTCTCTGGAAAGAACCGGGTCCGCTGGGATGTGCGATCGGCGGCGTCTTGTCGAGTCCTGTCGTTTGCCGGGCGTGGCGCATACTGACGCGGCTTCGATGACAGCGGACGGCTGAATCCGCTGCCGCGCCGCACGAGACACGCTTTCAACGCGCGAAAAGACGGAGGCGCCAGGATCTCTGCTCCCGGCCGACCAACGTCGTCCTAGCTGAAGCCGGAAGCGCCGACTTGCGGTGCAAGGCATCGAAAACGACTTATGATCATCCGTTTGCCGATTTCCCATGCCGCTGATGCAAGTGAGAGATCGGTGATGGGCTCAGTGAGTGGGTGGGTCAGCCTCTCCACGAGTTGATATGAGATACCGCGCGGCTCGCTTCGTCAGGATTGGAGACCCAATACGCGGGTTGCTGCCGATCGCGATATGCATAGCCCTCCTGCACGCAAGAGCTGAAAAGCTTTCATTTTATCACGTAATAGTGCTGGTCTGGCGCATCGGGCGATCGGTCATTCCGAACAAGCCGGGAATTGATATTGCGTATTTCTGATCGGTCTTGGCGCCGAGCTGTTCATTGCGATCAAACCGCGACTGCCGCCCTCGCCTTCTCCGCCATCTTCCCGAAACAGGGCCGCAGTTTCCGCCTGGAGTTGTCCAACTGCCGGACACCGTCGATCACCGGATATCTCAACGGGGAAAGCAATCGACATCAACCTGATGGCTTCTCCGGGGCTTCTTTTTCGATGCTTGCGGTTTCCGGGGTTCCGCTTTCTTGATGTGGTCATCGGCGACCGGCCGTTCGACCAGTTCTTGCCGCTCCACCGCGCCCGGCACTCCACCCCCATCTCTCACGCCACGATCTTTGGTTCTTTGCCTCGACACAGAGTAAAACCAGTATGTATGCCTCATATATAGATACCCCCCACCGCGCTGCATGCGAAGGTCTATCGACGAATGGGAGCGGCTGAGAGCGATCATCCCTCCGGCAAACCAACAGGGCAGTTTCTTCGGATTCGTCGGATGCCAGGATAGTCCTCTAAACCATCTTCGGAGTCCAAGACGACAAGGTCGGCGTCCATCGGCCGGAACCAGCCCCCGATTGCGGCTGTTGGTCTTGGCTTGCCGCCCTTCCGCATCGAGCCGAAATTTTCCGGCGAACGCCCGCCAAGGCAGGCTAAACCAGCGGCCCACGGATTCGAGCGCAAGGAGATTCGCATGCGAGGCCACGGGACGCTTGCCGCCCATGCCGGGCAACCGGTCGAACCCGACCGGAACTGCGGGCTCTGCCCTCGCCTCTTCGCTTTTCGCGAGGTGCAGCGTGCCGCCCATCCAGACTGGTTCAATGCGCCGGTGCCGACCTTCGGCAAGCCGGATGCGCGGCTGCTGATCGTCGGGCTGGCTCCTGGCCTCCGGGGCGCCAACCGCACTGGCCGGCCGTTCACCGGCGACTATGCCGGCGACCTCCTCTATGACACCATGATCGACTACGGTTTCGCCCGCGGCACCTATCGCGCCGATCCCGCCGACGGCCTCGAACTGGTCGACGCCGCCATCACCAACGCCGTTCGCTGCGTGCCGCCGGAGAACAAGCCGACCAACGACGAGATCAACACCTGCCGGCGCTTCTTCGCGGCGACGCTCGCCGGCTTTTCCCGGCTCTCCGCCATCATCGCTCTCGGCAAGATCGCCCATGACCAGACGCTGAAGACGCTTGGGGTGCCGCTCGTCCGCCACAAGTTCGGCCATGGCGCAGTACACGCGCTGGAGGGACTCCCCGGCGTTCGGCTCTACGACAGCTACCATTGCTCGCGCTACAATACCAACACCGGCGTGCTGACGCGGGGAATGTTCCGCGCCGTGTTCGCTGCCGTCCGCCGCGACCTCGGCGCCGGCTCAGATCCCCGCTGACCGGACCACGGCCCGGCGTCGGCGCGGGCGCGGGCGCGGCCATCCAGGCCGGATGCGACGCTCCGGTCACTCGCGGCCGTCCCGCAGCCGCCCTGCCCGTCCGCAGGCGGCATCCTGCACCGGAACCGATCGCGCCTAAGCCAGCTCGACGTCCACCACGCCGTCGACTGCCCTGAGCGCGCCCGCGAGCTGCGGCGATACCCGGTAGCTGCCGGGCAGCTTCACTTCCACCTCGCCGCGCTTGCCGTCGCCGAGCACGATGAGCGACACGTCACCCTCCCCTCCCGGTTTCAGCACGTCGCGTAGCGCCGCCAGCGGTTCGGCGCCGCGCAGGAAGATGCGCAGGGCGTTCTGTAGTTTGCCGGCTGCCTGGTCGAGCGGCTCCACCGAATCGATGCGCACCGAGATGCCTTCCGGCTTGTCCTCGGCATTGACCAGCAGGATCACCGACTGGCCGGGCTCCAGCAGGCTGCGGAAATGCGCCAGCCCTTCCGAGAAGATCACCGCCTCGTACTGGCCGGTGGGATCGGAAACGCCGATGATGCCCATCTTGTTGCCGGTGCGCGTCTTGCGCTCCTGCTTGGCGACGATGGTGCCGGCGAGGCGGCCGGCCGCCGCCCCGCGCTTTACCGAGGCGGAAAACTGCGCCCAGGTCTGCACCCTGAGGCGGCCGAGCAGCGCCTCGTAGGCATCGAGCGGATGGGCGGAGAGGTAGAAGCCGATCGCCTGATGCTCGCGTTGCAGCTTTTCCTCGGGCAGCCAGTTGGCGACGTTGGGCAGACGCACCGGCTCCGGCTCGCCGCCACCGCCGAACAGCTCGTTCTGGCCGCTCTCCTGCTGTTCGAGGCGATGGGCGGCGGCGGCCATCACCGCCTCGAGCCCCTGGAACAGCCGGTTGCGGTTCGCCTCCAGGCAGTCGAAGGCGCCGGCGGCGGTCAGCGCCTCCAGGATGCGCTTGTTCATCGCCTTGGGATTGATGCGGCTCGCGAAATCGGCGATCGAGCGGAACGGCCTGTCGCCGCGCACCTCGACGATATGTTCGACGGCCGCCTGACCGACGCCCTTCACGGCGGCGAGCGCGTAGAGGATGTGGCCGTCGTCGACCTCGAACACCACGTCGGAGCGGTTGATCGACGGCGGCTCGACGGTGATGCCCAAGCGGATCGCCTCGCGGCGGAAGTCGTTGAGTTTGTCGGTGTTGGTCAATTCCAGCGTCATCGACGCCGCCATGAACTCCACCGGATGGTTGGCCTTGAGATAGGCGGTCTGGTAGGCGACCAGCGCATAGGCGGCGGCGTGGCTCTTGTTGAAACCGTAGTCGGCGAACTTGGCCAATAGGTCGAAGATGGTATCGGCCAGTGCCTTGCCGATGCCGCGCTCCACCGCGCCGTCGACGAAGCGGGCGCGCTGCTTGTCCATCTCGGCCTTGATCTTCTTGCCCATGGCGCGGCGCAGGAGGTCGGCCTCGCCGAGCGAGTAGCCCGACAGGATCTGGGCGATCTGCATCACCTGTTCCTGATAGACGATGATGCCGTAGGTCTCCTTCAGCACCGGCTCGATCGACGGATGCAGGTAGTCGGGCTGCTCGTGGCCGAACTTGCGGGCGCCATAGACGGGAATGTTGGCCATCGGACCGGGCCGGTAGAGCGCGACGAGGGCGATGATGTCCTCGAAGCGGTCCGGCTTGATGTCGGAGATGGCCTTGCGCATGCCCATGCTTTCCAGCTGGAACACGCCGACAGTCTCACCGCGGGCCAGAAGCTCGTAGGTCTTGGGATCGTCGAGCGGCAGGGCGGACAGGTCGATCTTCACGCCCTTCCTCTCGATGAGGTCGACGGCGCGCCGGAGCACCGTCAGCGTCTTGAGGCCGAGGAAGTCGAACTTGATGAGGCCGGTGCTCTCCACCCATTTCATGTTGTACTGGGTGACCGGCATGTCCGACCGCGGATCGCGGTAGAGCGGCACGAGCTGGTCGAGCGGCCGGTCGCCGATGACGATGCCGGCGGCGTGCGTCGAGGCGTGGCGGTAGAGGCCTTCGAGCTTGATCGAGATGTCGATCAGCCGGTCGACCACCGGATCCTCGCGCGCTTCCTTGAGGCGGGGCTCGTCGACGAGCGCCTGCTCCAGCGTCACCGGATGTGCGGGGTTCTGCGGCACCAGCTTGCAGAGCTTGTCGACCTGGCCGTAGGACATCTGCAGCACGCGTCCGACGTCGCGCAGCACGGCGCGGGCCTGCAGCGAGCCGAAGGTGATGATCTGCGCCACCTGGCCGCGGCCGTATTTATCCTGGACGTAACGGATCACCTCCTCGCGCCGGTCCTGGCAGAAGTCGATGTCGAAGTCGGGCATCGACACGCGCTCGGGGTTGAGGAAGCGCTCGAACAGCAGAGCGAAGCGCAGGGGATCGAGGTCGGTGATGGTCAGCGAGAAGGCCACCAGCGAGCCGGCGCCCGAGCCGCGACCCGGTCCGACGGGAATGCCGTGCGCCTTGGCCCATTTGATGAAGTCAGCGACGATCAGGAAGTAGCCGGGGAACTTCATGCGGGTGATGATGCCGAGTTCGAACTCCAGCCGCTTGTGGTAGTCCTCGAGTGTGAGGCCAGGGGCAAGGCCGTGGGTTTCGATGCGGCTGGCAAGCCCCTCCCATGCCTGCCGCTCCAACTCACCCGCCTCGGCAGCCTCGGCGGCCGCCACGTCGTCGACATCGGCGCCGGTGAAGCGCGGCAGCAGCGGCTTGCGCTTCGGCGCCCGCACCGAGCAGCGGCGGGCGATCTCGATGGTGTTGTCGAGCGCTTCCGGCAGGTCGGCGAACAGCGTCTGCATTTCGGCGCGCGACTTGAAGTAATGCTCCTCGGTAAGCCGGCGACGGTCGTCCTCGGCCACCATCCGCCCTTCGGAAATGGCGATCAGCGCGTCGTGCGCCTCGTAGTCGGCGCGCGTCGGGAAATAGCATTCGTTGGTGGCGACGAGCGGCAACCCGCGCGCATAGGCAAGCTCGACGATGTGCGGCTCGACCATCACCTCGTCGGGCGTGCCGTGACGCTGCAATTCGACGTAGAGACGGTCTCCGAACAGTTCCTCCAGCCGCGCGAGGCGGCTCACGGCCTGCGGCATCAGGCCGGCGACGATCGCCTTGTCGACCGGGCCGTTGGGGCCGCCGGTCAGCGCGATGACGCCGGCCGTCATCCCCTCGAAGCGAGCAATCGGCAGGCTGGCGCGGGCGCCCGGCTCCGATTCGAGGAAGGAGCGAGACATCAGCACCGTCAGGTTGGCGAAGCCCTCCGGCGTCGCCGCCAGCAGTACGATGGACGGCAGTTCCTGCGGCAGACCGCCGGGCCGGCGACGGTCGGTGCTGTCGTCGCCGAAGTCGACGGCCATTTCGCAGCCGATGATCGGCTGCAGCCCCTTCTCGATGGCCTTCTCGGAGAACTCGAGGGCACAGAACAGATTGCCGGTGTCGGTGATGGCCAACGCCGGCTGGTGATCGGCCACCGCGAGCTTCAGCGCCTTGACGAGCGGCAGAGCGCCCTCGAGGAGCGAATAGGCGCTGTGAACGCGTAGGTGAATGAAGCCGACGTCGCCGATCATCGTCTGAGGTTCCGGTTGGGCGCCGTCCTGCCCCATCGGCAGGTCGGCGGCCATGACGCTATCTCATCCGGGCGGACGATCGGAGCGTTTTCCGGGGCGGAACCGCCGGCTTGTGGAAAAGTCTTCGCTCGTCCGAAGAACCGGCTCAGACCAGGAGGTCGGCCGAACTCAGGATCAGCACCAGCATGGTGCCGAACAACACGAGAGCGCCAAGCGCCGCCACGTCACGGACAATGGCCGCCGAGGCGATGGCCGAGGCCAGCCGCTCGCGCGGCGACAGCGTGAAATCGCGCACCGTCGGCATCTCGTCCCGTAAAAACCCCGGCAGAACCCGGCCGAAATACGCCGGTGATCCCTCTTTGTTCTCAATACGTTGTGGTTGGTTGTAGCGAATGCCGACCACGCACTCAATTTCCCCGATAGAGAGCTTGGCACTTATCACAGTCATCCCCGCCTCCATGTTCCGTGTTAGGACGCAGAATGTTCTAATTTTGTTCGATCGTCAAGTGCGCCCTTAACCTAGATCAAAATACAATAGTTCTTGAAATGTTCACGGGTGCGTGGCAAGGATTCCCGTGATGGGATACGAGGGAATCGGCGGCCGCCGCGCCTTGTCCGAGGCGGCACAGGGAGTTTTCATGCGCATCGCCACTTGGAACATCAACGGCGTCCGGGCTCGCGTCGAGACGGCGTGTGCTTGGCTTGAGAAGAGCCGGCCCGACATCGTCTGCCTGCAGGAGATCAAGTGCGTCGACGAGGCCTTTCCGCCCGAACCCTTTGAACGGCTGGGCTACAACATGGCGCTGCACGGCCAGAAAGGCTTCAATGGCGTCGCCATCCTGTCGCTGCTGCCGCTCGACGAGATACGGAACGGTCTGCCCGGTGACGACGGCGATCCCCAGGCGCGTTATATAGAGGCTGTGGTATCCGTACCGGCCGGCAGCCTGCGTGTTGCCTCGATCTATCTTCCCAACGGCAATCCCGCCGGCAGCGACAAGTATGCCTACAAGCTCGCCTGGATGGAGCGGCTCCGGCGGCACGCCGCCGGCCTCCTGAAGCTTGAGGAAGCCACCCTGCTCTGCGGCGACTACAATGTCATTCCCGAGCCGCGCGACTGCCACGATCCCGCCGTCTGGGCCGACGATGCGCTGTTCCTGCCGCAAAGCCGCGCCGCCTTCCGCTCGATCGTCAACCTCGGCTGGACGGATGCGCTACGCGCCGTCGACGACCGGCCGGGCCGCTACACCTTCTGGGATTATCAGGCCGGCGCGCGACAACGGAACTGGGGCATCCGTATCGACCACGTGCTGGCCTCGCCCCAGGCCGCCGACCGGATTGCCGGGGTAAGCATCGAAGACGAGGTTCGCGACTGGGAGAAGCCGTCCGACCACGTGCCTGTGGTGGTGGAGGTGAGGGTCTGAGGCCGGCCTCGGGATGATCTTGGCTTCTGCCGGAGACGATCCGGCCGCGAGCGGGCGAAGCACCGGCAGTCGCTGCAGTTGGCCGGATACCGACGATGCGCACCCAGCAGTCGTAACGTCCATGGCGGGAGCGAGCGTTCATGCCCCTCTGCCTCAACGGGACAGCGTATCCGGTGCGATGCTGGAGGGAGCAGGAGAAAGAAAAGCCAACTGCGAGCACGGCATAACGCGCGCGAAGTGGCGGGCGCGGAAGGATGACGCAGGGATTTGCGTAGATAACGCAAGGAGAGCGATGGAGGATTTCAGTCGACCAGCAAGGCGCAGGTTGATGCGCGGCGTCCGTGTGCGCTTCCATCCTGTGGACGGCTCAAGGCCGGAAAGCAGCATCGGCCGGCTGGACGAGCAACGCCGGACAGTTACCCCGAGCGGTCTTCATCCTCAACGCGTCGCGGAAGCCTCGATGGGGCGTTCCGACGTGACGTAGGCCTGGCTGAAGGCGGCGTCGTTGTCGAGGAGCCACTGGTCGGCCAGCGCGATGGCCTTGCGGCGCTCGTCCTCGCTAGCCAGCGAGAAGGCTTCCTCGTGGGCGGCGCGGATGGAGGCATCGTCGTGGTGCATCAGTTCGGAGCGCTTCAGAGCGATGGTCAGCCACATCAGGCCGTGCACCGGGTTGGGCTCGATCTGGTCACCCTGCACCAGCATCTGGCCGAGCTTGGCCTGAGCGTCGATCTGGCCCTTGCGCGCGGCCAGCAGGAACCAGCGGGCGGCCTGACGCGGATCCTGATCGACGCCAACACCGTCGAGATACATGGTGCCAAGCTTCAGCTGGGCGAGCGCGTCGCCGAAATAGGAGGCGGCGTAGGTGAAGATCTCGCGGGCACGGTTGACATTCGGTACGATGGCCGTGTCGGCGATGCCGGTCAGATAATAAGAGCCGACCTCGACGAAGGCGCTGGAGATGAACGGCGCGTCCGGCGAAGTGGGCGCGTCCTCGCCATGAGCGGAGATCAACTGGCTGAAGAACTCGAAGGCCTTCATGTCGTCCTCGGCGACGCCGTCGCCTTTGGCATACATGCGGCCGAGTTTCCACTGGGCGGCGGGATGGCCGCTCTGCGCGGCGGCGAGCAGGCCGGTGACCGCTTCGCGCTTGTCGCCCGAGTAATAAGCCCGCGTGGCTTCGCGCAACGTGGACATCGTAGCGGCGTCGCAGCACGCATCCTGTTTGGCGGCGGACTGCGGATCAAAGGCCATCGCCTGCGAGCCGAGCATTACTCCCAGCGACAGGACGACGGAGACCTTGCAGACGTTTCTGACACAGACACCCGACATGTTTACTCTCGGCGTTCCGCCCCGCCCGCTTTCAGGCCCGCGATGCCCTCGGCATCGCCTCCGTTCCGCGAACCTCCGTGAAGTGCCTCGCTGCGCATCGCTCCGGACGCGCCTGTGACTCTCCACGCTTATTTTGTAGCGATAAAGTCAGGTCCGTTTATGGCTGAATAGGGGCGAATTATGCCTAACGATTTCTGCCTCCTCGAGTTTGGCCTTTCTGTTGCGGAATCGTCACAGCGAGTCCGCCGCGACTCCCGCTGGCAGCAGCGGAATCGCGCCGGCCGCCAGTTCGCTTTCCCGCAACGAGGGACTTGATCGCGGTGATCGCGGCACCGACAGGCCAACGATTCCCTTGGGGATGCCGGTTGGCGCGCAAGGCGACGGCACGACTCGCATCCTGTTCCAGCGTGTCGGCGTCTGCTCGGCCAGATAAGCCGTTTCCGGATGCAACTTCCTACACGCGGGAGCGATTCTCTTGAGAATGAAGCCTGCGACGCAAGAAGCCCTGCCGGGCGCATGAACGGGACAGAAGGATAAGTTTATATTCAATATCTTAACTGATAATCCTAATGTAAGATGTTATACTTTGACCGCCTTTGGTTCCTTACTCAGAATATGAGAATCCAATTTCAATATATTGATTTCAAATATTTTTCCTTGAGGACCAATCTTATCCTTTCGGACGAGGTCCGGTCTTGCCGCGCCCTTGTTCGCCACCCTACAGAACTCTACGTAGAGAGACATGATCGTCCGTCGGCGCCTTTGACGCGCCGTTTCGACAGCCGGACTGGAAGCCCGAGGAGCCGCCTTTGCCGCTCGCCATCGCCTTCGACAACAGCTACGCCCGCCTGCCGGCCCGATTCTACGAGCGGGTACGGCCGGAGGCGGCGCCCGCGCCCCGGCTTCTGGTGCTGAACACCACGCTGGCCGACGAACTCGGCCTCGACGCCGGCGTGCTCGCATCGCCCGAGGGAATCGCCATGCTCTCGGGCGCCGAGGTGCCGACCGGCGCCGAGCCGCTGGCGCTCGCCTATGCCGGTCACCAGTTCGGCCAGTTCGTGCCGGCGCTCGGCGACGGCCGGGCGGTGCTGCTCGGGGAGGTGATCGACCGCGACGGCCGGCGGCGCGATATCCAGCTCAAGGGCTCCGGCCGCACCGCCTTCTCGCGGCGCGGCGACGGCAAGGCGGTGATCGGGCCGGTGTTGCGCGAGTACCTCGTCAGCGAGGCGATGGCTGCCTTCGGCATCCCGACCACCCGGTCGCTGGCCGCCGTCGCCACCGGCGAGACGGTTCATCGCGACCGGCCGCTGCCCGGCGCCGTGCTGACGCGGGTGGCGGCGAGCCACGTCCGGGTCGGCACCTTCCAGTATTTCGCCCACCGCTCGGACGCCGACGGCATCCGCCGTCTCGCCGACTATGTCATCGACCGCCTCTATCCGGAGGCGGCCGGCGCCACCAATCCTTACGCGGCGCTGCTCGAAGCCGTCGCCCTGCGGCAGTCGCGGCTGATTGCCCAATGGCTGGCGGTCGGCTTCATCCACGGCGTCATGAATACCGACAACATGGCCATCTCCGGCGAGACCATCGATTACGGCCCATGCGCCTTCATGGACGCCTATGAGCCGGGCATGGTGCTGAGTTCCATCGACCGGCACGGCCGCTACGCCTACGGCCGCCAGCCGCAGATCGCCCAGTGGAATCTCGCTCGCTTCGGCGAATGCCTGTTGCCGCTGTTGTCCGAGGATCGCGACGCGGCGGTCGCCCTGGCCGTGGAGCGGCTGAGCGGTTTCGCCAGCGCCTTCGAGACGGCCTATTTCGACCGCTTCCTCGAAAAGATCGGCATCGCCGACGAGCGGCCGGGCGATCGCGATCTGGTGACCAACCTGCTGACGGCGATGCAGGCCGGACAGGCCGACTTCACCCTCGCCTTCCGCCGCCTCGCCAACCTTACCCCCGCCGATGCCGACGCGTCCCCGTTCCTGGCGCTGTTCAAGGCGCCGGCCGGCATCGAAAAGTGGCTGCCGGCCTGGCGGGCGCGGCTTGCCGACTGCAGCCGCCCGACGGCCGAGGCCGCCGCAGCGATGCGAGCGGTCAATCCGGCGATCATCCCGCGCAACCATCGGGTCGAGACGGCGCTCGACGCCATCGTCGAGAACGGCGACGGCTCGGCCTACACGCGGCTTCTCGAGGCGGTGACGCGGCCATTCGAGGAGCGGGCGGAGGATGCCGACCTCGCGACGCCGCCGCGTCCCGAGGAGCGGGTGGCGGCAACTTTCTGCGGCACCTGACTGGAGCAACGGGCGTCCTGACGGACGCGTCACGCTGCTCCATCTCCTTGTTCAGGCATCAGACCGAAAAGTGCGTACACTTTTCGGTCTGATGCTTTACTTCTCGAAGCTGACGGCGAAGGACTCGTCGGCAAAGCCGATGATCAGCTTGCCGCCCTCAGCCTCGACCACCGGGCGGCGGATCAGGCTGGGCTTCTCGACCATCACCGCGATGGCACTCTCGGTGTCGAGACTGTTCTTGGTGGTCTCCGGCAGGCCGCGATAGGTAAGGCCGCTCTTGTTGATCACATGCTCCCAGCCGCCGGCGCGCGCCACCCAGCCGGCCAGCCGGTGCGGATCGATGCCCACCTTCTTGTAGTCGTGAAAGTCGTAGGCGATGCCATGTTCGTCGAGCCAGGCGAAGGCCTTCTTCATGGTGTTGCAATTCTTGATTCCATAAACTGTTACGGGCATCGCTCAACCTCTCGATTGTCGCCGATCCGCCCTCTCCGGAGCCGGCACGGGCCGAAGTCCATACGCTAAGCTACGTATGACCTCCCCTTCCCCGTAAGCCTATCCCTTTCTTTCGACGACGAAAACCCGGATCGTGCAGCCAACGCTACGATTTGTGATCTGGACCCATTCTTAACTGGGGACTATGCCGTGTGAGCGATTGCTAATGCTCGCGAGTCGAGCGTTGGAGCGTCTTTCGGCGTCGATGGCGACGGCGGACGCAGCGTCGTTTTGCGGGGGAACAGCATGGGTTCGGCGACCGAGACCTTTTACGACGTGATCCGGCGGCAGGGGATCACGCGGCGGAGCTTCGTCAAGTTCTGCAACCTGACGGCGGCAAGTCTCGGGCTTGGCCCGCTGGCGGCGACCGAGATGGCGCACGCGCTGGAGACCAAGCCGCGCATTCCGGTGATCTGGATGCACGGCCTCGAATGCACCTGCTGCTCGGAGAGCTTCATCCGCTCGGCGCATCCGCTGGTCAAGGACGTCATCCTGTCGATGATCTCGCTTGATTACGACGACACCATCATGGCGGCGGCCGGCCATCAGGCCGAGGCGATCCTTCAGGAAACCCGCGAGAAGTACAAGGGCGGCTACATCCTGGCCGTCGAGGGCAATCCGCCGCTCAACGAGGACGGCATGTACTGCATCGACGGCGGCCGGCCGTTCGTCGAGAAGCTCAGGGAGATGGCCGCCGACGCCATGGCGGTGATCGCCTGGGGCGCCTGCGCCTCTTGGGGCTGCGTGCAGGCGGCCAAGCCCAACCCGACGCAGGCCGTGCCGATCGACAAGGTGATCCGCGACAAGCCGATCATCAAGGTGCCGGGCTGCCCGCCGATCGCCGAGGTGATGACCAGCGTCATCAGCTACATCCTGACCTTCGGCAAGATGCCCGAACTCGACCGCCAGGGCCGGCCGAAGATGTTCTATTCGCAGCGCATCCACGACAAATGCTACCGCCGGCCGCATTTCGACGCCGGCCAGTTCGTCGAGAGCTGGGACGACGAGAGCGCCCGCAAGGGCTACTGCCTCTACAAAGTGGGCTGCAAGGGCCCGACCACCTACAACGCCTGCTCGACGGTGCGCTGGAACGGCGGCGTCTCCTTCCCGATCCAGTCGGGCCACGGCTGCATCGGCTGTTCGGAAGAGGGCTTCTGGGACAAGGGCTCGTTCTACGACCGGCTGACCACCATCCGGCAGTTCGGCGTCGAAGCGACGGCCGACCAGATCGGCCTGCTGGCGGCCGGCGCGGTGATCGGCGGCGTGGCCGTGCACACGGCGGCGACCGCCGTCAAGCGCCTGACCAGCAAGCACGATCACCATCGCCGCAACGAGCACCACGACCAGCAGTAACAGCCGGCGCGCGGGCGCCCCGCCGGTCTTCCAGCAACGGGACAATTCTCCATGGGTATCGAAACCCCCAACGGCTTCAAGCTCGACAATGCCGGCCGCCGAATCGTCGTCGACCCGGTGACGCGCATCGAGGGCCACATGCGCGTCGAGGTGAACGTCGACGACCAGAACGTCATCCGCAACGCCGTCTCCACCGGCACCATGTGGCGTGGCATCGAGGTGATCTTGAAGGGCCGCGACCCGCGCGACGCCTGGGCCTTCACCGAGCGCATCTGCGGCGTCTGCACCGGCACGCACGCGCTGACTTCGGTGCGCGCCGTCGAGAACGCCCTGGGCATCACGATTCCCGAGAACGCCAACTCGATCCGCAATATTATGCAGCTGACGCTGCAGGTGCATGACCATCTCGTCCACTTCTATCACCTGCACGCGCTCGACTGGGTGGACGTGGTGTCGGCGCTGTCGGCCGATCCCAAGGCGACCAGCGCGCTGGCCCAGTCGATCTCCGACTGGCCGCTCAGCTCGCCCGGCTATTTCAAGGACTTGCAGGGGAGGCTGAAGAAGTTCGTCGACAGCGGCCAGCTCGGCCCGTTCAAGAACGGCTACTGGGGCCACCCCGCCTACAAGCTGCCGCCCGAGGCCAACCTGATGGCGGTCGCCCACTATCTGGAAGCGCTCGACTTCCAGAAGGAGATCGTCAAGATCCACACCGTCTACGGCGGCAAGAACCCGCATCCCAACTGGCTGGTCGGCGGCGTGCCGTCGCCGATCAACGTCGACGGCACCGGCGCGGTCGGCGCCATCAACATGGAGCGGCTCAACCTCGTCTCGTCGATCATCGATCAGTCGATCGCCTTCGTCGAGCAGGTCTACCTGCCCGATCTCAAGGCGATCGGCTCGTTCTACAAGGACTGGCTCTACGGCGGCGGCCTGTCGTCGACCTCGGTGATGAGCTACGGCGACATTCCCGAGCACGCCAACGACTATTCCGAGGCCTCGCTGAAGATGCCGCGCGGCGTCATCCTCGACGGCAAGCTCGACGAGATCCACCCGATCGACCTCGCCAATCCCGACGAGGTGCAGGAGTTCGTCACCCACTCCTGGTACAAATATCCGGACGAAACCAAGGGGCTGCACCCCTGGGACGGCGTCACCGAGCCGCATTTCGAGCTTGGCCCCAACGCCCGCGGCACCAAGACCAACATCGAGGCGGTGGACGAGGCGGCGAAATACTCCTTCATCAAGTCGCCGCGCTGGAAGGGCCGTGCCGTCGAGGTCGGGCCGCTCGCCCGCTACATTATCGGCTACGCGCAGGGCAAGCCGGAGTTCAAGGAGCCGGCCGACAAGCTGCTGACCGATCTCGGCCTGCCGCTCACCGCCTTGTTCTCGACGCTCGGCCGCACGGCGGCGCGGGCGCTCGAATGCCAGTGGGCGGTGCATCAGCTGCGCTACTTCCAGGACAAGCTGGTGGCCAACATCAAGGCCGGCGATCTCTCCACCGCCAACACCGACAAGTGGACGCCGGACACCTGGCCAAAGGAGGCCAAGGGCGTCGGCTTCACCGAGGCGCCGCGCGGCGCGCTCGGCCACTGGATCCGCATCAAGGACGGCAAGATCGACAACTATCAGGCCGTGGTGCCGACCACCTGGAACGGCTCGCCGCGCGATCCGGCCGGCAACATCGGCGCCTTCGAGGCCGCCCTGCTCGATACGCCGATGGCCGAACCAGAGAAGCCGCTGGAAATCCTCCGGACGCTGCACTCCTTCGATCCCTGCCTTGCCTGCTCCACCCACGTCATGAGCGAAGACGGGCAGGACATGGCCACCGTCACCGTCCGCTGAGGAGGCGCCGCCATGGCCCGCCAAGCCAGGATACTCACCGGCGTGATGGACGCCACCGACGACGTCATCGTCGCCGGACCCTCGATCTACGTCTACGAGGCGCCGGTGCGCCTCTGGCATTGGGGCAACGCCCTGTGCATCACCATCCTCGCGGTGACCGGCTATCTGATCGGCTCGCCGCCGCCCACCATGCCGGGCGAGGCGTCGGCGAACTTCCTGTTCGGCTACATCCGCTTCGCCCACTTCGCCGCCGGGCAGGTGCTCACCGTCGCCTTTCTCGCCCGCATCCTCTGGGCGTTCTGGGGCAACAAATACTCGCGCCAGATCTTCTATCTGCCGGTCTGGGAGAAGGCATGGTGGCGGGGCGTCATCCGGGAGGCGCGCTGGTATCTGTTCCTCGAAAAGGAACCCTACAAGTATATCGGCCACAACCCGCTGGCCCACACGGCGATGTTCGCCATGTTCACCCTGTTCAACCTCGGCATGATCATCACTGGTTTCGCGCTCTATTCGGAGGGCACCGGCCGCGACAGCTGGCAGGCCAAGGTGTTCGGCTGGGTATTCGACATCTGGCCGAATTCGCAGGACGTCCACACCATCCATCACCTGGGCATGTGGGTGATCGTCATCTTCTCCATCATCCACATCTACGCGGCGGTCCGCGAAGACATCATGAGCCGCCAGACCATGATATCCACCATGATCTCCGGCGAGCGGCAATTCCGCGACGAGCGCGAGGGCTGAGCGGCATGAGCGTGCTGGTGCTTGGAATAGGCAATATCCTCTGGGCCGACGAGGGGTTCGGCGTGCGCGCCGTCGAGGCCTTCCACCGCCTCTACGCCATGGCCGGCGGCGTCGAGCTGCTCGACGGCGGCACTCAGGGGCTCTATCTCGTCGACCGCGTCTGCGACGCCGATCGTCTGGTGGTGTTCGATGCCATCGACTACGGTCTTGCGCCCGGCACGCTGAAGATGGTGCGCGGCGACGCGGTGCCGAAGTTCACCGGCGCCAAGAAGATGAGCCTCCACCAGACCGGCTTCCAGGAGGTGCTGTCGGCGGCCGACCTGATGGACCGCTATCCCGATGATATCGCGCTGATCGGCTGCCAGCCGCTCGACCTCGAGGACTGGGGCGGACCGTTGTCGCCGCCGGTCGCCGCCGCCATCGAGCCGGCCATCGCCATGGCGATCGACCTGCTTGCCGGCTGGGGCGTCGCGCCAGTACGGCGCAAGACGCCGCTGGCCGCCGGCAAGGGGCTGCTCGGCCACGACATCGACCGCGCCGGCTACGAACGGCCGCGCGCCGGCTGAGGGAGATCGCTGCATGTGCCTCGGCTTGCCGATGACCGTCGTCGAGGGCGACGAGTTTACCGCCCTCTGCGCGCGGCGCGGCGAAACGCGGCGCGTGTCGACGCTGCTGGTCGGCCGGCAGGCGGCGGGAACGTGGCTGCTGGTCCATCTCGACAATGCCGTGCGAGTGCTCGACGCGACCGAGGCCGAGGCGATCGACCGGGCGATCGACGGCCTCGCGGCAGCCAGCGCCGGCGAGGCCTTCGAGCATCTGTTCGCCGACCTGATCGACCGCGAGCCGGAACTGCCGGAACATCTCAGGACGTGAGGGACACGGTTTGACAATGGCGGGATGCGGGCGGAAGACTTCGGTCCGACAACTCTCTTGTCCGGCAGTCGCCGCCGTCAGGGATCAGTCCGCATGAGCGCCAGGACCAAGCACATCATTCTCACCCGCTTCAACGTTCCCTCGCCGGGGCGGGAGCAGCATCTCCGCTCGAAGCCGGGGTGGCTGGCCGATCGGTTCCGCCTGTTCCGGGACTATTGCCTGCCGGGCGTCGCCCAGCAGACCGAGCAGGATTTCGACTGGGTCATCTTCTTCGACGAGGAGACGCCGGCCGAATTCAAGGCGGTCATCCGGGAACTTCAACAGGTCTACCCCTTCCACGCCGAGTTCACCGACCGCTTCATGATGCCGGAGATCATTCCCGGCATTCTGCCCCGCTATTCCGGCTTCGACTGGCTGCTGACCACCCGCCTCGACAGCGACGACATCCTCGCCGTCGATCACGTGGCGCGGCTGCGCGAGGCGGCGACGGCCGGTACCGGCCAGGTGTTCAATTTCCCGAACGGGGTCATTCTGTCGACGTCCGGCGCCGCGCCGCGCATCTACCGGATCGTCGACCGCAAGAACCCCTTCGCCTCGCTTCTGGAGCCGATGTCGCTCGAAGCGCGGACCATCTGGCACGAAATCCACGTCAACATCGCGCGGCTGGCGCCCGTCCGTCAGCTCGACGGACGTCCGGCCTGGCTGCAGGTCGTGCACGGCGGCAATGTCTCCAACCGGATCAAGGGCACCCGCGTCCGCCTGGAGTCGATGGCCGATCTCTTTCCGATCATCCGGACGTTGCCGGCCGGCCGCGAGAGCGACCTCGGCATTGCCGCCGAGAACTACCTCTACACGCCGTGGCGGCAGGCGCGGGGCGTCGGCCGCTATGTCGTCGCCCGTCTGAAGGGATTGTGAGCCATCCATGTCCGCGCTGATCGCCGCCCTCACCACCCGCCACGGCCTGCCGGTCGTCGATGCCGAGACGCTCGACGCCTTCCTGACGCCGGCCGCCGGCGAACCGCAGCACGCGCTGCTGTTCTTCACCGGCGATCCCGACCAGCGGAGCGACAGCGGCGACGTCGCCGTGGTGCTGCCGGAGCTTCTCGCCACCTTTCCCGGCCGCTACCGCGCCGCCGTGGTTGCCCGGCCGGCCGAGGTGGCGCTGAAGGCGCGCTGCCGCGTCGAGGTGCTGCCGTCGCTGGTCGTGCTGCGCGGCGCCAGCGTGCTCGACGTGCTGCCGCGCATCCGCGACTGGAGCGACTACCTCGACCGACTCGCGGCGGCGCTGAGGCCGGACGCGCCGGATTACGCCGCCCCGAGCCGCATCGAAGTCACCACCAATACCCGGAGGGCCGACGCATGACCACCGCCTTCGGAACCATCGCCGCCGGCACCACAGGCACCGGTACCCTCGCTTTCCTGGCCACCGCCGATGCCGAGGCGCTGATCGCCCGTTGTCCCGGCGTTGCCCGCCTCCTGCCGGAGATCGCCGCCGCCCTCGACCGCCAGACGGCGGCGGCGCCCGGCATCCTGTTCGACCTCGGCCCGCTCGGCGAGGAGGAGACGCGGCTCGTTACCGAAATCCTCGGCGAAGGCGAGGTGGCGGCCACGGTGGCGCTGCCCGACGGCGTGGTGGCGCAGATCTCCGAAAGCATCTTCGCCGGCCTGTGGCGCGTCCGCTTCGTCGGCGCCGACGGCACCCTTCTCGCCGACTATGCCGAGGTGTCGGCCGTGCCGCAGGCGGTGCGGCGGGCGGCGGCGATGACGCTGCCGCACCTTGAGATCGGCGACATCCCCGACGGCGTCATGAACGCGCCGCCGGTGCTGCACGAGATCGCCGCCCGCGCCGCCCGCTATCGGCCGGGCCAGCCGAACCACGTCATCTCGCTGACGCTGCTGCCGATGCTGCCGGACGATATCGCGCTGTTGACCGACCGGCTCGGCAACGGCCCGGTGCGGATCGTGTCGCGCGGCTACGGCGCCTGCCGCATCCAGGCGACGGCGATCCATAATGTCTGGTCGGTGCAGTTCTTCAACGTCATGGACGCCATGCTGCTCGACACCATCGAGATCGGCGACGTGCCGGTGACGGCGCAGGCGGCCGAGGCGGATTTCCGCGACTCGGCCGTCCGGCTGCGCGAGATCGATGAGGCTTATTTCAAATGAGCGACGGCGCCGGAGACCGCTGGGAGTGCGGCGTCTGCTGGACCGTCTACGATCCGGCAGCGGGCGACGAAGCGGCCGGCGTGTTGCCCGGCACGCCGTTCGAGGCGCTGCCGGACGACTGGCGCTGCCCGCATTGCGACGGTGCCAGGGCGCGGTTCCTGAGGATCGACCATGACAGCTGACCTCCTTGACGACGAGGCGGTCGCCAATCACCTCGAAGGCTTCTGGCGCGAGGCCGAAAGCCGCATGGCCGGCCTGCCGGTCCACAATCCGGCGCTCTCCGTCATGGCGACGCCGTCGCGGCGCTTCGGCGGCTTCCGCTTCTCGGTGGTGGTCACGCCCTGGTGCATGAACGTCGTCGCCCTGCCCGACTCCGATATCGACCTGCCGCCCGATGGTGTGATGCTGCGGCTCGACCTGCCGGCCGGCAGCGTCGATTTCGTGATCGCCTCGATGGATGACGGCAGCCGCTACGGCGCGGCGTCGCTGTTCTCGCCGATGGACGCCTTCGAGGACCAGGTGGCGGCCGAGGCGGTGGCTTTCGCTGCCCTCGACGAGTTGCTGCGCGAGGCCGAGCCGTCGGAAGTCGGGCCGCTCTCCGCCAGCCTCGATCGCCGGCGGCTGATCGGCCTCGGACGCGGCGGACCGGGAGGCGGCGAATGAGCGGCCTCGATCCGGGACGGATCGTCGTTGCCTTCACCCTCGTCGATGGCGCGGTCGGCCGCGCCTCGATCCGTTCCGAGCGGCCGCTGTCGCTGGCCGCCCGTTTCGCCGGCCAACCGGTTGGCAAGGCGATCGAGGCGGTGGGGCTGCTGCACGCCGTCTGCGGCGTGTCGCATGCCGCCGCGCTGACCTTGGCGGCGGCGGCGGCGATGGGCCGCATCGTTCCGGCCGAGGAAATGGCCCGCTGGCAGACGCGCCTTGCCGCCGAACGCATTGCCGAACATCTGCGCGATCTCGCCCATCTGGCGCCGGTTGCCGCCTTCCCGGTGGTGCGCGATGCCCTCGACGCCGCCCATAATGCGACCCGCAGCGGCGTCGTCGATGACGGCGCCGAGGCGATCGGCGCGGCGCTGGCATTGGCGCCGGGCTGGTTGCCGACGCTGAGCGGCGATGCCGCTCCGCCCGATATCCTGACGGCCGCCGACGATGACGCGGTCGTTGCCGCGCTCGCCGCCGATGCCGGCTTTGCCGCCCTGCCCGCCCTCTCCGGCCGGCACCCGGAAACCGGCCCGGCGCCGCGTGCCGGCCGGTCGGCCGGCCTGCCGGGCGCGACGCTGGCCGCCCGTCTCGCAGAGGCAAAAGTGGCGCTCGACTGTCTGCTCAGCCGGCCGGGTAACGGCCGGAATTCCGCCGTTTCGCTCGCTGCAAACCGGCTGGCGACGAGTACGGGATACGCCTCAGTGGAAAGTCCACGCGGCAAGTTATATTATTTTGCCGTGGTGCAAGGAGATGGACGGCTCCGAGACGCCCGCGTCGTTGCTCCCACGGAATGGAACTTCCATCCCGAGGGGCCGTTTGCGCGCGCCCTCGCGGGGTTCCGGCCGAACGGCGATGCCGTGACGGCGATCGCCCGGTTGGCGGCGCAATTCTCTCCCTGTGTTGCGGTGGATGTCGTTCCGGAAGGGGCGGCCCGTGCATGAGATGTCGCTTTGCGAGGCGGTGGTGGACATCGCCGTCGAGGAGGCGCGGAAGAACGGCGCCATCAGGATCAAATCGGTGGTGCTGGAGGTAGGCGCGCTCGGCCATGTCGATCCGAACGCCCTCGCCTTCTGCTTTACGGCCGTCAGCCACGGCACCCTTGCGGAGAATGCAAGGCTGGTCATCGAGCGTGTTGCGGGCAGTGGCTGGTGCCTCGACTGTGCTAAGACGGTGCCGATGAGCGAACGCTTCGGCGCCTGCCCGGTGTGCGGGCGCCGTCACGTGCAGATGACGCAAGGCGACGAATTGCGGCTGCGCGAACTGGAGGTGGAGTGATGTGCAAGGATTGCGGCTGCGGCTCGGGCGGCACCGGCTATCGGATCAACGGCAAGACGCCGGCGGAACTGCACGGCCACGCGCACGACCATCCGCATGATCATGATCACCATCATGACCACGACCACCCGCACGATCATCACCATGATCACGATCATCCCCATTCGCATGATCACGGCCATCAACACGATCATCCGCACGTGCACGAGGCGCCGCTCGGCGCCGTGCATCAGCCGGGTGTCGACGGCGACCGGGTGATCCGCATCGAGCGCGACATCCTCGCCAGGAACAACGACGCCGCCCGCCAGAACCGCGCCCGCCTTGCCGCCACCGGCACGCTGGCGCTCAACCTGATGTCGTCGCCCGGCTCGGGCAAGACGACGCTGCTCGTCCGCGCCATCGACGACCTGAAGGCGCGCTTTCCCATCGCCGTCGTCGAGGGCGACCAGCAGACCGACAACGACGCGGCCCGCATACGCGCCACCGGTGCCCGCGCCGTGCAGATCAACACCGGCAAGGGCTGCCATCTCGAGGCCGGCATGGTCGGCGCCGCCCTCGACGATCTCCGGCTGGAGCCCGGCGGCCTGTTGTTCATCGAGAACGTCGGCAATCTCGTCTGTCCGGCCGGATTCGATCTCGGGGAAGCCCACAAGGTGGTGGTGCTGTCGGTGACCGAGGGCGAGGACAAGCCGCTGAAATATCCCGATATGTTCGCCGTCGCCGACCTGTTGCTGCTCAACAAGGCCGATCTGTTGCCGCATCTGAAGTTCGACGTCGGCAAGTGCCTCGCCGCCGCGCTCACCGTCAACCCGCATCTCCAGACGCTGGTGGTGTCGGCCGAAACCGGTGAAGGCATGGCCGCCTTCTACGCCTGGATCGAAGCGCGCGCCGCGCTCAGCCGCGCCGCGGCCGTCCGGGCCTGACGGGACGATGACCGCCGTGCCCGCCCTCGACGCCTTCGCCACCGTGGCGCGCCTGCGCCTCAAGGTGAACGGCGCCGTGCAAGGCGTCGGCATGCGGCCGTTCGTGCATCGCCTCGCCACCGACTGCGGCCTTGCCGGCTACGTCCACAACGGCGCCGACGGCGTCACCATCGAGGTCGAGGGCGCCCGCGTCGAGGAATTCGCGCGCCGTCTCCGGACGGAGGCGCCGCCGCTCGCCCGCATCGACTCATTCCATCGCGAGGATCTGCCGGTCGTCGGCGACCGCGATTTCGTCATCCGCGACAGCGTCGGTGGCGCGACGATGACGCGCATCGTTGCCGATGCCGCCACCTGCGACGCCTGCCTCTCCGAGTTGTTCGATCCGGCGAGCCGCTATTTCGGCTATCCCTTCGTCAACTGCACCCATTGCGGCCCGCGCTACACCATCACCCGCCGCCTGCCCTACGACCGGCGGCAGACGTCGATGGCCGACTTCCCGATGTGCCCGGACTGCGCCGCCGCCTATACCGACGTCCGAGATCGCCGCTTCCACGCCGAGCCGGTCGCCTGTCCGGCCTGCGGGCCGCGGCTCAGCCATCCGGTTGCCGAGATCGCCGCGGCGATCCGGGCCGGCCGTATCGTGGCGCTGAAGGGCATCGGCGGTTTTCACCTCGTCTGCGACGGCCGCAACGCTGAAGCGGTTGCCACCCTCAGGGCGAGGAAGGCGCGCGAGTTCAAGCCTTTCGCGGTGATGGTCGCCAATGCCACCTCGATCCCGGCAATGGCCGAGGCTTCACTGGAGGAGCAGGCGCTCTGTTCGTCGGTGGCCCGGCCGATCGTGCTGATGGCGGCGAAGGCCGGCGTGCTGGCGCCGGCCGTCTCGCCGGGTCTCTCTCGCGTCGGCGTCATGCTGGCCTATGCGCCGGTGCATCACCTGTTGTTCGCGGCGCTGGCCGGTCACGACTTCGCCGGCCACGATCCGCAGGCCGCCAACGACTTCGTGCTGGTCGCCACCTCGGCCAACCCCGGCGGCGAGCCGCTGGTGGTCGACGACGCCGACGCGGCCCGCCGCCTCGCCGGCATCGCCGACCTGATCGTCACCCATGACAGGGCGATCGTCGTCCGCGCCGACGACAGCGTGGCGCAGGTGATCGCCGGCGCACCGAGCCTGCTGCGGCGGGCGCGCGGCTTCGTGCCCGAGCCGATTGCGCTCTCCGAAGACGGACCGGCGACACTGGCCCTCGGCGCCCATCTCAAGGCCACCGTGACACTGACGCGCGGCCGCGAGGCGTTTGTATCGCAGCACGTCGGCGATCTCGATACCGCCGAGACGCTGAAATTCTACCGCGAGACCATCGACCACCTCGTCGACATCGTCGGCGTCAAACCCGAATTGGTCGCCTGCGATCTTCATCCCGACTACCGCTCCAGCCAGTTCGCCGACGATTTCGGCCGGCCGGTGATCCGCGTTCAGCACCACGTCGCGCATGTGGCGGCGGTGGCGGCGGAAGCCGGTCTCGACGGCCCGGCGCTCGGCCTGGCGCTCGACGGCCACGGCCTCGGCGATGACGGCGGCGCCTGGGGTGGCGAACTGCTGCTGGTGGACGGCGCGGCGCATCGCCGCCTCGGCCATCTGGCGCCGCTGCCGCTGCCCGGTGGCGACCGCGCCGCTCGCGAACCATGGCGGATGGGCGCCGGCACGCTGGCCGCGCTCGGCCGGCCCGATCTGGCGGCTGTCTTGTTCCCTGATCGGCCGCTGGCCGGCCCGATCGCCGGCCGCGTCGCCTCGGGCGCCGACCGGCTCGCCACCACCTCGCTCGGCCGGCTGTTCGATGCAGCGGCGGCGCTGCTCGGCGTCCGCGCCGTGCAGGACTATGAGGGTCAGGCGGCCATGGAGCTGGAGGCGCTGGTGACTGAACCGGTGGCGCTCAATGGCGGCTTCACGCTGGACGATGGCGTCCTGTCATTCATGCCGCTCCTCGCCCACCTCGCCGTTGCCCGCCCCGATGCCCGCCTCGGCGCGTCGCTGTTCCACGGCACGCTGATCGCCGGCCTTGCCACCCTCGCCCGCCACGGCGCCACTGTCACCGGCCTCAAGTCGATCGCCCTCGGCGGCGGCTGCCTGATGAACCGCGTGCTGGCCGAAGGCCTGTCGGCCGCGCTCGCTCAATCCGACCTCACTCCCCTCCTCGCCCGGCGCCTGCCGGCCAACGATGGCGGACTGTCCTTCGGGCAGGCCGTCCTCGCCCGCCGGGCCTTCTCGGAGACCTGAACCATGTGCCTTGCCGTTCCCGCCCTCGTCACCGAGCTTCTGCCCGACAGCATGGCGAAGATCAGCCTCGACGGCGTCTCGATGACCATTTCCGTGGCGCTGGTGAAGAACGTCGCCGTCGGCGACTATGTCATCGTCCACGTCGGCTACGCGCTGTCCAAGGTCGATCCGGACGAGGCGCGGCGCACGCTCGATCTGCTTGATGAGGCGCGCGGCCTGCCGCTCGCCGCGGGAGGTGCCCGATGAAATACGTCGACGAATATCGCGACGGCGACAAGGCGCGGGCGCTGGCCGCCGCCATCGCCGCCGAGGTGCGACCCGACCGCTCCTACGCCTTCATGGAGTTCTGCGGCGGCCACACCCACGCCATCTCCCGCTACGGCATCGAGGACCTGCTGCCGAAGAACGTCCGGATGATCCATGGTCCCGGCTGTCCGGTCTGCGTGCTGCCGATCGGCCGCATCGACGACGCCATCCGCCTTGCCCGGCGGCCGGAGGTGACGCTCTGCACCTATGCCGACCTGATGCGCGTGCCGGCCTCCGGCGGCCTCAGCCTGATGAAGGCCAAGGCGGCCGGCGCCGATATCCGCATGGTCTATTCCTCGCTCGACGTCTTGCGCATCGCCGAGGCCAATCCCGAGCGGCAGGTGGTGTTCTTCGCCATCGGCTTCGAGACGACGACGCCGCCGACCGCCGTCGCCCTGAAGACGGCCGAGGCCAAGGGCCTCACCAATTTCTCGATCTACTGCAACCACGTCCTGACGCCGGTGGCCATGCGGGCCATCCTCGACCGGGAACCGACGCCCGACGAGCCGCCGATCGCCATCGAGGGCTTCGTCGGGCCGTCGCACGTCTCGACGATCATCGGCATGGAGCCCTACCGGGTGTTCGCCCGCGACTATCGCAAGCCGGTGGTGATCGCCGGCTTCGAGCCGCTCGACGTGATGTATTCCATCCTGATGCTGGTGCGGCAGGTCAACGAGCAGCGGGCCGAGGTGGAGAACCAGTATATCCGCGCCGTCCGCGCCGACGGCAATTCCGTCGCCATCGATCTCTGCGACGAGGTGTTCGAGCTGCGCGACAGCTTCGAGTGGCGCGGCCTCGGCACGGTGCCGCGCAGCGCGCTGAAGCTCCGGGACGCCTACGCCTACTACGACGCCGAGAAGCGCTTCGCCATCGAGACGCAGCCGGCCGAGGACAACCCGGCCTGCGAATGCGGTGCCATCCTGCGCGGCCAGAAGAAGCCCGCCGACTGCCGGCTGTTCGGCACCGTCTGCACGCCGGAGACGCCGACCGGCGCCTGCATGGTGTCGTCGGAAGGCGCCTGCGCCGCCCATTGGACCTACGGCCGCTTCCGCGATCGCGAAGCCGGCGCCGGCCTTAGGAAAAGCGCATGAGCAAGACCTTCCGCCGCAAGCTCGACCTGAAGAACGGCCGCGTCGACATGAGCCACGGCGCCGGCGGCCGCGCCATGGCCGAGCTGATATCCTCGATCTTCAAGGATGCCTTCGGCAACGAGCTGCTCGACCAGGGCAACGACCAGGCCAGTTTCCCGACACCGGCCGGCGGCCGCATGGTGATGACCACCGATGGCTATGTCGTGTCGCCGCTGTTCTTTCCGGGCGGCGACATCGGCTCGCTGGCCGTGCACGGCACGGTCAACGACCTCGCCATGGCCGGGGCGAAGCCGCTCTATCTGTCGGCAAGCTACATCGTCGAGGAGGGCTTCCCGCTTGGCGACCTGAAGCGCATCGCCGAGTCCATGGGCGCGGCGGCCAAGGTGGCCGGCGTACTGGTCGTCACCGGCGACACCAAGGTGGTGGAGCGCGGCAAGGCCGACGGCGTGTTCATCTCGACGGCCGGCGTCGGCGTGGTGCCGGACGGCCTGATGCTGTCCGGCGACCGGGCGCGGCCGGGCGACAAGGTGATCGTCTCCGGCTCGATGGGCGACCATGGCGTCGCCATCATGTCGAGCCGCGAAAACCTGACCTTCGAGACGGAAATCCTCTCCGACAGCGCGCCGCTCAACGGCCTCGTCGAGGTGATGGTGGCGACCGCCGGCCCGCACCTTAAGCTGATGCGCGATCCGACGCGCGGCGGCCTCGCGGCGACGCTCAACGAACTCGCCCACCAGTCGGGCGTCGGCTTCCGCGTCGTCGAGGACCACATCCCGATCAAGAAGCAGGTGGCCGCCGCCTGCGAGCTGCTCGGCCTCGACCCGCTCAACGTCGCCAACGAGGGCAAGCTGGTCGTCGTCGTGGCGCCGGAGGCGGCGGAGGCGCTGCTCGCGGCGATGCGGAGCCATCCGCTCGGTGCCGACGCGGCGATCATCGGCGACGTGGTGGAGGACGACCAGCACTTCGTGCAGATGACCACCGGCTTCGGCGGCGGCCGCATCGTCGATTGGCTGGCCGGCGAGCAGTTGCCGCGCATCTGCTGAGGGACAGGCCGCGGCATCCGTGCAACAGCGGCGCCGCCTCGGACCACCTGAATGGATTGAAGACCAACAAACAATTTCGGGATTGGCGGCAAGCCGATATGCTCGCCGCCACACCTTGAGTCTTCCTGACAAGCCGCTCCTCCGGCGCCGATCGCGCGCCGCTGCCGCGGCGCCCGCACCGGCCGGTGCGGGGCAGCCGGCCATTCTGGCGCCGGCCTTCACGGAGCCGCCGGGCGCGGCTCGAACCCGTACGGGGAATAAAAGTGACCATGCCGATCGCAGCGGCCCTTCTGAGCGTCGCCGGTCTTGCCGTCGTCGCCGTGGTGGCGCCGGTCCTCACCGTCCGCCGCGTCAGGTGGGCGACGCCCGCCGTCTATGGCGCCTGTCTGCTGTTCGCCGCCGTGCTGCTGGTCTGCGGCCTGTTCGGTCTTCTCGGCGGCAGCGCCTTCTGGGGCGGCGTCCGCCTTCCGGTCGGCCTGCCGTGGGTCGGCGCCAATTTCACGATCGATCCGCTCAGCGCCGCCTTCCTGATCATCGTCAATCTCGGCGCCGTCGCCGCCTCCTTCTACGCCGTCGGCTACGGCGCCCACGAGGAGGAGCCGGGCCGCGTTCTGCCCTTCTACCCGGCCTTCCTGGCCGGCATGAACCTCGTCGTGCTCGCTGCCGACGCCTTCAGCTTCCTGGTTGCCTGGGAGTTCATGTCGCTCTCCTCCTGGGCGCTGGTGATGGCCCATCATCATGAACCGGAAAACCGCCGCGCCGGCTACATCTACCTGCTGATGGCGTCGTTCGGCACGCTGATGCTGCTCCTCGCCTTCGGCCTCTTGGCCGGGCCGGACGGCGGCTATGCCTTCGAGGCCATCCGCACTGCCGAGCACGTGCCCTGGGTGGCCGGCCTGGTGCTGATCCTGGTGTTGCTCGGCGCCGGCTCCAAGGCCGGCCTGGTGCCGCTGCACGTCTGGCTGCCGCTCGCCCATCCGGCGGCGCCGAGCCACGTGTCGGCGCTGATGTCCGGCGTGATGACCAAGGTCGCCGTCTACGGCTTCATTCGCGTCGCCTTCGACCTTGCCGGCCAGCCGGATTGGTGGTGGGCCGTGGTGGTGCTGATCCTCGGCGCCGGGTCGGCGGTGCTCGGCGTGCTGCACGCCGTGCTCCAGCGCGACCTCAAGCGCCTGCTCGCCTATTCGACGGTCGAGAACATCGGCATCGTGTTCATCGGCCTCGGGCTTGGGTTGGCCTTCAAGACCAATGACATGGCCGGCGCAGCGGCGCTGGCCGTCACCGCCTCGATCTTCCATGCCTTCAACCACTCGCTGTTCAAGAGCCTCTTGTTCTTCGGTGCCGGCAACGTGCTGACCGGCTCCGGCGAGCGCGACGTCGAGAAGCTGGGCGGCCTCATCCACCGCATGCCGGAGACCGCCTACCTGTTCCTCGGCGGCTGCCTCGCCATATCGGCGCTGCCACCGCTCAACGGCTTCGTCTCGGAATGGCTGATCCTGCAGGCGATCCTGCTCAGCCCCGACCTGCCGCAATGGGCGCTGCGCTTCCTGGTGCCGGCCTCGGGCGCCATGCTGGCGCTGGCCGCGGCGCTGGCCGCCGCCTGTTTCGTGCGCGCTTTCGGCATCACCTTCCTCAGCCGGCCGCGCTCACTGGCCGCCGAGACGGCGCAGGAGGTCGGCCGCTGGCAGCTCCGGGCGATGTATGCGCTGATCGGCATCTGCCTCGTCGCCGGCGTGTTTCCCGGCCCGTTCCTCGACGCGCTGTCGCCGGCCTCGCAGATGCTGGTCGGCGGCGCCATGCCCAAGCAACCGATCCTGCCGCACTTCGCCATCATACCGATCTCCGAGAGCCGTAGCTCCTACTCCGGCTTCCTGGTGTTCTTCTTCATCCTGATGGCCAGCTGGGCGGCGATTCGCGTCATCCACAATTTCGCCTCGCGCGCCGTGCGGCGGGCGCCGCCCTGGGACTGCGGCTTCCCTGACGCTTCCCCGCAGACGCAATACACCGCCGACAGCTTCGCCCAGCCGATCCGTCGGGTGTTCGGGCCGATCGCCTTCCGCGCCAAGGTTTCGCAGACCATGCCACCGCCCGGCGACACGGCGCCGGCCCGGCTGACGCTCTCCTTGCGCGACCTCGTCTGGGAGTTCGTCTACGAGCCGCTGGAGGGGGCGGTGCTCTACGCCGCCGAGCGGCTCAACGTCCTGCAATTCCTGACCATCCGCAGCTATCTCAGCCTCGTCTTCGCGGCGCTGGTCCTCCTCCTCGTCTTGGTGGCAACATGGGCCTGATTCTCGCCATCCTCGTCCAGGGTGCCCAGATGGTGCTGGTGCTGGCGCTGGCCCCCGGCCTCGTCGGCTTCACCCGCAAGGTGAAGGCGCGCCTGTTGCGCCGTCAGGGGCCACCGATCCTCCAACCCTACCGCGACCTCTACCGCCTCGTCCGCAAGGAGGCGGTGCTGGCCGACAATGCCTCCTGGCTGTTCCGCAACGCGCCCTACCTGATCTTCGCCACCACCTGGGTGGCGGCGGCGCTGGTGCCGACCTTTGCCACCGGCCTGCACTTCTCCTGGGCGGCCGACCTGATCGCCATCACCGCCCTACTCGGCTCGGCGCGCTTCTTCCTGGCTCTGGCCGGCATGGACATCGGCACCGCCTTCGGCGGCATCGGATCGAGCCGCGAGATGCTGTTCGCGACGCTGGCCGAGCCGGCGATGATCATGATCGTCTTCACCGTGGCGCTGGTCGCCGGCTCGACGCAGCTCTCCACCGTTGCCGCCTTCATGGTCGACCACGCGACGCTACGCGTGTCGCTCGGCCTCGCCCTGATCGGCCTGATCATCGTGGCACTGACCGAGAACGCCCGCGTGCCGGTCGACAATCCGGCGACGCATCTCGAACTGACCATGGTGCACGAGGCGATGGTGCTGGAATACTCCGGCCGCCACCTCGCGGTGATCGAGCTGGCCGCCGCGCTGAAGCTGTTGCTCTACATATCCCTGATCGCCTGCATCTTCGCGCCCTGGGGCATCGCCCGCCAAGGCGACGGCCTTCTCGAAATGGCCTTCGGCGTCGTCACTTTTGTCGGCAAGCTGGCTGTGGGCGGCTTCCTGATGGTGGTGTTCGAGACGGCCATCGCCAAGATGCGGGTGTTCCGCGTGCCGGAGTTCGTCGGCGGCGCGCTGATGCTCGGCTTCCTCGGCACGCTGCTGCTGTTCGTTTCGAGGAGCTTCTGATGGAGCGGTTTTCCCTCGATGCCGCGCATCTCCTGGCCGGCGGCATGGTGCTGGTGAGCTTCATGATGCTCTACCAGAACCGCATCCTCGGCCTGCTCAACGTGTTCGCGGCGCATGCCGTGGTGCTGTCGCTGTCGGTCGCCTGGCAGGCTTATATCCAGGCGGCGCCGCATCTCTACGTCACCGCCGCCATCGCGCTGATCCTGAAGGCGATCATCATTCCCGTGGCGCTGCATCACATGGTGGTGCGGCTCGGCGTCCACCGCGACATCGAGACGGTGGGCGGCATCGGCCCGACCATGCTGATGGGCATCGGCCTCGTCGCCCTGTCCATGGTCGTCATGCTGCCGGCCGCCGCCGAGGCCGACCCGATCGCCCGCGAGGATCTCGCCCTCGCCCTCTCCGTCATCCTGCTCGGCCTCTTGATGATGGTGACGCGCCAGAACGCCATCAGCCAGATCGTCGGCTTCATGAGCCTGGAAAACGGTCTGGTGCTGGCCGCCACCGGCGCCCGCGGCATGCCGCTGGTGGTGGAAATCTCCGTCGCCTTCTCGGTGCTGGTCGCCTTCATCGTCATCGGCGTGTTCCTGTTCCGCATCCGCGAGCGCTTCGACACCATCGACACCCAGGCCCTCGACGACTTCCGGGAGGGCCGGGAATGACCGCCTTTCTCCATCTCCTGCCCTTCGCCCCCATCGACGCTCTCTTGGCGGTGCCCGGAGCGGCGGCGCTGATCCTCGCGCTGATCCCGCAGTACCGGCTCGGCGCCCGCATCAACATGCTGGCCTCCGGCATCACCTTCCTGTTCGCGCTGACGCTGCTGTTCGAGCGGCCGGACCCGGCGGTAGGCTTCCTGTTCGTCGACGACCTCAACATCGTCTTCATCGTGCTCGGCACTTTCGTCGGCTTCACCACGTCGATCTTCTCGGCGAGCTACATCGGCCACGAAATCGAGATCGGCCGGCTGAAGCCCGGCTACATCCGCTTCTACCACGGCATGTATCAGGCGCTCAGCCTGTCGATGAACCTCGGACTGACCGCCAACAACGTCGGCCTGATGTGGGTGGCCGTCGAGCTGGCGACGCTGACCACCGTGCTGATGGTCGGCCTCTACCGCACGCAGGCGGCGCTGGAAGCGGCTTGGAAATACTTCATCCTTGGGTCGGTCGGCATCGCGCTGGCGCTGTTCGGCACCATCCTGATCTACATGGCCGCCCGGCCGGTGATCGGCGAGGGCCACGACGCCATGGTCTGGACGACGCTGGTCGCCCACGCCGCCGCCTTCAGCCCGGAGCTGCTCAACGTCGCCTTCGTGTTCCTGATGCTCGGCTACGGCACCAAGGTCGGCCTGGCGCCGCTGCACGCCTGGCTGCCGGATGCCCACGCCGAGGGACCGACGCCGATCTCCGCAGTGCTGTCCGGCCTGTTGCTCAACGTCGCTCTCTATGCGCTGTTGCGCTTCAAGATGCTGCTCGCCGCCAACCCGTTCGCGGTGGCGCCGGGGCCGCTGCTCGTCACGCTCGGCCTGGTGTCGCTGATCTTCGCCGGCTTCATGCTTTACCTCCGTCGCGACATCAAGCGGTTGTTCGCCTACTCGTCGATCGAGCACATGGGCCTGATCGCCTTCGCATTCGGCATGGGCGGACCGCTCGCCAATTTCGCCGGCCTGCTGCACATGACCATGCATTCGCTGACCAAGTCGGCGATCTTCTTCGCCGTCGGCCAGGTGGCGCAGGTCAAGGGTACGCAGAAGATCGCCGACATCCGCGGCCTCACCGAGAGCCACCCGACGCTCGGCTGGAGCCTCGTGGTCGGCGTCGCCGCCATCGCCGGCCTGCCGCCGATGGGCATCTTCATGAGCGAGTTCCTGCTGGTCAGTTCCACCTTCGCGCGGCAGCCGCTGCTCGCCGTGCCGCTGGTGTTCGGCCTGCTGATCGCCAGCGGTGCGCTGGTCTGGCGGCTGACCGGCATCGCCTTCGGCAAGCCGAGCCCCAGCGTCATCGATGCCGGCAAGCGGCCGTCGATGCTACCGCTGATCATCCACCTCCTCTTGGTGCTGATCGCCGGCCTCTACCTGCCGGGGCCGCTGGTCGCCTGGTTCCAGAACGTTGCGCGGATGCTGGGGTAAGATCATGAGCACGCTCCGCACCGCCCTTCTCAATGCCGCGCTCACCGTCGAGGAGCAGAAGCCCTGGCCGCGCATCACCGTCGATGCCGACCTCTGGCGGCAGGCGACGCTGGCCATCGCCGCCGGCAATGCCACGCTATCAGGCCTGTGGGCCGAGCCGCGCGCCGTGCACATGGCCGTGCTCGACGACGAGGACGGCGCGCTGACCGTGCTGACGCTCGCCGCCCCCGACGGCAGCTTCCCGTCGGTCGGCCTCACCCATCCGCCGGCGCTCCGCCTCGAACGGGCGATCGCCGACCTGCACGGTCTAACGCCCGAGGGCATCCCCGACGACCGGCGCTGGCTCGACCACGGCCGCTGGGGCGTCCGGGCGCCGCTCGGCGCAGCGACGCCGGCGACGGCGGACGGCGATGCCTATCCGTTCCTCGCCGCCGAAGGGCCGCCGCTGCACCAGATCGCCGTCGGTCCGGTGCACGCCGGCATCATCGAGCCCGGCCATTTCCGCTTCTCGGCCAACGGCGAGATCATCGTGCGCCTTGAGGAGCGGCTCGGCTATGTCCACAAGGGCATCGAGGGGCTGCTGACCGATACGACGCTGGACGAAGCGGCGCGCATCGTCGCCCGCGTCTCCGGCGACAGCACGGTCGCCTGGTCCTTCGCCTTCGCGCGGGCAGCCGAGGCGGCGCTTGGCGTCGCCGTGCCGCAGCGGGCGATCTGGCTGCGCGCCCTGATGGCCGAGCTGGAACGGCTCGCCAATCATCTTGGCGACATCGGTGGCATCTGCAACGACGCCGCTTTCGCGCTGATGCTCGCCCATTGCAGCATGTTGCGCGAGGAGGTGCTGCGCGCCTCGAAAGCCGCCTTCGGCCACCGGCTGATGATGGACCGCATCGTGCCCGGTGGCGTCGCCATCGATCTCCACGATGCCGCGGCGATCAAGGCGATGGCTCACCACATCCGCGAGCGGTTTCCGCGCCTCGTCGAGCTTTACGACAACACCACGTCGCTCCAGAACCGCACCGTCGCCACCGGCGTCCTGTCGGCCGACCTCGCCCGCCGCTTCGGGGCCGGCGGCCCGGTCGGCCGCGCCTCGGGCCGCGCCTTCGACGCGCGCAAGACGCCGGGCTATCCGCCCTACGGCGATCTCGACTTCAAGCTGGTGACGCGAGTGGACGGCGACGTCAACGCTCGCGTCTGGCTGCGCATCGACGAGGTCTACGAGAGCCTGGAGATGATCGAACAGATCCTCGACCGGCTGCCGTCCGGACCGATCGCCCATCCGGTGGCGGCCGCCTTGAGCGAGCGGCAGGTGCCGCAGGCCGGCGGCCTCGCCCAGGAGCCACACGACACCGCCTCGGAGGGCTTGGCCATGGTCGAGAGCTTCCGCGGCGACGTGCTGGTCTGGCTGAGGGTCGATGAGGACGGTCGCGTGCTGCGCGGCGCCTTGCGCGATCCGTCGGTGTTCCAATGGCCGCTCTTGGAAGCGGCGATCGAGGGCAACATCGTCGCCGACTTCCCGATCTGCAACAAGTCGTTCAACTGCTCCTACTCGGGCAGCGATCTCTAGAACTGGAGCCGAAGATGCGCCGCATGCTGCTCGAAGGCCTGTTCCGGCGGCCGGTGACCGAACAGGCTCCGGCGGTTGCCGATGCCGAACTGGAGGAACTGGCCGCCCGCCTCGGCGCCGTCGCCAGGGCGCGGCTCGGCCGCAGCCTGTCGATCCGCGAGGTCGACGCCGGCTCCTGCAACGGCTGCGAGCTGGAAATCCACGCGCTGAACAACAGCTACTACGACGTCGAGCGCTTCGGCCTGCGCTTTGTCGCCTCGCCGCGCCATGCCGACGTGCTGATGGTTACCGGCCCGGTGACCGCCAACATGCGCGAGGGCCTCGAACGCACTTATGCCGCGACGCCGGCGCCGAAATGGGTGGTGGCGGTGGGCGACTGCGCCGCCGGTTGCGGCGTCTTCCGCAAGAGCTACGCGACGATCGGCTCGGTGTCGGCGGTCCTCCCGGTCGACCTCGTCATCCCCGGCTGCCCGCCCGAGCCGATTGCCATGCTCAAGGGCCTGATCGGTCTCATCGAGGCGAGCGCCAGGGGCTAAAGTCGCCGCCCGAACTTCCAGAGGATCAGCGGCTTCCGCCAGTTGGCCAACTCGGCCACCGGGCCGTAGGGCGGCGCCTTGGCGAGCGCATCGAGATAGGGCCGGATAAAGGCGAGCGGCAGGAAGGCCGGCTTTGCGCGTCGGTCCGCGCCAGAGAGCGCCGCGAGCGCCTTGTCGAGATGGTCCGCCGCCTGCCGGCGGAGATCGGCGAGGACGCCGGCCAGTTCCTCCGCCTTGCGGCCGTGGCGTACGTCGTCGGGATCGATGCCGGCCTTTCCGAGCAGGTCGGCCGGCAGGTAGACTTGGTTGCGGCGGGCGTGGATCGGCAGCGCCCGCATCAGACCAGTCAGCGCATAGGCGACGCCGGCATGGCCGGCGGCGTCGGCCGCCCTGGGGTCGGCGCCGTCGCAGAGCACCTGCGCCACTTCCAGGAACAGCACCGACGCCGTCTCGCCGGCATAGCCTTCAAGGTCGTTCAGCGTCGGCATGGCGTCGTCGTAGAGATCGAAGCGTCGTGCTTCCAGCAGGTTGACGAAGCCCGACCGCCGTAGCGAGAAGCGGCGGATGGTGTCGATCAGCGCCGCCGCCACCGGATGGCCGGCAACGTCGCCGCGCGCCTCGCCCTCGATGGCATCGACCCACCATTGCAGGCGGATTTCGCCCGGCATGGCGTCGCGGACGGTCTCGCGGACACGCCCCGCCTCGTAGGAGAAGGCGTGGATGGCCAGGGCGTGCCGGCGGCACTCGTCCGGCAGCAACCGGTCGGCCAGCCAGCGGTCGCGGTCGTGGTCGCGGACGAGGTCCTCGCAGTAACGGTAGGCATCGTCGAGGCGGGCGGCGGATGCCATCAGTCGACCGCCAGCAGCGCGGCGGCGAAGCGACGCCGCTCGTCGAGCATGACGTTGATGAGTCGGACGGCGGCGCCGGTCGACATGGCCTCGAATGCGGTGCCGCTGGCCCTGAGCGCGGCGGCGACATCCTTCGGCAGCGGCACGAGATCGCGGCCGGTGCCAACCAGCAGCATGTCGATCGTCGCCGCTTCGTCGAGTACGGCCGACAGGCTGTCGGTGGTGATATCGGCGGGCGTCACAGCCGCCCAGCCGTGCACGCCCGACGGCAGGATCAGGATCGATCCGCGATGCGACATGCCGCCGAAGCGGAAGCCGCCGTTGCCATAGGCGTCCACCGGCACCTGCTCGGGCAGGTGCTGGTCGCGACGTTCCAGGGGACGGCCTCGCGGCCCGAACAGCTTCATCGGCGGCACCTCCCGAAGGGGGTATCGGATGAGGGCTTTATAACAGCCCTGCTCTACCTCACCAAATCACGCCGGCTCGGCCGCCTCGTCGCCGTCGTCCTCGACCTTCTTGGCCGACTTGTCGCCGGCCAACTGCGGGTCGAGGAAGATCAGGATCGGCGCGGCGATGAAGATCGACGAATAGGTGCCGATCACCACGCCGAACAGCATCGACGCCGTGAACGAGCGGATCACCTCGCCGCCGAAGATCACCAGCGCGGCCAGCGCCAGCAGCGTGGTGAGCGCGGTGTTGGTGGTGCGGGTCAGCGTCTGGTTGATGGCGAGGTCCAGCAGGACGACGAGGTTGAGGCGCTTGTACTTGCGCCGCATTTCGCGGATTCGGTCGTAGACCACGACGGTGTCGTTCAGCGAATAGCCGACGATGGTCAGGATGGCGGCGATCGACGACAGGTTGAATTCGAGCTGGGCGAGCGCGAAGAAGCCGACGGTCATCACCACGTCGTGCAGCGTGGCGATCACCGCGCCGAGCGAATACTGCCACTCGAAGCGGAACCAGACGTAGACCATGATCAGGCCAAGCGCCGAGATGATGCCGAGAATGCCGTTTTCGGCCAGTTCGCCGGAAACGCGCGGACCGACCACCTCGGTGCGGCGGTAGTCGACGCTGTCGCCGAAGGCGGCCTGCACCTTGGTGAGCACGGCAGTCTGCGCCTCGTCGCCGCCCTCCTGGCGGACGATGCGGATCAGCACGTCGTCATCGGCGCCGAAGGATTGCACCTGCACCTCGCCGAGGCCGAGGCCGTCGAGCGTGTGGCGGATCCCCTCGAGGTCGGCGGGGCCGGACTTGGTCTGGATTTCCATCAGCGTGCCGCCCTGGAAATCGATGCCGGTGTTCATGCCGTGGGTGTAGAGGAAGATGAAGCACAGCACCGACGCAACGCCGGAGAACAGGAAGCTCCACTTCCTCCACTTCATGAAGGGAATTTTGGTGTCGTCGGGAAACAGGCGAAGCAGGCGCATGATGGAGCCTCGGGATCCGGATCAGAGCGGAACGACGGACGGCCGCCGATAGCGGACCCAGGTCGACACGACCAGTCGGGTGAAGGTGATGGCCGTGAACATGGTGGTGACGATGCCGATGACGTGCGTCACCGCGAAGCCCTTCACCGGGCCGGAGCCCATCTGGAACAGCACGATGGCGGCGATCAGCGTGGTGACGTTGGCGTCGAGGATGGTGCCGAAGGCGCGGCGGAAGCCGGCGTCGATCGCCGACACCGGCGAGCGGCCGAGCCGCTGCTCCTCGCGGATGCGCTCGTAGATCAGCACGTTGCTGTCGACGGCCATGCCCATGGTGAGCACGATGCCGGCGATGCCGGGCAGCGTCAGCGTCGCCTGCAGGATGGTGATGATCGCCATGATCAGGATCAGGTTGACCACCAGCGCCACGTTGGCAAAGATGCCGAACAGACCGTAGGCGGCCAGCATGAAGATGACGACGGCGACTGTGCCGATCAGCGCGGCCCGCTCGCCGGCGGCGATCGAGTCGGCGCCGAGGCCGGGGCCGACGGTGCGCTCCTCGGCAACGGCGAGCTTGGCCGGCAGCGCGCCGGCCCGTAGCAGCACGGCGAGGTCGTTGGCGCTCTCGACGGTGAAGTGGCCGGAGATCTGGCCGGACCCTTGCGTGATCGGCTCGTTGATGCGCGGCGCCGAGATGATTTCGTCGTCGAGAACGATGGCGAACAGCCGGCCGACGTTGTCGGTGGTCACCTGCGCGAACTTTCGGGCGCCCGACGTCGACAGGCGAAAGGACACCACCGGCTCGTTGGTCTGGCTCTGGAAGGAGGTCTGGGCGTCGGTGAGATCCTCGCCGCTCATCAGCGGTGACTCGTCGACCACCATCGGCATGCCGCCGGGTTCCTTCTGCTTCAGCAGGATTTCGCCGGGCGGCAGGTTGCCCTTGGCCGCCTCGTCGGGCGACACGTTGAGGTCGACGAGGTGGAAGGTCATCTGCGCCGTGCGGCCGATGATGTTCTTGAGTCGCTCCGGGTCCTTCTCGCCGGGCGCCTCGACCAGGATACGGTCAGAGCCCTGACGCTGGATCGACGGCTCGACGGCGCCCATCTGGTCGACGCGGCGGCGGATGACCTCGATCGACTGCTGCACCACGGTGCCGAGTCGCTTATCGAGGCCGGCCTCTGAGAAGCCGAGGCGCATCAGGCCGTCGGAGCCCTCTTCGAGCTGGAATTCGGAGACGGCGGCGCCGCCGAGCGCGCCGGTCGACAGCGGATTGAGCAGGTTGCGCAGGCGCTTGGCCGCATCGTCGACCTTGTCGGCGTCGCGAATCTTCAGCTGGACGACGTCGCCCTGGATGCTGAGCCCGGTGTAGCCGATGCGCGGCTCGTCGCGCATCGCCTGCCGGATGTCGCCCTCGAGCGCCTTGAGGCGCTTCTGCTTATAGTCGTTCACGTCGACCTGGTAGAGCAGATAGACGCCGCCCTGCAGGTCAAGGCCGAGGACCACCTGACGTCCCGGCAGCCACGACGGCCAGTAGTTCTTGAGCTGGTCGGAGGTCAGGTAATTGGGAACCAGGACCACGAGGCTGACGAAAATCGTCAAAAGGATCGCGGTTACTTTCCAGCGGGAAAAATAGAGCATTTGCTGCCTCGGACCTTATTGGCCGAAAGCGGGCAGCCAAGCTGCCCGCCTTCCATCTTGTACCGCCTCATGCGGTCAGGCGCCTTCCTTGACAGGCTCGCCCTTGGCGCGGAGCTGCTGCACCAGACCGGCAGCGACGCGTACCTGCACCTTGGCGGTGCCGTCGCCAACGTCGAGCAGCAGCTCGTTCTCGTCGACAACCTTGACGATCTTGCCGATCAGGCCACCCTGCATGACGACCACGTCGCCGCGCCGAAGGTTCTTCAGCATGTCCCGGTGATCCTTGGCCTTGCGCTGCTGCGGCCGGATGAGCAGGAAGTACATGATGACGAAGATCAGGATGAACGGCGCGAACTGGATCAGGAAATCGGCACCGCCGGGGGCCGCTCCGGCCGCCTGGGCGAAGGCTGGGGTTACGAACATCGGGTCAACTCCATTGGCCTGACGCCGCCCGCAAGCCGGACCGACGAGGCATAGTGTCTTCGGGAGGACGGCGAGACGTCCACGCGAAAGTGGCCGGAATATACCTAGGCCGGGGGACTTTGCAAACCAAAGCTACGTGTAGGCGCTCTCGGGGCCATGGACTAGGTAGTCTCCGGCAGGAAATGCGCCGAAGCGTACCGGAAATGGCCTTCCGCGGTTTGCATCGGGGCGGGCCGAGCAATAAAGAAGACAGGAGAGTACCGCTTGGTACTGAAGCGGCATTGAGGAGACCGGATGTGAGCGCTTCCCCCATCGACACGCTGAACGCCCATCTCGAACGCATCGCCGGCCTTATCGAGCGGCTGGCGCCGCCGGCGCCCGAGACGCCGGACTTCGAGGCGGCCGACGCCTTCGTCTTCGTCGCCGATCCGGCGTCGCTGCAACCCGTCAAACGCGTCAATCGCGTCGAGATCGGCCTCCTCAAGGGCATCGATCGCAATCGCGACATGATCGTAGCCAACACCGAGCGCTTCGCCCGCGGCCTGCCGGCCAACAACGTGCTGCTGTGGGGCGCCCGCGGCATGGGCAAGTCGTCGCTGGTCAAGGCGGCCCAGGCCGAGGTCAACCGGCGTCTCGCCGGCGAGGGAAACTCCACGCCGCTCAAGCTGATCGAGATTCACCGCGAGGACATCGAGAGCCTGCCGCTGTTGATGAAGATGCTGCGCGACAGCGGCCATCGCTTCGTGCTGTTCTGCGACGACCTGTCCTTCGACCACGGCGACACCTCCTACAAGTCGCTGAAGGCGGTGCTGGAAGGCGGCATCGAGGGCCGGCCGGACAACGTGGTGTTCTACGCCACCTCCAACCGCCGCCACCTCCTGCCGCGCGACATGATGGAGAACGAGCGGGCGACGGCGATCAATCCCGGCGAGGCGGTGGAGGAAAAGGTGTCGCTCAGCGACCGTTTCGGCCTGTGGATCGGCTTCCACAATTGCTCGCAGGATGATTATCTCGACATGGTATACGGCTATGTCGCGGCCTTGGGGCTCGACGTCGATCCGGACCTTCTGCGGGCGGAAGCGCTCGAGTGGGAAAGGACGCGCGGCGCGCGGTCGGGACGCGTCGCCTGGCAATATGTCCAGGACCTAGCCGGCCGGCTGCGGCTCGGCGCCTGACGGCCGCCCCACGGCGGAGGAGAAAATCATGTTGAAACGCGTCGCGGCGGCGGGGACGCTTCTGTTCCTTGCCGGTTGCGTGTCCGGACCGGTGCCGGTGGTCTACAAGGCCGGATCGAGCTTTGCCGAACGACAGTCGGCGGCCGATGCCTGCCGCATCGAATCGCTGGAGAAGATCCCCCAGGCGTTGGTCACCGAAATCCGGCCGCCGGTCTACCGGCCCGGCTTCACCGAATGCCGCGAGGATCCGGTCAGCGGCCACCGCTATTGCCGCGAGGCCGGCGGCTTCGTCTATCCCGGCAGCAGCCGCACGCGCGACGTCAACGCCGAGCTGCGCGAGCGCTACATCGGCGCCTGCCTGCGCCGGGCCGGCTTCGAGGTAATCGCCAGGCCGATCTGCGGCAGCGACGCCGGCGCCGCCTATATCGCCGGCCGCAACGCCCAGCCGCCGGCCGACAGCCTTGCCTGCGTCACCGACGACGAGCGCGTCATCCCGCGCGACTGGCGCTGAACCGGCAGACAAAAAACCGGCGGCTTTGACGCCGCCGGTTGAGGACCGTGCTGTCGGATCGTCGGCCGTCAGCCGCTGAGATAGGGCAGCGGATCGACCGGCCGGTTGCCGTTGCGGATTTCGAAGTGCAACTGCGGCCGGCTGACGTTGCCGGTGGCGCCGACCTTGGCGATGGTCTGGCCGCGCAGGATGCTGTCGCCGCGCTGCACCAGCACCTCGCTGGCGTGGGCATAGGCCGACACGAAGCCGTTGGGATGCTTGACCAGCACCAGATTGCCGAAGCCCTTCAGTTCGTTGCCGGCGTAGATCACCTGTCCGCCCTCGGCCGCCTTGATCGGCGTGCCCTCGGGCACCTCGATGTTGATGCCGTCATTGCGCTCGCCGCCCGGCTTGACGCCGAAGGCGGAGATGACGCGGCCGCGCACCGGCCAGCGGAAGCTGCCGTCAGCGGCGCTCTCGACGCCGGTGCTGGCCGGCGTGGCGGTCTTGGCGCTCGGCTGGGTCTGGCTCGGCGCCAGCGCCGCCGTCTGCTGCCCGGCTTGCTGGGCGGGCGTATTGCCGGCCGGCGGCAGAAGGCCAGGCCGCGCGTCGGAGGCCGTTGACGTCGCCATGGCGACGGTGGTGGTGGCGGGCGCGGCCGGCTTGGCCGGCGCGGCGGCGGCAACCTGGCTCGATACCGACTTCGGCGCCGGCGGCTTGGTGGGCGGCAGTTGGCCGAGCACCTGCGGGCCGGGCGCCATGCCGCCCGTGGCGGCGGCCGGAGCGGCGCTCGCCGTGGTCGGCTGCGTATAGGCCGGAATGACGATGGTCTGGCCGGGCGTCAGCTGGGCGCCGGCGACGAGGCCGTTGGCGGCGAGCAGCGACGATTCGGCAACGCCGTAGCGGCGGGCCAGCACCTGCACCGTATCACCGGGCTTGACGGTGATCGACGTGCCGTTGGCGGGCGCCCAAGGCTGGGTGGTCGGCGGCGCGGGCAGCGCGGCGGTCTGGGTCGGACGGACATAGGCGCCGTTGTTGACCACGGCCCCCGGCGCCGGCGGCAGTGCACTGGAGGAAACCGCACCCGAGGGATAGGTGGAGGCCGGCGCGGCATAGGTCTGCTGCGTGTAGGCCGGTTGCGCATAGGCGGGCTGCGCGTAGGTCGCCTGGGGATTTATGGATCCGGTCGGCATGGGATCGGCGCGACCGATGATCTGATCCTGATTATCGGTCTCGGCGAATATGTTGCCGAAACGGCTCGTGTCGCCGCTGCAGCCGGCCGAAAAGCCGGCCACCAGCGCGAGGGCGGCAGCCTGGACCAGGAAACGGGAGGTGCGGCGGATCGCTAGGTTACTCATGGATCAGGTCTCGCCTGCTCGACATCAACTGTAATGATTAAGCCGCAGTAACGTTGATAAAGGTTTAAGGCGACGCGGCGACCTCGTGTGGAGAAGCGGCAAAGGCAGGGAAAACCGCCGAATCCCGCAAGACTTTCGGCGAAGCCAAAAGCATCCGGCGCCGGACTCACAGCCGCCGGGCAACGCCCTCGCGCAGCGGAAACTGCTTGATGCGGCCGAGTTCGGCGCGGTGGAACAGCCGGCCGTCGCGTGAGATTCGCACCAGCGTTTGGGTGTGGCCGGTCCCGACCGGAGCGACCAGCGTGCCCTTGTCGGCAAGCTGGTCGAGCAGCGCCGTCGGCACCTTCTCGACGGCACCATCGACCAGGATTCGATTGTAGGGCGCGTAGCGGGTGAAGCCTTCGAGCCCGTCGCCGAGCAGCGTCGTGACGTTGGCGATCTTGAGGGCGACCAGCCGGTCCTCGGCGATGTCGATCAGGCTGCGGAAGCGGTCCATCGTCACCACCTGCGCCGCGAGGTGGGCGAGGATGGCCGCCTGGAAGCCCGAGCCGCAGCCGACCTCCAGCACCTTGTCCTCCGGCCCGACGCCGAGCGCCGACACCATCAGCGCCACCGTCGAGGGGGCGTTGAGCGTCTGGCCGCATTCGATGGGCAGCGAACGATCGAGATAGGCGCTCGCCTGATGGGCGGCGGCGACGAACATGCGGCGGGGGACGAGTTCGAGCGCGCGCAGCAGCCGGGTATCGGTGACACCCATGCCGCGGAGCTTCATGGTCAGCTCCGCGATCGCCACCTTGTCCGGCTCGAAAGGCCTCATCGACACCATTACTCTCGCGCAATGCCGCAAAACATGAATTGCGACGCTGCATTTACGACGGAGGTGTCAAAAGTAAGACCAACGGCCTTGATAAAGTGTTGAAGCCGGCAAAATCACGGCGCCCGGAGGTCGCTTCCGAAACTCGCTCCGGCGAGTCGACAGGCCCGGCTTTCTTGGAGAGCTGGAGGCACGACAACAGGTCGGAGCGGTCTCTCAGAACAGGCCGCGCATCCGCTCCATCGCCTCGGTATCGGTGAGGTCGAGGCGCAAGGGGCTGACCGACACCTTGTTGCGCGAGATGGCGAAGGCGTCGGTGCCCTGCGCGCACAGCATCTCGCCGCGCTGGAAGGTCAGCCAGTAATAGGGCTTGTGGCGGGCGTCGATGCGCTTCTCGACGTCGATGCCGTGGTCGTAGGCGAAATTGCCCTGCCGCGTCACCTCGATGCCTGTCACCTCGTCCGGCCGGCAGTTGGGGAAGTTGACGTTGACGAAGGTGCCGTGGGCGATGCCCTGCCCCGTCAGCTTCCGCAGGACCTCCGGTCCCAGCGCCTCGGCGGTCTCGAAGGGAATGCGGCCGACGAAATCCTCGTAAGCCTGGGACAGCGCCACGGCAGGGATGCCGAGCAGCGTCGCCTCGATGGCGCAGGCGACGGTGCCCGAATAGGTGACGTCGTCGGCCATGTTGGTGCCGGCGTTGACGCCGGACAGCACCAGGTCCGGCTTGCCGGGCAGGATATGGCGGACGCCCATGATGACGCAGTCGGTCGGCGTGCCGCGCACGGCGAAGCGGCGCTCGTCGATCTTCCTGGCGCGCAGCGGGTCGTGCAGCGTCAGCGAGTGGGCGAAGCCCGACTGGTCGGTCTCCGGCGCCACCACCCAGACGTCGTCGGAAAGCGCCCGGGCGATGGTCTCCAGCGCCACGAGCCCCGGCGCGTGGATGCCGTCGTCGTTGGAAATCAGGATGCGCATGGCCGCCTCTTCTCCCTCACGCCTTCTCGAGGCGGGTGATGCCGCCCATCAGCGGCCGCAGGACGTCCGGCACCGTCACCGAACCATCCTCGTTCTGCCACGTCTCCATGACGGCGATCAGCGCCCGGCCGACCGCGACGCCCGAGCCGTTCAGCGTGTGGACGAAACGCGTGCCCTTCGGCTCGCCGGCCGGACGGTAGCGGGCGTTCATGCGCCGCCCCTGGAAGTCGCCGCACACCGAGCAGGAGGAAATCTCGCGGAACTTCTTCTGTCCGGGCAGCCAGACCTCGATATCGTAGGTCTTGCGGCTGCCGAAGCCCATGTCGCCGGTGCACAGCGTGACGACGCGGTAGGCGAGATCGAGGCGCTTCAGCACCTCCTCGGCCGCCGCGAGCATGCGCTCGTGCTCGTCGATCGACGTCTCCGGCGTGGTGATCGACACCAGCTCCACCTTGTTGAACTGGTGCTGGCGCAGCATGCCGCGCACGTCGCGGCCGGCCGAACCGGCCTCCGAGCGGAAGCAGGGCGTCAGCGCCGTGAAGCGCAGCGGCAGTTCCTTTTCGTCCAGGATCTCCTCGCGGACGAGATTGGTCAGCGGCACCTCGGCGGTCGGAATCAGCCAGCGGCCGTCGGTGGTGCGGAACAAATCCTCGGCGAACTTCGGCAACTGACCGGTGCCGTACATCACCTCGTCGCGCACCATCAGCGGCGGAATCACCTCCGTGTAGCCGTGCTCCATAGTGTGGAGGTTGATCATGAACTGGCCGAGCGCTCGCTCGAGGCGGGCGAGATGGCCCTTCACCACGGTGAAGCGGGCGCCGGCCAGCTTGGCGGCGCGCTCGAAGTCCATCATGCCGAGGCTCTCGCCCAGCTCGAAATGCTCCCTGGCCCAGTTGAACTGACGCGGCTCGCCGAAGCGGTGATGCTCGACGTTGGCGCTCTCGTCCGGGCCGTCGGGCACGCCGTCGAGCGGCGGATTGGGGATCACCGACAGCGCCGCGTCGAGGGCGACGTCAAGCTCGCGCTCCTTCGCTTCGCCCTCCTGGATGAACGACTTGATGGCCGCCACTTCGTCCATCAGCGCGGTGGCGCGGGCCTCGTCCTTGGCGGCCTTGGCCTTGCCGATCTCCTTGGAGGCGGCGTTGCGGCGCTCCTGCGCCTCCTGCAGCGACTTGATGTTGGCGCGGCGGGCGTCGTCGAGGCGGATGGCCTCCGACACGGTGGCTTCGGCGATGTCCGCCGACTGGCCGCGCCGCATCAGGGCGTGCTTCAGGGCTTCCGGATTGTCGCGAATCCACTTGATGTCGAGCATTGGCTTTCCCCGCGCGGCACGTCCGCCGGGGCCGACTCATCAGCTTTCGGTGGTGGAGACGTCCCGGGACTGGCCGCGCTTGTTGATATACCTGACGGCAATGATGGACACTTCGTAGAGAAGCATCGTCGGAACCGCAAGCAGGATTTGGCTCATCGGGTCCGGCGGCGTCAGCACGGCGGCCACCACGAAGGACAGCAGGATGGCGTAGCGGCGCCAGGATCGCAGCCCCGCCTCAGTGACGACGCCGATGCGGCCGAGCAGTGTCAGCACCACTGGCAGCTGGAACACGATGCCGAAGGCGAAGATCAGCGTCATGATCAGGCTGAGGTATTCCGACACCTTGGGCAGCAGCTCGATCGCCGCCTGCCCTGGCCCGCCCGTCTGCTGCATCGACATGAAGAAGATCATGATCGCCGGCATCACAAAGAAGAACACCATCAGCGCGCCAAGCACGAACAGAATCGGCGTGGCGATCAGGAACGGCAGGAAGGCCTGACGCTCGTGCTTGTAGAGGCCGGGCGCCACGAACATGTAGATCTGGTTGGCGATCACCGGGAAGGCGATGAACATCGCGCCGAACAGCGCCAGCTTCAGCTGGGTGAAGAAATACTCCTGCGGCGCGGTGTAGATCAGCCGCACGTTCTGCGCCTCACCGGCCGCCCGCTCATAGGGAATGACCAGGATGTTGAAGATGTGCTGAGCGAAGAAGAAGCAGATCAGGAAGCAGACGAGAATCGCCACCACCGACTTCAACAGGCGCGAGCGCAATTCGGCGAGATGCTCGATCAGCGGGGCCTTGGAGGCCTCGATCTCGTCTTCTTCATCCTTGTTGGTCATGTGGCGCTCCCGTCCTTGTTCTCCGGGGCGGGGGTTTCGGCCGGCGTCTCCGCCGGAACCGGCGGCGGCACCTCGGCTGTAGCCGGCGGCGAAACCTCAGCCGGGGCCGGCTCGGCGGCCTTGGGCGAGATCGGCGCGGTCACCGCGGTCTTCAGGTCGTCGCCGAGAGTGCGCACGGGATCGAGGGTCTTCTTGATGTCGCTCAGCGGATTGGCGTCCTGGACGCTTTTCCTGAGGTCGGCGAGATCGGCTTCCCGCTCGGCCTCGCGCAGTGCCTGATTGAACTGCGCCTGCATGTCGCCGGCCATGCGCCGCGCCTTGCCCACCATCTGACCGACGGTCCTGAGCAGGCGCGGCAGATCCTTGGTGGGGAAGACGATGAGCGCCACGATGGCGATCACCAGGATTTCCGACCAGCCGACTTCAAACATCGTTCACTCGCCCGCCATCGGCGCCCGCCGCGCGGAAGGGCGCGGCGCCTTCAGAAAAACACACCCGATGAGGATCGATCAGGCCTTGGGGGCGTCGTCGGTCTTGTTCTCGACGGGCTTGGCCGGCGTCTCGTCGTCGTCGGACATACCCTTCTTGAAGTTCTTGATACCCTTGGCGAAATCGCCCATCAGCTCGGGAATCTTGCCCCGACCGCCGAACAGGATGAGGACGACGACCAAGACGATCAGCCAGTGCCAGATGCTCAACGAACCCATTTCTGTCTCCTGAGGGCGGTGCCCGCCCGAAAGTGGCGGCACTCTTGCACAACGGACGCCCCGTCGCAAGAAACTGCGACGAGGCTATGGAGGAAATCCGGCATTCTGAAGATGCCGCCGCAAAGCCCTCAATCTTCGGGCGGCAACGGCTCGTAATCCTGGAAATCAAGCTCGGTCAGCGGGTCCTCGTCGGGCATCAGCGTGTCGGAGGAATTGGGAACCGGCACGCGGAAACCGGGCGGCACCGCGCCTTCCAGGAAGCCGGCCGCCTTGAGATCGTCGACGCCCGGCAGGTCGGTCACCGCCTCGAGGCCGAAATGGACGAGGAAGGCCTCGGTGGTGCCGTAGGTGAGCGGCCGGCCCGGCGTGCGGCGGCGGCCGCGCATCCTGATCCAGCCGGTTTCCATCAGCACGTCGAGCGTGCCCTTGTTGGTGGAGACGCCCCTGATCTCCTCGATCTCGGCGCGAGTGACCGGCTGGTGGTAGGCGATGATCGCCAGTGTCTCCAGCGCGGCGCGCGACAGCTTCTTCGGCTCCACCTGTTCGCGGGTGAGGAGATGGGCGAGGTCGGGCGCCGTGCGGAACATCCACTTGCCGGCTACCTCGACGAGGTTGACGCCGCGCGAAGCGTAGATGGTGCGGAGATCGGCGAGCACGTGCGCCACGTCGGTGCCCGGCGCCAGCCGTTCGGCGAGGTCCTCGGCGGCTACCGGCTGGGCCGATGCGAACAGGATGGCCTCGGCGCCGCGGATCGCCGCCATCCACGCCTCGTATTCGGCCGGATCGCGATCGCCGGCGAACAGCCGGAGCTGGCCGTGCGGCGCGTCGTCGGTCGTGCCCGAACGGGTCATCAGGCGCCCTCCTCCGGCGTATCCGGCTGCCCTTCCCCCTTGCGCATGTAGAGCGGCGCGAAGGGGCCGGACTGCATCAGTTGCATCCGCCCCTCGCGGACCAACTCTAGCGCGGCGGAAAAGGCCGAAGCGCGGACGGTGGCCCGCGAGTCCGGCCCGGTCATGTAGCGGACGAGATAATCGTCGATCGGCGTCCAGTCGGCAATCGTGCCGACCAGCCGTTCGAGGATGTCGCGGGCGTCGGCCAGCGCCCAGACCTGACGCTTGCGCACGGTGTGGACGCGCACCATGTCGCGCTGGCGCTGGCGGCCGTAGGCGTCGAGCAGGTCGTAGAGGCTCGCCTCCCACAGCGACCGCCTGACGAGGCCGGTCTCCTCCGGTGCGCCGCGCGGCAGCACGTCGCGGCCGAGGCGCGAGCGGTCGATGAGACGGCCGGCCAGGATGCGGATGCCTTCGAGGCGCTTGAGGCGCATCGCCAGCATACCCGCCAGTTCCTCGGCCGACGGCTCGTCCTGCGGCGTCTCGTCGGGCGGCAGCATCAGACGCGACTTGAGATAGGCCAGCCAGGCGGCCATGACCAGATAGTCGGCGGCCAGCTCCAGCCGGTGCTCGCCCAGCTTTTCGATGAAGGCCAGATACTGGTCGGCCAGGGCCAGGATGGAGATGCGGGCCAGATCGACCTTCTGATTGCGGGCGAGCGTCAGCAACAGGTCGAGCGGTCCCTCGAAGCCGTCGAGATCGACCACGAAGGCCTCGCCGGCCGTGGGGTCGACGTCGAGCCGCGCCTCGCTCCACTCGTCGGTGGTCACCATCGGCAATGCCGTTTCCTCAGACGCCGGCGGCGTCGTAGATGGCCAGCGCCGCGTCGAGCCGCGCCAGCACGCCTTGCGGGTCATCATGCGGCGATGCGGCACGCCGCTTCAATGCCAATTCCGCTCGCGCCGCGGCTTTTCCCGTCAGTTCCGGCGCCTCGGCGGCGACGGCGACCATTTCGGCCATCTCGCCGGAGCAATGCAGCGCGATATCGCAGCCGGCGGCGAGCGTCGCCCGCGCCCGCTCGGCAAGCGTGCCCTTCAGCGCGTTCATCGAGAGATCGTCGGAGAGCAGCAGGCCGTCGAAGCCGATGCGGCCGCGGATGATCTCCGAGATGACGGCGGGCGACTGCGTTGCCGGCCGCTCGGGATCGATCGCCGTGTAGACGAGATGAGCGGTCATCGCCGCCGGCAGATCGTTGAGCAGCTCGAAGGGGCGGAAATCGGTGGCGGCCAGCGTTTCGAGGCTCGCGTCGACCACCGGCAGCTCGTGGTGACTGTCGACGCGGGCGCGGCCGTGGCCGGGCAGGTGCTTGATGACCGGCAGCACGCCGGCGGCGATCAGGCCGTCGGCGAAGGCACGGCCGGCGGCGGCCACCAGATCGGGCCGCTCGCCGTAGCTGCGGTCGCCGATGGCCGGCGTCATGTCAAGGGTGGCGACGTCGAGGCAGGGCGCGCAGTCGACATCGATGCCGACGGCGGCGAGGTCGTCGCCGATCAAATGGGCGATGTCGGTGATCAGCGTCGGGTCGCCGGCCATAGCCGCCGCACCGGCGAGGCGCCGCCCGGAGGGATACTTGCGCCAGTGCGGCGCGGTCAGCCGCTGGACGCGGCCGCCCTCCTGATCGATCAGCACCGGCGCCGGCCAACCGGCGGCGTCGCGGAAATCACCGGTCAGGCGACGCAATTGCTCGGGGTCCTCGACGTTGCGCCGGAACAGGATCAGCCCCCAGGGCGCCGCATCGGCCACGAAGGCGCGTTCGTCGGGCGACAGCGTCGTGCCCTTGAGGCCGGTCACGAAAGCGCGGGGCATCGGTGGGTCTCCAAAGGAAAGGCCGCGCCAGATGCCGTCCGGCACTCCGACGCGGCCGCAGAAGGCGGGCTCAAGTCAACGGGCGATCAGGCAGTCGCCGCCGGCCGCGCGGAGCTGCTCGCAGAGCGAGACGGCCGCTTCGCGGGTCGGCGCACCGACGCGCGCCCGGTAGTAGACACCCTTGGCGCCGAGATCGGCCTGCTGGATATCGACGGTGGCCGAACCGAGAACCGACGGGAATTTCTTCTGTAACGCGGCGAAGGCCGAACGCGCGGCGTCGGCGCTGCGCTGCGAGGACAGCTGCACATAGGCAGCCGAACCGCCGGTGGCGGCGGGCGGTGGCGCGGCCTCAGTGGCCGGCGGCAGACTGGCCACCTCCGTCGGCGCCGGAGCGGCCGGCTGCGGCTGCGAGGCGGCGGCCGTCAGGTCGAGCGGGCCGGACGACGCGGCGGGCACGGCTGATACCGCCGGCTTGACGGGCGGCAGCGGCGCCATGCTGTCGGGCACCGGCGCCACCGAGGCGGTCGTCTCCACCGCGGCCGGCGGCGGATTGGCCACGGCGGCAAGGTTGATCGGCATCGGCTGGCCGGAGGCGTCGGTGAGATTGCTCGGCGGCAGGCCCTGCGGCGCGGCCGGCGCGTCGGACGCCAGCGTCTGATTGCTGGCGGAAAGCGGCGGCAAGCCGGTGCCGCCCTCGGCGTTATCGGCGTCGTCGCCCTCGCTGCGGGCGATGATCTGGCCGGCGCCATCGGCCGCCAACGGCGCGGCCGGGCTGGCGGCGGGCGTCTCGATCAGCGAGCCGTCGGGCCGGACCAGCACGGTGCGGACGCGGCGCGGGCCGGTTTCGTTGGGATCGAAGCCGGTCGGCAGCTCGGCTTCCACCTCCTGGCCGTCGGGCAGCGTGATGCGCGACACATGCGGCGTCACCGCCGGCAATTCGGGCACGTCGCCGCTGCGGGCAACCAGCCGCTCCTCGCCCTTGGGCGGCGCACCGCCCACCGTGTCGTAAACGGAAGTCCCCTCCGAGGAGGCGACCACTTCCTTGGCATTGGGATCGGGCTTGACCTTGTAGGGGCCGTCGGGCGCCCTCACCACGGCCACTTCGCCGAAGCCGCCGGAGCCGCCGAGAAAGGCCCAGCCGGCGAAGCCGGCGGCGAGCAACAGCACGACTGCCGCGGCGGCGGTCATCAGATGGCGGCGGCCGCGCGGCTCGGCGGTGCCGGCCGGAGCGGCTTCGCCATGCGGCGGCAGCACGCCGAATTCGTCGACCACCGGATCGACGCCGTCGCGCTCGAACTCGGCCATGAACTCGTCGAGGGCCTGATCGTCCCAGGGGTCGTAGGCCGGCCGCGTCTTGCGGGCGTTGACCGGCTTGTAGACCTGGCCGGTGCGCACATCGACCGGGTTCATCGAGGCGATGTCCTGCTCCAGCTCGGCGGCCAACGCATCGACGAACTGGTCCATCTCGGCATCGCCGGCCTGGCGGCCGCTCAGGATATCCTCGTAATACCGCTCTTCGTCGCTGAGCCGGTCCTCGCCCTCGGACATGGCGGGCCGCATCGGCGACTGTTCGGCTGCGCTGCTCCTGACCATCGGCCTTCCGTCTTCCCGTGTCTCTCAGCCGGCGACGGGAGCGAACGCTCCGCCGCGACTACCGCATTTCATCGGGCGCATTGACGCCAAGAACCCCAAGGCCCGACGCAACAACGTTCCTGACTGCCTTGACCAGAGCCAGACGTGCATGGGTCAACAGTGGTTCATCAGGGTTAACAAACCGCAAATTTACATTTTCCTTACCGGCGTTCCAATGTCCATGGAAGTCGCTTGCCAGCTCATACAGATAAAAAGCGATCCGGTGTGGCTCGTGGGTGTCGGCGGCCGCGTCGACAACGCGGGGGAATTCCGCAAGTTTACGGATCAGCGCCAGCTCGGCCGGGTCGGTCAGCAGATCGAGCGGCGCCGCCGATTCGTCGGCCGCCGCCACCTCCGGCGCCACCTCGCGCGCCTGCCGCAGGATGGAGTGGCAGCGGGCGTGCGCATACTGGACGTAGAAGACCGGGTTGTCCTTCGACTGCTCCTTGACCTTGACGAAGTCGAAGTCGAGCGGCGCGTCGTTCTTGCGCATCAGCATCATGAAGCGCACGGCGTCGGAGCCGACCTCCTCGACGACGTCGGCCAGCGTCACGAAGTCGCCGGAGCGCTTGCTCATCTTCACCGGCTCGCCGCCGCGATAGAGCTTCACCAGTTGGCAGAGGCGGACGATCACCTCGATGGTGCCGCCGGAAATGGCGTTGCCGACCGCTTCGAGGCGCTTGACGTAGCCGCCGTGATCGGCACCGAGGATGAAGATCATCTGCTTGAAGCCGCGCCGGTATTTCGAGCGCATGTAGGCGACGTCGGCGGCGAAGTAGGTGTAGCTGCCGTCCGATTTCACCAGGGGACGGTCGACGTCGTCGCCGGCCGCCGACGAGCGGAACAGCACCTGATCGCGGTCCTCCCAGTCCTCGGGCAACTGGCCCTTGGGCGGCGGCAGACGACCGTCATAGACGAGGTCGCGGGCGCGCAACTCGTCGATCATCTCGGCGATTTCGGAGGGTTTTCCGTCGAGGGCGTCGTGCAGCGTCTTCTCCGAGAAGAACAGGTCGTGCCGGACGCCGAGCAGCGCCAGGTCGGCGCGGATCATCTCCATCATCATGTCGACGGCGAGTTTCTTGACGATCGGCAGCCACTCGGCCTCGGGCATGGCCAGCAGGCGGTCGCCCCAGGTGGCCTTCAGCGCCTCGCCGACCGGCTTCAGGTAGTCGCCGGGATAGAAGCCGTCGGGAATGTCGATCGTCTCGCCAAGCGCCTCGCGGTAGCGCAGGAAGGCCGAGCGGGCCAGCACGTCGATCTGGCCGCCGGCGTCGTTGATGTAATATTCCTTGGTGACGTCGAAGCCGGCCTTGGCGAGCAGCCGCGCCAGCGCGTCGCCGACCACGGCGCCGCGGCAATGGCCGACGTGCATCGGGCCGGTCGGGTTGGCCGAGACATATTCGACGTTGACCTTCAGGCCCTTGCCGAAGCGGCTGGCGCCGACGTCGAGGCCTTCGGCCAGCGACGTCTTCAGAAAGCCGGTCCAGAAGGCCGGCGACAGGCGGAGGTTGATGAAGCCGGGACCGGCCACCTCCACCGCCTCGACGTCCGCGTCGGCGCGCAGCGCGGCAGCGATCTCCTCGGCCAGTTCGCGCGGCTTCCGTCCGAGCGATTTCCCCAGCAGCATGGCGGCATTGGTGGCGACATCGCCGTGGCTCGCGTCGCGCGGCGGCTCGACGGCGATGCGGGCGAGCGCGTCGGCCGGCACGTCGAGCGGCAGGGAAGCGATGGCCGAGCGGATGCGCTCGCCGAACACCTGGAAGATATTCATCTGTACCTCGTGGGAGCCGGAAGGCGGCCGTTTGGCCTGCGGCCTAGCGCAATTCCGGCGTATCGTCAAACCAGCGCCGATGCTCCTGGATGGCAAAGCGATCCGTCATGCCGGCGATATAGTCGCCGACCCGCCGGGAGAGCGTCGCTTCGTCGCCAGGCACAAGGCCGCGCCGCCATTCCTCCGGCATCATCTCCGGGTGCGTGACGTATGTGTCGAACAGGTCCCTCACCACGCGGTCGGCGTCGCGGCGCACCCGCATGACCTCCGGGTGGCGATACATGCGCGGGAACAGGAAACCCTTGATCGCCGCGTCGACGGCGGCCATGGCCTCGGAGAAGGTCACCACGGTTAGCCCCGCCCGGCGGATGTCGTCGGCCGAGCCGGGCCGGAGCTGATCGAGCGCCGACAGCGAGGTGGCGATCACGTCCTCCACCATGGCGGTGATCAGCCGGCGGGTGATCTCGTGGATGGTGCGGTGCTGATCGAGACCGGGATATTTCGCCTCGATGGCGTCGAGAAAGCCGCCGATCAACGGCAGGTCGCGCAGATCGTCGAGCGAGAACAGACCGGCCCTCAGGCCGTCGTCGATATCGTGGGCGTCGTAGGCGATGTCGTCGGCGATCGCCGCCGCCTGCGCCTCGGCGCTGGCGAAGGTGTGCAGATCGAGGTCGAACAGGTGCGGATAGGCGAGGAGCGCCACCGGCAACCCCTTCTCGGCATGGCGGCCGATCGGCCGTCCCTCGGCGTCGGTCAGCGGGCCGTTGTGCTTGACGAGGCCCTCCAGCGTCTCCCACGACAGGTTGAGGCCGTCGAATTCGGCGTAGGAATGCTCCAGCTCGGTGACCGCCCGGAAGGACTGGGCGTTGTGGTCGAAGCCGCCGAAGCCGGCGAGGCAGGCATCGAGCGCGTCCTCGCCGGTGTGGCCGAACGGCGTGTGGCCGAGATCGTGGGCGAGCGCCAGCGCCTCGGCGAGATCCTCGTTCAGCCGCAGCGCCCGCGCCAACGCCCGGCCGATCTGCGCCACCTCCAGCGTATGGGTGAGCCGGGTGCGGTAGTGGTCGCCCTCGTGGAAGACGAACACCTGCGTCTTGTGCTTGAGGCGCCGGAAGGTGGTGGAGTGGATGATGCGGTCGCGGTCGCGCTGGAAGGGCGTGCGCGTCGGGCTCGCCGTCTCGGGATAGCGGCGGCCGCGACTATCCTCGGGGTGGATCGCGAAAGGCGCCAGCGGCTCCGTACCGAATCCGAGACCTGCCACAGTCGCCTCCCGAACACCTGCCCGGCAAATCCGCATGACCGGCTCGCGCAGCCGTCATTTGACTTTGCCATCCGCTGCCTTACCTATGTCAGCAGCGATGACGGTTGCAAGTCATTATCAGCCCAAGGGAACCGCGATGGAAGCGCTCGCCGCCCATATCACCATGACCGCCAGTGCCGCGCGCCGGATCGCCAAGGTGCTGGAAAAGCAGCCGGGCAAGACGGCGCTGCGCATCTCGGTGGAAGGCGGCGGCTGCTCGGGCTTCTCCTATCGATTCGACCTGGTGGACGGCCAGAACGCCGAGGACCTGGTCATCAGCCGCGACGGCGCCACGGTGCTGATCGATTCCGTGTCGCTACCGTTCATGGACGGCTCGGAGATCGACTTCGTCGACGACTTGATGGGCCAGTCGTTCCAGGTCAGGAACCCGAACGCCACGTCGAGCTGCGGCTGCGGCACGTCGTTTTCCGTCTGATCACACCGTCAGCAGCGTCGAGCCGACCGTCTCGCGTGCCTCCATCGCCTTGTGGCAAGCGGCGGCCTCGGCGAGCGGGAACTTCTGACCGACGCTGATCGTCACCGCGCCGGTCCTGATCTGCTCGAACAGATCCTCGGCGCAGGCGTCGAGATCGGCGCGCGTCGCCGTGTAATGGGCGAGCGTCGGCCGCGTCGCGTAGAGCGATCCCTTCTGCGACAGTATCCCGAGGTTGAACTCGGCCACCGGGCCGGAGGAATTGCCGAAGGAGACGAACAGGCCGCGCGGCTTCAGGCAGTCGAGCGAGGCCGGGAAGGTGTCCTTGCCGACCGAATCGTAGACCACGTCGCACTTGGCGCCGCCGGTGATCTCGTCGACGCGGGTGACGAAGTCCTCCTTGCGGTAGTTGATGACGTGGGTGTAGCCGCAGGCGCGGGCGATCTCCGCCTTCTCATCCGAGCCGACGGTGGCGATCGACGTGGCGCCGAGCGACTTCAGCCACTGGCCGGCGATCTGGCCGACACCGCCGGCGCCGGCGTGGAACAGCACGCTGTGATCGCGCGTCACCTTGAAGGTCTGGCGCAGGAGATACTGCACCGTCATGCCCTTCAGCAGGCTCGCCGCCACGGTGTAGCCGTCGATGTCGTCGGGGATGCGCACCAGCTTGCGGGAGTCGATCACCCGCGCCTCGGCATAGGCGCCGACCGAGCCGGCATAGGCGACGCGATCGCCGGGACGGAACTGTACGACGCCCTCGCCCGCTTTGTCGACGATGCCGACGGCCTCGGCGCCGGGCACGAACGGCAGGCCGGCCGGCGCCGGATAGAGGCCCTTGCGATAATAGGTGTCGATGAAGTTGACGCCGATCGCCGTGTGGCGCAGACGCACCTCGCCGGGGCCGGGCTCGCCGACCTCGACCTCCTCGAACGACATCACCTCGGGTCCGCCCGTCTTTCGGACGACAATCGCCTTCACCATGGCCGTCGCTCCCAATCCCGGAAACTCATCCGACGGCGTTGGTAGCATCAACCGCCGGTCGGTCGCCAATCATCTTTTGTTGGCCGTCGCAATCCCGGAGCGGCGGGTCGGCCTCGCGGGCGAACACGCCGGACGCCGCCACGAAGGGCAACATCAAGAGGAAGGCGGCCGTCAGGCCGAAATGCTGGGCGATGAAGCCGACGCCGGGCGGCGCCAGCAGGAAGATGGCGGTGATGATCATCGACATGGCCGCGACGTTGCGCGCCGCGTCGCCCGGCTTATCGCCGGCGGCGGCGACGCCGATCGGCATCACCAGCGACACGCCCACGCCCATCAGCGCCAGCGACAGGCCGGAGACGAGAATGTGCGGCGAGAAGATGAAGCCGACGAGGCCGACGACGGTAACCGTCGCGCAGACGCGGACGATGTTCGACGCCCGGTAGCGCGCCCGGAACCAGTCGCCGGCCAGCCGGCCGAGGAACATGGTGAGCGGGAAGGTGCCATAGGCGACCGACGTCCAGAACGGGTTGGGCTGGAGTTGTTCGCGCAGGAACAGGGTGCCCCAGTCGTAGACGGCACCCTCGGCCAGCGTCACGCCGGTGGCCATCACGCAGAGGCCGATCAGGGCGACGCTCGGCAGCGTGATGAAAGGCGGCTTGGCGGCGTCGGCCGGACGGATCACGCGCTCATACATCGGGGCGGGCAGCACCAGGGCGATGCCGATGCAGGCGACCACGCCGACCGCCGCCATCGCGGCGAGGTGCCAGACGCGCGGCACGCCGAACTGGCCGAACAGGCCGGCCGACAACGCGCCGCCGACGAAGCCGAGGCTCCAGTAGCCGTGGCACTGGGACATATACTTGCCGCCGGTGGTCACCTCGAGGCGCTGGATTCCGGCGTTGCCGCCGATCTCGAACAGCGTGTTGCCGGCGCCGGCGAAGAACAGCATGACGGCGAGCACCATCCAGTGGCCGGCAAGGCCGATGCCGAGCAGCATCGCCGCGGCGAGCGTGAGGCCGGCGACGGAGACGCGGGCGGCGGCGAAGCGGTCCATCAGCGGCCCGGCGATCGGCGCGGTGACCAGCGCGCCCACCGGCCCCAGGAACAGGGCGAGGCCCATGGTCGCCTTGTCCACCCCGAGATGGACGAGCAGATCCGGCATCCGCGTCAGCCAGTTGGCGGTGAGAAAGGACGAGCCGAAGTAAAGGGTGCCGATGCGCAGGGCGGTAAACACGGGTCTCACCAATGGGAAGGAAAAGGCGACGGACTCGACATGGACTCCGTCGCGGAAGCAAAAAGGCATAAAACGATTCAAGCGTCGGGCGCAACGATTGCGGACGGAACGCGACCGGCAGCGCCGTCGATTGCGGCCTCGCCGTGACGCTACGGACACGGTGCCGGGGGTGGCGCAACAACGGCATGCTGGCGGCGACGCCTAAAATCGCCCTGCCCTCGGTTGCCATGTCGATCCCGGTCGAGTATGTGAAAGCCCGTTCGCGCCAGCCCTGCCACGGGTTATACTGCGTGGCGTCGGCCGTCCTGCGGACGAGGTGGGAGCGCGTAGCTCAGTCGGTAGAGCACGTGACTTTTAATCATGGGGTCGAGGGTTCGAGTCCCTCCGCGCTCACCAGTCTTTTCAAATAGCCGGCAAGCCAGCTATCAGAATGAGACGAGAACGTGCGACTAGTCACACGGGTCTCACGCGAGATCCGGCGTTCTATTTGGTGTCCGACGGTTTTGCAGACCCAACCGGCATAGCGTGGACGGCCATTTCCGGATGAGCCGGGAGATAGTGCGTCAGTATCCGGTATGCGGTTGCCGGGATGGGCCGCCCCGGAGGCTTGTCCCTACTGCTTGGGCGAAGCGCCTTCTACCTAGAGGTCATAGGTGTGATGGACGGTGAACCGCCGGCGCTCCTTGCGGAGCAGGAAGCAGCTCGCGGCGCAGCCCTCGTTCCAGGCGCGCGGAATCGGGTGACGGCACCGGAGGAACGGGCATTTGATGGCATCGCTCGACATTTCGCTCATGATCCTTTCTCGCCTTGCGCGTCATTCATGTTGTACATGATCATAGCATACGACTTTAGTATTAGTCATCACCGCATATTCACGGGGGCGCCACCCTCCGTTGCGGCCTCGATGCCGGGCGAATCGGGGAAGGCTGCCAGAGCAATTTCAGCCGCGGACAGGGCTATTCTGGCGCCGAAAGTTCCCTGAAACCGCCAAAGCCGAGCGTTTCGGCATTTTTATGAAACAATGAACCGTTCCAGTTGACGCCGGCCGATTGCCTTTCTGCAACTTTGTTCTATGGAGGTACGTCCTTTCCGCAATCGGAGATAGCCTGATGCCGGTCGCCATCGAAACCGCCCTCGACACCGCCGGAACCGGCCCGTTCCAGCGACGCCTGCTCGGCATCTTCGGCCTCGTCTGGGCGGCCGACGCCATGCAGGTGCTGGCCGTCGGCTTCACGGCGCCGTCGATCGCCGCCACCTTCGGCCTCTCGGTGCCGGAAGCGCTGCAGACCGGCACGTTGTTCTTTCTCGGCATGATGATCGGCGCAGCGCTGTTCGGCCGCATCGCCGACCGCATCGGCCGGCGGCGCGTGCTGCTGGTCACCGTCGCCTGTGACGGCGTGTTCGGCCTCGCCTCGGTGTTCGCGCCGAACTTCGGGCTGCTGCTCGCCGCCCGCTTCCTCACAGGCGCCGCGGTCGGCGGCACGCTGCCGGTCGACTATGCGATGATGGCCGAGTTCCTGCCCTCCGACCGGCGCGGCCGCTGGCTGGTGATGCTGGAAGCCTTCTGGGCGGTCGGCACCGTTGTGGTGGCGCTCGCCGCCTGGGCCGCCGCCTCGACCGGGCTCGTCGACGCCTGGCGCTACATCTTCTTCGCCACCGCCGTGCCGGCGCTGGTCGGCTTCTGGCTGCGGCTGATGGTGCCGGAATCGCCGCTCTACCTGTTGCGCAAGGGCCGTACCGACGAGGCGCGCACCGTCGTCGACCGCATGCTCGTCGCCAACGGCAAGGCGCCGCTCGATGCGCCGCTCGCGGCAGGTCCCGCGCCGGAAGCCGTGCGCCTGCTGTCGCCGGCACTCAAGCGGCGGACGCTCTTGATGCTCGCCGTCTGGTTCCTGGTGTCGCTCAGCTACTACGGCATCTTCACCTGGATGCCGGCGCGGCTTGCCGGCGAGGGCTTCGGTTTCGTGCGCGGCTACGGCTTCCTGGTGATCGTGGCGCTGGCCCAGTTGCCCGGCTACGCGCTGGCCGCCTGGGGCGTCGAGCGGATCGGCCGCAAGCCGACGCTGATCGGCTTCCTGATCCTGTCGGCGGCCGGCTGCGCGCTGTTCGTGGTGGCCGGCGAGGCGACGCTGGTGGCGACCGCCATCTTGTTGATGAGCTTCGCCCTGCTCGGCACCTGGGGCGCACTCTACGCCTACACGCCGGAGCTTTATCCGACGGCGGCGCGGGCGAGCGGCATGGGTGCCGCCGGCGCCATGGCCCGGCTCGGCGGCCTTCTGGCGCCGTCGCTGCTGTCGCTGCTGATCGCCAGGAGCTTCGGCGCGGCGGTGGCGCTGTTCGCCGTGCTGCTGATCGCCGCCGCGGTGGCCGCCGCGCTGATCGACGCCGAGACCCGGCAACGGGCGCTCGACTGACGCCCTACGCTTTCCGAACATGCCCTGAAGCGGCGGTCGCCCTCCGGCGGCCGCTTTTTTGCTGAACAGTATTCTCCAGTTCGTCCAACAGCCCTCAAATTCGATCATTTCCGATCAAAATCTAGGGGTTCGTGCGAGGTTGTGAGCGATCCGGCAAGCCAATAGCTTTCAACTTGGTTCAGCCGCGGACGGCTCCGCGTGTCGGGACGGTTGCCGCGACGGCGGTTGCGCGGCGACGGACGGCGCGCCTGCCGACCGCCGAAACGCCGGAAAACCGGCCTCTGGAGGAACAGAGCATGTCCCATCGCATGATACTCAACGAGACGTCCTATTTCGGTGCCGGCGCCCGCGCCGAGTTGGTGGGCGAAGTGCAGCGTCGCGGCTACAGGAAGGCGCTAGTGGTCACCGACGCGGTGCTGGTCAAGACCGGCACGGTCGCCAAGGTCACCGATCTCATGGATGCGGCCGGCCTCCCCTACGAGCTGTTCGACAAGGTGATGCCCAACCCGACCATCGGCGTGGTGCAGGAAGGCGTCGCCGCCTTCGCCAAGGCCAAGGCCGACTATCTCGTGGCCATCGGCGGCGGCTCGCCGCAGGACACCGCCAAGGCGATCGGCATCATCACCAACAACCCCGATTATGCCGACGTGCGCAGCCTCGAGGGCGTGGCGCCGACCAAAAAGCCGTCGGTGCCGATCATCGCGCTGGCCACCACGGCCGGCACCGCCGCCGAGGTGACCATCAATTACGTCATCACCGACGAGGAGAACCGCCGCAAGTTCGTCTGCGTCGATCCGCACGACATCCCGGTCGTCGCCATCATCGACAGCGAGCTGATGGCCACCATGCCCGTGGCGCTGAAGGCGGCCACCGGCATGGACGCGCTGACCCACGCCATCGAGGGCTACATCACCAAGGGCGCCTGGGAACTCTCCGACGCGCTGCACATCAAGGCGATCGAGATCATCGGCCGTTCGCTGCGCGCCTCCTGCAAGGGCGACCCCAAGGGCGTCGAGGAGATGGCGCTCGGCCAGTATGTGGCCGGCATGGGCTTCTCCAACGTCGGTCTCGGCCTCGTCCACGGCATGGCCCATCCGCTCGGCGCCTTCTACGGCACGCCGCACGGCGTCGCCAACGCGGTGCTTCTGCCGACCATCATGGCCTACAACGCCGACTTCACCGGCGAGAAGTATCGTGCCATCGCCGTCGCGCTGGGCCACGAGGGCGCCGGTTCCCTGCCGATCGGCGAGGTCCGCAAGGCGGCCGTCGCGGCGGTGCAGAAGCTCTCCGACGACGTCGGCATTCCCAAGCGGCTCAGCGAGGTCGGCGTCAAGGCCGAGGACATACCGGAACTGGCCAAGGCGGCGCTCGCCGACGTCTGCACCGGCGGCAACCCGCGCGACGCCAGCCTCGCCGACATCGAGGCGCTCTACCGCTCGATCCTCTGAGTCCGTCGGACGAACAATGAAAGTGCCGGCCGCGTCCCCATGCGGTCGGCACTTGCCTTTCGGGCGCGGCGGTCAGCCGGCGGCCTGGCGGCGCCCGGCCTGCTCCAGTTCGATATAGAACGGCAGATGCGCCTGGCCCCAGGCGTAGATGTCGTCGACAATCGGGATCAGCGACCGGCCGATGTCGGTCAGCGCATATTCGACCTTCACCCGCTTCTCGGCGAACACGGTGCGCCGGACGACGCAATCCTGCTCCATCTCGCGCAACTGCTTGGTCAGGATGCGGTCGCTGATGTCCTTGAACAGGCGGTGGATCTCGGCATAGCGCAGCGGCCCGTCGTGGCCGAGGTGCCAGAGGATCACCACCTTATACTTGCCGGAGATGATCGACATGGTCAGCTCCTTCTCGCAATGGAGCTCGCCGGCCGCAATCTTCTCGCTGAGGTCGTCCCTGAGCGTCACGGGCATGCAATCGTCCTCCCCGGAGACGGCCGGCATTCCCCCGCGCCGGGCGGCCCTCACGGGATCATTGCGCAAGAAACCGCGCGATTCCAGCGCGTTCGGCGGATCGCCGCCGGTCTTTGGTCGCGGTGAAGACCAGCGCAAGATGCCGCTCGCCCGAGGATGGCGAAACCTCGACCACTTGCTTGGACACATGAAGAATTCGTGCCGCCGGCGCCGCGAAGACTGTCCTTTCGTCGCTGCCGCGACCCGCCAGCCGGGGCGAGCTTACATTTTTGTACTCGCCTAACAAAATTGTGCGTTATTTACAGCTCCGCCGAAACGGTGGATGCTCTCTCCGACGCTTGGAGGAAGCGCGGCACAATTACGCCATTCACGACCATTGCGGCCGGCCGGATAGCCGAACGGCGTCCTCGCCCCTCGGGCGGGGCGGGACTGTTCGCGCCTGCCGCCGGCCGAGCGGAGGAGCAACATCATGTTGAAAGCCAATGTCGGTTCCAGCATCGCCGCCGACGCCTATGCCGCCGGCCGGGAAGCTGCCGCCAAGGCCAGGGTGGACGGCGCCAAGGTCGCCTTTGCCTTCACGAGCTGCGACTATGACCAGACCGCCTTTCTGAAGGGCGTGGGCGAGGCCCTGCCCGGCACGCCGGTGGTCGGCTGCACATCGTTCACCGGCCTGTTGACGCCCGAGGGCTTCGTCTCCGGGCCGGACGGCTATGCCGGCGTGATGGCGATCGCCGACGAGGATCTCGTGGTCGGCACGGCAGGCGCCCCGAAGGGCGATTGCGCCCGTGAAACCGGCCGCCAGGTGGCGAAGGCCGCCATGGCGGCGGCCGGCCGCAGCGAGGCGCCGGCCTATTTCTACATGGTCGCCCCGCCGGGCGAGGAGGAGACCTATCTCAAGGGCATCGAAGACGTGATCGGCCGCGTGCCGTTCTTCGGCGGCAGCGCCGCCGACAACAGCGTCGAGGGCAAGTGGAAGGTGCTCTATGGCCTCGATTCCTACGGCAACGGCCTCGGCGTGGTGTTCTTCTATACCAAGAAGAAGGCCGCCTTCCGCTACGCCGGCGAGTACCAGGAAACGCCGAAAGCCGGCATCATCACCAAGGTCGAGGGCAAGCGGAAGATCGTCGAGATCGACGGCGTTCCCGCCCTAATCAAATATGCCGAATGGCTCGGCGTCGAGCCGCAGACGCTGCACGGCCTCGCGCTGCTCGGCGCATCGATCTGCCATCCGCTCGGCGAGAAGGACCGGCTCGGCGACCTCGTCGCCATCCGCCATCCGATGGTCGGCAACCCCGACGGCACCATCAACGTCGGCAACGACGTCGCCGCCGGCACCGCCGTCATCTTCATGGACGGCTCGCCCGACGAGCTGATCGCCTCGACCGGCAAGACCATCAGGATGGTCGACGACCGCCTTGGCGAGAAGCCGGGCGCCTACCTGCTGGTCCACTGCGGCGGCCGGCGCGGCGGCATCGGCGACCGCATAGGCGAAGCGGCTGACGAGATCCGCAACGCGGCCGGCGGCGTGCCGTTCATCGGCGTGTTCACCTTCGGCGAATACGGCTTCGAGGACTGGGGCGCCAACACCTGCGGCGGCCTGATGCTGTCGTTTGCCGGCTTCCAGAAATAGTTTCCGACACAAGGGACTGAAAATCATGGCAAAGATGATCATCGGCGGCCGCAAGGTCGACGCACGGGATGGTGCGACCATCGAGGTGACCAATCCCGCCACCGGCGAGGTGATCGACACCATTCCCGCCGCCACCAGGGACGACATCGACTGGGCCGTCGAGGAAGCGGCCAAGGCGCAGAAGGCGTGGGCGAAGGTGCCGCTGCACCAGCGCGGCGCCATCCTCAACCGCTTCGTCGATCTGGCGCTTCAGCACAAGGAGGAGCTGGCGCGCCTCCTCTCCACGGAGACCGGCAAGCCGATCGTCGAGGGCCGCAACGAGATCGACAACATCCCGACGCTGTTCCGCGGCTTCGTCGAGAAGGCCAAGCACTTCTACAACGAGACGATCCCCGAGGGCACCGAGCCCGGCATGGAGCATACGCTGCAGATCGTCACCCGCGAGCCGGTCGGCGTGGTCGCCTGCGTCATCCCGTTCAACTTCCCCTGCGACCTGTTCGACCAGAAAGTGGCGCCGGCGCTGATCATGGGCAACGCCGCCATCGTCAAGCCGTCGACCGACAATCCGCTGACGCTGATTCGCCTGTGCGAACTGTTGATGGAGGCCGGCGTCACGCCCGGCGCCATCTCGATCGTCACCGGCCGCGGCTCCAAGGTGGGCGGCTGGCTGTGCGCGCACCCGGCCGTCGACTTCATCTCGCTGACCGGCTCGACCGAGGTCGGCATCGAGACGGCGCTGACCGCCTCGAAAAACCTGACGCCGTCGGCGCTCGAACTCGGCGGCAACGACGCCTTCATCGTGCTGGCCGACGGCGACGTCGACCTCGCCGTCGAGGAAACGATGTTCGGCCGCTTCTACAATACCGGGCAGGTCTGCTGCGCCTCCAAGCGCTTCCTCGTCCACAACTCCCGCAAGGACGAGTATGCGACGAAGCTGGTCGCCCGCCTCGCCAGGGAGAAGCAGGGCGACCCGCTCGACGAGAGCACCACCATCGGCTGCCTGATTTCCGAGAAGGCGGCGATCGGCGTCGAGGAGCAGGTGGCGCTGACCGTGCAGCAGGGCGGCAAGGTGGTGCTCGGCGGCAACCGCCGCGGCGCCTTCTACGAGCCGACGGTGATCATCGACGTGCCGAAGACCGCCGATGTGGCCAAGGACATGGAAATCTTCGGCCCGGTGGTGCCGGTGATCGGTTTCGACAGCGTCGACGAGGCGATCGAGATCGCCAACGCCTCGATCTTCGGCCTCTCCGGCGCGGTGTTCTCGACCGACGTCAACGCGGCGCTGAAGGTGGCGAGGCAGCTCGAATGCGGCGGCGCGGTGGTCAACGGCTGCTCGTTCTTCCGCTCCTGCGAGATGCCGTTCGGCGGCTACAAGATGAGCGGCATCGGCAACGAGGGCATCATGTGCTCGCTCGAAGAGGTGACGCAGATCAAGACCATCGTGCTGAAGAACGTCTTCGCCTGACGTTCCCTCGATCGTCGGAATAACGGCGTCGCCCGGCCGGGCGACGCCTTTTTCATGACGACCGCCGACAAGTTTGACGCACGACAACGAGCGGTGGCGCGTCCGGGGCTAGTCTCCTGCCATCAAACGAAGGAGACCCGCCGATGTCCTCCCTTGCCAGCATCGAACCCGCAAGCATACTCGACGTGCGCCGCCTGCCCTGCGAGCTGCGCCGCGCCACCATCATCGAGAGCTTCGACGCGCTCGCGCCGGGGCAATCGCTGGAGATCGTCAACAGCTTCGATCCGGTGCCGCTGCGCCAGCATTTCGAGGAACGGACCCTGGTCGGCTTCGGCTGGGAGTATCTCGAAGAAGGACCGGAGATCTGGCGCATCCGACTGACCCGGAGGTGATGCCATGGAACCGGAAGTTCTCGCTGCCCTCGCCACCGTCGACGATCCCGAGCTGGGCATCGACATCGTATCGCTCGGCCTGGTCCGCCGCCTCGACATCGGCGATCGGACGGTCGACGTCGAGCTGATGATGACCACGCCCACCTGCCCGCTTGGCGGCCTGATCAGCGAGAACGCCCGCGCCGCCGTCGAAAGCGCCGTCGGCAAGGACTGGACGGTGAAAGTCGCCATCGACAAGGCGGCCGTCTGGTCGCCGGAGCTGGCCGATCCGGCCGTCCGTTCGCGCTTCGAGCGGCAACCGTCGCGCTTCGAGGCGGCGGTGTCGAAATTCGCCGCCGGCCTGTTCGGGCGCTGAGGACGGCCAGCCCGTTTGGAGCATCTACGTCCCTTCTGGCCCGAGATGGTCCGCCTTCGCGGACCATGACAATCAATACTGTTAATGATTACAGTGTCATGGTCCGCGAAGGCGGACCATGTCGGGCAGAATTGAGCAATACCTTCCACCCGTCGTCGGCATCTGTGTAGAATTCGGTCAGCTGCCTCAGCCCCCCTCACCTCCATCCAGATAGAGCCCTCCATGAAGCTCACGCCCCTCCTCCGCATTGCCCTGGCCATCGCGGCGGCGGCATCGCTCGTCGCGGGCCTGACCGGCGGCCTCGCCCGCCTCGGCGTCGTGGCGCCGGTCGGCGACATGGCCGACATGCACGGGGCGATCATGGCCTCGGGCTTCTTCGGCACGCTGATCTCGCTCGAACGCGCCGTCGCCGACGGTCGCCTCGCGGCGCTGCTGGTGCCCGCCGTATCGGCGGCCGGCGCCGTGCTGCTGCTCGCCGGCTGTGCCGAGGCGACAGCGCCGCTGTTCCTCGTCGCCGGTCTCGGCCTGACGCTGCTGACCGGCCTTGCCGCCTTCAAGCTGCCGAAGCTGTTCACGCTGCTGATGACCGTCGCCGCGGCGCTGTGGCCGCTCGGCACGGCGTTCTGGATGACCGGCCGGACGCTTGCCGAAGTCGGCTACGTCTGGCTCGGCTTCCTGATCCTCACCGTCGTCGCCGAACGGATCGAGCTGTCGCGGCTGATGCGGCCGACGCTGGCCGCGCGGGCGCTGCTCGTCGTGCTGGCCGCCCTGTTCGCCGTGGCGCTGTGGTTGGGACAGCCATGGGAGGGTTCGGCGCTGCTGTCGCTGTCGCTCGCGGGCATCGCACTGTGGCTGCTGCGCGAGGATATCGCGCTGCGCACCGTCCGAACCCACGGCTTCGCCCGCTTCTCCGCCCTGCTGCTGATCTGCGGCTATCTCTGGCTGATCGTCGCGGCCGCCGGCCTGTGGCTGCTGCCGCCGGGCGAAACCGTCCACGGCCACGACGCGGCCATCCACGCCATCGCCATCGGCTTCATCCTGTCGATGGTGTTCGCGCACGCGCCGATCATCCTGCCGGCCATCAGCGGCGCGCCGGTGCGCTACGTGCCGATCCTCTACCTGCCGGCGGCGCTGCTGCAACTGTCGATCGGCCTCAGGATCGTCTTCGACGCCGTTGAGGCGACCGACCTCCTCTACATCCCGGCCTGGCTGACCATCGTCGCCATCGCCGGCTATGTCGGCCTGCTGCTCGGCACCATGGCCGTGCGGGCGAAACCGACGACGGCGTGACGGGGCGGCTCAGCCGGTCCGCAGCCAGTCGTCGAGCAGCTTGCCGTGCAGACGTGAGGCGGCGCGATAGGCGCGCGCCCGGTTGCGGCCGATGCGCTTGGCTTCGGCCAGCGCCACGTCGGCGGCCATCATCAGCGCCTCGACGTCGGCGCCGGCATCGGCCACCGCGGCGACGCCGACGCTGGTGGTCAGCGGAATGCGCTCGCCGCTCGCAGCGGTGAGCTTCAGCCCCTCGGTGCGGCGGCAGAGATATTCGGCGACCGACAGGCCGACGTCCAGCCGGATCGACGGCATGAATAGCGCGAACTCCTCGTCGCCGATACGGGCGACGATATCCGGCAGCCGCACCTCGCGATGCAGCACCTCGGCGACGGCCTTCAGCGCCCGGTCGCCCGTCTCGCGGCCGAAGCGGTCGTTGACGAAGCGGAAGTGATCGAGGTCGAACAGCATCAGCACGCCGCGGTCGCCACCGCCCTGCAACAGCGTCTCCATGGCCCGGAAGAAGGCGTGGCGGTTGGGCAGGCCAGTCAGCGCGTCGGTGTCGGCCGCCTTGCGATGGTGGCGGGCGTCGCGCTCGGCGATCAGCGTCAGCATGGCGACGACGACGAACAGCGTGAACAGCAGCGCTTCCAGGAGGCCAGCGACGAACAGCGGCGACTGGTCGAAGGTGGCGCCGAAGCCGAAATCGGGGAAGAACAGCAGAAGCGGCACGCGCAGCGCATAGAGCGTGCCGTGGGCGGCGAACAGCACGGCGGTCGGCAGGCGGGCCGGCAGCGGCTCAATGCGGCGGCGCTGAACGAGCCGCCAGGCGATGGCCAGCGAATAGCCCGACATCACCAGCGCCGCCAGCGCGGCGTGCAGCGCCGGCTCGTGGCGCAGGAACGGCACGGCGGCGAACGGCAGCCAGGCGACCGCGCCGGCCGCCGTCTTCCAGGCGGTCTTCCAGACCGGGGGACGCCTGCCCTCGAACAGCTGGAAACCCAGCCAGATCAGGCCGTAGGCCAAGGCCAGCGTGGCGTTGCCGAACAGCAGCGAGGTCCAGTCCGGCACCACCGGCCGCAGGATGTAGAAGGCGCAGGCCAGCGCGCCGAACCACAGCGAAGCGGCCCAGACGCCGAGCGCCGGGCCGCGCCGCTCGGTCAGCCACAGAAAGCCGAGGGCGGCGCCGGCCACCGCGCCGCCGAGCACACCCACCACCAGCAATGTCGAAACGCTGAGCAGATCGTCCATGACGACCTCCACGCCTCAGAGAACGTTGGGGTCACTCATCTCCGAAGCGACATGACAATACTAGATTGTGACGGAAAGATGTAGTTTTAAGGGAGAACGTCAAAGAATTTCCACCGTTCCGGCATGGTAAATCAACGCCGGCCTTTTCCCTTCAGCGACGTCAGCGAGGGATAGCGTCCCTTGGGCCTCGGCGGGGGTGGCGGCGGAGGCGGCGTCGGCTTGAGCTTCAGCTTCTGCGGCTCGATCGGCGCGAGCGCCGTCGGCGCGCCGGCCTTCGCCTCCTCGACCATGCGGACGAGCTTCAGGAGCACCGCCGCCGTGCCCTTGAGGCGCTGCTCGGCCTCCGGCCAGTCGCGCGACAGCACGATCTTCTGGTCGGGCCGGATCTTGGCGAGCGAGCCCTGCTCGCCGATGTAGCGGACCAGCGCCGCCGGATTGTCGAACTTGCCATCGCGGAAGGACAGCACCAGCCCCTTGGGGCCGGCATCGATCTTCTCGATGTTGGCCTTGCGGCAGAGGCTCTTGATGGTGATGGTCTTGAGGAGATGCTCGACCTCCTCGGGCAGCGGGCCGAAGCGGTCGATCAGTTCGGCGCCGAAGGCGTCGATGGCGCTGCCATCCTCCAGTTCGGCGAGGCGGCGGTAGAGGCCGAGGCGCAGTTGCAGGTCGGGCACGTAATGGTCGGGGATCATCACCGGCGTGCCCAGGGTGATCTGCGGCGACCACTGGTCGTCGGCGACCTCGTCGAGGTTGCCGGCCTTCAATTGGGCGACCGCCTCTTCCAGCATCTGCTGGTAAAGCTCGTAGCCGACCTCACGGATATGACCGGACTGCTCCTCGCCGAGGAGGTTGCCGGCGCCGCGCAAGTCGAGATCATGACTGGCCAGCTGGAAGCCGGCGCCGAGCGTGTCGAGCGATTGCAGCACCTTCAGGCGCCGCTCGGCCACGGCGTTGACGCGGTTCTCCGGCGGCGTCGTGAAGATGGCGTAGGCGCGCGTCTTGGAGCGGCCGACGCGGCCTTTCAGCTGATAGAGCTGGGCGAGGCCGAACATGTCGGCGCGGTGGATGATCAGCGTGTTGGCGGTGGGGATGTCGAGGCCCGATTCGACGATGGTGGTCGACAGGAGAACGTCATACTGGCCTTCGTAGAAGGCGTTCATGATGTCTTCGAGTTCGGTCGCCGCCATCTGGCCGTGGGCGGTGGCCACCTTCACTTCCGGAACGTGCTTTTCCAGGAATTCGCGCTGGCCGGCGAGGTCGGCGACGCGCGGGCAGACGTAGAACACCTGCCCTCCCCGATACTTCTCGCGCAGGATCGCCTCGCGGACGATCAGCGGATCGAAGGGCGTGACGAAGGTGCGCACGGCGAGGCGATCGACCGGAGGTGTGGCGATCAGCGACAATTCGCGCACGCCGGTCAGGGCGAGTTGCAGCGTGCGGGGGATCGGCGTCGCCGACAGCGTCAGCACATGCACATCGGACTTCAGCTCCTTCAGCCGCTCCTTGTGCTTGACGCCGAAATGCTGCTCCTCGTCGATGATCAGCAGGCCGAGGTCCTTGAACTCGATGCCCTTGGCGAGCAGCGCGTGCGTGCCGACCACCACGTCCACCGTGCCGTCGGCGATGCCGGCCCGGGTGGCGGCGAGATCCTTCGACGGCACGAGGCGCGAGGCCTGCCGCACCTTGATCGGCAGCCCCTTGAAGCGATCGTGGAAGGTGCGGAAATGCTGGCGGGAGAGCAGCGTCGTCGGTACCACGACGGCCACCTGCTTGCCGCTCATCGCCGCCAGGAAGGCGGCCCGCAGCGCCACCTCGGTCTTGCCGAAGCCGACGTCGCCGCAGACCAGGCGGTCCATCGGCCGGCCGGACGACAGGTCGCCGGCCACCGCCTCGATGGAGTTGAGCTGGTCTTCGGTCTCGTCATAGGGGAAGCGGGCGGCGAAGTCGTCGTAAAGGCCCTCGGGCGGCGACAGCACCGGCGCCGACTTCATCAGGCGGGCGGCGGCCGTCTTGATCAGTTCGTCGGCGATCTCGCGGATGCGCTTCTTCATCCGCGCCTTGCGCGCCTGCCAGGCGCCGCCGCCGAGCTTGTCGAGCTGCGCCTCGGCGTCGTCCGAGCCGTAGCGCGACAACAGTTCGATGTTCTCGACCGGCAGGAACAGCTTGTCGCCGCCGGCGTAGACGATTTCCAGGCAGTCGTGCGGCGCGCCGGCCGCCTCAATGGTCTTCAGGCCGACGAAGCGGCCGATGCCGTGGTCGACGTGGACGACGAGGTCCCCCTCGGCGAGGCTGGTCGCCTCCTTGATGAAGTTCTCGGCCTTCTTGCGGCTCTTGGCGCCGCGCACCAGACGGTCGCCCAGCACGTCCTGCTCGGCGATCACCACGAAGCCCGGCACCTCGAAGCCGGTCTCGATGCCGAGGATGGCCAGCGGCAGCACGCCGTCCCGCGCCTTCAGCGCCGCGTCGAGATGCGGCACCAGTTCGGTCGCCTGGGCGCCGTGGTCGCGGATCACCTGTGCCAAGCGGTCGCGCGAGCCCTCCGACCAGCAGGCGAGGATCACCTTGCGCTTGTCGGCGGCCAGCGCCGCGATGTGCCTGACCAGCGCGTCGAAGATGTTGATGTCGCCGGCCGCCCGCTCGGCGGCGAAGGAGCGGCCGGTCTTGCCGCCGAAATCGACGATCTTGACGGCCGACTGTTCCGGCCGGTTGAACGGCGTCAGGCGGGCGACGGCCCGCCGGGCCAGGATGCCTTGCAGTTCGCTTTCGGCGAGGTAAAGCGCGGTCGGCGACATCGGCTTGTAGGGCGCGCCGGCGCCGCCGGTCTTCAACGCGTCGAGCCGCGCCTCATAGTGGTCGGCGACGGTGGACAGGCGCTCGTTGATCGCCTCGTCGACCAGCGGATCCATCATCACCGCCGCGTCGCCGGTGTAGTCGAACAGCGTGCCGAGCGTCTCGTGGAACAGCGGCAGCCAGTGCTCGATGCCGGCGTAGCGGCGGCCTTCGCTCACCGCCTCGTACATCGGATCGCCCGACGTGGCGGCGCCGAAGGCGGCGACGTAGCCCTGACGGAAGCGCTTGATCGATGCCGGGGTAATCTGCACCTCGCTCATCGGCACCAGGTCGAGGCGCTTCAGCTGGCCGGTGGAGCGCTGGCTCTCCGGATCGAAGGTGCGGATCGATTCGAGCTGGTCGCCGAAAAAGTCGAGCCGCACCGGCGCTTCCGTGCCCGGCGCGTAGAGATCGAGAATGCCGCCGCGCACCGCGTATTCGCCGGTGTCGCGCACCGTCGACGAGCGCGAGAAGCCGGCATCCTCCAGCCAGGCGGTGAGCTTGCCCATGTCGGCGATGTTGCCGGGGGCAAGCGTCATCGCCTGCCCGGCCACCATCGACGGCGGCACGACGCGCTGCACCAGCGCGTTGACGGTGGTCAGCAGCACGAAGGGTCGTGCATCACCGGCATGCGCCGCCAGTTCCGACAGCGTCGTCATGCGCTTGGCGACAACGGCCGGCGTCGGCGACACACGATCGTAGGGAAGGCAGTCCCAGCCGGGGAATTCGAGGATGCCGATCTCCGGCGCGAAGAAGGCGAGCGCCCGCTGGAGTTGTTGCAGACGCTGGCCGTCGCGCGCAACGTAGACGGCATCGAGCCCTTTCCGCTTCTCCGACCGCACCAGTTCGGCGAGCGCCAGCGCCTCGGCGCCGTCCGGGACGGCGGCGACGGTTACGGCGGAAAAGTCGGACAACAGGCTGGACCAGGATGACGGCATGGCGAAGGGCGATCCGGCGCGGGAGGAAGTGTGATCTTCTAAAGCATCCGGGATCAAAAGAAAACCCCGAACGGAAACAAAAAGTCAATCAAATACAATAGCTTGGCTATTTCTTGTCGAAGGCTTGACCGGATGGAGGCGATGGGGACCACCCGCCCTCCCCGTTCACCCATTCTTCAGCATGGATCGCGTTTTCCCATATTCATTCAGCATTCCTTTTCGCCCCGCTCCTATAACGGATTGCCACCGCCTACCCGTCAGGCGAGCAAAGCGTGTCGGCCGAGGCCGAAAAGGATGCCGTCGTGAGCGTGTTCCTGCATGTTCCGTCCCTGCTGATCGCCGCTGCGGTGGCCGGCGGTTGCGTGTCGGCCAGTCATCTCTTGATCTGGCGGGCCGGCCGGAACGAGGCCGCCGTTCTCCTTTGGGGCACCGCCTACGGTGTCGCCACGCTGGCCATGACGATGGTGGGGCTGCGCGGCCAGATTCCGGCTTTCCTGTCGATCGTCGTCGGCAACTCCCTGTTGCTCCTGGCCTTCGGTCTCGTCTGGCTCGGCTATCGCCGCTTCATCGGCAAGTCCGGCCGGGGCGACCGCCTGTTCACCCTGCTCGGCGCGATCGCCTGGTTCGCCTTTGCCGGCGCGCCGCAACTGTTTTCCGACATCAATCTCAGGGTGCAGGTGGTGTCGGCGGTCCAGTTCGCCTATCTCCTGGCCATCGCTTTCGATCTCGCCGCCCACAGCCGCAAGGAACCGCTGCCGGCGTTTCTCCTGACGGTGGCGGTGATCGGTGTCCAGGAAGTGCTGCTGGTAACGCGCATCATCTATCTGCAGCTGTTTCCCATCGATCCGGCCTTCGACACCCTGCCGACCGGCCTGCCGATCGGGCTGACGCTAATCGGCTCGACTGCCTTCATCGTGTTCTTCGGCCTGTTGCAACTGGCGCTGGTCGGCCAGCGTTCGGAACGGCGGTTCCGCGTCGCGGCGGAGACCGACGGGCTGACCGGGCTCGCCAACCGCCGGCGCTTCATGAACGACGTGCTGCCGCGCCTTGAGGCCTGCCCCGGCCGCGGCGCGCTGGTGCTGTTCGACCTCGATCACTTCAAGCGCATCAACGACAGCCATGGCCACCTGATGGGCGACCGGGCGCTGGTCGAATTCGCCGGCATCCTCGCCAACGTGGCCTCCGGACAGGCCATCGCCGCCCGTGTCGGCGGCGAGGAGTTCGCGCTGTTCTTCCCCGACGCCGACACCGCGACGGCGGTCGACCTCGCCGAAGGGGTCCGCCGGCTCACCAGCGCCTTTCGGTTGCGTACCCCCAGCGGAGCCTTGCGCGTCACGGTCAGCGGCGGCGTGGCCGGCGTGGCGGATATCGGATCGGACTATGAATCGCTGCACAGCGCCGCCGATACCGCGCTCTACGCGGCCAAGCGCGAAGGCCGCGACCGCGTCGTCGTCCATCGCCGGCACCTGCCACCCCTGCAACTCGCGGCGGTCGCTTCCTTCTGATTCCGCCTCAGCCGGCCGCCGGGTGGGTGGTGGCGAAGGCCATCACCTTGGCGAACACGCCCTTCGGCGCGCTGTCGGGCACCGGCGCCTTGCCGAGGATCCAGCCGAACAGCTCACGGTCGTCGACCTCGAGCAGCGCTTCGAAATCGTCCAACTCAGATTCGGTCAGCGTGCCGATAGCATGATCGGCGAAGCGGCCGAGCAGCAGATCCAGCTCGCGCGTGCCGCGATGCCAGGCGTGATAGAGGATCTTGCGGCGACGCGGCGAGAGATCGTCGGAGGTGCGGCTCAGCCCGGACATCGGCATTTCCTCCAAGAGAACGGATGACGTCTGTTAGCCGATCCCCGGCCGGAAAGTAAGATGCCGCCAGTATCGGCGGTGGCCGAAGGCTGCTATAGGGACAGCCCTTTCGATTGTCGTTCCGGCGTTCTGATCATGACTTCCGCTTCTTCCGGCCGCTGGTCGGAGCTTGTCGAGCCCCAGCGGCTCGCCGCGTCGCTGACGCTGATGCTTGCTGCCGCCATCTTCGCCTTCAATGCCTTCCTCGTATCGACGGCCATGCCGACGGCGGTGGGCGAACTGCACGGCGAAGCCTACATTTCCTGGACGCTGACCGTCTACATCGTCGCCTCGATCACCGCCGGCGCGTCGGCGCCGCTGATGAAGGCGCGCTTCGGCGCCCGGCGCTGCCTGTTCTGGGCGAGCGGAGTGTTCGCGGCCGGCACGCTGGCCGCCGCCCTCTCCCCCAGCATGGAACTGGTGCTGGTCGGCCGCACTGTGCAGGGTGCCGGCGAAGGCCTTGTCGCCGCCGTCGCCTTCGCGCTGATTCCGCAGCTGTTTCCGTCGCGACTGGTCGCCAAGATATTTGGCGCCGAGGCGATTGTCTGGGCGCTGGCCGCCTTCGGCGGTCCGGTGCTGGCCGGCGTCATCACCGAGCTGGTAAGCTGGCGTGCCGCCTTCCTCATCAACCTGCCGATCGTCGCCGTCTTCGTGGCGCTGGTCCATGTGGCGGTGCCGCACGAGGACCGGAAGCTCGATACCGGCTTATTCCCCGGCATCCGCCTTGGCCTGGTGGCGCTCGCCATGATGGCGATCTCGGTGGCCGGCGTGGCGCTCGACGCACCGTGGCAGGCGGCACTGGTGGTGGCCGGCGCTGCTCTCTGCCTCATCGCCGCCGTGCGGATCGACCTTTCGTCTCGCATATCGATTCTGCCGCGCGGCGCCTTCGGCCTGACGAGCGTGCCGGGACTCGGCTTCTGGCTGATCTTCGTCCTGCCGCTCGCCCAATCGGTAACCGGCGTGTTCCTGGTCTACGCCGTGCAGCATCTGTGGGGTTACGGCCCGGCGGTGGCCGGTGGTATCGGCGCCATCCTGGCGCTGGCCTGGAGCGGCGGCGCGGTGACAGTGGCCAACTACGACGGCACCGGACGCCGGCTGCGGTTCGTCGCTGTCGGTGCCTCGGTGGTGGTGGCCGGCCTGGTGGTCGGCACCATCGCCATCCTGCTGCACCTTCTGGCGCTGGTGGTGCTCTGCCAACTGATGATCGGCCTCGGCATGGGCGTCGCATGGGGCTGCCTCTGCCAGGTGACCATGGAAACCCACCCCGAAGGCGAGCGCGACAAGGCGTCGGCGCTACTGCCGACGCTGCAATCGGCTGGCTACGCGGCGGGTTCGGCGGTGCTCGGCCTCGTCGCCAATCTCGCCGGCTTCGCCAGCGACCCGACGCCCGAGGGCCTGCGCCGGTCGTTGGTCGTCGCCTTCGCCGCCGCCGCGCTGCTGGCGCTGCCGCCGCTCGTCTTTGCGCTGCGCATGGGCCGGCTGTACCGGGCGGGCGCCGTCAGATCGTGACGTCGGCGCCGGGCACGATGCCGATGTCCTGGAGGTGGGCGACGACGCGCTCGGCCAGCGCGTCGGCGGGGACGGATGTGGTGTCGAGCCGGATTTCCGGCGCTTCCGGTGGCTCGTAGGGCGAGGAAACGCCGGTGAAGCGGACGATCTCGCCGGCCCGCGCCTTGGCGTAGAGGCCCTTGGGATCGCGCGCCTCGGCCACGTCGAGCGGCGTGTCGACGAACACCTCGACGAACTCGCCGCTTTCCACCAGCTCGCGCGCCAGCCGCCGCTCGGCCCGAAACGGCGAGATGAAGGACACCAGCACGATCAGTCCGGCGTCGACGAACAGCTTCGCCGTCTCGGCGACGCGGCGGATGTTCTCGACGCGATCGGCATCGGAAAAGCCGAGGTCGCGGTTGAGACCGTGGCGGATGTTGTCGCCGTCGAGGATGTAGGCGTGGCGGCCGAGGGCGGTCAGCTTCTTCTCGACGAGGTTGGCGATGGTCGACTTGCCGGCGCCCGACAAGCCGGTGAACCAGACGACGGCCGGCTTCTGGCCCTTGGCGAGCGCCCGCGCCCGCTTGTCGACGTCGAGCGCCTGCCAGTGGATGTTGCCGGCCCGGCGCAGGCCGTGATCGATCATGCCGGCGCCGACGGTCAGGTTGGTGAGCCGGTCGATGACGATGAAGGCGCCGGTCTCGCGATTGACGGCATAGGGGTCGAAGGCGACCGGCTCGGACAGCGACAGGTTGGCGACGCCCACCTCGTTGAGGGCGAGGCTTTTGGCCGGCAGTTCGCCGCCGGTGTTGACGTCGATCTTGTACTTGATCGCCGTCACCTGGGCGGTGACCTGCCGGGCGCCGATCTTCAGGAGATAGGGCCGGCCGGGCAAGAGCGGCTCATCGGCCATCCAGACCAGATGGGCGGCGAACTGGTCGGACACCTCCGGCCGATCGGCGGCCGCCGACAGCACGTCGCCGCGCGAGATGTCGATCTCGTCGGCAAGCGTCAGCGTCACCGCCTCGCCGGCCGAGGCGGCGTCGAGTTCGCCGTCGAAGGTGACGATCGACTTCACCGTCGATGTGCGGCCGGATTTCGCCACCACCACCACGTCGCCGCGCCGCACGGAGCCGGAGGCGACGGTGCCGGAAAAGCCGCGGAAATCGAGGTTGGGCCGGTTGACCCACTGCACCGGCAGGCGGAACGGCCGCTCGGTCGCCTCATCGTCGACGGCGACGGTTTCGAGATGCTCGACCAGCGTCGGGCCGCCATACCAGGGCGTGCGGGCGCTCCTCGCCAGCACGTTGTCGCCGTGGCGGGCGCTGAGCGGTATGGCGGCCAGCGTCCGGAAGCCGAGGTCGGCGGCGAAGGCGCGGTAGTCGGCGACGATGTCCTCGAAGATCGCCTGCGAGAAGTCGACGAGGTCGATCTTGTTGACGGCCAGCACCACGTGGCGGATGCCGACCAGCGAGGCGATGAACGAATGCCGCCGCGTCTGCGTCAGCACGCCGCGCCGGGCGTCGATCAGGATCACCGCCAGATCGGCGGTGGAGGCGCCGGTCGCCATGTTGCGGGTGTATTGCTCGTGGCCGGGCGTATCGGCGACGATGAACTTGCGCCGGTCGGTCGAGAAGAAGCGATAGGCGACGTCGATGGTGATGCCCTGCTCGCGCTCGGCTTCGAGGCCGTCGACCAGCAAGGCGAGATCGATGTCGTCGCCGACCGTGCCGTGCTTGCGCGAGTCCTTTTCAAGGCTGAGGAGCTGGTCCTCAAACAGCAGCTTGGAATCGTAGAGCAGCCGGCCGATCAGCGTCGACTTGCCGTCGTCGACCGAGCCGCAGGTGAGAAAGCGCAGGAGGCTCTTCTTTTCGTGCCGGCCGAGATAGTCGGTAAAGGCAGAGGCGTCGGCGGCAAGGCCCAAGTCGATAGCATTCATCAGAAGTAGCCTTCCCGCTTCTTCTTTTCCATGGAGGCGGCGTCGTCGTGGTCGATCAGCCGGCCGGAGCGCTCGGAGGTGCGGGCGATCAGCATCTCGCGGACGATCTCCGGCAGGCTCGCCGCGTCGCTTTCGACGGCGGCGGTCAACGGATAGCAGCCGAGCGTGCGGAAGCGGACGCGGCGCAGTTCCGGCGTCTCGCCAGGCTGGAGCGGCAGGCGCTCGTCGTCGGCCATGATCCACTGGCCGCCGCGGTCGACCACCGGCCGCTCGGCGGAGAAGTAGAGCGGCACGATGGGGATCTTTTCGAGCAGGATATACTGCCAGATGTCGAGTTCGGTCCAGTTGGAGAGCGGGAAGACGCGGATGCTCTCACCGGGCCGGACGCGCGCATTGTAGAGGCGCCAGAGTTCCGGCCGCTGATTCTTGGGGTCCCAGGCGTGGGTGTCGGTGCGGAAAGAGAAGACGCGTTCCTTGGCCCGGCTCTTTTCCTCGTCGCGACGAGCGCCGCCGAAGGCCGCGTCGAAGCCGTGGGCGGAGAGCGCCTGCTTCAGCGCCTCGGTCTTCATGACCGACGTATAGATCGACGAGCCGTGGCTGAACGGCGTGACGCCGGCGGCGACGCCCTCCCGGTTGGTGTGGACGATGAGGTCGAGCCCTTCCGCCTTCACGGTGGCGTCGCGGAAGGCGATCATCTCGCGAAACTTCCAGGTGGTGTCGACGTGCAGCAGCGGGAACGGCAGCTTGCCCGGATAGAAGGCTTTCAGCGCCAGGCGCAGCATCACCGAACTATCCTTGCCGATCGAATAGAGCATCACCGGATTGCGGAACTCGGCGGCGACCTCGCGGATGATATGGATGGATTCCGCTTCGAGACGCTTCAGATGGGTCAGACGATCCTGGGACACCGGGCTCACCTCACGCGCGACGGGCGTCGCGGCTTTCATCCCCGGCACACACGCCGAAGGCTGGCGAAGCGGTAGCAAGCGGTCCCCACGCTCTCAAGAAAGCGCGCACTCCGGCGGAACGGGAAAAGAGAAAATCATTCCGCCGATGTCGTTTTGCTTTGGTCGGACCGGAAATACGACCGACGACATCTATTATCTACTGATTTTGTATTCTAATTGCCGTCAGCTCCGCTCGGGAGCCGCCGCCGTCGAGCCGCGGACAATCAGTTGCACCGGCCACACCTCGGCCACGGCGCCCGGCTTCTGCCCGGCCACCCGCGCCAGCGCCACTTCGGCGATGCGGGTGCCGGCGGCGCGGATCGACGAGCGCGTGGTGGTGAGTTGCGGATGAAACTGGTCGGCCGGGAAGGCCGGCATCTCGTCGTCGTGGGCGACGATGGAGAGGTCGCGCGGCACGTCGAGCCCAAGCTCGGCGGCGGCGCGCAACACGCCGAGCGCCACCAGGATCGAGCCGCACAGTATGGCCGTCGGCCGCGCGTCGGCCTCCAGCGCCGGGCGGGCGCAACGGTAGGCGTTCTCGGCGGTCATCGGCATGAAGTGTTCGTCGAGCAGCGTCGCCGGCAGGCCGGCGGCGGCGAAGGCGGTGGCGGCGCCGCGCGAGCGGTCCTCGACGAAGGTGAATTGCTCCTCGCCATTGATCAGCATGACGCGGCGGTGGCCGAGCTGGATCAGGAAGCTGGTCGCCTGCTGGAAGGCGCCGAAATTGTCGATGTCGAGATAGGAGATGCCGGCCGGGCTCGGCGGCCGCCCGTGCACCACGAAGGGGAACTTCAGCTCGCTCAGCAGCGCGATGCGCGGGTCGACGATCAGCGGCGCCGACAGGATCACCACATCGACGGTGCCGTCCTGCGCCAGACGGCCGAAGGTGGCGATTTCGTCGTGCGGCGTCGACGGGCTGATCAGGATATCGAATCCTTGTTTGGCGCTGGTCTCGGCCACGCCGGCCAGATATTCGACGAAAAGCGGATCCATCAGGGCGTTCCGCTCGGCGTTGAACACGACGCCCAATGCATGGGCACGGCCGGTCGCCAGACGCCGGGCCGCCGGTGACGGCCGGTATCCGAAACGTTGCGCGGCGGCGAGCACGATCTGACGGGTTTTTTCGCTGACCTCGGGGTATCCGTTGAGGGCGCGGCTGACGGTCGTCTGCGACAGATGCAGCTCCGCGGCCAATTCCTTAAGATTCATCGCCATTTTCCGTCGTCATCGGAAGCCGCCTCGCTCTTCCCCCTGAAACGGGAGACGACGCCGATGAGCAGTCCCTGTCATTCGCGACGATACTGTTACACCGATTGCGTCCGCTGCTCAAAGGATCAGCATGACGAGAGGCGTCGCCACCTTCGCCGAAATCCTCTCTGCAAACGGTTACATTGTCCAGTTGACAGGAGAACGGCTTTCAAGGATGATCACAGCGTTCAAAGCGCTTTGGGGATTGCCCTGCGCTTCGTACGGGAGTTGCGGCATTCGGGAGAAGTGCCGCGTTCAAGGGAGGACTTGATGAATCATTCAGCTCTGCGCGCCGGTCTTTTCGCCGGTGCGGTCTTCAGTGCATCCTTCGCGATGGCCGCCGAGCTTGCCGTCGTCTCCGGCGACACCGGCAACGGGCTCGCCTTCCTCCAGAGCCAGCTCAAGAAGTTCGAGGCCGACACCGGCAACACCGTCAAGATCGTGCCGATGCCGTCGTCGACCACCGACCAGTTCGGCCAGTATCGCCTGTGGCTCGCCGCCGGCAACGCCGACATCGACGTCTACCAGACCGATGTCATCTGGGCGCCGCAGCTCGCCGATCAGTTCCTCGACCTCACCGACGCCGCCAAGGACGTCGTCAAGGACCACTTCCCGTCGATCATCGAGTCGCAGACCACCAACGGCAAGCTGGTGGCCATCCCGGCCTTCACCGACGCGCCGGCGCTCTACTATCGTAAGGATCTCCTGGAGAAATACGGCAAGCCGGTTCCCAAGACCTGGGACGAGATGGCCGCCACCGCCAAGGAGATCCAGGACAAGGAGCGCGAGGCCGGCGCCAAGGATCTCTGGGGCATCGTCTTCCAGGGCAACGCCTACGAAGGCCTCACCTGCAACGCCCTCGAATGGGTGAAGTCGTTCGGCGGCGGCCAGATCGTCGAGGCCAACGGCGACATCTCCATCAACAACGAGCATGCCGCCAAGGCCCTCGAAATGGTCAAGGGCTGGGTCGGCACCATTTCGCCTCCGGGCGTGCTCGCCTACCAGGAAGAAGAGTCGCGCGGCGTCTGGCAGACCGGCAACGCCATCTTCATGCGCAACTGGCCCTATGCCTATGCGCTCGGCAACAGCGCCGACAGCGCCGTGAAGGACAAGTTCGGCGTGACGACGCTGCCGGCGGCGACGGCCGGCGACAAGCCGGCGGCGACGCTCGGCGGCTGGAACATGGCGGTGTCGAAGTACTCCAAGCACCCGGAAGAGGCGATCAAGCTCGCCCTGTTCCTCGGCTCGAAGGAAGTGCAGAAGAACCGCGCCATCGAGCAGACCAACCTGCCGACCATCGTCTCCCTCTATGACGATGCCGACGTGGCCGCGGCCGCGCCGATCATCCCGCAGTGGAAGGACGTGTTCATGAACGCCGTGCCGCGTCCGTCGGCGCCGACCAAGGTCAAGTACAACGAGGTGTCCTCGCTGTTCTGGTCGGCCGTCCACGACACGCTGTCGGGCAACGGCACCGCCGCTGAGAACCTTGAGATGCTCGAGGCCAAGCTGACCGAGCTGAAGGGCGCCGGCTGGTAAGCCGCTCCCTGGCTCGCCGGCCGCCCGACGTCGCCCCCTTGACGTCGGGCGGCCGGCCCCTTCCCGGAGCGTCCGCCGTCGGCGACCATTTTGGCGCTCCGTCTGTTTTCCTGGACGCATTTCCGGGCGGAAGATCGTTCGCGCCCGCCCCTGAAATGCCTCGACCGACGAGACGGCCGCCGGAGACATTCTCCGTTTCCGGACGGCGCGCCACCGGCCCCGCCGCGGGCGGACCGGCGCCTTCCGCACTCCATCGCAGGAATTGCCATGGCCTCCACCCAATCGACGATCCGGGTCGCGCCAACCGGGCCCGGCACCCACAAGCGGGTCAAGTCCGAGTTGATGCGCCAGCGCCTCAGGGCGGCCGGCTGGTTCCTCGTCCCAATGCTGATCGCGCTCGCCATCGTCGCCGGCTGGCCGCTTCTCAGGACGATCTATTTCTCGTTCACCAACGCCTCGCTGACCAATCTCTACGGAGCCGAGTGGGTCGGCTTCAAGAACTACCTCAACTGGACGGTTCTGAAGAGCGGCCGCGTCATCTGGTCCGGCCTGCTTGCCGATCCGGCCTGGTGGAACGCCGTCTGGAACACGGTGCGCTTCGCGGTAATCTCGGTGACGCTGGAGACCATCCTCGGCACCGTCGTGGCCTTGGTGCTCAACGCCGAGTTCAAGGGCCGCGGCATCGTCCGCGCCGCCATCCTGATCCCCTGGGCGATCCCGACCATCGTCTCCGCCCGCATGTGGAGCTGGATGCTCAACGATCAGTTCGGCATCATCAACGACATGATGATGACGCTCGGCCTGATCGACCACAAGATCGCCTGGACCGCCTCGTCCGATACGGCGATGATCGCCGTGCTGATCGTCGACGTCTGGAAGACGACGCCGTTCATGGCGCTGCTGATCCTCGCCGGCCTGCAGATGATCCCGCGCGACATCTACGAGGCGGCGGCGATCGACGGCGTCCATCCGGTCAAGACCTTCTGGAAGGTGACGCTGCCGCTGGTGCGGCCGGCGCTGATGGTGGCGGTGATCTTCCGCCTGCTCGACGCCATGCGCATCTTCGACCTGATCTACGTGCTGACGCCCAACAGCGCCCAGACCAAGACCATCTCGGTGCTGGCCCGCGAGAACCTGATCGATTTCGACAAGTTCGCCTACGGCTCGGCGGAATCGACCATGCTGTTCCTGATCATCGCGCTGATGACCATCCTTTACATCTGGCTCGGCAAGGTGCGCTTCGACGGAGGAGACCGGTGATGCTCTGGACCTACACCAAGACCACCGCCTTCTACTTGCTGGTAGCGGTGATCGTGCTCGTCTCGGTCTTTCCGTTCTACTACGCGATCCTGACGAGCTTCAAAACCGGCACGGCGCTATTCGAGGTCAACTACCTGCCGCGCTACTTCAGCCTCGCCAACTACGTCACGGTGTTCACCACCGGCGTGTTCGTGCGCAACCTCGGCAACTCGATCCTGGTGGCAAGCTCGGTGGTGGCGCTGGCGCTGTTCCTGGCCGTCACCGCCGCCTTCGCCCTCGCCCGCGTCAACTTCCGCGGCCGCGGCCTCCTGCTGATGACCATCCTCGCGGTGTCGATGTTCCCGCAGATCGCCGTACTGGCTGGCTTGTTCGAGCTGGTGCGCGCCTTCGGGCTGTTCAACACGCCCTTCGCGCTGATCTTCTCCTACACGATCTTCACGCTGCCCTTCACGGTGTGGGTGCTGACCACCTTCATGCGCGATCTGCCGATGGAGATCGAGGAGGCGGCGATCGTCGACGGCGCCAGCCCCTGGGTGATCATCACCAAGGTGTTCATGCCGCTGATGTGGCCGGCGCTGGTGACGACGGGCTTGCTCGCCTTCATCGCCGCCTGGAACGAGTTCCTGTTCGCGCTGACCTTCACCTCCTCCAACGAGACACGCACCGTGCCGGTGGCCATCGCCCTGCTGTCCGGCGCCAGCCAGTACGAAATCCCCTGGGGCTCGATCATGGCCGCCTCGGTGGTGGTGACCGTGCCGCTCGTCGTGCTGGTGCTGATCTTCCAGCGCAAGATCGTGCAGGGGCTGACGGCCGGCGGCGTCAAGGGCTAGGTTGAACCGGCATTCGCCCTGGAGACAGGGTAAGGATGCCGGCGCCCTCCCCGCCGGCGTCGAAGACAGAGAAAGAGCAGACATGACCATGCACGACAAAGCCGTCGTCCAGCCCATCCGCGCCGCCGACCCCGACTGGTGGCGCGGCGCGGTGATCTACCAGATCTATCCGCGCTCGTTCCAGGACTCGGGCGACGACGGCATCGGCGACCTTGCCGGCATCACCGCCCGGCTCGGCTATCTCGAGGATCTCGGCGTCGATGCCGTCTGGCTGTCGCCGTTCTTCAAGTCGCCGATGAAGGACTTCGGCTACGACGTATCAGACTATTGCGACGTCGATCCGATCTTCGGCACGCTCGACGATTTCAAGCGGATGGTCAACGAGGCGCACCGGCGCGGCATCAAGGTGATCATCGACCAGGTGCTGAGCCACACCTCCGACCAGCATCCCTGGTTCACCGAAAGCCGCGCCGACCAGACCAATCCCAAGGCCGACTGGTATGTCTGGGCCGACGCCAAGGAGGACGGCACGCCGCCCAACAACTGGCTGTCGGTGTTCGGAGGCTCGTCCTGGGAATGGGACACGCAGCGCTGCCAGTATTACCTGCACAACTTCCTCGTCAGCCAGCCCGACCTCAACTTCCATACCCCGGCGGTGCAGGACGCGCTGCTCGACGTGCTGAAGTTCTGGCTCGACCTCGGCGTCGACGGCTTCCGACTCGATACGGCCAACTTCTATTTCCACGACAAGCAGCTGCGCTCCAATCCGCCGCAGACCCGCTCGGTCGCCGCCATCGACGCGCCGCGCGTCAATCCCTATCTCCGGCAGGACCACATCTACGACAAGAGCCAGCCGGAGAACCTCGTTTTCCTGCAGCGGATGCGCCAGCTCCTCGACCAGTATCCCGGCACCACCACGGTGGGCGAGATCGGCGACGGCGACCGGTCGCTGACGACCATGACCGCCTATACCTCGGGCGGCGACAAGCTGCACATGTGCTATACCTTCGACCTCCTGGGCGGTGCGGCGACGCATGCCTATGTCGAGAAGACGCTGAAGGCCTTCGAGGCCGGTGCCGGCGATGCCTGGCCATGCTGGGCGCTGTCCAACCACGACGCCGTCCGCCATGCGACGCGCAACCTGCCGCTGACGCAGAACCCGTTGCAGCAGGGCAAGCTGATGGGCGCCCTCCACCTCTGCCTGCGCGGCTCGGTCTGCATCTACGAGGGCGACGAGCTTGGCCTCACCGAGGCCGACCTCGCCTTCGAGGATCTGGTCGATCCCTACGGCATCCGCTTTTGGCCGGAGTTCAAGGGCCGCGACGGTTGCCGCACGCCGATGGTGTGGGAGTCGGAAGGCGTGAACGCCGGCTTCTCCACTGGCAAGCCGTGGCTGCCGGTGCCGCCCGACCATCTCGACAAGGCCGTCGACCGGCAGGTGGGCAAGCCGGACAGCCAGTTCGAATTCTACAAGGCGATGATCGCCTGGCGCCGCAGAAGCCGCGCGCTGACCAAGGGCTCGGTGCGCTTCCTTCCCTCGGACGGCGATATTCTCGCCTTCGTCCGCGAAACGGACGACGAGAAGGTGCTGTGCGTCTTCAACTTCGGCCAGTCCGGGGCGGGCTTCCCGCTGCCGGAGGGTCTCGCCGTGGTGTCGGCGGCCGACGTCGGCTTCGGGTCGACGCTCGTCGCGGGCGTCGCGACGGTGCCGGCCGAGAGCGCCTTCATCGCCACGGTGAAGTGATCTGAACGACAGGCCGGCCGCCCCGCCGCGGGCGGCCGGCGCCTCAGGAAACGGGGTTCGGGAAAACCCTTCGGGAATCGCGGGAGGAATTGCGCATGTCAGCCGGACTGAAGCTCAAGCAAGTCAAGAAGGCCTATGGCGCCGTGCAGGTGCTGCACGGTATCGACCTCGACATCAAGTCCGGCGAATTCGTCGTCTTCGTCGGGCCGTCCGGATGCGGCAAGTCGACGTTGCTCAGGCTGATCGCCGGTCTCGAGGACATCACCGAGGGCACGCTGGAAATCGGCGACAAGGTGGTCAACACGCTGCCGCCGTCCAAGCGCGGCATCGCCATGGTGTTTCAGAGCTACGCGCTCTACCCGCACATGACCGTCTACGAGAACATGGCCTTCGGCCTGAAGCTCGCCAAGGCGGCGCCCGGCGATCTCGATAAGCGGGTGCGCGAGGCGGCGGAGATGCTGCAGATCACCCCCTATCTCGATCGCCTGCCCAAGCAGCTCTCAGGCGGCCAGCGGCAGCGCGTCGCCATTGGCCGGGCGATCGTCCGCGATCCCAAGGTGTTCCTGTTCGACGAGCCGCTCTCCAACCTCGACGCGGCGCTGCGCGTCGCCACCCGGCTCGAAATCGCCAAGCTGCACGAGCGCATGGCCGACACCACCATGATCTACGTGACGCATGACCAGGTGGAGGCGATGACGCTGGCCGACCGTATCGTGGTGCTCAACTACGGCGTGGTCGAGCAGGTCGGTACGCCGATGGAACTCTATCACGCGCCGAACAACCTGTTCGTCGCCCGCTTCATCGGCTCGCCGGCCATGAACATCGTCGCGGCCACCATCACCAGCACCGGCGCGCCGGCGACCGTACAGCCGGAAACCGGCAACCCGGTCACCATCGGCGCCGAAGTCGCCGCCACCTATCTCGACGCCAAGGCCACCTTCGGCGTGCGGCCGGAGGACCTCGTGCCGACCGACGGGCCGGGCCTGTTCACCGGCACGGTGGAGATCGTCGAGAAGCTCGGCGAGGTGACGCTGGTCTATCTCGACACCGGCCTGCCCGAGCCGATCACCGTCAAGCTCGACGGCGACGTCGACATCGTCAAGGGCGAGACGCTGAGCGTGACGGCGCCGACCGAGCGGCTGCATCTCTTCGACGAGAACGGCGTCGCCTTCCCCCGCCTGCGGCTTTCCGCCGCCGCCGAGTGACCCCCGCTCTTCTCCTGTGCATCCCGCCGGCCGCCCTTCGGGGCGGCCGCTTTGTTTCAGAGGATGCCGACCTTCTTCAGGAACCACCAGGCGCCCCACACCGACAGGCCGCCCAGCAGGAAGGCCAGCAGCGTGCCGAAATGCTCGCCGGCGAACGGCAGGCCGCCGGTGTTCATGCCGAAGAAGCCGGTGACCAGCGTCGGCGGCAGCAGGAAGGCGGTCATGATCGAGAGTATGTAGAGGTGGCGGTTGGTTTCCGAGGAGATCTTGGAGTCGATCTCCTCGTGCAAGAGGCGCGCCCGGTCCTGCAAGCCCTGCATCTCCTGCAACACCGAGCCGAGGAGATCGGCCAGCGTCTCGGCCATCTCGACGGTGCCGGTCGGCAGCGGGTCATGCTCGTCCCAGCGCTGGTAGCGCCGGAACAGCGCCACCGACGCCCGAAGCTGGCGGTTCAGCCGGACGACGGTGCGGCGGACCGGACCGAGGCGGCGGCGTTCGTCGCGCGGCGCCGTCTCGAACACATAGTCCTCGATGCGATCGAGTTCGTCGCTCATCTCGACCACCAGGGCATCCAGTACCTTCTCGAACTCGGTGACCACTGCGGCGAACACGCCGACCGCGCCGTGGATGGCGAGGCCGCGATCAACGGCGAGCCGCGCCGCCTCGACGCAGCGCAGCGGATGCAGCCGGGCGGTGACGATCAGCCGCTCGGAGGCGGCGAAGCGGAACCAGCCGATGTCGTTGGTGTCGTAGTCGAAGGCGCGCTCGATGTCGGTGAACACGCCGTGCAGCACGCCGTCGTCGGAGGTGAGAACGACGTGGTTGTCGCGATCGGTCAGCGTGGCGCGCGCCGCCGGGGGCAGATCGGCGAAGCCTTCGAGGAATTTCGGCACCCGCGCGTCGCTGAGCGCCAGATGCAGCCAGACGAACCCTTCCTCGACGACCAGTTCCTCGCGCGGCACGGTGGCCGGCAGCGGCCGGCCGAGGCCGGTGACCGGGTCGAAGCGATAGGCCCAGACGAAGCCGGGGATCTCGGTGTTGAGCAAGGGCCAGGCACTCCGGACAGGCGCGGCGGCGTGCCGCGCGGGCGGACGGTTCGCCCCGGCCCTTCCCATGCGGACGGCCGGAGCGGCTGGCGACGAGGTCGGGAGATCAGTCCGGTAGGGCGGCCGTGATGATGAACTCGACCTTGTATTCCGGCGCGGCCAGCTTGGCCTCGCCGGTGGCGCGGGCCGGCGTGTTGCCCGGCGAAACCCAGGTTTCCCACACCTCGTTCATGGCGGCGAAATCGGCCATGTCGGCCAGCCAGACGATGGCCTGCAGCACCCGCGTCTTGTCGGTGCCGGCAATGGCCAGCAGCCGGTCGACCTCGGCCAGCGCCTCAACGGCCTGCGACTTGACGTCGCCCTTGGGCGAGCCGATCTGGCCGGCCAGATAGACGGTCTTGTTGTGGACGACGGCGTTGCTCATGCGCTTGCCGGGCTCGATGCGGGTGATCGCCATTGGCGGAACTCTCCGTTTGGTGCGGCGGCCGGCCCATCCGGCCCGCCGGTCTGTCCGTTGCCTATCCGCTCGGCCCGATGCCCGCAACAGGAAAACATGCAGGCCGGATTTGCATCGGGCAGCGGATTTCAGCGGCGTCTGGATCGATTAGGGCCGGCCGTTCCGCCACAATGAGCGGTGCCACGGATGGTCGCCGGCAGCCATGGCTCGTAGAAGCGATCGGCAGGCTCCCTCCCGAGCCCGACCCACGCGGAGAGCTGCCATGTCCTTCTTCGGCCCCTACGGCCCGCTCGACGCCGGCGATCTCGCGGCGATCAACGTCGTGGCCCGCTTCCTGGCGCTCGACGACATCGGCGGCCGGGCGAAAGCCGACCGGCCGGCCTTCGATCTGGTGGTGCTGGCCGGCAATGCCATGCTGTGGACGCTGGAAGGCGCGGTGAGGAAGGCGCGGACGGCCGGCGTGCCGCTCTTGATCTCCGGCGGCATCGGCCATTCGACGCGGTTGCTCGCCGCCGCCGTCGACGCCCATCCGGTCTACCGCCGGGCGCTGGCCGCCCAGACCTCGGAGGCCCGCCTGCTCGGCGACATCGCCGCCATGTTCCTAGGGCTCGATCAGTCGCGGCTGCTTCTCGAGGAGGCCTCGACCAACTGCGGCGAGAACGGCCTCTTCAGCCGGCGCGTCCTCGATGAGCGCGGCATCGCGGCGAGATCGATTCTGCTCGTCCAGGACCCGCTGATGCAGCGGCGCACCGATGCCTCCTTCAGGCAGGCATGGACCGGCGCCGCCTGCCCGACCATCGTCAACTGGCCGGTGCAGGTGCCGCGCCTCGGTCATCGCCACGACCGCATCGACTATCTCCAGAGCCCGCTGAGCCGCAAGTGGACGCCGGAGCGCTTCCTGTCGCTGCTGACGGGCGAAATCCGCCGTCTCCGCGACGACGAGCACGGCTACGGTCCGCGCGGCAAGGGCTTCCTGCCGCATATCGACATTCCCGACGATGTGGAAGCGGCCACGCGCCACATCCTGAGCTGCGGCAAGTTCGACGAAATAGTGCTGGACCGCCTAGCCGGCGGCTGATACCGCCCTTCCCTTGCCAATCGCCGGATTCAATAGATTTTTCAAGCTCGAACTGTTCGTTCCGCAGTTCTGCCGCACAACGGCGCTTTTCCGACAATCGCATCGTTTTGTAGACTAAAGATTCCGTTCTACGTATCTTCACGGATAAGCTTAACATAAGTAGTGTTACGGCCGCTCCCGACCCGGGAGGAGCCGCCGGTCGTCGTCGACCGCTGGTCGGGGTGGAGCATATCGCCACCGTTGGAGGAATTTTCATGACAGCAGTCGCCGCCGACCCGTCGAAGTCGCCGGGCTCGACCACGATGACGCGTGAGGAACGGCGCGTCATCTTCGCGTCGTCGCTCGGCACGGTCTTCGAGTGGTATGATTTCTATCTCTACGGTTCCCTGTCGGCGGTGATCGCCGCTCAGTTCTTCTCCGGCGTCAACCCGACGGCCGCCTTCATCTTCGCTCTGCTCGCCTTCGCCGCCGGCTTTGCCGTGCGGCCGTTCGGCGCGCTGGTATTCGGCCGGCTCGGCGACATGATCGGCCGCAAGTATACCTTCCTCGTCACCATCCTGATCATGGGCACCTCGACCTTCATCGTCGGCATCCTGCCCAACTATGCCGCCATCGGCATCGCCGCGCCGGTGATCCTGATCCTGTTGCGCCTGTTGCAGGGCCTGGCGCTTGGCGGTGAATACGGCGGTGCAGCGACCTATGTCGCCGAGCACGCGCCCGACCATCGCCGCGGCGCCTATACCTCGTGGATCCAGACCACGGCGACGCTCGGCCTGTTCATGTCGCTGCTGGTCATCCTCGGCTGCCGCGTCCTGCTGTCGTCCGAGGACTTCAACGCCTGGGGCTGGCGCATTCCCTTCCTGGTGTCGATCCTGCTCCTGGCCATCTCCGTCTGGATTCGGCTGAAGCTCAACGAAAGCCCGGCCTTCCGCCGCATGCAGGAGGACGGCAAGACCTCCAAGGCACCGCTCACCGAAGCCTTCGCCCGCTGGAAGAACCTGAAGGTGGTGCTGCTGGCGCTGTTCGGCCTGGTCGCCGGTCAGGCGGTGGTCTGGTATACTGGCCAGTTCTACGCCCTGTTCTTCCTGACGCAGACGCTGAAGGTGGAGGCGCAGACCGCCAACCTGTTGATTGCCGCCTCGCTGCTGCTCGCCACGCCGTTCTTCGTGGTGTTCGGCACGCTGTCCGACCGCATCGGCCGCAAGCCGATCATCATGGCCGGCCTGCTGCTCGCCTGCCTCACCTATTTCCCGATCTTCAAGGGCATCACCCACTACGCCAACCCCGCCCTCGAGCAGGCGGTCTCCAGCGCGCCGGTGACCGTGGTCGCCGACCCGAACGAGTGCTCCTTCCAGTTCAACCCGGTGGGCACGTCGAAGTTCACCACCTCCTGCGACGTCGCCAAGGCGGCACTGGTCAAGGCGGGCGTGCCTTATACCAACGAGGCCGCGCCGACCGGCACGCCGGCCACCGTCCGGATCGGCGACGCTGCCGTCGCCTACGGCAGCGAGCCGGGCGCCGACGACGCCACGCCGGCGCAGGTATTCACCAAGTCGCTGACCGACGCCGTCACCGCCGCCGGCTATCCGGCCCAGGCCGATCCGGCGCAGATCAACCTCGTCATGGTGACGCTGCTGCTGTTCGTGCTGGTGCTCTATGTCACCATGGTCTACGGACCGATCGCCGCCATCCTGGTGGAGATGTTCCCGACGCGCATCCGCTACAGCTCGATGTCGCTGCCCTACCACATCGGCAACGGCTGGTTCGGCGGCTTCCTGCCGACCACCGCCTTCGCCATGGTGGCGGCCACCGGCGACATCTATTACGGCCTCTGGTACCCGATCGTCGTGGCGGCCGCCACGCTGGTGATCGGCATGCTGTTCGTCAGGGAAACCAAGGATAACGACATTCACGCCGACTACTGAGCCGGCCAAGGATCGCAGGGGGCAACGAGGCCCGGCCACCACGGCCGGGCCTTTCCATGTGCGGCTCACGCCCGGCCGGCGAACTGGTCGAGCGTCCTGGCCGGCGTCACCGCCTGCGGGTCGAGGAAGCAATGGATGATCGCCGGCTTGCCGGAGGCCATGGCCCGCTCGAAGGCTGGCGCGAATTCGGCCGTCATGCGCACCGTCTCGCCGTGGCCGCCGTAGGCGCGGGCCAGCGCGGCGAAATCCGGGTTTCTCAGCGACGTGCCCGCGACGCGGCCGGGATAGTCGCGCTCCTGATGCATGCGGATGGTGGCATACATGCCGTTGTCGACGACGATCACCACCACGGGAATGTCGTATTGCACGGCGGTGGCGAATTCCTGGCCGTTCATCAGGAAGCAGCCGTCGCCGGCGAATACCACCACCGGCCGCTCGGGACACTGGCGCTTGGCCATCACGCCGGCCGGCACCGAATAGCCGACCGAACCGGAGGTCGGCGCCAGTTGGCCGGTCAGGCTCGTGTAGCGCCAGTAGCGATGTACCCAGATGGCATAGTTGCCGGCGCCGTTGACGACGATGGTCTCCGGCGGCAGCCGCTCGCGCAGCCAGACGACGGCGTCGCCATACTGGAAGTCGCCGGGCAGCACGGTCGGCTTGTCGGTCCAGGCGAGGAAGTCGGCGCGGGCAGCGCGGGTTTCGACCGACCAGGGAATATCGGCCGGTGGCATGAGATCGGCGAGCGCCGCGGCGAAGGCGTTGGGCGTCGCGACGATGCCGAGCGCCGGCTGATAGACGCGGCCGATCTCCTCGGGATCGGGATAGACGTGGACCAGCGCCTGCCTCGGCTGGGGGATGTCGAGCAGCGTGTAGGACGACGACGGCGATTCCGACAGCCGGCCGCCGATCAGCAGCAGCACGTCGGCGTCGCGGACGCGGGCGGCCAGCTTCGGATTGGGACCGAGACCGAGGTCGCCGGCATAGTTGGGATGATCGGCCGGGAACAGCGACGCGCGGCGGAAGCTGGTGGCCACCGGCAGGCCGAAGCGTTCGGCGAAGCGGATCACTTCGCGCCGCGCCGCCTCGCTCCAGCGCGAGCCACCGAGGATCATCAGCGGCTTCTTCGCCTCCGAGAGCAGCTTGCCAAGTCGTTCGAGATCGACGGCGCCGGGCCAGATCTCCACCGGCTCGACCACCGGCGCGTCGGCCACTTCGGCCGTCTCGGTCAGCATGTCCTCGGGCAACGACACCACCACCGGGCCGGGACGCCCTTGCAGGGCAACGCGGAAGGCGCGGGCGATCAGCTCGGGAATGCGGGCGGCATCGTCGATTTCCACCACCCACTTGGCGATCGAGCCGAACACCGCCTTGTAGTCCATCTCCTGGAAGCAGCCGCGCTCCAGCATGCCGCGCTCGGCCTGGCCAACGAACAGGATCAGCGGCGTCGAATCGTGCTGGGCGATATGCAGGCCCGGCGCGGCGTTGGTGGCGCCGGGTGCCCGCGTCACGAAGCAGACGCCGGGCTTGCCGGTCAGCTTGCCGTAGGCTTCGGCCATCATGGCGGCGCCGGCCTCGTTGCGGCAGACCAGGAGGTCGATCGGGCTGCCGTGCAGCGCGTCGAGGGCGGCGAGATAGGATTCGCCGGGCACGCAGGTGATCCGCTCGACGCCCTGACGGACAAGCTGGTCGATCAGAATGCGGCCGCCGGTGCGGGAGGCAAGGGAGGAGGACAAGATGGTAACTCCGGAAACAAGGTGGCCGTCAGTCAATCAACTGGTCCAACCCGCGCCGTAGCCCCGGCCGCTCGCCCACCCGGCGGAGGGCGAGCAGCGTGCCGGCGACATAGGGCGCGGCGTCGGAGCCGGCGTCGTGGCGGATGACGAGGCGCTCGCCCGGCGCGCCGAACTGCGCCTCGCAGGACAGCACGTAGCCCGGCAGGCGCAGCGAATGCACCTGCACGGTGCCGATAGTGCCGCCGCGCGTCTCCCGGATGCCGGCAAGCTCGCCGATCGGCAGCGACGTGGCCGGCCGGCGTACCTCGCTCAGCCGCTCGGCCAGCTCACGCGCCGTGCCGGAGGGCGTGTCGCGCTTTTCAGCCGCCGCATAATCGATCACCTCGACGTCGGTGACATATCTGGCGGCCATCAGCGCGAACTTGCTCATCAGCGTGGCGGTGATCGAATAGTTGCCGGCGGCGAACACGCCAACCTTCCTCGCCCGCGCCGCCGCGTCGATCTCGGCATAGTCGGCGGCCGAGAGGCCCGACGTGCCGATCACCACCGCGACGCCGGCAGCGATCGCCGCCAGCGTGTTGGCCTTCACCGCCTCGGGTGAAGTGTAGTCAACGAGCACGTCGGCGCCGGCTCTCAGCGCCTCCTCGACGGAGCCGACCACCCGGATGCCGACGGCCGCGCCGCCCAGCGCCTCACCGATGTCGCGGCCGGCCGCCGCGCGGGCGACGGCGCCGACCAGCGCCAGATCGGCCGCCTCGAGCACGGCCTGCGCCACGGCGCCGCCGGTCCAGCCGGTAGCGCCGGCGACGATGACCCGGATCGCCATTGTCTCACTCCACGTCGAAGGCGACGCCCTGCGCCAGCGGCAGGTCGCGGCCGTAGTTGATGGTGTTGGTGGCCCGCCGCATGTAGGCCTTCCAGGCATCGGACCCCGCCTCGCGGCCGCCGCCCGTCTCCTTCTCGCCGCCGAAGGCGCCGCCGATCTCGGCGCCCGACGGACCGATGTTGACGTTGACAATACCGCAATCCGAGCCGCCTGCCGACAGGTAGCTTTCGGCTTCCCGCAAGTCGTTTGTGAATATTGACGAGGAAAGACCCTGCGGCACGGCATTGTGAGCGGCGATCGCCGCGTCGAGATCGGTATAGCGCATGACGTAGAGGATGGGCGCGAAGGTCTCGGTCCTGACCACCTCGGTCTGGGCCGGCATCTCCACCAGGGCGGGCCGGACATACCGGGCGTTGCCGCCGAGATCCTCGCGGGTGCGCTCGCCGCCGTGGATGACGGCGCCGTCGGCCCGCGCCTTGTCGAGCGCCGCCTGCATGCGGTCGAAGGCGGCGGCGTCGATCAGCGGGCCGACCAGCGTGCCGGCCTCACGCGGATTGCCGATGGTGACCGAGGCATAGGCCCGACGAAGGCGCGGCAACAGGGCATCGTAGACGCTGTCGTGGACGAACAGGCGCCTCAGCGTCGTGCAGCGCTGGCCGGCCGTTCCCATCGCCGCGAAGGCGACGCCGCGCACCACCAGGTCGAGATCGGCGCTAGGGGCGACGATGGCGCCATTGTTGCCGCCGAGTTCCAGGATGGCGCGGGCGAAGCGGGCGGCAAGGCGCGGCGCCACGGCGCGGCCCATGGCCGTCGAGCCGGTGGCCGACACCACGGCAACGCGCTTATCGTCGACCAGCGCCTCGCCGGCCTCGCGCCCGCCGATGATCAGCCGCGACAGGCCGAACGGCGCACCGGCCTTCTCGGCCGCCTTCTCGAACAGCGCCTGCACGGCAAGAGCGGTCAGCGGCGTCTTCTCCGACGGCTTCCAGACGACGGTGTCGCCGCAGACCAGCGCGATGGCGGCGTTCCACGACCAAACGGCGACCGGAAAGTTGAAGGCCGAGATGACGCCGACCACGCCGAGCGGATGCCACGTCTCCATCATGCGGTGGCTGGGGCGCTCGGTGGCCACCGTCAGGCCGTAGAGCTGACGCGACAGGCCGACGGCGAAATCGCAGATGTCGATCATCTCCTGCACCTCGCCGAGGCCCTCGGAGACGATCTTGCCGGCCTCGATGGTGACGAGACGGCCGAGATCGGCCTTGGCGGCGCGCAATTCCAGGCCGAACAGGCGGACCAGTTCGCCGCGCTTCGGTGCCGGCACCAGACGCCACTCCCTGAAGGCGGCAGCGGCGGCGGCGATGGCGGCGTCGCGGCCGGTGGCATCGGTCTCGCGCACTTCGGCGATGCGTTCGCCTGTTATCGGCGAGGTCACGGCAAGACTGCCGCCGCTGACGGCGTCGGCGGGGACGCCGAGGCGGGCGAGGAGGTCGGCGGTCTCGGTGGCAAGGCTGGCGGGCATCGGGCGTTCTCGCTATGGCTGGCTGCACCGAGGTTAACCGCCCGAGCCCCCTCCCCGGCAAACGATGATTTCTGGTAAGGTCATGAGGAAAACTCATGACCGGATACCCGCATGGCCCGCGATCTCCTGCCGTCGATCGGCGCGCTCGTCGCCTTCGAGAGCGCTGCCCGCCACCTCAGCTTCTCGCGCGCCGCCGCCGAACTGCACCTGACGCAGGGCGCCATCAGCCGGCAGGTGCGCGAACTGGAGACGCGGCTCGGCCTCGCGCTGTTCGAGCGGATCAACCAGCGCGTCTTCCTCACCGACGCCGGCGAAGCCTACCGGCAGGAGGTAGCGCGCATCCTCGCCGATCTCGCCGCCGCCACCGAGCGCCGCATGGCGGGCGCCGGCGGCGCTGAGGTGCTGCACCTTGCCGTGCTGCCCACCTTCGCGGCGCGCTGGCTGGTGCCTCGCCTGCCGAAGTTCCTCGCCGGCCATCCGCAGGCGACCGTCAACTTCACGGTTCGCAACGAGCCGTTCTCCTTCGAGGGGGGACCGCTCGACGCGGCCATCCACTTCGGCGAGCCCACCTGGCCGGGCGCCGTCTGCGAGTTCCTGTGCAGCGAAGCGGTTTATCCGGTGGCCTCGCCCGCTCTCCGCGACCGCCATGGCCTCAGAAATGCCGAGGCGATCGCCGAGGCGCCGCTCCTTCACCAGTCGAGCCGGCCGACCGCCTGGGCCGACTGGTTCGCCGCCGAGGGCCTGTCGGCCGCCGGCGCCTGGCGCGGCTCGCGTTTCGACCAGTTCTCGATGATCGCCGAGGCGGCGGTCGCCGGCCTCGGCGTGGCGCTGATGCCGCGCTTCATGATCGAGGCGGAACTGGCGGCCGGCCGCCTCATGCTGCTCACCGGGCGGCCGCTCGACGCCGGCAAGGCCTATTGGTTCGTCTATCCCGAGGCGAAGGCCCGCTCGCGGCTGGTGCGGGCCTTCGGCGACTGGCTGAAGGCGGAGACGGCAACGCCGTCCGCGCCTCCGGCCGGCGCGTAGATCACTGGCTGGTGGCGCCGCCGTCCATCACCAGCGTGGTACCGGTGCAGAAGGAGGCCTCGTCGCTGGCCAGGAACAGGATGCCGGTGGCGATCTCCAGCGCCTTGGCGGCGCGGCCCATCGGCACGGTGGAGATCACCATCTTCTCGAAGTCGCTGCCCTCCGGCACCATGTCCGAGGTGGTGAGACCCGGCAGCACGGCGTTCACGCGGATGCCGGAGGTGGCATATTCGAGCGCTATCGCCTTGGTGAACTGCTTGATGGCGCCCTTGCTGGCGCAATAGGAGGCGTGGAAGGGCACGGCGATCTCGGAGGCGATCGAGGCGATGTTGACGATGGCGCCCTTCCTGGCGGCCAGCATGTGCGGCAGCACCAGCTTGGTCAGCCGGAAATAGCTGCGGACGTTGGTCTCGAACACTGGATCGAAGTCGCGCGCTTCGTCCATTTCCAGGAAATTGAAGGTCTTCAGCACGCCGGCATTGTTGATCAGGATGTCGATGCGGCCGTAGGTCTTCACCGCCGTCTCGACCAGCCGCGCGAGATCGTCAGCCTTGGTGGCGTCGGCCTGAACGAAAGTCGCCTCGCCGCCAGCCTTGCGGATCTCCTCGACGAGACTGGCGCCCTGCTCGGCGCGGCGACCGGTGGCCACCACCTTGGCGCCCTCGGCTGCGAACAGCAGCGCCGTCGCCCGGCCGATGCCGGAGGTGGCGCCGGTGACGATGGCAACCTTGTCGTTCAATCTTCTGGACATTCCGAACTCCTGCTTTCCTGAACCCCAAGCCTGCGCCGCGACGGCTTAAACTTGAGGATCAGACTATAGTTAGGCAGGGAAACGGACGGGCAGGAGCGGATGTCTACGTAGAGAAAGCCGCATCCGGCGGCTGAACCGGTTGAAGCGACAGCTTAATCGTTCTCGCGGGTTGCCGGAATGCCGCACGGCCATGATGGCGGGTCAAGTCACCCCGCTCGGAACCTTTTTCATTTCCAGACGCTTATTAACCGTGGCCCTCGCCGTTGCCATGCAGCCCGCCGTTGTGGTGGCCGCTGCCCGGCGGTGGGACCGATCCGGGGCGTCTGCTTTCAGCCGCCGTTCGCGCGACAGGAGGACATCATGGCATCCACATTCATTGCGACCGAAAACCCGCCTTCCGTCGAATCCTCATCGTCGGCGGTGAGCTGGGGATCGATCATTGCCGGCGCCTTCACGGCGTCTACTGTCAGCTTCATTCTCATTCTGGTCGGCTCCGGGCTGGGCCTGACGATGGTGTCGCCGTGGGCGAACCAGGGGGCCAGCGTCACCACCTTCGCCATCTCCGCCGCCATCTGGATGATCGTAGTGCAGGGGCTGGCATCTGCCTTCGGCGGCTACATGACCGGCCGGCTGCGTACCAAGTGGGTCGGCATCCACACGGACGAGACCTTCTTCCGCGACACGGCGCACGGTTTCCTCGCGTGGGCGCTGTCGACGCTGATCGTCATCTGCATCGCCACGTCTACCCTGTCGTCGGCGGTCGGCACCGGCGTGCAGGCGGCCTCCAACGTCGCATCGGGCGCCGCCATGGGCGCCTCGGCCGGGGCCGCGTCAAGCGTCGACAAGGGGAGCGGCAGCACCGCCACCTCCTATTTCGTCGACAGCCTGTTCCGTCCGAGCGATCCGGCCCGCCTCGCCGCGCCCGGCGCCGAGGGTGATGCCGCGGCCGCCGCGCAGGCCTCGCGCATCCTGGTTGCCAGCGCCGCCGCCGGCGAGATCTCGCCTGCCGACAAGACCTATCTCGGTCAACTCGTAGCCGCTCGCACCGGCCTGTCGGAGGCTGACGCTACGGCTCGCATCGACGCCGTCATCGCCCAGGCCCAGCAGGCGAAGGTGAAGGCGCAGGAAGCCGCCGACGCCGCTCGCAAGGCTGGCGCGGCCTTCGCCCTGGCGACTGCCCTGTCGCTGCTGATCGGCGCCTTCCTGGCGAGCGCCACCGCCGCTTGGGGCGGCCGGCTGCGCGACAAGTAAAATGGCCCGGCGCTGCGGCGCGCTGCTGCCAACGCGAAACGGCCGGTGCCTGCGGGCGCCGGCCTTGCCTTTTCGAGATGAGGACAGACCCATGCCGAAATTCGTGACCATCGGCTACGGCGACGAAGCCGGCTATCAGCGGACACCGCCCGACGTGCGCGCCGCCGCGCATGCGCATGACGAGGAACTCAAGCGGCGGGGTGCGATCATGGGCGTAGCCGGCACACCCGTTCAGGTGCGCAACCACGAGGCGACGGAACTCCGGACAGAAAATGGCGCCTTCCTTTCCGCGCCGCTGCCGCTCGCCGGCTTCGCGATTATCGAGGCCGCCGATCTCGACGAAGCCATACGGCTCGTCGCCGGCTCGCCCTGCGCCATCGCCCACGGGGTCGTGGAAGTCTGGCCCCTCGAAGCGGCGTAGCAATCTCCAACCCAGGACAAAGCCGTTCGCTTTTTGGCAGATGGCTTACGGTGCTATCGCCGCCGCATGGGACGGGAATGGAGCTTCCCGACAATCGCCCGAGTGCTGATAGCTCCTGCTGTGATCGGGCCGCTGGCGGGCTTTTTGCTGCCCGGACGCAAACCCGCGAGGGTAAGACCATGGTCCGGCAACAGGGCGACACCGACGACCGGACATCGAGGACCGACCCGAGCGGAAACGCCGCCGAACGCGGCGCCTCTCCCGACATCATCGTGGCGCTGCTGTGAAGCGGTCACAACGGCTCTGCGGACGATGGGCCTCGCCGGACTCTACAACAGCGGAGCCGGTGCGGCCGCCATCGTCATGGCCTTGAACCAGTATGATCCGAATCGCCAAGTTGTCCGGATCACCGACGAACTGTCCGACGACCATCGGCAACATCTGAAATCGGGAACGCTGACGATGGTCATCGATCAGGACCCCGACACGCAGGCCATCTCGGCTGTCCGCTATCTCGTGCAGTCAGCGGACGCCGACGGCGTCGACATCAAATAGCCGAGGAAGCGTCGCGTTTCCTCCAGGCGGACGGGCCGGCGGCAAACCTGTTATGGTGCTCCATCCTTCCGATTCTTCGCCGAGCCGCCGTGACCGCCCACCCCCTGCACATCCTGAAAACCGTCTATGGCTACGACGCCTTTCGCGGACCCCAGGCTGAAATCGTCGACCATGTGATGGCCGGCAACAATGCCTTCGTGCTCATGCCGACGGGTGGCGGCAAATCCCTCTGCTATCAGATACCGGCGATCGCCCGGCCCGGCATGGGTCTGGTCGTCTCGCCGCTGATCGCCTTGATGGCCGATCAGGTGGCGGCGCTGCGGCAGGCGGGCGTGAAGGCCGCCGCGCTCAATTCGGACCTGCAGGGCGACGAGAGATACGCCTTGTGGCGGGACATATCGAGCGGCGAGCTGGATCTCCTCTACGTCGCGCCCGAGACGCTGCTCAGGCCCGACATCCTGGACCTGCTGCACCGCACGCCGCTGTCGCTGATCGCCATCGACGAAGCGCATTGCCTGTCGCAATGGGGGCACGATTTCCGTCCCTCCTACCGTCAGCTCGACACGCTCGTCGAGCAATTCCCCGACACGCCGCGCATGGCGCTGACGGCGACGGCCGACGCGCCAACCCGTGCCGAGATCCTGTCGCATCTCAGGATCGCCGAAAGCGATGCCTTCGTCGCCGGCTTCGACCGCCCCAACATCCGCTACGCCATCGCGGAGAAGGACAATCCACGGGCGCAACTGAAACGCTTCCTGAAGGAGCACGAGAACGAAAGCGGCATCGTCTACTGCCTGTCGAAGAAAAAGACGGAGGAGACGGCGGCCTGGCTCTCTGAGCAGGGCTATACCGCGCTGCCCTACCACGGCGGCATGGATAAGGCGGAGCGCCAGACAAACCAGACGCGCTTCCAGCGCGAGGAAGCCGTCATCATGGTGGCCACCATCGCCTTCGGCATGGGCATCGACAAGCCCGACGTGCGCTTCGTCGCCCATCTCGACCTGCCCGGCAGCATCGAGGCCTATTACCAGGAGACCGGCCGCGCCGGTCGCGACGGTCTGCCGTCGGATACGCTGATGCTCTACGGCCACGAAGACATCGCGCTGCGCATCCGCTTCATCGAGGAATCCGACGCGCCGGAGCAACGCAAGCGCATGGAGCGGCAGAAGCTCGACGCGCTTCTGGGCCTCGCCGAGACGGCGAACTGCCGCCGCCAGGTGCTGCTGTCCTATTTCGGCGACCATTCCGAGCCTTGCGGCAACTGCGACACCTGCGCCGAGCCGCCGGAACTGTTCGACGGGACGGTGGCGACGCTGAAGGCCCTGTCCTGCATCCACAGGACCGGCGAGCGCTTCGGCCAGGCCTACATCGTCGAGGTGCTGCTGGGCGGCTCGGACGAACGCATCGTCCGGTCCGGTCACGACCGCATCTCGACCTACGGCATCGGCAAGGAGCATGACAGCCGGACCTGGCGCGCCATCCTGCGCCAGCTGATCGCGCTGCGCCTTGTCGATGTCGATCTGGCTGGCCATGGCGGGCTGTCGATCTCCGAGGCCGGCCGCCGTTTCCTGCGCGAGAAGCCGACGCTCATGCTGCGCGCGCCGGCAAGGCCGCGGGCCGCGCCGGCCAGGAAGGACCGTACCCGCACGTCGACCGCCCTGCCCGAGGCCGACCGGACGCTGTTCCAGGCGCTGCGCGAGAAACGCAGCGAGATCGCCCGCGCGCAGAGCGTGCCGCCCTATGTGATCTTCCACGACAGAACGCTGATCGAGCTGGCCGCCGCGCGCCCCGCCTCGCGGTCACAGATGGCGAAGGTCCCCGGCGTCGGAGAGGTCAAGCTGGATCGCTACGGCGCCGCCTTTCTCGCCGTGATCGCCGAGCATGGTGGATAGGCCGGATGCCAGCGGATGTCGTGGGCCAACCATTCCGCCAAAGTCCCACCCGGCATAGGCGCCCTGTCATCGTGCCACTGGCACGATGACAGCTCCTTCGACGAACCGAGCGCTCCCCACTCGATTATTGGCCAAACAGCCTAACCTATTGAAAAGAAAAGCGAAAAAATATTTTCAAAAAGCGATATACCGTCATTCGCACCGTCGCCAAGCTATCGCTTATGAAAACATTGGGCTTTTTCGGCTGAACAGCCGGTGGAAAAGTTCGCCATCTATCGCCGGTGACGACGGCCGTTCCAATTTAGGGCGTCCGACGACGAAAGTGCTCGCAAGAACTACATCATACCGGCGCACTACCCGATTTGCCACCATCATCGGGAGCTTCGGTCTGCGAGGTCCGACCATATCACGCATCAGTTCGCCGAATTGCGCTGACCCGAAGAGGGTTGAGAAAGACCGGTATCATCCATCAAGCGGAGAACCATGATGGGTCCCTCCATCACCCTCCAACTCTGGTCTATCGACGACGCAAAGGAGCTAGCCACCTCGTGCTCGCCGCTGGAGTGGAAAGACGCCTTGTCCTTGCCGATTGAGGGAGCCAAGAGGGGATAGGTCACTCCGACTGGCTGATACGAAACCACTGTTTTCAGCCATAGAATCCGAAGATTTGTATCAAGGCATAGAACACGAGTTTGCCATAGGTCAATTTTGCTAACCGACGCGACGCTAAACGGGATATTTTCAAACTGGCGCAGGGTTTGAATATGAGCTAAAACGTTCACCATGAGTGAGCAAAGCGAAGGAAAGCTAAAACAGCTTGAGCGCCTCCTCCCAGAGGGCTTGCTCGTCGATTCCACGTGGCTCTCTGCGCGCGACTATTACACCTCCCTGCGCACCAAATATGTCGCCTCAGGCTGGCTCGAACAGCCAGCACGCCGGGTCTATAGACGCCCCCGCGGACAGTTGAGCTGGCAGCAGGTCGTTATCTCGCTCCAGACGATCCTCGACCATCGCCTTGCCGTTGGTGGCCGAACAGCTCTCGAACTGCAGGGCTATGCCCATTACCTCTCGCAAGGCGGTTCTAAGGTCCATCTTCACGGCCCGACTAAGCCCCCCAACTGGCTCACCGCGCTGCCACTCAAGGAGCAATTCGTCTACCGCAATAGCGTGCCACTCTTCGGGAGGGACCTTGAGGACGCTACCTTCCCTGCCCTCGATCGGAAACACGCCAGCATACGCGACGACCGATCTCTCCAAGATGCCGGATTGCGCTCGCTTGCCTGGGGACAATGGGATTGGCCGCTGACGGTTTCGGCATCTGAACGTGCGATCCTCGAGCTTCTCGACGAACTGCCCGATCATGAAAGCTTCCATCAGGTCGATGTGCTGATGGAAGGACTGAGCGATCTTGCTCCGCGGCGGCTGCAGAAGCTGCTTGTCCGCTGCCGAAGCGTAAAGGTGAAGCGCCTCTTCTTCTTCTTTGCCGATCGGCATCGCCACGCATGGCTCAAACACATCGAGCGAGCTGCAATTGATCTTGGCTCGGGCAAGCGCATGCTGGTCAAGGACGGGCGCTACGATCCCACCTATCAGATCACCGTGCCGAAAGAACTGGACGAAGCACCCTGATGGCTTTTGCTGATGCCTACCGCAACCAGGTGGCGCTCTTGATCCGCGCGCTGCCTTCAGTCGCAGCGGAAGAATGCTTTGCGATGAAGGGCGGCACGGCCATCAATCTCTTCATCCGCGACCTGCCACGGCTTTCGGTCGATATCGACCTCACCTATCTGCCGGTTCAGGATCGCGCGGCCTCGCTAGACGCGATCGATGCGGCGATGCTGCGCATCGCAGAGCGCATCACTAAAGCGGTTCGTGGTGCCCGCGTCACGCCATCGCGCTCGCGCGAAAATGTCATCACCAAGCTAGTGGTTCGCAGCGATAGTGCGCAGATCAAAATCGAGGTCACGCCGGTCCTGCGAGGCTGCGTGTTCGAACCCGACTTTCGTCCGGTCTCCTCCGGCGTCGAAGACGAGTTTGGTTTCGCGGAAATGCGTATCGTCTCGTTTCCGGATCTCTACGCCGGGAAGATCGTCGCCGCGTTCGACCGGCAGCATCCACGTGACCTCTTCGATGCGCGCGACCTCCTGGCAAACGAAGGAATCGACGACGCGCTCCGGCGGACCTTTCTGATCTACCTCATCAGCCACGACCGCCCCATGGCCGAGGTGCTGGCGGCTCGCCGCAAAGACATCAAGGCTGAGTTCGAGCGTGGCTTTGTTGGCATGACGCGGCAGCCGGTCGCACTCGACGACCTTCTGGCGGCGCGTGAAGCGCTGATCAGCGAAATCGTCGGCTCAATGCCTGATCCTCACCGCCAATTCTTGTTGGCGTTCGAACGAGGCGAGCCCGATTGGTCGACAATCGGCTTGGAAGCGGCCGCTGATCTGCCGGCCGTGCGATGGCGGCAACAGAATCTCGATAGCCTGAGTGCGGAGAAGCGGGGGACGCTGGTGAAACAGCTTGAAGAGGTCTTGGCGAGATAGGCGAAGCGATGGCGGAGATGGTTGGTGTCTGGACCGAGGTGCAGAACGACGCGATCGTTGCGGACTACTTCGCAATGCTTGCCGACGACATCGCCGGCCGCCCCTACAGCAAGGCCGAGCATAATCGTCTGCTGCAGGCGGTAACTGGGCGACCCCGGGGTTCGATAGAATACAAGCACCAGAATATCAGCGCAGTGCTAAAGGGCCTCGGGGAGGATTGGCTCCCCGGCTATAAGCCGGCCTTCAATTTCCAAACGTCGCTCATCGACGTGGTGGTTCGCTGGCTGGATCGTCATCCGGATTGGCTCGCACCCACCGCACGGATCGCCATGGGGCCGTCGCCGTCAGCGCTTCGGGAAGAGGCGATGCTGTGGATCGGTCCGCCACCGACCCACAGCAATGCGCCGCCGCCCAACGAACTTGAGCAGATGACAGCTATCGCCCAGAAGTACGATGTGGCCGAGCGTGATGCCCGCAACCGCGCACTGGGCCGCGCCGGCGAGGAGCGGATCCTCGCCCATGAGCGTGCCAGCCTGCTTGCCACCGGCCGAAGTGATCTCGCAGATCGCATCCGCTGGGTGTCGCAGGTCGATGGCGACGGTGCCGGCTACGACATCCGTAGCTTCGATCCCGACGGCAGCGATCGGCTGATCGAGGTGAAGACGACCAAAGGCTGGGAACGCACACCATTTCACATCACACGTAACGAACTGGCCGTTGCTGAGGAGCGCCGCGGTGATTGGCGGCTAGTGAGGTTGTGGAATTTCGCGCGGGAGCCACGGGCGTTTGAGTTGCGGCCGCCGTTGGAGGCGCATGTGTCGCTGATGGCAACCAGTTATCAGGCCGATTTCTTATAAGGGGAAGCGGAATGGCGGCTTTTGGCGCCCGACCATGCAAAGCGGACGTTGCGGTCGACCGAGCATTGCTCGACTGATTTCGAAGTAGATTGTATTATTCACGAAATACAGCTGGGGGGACTTCTTGGAAGAACGAGATGGCATCGCCCGCGATCTTTTTGGTGAACCCGTAGCTGACGCGCCGCGTCGAGGAAAAAAGGCGCGGCTCCCCTTCCGCGCTTCCCCTGCCCAAGATAACAAGCCGGGTGCGCCGATCGAGCCCACATTTGCGCTAACCCTTCCACCAATATTGTCCATTGACGGCTATGTGCTGAAAAACCCGCTGCGCCATTATTCAGCGCGCAAGCGCGTGCTTCATGGCACAATCGAACCATTCGAGCATAAGCATCTCACCGGCTTTCGCTTTAAGGCTGAGTCCGGCGAATCTGTCATTATCGTCGCCAAGAAGACCTTGACGATCATGGACGGCGAGTCGGTCCTTCTCGTGCCGGATGCGCAGACACCGCAAGATATTCAGGAAGCCTTGAACAATGGCCCCGGCACATGGCTGTCGCCAAAGCCGCTGAAGCCCGCTGCCGTGCCGGTTGAAGGGATCGCGGGCTCCTGCCGTGCCGTGCTGGATTCATGGAAGGGCAAATTCTCATTTCGCGAAGGGCAGCGCGCCACGGAGACCGAGCCCGCTATCCCCGGCCTCAGAAGGCCGCAAGTCGGCGCGCTGCACGCTGCGCTCGCGCATATCACAAGCTCAGCCGATCCCGCGACCATCGTCATGCCGACCGGGACTGGGAAGACCGAGACGATGCTGGCCATCTACGCCAATGAGCGCTTTGAGCGCCTAATGGTTGTCGTCCCCACCGACGCGCTGCGCGATCAGATCGCGGGCAAGTTTGAGACGATGGGCGTATTGCAGGATCAGGAATGCCTCTCAGGAGACGCCTTCTACCCCGTTGTTCTGAGGCTGGAACACATTCCGAAATCGCCTGAAGACGTTGACGAGCTGTTCGGCCGCGCGAACGTCGTGGTCACCACGATGTCGATTGCCGGAAAGGCCAAGGCTGAAGTCCAGCACCGCATGGCGCAGATGTGCGGTGCACTCTTTATCGACGAGGCCCATCATATCGGTGCGCGAACATGGCGCGCGTTTCGCGCATGGTTCACAGAGGCAGCGACGGACAAGCTGATTTTCCAGTTCACTGCCACACCATTCCGGGAAGACGGCGGCAAGGTCGATGGTAAATTCATCTATTACTATCCCCTCGCCAAAGCGCAGAACGAGGACTATTTCGGCAAGATCGATTTTCGGGCGGTCAGCGACCTCGACAGCGATGAGACTGATGAGGAAATCATGCGCCTTGTCGGCGAGACGCTGGACCGGGATATAGCCGCTGGGCGCAACCATCTGGCGATGGTCCGCTGCAAGAAGATCAAGCGCGCCGAAAAGCTGCACGAGCGCTATGCGGCCGCACTTGCTCGGTACAATCCGGTCATCGTTCACAGCGAACAAAGCGCATCCGTCCGACGCGAGAACCTCGCGGCGCTCCGCCGATTTGATAGCCGCATTGTCGTCTGCGTAGACATGCTGGGCGAAGGCTTTGACCTTCCGGAGCTGAAGATCGCGGGCGTGCATGATGTCTTTGCCAGCGTCGCCGTCACGTTGCAGTTTGTCGGGCGGTTTGCCCGCGCACGCGATGACCTCGGCACGGCCACGGTCATCGCCAACACCGACCAGGACCGGGTCGACCGCGCGCTCGCCAAGCTCTACGCGGAAGAAGCCGACTGGAATCTCTTGATCTCGACAATCAACGCAAGCCGCGTGGGCCGTGAGATGGGACGCGCCGAAGTGCTTGCGGGTTTCAAGGGCGATCTCCGGGAGATCCCTCTTCAGACCATTGAGTCCTCGATGAGTACGCTCGTGTTCCGGGCCAAGCAGTGTGAAAACTGGGATCCGCACAAGATCGAGGACAGCGCGCCGACCGGCTCGTTTGTCGGCATGAAGCTTAACCAGCTTCACAGGATTGCGGTCTGCGTCCTCCGGCACGAGAAGATCGCGAAATGGACGACCTCTGAAGCTGCCACCGATGTGAGCTGGGAGCTGATCCTTGCGCATTGGGACGAGAATTCCGGCCTACTTTACATCAGCAGCACGGGCGCATCAGCAACAGACGCGCTGGCTCGAGCGATTTGCGGCGAAGAGACGACGCGCATCAGGGATCAGGCCGTGTTCCGGTGCTTCCATGACTTCAATCGCCTTGTTATCCGCAACCTCGGCATGACGCACCGGCAAGGCGGCGGCACCCGTTATTCGATGCTCATGGGGATTGATGTAAGCGATGGCATCGACAGCCTCATGAAGGCGGAGCGGATTCAGAACAACATCTTCGGCTCAGGCTTTGAAGAGGGCGAGCCGCGCACGCTCGGCTGCTCCATCAAGGGCAAGTTCTGGTCGCAGTCGCGGATCCATGACCTGACCGATTGGACGGCGTGGTGCCACCGGTTGGGCGCGCTGCTTGACAACGAAAACATACCTGAATCGGCAGCGTTCGCCTCGGCGATGCGCCCGCGTCTGATCACAGCGCGTCCCGATGCCCACCCCCTCGTCATATACTGGCCAATGAGCCTGCTTTTCTCGTTCGAGGAGCAGATCGACATTTTTCTAGGGGATACGTGCTATCCGTTCGCGGAGTGCGAGATCATCCTCAGCAACAACAACCGCACCGGGCCTTTGCAGTTTGAAGTGCGTGCCCATGACAAGGCTGCGCATTTCGAGATCGGCTTCGCGGCGACCGATGCGACCTATACGCAGACCTCAGGCCCGTTGTGCCGCATCAAGACGCGGCGGCACGAGCGCACCCTTGCAGAGTCCTTCGCAGATGATGCGCCGCAGATCGACTTCGGCGATGGCTCGTTCCTGATCTACTCCCATCTCTACGTCCCGCCGAAAGACCTCGATCTAACCCCTGTCATGGACAGCGCGATCGTACCCTGGGACTGGGCCGGGACAAATCCGCGCGTTGAATCGCAAGGTCCTGAGCGGCGCGCTGACTCGGTACAATACCGGGTCGTGCAGGAATTGAAGAAAGGCGACTACGACATCATCTTTGACGATGCCGGCACGGGCGAGTTCGCCGACGTCATCGCCATCAAGATCAGGGAAACGAGCGTTGATGTGCTGATGTGCCACTGCAAATACGCGAGCACGGAAAAAGGCGAGGCAAGGCTCGATGACCTTTATGAAGTCGCTGGCCAGGCTCTCAAGTCCGTGCAGTTCTGCCACAAGCCCAAGCGCTTCCTTCGCAACATGATGAACCGTGAAAAGCGCCGCCTTGAACGGGGTGAATCGACGCGCTTTGACGTGGGCACAATCGGACAGTTACGCAGGCTCTATGCGAGCTGGGACCAGTACCGCTTTGAGTACAAGGTCTGGATCGTGCAGCCCGCGATCTCAAAGGCCGCCGTCACGCAGCCTATCCTCCAGCTTCTGGGCTTTGTCGAAAAGGCGCTGATCGACCACCGCCGTATTCCGCTGACAGTTATCGTGCGGAAGTGACCTCTCAGGTTCCAACTGCGGGTGGAGCGAACTAGTCGTATTCATCCAGTTCGTCAGCGGATTTGCCGCGTGTGACCGGGTTTGCCGCACGCAGCTCCGGCAGTCCCCGCCGCGCATACTCTTCCAGCAGGGATAAAAAATCCCGGTAGCCGCCAGCCGCCTTGACGTCAGCCCTACCAGCAATGCCGGTGCGATGTCATGCGGGCCAAGGCTCGAACGGTGCTCATGTATAGAACGCGAACTGATCCAATGTGAGCAGAGCCTGAAGGGCACGGGGCATGGTGTATTGGTCCGCGGGCAATGCACCGTGTCCAACAGCATGACGTGAAGCCGTTCCGTTCGCGCTTCCACGCTCGAAATCAGCAAAGGCATAGTCGCGCAGATAGACGGCGAACTCAGCGGGAAAATACAGCGTGTCTTTTCCTCCGTGCTCAGTCGCAAGATCGACCGCGAAATTCAGAAGCTTCGGAAGCCTCCTGGTATGTTCGCCGTGCGCTCGGAAATAGGCATCAGCCAGAACGCCCTCGATCTCGGTGAGCACAGTCTTGATGACGGAAACCGGGTCGCGCGCCTTGAAGTTTTTGACCGCTGAACGAAGAATGGACTCTCGGCTTTTCAGATGGGGTCGCTGCATCCAGCGATCGAACATCCGATCTAGACGAGTCTCGTCAAACTTCTCGACCAGAGCCCTCTCATCATCATCCAGCTCGAAACCGGACTGGCACATCGAAATCAGCTTCTCGAATTCTCCGCTCATCAACTCCAGGAAAGGGAACCAACCGACTGCCACTAACTGACCGAAGGTGGGCTGGTGAGCCATCGCGGCGTAAAGGCCGGCATACTTCATCCGCCGATAGAGATTGCCCAGATCCCGTTTTGCGTCGGCGATCGACAATTCCCCTTTGGAGTTGCCGTCAAAAAGCAGGCCGAAGCGCCAACCTTCGCGAAAAATACAAAGGATGCGGTCCCCTGACCCGACCTCGACCAGTGGGAACCACATCCCCCGAACATCGGCGATGTCATTTTCGAACAACACGGTTCCGGCGGCCAAAGAGCCCGGTCTCTTTAAGGTAATGTCATGCGTTACCGCCGCTGCATCCACCCACAGCTCTGCCGAGTTGTCCGGCCGAATGACCAGGAAAACCGTGTTGGCCATATCGAGTTTGACATATGAGCCAGCCTGCCGCGCGCAGTATTCAACAGCGGCCACCAGATTCCCCACGATGTCGTGGAACAGCTTCTGGTCTGACGAGGCAACGATACGGGTCCACACATCGGCTGTCTCGCCGCCTCGGGCAGGCTCCGCGAGAATGGCGTGAATGTTCACGTCCGCGAGGGAGATCGGATCGCCGAGATTCCGCACATCGATGCCCTTGCGAAGGCCCTGGTCAGACGATTGGCTGTCGTCGTTCACCGGAGCCCTCCCCGCATGTAAGCGTTTTCGCGTTCCGCCCGCGCCGGCCCTGCGGCCCGCCTGCAACAAGCAGGAAAAACTTCAGGCAGCCTGTAATCTATCGCCTGGAAGACTGAGAGTATTCCTCGAAACTTGAGAATGATTTTATCCCTTTGGCTTGGTTCGACTTTGCTATCCGCGTTCTACAGATTCTCTGCTGAAGGTAGGCACAGACGGCCTCAAAATCATTCATCCCGAGCATCTTCCAGGGCGCTCTAAAGTTCACCTCGATATTCCTGGAAATGGCGCCGTAGTTGAATTTCGTTGCACGGCCTTTGTCCGCACCAGCAAACTCGTTGTATCGGCTTATTAAATGCTGGATGTATCTACTCGCTTCCTGATCGGCGCCAATGGTTCCAGCCGCCGGTTGGACCATCATCTTTTTGCGCGTCGTTACGTTGACAACTTCTGCGATGATCGCTCCCGGACTGCCGATCACGACGTTTCCGCTATTATTGTTCACTTCGATTCGCTGTAGATCACGAAGGAGTATTTTCGCGAAAAAGGCGTCAATCGCCTTCTCAGGCCGCCCCATCTCCTGTTCTCTAATTCGCTTGATATCCTCCAGCGCTTCCGCCGAATATATGTCCGGTTCACCATCCACTATCTTGTGGTGCCGTCGGCACAGGAGAACCAGATTGCCGAAACCATGGCGCTCCTCGTCCGTCTGCGCCTTGTCGAACCTTGGCCCACCTTCATTTTGAGCGCGAATATGGCAAATCTCGCCGGTAATGGTCCCGGCGCTTTCCACGATAGGAAGCGAGCATTCCGGAAAAGCACAGAGATTTCCTGAAAGTGCGAAGAGTCTCTTGATCGTCTTCTCCGATGGTCCCACCAACAATATCCCCCGATACTTTGTGCTCAACTAGTCTAAGTGCTGCGCTGAAAAATCAGCTCCGAGGGCCCATCAGATACAACCTGCTAGTCCTCTCGCATGATCTTCTCTTGCATGTGAGAGCAGTAGGAACAAAGTCCCTCATCCAATCCATCGAGATAGTCCTGGATACTGATGCCCGACCCGCAGCGAACACATTCATCAGTATAATCCAGAGGCTCGTTGCAATTCGCGCACCCGTCTTCCCCCTCCACCAGCGTTGCCCGGCCACAAGCGGGGCATGCGTAGATCGGACCATCCTCAAACGCATCCTTGTAACGGATATGGGCCTCGGTCCCATGCACCTTCTCGATTGCTCGTTCGATCGCGTCGGCTAGCTCAACGCCCTGACCACAGGTCTTGCAGCGGAGTTCCGCCCATTCTTGCCTCTCGTTATCGGGATCAATCTGCTCGACCAACTCAGATTGACATTGTCCGCATGTGATGACCTCGGCCGTGATCGATGGCGAATGCCATCCAATTTTTTCCAGGGTCGCGCGCGCTTCCTTGAGCTCCTGATCATATAGCTCCTTAGTCTCCAGCATGGTTGTCCACGCTTCACCCAGCAGAGCTACAGGGTCTTCGTCCATTTGCCGGAACAATGATGCAGCAACGGGAAACCCCTTGCTGATCGCAGCGCGGATCGCTGTTGCCGATTCCGATGTGTAGTGATGCTCCATGTCGTTGCGGATCGTGTTGAGCGCTTTGAGCGCCTTATGATCCAAGGCTATGCCGAAATCCTTGGCTCGCTCGCCTATCTGCTGGAAATCGATCGTCGAATGCCCGACCTGCGACATTTCGATGCCGCCTTGGCCGTCCGGCACCGGTTTGAGCTTCGCTCCGATGACATGCTGGGGATCGGCATTGGGCGCGGCTCTGATCAACGCCTCCTTTGCAAGCAGCAACATGCCGGCATAGAAGTTGCGGACCGCCGAAATATCACGATCATGATCCTGCTGACGGAAGTCTTCGACCCCCATACGGATCGACGCGATCGCATTTTCGAATAGTGATGGCATACGTGCTCTAAAATTGGAGGGCTACATTACGGTGACCGAGTGCACACTGGCGCTCCCTCGACCGTTACTCGAATTGCCTGTCACGAAGACGGAGTGACCACCGAAAAGTTGTCCGGATTTGCGCCGTAGATGGCCTCAAACGACTTCTTAGCCCACTCGATGAGCGCTTCATTCGACGTTTTTCCTGTCATCCATGCGAAATCATATTTGAACGGGCCATCGCGGAGAATCCACTGCAGCGTTAGGTCGTAGAGGATCAGCGAACCGAAGAAGCGATCGAGCATATCCTTTCTGCCCTCGGGGTCTTTTCCGGGCAGATTACGTGGGAATATCTGCTCTGTATCGGCTCGATCGGAAAACAACGAAAGGTGGTCTTTGAAAAATTCTTGGTACTCCGGTCGAACGCGGTCGCCCGCGCCATAGTAACCGGGCCAGCAAAAGAACTCGGGCTGACGCAGCTTGTCGCGTGAGAAGGCGAGAAATTCGGCGAACACCACCTGAGTCGGAAGGTTAAGCGGCTGATAGTTGAATGTCTCCCTGCCCTTAAGCACTTTGATGCCGCCTGGGTCATTGGTGGCGATCCAATCCAATGCTTCGAGGCCAAGTCTTGGGTCGTCATAGCCCGTCTCATCGGCAAGCTCGGACGACACGCTCCAGTATTCTTCGGCCGAGCACTCCTCGATTGCCTCCCGAAGATGGGGCCGTTTGGCAACCGCTTCCGATAGCAACGTGAAACGGGCCCCCGGATCGAGGTCGACAATCAGATCTTCGAAGTGCTCCACGTCAAGCGGTAGTCCCCGATAGGAGTTCAGGGCCATGTCGCAGACGAGCAAAAACAGATTCACGACGGGATCGGTCACGTCGGCCGGCCTGTCGATTCCCGCCAATTCGGCGAACGCATTAAATGCTGAGATATAGACGCCTTCGAAAAACCCTTGATCCTGGTAGCTCGCCCAGTCTGTTGGGCCATCCGCAGCGACGAGGAATTGAATCTGGGCCATTCGCGCTTGACCCTCAAGGATATCCAAGAGACCTATTCGCGCACGCCGGATCGGCGAGCCGTGATAAAAACCCTCGTGCCTCGCAGCACGCAATGCCTCGTAGCGCGGTTCCCAACTCGTTATATCGGGCAAGCTTCCTTCCGCGAGCCCACATGTTTCAGAGATGGCGCTTAAGGTAGTGCCGTAGGCAACAAAATATGAGTGACCGACACTCTCAAAATACCTGTTTTGCCAGAGCTGCTCCGCTCGGGACGGCCAAACTTGGAACTGCTTGTAGAAGTCGATGTCGAGCGCATTGTTCACTGCGATATTCGCAGTCTGAAGCGTCACTGGATCGCTCGCGATTTCTCCCTTCAGCGCCTGTTCGGCCCAATGGAAAAGCGGCTTCTTTGGGCCGATGCCTTGCAGCACAGTCCGGAGCTGTTCAATGTTGCAGGTGCATTGGGTCGGATAGCAGAGACTGAGGATGACGCCCGTTGTCGTGCCGACGTGCTGCCACCAATGGATCGTCTCGTGTAGGTAGGTTGAGTATGCACGAACGAGGTCCGCGCGATCGTAGCCGTCCGTCTCCCCGCGGGTAAGCGCATCCACCAGTTCATGCACCTTGGGACTGAGACGTAGAACGAATTGCTCGGTCGCATAGATGCCGTGCGCATTGAGCGTCGCTCCAAGCTTCAATTCGGTTGGTAAAATGTCGCGCAACGGCTCCAGCGCCGGATCAAGCCCCTCGATCTTACTCATGTATTTCACTCAAATACTCTCCGAGATTCTGCCGAACCATTGGCCTCTCCGCTTGGCCCGCTTTCGGCGTCGCCGGATAGGCAGAGCCCGTCACCACTTTCCATGCACCCCCGCCGCAGGCGGCATAGCGGCTCAAAAATATCCCGTGATCTCTCATTGTCCCAGCGACACGCCTCCTTCCGGCGACCACAGCACGACATCGCGCGGGCGGCCGCGAAACGGGTCGCCCAGCAACGCTAGGCCGTCGCGAAACTGCGCGTAGTCGTAAGACCCCTCAGCTTCATCTCGAATGCCTGGCACAGCGCGATCGCCATCCACGAATCCGAACCCGACAGGATCGAAAGTCGGCAACAAAAATGAGGGAGGCGTCTGCCGCCGACCGCCGCGGATCACAGCGCTTAACCCGTTCAAGAATTCGGCACCTCCCTTCTCTTCGATCGCAAACCACGCGAGCCCGGCAGCCTGCCGATGTCTCCCTGGCAGATGCCCGCGTCGAGCCATTCGCCACCAATGGGGATGATCGAAAAATTCCTCGATCCACCACGGCGGCGCACCAGAGCGTCGAACCCAAGGCACCGCTGTAAGATAAGTCCGGCCGGCATATGCGAGACGCAGGAGCGGGATCGGCTCCCGTTCAGGCACCACTCCATCCACCATGCGGAGCCAATCGATCCAGTCGACGACTTCCGGCACGCCCATCAACATGAAGTTGGATCGGTGCGTCGCTAGGACAATTGGCGCAGGCGTCCCTTCCGGCCGCCCCTCTCCTGGTGGCGCTGGAGGCGCTGCGCCAGATTTCTTCCTAGGTTTCGAGATCCGCGTTTCCGACACGCTGAGGAAGCTGCCCGCTGCTGTGGGCTTAGAGCCGAAGGCGATGGAATAGCCATGGATGACCTCGCCGAACGTCGACGTCGCCGCAATGAATGGCTTGACCTGCTTTTTGTACTTCCGCCTTGCCGCGCTGGTGATCTTTCCAGCAGTCACATCCTTTGCGAACGAACCGTGTGCCTCGGCCAAGACTACGCCATGACCTGCTGCATTTCCTCCGTCGTAGATAAAATCCGCATGAGGATCGAGCGACGACGAGAGGCACACGGCGTTGGCCCGCCACTCGTAGCCAAGGGAATCCATATAGAGATGCGTCATGCCGGCGCCGACCTTCGCTGCAAACTGCGATCCGGCCGTATCCGCGAGAAACTTGAAGTAGGACTTCAGGGCAAACGCGTTTCCATCATCGAGAAGCGTCTCCAGTTCGACCAAGGCGCTTTGTTGCAAGCCATCCAAGAGTTCCTTCGGGGCGTCGTCCCAGGTTGTCGCGGTGCGGGCAACCGCAGCCGCCAGCGCAATCGGCTGAAATGAGAGATTGGTGCAGACGGGAGGCGCGACGAAATTCGGAGCGACCGGACTGGGGCTGTGCGGATGCTTCGTGTGTTTCGTCAAGCCGACCAGCTTGCTCGGCACTCCTAAGCCTGACGTCGAAATAAGCCCGCTCACTACATCCCCCTGTTTTCCCCTCAATTCTGTGTCTTATAAATCGACGCTATCTCCAAGCTGTTGCTCGCGTTACCACTATAAACGCCCATCAAACCTATCGGTGGCCGAGTAGTACAAGGTTAGAGCGCGACTAGCTCGACCGCGCCGCCCATCCCTACCATCAAGTCTCTCAGGCGCGGGGCCTGTGTCCGTGGCAGCGCGATCGCCAACAGGCGTTGCGCCCTCGACGCGCCGACATATATTTTGCGGGCTTCCTCGTTGTCGCCGCCGGTGTCACCAGCCAGAAAATCGATGATGCCTTTCGCGGTGCTCGGTGACATCACCACGCAGATCGCGGGAAACTCCATGCCCTTCACGCTGTGGATGGTCCGCGCCGGGTGACTGGTCGCAGGCGCCACTGACAAAGCCTTTTCTAGCTCAGCGTTGCGGCGAAGCCGTTGATTGATGGATTGGCCTTCGGCCGGAAGCAGCGGCGCAAGCAGCCGTCGCGCCTCGTCGTGCCATGCCTCGACCGTTGCGAACCGCTCCTGGGTGAAACGGAGCGCCTGAGCCAAAGCGAGCGCTTCTGGTCGCCACGCGTCGGGGGCGACGTCGCCCTCGACTAGATGCTGGTGATAAGTCTTTCCGCCCATTCGGCCACCCAACTCCAGCATGATCCGGTGAATGGCGACAAGCGCCTCCTTTCGGCCACCGACCTCGAAAGAAAAGTGGAAAGTGCGCATGTTGGGCGCACGCAATACGACTACGCCCTTCGTGATGTGCCGGCTGGACCGGAAGTTTCCGTTCATGGGCAGTCGCTCGGCCTCGCCGAAGGTCTCTGCAAACAGACCAAGTTCGCGCGTCACGCCGCCCCGAAATCCATAGATCGCTTGGTTCGGATCGGAGATGACCTTGACCGGAATGCCCGCCGCCCGGAACCAGGCGATGATCTCCAGATCGACCGGATTGCAGTCTTGTGCCTCATCGACGATGAGCTCCTGGAAGCGCGCAGAAAACGCTGGCCCAAGGACCGCGCCGCAAGCCGGATCCCGCAGCCGGGCGAGCGCCACGGAACGCGCATCGGCAAAATCGAGTTCGCCGCGTTCCAGAAAGCGAGCCCGCGTGTTGCGCGCCGCCGTCTCGTGCGCCTTTATCTTTCCGCGAAAGCCATGGCGCTGAATCATGGCCGGGATAGCGTCTCCCGTCGCGCGGTCGAAGCACTCCAGCGGCAGGGCCTGCGCAGCAGGAAACGGCTGTATGGTGCGATCGCCTTTGTCCGGGATGAGTCTCGGCTTGGCAGTGCAGCCATCAATGCCGAACGGCGCGATGAGGAATTGCCAGAGGAACGCGTCGAACGTCCCGATGAAGTGCGGGAACGCGGGAGTCTCGACCAAGCCCTCTCGACGCAGCCGATCCTCCAATTCGGAGACGGCGGCAATGGTGAAGGAAAGAAAGGCAATGCCGCGCCCCATCGGCCTGCCGTTGAGAAGCTTCCGCGCTCGCTCGACTATGACCCGGGTTTTCCCCGCGCCTGGGCACGCAGCGATGAACGCCGAGCCTACATGCTCGATCACCCGCTGCTGCTCATCGGTCGGCTCGAACGGCTTGGTTGTCATTTCACCAGGGCCTCGATCGCCGCCTTCAAATAGGCAGGCACCACGAAAGCAGTGCCCTTGTTGATCTCCTCGGCGACGAGTTGGGCGAAGTCGCCTTTCCGCGTCGTCTCGAAGAGCCTCTGGACCGCCACCGCCTGAGCTGCGCCGGCTTGGGAAACCGCTGCGTCCCACTTGTCGGCGGAACGGGGATGGAGCTTGAGGTAGACGTCCTTGAGGACGGCGGCGTTGCCGGCGCGGACCAACTCCGTCTCGAGCGAATACTCATTGATGATGACCTCGAGGAGATCTCCCGCGCCAAGTCCTGTAACCAGTGCTTCCAGACTGCGTTTGCGCCCGGCCCCGGGTATCTCCACCCCTTCGGCCACTTCGCCGCCGTCGCCATCCGTCAAAACGACGAGCCGGTCTGCGATCCGAACCTCGTCGAATGGTGAGAGCAGCAGCTTGGCATAGGGTTGAAAATCGACACCATCGATCGGCACGAAAACCGCCGAGCGGAACAACCGAAGCTTGTTGGCGTCGTCCTTCAGCACGATCTTCTTCGCCATGACGGGAAGCAGAAGGGCTTCGGCGATGCCTTCCACAAGGAGCACGCGCCCCCCGAAAAGGAAGGCCGATTTGGTGACATCCAGATAGCGGTCGACCTTGCGTCGCTCGACAGGATCTAGCGCCAGCGCCGCGAGCGGAATGCAGCGCGTGACACGCCTTGGGCGGCCGACTGGCATGACCGGGTTCGGCTCAATTTCCGGCACGATCTCGGCAGGGACGCCGGCAAGCGGCTGCGGCTCCTCTTCCACAGCGCCCGGCGCTACTTCCGCCAGCGCGGGAAGGAAGGAGCGGAAAAAGACGAGCTTCTTGCTTTCCACCCACGCCGAGAGATTCGGCGAATGGGTCGCCACGATCACTTGAAGCTCTCCCGCTGGCCCCTGGTGACCCGGTCGCGGTTTGCGCGACTTCTCGGCCTGTTCATCAAGAAAGCTCAGCACCGCCGCCTGAAGCTGCGGGTGCAGATGCGCTTCAGGCTCCTCCACGAGAAAGAGCGTGAGATCGGCGTCGTTGACCTTTTCCAGCTCGACCGCGATCGTCGCCATATAGAGAAGGTTCGCGTACCCGTGCCCCGAATATCGGAGGTCTTCAGGTTCGATGCCGTGATCCGCGAGCTTAAAGCGCAGGTCACGCGCGATATCGATCAGCTTCTCGTCGCTTGCGAAACCCAGCGACGCCGCCTGACGACGGACACCGGCCGTCAAGGCGCTCAGTCCGATTTCAACGGCGCCTCCGACCTTGCCGAGAATCTCTGACTCAGCTCCCCGCCGCAGGGCCTTGGCGAGCGCCTCCGGATCGCCGCCTTCGAGGAAGTGGTTGAGCAGGGCGTAGATGCGGGTCGGGTTGCCAGAGGCAAGTGCGCGCTTCGCATCGCGCAGCGGCGGCAGATAGACGTGGCGGACCATCTCGTGGCACCCAGGCTCAGGGTTGCCCCGCTGATGTCCGGCCCACAGGGCGGGCCGGATTGGAAAGCGCCGGGTCGTCTCATCATATTTGAGACCAAACACGCATCCACTGATCGCCGCATCGGTCGCTGCCGAGATCATCCGACCTTGCTGAGCCGGGCTCAGTTCCGCGAACGTGGCGCTCAGCTCAAACTTCCGCTCCGCGCTCCCGAACCGGATGTCGGTCGTCTCGCAATAAAGCTCCCGCCGCCCCCCGAGCGGCGCGGTCAGAAGGCGAATGGCGTCGATCGCGTTGCTTTTGCCGCCGTTATTCTCCCCGACAAGAAGGGTGAGATCCTTGCACAGCGGAATTTCGGACTCCGCGAAGGATCGGAAGTTATTCAGCATCAGCTTGTCGAGATACATGCCCCGTCCGTCTCCCCAAAATATTCGATCCGCGCTGCGTCTATGTCAGCCGTGATCTTATTTGGTCGCGTCTTCAAGCCACGACCGTTAACCGCTCCCGCATCCAGACGGTGAGATTTTCGCTCAACTCGGCATCGACATAGACGTCGCATTGCGGCGCTTCGCCAGCCTTCACGTCGACGACCAGGTGGAGGCCGACCAGGTAGCCATAGGGGCCGGCTTGCTCAGTCAGCCCTTTCAGCTTCCAGATATCGCCCTCATAGTCGGTGTTCGTCGCTTTCTTCACTTCAACGACGAGAAGGTTTTCACGCTTCCCAACGCGGTGGACGATGAGGTCCGGCACGATCGCATCCTTGCCGATCAGCTCTTCGTCCGACAGGCCATAGCGAAGCCTTTTGATGACGTTCTCCCGGCGGCTCCATTCCAGATCGATCGACCAGCCCGGATATTTGCCCTGCAGGAGGTTACCGAGGCGCGCGACGATGGCGCGCTCAGACGGATCGGCGTAAGCGAGCTCCTCGTCGCTCAGGAGTACGAGTACGGCGGCCGCGAATGTATCCAGTGCAGATTTTGGATCAGTAGACATTTATGTGCTCTACCACGAGTCGCGCTACCACAGTATTGACGAAGTCAATCAGTGTGCGAATGCAGTGATTGCTTGGGGGCTCTGCCCCCTAGCGCGGCGCAAGGGATCGCTGACGCTCGACCGGGGCGGTCTCCCCAGCCTTCCGCGCGGATGCGTGATTTTCACTCTCACCAATGGCTTCGATCCGCTTGTGCAGGCCGGGTGATCCCCCTCCGCCCCGGTCGCCCTTGCACCTTGCACCCCCCGGTCTCGGCGACGGCCAGGGTTGCAGCGCAGCGCTGCGCTCCAACCCAAGCCAATGAGGATCAAGACCATGGCCACGAATGCGAATATCGCCCCGACCGTCGAAAATGGCGCGACCGTTTTCATCCCGCTCAACAAGCTCAAGAAGCATCCGAAGAACGCCCGCAAGACCCCGCACAGCGAGGCGTCTATCGAAGCGAAGGCGGCAAGCATCGCCGCCAAGGGCATCCTGCAAAATCTGGTGGTGGAGCCGGAATGCAACGCGGCTGGTGAGCCGACCGGCTTCTATCTCGTCAGCATCGGGGAAGGCCGCAGGCTGGCGCAGATGCTCCGCGTGAAGCGCAAGGAGATCAAGAAGACCGAGGCCATCCGCTGCGTCATCGTCATCACCACCGACCGACGCACCTACATGATCGAGCTGCGTTCCGGTGAGAAGCCCTATATGCCCGCCGTGGCCTGGGCCTATCCGCAGCCCGCAGGCGGGCAGCGTCAGGCTATTCCAGCCACGCCGGTTATTCCGGCCGTCGCTGCACGCAACTACCGTTACAGTCTGACCGGCAGCAGCAATCCGCCGTGGAAGCCGCTCGCCGTCTATGACGATGGGCGCCGCGTCTATGTCGAGTTCCCGCGTGGCATCGTGCAGGGCGAAATGCCGCCGCTCTTCGTCATCGGCCCGGAGGGCGAGGCCCAGATCGTCAACAGCCGCATCTATCAACACATCCTGATCGTGGACCGCCTATTCGGCGCTGCCGAACTGCGCCTTGGCGGTGGCGACCGCCAGCAGACCGTCAGGATTGTCCGCACCGACGGGAGGCCGCAATCATGACCGAGACCGACACCCATGCCGCGCCGATGCGGCTTCGCGCAGAAGCACCGCGCGTCACCCGCCTGTCGCGCAAGATGCTCGCCGGTGTTGCGGCCGTCGCCATGGTCGGCATCGGCGGAGCGCTGATCTATGCGCTCCAGACCCGCGCACCGGGCGATGGCGGCGAGGAGCTTTATTCCACCGCCAACCGCCAGACCGCGGATGGTCTTGCCGGCCTGCCGCGCGACTATACCGGCCCGATCCTCGGCCCGGCGCTGCCCGGCGATCTCGGCCGACCCATCCTCGACGCGCAGAACGCCGGCCGCCCGGTCGTTTCGCCCGTCGTGCCGACACCCGGCGTCGACGAAGCCGAACAGCGCCGCCGCGCCGAGGAAGAAGCCGCGCGCACCAGCACCGTCTTCTTCCAGTCGCGAGGTGGATCACCTGCGCCAGCCGGAATCAATGGCGCCGCCATGCCAGGCCTTCCCGGGTTTGATCTCGGTGGTCCGCAGGCCCAACCCACGGCGCAGGACAGGCAGCTTGCCTTCCTCAACGCTGCGGCCGACCGGCGCACGGTCACGCCGGATCGCGTCACGCCACCGGCATCGCCCTTCGTGCTTCAGGCCGGGGCCGTCATATCGGCCGCGCTCATCACCGGCATCCGCTCCGATCTTCCCGGCCAGATCACCGCACAGGTCACGGAGCATATCTACGACAGCCCCACGGGGCGCATCCTGCTCGTACCGCAGGGCACGCGCATCATCGGCCAGTACGACAACAACGTGCAGTTCGGGCAGCGTCGCGTACTGCTCCTCTGGAACAGGCTGATCCTCCCGAACGGCCGATCCATCGTGCTCGAACGCCAGCCCGGCGCGGATACGCAGGGCTATGCCGGCCTGGAGGATGGCGTCGATTATCACTGGTGGGATCTCGCCAAGGCCGCCGGCCTCTCGACGCTTCTCTCTGTCGGAGCCCAACTCGCCGTCGACGATCAGGACCGGCTCTTGCGCGCCATCCGCAACGGCGGCCAGGACACCATCAACGATGCCGGCCAGCAGATCGTTCGCCGCCAGCTCAACGTCGCGCCGACTCTGACCATCCGGCCGGGCTTCCCGGTCAGGATTGTGGTCACGCGGGATTTGGTACTCGAGCCCTATAGGAGTTGACCATGACCAAGCTGAAACTCGGTCCCATCGCCGACGACAAGCCCGTCAAGGTCACGGTGGAACTGCCCGCTGCACTCCATCGTGATCTGACTGCCTACGCTGCCGTTCTCGCCCGCGAGACCAGCCAGCCTGCCACCGATCCCACGAAGCTGATCGTGCCGATGCTGGAACGCTTCATCGCCACCGATCGCGGCTTCGCCAAGGCCCGGCGATCGGCCGGCTGATCGACCGGTGGCACTCCGATCCGCGCGGGGTGCCGCCAGCGCTCAGGCGCAAATGCGGCACGCTACAGGCCGCCATTCCCCCTCCACAGTCCTACCAGAGGCCGGGGAGCGCCGCCGTGTTGCTGGCCCGGCAGCCTTGGTGTTGAAGGAGAAAGGCTCGCGATGACCCAACCGAAAGCCGAGAACGCGCGCAGTGGAAACGGACAATGAGCGCTTCTCCTTCCCCACTCGGCAAACGCACCATTCGCCGACACCAGCTTCGCGAGATCGTCCCCTTGGCCGACACCACCATCTACGACATGGAGCAGCGGGGCGAGTTTCCGCAGCGCTTCTATCTGACCGCCCGGACGGTAGTCTGGGATCTCGCCGAAGTGGAGGCTTGGCTTGATGAACGCCGCCAAGCCTCTAGAGCGAAAACGGTCAAGCGAGCGCCGCCGCCCGACGTGAAGCTCAGGAAAATCCGGCCCATCAAAGGCTAGGCTCGGGGACCAGCAGGTCCATCGACACCGGATACAGCGTCGGGGTGTATTTCTGACCGGCCACCCATGCGTCGATGAGATTGGCCCATTCCTGCATCATGTGGCGGCGCTGATGCTCATACTCCGCTTTGTTGTAGATGCCACGCGACGAGCGCCCATCTTCATGCGCCAGGCACTTCTCGATCCAGTCGCTGTTGAACCCCAGCTCGTTGAGCAGCGTCGAACCCGTGCGGCGCAGGTCATGCACTGTGAACGGGTCCAGCGGCAGCCCTGCTTTCTTGGCCTGTTCGACCACCGCATAGGTGACGCGGTTGAAGGTCGCGCGCGACATCGGCGCATCCGCATCGTAACGCGACGGCAGCAGGTATCGCGAATTGCCGGCGCAGGTCTTAAGAGCGACGAGGATGTCGATCGCCTGTTCGCACAGATAGACGTTGTGCGCCTTCGAGCGCTTCATCCGTTCCTTCGGAATCGACCACACCGCATTCTCGAAATCGACCTCATCCCAGGTCGCATCCTGCAGCTCGCTCTTGCGGACCATGGTAAGCAGGAACAGCTTCGTCCCGAGACGGATCGTCGGCAGCGTCGCCACATGCTCAAGCTGCTGGAGCATGACCCGGATTTCGGCGGGCGATAGCGAGCGGTCCTTGGGAACGAACGTCGCGATCGAGGAAGGCCCAACCTCATCAGCCGGGTTCGGCACTTTCTCGCCATGCAAGATCGCGAAGGCATAAACCAGCTTCACGATGTCACGGACATGGACCGCCGTGGCCGGCGCTCCACGGCTCTTTACCTTGGCGCACATCGTCCGGAGATCGTCGGGGCTGATTTCCGGCAGCAGCCGGTTGCGAAACGTCGGAAGGATGTCCCTCTCGTAGATCGTGCGGCGCATCGCGCGGGTGCTGTCGGCCATCCGGTGCTCTTGCAGCCAACGTTCGGCAAACTCGCTGAAGCTCTTTGCTTCCTTGATGCGCCGCTTCTCGCGCTGCTTTTCCTGCGCGGGCGACCGCCCTTCGAGAATAGCCCGCTGCGCGTCGATCAGCTTCTCCCGCGCACGGGCCAGAGATAGGCCGGCAGACCCATATCGGCCGAGTGTCAAGGTCTCGCGCCGGCCGTTCATCCGGTAGTCGTATCGGAAGACAACCGACCCCGAGGGCTGGACCACGACGTACATACCGTCACGGTCGGCAACCTTGTATAATTTATCCTTTGGTTTCAGTGCCTTGATAGCAGCGTCAGTAAGCATTGGACCCTCCGAAATCGTTCAAAAACGAGAGAGCCATCAAATATACCGTCAGACCAAAATGGGCCTCTCTGGACAGCAAATTTCCTTTTATTCTCAATGGAATAAGGTCGAAAAAATACCGTCACAAGCTCTCTTAGCTCTGACGGTATATGCAATCTGGCGATGTCACAAGAGTCCCCATACCGTCAGCTATACCGTCAATCGCAAGGCTTGCCCGGCGATAGACGGCGATAGATGAAGGACAGATTATTCTTTATTTTCAGATCGTTATGGAGGGGTATAGAGGGAAATCGGCGGCGTTCGGATAGGCCTGAATCATTCCCACTCGATGGTTCCCGGCGGCTTGCTGGTGACGTCGTAGACGACGCGGTTGACGCCCTTCACCTCGTTGATGATGCGGGTGGCGGTGCGGCCGAGGAAGCCCATGTCGAAGGGGTAGAAGTCGGCCGTCATGCCGTCGACCGAGGTGACGGCGCGCAGCGCCAGCACCCGGTCGTAGGTGCGGCCGTCGCCCATCACACCCACCGTCTGCACCGGCAGCAGCACCGAGAAGGCCTGCCAGATCTTGTCGTAGAGGCCGGCCTTGCGGATTTCGTCGAGGTAGATGGCGTCGGCCTTTCTGAGGATGTCCAGCTTCTCGCGCGTCACGCCGCCGGGCAGACGGATGGCAAGGCCCGGCCCAGGGAAGGGATGGCGGCCGATGAAGCTCTCCGGCAGGCCAAGCTCGCGGCCGAGCGCCCGCACCTCGTCCTTGAACAGTTCGCGCAGCGGTTCCACCAGCTTCATGTTCATGCGCGCCGGCAGGCCGCCGACGTTGTGATGGCTCTTGATGGTGACGCTGGGGCCGCCGGAGAAACTGACGCTCTCGATGACGTCAGGATAGAGCGTGCCCTGGGCGAGGAAGCTCGGCGCGCCGCGGCCGTCGGCGGCGATCTTCTTCGCCTCGGCCTCGAACACCTCGATGAACAGCCGACCGATGGTCTTGCGCTTCTTCTCCGGGTCGGCTTCGCCTTCGAGCTGACCGATGAAAAGATCAGACGCATCAACGTGCACGAGCGGGATATTGTAGTGATCCCTGAACATGCCGACCACCTGCTCGCTCTCGCCCTGGCGCATAAGGCCGTGGTCGACGTAGACGCAGGTGAGCTGGTCGCCGATCGCCTCGTGGATCAGCACGGCGGCCACCGATGAATCGACGCCGCCCGAAAGGGCGCAGAGCACCCGCTCCTTGCCCACCTGCTCCCGGATCTTGGCGATCATCTCGGCGCGGTAGGCCGACATGGTCCAATCGGATTTCAGACCGACGATGCGGTGCACGAAATTGGCGAGCAGCTTCGCCCCATCCGGCGTGTGCACCACTTCCGGATGGAACATGGTGGTGTAGTAGCGCCGGGCCTCGTTGACGAGGATGGCGAAGGGAGCGTTCTCGGAGACGCCGATCACCTCGAAACCTTCAGGCGCCTGCGTGACGCGATCGCCGTGGCTCATCCACACCGGATAGCGCTTTCCGACCTCCCACAGTCCCTCGAACAACGGCGACGCCTTGAGGATTTCCACATCGGCGCGGCCGAATTCGGCGGCATGACCGCCCTCCACATCGCCGCCGAGCTGGGCGGCCATGGTCTGCTGGCCGTAGCAGATGGCGAGGATGGGCACGCCGCTGTCGAACACCGCCTGCGGCGCGCGGGGGCTGCCCTCGCGCGTCACCGAATCCGGCCCGCCGGAGAAGATGACGCCCTTCGGCCGCAGCTTCTCGAAGGCCGCCGCCGCCGACTGGTAAGGATGGATCTCGCAGTAGACGCCGGCTTCGCGCACCCGGCGGGCGATGAGCTGCGTGACCTGGCTGCCGAAGTCGATGATCAGCAGGCTGTCGTGGGCGGGCTTTTCCATGGGAGCTTTCCGGTAAGGGGCCAGAAGGATCAAGCGGTTCCGCTAAGCCGAATCCGGTCGCCGGGCAAGCGGAAAGTCGCGGGATACGGCGGGATTCGCCGCCCGCGACCACAGCGCGCCACCGCCTGTTCGGCGACGGGCGGCAAGACACAGGATATCCACAGCTGAGGACCAGGGTTTTCAACGCGTTCGGACGGCGGTTTTCCAGAGCGCGGCGCACAGCTTTTCCAGGGCCGGCCCACAGGCCGTCCACAGGGTTTTCCCAGCGTCGTCCACGCTCAGGCCAGACGGTTTTCCCCAACCGTCAGTCCCGGCCATGCGGCGGCGCCGACGCGCGTCAGATCACCGGTGGCGAATTCGGCGAAGCGCATGCCGCGCACGCCGCCGCCCGGCACGTCGACCAGAAGATTGCCGGTGACGACGGTGGTCTGCCCCGGTGCCAGCACCGACACGCCGACGCCGGCGCCGGCACCGCGCACGACGTTGCCGGAGGCGACGACGTTGCCGAGCGTGGCGCCCCAGCCGAGCGACAGGCCGAGATGCGTCGCCGCTTCCACGACGTTGCCGGTCATCGAGCCGTGCGTCTCCAGATGAATGCCGACGCCGGATGGCCGGCCGCCGGCCAGCGCGCCGGGCGCCTCGCCGCCGACGTTGCGGACGACGTTGCCCTCGACCAGCGACAGCCGGTCGTCGGCACCGCCGAGCAACGCGATGCCGAGCGCCGCGCCGTCGATGGCATTGGCGCTGACGGCGGCGCCCGAGGAGGCGGCGTCGGCGACGATGGCCGGGCCACCGATGGCACGGAGATCGTTGCCGGACAGGCGGACGCTGCCGGCCGATGACAGGCGGATACCGGCGCTGCCCACCCGCGCGACACGGTTGTCACGCAGCGTCGAGCCGTCGTCGCCGGCCATCCAGCGCCGCAGGAGGATGCCGCCGCCGGTGCAGTCGCTCACTTCGTTGCCTGCGACGGTGAGCGCCCTGCCCTCGGTGGAGACGATGCCGACGCCGGCGGCGCCGGAGATACGGCAGTCGGCAAGGCGGCCGGCCGTCCGCGTCAGCGCGATGGCGTGACCGGCGCTGCCGAGAATTTCGAGGCCTGAGACGGCAAGGTCCTCAACGAAGGCGAGCGACAACAGGCCGTCGTCTTCGTCGGACAGGGCACGATTGGCGCCGTCGAGCGTCAGGCCGTCGAGCGACAGCCGGCGGGCGTCTTCCGAATAGAGCAGCCGGCCGCCACCGGAATAGACCAGGCGCGTCTCGCCGGGTACGCCGACGAGGCGGGTACGATCCGGCAGGCGGATGTTGGAGACCTCGTAGCGGCCGGCCGGCAGGTAGAGCGGACGGCCGGTGGCGGCGGCACGGTTGATGGCCGCCTGAAGCTCGGCGCTGCGGTCGCCGGTGCGGCGGGCGACGGGGCGCGGCTCGGGCGCCGCGAGGCTGCCGCGCAGCTCGGTGAGGCCCGTGAGCGTACCGGAACGGGCCACGGCCGGCAGACCGAGGCTCAGAATCGTCCCGAACAGGAACGCGCGGCGGTTCATGTGGCCCTCCGGCGGACAGACATGCCGTCCGCCGAGCAAGGTCCATTCCAGTCAAAGGCTTTGCCCTCGCGTATCCGCTTTGTCCGAAGAGTCTCGCAACTTTTCGGGCAGATGCTAGCGTCTGAGCAGCCGCAGCGCGTTGGCGGTGACCAGCACCGTGGCGCCGGTATCGGCCAGGATAGCCGGCCACAGGCCGGTGATGCCGAGCACCGTCGTCACCAGGAACACCGCTTTCAGCCCGAGGGCGATCGAGATGTTCTGGCGGATGTTGGCCATGGCGCGGCGGGAGAGATCGATCATGGCGGCGACGTCGCCGACCCGGCCGTAGAGCAGCGCTGCGTCGGCCGCCTCCAGCGCCACGTCGGTGCCGCCGCCCATGGCGATGCCGACGTCGGCCGTGGCGAGCGCCGGCGCGTCGTTGATGCCGTCGCCAACCTTGGCGACGACGAGACCCTGCTCCTGCAGCAGCCGGACGGCCGTCTGCTTGTCGCCCGGCATGAGGCCGGCCCGCACGTCGTCGATGCCGAGTTCGAGGCCGACGGCGGCGGCGGCGCGCGGATTATCGCCGGTCAGCATGACGGTGGCGACGCCGCGCCGGCGCAGCTCGCCGACCGCTGCGACGGCATCCGGACGCGGCGCGTCGCGCAAGGCCACGAGGCCGAGGATCGCGCCGTCGGCCAGCAGCAGGCAGACGGTCTTGCCCTCGGTGCCGAGCCGCTCAACGGTCGCCTGCACATCGGCCGGCAGCGGCGCCCGCATGCCGATCGCCTCGGCCGAGCCGAAGAACAGGTCGCGCCCCTCGACGCGGCCGGCAACGCCCTCGCCGGGCACCGCCCGGCCGTCCGCGACCGGCGGCAACGGCGCATCGCCGGCGGCAGCCAGTACCGCCCTGGCCAGCGGATGGCTGGACGCCGCTTCCAGTGCGGCGGAAAGCCGCAGCACGGCGGCGCGATCCTCGCCGAATGCCTCGACGTCGGTCACCTGCGGCGCGCCGACGGTCAGCGTGCCGGTCTTGTCGAAGGCGACGGCCGTCACGTCGCGCAGGCGCTCCAGCACGGCGCCGCCCTTGATCAGCAGGCCGGTGCGGGCGCCGGTGGCCAGCGCGGCGGCGATGGCGGCAGGCGTCGAGATGACCAGCGCGCAGGGGCAGCCAATCAGCAGGATGGCGAGGCCCTTGTAGATCCAGCCGCCCCAGTTGCCATCAAAGAGCGGCGGCAGCAGCGCCACGGCGGCGGCGACCGCCACGACGGCCGGCGTGTAATATTTGGCGAAGCGGTTGATGAAGCGCTCGACCGGCGCCCGCGTCTCCTGCGCCTCGGTAACCAGCCGGACGATGCGGGCGATGGTGTTGTCGGTGGCCGGCGCCGTGACGCGGACGGTCAGCACGCCGTCGCCGTTGATGGTGCCGGCGTAGACGGAGGCACCCTCGCCGCGCGTCACCGGCACGCTCTCGCCGGTCACCGTGGATTCATCGATGGAACTCATGCCGGCGATGACCACGCCGTCGCAGGGCACGCGGTCGCCGGGGCGGACCAGCACCTCGTCGTCGACGGCGAGCGAGGACGCCGGCACCTCGCGCGCCGCGCCGCCGGAGAGAAGTTGCGCCGTCTCGGGCACCAGACTAGCCAGCGCCTGGATCGACGAGCGCGCCCGGCGGGCCGCCAGGCCCTCCAGCAGCTCGCCGACCAGGAAGAAGAACACCACGGCCGCCGCTTCCTCGCCGGCGTCGAGGAACACCGCGCCGACGGCGGCGATGGTCATCAGGCTTTCGATGCTGAACGGCTCTCCGACCTGTACCAGCCTGAAGGCCCGCAGGGCGATCGGCGCGAGACCGACCAGCATCACCACCAGGAACAGCCAGCGCTCGGCCTCCGGAACGATCCGCCCCAGCGCATAGGCGACGACGATGCCGAGGCCGACGCCGATCGCCTGAAGACCGGCCGCCGATTTCCACCATTCCCCCTCGACGGCGGCGTGGACGTGACCGGCGTGGGCGTCATCGGCGTGGCCACCGTCCTCGTGCGCCGCATGATCATGGTCGTGATGGTCATGATCATGGTGATCGTGATCGCCGTGTCCGCCCTCGCCGTGAGCGCAGCCGCAGTCATGCCCCTTTCCGTCCTCATGATCGGTGTGACGGTCGGCGCTGATGCCGTAGCCGAGGCGGCTGACCGTCCTTTCCAGCGCGGCGAGATCGGTGGCCACGCCGTGGTGGACCATCATCGCGCCGGTCATCACGGAAATGGCGACGTCCTCGACGCCGTCGAGCCGCCTGACCGCACCCTCGATGCGAGCCGCACAAGCCGCGCAATCCATGCCGTCAACCTTGAAGCGGGATTTCAGAGCCGTGTCGTTCATCGCGAATCCTTGATTTCCGGTATTCTTGCCTTTGTCGTCCAAAGGTTGCATCCTCCAGTCACTAGAGGAGCAAGTACGTAAAATGACGGAAATGCCGATCGGTGAAATCTCCCGCCGCAGCCAGGTCAAGGTGCCGACCATCCGCTACTACGAGCAGATCGGCCTGCTGCCGCCGCCGCCGCGCAGCGAGGGCAATCGCCGTCTCTACGGGATGCGCGATCTCCGGCGGCTGTCGTTCATCCGGCACGCCCGCGACCTCGGCTTCGAAATCGACGCCATTCGGACGCTGCTGACCTTGCAGGACAATCCCAGCCAGCCCTGCGGAGAGGCCGACGGCATCGCCCGCGACAAGCTCGCCGAGGTCAACGCCCGCATCGACAGCTTGATGGCGCTCAAGGAAGAACTGGAGGCGATGGTCGGCGGGTGCGGCCACCGTTGCGTCGGCGAATGCCGGGTGATCGAGGTGCTGGCCGATCATCACAAGTGCCTGCACGAAACTCACTGACGGCCGGCGCCGGCGATCGGAGACGGTTACCATCGACCGATTGTCTTCGACCAGGAAGTGTATAACTCTGGCAAGGTTCACTGCGTGAACGGCTGGGGGATATCATGGGCAATTCATTGACGACGGGAGCCGCGGCGACCGCGTTGGCGGCTGTTTTGTCATTCGGCAACGCCGCCGAGGCGGTGGCCGGCGGCGGCGACTTCGTAGGCGGCTTGATTGTCGGCGGCGTCATCGGCACGATCATCGGCCATGAGGCCGGCAAGTCGCGTCCGGCGCCGCGGCGCGTCCATCGCCCGACCTACGACCCGGTGGTCGTCGAATACTGGCGGACGGTGCAATCGGCGCTCAACGAGATCGGCATCCCGGTCGGACGGCCGGACGGCGTGCCCGGCAACAAGACCCGGCGCGGTGTCCGTTCCTTCCAGGCGTCGATCGGCGTCGAGCCATCCGGTCAGTTGAGCCAGGACCAGTACAACGAGCTGATGCGGCAGGCCAACACGGCGCTGGCCATGGGCGGCGGCACCGTCAATCAGCCGGCCTATGCCGCCACGCAGCCCTACCCGGAGGAAGTGCCGATTGCGGTGCCGCAGCAGGGCATCATCGCCGCCACGGTGACGCGGCCGGTCGCGGCCGCACCGATTTCGCCGCAGGCACCGGAACCGCAAATCGCCGCTGCGGCGCCGGCCGAGCCCACCGACACCAAGGTGCTCGACAGCCTGCTGTCGCCGGCCAAGCCGCTGTCGGACGAGGAGATCGACCGGCTGGAAGACGTCTCGACGGTGCTCGGCATCTACGTCGGCGATACCAAGGCCGCCGCCTTGAAGGCGTTCAGGGACGGCATCGGCAACTGCGTGACCACTGGCGCGCTGACCGAATGCAGCAACAGGAGCGATGCCTATACCGACACGGCGAGCTTTGCGACCACCGGCAGCGGCGACTCGGAGAGCGTGTTCTATCTCGCCCGTAGCATCGACTTCACCACGCCCCTGCCGAAGGAGAGCATCGTCTCCAAACTGGGCGAGACGCTGAAGCCGATCGTCGAGGATGCCGACATGACGCTCGCCACCTCGCCGGCCTGCGACCGCTCTACGGCTACGGCCGTTGCCGAGCGTGACCGGACCATCGGCGCCTACGCCCGCAGTCCGGTTACCGGCACCACCGGCCTATCCCGACTGATCGGCGATTGCGTCGCCTATTTTCACGCGGCGGTTCCGCTGAAGGACGGGCAGGCTACGGGGCTGCGCGTCTATCTGTTCGACAGTCGCGCCTTGCCGCCGCTGACCGACGCGGCCGCCAAGGCATTGCCCGACGAACTGAAGTTCTGATCCGCCTGACGGGTGCCGGCGCGCCGGCACCAGCCCCCTTCCAGGCGTCGGTTTTCGGCAAAGGGGCGGCCCATCCGGACCGCCCCTTTTCACGGGGCCTCAGATTTCCGAGGCGGTTTTCACGACCTTGCCGACCAGACCGTAGGCGATGCCTTCCTCGGCGCTCATCCAGTAGTCGCGGTCGGTGTCCTTCTCGATCCGCTCCACCGGCTGGCCGGTGGCCTCGGCGAAGATGCGGTTGAGACGGTCGCGCATCTTGATGATCTCGCGCGCCTGGATCTCGATGTCGGTGGCCATGCCGCCGGTACCGCCGGACGGCTGGTGCAGCAGGAAGCGGGTGTTGGGCGTGCAGAAGCGGCGCTCCCTGGGCACCGACACGTAGATCAGCGCGCCGGCGCTCGCCACCCAGCCCGTGCCGATGATGTTCACCGGCGCCGGCACGAAGCCGATCATGTCGTGAATCATGTCGCCGGACTCGACGTGGCCGCCGGGCGAGGAGACGATGACGGTGATCGGGTCGGTGGCGCTGGCTTCGGCGAGCGCCAAGAGGCGCGCCGTCACGTCCTTGGCCATCTCCTGGCTCACCTGGCCGGTGATCAGCACGGTGCGCGACTTGAAGAGATACTTGTCGACCTGCGGGGCGGGAGCCGCGTCCTTGAGCTTCTCGTCCTTCTCCTCTTCCTCGTCGTCGAGGCGGACGTATTCCTGATCCTTGGAAATCATGTGGACCTTCTCGTGGGTGGCGGCCGCGAAGGACATCGGGCCTTGGGACTCGCAAATCCTGATGGGCTTCATTCGTATCCCATCAGGGGAGCCGACGGCAACCCGACCGGACGGACAGGGTGAACGGCGCGCTCACTCCCCGAGATAGGCACGCAAGGCGACGAGCGACAGGTCTCGCGTGGCGGTTTCCCTCAGCATGCAGCCGGTCAGCGCCGTACCGAAGCCGGTGCCCGCCCTGCCAGAAGGAGCTTTCCACCTCGCAGGTGGTGTCGCGCACCGTCAGCCAGGCCTTCTGCCCGGCCTTGAGCTTGTCGCGCGCCTCGCCCTCCAGCCCGTCGAGCAGCGCCTTGTAGTCGTCGTTGAGGCGCTCGTCCCACAGCGTCGACTCGCGGGCGAGGCAGGCGCCCATCATCACCGTGTTGTCGTTGTCCGGCTCGGCGAGGCAGGGGTCGGAGACGATGCCGATGCAGTGGAAGGCGCTGCCGCCCTCCTCCTCGCCGGCCTTGGCGATGCAGTCGGCCACCGCCTGCCGGTCAGCGGCGATCGGTTCGGCGGGATCGGCCTCCTCAGCCCGCACGACACCCGAGCAGGCGAGCGCCGCCGCCAGCGAGAGCGCGAAGACGATGCGCATTCGGTCCTTCTCCGCTGCCAGAGCAATTCCGGTTTGCCAGAACCGCCCTATCCCTTTGTATAGATGCACTTCCGGACGCAAAACCGGCTCCCGCTTTTGCCGGAATTGCTCTAGCTCCCCGGATTGAGCCGCCCCGCCAGGAAGGCGCGCCACTCGCGCACCGAGCCGTTGAACACGTTGCGGTCGACCCGGCCGCGGATACCCGCCACCTTGCCGGCTTCGGTATGTTGCCAGAAGTGCCAGCGCAGGCTCGGATCGCGGACCAGCGGATGCCCTTTGTAGGAGGCGATCCACACGAAATGATCCGGGAAGGCGCCCTTGAGGCGATCGTTGTAGAAGCTGATCGAGGTGTAGATGATCGGCCGCTTGCCGTAATAGCGCTCGATGGCGTCGAGCCAGGTCTTGACCTCGGGGATGATCTGCTCGCGCGGCGGGTGGCCGGGGCAGGTCTTGGAGTTGACCCACTCGATGTCGAGCACCGGAGGCAGCGCGTAAGGGTCATAGGGCACGTGCTGGAGGAACCAGGCCACCTGCTCCATGGCCGGCCGGCAGAAATACCAGAAGTGATAGGCGCCGCGCGGCAGGCCGGCCATGGCGGCGCCATACCAGTTGGAGCTGAACTTCGGGTCCGACCAGTCGCCGCCCTCGGTGGCCTTCAGCCAGGCGAAGGCGGTGTTGTCGGCCACCACCGAGCGCCAGTTGATGTCCTCCTGGAAATAGGAGACGTCGATGCCCTTCACCGGATAATCGTCGGGCCCCGGCGGGCCGAAGTCGAACAGCGCGCAGGCCGACAGGCCAAGGGCGACCGAGCCGAGAACCAGCGGGTTGACGAGACGAGCGGCAAGGCCGGCCCAGCGGCCGACCCCGCCCGGCACGCCGCCGGCGCGCCGCCGCTTTCTCCGAAACACCTTCTTCAGCCCAGCAAAATCCATGACGCAAGCCCGAGGAACGCCAGAAACCCCACGACGTCGGTCACCATGGTCACGAACACCCCCGAGGCGACCGCCGGATCGATATCGAACCGCTCGAATGCCAAGGGTATCATGATGCCGGCCGACGCCGCGGACAACAGATTGACGATCATCGCGGCGCCGATCACGCTTCCAAGGAGCGGGTCCTGGAACCAGAGCGCGGCCGCCAAGCCGACGATCACTGCAAAACTGCCGCCGTTGAGTAAACCAACGCTTAATTCTCGACCGAAAATCCTCCAAACATTGTGGGTATCGAGATCGCGGGTGGCGAGCGCCCGTACCGTCACCGTCATGGTCTGCGTCGCCGCATTGCCGCCCATCGAGGCGACGATCGGCATCAGCACGGCCAGCGCCACCATCCTCGATATGGAATCGGAGAACATGCCGATCACCGACGAGGCGAGGAAGGCGGTCACCATGTTGACGGCGAGCCACACCCATCGCGTCTTCAGCGTGTAGAACACCGAGTCGGAGATTTCCTCGTCGCCGACGCCGGCCAGCGCGCGGATGTCCTCCTCCGCCTCGGCCTGGATGACGTCGACCACGTCGTCGACGGTGATGACGCCGACCAGCCGCTCCGCCTCGTCAACGACGGCCGCCGACACCAGATTGTAGCGCTCGAACATGCGCGCCACGTCCTCCTGGTCGTCGGTGGCCAGCACCCGCTGCCGCTCGTCGTTCATGATGTCAGCCATGCGAGTGACGCGCGGCGCCCGCAGCAGGCGGTTGAGCGCCACGGCGCCCAGGAAGTGGAAGCCGGCGTCGATCACGAACACTTCGTAGAACTCGTCCGGCAGGTCCTTCCGCTCGCGCAGGTAGTCAATGGTCTGCCCGGCGGTCCAGAACGGCGGCACCGCGATGAAGTCGGTCTGCATGCGCCGACCGGCCGTCTCCTCGGGAAAGTCTAGGCTGCGGCGCAGCGCCATGCGGTCGACGGCCGGCAGCTTGGCGAGGATCTCCTCCTGATCCTCGTCGTCGAGGTCCTCCAGGATGTAGACGGCATCGTCGGAATCGAGGTCGCGCACGCCCTCGGCCACCGCCTCCGGCGGCAGTTCCTCGATCAGCTGGACGCGGACTGTCTCATCGACCTCGGTCAGCGCCGTGAAGTCGAAGTGCTCGCCGAGAAGCTGGATGAACGGCGCGCGCTCGTCGGGCGACAACGCCTCGATGATGTCGCCGACGTCGGCCTCGTGCAGGTCGGCGGCCAGCGCCTCGATGGTGCGCGCGTCGGCCGCCTCGATCGCCGTGCGGAGAGCTTCGAGGAAGGCAGGCGAGAAGTCGCCGTCCTCCGTCCTGAGCGGCGGCAGGCCGTCGGGGATCGGTGTCGCAGGCGCGTTGGGCTCGGCTTCGGCCATGGCGCGTCTCCCGTAGGTCTCGAGGCGGCGGGCAGGTTGAATCGACGGCGGCGATCGGCACCGTGGCCGGGAGTTAAGGCCGACAAACCGGATGGCGCAAGGGAGAAATTCCGGCCGGGCGGCATACCGCCCCGCCGTCGCCCGACAGCCCTGTCCGGGTCAAAAATCCGGTCCAGGAATCAAAAACCGGCCCCTGGGGGCCGGTCTTGAATGGTGCGGTCGAGAAGACTCGAACTTCCACGTCTTGCGACACAGCGACCTCAACGCTGCGCGTCTACCAATTCCGCCACGACCGCATCGTGGTAGATGCCACCCCTTCCGGGCCGGCGCCGGGTATCTAGCAAGAGATTCTCCAGGGCACAAGAGGCCCAAAGGAAGAATTTTGCCAGCACCGGAAAAGCCCCGGAAATCCGGGAGATTCCGTCAGATCTTCGTCACGTCGTCGAGGCGGCGGTAGGAGGCCGGCCGGGTCAGCACCTCGGTGATCGACACGGTGACGCGATCACCCTTCAGCACCACCTGTCCCTTGGCGACCGGCAGGTTGTTGGCGAGGATGTCGACATCCTCGTCGGCCGAATGGTCAAGCTCGATCACCGCGCCGCGCCCCATGCGCAGGAGCTGATGGATCGGCATGGTCTGCCCGCCGAGCACGACGGAGATCTCGACCTTGATCTTCTCCAGAGTGGCCATCGGTGCTGATCGGTCCTATCTTCCTGCCGCCGGCGAAGCGCCTCGTTGTCGCCCGCCGAGTGTTCGCGGCATAAGGTTACCGAATGGTTAACGAACGATCCGAAATCAGGACGGACATGCACGCCATCCCCGGTTCGCCGCCGGTCGAATGGCGCGTCGAGCCCGGCCTCGTCGACTACGAGCGCGCCGTCGCCTTCATGGAGGAACGTGTCGCCGCCATCTCGGAGGGCCGGGCGGCTGAGCTGGTCTGGCTCGTCGAGCACCCTCCCCTTTATACCGCCGGCACCAGCGCCGACGCGCGCGACCTCGTCGAGCCCGGCCGCTTCCCGGTCTACGCGAGCGGCCGCGGCGGGCAGTATACCTACCACGGGCCGGGCCAGCGGGTGGCCTACGTGATGCTCGATCTCGAGCGGCGTCGCAAGGACATCAGGGCCTTCGTGGCGGCGCTGGAACGCTGGATCATCGGCGCGCTGGCCGCCTTCAACCTGCGCGGCGAGCGCCGCGAGGACCGCGTCGGCGTCTGGGTACGCCGGCCGGACAAGGGCGACGGCGCCGAGGACAAGATCGCCGCCATCGGCATCCGCGTCCGCCGCTGGGTGACGTTCCACGGCATCAGCCTCAACGTCGAGCCTGATCTGAGCCATTTCGCCGGCATCGTGCCCTGCGGCATCCGGGGACATGGCGTCACCAGCCTCGTCGACCTGGGGCTGCCGGTCGGCATGGACGAGGCGGACGCCGCCCTGCGGGCGAGCTTCATCGAGGTGTTCGGACCCTGCATCAACGCCGCCGTCGGCGACTGCGGCGAGGACAAGACGCCGGTATCGGCGTCCGGGTGACGCTCTACGGCTTCTGTCACAACGTCGAACCATATCCGGGCCATTTTGCCGGCACCGCACCTCGCGGTGTCCGGAGCGCGACGTCGCGCCCCGCATCGACCTGGAGCTGCCGGCCGGCATCGACCAGACACCCCGCCCCGCTGACGAACCTCGTCGAGACGTGTCCCTGCGTCAACGCCCGCTGACGGCGAGGACGGCGACATACTGTCTTGGGGTGATATGGACGGAAGGCGCGGCAAGTCCAGACGGCAGTGTGGGAACGGGAACCTAATCCATCGAAAAGTTCATGGTATTCCCGTGCGGTGCCAATGAAGACGCCGCCGGGTCTCCCAAGGCCGCTGCCAGGGAAAATGCACCGTTCATGTTCCGGGAACACATCACCGAACCCCGGAATAAATAGTACATTTCAAGGCTTTTCACAAGACGGAACGTTTCGAACAAACGTAGACCGATAAACACTAAATCCCGCCGTGCCGAGGCTTTTTGATGAGAATAAATCGCACAATTTTCCCCATCTACCAGGACATTATACTTTAGTATAAGAGCTTGACCCCATCCATTCAGCAGAATCTTCTATGAAGAAGACCAATTTGTCTCTTTCGTAAAAAACCCGCCTGAGCTAAGTTTCCCTCGCCGGTGTGGAGGCCGGCTACCGGGGAGAAGAAGCCTGCAAGGCCGGTTGCTTCCGGGTACATTAATGTGGAGGAGAGCATGCGCACCTTTAAACTGCTCGCCGCGACGGCGTTCGCGACGGCCCTCACTGTTTCGTCCGCTTTTGCCCTGACCGTCGGCTTCTCGCAGATCGGTTCGGAGTCCGGCTGGCGCGCTGCCGAGACCAGCGTCACCAAGATGGAAGCGCAGAAGCGCGGCATCGACCTGAAGTTCGCCGACGCCCAGCAGAAGCAGGAAAACCAGATCAAGGCCGTTCGCTCGTTCATCGCCCAAGGCGTTGACGCGATCCTGATCGCCCCGGTGGTCGCCACCGGCTGGGATGCCGTCCTCAAGGAAGCCAAGGAAGCCAACATTCCGGTGATCCTGCTCGACCGCCAGATCGATGCGCCGGATGACCTCTACCTCACCGCCGTCACCTCCGATCAGGTCCACGAGGGCAAGGTCGCCGGCGACTGGCTGGTGAAGACCGTCGGCGACAAGCCGTGCAACATCGTCGAGCTGCAGGGCACGACCGGCTCCTCGCCGGCCATCAACCGCAAGAAGGGCTTCGAGGAAGCCATTGCCGGCCACGACAACCTGAAGATCATCCGCAGCCAGACCGGCGACTTCACCCGCACCAAGGGCAAGGAAGTGGCGGAATCGTTCCTGAAGGCCGAGAACGGCGGCAAGAACATCTGCGCCCTCTACGCCCATAACGACGACATGGCCGTCGGCGCCATCCAGGCGATCAAGGAAGCCGGCCTGCAGCCGGGCAAGGACATCCTCGTCGTCTCCATCGACGCCGTGCCGGACATCTTCCAGGCGTTCGTCGCCGGCGAAGCCAACGCCACCGTCGAGCTGACCCCCAACATGGCCGGCCCGGCCTTCGACGCCCTTGACGCCTATCTCAAGGACAAGACCGAGCCCGCCAAGTGGATCCAGACCGAGTCCAAGCTCTACACGCCGGCTGACGATCCGCAGAAGGTCTACGACGAGAAGAAGGGCCTCGGTTACTGATACCGACCCGGAACGCCGCTTCAATCACGGGAGCGGCGTTCTCCTTCATTGCCGGGCCGCTTTTTCCGGCTGCCGGCGGGCTTGTCCCTCGGGGTGAGGCCGCCGCATCGGAGGGCGGCCCGTTTTTTTGATCTGCAATAGTTGGATCGGTCACCATGGCGAACGCTCAGCCGCTGCTATCGGTACGCGGAGTCAGCAAGGCCTTTCTCGGCGTGTCCGCGCTCGAGAACGTCGATTTCACCCTGAAGGCCGGCGAAGTGCACGCCCTTCTGGGCGAGAACGGCGCCGGCAAATCGACGCTCATCAAGATCATCACCGGTGCCTACCGCCGCGACGAGGGTGAAGTCCTGCTCGAAGGGACGCCCATTTTTCCGCGCGACGTGGTCGACGCCCAGAAGCTGGGCATCGGCACGGTCTACCAGGAGGTCAACCTCCTCACCAACCTCACCGTCGCCGAGAACCTGTTCCTGGGCCGCCAGCCCAAGCGCTTCGGCCTCACCGACGTCCGCGAGATGAACCGCCGTTCGCGCGCCATCCTCGATACCTACGGTCTCGGCATCGACGTCACCGCGCCGCTCGCCAACTTCTCGGTCGCCATCCAGCAGGTGGTCGCCATCGCCCGCGCCGTCGACATCTCCGGCAAGGTGCTGGTGCTCGACGAACCGACGGCCAGTCTCGACGCCCACGAGGTCGAGATGCTGTTCTCCGTGGTCCGGCAGCTTCGCGCCCGCGGCATGGGCATCATCTTCATCAGCCATTTCCTCGACCAGGTCTACCAGATCGCCGACACCATCACCGTGCTGCGCAACGGCCGCCTGATCGACACCGTGCCGGTGGCCGGCCTCGACCGGCTGAAGCTCGTCTCCATGATGCTCGGCCGCCAGCTCGAATCCGGCATCAAGCGCACCATCGACCCCGGCACGGCCAAGACCGAGCCGCTGGTATCGCTGCGCCAGCTCGGCAAGCGCGGCACCGTCGACCCGATCGACCTCGACATCCGCCAGGGCGAAGTGGTCGGCGTCGCCGGTCTGCTCGGCTCCGGCCGCACCGAGATGGCACAGCTGGTGTTCGGCATCGAGCGCGCCGACAGCGGCACCATCTCCGTCGCCGGCGCGCCGGTGGGCATGACCTCGCCGCGCAAGGCGATCGCCGAGGGCTTCGCCTTCTGTCCGGAGGATCGCAAGACCGACGGCATCGTCGGCGACCTCTCCGTGCGCGAGAACATCATCTTCGCCCTTCAGGCCCAGCGCGGCTGGATGCGTCCGCTGTCCCGCGGCGAGCAGGAGGCGCTGGCCGACCGCTACATCGCCGCGCTCGACATCCGCACCTCCGACCGCGAGAAGCCGATCAAGTTCCTGTCGGGCGGCAACCAGCAGAAGGTGCTGCTCGCCCGGTGGCTGGCCACCAACCCGCGCTTCCTGATCCTCGACGAGCCGACGCGCGGCATCGACGTCGGCGCCCACGCCGAGATCATCCGCCTGATCATCGATCTCTGCGAACACGGTATGGCGCTGCTCGTCATCTCCTCCGAACTTGGCGAACTCGTCGGCTACTCCTCGCGCATCATCGTGCTGCGCGACCGCAAGATGATCGACGAGCTGACCGGCGACCAGATTTCCACCGACCACATCATGAAAGCCATCGCTTCGCATGGCGCGACCGGGGAGGCTGCATGATGGCTGTGCCCACCATCCTTCGTGAACGGACACCCCAGCTGATCGTCCTGGCGGTGATCCTTGCGCTCAATGCGATCATCTCGCCGGGCTTCTTCTCGATCGAGATCCAGAACGGCCGGCTCTACGGCTCGCTGATCGACGTGTTCAACCGCGGCGCGCCGGTGACGTTGCTCGCCATCGGCATGACGCTGGTGATCGCCACCAAGGGCATCGACCTCTCGGTCGGCGCCGTGATGGCCATCGTCGGCGCCGTGGCGGCCTCGCTGATCACCTCCGGCTACTCACTGCCGGCGACGCTGGCCGGCGCGCTGTTCGTCGGCCTGATGTGCGGCCTGTGGAACGGGGCGCTGGTCGCCCTGCTCGACATCCAGCCGATCATCGCCACGCTGATCCTGATGGTGGCCGGCCGCGGCATCGCCCAGCTGATTACCGCCGGCGTCATCCTGACGTTCAACGACAAGCCCGAGCTGATCTTCGTCGGCTCCGGCTCGTTCCTGACGCTGCCGATGCCGGTGATCATCTGGATCGTCATCGCCATCCTGGCCATTCTGGTGGTGCGACGCTCGGCCCTCGGCCTGCTGATCGAGGCGATCGGCGTCAACCGTCGCGCCTCGACGCTGTCGGGCGTCAACTCGCGCGTCATCCTGCTCGCCGTCTACGCGGTGTCGGGCCTCTGCGCCGCCGTCGCCGGCGTCATCGCCGCCGCCGACATCAAGGGCGCCGACGCCAACAACGCCGGCCTGTGGCTGGAGATGGACGCCATCCTGGCGGTGGTCATCGGCGGTACCTCGCTGCTCGGCGGCCGCTTCTCGCTGGTCGGTTCGCTGATGGGCGCCATGATCATCCAGTCGCTCAACACCGGCATCCTCCTGGCGGGCTTCCCGCCGGAATTCAACCTCATCATCAAGGCGGCGATCATCCTGATCATTCTGGTCGTCCAGTCGCCGGCCAGCCAGACCGCCATGGCCAACTTCCGTGCCAGTCGGCACGCCGTGGCGGTCAAGACCGAAAGCAGGGAGCACGCGGCGCGATGAAAAATTCCAAGTACCTGCCGCTGATAGCCACTTTCGTGGTCTTCGTGCTGGCCTACGTCATCTGCATCTCGGTGTTCCCGAACATGCTGTCGACGCGCGTCGCCGGCAACCTATTGACCGACAACGCCTTCCTCGGCATCACGGCGGTCGGCATGACCTTCGTGATCCTGTCGGGCGGCATCGATCTGTCGGTCGGCTCGGTGATCGCCTTCACCGGCGTGTTCCTGTCGGTGATCCTCAGGGATACCAGCATTCACCCGCTGGTCGCCTTTGTGATGGTGCTCTGCCTCACCACCGCCTTCGGCGCGGCGATGGGCGCCACCATCTTCTTCCTCGACATGCCGCCCTTCATCGTCACGCTGGCCGGCATGTTCCTCGCCCGCGGCATCTCCTACCTGCTGACCACGGATTCGGTGCCCATCACCCATCCGTTCTATTCGACCCTGCAGGAGATCTACTTCGTGATGCCCGGCGGCGGACGGTTGACGCTGATCGCCATCGTCATGCTGGTGGTGTTCGCCGTCGGCATCGTGCTGGCCCAGCGCACCCGCTTCGGCACCTACGTCTACGCGCTTGGCGGCAACCTCACTTCCGCCCAGCTGATGGGCGTGCCGGTGGCCAAGACCACGGTCGGCATCTACGCCCTGTCGGGCTTCCTGGCCGGCCTCAGCGGTATCGTCTTCTCGCTCTACACCTCGGCCGGCTACTCGCTGGCGGCCGTCGGCGTTGAGTTGGACGCCATCGCCGCCGTGGTCATCGGCGGCACGCTGCTGACGGGCGGCTACGGCTTCGTGGCCGGTACCTTCCTCGGCATCTGCATCCAGGGCCTGATCCAGACCTACATCGTGTTCGACGGCACGCTGTCGAGCTGGTGGACCAAGATCGTCATCGGCCTGTTGCTGTTCGGCTTCATCGCCCTGCAACGCGGCCTGATGTGGATGTCCGAGCGCAGCGCCCGCAACATGCGCCATGCCTCGGCCGTCCAGGCGGCGAGCAGCGCCTGAAGCCACTCCCGGCCGGGTGGGTCATCCGGCCGGGCAGGCAAAGCTCCGGAGTGGAATTCTCGGGCAGATCAGGACAGGGGAAGACACGTTCCCGCCCGGAATAGCGTGAAACGACAGGGCGCTGCGGCTGTTCCATGGAACACGACAACGTCCTGGCCGGTGCCCTCTCCTCCCTGAATGCGGAACCGCCGCCGGATCGCTCCGGCGGCGGTTCTCGTTTTCGGGGATTTGCCCGCTCAGCGGTCGAGATAGTGCACGGTCGGCAGGTCGCGCAGTCGCTGAGCCGCCGTCTCGGGCGTCAGGTCGCGCTGTGGCGAGCCGAGCATCTCGAAGCCGACCATGAACTTCTTCACCGTCGCCGAACGCAGCAGCGGCGGATAGAAATGGGCGTGGAACTGCCATTCCTCATGCGCCTCGCCATCGGTCGGCTTCTGGTGGAAGCCCATCGAATAGGGGAAGGACGTCTCGAACAGATTGTCGTAGCGGATGGCGATGTTGGACAGCGCGTCGGCCAGCGAGGCGCGCTCGCCGGCGGCGAACTCGTCGAAGCCGCCGATGCGGCGCTTGGGCAGCACCATCGTCTCGAACGGCCAGATCGCCCAATAGGGCACCAGCACCACGAAGTGGTCGTTCTGGTGGATGACGCGCTCGCCGAGCTTCAGCTCCTTCTCGACATAGTCGACCAGCATCGCCCGCCCCTTCTCCTTGAAGTAGGCGAGTTGACGATCGGTCTCCTTGGCTGTCTCGTTGGGCATGTGCCGGCTCGACCAGATCTGGCCGTGCGGATGCGGCTGAGAGCAGCCCATCACCTCGCCGCGGTTCTCGAAGATCAGCACCGAGCCGATGTCCGGCCGGGAACCGAGGTCGACATACTGCTCGATCCAGGCGTCGACGACGTAGGTGATCTCCTCGACCGACATGCGCGCCAGCGTCTGGTCGTGTCGCGGCGAGAAGCACAGCACCCGGCAGAGGCCGGATTCGCCTTCGGCGATCATCAGCCCGTCGTCGTCGCGATAGTCGGACGGCGCGTCGGGCGTCAGCGCCGCGAAGTCGTTGTCGAAGACGAAGGTGTGCTTGTAGTCCGGGTTGCGCTCGCCGTTCATGCGCAGGTTGCCGGTACAGAGGTTGCACTTGGGATCATGCGCGACGCCGGCCACTGGCGGCAGCTTCTCCACCTGCCCCTGCCACGGCCGCTTGGCCCGGTGCGGCGACACCAGCACCCACTCTCCGGTGAGCGGATTGAACCGGCGGTGGGGATGATCGGCGAATGTGTTCATGATTGCTCCGTCCTGGCCGGTTGGCCGGTCCGCCGCGCGGCGACCGGCCGGAACGCCCTGCGTCCCGGAAAACAAGAGGCGGAGCGGCGGCAGCGCGCGGCCGTTCCGCCGGTCGATCAGCCTTCGAGCGGCCCGACGCCCTGCTGCGGCGAGCAGGCGAAGATGGTCGATTTCAGGCCGGTGGCCTTCTCGTAGGCGACCTTGACAGTCTCCATGAAGGCGTCGGCCGCGCCGGCCTCGACCAGGCTGACCGTGCAGCCGCCGAAGCCGCCGCCGGTCATGCGCGAGCCGAACACACCCGGCAGCTTCTGGGCGATGTCGACCAGCACGTCGACCTCCTCGCAGGAAATCTCGTAGTCGTCGCGCATCGAGGCATGCGAGGCGTTCATCAGCGCGCCGCAGCGCGGGAGATCGCCGGCGGCCAGAGCGTCGGCCGCCTCCAGCACCCGCTCGTTCTCGCTGACGATGTGGCGGGCACGGCGATAGGTGACGTCGGAGAGCAGCGCCTTGTTGGCCTCGAGGGCGGCCGGCGTCACGTCGCGCAGCGCCTTGATCGGTCCGAGCACCGGCGTCAGCAGCCGCACGGCCTCCTCGCAGGAGGCGCGGCGCTTGTTGTACTCGCCCGAGGCCAGCTCGTGATGGACCATCGAGTTGGCAATGACCAGCCGCGCGCGCGGATCGATCGGAACCGGCCGCTTGTCGAGGCTGCGGCAGTCGATCATCAGCGCGTGGTCGTGCTGGCCGTTGCAGGAAATGAACTGGTCCATGATGCCGCAGCGCATGCCGACGAACTCGTTCTCGGCCTTCTGGCAGAGCTTGGCCAGTTCGACGAGATCGATGGGCAAGCCGGCGGCGGCGAGCAGGCCGTAGCCGATCGACACTTCCAGCGCCGCCGACGACGACAGGCCCGAGCCGACCGGTACCGAAGAAGCGACCAGAATGTCGGCGCCGGTGAGTCGTTTGCCGGCTCCGGCGAGCGCTACGGCCACGCCGAACACATAATCGGTCCAGTCGCGCTTCGGCTGGGGAGCAGGATCGTCCAGATCGAACTCGCGCGTCTCGCCGATCTTGGCCGAATGGACGCGCAGGATTCTGTCGGTACGCGGCGCCACGGCGGCGCGCGTCTCGTATTCCAGCGCCGCCGGCATGATGAAGCCGTCGTTGTAGTCGGTGTGCTCGCCGATCAGGTTGACGCGGCCCGGCGCCCTGACCAGAAACGGCTCGCGCCCGTAGAGTTCCCTGAATTTCGCCTTGAGCTCGTCGACGCTGAACATGCTGGCCTTCCGCCCCCTGGGGGTAATGTCCGGCCCCTCGCGAACGGCTGCCGGCTTGGATCTGTCCGCTGATGGAAACGCGCCACCCCGGCCTCCTGCCGCCGGGCGCGCCATCCCCTTATAGACAGCATAAAACAGCCCGGCAAGCACGGCATGCTTGCGCGCCTTTGCGTATGACGGCGGCGCTCCGCCTCCTGCTCCGCAGCACAAGACGGTCCGCTAGGTTTACCAGAAGTTGTCTACGGCATCCCCTGCGTCCGGCCGTGCTCGGCGCGGAAAGCTTTCGGGCTGCAGCCGGTGTAGCGGCGGAAGACGCGGCTGAAGTAGAGCGGATCCTCGTAGCCGACCTGGGCGGCGATCTGCTTCACCGGGCTCGGCGTCACCAGGAGCAGATGGCAGGCGAACTGGATCACCTGCTCCTCGCGCCATTTCAGGATCGAGCGGCCAAGCGTCTGGGTGAACAAGTGGGCGAGCCGCGACGGCGACAGGCAAACCGCCTGGGCGATTTCCGCCACGGAAAGCGGCCGGTGCAGGTTGTCGGTGACGAACTTGCAGGCCATCAGCAGGCGCTGGTCGAAGTGCCCCGGCGGGGCGGTGGCGCGGTCGTTCTTGGCACAGAGCAGGATGACCCGCTCGAGGAGGTTCATGGCCAGTTCCATGGAGAGGAGATCGGTGTTGGCCGACCAGCTGGCCACCTCGCCGAACAGCGCTTCGAGGGTCGAGACAAGCGCCTTGTCCTCGACCCGCTGCACGAAAAAGGATCCATGCACGCCGCGCCAGGACAGCCAGCCGCTCCAGAAGGCGCGCGGCTGGAAGTAGATCCAGCGGTGCCACCATTCGGAGGCTCCGGGCGCCCGCCCGTAGTCGTGGATAGCCCCCGGCGGGAACAGCACAAGATCACCCGGCTCCACCGTGAAGCGGTTCTCGCCGTCGAAGACCTCGCCGCTGCCCTTGACCGTCAGGTTGATGATCCAGCCTCGCATGCCGTCCGGCCGCTCGATGCGGAAATCGAGCGGGCCGCCGCGTTCGATCGGCGTGATGCCGGCGACAAGGCGGGTGTCGAAGTGGAAACCGGGGAACAGGGGTGCGACAAAGGGATCAGCCGTCGTCTCTCCGTCGGCCTGCAACAGCGACAAACGGCGAATGACGCTTTCGACCTGGGCCGGAGCGGAAAGAGGGGCGGCAGTATCGTCCATGTAAAAAGCTGGATTAGCCCTTTGGGGAGTGGATGTAAGGCACTATAATCCCCCTGATCAAAATGAGCAATAACAGCGGCTTGGATTCGATCGCCGACAAGGAGGATGACGCTGGACCTTTCGCCGGGAGGGTGAAATTCGTCCGCATCGCGGTTAACGTCTAGGTGAAACCACGTGGCGCCCTTCTCGGTAGTCTCTCGCAACGAAGCCGTGTTTTCCGAACCGGAACGAGGCGATAGGATCGAAAGCCGACCAAAGCAGGCGGCCCGGACGGTGGCGACGCTGCCGCCGGAGACGCCGAAGAAGAAAGCGTGCCCTGGGAGGGATTGGTGACCAACAGCGACAAGCATGCGATCGGTCTCGATACCGATTCCGGCGGCGGCAAGGCTGGCGCGCTCGCCGGCTGCAAGTCCGTTCCGCGGGCGGCCACCCTCCCCCGACGGATGCCCGGACGCCGCCCGCGGCCCGGTGCATATGACGAGACGGACGCTCCTCGTTGAGGTATCTAGCGCTGCCGGCCGCGTCGTGACGCGTGGCCGGTGCACCGAATTCATGCTGAAGGCAGTCATCCCATGAAACTCAAGGAACTCCGCGAACAGGTCTGCGAGGCCAATCTCGAACTCGATCGCCGCAAGATCGTCGTCCACACCTGGGGCAACGTGTCCGGCATCGATCGCGAGAAGGGCTATATCGTCATCAAGCCGTCGGGCGTCTCCTATGACAAGCTGACGCCGGACAAGCTGGTGGTGGTGAACCTTGCCGACGGCAAGGTGATCGAGGGCGACCTCAATCCCTCCACCGACACCAAGACGCATCTGGTGCTCTACCGCGCCTTCCCGACCATCGGCGGCGTCACCCACACGCACTCGGCCTATGCCGTGGCCTGGGCGCAGGCGCGCAAGGAAATCCCCTGCTTCGGCACCACCCACGCCGACTACTGCCACGGCGCCGTGCCGCTCACCGCGCCGCTCACCGCCGAGGAAGTGACGGCCGACTACGAGGGCAACACCGGCGAGGCCATCGTCCGCCGTCTCGGCAATGATGACCCGCTCTCGAGGCCGATGGTGCTGGTGGCCGGCCACGGCCCGTTCACCTGGGGCAAGAACGCCCCCGACTCAGTGCTCAACGCCGTGTTCCTCGAGGAGATCGCCCGTATCGCCACCACCACGGTGATGCTGGCGCCGGGCGCCGCCCCGGTCGAGGAATACGTCTCCGAATACCACTACCAGCGCAAGCACGGCCCTGGCGCGTGGTACGGCCAGAAGAAGGCCTGACGCCCCTCCCCAGGCTTCAGGCGCAGGAAAGCAGCAAGGACAACAATTTTTCCAGGAGGCAAGGAAATGTCGCTCAAGGACATCACGCGGAAGCCGAAGATCGGTTTCCTCGGCATCATGCAGGAACTCTACGACAACACGCTGCCGAACATCACCAAGCGGCAGGAGGGCTATGCCCGCGAGGTGTCCGCCCGCCTGACCGGCGTCGCCGACGTCATCTTCCCGAAGGCCGCCCGCTGCCGCGAGGACATCGAGGAAGTCCTCAAGATTCTCGCCAAGGAAGAGGTCGACGGCATCATGATCGTCAACCTGACCTACGGGCCGGGTCTTCGCCTCGTCAACGCCTTCCGCGACGTCTCGACGCCGCTGTTCCTCGCCAACATCCAGCCTGAACCGGTGGTCACCAAGGCCTGGAACATGGACGACCTGACCTATAATCAGGGCGTTCATGGCGCGCAGGACACCGCCAACTCGCTGATCCACCTCGGCAAGGAATTCTCGGTCTGGTCGGGCGACTGGAAGGACGACGCGTTCGTCAAGGCCTTCGACGTGTTCGCGTCGGCCGCCCACGCCGTCGCCGTCATGAAGAAGACCAAGGTTGCCGTGTTCGGCCGCATGCCGGGCATGGGTGATATCCTGACCGACCCGCACACCTTCATGCGCGTCGTCGGCCCGCAGGTCGACCACATCGGCATGGGCCCGGTGGCCGCCGAGATGGACAAGGTCAACACCCAGGAGATCCAGGCCGTCATCGCCTATTGCAAGGCCAACTTCGACATGGACCCGAAGCTGACCCAGCCCCAGCTCGAGGAAGCCGCCAAGATCCAGGTCGCCATCACCAAGGTGCTGGAAGCCGGCGGCTACGACGCCTTCTCGCTCTACTTCAACGAGATCGGTCTCGACGGTCGCTTCAAGCAGACCCACATGATGGCCGCCTCCAACCTGATGGCCGACGGCTACGGCTACGCCGCCGAGGGCGACACCAATTGCGCCTCGCTGATGGTCGCCGCCCGCGCCCTGCAGGCCGATCCCCAGTTCACCGAAATGTACGCCATGGACTTCGAACTTGATGCGGCTCTGCAGAGCCACATGGGCGAAGGCAACTGGAAGGTGGCTCGCAAGGACAAGAAGCCGCGGCTGATCGACCGTCCGCTCGGCATCGGTGGCCTCGACAACCCGCCGACCGTGCTGTTCCAGGGCGAACCCGGCCCGGCGACGCTGGTCAGCCTCGTTTCGCTCGGCGCCGACAAGTACCGCCTCGTTGTGTCGCAGGGCGAAATCCTCGACACCGAGGAGCTGCCGACCGTCGAGATGCCTTACTTCTTCTTCAAGCCGGTCACCGGCGTGAAGGAATGCCTCAACGGCTGGCTGAAGAACGGCGGCACGCATCATCAGGTCCTGCACCTCGGCGACACCCGCGCCAAGTGGAAGGCCTATTGCGATCTCGTCGGCATCCAGTACGTCGAGGTCTGATCCCGCTCCTCCCAAGCAAGCGGAACTGGGCCGGCGAAAGCCGGCCCTTTTGTTTTCGCCGGATACCGCCGATGCGAGCCGACGGTTCCCGGCAGCGGCCGCTTCCATCTCCGCTACCGATGCCGGCCATCGCCAGAAACCATTTGCGCCGGCGCGGGCGAACAGCATTAATCTTTCCACCGCATCAAAGCCTCACGGCTGATTTTCTCGGGAGAAGGATCATGCACTATCGTCCATTCGGTCGCCTGCCGGTCGAGGTATCGGATATCGGCTTCGGCGCCTGGCAGATCGGCGGCGCCTGGGGCGAGGTGACGGAGGCCGATGGCCGCGCCGCCCTGGAAGCGGCGCTGGAGGCCGGCGTCACCTTCATCGACACCGCCGACGTCTACGGCGACGGCCGCTCCGAGCGGATCATCGCCTCGGTGCTGAAGGAGTGGAAGGGCAAGCGGCCCTTCGTCGCCACCAAGGCCGGCCGCCGCCTCAACCCGCATGTCGCCGGCGGCTACACGCCGGAGAACATCGAGGCGTTCATCGACCGCAGCCTGAAGAATCTCGACGTCGGCACGCTGGACCTCGTACAGCTCCACTGCCCACCGACCGAGGTGCTCTACAATCCTGCCCTGTTCGACGGCCTCGAGGCGATGAAGGCCAAGGGCAAGATCCGCGACTACGGCGTATCGGTGGAGAAGGTCGAGGAGGCGCTGAAGGCGATCGAGTTCCCCGGCGTCGTCTCCATCCAGATCATCTACAACATCTTCCGCCAGCGGCCGGCGCGGCTGTTCTTCGAGGAAGCCAGGAAGCGCGGCGTCGGCATCATCGTGCGCGTGCCGCTCGCCTCGGGCCTGCTGTCGGGCAAAATTACGTCGGAGACCAGGTTTGCCGCCGACGACCACCGCCTGTTCAACCGCCACGGCGAAGCCTTCGATGTCGGCGAGACCTTCGGCGGCGTGCCCTTCGAGGTCGGCCTGCAGGCGGTGGAGGAAATCCGCAAGCTGGTGCCGGCCGGACAGAGCATGGCCGCCTTCGCGCTGCGCTGGATCCTGATGTCCGAGGCGGTCAGCGTGGTCATCCCCGGCGCCCGCAACGCCGAGCAGGCGCGCGGCAACGCCGCCGCCTCCGACCTGCCGGCCCTCTCCGCCGACGTCATGGCCGCGACGCGCGACATCTACAACCGCCTCGTGGCGCCGCACGTCCACCAGCGCTGGTGATCCGGACGAAAGCACCCTCGCCTGCGGCGGAAATCCATGGGATTTCCGCCGTTCGCGTCCGTGCCGACGATTCCGCTGCAGCCCTGGGTCGGCGTCCGACCGCACCGCACGCGACATCTCCAAATGCCCGTCTCACGGCTCTTGACCCAGTGCCGCAGAATCTCTAGACAACTCGCAACGGAGCTGTGGCCGAGAGGCTGAAGGCACTGGTTTGCTAAACCGGCGTACGGGCTTAAACCTGTACCGAGGGTTCGAATCCCTCCGGCTCCGCCATAAGATATTGATTTTATTTATGTTTTCTATTTTAACGGCTTTGCCGAATACCTCCGATATACCGGGAGCTTGCGGGTGTCAGCATCTGGTTGCCGGGCCATAAGACCCACTTGGGGCCGGATTCGGCGCGCAGCTTATCATACTGTCTCGCGTGGCTCTTTTGGTGGTGCGCTTTGCTTTGCTGTTCTGTGAAGTCGAGCTTGCTGTGGACGCACTGAAATAAGGAATCCCGCCAGTTAGGCGGGGGCGTGTTCGTCAGATTGTTCGCGCGGCTGTGTCAGGCCGTCTTCCTGATGGCCTTGTAAAAGAAAAGCCACCCCCTCGGGTGATATTCGCCAAAAGTCTGAATGTGCGGCATCGTCAGGCACCGCTCGGGCGCCTCAGGCGACAAGTCCGCAATCAACGCCCGCCAGCGCGCGAGGCATTGCTCATTCCATTGGCCGAACTTGGCCGGGCCAGCGCGTTGCGCCGCTGATGAGATCGCGTATCTGGTCGAGCGTCTTGTCGCGGCGATTGGCGAAGCAGCAACTGAGCAATGCATCCCATTCCTGGCCACTCGCGAGCGTCTCGCCGCCAGGCTACGGCAATTTCAAGAAAGGTTTGAGGTATTTATCCTGACGCAACGGTCAAATTTGCTGACGCCTCAGGCCGTCTTTATCCGTGCTCTTGGAACCTGGGCGCTCCCAAGAGCGTCCAGGTCCTAAGGTCCATCTCAAAAACGCTATTACAATTTTAAACGCCGAAAATGTCATCTATAGCGACGTTTACGCCAGATACGGTGACGTTTCACACAAACTGTTGGCGTCACCAAAGTTTTGAACTAGCGCCTTCCGCACCTCATTGATTTTCCATCAATATTCAAAACTTCGATTTTCGCAAGCCAAAGTTTTATACCGGATTCAAGCCAAAGTTTTGAACCTCGTTCGCGCAGCAAGACAGCGACATGGATATTGAAGCCAAAGTTCTGAACCTGACTTCCAATCAGGTGGACGGTGCCGGCCAGTATCAACGATTTCGGAGGCCGCCAACCATTAGCGGTACGGACGCTTCCCGAGAAGCTGCCTGAACCTTACCGTCGCCGAGCTAAACCGCTCGATGGAGCCGCCAAACATTCCCGATTTTAGTGGTGGCCAGTTTTCTCCGGCGGCTTCCGCCTCCGCAAAGAGACGTTCATAAGCCGAATCCAGGTGATAGGCAGCAAATCGACCGACAGGCATATAGGCCACATCGCCCGCATCCCGCACCCGCTGATCAACGAAGACCATCGCAAACATGACCTCTAGGCGATCAACCTCGGTGTCGTAGTTCTCAAAGCGGTCATGGGGCGGCGAGAACAACCGTTTGGCAAAATGTTCGCTCAAGGGGAAATACCACGCCTGCTTGTCGTCGACGAACTTCGCCGTCTCCTTCTCCATGGCGTAATAGGCGACCAGTTCCGGAAGTGCGGTGCTCGTGTCCCTTCCCTGCCCGACCGGGATTTGGAGCAACCTTTGGAAGGTAACCCAATTGCCTCCGGCGATCGCACCAAGACAAGCCGCGTAAAAGCATACAACGGCGGGATATTTGCGCATCTCCTGCCAAGTCGTGTATCCGTCGGCACGCTTGACGTCAGCAAGCATCCTGACTGATCGCTCGATTGGCTCAACCTGGTGCGGCTCGGCCCAGTAAGCGGCGTTGTAAAGGAGCGCACGCAAAATCTCAGTATTGGCGTCGTAGTGCTCAAAGCGGCGTTTGGCCGACACCACGTCCGGCCTAACCTCGGCGTCCCTGGCTAGCATCGCGGCATTGATAGCCAGCACCCGTTCGGTTTCGTTGATCACCAGATCATGGAAACGAATCCGATGGACCGGGTCGGCCATGTAGCGCTTAAGAGACGCTACGGCGATGGCCACCGACGATGGCGGGCTGGCATTCATCTCGTCCAGGCTGGCCACCTTGTCCGCAAGCCCCCCGAAGAACTCATCCGCCGAAGCGATCTCGATTAACTGAGCGCCCCGCAAGGTGATCAACCTCTCGGCTCGTTCGGAAGGTTTGCCTCTGGCGGCCCAATAGGTCGTGTATCTCCTCGACTTTGTCCGCTCGATGGCCGCACGAAGTGCGATGTCCCAATCTCCCGACCAGCCACATATGATGAGGCCGAACTCATCGAGAACGCGATCAAGATAGCCGTCAAGCTCGCGGTCGTATGAGGCCAGCTCCTCCTCGGTGTTTTTGATCCGGTCGTCGAGATAGTCGCCGTGCAACTTCAGCACCACGCATCTCTGATGAACAATCGGGGCAGCTCCGATCACCGCATCAGGCGTCGAGATCACGGTCGGGGTAATGCCCTCGTCCTGGAGAGCCAGCTCCATCAGGCGGTCGAAGTTGGTCGTGATGATCAGTCGAATGTGACCGCTTGCGACCAGCTTGGCTATGGCTCGATGAGCCTCGGTCGGAAGCTTTAGTCCTTGCTCCCGCTCATCGGCCGTCGGCTCAAACAGTGAGTGCAGGATGCTCCGGCGTTCCGCAGGACTTTTGGCCAGGGTGTCAAGAAGCGTGGAATACTCCGGGTCCTTGCCATATTTGGTTCGATACCATTCTGCAGGATCTGCTGGAGCTTCTTCCCCCTCCATCACGGCGATCCGCTTGACCAGATCGAGCGTCACTTCCCATCCGGTTGGAATCCCGGCTGAACGGGATATGCCGGAGCCGAGGAGAACGGCAAAGACGCCTTTGGACGAGTGAACGGAGTGAGAGAGAGACAATATGGCGTCAATCATGAGAAGCAGGCCTCTGATTGCAAATTACACCCAAGAAATCTGTCGCGACAGCACATTGACTTTGCTGCTGGCTCGGGCCGCACTGCACTTCAAAACGCCTCGTAAAACACCCCAGTGCAGTTGCCAAGATTACGCGTTTAGCCTTCCCGACGAACTACCGAAACTTCAACTCCCTGGTTGCATCTGAGCCGCCGGCGTCTCCAAAATTAACCAAGAAGAGGAGGGCAAAATATGAAAATCGAAGTCACTTCGTACCACATGCGAGGCAAGGAAAAAGAGGCCGTTCGGACGCGGAAGCGTACTCTTAAAAAAATAGTCAAGCTACTCGCCGCGAACTCCGAAGTAGACAACTACTACATTGAAACAATTGGCCGTTCGATAAGGTGTGGGATGTTCGACCTTGCCCGCGTTTATTTACGAGACTTCAAAAACGTGCTTGAAAATTCAGAAAGCGAATCCATACGAACAACATTCATGCGTTTTAGTTCGCTCGTAGCGATGGCAGGCGAGTTGGAGAAAAAATACGGTTATGGGTGTTTTCTAGATACAAACAACGGACATGTTATACGTCTACTAAATACAGAAAACTCGGGATACATCCCACACTCTCATATTATTAACAGCGCAAAAACAGACGTTCTGCCATCGAAGAACTTCTTTCAATGGCAGAACCTCTTATAAAACACAGCAACAAATAATATCTCGATCTAGACTATACACCTGGTTTATTTCCAGCACCAAGCTCACTTTCTTGATCGATGGAGAGTTCGCTAAATTTCCGATTCAACGCATCTAAAACGGTAATTGCATTCTTTGTTTTACTAAGCTCGACATTCCGACCGTCGGTCTTTCGCCATATGGATAGCTGATATCCACCAGCTTGGTTCGGACTCATTCCAAAATACTCACCCTTTGGAATCGTTTGCAAAGCATTTGATATTTCTCCCTCTGGAATACCGAGTCGCTCAGAAGACTGCAGGCCGGCCCAGAGTAAATCCCGCATTTCCTGTCGTATCCTGTTTATTTCCGCGATTTTATCACTCTCTATTTTTAAGTATTTGTCGAACCTTAACGCCTCTTCTTTATCAATCTCGGCTTTCCGCGCTTGGGTCGCAATGGCCTTCAAAATCTGTTCGGCTTCGAGGAGGTCTCGATAGATCTCCTTAAGTTGCAGTTCACGCTCACAAAATTCCGCCAGGCCGAGCGCTCTACTGTAAGCCTCTGGACCAACAAATCCCCTCAGCGCCTTCCCGCGAACTATAGGAAAGTAAACGGTATCCCCGCCTGCTTCGTAAATGCCAATCACTATCATTATTACCTCCACCATCATTTAGGATTCTGCGTTGGGCTTAAACGCCGAATGTCATCGAAGTGAACACCTCTTCAAGATCGCCCCATCTATAAAGGAAAATGGAGATCCTCTCATGATCTTCGGCAGGTAAGATGTTTGCTTCATGCAGCCTCTTAAGGATGACCTTGGGGTGCAACCCCATGGTCCGGCTGAGCTCACCCAGCGTCACATACTCGGCCTTGAATGCCTCCGCACTCTCGCGAGTGATTACGGGCATCATGCGCCGAGTCTCCCTGTTGAACTCCTGCGTCACGCTGAAATGGCCCAACCCGATGAGCGAAGAGACCGCCACATGAGTCAAACCGGGGATGAACTTCACCAGTTCACCCTTAATGAGCCCTTCCCTCTCGGGTCCCTTGCGTACAATATCCGTCACCTCGTCGGCGTCGAGAAGGACGGCGCCGTACTCCCGCTTGCCGCCAAGCAGACCCTTCCAAGCCAACTTTCCCTCGAAAATGAGCGAGAGCACGAAGTCGATCTTGGCATCGGCGGCACGACGGGCATCCCCGATGGACCGCTGGCGATCCGTTGGCATCTCGACCGGAACCGCCCCGTCGAAAATCCGCCCTAACATCTCGTTGACCGCCTGCTGCGTAAAGGCATGCTTGGCTTTCCGCTTTTCGGCGGAATTGGTGACGGTCGGAAGATACCCTTTGGCGATCAGTGCTTTCAGATGCATTCGAGGGATACCCGTTGCAGCCTCCACTTTCGGAGTGCTGAGGGACCCCTTCATTCCCCGCAGCATTTCCTCGATCTCTTCGGCACGCACCAGGACGCGGTGATCCCTCAGGCCTGAAGTCTTCTTGTCATCCGTCAGCCCCTTCCTGGCAAAGAGCTTTCGAAGCGACGCGACATGGACCCCCGAGGCCTTGGACGCGGAGTGGATCGAATAGATGCGCGGTCTCTCAAGCGTCTCGCCGAGGATCTCGGTTCCTGGATTCAGTGGCAAGGTCCCAATGGCAAACTCCCGGACCGTCGACCGAAACCGGTCGTAAATCGGATCAGCGATCGTTTTCTGAAGGAATGTGTAGAACGAGCCATAGGCATCCCGCAGGCCGATCGCCCCGCGCGAATCCATCAGCACTTCGTTCAGCCGGCCCAGCAAGGCCGTCAGTGCCGGCTCCCCGCCGCAAAGGACGCGAAAGCCCTCTTCGGTCACCGCGGCCCACTGCTGCTCAGTCAAGGTCTTCGTCTTGATCCGCGACGGATGCAGCGCGGAAAGCCCGATCGCGGTAGCCAGCTCCAACACGGCGTACATCGGAAGATCCGCCAAGGCGTCCGTTGGGGAGGAGGTGCCATCGAGACGATCGATGATCCAATCGACGAGTAGGGAATGAGGCAGCCTGACCACGTGATCCGCTTGCTGCCGAAGGCCTGGGGCCAGCTTCCCGATCGTCTCGCAGAAGTCGGGGCTCGTGAATCGTCTATGCCCGGGGTCGACGTCGATCAGCATCGTGTCGTGTTTGGGACAGACGCGGATGGCGTCGATCATCCATTCCACGCGCAACCATGGACGAGCTGTGGCCGGTCCTTCGAAACGCTCCAGATCCTCGATCACGCAGTGCGGGCAGTATCGAAAGTGGGTCTTGAACACTGAGAGCCGAGTGAACTGTTGCCCCGCGATGATGTGGTACTTTTTGTCCGCAGTCTGAGTGGGCGTAAACCTTGAAAGCGCTCCGGGATCTGCCCCGCCGCATAGCGCGAGTGTCCGGACCGCTTCGCTGTCGCCGGTATCGATCGCCCAAGTGTCGATGCCCATCTCTCGGAGAAAGTCTCCTAGAAGCCGGCCATTCAGAGCCGCCAGCCTTGAGGCAAATCCGGCTGCCGGCTCTCGATGCTCAAGAGGGTGACGCCACGAGACGGGCGCGATCTGCAAGCTCATGTCTCCCGCTGCTCCTCAATAAGGAAATACCCCGCCGGTAAGTTTCTCCAGTCATCGACCAAGAACGGATTCATCTCGTCCCGACCGCGGGCGTGCGAGAGTTCCAGGTACGCATAGGCAAAATGGTCTCTCACCAACTCGTTGGCGCCTTTGTGGATTGCTACCTGAATGCCCGCCAGGACCATCTGAGCGATGCGTCCGTAACGGTACCGGGCAGCGTGAGCGACGCGTTCAGGAACATCGGAAGCGATCAGTCGGTCGGTCGCCATCCCGATCGCTCCGGCCATTTCCCGGATCATTCGGTCCACCAGCGCTTTCTCCTCAGGCATCGCGATGTCCGAAAGAAACAAGAACTTGCCGCGCCGTTCGAACTGCTGGTCCAACCTCGCGATCTCGGTCGTTTCCGGTGTCCCGGAAAGAATGAAGTTGATCGGCCAGGCTTCGAAGTTGGAGAGCCCCTTGATGGCCTTGGCGAGGTTTTTCCGCTCTTGATCCGTCTCCGTACGCTTGAGAACATGTTGCGTTTCATCGATGTGGACCAGCAGAACACGCCTCTGGTGCAGAATGTCCGGCAATCGCTTCCACATGTCGTTCTGACCGACGGTCTCCTTGACCGGATAGCCGGCTGCCTCGGCAATCTGATGCCCGACGGCCTTAAGCGTCACCGCGCCACCACTGAGGGACACGGAGATGACAGGCTTCACCAACCCGAAAGATCTCAACTGCGGTTGGAGCGCATCACTTCGCGAGAGAGCACGAGCGATCGCAGCCGTTTTCCCGGCGCCACTTTCACCGGTGATGAAGAAGATCCGACCGTCATCACGGCGACCGTTCTTTTTGGCCAACATGGAGACCACGAAAGTCGCCAGCATGTCGTCGAGAACCTTATCGCGACCGCAAGCGACATAGACCGCCTTGACAGCCTCAACGAGTTCGATCTCCCGCTGCTGGCGCTCCGATAACCGTCCGGCAATGGAATCCAGATAGGCGTCGTCGTCATCGTCCCATGCGTTGCCGCTCGGAGTCGTCGCGAGATTGGTACCCGTCTCGACGGAGGTGTCTCGCTTTGTCATTCGTCATCTCCGTCGCCGAGGTTGAGACTGCCACCGAAAGGACGTTGCGGTCCGCCGGTGTCGTTGGACGGAGGCGACCAGGTCCCCTGCCCTTCGTCGCTTCGCGCAGGTCCGGATGGAGAGCGCGAGCCCTGCGTTGGCTTCCTACGCACCGACTTCGCGACAAGCTTTCCCGGGATGCTGTCTTGGGGTTGCGGTGGCCCTTGATCGGGACCCTCCAATGCGGCACGAGTGCTTTGGAACATCGACTTAGCCGCCTTTTCAAACTCGATTTCGGTGGCCCGGAATTCGGCGAGGCCGGCCTCGCGACGAGTCCTTTCGCCAGTATCCGTCAGGGCTTCGTGAGCCTCCAGTCTTGCAAGAAGGCCTGCGGTCTGATCGTCCTTAGCCGATGCCGCGAGGGCTTTACGTGAAATCAGATACCTGTCGAGGGAGAGGCCCATGGTCTGCTTGGCGACGCAGGGCACCTCCAGGTAGTCATCCGAAGCTTTCCCCTGCGCCCTCCCCTCCGCATCCGGAAGCCGAACGAGCACCGATCCGATGTCCAGCGGATCGACGAAGACGTCGAGTTCCTTATTCTCGTGGCGGAGAAAGACCCTATTCAGCTCCGCGCTATTGTAGGCGAGGTCCAGGTAGGTCACGCCGTGCTTCCCCAGCGTACGCGTAACGCGAATGCCGAACGCCGCGCGTAACTCGATGGCGCGCGGTGGAGGGAAAGTGCCGTCCTTTGTGAGCCGCTGCCACATTCCATACGGCGTGCAACGGCCGAGCCCGCGATGGGCGCGATGATGGTAGGAATCTACGATGAAGCGGATGGCGGATCTTTCCAGTTCGTCAAAGGTCAAGCTGGCCATTGCCTCGGACTGGTAGTCGCCCTTCTCCACCACATTCGCGAAAGTTTGCCCCGCGAAGTACCGGCATACGCGCTTGAAATATCGAAAAAAAGCCTCGATCGTACCGCGCTTGCGAGGATCCGCCTCCGGAAGCAATCGGGTGATGCCTGAGCGTGCGACGGAGGTTTCGAACTCGCCCAGGAAAGCGGGTCCCGCGTCGGTCACCACCGACCATGGCCTACCCTCCATCCGCCAGTCGCTCTTACAGCCGGCACCGGTGGCCAAGGCAGACTTGTCGCACATGATCCGGCGCAAAGCCGTCTTTGACGAAGCCGTCGACGGCGGATTCGGAGATAGATTGAACCCGACAATGCAACGGGTTGCCACGTCAATGGCAACGGTCGCCGTACAACGGACGCGAGGAACGAGCTCGCGTTTCTTCGGGCTCAATTTCTTCCAGACGGTCGAACTCGCGATCAGCGCATGGAGGTCGAAATCCCAGTCGTCAATCTCAACCCGTTCTAAGGGATTAAGGACGATGAGCCCCTCGCCGATCGGGGTGAATCTCCGTAGCGCGCGATCCTTCCCGAGACGATTGAAGTCCCTGAAAAATGGATCGATCTTTTTGATCCGGGCTCGGATTGCGTTCCTGCTAACGTAGATGGGCTCAACATTGGCAGGCAGCGACAGGTTCAATTTGGCCAGCTTCGCCTCAACGTCCTCGTAGATGTCGCGTTGGCGAGGCCTTAGCGAGCTGGCGAAGTTCGCAACGCACTCGCTCACCACGCGCTCGGCACGAGGGTCTAGTTGGCTTCGATTGCCGCAATGGTGGTAGCGTAACCGGAATGCATCGAGGTGCTCCTCCGCAGCGTGCCACTTGATGAGCCAACTTCTCAAAGTGCTGGCCGAGGGATAGTCGAATTCCTTTTGAAGTCCTCCCTGCCGCCGCCGCCTTGCGGGTCGTCTCTCTCCAAAGCGTTCGACATGCCAACGGTCCATCGCCTTTTTCTGCTTATCGATGAAAAAGGCGATGTCCGACAGAGACATCGTTGGTCGCCAAGGCGCCGAAGAATCGGCGCGCGCTGAATCGAAACGCCGGCACCACTCGGCCTTCCACAAGACCGTGCGCAGCTCGTCCTCGCTGAGATCAGTCAGGTCGGAACTGTCGCCCCGAACTCGCATCCGAGCCTGCGTCTTCGAAAAATAGCCGGCATCGTGGCGAAAAAGCTTCCGGCGCATGATCTCACTAATCTCCGCGTCGGTCTTCGTGATGAAGTGATCCTCCTGAACGTCGTCAACGATCAGTTGAAGCATATGCCTCCGTCCCTGCTTGCCGATGGGACGGTAGGCTTGGTTCATAATGACAATGCGATCATGTCGACCGAATTTCCACCGGTCGTTGGCAGTCTGAGTTTCCATGAATGCACCCAAGGCTTTAGCGCAAGGCGATCCAGAGTTTCGCCACTAGAAAGCGAAACTCTGGATTAGTTCTTAAGGAACGCAGCAACCTCCAGTAGTACTATTGCGTACAAAGGTTCCTAAGCTTAACAGTCGGTGACAACATCTCGGCTGGGTTGAACCTTAGGGCGCCCTGCTGGATAAGAGCCATAGCAGCTCGTTCGCCTCGCGCTCCGAGACCGGACAGTTCCCCGATCTCCGCGAGGGTGATCGTCGCTGGAGCTCGCATCAGTGCGGCCCAAACGACCTCCTGCCCGCGGATATCGAAATCCCGACCGCTCTCGATGATGCTCTTGGCGTTTGCGACAGCGATGTCGTTCAAATGCAGCTCTGTCAGCAGCCTGTACTCGTTGGCGAAATCATCTCCAACGTGTTCGCACACCTCCTAAAGCAGCGCCTCGGTCCCTTTACGGGCGGCAGTCTCTGCGTACTTGACCTCGTAAGCGACCCTGAAGCCGGTGTTGAACGTCACGAGATAGTCGGTCGTGTACCGATGCTTCCGGCCTCGGGCTACATAAGAGCGGGTCTGCTGTTCGCGAATGTCGGATACGGCAGGATTGGCGATCAGGGTGACCAGGTGACGGTATTCCAAGCCGCTCTCGAAATAGATCCATCGCCGTCGAAACGGGTCCGGCACCCGCCCAACGGATGAGCCTCTCTTGCGAGGAGACGGCTTGCGATCGGCGACGCTGTCCGAGTAGTGGACGAGCGGTGCCCCATAAGGAACGGACTCGATCTCACGCGAGGTGGGTAGCGGACGATATTCGCGAGGTGCTCCCCCGTTGGAGAGGCCTCCCAATAGCAATGCATAGAGATTGGACATTTGCGCCTCCCGAAACCGGGCGCGCAGCCACATCCATGGATTGCGCGGACAGGTTGGGATTGACTGGTCAGCGGGCGTCCAGCCGCTGCCAGATGGCGCTTACGCGGCGGAAGACCGGGCTATCTCGCGTATGGTGACGTGCGTTTTGATGGCTATGTTCGTCATGCAATTGCCCTTCATGGTTGCTTCCACGGCGGATGGCGTTCGAGAAATAGGGATGCCTGGGGACGCGACTGTCCAAGCCCGGCTCCGTGTGGAGTCGGAATCAGTGTCGTTTTGAGGATAGGATTCCGGTCTGGTTCGACGCGCCGGCGTTGGTGCCGTTGGTGCCGCGTGGCTCCGCTTCAGCGCGCCCGCATGATCGGGCACGACGCAATCTTGATGGCGTCATGTCCGGTACGGCACGGAGGCGGTTCGGCGGAGCGGTCGTTCAGACCGCGACGGTTATGCTGAGGATAGGCTTCTGGAGCGTCATCACATCACCTCGGAACACGAAAGCGTCGCCAACCCGGCGGCGGTCGAGGATAAGGTCGGATGTTGAGTGCGCTTAGGAGAGCATTCTCGCCCCGTCAACATACGGAGCGATGTGCGCCATGGCGCTGCGGACATTCCGCTCATCGCTAATGCGTATGGTCTTGACGGGCTTCATAGTAGTGCTGCTCATCGGTTCGCGCCCTTTGGCGGGCGGAGGAGCTCTTATACCCTCAGGTGTTAAGCTGGGGTTAAGTCGCAGGCTAGATTTGTCATTGGCTAACCGAAACACGCATCGGCGCCTTCATCAGGGTCTGGTCTCGTCTCCGCCAGACACTGTGGAGAAGGTCGCTGCTTCGGTTATCGAAGACTAGACATTCCACAGAACCGAAGCGACTCCGGCCTCAGCCGTAGGGCTCCGAGCCTGGATCATCATGTCGCAACCGAGGAGTTCGCGGGTGTGCCGGCACGTTCGTCGCTTACTGCTCGCAAACGATCTCCGCCGCAATCGCCTTGGCTCGATCGGCGAGGTCCGGCCACGACACCGGTGTGCCCACGCTTCCCATCTCAAACGGAATAGACTGCGCTTCCAAGAACATCGTCGCCATCGAGGCTTTGATAGCAAAGTTCACGTTCTGCGGGATGTCGTTGTTCGCGACCGTTGCGACCAATGAGTTCAGCTTTGAATCGACGACCCCGACGACGTTGCCATAGACATCGATGAGCGGGCCGCCACTATTGCCGGGTTGCACTGCGGCATCCGTTTGGAGGTGGGCAATATCGTCGCGGAGTCCCGCCGTGGCAGTCACGGCTCCGCGTGTGAAGTTGCCGGAGCTGGCCAGTTCCCCAGACAAAGGAAAACCGAAAGCAGCAACATCTTCGCCAAGCCGCACACCGGGGCGCATCTTCGCAACGCTGGCCGAGTGATAGTCGGTGGTCTCAACGATCGCCAGATCGTTAGTCGTGTCTCGGCCTCGAACTGCTCCTTCAACTGCCTTACCGTCGAAAAGCACGTTCACCTTCTCGCAGCCTGCAATGACGTGGGCATTGGTCAGCAGTCTGTCGGCAGCAACAAAGAAGCCGGTTCCGCTGGAGACAACCCGTTCCTTATCGGGCGCGGCGATTTGCGGCGGGGACGGAGAAACTACTGCAGGCATCGACGGGACTGACGCGACGGTCGCAACGGGCGGCGGCGGGGAACGAGGTGTTCCGAGTTCAACCTCGGACCTAAACAGGTCCGACATCACTGTCGCTAGGCGGTCGCCATGGAACTCCGCCATGGAAGGCCAAATGAGCGTGAACCCGATTACGCCAGTGCCGATGTCCTCAAAGCGCGTATACTGGGTAGCCGCCTCGGCATGGCTGTTGATGACGAAAAATCTCGATTTGATCGTTTGATAGTCGGTGACGTGAGATCGCACTGCCTCCTGCGTTATCCCATACAAGGCTTGAAGCGAGACGCTGGGGTAGTAATCAAGGTCCACAATGGCGCCTTCGTTGGCGGCGCCATAGCGGATCCCCGTGTTCGTCACCAATGTCGACTTGGCCAAACCTCTGGGTATCCAGAGGGGCGTACCAGTCACTGGATGGGTGACGCGCGACAGGCCCCACGTGCTCAGGATCGGTGAAGCGGCCCGCAGCAGCTCGTCATAATCACCGGCCGAGAGAACTCCGTTGGACACTTTGCCGTTTGCGTTCTGATAGTTCTTGATGGCTTGCCAGAGATTCTTGCCGAAACCCTCTCCCGCCACGGCCGGCCAATGTCCGAGAGACGCCAGAAGCAACTGGATATCGCGGCGTCGCTCGACTGGCATCGCCATGAATGCCGCGCGGGCATCTTCAAGCGAAACTTGGGCTGGTGGGCTGGCTCCAGTGTCCTTGGTATCCGTAGTGATCGAACCGTAGCCGTGCTCTTCCATATGCCGGCGCAACCCATCGAGAAAGCTCAAGCGATATTGCTGATCGGAAGGGCACGTCTCGATCGGCTGAGGTTTACGACAGGCGGAAACCCCAAAGTCGGAATTGCGATCGTAAAGGCTAGTCATGGCTGTCCATGCCGCTTGTCCCTCGCCAATCCGGTTCTTGGCGGCAACCCACGCAGCGAGGAAACCGTTGGAGTGCCAGCGGTCTGGCATAACCTTTGCGAGAAACTCCATGCCGCGAACCTCCTGAATGAGGCGGTGACGGAACTTCTCGTCTCCGGAGACATCGCGAACGGTCGCCTTTCCGATCTTGCTGATGCGGATTGGCTGCGTGGAGCAGGCGTAACAGTCGAATGTGTACAGAAAGCTGTCGTCCGGCAGGATCAGCTCGGCTTCGCCATCCTGATCCACGTCTTCGAGATCAACTCCTTCGCCATCGCGGTTGCCTAGGTCAACCGTGGTCCATTCAGTTGGGCCTATGGCATCGAGGACCACCGTCCTGGTGCAACAATGGGCGCCGCCGGAGTATGCGTCGATGAAGATCTCTGGCGTGTCGTTCCCGTCGTCCACTTCTGCGACCATGACGCTGGACGCATAATCCGGTTCGCCTGCTTCAAAGGTATGGCGGACGTCGAGAACCTGCTTTCCTGCCTTTTGGGCAGTGACATGAGCCGTCCAGCCTTGTGCCGCCGGCTCCCGCGTGACTGTTACCTCAAGAGCGGCGAAGCTAGCGACCCCAGGCTTGTCACGTTTCACTTTGGCACTTGCTTGTTGCGCGACCGGCGCCTTCCATATGGTTTCAACGTAGTCGCGGCCAGAAGAAAGCAGCGCGTCACTTGGCAGCGGCGGCCATGTGATGGTCTGGGCGATTTGTTGAAGGCTGCCTTTGCGTGGCTCCAGAGAAATCGCCAGCCATCCCGATCTAGAGCGGATCACACGAGCAGTAGGGCCAAAAAGACGGGCAATTCCAACGGCAGTATCGACGTCCTGCGTACTCGCAACGGCAATCCAATGAGTGCCGGGCGGTGGAGCGAACGTTTCCGCCCTAAGTGGGTTCTCCGAGGCCCAAAGAAATGCACAGAGCAGAAGGCTCATCGCCCACGACAACCAAAGGCGACGAGCAATAGGGCCGCGAAAATGAATGGTCGGATGCAAGGCCGCCCCCAACGGCACGCTCAAAAACAACGCCTCCCCCCATACTGCCAGCATTTCCAACCCTACAACGAGGTGCCTGCGACATAAAAGGGGCCACTCCAGAAGAATGAAAACCGCCGACAGCGGCGTCTGGACCGGATATCACAAAGAATGACCAGAAACACCGGATTACGCTGAAACGCCCATTGCCCGTGCAGGCACTCGTTGACTTAAACTTGGCAGAAAGGCGTATACATCTCTAGGAGCTGCTCACATCTTCCTCTGGCCTTTGCCGAGTTATGAGAATTGATGTCCGTCTGTCCATCTGGAGTACAAGAGGCCCTAACTGTGAGGAGCGGCATGTCAGTCATCCGCAATAATACTGTTCTGCTTGTGGGATCCGCAGTGTCCATGTTTAGGCCCATAGCCGGTGGAGACGGTCTACCCACGGGATTGGCTGTCGTAAAAAGGCTGTTGGGGGAGCTCTTTCCAGATTGGTACGATAAGGATGCTGCGTTCACAAAACTCGTTGATAGAACGCCGTTCGAACAAATCTTAGAGTACTATCCCCATCCTTCTTATCTGAGGAGGACCTTTTCAGCGTTTTTCAACACCCAGGCATTTAATCCCATTCATGCTGTTCTAGCTGACGAAGTGCTTACTGGTTCTGTGGATGCGATTATATCGACCAATTACGATCGCTGTATCGAGGGAGCCTTCGCGAGCAAAGGCATCTCCTTCAGTATGATTGCAACCGGCGACGAGGATCGGTCGCAATTCCCGCTCTTCAAAATACATGGAACAGCGGAAAACGAAGACACTATCGTCGCGACGCTTGGTACAGAATATTGCCTGCCAGATTGGAAAATGGAGCTGTTGGGTGCACTCCTCAATGGGAGACACCTTGTGTTTCTTGGATACTCGGGGAGGGATTTCGATATCTGCCCTGCTATTTTTTCCTCATTGTTGCGCCCTCTATCCATAACATGGGTGGAGCCGGCTGATGACGAACAGATCAGTGTAAATCTTCGTACGGCAGTACGACGTGGCGCAGTAAGCCATGTGAAGCAGTACTTTCACCAAGCGCTATGGCGACCGCTGGCTGATGAAAATTCTTACGGGTCCCGATTTACACACGCGACGGTAAGCAAGGCCGATCCAGGGCCTCTGGTCACTCCTATCATGCAAGCCTGCACACTGCCTGAACTAAGGCGTTGGCGCTTCCGCTTGTTAAACGCATTGGCTCTGGCCCGGTTTATGGAGTTCGAACTTCGAGCCGCTCAAAACGACGGCTCAATTCCTGAAGCGGAATTGCATGTTTGGGAAGCCGATTTGGCGGAGAGAAATGGCAGGTACACAGACAGTATTCTAAGTCTGCGCCAGGCAATCTCGAAGACTACTGATCGAGCGAAGGCACAATCGCTAGAATTAACGCTTTTGGGTCGCCTCGTCACTTCTTATCAAATCAAACGTTTTCTCGTCGGCCTGGCTTACGCCACCCTCAAGCAGCTCGTTCGTCGCTACGGTGATGGGCAAAGAGCAAGCTTGCATTATCTATATGGCTTGCTTTGGAAGGGATTATTTCGTCAACGGAGACTAATTCTGCTGCGATGGCTCACACGGCCGTGCGGGCTGTTCTCGCTCAGGTTGGCAGCAGAAACTTTCTATCGCATGGGAGATTGGCAAAGTGTTTTTCTATGTCAGGTCCAAGCACAGGACTTCGGACGAAAGCTGAGCCTAAAATCGGTAGGCGCCTCACACTTCTTTAGCCTGGCAAGCGATGGTTTCCAGCATCTCAACAACTATGTGGGGCAAGTCAGCGCCGACAGGAAGCACACTCCCAACAGGTTTGCGGATGTGCACCATGTAAAGGAGGTGATTGACGAACTTGATTGGCTCGGGCTCTACCCGGAGATCTGGAAAATCGCGGAGCAAAACTACAGCGCGGCGTGGAAGGTCGATAAGCCAACGGCAGAGGATATCTTGATGCGGGCAAAATCCCGCCTCAACTCATCTCAAGTCTCCAAGAATATTAAAGCGAAAATAACCAGAATAATAGACCGCCATATTGCCGACATTGATGGATAACCCGGCGTCAAAGCCGAGTATTTCTATTCCTGAAGCACACTGGATCACCAAATCATCGCCTCAATTTCACGGTGTGTAATATTTCCCAATTCAGACATTCACATCTAGACGCCAATGGAAACGTCATTGTTCTAGCCACACCGTGTCTTGGTTCAGGCAAAACTTTGATAGATCCTTGGCTTTCTGGCTGTTCTTCTTCCTTATGGATACGAACTTGCACACTTGCGAGCCACTATCGATAGCATCCTCAACGACCAGCACAGTATCTCCCACTTCCACTTTTTCGATCTCTTTTTTGTTGAGGACCTTCAGCAAGCCCATCTGCAATTGCATCGATTGTTCGATCGTCAATAGGCTTTGCCTACGAGCAGAAAGATACACGGTGGTTGCCTCCGCGTTCGGAATGTCGCTCTTCCGAGAGAGTGCAAGGTTTCTCAAATTGAAAAGCACAAGCTGAAGATCGCCTGGATCTATACCCTTGGATGAAGCGAACCTCGCTATCGCATCCATAGTTCTCTTGCCCATAATCCCGTCTATAGCCCCCGCCTCGTAGCCGCTGACTTTTAGTTTCAGTTGGATCTCTGCGAGCTCCTCGCGAGATGGAGGTCCAACCGCTTTAATCACGTTTGAGCTGGAGCTTTTTACTCTCCCATTTAAGTTATCTTTCGGCCCAGTATTACCAGTGGTTACATCCTCACCTTGTCGCGCCACACCGATAGGTGACACCGCAACAGAGTCGGCTCGGATGTCCTTATTCCAACCGACGAACGCCGCCACCAAGGCCAGGATCAACATGCCCGAAAGCACGAACTTGGGCCTAAAGATCCGCCTATTCTTGGGCGGAGCAGAAATTGTAAGGTTGACAATGGGAAATAGAACGCTACCAGTTTGAAGTTCGACACGGCACCACGGGCATCCGCTCTTCCGGTTTGCGTAATAATGCCCTGGGTTCGATCTGCATCTTAAAAGTCCTCCTTCAAACTTCTCTAATATTTCAGCCCACTCTACGGCATCGGGTCGCACGGTAAAGTCAGCAGGATTGGGAGAGAAAGCCCTCTCAAAAGCCACAGCTAGATTTGCCGGGATGTCCAGAAAAGTCGGAACTGATGGCAGCGGCTTGGCTTCTGGATGGGCACCAAAAGCAAACAACCCTTCGCTAATCGCTCTTTTTATAGGGATACTTTCGTCTACGCTGTACTGCCCAGAATACGGATGCCTTCCCAAAAATAGTATTTGAAATATAAGAACAGCGAGACCGAAATGATCGTGAGAAATAGTCCTTTCTACCGAGTCAAATCTGGATCCTTGCAATTCTGGCGGGGTGTACTCTGCTTTTCCGACGAGACATCTGTAAATTCTTTCATCAGCGACAACTTGAAAAGAGTCGGCGTCGATGACATTAATCGTGGCATTAGCACCAACCAAGAAACCAGACTCGTTTATATCCCCTATTACGCATCCGGCATTGTGAACCGCCGCAACCGCACGAGCCAGATTAGTCGCAGCCCGAGCCACAAATCGAAAGTCTGCCTGAGGAAAGTGTGAAAGCCTGCTACGCGCTGCATACAGTTCGTGAATCGGAACTCCGGCGGCTTTTCTCATCAAGAAACCAACGAAAACTCCCTCGGGCGTGTGGAGTGTATCTTTAGGAAAAGCCACCAGCTCCGAGACTTGGTGCATTTTGCGCGAGATCATCGTCGCGATCTTCTCGCGTCGCTCTAGATGCTTGTTGTCCGTATATATCTTTATGACGAGGTTCGGCTGTCCAGATACGTGAAATACTTCGCCCTCGCCGCCTTTCGCTATCATGGCGCCAGCGCGAATGTTTCTTCCTGATCCGGTGTTGAACGTCTCCAAAGGCACTCGCCCGATAGTAGCAATACCACAAGCATTAATCACACGGGTCCGAACTGCTCAAGTGTCCACGCGCCTTCCTCACTGACCCAGCGGGCCGCAAAAATGAAAGCCGGCGATACCTCAGCTCGCGTTCATCTCCGCTTGTTTGAGCGCTCGGTACGCCTCCACCATCCTGGGCGTGGGAGTCGACCGACGAGTAAGGGCATGCGCCCTAATTTGCTGCAACTCGGTCGGTCCTTTCGACAGGGCCGTCTCAATCTCGTTCTGACGACGCGCGATGGCGTCCTTGACCTGTTGTATGGCAACCGGGTCGGTCCCAAGCGCCGAATTGAAAGTGAACCTCCTCTCGACACTCCGCCTCCAAGTCATGAGGTTCTTGGCCATCACCTCGCCAAAACCTGGGACGGCTAATATCTTGTATTTGTTGAGGTCGAATGCGTTCTCGATACCATACGACGACAGAACCGCTTTCCTGCCATCGCCAATCCCCGGGATCTTGGCTCTCGTCAAAAGGTGACCTTCCAGGAAGCGTTGACGCTGCAGCTCCTCGCGTTTTTTATCAAGTTCGGCCAAGCGCGTCCTTTCGAGTGCCGGAAGAGTGCGATATTCGGCAGCTAGTCCGGCAAATTCATTTTTCCGTTTATCAAACCGCGCGTCTCCTGCTTCCAGTTCCCACTCGTCGACGGCGGCCTCCCACTCGGCCCCAGCCCTAAACCGGATTGCGCCGAGCTTGGTCGAGGGATCGGTGGCACCGAAGAACATGATGCCGGCAGGGATCATCCCCCAGAGCGCTATCGGCATTCCGTTCACAGCCGCGAGCACGCAACCGAGAGCGAGGAGAACGCCGCCGGTCTTCCGCAAGAAGTAACTCTGCCTTTCGCCCTCCACCTCCGATGACTTGCGCAAACCGGTAGGCTCGGGGACCACAGACCTCGGGTCGGTAATTGAGCCCGGCCCAAGAACCCGATCGATCGCAGCCATCGCCGCATTGAGGTCAAAGTTCGAACGACGATGCTGCGCAGCGAAACCACCAGCTCCGGGGAACAGGGAAACGCTCAGCCCAGCTTCGAGGCGACACCATGGGCAATGAGCCGCGTTCCTGAGGTGGTGGTGCGCCGGGTTCGCCTTGCAGGAGATCAGTTCCTCCTCGAACCGACGCAGGATGTCCACCCACCGCGCCGGAAGCGGCCGAGCGACAGTGGTTGCGGAAGTGGACATGAATGCCTGCTCGAACGCGTTGGCCAGATCAGTCGGTAAATCCGCGAGCGTAGGAACGAAGGGCGGAGGCTCCATCCTAGTCTCTAGCTTTCGCCTGATGCTATAGGCGAACCGTCCCTCCTTGATGGCGCGCTCAATCGGCATGTCTTCACGGCCCGCGTAGCGGCCCGAGAATGGCTGCCTCCCCATGAAAAGCAGCTGGAACGCAATGACGGCAAGACCGAAGACGTCGTGCTCCGGAAGCCTATCCACCGCCTCGAAGTTATGGCCTTGCAATTCCGGTGGCGTGTACTCGCCCACTCCGACGACGCAACGGAATGTCGTTCCAGAGTCTTTGAACTGAAACGAGTCGGCATCAATGAGCGTCACAGTCGCCTGTTCGCCCACTAAGATTCCCGAATGGTTGATGTCGCCGATGACGCACCCGGTCTCATGGACGCTGGTGATCGCTCGCGCGACATTGGTGGCGACACGGGCAAGAAAACGAAAGTCGGCTCTCGGGAACTCGATCTTTCGGCTGCCTGGCGCATAAAGCTCGTGAATGGGCTTCACGCCGCCGATCTTCCGCATTGTGAAGCCAACGAACCTGCCGGACTCGTCAATGAGGGTATCAGTGGGAAAGGCGACGAAATTCGTCTTCTTGTGCAGCTCACGCGAGACCATCGCCGAGATCTTTCCGCGGCGGCTTTCCTGTTTGCCATCGGTGTAGATTTTCGCAGCGGTCCCGCTTTCGCCCTCGACATGAAAGACGGTTCCTTCGCCGCCCTTGCCAATGATCGAGGTCGTTCGAATGATCCTTCCCGAGCCCGTGCGGTAGGCCTTCAAAGTCGAACTCCGAGGATCAGTGATTTGTCATCGTCGGTTCTGTCGCACACGGCCTTGCTGTCCAGATACGTGCGAAGATGAGCCGAAAGCTCCCGGTCATGTCCGCGAACCGACGATGAATGCACTGGAGCCGTCATGCGCTCGAAGAACGGGACGTGCGCGGTCTGATTGGTATGGTCCAGCACAAGCCGTTCGAGACCGTCGGAGAACAACGCCAATCGGTCAATGCGAACGGGAAGGCGTATAAGTGCCGGCTCCACAGCGGGATCGTCCGTCACGAACCGAGTCGTAGACGCATACTCGCCGTGAAAGGGCCATGAGGGTACAACCCAGTCCGAGCTACCCTCCTCTCGCACCACGGCTGCACCATCACCGATATGAATGATGACGGCGCTCCTTGGTCCGGCGAGGACTCCAACCAGAGTGGCGGCACAGTCGCGCGGCTGGACGTCCATTCTTCTCGCGAAGACATTTATCCGTTCGCGCACGCGGTCGACCCAGTCGAGGGTTATTTCCTCGTCCAGGTCCTCGATTGCTCCGCCTGCCTTGAAGTACTCCGCCGCCGCTCTTGAGAATCCGCCGCATACCAGGCGGGCGCCTGCCTCCGCGTGCGACGCGCTGCCCGCTCCGTCGGCGACCACGGCGGTGAGGATGTTGCCGCGAGCACCCTTGATTTCAAAGCAAGTGGCGAAGTCCTGACAGGGCAACCCCGACTTGGTATGGGACGTCCCGATGGTCCGAGCCCCGGCCCAGCGCCAGTGATTGTCCATCAGACCGAAGCCCAGCCTTCCGGCGTCACGGGATTGGCCAACGGGACGGCATCGCCCGGGTTTGAACGGGACACGGAACTTAGCGAGCTGGAAAGCCAGGCAAAAAGGTCTCTGAACCGAAGTTCCTTAAGTGAAAGAGGTTGCCGCGTGGAGATTTGCCCAAGAATGTCCATGCGAGCACCCTGAACGCCGATCGCGAAGAAACTGAATGCCTTCTCCGCTTCGCCTTGCTTCACCAATGAAGCCGCGTTGGACCAGGAATCCGTCGGCCCGCCGTCCGTGATTAGGAAGACCCATGGACGATAGTAGGAGATGCCGTTGGCCTTGTAGAGCGCCTTGCGATCTTGCAGCAGGGCTAGCCCCTTTTCAATGGCCGACCCCATGGGGGTGTCACCTTGGTCTGCCAGTGTCGGCGGCACCCAGTTTTGCACACCCGTGAAATCGCTCAGTATCTGAACCGGGCCGAATGTCACGATCCCAACCTCAACACGCTTGGCTGCGAGGGAGTCGGCGTATAGCTCATCCCTGAACAGAGCGAGCCCCTCGTTCAGTTCACGGATGGGCTGCCCACGCATCGATCCAGAGACATCGAGTAGCAACAGACAAGGGCACCGCGGCTCGGGATTGTCCACGAATTCCGCACCGGAAAAAGGTTGCTGCTCAAATGGATTAGACACCGGATACCCCCTAGCTTCCCTAAGCACGAGCCAAATTGCAGGATCGCGCCATTTCAACCAGAAACTATCGCAAACGCCCGGTTCCGATCAATAGGCGCAACGAGCGGCAAGCTACTGGTTTCTTCCCCAAAACAGCGCCGCCATCCCGCCGAAACGGCCTCGGCCTCATCGCAGAACCAGCGCTCGCCATTACCAGTGTTGACCTTCGTTTTCGAATACCAAGGCGGCCATGGCGCGTGGTAGATGCGCTCGCCCTTGTCGTTGGTGTTGCCCTTGATTGGGCAACGGCGGTCCGGAACCGACTGCACCGCGCTTTTTCCCACTTCTGCGAGCGGAAATCCCACGGAGTTTCAGTCTCAGCTTGCCACACCCCGACTCTTCGACTGCGTGCCCTCTCCTCTACGGCGTCCTAGTCATGGGAGTATTTCTTGAAAGACCAGGCAAGGCCATCTTCAACGAGGCGCGTTCCAATATCCTTGCCGTCGGCCCGGCACAGCGACAGTTGGCGACCGTAGCCGTCCTTGCCGCGATCATCGCACTCAACCCGCACAGCCGGCAGCACCAGCTTTTCAATTTCGGCTAGCGCGGCCTTCCCACAAGGCCACAGCTTGCCTGATGAGGCTTTGCAAGTCTGCCCGAACTCCGGGGCATCGATCCCGTGGATGCGGTGCGTGATGCCGCCAACGACGATGGTGTCGCCGTCAACCACCCGAACGGTCTCTGCCCCGACAGCTGGCACTGCCGCCAACAAGGCGACCGCCAACAGCGTAACAACTGCATTCAGGGGATTCATGGAGTCCATTCCTTGACGCCGGCATTTCCCGCAGAAGTATAATGGGAGCGAGGATGCAGCAACCGACCTGCTGGGAGGAAGTCATGAAATTTGGCATACGCACTCCGAGCCTTAAGAAGCGGATAGCAGCCAGGACGTCCGTAAAGCGGATGATCCGCCACAACTTGGGAGTTAAGGCGCCCAAAGGCCTCGGGTGGGTCACCAACCCCAAAAAAGCGGCCTATAACAGAGTGTACAGCCGGACCACGAAAGGCGTCGGTTGTTCCGTATGGATCATCGCGCTGTTGGGGCTTGGCGTTCTGCTGACGAGCAAGCTGATCGCCTAATGCCACGAGACAGAAAGCATGGGAGGAAACCATGAGACTGAAAACAGCGCGGGTTCAGAATTACCGCAGCGTCATCGACACCGGCGAGTTCGAGATCGAGCACGCCAAGACTATCCTCGTCGGGCCGAACGAAGCAGGAAAGACGGCGGTGCTTCAAGCGCTCCAGCAGATCAACGCACCTAAGGGAGTGAAAGGGTTCGACGCGCTGCGTGATTACCCTCGATCACACTACAATGACATTACTGTTGGCAGTGTTAAACTCGAAAAAACGCCGGTGGTCACCGTTACGTTTGAGCTGGACGATAACGACCGTTCGGCACTGCCCCAAAGCATGCGCTCCGTAGAGTACAAGTTCACACGATACATCAATAACAAAGCCAGTCATGAACTAATCAACGCGCCGGAACCTCCTACAGTCGGATCTATCAAGAAGGATGTCCTCCGGTTGGCTGCCCACATTGACAGCCGTTCGGAGGTAGCTGCTGGTCAGCTCGCTTCAACGTCACAAGGTGGTAAAGTTGAAGCGATTATGAAGGAATGGAGCGATAACGCTTGGGTTACGCCGGACTACTGTGCTCCACTAAAACAGTGGCTAGCGCAAGTGACACCGCTCGTTGACGAGAATAATCACCCTGAAGAGGAGCGTCTCGATCGCCTAAACGCTGCATTCTCAATAGGGACGGATAGAAACGAAGCTTTGAAAATACTCAATAGTCGAATACCCGTATTTGTTCTTTTTAGCAATTATTTTCGAGTCCGCCCACTTATTCATTTAGCGCATTTGGCCGCTAGATTGGAGTCCGATACTCTCGATGATGAGCAATATGATTATGGCAACAAGTGTTTGCTTCAATTGCTTGGATTCTCGGCTCGTGAACTCTCTGACTTGGGTAGCGCCCCAGAACCGGCGCGCACTGATAACAACGCTCTTCAATCTTATCGGGATCAACTAGATAAGCGGAAATATCAGCTCAACGCGGCAAGCGTGAAACTCACGAATGAGATTAGGGCCGTTTGGAATCCGTCAAGCTCACGCCCCGAAGCAGATCGGCTGAGGGTTGAGGCCGACGGGCAATACTTGAAAGTAGTCGTGGAGGACGATCTTGGAGTGGAGATCGAACTCCACCAGCGTTCGGAAGGATTTCAATGGCTCGTCTCTTTCTTCGTTGTCTTCTTTGCCGAAGCCCAAGACAAACACAAGAACGCGATCCTTTTGCTCGATGAGCCCGGCCTAAGCCTCCACGCTTTGAAGCAACGGGAGTTTCGCGAGACGTTAACAAGGCTTTCTCGCAGCAATCAGACAATATACACTACACACTCGCCCTTCTTGGTCGGACCAGACGAGCTTGATCTGGTGCGTGTGGTCGAGTTGAGCGATCGCGCGGTGGGAACGAAAGTCCATACCTCTGTCACATCGACTGACCCTGCCGCACTACTGCCCCTTCAGGAGGCTCTCGGATACGATCTCGCTCAAAGTCTGTTCGCACAGCAACGGAATTTGGTCCTCGAAGGGCTAACGGATTATTGGTATCTGGAGGCAGTTGCGTCGCTTTTGATTGACGGCGGAATGACAAAACTGAGTGACAAGATCGCTCTTGTTCCCGCTAGCAGCGCGGGAAAGGTGGTTTACTTCGCGACGATCCTTTATGCGCACAACCTGAAAGTCGCGGCGCTACTCGATTCCGACAACGCCGGGGAAGCAGCAGCCAAGCAAGACACGCTTGTTCATACGCTGGGACAAAAGAGCATTCTTCGCACCAGAGAATATGTGCCATCGGTCCCTAAGGCAGAGATCGAGGATTTGCTGAGAGATACGCTCCCCTCGATCGCGAAGGCAACCTTCGGCTGGGATGTCGCCGATCGGGTGGCTGGACAACCTGATCGGCCTATAATCGACATCTTTTCTGCTGAGAAGGACTTCAGCAAGTATCGTCTTGCCAAGGCGTTTCTCCGGTGGACACGGGATCATTCGGCTGACGATCTGTCCCCGGTCGAGCGGTCTGCATGGGGGAAGCTCATTTCCGCAATTAACGCCGCACTCAATTAATATAGCTAGTCAGCCTACGAGACGCATGTCGGGGCAGGACTCCTCTTCCTGTAGCCCTGCAGATTGCAGGAGTCCTGCCCCCGCTCGTATCGTGAACGTCTTCTATTGACCTCCCAGAAAGTTGGAAATTTACCTGCGCTTAGGATTTCGCCGCTATACGCTGCGCCACCATGAAATTCGGCACCGCACTCATACGCTGATCGTTTGCTAGCCGGCTCCGCGCACCGGAGTGTCAGGCCGTGGCTTCGATCAGGTGCTCGCCACCCGATCTCCGTCTCATCATCCGCCCTGATCAGTCATTGCCTTCGCAATTGGACTCTTCTCGTGGCCGTTTTGCGCCGGAATCAAGCATTCCGGCAGGGAGACCCTATGTCCAACCCTTCCTGTTCCTTCATCGTCAAAAGCCCCAACGACATCGAGGCACTTTCTCAAGTTGCCGCCGACCTCCGATACCTTCTCTACGGAAACGGCGCTCCGCCAATGATCCAGCTCAACGAAGCTCCCCTCCTTGAGGGGTGGTCCGAAACCTTGGTCCCCCTGCGCGGGATCATCAGCCTCTCAGGCATCGACAACCCGACCTCCCGAATCGGCCAGCCCATTTTTGCGCTCTCCCGCAGCCGCGGTTGGGCGCGAACTCTGCACGGATGGGTCCGTCTCGGCCGTCACGTCGATGAGATGCCGTGAGGTTTTAGCCATGCTTGTCTTCAACGCTAGCGATCCGTCCGTTCTCAGTAAACTGGACGACACGATCTCGCTGCTGCGGCGGCTGATCCAGGACCTCGAACGGATCCGCGCCAACGGATATCCCGACGCCCTGCTCCTCGGCGAAGCGCCCGTCCTCAACCAATGGTCTCCGGAGATCCGGCCTGTCGTGTGCCTGACCGGACTGTCCTCGGAGCACCCACTGCTTCCTGGGAGCGCCCGACCCATTGTCACCTCGGAGGCCTGGGTAATTGCACCCCAGGACGGTTGGGTCCGCACCCTCAGCCGCTTCTACTGCCTCGGCAAGCCTTCCGACGGAGGACCTGACCAATGAGCATATCGATACCCCGCATAGCCGTTTCGCCTTCCTAGGCCATGCCGACCGACGGCATGGCGATCTCCCCCTTTTGAGACTTCGACATGCTGAAAAGAGCTTTCAACCCGATCCTACCGGATCTCGGGGACACCTCCTTCAAAACTGCCGTTCTGCGACCACCGACTGATAGTGTTTCCACCTTCTGCACTTGGGCGACGCTAGTGTCCGCGTTGCGGCACCAGTTCGGCTTTTCCCGCGGTTTACCGATGATGCTCGGCCTCGTCGTCCCCGAGGGTCATATCGATCCCGAACAATACCGTGATTGCTGCGAGCGGATTTGCAGACGGGTTGTCGAAACCGTTTCATGGATGGACCACGACGCGGAGTTCATCGCGTGCGTGTGGGAGACCACGAGTGCGAGGAAACACCGAAATCCAAGCGCCTGGGATCTCGCAGCGAACCACTGGTTCGCGGGCATCGCCACCTCGAAGGATGCCTTCCCCGAGGATTTTGTCAGCCTAGCCGACACCATTGTGCAAGTACGGCCGGTCTCCACGCGCGACATCAAGGCTGCCGCGCGCATGGTCGTGAGGCTTGAGTTGTCGGATGAAGACGCGGAACTTGCTCTCAGGCTTCCTCTCAAAAGGCTGGACTTGGTGTTTCGGGTCGGACGCTCCTTGCGGAGGGTTAGGAGCATTCTTCGTAAGCTCACCGACGAGCAGCCAAAGGCACCGCCCCCCTCTCGGGTTTCGAAGGACCGTTTTTTGCTTGAGACATTACCAGGTATGGGAGAGGCAAAGGAATGGGGACAGTGCCTGGCGAATGAGTTGGCCGCTTGGCGTCGAGGGGAACTCGATTGGCAGGATATTGACCGGGGCGTAGTTCTTTCGGGACCGAGCGGTACAGGCAAGACAACCTATGCCCGAGCTCTGGCGAACTCGTGCGGCGTCACCTTGATCGCAACGAGCTACGCAAAATGGCAAGCCTGCGGGCATCTTGGCGATACCTTGAAAGCCATGCGATCATCTTTCGCCGACGCGGTCAGAGTGGCTCCGTCGATCCTTTTCATTGATGAAATCGACTGCATTGGAGACCGGACAAAGTTCGCAGGAGACAACGCGCATTACAGCTTTTCAGTGGTAAGCGGTCTCCTTGAGGCGCTCGATGGGATCGAGAAAAGACAAGGCGTGGTCGTCGTCGGCGCCTGCAACTACCCGGAGCTCCTTGACGAAGCACTCATGCGGCCTGGACGGCTGGACCGACACATCCGCATCCCGCTACCGGATAATGTCGCTCGGTTGGCCATCCTACGCTTTCATGGTGTCGACCTCCCCGACGAACGGCTCTCGCAGATCGTTGACCGCACCGATGGGAAAACAGGCGCCTACTTGGAGCAACTTGTCCGCGGTGCGCGTCGCCGGGCAAGGGCTCAGAAGCGCGCGCTTGTCGTTGAGGACCTCGTTGCGGGGCTGCCGCAACTCATTCCGTTGCCCGAGGACGACATCTTCAGGGTAGCTGTTCACGAAACTGGCCATGCTGCCGTCACGACCATTCTTTCAACGGGATTGGTTCTGCACGTCTCCATTGCGACCAAAGCCGAAGTATCAAACGCCGACGGGACCGTCGCCCTCTGTCGTGGCGGCGCGTCCGTCCGCAGCCAAAGCATGACGCTCCGGACACGCCAGCACGTCATCGACGAGATCGCGGTCTGTTTAGCTGGAATGGCTGCCGAGGAAGCATTCTTCGGCGAGCCGAGCAACGGTGCTGGCGGATTTGTTGATTCGGACCTCGCTAGGGCTACCTCCCTCGCCGTCGATCTGGCAGCATCGAGTGGCTTGGGCTCGTCACTTGTGTTCCTTGGGCAAAATGGCTCGGTCGATAGGCTGCTCGGCTCGAACGCGACGCTGCGCAATGAGGTTCACGCGATCCTTCAAGAGGCAAAGGGTCGCGCTCGAACGGTTATCAATGGCCAACGAGCGATCATCATGTCACTCGCTCATCAGTTGGCGGAAGCCACTCATCTCGATGGGGGCGTTTTCCGCGAGGCACTCGGCAACTGAGGCAGCAGTCCGGTGCGGCGCTCACATGCGCCGGGCTGCCTATCCAAAACACCGTGATGGAAGTGGAGAGAGGTTGATAAGTCGAGGTGTTCCTACGCTGCTGGTCTACCCATGATCCCTCAGATGCAGCTCTTTGCGGGCTTCTTTGATATCAATCTTCGCTTGGTATCCGTGTTTTTCGAGCAAGTACAATAGATTGGACCCGGTGAAGAGGGTTATCGGCTTGCCCGAAGCGAACCCGTAAGCGTCAGGACCATAGTCGGCTGTGGTGATGAGTATGCCCCTGGAGGCCCCTTCGTGCTGCATCGTTCCGTACAGATCACGAACGGCCGTGACGCCGACCGTCTTGGTGTAGCGCTTTGCTTGGATGACGATCTTTCCTCCGGTGATCGGATCGGGATCAAACGCCACGGCATCGACACCACCATCACTACTAGCTTGTGTGATCTTCACCTCTCCACCTCTAGAAGCAAACTCCTTTTCAAAGAGCTCCCGTACAAGATGTTCGAAGTCCTCCCAGTCCATTGCCGCTAGATTGGTTGTTCCATCGAGATTCCCTGCGACACTCTTGGCTTCGATGAAGCGGCGGTCCTCTTTGTTCAACTCCATAACGGGTGGGATGGGGGCGAGAGCGGAAAGCTGTGAGGCTGAGACGCCCTTCAGACTCTTGAAACAAGCCTTTGGGTCGACGCGTCGCAGATCAATCTTCTCGAAGTCGCTTCGCTTCACCAAAACAGACATGATGCATGAATGTGTATCTTGCCCTGTCGAACGATCAATGTAGTTGGCGAAGCCATTGAAAAGAATGGCTTCAATGTTCTTGGTCTCGTCGGCTTCAAAAAGCTCATGAATCGTCCTCAGGCAGATCTGGTATCCAACCGAGTCGTAATTGCTCTTCTGTTCCCGCTCCGAGATATGGGTTTCCTTGATCTCCCCTGATGACTGAACGAGCTTCACGGTCTTGAGTGTCGGCATTAGGTCGGGTGACGGAAGGGCGTACTCTACAAGGAGCGTCTTCTCATCTCGCACGTAGTCAATCTCGAAGGATTTTCCGAACAGGTCACCATAGTCCGAGTTCTCTAGAACCAATGACGCATGCTCAATGACTGAGTCCGTCTCACCGAGAGAAATGCCAAGAGCGAGCGCGTCCACCCTTGCATTCTGCTTGCTCTGCTCAGCTTCGAAGGCCTCTTTCCGAGCTGCGTATTCGGCTTCGAAGGTTGCCTTGCGCGCCTCCCAGTTCGCGAGCCGCATCGCATGCTGAACGGCCGCAGAGCGCTGCGTGGCCTCCCATTCCTGTTTGGCAAGCTCGTAGCTTTGTTGTGCAAATGCGAGCTTCGCTTTGCTACGCCCGAACAGCTTATCCCAGAACGAAAGAGTGGGCGCCGAGTAGTACGGGGCAGGCTGACTCACCAGAGTGGGCTTCGTTTCCTTGAACTTCGGATCATCGGGGAACCGGCGATGGCTCTTCAAGGCGTTCCAGTCGACGCGGTCATCGACCGAGAGCGTGTGAGCAAGAATCTGCGACAATGAAGCTAGCTTGGCCGACGCTTCTGCCGACAGCTGCTCCGCGGCGTCTCGGCCCGAGGCAATAGCCATCCTTCTTCTGAACTCGACATACTTCTTATCCCAGGCAGCGGTCAGTTCATCCACCTTGCCTTGAAGGAGGTAGAGCTCAGGCGCGCCCAGTTCTTTATGGAGCTGCATCTCCTTGTGCCACAGGTCGATGAAGTACCTGAGAACCCGCAGACCGTTGGCGCTGTACTTCGCCTGCAGCTTGCCAACCGTTATCGTTCCCGCAAATGCGGTCTGAACAACAATCCTATCCATTACAGCCCCCTACGCCTTGGCTGTCGCCGAGCGTCCCGAGACTTGAATACTCCAAAGCAACCAATCATTGAAAGGGGTGGGTGGTGAAACCGGAAAAGACCCTACTTCTTGCTCGCGTCATAGAGATCGTCTTCATCGTCAAGCGGTCCGCCTTTTAGAAGGAAGTCGACACCTATCTCAGACGTTGCTGGCACAAGCGAAATGGAGAAGCGGCGCCCGTCTTTTTCAATTGTTTGGGGCGCAGAAGCAGCTGCGTCCAGTATCTCATCAAGACGATTTGATGCGTCGTCAAAGCTCCAGATTTTCAACGAATCTCACTCACTGGCTGCCGTTCTGCGGCCGAAACTCGACCTCGCTATAGCTCATTGTAGCCGGTCTTGGACAAGGGGCCAACACCAGAGACATGGTTAACGCCCGGTTAATATCTCCCGGGTTAGTCAGCTCTATAGGTAATTGATTCGATGGGATTTTTTACATGCCCGCAGGACTCGTGCTTGATACTTGCATTGTATCCGAGTTCGCTAAGCGAGCCGACCAACAGAATCCCTATTTTCGCGCCTGGATTCGCGAAGTCGATCCATCTGACATCGTTATCCCGGTTGCTGCGGTCTTCGAGATCCAGTGCGGGATCCAAAAGATCGCGCTTACCAATCCCGCAAAGAGCGAGGCCTTGGCTGAGTGGTTGGAGTCCCTCTTGGTCTCAGGGCTCTACGTCCAGACCGTCACTGTCGAAATCGCACGGCTTCACGCGAAGATGGTCGTGACGCCGGCTCTCAAGAACCTGTGGCTTACGACGCCCAAATCGGGGCCTCAGTCACCAGGTCAGGATCTCGTCGTCGCGGCGACCGCGATCATCTTGGGAGCGGCGGTGGTCACCGCCAACATGCGCGACTTCGAACTAGTCGACAGTTATTTCCCGCTGCCGGGACTGCACAATCCTATGGCAGAGTTCAACCAAATTGCGGTTGTGTGAGGGTTTTCGAGCTGGCGTTCTGAACCGGCCCCCATTTGAACCGGACACCCAAGCATAGCCCTGGAGGCAGTCGCGACTCTTGGGGCGGCCGCTAGCACGTCGGTCGGTAGGGAGCACATTACTTCTGAAAGGTCTGGAAGCGGAAGTGTCGGTCATCCTGAACGCCGACACACTCAACGCGCGCAACCTGTACGTGGCAATGACGCGCGGATCGAAACGGTTGCTTGTTTGCGCCACTTCGCCAGTGCTCAATCCGAGTTGGTGAGTGGCGCAGCGACTCGCCTACCCATTTCGGTATGCGCGGCTTCGGTCGCTAACGTCAGCATTCAGGCATAGGCAAACCGCCCAGGACCTTCTTGAACATCATATTCACTTTCTGTTCCTATTTGCATTTCCAGACGCTCGAAAGCGTCTGGACCTAGCCCTCACACATCAGGAGGTTTTTCCTCCGACCCGCCCGGCGTGAACCGTCGCCGAGCACCTTGCTAAGTTGTTGGGATCTCTCATTCTGGTTCAGAACAAAGGCTTGTTTTTCCAGAACTTTGAGTATCCCAACACAAACGACAGCAGCCCTCAGCTGCAGCCGCTCGTCGAGCCGCAGGTGTCGCACTTCAGGCAGGTGCCGTTGCGCACCATGGTGAAGTTGCCGCACTCCGAGCAGGACTCGCCCTCGTAGCCCTTCATGCGGGCGTGGGCGACGCGCGTTGCGTAGTCGGGCTGGGCCTGCGTCGAGCCGACCGACGACGGTGCCGGCGATTCCTCGGCGTCGCGGCGGAAGGCGGTGGCGGCCGAGCCGCCGACGCCGGTCACCGCCGCGCCGGCCCGCGCCGTGGCGAAGGCGGAGACGTTGGAGCCGGTGGCGCCCGGACCGGCCGAACCCTTCGGGTCCGGCGTCGCCGACACCAGCTTCAGCTGCTTGCCGCGCACGAGACCCTTGGAGACCGCCGTCTCGGCGCCGCGGCCGCTGGTGTCCCTGCCCTCGCCGCCCGACGGCTTCAGATCATCCGGCACCACATGCGCCAGTTCGTAGCGGCCGAGATAGGAGACGGCCAGTTCGCGGAACACGTAATCAAGGATCGACGTGGCGTTCTTGATCATCTCGTTGCCCTGCACCATGCCCGCCGGCTCGAAGCGGGTGAAGGTGAAGGCGTCGACATATTCCTCGAGCGGCACGCCCCATTGCAGGCCGAGCGACACGGAGATGGCGAAGTTGTTGAGGAGGGCCCGGAGCGCCGAGCCTTCCTTGTTCATGTCGATAAAGATCTCGCCGAGCCGGCCGTCGTCGTATTCGCCGGTGCGCAGGAACAGCGTGTGGCCGCCGATCTTGGCCTTCTGCGTGTAGCCCTTGCGGCGGGTCGGCAGCTTTTCCTGCTCGCGGTCGCGCACGTGCTTCTCGACGATGCGCTCGACGATCTTCTCGGAGATCAGCGCCGCCCGTGCGGCGGCCGGCAGGGCGGCCAGCGCCTCGGCGGCGTCCTCGGCCTCGTCGTCGTCATCGGCGAGCAGCTGCGAGTTCAGCGGCTGGCTGAGCTTGGAGCCGTCGCGATAGAGCGCGTTGGCCTTCAGCGCCAGCCGCCAGGACAGCATGTAGGCTTCCTTGCAGTCGTCGACGGTGGCGTCGTTCGGCATGTTGATGGTCTTGGAGATGGCGCCCGAGATGAACGGCTGCGCCGCCGCCATCATGCGGATGTGGCTCTCCACCGACAGGAAGCGCTTGCCGATGCGGCCGCAGGGGTTGGCGCAGTCGAACACCGGCAGATGCTCGGCCTTGAGGTGCGGCGCGCCTTCCAGCGTCATGGCGCCGCAGACGTGGGTGTTGGCGGCCTCGATGTCGGCCTTGGAGAAGCCCATGTGGGCCAGAAGCTCGAAGGACGGATCGGCCATCTGGGCATCGCTAACGCCGAGCTTCTTCATCTCGTCGTCGCCGAGCGTCCAGCGGTTGAACACGAACTTGATGTCGAAGGCGCTCTTGAGGCTGCCCTTCACCTTGTCGATGGCGGCGTCCGACATGCCCTTGGCCCGGAGCGAGCCGGGGTTGACGGCCGGCGCCTGATCGATGGAGGCATGGCCGACGGCATAGGCCTCGATCTCGGCGATCTGGCTTTCCGAGTAGCCGAGCGTGCGGAGCGCCTCCGGCACGGCGCGGTTGATGATCTTGAAGTAGCCGCCGCCGGCCAGCTTCTTGAACTTCACCAGCGCGAAGTCGGGCTCGATGCCGGTGGTGTCGCAGTCCATCACCAGACCGATGGTGCCGGTCGGCGCGATCACCGACACCTGGGCGTTGCGGTAGCCGTGCTTCTCGCCGAGCGCCAGCGCCTCGTCCCAGGAGGCGATGGCGGCGTCGAGCAGCGGCTGGTCCTTGATCGAGGCGTGATCGAGCGGCACCGGCGGCGTATTGAGCTTCTGGTAGCCCGACGCCTTGCCATGGGCGGCCAGACGGTGGTTGCGGATGACGCGCAGCATGTCCGCGGCGTTCTTCTTGTAGCCGGGGAACGGACCCAGCTCCTTGGCCATCTCGGCCGAGGTGGCGTAGGCGGTGCCGGTCATCACCGCGGTGATGGCGCCGCAGATGGCGCGGCCTTCGGCGCTGTCATAGGGAATGCCCGACGACATCAGGAGGCCGCCGATGTTGGCATAGCCGAGACCGAGGGTGCGGAAGTCGTAGGACAGCTGGGCGATCTGGCGCGACGGGAACTGCGCCATGGTCACCGACGTCTCCAGCACCACCGTCCACAGGCGGCAGACGTGGCGGAAGCCCTCGACATCGAAGCTCTTGTCGGCGCTGAGGAACGGCAGCAGGTTGACCGAGGCGAGATTGCAGGCCGTGTCGTCGAGGAACATGTACTCCGAGCACGGATTGGAGGCGCGGATCTCGCCGCTCGCCGGGCAGGTGTGCCAGTCGTTGATGGTGGTGTGGTACTGGATGCCCGGATCGGCCGACGCCCAAGCGGCGTAGCCGATCTTCTCCCACAGGTCTTCGGCGTCGAGTTCCTTGACGACGCGGCCGTCCTTGCGAGCGGTGAGGTTCCACTTGCCGCCGGTCTCGACCGACCGCAGGAAGGCGTCGGTGACGCGCACCGAGTTGTTGGAATTCTGGCCGGCGACGGTGAGATAGGCCTCGGAATCCCAGTCGGTGTCGTAGACGGGAAACTCGATCGAGGTGTAGCCCTGCTTGGCGAACTGGATGACGCGACGAATGTAGTTCTCCGGCACCATCGCCTTCTTGGCGGCACGCAGCTCGCGCTTCAGGCCGGCGTTCTTCAGCGGGTCGAAGCGGTCGTCGCCCGACGCCTCCTCGGCGGTGATCGCCGCCATGATGGCGGTGAGGTGCTTGGAACAGATCTTGGAGCCGGTGACCAGCGCCGCCACCTTCTGCTCTTCCTTGACCTTCCAGTTGATGTACTGCTCGATATCGGGATGGTCGATGTCGACCACCACCATCTTGGCGGCGCGGCGCGTCGTGCCGCCCGACTTGATGGCGCCGGCGGCGCGATCGCCGATCTTCAGGAAGCTCATCAGGCCGGACGACTTGCCGCCACCCGCCAGCTTCTCGCCCTCGCCCCGGAGCTTGGAGAAATTGGAGCCGGTGCCGGAGCCATATTTGAACAGGCGCGCCTCGCGAACCCAGAGGTCCATGATGCCGCTTTCGTTGACGAGATCGTCCTCGACCGACTGGATGAAGCAGGCGTGCGGCTGCGGATGCTCGTAGGCGGTGGCCGAGCGGACGAGCTTGCCGGTCTTGAAGTCGACGTAGTAGTGGCCCTGGCTGGGGCCATCGATGCCATAGGCCCAATGAAGGCCGGTGTTGAACCACTGCGGCGAGTTGGGGGCGATGCGCTGGGTGGCCAGCATGTAGCGCAGCTCGTCGTGGAAGGTCTGGGCGGCCTCCTCCGACGTGAAGTGGCCGGCTTTCCAGGCCCAGTAGGTCCAGGTGCCGGCAAGGCGGTCGAACACCTGCCGCGCGTCGGTTTCGCCGACGATGCGCTCGGCCTCCGGCAGCTTGGCGAGCGCCTCCTCGTCGGGCACCGAGCGCCACAGCCACGAGGGAACGGCGTTCTCCTCGACGCGCTTCAGCACCGCCGGCACGCCGGCCTTGCGGAAATACTTCTGGGCGAGGATGTCGCTCGCCACCTGGCTCCAGGCGGCCGGCACGTGGATGTCGGCCGCGCGGAAGACGACGGACCCGTCGGGATTGCGAATCTCGCTGACCGCCAGACGGAACTCGATCCCGTCATAGGGCGAACGCCCTTCTTTGGTGAAGCGCCGCTGGAACAACATCGATTAGCCCCTTGAAATTCGCCGGGAACACGCCGCTGGCGCGCTGCCGTTCATCCTGTCCGGTCCATTTTACGTCCGGCGACACCGTTTGCCCATTTGCGCGGATTTCCAAGGCATTTGCCGGCCCCGCACTTCATGTTGTGTTCGCCTGACCCAATCGGACCCCATATGTAGGGTTCAGCCGATTCCGTAAATTAAGTGTAAACGCGTTTTCCCCAAACTTCCGAACCTTTCAACAACCTTCGCCGGCAAGTCCGGATTTCACATGCCGAGGAAGGATTTCGTCTTGACGGCGCTTCGCCGCCAACCGATTCGCGCCGTCGCGGGAAAGCGTCGAGGCCACCCGCCGTCCTGGCGGAGAGGGACACGCCGCAGGTTTCCGGGCGTCCCGCGGCGCCGGCGGGGGACTCACCGGCGCCAAGGAGAAATGCTAGATCACCCTCTCCGTCATGACAACATCATATGGCACGAAAAGTTCCGGCCTCTACCACATATAGATGAGACCGACTTTTCCATCGGCTTGTGGCGACCGCATTCAGACGCCCTCAACCATATCGATTCAGCCGTTCTTGAGGCTTTCGTGCTCTCTTCAGCGGGTAATGCCTTTCCGGCGCGCCGCTCCCTTCGACAACGCGCGCCCGCGTGAACGAGTTCCGGAGCCGCCGCGTCATGACCCATCACGCCAGCTACGCCGTCCCCAACGAGCTTCTGGACGTCGTGGTGATCGACGACTCCCGCAACATGCAGGGCATCATCCGCTCGATGCTGAACGCCATGAAGGTGCGGCGGGTGCGCCTGTTCGACAGCACCGAGAGCGCCCTGCACGCCATGCTGCACGAGCCGCCCAACCTGATCATCTGCGAATGGAGGGCCGGCCTGGTCAGCGGCCACCAGCTTCTCCGCATGGTGCGGGCCCGCTTCATGGAGCCGCTCTGCTACGTGCCGGTGATCATCATGACGGCGACGCCGACCCGCGCCATCGTCGACAAGGCCATGGCGGCCGGCGCCAACCTGATCGTCGTCAAGCCGATGTCGCCGGCGTCGCTGCAGGAGCGCATCGGCTGGCTGCAGCGCGACCAACGCGAGCTGGTGCTCGGGCCGCGCGGCGCCTTCGAGATCGAGGGTGTGCGCGAGACCATCATGGCCCAGAAGGAACGCGCCGCCGCCGTCCGCAAGGCGGCGACCAGCCGATCACCTGTCCGCAAGCCCGACGCGCCGCCGGCCGGCCGGGAGCCGATCGCCGGCGAGACGGCCGCCGAACAGTGGCAGGCCTTCCTGCGGACCAAGGAACAGCTGGAGCGCAAGGCCGGGCTGCTTCCGGACGAAGACACCGCGCCGCAGAGGCCGGCGGTGACGCCCGCCTGGACGGCGCTCCGCCGGGTGTGAGCCCGCTTCCCCGAAAAACCGAAGGGGGCTCTGGACAAGGGCCGGCCGCCTCGCCATAGTCCGCGCAACTACGTGGATGGCGCACTCTCGGGGCGCGCCGGGATGCGGGAATCATGACCTTCAAGGAACTGCTGATCGAAGTCTTCACCTGGTGGAACGGGCAGACCATGGGCACCCGCTTCTACACTTGGCGCCAGGGCCGGCGCGTCGGCGAGGACGAGACGGGCAACATCTATTACGAGAGCAAGGACGGCGCCCGCCGCTGGGTGATCTACAACGGCGAGGCCGACGCCTCGAAGATCCCGCCCGGCTGGCACGGCTGGATGCACCATCGCGTCGCCGCGCCACCGGTCAACGAATCCTACCGGCCGCGCGAATGGCAGAAGCCGCACAAGCCCAACCTCACCGGCACGGCGGCCGCATACCGGCCGAAGGGATCGCTCGCCTCCGGCGAGGGGCGCCCACCGGTGACCGGCGACTACGACGCCTGGACGCCCGGCTCCTGACCTCCGGACGGACCGCCGCGATCTCCATGAAGCCCTTGCGGGACGGACCCTTCCGTCCCGCTTTTCGTTGGCGGGGGAAAGAGGGTCGCAGCCGCGCGGCGCCGTTGGACTCGTCGGCAGGAAGCGGATAGGGTTGCGATTCAAAGAGGTTAGCCATCCGACCGCGACCGCCGGGCGGCAAGCGAGAAAGAGGAATACCCGATGTCTGCGCGTTCGATCATCATCGACACCGATCCCGGCCAGGACGATGCCGTCGCCTTCATGCTGGCGCTCGCCTTTCCGGAGGCGATCGACGTGCTGGGCATCACCGCCGTCGCCGGCAACGTCGGCCTCGCCAAGACGTCGACCAATGCACTGAAGCTGATCGAGCTGGTCGGTCGCGCCGACGTTCCGGTGTTCGCCGGCGCCTCGGCGCCCTTCGCCGTCAAGCTGGAGACCGCCGAATACGTCCACGGCGAGACCGGCCTCAACGGCTGGACCTTCCCCGACCCGGTGACGCCGCTGCGTCCGGAATTCGCGCCCGACTGGATCGTCGATGCGGTGATGAGCCGGCCGGAGAAATCGGTGACGCTGGTGGCGCTCGGTCCGCTCACCAACGTCGCCCTGGCGATCGCTAGGGAGCCGCGCGTCGCCACCCGTCTCGACAAGATCGTGCTGATGGGCGGCGCCGCCATCGAAGGCGGCAACTCGACGCCCACCGCCGAATTCAACATCTGGGTCGATCCGCATGCCGCGCAGCGGGTGTTCCGGTCGGGCGCCGAGCTCGTGGTGATGTCCCTCGACGTCACCCATCAGGCGTTGATCCGCAAGTCGTGGCTCGCCGATCTCGGCAAGCTCGATCGCAAGGCGGCCAGGGCCTTCGTCGGCCTCCTTTCCTTCTACGAGCGCTTCGACGAGCAGAAATACGGCTCGGACGGCGGCCCGCTGCATGACCCGACCACCATCGCCTGGCTGCTGAAGCCCGAGCTGTTCGAGGGCAGGTTCGTCAACGTCGAGATCGAGACGACACCCGGCCTGTGCTTCGGCCAGACCGTGGTCGACCGCTGGTCGGTCACCGGGCGCGAGAAGAACGCCACATGGATCACCAAAATCGACGCCGACGGCTTCTTCGAGCTGATTCTGGAAGCATTCCGGCGCCTGCCCTGATAAGGGATGCCCAGAGCTTGCCGCATTTGCCGTGTTGGGTGCCGGAAGCCCCCCGGCGCGGCCGGCGCCGCGCCCCGATACCCCGGTGACAGCCGCCTCATGACGATCAGACCCCTCCTCCCGCTTGCCGCCATCGGCCTGACGATCGCCCTCGCCGGCCCGGCGGCGGCCGAAAAGATCGCCAACAAGGTCGCCGTGTTCTCCGGTCTCGACAAGATCACCGGCCGGATCATCAACTTCGACGTCTATGTCGACGAGACCGTGCGTTTCGGCATGCTGCGGGTGACGCCCAAGGTCTGCTACACCCGCCCGGCCACCGAGGCGGCCGAAACCGACGGCTTCGTCGAGGTGGACGAGATCACCCTCGACAACGAGGTGAAGCGCATCTTCTCCGGCTGGATGTTCGCGGCCAGCCCCGGCCTCAACGCCGTCGAGCACCCGGTCTACGACGTCTGGCTGATCGGCTGCCACATGGACAGCGACATTCCGCCGCCGGTGGCCGGCAGCAGCGAAGTACGCGTCGCCGTCTCCAATCAGCCCGGCGGCGGCGCCGGCAACGTCGACGACGGTGCGCCGGTGGTGCTGACCTTCATCGGCGGCATCCCCATCCCGCCCGACAAGCCGGCCGTTCCCTCGATGATGATGGACGATACGGCGCCGGCCGAGCCGCCGCCCGCCGAAGAGGGCACCGAGGGCCAGATCCTCGACTGATCCGGTTTCTGAGGCGGATAAGGTTTCTTCAAGTGGTTGTAAGGGGTTGTGGCATCTTCCGAAGATGCCGCTTCAACTCTCATCGTCCGTCTCGCGGGCCGGCAGCCAGCGGAGCGCCTCGGCGCCGGAAACCGGGGCCGGCAGGGCGGCGAAATCGCCATGCGTCGCCAGCGCCGCCTGAAGCCGCTGGGCATAGAGGCGTTTCGGGATCTCGATGGTGCCGAATCGGGCGAGGTGCTCGGTGACGAACTGCGTGTCGAGCAGCCGGTAGCCGCCGGCCCTGAGCCGCGCCACCAGATGCACCAGCGCCACCTTGGAGGCATCGGTCACCGTCGAGAACATGCTCTCGCCGAAGAAGGCGCCGCCGATCGATACGCCGTAGAGACCGCCGACCAGTTCGCCGTCCAGCCAGCTCTCGACGGTGTGGCAATGACCGCGCCGGAACAGCTCGCCGTAGAGCCGGCGGATGGTGGCGTTGATCCACGTCTTCTCGCGGCCTTCGGCCGGGGCGGCGCAGCCGTCGACCACGCCGTCGAAGTCGGTGTCGACGCGCACCTCGAAGCCGTCCTGCCGCACGGTGCGGGCGAGCCGGCGCGGCACGCGGAAACCGTCGAGCGGAATTACGCCACGCCATTCCGGCTCGATCCAGAACAGGTTGGGGTCGTCGGCGCTCTCGGCCATCGGGAACATGCCCACGGCATAAGCCTTGAGCAGGATGTCCGCCGTCAGCGTCGGCACGCCCGATGTCCGGTCCGCCATCTCCGCAACTTCCTCTTCGCCGCCAAGGTGTTCGGCGCCTCCCTGGCCGGCGCCTTTATAAACCCTTTGGTCAGTTGTATAACCTAGTCTCTCGCCGATCGCATGGGGCGGCGGAGCGGGACGCGATGGGCAGCTTGTCTGGATACGAGATTACTGTCCTTTCCGATGCCGCCGCCATTCCCGCCCTCCTGGCTGCCGGCGATCTGCAACGGACGCCCTTTCAGTCGGCCCGATGGCTCGATGTCTGGTTTGCCGTGTTGCAGCCGTCCGGCATGGACTGCTGCGTCGGCGTCATCCGCCGGGCCAGCGACCACCGGCCGCTGTTCGTGCTGCCACTGGTGCGCGAACGGCGCTACGGCCTCACCGTACTCACCCTGCCCGATGGCGGCATCAGCGACTATCACGCGGCGCTGGTCAGCCCGGATTTCGCGCCAGACCCGGAGACCATGGACCGCCTCTGGAGCGCACTCGTGGCGATGCTGCCGGCCGCCGATCTCATCTCGATCGAGCGCGTGCCACCCGAATATGCGGTGCGGATGCAGCTTGCCCACCGGATGCGTCCGTCGTGCTGCTCGGCCCATGCGCTGCCGATCGACGCCGATTTCGCCACGCTTCGCGAACGACGGTTCGATCCCTCCACCGGTCGCCGGCTGGTCAAGAATCGCCGCAAGCTGGAGCACAAGGGAAAGCTGACCTTCGACTTCGTCAGCGGTCCGGACGCCCTTCCCGACCTCGACCGCCTGCTCGACTGGCGCCGGCAACGGTTTCAGGAGGTCAACGATCCGGCGCAGGCAGCCATCCAGAGCGTCTTCTACCACCGGCTGGTCGAGGAAGGCTCGCTGGCCAAGGTCGGGCGGCTGCGCCTCGACGACGAGCTGGCCGCCGGCTGCCTCGGCCTTGTCGAGGGCGATCGCATCCTGATCCTGGTGCTCGCCTACAATATCCAGTTCGCCAACTGGGCGCCGGGCCTGCTGATGGTCGAGAGTTGCATCGAGGCGTCCGCCAAGCTCGGCCTCACCGTCTTCGACCTGACGATCGGCGACGAAACCTACAAGGATCTGTTCGGCGCCGAGACCATCGGGCTCCGCGAGCTGCATCAGCCGCTGACGCTGCGCGGCCGCCTCGTGCTCGCCCTCCTCGACGGCAAGCCGAAGCTGAAGCGCGCCCTGGACAGACTGGGGCTTCTCGACGTGGCACAACGCCTGCGCGACCGGCTGAAAAGCTGAAGATGGCGCCCAAGAAAAGGCTACGGTAAAACAACCACTTGTGACAAACCCCGATCCAGCGCCGCCGGTTTCTGGTCTAGGGTGCGGCCGGTCGGCCGCGAGTCGCACCGTATCGAAACGCCGAGCGGAAAGTCTGCCATGACGTCGGGGCGGCCGAGAATTGCCATCTACTTCGCGAGCCACGACGGCCAGACCCGCAAGATCGTCGATTGCCTCGCCGGGCATCTCGGCGTGCGCGACGTCGGCGTCAGCCTCATCGACCTGATGGCCGGGGCGTCGCCGGCCATCGATCCCGAGGCCGATCTCATCCTTGTCGCCGCCGCCATCCGCTACGGCTTCCACCTGCCCGCGGCGCGGCGCTTCCTCGCGCGATTGCAGGCCGAGGTGCCGGCGGAGCGCATCGCCGTGCTGTCGGTCAACCTGACCGCACGCAAGCCCGGCCGCCAGACCGCCGAGGGCAACATCTACCTGCGCAAGTGGCTGATGCGGGCCGGCCTCCGCCCGGCGCTATCGGCGGCCGTCGCCGGCAAACTCGACTATCCCGCCTACCGCTGGTTCGACCGGATGATGATCCAGGCGATCATGCATATCTCCGGTGGTCCCACCGATGCCGCCACCGTCATAGAGTATACGGATTGGGCGCAAGTCGAGGCTTTGGCCGGCCAGTTGGCGGCGCTCGCCATGACCTCGCCGTAAAGACTTTCCTTACCATAGCTTGCGATCCTGATCTCGAAACGGAGCTTTTCCGCGCGAGGGTGTTCGCGTGGCGTGCGGGCGATGACGTCCGGGCGACGAATGCTCCCATGTGGCCGGGCAACGGGCCGGTGGTACTGAGTGGGTTCCTGAAGCATGGCGACGTTGGCAGCGTTTTCGAGCGGGTACGAGCCGATCTCCCTGAGAGTGCCGCTGCGTCTTGCGGGGTGGCCGGCCGCCGCGGCCTTCCTGTCGGTCAGCGCCGCCGCCGCTCTGTGGATCGGGCTCAGCCTCACCGCCGTCGGCACGGTCAGCGAAAGCCTGTCGACCGCCCGCCAGTCGATCTTCGAGTCCGGCCTGTCGGTGCGGCCGCTGCCGGCGACGCTGCCGCCGGCAAGAAAGCCCGACAAGTTCGAGAAGCTGCCGCCGATCGCCGATGCGACCGCCGGCAATCTCACGGCCGATGCCATTCTCTTGTCCCGCCAGAACAAGGCGACCGCCGCCGTCGCCATGCGCCTTGCCGAAGCCGCCGCCGGGTTCCGGCGGCAGCAGTTCGAGGCGAGGTTCCTGACCAACGCCGCGCCGGCGGCGCGCCTCGCGCTGGCCGTCCGCCACGACGGCCTCGCCGCGCCGGACGCCGGACCGCGCCCGCCGGTGGCCGTTGCCGAAGCGCCCCTGCCGGTGCCGCGCCCAGCCCTGCCGGCCAAGCCCGTCGAGCCGGCCGCCGAAGCGCCGAAGGTCGCCGCCTTGGCGCCGCCGCCAGCCGCCAACGCGCCGGCCGCTCCACAAAAGCAGGACAAGCCGGCCGACGCCGTGGTCGAGGTCAAGCCGAGGGCCGAGGTCGCCGCCGTCGCACCGCCGGCAATGCGGGCGGGCGTCGCCATCTACGACATTTCGGCCGGCGTCGTACACATGCCGAACGGCGAGAAGCTCGAGGCGCATTCCGGTCTCGGCGCCATGATGGACGACGTGCGCTATGTCCACGTCAGGATGCGCGGCCCCACCCCGCCCGGCACCTACAAGCTGACCATGCGCGAGAGCCTGTTCCACGGCGTCGAGGCGATCCGCCTCACCCCGGCCGACGGCAAGAAGCCGTTCGGCCGCGACGGCCTGCTTGCCCACACCTACATGCTGCGCAAGCCGGGCGAGTCCAACGGCTGCGTCTCCTTCCGCGACTACGCGCGCTTCCTGGCCGCCTTCAAGCGCGGCGAGGTCAGGCAGATGGTGGTGGTGCCGCGCCTCGCCGGCAAGGAGGAGCCACGCGTCGCCTCGCTGTTCTCGTGGTTCAAGAAGAGCTGACCTCAGGCACGAACACCGTCACGGCGTCCGGCCGGACTCGGAAGACCGCCGGCGTCGCGGTGACGATCTCGCCATCGGCATTGACCGGCATCGGCCGGCGGGTGCGGATCTCGAAGCCCTCTCCGCTCAGCGTCCGCACCTCGTCCATCAGGCCGTGCCGGCCCTCCCAGAAGGCCAGCGCCATCAGCGGCAGTTTCCAGACGTCCTCGAACTCCAGCGAATAGAGATCGAGGCGGCGGTCATCGATCTCGGCCGTTTCGGCGACGACCATGCCGCCGCCATAGTGGCGGCCGTTGCCGACGGCGATCTGCAACGACCGCACGGCGATCTCCTCGCCATCGTCGGCGCGGATCACCGCGCTGAACGGCCGGGCGCCGATCAGCACCTCGGTGGCGGTCAAGGCGTAGGCCAGCCGCCCCCAGCGACGCTTGGTCTCGCGGCTCAGCCGATCGGCGAGGCTGGCGCTCATGCCGAGGCTGGCGACGTTGAAGAACGGCTTGCCGTTGACCTCGCCAACGTCGATCGTCCTGGTCCGGCCGGCGGCGATCACCCGCGCCGCCCCGGCCATGTCGGCCGGCAGGCCGAGCGTGCGGGCGAGATCGTTGGCGGTGCCGCCCGGCAGGATGCCGAGCGGCAGGCCGGTGTCGATCAGCCCCGTCGCCGCCGCGTTGAGGCTGCCGTCGCCGCCGGCCACCACCACCCGGTCGACGGCGTCGCCATGGCGGCGGATGGTCTCGGCGAGGTCCTCGCCCTCGTGCCAGTCCGGCCGCAGCACGTCGATGCCGCCGCCGCGCAGTTCCTCGATGGCGGCGTCGACGCCGGCGCCGGCCGAGCGGCTGTGCGGATTGGCGAGGATGAGAGCGCGTCGGTCCACGTCGGCCTCAGGTCAAAAAGCCGCCGAGATAGGCGGCGATATGGGTGCCGGCGACGATTAGCGCCGCCGTCCAGAGCATTGTCGCCAGCGTCAGCATCAGGCCGACGACGAGGGCAAGGCCGTCGCGGGTCATCAGCGACAGGCCGATCACCAGCAGGCTGACCACCGGCCCGATATTGCCGAAGGGAATCGGCAGCGCCAGCACCACGGCGAGCAGCAGCACCGGCACGCCCATCAGCAGGCGGCCCGCCCGGCCGGTCAGCTGACGCCAGCGGCCGGCGCGCATGAACGCCTCCAGCCGGCGCACCCATGGCAGGGCGCCGGCGATCACCGCCTTGACGCCATTGGCCGCCAAGTGGCGATCGGCGAGAAAGCGCGGCAGGACGAGGCGGCGGCGGCCCAGCAGCATCTGGCAGGCAACGAGCACCAGGCAGGTTCCGGTCACCATGCCGAACGGTCCGGGAATGGGGATCATCGCCGGCAGCGCCAGGGCGATCAGCGCCAGATCGAAGCCGTTGCGACCGAGGCGGCGGGTGATGTCGCCGATCGCCACCCGTTCGAGGCCGACGATATCGGCGGCCATGCGGCCAAGCGCCGACGAAGCGGAATCAGACGCTCCCTCGCGGACCGGCATCGGTCTCGTCTCCTTTTCCGGCGCGGCCGCGGACCGCGGACATGGGTGTCGCCGGACTTCTTGCCATATTGGGATACCGATAGGTATATTCAATTACGAAGCATGCGGCAGCCAACGACCAAAAGATGCGCACTGGCGCCGACGCCCGCTATGCGGCGAAAAGCCGGCGGGACAGAATGCGACTTTTGGAGCACTTTTCGAGAAATCTTGCGAAATCCGACGGCCTGAAGGCCTTCTAGTTATTTCTCCGAAGTTTCTTGACTGTCCGGTAAAGATAATAGCGATGGCTCCCGGGCATAGACCCACTTTCCCCGGCATCAGGCCGGCGGACAGCAATAAACAGCATTCACTGGGGGCTGGATTGAACCTCAAGCGAAAGAAAAGCATCGCCGACTTGATGGCGCAGGCGAGCGGCAAGGCCCTGCCGCGCACGCTCGGCGCCTTCGACCTGTTCATGATGGGCATCGGCGTGATCATCGGCACCGGCATCTTCGTGATGACCGGCGTCGCCGCGGCCACCTATGCGGGCCCGGCCATCATCCTGTCCTTCGCCTTCTCGGCGGTGGCCTGCGCCTTCATCTGTCTCGCCTATTCCGAGCTGGCCGCCGCGCTTCCCGCCGCCGGCAGCTCCTACGCCTACAGCTACGCCGCCGCCGGCGAGTTCGTGGCCTGGCTGGTCGGCTGGAACCTGATCCTCGAGTACACGGTGGGCGCCTCCGCCGTGGCGGCCGGCTGGTCGGCCTATTTCACCGGCATCCTGAAGGCTGGTGGCATCGAGCTGCCGCACGCGCTGACCGCCGTGCCGCATGATGGCGGCATCATCAACCTGCCGGCCGTGCTGATCATCGCCTTCCTGACCTTCCTGCTGGTGCTCGGCGTCAAGGAGAGCATCCGTCTGTCGCGGATCCTGGTCTTCATCAAGCTCGGCGCCATCTTCCTGTTCCTGCTGCTGGCGACGCCGGCCGTCAATCCGACAAACTGGGTTCCCTTCCTGCCGTTCGGCATGCAGGGCATCACGGCCGGAGCGGCGATCATCTTCCTCGCCTACATCGGCTTCGACTCGCTGGCGACGGCGGCCGAGGAGACCGTCAACCCGCAGCGCAACATGCCGATCGGCATCATCAGCTCGCTGGTCGCCTGCACCGTGCTCTACATGGCCGTGTCGGCGGTACTGACCGGCGTGGCGCCCTACACCGAGCTGAACAATGCCGAGCCGGTGACCTACGTGCTGCGCAAGATCGGCTACAACTTCGGTTCGGCCATCGTCGGCGTCGGCGCCATCGCCGGCCTGACCACGGTCTGCCTGGTGCTGATCTACGCCCAGACGCGCGCCTTCTTCGCCATGGCCCGCGATGGCCTGATCCCCGAGAGCATCTGCAAGGTGCACCCGAAGTATGGCACGCCGTACATCGCCACCATCCTGGTCGGCACGGTGATCGCGCTGATCTCCGGCTTCACGCCGATCGGTCTGGTGGCCGAGATGTGCAACATCGGCACGCTGTTCGCCTTCATCATCACCAGCGCCTGCGTGCTGATCCTGCGCAAGACGCATCCGAACCTCGAGCGGCCGTTCCGCTGCCCGGCGGCCTGGGTGGTGGCGCCGCTCGCCATCATCTGCAGCCTGATCATCATGTTCAGCCTGCCGGGTGCCACCTGGGTGCGCTTCGTGCTGTGGAGCGTCCTCGGCGTAGCGGTCTACTTCCTGTACGGCGCCCGCCGCAGCAAGCTGGCCATAGCCGCCGCGCCGGCCGAATAAGCGGTCGACGCCGTCCGCCGCCGAGGCTCGCTCGCGCGATTGTCATCGGCGGCGGCGGCTGCGTCCCTTGCGGCCACGGACGAGCGGCGGCACCATGGCAGGATTATCCTCACGGAGACCTCCATGCCGCCGCTCTCCATTCTGGAACTCGTCCGCGTCACCGAACAGACCGACGCCGCCGGCGCCCTCCGCAACGCCCGCGACGTCGCCATTCACGCCGAGCGTCTCGGCTATCGGCGCCTCTGGATGGCCGAGCACCACAACATCGCCGGCATCGCCAGCGCCGCCACCGCCGTGGTGATCGCCCATATCGCCGAGGGCACCTCGACCATCCGCGTCGGCGCCGGCGGCATCATGCTGCCCAACCATTCGCCCTACATCATCGCCGAGCAGTTCGGCACGCTGGCCCGCCTCTACGGCGACCGCATCGACCTCGGCCTCGGCCGGGCGCCTGGCACCGACCAGCTGACGCTGCGCGCCATCCGCCGGCCGCCCGAGGCGGCCGAGCATTTCCCCGAGGACGTCATCGAGCTGATGGCCTATTTCGAGCCGGCGGCCGAAGGCCAGCGCCTTGAGGCGGTGCCGGCGGCCGGCACGCGCGTGCCGCTGTGGATCCTCGGCTCCAGCCACTTCGGCGCCATGCTGGCGGCCGAACTCGGGCTGCCCTACGCCTTCGCCTCGCATTTCGCGCCCGACCTGCTGCTGCCGGCCCTCGACATCTACCGCAGCCGCTTCAAGCCGTCGGCCGTGCTCGACCGGCCCTACGCCATGGTCGGCGCCAACGTCATCGCCGCCGACACGGACGAAGAGGCGCGGCGCCTCTACACGACGCAGCAGATGTCGTTCACTGGCATCCGGCGCGGCGCCCGTGGCCTGTCGCAGCCGCCGATCGACGACATCGACGCCTTCTGGACGGCCGAGGAACGCGACTGGGTAGGCCGCATGCTGGCCCGCTCCATCGTCGGCTCGGTGGAGACGGTGCGGCGCGGCCTCGCCGACCTCGCCGGCGAGACCGGCGCCGATGAGATCATGCTGGTTTCCGACGTCTACGACCACCGGACGCGGCTGAAATCGATTGCCCTGATCGCCGAGGCGGCCGGCATGACCGGCGACGCGACGGTGGCGCTGCTCTGAGCCTGATCCCTCAGCTGAAACCGGCCACGGCGTGCGGCACGTAAGGCGCCTCGAGGGCGGCGATCTCCTCGGCGGTCAGGCGAACGCCGAGCGCCGCCACCGCGTCATCGATATGGCCGGGCTTCGACGCGCCGACGATCGGTGCGGCGACTTCCGCCTTCTGAAGCACCCAGGCGAGCGCCACCTCAGCCCGCGGCAGGCCACGCGCCGCGGCGATCCTCGCCACCGTCTCCACCACCTGCCGGTCGGCCTCCTCGGTGCCGAGATAGAGCGTCTTGCCGTAGGCGTCGAGGTCCTGGCGGCGCGAGCCGCTGTCCCAGTCGCGCGTCAGGCGGCCGCGCGCCAGCGGGCTCCAGGGGATGACGCCGATGCCCTCGTCGCGGCAGAGCGGCAGCATCTCCCGCTCCTCCTCGCGGTAGAGAAGGTTCAGATGGTTCTGCATGGTGACGAAGCGTGTCCAGCCGTGCCGATCAGCGACATGCAGCGCCTTGGCGAACTGCCAGGCGAACATCGAGGATGCCCCGATGTAGCGGGCCTTGCCGGCCTTCACCACATCATGCAGCGCCTCCATGGTCTCCTCGATCGGCGTCGCATGATCCCAGCGGTGGATCTGGTAGAGGTCGACGTAATCGGTGCCGAGCCGCCGGAGGCTGGCATCGATGCCCTGAAAGATCGCCTTGCGCGACAGGCCGGAGGCGTTGGGCACCTTCCGCTCCTCGTTGAAGGCCAGCGGGAAATAGACCTTGGTGGCCAGTACGATCTCGTCACGGCGGGCAAAATCCCGGAGCGCCCGGCCGACGATTTCCTCCGATGTGCCGTCGGAATAGCTGTTGGCGGTGTCGAAGAAATTGATGCCTGCTTCGATCGCCCGGCGGATCAGCGGCCGCGTCGCCTCCTCGGGCAGCGTCCAGGGATGGGCACCGCGTTCGGGCACGCCGTAGGTCATGCAGCCGAGGCAGATGCGCGAAACGTCGAGGCCGGTGCGGCCGAGCTTGGTGTAGTCCATCGGAAATTCCCCTCGGTTTTGACGAGAGCCTAGCAGCTTCGAGCGACCTCCGGAAAGCGTTCGTCGGCAGGCCAGCCGCGCGCCGGAAGTTGATCGGTGCCGGAGACCAAAGCCATCGCCAAAGCCGATTTGTCGGCCGGTCCGCACCGCGATAGACTTGGCCTTCACACCCGCGAGGATGCCATGCAAAGCTTCACCTACTGGAATCCCACCCGCATCCACTTCGGCAAGGGGCAGATCGCCCGCGTCTCCGACGAGGTGCCTGCCGATGCCCGCGTCCTCGTCCTCTATGGCGGCGGCTCGGTGCTGAAGAACGGCGTTATGGATCAGGTGCGGGCAGCACTCGCCGGCCGGGCCGTGTTCGAGTTCGGCGGCATCGAGGCCAATCCGCATTTCGAAACGCTGCTGAACGCCGCGAAGCTGGCGCGCGCCGAGAAGGTCGACTTCCTGCTGTCGGTCGGCGGTGGCTCGGTGGCCGACGGCACCAAGTTCGTGGCCGCAGCAGCCCTCTATGACGGCGACCCTTGGGATATCCTGGTCGAGCGCGGCCGCAACGTGAAGGCCGCGCTGCCGCTCGGCTGCGTCATCACCCTGCCGGCCACCGGCTCGGAGATGAACCGCAACGCCGTCATCACCCGCGCCTCGACGCAGGACAAGCTGCCGATGAACTCGGTGCACGTGCTGCCGCGTTTCTCGGTGCTCGATCCGGAGACCACTTTCTCGCTGCCGCCGCGCCAGACGGCCAACGGCGCCGTCGACAGCTTCATGCACGTCTTGGAGCAGTATCTCACCTATCCGGTCGGCGCCAAGGTGCAGGACCGCTTCGCCGAGGGCCTGCTGCTGACCATCCTGGAGGACGGGCCTGTGGCTCTTGCCGAGCCGACCAACTATCAGGCGCGCGCCAACCTGATGTGGGCGGCGACCATGGCGCTCAACGACCTGATCGCCTGCGGTGTGCCGGGCGATTGGGCGACCCACCGCATCGGCCACGAGCTGACCGGCCTCTACGGCCTCGATCACGCGGCGACGCTGGCCGTCGTACTGCCGTCGCTGCTGACGGTGAAGCGGGCGCAGAAGCGCGAGAAATTGCTGCAATATGCCGAACGGGTGTTCGGCATTACGACGGGCGACGAGGAGGCGCGCATCGACGCCGCCATCGAGCGGACGCGCGCCTTCTTCGAGGCGATGGGCGTCAGGACGCGGCTTGCCGACTACGGCCTCGATGCCACCGCCATACCGGCCGTCGCCGAGAAGCTACGCCAGCACTGGCCGGTGCCGCTCGGCGAGCATCGCGATGTGACGCCCGAGGCGGCGGCGGAGATCCTGACGCTGGCGCTGTGAGGGGCGCCTTTCTCGGCCCGAGATGGTCCGCCTTCGCGGACCATGACGTTGTATTTATTATTTTTCTGTCATCCTCCGCGAAGGTGGAGGATCTCGAACAGGACGGGTCGCTGTCGGGCAGAAGGGGCGGCCGCCGCGCCGCCCCTCCCTCCCCCGATCACTGCAGCGGGCCGATCACCTCGACGTGGCCGGCGCCGGTGCGGGCCTGCCGTTCCGGCCGGTACATGTCCTCGAGCGTGGCGGCCGGCTGGTTGAAGCTGCCGGGCGCAATGGCGCGGGCCATGTAGGCGAACTGGAACTCCGTGGTGTCCTTCAGGTCGAAGGCCACGGTGAAGCGGTCGGTCTGGTATTCGGTGTGGGCGGCGTTGTCGAGGGGCGCCAGCCAGTCGAGCGCCGCCACGTCGCCGGCCCGGATCAGCGACGGATTGTCGATGGCGAAGCCGGCCGGCAGCGGATCGTTCAGCAAGAGGCGCGCCCAGCCGGACTGCGTCGTGGTGACCGAAAGCACCACCACCAGCCGGTCGCCGAGCTTCACCGCCGACGGATCGACCTCGTTGCCGTCGAGGTCGTAGTAGGCGCGCGTCAGGGCATAGCCGTTGCCGCCGGCCGGTTCCGGCGTCTCGGGAATGCCGGTCACCGTCAGCCGCGCGTCGACGACCGCCTTGCCGACGTTCTTCACCGCAAGTCCGGCGGCGAGGTCGCCGGCCAAGTATTTCGCCGTGAACACGCCGTCATGCCGCGTGCCGCCGACGTCCAGCACCGGCTTCAGGCCGTCCTTCAGCACGGCGTGGGCGGCGAGCAACATCCACGCCTTCTCCTGCGTCGAGGTGTAGGCGCTGGCCTTGTAGAGCCTGCCGACCTCGCGACTGAGGCCCTGGTAGTCGAAGGCGGTCAGCTTCGATTCCGCCGCCAGCGCCAGGATGGCGGCGCCGTCGCGCAGATCGGAGCCGTAGTCGGCCCGCCACGGCCGCGCCTTGTCGCCCGCCGCCTCCAGGAGGTCGAGCGCCGAGCGGAAGGCGCCGGCCGCCTTCTGGCTGTCGCCGTAGAGGGCGAGCGCCGCCCCGAGCTGGGCGCGGGCGAGCGGCGTCGCGAAGGCGTCGATCTTGGTCTCTGTGTAGAAACGCAGGTCGCCGATCGACGCCCGGCCGTTGCGGGCCAGCACGTAGAGGGCGTAGGCGACGTCCTCGCCGCCGTTGTCGAAGTCGGCGGCATAGGCGATGCGGTTCTTGAGGTTGGTCACCGCCATGTCCTGAGCGACCGGCGGCACCTCGTAGCCCTTCTCCTTGGCGCGCGTCAGGAAGTCGGTGACATAGGCGCTGAGCCAGAGATCTTCCGACCCCGGCCCCCACAGGCCGAACGAGCCATCCGAGCCCTGGTTGACCAGCAGCGCCTCGATCGCCTTCTGCACCCGCTCGCGCACCGGCTCCTCGCCGTCGAGGCCGGCGGCCAGGATGACGTCGTCGAGATAGACGAGCGGCAGCGCTCGGCTGGTCAGTTGCTCCGAGCAGCCGTAGGGGTACTTGTCGAGCGCGTGGACGAGGCCCGGCAGATCGATGCCGGCCACCGTGCCGACGGTCAGCGTCGCCACGCCGGTCTCCGGCTTCAGGCCGGCGAACACGTCCGGGGTCAGCTTCAGGTCGCCGCTCCCAGGCTTCAGCGAGAAGTCGCTGACGCGGGTGACGGCCGGCTCGTTGTCGCGCACGCCGAGCGTCAGCGTCTTGGTAAGCACGTTGCCGTCCGGCGCCTTCAGTTCGGCGGTGATCGTCTCGTCGCCGACCGCCCGGCCAGTGATCGGGATCAGCACGCGGGCCTTGCCCTTGTCGGCCAGCGACACGGTGGCGTGCGCCAGCTTGTCGTCGAGGCCGACGAAGTCGCCGGCCGCCGTCACCGACAGGGTGAAGTCGCCGGAGGGACCCTCGACATGGGTGAAGTCGAGGGCGAGACGCGAGCGGTCGCCGGGCGCCAGGAAGTTCGGCAGCGATGCCTGAATCACCACGGGATCGCGCACCAGCACGTCGCGGGCGGCGTGGCCGACGCCGGTTTTCGACCAGGCGACCGCCATCACCTTCACCGTGCCGTTGAAGTCGGGCATCGGGAAGGAGGCGCGGGCGAAGCCGTCGGCATCGACCTTGGTCACCCCCTGGAAGAAGGCGACCAGCCGTTCGGTGGGCGGCGGCCCCATCAGCTTGGAGATGCCGCCGCCGTCGCCGCCGGTGCGCACCTCGCCGAGCGCGCCGAGCGTCGTGTCGATCAGTTGGCCGTAGAGGTCGCGGAACTCCATGCCGAGCCGGCGCTGGGCGAAATACCAGTCCTCCGGCGCCGGCGCCTTGAATTCGGTGAGGTTGAGGATGCCGACGTCGACGGCGGCGATGGTGACGTAGGCGTCCTCGCCGGCCTTGACGCCGTCGACCTTGACGGCGACCGCCAGGTCGGTCTGCGGCCTCATGTCCATCGGCGCATCAACAGTGACGCCGAGCAGCCGCTCGCCGGGATCGACGCCGGCCCAGGCGAGACCGAGGGCGCGCGACGGCATGCGCTTCTCGGCCAGATCGAGCGGCCTGAGCAGCGAGGCGGTCACGTAGGCGCCGGGACCCCAGTCGGCGGTGACCGGCAGCTCGATGGTGGAGCCGAAGGCCGGCACCTCCACCGTCTTCATGGCGATCAGCCGGTCATCGACCACCGACACCACGGCGACGCCGGCAAAGCGCGGCTCGATGTGGGCCTTCAGCGTGTCGCCGATCTTGTAGCGCGGCTTGTCGAGGGTGATCTTCAGGAGGTCGGGCGTCTCCTCGGCGGTGGTCGGCACGTACCAGCCGGCCTCGAAGGTGGTGGATACCGGGATGACGTCGCCGTCGCCGCTCTTCACCGTCAGTTCGTACTCGCCCCAGTCGACGCGCGCCTCGATACGGGCCGGCTGGCCGGGCTCGACGTCGAGCCTGCCGTCGGCGATGCGGGTCGTCGACTTGACGGCGTGATAGTCCCAGGAGCCGTCGCTCTGATACCACTGGTAGTTGGTATTGACGCGCGACAGCGTCCAGCTCAGATCCTTGGCGGCGACGTTGGCATAGTCGGCGTCGAGCACGGCGACGTCGAAGGCGGCGTTGCCGCCCTCCTCCACCGCGTCCTGGAACAGCGGCTTGACGCCGATGCGCTGGTGGCCGGTGGAGACCGGCAGCGTCATGCGACGCTCGACCGGCCGGCCGTTGGTATCGAGCACGCGGATATGCACGGCGGCCTGCAACGGCCGGGTGGTGTCGGAGACCTCCGGCGTCAGCAGCGTCACCGTGGCGTCGCCGGCCTCGTCGGTGCCGTCGGACTGGACGTCCTCGACGGCCGAGGTGAAATCGTCGTCGGCAAGGCCGAAGCGGTAGCCCGGCGCCGAGGGAATGCTGGCGGCCGGCGTCACGTAGACCTCGCCCTCGATGGCAAGGCCGGCGGCCGGGGCGCCGTAGAGCCACTCGGCGGTGAGCGTCGCCTCGGCGCTCTCGCCGGCGTGCAGCAGTGTTGCCTCGGTCTTCACCGTGAAGTCGATGCGTTCGGGCTGGAAGTCCTCGACCTTGAAGGTCGCCTCCTGCAACGGATCGGCCTTGGGGTCGGTATAGGCGGCGGCGCGCCAGGTGCCGCGCGGCGCCTCGCCGGGCAGTTCGAACGACAGCGCCCGGCCGCCGGCGCCCTGGTCGGCGGCAAGGCGGCGGAGGAACTCGTTGCCGTCGGGCCGGCGCACCACCAGCGTCAGCGGCAGGTCGGGCAGTGCCGCGACCTTGGGATCGCGGGCGAGCACGGTGAGGTTGACCGTCTCGCCGGGGCGGTAGACGCCGCGCTCGGTGGTCATGAACACGTCGACCGGCTTGGGCGGATCGCGCCCCTCGACGCCGCGGTCGGTCAGATCGAAGGGGGCCTTCTGGAGGCTGAGGAAGGCGAAATCGCCGTCCTTGGTGGCCAGCAGCAACTGCGGCGCCGCGCCGCCGGTGCCCTTGATGAGGCCGGCGTCGAAGCGGGCATAGCCCTCGGCATCGGTGGTTGCCGAGCCGAGCACCTCGTTGTCGGCGGCGATCAGCTTCAGATCGACGCCAGCCACCGCCTGGGCATTGCTCAGCGCATGGATCACCACGTTGAGGCCGTCGTTGCCGGTCATGGTGGCGAGGCCGAGATCGGAGACGATGAACCACTGGGTGGCGTCGGCGCTCCATTCTTCCTTCTTGTTGACGTCGCGGACCACCAGCGCGTAGACGCCGGGCTCCAGCGTCTTGACCAGTTCGGCCACCGGCACGGCGGTGGTCACCTCGCGGTTGACGTCGCGCTTGACGGCGATGGTGCCCGACCACACCTCGCGCCCCTCGCGATCGGTGACAGCATCGGCGCTCCACTTGTCGAGCTGGCTCAGGAAGCGGTCCTCGCCGATGGCGTTGACGAGATTGCGGTCGCCGATCTTCAGCACGCGGGCGTCGAGCGTGTCGATGTTGACCGACACGACGGGGATGGTGGCGTTCGGCGTCTTCGGCAGCACGTAGGCCTTGCCGACGAAGCGCACCGACGGGTCGCGATCGCGGACGTAGAGGTCGAGTTCGACGGTCTTGTTCAGGCTTTCCTCGCCGTCCCGCGCCGGCAGGCCCTTGCGGACAGTGACGTGGTAGCGCTTGCCGTATTCGACGCCGATGGCGCAGATCTGGTTGTCCTCGGCCTCGATCTCCAGTTGGTCGCCGCCCTCCACCGACACGTAGCCGGTGATCGACGGATCGTTCCGGGCGATCGGGTCGGAGAAGGCGACGCAGATGCGCGGCGTCGACGATTGCGTGTCGACCGAATTGTCGGTGATGCGGAAACCGTGCTGGGCGATCCAGTCGTCGTAGGCGGAGCGCCAGTCGGGATCGTCCTGAAGGGCCAGACGACGGCGCAACGTCTTGATGCCGAGGCTCCAGTCCTCGCGCGTCACGAAGGAGTTGGCGAGCGAATTGAGGGCGGCCACCTGCTCGTCGACGTCGGTGGCACGCAGATAGGCGTTGATGGCGGCGGCGGTCGACTCCTGCACGAAGGTGTCGTGCTTCTCGTTGTCGTCCGGCACCAGGATCGCCTGATCGGAATAGCGCCACCAGAGGTCGTTGCGGTCGGGATCGAGGCGGATGGCCTTGCGCAGGTCCTCGGCGGCCTTCAGGTTGTCGCCGGCGTCGATCGCCTTGTCGCTGTCGGCGACGAGGCGGTTAAGATTGCCCTCGGCCGGCTCCTCGACGATGGCGCCTTCGAGCTTGCGCGCCTCGTCAAAGAAGCTCTGGCCAATGAAGCCCAGTTCCTCGCGACGGCTGTCGGCGACGGAGGGATCGACCGCCTCCGAGGCGACGATCTTGCCGGCCACGGCGCCGGCGAAGACGCGGAGGTCGCCGACGGTGCTCTTCTTGAAGCACCAGCGGGCCTTGGTGTTGTAGGTGAAGGCGAGGCAGCGCTGGTCGGCGACGCAGGCCGCTTCGCAGTCGCCGAGGTCGACGCCCTTCAGCGTCTCGATGTCCTCGCCGAAATAGTCGGCACCCTCGGTGATCACCGCCCGTCGTTCGGCCGCTGCCACCGGCAGCGCGAGGGCCAGCCCCGCCGACGTAAGACATACGAACGCGGCGAGCCGCGCGAAACGCCGAACGGACAGCATGGAGACCCCCTCCGAAAACCGGCAGTGGCCGGGCAATGACATCGATCAAAGCAAACGAATAAAAACGCCTTCTCGAGGAATACCCGTATGACGAGCCGGCGGCAACCCGGCCAAAGGCCGTGTCCGCCGGTCGCGAGGGTCAGTTAGAAGCGGGCCTTGGCCGGATCGGCGGCATCGACGACGCGGATCTGCACGCGCGGCGCGCCCTGCCACCAGTCGAGATCGACATGGCCGGCGACATGCAGCGGCGCACCCCGGTTGGCGGCCAGAAAATCGCCGAGCGGCTGGCCGGCGGCGCGGAAGGCCATGGCCTTCAGCTTGGTGCCGGCCGACGAGCAGAGCGTCAGGCGCAGGTGATTGCGGCCGACGGCATCGAGATAGAGCAGCCGATGCGACGGAAAGACGAACAGCGGCTCCGGCTGGGCCGAGCCGAACGGGCCGACCCGGCCGATCGCCTCGACGAGGTCGGGCGTGGCGCCGTCGGCGGTCAGCGCCGCGTCGATCTCCAGCGCCTCGGCGGCGCGGGCCATGGCGACGCCGTCGGCAACGGCGGCGCCTACGAACGCGCGGAAGGCGTCGACGCCGGCCGCCGGCAGCGACACGCCGGCCGCCATGGCGTGTCCGCCGCCCTTGGCGATCAGGCCGCGCTCGCGGGCGAGGCGCACCACGGCGCCGAGATCGACGCCGGCGATCGACCGGCCGGAGCCAACCGCGCCGCCGTCACGGTCGAGGGCGATGGCGAAGGTCGGGCAGCGATAGCGCTCCTTGAGGCGGGCGGCCACCAGGCCGACGATGCCGGGGTGCCAGTCTTCCGACGCCTCGACGATCACCGGCGGCGCCTCGCCGCCGAGGCGGGCGGCCACCATCAGCTCGGCGGCGTCGACCGCCTCGGCCTCCAGCGCCTGCCGCTCGCGGTTGAGCCGGTCCAGCTCGGCGGCGATGCGGCCGGCATCGACGGCGTCGTCGGAGGTCAGCAGGCGGGCGCCGAGGCCGCTGTCGCCGATGCGGCCGCCGGCATTGATGCGCGGCCCCAGCATGAAGGCGAGACTGTAGGGCGTCGGCGGGCCGGACAGCTTGACGACGTCGGCAAGCGCCGCGAGGCCGCGGTTGCCGCGCGCCCGGAGCACGGCCAGCCCCTTCACCACGAAGGCGCGGTTGAGGCCCTTGAGCGGCACCACGTCGCAAACCGTGCCGAGCGCCACCAGATCGAGCAGCGTCAGGAGATCGGGCGGTGGTGTGCCGCGCCGCTCGAACCAGCCACGCCGCCGCAGCTCGCGGTTGATGGCGACCAGCGCCACGAAGGTAACGCCGACGGCGGCGAGATGGCCGTGGCCGGACAGATCGTCCTGCCGGTTGGGGTTGACGAGGGCGAGCGTCGGCGGCAGCTCGACGCCGGCCTGATGGTGGTCGAGCGCCACCACGTCAAGGCGGCGCCGCTTCGCCTCGTCGAAGGCCTCGAAGCTGGACGTGCCGCAGTCGAGCGTGACCAGCAGCGTGGCGCCACCGGCCGCCAGATCGCCGACGGCGCGCGGATTGGGGCCGTAGCCGTCGACGAGGCGGTCGGGGATGTAGACGGCCGGCTCCAGCCCCTGCCCCCTGAGATAGCGGACGAGAAGCGCGACGGAGGTGGCGCCGTCGACGTCATAGTCGCCGAACACCGCGATCCTTTCGCCGCGCTCGACGGCGTCGGCGAGGCGGGCGGCGGCGGCATCCATGTCGGTGAACAGCGACGGGTCGGGCAGCAGCGTCTTGAGCTGCGGGTTGAGATAGGCCTCGGCGGCGTCGGCGGCGACGTCGCGGGCGGCCAGAAGGCGCGACACCACGTCCGGCAACCCGACTTCCTGGGCGATCTGGCGGGCCAGCGCGCCGCCGCGTGCATCGAGCCGGTCGCGCCATGGACGCGCGGTGGCCGAGCGGGTGACGCCGAGCACGGCACGCCGTTCGACCGACTCGGAACGGGGATCAGATTCGGCGACGAGGGTCATCGCTTCTCAATAGAGCAAGCGAGGCGGCGGCGCAAAGCCGGGGACCGACGAGGCGGTGGATGGCTCAGGCAGGGCGATGCTCGGCGGCAAGCATCGTCGCCAGTTCGCCGACCAGCGGATGACCGGGCCAGATCAAGCCGAGGAGGCCGATAGCAAAGCTTCCCGGTGCCGAGCCCGGCGCGGTCACCAGCCCGTCGTCGACCACGGCGCGCGGCGTGTCGGCGTAGAGCGAGCCGTCGTAATCGGGCAGATGATCGCGAAGATAGCCGGCGGCGTTGCTGGTGTGGCGGCGGCGGTTCAGCACGCCGGCCCGTCCGACCGCCAGCGTGCCGCCGCAGATCGCGCCGACCGGACGCCCGGCCGCCAGCATCTTGCGGACGACGGCACCGATATCCGGCGCGCCGGGCGCTTCCCAGCCGGACGAGCCGATCACGCAGAGCGCGTCGTAATCCGCAACCGCCAGCGTTTCCAGCGGGGCATCCGGCGTGACGGTCAGTCCGCCCATGGAGCGGACGACGCGTCCGCCGGGCGTATGGTGATCGACGCGGGCGCCGAGCCAGGCGCGCGCGGCCGCCGCGAACATGCCGACTTCCCAGTCGGCGAACGCGTCGAGCAGAATGACGGCGATGCGCTTGTCGGTCATGCCCTGTCCTTTCATGCGATGGTCGGGGGCGACACTCGCATCGGGGCGGACAGCTTCCTGTCAGCAGCGACCAAAGAAAAGGCCCGGCGCGGGCCGGGCCTTTCCTCATTTTCTGGCGGAAGCCGTAAAGCCTCAGGCGCCCTTGACGACGCTGATGCCGGCGTACTTGGCCTGATCGCCCAGCTCTTCCTCGATGCGGATGAGCTGGTTGTACTTGGCGATTCTGTCCGAACGGGCCAGCGAGCCGGTCTTGATCTGGCCGCAGTTGGTGGCAACGGCGAGGTCGGCGATCGTCGAGTCTTCCGTCTCGCCCGAGCGGTGGCTCATGACGGCGGTGTAACCGGCCTTGTGGGCGGTCTCGACGGCGTCGAGCGTCTCGGAGAGCGAGCCGATCTGGTTGACCTTGACCAGGATCGAGTTGGCCGTACCGGCCTTGATGCCCTGGACGAGGCGCTTGGTGTTGGTGACGAACAGGTCGTCGCCGACCAGCTGCACCTTGCTGCCGATCTTGTCGGTCAGCTGCTTCCAACCGGCCCAGTCGTCTTCCGACATGCCGTCTTCGATGGTGATGATCGGATAGTCGGCGGCCAGCTTGGCGAGGTATTCGACCTGCTCTTCGATCGAGCGGACCTTGCCTTCGCCTTCGTAGTGGTACTTGCCGTCCTTGAAGAACTCGGTGGAGGCGCAGTCGAGGCCGAGGTAGACGTCCTTGCCGGCGGTGTAACCGGCCTTCTCGATCGAGGCGACGATGAAGTCGAGGGCCTCGACGGCCGAGCCGAGGTTGGGAGCGAAGCCGCCTTCGTCACCGACGTTGGTGTTGTGGCCGGCCTTCTTCAGGCCCGACTTCAGGGTGTGGAACACCTCGGTGCCGATGCGCACGGCGTCGGCGATCGACTCGGCGCCGACCGGCAGGATCATGAACTCCTGGAAGTCGATCGGGTTGTCGGCATGCACGCCGCCGTTGACGATGTTCATCATCGGCACCGGCAGGATGTGGGCGTTCGGGCCGCCGACGTAGCGGTAGAGCGGCAGGCCGGCGGCCTGAGCGGCGGCCTTGGCGACGGCGAGCGACACGCCGAGGATGGCGTTGGCGCCGAGGCGGGCCTTGTTCGGCGTGCCGTCAAGCTCGATCATCGCCTTGTCGATGGCCAGGAGATCCTCGGCATCCATGCCGGCGACCGCCTTGTAGATCTCGTCGTTGACGGCGGCGACGGCCTTGGTGACGCCCTTGCCGAGATAGCGGGAGCCGCCATCGCGCAGCTCGACCGCCTCATGGGCGCCGGTGGAGGCGCCCGACGGAACCGCGGCGCGACCGAACGAGCCGTCTTCCAGGGTGACGTCGACTTCGACGGTGGGGTTGCCGCGGCTGTCGAAAATCTGGCGACCGACGATATCGATGATGGCTGTCATTGTGCGATGCACTCCCAGTTGGATGGACGGCGAAGTCCTGATAACCCGCGCGTTCTATAGCCCGTCAATGTGACGCTGCAAAGATGCGAACTGGCACGGATGTCAAGATTGTAATTGGTTTAGGTGAACCGTTTGACGTCGGCTCGAATCGACATCCGCCTGTGCGTCAGGAAACGCTTTTCAAAGCGGCTTTGGAAGGGGTGGAAACGAGAGAGCGTCCCAGAGCCGGCCTCGGCGGGCATGGCAAGAAGCCCGGCCGGCCGCCGGCCGGCCCGTTCGCCGCGAAGTCGAGGCTGCGACTTTGGTCTCGGCCGGCCCGGCCGGAGCCCCCAAAGGCGCTCCCTTTCGGCCGTCCGGAGGGGTTTTCAGCCGAACTTGCAATGGTTTGAAGGCGATGTTTCTTGACCTCGCGGGACCGTTGGCGAAGGCTTGCGTCCCTCGGCGGCTGCCGGACGGCATCGTCGGGGGAATGGGGGATTTCATGACCAGTCATCGCGTCGTCGTCGTCGGAGGCGGATTTGCCGGTCTCCAGCTCGTGCTCGACCTCAAGGGCGCGCCGGTCGACATCACGCTGATCGACCGCCGCAACCACCATCTGTTCCAGCCGCTGCTCTATCAGGTGGCGACGACGGTGCTCGCCACCTCGGAAATCGCCTGGCCGATCCGCCGCCTGTTCCGCGACCGGCCGGAGGTGAAGACGCTGCTCGGCCACGTCGTCGGCGTCGACAGAGAGGCGAAGACGGTCCATCTCCGCGACGGCGGCACAATTCCCTATGACACGCTGGTGCTGGCCACCGGCGCCCGCCACGCCTATTTCGGCCATGACGAGTGGGAAGCCTTTGCGCCCGGCCTGAAGACGCTGGAGGATGCCACCACTATCCGCCGCCGCGTGCTGCTCGCCTTCGAGAGGGCCGAGATGGAAGCCGATCCGGACAGGCGGCAGTCGCTGCTCACCTTCGCCATCATCGGCGGCGGCCCGACCGGCGTCGAGCTGGCCGGCATCATCTCCGAGCTGGCCCATCGCACGCTGGTCAAGGAATTCCGGGCCATCGACACCCGCACCGCCCGCATCCTGCTGATCGAGGCGGGGCCGCGCATCCTGCCGGCCTTCACGCCCGACCTGTCGCACTACGGCGCAGAGGCGCTCGACAAGTTGGGCGTCACGGTGCGCACCGGCCTGCCGGTCACCGACATCTCGGCCGACGGCGTGCGCATCGGCGAGGAGTTCGTGCCGGCCATGACCGTGCTGTGGGCGGCCGGCGTGCAGGCTTCGCGCGCCGCCGAGTGGCTGGGCGCGCCGGCCGACCGCGCTGGCCGCGTGCTAGTCGAAAAGGATCTCAGCGTCCCCGGCGCGTCGGATGTGTTCGTTATCGGCGACACTGCCTCGGTGACGACGGCGGAGGGCAAGCCGGTGCCGGGCGTGGCGCCGGCCGCCAAGCAGCAGGGCGCGCATGTGGCGAAGACCATCCGCCGCCGCCTCGCCGGCCAGCCGGCGCCGGGCGCCTTCATCTACCGCCACCAGGGCAACCTCGCCACCATCGGCCGCAGCGCCGCCGTGGTCGACTTCGGCTGGATCAAGCTGAAGGGCGCCATCGCCTGGTGGGTGTGGGGCATCGCCCACATCTACTTCCTGATCGGCACGCGCAGTCGCTTCGCCGTGGCCTGGAGCTGGCTGTGGATCTTCGTCTCCGGTCAGCATTCGGCGCGCTTGATCACCCAGAAAGAGACGCTGAAGGAAGAGAACGGCCGCTGACGGCCGCTCACTCTTCCGCCAGTACGAAGCGCGTCATGCCGGCGCCAAGCCGTTCGTTCGGCCGGCGGACGAAGCCGAACTTCTGGTAGAAGCCTTCCTTGCCGGCGGCCGCCATCAGGCCGATGGTGGCGCCGACCGGCGCCTGCCTCAGCACCTCGGCGAGCAGCGCCTCGACGATCAGCCGGCCGACGCCCCGGCCCCGGAAGTCGGGATGGACGATCACGTCCTGGATATAGAAGTAGAGCACGCCGTCGCCGACGACGCGGCCGAAGCCGGCGAGACGGTCGCCGTCGCGCGCCACCACGCCGATCAGGCCGGCGGTGAGCGCGCGTTCGGCGATCGCCGGGTCGACCGCGCCCCAGCCGCAGGCGGCGCGCAGCGTCACGAATTCTTCGGCCGTCGGCGGCAGGGCGGACAGTTCGACAGTGGCCATTACGACCGGCACTCCGTTTCCAGCCGAATGCGAAAAGGCGCCCCATCACGAAGCGCCTTTCCCATTTTCAAACAATAGCCTGCGGCCAATTCTTCACTCGCCGGCGATCGCCCATTCCATCGGCTCGCGGCCGTCGCGGGTCTTGCGGATGCGCTCGGCGATCAGGAAGGCCAGCTCCAGCGCCTGATCGGCGTTGAGGCGCGGATCGCAATGGCTGTGATAGCGGTCGGCCAGTTGATCGCCGGAGATGGCGATGGCGCCGCCGGTGCATTCGGTGACGTCGCGACCGGTCATCTCGATGTGGATGCCGCCCGGATGGGTGCCCTCGGCGGCGTGCACGTCGAAGAAGGCGCCGACTTCCTTCAGGATGCGGTCGAACGGCCGCGTCTTGTAGGTGTTGAGGGTGATGGTGTTGCCGTGCATCGGGTCGCAGGACCAGACCACCGACCGCCCTTCCCGCTGCACCGCCCGGATCAGCGCCGGCAGGTGGTCGCCCACCTTGTCGGCCCCGTAGCGGGTGATCAGCGTCAGCCGGCCCGGCTCGTTGTCCGGGTTAAGCGTGTCGATCAGCCGGATCAGCTCTTCCGGATCGAGCGACGGGCCGCATTTCAGGCCGATCGGGTTCTTGATGCCGCGGCAGTACTCGATATGGGCATGGCCGGGCTGGCGGGTGCGGTCGCCGATCCAGATCATGTGGCCGGAAGTGCCGTACCAGTCGCCGGTGGTCGAATCGACGCGGGTCAGCGCCTGCTCGTAGCCCAAGAGCAGCGCCTCGTGGCTGGTGTAGAAGTCGGTCGTCCGCATCTCCGAGACGCTCTCCGGATGCACGCCGCAGGCGCGCATGAAGGCAAGGCTCTCGCTGATGCGGTCGGCGGTCTCCTGGTAGCGCGACGACTGCGCGCCCTTGACGAAGCCGAGCGTCCACTTGTGGACGTTGTCGAGGTTGGCATAACCGCCGCTGGCGAAGGCGCGCAACAGGTTCAGCGTCGCCGCCGACTGGCGGTAGGCCATCTCCTGGCGTTGCGGATCGGGCGTGCGCGACTCGGACGTGAAGTCCATGCCGTTGATGATGTCGCCGCGGTAGGACGGCAGTTCGACGCCGTCGATGGTCTCGGTCGACTTGGAGCGCGGCTTGGCGAACTGGCCGGCGATGCGGCCGACCTTCACCACCGGCTGGGCGGCGCCGTAGGTCAGCACCACCGCCATCTGAAGGAAGACGCGGAAGAAGTCGCGGATGTTGTCGGCGCCGTGCTCGGCGAAGCTCTCGGCGCAGTCGCCGCCCTGCAGCAGAAAGGCCTCGCCGGCCGCCACCTTGGCCAGAGACTTCTTGAGCTTACGCGCCTCGCCGGCGAACACCAGCGGCGGATAGCTGGCGAGATGCGCCTCGACGGCGGCGAGCGCCGCCTGATCGGGGTAGTCCGGCACCTGCTCGATGGGCAGGGCGCGCCAGGAATCGGGCTTCCAGGTGGTGGGCATGACGCGGCTCTTCTTCTCGATGCATCGCCCCGCGGAAACCGCCGCAGAGCCTTCAGAATTTGGCGCCTTATACATGAGGCACCGGTGAGGCACCACCACCGGGACGCATTGCCCGGCGGAGGCACGGAAGGCGGCGGTTCCGTTTCGACCGATCCGACACTAGGGCCGGAGGCAGGCGGTCACGGAACCGCAAATGCAAAAAACCCCGCCTTTCGGCGGGGCTCGTTCTCGCGCTGGGCCTGTCGATCAGACAGCTGCGAAACCGGCCACGCCGAAGCGGCGACGCCACGCATAAAAGCCCATAAAGCCGAAGAAGGTCGGAGCCGCGAACCGCAGAAGCGGTGCGGTCAGGGATGCCCGAAGGTGCTGGGAGCACGACATGGATATCATCCGACACAGAACGCTTCCGCAGAGACTGCCGAAGCATGGTTGATGGACAGAAACCATCGCCAGCCGACGACGTCAAGCGAAATCGCGCGAGGTTCTACCAGAAGACAGCTCAGATCAGCGCCAGCTCGCGCAGCGCCCGGCGCATGCCCTCGGGGATGTCGCCGTCGATCTCCGATTGCCGGATGTCGGCCGGCGCATCCTTGTCCGGCAGGTAGCGCCAGCCCTGGAAGGCGCGGCAGGGCCGGTATTCGGTGCGGTGCAATTCGGGATCGAGCACCAGGCCGCAGCGTTCGATGCCGTCGTGCCCGCGCATCGGCCTGAGTTCCAGGATGCGCTGGCGCACCTGCACGATGCCCTTGATCACCCAGTAGATCGAGCCGCCGTCGAGGATCTCGTCGGCGCGCTTGGGAAACATGCGGGTGACGTGGATGCGCTCGTAGCCCTCGCCGCGGGCGGCGTGGGCGAGCACCTCCTCGCGGTACCACTGGTCGAGCTCCTCGACCGTCTCGACGCCGACGCAGAGCTTGATGATGTGAAGCGGCATGGGTCCTTTTCCGCGCGAAAGCTTCCCTCGAAGCCTTCCGGAGCAATTCCAGCAAAAGTGGCAACCGGTTTTGCGTTCGGAATTGCGTCTCAACAAAAAGATAGGGCATTTCCGATGAACTGGAGTTCACCGGGAATGTTCTAGCATGGTCCGGACGGCGGCGCGAGACAAGCCGCCGCGAACGGGCCCGGTCGGCTCAGCTCGACGAAGGCGGCGGCCGCCCGGCCGAAATAGCGCTCCTTGTGGCGCAACGCGTTGAAGCTGCGGCCCGGCAGCGTTAGCGGCACGGCCACCAGCGCGCCGGTGGCCAGCGCCGCCTCGACCACCATGCGCGACAGCACGGTGACGCCGGCGCCCGCCTCGACGGCGGTGCGCACGGTCTCGTTGGACGGCAGCTCCAGCGCCACCTCGACATCCGTCTCGGCGAGGCCGAAATGCCGCAGCGCCTGTTCGAGGGCGATGCGGGTGCCCGAGCCACGCTCGCGCAGCACCCAGCGGGCGGCCGCCAGCCGCCCCGCCGCGTCGCCGGAGAGCGACAGCCAGGGATCGCCGGGCGCCGCCACCAGCAGCAGTTCGTCGTCGAACAAGCGGTCGACGGCGAGCACCGGCTCGTCCACCGGCCCCTCGACGAAGCCGATCAGCGCGGCGCCGTCGCGCACCCGGCCGGCGACGAATTCGGTGTTGCCGAGTTCCAGGCTGACGCGGATGCCGGGGAAGCGGCCGGCGAAGGCCTGAATGACGCGCGGAATCCAGTAGGCGCCGATGGTCTGGCTGGCGGCGACGGTCAGTTCGCCACGCCGGAAGTCGGCGAGATCGGCCAGCACCGCCTCGGCGTCGGCGGCGCGGGCAAGAATCGCCCTCGCCTCGTCGAGAAAGGCACGGCCGGCCTCAGTCAGCGCGATGCGGCGGCCGATGCGGTCGAACAGGCGCACGGCGTAGCGGCTTTCCAGCGCCGTGATGGCGGCGCTCACTGCCGACTGGGTGAGGTGCAGTTCGCGCGCCGCCTGCGTGACGTGCTGGCGGCCGGCGACGGCGACGAAGATGCGGAGCTGCTCTAGGGTCATGGAAAAGCCGAGGTGACCGGGTCAGGTCAGCCTTATCAGGGCAAGGCCGAGGCCGGCAATGAAAAGGCTGGCCAGGGCGCCGGTCAGCGCCGGCCGCAGCCCTTTGGCCCTCAGCTTGGCGATGCTGGTCTCAAGGCCCATGGCGGCGAGCGCCATGGTCAGCAGGAAGCTGCTGACGACCGAGGCTTCCGCCTTGAGCGGCGCCGGCAGGCCGACCACGCTGTTGACGGCGACCAGCGCGATGAAGCCGAACACGAACCACGGCAGCGGCGGGCGCCGTCGTTCGCCCTCGCCAGCCAGGGCGCCGGGGCGCGGCAGCAGGGCGGCCATGGCCAGCACCATCGGCGCCAGCATCATGACGCGGGTGAGCTTGGCCACGGTGCCGAAGTCGCCGGCCTCGCGGCCGATGGCGAAGGTGGCGGCCACCACCTGGGCGATCTCGTGGATGGAAGCGCCGGCCCACAGGCCGTAGTCGCGCGGCGCCAGATGCAGCACGCCCTGCAGCAGCGGATAGGCGAACATGGCGATCGAGCCAAACACCGTGACGCAGGCAACGGCGTAGGCGACGTCCTCGTCAGGCGCCTCGACCGCCGCGTTGGCCGCCGCCACCGCCGAGGCGCCGCAGATCGAGGTGCCGGCGGCAATCAGTCGGACGAGGCGGGCGTCGGCACCGAGCAGCCGGCCGATCGCCAGCGTGAACGGAAAGGTCAGGGCAACGCAAGACAGGATGACGGCAACGCCGCGCAGGCCGGTCTCGGCCACCTCGGCGAAAGTGAGTTGCAGGCCGAGCAGGATGATGGCGAGGCGCAGCAGCCGGCGCATCGAGAAGCCGATGCCGGCGACGAGCGCCGGATGCGTGCCGACGGTGTTGCGCACCATGATGCCGATGGCGATGGCGATGATCATCGGGCTGAAGGTGCCAACACCCGGCAGCATCCGGAGACCGACAGCCAGGCCGGCAATGGCGGCGCAGGCGAGAATACCCGGCAGCATGCGACTTATGCGTGCCATTAACTCATTGAGAACCGGATTCGCCGTTTCAGCCGGTTTGGAGAAAGAATTGCTCATGAAGGACCTTCCGACGCTACGGATGTCCTATGGAGCAGCAGCTTTCCTCAAACCAACGCATTGTATCGCACGAACCGTTCGATCGGCTCGAACGGTCGACGCCGCCCGGCCGGCTCAGGCGGGTTCGTCCGCCTCGTCCGACTTGCTGCCGCGTCCGAGGATGCCGAGGTCGTCCTCGGCCTTGACGCGGGCGAGCCGCGCCTCCGCCTCGTCGGCCTCGCGCTGGCGGGCCCACATGGTGGCGTAGAGGCCGCCCCTGTCGATCAGCTCGGCGTGCGAGCCGCGCTCGGCGATGCGCCCCTTCTCCAGCACGATGATCTCGTCGGCGTTGACCACCGTCGACAGCCGGTGGGCGATCACCATGGTGGTGCGGCCCTCGGCGACGCGGTCGAGTTCGGCCTGGATCTCGCGCTCGGTGTTGGTGTCGAGCGCCGAGGTGGCCTCGTCGAGGATCAGGATGGGCGGCGACTTCAGGATGGTGCGGGCAATGGCGACGCGCTGCTTCTCGCCACCGGAGAGCTTGAGGCCGCGTTCGCCGACCGGCGTGTCGAAGCCGGCCGGCAGGCTCTCAACGAAGTGGGCGATGCGCGCCTGTCGCGCCGCCTCGCGCACCTCGTCGGGCGTTGCATCGGGCCGGCCGTAGCGGATGTTGTAGAAGATGCTGTCGTTGAACAGCACCGTGTCCTGCGGCACCATGCCGATAGCGGCGCGCAAGGATTCTTGCGTCACGGTGCGCACGTCCTGGCCGTCGATGGTAACGCGGCCGGAGGTGACGTCGTAGAAGCGGAACAAGAGGCGCGACAGCGTCGACTTGCCCGCCCCGGACGGGCCGACCACCGCCACCGTCTTGCCGGCCGGGATCTCGAAGCTGACGCCCTTCAGGATCTGCCGGTCGGGGTCGTAGGCGAAATGCACGTCCTCGAAGCGGACGGCGCCGCCGCTCACCTCCAGCTTGACGGCGCCGGGTGCGTCGACGATCTCGGCCGGCTGAGCCAGGAGGTCGAACATCTGCTCGAGGTCGGTGACGCCCTGACGGATCTCGCGATACATGAAGCCGATGAAGTTCAAGGGGATGCCGAGTTGCATCAGCAGCGTGTTGAGCAGCACGAAGTCGCCCAGCGACTGGGTGCCGGCCATCACCTCATGCGCCGACATCACCATGCACAGGGCGACGCCGACCGTGAAGATCACCGCCTGCCCCATGTTCAGCCAGGACAACGAGTACCAGGTCTCGTTGGCGGCCGCCTCGTAGCGCTCCATGGCGGCATCGAAGCGGCTGGCCTCCATCTTCTCGTTGCCGAAATACTTGACGGTTTCGAAGTTCAGCAGGCTGTCGACCGACTTGGTGTTGGCGTCGGTGTCGCTGTCGTTCATGCGGCGGCGGATGGCGATACGCTTGTCGGAATAGCGGATCGAGAACCAGACGTAGATCCAGATGGTGACGCCGATCACCAGCAGGTAGCTGACGCCGAAGTTCACCACGATGACCACCCCGGACAGCGCGAACTCCAGCACCGTCGGCATGGCGTTGAGGATGGTGAAGCGGACGATCGATTCGATGCCCTTGACGCCGCGGTCGATGACGCGCGTCAGGCCGCCGGTGCGCCGTTGCAGGTGAAAGCGCAGCGACAGGCGGTGCAGGTGGATGAAGGTGAGGTTGGCGAGGCGGCGGACGGCATACTGGCTGACGTCGGAGAACAGCGCGTCGCGCAGGTTGTTGAAGCCGTTGAGCAGGATGCGGCCGACGTTATAGGCGACCACCATGGCCACCGGGTAGCTGAGCCACATCAGCGTCGGCTCGGGCACGTTGGTCTTCGGGGCCAGCGCGTCGGTGGCGAAGGCGTAGAGATAGGGCACCAGGACGGTGATCACCTTGGCCAGCACCAGCGCCGCCATCGACAGCACGACGCGCATCTTGAGGTCGGGCCGCCCGTCCGGCCACATGAAAGGCCAGAGATGGAGAAGCGTCGCCCACAGCGACTTGTCACCGCTGATCTTCGCTTTGGCACCAGCGTGGGAATCGACTTCGCTCATGGTCCACCGGAAATGCATTGCTCAAAAAACCGCCCGACGCGAACGCGCCGGGCGGCTTGCCGATCTCTAGATAGTCTCTTTTTCCATCGCGCTCCATCATCACGGCGCGCGATGGCGGGAATGTTACTGGCCGATCGGCCTCCAGGCGGAATCGCCCTCCGGGATCACGAACACCTGGCCAGGATAAATCAGGTCCGGGTTGCGGATCTGGTCGGTGTTGGCCTGATAGATCGTCGAATAGCGGATGCCCTGGCCGTAGAGCCGCTTGGCGATCATCCAGAGATTGTCGCCACGACGGATGATGAAGGTGGACGGCTGCGTCGGGCCTGCCTCGCCGGCCGAGCCCGCACCGGCCTGCGCCGAACCGACGCCGGACGCCAGCGTCGGCGCCGACAGCACGTCGTCGGCGATCTCGAAGGGCACCTCGGCACGGGCGAGCACGGCACCACCGGCACCGATCTGGTCGATGCGGACCAGATGCTTGCCGGGCGCCAGCTTCACATCGCCCTGGAACAGCCAGCGGCCCTTGTCGGCCTTGGCATCGCCCAGCGCCTTGTCGTCGACGTAGAGGCGGACGACGGCGCCGGCGGCGGCCGAGCCGGCGGCATAGAAGCGGCTACCGTTCTCAAGCTCGACGGCGTCGATGGTCACCACCGGAGCCGGCGCGGCGGCGGGCTCGGACGGCGGCACGGCGGGCGTCTCAGGGGCCGGCGCAGCCTCGACAGCCGGCGTTTCGGCGACGGACGCCGGAGACTCGGTCGCGGCGGGAGCCGGGGCCTCGGCGGCAGGCGCCGGAGCAGATGCGGCGGCCGGTGTCTCAGCCACAGGAGCCGGCGCGGCGGCCGGCGTCTCAGCCACGGGTGCCGGCGCAGCGGCAGGAGCGGCGGGCGTTAGAGCGGGCGTCGCGGCGGCGGCCATCACGTCGGCCGGCGGCGCCGGAATCTCCACTGTCTCCGAAGCGGCAGGAGCCGGCGTGGTCGGAGCCGGCGCGGCAGCGGCCGGCACCGGGCCAGCCGCGTCGGTCTTGACGGAAGCGGCGTCGGCCGGCTGGTCGGCAACGGCCGGCGCGGCGGGGGCCGGCACAACGGCGGCTGGCGCCGGCTGATCGGGCGTCGCGGCGGCGACGACGGTCGGCGCGGTATCGGGCGTAGCAGCGTCGACAGCGGCGGCCACTTTCTCCGGCTCGACACCGGCATCGGCCAGCTTGGCTTCGGTCTCCTTGAGGCCGGGCACCTGCAGTACGGCGGACGGCGAACCCGGCTGGTTCAGCACCACCAGCACGTCGCCGTTGCCGCCCTCGGGCACCGAGACGGCCACCGACTGCTCGGAGGTCGCCACCTTGCCGTCCTTGTCGGTGACGCGCACCGACAGGTCGTGGGCGCCCGGCTTCAACGGGTCGGCAAGAACGATGGCCCAGGAGCCGGTGTCGTTGGCCTTGCCGCCGGCTACCACATCCTGGCCGGAGAGGATTTCCACCTTGGCCTCGGGGTCGCTGCGGCCGGCGATCACCGCGTCGCCGGTCGGCTCGACGCGGACGAGATCGAAGATCGGCACCACCGTCTCGCCGGGGGCGACCGGGCCGGCATCGGCCTTGGCGGGAGCCGGCGCCGCCACGACGTCGGTCGAGCCCGCGGCCTCGACGACGGGCGCGGGATGACCGGCGAGACGAACGTCGAGCCGGCGCAGCACGCTGTCGAACGCGCCGGAGAACAGACCGGCCAGAAGAACGACGATCACGCCGACGGCGCCGATCAGAACATTGCGAAGTCTCTTGCTCATCACCCGCTCACGCCCCCGTCGGCTTCGCCGACAATTTTACAGCCCACAGCTTTGCCGACAAACTTGCAGTCCACGGCTTTGCCGACACGAAACACGCCTACGAACCGGTCCATGCTGCCGGTCGATCCGATCGCCACCCACGGCCGCGGCGGATGATCCACCGAGTCGCAACCGATCGAACACAATGAATTGAGCCACCTTTATGGCGACTTTTACGTGGCGGCAGCGTCGAACGTTGCCGCACGGTCAGTTTTCAGCCTGTATACTCAAATGTTTAGGCCGACAAGTGCGGCGCAGTACGGGCAGCGGCGGGTGCGAGACGGGCGGCAGATTCCCCGGCGACCGATGCAAGAAAGCCGCACTTCCTCAGGTTTTCTCGTCCGCCGCTCCGACCGTCCTGGTTCGGCGCCCGCCGCGCCCTTGCCGGCGGCGACCGCTTGACGGCGGCGCGGCGGCGATGCGACAAGCCAATCATGACCCAAATCAACAGCATCTGCGTCTTCTGCGGCTCGGCCAATGGCCGCAGCCCCGCCTATGTCGCCGCCGCCGAGCGGCTCGGCGCCGACATGGCGAACCGCGGCATCCGTCTCGTCTACGGTGGCGGCGACGTCGGCCTGATGGGTACCACCGCCCGCTCGGTGATGGCGGCCGGCGGCCGGGTGACCGGCATCATCCCCGAGTTCCTGGTCCGCAAGGAGCGCATGCTCGACGGCCTCGACGAATTGCGCGTCGTGCCGGACATGCACACCCGCAAGCGCATGATGTTCGAGGCGGCCGACGCCTTCGTGACGCTGCCCGGCGGCATCGGCACGCTGGAGGAGGTTGTCGAGCAGATGACCTGGGCGCAGCTCGGCCGGCACAAGAAGCCGATCGTGCTGGCCGATATCGACGGCTTCTGGCAGCCGCTGGTCGAGGTGATCCGCCACATGAACCGCGAGGCGTTCATCCGCGAGGGCTTCGAGGTGCGCTATCACGTGGCCCGGACGGCGGCCGACATCCTGCCGACCGTGCTCGCCGCGGCCGGCCACAACGGCGAGATCGCCGGCGACGCCGAGACCATCGCCAGGATGTGAGAGCGGCTATTCGTCCGGATGATGCGGCTCGGCCAGCAAAGCGTCGAGGCCGCGCGTCCGCACGTCCTCGGCGATCCGTCCGATGACCTCCGCCTCTTCCGGCGCGATGCCGGACAACTCGGCCTGTACCCGCTTCCGGCGCGTGTCGTCGCCCGACTGCGGCGCCGTCGCGAGCAGCGGGCTGCCGGCATAGGCGAGGCCGTAGACCACCGCCTTGCGGTAATCCGCCTCGAACTCCGGCGTCACGACGGCCTGCGCCCGCTCGCGGTCGAGGCCGTCCTCCAGTAGCGCGCCGAGGTCGGAACGGCTTGGCTTGCGGTTCAGCAGGAACCCGATGGACACCGGCACGGCCAGCTTGGCCCTCAGGAGGTCGCGGGCATAGCCGAGTTGCTCCTCCGTCGCCGCGTCGGACACCTCGGGCATGGGCTTTTCCAAGAGACGGCGCATCGCGTCGGCGGCGCCATCGTCGCCGAGCACCCCGAGGACCGTCAGCGCATTGGCCCAGAGGGGATGGGCTTCCTCGTGGTCGAACACCTGGGAGATGCTCGCAATATCCTCGGGCGCGAGCGCCCTGATGGCGTCGAGCGGCAGTTCCTCGGCCCAGCCGGCATCCAGCAGCGCGAAAGCCTTTGGCGTCAGGCCGAAATCGGTTGTGCCCGCCGTGTCGTCGGCGACCATCAGCAGGGCGAGGAAGCTCCCGCCGCCGACACGCGCCGTTCCGCCGTAGGTCTGGCATTCGGCAGCCGTCAGCACCCGCGAGTCCGGGCGGGGGTCCCAGAACATGACGTCGGTTCGCTGGGCCTTGCTCGCCTGCTCCCAGGCGATGCCCTGCGCCACATGATGCATGCCGCGCCTGTGGCCCTGCTCGTGTCCCCAGACGATCGACGTGCGCGGCTTGCGGTAACCGTCGTAGATCACCGAGGCCGGCTTGCCCTTGGTGGCGCAGCCGGAGGCGTTGGTGGTGGCGGGCAGGCAGGAGAGGCTTTGGACGATCAGGAAGTCGGCCGTCGGCGCAACCTCCTTCAGCGCCTTGAGATGGGCGCTCCAGTCGCCGCTATCGGGTAGCCTGTGGTCGTGGATGACCGGCTTGGTCCGGACGAAATTGACATCGCAGGCAACGTCGCCGCTGCCGTCGGCCTTCTGGAAGGCCTCGTTCAGCCCGAGGATGATGTCGTCGATTTCCTTGTCCCGCACCGCCAGCGACGACGGCCGCTGCGCGAAGACGAGGTCGACCGTAGCGGCCGCCGACGCGTTCGCCGAGACGATCAGGGCACAGCACGCCAGCGGCAACATGACCATCGCACGCGCCATCGCAGCCTCCCCTAGAAGAGGCGATGACGATGCCATGAATAACCTCAGGCTGCAATTCCCTCCGAATTGCACATCGATTTTGATGGCGTCAGGCGCCGGCGTGGCCGTTCTTCAGAAGCTTGTAGGTGATGGAGTCGTCGAGCGCCTCGAAGGACGCTTCGACGATGTTGGCCGACACGCCGACCGTCGACCAGCGACGGCCGGTCGCCCGGTCGAGGCTCTCGATCAAGACGCGCGTCACAGCGCCGGTGCCGCCGTTGAGGATGCGCACCTTGTAGTCGACCAGCTCCAGGGCGGCGATCTCGTCCTGATACTTGCCGATGTCCTTGCGGAGCGCCTGGTCGAGCGCGTTGACCGGGCCGTTGCCCTCGGCCACCGACATCAGGATCTCGTCGTCCACCTTCACCTTCACCACCGCCTCGGTGACCACCACGCGCTCGCCGATGGCGTTGATGCGGCTCTCGACCATGGTGCGGTAGGAGATGACGTCGTAGAAATGCGGCACGCCGCCGAGGTGGCGCAGCGCCAGAAGCTCGAAGGAGGCGTCGGCCGCCTCGTAGGAATAGCCGCGCGCCTCGCGCTCCTTCAGCTCGGCGAGCAGGCCGGTCAGCCGGCGGTCGTCTTTGGAATAGACGATGCCTGCCCGGTCGAGTTCGGCGAACAGGTTGGAGCGGCCGGCCTGATCGGACACCAAGAGACGGCGGCGGTTGCCGACGCTGTCCGGGCTGACGTGCTCGTAGGTGCGCGGGTCCTTCAGGATGGCCGAGGCGTGGATGCCGGCCTTGGTGGCGAAGGCCGACAGGCCGACATAGGGCGCATGGCGGTTGGGCGCGCGGTTGATGATCTCGTCGAAGGCGCGCGATACCTGCGTCAGCGTCGCCAGCCGCTCGGGCGTGACGCCGGTGTCGAAGCGGCTGGCGAATTCGTCCTTCAGCACCAGCGTCGGCAGGATGGTGGTGAGGTTGGCGTTGCCGCAGCGCTCGCCGATGCCGTTGAGCGTGCCCTGGATCTGGCGGACGCCGGCCCGCACGGCGGCCAGCGAATTGGCCACCGCCTGCCCGGTGTCGTCGTGGGCGTGGATGCCGAGCCGGTCGCCCGGCACCACCTCGGCCACCGCCGCGACGGTGGCCGCCACATCGTGCGGCATGGAGCCGCCGTTGGTATCGCAGAGCACCACCCAGCGGGCGCCGGCCTCATAGGCTGTTCTGGCGCAGGCCAGCGCATAGGCCGGATTGGCCTTGTAGCCGTCGAAGAAGTGTTCGCAGTCGACGATGGCCTCGCGGCCGGCCTTCACCGCCGCCTCGACCGACTGGCGGATGCAGTCGAGATTGTCCTCCAGCGTCGTCTTCAGCGCCACGTCGACGTGGTAGTCCCAGGTCTTGGCGACGAAGGTCACCGCGTCGACCGGCGCGGCGAGCAGCGCGGCGACGCCGGGGTCGTTGGAGAGCGACACGCCGGGCCGCTTGGTCATGCCGAAGGCGGCGAAGCGCGCCTTGGTCGTGCGCTTCTCGGAGAAGAAGGCGTCGTCGGTGGGGTTGGCGCCGGGATAGCCGCCCTCGATGTAAGAAAAGCCGAGGTCCTCAATGAGCCCTGCCACGACGATCTTCTCCTCGACGGAGAAGTCGATGCCCGAGGTCTGGGCGCCGTCGCGCAGCGTCGTGTCGTAGAGGTGGAGGCGGGCCTTGTCCGTCATGATGGGTCTTTCGGCTCGTTCAGGAAGCGGCGAAGCGGTCGGTGGCGGAGATCAGCTCGTGCAGGAGGGCGGGCTCGACCAGCGAGTGCCCTGCCCCCTCGACGATGCGGAAGTCGGCCTCCGGCCAGGCCTTGTGAAGGTCCCAGGCGTTCTGGAGCGGCGTGCACATATCATAGCGGCCGTGGACGATGACACCCGGAATGCCCTTCAGCTTGTGGGCTTCCTCGAAGATCTGGCCCGGCCGCATCCAGCCTTCGTGGACGAAGTAGTGGTTCTCGATGCGGGCGAAGGCCAGCGCGAAGTCGTCGTCGATGAAGCCGGCGGTGACTTCCGGGTTGGGGAACAGCGTCAGCGTCGAGCCTTCCCACAGCGACCAGACGCGGGCGGCGGCCACCTGCACGGCGCGGTCGTCGGAGACCAGCCGGCGGCGGTAGGCGGCGATCAGGTCGTGGCGCTCGTCCTCGGGGATGTGCTCGCGGAAGGGCTCGAACTTCTCGGGATGGATCAGCGAGGCGCCGTATTGATAGAACCACTTCAGCTCGAAGTCGCGCAGGCCGAAGATGCCGCGCAGCACCAGCTCGGACACGCGCTCGGGGTGGGTCTCGGCATAGGCGAGCGCCAGCGTCGAGCCCCAGGAGCCGCCGAACACCAGCCACTTGTCGACGCCGATCATCTCGCGCAGGCGCTCGATGTCGGCGACGAGGTGCCAGGTGGTGTTGGCCTCCAGCGAGGCGTGCGGCGTCGAGCGGCCGCAGCCGCGCTGGTCGAACAGGATGACGTCGTACTTGTCGCGATCGAAGCAGCGGCGCTGATTGGGCGAGCAGCCGCCGCCGGGACCGCCGTGCAGGAAGACGGCCGGCTTGCCGCCCTTGCGGCCGACGCGCTCCCAGTAGACCTGGTGGCCATCGCCGACGTCGAGCATGCCGGTCTCGAACGGCTCGATTTCCGGGTAGTAGGTGCGCAGATCGGTCATGTTCAGGCTTTCGGCAGCGGCCAGACGGGCGTGTCGTGGTCGGGATGCTGGTTGGAGACGATGTCGTCCGCAAAGTCGGCGCCCTCGAAGCCCTCGTCGGTGCGGACGCGCTTCAGCGTCGAAAGAGTTGCGGTGAAAGGCAACTCGGCTTCGACACCATACTGGACGGTCGGCGGCAGGGCGGCGGGGTCGTCGAAAGCGCCGGCGGCGATCGACGGCTCGCAACCGTCGGCCTCGTAGGTCAGTGGCGTGCCGCAATCGGCGCAGAAGCCGCGCGCTACATTGCCGGACGAGCGAAAGCGGCGGCGCTCGCCGCGCGTCCAGGTCAACGCACCCGGCAAGAGGGTGGCGAAGGGAGCGAAATAGCCGCCCACCGCCTTCTGGCACATGCGGCAGTGACAGATCGACACCACGGCGACCTTGTCGCCGTCGCAGGAGAAGCGGACGGCGCCGCACTGGCAGCCGCCGGAGAGAATAGTCATGGCACGTCCTCCCGTTACCCTGTCCCTACCTCTTCACGTCCCAGCTGGTCTCGATCTCGCCGGTGTCCTTGTTCTTGCCGTCCTTCAACTCGATACCCATGGCGGCCAGCTCGTCGCGGATGCGGTCGCTCTCGGCGAAGTTCCTCGCCTTGCGCGCCTCGAGGCGGGCGACGATCAGCGCCTTCACCCTGGTCTCGTCGATATCGGCGGCCGGCCGGCGCGCCGCCCAGGCGGCGGCGCTGTCGTGGAAGAAGCCGAGGAGGCGCAGCGAAGCGGCAAGCGTCGCCGGGTCGTGCTTGACGGCGTGCAGCTCGGCGATTGCCTTGGCGGTGTTGAGGTCGTCGCTGAGCGCCTCGATCAGCCCGTCGGACGGCTGGCCGGGGGACACGTCGGCGGCGACGGCATACCAGTCGTCGAGCGTCCGCCAGCCCTCTTCCAGCCCGCGGACCGTGAAGTCGATCGGCTGGCGGTAGTGCGTCTTCAGCATGTTGAAGCGCAGCACCTCGCCGGGCCAGTCGTTCAGCAGCTCGCGGATGGTGAAGAAGTTGCCGAGCGACTTCGACATCTTCTCGCCTTCCACTTGCAGGAAGCCGTTGTGCATGAAGACGTTGGCCATCACGTCCTTGTGGAAGGCGCAACGCGACTGGGCGACCTCATTCTCATGGTGCGGGAAGACCAGATCGACGCCGCCACCGTGGATGTCGAAGGTCTCGCCGAGGTGCTTCCAGCTCATGGCCGAGCATTCGATGTGCCAGCCGGGCCGCCCCCTGCCCCACGGGCTCTGCCAGCCGGGCTCGTCGTCGGTCGACGGCTTCCACAGCACGAAGTCCATGGGATCGCGCTTGTAGGGCGCCACCTCGACGCGGGCGCCGGCCAGCATGTCGTCGAGCGAGCGGCGGGCCAATCGGCCGTAGTCGGGCATGGAAGGCACGTGGAACAGCGCATGCCCCTCGGCGACATAGGCGAAGCCGCCGGCGATCAGCCGCTCGATGATGGCGATCATCTCGGCGATATGCTCGGTGGCGCGCGGCGTCACGGTCGGCTTGAGGCAGCCGAGTTCGGTCACGTCCTTCTCGAACTGGGCGTAGGTGGTCTCGGTCAGATGGCGGATGGCCTCGACCGGCGGCACGCCGGGATAGTCGCGGGCGGCGCGGGCGTTGATCTTGTCGTCGACGTCGGTGATGTTGCGCACATAGGTCACGTGGTCCTCGCCGTAGAGGTGGCGCAGCAGGCGGAACAGCACGTCGAAGACGATCACCGGCCGGGCGTTGCCAATATGGGCGAAGTCGTAGACGGTCGGGCCGCAGACGTACATGCGCACGTTGCGGGGGTCGATCGGCACGAAGTCATCCTTGCCGCGCGTCAGCGTGTTATAGAGCTTGAGTGCCAAATACCGTCTCCCCTTGCCATGGGCCTTGCGCAAAGCCATGCCACCGCCGGGCCGGGGGCCTGGTCATCCGTTCTGGTCTTTTGGGAAGATCGTGACAGGACGTCCGCGGCCGGCGTGAAGCTCAGCCACAAATAATGCTGGCGGTGATGATGTTGCGCGCGTCCCCGAACATGGCCGTCGATATGCCGTCAAATGCCCGGTGCCGTCAAGGGAAGCGATGAAAAAACGCCGCCCGGACCAGCCGGACGGCGCCTTGAACGCTTTGGATTTTCGTGAGCCTCACTTCAGCCAGTCGCCGCACTTCGGCGGCGGCGCGTCGCCCCAGGGCATGATGGGAACGCTGGAGGTGGAGTTCTTCGGGCTGCCCTCGATCAGCTTGTCGGAATAGACGAGGTAGACGAGGACGTTGCGCTTGGCGTCGCAGCCGCGGACGATCTGCATCTTCTTGAAGAACAGCGAGCGGCGCTGTTTGTACATGTCGTCGCCCTGCTCGAACTTCTCCTTGAAGCTGATCGGGCCGATCTGCCGGCAGGCGAGCGAGATGTCGGAGGTCTCCTCGGCCACGCCGAACATGCCCTCGACGCCGCCCTTCTCCGGCAGCGTGAAATGGCAGGCGACGCCCTCCACCACGGGATCGTCGATGGCGTAGACGGCGAGCTTGTGGTCGGGCGTCAGGAAGTGCCAGACCGTTGACCGCTTGAAGATCAGGTCGGGGTCGTCGCCGGCCGAGGCAAGCGAGGGGGAGAGGAACGCGAGACCGAGCGCCAACGCGCCGGCCAGCGACCTAAAGGAATTGCGCATATGCAAGGCATCCCCGGATTGCGGCGGCCCGGATCGATGCCGGCCGCCATGACTTCAGACATATGGGAATGCGCCGCCGCCAGCCAAGGCCGCCTTCGTTATCGCGGAACGTCTTTGCCGATCGCCTCCGACAGAATTTGGCCGAGCACGACATACCCCTTTGTCGAGAAGTGGAGATTGTCGTCGGCGTAGATGTCGCAGGACTGGCGCTCGGCCAGCAGCGGACTTCGGTAGCGGCCGCAGGTGAAGGCATCGTCGTCAATCGCCACGGGATGGACGTTTTCAAATCGCGCCCCGAACGAGCGGATGGCGGTGTTCACCTCCAGCCTGTTGTCGTCGAGCGCATGAAAATCCTGGCCGCGCGGCGGAATGGTCAGCACGAAGACCGGCGTTTCCGGCCACATCGCTCGCAGTCGCCCGACAATGGCCTCGATGCCGGCGGCCACCGCACAGGCCGGCGTGCCGGCGGCGAGATCGTTGGTGCCGATCAACAGCGCCGCCGCCGAAGGCCGGAGGCCGCTCAGATCGGTATTCTGGAGTCGCCACAGCACGTTGGGCACCCGGTCGCCGCCCACCGCGAAATCGTAGACGACGGTGGCCGGAAAGGCAGCGGGCAGATCGGTGCGCCAGCCGGAGAACAGCGAGTCGCCGATCAGCACGACATCGGCCCGCTCGGGACGGGCGGTCTGCACCTTCAGCGTTTCCTTGAGACTGGGATAGATCAGCGTGCGCTGCGGCGTCAGCGTCAGATCGAGGGCGAGCGGATCGCAGGCCGGCTCGTAGGCCTCGGCCGCGCCGGCCAGCAGCAGGAGGAAGGCCACTATCGCCCGGATCGGCAGACGTCGCATCCGCGCTACCGATCGACGGCGGCGGACAGGCGTTCGCGCACCGCCGAAGCACCGATCAGCGGCAACAGCGGCGCCAGCTCAGGCCCGTGATCGAGGCCGGTCAGCGCCTTGCGCAGCGGCAGGAACAACTCACGGCCCTTGCGTCCGGCCCTGACCTTCAGCGCCGAGGTCCATTCGCGGAAGCTGTCGGCGGTCCACGGCTCTGGCGGCAGCACGGCGAGCGCGGCGTTGAGGAAATCGCGGTCGGCGGCGTCGACCAGCGGCGTCACCGGGCCGGTGATCAGCTTCCACCAGTCGGCGGCATCGGCGAGGCGCGTGCAGTTGCCCTTCACCGCCTGCCAGAAGGCCGGATGGGCGGGAATGCCGAGGTCGATCAGCCGCTTCTGCACGCTGGCATAGTCGAGGCCGTGGACGATGCGGGCGTTGAGCGTCTTCAGTTCGTTGGGATCGAAGCGGGCGGCCGAGCGCGACACGGCGGCGAGATCGAAATCGGCGGCGAGGTCGGCCAGCGAGCCCACCTTCTCGACGGCGTGCGAGGTGCCGACGTTGACGGCCAGCGCCGCCACCGCCTCCGGCTCGTAACCATCGGCCTGAAAGCTCCTGAGCGACAGCGAGCCGGTGCGCTTGGAAAAGCCCTCGCCGGTGGCGTCGGTCAGTAGGTTGTGATGCGCGAAGATCGGCACGGCGCCGTCGAGCGCCTGGAACAGGGCGATCTGGACGCCGGTGTTGGTGATGTGGTCGCCGCCGCGGATGATATGGGTGATGGAGGTATCGATATCGTCGACCACCGAGGTCAGCGTGTAGAGACAGGTGCCGTCGGCGCGGATCAGCACCGGGTCGGACAGCGAGGCGAGATCGACCGTCTCCTCGCCACGGCAGAGGTCGTTCCAGTGCACGAGATGGCGGGTCGGCGACAGCGGGTCCTTGTCGAAATTCGGCAACAGGAAGCGCCAGTGTGGCTGCCGGCCCTCGGCCTCCAGACGGGCGCGGTCCGCCTCGGTCAGCTTCAGCGCCGCCCGGTTGTAGACCGGCGGCAGGTGGCGGGCCAGCCGGCGCTTGCGGGCGTATTCCAGTTCCTCGGCCGTCTCGTAGCAGGGATAGAGCAACCCCTTGGCGACAAGATGAGCCTTGGCCGCCGCGTAGCGATCGAGCCGGTCCGACTGGCGGAAAGAAGCGTGCGGCTTGATGCCGAGCCACGACAGGTCGGCGACGATGTTGGCCGCGTATTCCTCGGTCGATCGGGCGCGGTCGGTGTCGTCGAAGCGCAGGATGAAATGGCCGCCGGTCTTCAGCGCGAACAACCAGTTGAACAGCGCCGGACGGGCGTTGCCGATGTGGAGATTGCCGGTGGGGGATGGGGCGAAGCGGACGACGGTGTTCATGATCGAGGTTCTAACCGAGACCGGATGCGAATGTCAGAGGGCTTTTCGGGGGACTTTGAGATTGAACGGCCGAGCGGCGCGACTGTTGCCGCCTCATGCCTTGCGCACCCAGCGCCCCTCCCCGTCCTGCTGCCAGTAGGTGACGTCGAGCCCGCGCTCCTTCAGCCTCTTCCAGGCGGCACGGGCGTCGGTGAGCGCCGCCTCGTCGGTGCCGTCGAAGATCAGCACCAGGCGCTGGTAGCGTTCGGCGTCGTCGGGCGGCGGCGCCCGGTCGACGAGGAAACGGACGGTGGCGTCGTTGGGGGTTTCCGGCCCGGCGGCGAGATAGACCGGTTGCAGTTCCGCATAGCCGTCGGCGGCCGTGCCGTGCGGCAGGAAGGCGGCATCGTCGAAGGTCCAGAGATGGCTGTCGAGGGCAGCGAGCCGCTCCGGCGTTCCCGCCTCCACCACGACGCGCCAGCCGCGCTCGACCGACTTCTGCAGCAGCACCGGCAGGATGCGTTCGAGCGGCTGGCCGTCGAGATGGTAGAACAGGGCTTCGGTCAACGTCGCACCCCTTGCGGCAGGTCATCCTCCGCTTTCACGGAGGATGACGACTTAGACTTGCTCTTCGCCCTCAGCTCTCGAATCGGTTGCGCACCAGACGATCGAGCAGGCGGACGCCGTAGCCCGAGGCCCAGGCCCGGTTGATGTCGGTCTCCGGGCTCGACATGGCGGTGCCGGCGATGTCGAGATGCGCCCAGGGCGTGTCGCCGACGAAGCGCCGCAGGAACTGCGCCGCGGTGATCGAGCCGGCGTTGCGGCCGCCGGAGTTCTTCATGTCGGCGAAGCGGCTGTCGATCAGCTTGTCGTACTCCGGCCCCATCGGCATCCGCCACAGGCGCTCGCCGGTGTCCTCGCCGGCCTTGACGAGATCGGCGGCAAGCTGGTCGTCACTGGCGAACAGACCGGCCATCTGCGCGCCGAGCGCCACCACGATGGCACCGGTCAGCGTCGCGAGATCGATCATGAAGGCCGGCTTGAAGCGGTCCTCGGCGTAGGCCAGCACGTCGGCGAGCACCAGACGGCCCTCGGCGTCGGTGTTGACCACCTCGATGGTCTGGCCGGACAGCGAGGTCAGGATGTCGCCGGGGCGATAGGAGGCGCCGTCCGGCATGTTCTCGACGATGCCGAGCAGGCCGACGGCGTTGATCTTGGCCTTGCGGCCGGCCAGCGCCTTGAACAGGCCGGTGACGGCGGCCGCGCCGCCCATGTCGGCCTTCATGTCCTCCATGCCGCCGGCCGGCTTGATGGAGATGCCGCCCGAATCGAAGACGAGGCCCTTGCCGATGAACACGGCCGGCCGGTCGCCGTCCTTGCCGCCGTTCCAGCGCATGACGACGAGGCGCGGCGGCCGGGCCGACCCTTGCGCCACCGCGAGCAGCGCGCCCATGCCGATCTTGCGGAGGTCCTTCTCGCCCAGCACCTCGACGTCGACGCCGAGCTTCTTCAGCTTCTCGGCCTCGGCGGCGAATTCCTGCGGCCCAAGCGCGTTGGGCGCCTCATGGACGAGGTCGCGGGCCAGCAGCACGCCGTCGGCCACCGGCTCGACCTCGGCCCAGGCCTTCTTCAGCTTGCCAGCCTGCTCGGCGACGATGGTGACGGCGACCGGCGCCGCCGCGTCGTCCTTCTTCTTCGTCTTGTACTTGTCGAACTCGTAGGCGCGCAGGCTGAGGCCGAGCAGGAACTCGGCGCCGCGCTCGGGCGACAGCGGCCCGTCGGCGCCTTCGAGCACCACCGTCGCCGCCTTGACCTTCAGGTCCTTCAGCTTGCCGTAGACCTGGCCGCCCAGCCGCAGCGCCGCCTTGTCGTCGAATTCGGCGGATGGGCCGGTGCCGGCGAGGATCAGGCGGCCGGCATCGAGGCCGACCGGCGCCAGAACATCGAGGAAGGCGCCGGCCTTGCCGGAGAAGCCGGTGGCCGCCACGGCGCGGTCGAGGCCGCCAACCAGCCGGTCGAGCACGCCCTTGCCGAGCGGGCCGGCCCGGTTGTCCGGATCGACGAGCACCACCAGCACCGGGGCGTCGGTCTCGAGCGTCTTGGAAAAGGAAAGAGAGGAAAGAGCGGCCATGATTTCATCCTGATTGCCGTGCACCCCTCGGCGGGCGCGATCCGGACATATCGGCCGAATGTGGCGCTTGATGCGTGAGAGAGCAAGACGGGAGTTGCATGTGAGCGATGTCGCCGCCGGGAGGCTGCAACAACAACGCAAAAATTTACCCTTTCCGGGAAGGAAGGATTCACTATAGCCCTGATAGCCTCATTCGCCTGCCATCGGCAGGTTCAACAGGGTTCACGATGCGGCGTTTCGGTACCTATCTCTACTTGCGTACGCTCTACGCCTGCATCGGCGTGATGCTGACGCTCGCCGGCATCGCCTGGGTGACGCAGGCGCTGCGCCGCTTCGACCTGGTTACCGCCAAGGGGCAGGCAATCGCCGTCTATCTCGGCCTCACCTTGCTGTCGATGCCGCAACTGCTCGGCATAGTGGCGCCTTTCGCGCTGGTGGTGGCGCTGGTCATCGTGCTGCAACGCCTTCAGGCGGAAAGCGGCATCGTGGCGATCACGGCGGCCGGCGTGTCGCCGCGGCGCCTCGCCCTGCCCTTCGTCGGCGCCGCGCTGACCGTCGCGACCTTCATCGGCGTGCTGGCCTTCTGGGTCGGTCCCGGCGCCTCGCGCGTCATGTACGACATGATGCAGACCGTCCGGGCCGACGTCGTCGCCAACGTCATCCAGCCCGGCCGCTTCACCTCGATCGACGCCGGCCTTACCTTCCATATCCGAAACCGCGACGGCGACGGCTCGCTCCTCGACCTGTTCATCCTCGACGACCGCAGCCCGGAGTTCTCCTATACCTATTCGGCCAAGCGCGGCCGCGTCGCCCAGGTGATGGACCGGCCGATGATCGTCATGGAGCAGGGAACCGTCGAGCGAAAGGCCAAGGGCAGCGGCGCCAACACCTTCGTCACCTTCGGCTCCTACGCCTTTGACCTCAGCCAGCTGACGGCCAAGGCCGGCGAGTCCAGCTACGGTCTCTCCGAACGGTCGCTGGGCGAGCTGGTCGCCCTTGGCAGGACCGACGACGATCCGCGGATCGCGCCGGAGATCATGAACCGCATCGCCGAACCGATCTATCCCCTTGCCCAGACGCTCGTCGTGTTTCTGTTCCTCGGCTTCCCGACCAGCAACCGACGCGGCCAGACGCTGCCGGTGACGCTGGCGCTCATCGCCGGCTCGCTGGTGCGCGTGCTCGGCTTCGCGGTGATAGCCGTCCTCAAGGGAACGCCGGAGATCTCCATCCTGGCGGTGGCGGCGCCGACGCTGCTGACCCTGCTGTTCGCCGCCATGATCGTCGCCGGCATCCATCCGGTGGTCTCCACCAGCTTCGCCGATCTGCTCATTGAGCGGCTGCGCCGATCCATAACCGCCCGACGCGAGGCACAGCCATGATCGGCCGGTCGCTCGCCACCTATTTCACGCTACGTTTCGCCGTGTGGATCCTCAGCATGTTCGCCGGCATCTTTCTCCTGGTGTTCCTGATCGACTCCATCGAGCTGCTGCGCTCGGCCGGCAGCCGCGACGACGTTTCGGTACTTCTCGTCATGGCCGCTTCGGCCTTGCGCGTACCGGCGCTGATGGAGCAGGTGCTGCCGTTCGCCGTGCTGCTCGGCTCGATCGCCGCCTTCGTCACGCTGTCGCGCGGTTCGGAGCTGATGATCGTGCGGGCGGCCGGACTGTCGGTCTGGCAGTTCACGCTGCCCGCCCTCGTCTTCGCCCTGCTGCTGGGGGTGGCCGCCACCACCATCTACAATCCGCTCGCCACCTACGCCCGCAACCTCTCGGCCGACATTCTGGTCGGCTCGCGGGCCAGCGTCATGACGACGCTGCTGTCGGGCGCGGCGACGCCGAGCTGGACGCGGATGCGCGCCGACGACGGCGACGCGGTGCTGCATACCGAAGGCGTTTCGGACGGCGGCCGCACCATCCAGCAGCCGGTGTTCTGGGTATTCGGCGCCGACGGCATGCTGGCGCGGCGAATCGAGGCGCGGGTCGGCCAGCTCGAGCCCGGCCGCTGGCTGCTCTCCGACGTAACGACGACCGAAAGCAGCGGTGTTCCCGTGCATCGCGACACCGATTTCCTGCCGACGACGCTGACCGCCGAACAGGTGGCCGGCGGCCTCGGCTCACCCGACAGCATCTCGTTCTGGCAGTTGCCGCAAGCCATCGCCCAGGCGCGCAGTTCGTCGCTGCCGGCGAACAGATTCAGCCTTCAGTATCAATCGCTACTGGCCCGTCCGCTGCTCCTGGCATCGATGGTTCTCATTGCTGCAACAGTGTCGCTGGGATTTGCGAGATACGGCGGGGGCGAGAAGATGATTCTCGGTGGCGTCGTCGCTGGCTTCGTGCTTTATGTCGTCATCGAGGTTGCCCGTTCGTTGGGGCGCGAGGGGCTGGTGTCGCCGGTGCTCGCCGCATGGGCGCCCTCAATCGTAGCGATCCTTCTGGGTTCCACGGTTCTGTTGTTCCGCGAGGATGGGTGAGCGTGCGTAGATCTGTCGTATCGCAGGCATCGGAGCCGAGGACCGCCGTGCGCCTTCTGTGCGGCGTGGCGGTGACGATTCTCGTCTTCCTGCCGTCCGGCGCCCTGGCCCAGTTCCTCAATGACACCTCGCTGACCGGCATGATCAGCGGCGCCAAGACGCCGAATCCCGATGCCAAGATGATGGTCGAGGCCGACACGGTGGCCTACGACATGGACGCCGATTCGATCACCGCCACCGGCCGCGTCGTCATCTACTATCTCGACCACGTGGTGGTAGCCGACGAGGTCAACGTCAACCGCAAGACCCGCAAGGTGACGGCGATCGGCCATGTCGAGATGACCGATCCGACCGGCAACGTCGTCCGCGGCGACAGCATCGACCTCGACGACGATCTCGCCAACGGCGTCGTCGAGGGCCTCGAACTCGTCACCTCCGAGCGGATCGCCTTCACCGCACGCAACGCCACGCGGACGGACGGCGACGTCACCACCTTCAACGAGGGCGTCTACCTTCCCTGCGTCGACTGCAACGGCGTGAAGGGCAAGAAACCGATCTGGCAGATCAGGGCGAACCGCATCCTTCACAAGCAGAAGGACCAGACGATCGTCTTCGAGAATGCCACATTCGAATTCCTCGGCGTGCCGCTCGCCTGGGTGCCGGTACTGTCGCAGCCCGACCCCTCGGTGCAGCAGAAGACCGGCGTGCTGATGCCGAGCGTCAAGAGGAGCAAGACGCTCGGCTATTCGGTGTCGGTGCCCTATTACGTGGCGCTCGATCCGAGCTACGGCCTGACGCTGACGCCCTCCGTCTATTCGCGCCAGGGCCTGCTGTTCTCTGCCGAGTGGCGGCAGCGCCTCGACAGCGGCCAGTATTCGGTGACGCTGTCCGGCATCCACCAGAACGATCGCGACGCCTTCTCCGGCACCTCCGGCGACGAGTTGTGGCGCGGCTCGGTGGAATCGTCCGGCAGCTTCACCATCAACCAGCACTGGTCCTGGGGCTGGAACGTCGCGGTGGCCAGCGATACCACCTTCATGAAAGATTATGATCGCAAGTCCGGCAACTCGGACGTGGCGGTCAACAACCTGTACCTGACGGGCGTCCGCGACCGCAATCGCTTCGATATGGCGGCCTATGGCTTCTTCGTGCAGCAGGACGATGAGCAGACACCAATCTTCGCCCAGGACCACGACCTCCAGGAGAAGCAGCCCTACGTCTATCCGGTGATCGACCACAAGATCTACGCCAAGGATCCGATCTGGGGCGGCGAGGCATCGCTGACCACCAATTTCACCAACATCACCCGTACCAAGGACGATATCTACCAGATCGACATGAACGGCAACGGTGTCTTCGATGCGGGTGACAAGACCCGTACCCGTGCCGCGGCCGGCACTTTCGATCGTCTCAGCATCGACGCCATGTGGCGGCGGCGGATGATCGACCAGACCGGCGGCGCGCTGACGCCGTTCCTGTATTTCCGTGGCGACGCCATCTTCTCGGACCCGCACAACAGCAGCGTGCTGCCGGAAACGTCGAGCGGGCTTTTCGGGCGGGCCATGCCGGCGGCCGGCCTCGAATACAGCTATCCGGTGGCGATCACCTCGCCTATCGGCAACCAGATCATCGAGCCGATCGCCCAGCTGATCGTCCGTCCCAACGAGACGGAAGCCACCTACATCCCCAACGAGGATGCGCAGAGCCTCGTCTTCGACGCCAACAGCCTGTTCGACTACGACAAGTTCTCCGGCTACGACCGCGTCGAGGGCGGCACGCGCGCCAATATCGGCGTCCGCTACTCCGGCTCGTTCAGCCATGGCTTCGGCGTCAGCGGCACCTTCGGCCAGTCGTTCCAGCTCGCCGGCGTCAACTCCTTCGCCAAGGCGACCAGCTACGACACCGGCTCCTATTCCGGCCTCGAGTCCGACGCTTCCGACTATGTCGCCGGCCTCAGCCTCAGTACCAAGACCGGTTTCCTGGCCAGCAGCGGCGTCCGCTTCGACAACGACAACTTCGAGGTCAACCGCTTCGACACCCAGATCCTCGGCATCGGCGGACCGCTGACGGCGGCGCTGACCTATGCCTACATTCGCGAGCAGCCCGATCTCGGCATCAACGACGATCGCTCCGAGTTGCAGGCGGCGGCCAGCCTTCGCCTCAGCGAGAACTGGCGCGTGTTCGGCTCCAGCCGCTACGATCTCATCAACGACGAGTTCGTCCGGCATGCCCTCGGCCTTGCCTACGACTCGGAGGAGTTCTCGCTGTCCTTCTCCTACTCGAACGACCTGACCACCACGCCCAGCGATCAGACCTTCTATCTCCGGGCCGGCTTCCGGACGCTCGGCGAGGTCGGCAGTTCGGTCGGTCTTGCCAAATAGCGGCGACCGTCGCCGTTCCACGCCCCCCACGCGGACCATCGACTTGACAAATTCCATCGCTAGATGCTTCCCAAGGTTCAAATACCAGAGGGCGGAGATGGCCAACATGCTTCATATCGGGACGATCGCGAGAACCGTGCGCGGCACGCTGACGGCAACGGCCCTCGCCGCCGCCCTGCTGTCGCCGGCCGGCACCGCCTTCATCGGCTCCGCCAGGGCGGAGAGCATCATCAAGGTGGTGGTCAACGACGACGCCATCACCTCGATGGACATCCAGTCGCGGGCCCGCCTGTTGCAGCTCGCCATGCATCTCGCGCCCGGCCCGGCCGCCAAGGCGGCTCAGGACGAGCTGATCGACGAGCGGCTGCGCGTCCAGGAGGGCAACCGTCGCGGCGTCGTGGTCAGCGAGGACGCGGTGACCGCCGCGGTGACCAGCATCGCCGAGCGCTCCAAGATGACGCTGCCGCAGTTCGAGCGGGCGCTGGGCCAGGGTGGCGTGCCGATCAAGACCTTCAAGGACCGCATCCGCGCCCAGATGGTCTGGGGACGCATCGTGCGCGCCAAGATCCAGCAGGACATCAAGACGGAGTCGGCCGACCTCATCCAGCAGATGCGCAACCGCGAAAAGAACGCCAACGCGGTCACCGCCAGCGACTACATGCTCCAGCGCGTGGTGTTCGCCGTGCAGCGGAGCGCCTCGGCGGCCGACGTCAACCGCCGCAAGGCCGAGGCCGAGGCGTTACGCAGCAAGTTCCGCAGTTGCGACGAAGGGCTGAAGTTCGCCAAAAGTCTCCGCGAAGTGGCGGTGATCAACGTCGGCCGCAAGCTGGCCAGCGAGGTGCCGCCCGGCCTGAAGGACGAGCTTGAGAAGACCGCCGAAGGCCGCTTGACGTCGCCGCAGCGCTCCGACCTCGGCTTCGAGATGTACGCCATCTGCAGCAAGATCGCGGTGACCGGCGAAGCCGCCGTCACGGCCGGCCTCGACGCCGAGGCCCTCGACAAGCGCGGCGAGGAAACCTCGAAGAAGCTGACGCAGGAACTGAGGCAAAAAGCCAACATCATCTACCGCTGACCATGCCGGACAGTTCCGCCGCCATGCCCGGTCTTCCCCTTGCCCTGTCGGTCGGCGAGCCGGCCGGCATCGGCGCGGAAATCATTGGCCGGGCCTGGACGCTTCGGCATGAGAAGGCGCTGCCGCCGTTCTACGCAGTCGCCGATCCGGCCTTCCTCGCCAGCCGCCTCGCTCGCCTTGGCATCGATGTGCCCGTCGTCGCGGCGGCGCCCGAGACGGTGGCCGGCGTGTTCGCCGAGGCGCTGCCGGTGTTCGACCTCGGCCATCAGGTCGAGGACCGGCCGGGCGAATTGTCCGATGCTACGGCGGCAGCCACGGTTGCCGCCATCGAAACGGCGGTCCGCCACGTACGCGACGGCCGCGCCGCCGGTCTCGTCACGGCGCCGATCCAGAAATCCAGCCTCTATGCCGCCGGCTTCAAGTTTCCCGGCCACACCGAGTTCCTCGGCGACCTCGCCCGGCGGCTGTGGCCGGGCGCGCCGCACGAGCCGGTGATGATGCTGGCCGGCCCGCAGCTCGCCACCGTGCCGGTCACCGTGCATATCGCCTTGCGCGAGGTGCCGGAGGTGCTGACCGAGGAGATGATCGTCGCCACCGGCCGCATCGTCGATCGCGAGATGAAGGCGAAGTTCGGCCTCGCCCGGCCGCGCCTCGCCGTCGCCGGCCTCAACCCGCACGCTGGCGAGGATGGCGGCATGGGCCGCGAGGACATCGACATCGTGGCACCGGCCGTCGCCCGGCTCGGCGCGGAGGGCATCGAGGCGCGCGGGCCGCTGCCCTCCGACACGCTGTTCCACGCCGCCGCCCGCCAGACCTACGACGTGGTGCTGGCCATGTACCACGATCAGGCGCTGATCCCGGTGAAGACCATCGCCTTCGACGAGACGGTCAACGTGACGCTCGGCCTGCCGTTCGTCCGCACCTCGCCCGATCACGGCACGGCGCTCGACATCGCCGGCAAGGGCATCGCCGATCCGTCGAGCCTGATTGCCGCCATTCGCATGGCCGGCCGCATGGCGGCCATCGGAGCCGGCGCATGAGCCAGATCGACGACCTGCCGCCGCTGCGCGAGGTGATCGAGCGGCACGGCCTCTCGGCGCTGAAAAGCCTCGGACAGAACTTCCTGCTCGATCTCAACCTGACCGCCCGCATTGCCCGCGCCGCCGGCGATCTCGCCGGCCGCAGCGTCGTCGAGATCGGGCCGGGGCCGGGCGGCCTGACGCGCGCCGTTCTGGCGGCCGGCGCCGCCCACGTGCACGTCGTCGAGCGCGACCGGCGGGCGATTGCCGCTCTCGAAGAGATCGCCGCCCACTATCCCGGCCGTCTCAGCATCACCGAGGGCGATGCGCTGGCCCTCGACACCGCGTCGCTTGGCGACGCGCCGCCGGTGATCATCGCCAACCTGCCCTACAACATCGCGACGCCACTCTTGACCGGCTGGCTCAGCCCGGCAAGCTGGCCGCCGCGCTGGACGGCGATGGTGCTGATGTTCCAGAAGGAAGTGGCCGACCGCATCACGGCGGAAGCCGGCGACGACGCCTATGGACGGCTCGGCGTGCTGTGCGGCTGGCGCAGCCAGGCGACGCAGATGTTCGATATCTCGCCCAAGGCCTTCGTGCCGCCGCCCAAGGTAACGTCGACGGTGGTGCATTTCACGCCGCGGCCCGAACCCCTGCCCTGCGCCCTCGCCGATCTCGAGGCGGTCACCGCCGCCGCCTTCGGCCAGCGCCGCAAGATGCTGAGGCAGAGTCTGAAGGCGCTCGGCGTCGATCCGCTCGCCCTGTGCGCGGCGACCGGCATCGAGCCGACCGCCCGCGCCGAGACCATTCCGGTCAAGGGCTTCGTCGATCTCGCCAACGCCTGGAAGGCAATGCGATAGCCGCCTGGCGCGCGCGAGTTCAGCCGTTCCGGGGAACCCCGTTCTGCCGAGATCGCCCAAGGCAGAGGATATCAACGCCACGCCGGTACAGGCGCCTTCCAGACGAAAAGGCCCCGGCGGCGATGCGCTGCCGGGGCTTTTCTCGTTTGTGCGGGCTAACTCACTCGGCGGCGAGGAAGTCGCCCACTTCCAGGAGCACAAACTCGTTGTCGTCGGCCTTGTCGGCGGCGCGGCCGGCCGAGAACGGCAGGTTGTTGTCGTTGCCGACGATGATGTGCGTGGCGTCGACCACGTCGACGTTCTCGATGGTGACGAAGGGCATGGTGTAGACGCCGTTCACCGTGCCCTGCTTTGCCATGCCGTCGGGGTCGGCGATGTCGAGGAGATCGATGTAGCCGATCTTGCGCACCGGCTTGCCGACGTTGTCGTCGCCGAAAGCGATCTTGTAGACGCGCTTGTGCTTGGCCGGCTTGTCGAAGCAGGTCGGCTCCGGCTTGGCCGGGTCGGTGCATGCCTTGTCGGGGAGGCCGGCGCCGCCATCGCGCTCAATCACCAGCGCCGTGGCGTCGTCGATCATGTTGAAGTCGCCGATGTTGGTGCCGGCGCCCGAGAAGGGATAGAGCCAAGAACGGCCGGTCCAGGCCTTCTGCGCCACGTCGAACTCGATGATGCGGGTGGCGGAGGTGCCGTCCGCTTCCTCGAATTTGCCGTTGCCGAGGTAGAGCGGGCCTTCCAAGAGCGCGTAGAGCTTGCTGCCGTCCTTGGACTGGGCGAGGCCCTCGAAGCCATTGGAGCGGCGGAGATTGTAGGCCGGCAGCGGCTTGGTCGGATCGGCTGGCAGCGACAGCGTCGGGTTGTCCGGCGACAGCACCGGCTTGCCGTCGACAACGGTCGGCACGACGTCGGTCAGCTTGCCGTCGGCGGCGACGTGGATCAGGTAGGGACCGAGTTCGTCGCCGATCCAGAAACCGTCCGCCACCGGCTGGATCGACTCGATGTCGAAGTCGGCGCCGGTGAGGTAGCGCTTGTCGGCGCCTTCGAGGACGATCGGGAACGGCGCCACCTTGTCGGGATCGGACAGAAACACCGTCGCGAGACGATCGACCGTGCCGGCCGCCCAGTCGAACTTGACGTGGTGCAGCATCAGCGCCGCGTCGGTCGAGTTGGTCTTGCTGCCGAAGCCGTTGTCGCTGAGCGTCCAGAAGCTGCCATCGGCCATCGCCTTGATGCCCGAGAAGCCCTGCACGGCCTGTCCGTCGAACGGCAGGCCGAGGCCGGTCGAACGCACGCCATCGAGACCCGGCACCGAGCCGAGCGCCGTGGCGCGCTTGCGGTCGGGCGTCGTGAACTTGCCGGCCTGCTTGAGGAATTTCGGCGCATCGGCCGGCGCGGCGATCACCGAGTTGGCGGGCAGCACAGCCTGCGACACCAGCGTCGCCTTGAAGGCGGGTTCATCGGCGCTGGCCAGAGTGGAGGAAATGACGAGGGCGACGGACGCCAAAAGCAAGGTCTTCATTGGGCTCACCTGATAGGGAGTTGGCAAAGCCCCGTCTTGGTAGGAAACGCCGGTGTCAGTTGGTTGACGCCGCGATGACGCTTCGATGATGTCTCACCGCGCCTGCCGCCGGCCACTTTCGCCGATGAAGCCGGCGACGCAGGTCGAGACTGTCGTATCCGGCCGAGGTTCTGCGCGCCCGCCGGAGTAGCGTCGGAATCGGCTAATCCTTTGGTCTATATGTAGAGCGACGTGGTTGCCGGCCAGGCCGGTTCTACAGCGAGAACCCGGCGAACAAAGCCGGCTTCCCGCCCTGGCTGTGCGGCCGTGCCGGCCAATATACGCCACCCGCGCCGCCCGGCCGCCGCAGGTCAACGCTCGAAAAACCGGCGACGGGCTCCTTGAAAAGCCCGACAAGTACAGCGGCGTTACACAGCATCTCCGTCCCGACGGACAATATGCTTGAGTTCATCCCCGCTATACATAAACATCCCACACCACCGAACTTGATCCGCATCGTTTCGATCCAAGCTGAAATAAATCACCTCAGCAAGAATCTTCTGTCTTTGGCAGTCGCTGCAGTCGAATGCTCAAGTTCGAGGCTCGAATAAACGGCGGATTAACCCACCAAGGGCTGAAATCACCACCGACAAATTGCATGCGCGGTTCAGCCGGGGCGCTGGGCTGGACGAATTGCTTCGGGGAGAGAGACATGCGCAGAACGATCGGTAAGCTCGCGTCGCGGGTCTGGCGGCTTGGCATATCCGGCAAGATTGTCTTCGGCTTCATGGTAGCGCTAACGTTAATGGCAGTCATCGCCGGCGTGGCGCTCCGGACCTTCTCCCAGTCGAACGGCGTGGTGACCGACCTGGCCGTCCGCAATCTCGAGGTCAGCGTCGCCAACGACATCCAGGCGAAATTCCTGGAGTATCGCCGCCTCAGCCGCGAGCTGATCTACACCTCGTTGCCCGGCACGGCCGAAGCGACCGACAAGCAAGCCGAACTGCTGCGCGCCGCCATCGCCGACGGCCTCGGCAAGATTTCCGACTTCGGCCAGCGCGACACGCTGAAGGAGCTGGGCCTCGACTTCGAGTCCTACGCCACCGAGCTTGCCCGCATCGGCGCCGAGAAGGCGAAGATGTCGGCGCTGCGCGTCCAGTCGATGGAGCCGGCGATCGCCGCGGTTCAGAAGGGCCTGGAGGACGTCGCCGCCATCGCGCTCGCTACCAGCGACGCCGGGACGCGCGACACCGTCAACGAGATCCTGCGGCTGGTGCTTCAGGTGCAGAACCAGGTGAACGTCGCCCTGGCCAGCCTCGACGACGATACCTATCAGGCAGCGCTCGACACGCTGATGACCGCCGACACCTGGATCGACTCGTCGGCCAAGACCGGTCCCAAGGAATTGCGCTCGACTTTCGCCGAGCTGCGCGACAAGGCGAAGCAGTACGAATCCGACTTCACGACCATCCAGTCGGCCAGCGCGCAGAACATCAAGGACGTCGCGGCGCTCAACGACCGGGTCGCCGCCATCAACGACACGCTCAACGCCTTCATGGGCGTCGCCAACACGAGCCAGGCGGCGTTGCAGGCCAAATCCGAGCGGATGCTGGCGTCGTCGGAAACCATGCTGTGGGGCATCTCGGCCGGCGGCCTCGTCCTCGGCATCGTGCTGGCCCTACTGCTGGGGCGCGGCATCTCGCGGCCGATCGTGTCGATCACCCGTGCCATGCAGCGCCTTTCGGCCGGCGATCTCGCGGTGTCTGTCCCCGGCCTCGGCCGCAGCGACGAAGTCGGCACCATGGCGGCGACGCTCGACGTGTTCAAGGCGGGATTGCAGGAGAACGAGCGGCTGCGCGTCGAGCAGGAGCACGCCAAGGCGGTGACGGAGGAGCGTCGCCGCGGCGAGATGAGCCAGCTTGCCGACGCCTTCGAGATGGCGGTCGGCGGCGTTGTGCAGTCAGTGGTCACCGCCTCGTCGCAACTGCAGCTCGCCGCGAGATCGATGACCTCGGCCACCGAGGAGGTGTCGGGGCAGTCGGTCACCGTGGCCAGCGCCGCCGAGGAAGCCTCTACCAACGTCGAGACCGTCGCCGCCTCGGCCGAGGAGTTGGCCTCGTCAATCGCCGAGATCAAGCGGCAGGCCGACGAGAGCACCCGCGTCGCCTCGCGCGCCGCCAGCGATGCCCAGGCCACCGCCAATCGCGTGCGCGATCTGGCCGAAAGCGCCAACCGCATCGGCGAAGTGGTCAACCTGATCGACAACATCGCAAGCCAGACCAACCTGCTCGCCCTCAACGCGACGATCGAGGCAGCCCGCGCCGGCGAGGCCGGCAAGGGCTTTGCCGTGGTGGCGGCCGAGGTGAAGCAGCTCGCCGACCAGACGTCGAAGGCGACGTCGCAGATCTCCCGGCAGATCGGCGAGATCCAGTCGTCGACGCAGTCGTCGGCCGAGGCGATCGTCGGCATCACCTCGATCATCGAGCAACTGAACGCCATCGCCTCGTCGATCGCCGCCGCCGTCGACCAGCAGGGCGCCGCCACCAACGAGATCGCCCGCAACGTCAGCCAGGCGTCGGCCGGCACGCATCAGGTGTCGCAGAACATCGTCGGCATCACCCAGGCGGCGACGGAATCGTCCAGCGCGGCGACGCAGGTGCTGGCCTCGGCCGACGATCTCGCCCGGCAGTCGGACACGCTACGCGACGAACTCGGCCGTTTCCTCGCGTCGGTGCGCAGCGCCTGACGGCCGGTTTCCGTACGAAATGAACGGCGGTCTCCAAGGAGGCCGCCGTTTTCTTTCGTCTCACTCCAGGCGCTTGCGGAACAGCCAGCCGGCCAACGGCAGCATCACGCAGGCGATCAGCGCCATCGGTATGGTCTCGGCGATGATCTCGGTGACCGGAATGCTCTTCAGGAACACGCCGCGCACGATCACCAGGAAGTAGCGCAGCGGGTCGGCGTAGGTGAGCAACTGCAGCCACCCTGGCATATTGGCGATCGGCGTCGCCAGCCCCGACAGCAGCATGGCCGGCACCAGGAACAGGAAGGCGCCGAGGATGGCCTGCTGCTGCGTCGCCGCCAGCGCCGACACGAACAGCCCGACGCCGATCAGCGAGATCAGGTAGACGAAGGCAGCGCCGTAGAGAGCGAGGATCGAGCCGCGCAGGGGTATGCCGAAGATGTAGACCGAGGCCAGCACGAACAGCGTGATGTGGAAGAAGCCGATCAGGATCGGCGGGATCACCTTGCCGGTGAGGATTTCGTGGGTGCGCAGCGGCGACACCATCAACTGGTCGAAGGTGCCAAGCTCGCGCTCGCGGGCGATGGAGAGCGCCGTCACCAAGAGGCCGACCAGCATGGCGATCGAGGCGACGAGGCCCGGCACCATGAACCAGGTGAATTCGAGATTGGGATTGAACCAGTTGCGCGTCACCGTGCCGACGCGCAGCGACGCCAGCCGCTGGCCGGCCGGCGTGTCGGCCGCCAGGCCGGCGGCGATCGACGAGATGTAGCTGGCGACGATCTGCGAGGCGTTGGAGCGCCGGCCGTCGAGGATGACGGCGAGGTCGGCGGTGGCGCCGGCCTCGATCGCCCGCGAGAAGTCGGGGCCGATCTCGATGGCGGCGATCACCCGCTCGCGGTCGATCGCCTCGCGCAGATCGGCGGGATCGTCGGTGCGCCGCACCGAGCGGAACTGCGGCGACGCCTCGATACGGCTGATCAGCTCGGCGCCCCAGCGGCCGCTGTCGCGGTCGAGCGCCAGCACGTCGATGTTGCGAACCTCCAGCGTCGCCGCGTAGGAGAACACGAGGAGTTGCAGCACCGGCGGCGCGATCAGGATGATCCGGCTCTTGGGATCACGGAAGAGAGCCAGGAACTCCTTCCGGACCAGGGCGAGGAGACGCGTCAGGCCCATGTCAGGCGATCCTCTTGGCGGTCTTGCGGATGGCGATGGCGAACAGAGCCAGCCCGAAGCCGATCAGGATCAGCATCGAGCGCAGGAACATCGGCCAGATGTCGCCGGCCAGGAACACCGATTGCAGGCTGGGGATCAGGTAGCGGGCCGGCACGATCATCGTGATGTACTGGATCGGCAGCGGCATCGAGTTGATCTCGAATATGAAGCCGGACAACAGGAAGCTCGGCAGGAAGCCGGACAGCAAGGCCACCTGCGAGGCGAGGAACTGGTTCTTGGTAACCGCCGAGATGAGGAGGCCCTGCCCCAGCGCCGGCATCAGGAAGGCGGCGGACAGCGCGTAGAGCGCGCCGACCGATCCCCGGAACGGCACGCCGAACAGGAACACCGCGAGGCCGACGCAGAGGCTCATCGAGGCGAGCCCGAGCAGGAAATAGGGCACGATCTTGCCGGCCAGGAGTTCCCAGGCGGTGACCGGCGTCGCCATCATCGCCTCCATGGTGCCGCGCTCCCATTCGCGGGCGACCACCATCGAGGTGAGCAGCGTGCCGACCAGCGTCATGACGATGGCGATCGAGCCCGGCACCAGGAAATTGCGGCTTTTCAGCTCGGGATTGAACCAGAAACGCTGCTCCACGCGGAGCGGCGTGGCATTCAGCGCCCGCTCGGCCGCCCGCTGCGCCTCCCAGGTGGAGACGGTGCCGGCCGTGTAGCCCTGCACGAAGTTGGCCGTGTTGGGATCGGCGCCGTCGACGATCACCTGTACCGCCGGATGGCGGGCCGCCGCGAGGTCGGCGGTGAAGCCTGCGGGTACGACGAGGATGCCGCCGATGCGGCTCTCGACGAGATCCTGCGCGAAATCCCGCCGGTCGTGGCCGATCGCCACATCGAAATAGCGGGAACTCTGGAAGCTCGCCGCGAGGTCGAGGGTGACCGGCGTCGTCTCCTCCAGCACCAGCCCGACGCGGGTGCGCGAGGTGTCGAGCGAGACGCCATAGCCGAAAATGAACAACAGGATCAGCGGCAGCACCAGAGCGATCAGGATGCTGGAGGGATCGCGGACGATCTGGTGGCTCTCCTTGCGGATCAGGGCGAGGAGGCGGCGCGCCCGCCCACGGCGATAGCTCGTCATGCCTCCGCCCTCCCGTCGCTTGCCTCGATCAATGCGATGAAGGCGTCCTCCATGGTGGGGCCGGGCCGCTCGGCGGTCGCCACCTTGGCCTTCAACTCGTCGGGCGAGCCGAGGGCGATCGACTTGCCGCGATAGATCAGCGAGATGCGGTCGCAATATTCCGCCTCGTCCATGAAGTGGGTAGTGACCAGCACGGTCACCCCCTTCTCGACCAGGCCGTTGATATGCGTCCAGAACTCGCGGCGGGTGATCGGATCGACGCCCGACGTCGGCTCGTCGAGGAACAGCGCCTCCGGCTCGTGCATGACGGCGGCGGCCAGCGCCAACCGCTGCTTGAGGCCGAGCGGCAGGTCCTTGGCAGACATGGACGCGTGCGGCTTCAGGTCGAAGATGTCGAGCATCAGGGCGATGCGCTGCCGCCGTCTGGAACCGGCAAGGCCGTAGACGCCGGCGAAGAAATCCAGATTCTGGCTGACCGACAGGTCGCCGTAAAGCGAGAACTTCTGCGCCATGTAGCCGAGCCGGTTGCGCGCCTCGGCGGCGTCGCGGCGGAGGTCGAAGCCGGCCACCCTGCCCTCGCCCTCGGTCGGCTTCAGAAGGCCGCACAGCATCTTGAAGGTGGTCGACTTGCCGGCGCCGTTGGGACCGAGCAGGCCGAAGATTTCGCCGCGCTTGATGTCGAAGCTGATGCGGTCGGCGGCGGTGAAATCGCCGAAACGCTTGGTGAGGCCATGCGCCTCGATCACCGGCCGGCCGTTGGTCGCCTCGCGCGTCGCCTGCGCCTCGGCCAGCGCCGAACGGCCGCCCGGCCCGCCGCCCAGCATGTCGATGAAGGCATCCTCGAAGCGCGGCGCGGTGGGAGCGAGGCTGGTGGCATCCGCGCCGGCCGCCTTGACGACGCCGCCGGCGGCGGCCGCATCGGCCAGCACCAGCCGGATCGCCTCGCCCTGGATGACGCCGTCGACCACCTCGTCCTCGTCGAGCAGACGGGCGAGCAGCTTGCGGCGGCTGCCTTCGATGCCGGTCAGCCGTTGCACCCGCCCCTCGACGCGGTCGGTGAGGCCGGCCGGCGGACCGGCGTAGAGCAGCTTGCCGGCATTCATCAGCAACACGCGGTCGCAGGCTTCCGCCTCGTCGAGATAGGCGGTCGACCAGACGACGCCGATGCCCTCGGCGGTCAGGTTCTCGACCATCTTCCAGAGTTCGCGCCGCGAGATCGGGTCGACGCCGACGCCCGGCTCGTCGAGCAGCAGGAGGCGCGGCTTCTTGATCAGCGCGCAGGCGAGGCCGAGCTTCTGCTTCATGCCGCCGGAGAGCTTGCCGGCGAGGCGGCCGATGAAGCGCTTGAGGTCGGTAAACGTCAGGAGTTCGTCGAACACGGCCGGCCGCTCGCGGCGCGGCAGGCCGCGCATGTCGGCATAAAGGTTGAGATTTTCCTGGACGGTGAGGTCCTCATAGAGGCCGAAGCGCTGCGGCATGTAGCCGATCGCCGCCTGGATGGCCGGCGCCTCGCTGCGCGCGTCATGGTCGAGCACGCTGATACTGCCGGCCTCCGGCCGCATCAGGCCGGTCATCAGGCGGATCAGCGTCGTCTTGCCGGCACCGTCCGGCCCGACGAGGCCGGTGATCTCGCCGCCGCGGACGTCGCCCGTGATGCCGTCGAGCGCCGGCGCGCCGGCGCCGAAGCGCTTGACGACGCCGTCGAGACGGACGAGCACAGGCTTCTCGGCGGCAGCGGTGTTCATTGCGGAACGTCCGCGGCGGGCGGCAGATGCACGGTGACCGGCATGCCCTGCCTCAGATCCTTGCCGGGATGGTCGACGATCACCCGGAGACGGTAGACGAGATCGGTCCTGAGGTCCGGGGTCTCCACCGATTTCGGCGTGAACTCGGCCACTGGCGAGATGAAGCCGACCTGTCCCTCGTAGCCGGCGCCGACCGTGCTGTCGGAGGTCACCTTGACCTTGAGGCCGGGATGAACGCGGCCGAGGTCCGCCTCCGATACGTAGGCGCGCACCCACACCGGCTCGGTGAGCGACAGCACCAGCACGTTGGTCGACGGGGCGACGATGGCTCCCGGCTCGCTGACCCGCGACAGGATCACCCCGCCGGCCGGCGCCTTCAACTCGGTATCGGCGAGCGAGGTGCGGGCGCTGTCGAGCTGCGCTTCGGCGGCCCGCACCTGCGCCGTTGCGGCGGCGATGTCCTCGGCCCGGCTGCCCTCCTCGATCAGGTCGAGCGCCGCCCTGGCGCTGGCGACGCGGGCGCGCGCCATGTCCCTGGCGGTGGTCGCCGTGTCGAGGCTCGACTGGGCGACGGTGCCCTGGCTGCGCAACTGCCCGGCGCGATCGAGCGCCTGCTCGGCATTGGCGAGGCTGGCGACCTGCTCCTCGTAGGCGGCGCGCGCCTTGGCGATCTCCGAGGGACGGGCGCCGGCCACCAGCTTGTCGAGCGTCGCCCGCAGCGCGGCGACATTGTCGTCGGCGGCGCGGACGGCGATCTCGTAGGGGCCGGCATCGAGGCGGGCCAGCACGTCGCCGGCCTTCACCGCGTCGCCCTCCTCCACCGCCACGGCGGCGAGCCGGCCGCCGACCCGGAAGCCGAGCGACACCTGGCGGATGTCGACGTTGCCGTAGAGAACTTCGGTCGGCGGCGCCGGCAGGAAATAGCCGTAGCGCTGCGGCACGCCCCAGTACCAGGCGGCAGCGGCGCCGGCGGCGGCGACAAGCAGGACGACGGGAACGATCTTGTTCATGATGCGCTTTCCCCGGCGGGACGGATGCCGGCGACGAGATCGGCGGCGATGCTGCGGATGGTGGCGACATGATCGGGACCGACCGCCGACCAGCCCATCTCGCGCAGGATGGTGGCGCGGCCGACGCGGTAGATGATCAGCGAGCCGACCAGCGATAGCGTCCGAAGGCGCACGCGCTCGGAGTCCGGATCCGCCTCGATCAGGATGCCGACGAGATGGCGGGCGGCGGCCAGCATCGGCTGCATGAAGCCCGTATAGATGCGGTCGTAGGCCTCGGTCGGCTCGGCCTGCTCGCGCACCATGTAGCGCACCCAGACGGCCGACTCGTCGTCGGCGAACAGCGTCAGCATGGATTCGCCGATCATCGTCAGGATGGCGCGCGCCTCGTCGGCGTCGATCGGCCGGCCGCCGGCCTGCGCCTCGGCGAAGCGATCGAGCACCACCTTCCGCGGTGCGCCGATGCGCGTCTGGAGACGCTCGATCAGATAGTCGGCAACGGCATTGTAGAGGCCGCGCTTGGTGCCGAAATAGTAGTTGATGGCCTGGAGGTTGACGCCCGCGGTCTCGGCGAGCTTGCGGGTCGACACGCCGTCGAAGCCATATCGGCCGAACAGGTCGAGGGCGGCGAGGAGGAGCTTTTCGCGGGTACCGTCGGGGCCGGCGGCGGACGGAGCACGGGGGGAATGCATCTTGCTCATACCCGCCAATCTACACCCGCCATTATTTCAGTCAATCGACTGATTTACGGATAGTGAAGGAAGGATTGATCCCTTTCAGGGAAGAAGGAGCCTGATAGTCGCGTTGTGAGTCGTCCTGCCCGAGATGGTCCTTCTCACGCGGACCATGACATCCTATATATTTGTTTTATATATAATTCTCGCCATGGTCCGCGTGAGAAGGACCATCTCGGGCAGACGGAGGCCCTACCGGATATATCGGTCGCCCCTCAATCCCGCGACAGCGCCACCACCGGGTCGAGCTGCGAGGCGTTGCGGGCCGGCAGGAAGCCGAATACCACGCCGATCAGCGTCGAGCAGAGGCAGGCGGCGACGATCGATGTCGTCGAGTAGATCAGCGTGAAGTCGCTGGACAGAAGCCGCACCAGTTGCCCGAGCCCGAAGGCGCCGGCGACGCCGCAGAGGCCGCCGATCAGACAGACCAGCACCGCCTCGATCAGGAACTGTTGCAGGATGTCGCCCTGCCGGGCGCCCACCGCCATGCGCACGCCGATCTCGCTTACCCGTTCCGACACCGACACCAGCATGATGTTCATGACGCCGATGCCGCCGACCACCAGCGAGATGACGGCGATGGCGGCGATCAGTAGCGTCAGCATCTGCGTCGTCGAGGTGATGGTCTGGCGGATGTCGTCGGTGTTGAGGATGAAGAAGTCCTGGCTGCCGTGGCGCTGCGTCAGGAAGCGCGTCACGTCCTGCTGGGCAAGGCTGGTATCGACGTCGTCGGCGACGCGCACGGTGATCGAGCGCAGCGACATCGAGCCGAGGAAGCGGGTCTGCACCGTCGTGTACGGCAAGAAGACGGAGAGGTTCTGGCTGGAGCCGAAGCCGCCCTGCTGCGCCTCCGTAACGCCGACGATGCGTGCCGGCACGTTGCCGATCAGCAGCACCTGCCCGACCGGCGAGCGCGGGCTGTCGGCGAACAGCGTCTTGCGGGTGTTCTCGTCGATCACCACGTCGGTCGCCCGCGCCCGCACCGAGCCGGCGTCGAAGAAGCTGCCCTCGGCCAGCTTGGTGCCGCGCGCCGAGAAATACTGCTCGCCGACGCCGTTGACGAGGGCGCTCGCCTCCTGCGAGCCGACGCGCAGCATCTTGCTGGTGGAGACGGTCGGCGTGACGGCGGCGACGTAGCTCTGCCGGGCCAGCGCCTCGGCGTCGGCCGCCACCAGCGTGGTGATGCGGGCCGAACGCGTGTCGCCGAAGCTGCGGCCGGCGAAGATCTCCAGCGTGTTGGTGCCGAGATTGGAGATGTTGGCCAGCACCTGCTGTTGCGTGCCCTGGCCGATCGCCACCACCGACACCACCGAGGCAATTCCGATGATGATGCCGAGCATGGTCAGGAAGGTCCGGAGGCGATGCGCCGCCATGGCCAGCACCGCCATGCGCAACGCCTCGCGGAAGCGGTCGACCAGCGAGCGCAGGCCGCCGCCGCGCCGCGTCCGCTCGACGGCGGCGGCCGGCGCCGTCGGGGCCGGTGCCGGCTGTTCCGGCGTATTGGCGCGGTCGGAGATGATGACGCCGTCCGACAGCTCGATGATGCGGCGGGCGCGGCGCGCCACGTTCATGTCGTGCGTGACGATGATGATCGTCTTGCCCTCGGCGTTCAGTTCTTCGAGGATGCGCAGCACCTCCTCGCCGGAATGCTTGTCCAGTGCGCCGGTCGGCTCGTCGGCGAGGATGACGTTGGCGCCGTTCATCAAGGCGCGGGCGATGGAGACGCGCTGCTGCTGGCCGCCGGAGAGCTGGCCCGGCCGGTGGTCGGTGCGGTCGCTCATGCCGAGCCGGTCGAGCAGGCTCTCGGCCCGCGCCCGCCGGTCGCGCGGCGCCATGCCGGCGTAGATGGCGGGGATCTCGACGTTGGCGAGGGCATCCAGCTCGCCGAGCAGGTGATAGCGCTGGAAGATGAAGCCGAAATGCTCGCGTCGCAGCGCCGCCAGTTCGTCGGGTTCGAGCGACGCGGTCTCGCGGCCGGAAATGCGGTAGCTGCCGGCGGTCGGCCGGTCGAGGCAGCCGAGGATGTTCATCAGCGTCGACTTGCCCGAGCCCGAGGCGCCAACGATCGCCACCATCTCGCCGGCCGCGATGGTCAGGTCGAGGTCCTTCAGCACGGTGATCGTGCCCTCGCCGGAGGGAAACTCCCGTCTGAGCTTTTCGAGGCGGATCAGTTCGGCCATGGCTCACATCCCCGGCGGCGGGCCGCCGCGACCGAGCCGCACCGACGAGGCCGACGCCGCCCGCTGCGCGGCGGTCATCTCGCCGGTCACCACCTTGTCGCCCTCGGAAAGGCCCGACTTCACCTCGGCGGTGACCTTGTCGTTGAGGCCGATCTCGACGCGGCGCTCGGCGGTGCTGCCGTCGGCGTTCAGCACCTTGACGCGGTACCTGCCCTCGCCGTCGCGGTTGCCGAGGGCGGCGGCCGGCACGGTCAGTACGTTGTCGGCGCTGCCGAGCACGATGTTGACCTCGGCGGTCATGTAGGTCCGGAGGCGGCCATCGGGGTTCGGCACGTTGAATTTGCCGTAATAGTAGATGGCCGACGACGAGCTGGACGACGACGACGACGAACTGGACGAAACGATCGCCGCGTCGCTGCGGATGGTGTCCGGCGCCGGATCGATTGTCTCAAGCGTGGCGTCGTAGCGATGGTCGGGATCGCCGATGATGGTGAAGTAGACCCTCTGCCCCGGCTTGACATTGACGACGTCGGCCTCGGAGATCTCGGCCCGCACCGTCATGGTGTCGAGCTGCCCCAGCACGACGATGGTCGGCGCCGATTGGGTGGCGTTGACCGTCTGGCCGGCCTGGCTGACCACGTCGAGCACCGTGCCGTCGATCGGCGCGGTGATGCGGGTGTAGCCGAGGTTGACGCGCGCCGTCGCCACCGCCACCTCGGCCGACTGGATCTCGGCGTCGAGAGCGGCGATCTGGGCTTCCGTGGTGGCGACGTTGGCCTGGGCGCTGTCGAGATCGGCGCGGGCGACGGCGTTCTGGCTGACCATGGTCTGCTGGCGTTCCAGCGTCTGGCGGGCCAGCGTCAGCGTCGCTTCCTTCTCGTCGCGCTGGGCGTGAATGCTGGCCAGCGACGCCTCAGCCGTCTTGAGATTGTTCTGCTGGGTAACCGAGTCAATCTCGGCAATCAGGTCGCCCGCCTTGACGCGGTCGCCGAGCTTGACGTCGAGCGAGGTGATGCGGCCCGACGCCTGGGCGCCGACGGCGACCAGCGTCACCGGCCTGAGCTGTCCGGTGGCCAGCACCGTCTCCTCGACGCTGCCGCGCGTCACCGTAGCGGTCATCATGGTGATGGTCGGCGTCGTGTAGTAGCGCTCCTTGACGTAGTAGCCGGCCGCCGCCAGGGCGGCCAGCGCCAGGACGACAACGAGGCTGCGGCGGCTCTTGCGTTTGCGTGTGGCGGCGGTCATGCGCGGCGTCCCAAGACATAGGCCAGCGAGGCAAAGACGCCGCCGGCGAGGATGATACCCACCATCGGATAGACGGTTCCGTCGTGCAGCAGCCCGACCGCCGCGCTGGCGAGGCTGGCGATGGCGAACTGCGTGACGCCCATCACCGACGACGCCGTGCCGCGATGCTCGCCGGCCCGGCTCATGGCGATGGCCATGGCATTGGCGCCGATCAGCGGACCACTGGCCAGGCAGAGCCACAAGAGGCCGACCAGCAGCGGCAGCGACGCCTTGGCGGCGAACACCACCAGCACCGCCGCCATGGCGACGTTGAAGGCCAGCGCGCCGCCCATCACCGCCCGCGTCGTGAACCAGCGCAGCAGCAGCCGGTTGACCTGCGAGGCGAGGATCATGCCGAAGGCGTTGAAGCCGAACAGCCAGCCGTAATCCTGCTGGCTGACGCCATGGAGCTGCATGTAGACGAAGGGCGAGCCGCTGATGAAGGCGAACAGGCTGGCGGCCGCGAAGGCGCCGGACAGCGCCGGCGCCATGAAGGCCCGGTCGGCCAGCACCCGGCCGAAGGCGCGGACGATACCCTTCGGCCCGGCGGCGTGGCGCCGTTCGGGCGGCAGCGTCTCCGGCAGGCCGCGCGTCGCGGCGATGACGCAGCCGACGCCGAACAGGGCGAGCACGACGAAGATCGCCTGCCACGGCGCCACGGCCAGGATGTAGCCGCCCATGAGCGGCGCGACGATCGGCGCCAGACCCTGCACCAGCATCATCTGCGACAGGAATCGGGCGCTGCCGCGCTCATCGAACAGATCGGCCACCACGGCGCGACTGACCACCATGCCGGCACAGCCGCCGAGCGCCTGGACCAGGCGCAATGCGATGAAACTCTCCACCGTCGGCGCCGCGACGATGGCCGCCGAGGCCAGCGTGTACACCGCGAGGCCGGCGATCAGCGGCGGCTTGCGGCCGAAGCGATCGATCAACGGGCCGTAGATCAGCTGGCCGACCGCCAGTCCGAAGAAGAACACCGAAAGCGACAGCTGCACCCGCCCCTCGTCGGTGGCGAAGGTGTCGGCGAGGCTGGAGAAGCTCGCGAGGTACATGTCCGTCGACAGCGGCGCGAAGGCGGTGAGCGTGGCGAGGATGAAGGTCAGGCTGACGGTGCTGATGGGTACGGTATGGGTATTGGGGAGGGACATCGAATCTTGAGACTGCCGGGGAAGCGCCGGCTCGCGGCCAGAGGCCAATGAGATCAGTTGGCGGCTGCCGTCCTGAGGCGCGGGCCGGTCTGCGTGTCCACCACCTCGGGCCTGGAGGCATCGACCACGCCGTCCCAGCCGCCGCCCAGCGCCTTGTTGAGGGCGATGTAGGTGTTGGCGATGGCCACCGTGCTGGTCAGCAGCGAATCCTCGGCCGAATAGAGCGACCGCTCGGCATCGAGCGCGTCGAGGAAGCTCGACGATCCCGACTGGTAGAGCGACTGCGCCAGCTCGGACGCCTTGCGGTAGGACGCGGTGGCGGCGGCGAGGCGGCCGTTCTTGATGCGCTCCTGCCGGTAGGCGACGATGGCGTTCTCGACATCCTCCAGCGCCTCCAGTACCGACGACTTGTAGGCGACGAAATACTGGTCGCGCGTCGCCTCGGCCGCCTCCTGCGCGGCGGCCAGCTTGCCGGCGTTGAAGATCGGCACCGACAGCGACGGCCCGAAGCTCCAGCTCACCGTCGATGCCTTGCCGAGATCGCCGATCGAGGTGGCGGTGGTGGCCAGCGTGCCGGCGAGGCTGACCGACGGATAGCGGGCAGCGGCGGCAGCGCCGATCTTGGCCGTCGCCTGCGCGTACTGGCGTTCCGCCTGCCGGATGTCCGGCCGGTTGGCGAGGAGATCGGCCGGCAGGCCGGTCGGCACCGGCTTGCGCGGCCGCGGGATCGGCCCGCCCTTCCTCATGCGGGCGTCCAGTTCGGCCGGCGCCCGGCCGGTCAGCACCGACAGGCGATGCACGGCCTCGGCATAGGCGGTCGTAAGGTCCGGCAGCTTGGCCTCGGTGCTGGCCGCCTGCCCCTCGGCATTGGAGACGTCGACCGCCGAGGCCGAGCCGGCCTCGAACTTCTTGCGCGTCAACCCGGCCGTCTCGCGCTGCGAGGCGGCGCTCTGGCGGGCCAGCGCCATGCGCGCCTGATAGCCGCGCGCCGCCACGTAGTTGGAGGCGACGTCGCCGACCAGCGTCAGCAGCACCGAGTTGAGGTCCTCGTCGGCCGCCTCGGTGCCGTAGCGCGCCGCTTCCGCCGAACGGGCGTTGCCGCCGAACAGATCGAGTTCCCAAGAGGCGTCGAAGCCGCCCTTGAACTGGTTGCGGACCTCGCCCTGCGACTTCTGCCGGCTGGCCGAGGCCGAGGCATCGGCCGACGGCAGCAGCGCGGCGCCGGTCTGCCGCTCGGTGGCGCGCGCCGCGCGGATCTTGGCCTTGGCGGCGGCGACGTCGAGGTTGCCGGCCACCGCCTCCTCGACGAGGGCGTTGAGTTCGTTGTCGCCGAGCCGTTCCCACCAGCGGGCCAGCTCAACCGGCCGCGCCGGCGTCTCGGCGGCCGACGAACTCCAGCTGACCGGCAGCGCGAGGCGCGGCACCATGTAATCGGGGCCGACGGCGCAACCCGACAGCAGCAGGCCGATGAGCGGCAGGGAGATGCCGGCGGCGCGCCGGAGGGAGAAGAAACCGTCGACCGTTCTGGTCATATCCGCGCGCAAGGCCATGGCTGTCCTGATCATCCGTTATCAGAGGCTGGTGGGATTTGGACCGTTCCAAAGCCGGTCGGCAAGTCAAAAGAGGTCGAAAAGTGTAACGACCGCCGACTACCAACCGGAATGTTGATGACGACCGTTTCCGGAAACACTCAGATACGATGTTTCCGCGCCGTGTCGGGAAAAGCACGGCGGTTGACGCATCGTGCGGCGTCCGGTTTTCTGGCCTTTTTCCCCGCCTGTCCGCGAGTGTGCCCGATGCCCGCCCTTCCCTCGAGCCTTGCCACCGAGCGTCTCACCCTGCGCCGCTACCGGCCGGACGACGCCGCCTGGTACGCGACCATGGCGCAGCGCAACCGGGCACACCTTTCCCGCTACGAAAGCGGCAATGCGGCGATGAAGATATCGAGCGAAGCGGATGCCCTTGCCGCCATCAAAGGCTTCGAGGAGGTGGCGAGCGCCGGTCGCGCCACCGTTCTCGGCGCCTTCCGGCGGACGGACGCGGCGTTCGTCGGGCAGGTCTACATCGGCGTCGGCGACGCCGAGCTGCCCGGCTATCTTGTCGGCTATTTCTGCGACGAAGCGCATCTCCGGCAGGGCTATACGCGCGAGGCGGCCAACGCTGCCGTCGCCGCGCTGTTCCGCGACTGCGACGCCCTGCGCGTCGGCCTCTGGTGCGACGACACCAACGAGGCCAGCCGGCGCATCGCCGAACGGCTCGGCATGCGCCGCGAGGGCCACCTGCGCGCCGACAAGCGCAACGCCGACGGCTCGGTCAGCGGTTCTCTCTGCTACGGCCTGTTGCGCGACGAGTTCCTGGCTCAGGCGGGCCGGCCGACCGCCGGCACGAAGTCCGAGAGATCCTCGCGCTCGAAATAGACCGTGCGTCCTTCCTCGGCCGACTTGTAGAGCGCCATCAGCATCTCGATCACCGCCACGCCGTCGCCAAACGTCTCGTCCGGCGACTGACCTTTCCGGAATCGCTCGACCATGTGGCGGTTCTCGTCGGTGTAGCCGTAGACGCCGGCCTCGTCCTCCAGCACCGGCATCAGGCCCTGCTCGGCGTTCTGCTTCTCGACGAGGTCCTCGCCCTCGCTGCCAGTCACCCGCCGCGACATGAACACCTTGAGACCGGTGTTGAGCGAGGAGAATTCCAGCGCGTATTCCGGCCCGAGAAGTTCGAGCTGGATGCGCAGTCCGGCGCCGACATAGGCCCAGGAGGTCGTCGCCTCGATGATCACCTCCTGCCCGAGATCGTCCTCGAGGGTGATCATGCCGCGGGCGAAGTCCTCGCTGGCTCGCCGGCCGTAGTCGACCGTCGGCCCCATGCGCTCCTTGAGTTCGGCCGCATAGTTGGGCCGCGTCCACTTCAGGCTGGCGACGGCGCCGGTCGCCGACTTCAGCTTCAGCGACGAGCGCGGCGCGTCCGGCCGAGTCAACAGGAAGCGCGCCACCTCGACGGAATGGCACATCATGTCGAGCAGCACGCCGCCGCCCTGCTGGTCGCCCTTCCAGAACCACGGCTCGTGCGGGCCCGCGTGCTCCTCGGCAGCGCGGGCGAGATAGGGCCGACCGGCGGCCGGCACGGCGCGCCGCCAGATGATGTCCTTGCCGCGCGTCACCGCCGTCGAGAACACCTGGTTCTCCAGATAGCCGTGGATGAGCCCGGCATCCTCGACCAGCCGCAGCATCTCCCGCGCCTCGCCGAGCGTGCGGGCAAGCGGCTTCTCGCAGGCGACGGCGTAAATGGTCGAGCGGCCGGCCTTCCGGAGATCATGCAGGGTCCGCATCACGTCGAGGCGGGTATAGTTGGGCGACAGCACCCAGACGGCATCGACATCCGGCGCCGAGAGCAGCGCCTCCAGCGTCGGGTGGGCGGTGCAGGCGCCGAGGTCGAGGTCGCGCACTGCGTCGGCGAAGGCCCGGCGCTTCGCCTCGGTCGGCGAATAGACGCCGGTGACCTCCACGTTGCGGACGCCCAGAAGCGACTTCAGGTGGAAGTGAGCGATGAAGCCACTGCCGATGAAGCCGATGCGGAGGGTCGGACGTGGAAAGGCGGTCGTCATCTCTGGTTATCCTCCCAGTTTGGTTATCGTTGTCCTGCGGGCGCCGTCGAGGCGCGCACCACCAGTTCGGTCGGTACGACGACGGTGGCGTCGGGTGCCAGACGCCCCTCCAGCCGCTCGATCATCAGCTTCATCACCTCGACGCCGATCTCCCGCTGCGGCTGACGAATGGTGGTGAGCGGCGGATTGCAGACCGCCGCGAAGATGGTGTCGTCGAAGCCGACGACGGAGACGTCCTCCGGCACCCTCAGCCCACGCGCCCTCAGGCGGTTGATGGCGCCCGCCGCCATCTCGTCGTTGGAGGCGAAGATGGCGGTGAACGGCACGCCGCGATCGTAGAGAGCGTCGACGGCCGCCTCGCCCGAGGCGAGGCTGTAATCGCCGCGCACGTCCAGCCGCTCGTCGGGCGGGAAGCCGGCCTCGGAGAGTGCCCGCCGCCAGCCGGCGACGCGGGCGACGCTCATCACCTCCGGCACCGGACCGGACAGATGGGCGATCGCCGTGTGGCCGAGGCCCAGGAGATGGCGCGTCGCCGCGGCGGCGGCGCCCTCGTTGTCGATCCGCACGGTCGGCAGGCGGCGCGTCGTCAGGTATTCGAGGGCGACGACCATCGGCGGCAGGCCGGCGTCGTCGAGTTCCACCGGCATCGAGCCGGTCATCAGGATCAGGCCGTCGGCGTGCCGCTCGCGCACCATGTCAATATAGTGGTGGACGCGGGCCGGATCGGAGCGGGCGTCGCCCATCAGCACCTTGTAGCCGGCCGACGACGCCACGTCCTCGACGCCCTTGAACACGTCGAGATAGAACGGGTTGGAGATGTCGCGGACCAGCAGGATCACCGTGTCGCTGGCCTGCCGGCGGAAGTGGCGCGCCTGGGCGTTCGGCACGAAGCCGAGCGCGGCGACGCAGCGCAGCACTTCCTCGCGCGTCGCCGGCCGGACGAGATCCGGATTCTTCAGCGTGCGCGACACGGTGGCGACCGACACGCCGGCCATGGCGGCGACGTCGCGGATGTTGACGGACCCGGCCATGCTGTTCACACCCTCAAGCGCGCCTGCCGGCCATAGAGCAGCATCAGCAGCAGGAGCGTCACGCCGAAGATCACCTGCCGTCCCCAGAATTCCAGGTTGAGCGTGGTCAGCACGCTCTGGAGGAGGATCAGCGCGATGGCGCCGAGCGCCGTGCCGGTATAGGAGCCGGAGCCGCCGGCCAGCGACGTGCCGCCGATCACCACGGCGATGATCGACGGCAGAACGTACTGGTCGCCGACGCTGATGAACGAATTGCCGGTGTAGCCGATGACGCAGACTCCGGTGAAGCCGCCACACAGGCCGGCCAGGCCGTAGAGCAGCACGCGGATGCGGCGGGCCGGCAGGCCGGTCAGCACGGCGGCGTTCTCGTTGGCGCCGATGGCGTAGATCGACCAGCCGAAGCGCGTACGCTTCAGCACCAGCGCCATCAGCACGACGAGCGCCGCCCAGACGAACAGGATGCCGGGGATGCCGAGGAAGGCCGAGCGGTTGACGAAGGCCATCAGCGCTGGCGCCGCATTGCCCGACGGTACGCCGCGCGACAGCACGACCAGGCCGCCCTGGATTACCCCCATCATGCCGAGCGTCATGACCAGCGGCGGAATGCGCAGGTAGGTGACGCCGAGGCCGTTGACGACGCCGATCAGGAAGCCGGCGCAGCAGGCGGCGGCGAAGGCCAGCGGTATCGCCGCGTCGGAGCCGCTCATCACGTTGCCGGCAATGACGGCGCCGAGCGAGATGACGGCGCCGATGGAGAGGTCGATGCCCTCGCGGCCGCCGAGGATAACGAGGTTCTGCCCGGCGGCGGCGATGCCGAGGATGGCCGACACCGTCAGCAGGCGGACGACCTGATCGCCGCGGGCAAAGCCCGGCGACACCAGTTCGCCGATGATCAGCAGCGCGAGAATGGCCGCTCCGGAGATCACCATCGGGTTCTTCGCGATTTCGACGAAGCGGTTCATGGTCTTCCCCTCAACGCCGCGTGACGAGGACGCCGCCGGCCAGTGCGGCGAGGATGATCAGGCCCTGCACCAGCGTCTGGTACTCGAACGGCAGGCCGGCGAAGAAGATCACCGAGCCGATCATGCCGACCACCCAGGCGCCGAGCACCGAGCCGAGCGTGCCGCCGACGCCGCCGGACAGCGCCGTACCGCCCAGCACCACCGCCGAAATGGCCGACATGGCGAGGCTCTGGCCCATCAGCGGGTCGCCGCTCGCCGTCTCGCCGGTCAGGCACAGGCTGGCGAAGGCCGCGAACAGACCCGACAGCACGAAGGCGGAGACGCGCAGGGCGCCGAGACGGAGGCCGGTCTGGTAGGCGGCGGTGCGCAGGCCGCCGGCCGCCTTGAGCCGCGTCATGAACGGCCGGGCGGCCAGGAAGGCGGCGATCAGGAAGGCGACGACGTAGATGGCATAGACGGTCGGCAGGCCGAGGATGTCGCCGGCATAGGTGCGCCAGTAAGGCTCCGGCACCGACATGCCCGCCTGCGGCAGCACCCAGAGGGCGAGGCCGGAAAAGACGATCGAGGTGGCGAAGGTGGTGACGATCGGCTGGAAGCGCAGGCCGGCGATGATCAGGCCGTTCAAAAGGCCGCAGCCGGCGCCGACGGCCATGCCGACCAAAAGGCCAAGCGCCACCGCCGTGCCGTCGCCGCCCAGCGCGGCGATCACCGAGACGGTGACGACATTGACCAGCGCCACGATGGCCCCGACGGACAGGTCGATGTCGCCGCCGAGGATGACGTAGGTCTGGCCGATGGCCACCAGCACCAGCGGCAGGAAGGTGGTGAGGTTGGACTGGACGACCGACGGTTCCAGGAAATTCTTCTGGAGCACGGTGTTGACGACGAGCAGGACGATCAGCGCCGCCGCCGTGACGATCCAGGTGCGGCCACCGAATTTTCTGAGGCCGGTCATGCGGCGTCTCCGTAGGAAGCGCGCGTCAGCTCGAAGGGCGTCAGCCGTTCGCCGGTGAGGTCGGCGGTGACGGTGCCGCCGTTCAGCACCAGCACGCGGTCGCAGAGGGAGAGGAGTTCGCTGTCCTCGGAAGAGTAGATGATCACGGTCGCCCCTTCGTCGGCGAGCTTGCGCGCCAGGAGATAGAAGTCGCCCTTGGCGCCGAGGTCGATGCCCTTGGTGGGATCGTCGAGCAGCAGGAGGCCCGGCGACGGCGACAGCCAGCGCGAGATGAACACCTTCTGCTGGTTGCCGCCGCTGAGCGAGCCGATCGGCGCGTCGAGGCCGGCATAGCGGGTGTTGAGGCCGGCCAGCACGTCGGCGAAACGCTCACGGAACACGGCGCCGGGGATGACGTGCCGCCGCTCGCGCACCAGACTGGCGATGGCGGTGTTCTCGAAGATCGAACGGCCGGGCAGCGCGCTGTCGCGGCCGCGGTCGCCGGAAACATAGGCGATGCGGTGGGCGATCGCCTCGGCCGGCCGGCGGGCGGTGACGTCGACGCCGTCGAGCGTCACCTGACCGGCGGTGAACGGCTCGGCGCCGAACAGGCCCGACAGAAGCGCCTTCTGTCCCTGCCCTTGCAGGCCGCCGAGGCCGAGGATCTCGCCGCGCTCGGCCGTGAACGACACCGGCCCGAGCCGGGCGCCCCGAACGCCGTCCACCACCAGCCGGACATCGCCCTTGAGCGGCGCGTGGTCGCGCACCGAGGCGGCGATGGCGCCGGTCTCGCCGACCATGGCGTAGACGACGGCATAGCGGTCGGTCTCGGCGGCGGCGAACTCGGCCACCGTCTGGCCGTTGCGCATCACCGTGATGCGGTCGGCGATGGCGAATACCTCGTCCATGCGGTGCGAGATGAAGATCGAGGAGACGCCGGCCGCCCTGAGTTCGCGCAGGATGTCGAAGAACACCTCCACCTGCCGGCGGTCGAGCGTCGCCGTCGCCTCGTCGAAGATGATGATCTTCGGCTTGCGGGCCAGCACCTTCAGGATTTCGGTGAGCTGGCGCTGGTCGGGCGTCAGGTCGGCGACGAGGGCATCCGGCGTCAGCCCGGCGCCGGCCACCGTGGCGACACGGGCGATCAGCGCCTCGGTCTCGCGGAAGATGGCGGCGCGGTCGGTGAAGCCGAGGGCGTTGCGCGGTTCGCGGCCGAGGAAGACGTTGTCGCCGACCGTCAGCTGCGGCACCAGCGACAGTTCCTGATAGAACAGCGCCACGCCCTGTTCCTCGGCAAGGCGCGGCGAACCGAGCGCCGCCGGCGCGCCGTCGATCAGCACCTCGCCGGCATCGAGGCCGACGGTGCCGGCGATGATCTTGCAGAGCGTCGACTTGCCGCAGCCGTTGGCGCCTAGCAGCGCATGGATTTCGCCGCGCTGCACCGTCAGGCGGGCCTTTTCCAGCGCGCGCACGGCGCCGAAGCTCTTGGATATGTCGGTGGCGCGGAGGACAGGTTGCATCGGGACGCATCCGGGTTTCGGATCGGCAGGACGGGTCCGCCGCGCGCCTTCTCAGGCGCGCACCGGATGGGGAGGAAAAAAGGACGGGCCGGTCCCGGGAGGAAGACAGGCCGGCCCGTTCAGTGGCTTGGTTCAGGAGCTTACTTGAAGAACTTCGCCGCGTCGTCGATCGACACGACGTCGGTCACCGACCAGTAGCCGGGCTTGCCTTCGGCTTCCTTCAGCTTCTCGTCGAGGTTCTCGTTGGAGACGAACGGGATCGGGATGTAGATGGCGTTGCCGTAGACGCCGCCGAAGATGCCGTCCTTGAACTCCTTGCCCTGCAGCTTCCACACCGCGACGTTGAGCGCCGAGGCCATGACGCCGGGCGGGTTGACGGAAGCGCCCGACGTCAGGCCTTCCTTCTTCCACATGTCCATGAAGTCCTTGCGGATCTCGCCGGTGGCGACGATCGACTTCTGCTTGCCGGCCGCCATGATGGCGCGCCACGTGCCGGCGGCCATGCCGTCCTGCACCCAGATGCCGTTGATGTCGGGATAGGTGGCGAGCAGCGTCTGCGCCGTCTGCTGGCCCTGCGCCTGATCCCAGTTGGCGTTGGCTTCGTTCAGGACCTTGATGTCCGGGAACTTCTTGAACACCTCGGTATAGCCGTCGACGCGCATCTGGTTGGCCGGATGGCCGGCGACGCCGTTGATGGCGACGACATTGCCCTTGCCGCCCAGCGTGTTGGCCAGCCACTCGGCCGACTTCATCGCCCAGCCCTTCTGGTCGATGCCGACGTAGATGGCGTCCTTGGACGACACCTCGGCGTCGGTGGCGATCACCAGAATGTTCTTGGCCTTGGCCTGCGCGAAGATCGGATCGAAGGCGGTCGGGCTGTTCGGGTTGACGATGATGGCGTCGACGCCCTGATTGATGAAGTTGCGGATGTTGCCGATCTGGCCCTGCACGTCGACGTTGGACGACTGCACGACGACGTTGACGGTGACGCCCTTGTCGGCCCACGCCTTGGCGGCGGTCTGCGCCTCCTCGATCATCTGGGTGCGCCACTCGCTGCCGACCCAGCCGTTGGACAGGCCGATGGTGTACTCGGCAGCCGAAGCCGTGCCGACCGCGGCCACGGCGATGCCGGCCGCCAACAGAACTGATTTCATTGTCGCCTCCCTGACGCGCCGCGAACCGGACCTCCGGCCCGTCGGCCTGTCGCTTGGTTTGCTTGTTTGAACTCCGCGTCGCGAGCAGCCCGCCGGCGAAAGCTCCGCCGGGGCACTGGCCGCCCGAAACGCATGATGTAACCGGTTACATCGACGGTCAATAGGTCCTTTCGCCTATGCGGGCCGGAAACGTCTGATCAAAAGGCGCTCCATGCACAGGCGGCGGTGCATCCCGCCCGATATCCTCCGCCTCGCGCGGACGGCGACGGGCTATAGTATTGTTTTATATACTCTATCAGCTGTTATACCCCGCGGAGGCGGACGATTTGCCGGGGACTGCCCGGATCAGCCGAGCGCCTGCGCAAGATCGGCGATGATGTCGTCGGCGTTCTCGATGCCGACCGACAGGCGGAAGACGCCGTCGCCGGCGATATCGCGATAGGCGGCGGCATCCTCGCCCTCGAGGCGGAAGGACGAGGCGATCAGGTCATCGGTCGGGATATAGAACAAAAGGCTGCGCGTCTTGCCGAGCGACACGGCATAGGCCACCGTCTTCAGCCGGTCGGCGAATTGACGCGCCAGCGCCGGCCCGTCGTCCGGGACGAAGGACACCATGCCGGAGAAGTTCCGCATCTGGCGAACGGCAAGTTCGTGCTGCGGATGGCTCGCCGCACCCGGCCAATAGACGCGCCGGACGCGGGGATGGGTTTCCAGGAAGGCGGTGACGGCGCGGGCGTTGTCCTCGTGCGCCTTCATGCGGATCGGCATCGTCTCAAGGCCGCGCAGGATCAACCAGGCGGCGAACGGGCTGAGCGCGGCGCCGAGGTGAATCAGCGACGTCTTACGCAGGTCGGGAATCGCGGCGGCCGGGCCGATCACCGCGCCGCCCAGCGCGTCGCCGTGGCCGCAGGCGTATTTGGTCAGCGAGTGCACGACGAAGTCGGCGCCAAGGTCCAGCGGCCGGGTGGCCAGCGGCGTCGCCATCGTCGAATCGACGGAGAGTTCGGCGCCGGCCGCGTGGGCGATGCCGGCGATAGCGGCAATGTCGGAGAGGCGGAGGATCGGATTGGCCGGCGTCTCGATGTGGACCAGCTTCGTTTCCGGCCGGATCGCCGCCGCCACCTTGGCGAGGTCGGAGCTGTCGACGGATGTCGCCGATATGCCGAGCCGCGGCAGCGCGTCGTGGGCGAATTCGGCGACGCCGGCATAGCAGACGTTGGAGAGCAGCAGATGGTCGCCTGCCTTCAGCCGGTTGAGGAACAGGCCGGTCACCGCCGACATGCCGCTGGCGAAGGCCAGCGCCGCCTCGCCGCCGTCGAGCGCCGCCAGCCGCGCCTCCAGCGCCGCCAGCGTCGGGTTGCTCCAGCGGGTGTAGAAATGCGGTGCCGTGTCGGAAAGATCGTTGGCCGAGAAGCCGGCATCGGGATGGGCGTAGAAGCTCGAAGCCGGCACCAGCGGGCTCAGAACCGGCTCGCCCGGCCGGGCGGGAGGCAGACCGACGTGGATAGACTGCGTCTCGATCTTCATGGCGGCTTTCTCCCCGACCTCGAGCATGTCCGGTGAAATCCGGTTCATCGGAAATGCTCCATCGCTTTGTTCAGACGCAATTCCGGACGCAAGACCGGTTCCCACTTTTACTGGAATTGCTCCAGGCGTCCGATCGACGATGCAGCGCGCCCTCCACCGCACACTAGCGCCGCCGCGATGGCGATTTAAGGAAATCTGTTCCCGTGAAATCAGGTTTGCCGCATTTTCATTTCTCTTCGCCACCGCCGATACGCTTCGGCCGCGCCACACCCTTGCCGGCGACAGAATCGGGGCATATACCCGCGTCATGGACGCTACCTGCTATTGCGATCTCCTCAGGACGGCGGCGCGCAAGACGACCGCCATCTATGACCGTCACCTGGCGGCCGTGGAACTAACGCTCGCCCAATACAGGCTGCTGAAGAAGATCGGCCGTGCCGGCCATCTGTCGATCACCGAGCTGGCCGCCGCCTGCGATCTCGACCGCTCGACCATCGGCCGCAACGTGCAGGTGCTGCAGCGGCATGGGCTGGTCGAGGAGACCGAGTGCCGGGACCTCCGGCGCTCGATGCTGGGCCTCACCGACCTCGGCCGACAACGGCTCGACGCCGCCGCGCCGCTCTGGCAGGCGGCGCAGGCCGAAATCGAGGCGACGCTCGGCCCCGACCGTCTCGCCGTCATCGCCAGCCTGTCCGGCGCCTTTTAGCCTACCCTCCTCCGCCTTTCCTTCCTCCAGCGAAAGCCCGCCGATGACGACGTTTTCCGCCTTCCTCGCCCGTCGCGACATTCATTACGGCTGGGCGGTGGTGGCCGTCACCTTCGTCACCATGCTGGCGACGGCCGGCGCACTCGGCGCGCCCGGCGTCATGCTGAGGCCGCTCGAGGCCGAGTTCGGCTGGACGACCGCCGACATCTCCACCGCCTTCGCCGTGCGCCTCGTCCTCTACGGACTGATGGGGCCGTTCTCGGCGGCGCTAATGAACCGCTTCGGCGTGCGCAAGGTGGTTGTCAGCGCGTTGCTGCTGATCATCGCCGGCTTCGGTCTCTCCGTCACCATGACGATGCTCTGGCAACTGATGCTGTTCTGGGGCCTGATCATCGGCTTCGGCACCGGCATGACGGCAACGGTGCTCGGCGCCACGGTGGCGACGCGCTGGTTCGTCCACCGGCGCGGTCTCGTCGTCGGCCTGCTCACCGCCTCCACCGCCACAGGGCAGTTGATCTTCCTGCCGGTGATCGCCGCGGCCACCGAGGCCTGGGGCTGGCGGGTGGCGCTCGGCATCGTCGTCGCCCTGCTGGCCACGGCGCTTGTCGGCGTGCTGCTGCTGATGCGCGACCGGCCGTCCGACATGGGCCTTGCGCCCTATGGTGGCAGCTTCCAGCCGGCCCCGGCCCAGACCGCCGGCCTGCTGCCGCTGATCACCGCGCCGATCGTCGGGCTGAGGCAGGCGGCGGGCTCCTATGTGTTCTGGGTGCTGGCCGCCACCTTCTTCGTCTGCGGCCTCTCCACCAACGGCCTGATCCAGACGCACTGGGTGTCGATCTGCGGCGATTTCGGCATCCAGCCGGTCAGCGCCGCCGGCCTGCTGGCCTTCGTCGGCGTGTTCGACTTCGTCGGCACGCTGCTGTCCGGCTGGCTCAGCGACCGCTACGACAATCGCTGGCTGCTGTTCTGGTACTACGGCCTGCGCGGCCTCTCCCTGCTCTACGTGCCGATGACCGGCTTCGATCCCTACCTCCTGTCGATCTTCGCCGTGTTCTACGGCCTCGACTGGGTGGCGACGGTGCCGCCGACCGTGAAGCTCGCCGCCGAGCGCTTCGGCGCCGAAAAGGCCGGCCTGGTCTTCGGCTGGGTGTTCGCCGCCCACCAGCTCGGCGCCGCCACCGCCGCCTATGGCGCCGGCTGGAGCCGCACCGATCTCGACAGCTACGTGCCGGCGCTGCTGGTGGCCGGCGGTTTCTGCCTCGCGGCGGCGGCGCTCTGTCTCACCATCGACCGCCGGCGGCAGCCGACCGCGCCGGCGCCGCAGGCGGCGTGAGGTCCGTCACAGACGGGCTGGTATTCCCAGCACGCGGCGGACGACGGCGTCGCGAAGGCGATCGCTTGCGAGCAGCGACATCAGCCGCAGCAGGACGCGGGCGGCGCGCGGCGCCGTGTAGGAGGTGCGGGGGCGACGGGCGGTGGCGGCGCGTGCCACCACGTCGGCGATCGCCGATGGCTCGCCCGCCATCTTCTCCGCCCGATCGCTGGCAAACAGGTCCTCGGCCAGCCTGACCATCGGCGCATAGGCGCCGTGTCCCGAGGTCTTCCTGAAATTGTCGAGCGCGATCCCCGCCCATTCGGACTTGATGGTTCCCGGCCGGATCAGCACCACGTCGACGCCGAACGGCCGGAGTTCCTGCCTGAGGCTGGACGACAGGCCCTCGACGGCGAATTTGGTGGCGTGGTACCAGCCGCCGAACGGAAAGGCGCGGACGCCGCCGATCGAGGTGATGTTGATCACCCGGCCCCAGCGCTGCCGCCGCATGTGCGGCAGGACGAGCCGGGTCAGCGCGGCAAGACCGAACACGTTGACCTCGAACTGGCGGCGCGCCTCGTCGAGCGGCACGTCCTCGACGGCGCCGTAGGAGCCGTAGCCGGCGTTGTTGACCAGCACGTCGATGCCGCCGCTCTCCGCCTCGATGGCGGCCACCGCCCCGGCGATCGATGACTCGTCGGTGACGTCGAGCGGCAGGACGCGGATGCCCTTCGCCTTCAGAGGCTCCATGCGGTCGAGCCGCCGCGCGCCGGCGTAGACGCGGAAGCCCTCCGCCGCCAGCCGGATGGCGATCGCCTCGCCGATACCGGCCGACGCGCCGGTGACCAATGCCGTTCTCGTCATGATCAGCCCTTTCCTGCGCGCGCCCCGAGCCGCTCCGGCCCTGTTGCCGTCACCGGGACGTCACACCGTTGAGAAACACCGAGAATCCCCTGTCGATCAGGGCGTCGAGCGCCGCGCCGGTCACCCCGCCCTCGCGGGCGAGCGCGATCACCACGTCGGCCTCCGCCTCGGCCAGCCGGACGAAATGCGTAAATCCGATCGCCATCAGCCTGCCGGCCGCCATTTCCGCCTCGACGAACCGGCTCACCTCGGCAAAGACCTGCTCGCCTTCCGCGACGGCGGCCGGCGAAACCGCGCCGCCGCCCTTGAGGAGATGCATGACCCGGTGCCGGTCGGGGGCCGACACCGCCCAGAGAACGTAGCTGCGCCAGGCGCCGCCCATCGCGGCAACAAAGTCGCCGCCGGCAAGGTCCAGGCTGCCGAAGGTTGCCGTCATCTCGCCCTTGAGCGTGACATAGACCCGGTCGAGCAGCGCCTGCTTGGTCGGAAAGACGTTGAACAGCGTGCCGTTGGCAACCCCGGCGGCGCGGGCGATGCGCGCCGTGGGAATGCCGAGTCCTTCCTCGGCAAGGAGGCCGATGGTGACCTCCAGAATGTGTCGCTCCCTGTCGTCCATGGTGTAGAGATGACTCCGACTGACTAGTCAGTCAAGCGGACGGGGCAAGGATGACGGGGAGTTGATCGCGGGGTCGGGACGGATGGACGGCCATGGCAAGGGATATCGCCAACCGATCGGCGCGAAGCCCCCTCGCCGTGGCGCGGGTCCGGTCAGAGCACGAAGGTCACCACGATCATCAGAACGAGGATCAGGCCGCCGATGACCGCCGCGACGGCGCGGCCGCCGCCCGGCGCCTTGCCTGTCGCGCCGTTCGCCTTGGCGGCCTCGGCCTTGCGGCGCGCCTCGCGCGCCTTCCTGTCCAGCTTGACGACTTCGCCCATGCTGCCCTCCGTGTTCCTTGATCAGCCGACGAGGCCGCCCAGCGCCCCCGTAACGCGGATTTCGCCCACCGTTTCGCCGGCCCAGGACTTCACCGGCGGATTGGCGAGCTGCCGCATCTCGTCATAACCCGGATCATCGGGGGTGAGTTTCAGGAGATCGATCAGAATGGCGGCCATCGCCGCTTCCGAGGCGCGGCCTGCGCCGTCGTCGATCTTCAGCGCGATGCCGAGACCAAGCTCCTTGACGGCACCGATGAACACGCCCTCGGCGCCGGTCTTGACCAGCACGCGCGTGCCGAGCGCCGTCATCACCCGCGTGCAGAAGCGGCCGGTACCGGCCACCATGAACGGCTCGGCGGCAGCTGCGAGCCGTAGCCGCTCGGCGGCGCGGGCGCGCGTCGCCGTGAGGCCGACGCCGGTGACGAAGCGGGCAAAGCCATGGGCGAGCGCCCGCGGCGCCACGGCAAACGTCGGGATCGAGCAGCCGTCGGTGCCGCAGATGTCGGTGGCGTGCGGGGTGCCGGTCATCGACGCGCCGGCGGCGATCACCTCGCGCATGACGGGATGATCGGCCTTCTCGTAGCCGCGCGGATCGGCGCCGGTGACGGCGCAGGTGCAGAGGAAGCCGGTGTGCTTACCCGAACAGTTGTTGTGGATGCGGCCAGGCTTCATGTCGGCCTTGTGCAGTGCGCCCTGGTCGGCGTGGCGGGCCGGCCAGTGCGGGCCGCAGGCAAGGCATCCCTCGTCGAGCCCGGCGGCGGACAGCATGGCCCGCACCGTCTCGACATGGCGCGGCTCGGCGTTGTGCGAGGCCATGGCGAGCGCCAGTTCGGCGTCGCCGAAGCTCAGGCGGTCGGCGGCGCCGCTTTCCACGAAGGGCAGCGCCTGGAACGGCTTCACCGCCGAACGCGGGTAGCTCGGTCGCTCGATGTCGCCGACGCCGAACAGCAGGTGGCCGTCACCGTCGACAATCGCCACTGATCCCCGGTGGAAGCTCTCAACGATGGGCCCGCGCGTCACCTCGACCAGAACCGGGTTTTCCATCTCGTTCACCGTCCCTGTCTGTCGATCCAGCCGGCGAGGCGGGAAACCGCCTCGTCCAGCACCTCGTCACGCTTGGAGAAGCAGAAGCGGATGAAGCGTTTCGGCGGATCGGAAACGTAGAAGGCCGACAGCGGCACCGCCGCGACGCCGGCCTCGCGCGTCATCCTGAGGCAGGCTTCCGCGTCGTCGTCGATGCCGAGCGGCCCGGTGTCGGTGGTGACGAAAAAGGTGCCGGCCGACGGCAGCACCGTAAAGCCGAGCGCCGCGAGGCCGTTCGAGAGGCGGTCGCGCTTGCCCTGTAAGTCGGCGACGAAGCCGTCGAAATAGTCGTCGCCGAAGGCAAGGCCGTGGGCGACGGCCACCTGCAAGGCCGGCGGCGTGGTGAAGGTGACGAATTGATGCGCCTTGGCGATCGGCTCCATCAGCGCCGGCGCCGCCGTGACGTAGCCGACCTTCCAGCCGGTCAGCGAAAAGGTCTTGCCGGCCGAGCCGATGCGCACCACGCGGTCGCGCAGGCCGGGGATCTGCATGGGAGAGAGATGCCGGCCGCCGTCGAACACCAGATGCTCGTAGACCTCGTCGGAGATCACCACCGCGTCGTGCTTCAGGCAAAGTCCGGCGATCAGCTCCAGCTCGGCCCGCGAGAACACCTTGCCGGCCGGGTTCATCGGCGTGTTGATCAGGATCGCCTTGGTCTTGTCGGAGAAGGCGGCGGCGAGCGCCTCCGGGTCGATCTCCCAGGTCGGCGGCGCGATGCGCACCGGCTTCGGAATGCCGCCGGCCTGCCGGACGATCGGCAGGTAGCTGTCGTAGAGCGGCTCGATCAGCACCACCTCGTCGCCCGGCCGGACGAGGCCGAGGATGGCGTCGGCCAGCGCCTCGGTGGCGCCGGAGGTGACCATCACCTCGGTCGCCCAGTCGACGTCGAGCCCGTAGAAGCGTTTGTTGATCGCCGCCACGGCCTGCCTCAGCGCCGGCAGACCCATCATCGGCGGATACTGGTTCGGCCCGGCGATGAACGCTTCGGCGGCGGCGCGGCGCACCTCCTCCGGGCCGTCGACGTCGGGAAAGCCCTGGCCGAGGTTGATGGCGCCCGTCTCGCGGGCAAGGCCGGACATCACCTCGAAGATGGTGGTAGGGAGGCCGGTGAAGATCGGATTGGTGGGTTTCATCTGGCAATCGGTTGCAATGGATGCGCCGACCCTAGTTGCCCCCCGCCGCCCCCGCAAGCGGCTTGCTGGCCGCCAACGGCATCTTTCCGGTGGCGCGGTGGCGGCCGCAGGGCTAAGCTCAGGACATCTCACGGGGTGCCCCATGCGGGGCTGAGAGGAGTTTCTCCAACCCGACGAACCTGATCCGGGTCATGCCGGCGGAGGGATAGAGCCATGCAGACATTTGCCTGACGTGCGTTCCGCCGCCCGCAATTCCAACGACGGCCGAACGACGATGATTCTCGACGAACGCACCTATTCCATCGAGCCGGCGCATGTCGGCACCTATCTCGACCTCTACGTTGCCGAGGGCATGGCGATCCAGGTCGGTCATCTCGGCACGCTGGTCGGTTGGTTCACCCAGGACATCGGCGCCGTCAACGACGTCGTCCACGTCTGGCAATACAACGACCTCGCCGACCGCCAGCACCGCCGCGCCGCGCTGGAGGCCGATCCCGCCTGGCTGGCCTTCCGCGCCAAGGCGGCGCCTTACGTGCAGACCATGCGGAGCCGCATCCTGAAGCCGACATGGTTCTCGCCGCTCGGCGGCAGCGGGGTGCGGCCATGAGGCGGATGGCGGCACGGGCAGCCGTGGCGCTCGACCGGCTGCTGGCCGGCTTTACCGCAGCCATCCTCGTCGTGCTGCTCGCCGCCGTGTTCGCCGCCACCCTGTCGCGCTACGCCTTCGGCGCCGGCTTCGTCGCCAGCGAGGATTTCGGCATCTGGCTGCACACGGCGCTGGTCTTCCTCGGCCTGCCGTTCTGCGCCCGCGGGCCGCTCGCCATGCGCATCGATATCGTGAACCACCGCCTCGGGCCGCGCGGCCGCGCCGTTGCCGACGCGGCGTCCGACGCCGTGGCGCTCGCCGCCGTACTGGTGTTGACCTCAGGCGCCGGCAAGGTGGCGGCTTTGATCGGTGGCACCTCGCCCACCCTCGGCCTCTCCGAGAGCTGGCGCTTTGCCCCGGTGATCATCGGCGGCGCCCTGGCGGCGCTCGAACGCATCCTCGCTTCGCTCGCCGGCGGCCGGTCGGTGCCCGCCACCCTCGCCGTGATCGTCGGCGGCGTGGCACTCGCCGCCGCGCCGCATCTGCCGGTGATCGCGCCGGTCGGCCTGCCGAGCCTGATCGCCTGCGCCGCTGCCACGCTGGCGCTGGCAATCGGCGCGCCGTTCTCGCATTCGCTGATCGTCGGCCTTGCGCTGGCGGTGCCGTTCGGCGCCCGCCTGCCGGAAGCGGCCATCGTGCAGCAGACGGTGTCGGGCATGGGCAAGTTCCTGCTGCTCGCCATTCCGTTCTTCCTGCTGGCCGGCATGCTGATGAACGCCGGCAGCCTCGCCCACCGCCTCGTCCGCCTCGCCTCGACGCTGGTCGGCCACCGGCGCGGCGGCATAGCGCAGGCGACGCTCTGCACCAACCTGATGTTCTCCGGCGTCTCCGGCTCGTCGATCGCCGACGCCGCCTTCGGCGCCAAGGTGCTGGCACCGGCGCTGGTCGCCGACGGCGTCAGGCCGGAGAAGGCGGCGGCCATCGTCGCCGCGACGGCGGTGCTGCCCAACATCGTGCCGCCGTCGATCGCCTTCCTGCTGCTCGCCTCGGCCACCGGTCTCTCGGTCGGCGCGCTGTTCGAGGGCGGCCTGATCGCCGGTCTGATCCTAGCCGCCGCCATGGCCATGATGCTGCACGTCTCCGCCGACACGCCGGCCCGACCGCCCGCCTGCCGGTGCGAACGCCTCGCCGCCTTCGTCGCGGCGGCGCCGGTATTCGGGCTGGCGCTGGTCGTCTTCTTCGGCATCCGCCTCGGCGTCGCCACGCCGACCGAAGCGGCCGCCGTCGCTTCGATCTACGCGCTGGTCGCCACCCTCGCCGCGCCGGATGGCCGCCGCGCCAGCTTTGCCGCCTTCCTCCAGGCCGGACGCGAGACGGCGGCGATCGGCCTCTTGGTCGCCTCGTCGGCGCCACTGGTGTTCCTGCTCGCCGTCGACGGCCTGCCGCAGGCGCTGGCCGGATGGGTAACGGCATTCGGCGGCAATCCGCTGGCGGTGATGCTGGTCGCCAACCTGATCCTGCTCGCCGTCGGCGGCCCGCTCGACGTCGGCCCCGGCATCCTGCTGTTCGCGCCGCTGCTGCTGCCGTCGGCCGTCGCCGCCGGCATCGACCCGGTGGCCTTCGGCGTCGTCCTCACCGTCAACCTGATGATCGGCGGACTGACGCCGCCGGTCGGCGTGCTGGTGTTCGTCGCCGCCGGCATTGCCGGCCTGTCGGCCGGAGCCGTGTTCCGCGCCGCGCTGCCGCTCACCCTCGTCCTCATCGCCGCCACCGCGGCGATGGCCCTTGCCGCCGCCCTCTGGGCGCTCGTCTGACCCCAACTTCGGAGACTCCCATGCTCACCCGCCGCAGCTTCGCCACCGGCCTTGCCGGCGCCCTCGCCCTGCCGGCGATCATCCGGCCGGCCCGCGCCGCGCCGAGGCCGCTGACCGTCGCCTCGCTGCTCGGCGATGACAAACCGGAGACGAAAATCTGGCTGAAGGTGCGCGACCTCGTCGAGGAGAAGCTGCCCGGCCGCTTCGACTTCCGCATCGTCGGCAACGCGGCGCTGGGCGGCGAGAAGGAGGTGGCCGAGGGCATCCGCCTCGATTCGGTGCAGGCCAGCCTCTCCACCCTGTCGGCGCTGTCGGCCTGGGTGCCGGAGACGCAGCTGTTCGACCTGCCCTTCGTGTTCCGCGACCGCGACCACGTCCGCCGCGCCACGTCCGGCCCGATCGGCGACGCCTTCAAGCAGAAGCTGACCGAAGAGGGCTTCGTCACCCTCGGCTTCATCAACTACGGCGCCCGCCACCTGCTCGCCAAGGAGCCGGTGGTGACGCCGGCCGGCGTCGCCGGCAAGCGCATCCGCGTCATTCAGAGCCCGCTGCATGTCGAGTTGTGGAAGGCCTATGGCGCGCTGCCGACGCCCATTCCGATCACCGAGACCTACAACGCGCTGAAGACCGGCGTCGTCGACATGATGGACCTGACGAAATCGGCCTATGTCGGCTTCCGGCTCTATGAGGTAGTGCCCTGCCTGATCGAGACCGCCCATATCTGGGCGACCGGCGCCGTCTACCTGTCGGCCGGCTTCTGGAACGGCCTCGACGACGAGGAGAAGGCCGTTTTCGCGGCGGCCGTCGCCGAGGGTACCATCTGGTTCGACGTGCTGATGCAGGCCGACGAGGCAACCTCGATGGACGCCGCCAAGGCGGCCGGCGGCGAAGTGATCGCTCCCGAGGATCGCGATGCCTGGACGAAGGGCGCCGAAGGCGTCTGGACGGCAATGGCGCCGACGGTGGGCGGCATGGACCGGATCAGGGAACTCATCGCCCTCTGACGCCCGCCAAGAAAAAGCCGGCGCGCCTTGCGGCCGCCGGATTCCCCGTCTCAAATCGATCCCGTCCTCAGACCAGACGGCTCTGCTCCACGGCGGCTTCGATGAAGCTGGCGAACAGCGGGTGCGGCTCGAACGGCCGGCTCTTCAGCTCGGGATGATACTGCACGCCGATGAACCAGGGATGGTCGGGTATCTCCACCGTCTCCGGCAATACGCCGTCCGGCGACATGCCGGCGAACGACAGGCCGCAACTCTCCAGCCGGTCGCGATAGTCGATGTTGACCTCGTAGCGGTGGCGATGGCGCTCGTGGATGATCTCCGAGCCGTAGATCCGGGCGATCTTCGAGCCCTTGGCGAGATGCGCCTCGTAGGAGCCGAGACGCAGCGTACCGCCCATGTCGCCGCCGGCCCGCCGCTTCTCGAGCGCGTTGCCCTTCAGCCACTCGGTCATCAGACCGACCACCGGCTGGCTGGTCGGGCCGAACTCCGACGACGAGGCATCCGCGACGCCGGCCAGCGCCCGCGCCGCCTCGATCACCGCCATCTGCATGCCGAAGCAGATGCCGAAATAGGGCACGCCGTGCTGGCGGGCGAAGCGGGCGGCCAGGATCTTGCCCTCCGAGCCGCGCTCGCCGAAGCCGCCCGGCACCAGGATGCCGTGCACGTGGTCGAGATAGGGAGCGGGGTCTTCCTTCTCGAACACCTCGCTCTCGATCCACTCGATCTTGACGCGCACGTTGTTGGCGATGCCGCCGTGCACCAGCGCCTCGATCAGCGACTTGTAGGCGTCCTTCAGCACCGTGTACTTGCCGACCACGGCGATGTTGACCTCGCCCTCGGGGTTCTTGATGCGGTTGACGATGCCCAGCCAGCGGTCGAGCTTGGGGGCCGGCGCCGCCTCGATGCCGAAGGCGGCCAGCACCTCGTCGTCGAAGCCTTCCTTGTGATAGGCGAGCGGCACCTCGTAGATGGTGCCGACGTCGAGGCCGGGGATCACCGCCGACTGGCGGACATTGCAGAACAGCGACAGCTTCTTGCGCTCGCCCTCGGGAATCGGCCGGTCGCAGCGGACCAGCAGGATGTCCGGCTGGATACCGATGGAGCGCAGCTCCTTCACCGAATGCTGCGTCGGCTTGGTCTTCAGTTCGCCCGCCGACGGGATGTAGGGCATCAGCGTCAGGTGGATGTAGACGCAGTGCCGGCGCGGCAGTTCGTTGCCAAGCTGGCGGATGGCTTCGAGGAAGGGCATCGCCTCGATGTCGCCGACCGTGCCGCCGATCTCGCACAGCACGAAGTCGTAGTCCTCGTTGCCGTCAAGGATGAAATTCTTGATCGCGTCGGTGACGTGCGGAATCACCTGCACCGTGCCGCCGAGATAGTCGCCGTGCCGTTCGCGGGCGATGATCTCCTGATAGATGCGGCCGGTGGTGATGTTGTCCTGCTTGTTGGCCGGGCGGCCGGTGAACCGCTCGTAGTGGCCGAGGTCGAGGTCGGTCTCGGCACCGTCGTCGGTGACGAATACCTCGCCATGCTGATACGGAGACATGGTCCCCGGATCGACGTTCAGATAGGGGTCGAGCTTACGGAGACGAACCTTGTAGCCACGCGCCTGCAGGAGAGACGCCAGAGCCGCCGCCGCGAGCCCCTTGCCCAAGGACGAAACCACGCCGCCAGTAATGAAGATGTACCGCGCCATGGGCCTTCAACCTATCTTTTCGCGGACCTTTTGGGGAGAGGCCCGACCGGTTTATCCAAAACAAAACGAAAAGGCCGTTCCGGAAGGGGCTGCCCCTCCGGCCGACGCGTCGTTTCAAGTCACTGATCCGTCTCGTGAAAACGGCCGCGGAAACCCGCGACCGCCTTGCATCCGCCGTCTTCCGGACGGGGTTAGCCCTCAGGGCGCCGGCGTGGCCGGCGCGGGAGCGGCGGGCGCCGCCGGGGCCGAATCGGTCGTGGGCGCGGCCGGCGCCTCGGTGACCGGGGCGGCGGGCGCCGGCGCGGCCGGGATCTCCACCGCCGGGGCGACCGGTGCGTTGGCCGGCTGCTGCGCCGGCTTGCTGATCTGGTTGAGTTGATCGAGCACGCCGCCCTTGCCGGTGCCGATCGGCTGGTCCGGCGTCGGCGCGGCCGGCGACGTCTGCACCTTGTCGAGGATCGATTCGTGCGAGCCGGTGAGGCGCGGCAGGATCGACAGGCCGATCGAGGTGGCGAAGAACAGCACAGCCAGGATGGCGGTGGTGCGGGTCAGCACGTTGGCTGTGCCGCGGCTGGTCATGAAGCCGCCGCCGCCGCCAATGCCGAGCGCACCGCCTTCGGAACGCTGCAGGAGCACGACGCCCACCAGGGCTGCGACCACCATCAGGTGGATGACGAGAAGAACGGTTTGCATGTAACCCCAAAACTCTGAAAGGGTATCCCGGCCGGGGACACGCCAAAGGGCACACCGACCGCCAAAGCGGTCCGAGTCCGCGGCGTTGTACACGAAGGCCGGCGGCCTTTCCACCTTTCCGTGGCGTTTATTTTGGCGAACCGAGACGTTATCAAAAGCTCAGCCGACGGAAAGGACAACCGCCATGATCCTCGAAACGCCGCGCCTCGTGCTCGCGCCCTGGACGGAGCGCGATCTCGCCCCCTTCGCCGCCCTCAACGGCGACCCGGAGGTGATGCGCTACTTCCCGCGCGCGATGACCGCCGAGGAGAGCGACGCGCTGGCCGGCCGGCTGCGCGCCATGTGGGCCGAGCACGGCTACGGCTTCTCGGCGGTGCGTCGCAAGTCCGACGACGCCTTCGTCGGCATGGTCGGCATCCAGAAGGTGCTGGACGCCGTCTATCCGTTCGCCCCGGCGGTCGAGGTGGGCTGGCGGCTCGCCAGGCCGTTCTGGCGGCAGGGATATGCCAGCGAGGCGGCGCAGGCCGCGCTGGCCTGGGGCTTCGATGTGCTCGGCCTCACCGAGATCGTTGCCTTCACTACCGTCACCAATCTGCCTTCGCGGGCGGTGATGACGCACCTCGGCATGACCTACGATCCGGCCGGCGATTTCCTGCACCCGCTGCTGCCCGAGAATCATCCACTGCGGCCGCATGTGCTCTATCGGCTGCGGGCGGCGGATTTCCGCCGCTGAGGCTCAGTCCAGCAGCAGGCAGGCGGCGTCGAAATCGGCCCGCCGGAAGTCGCGCCGCAGCCGAGCTTCCTCGTCGACGCCCCAAAGTTCGGCGTTCCAGTCCTCGTCGACATGGGCGGCGTTCCATACGTCGTCGGGCGCAAGGCGATGCTCGGCGAGCGCCAGCGCCAGGAACACCGAGCCGGTCAGCGTGGTTACCTGCTCGATGGCGGCAAGGCGCAGGGGATCATCCGGCAGGGCGGCGCGAATCGCCGCGACGAGTTCGGGCGGCTGGGCCACCGCCACCACGCCGACGGTCGCCAGCGGGCGGACGCCGAACCGGCCGGCGACCCAGTCGAGCACCGGCTCCCAGGCGTCCCGCTGGCGATGGTCGAGGCGCGGCGGCTCGCCGGCCCGATAGCAGATGAGGTCCGAGCCGGCATAGGCGGCCACCGCGTCCTTCACCGCCTCCATCTCGCGCGAAACGCCGTCGATCGCCGAGTTGACCAGCCGGGTGAGCGGCATGGTCATGGGGTCGACGAATTCGCCCTGCGCCGCCCATTCGGCCTCGAGGGCGCAGGCGGCGCGCAGCGAGGCGACGGCCAGCGCGTGGCGGGCCGGCGTCCTGACCGGCTTGCCGTCGAGCAGCACGCGGTGAAGGCCGTCGGCCGGCTCCACCGACACCGTCGTGTAGAATCGTTTGGGCAGCACGCGCTGCACGTTGGCGCGCGCCCGCTCGGTGGCGGCAACCGGATCGAAGGAGGAGGCGAGTTCCTCGAAGAGATCGGCCATCGCCCTACTCCTTTCGGTCAAGGAGCCCCATCGCCAGCCCCGGCACCTCGGAAAAGTCGTCCGCCAGCGCCTGCGCGCCGGCCTCGACCAGTTGGTCGCGGCTGTTGTAGCCCCAGGTGACGCCGAGCGCCAAGGCACCGGCCGCCCGCGCCATCAGCATGTCGTAGCCGGTGTCGCCGACCACCACCGTCCGGGCGACGTCGCCGCCGAGCGCCGCCACCGCGTCGACCACCATGAAGGGATGCGGCTTGGACGGGCCATCGTCGGCGGTGCGCAGCACGGAGAAAGTCCCGGCAAGGCCGTGGGTTTCAAGGATGGCGTCGAGACCGCGCCGCGACTTGCCGGTGACGATGCCGAGCAGCACGTCGTCGTGGGCGGCCAACGCCCGCAGCGCGTCGAGCGCGCCGGGATAGAGCGGCGCCGTCTCGGCAAGGCGGAAGCGCATCGCCTGGTAGGTGTCGCGATAGGCATCGGCGACGAGGCCGACAGAGACGGTGTCGAGGCCGGGGCCGAGGCGACCGATCGCCTCCGGCAGCGACAGGCCGATGATCGACAGCACGCCGGCCCGCTCGGGCGGCGCGTGACCGACCTTGGCGAAAGCCTCGGTCATGGTGGCGACGATCATCTGCTGGCTGTCGACCAGCGTGCCGTCGCAATCGAACAGGACGAGCCTCGGCATCATCGGTCGTTACCCGTCCTTGTCACGCCAGCGCGCCGCCGCCGGCCGTCTTCAGCCACGCCTCGCCGCAGGCTTTCGCCAGTTCGCGGACGCGCAGGATGTAGCTCTGCCGCTCCTGCACCGAGATGACGCCGCGCGCGTCCAGGAGATTGAAGCGGTGGCTGGCCTTGATGCACTGGTCGTAGGCCGGCAGCACGCACTTGTTGAGGCCGTCGGTGCCGGCCGCCGCGCCCTTGTCGAGCAGGGCCTTGCACTCGGCTTCCGCATCCTTGAAGTGCTGCATCAGCATGTCGGTGTCGGCGTATTCGAAATTGTGGCGGGAGTATTCCTCCTCGGCCTGATGGAAGACGTCGCCGTAGGTGACCTTCTCGGCGCCCTCGCGACCGTTGAAGTTCAGCTCGTAGCCGTTGTCGACGCCTTGCAGATACATGGCGAGGCGTTCGAGGCCGTAGGTCAGTTCGCCGGATACCGGCGAGCACTCGATGCCAGCCACCTGCTGGAAATAGGTGAACTGGCTGACCTCCATGCCGTCGCACCAGCATTCCCAGCCGAGGCCCCAGGCGCCCAGCGTCGGGCTTTCCCAGTCGTCCTCGACGAAGCGGACGTCGTGCAGCTTGAGATCGATGCCGATCGCCTGAAGGCTTTCGAGATAGAGGTCCTGGAGGTTGTCCGGCGACGGCTTCAGGATCACCTGGAACTGGTAATAGTGCTGGAAGCGGTTGGGGTTCTCGCCGTAGCGACCGTCCTTGGGCCGGCGCGACGGCTGCACGTAGGCCGCCTTCCAGGGCTTGGGGCCGAGCGAGCGCAGCGTCGTCGCCGGGTGGAAGGTGCCGGCGCCCACTTCCATGTCGTAGGGCTGGAGGATGACGCAACCCTTCTCCGCCCAGAAGCGCTGCAGGGTCAGGATCAGCCCCTGGAAGGAACGGCGGGGATCGTTGACGTCGATCGGCTGGGTCATCGGGAGCTACCTGGAAACGGCGGAAAGGCCGGCGGACGCCGGGCGGGATCGGGCGCGAAATTAGGTGCGCCCCCTCGCCCCGTCAACCGCAAAAAGGCGCCGGCCGGCCGCCCGGAAAAGCCGGAACCATCGTCAAAGAAGGAAAGCGCATCCAGCCCGGATGCCGCCATGGGACAACACGATGACCTCGGGAACCTTCCGCTTCGCCATGACGCTCGCCGCCGCGCTGATCGCCGCCGCGCCGGCTTTAGCCGCCCAGCAGCGCCACCAGTTGATCGAGCCAATCCAGCCGGACCGCCGGCATGAGGAGAAGGCCGCGCCATCCCGCCCCGGCGACAGGCTCTGCTACTGCCGCACCATGCATCAGCGGAACGCCGCCGGCCGGCTGACCTGGAAGGTGGTCTGCTCGGAGAAGGGGCCGGCGCAGGGTGCCCGCAAGGTCCGCGCGCCCGATTGCCGCGCCATCCGCAACCTGCCGCCCCAGTAAGGCGGACATGAAAAAGGCCGAAGCAATGCTTCGGCCTTTCGACTTCAAACGGAGGGGCAGCCTCCGAAACGGGCGCGACGCTCAGCGGCGGTCGCGGTAGACGCCGGTTACCGGATCACGCTCCATGCGGATCTCGACGCGCACCGGTTCGGCGCTGGCGTCGCGGAGTACCTCGGCTACGCGAGCCATTTCGCGCTTCAGCACCTGCACGACGACGTAGACGCCGGCGCCGATGAGAGCATATCCAACCAGATGGGACATGAGCCGATCTCCTCTGCTGACCAAACCATGAGACCACCGTCTCGGTTATCTGGCAAGCGCAAATTCCTGTGAAGGGATCACAAACCGTAGCGCGAGAACATGGCGCGCCGCTCGATCGACGCGAGTGCATCGTCAAAATCGACGAGGCCGCCGGCGGCGTCCGTCGCTCCGCCAAACAGCCGGCGGCGCAGGAAGCCGGCCCGTCCCGGCTCGAAGAGGCGGATGTCCACCTTGTCGCCGTAGCGGGCGGCGAGATCGTCGTGCCAGGTGCCGACGCGGTCGGCGAGGCCAAGCGCCACCGCCCGGTCGCCGGCCCAGTAGAGGCCGGAAAACAGGTCCTCGCCCTCCTGCAGCCGCTCGCCACGTCGACCCTTCACCAGTTCGATGAAGAAGCCGTGGATGTCGCGTTGCAGCGTCTTCAGGTGCTCGACGTCGTCGCCGTTCTCCGGCTGGAAGGGATCGAGCGTCACCTTGCGCGTGCCGGCCGTATAGACGCGACGGTCGATGCCCAGCCGGGCGATCGCCTTGTCGAGACCGAAGGTGGCCGACACCACGCCGATCGAACCGACGATCGACGAGCGGTCGGCGACGATCTCGTCGGCGGCGCAGGCCAGCATGTAGCCGCCGGACGCCGCGATGTCCTCGACATAGGCGATCACCGGCAGTTTCTTCTCTTCGGCGAGCTGGCGGATGCGGCGGAAGATCAGGTGCGACTGCACCGGCGAGCCGCCCGGCGAGTTGAGGGCGAGCGCCACCGCCTTGGCGCCCTTCACCGAGAAAGCCCGCTTCAGCGCGCCGTCGACGGTGGCCAGCGACAGCGAGCCGCGGCCGATTCCCGAGGGCATGCCGATGGCGCCGGACAGCCGGACGAGCGGCACAACAGGGATATCGCCGCGCAGACGGCGCGGCAGCCAGGACCGGAAGTCGATCAAGGAAAGCTCCTTGCCTAGAGGTTGTCGCAAGGCATGTGGGAAGCGTCGCGGCGCGATTCAATCTCGGCGAAGGCGGCAAAAGCATGTCACCGACCGGCCGTGAGGTCTTTTCCAGTTGCAGGAAATCTGAAGGCGCCCTTCAGAAGATACGATTTGTTCCTATTGGTCCCTTTACCTATATTGAGGCTGCAAGAGAGAGACAGAAAGAGACAAGGAGAACAACGATGGACGCCATGATGTTCGCCATGCTGGCCGCCAACCACAAGGGCCACCGCCCGAGCACTGCCGAGCGCGAGATCGCCGAGGCGATCGCCAACTACGAAGAGACCGCTCCTCGCCGCGCACGCGCCCCGAAGCGTGGTTTCCTGAAGGGTCTCGGCCTCTGACGGCCGACTAATCCCGATGCAGCGACAACATCGAGCGCCCGATCCCCGAGGGGGATGCCGGGCGCTTTGTCGTATCCGGGGGCAAGTGAATCATCGGCGGGCCGCCGCCACCGTTTCATCACGATTCTGCTGAACTACTGCCGCACCCCGGCCGCACCTCGCGCGACGGTCCGTTGCGAGCCCCGTTCATCATGACTCTTGAGACTATGGTGTCTTCGTCGGCGCGTCACGGCGGCAGCGAACTCAGGCGCATCGACTATCTGGACGGCTGGCGGGGCCTTGCCATCGTCCTGGTGCTGCAAGGGCATTTCTTCGCCATCCAGGGCTGGCACAGCGGCCGCATGGGCGTCGACGTGTTCTTCTGCCTGTCGGGCCTGTTGATGAGCCGCATCCTGTTCCAGCGCCGCGTGCCGCTCACCACCTTCTACAAGCGGCGCATCTCGCGCATCATCCCGGCCTTCTTCCTCTACCTGCTGATCGTCTTCGGCGTCGCCGCGCTGATCGGCAAGGCCGCGCCGGCCAGCGAGGTGGTGCCGACGCTGCTGTTTCTGCGCTCCTACCTGCCCGCCGACCTCCACATGTTCACGAGCCCCTACCCGATCGGCCATCTGTGGTCGCTCAACGTCGAGGAGCACTCCTACATCTTCCTGTCGCTCCTGACACTCGCCCCTTTCCTGCGCGGCCGCGAAGGCTGGACGCTGATCGCCTGCGCCTTCGTCACCATCGCCATCCATCTGTCCTACTTCGAGTTTCCGGCCATCGCCCCGCCGATCGAATACTGGGTGCGCAGCGAGGTGGCGGCAACCAATCTTTTGCTTTCGGCCGGCTATGCTCTGATCCGGGACCGAACCGCGCCGCACGTCCGGCCGTGGATGCCGGTGGCCGCCTTCGCCGTGGCGACGGCGCTCTACGTCGGCTCGGTGGTGCCGTGGATGATGACGATGACCGTCGCGCCGTTCTTTCTCGCCTTCACCGTCAACCATCTCGCGGAAGCGCCGGAGTGGGTGCGGACGGGGCTGTCGTTCTCGCCGCTCCGGCTGCTCGGCATCGGTTCGTTTTCGATCTATCTCTGGCAGCAGCCGTTCTACCAGTACAAGAAATACCTGTTCGCCAACCTGCCGTTCCACGCCGCGCTCGGTCTCGGCGCTGCCGTGGCGATCGGCTTCCTGTCGTTCTACGCCTATGAGAACCGCGTCAGGGCCTGGCTCAACCGCGTCTGGTGAGGGGACATACGAGATGAAGATCCATCCGGACAGCAAGCTGCTGTTCATCGGCGACTCGATCACCGACTGGAGCCGCGCCCGACCCGTCGGCGAGGCGCTGTTCGATTCCCTCGGCACCGGCTACGTCGGGCTCGTCAACGCCTTTCTCAACGTGACGCACGCCGCCAGCCGCATCCGCGTCGTCAACATGGGCGTCAGCGCCAACACCGTGCGCGACCTCGAGGCGCGTTGGGAAAGCGACGTCGAGGCGCTGAAGCCGGATTGGCTGTCGATCATGATCGGCGTCAACGACGTCTGGCGGCAGTTCGACGCCCGCCTCCAGACCGAGAACCACGTGCTGATCGGCGAATACGAGGCGACGCTGGAGCGGCTGATCGAGCGCACGCTGCCGCGCCTCAAGGGTCTCGTGCTGATGGCGCCCTATTTCGTCGAGTTCAACCGGGCCGACCCGATGCGTCGGATGATCGACGACTACGGCGCGGTGATGCGGAAGCTCGCCGAAAAGCACGGCGCCGTCTTCGTCGACACGCAGGCCGCCTTCGACGAGGTAATGGCCGAAATCCATCCGATGGGCATCGCCACCGACCGCGTTCACCCAACGCTGACTGGCCACCTGATCATCGCCCGCGCCTTCCTGAAGGCGGTGGGATACCCCATCTCATAGGGATTGGAAAAGACGATCGGAGGCGGTCATGGCTCTCGAGGAACTGCCGCTCGGCCGGGCCTTCACGCTGCTGGAGCCGGGTCCGGTCGTGCTGGTGACCACCAGCGACGGCCGGCGTGACAACGTGATGACCATCACCTGGACCATGGTGCTGGACTTCTCGGCGAGCTTCGCCATCAAGACCGGCCCGTGGAACCATTCCTACGGAGCACTCTCGGAAAGCAGGGAATGCGTCCTCGCCATCCCCACCGTCGACCTGATCGACAAGGTGATCGGCGTCGGCACCACCACGGGCGAGAACACCGACAAGTTCGCGACCTTCGGCCTTGCCCGCGCGCCGGCGCGGCAGGTGCGGCCGCCGCTGCTCCCCGACTGCCTCGCCAACGTCGAGTGCCGCGTCGTCGACATCCTCGATCACTACGGCATCGTCGTGCTGGAAGGCGTCGCCGCCCATATCGACACGACCCGCCAGGAGCGGCGCATGCTGCATGCGGTCGGCGACGGCACCTTCGTCGTCGACGGCGAGACCATCGACCGCCGGGCCGCCATGCGCTCGAAGCTGCCGTCTGGCGTGTGAACCCCTATCCCTGCCGCCGCCGCATCTCGCCCGGCGGCCGCCGGTAGACCTCCTGGAACACGGCGTTGAAGCGGCGGAGGCTGCCGAAGCCGGCCTGAAGCGCCACGACGGTCATCGGCAGATCGGTGTCGGTGAGGAGGCGCTTGGCCCGCTGGACCCGCGCCGTCCGGGCGACCTCGGTCGGGCTGGCGCCGAGATGGCGGCGGAAAAGACGCGTCAGGTGCCGGCCGCCGATGCCGACGCGGGCGGCCAGCGCCTCGACGCCATCTTCGCCGTCGAGCGCGCCCTCGTCCCGGATGAGGCGCGCCGCCTTCTCGACGATGCTGAGCGTGCCCTTCCAGGCTGGACAGAATGGCGCCGTCTCCGGCCGGCAGCGCAGGCACGGCCGATAGCCGGCCAGTTCCGCAGCGGCGGCGCTCGGCAGGAACTCGACGTTGCGCCGGAGCGGCGGCCTCACCGGACAGACGCAGCGGCAATAGATGCCCGTCGTCCGCACGCAGACGAAGAAGGCGCCGTCGTAGGCCGGATCGCGGACCGCCCAGGCCGTTTCGCAGAGGGTGACATCGAGGCTCATGACAGGAATTGTACACGGCCCCGGTGCAAGGTCACGCATCCGAGTCCGATTCCGGCGAGCGGGCGAACCGCCGGCGGGGCATTCTTCAGCCGTTCCGCATCCATGGAGCCGACATGACCAGACAGATGGGCCTTCTCGAATGGGGCCTCCTCCTCTTCCTGTCCGTCCTCTGGGGCGGCTCCTTCTTCTTCTCCAAGGTGGCGCTCGCCGAGCTGCCGCCGTTCACCGTAGTGCTCGGCCGCGTCGGCATCGCCGCGCTGGCGCTTTTCGTCTATCTCCGGGCAATCGGCCGGCCGATTCCCACCGACGGCGCAGTCTGGCGCGCCTTCTTCGGCATGGGTCTTCTCAACAACCTCATCCCGTTCAGCCTGATCTTCTGGGGCCAGACGGCGATCGCCTCGGGGCTTGCCTCGATCCTCAACGCCACCACGCCGATCTTCTCCATCCTGGTCGCCCACCTGATGACCAGCGACGAGAAGATGAGCGCCAACAGGCTGGCCGGCGTGCTGCTCGGCATCCTCGGCGTCGCCGTGCTGATGGGCGGCAGCGCCTTTTCCGGCGACGGCCCTCCCCTCTGGGCGCTGTTCGCCTGCCTCGGCGCCGCCCTCTCCTACGGCTTCGCCGGCACCTTCGGCCGCCGCTTCCGCCGCATGGGCATCGCGCCGGCGGTCGGCGCCTTCGGCCAGACCACGGCGACCACCGTCATGATGCTGCCGCTGGTCATGCTCGTCGACGCACCCTGGCGGCTGGCTGCGCCCGGTCTCGTCACCGTCGGCGCGCTTGTGGCGCTGGCGCTGATCTCGACGGCGCTCGCCTATATCATCTACTTCCACATCTTGGAGGTCGGCGGCGCCACCAACTCGTCGCTGGTGACGCTGCTGATCCCCGTTTCCGCCATCCTACTTGGCAGTCTGGTGCTCGGCGAACGGCTGTCGGCCAACCACTTCCTGGGGATGGCGCTGATCGCCCTCGGCCTGTTGTCGATCGACGGCCGCGTCTTCGCTATCCTGAAACGCGCGCCAAGCCCCGGAGGCTGACATGCCCGACACTCTCTACACCTATCTCGTGAGCCCGATCGGCCCGCTGCTGATCGCCGGCGACGGCACGGCGCTGTCGACCATTGGCTTTCCCTCCGGCAAGGGCCGCGTCGCCCCGCGCGACGGCTGGCGGCGCGACGACGATCTGTTCGTCGAGGCGCGTGCCCAGCTTTCGGCCTATTTCGCCGGCGAACTGCGCGACTTCGACCTCGTGCTGAATCCGAGCGGCACGCCCTTCCAGCTGGCCGTCTGGCAGGCGCTGCGCGCCATTCCCTATGGCGCCACCCTCTCCTACGGCGCTATCGCCGCGCGCGTCGGACGTCCTTCGGCAAGCCGCGCCGTCGGCGCCGCCAACGGCGCCAACCCCATCCCGATCGTCGTGCCCTGCCACCGGGTGATCGGATCCTCCGGCGCGCTGACCGGCTTCGGCGGCGGCATCGACACCAAACGCTGGCTGCTGGCGCACGAGGCCGGAGGCCGGCCCGGCGATCTCCAGGGCAGCCTGTTCTGAACCGGAGTGCCGGTCCGCTGCTTGCTTTTCCGGGATCGGGCGAGCAAGTTTGGCCGCCGCGACGTCACACGATCGCCGCAGACTTTTTCGACGATGTTGGGCCGGTACGGCAAGGCTGCGGGAGTCCATATGACGGCATTCGAGTTCAGCGCGGCTCCCGCCCGACGCAGATTGTCCGGCCCGGCCACCTTGGTCATGGTCGCGGCGGTCGCCGCGGCGACGCTGGCCCGGCTCAACGCCGACGTCTTCTATTTCGGCGACCTCATCAGCTTCTTCCTGCCGGTGCTGTTCGGCCTGTCGCTGGCCGCCGCTCTGCTCGCCCTTGTCATGCACCACCGTCTTGCCGCCGTCGTTGCCGTGGCGCTTGCCGTGGTCAACGGTCTGCCGCTGTTCATGCCGGTCGAGCATGCCGCCGCCTCGGCCAACGGCCCCACCCTGCGCGTCGCCACCAGCAACGTGCTGGGCGGCCGCAGCGATTTCGGCGATCTCATCACCTGGAGTACGTCGTCGGGCATCGACATGCTCGGCCAGCAGGAGGTCAGCGGCTGGGTGATGCGGCACCTCGAGGCTCTGCGCGGCCATTTTCCGGAGGCGCCACCGGCCGACCTCCTCGGCCGCAATCCGGGGGTGGTGGCCTGGACGGCCTGGCGGATCGTCAAGGCCGGGCACATCGCCAATATCCCGGTCGTGCCGGACTACGGCTGGGGCGGCCGGCCTCTGCGGCTGGAACTGGCCCCGCCCGGCGCGCCGGATGCCGGCGCCGACGCGCCGCCGACCATCGTCGTCTATGTCCTGCATCCCTCGTCGCCGCGCAGCCTCGCCCAGTGGGAGGCGCGAAACGTCTATCTCGACATCGTGGCGCGAGCGATCACCGCCGAGCCGCCGGGCACGCCTGTTGTCGCCATGGGCGACTTCAACACGCCGACATGGTCGCCGTTCTTCCAGTCGTTCCTGAAGACATCCGGGCTGGTCGACGCGACCGGCACCGGCTGGCCGGCCACCACCCGCTTCGCGCGGCGGTTCGCGAAGCTCTTCCACTTCGGCTCGCCGGTCGACCACATCCTGGTGTCGCGCAACATCGAGGTGAAGCGCTTCGAGGTCGGCCCGGACATCGGCTCTGATCATTTTCCGGTCATCGCCGACCTGCGCCTGCCCTGAAGCCTTACCACCAGACGACCGGCAGGGCGTCGCCGCGCAGCACCGCGTCGACCTCGGCGCGGAAATGGCCATCCGCCTCGTGTAGCACCAGACCCGGCAGAATGCGCAGCGGCGCCCGGCCCTGCGGCCGGCCGCGCAGGATCAGCCGGTGTGCCGGCTCGCCGGCATGGGCATGGACGGGCAGCAGCGTCAGTGAGCCGAAACGGCCGCCGATGGCGGCGAGGAGGCGCGGCAATTCGTCGGCGCGGAAGATCACCGTCAGCGTGCCGGACGGCTTCAGCAGCGCGGCGGCGGCGCGCACCCAGCCGTCGATGGCGTCCGACGCCACGGCATGCGCCCGCGCCCGTCCCGGCGCCGGTGAGCGGCGGCCGCGATCCTCGGGATGGAACGGCGGGTTGACGATCACGTGATCGGCCATGTCGTCGACGAGGCCGGCCGCCCGGCGGATGGCGGCCGGCGCCAGCACGTCGGCGACGATCACCGCGACGCGACCGGCCGTGGACGCATTGAGCGCCGCATTGCCGGCGGCGAGCTGCGCCAGCTCCGGATCGATCTCCACCAGCGTGAGGCTCGTGTCCGGCAGCCGGTGCGCCGCCGCGAGGCCGGCGACGCCGACACCAGCGCCGAGGTCGACCACCTGGCCGGCGGTGCCGTCCGGCAGCGCGGCGGCCAGCAACACCGCATCGAGGCCGGCGCGATGGGCACCGGCCGCCGGCTGCTCGATGGTCAGCTTGTTGCCGAGGAAACCGTCGCGGCTGGTGCCGCCCGCCGCGGTCACGTTTCGGCTTCTCGCTTCCTGTCGGGGCGCAGTTCGCCGCCGAGGCCGGCGTCGGCCAGCAGTCGGCGGGCGCGGACCTCTTCGTCGGCATCGACCAGCACGCGGCGAGGAAAGACGCCCAGCATGCCCTCGACAGCGCTCATCGCCTGGTCGGCGACGAGGTAGTGAATGCCGGCATCCTTCAAGAGCGCCTCCACGAAGGAGATAGTCACCAGATCGTTGGTTCGGATCAATTCTTCCATGCAACCTCCGGAATTGCCGATGGTCTTTGCCGACGGGATTCGACATTATCCCCTTGGCGGCCTAAAGGTCACCCACTGAATCTTTCCGGGGCGCGGGCACCGACTCGCGTCGGGAAGCGTTATGGATACAACCGGCAGCAAGCCGGACGGACGGTTTCGGGAGTGAACGGTTTGAGTTCGGTCGCACCTCAGCACAGCAACGCTCCGGCGGCACCGCGCGACAAATCGATCGCGCCCCTGATGCAGCTCGTCGATGCCGACATGCAGCGGGTCAACCGGATGATCCTCGACATGGCCGCCGCCAACGCCGAGATGATCCCGGAAATCGCCCGTCACCTGATCGATTCCGGCGGCAAGCGCCTGCGGCCGATGCTGACGCTGGCCGCCGCGCTGGCCTGCGGCTATCAGGGCGACGGCCACGTCAAGCTGGCCGCCACCGTCGAATTCATGCACACGGCGACACTCTTGCACGACGACGTCGTCGACGAGAGCGAACTTCGGCGCGGCAAGCCGTCGGCGCGCATGCTGTGGGGCAATCAGGCCAGCGTGCTGGTTGGCGACTACCTGCTCGGCCAGGCCTTCCGAACCATGGTCGAAGTCGGCTCGCTCGACGCGCTGGCCGTGCTGTCGCGCGCCGCCGCCGTCATCGCCGAGGGCGAGGTATTGCAACTCGTTGCTGCCAAGCACCTGACGACCAGTGAGGAACAGTATCTCCAGGTGATCAACGCCAAGACGGCGGCGCTGTTCTCGGCCGCCACCGAAGTCGGCCCGATCATCGCCGGCAGTTCGCCGGAGGTGCGCGCCGGCCTTGCCGAATACGGCACCCAGCTCGGCCTCGCCTTCCAGCTCGTCGACGACGCGCTCGATTACGGCGGCTCGTCGATGACGCTCGGCAAGAAGGTCGGCGACGACTTTCGCGAGGGCAAGGTGACGCTGCCGATCCTGATCGCTGCCGCCCGGGGCGGCGATGCCGATCGCGACTTCTGGCAGCGCACCATCGAACGCGGCGACATCGAGGATGCCGACCTCGACCGGGCGATCGAACTGCTCGGCAGGCATCAGGCCATCGCCGCCACCGTCGAGCGCGCCCGCGCCTACGGCGACCGGGCGATCGCCGCTCTCGCCGTGCTCGACGATGGTCCTTATCGGGCAGCGCTCGAAGACGTGGTGCACTTCTGCGTCAGCCGCGTTAGCTGACTCATTCATCCAACAAGAGATGAAGAAGTCCGGTCAAACCATTGATCGGACTTCTTGTTCATTCAGCCCTTGTTGGAGACGCCGGCCTCGGCGAAGGTCGCCATGCCCGCGTGGACGTCGGCCGCCGCCCGGATGATCGAGCCGGCGATGGCGGCGCCGGTACCCTCGCCGAGCCTGAGGCGCAGGTCGACGATCGGCTCCTTGCCGAGCCGAGCGATGACGTCGCGATGGGCGCCCTCTACCGAGGCGTGGGCGATCTGCACGTGATCGACGGCGCGCGGATCGATGGCGTGCAGCACGGCGACGGCGGCGGTGACGACATAGCCGTCGGCCACCACCGGAATGCTCTGGTGGCGGGCGGCGATGATGGCGCCGACCATGGCGGCGATCTCGCGGCCGCCGACCCGCCGCAACACTTCAAGGCCGTCGCGCTCGCCCATGCCGAGCCGCGCCACGGCGGCGGCCACCGCCTCGCGCTTGCGCGTCAGGCCGGCGTCGTCGACGCCGGTGCCGCGACCGATCCAGTCGGCCGCCTCGCCACCGTAGAGAGCGTGATAGATGGCGGCGGCCACCGTGGTGTTGCCGATGCCCATCTCGCCGAGCATCAGCAGATCGGTGCCGCCGGACACCGATTCCATGCCGAAGGCCATGGTGGCGGCGCAACCGGCCTCGTCGAAGGCGTCCTGTTCGGTGATATCTGGCGTCGGCACCTCGAGAGCCAGCTCGAACACCTTGAGCCCGTAATTGTAGCTGTTGCAGAGCTGGTTGATGGCGGCGCCGCCGGCCGAGAAGTTGGCCACCATCTGGAAATTCACCTCGGCCGGGAAGGCCGACACGCCCTTCGCCGCCACGCCGTGGCTGGCCGCGAACACCGACACCATCGGCCGCCGCACCGCCGGCCGCTCGACCCGCTGCCAGGCGGCCAGCCATTCGGCCAGTTCCTCCAGCCGGCCGAGCGAGCCGAGCGGCTTGGTCAGCTCGGCGTTGCGGGCGCGGACGGCGGCGACGGCCACCTCGTCCGGCCCCGGCATGTCGGCGATCAGCTCGCGGAAATCGTCGAACGGCAGGCCGGACATCGAGGGAATCATGACTTGGTCTTTCTGCTGGAACGGGGGAGCGTCGGGGCTGGATTTAGCGCCCGCAACGGTGCAACGCCCCGAAACGACACTACATTTAGCGGCTCCCCGCTATACACGACTCGCGCGGCGGCCTACAAACGAAGAATGCTGCGCGATGACTTCCTCCACCGTCTGGCCGATCTCGGCGCCTGCCTCCGCTTCTTCTCGCGCCTTCCCGTGCCGCAACTCGGCCGGCTCGACGACACCGGCGCCCTGCCCGACATGCCGAAGGCAGCGGCAACGATCCCGCTTGCCGGCCTGCTGATCGCCCTGCCGGCGGCCTTGGTCGGCCTCGCGGCCGGCGCGGCCGGCCTGCCCGATCTGCTGGTCGGTCTCCTCGTCGTGACGGCGCTGGTGACGCCGACCGGGGCGCTGCACGAGGACGGTCTCGCCGACAGCGCAGACGGCCTCGTCGGAGGCGCCACGGTAGAGAAGCGCCTCTCGATCATGAAGGACAGCCGCATCGGCACCTTTGCCGGGCTGGCGCTGATCCTGACAACGTTGATCCGGGCGAGCGCCTATGGCGCGCTCTACGCCCACCCGGCCCTCGGCTTCTTCGCCGTGCTCGGCGGCGGCGCCTTGAGCCGGCTCGCCATGGCCGGCCTCTGGGGGGCGCTGCCGAACGCCCGGCCGGACGGCCTGTCGGCCCGGCTCGGCCGGCCGGACCGCCGCGCCCTGGCGCTCGGCGCCGGGCTGACGGTTCTGCTCTTGTCGCCGCTCGCCGCGCTGGCCGGTGCGCCGGCCACGCTCCTCGGCATTGCCTTCGCCGGCCTCGCCGCCCTCGCCTTCGCCGCTTTCATCCGCGCCAAGATCGGCGGCCAGACCGGCGACATCCTCGGTGCGACGCAGGTGCTGGCGGAAGCGGCCTTCCTCGTCGGCCTGCTGCTTTTCGGGAGGTGACGCCATGGTCGACACGCCCTGCGTCAAGATTTGCCGGATACTGGAAGGCGGCGGCCTGTGTCGTGGTTGCGGCCGCACGCTCGACGAGATCGCCCGCTGGACGTCGATGAGCGACGAGGAGCGACGGACGATCATGGCCGGCCTTGCGAAACGGCTGCGGCGGATCGACATAGAGGAGCGCGCATTCCGATCGGAGACCTAGCCGATGCGGCAACCCGTCCTCTACATCGCCGCGGCGATCCTGATTGCCGCCACCGGCGCGTTGCTGATCTTCGGCAACTCCGACAGCATCGCCGGTCTTACGCCAGCCCGCTTCGCCGACGCCGCCTATCTCTCGATCTTCGCGCTGCTGATCGGCGCCTCGCTGGCCTTCGGCCGCCACCGCATCCATGCGCGGTTGTGGCATATCGCCGTCTGGCTGGCCATCTTCCTGGCGCTGGCCGCCGGCTACCGCTGGTTCCATCAGGAGCCGACGGTGGTGGTGCCGACGGACAACGTCCGCTCGACGGAGGTCTGATCAGTCGGTCGTTCGCCGGGCGAAGCGCGCCGCCAGCACGCTGACGATGACCAGTTGCAGGAAGTGGAAGACCATGATCGGCGCCACGATCAGGCCGAGGGCGGCGTTCTGGCCGAACATCACCGGCGCCAGCGGCACGCCGGTGGCCAGCGACTTCTTCGAGCCGCAGAACTGACAGGCGATGCGATCGCGGATATTGAACCCCATCAGCGAGCAGACACCGTTCATGGCGAGATAGACGATCACGAACAGCGCCACCGAGGCAACGGCGATCCTGACCACCAGCATCAGGTCGCCAGCGTTCCAGACGCCGGCCGCCACCGAGTCGCAGAACGAGTTGTAGACGATGGCCAGGATGGTGGAGCGGTCGGCGAGCTTCACCCAGAAGGCATTGCGATGCGCCCAGCCGGCGAGCCAGCGGCGGGCGATCTGGCCGAGGACGATCGGCACCAGCACCAGCATCACCACCTTGAGGATGACCGGCAGCAGCGGCATGTCGATGCCGTTGCTATGCATGTACCAGCTCATCAAGAGCGGCGTGACGAACACACCGAGCAGGCTCGACAGCGAGGCATTGAACACGGCGGCCGGCACGTTGCCGCGGGCGATGTTGGTCATCGCCACCGACGAGGAGACGGTGGACGGCAGCGCCGCCACGTAGAAGAAGCCGAGCCAGACGTCGTCGGAGAACAGGCCCGGCACCAGCGCCCGCACGGCCAGCAGGATGACCGGAAACAGCACGAAGGTGGCGAACTGCACGCAGAGGTGCAGCCGCCAGTGCATGACGCCGGCCTTCATCTTCTGCGGCGACAGAGTCAGCCCGTAGAGGAAGAACACCACGGACACGCCGTAGGTGGTGACATACTCGAAATGCAGCGGCCCGCCGCTCATGCCCGGCGTCGGCCAGACAAGCGCCAGCACCACCATCAGGAGGAGGCCGACGAGGAAGTAATCGAGCTTGGGGAGACGCACGGGGAACGGACTTTCGGAAATCAGGCGGCCTTGCGGCGCATGAGCGCTTCGAGCGCCGCGTCGACGACCTCGAGGCCGGCGCCTTCCCTGACGCCCCCTTCGGTCAGGATGCGGCGCCAGGCGCGGGCGCCGGGAACCTTGTGGAACAGGCCGAGCATGTGACGGGTGAAGGCGGACAGCTTGCCGCCGGCGGCGAGATGGGCGGCGATGTGCGGCCGCATGCTTTCCACCACGGCGAACGGGTCGGCATCGTCGGTCGCCGCGCCGTAGACGAGGCGGTCGACCGAACCGAGCAGCGCCGGCTCCTGGTAGGCGGCGCGGCCGAGCATGACGCCGTCGAGCGATTTCAAAAGGTCGAGCGCCGCGTCGAGGTCGGCGATGCCGCCGTTGATGCCGATGAAGACGTCCGGGTACCGCGCCTTCAGCCGGCGGACGCGGTCGTAGTCGAGCGGCGGAATGTCGCGATTTTCCTTGGGGCTGAGGCCCTTCAGCCAGGCCTTGCGGGCGTGCACCCAGAGGGCAGAAACGCCGGCGGCGATCACCGCGTCGGCGAGGCGATCGAGCGCTTCCTCGGGATCCTGCTCGTCGACGCCGATGCGGCACTTGACGGTGACCGGCACCTTGACGGCCGCCCGCATGGCGGCGACGCAGTCGGCAACCAGCGCCGGCTCCAGCATCAGGCAGGCGCCGAAGCGACCGGACTGCACGCGGTCGGACGGGCAGCCGACGTTGAGGTTGATCTCGTCATAGCCCCAGTCCTCGCCCACCTTGGCCGCGAAGGCCAGTTCGGCCGGATCGGAGCCGCCGAGTTGCAAGGCCACCGGATGCTCCTCCGGGTAAAAGCCGAGCAGCCGCTCGCGGTCGCCGAAGCGGATCGCCGCCGTGGTCACCATCTCCGTGTAGAGCAGCGCACGCGACGTCAGTTGCCGGTGGAACAGCCGGCAATGGCGGTCCGTCCAATCGAGCATCGGCGCGACGGCGAAGACGGGGGCGGCGTAGGGGCTCATCGGGTCCTTTCGGCAGTGGCGGCTTTGCGCTTCCCATAAGCCAAAAGTCGGAAAAAGACGAGGGACGACCGGCGTCAAAAGCGCGCGACAGGCGGCAAATCGTTTCCGCTCGGGTTATAAGGGACGAAGCTCAGGGAGACCCGCCATGCCCGTTACCGACGTCGTCATCCACCACAACCCCGATTGCGGCACGTCGCGCAACGTCGTCCGCATCGTCGAGGCGGCCGGCTACACGCCGGTGATCGTCGAGTATCTCAAGACCGGCTGGAACAAGCCGCAGCTCCTCGCGCTCCTGGCCGACGCCGGCCTCACCCCGCGCGACGCGCTCAGGCTCAAGAAGTCGCCGGCCGAGGAACTGGGTCTCACCGACCCCTCGGTCGCCGACGAGGACATTCTCGAGGCGATGATTGCCCACCCGATCCTGGTCGAGCGGCCGATCGTCGTGACGGCCAAGGGCACCGCCCTCTGCCGGCCGAGCGAAAAGGTGCTCGACCTCCTCGACCGCTGGCCGCCCGGCCCCTTCGCCAAGGAGGACGGCGAGCCGGTCATCGACGCCGAGGGCAAGCGGGTCGGGTAAGGCGGCCGGAGTTCCTTTCTGCGTGAGATGGTCCGCCCTCGCGGACCATGACATTGAAGTTAAAATGTATTCTATCATGGTCCGCGAAGGCGGACCATCTCGGGCCGAAAAGAGCGCTTCTCCCTCACCCCTCGAATGAGGCCCGACCGCCGTGCGCGGCCGACCACTCGGCCGGGGCGTTGAGGAACTTCTCCACTTCGGCCAGCATCGCCGCCGGGAAGCGGTTCGACGCCTTGGCCTCGGCCAGCACGTCCCACCAGGTGGCAAGCGCATGTAGCGTGATGCCGTCGGCGGCCAGCACCTCGGTCGACGACGGGAAGATGCCGTAGTGGAAGACGACGAAGGCGTGGCTCACCTTGAGGCCGGCGTCGCGCATCGCCTTGGTGAAGATCAGCTTGGAGCGGCCGTCGGACGCAAGGTCCTCGACCAGGATGGCGCGGGCGCCTTCCTTGACGTCGCCCTCGATCTGGGCGTTGCGGCCGAAGCCCTTCGGCTTCTTGCGCACGTAGAGCATCGGCAGCTCCAGCCGGTCGGACAGCCAGGCGGCGAAGGGGATGCCGGCCGTCTCGCCGCCGGCCACCGCGTCGAGCGACTCGGCGCCGATCTCCGACAGGATGATCTCCTCGGCAAACGCCATCAGCCGCTTGCGCAGGCGCGGGAAGGAGATCAGCTTGCGGCAGTCGGTGTAGACCGGGCTCGCCCAGCCCGAGGTGAAGATATATGGCTTCTCCGGGTTGAACTGGATGGCCTCGACCTCCAGGAGGAGGCGGGCGGTCTCGCGGGCGATGAACGACTTGTCCATGAAAGGTCCCCTGACTGGCATCGGCGGCTGATTTGCCGGCCATAGCATAGCCTCGGCGCCCTGTCCCGCCCTTCCATAACGAAACGGCGGCCCTTCCCTCGGGAAGAACCGCCGTCAGCCGCCCGCTGTGCCGGGCAGGAGTTTTCCTTTCCTCGACGCAAGGCCCGTTCCGGGGCCGGTCGCGTCGATCAATGCAGCGAGATCCACTCACGGGCTTCGCGCTGGGCAGCGGCGATATCGGAGGACGACATCTCGTCAGCGAGTTCGCGGCGGTAGCGGGCGGCGCTCTCCGAGCCGCGGAAGGCGGCGATGTTGAACCACTTGTGCGCCTCGACGAGGTTCTGTTGCACGTCCCGGCCGACGGCATACATCACGCCGAGTTCGTAGAGGATATCGCTAGTGGCGCCGGCGCCACCGGCCAGTTGATCGATCGAGTTCAGTTCAAGACGAGCCATGATGACATTCCCTGTTCTGTATAATCCGAGGTCTTTCGCCCCGTCACTTCGTTTTCCGAAGATGTCACCATGCTGCGCCAATTGATTAAAAAGCAGATTAAATTGCAGACTTAACAAGCGCCAAACGAAAACTGAACGGAAGGTTATCTTCAGGAGCCGTCAACCATCGAATCCGCGGTTTCCGGGGAAAACGACCTTGCGGGCCGCCACACGCCGCCGGCGGCCCTAAACCATGCGGAAACCACGATGGAAGGTCAGTGGCTCGACAGGTTGAAGCAGAGTCCGGCCGTCTTGCCGCGCACCCACATCACCATGCCATTCAGCGACATCTTCTGTTCGGGGATGTTGATGACCACCGTCTCGCCGATCGTCAGCAGTCCGTCGGTGTTGTTGACCTTGCAACCACCGACACTCATATCTTCAACGATACATTCAAAAGTATATTTATTGTGCTGAACGGTCGCCAGCAAGAAACACAGCACGCGCTTATGCTGGCGGCCGTCAACAACCCTGATGTTCGGGTTGCGGAGATTCTTGAGGATCTCCTGCATATCCGGCGATGTTTGCGACGTTGCCATGATTGAACTCCGCCACGGGTGCAAGACATGACAACAACGACAAGCTAACAAACCATTTATTCATGACCGCCCACAAAATACATAAAAAGGGAGAAGTTTCCGGTCAGAGGACTGAATGCATGACGAATTCATGCTTTTGATGAAAAAGCCCCGGTGTCCTGACGACGCCGGGGCGGTATCATACTTTAGGCGCAACAGTTGTCGGGATGGCCAACGCCGGCCGTCCCACCTATGCAGGCATCGCCGGCCTGTCGGCGGCGCCGTCAGCGGGCGCGCTGGTTGAACAGGATCTTCTGCGCTTCCTTGTCGTCGGCGAGGTTGGAGGGCGGCGTCGGCGCGGTGATGGCCAGCGCCTTGGCGACGGCCGGCCGGCTAGACACCCGATCGATCCAGGCCATCACGTTCGGGAATTCCGCCGCCTCGATGCCCTGCCGCTCCCAGCCGCGCGCCCAGCCGACGCACGCCATGTCGGCGATGGAATAGTCGCCGCAGATGTAGTCCTTGCCGGCCAGCTGCTTTTCGAGCACGCCGTAGAGGCGGTGCGTCTCGTCGCGGTAGCGATTGATGGCATAAGGGATTTTCTCGGGCGCATAGAGCGCGAAATGGTGGTTCTGGCCGAGCATCGGCCCGAAACCGCCCATCTGCCACATCAGCCATTGCTCCACGTCGACGCGGCCGCGCTCGTCGGACGGATAGAACCTGCCGAACTTGCGGCCGAGATAGAGCAGGATGGCACCCGATTCGAACACCGAGATCGGCTGGCCGTCCGGCCCCTCGGGGTCGACAATGGCCGGCATCTTGTTGTTGGGCGAGATCGCCAGGAAGTCGGGCTGGAACTGGTCGCCCTTGCCGATGTTGATGAAGCGGAGTTCGTAGGGAACGCCGAGTTCCTCGAGCATGATGGTGATCTTGTGGCCGTTGGGTGTCGGCCAGTAGTAGAGGTCGATCGGCTTGGTTTGGGTCGCGGTCATCGGCTTATCCTCGCCTGTTTCACATATTGTGGTGCAATACGGTAAGCATATTGCGCCATGGCGGCGGCGAAAAGAGGCTGGCGATGAACTCGGCGTGTTCGGGTGGACCAGGCCGGCCGCTCAGAACGGGCTGTCGCTCGGCAAGGCCGGCGCTTCCTTCATCAGCACCAGCTCGATGCGCCGGTTGCCGGACAGGAAGGGATCGTCGGGGAACATCGGGTCCTTGTCGGCGACGCCGATCACCTGGGCGAGGCTGCCCGGCCCGAGGCCGAAGCTGCCAAGGATTTCCGCCGTGGCGAGCGCCCGCTTGGCCGACAGCGCCCAGGCGGCGCCGCCGGGCACGGCCATGTCGCCGGTTGATTCGGTGTGGCCGATGATCTGCAGCCGGCCCGGCATCTGCTGGATGACCGGCGCGATGCGCGACAGCAGGACCTTCATGCGGTCGGTCGGCTCGCTCGACTGCGAGGCGAACATCGGCCGGCCGTCCTGATCGATGATCGAGATGTGCAGGCCGTCGTTGGCGACACTGAGCACGATCTGCTTGGACAGCTCGGCGTAGTCGGGCAGGTCCTGAAGCGCCTGCCGCAGCGATTCGGAGGCGGTGAGATAGTCGCGCGGCTTGCTCTCGACGGCCTTCTCGAACCGGTTGGTGTTCACCTCCGGCCCCTGCTTCTCGTACTGGTCATTGAAGTCGCTGGCGAACTCCACCGCCTCAGCCAGCGACATCGGCTGGACGTTGCGCAGATACTTGCGCTCCGGCAGGCCGTTCTGCTCGATCATGCCGGCCGGCCGCTGCACCGACTGATAGCCGAAGGCGTCGCGCATCGAGCCGGCGGCGTCGTGCAGCTTCTGCTCGTCCTGGTTGGAGAAGGAGACGATCATCACGAAGAGCGCCATCAGGAGGCTCATCAGGTCGGCAAAGGTGATGACCCATGGCGCGCCGCCATGCCCACCGCCACCGCCGCCCTTCTTCTTGCCGCTCATCCCAACGACCTCTCGTCTTTCTGGTCAGCAGGCCGCTCAGGCCGCTTCCTTGTCGGCCTCGGCCTTGGCACGGTGCTTGAGCGGCAGGTAGGAGAGCAACTCCTCGTGCACCTGCTTGGGGCTCTTGTTCTCGCGGATCAGCAGCACGGCGTCGATGATCATCGACTGGACTTCGGCTTCGTGATTGGCCCGGTTGGCCAGCTTGTCGGAGATCGGTGACGCCATGACGTTGGCGATCACCGCGCCGTAGAGCGTGGTCAACAGGGCGATCGACATGGCCGGGCCGATCTGCTTGGGATCGGACATATGGGCGAACAGCGACACCAGGCCGATGATGGTGCCCACCATGCCCATGCCGGGCGCCGCCTCGGCGATCTTGGCCCAAGCGACGTGGCCCATGTGCAGGCGCTCGTGCTGAAGGTCGCGCTCGCGCTCCAGCACGTGCCGGATGGTGTCGCCCGAATAGCCGTCGGCGATCATCTGGATCGCCTTCTTCAGGAACGGCTCGTCGATCTCGATCTTTTCCAGGCCGAGCGGTCCCTGCTTGCGGGCCACCTCGGCGATCTCGGTGAGCTGGTCGAGCAGGTGGAAGGTGTCATGCGTCTTGTACATGACCGCTTCCTTGAAGCCGCCGAACACGGCGATCGGGAAGGTCTTCAGCGTGTAGCGGCCGAGCAGCGCGACCAGGGCGCCGACGATCACGACGTTGGTCGCCAGAAGGTTCATGAACATCATGATGTTCGAGCCTTCGAGCACGACGGCCATATAGAGCACGCCGAAGCCACCGAAAACGCCGAGAAGGGTTGCAATATCCATCGGTCGCCTGAAGCCGGGGGGAAGGAAACAGACAGAACGGCTTAGCCGCACGACCCCGGCTCGACGACATTAAGGATGATAGGCATAAGGCAGGCTTAACGAACAGGGTTAACGATCGGTGACCTGCCGCTCACGCCCGTCCGCCGTCGGCCTTTCAGGGCCGCTCGGGCGGCAGGAACAGCGCCGCGCAGGCCGAGGCATCCTGCTCGGCGATCGCCCAATCGGACATCCGGCGGCTGCCGAGCCAGGTCGGCGCCCACAGGGCGCTGACGACTTCGACCCGCGCCGACGGGTCGACATGGCCGGCAAGGCGATCGGCAGGCTCGCCGGGTATCGGCGGCGGCGGCGAGCCGGCCGGCCGGAAGCCCAGCGACCAGATGGCGACGCAGCGCCGCACCGTGAGATCGACGGGCGGGCGCAGGAAACCCAGGCTGCCCGGCGACTGCACGCGCGCCGCCGGCAGGACCGTCAGGAGATTGCCGGCCAGCGTGTTGTTCTCGGCAATGAATGCCGCCTCGCCGTAGCCTTTTGCGACGAGCGTGGCGGCCAGTGCCGGATAGGGAAACAGGCGCTTGTTTTCCTTGCGTTCCGGAAAACCGCCGGCCGTGCAGGCGACCACGCGCACCACGAGGATGACGACGACGACCAGCGTCGCGCCGGCCGCCAGCACCCGCCCCAGCACCAGGGGGTCGGCGCGGTGCAACACCACGCCCACCCCGCCGATCAGCACCGGCAGGGCGATGGCGTACATATAGTGCTCGTTGATATTGGCCGAACCGGTCAGCACGGCGCCTACCCAGCTCACCGCCGCCAGCAGCAGGCCGATCCTGACCAGCAGCAGGGATTCCTCGGCCTCCCCTCCCCGGACCGGCGCCAGCCGCCACACCAGCGCGACGATCAGTCCCCAGGGCAGCAGGAACAGCGAGAAGCTCACCGGCATCCGCCACAGCGCCTCGAAGGCGCGCGCCGCCCAGGCCTTGGGGACGCCGGCGAGATTGACGGCGGACATCGCCACCACGTCGCCACCGTGCCCGGCGATGGCGTAGAACACCGGCCCCGACGTCACCGCCATGGCCAGCGGCACGGCGAGGAGCCGCCAGTCGGCGAGCGCCCGCCGTCCGGTCCGGTCGAAGGCCAGCGCCGCCGCCGAGCCGACCAGAATCAGCGGGAAGCTCCATTTGCTGAGCAGGCCGAGCGCCGCGAAGCCGGCCAGCGCCGCCAGCGCCCGGTTGCTGCGCGTCGCCCGCCAGTCGACCAGCGCCGCGCACCAGCCGAACAGCGACACGGTCAGCAGCAGCGTGTGCGTGCCCCAGAACAGGAAGTTGAGCGGGAACCACACCGTCAGGAACAGCGACAGCACCATCAGGCCGGCCCATCGCCGGCCGAGGAGCCGCCGCCCGACGACGAGCGCCGCGAGGCCGACGGCAAGAATCAGCAGATGGCGCAGCAGGATGTGCGCCGTGAAGCCGACGCCGACCAGTTGCTCGGTGCCCCATAGCAGCCACTCGTAGAGCGGCGGGTTGCGCACCTGATAGGCCGGAGCCAGCGTGTGCTGCATCAGCGCCGCCGCCTCGCCGTCGTCGAGTTCCAGCCCGGTGACGAAGGCGTAGCGCAAGAGGCCGGTGACGACCACGTGGAAGAGGAGCAGACAGGCGGCGCCCGTGGGCGACGCCAGTCGGTCGAGGCCGGCCAGCAGCCTGTCGCTCCATGTCGGCGCGCGATCCATCGCCACGCCGCTCACTCGATGCCGAGCTTCTGCTTGACGAGGTCGTTGACCGCCTGCGGGTTGGCCTTGCCGCCGGTCGCCTTCATCACCTGGCCGACGAACCAGCCGGCCAGCGTCGGCTTCAGCCGGGCCTGCTCGGCCTTGTCCGGATTGGCGGCGATCACCTCATCGACGGCCTTCTCGATGGCGCCGGTGTCGGTGACCTGCTTGAGGCCGCGTTCCTCGACCAGCTTCCGCGGATCGCCGCCCTCGATATAGACGATCTCGAACAGATCCTTGGCGATCTTGCCGGAGATGGTCTTGTCGCCGATCAGGTCGACGATGGCGCCGAGCTGGTCGGGGGAAACCGGCGACGCCTCGATGCCCTTGCCGTCCTTGTTGAGACGGCCGAACAGCTCGTTGATCATGAAGTTGGCGACCGCCTTGCCGTCGCGGCCCTTCGCCACCTGCTCGTAATAGTCGGCCGAGGCGCGCTCCAGCGTCAGCACCATGGCGTCATAGAGCGTGACGCCGTAGTCGGTGACGAAGCGGGCCTTCTTCTCGTCCGGCAGCTCGGGCAGGCCGGCTTTGAGGGTCTCCACCCAGGCCGGATCGAGTTCCAGCGGCAGGAGGTCCGGATCGGGGAAGTAGCGATAGTCGTGCGCCTCCTCCTTGGAGCGCATCGAGCGCGTCTCACCCTTGCCGGGATCGTAGAGCCGCGTCTCCTGGTCGATCTCGCCGCCATCCTCGATGATGCCGATCTGCCGGCGCGCCTCGTATTCCACCGCCTGGGCGGCGAAACGCATCGAGTTGACGTTCTTGATCTCGCAGCGGGTGCCGAGCGGCTCGCCGGGCTTGCGCACGGACACGTTGATGTCGGCACGCATGGAACCTTCTTCCATGTTGCCGTCGCAGGTGCCGAGATAGCGCAGGATGGTGCGGAGCTTGGCGAGATAGGCCTTCACCTCCTCCGACGAGCGGAGGTCAGGCTTGGAGACGATCTCCATCAGCGCCACGCCCGAGCGGTTGAGATCGACGAAGGACATGGTCGGATGCTGGTCGTGGATCGACTTGCCGGCGTCCTGTTCGAGGTGCAGTCGCTCGATGCCGATCTCGACCACGCCCTCGGGCATGTCGAGCAGCACCTTGCCCTCGCCGACGATCGGCTGCTTGTACTGGCTGATCTGGTAGCCCTGCGGCAGGTCGGGATAGAAGTAGTTCTTGCGGTCGAACACCGAGTAGTGGTTGATCGCCGCCTTGAGGCCGAGGCCGGTGCGGATGGCCTGGGCCACGCACTCCTCGTTGATCACCGGCAGCATGCCCGGCATGGCCGCGTCGACCAGCGACACGTGCATGTTGGGCTCGGCGCCGAAGGTGGCCGAGGCGCCGGAGAACAGCTTGGCGTTGGAGGTGACCTGGGCGTGCACTTCGAGGCCGATGATGACCTCCCAGTCGCCGGTGGCGCCCTTGATCATCTTCTTGGGGTCGGGGGTGCGGACTGCCATGTTCATTGTCTTCTCTCCCCTCACCACCACTTGTCCGGGCTGAACGTGCCGGCGGCCTTCTCGATCGCCGCGCCGAGTGTGAACAGCGTCTCCTCGTCGAACGGCCGGCCGATCAGTTGCAGGCCGAGCGGCAGGCCCTCGGCCGACAGCCCGGCCGGCACGGCGATGCCCGGCAGGCCGGCCATGTTGACGGTCACCGTGAACACGTCGTTCAGGTACATCTCGACGGGATCGGCGTCGGCCTTCTCGCCGATGCCGAAGGCGGCCGACGGCGTCGCCGGCGTCAGGATGGCGTCGACGCCGGCCGCGTAGGCCAGCTCGAAGTCGCGCTTGATCAGCGTGCGCACCTTCTGGGCGCGCAGGTAATAGGCGTCGTAATAGCCGGCCGACAGCACGTAGGTGCCGATCAGGATGCGGCGCTTCACCTCGGTGCCGAAGCCGGCGGCGCGGGTGTTCTCGTACATGTCGACGATATCGGAGCCCGGCACGCGCAGGCCGTAGCGGACGCCGTCGTAGCGGGCGAGGTTGGACGACGCTTCGGCCGGCGCCACGATGTAATAGGCCGGCAGGGCGTATTTGGTATGCGGCAGCGAGATGTCGACGATCTCGGCGCCGGCCTCGCGCAGGATGTCGATGCCCTTCTGCCAAAGAGCGTCGATTTCGGCCGGCATGCCGTCGAGCCGGTACTCCTTGGGAATGCCGATCCGAAGGCCCCTCACCGACTTGCCGATGGCCGCCTCGTAGTCGGGCACGGCCACATCGACCGAGGTGGTGTCCTTCGGGTCGACGGAGGCCATCGATCTCAGGAGGATCGCCGCATCGCGCACGTCGCGGGCGATCGGGCCGGCCTGGTCGAGCGAGGAAGCGAAGGCGACAAGGCCCCAGCGCGAGCAGCGGCCGTAGGTCGGCTTGATGCCGACCGTGCCGGTGAAGGCGGCCGGCTGGCGGATCGAGCCGCCGGTGTCGGTGGCGGTTGCCCCGAGACAGAGCCGCGCCGCCACGGCCGCCGCCGAGCCGCCCGACGAGCCGCCCGGCACCAGCTTGGCGTCGGAGCCGTTGCGGCGCCAGGGGTTGACCACCGGGCCGTAATGGCTGGTCTCGTTGGACGAGCCCATGGCGAACTCGTCCATGTTGAGCTTGCCGAGCATGACGGCGCCGTCGGCCCAGAGGTTGGCGCTGACCGTGCTCTCGTAGACCGGCTTGAAGCGGTCGAGGATGTGGCTGCACGCCTGGGTGTGGACGCCCTTGGTTGCGTAGAGATCCTTGATGCCGAGCGGCAGCCCCTCGAGCGGGCCGGCCTGGCCGGCGGCGAGGCGGGCGTCCGACGCCTTCGCCATGTCGCGGGCGATATCGGGCGTCTCGGCGACATAGGCGTTGAGCCCGCGCGCCGTTTCCATGGCGGCGAGATAGGCGTCGGTCAGCTCGACGGCGGTGAACGTCTTCGCCTTCAGCGCGTCGCGCGCCTCGGCAAGAGTGAGTGCGGTGAGATCGGTCACGGCGGAAATCCCGGAAAATCTTGATCGGCTGGCGGCAGGCGGGAGGGTTACTCGACCACCTTGGGCACCAGGAAGAAATTGTCTTCGGAGACGGGGGCGTTGAGGGTGATCGCCGCGGCGTCCTCGCCATCGGTGACCACGTCCTGCCGGCGGCGCATCTTCACCGACACCACCGAGGTCATCGGCTCGACGCCGGCCACGTCGACCTCGTTCAGTTGCTCGACGAATCCGAGAATGGAATTGAGCTCATTGGTCATGCGCTCCGCCTCGTCATCGGTGACCTTGATCCTGGCGAGACGTGCAACGCGGCGCACGGTAGCCGTATCCACGGACATGTAGATTCCCTCGAACAGACTGGAATGCATCGCGTATAGCACCGGTCGCGGCGCGGGGCCACCCGCTTCCTCCGGCAGCGTTCCGCCATCCGCAGGCGGCATCCGGAGTGAGTCGCGGCCACCGTCGCGCCGGCACGGTCGGGAATCGCGTACCGGACGCAGCATCCCCGGATGGACAACGCCCCGCCGGCCGCCTGAAGGCGGATCCGATCGTCGTTTCGGCCATCAAGTTTAATTAAGTGTAATATATTGATTTATGCTAATATTTCAATCGACTAGAACCGCGGCAAGGATCTCTCCGGTAAGGCCGCCCGCCCGGTTCCCCATTCTGAACCGTCCGCCTTGGGATTCCGTTGTTTTTTCATTGATGAAAACAACACAAACAGTTTATGAGTTCTGCACTTTTTCAGCGCGGCATCGCCACCATTCAGGTACACCAAGCGCATCATGCACATCGTGCTTGTCGACGGTAGTCGAACCGGACTGATGATCCTTCAGAGGATGCTGGAGCCACGCGGCGACGACGTGGCCTATTTCACCGACGGCCGTGAGGCGCTGGAGTATATCCAGACGACGCCGCAGGCCGAGGTGCTGATCACCAGTTTCGAGATCGGCGGCATATCCGGTACCGAACTGTGCTGGGAGGCGCGCATCCTCGCCGATGCCGGCCGGCCGCTCTACGTCATCGGCATGTCGGCTTCCAACGACGCCCAGCACTCCATCGGCGTGCTCGACGCCGGCGCCGACGACTTCATGTCCAAGCCGCCGCGCCAGGACGAACTCAACGCCCGCCTGCGCGTCGCCGAGCGGACGCTGATCATGCAGCGCCGGCTGATCGAGATGGCGACCATCGACCCGCTGTCCGGCCTCTACAATCGCGGCGCCTTCCGCCAGCGCTTCGACGCCGAGCTGGCCGCCGCCGAGGTCAACGGCACCTTCTCGCTGATCCTGTTCGACATCGACCACTTCAAGCACATCAACGACATCTACGGCCACGACGCCGGCGATGAGGTGATCCGCAGCGTCGGCACGCTGCGCATGCTGCCGGACGCCCATTTCTCGCGCATCGGCGGCGAGGAGTTCGCGGTGATCCTGCCGGGCATCCCGGTCGAGGGCGGCATCTCGGTCGCCGAATACCTGCGCGGCCAGATCAACGCACTGAAGATCGATCGCGGCGACAGCACCATCACGCTGACCGCCAGCTACGGCGTCGCCGAGTTCCGGCTGGGCGACACGGTCAACGACCTCTACCGGCGCGCCGATTCGGCGCTCTACCAGGCCAAGAACACCGGCCGCGACCGGGTGTCGGCGACCTCGCCCGAAATCGTCTCCTGAGGACCGATGACCGAACCCGTCGACCCGATCGCCTTCGCCGCCGCCCTGCCGCCCGGCAAGCGCCTGTTCGGCCTCGATCTCGGCACCAAGACCATCGGCATCGCCCTCTCCGACGAGCGCTTCCTGATCGCCACGCCGCTGGTCACCCTGCCGCGCGTCAAGTTCGGCAAGGACGCCGCCGCGCTGATCGAGCTTGCCGACCGGCACGACGTCGGCGCCTACGTGCTGGGCCTGCCGATCAACATGGACGGCTCGGAGGGACCGCGCGCCCAGTCGACGCGCGCCTTCGCCCGCAACCTCGCCCCGCTCGACGGCCGGCCGCTGCTCTTCTGGGACGAGCGCCTGTCGACGGCGGCGGTCACCCGCACGCTGCTCGAAGCCGATGCCTCGCGCCGCCGCCGCGACGAGGTGGTCGACAAGCTGGCCGCCAGCTTCATCTTGCAGGGCTTCCTCGACCGGCTGCACCTCGCGTCGCGCGCTGACGACCCGCGGCGGCTCTGATCTAGCCCTCGCCCGCCCGCTTGCTCGACTTGCGGATCAGCATCAGGTTGCGGATGTAGATGAGAAGGCCGAGCCCCTGCCCGGCGATGAACACCGGGTCCTGGCGGGCGATCGAATAGACCAGCAGCAGGAAGCCGCCGCCCAGCGAGAACAGCCAGAAGGCCACCGGGATAACCGACGCCTTGGCTTTCTCCGAGGCGAGCCACTGCACCACGAAGCGCATGGTGAACATGCCCTGGGCGACGAAGCCGAGGATCACCCAGAAATCGAGCTGCTTGACGAACACGTCGTGCAGCCAGCCGGCGAAGTGCGCGAGAAGATCAGCCATTGTCGTTTCCGATTTCCGAGACCACCGGCAGGCGCTTGATGCGCCGCTTCAGCCACCACACGCCGTAGAGGTCGAGGATGCCCTGGAGACCGCGGTCGAAGATGCCGTAGTTGGAGGCGCCATGCATGCGCGAGCGGTCGACGACGTCGAGATGGACGACGCCGTAGCCCTCGCGCAGCACCAGCGCCGGCAGGTAGCGGTGCCAGCCGTGGAAGAAGGGCAGCAGCAGGAAGATGTCGCGCCGCACCGCTTTCAGGCCGCAGCCGGTGTCGCGCGTCGCATCCTTCAGGATGACGTTGCGCAGCCAGTTGGCAAAGCGCGAGGCATAGCGCTTGGCAAGGCCGTCGGTGCGCTTCAGGCGCTGGCCGGCGGCGATGCCCGCCGACGGCCCGGCGGCGACCAGCGCGTCGACGAGCTTCGGGATATAGGCGGGGTCGTTCTGGCCGTCGCCGTCGATGGTGGCGACGATCTCGCCGCGCGCCGCCAGCACGCCGGAGCGGACGGCCGCCGACTGGCCCGAGGCCATCTCGTGACGGATGTGGCGGATCGGCTTGCCCTCGGCCTTCCAGGCGGCGATCCGCGCACCGGTGGCGTCGCTGGAGCCGTCGTCGACGACGATCACCTCGAAGGCACGGCCGGCCATGGCGTCGAGGATCTCCGGCACGATGACGGCGAGGTTGTCGGCCTCGTTGCGGGCCGGGATGACGACCGAGACGAATCCCCTCTCGGAGGGCTTGGGTATGATCATGCTGGTCACTCCGGCCGGAACCGCGCTTGCCGGCTCTGCCCGTTCGGAAAGGTAGTCGGTGGCGGTCCGCCTGCTTATGGCAAGACGGAGCCGTGTCAACAAGGCCCTGCCCTCGCGGGACAGCGTGCCGGGCTCGAGGCGCAGCGACCGCGGCAGGCCGGACGGCGACAGGCGGAACAGTCGGCCGCGACGGGCGAACCACAGTGCGACGAACAGCGTGCCCCAAGCACCGAAGGCGAGGCCCGCCGTTACGTCGGAGACGCGATGGGCGTTGACCATCACCCGCGACACGCCGATGGCCAGGGCGAGCGGCCAGACCACCACGGCGAGCGGCCGCCACAACAGCGTCAGCGCCAGGGCAAAGGCGGCCGCCGTCGTCGAATGACCCGACGGAAAGGCGGCATACGACGGCCGAAAAGCGAACAGGCGGATCACCCGCGCGCCATCCACCGACGGCCGCGAGAAGCCGAGCGAATACTTCACGACAAGCACCGCAAGGCCGGTGGCGGCGATGGCGGCGAAGAAGAACAGCACCATGTCGTGGATGGTCGCAATGCCGCTGGCCGGGCCGAATTTCGGCTGGCGCAGGTAGAACAGGACGATCAGCAGCAGGCCGGACGGGATCAGCATCCAGTCGGACTGGCCGATCCGCGACAACAGCGACCAGATTGGCGCCGGCCGGCCGGCGCCGGCCGCCACCCAGGCGCGGATCTCCTCGTCGAACTGGCTCGACAGGATGATGACCAGCACCGTCAGCAGGCCGGCCAGCCACAAGAGGCTCTTGACGACATCGGGATCACGCCAGCCCGCCGGCCGCCGGTTGATCAGCATCGGCGGTCCCTCACGGCTTCACGAAGACGAGCATGCTGCGCAGCTTCATGCCGTTGAGATTGCGGCCGGCCACGGTGGTGGCGGGCTCCGGCGGCGTACCCTCGCCCAGCGCCGCGACGAAGGCGTCCTTCGCGTCGGCGGCAACGATGGCGACGGCGCAGTCGTTGGCCCGGAAAGACTCGGCGGCGGCCGCCGGCGCGTTGGTCCGCAGCGTGTTGGTGCCGAGGCGGAACACGGTGCTCGGCTCGTTGTAGCCGACCACGGAGACAACAGGCGCCTCGCAGTGCCGGACGGCGGCCACGGCATCGGCGAGATCATCGCTGAGCCAGATCTGCCGGGCGGCGGGCAACAGGATGACGTAGCCGAGCAGCATCAACCCGCCGGCGGTGGCGACCGTCGTGGCGAGCCCCCAGCGGATCCATCCGGTCATGAGAAACCGGCTGGCACCGAGACCGAGGCCGGCGATCACCACCGCGCCGACGAGGCCCTGCCAGCTGGCGTAACCCTGATAGATTAGGAAAGCGATGTTGAGTCCGAAACCGACAAGCAGCGCACCGACGGCGACGAAGGCGGCGGAGATGCGCCAGCCGCGCCGCGCCGTGCCAAGCGCGCCGCTGTCAAGCGCAAGGCCGGCCAGCACGGCCAGCGCCGGCATGAAGGGCAGCACGTAATTCGGCAGCTTGGTGGCCACCGCCTCGAACACCAGCCAGCCCGGCAGCGCCCAGGCGATCAGGAACACCACCGCCGTCTCACGGCGCGCCTTCCACGCCCAGAGCACGGCGAGCGGCGCCAGCACCGACAGCGGCCAGAAGGTACCGAGAGCGACGAGGAGGTGCATGCCGGGCGGCGCGCCGTGTGATTCCTGACCGGAGGCGACCTTGCCCAGCATGTCGTGGCCGACCGCCTGACTGAAGAAGGCGCCGCCGGAGATCCAGCCGATGGCGACGAGCCAGGGCAACACCAACAGCAGCATCCAGACGATGCCCTTGAGCGGCGACAGCGACCGCCACAGCGCCGTCGACCGCTCCTTCACGGAGAGGACGAGCAGCGTCAGGCCGGCCACCAGCGGCGTGATCGGCCCCTTGATCAGGATGCCAAGGCCCATCGCCGTCCAGAACAGCGCGTTGCGCGGCAGCGACCGCGCCCGTGCCCGATCGGCATAGGCGCGGGCGAGCGCGAACTCGGCGGCCAGCACGGTGGCGGTGAGCATGGCGTCGGTCTTGGCGATGCGCGCCTCGAAGCCGAGCAGCATGGTGGAGGCGGCGAGAAGGCCGGCGAACAATCCGGCGCGCGCCGTGCCAAGCGTCGCGCCGATGCCGTAGGTGAACAGCACCACCAGCACCGCGCCGAGCAGCGACGGCAACCGGTAGACCCAGAGCGGCGCGTCCTTGCCGTAGCCGGACAGTTCGGCCGCCGCCGCCTGCATCCAGTAGATGCCGACCGGCTTCTTGTAGCGCGGCTCGTCCTGAAAGCGGATGTCGATCCAGTCGCCGGTCTCCAGCATCTGGTGCGTCGCCTGCACGTAGAGCGCCTCGTCGCGGTCGGTGAGCGGCAGCGAGGCGATGCCCGGCGCCAGCAGCGCCAGCGCGACGAAGAACAACAGCGCGAGGTTGAGGAGATGGGTAGCGCGCGCCGCCCGGCCAACTGCCGGCGTCGCGGCCGCCGCCATCTCGTCGGTTGCCGCCGTGTCGTTCCGCTCGTCCATACCGTCGCAATCCATTCCGGGAGGCTCGCGCGCCTCTTATCACGGAAAACGGCGTCTGGGCATCACAGTTGCGCAACCGTCAACCGTCGCGGCAGCCCGGCGACGCAAGCCCCGTCAAAAACATCGACATCGCCATGTTTATGTTCCCAAAGCTGCCCCAATGTGGAAGCATGACAAGCTGAGATTCCAGAAACACCCGAGGCTCGAATGCATCAGATCGCGGTCGCCAACTTCGTCTTGGCTCTCGGCGCGACACTCGTTCTCCTCGGCATACTCTCCAGCCTCCTCGCCTCGCGCTTTGGCACGCCGCTGCTCCTGGTGTTCCTGGTGGTCGGCATGCTGGCCGGCGTCGACGGCCCCGGCGGCATCGAGTTCAGCAACTATCGCCTCACCTACCTGATCGGCTCCTGCGCGCTGGCCATCATCCTGTTCGACGGCGGCTTTCGGACGCGCCTGTCCGAGACGCGCGAAGTCATGGTTCCATCGCTGACGCTGGCGACCGCCGGCGTGGGGCTGACGGCCATCCTGATGGGCCTGTTCGTCTGGTCCGTGCTCGGCTACGACCTGTCCGAGGGGCTGCTGCTCGGCTCCATCGTCGCCTCCACCGACGCGGCGGCGGTGTTCTTCCTGCTGAAGACCGGCGGCCTGCAACTCCGGCCGCGCATCGGCGCCATGCTGGAAATCGAATCCGGCTCCAATGACCCGGTGGCGGTATTCCTCACCATCGTCCTCACCGAACTGGCCGTCGCCCATTCGGCGCCTGGCCTCAGCACGCTCGCCACCCTCGCCCGGCAGGCGGTGCTGGGCGGCGCCATGGGCGTCGCCGGCGGCGCGCTGGCGACGCTGGCCCTCAACCGTCTGACGCTGCCGGGCGGGCTGCACCCGCTGTTCGTCATCGCCCTCGCCGTCAGCGTGTTCGGCATCACCTCCTACCTCGACGGCTCGGGCTTCCTCGCCGTCTACGTGGCCGGCCTGGTGGTCGGCAACAGCGGCGTCCGCGCCTATCCCACCATCACCCGCTTTCTCGAAAGCGCCACCTGGCTGTGCCAGATCGTCATGTTCCTGTTGCTCGGCCTGCTGGTAACGCCGAGCCGGCTGATCCAGTACGCGCCGGAAAGCCTGGCCATCGCCCTGTTCCTGATCGTCATCGGCCGTCCGGCCGCCGTCTGGATCTGCCTTAAGCCGTTCGGCTTCACGCCGCCGGAGATCAACTTCGTCTCCTGGGTCGGCCTGCGCGGCGCCGTCTCCATCTTCCTCGCCACGGTGCCGACGCTGGCCGGCGCGCCCAACGCGCCGATGTATTTCAACGTCGCCTTCTTCGTGGTGCTGATCTCGCTGCTGGTGCAGGGCTGGAGCATCGCGCCCGCCGCCCGCTTCTTCGGCATGGCCCTGAAAAGCAAGGCGGCCAGCGCCCGCCGCGTGGAGATCGACCTGCCCGGCCAGACCGACAACGAGATGGTCGGCTATCCGGTGCGGCCCGACAGCTATGCGGCGCTGAGGCCGGCCTCCCTGCCCGCCTGGCTGAAGCCGGTGATGGTGGTGCGCGACGGCGTAGTCAAGAACGCCGCCGAGGCTGGTCCGATCCGGGTCGGCGACTATGCCTATTTCGTCGCGCCGCAGGACCGCGTCAATCGCCTCGACCGGCTGTTCGCCTCGCTGCCGGCCGATGCGGTGATCGCCGCCAAGCGCACCGCCTTCGGCGAATTCGCGGTGGCGCCGGATGCCCCGCTGTCCGATCTCGCCACATTCTACGAGATGCAGGTGCCGCCCCAGCTGGCCGGCCTCACCGTCGCCGAAGCCTTCTCGGCCCGCCACGGCAATCGCCTGCGCGCCGGCAGCCGCCTGACGCTCGGCTCCTATGCCGAGCTGCTGGCGCGTGCCGTCGAGGACGGCCGCGTCGTCAAGGCCAGCCTCCGGCTCGAGGACGTCGTCGATCTGACGATGCGCGCGCCACGCCTGCCGCCGCCCAGGCTGGTACGCCGCCTCTACGACCGGATGCACCACCGCTTCTCGCACGAGGGAAAGCCGCCGGTCGAGCCGGCGGCAAAGTAGGCGGCAATCGGGACGAACGAACGAAATTACTTGCCGGCCACCGCTTCGATCACCCGGTGGCGAACGCTGTCGCCCACGGCGAGACCGATGCGCCGCGCCTCGGGCGTCGGCAGTTCGAGTACGAAACGGATCGGCGCGGCCGAAGGAATGCGGTTATCGGAGCGCGGCTTGGCGCCATGGGCGATCGACACCACGCGGCCCTTGTCCGAAATGAAGACGAGGTCGAGCGGCACGAAGGTGTTGTGCATCCAGAAGGCGACGTCGCGCGTCATGCCCATATCGAACAACATGCCGGTGCCCGGCTCCACCTCGCGGCGGAACATCAGGCCGCGCGACCGGCTCTCCTCGGTGTCGGCCACTTCCACCTGATAGGGATAGACGCCGGTCGAGGTCTCTATGCTGAGGCTGGAGCGGGGACCGACGGGGTTCTGATCCTGACCGGCACTCGATCCGTTGCCGAAGAAATAAAGAATGGCGACGGCTGCGACGAGGCCGGCGGCGAGCGCCCGCACCACGAGGCGCCACGACGTTGCTTCCGACATTTGTCCTTCGATTCCTGATTGTTCGGCGGTTGTCACGTGACAAGACACAGCTCGCCGGACCGAGGTGGTTCGGCGCCGCGTGGGCGCTTTAGGCCATCAATGTGACGAAGGTATGCCGCCCGGCTGCACCGGACGGATTTCCGCCACCATCTTGCCCTTCGGCCCGTCGCCGTAGCGGACCAGCACCCGCTGGCCGGGGCGAAGCTCGGTGATGCCGAAGCGACGCAGCGTCTCCATATGCACGAAGATGTCCTCGGTGCCGTCGCCGCGCGTCAGGAAGCCGAAACCGCGAATGCGGTTGAACCACTTCACCTCGACCTGCTCCAGCCCGCTCGACGGCGTGACCTGCACGTGGGTGCGCGAGGGCGGCAGCTGCGAGGGATGGACGGCGGTCGATTCGTCCATCGACAGCACGCGCAGGGCCTGAAGCCCCTTCTGCCGCCGCACCGCCTCGCAGACGACGCGCGAGCCCTCGTAGGCGGTCTGGAAACCGTCGCGCCGGAGACAGGTGACGTGGAGGAGCACATCCGGCAGGCCCGGTTCGTCCGGTACGACGAAGCCAAATCCTTTCGCGACGTCGAACCATTTGATGACGCCGGCGACCTCGATGACTTCTACACCGACGTCCTCGTCGATGCCGTTATCTTCCGAAATAAACTGAGCCTTGGCCATGAGCCAGTCTCCACGATCGCACTTACGACAAACGCGGATGGTTCCGCGCTCCGACTATTCGTGATTCTTCTGGTAAAATACCACCTGAGGGCCACCCTTCCGCAAGCCCCTCGTTAACGGCTGTTAACGGTTTTGAGCGCGTTTCTTGCGGTCTCCGGCCCGACAGGCCGGCTTTGTCCCGCCGTGGGCAAGCGAAGACCCGCCGAGACGGCCGGCCGCCACCTCGCCACGGGCGTGCGAGCCTTGCACGAGGCCGCCGACAAAGGGTAACTACCCGGACGACAGAGACGCGAAACCGGTCGCGGACGGCGGCCTCAGCGGAGGAAAAGACATGCGCTATCTTCACACCATGGTGCGGATCACCGACGTCGAGGCATCGCTCGCTTTCTTCCGCGACCTCCTGGGCATGGTCGAGGTGCGGCGAACCGACAACGAGGCCGGGCGCTTCACGCTGATCTTCCTGGCCGCATCGGCCGACGTCGAAGCCGGCCGGGCGCACGCCGCGCCGCTCATTGAACTCACCTACAACTGGGACCCGGAGACCTATGGCGAGGGCCGCAACTTCGGCCATCTCGCCTACGAGGTGGACGACATCTACGCCACCTGCGACCGGCTGATGAAGGGCGGCGTCACCATCAACCGGCCGCCGCGCGACGGCCGCATGGCCTTCGTCCGCTCGCCGGACAACATCTCCCTTGAGCTGCTCCAGAAGGGCGACGCCCTGCCGCCGGCCGAGCCCTGGCTCTCCATGACGAACACCGGCAAGTGGTGAGGCGTTGTCGGCGCGCCGGACGATCGGGGAGCGGGCGCTCATGAAGCTGCGATTGGCATTGCTGGTGCTCTCGGCCCTTGCTGCCGCCGGCTGCGGATCGGTCATCGACCGCTCCGACTTCAAGCCCCTCACCCCGGTCGAGATCGCCGAGATCAAGGCCAAGACGGAGGCCGGAAAGGACACGGAGGCCGCCGGCGACCAGCCGGCCGCCGATCCGGCCAAGGTGGACAAGCCGGCGGGCGACGCCACGCCGGCCGCCGCGCCCGCCATGAACGCTACGGTCGAGGAAAAGGCGAAGCCGGCGACCAGCCTGTTCGCCATGCTGTTCGCCGCCGACGCACCCGCCGACGCACCGGACGCCGCCGCGCCACCGCCAGCAACGGACAAAGCCGAGACCGCCAAGCCCAATTCCATCGACGTCGCCGTGGCGAAGGCCGAGGCGGAATCCGATCTCGCCGCGCTGCCGCCCGAGGACACCGACGAGGTTTCGGAAGCGGAACTGGCCGGCGAGGACGAGGCCGATCCCGACAAGATCGCCGTGCCGAAGCCGCCGGTCGACGATGGCCTGGAGCACGATTTCGTCAACGTCTACACATCGCGGCCGGAGCGGCCGGACGACCTGTTCGAGGGGCTGCCGGGCGTCGCCTGGCAGGGCAACCTCATTCTCGCCTCACGCGGCCCGGACGGCGATCCGCGCGGCCTGTTCGGCGGCGAGGTCCAGCCCTATGCCCGCTACGTGCCCGGCCTGCCGCGCGACGTGGTGCAGGCGGCCAACGGCCTGCTGCTCGCCCACGCGGCGATCAACGTCTCCTGCGTGAAGCCCGGCCTTCTCACCATGATCCGCGACGCCGAGCGGCATTTCAGCCGCAAGGTGGTGATCACCTCGGGCTACCGCTCGCCCTCGCACAACCGCCGCGTCCGCGGCGCGCTGCATTCGCAGCATCTCTATTGCAACGCCGTCGATCTCTATATGCCCGGCATCGCCCGCGACGAGCTGGCCCGCTATTTCTACGGCCACCCCTCGCGCGGCGGTCTCGGCCTCTATTGCCACACCAAGTCGATCCATGTGGATACGGGCCGGCGGCGCGAATGGCGCTGGTCGTGCAAGGGGCGGGGATAATCCTTGTCCGTCAATCCTCTAGATGAATCGGCAAAAAAGCCGGCAGAGGCGGCGATTGGCTCTTGCCCAACCGCCCGAAGCTCACTATAAGCGCCCCTCGTTGGGCGGCCTTCGTCTATCGGTTAGGACACTAGCCTTTCACGCTGGAGAGACGGGTTCGATTCCCGTAGGCCGTACCACCCCAACATCCCATTGGCGCTATTGCAGTCGAATCAGCGGCTAAGTCGCGGTGCATCCTATGGGCATGCACGCCCTTTGCCGCGACTCGACCTTCTCTTTTCAGTTCCGGGCACTTGGCTCCTTCGCAAAATAGTCCGAGTCGCCTTGCCGCCGTGGCAAGGTGCCAGGTGCCGCGCGTAAATCAGGCGTCATTGTTCCTGAACCAGATCCACCATGAAGCAGCGAAGCGGCGGCGTCTCTCGACTGCCTTGATCATCTGAAAATGCGGAGAGAAGGTCGGCTTCAGGACATCCGGAGACATCGACAGTCCGCTCGGGCCGGTTCTCATGGCCCATAGCAAGAGCCTGGCGCCCGGCTTGAGCGTCCTGGTGACGCTGGAGACATAGTTCCGTTGAGCTTCAGCATCGAGACAGTGGAAGCAACCGACATCGAATGCAACATCGAATGGAGCGCCGGGGACGTCGAGGCGCGTCACGTCTGCGACCAGAAAATTCGCCCACGTTCCTTTCTTGTCGGCGCCGGATTGAGCCCTCTCGATGGCGACCGGTGAGAAATCGACGCCTGTCGCCACAAGTCCATGCTGGGCCATGTATTGGGTGTACCGACCCAATCCGCATCCTAGTTCCAGCACCATTGCTCCCGGATGCGCCGCAGCGAGATCTTTCACTTCCCTTGGTGTGCGATAATCGCCCCAGACGGTTAGAGGTGCGCGATATGCGGCGTCGAACCCGGCGCTCGTCGTTGGCGCGGTCATTGTTCATCTCCAGTCACGTCGGTTTCGTTCGCGATGAGGTTGTTGAAGGCGCGGTTGTTCAACCTGAAGCAACCGCACGAGATCCGCCTGTGTCAGCGCGGCTGCCGACTTGAGCGCCGCCAGTACCGGCAGACTGCCGATTTCCATTCCAAGAGTGGCGCAGCTCGGCCTCCGTCAAACGCATCGGCTCCTTGGCCAACGGCTTGATGGGGAAGGATGGCGTGCTCAGCGGATCGAATTCGATATCCTCGGGACCGGTGCGCTTTTCCAATCGCATCCATCCTCAAGAAAATCATAGGTACCTATTATACTACATAGACCCAATGGTCAAGGGGGTTTCAATCCCGCCTCAGCGCACCTTGCGCTCCCTTCGAGTGAGATAACTTGTGTAGGCTTGAGGAGACTGGACAGCCCGCCTCGTGCGCATCACCATCATGCACAGAAGGTCGATTGGCCAGTTCAAGGGCGTAAAGGCAATCGCCTGGCGGCAGAGCGCATGACGGCGGAAAGCGACGATGGCAGCTTCCTCCGCGGCTGAGAGGACCGTTGATTTCGCTTCCGTCAGACCGGAGGTCGATTAGCGCATTCCCTCTGCGAGGTGATTGCACCATCAAAATCCGAGGTCAGAAACCCAGAGCCGCCAGGCAAAGCCACGTCACCAGCCGCTGCATGCCTCCGGCTACCAGCGAACGTTCAAAGGGTGTCCTGAATCACATCATGCCGCTGGCGAACCGACTGCCAGATATAGATTTCGTTTGCTCGCTGATGCTCAACTTTACTCGACCTTGCCAAGTATGTCTCGAATAGCGCTTCGAAGACCTTAGCCCGCGCGGTCCATCCGACGTTTGGCGCTCTCCGAGCGGCCAGTGGTCGGCAACGCGGCACTGGCGACGATGCGATTGAGCAGATCGGCGGAACCGGCCGGAGAAAAAGTGTTGTCGATCACCAACTGGCCGGCACCCAACAGAGCTATGTCGCCCTGCGGCGGGGCGAGGATGATGTTGAGTTCGCGCGTCGCCAGCGGCAGGCAGCGCTGGTAGACCAGTTCGCGGATGCCGGACAGCAGGAAATCACCGCCTCGCGCCAGCGTGCCGCCCACGACGATCAGGCCGGGATTGAGCAAGCTGACGACGTCGGCCGTCACCTCGCCGATGACACGGCCAGCCTTGCGCAGCAGCATGACCGCTTCGGGCACCTGCTCATCGACGAGGGCGATGACATCGCGGGCATTCTCTGCCTTGAAGCCGAGGGCGCGCAGGTCGCGGGCTATGGCCCAGCCGGCGGCGCGCGCCTCGACGCAGCCGAGCTTGCCGCAACGGCAGAGCGGCGGATCGTCGGAATCGAACTGAATGTGGCCGATGTCGCCCGAAGCGCCGTGCGCACCGCGAAACATCTTGCCGTCGGCGATGAAGCCGGCGCCAATGCCGGTGCCAACCTTGATATACAGGATATCGTCGGCGAGCTGAAAATGCCGGCGATACTCATAGAGGGTCATCAGATTGACGTCATTGTCGACATAGACGGGCGCGTCGAAATGGTTGGCCATCGGGCCGATGATGTCGACGTTGTCCCAGCCGCGCATGACCGACGGCCCGACGACGCGTCCGCGCTTGTAGTCCACGGGCGCCGGCAGGCTCAGGCCGATGCCGAGCAATATGCCGTTGTCACCGCCCGTCTCGGCCTGCAACTGGCGAAATCCCCCGGCGATCCGGTCCAGCGTCGCCGTCGGCCCCTCCGCCACCTCGTAGCGCAGCGTAGTCTGGACGATCACCGCCGGCTCCGGCGACATCAGCGCCAGGTGGAGGTGGGACTCGCCGATATTGGCCACCAGCACGTGGCCGATCTGCGGATTGACGGTCAGCACGCGGGTCGGCCGGCCGCCGCTCGGCAGCGTTCGCGCCGCCTCGCCGATCAGATCGGCGGCGATCAGCGCGTTGAGCCGCTGCGTCACCGTCACCCGCGACAGTCCAGACCTGTCGAGCAACGCCGAGCGCGAGACGGCCGCGCCGGTGGCGATCAGAGAAAAGATGTCACTGGCATTGGTCAGCGCGGCATTTTCGCCGGCGCCGTCTCGGGGGGGCATACGATTTTCTCCTGCTCGACCAGATGTAGCCAATAAACGCCTTCGACGAAAGCGCCAAGGCCTTCGTTGCCGCTATTATGTATAAAAATAGACAAAATCATATTGACTTTCGATCATAACAGGACTGACTAGTGGCCATAGCATGGCGAGGATCATGTCGCCTGAGGTTGACGGCATCGATCGGGAGCGGTGGCATGGACGAGCGTTATCTTATCGGTCTCGATTTCGGAACGTTGTCGGTGCGCGGCGTGCTGATCGACACCGGCTCGGGCGTTGCCGTCGACCATCACGCCGTCCCCTACCGCCATGGCGTGATGACCGCATCGCTCCCCGACGGAACGCCGCTCCCCCCAGGTTTCGCCCTGCAAGATGCCGGCGATTATCTTGTCACTGCCGAAGAGGTGCTGACCCGTCTTGGGCGGGATCGCTTCATCCTGGCGATCGGTCTCGATTTCACGGCTTCCTCACCGCTGCCAGCGAAGGCGGACGGCACGCCGCTATCGGCGTTGATGCCGGGCGAACCGCATGCCTATGTCAAGCTCTGGAAGCATAGTGCCCAGCGCTACGCCGACGCGATCAACGCCGCCGGCGGCGCTTTTCTCGACGATTTCGGCGGCCGCGTGTCAGGCGAATGGCTGCTCGCCAAGGCGGCAGAGCTGGCAACCGAAGCGCCGACGGTGTGGGCAGCAACCGAGCGCTTCATAGAGGCCGGCGACTGGATGGTGCTGCGACTTACCGGCCGCGAGGCTCGCAATCTCGGCTTTGCCGCCTACAAGGCGCAGTATTCGGCCGCTACCGGTTACCCCCGGAACATCGTACCTGGACTTGCATCTCGCCTCGGCCGGCCACTGCCGGCGGGTGGCCCGGCCGGCGAACTCACCGAAGACTGGCGCCGCCGCACCGGCATTCTGGGGCCGGCCACCGTGGCGGTGGCGATCATCGACTCGCACGCCGTGCTGCCGGCCGTCGGAGCGGTCGAAGACGGCACGATGGTGGGCGCGCTGGGCACCTCGGCAGCCTATATCTTCCTCGCCGAACGTCGCCTCGCCCTCCCCGCCGGCCTTGAGGGCGTCGCCCATGGCGGCTCCCTGCCGGACCTGTGGCTGTTTGAGGCTGGCCAAGCCGCCTTCGGCGATGTGCTGGCCTGGTTCGTCCGTATCTTTCCGCGCGGCCCCGATCTGTCGGCCAGTTTTGCCGCCTACAACGCCGAGGCGGCGACGCTTTCCCCCGGCGAGAACCATCTCGTCGGACTGGACTGGTGGAACGGCAACCGTGTTCCGCACGCGGATTCGCACCTGTCCGGCCTGCTGATGGGCTTTGGCCTCGATACCACGGCGGCCGGCATCTACCGGGCGCTGATGGAGGCGCTCTGCTACGGAACGCGCCGGATCATCGATCTCGCCAGTGCCGGCGGCATCGACACGCGGCGGGTGATAATGACCTCCGGTCTTGCGGAAACCAATCCCCTGCTGGTGGAGATCATGGCCGATGTCCTTGGCCGGGAAATCGAGCTGCCGACCATTGCCCACGCCACGGCGACCGGGGCCGCCATTCACGGCGCCGTCGCAGCCGGCGTGGTCGCTGACTTCAAAGCGGGCGCCGCGCGCTTCGGTGCCCGCTCGCGGCGGCACATCCGCCCCGACCCGGATCGGTCGGCGCGCTACCAACCCTTGTTTTCCGCGTCTTGCGAACTGGCCGGCCTCGCGCCGGTGCGCGCGGCCATGCGAAGCATCGGTCCGCGGGCCTATGGAGACCCAGATCTCGGCGAGTGAACCGCGACGCCCAAATTTGGGGCTACTTTTGGATAGAAATATATAAATCTAAATCTTTTATGTTTGACTCCATCCTTAATAGATGTCAAATCGAGATGGCCTCGGAGGATGGCCACGGAGCGGAAGAGGAACCGGCTCCAGATAAAACCTGGGAGGAAAGCATGCAGACTTCTCATCACGACAGGTCTCGTCACGTGCTGCCGCAATTCATGGCTGGCTGCGCGGTCTTCGCTCTCGCCTTCGGCCTCGTCGGAGCGGTCGGCATATCCTACGCGCATGCGGAGGACGTCATTGTCGGCCTGGTCACCAAGACTGAGGTCAACCCCTTCTTCGTCAAGATGCGCCAGGCGGCGGAAGCCGAAGCCCAGACCAAGGGCCTGAAGCTGATCGCCCGCGCCGGCAAGTTCGACGGCGACAACGAGGGCCAGGTAGCGGCCATCGAAGACCTGATCTCGGCGGGTGCCAAGGGCATCCTGGTCACGCCTAACAACTCCTCGGGCATGCTGGGCGTCATCAAGAAAGCGCGTGATGCCGGCGTGCTGGTGATTGCCCTCGACACGGCCACCGATCCGGCCGATGCCGTCGACGCCACCTTCGCAACCGACAATCTGGAGGCCGGCGTCCAGCAGGGTGCCTATGCCAAGGCTGCCCTCGGAGACAAGAAACCGGTGATCGCCATGCTCGACGGCACGCCCGGCGGCACCGTCGACACCTTCCGCCATGACGGCTTCCTGAAGGGCTTCGGCATTGCCGAAGGCGATCCGGCCATCGCCGGCGCCGCCATCACCAACGGCGCCCAGGACAAGGCTCAGGTCGGCATGGAGAACCTTCTGTCCAAGAACGGCGATATCAACGTCGTCTACACCATCAACGAGCCGGCGGCGGCCGGCGGCTATCAGGCCCTGAAATCGTTCGGCATGGAGAAGGACGTGATTCTGACGTCGATCGACGGCGGTTGCGCCGGCGTTCGCAACGTCAAGGCCGGCATCATCGCCGCAACGGTGATGCAGTTCCCCTACAAGATGGCATCGATGGGCGTCGATGCGGTGGCCGAGTATGCGGCAACCGGCAAGAAGCCGTCCGGCTTCATCAACACCGGCTCCTACCTGATCACCGACAAGCCGATGCCGGGCCTCGATTCCAAGGACAGCGAGTGGGGCCTCCAGAACTGCTGGGGCGACTGAGGCCGCACCTGAGGCCGGAGAAACCTGGCTCCATCCCGATCGGTTTTCTCCTGGAGCACGTGTCGATCAACATCCGATATCCTGATCGGCAAAGCCTATGATCCGATCGGCTGGCGCCTGTTTGGACCGGCGGATACGTCCGCCGGTTCGCTTTCATCCTACGTCAGTTGTGAGGTCCCCATGAGCAGCGCAACTCCGTCTGCCCCCGAGGCCGGTGCAGGGCTGTTTTCGCGAACCAAGACCATTCCCGCCGTCGGACCCATTGTGGTTCTGCTGGCTTTCTGTCTGGTGTTCGCCATCACCAATCCGCGCTTTCTCGCCCCTCACAATCTGTCGATCATCCTGCAGCAGACCATCGTGGTGGGCACGCTGGCCATCGGCCAGACGTTGGTGATCCTTACCGCCGGCATCGACCTCGCGGTTGGCGCCATCTGCGTGCTCGGCACCATCGTCGCCGGCAAGCTGGTCAATCTCGGCTACGATCCGATGCTGTCGATGCTGTTCGCGGCCATCCTGTGCACGCTGTCCGGCCTCATCGCCGGCGCGCTGGTCAGCCGGCTCGACCTGCCACCCTTCATCGTCACGCTGGGCACGCTCGGCATTCTGACGGCGGCCCTTCGCCTCATTTCCAAGGGCGGCGCCTTTCCGGTGCAGGACGACTTTCTCGGTCTGACCGGCAACACCTTCCGCGTCGGCAGCTTCGTCCTCACCTATGGCGTGCTGGCCATGCTGCTGCTCTACGCCATCGTCTGGTACCTGCTCAACGAGACGCGCTGGGGAAGGCATCTCTACGCCATCGGCAACAATCCCGAAGCGGCGCGGCTGGTCGGCATTCCGGTCCGTCTGCACCTGTTGCAGGTCTATGCGCTGGCCGGCCTCATCTACGGCATCACCGCCTGGCTCGCCCTTGGTCGCATCCCCAATGCCGACCCCAACGCCCTCCAGACGGCCAACCTCGATTCCATCACCGCCGTGGTGATCGGTGGCACCAGCCTGTTCGGCGGACGCGGCGGCCTGGTCGGCACGCTGATCGGCGCCCTGATCGTCGGCGTTCTCCGCAACGGCCTGACGCTCGCCGGCATCGATCCGCTCTGGCAGGATCTCGTCACCGGCATCCTGGTGATCGTTGCCGTCGCCTTCGACCAGCTTTCCCGCAGGAGGCGCTGATGTCCGCCCTCGCAAGTGCCCCCAACGAGCCCGGTGACAGCGTCCGCAACGTGCTCGAAGCCCGTAACCTCGTCAAAAGCTACGGCCATGTCGTTGCCCTCGACGGCGTCGATTTCGATCTGCGCGCCGGCGAGATTCTCGCCGTCGTCGGCGACAACGGCGCCGGCAAATCGACGCTGATCAAGACGCTGACCGGCGCTGTGGTGCCCGACAGCGGCGAAATCCTGCTCGACGGGCAGCCGGTGCATTTCAAGGGGCCGCTCGACGCCCGCCATCGCGGTATAGAAGCGGTCTACCAGGACCTTGCCGTAGCGCCCGCCCTCGACATTCCGAGCAACCTCTTTCTGGGGCGCGAACTACTGTCGCCGGGCATACTCGGCAGCGTCTTCCGGCGCCTCGACAAGCGGCGGATGCGCGAGATGGCAGCGGAGGCCATGGCCGATCTGAAATTCCGCCTTCCGTCGATCACCAGCCGCGTCGAGAACCTGTCCGGTGGCCAGCGTCAGGGCGTCGCCGTGGCGCGAGCAGCTGTGTTCGCCCGCAAGCTGGTGATCATGGACGAGCCGACCGCAGCGCTCGGCGTGCGCGAGACCGGTCAGGTGCTGGAACTCATCCGGGCCATCCGCGACCGTGGCCTGCCGGTGGTGCTGATCAGCCATAACATGCCCAACGTGTTTGAACTCGCCGACCGCATCTGCATCATGCGGCTCGGCAGGCGAGCCGCGGTCGTCTCGCCGAAGTCGCACACGATGGCCGACGTCGTCGCGATCATGACCGGCGCGGTCAAGGTAGAGACAGATTGATGGAAGGATCAGCCTGCCCCGTCTTGTTGTCCGGCGCGACGATAGTGAGCGAGCCGGCGGCTTCGAGTGCGGCTTGAGTGTTCGGACGGCCGTGGCGCGTCGGCGGCCAGCGCAAAGACATACTCGAGCGAGGCGGCCTTGGCGAAGGCGTAAGCCCGAACTTGCGACTGTCAGCCAATACGATCGCCCGCCGCGCCGCCTCGATCATCGCGACCATCATGGTAGCTTCGGATAGATGGCCGGTCCGGAAGCCTCCGACATCGACGCCGTCAACACCGACAAGCGCTTCGGTCGCAGCGAGTGGCGAGGCACCCCCAATCCTTGAGTTTGGCGAACAGGTTCTCGCGGCCTTGTGGCGCTGGCGGTATGGGGCCTTGTCATAGCCAAATGGGGCTTTGCGGCTCCGGCCGGACGGGCTGCATGGCTTGATGCCTCTGGCTCGGGGTTCTTCGCGGATCCAGTCCTCAGGTAGGGGACTCATTCAAATCCAGGCGATGACGATGGAAAGGAGGCGATGGCGGCGAGATCGTTTTCGGCCAAGCGGTCAAACCCGGTGCCTAACTCGAAACTCACTGGTATCAGGCAGATAGCGATGGTTTCGAGAACCGGAGCGGAGCGAACTTGAGGTTCGCGAGCACCGAAAGCGAGATAATTGAAGCCAGATTCCCGCCCCAGTGGAAGTTTCGGGGCAGGCTCTTACGTCAGCGCGGTTGAGCCTGCTGATCACTGGCACAATCCCATGAGATACTTCCCATACTCACTCTTTCCAAGGTTTTTCCCGAGCATTTCCAGTTGGTTGCGGTCGATAAAGCCACTACGAAGGGCGATCTCCTCGGGGCAGGCGATCTTGATGCCCTGGCGGCGTTGCAGGGTGCCGACGAAGTCGCCGGCCTCCAGCAGGCTGTCGGGCGTGCCGGTGTCCAACCAGGCGTAGCCGCGGCCCATCAGTTCGACGTTGAGCCTGCCGCGCTCGAGATAGGCCTTGTTGACGTCGGTGATCTCAAGTTCGCCGCGCGGCGACGGCTTGAGGTTGGCGGCGATCTCGACGACGTCCTTGTCGTAGAAATAGAGCCCGGTCACCGCCCAGTTGGACTTCGGCTTGGCCGGCTTCTCCTCGATCGACAGCGCCTTCATTGTGTCGTCGAACTCGACCACGCCGTAGCGCTCGGGATCGGTGACATGATAGGCGAACACCGTCGCCCCCTCGGGGCGTGAGGCGGCGCTGGCGAACAGGTCGGTGAGGCCGTGGCCGTAGAAAATGTTGTCGCCGAGGATCAGGCAGGACGGCTCGGAGCCGACGAAGTCGGCACCGATGATGTAGGCTTGGGCAAGACCGTCCGGCGAGGGCTGCTCGGCATAGCTGAGCGAGATACCCCACTGTGCTCCGTCGCCAAGCAGACGCCGGAAGCTCGGCAGGTCATTCGGCGTCGAGATGATCAGGATGTCGCGGATGCCGACCAGCATCAGCGTCGACAACGGATAGTAGATCATCGGCTTGTCGTAGACCGGCATCAGCTGCTTGGAGGTGACCAGCGTCATCGGATGGAGCCGCGTGCCCGAGCCGCCGGCCAGAATGATCCCCTTCATCGAATGCCCCTTCAAGTTTCCGTCTCAAATCCCGTGGCGCCGCATATCGATCGCGATCCCCCTACCCGGCGACGAGCCGCCGGACGACCAATTCCGTCGAGTGCTGCCAGTCCGGCAGACGCACGCCATGCAGCCGCTCCAGCTTGCCGCAGTCGAGCCGAGAGTTGGCCGGCCTCTTCGCCGGTGTCGGATAGGCGCTGGTCGGGATCGGATCGACCGTGACGGGCTTGCCGCCGAGCGCGGCCGACAGGCGAAAGATCTCCGCCGCAAAGCCCGCCCAGCTCGCCTCACCGCGGCCCGTCATGTGGAAGATGCCGCGCAGCGCCGGGGCGCTCGAAGCGATTAGATTGTCCGCCACCGTCAGCAGCCCGTCGGCAATTTCGAGGGCCGAGGTGGGGCTGCCGACCTGGTCGGCGACGACGCCAACGCGGTCGCGCGTCTCGCCCAGCCGCAGCATGGTCTTGACGAAGTTCTTGCCGAACGGCGAGTAGACCCAGGCCGTCCGGAGGATGGCGTGGTTGGGCGTGGCGGCGGCAAGCGCCAGTTCGCCGGCCAGCTTGGTCCGGCCATAGGCGCTGAGCGGTCCCGTCGGGTCGGTCTCGACGTATGGGGCCGGCTTGTCGCCAGAGAACACATAATCAGTCGAAAGATGCACCACCGGCACGTTGAGTCGAGCCGCCGCCTTGCCGATCTCGCCCACCGCCGTACCGTTGACGGCGAGCGCCGTCGCCTCGTCGCTCTCCGCCGCGTCGACCGCCGTATAGGCGGCCACTGACAGGATGACATCGGGCCTCAGCGCCTCGATCGCCGGGGCGATCTTCTCGGTGGCTGCAAGGTCGAACTCGGGCAGGCCGATCGGCAGAAGTTCGATATCGTCTCGCCCGGCTGCCGTCTCGACGAGCGAGCGGACCACTTGTCCTTTGATGCCGGTCACCAGAATGCGACGGATCACGCCCTCACCTCATCCGGCTTCAGGAGACCCAGCCGGCTGCCGTCATAGCCCTTGCGCAGCGGTGCCCACCACCAGTCGTTCTCGAGATACCACTTCACCGTCTTGTCGATGCCACTGTCGAAGGTCTCCTCGGCCCTCCAGCCAAGTTCGGTCTCGAGGCGCGCGGCATCGATGGCGTAGCGGGCGTCGTGGCCGGGACGGTCGGCGACATAGGTAATCAGGCGATGATGCGGCGCGCCGGCCGGATGGTAGCTGTCCATCAGCGCGCAGATCCGCTCGACGACGTCGAGATTCTTCCGCTCGTTGCGGCCGCCGACGTTGTAGGTCTCGCCGGGGCGGCCGCGCTCGGCGATCAGGTCGAGGGCGCGGGCATGATCCTCGACGTAGAGCCAGTCGCGGATGTTGGCGCCGTTGCCGTAGATCGGCAGCGGCTTGCCCTCGAGGGCGTTAAGGATCATCAGCGGGATCAGCTTCTCGGGGAAGTGATAGGGGCCGTAGTTGTTGGAGCAGTTGGAGACCACCACCGGCAAGCCATAGGTGCGCTGCCACGCCTTGGCGAGGTGATCCGACGATGCCTTGGAAGCCGAATAGGGCGAGGAAGGATCGTAGGGCGTCTCCTCGGTGAACAGCCCATCCGCCCCGAGCGAGCCGTAGACCTCGTCGGTCGACACGTGCAGGAAGCGGAAGGCCGCCTTGTCCTCGGCCGACAGACCGCTCCAGTAGTGGCGCGCCGTCTCCAGCATGGTGAAGGTGCCGATGACGTTGGTCTCGATGAAGTCGCGGGCGCCGGTGATCGAGCGGTCGACGTGGCTCTCGGCGGCGAGATGCATCACCCTATCAGGCCGGAAGCTGTCACAGGCCTCGGCGATCGCCTGGCGGTCGCAGATATCGGCCTTGAGGAAGCGGTGGTTCGGGTGGTTGTCGACGGCGCGCAACGAAGTGAGCGTGCCGGCATAGGTGAGCTTGTCGACGGTGAGCACCTCGTAGCCCCTGACGAGCACGAGATGACGAACGACCGCCGATCCGATGAAGCCGGCGCCGCCGGTGACGAGAACGCGCATGGAAACACCTTGCGTCAGGAGAAGGCGAAAGGGAATTGGCCGTTTGAAAGTTCAGCCGGCGTAGACGAAATCGGCATCGAGTTCGGACAGAAGTGGCTGCACCCGGTCCTTGGCCGACAGGATCGCCTTGTCCTCGGCCACCGGCCAATCGATGCCGAGCGCCGGATCGTTCCAGTTGAGGCCGCGATCATGCTCGGGGCTGTAGTAGTCGGTCACCTTGTAGGCAATGACGGTATTGGGTTCGAGCGTGCAGAAGCCGTGCGCAAAGCCCGGCGGCACCCAGAGCTGGTGGCCGTTGTCGGCGGAAAGCTCGACCTTGACGTGCTGGCCGCAGGTCGGCGATCCCCGGCGAATGTCGACGGCGACGTCCAGGATGGCGCCGACGAGGCAGCGCACGAGCTTGCCCTGCGCCCGCGGGTTCAACTGGAAATGCAGGCCGCGCACCGTGCCGACCTCCGCCGACATCGACTGGTTGTCCTGCACGAAAACAACCGGACCAACCGCAGCCTCGAACAGATCCTGACGAAACGTCTCAACGAAATAACCGCGGGCGTCGCCGTGGCGACGGGGCACTATCTCCAGAAGGCCGGAAACCGGTAGAGGCGCGAACTGCATCAAACTCTCCTTCGATGCTCGAAGACTGTCACGGGCATCGAGAGCGAAGACCGCGGCCTCGATCCACGGCATCCATCCCAAACTTTCCGCAAGAAAAGGAAGTCTGGTCGGAACTGACTTGCATGGAACGAAGGATCGGCAATAGCCGGACGTGCATCAGAAGCCATTGCCGGATCGGAATTCTCGCGTAATCGTCCACCAGATGATCTTGACATCGAGCCACAGCGAAAAGCGCCGGATGTACTGGACATCCGGCGCGACGCGGCGAAATGCAGGATAGGATCGACTGACGGTCCACGCAATCCTTCAGCCTGCGCCAGACCGGTCATTTCGGTGACGGTTTGCGCAAGAGGGACACTCGCCGTCATGCTCGCTTCAATCCGCCTGTCGGTGCCGAATTATCAATCCAGACCCTAGTCCACGTATTTCCGCCAGTCGTGCTGTTCCTTGAAGCCCAACATCGTGCGGATCTTCTCGTTGGAGATCGGCGCCTCGCTGCCGATCAGCGGCCAGCTATGCGGCGTGTTCGGGCAGACCTTGGCGAGGAAATCATCCGTCGGTTCGCGGGCGGTGATGGTATCGTTCACCGCATTGAACACCTGGAAGCCGAGGCCGTCCTTCTCGACGCACAGATGGACGATCTCGCCAAGGTCGCGGGCGTCGATATAGCTCCAGGCGTTGCGCTTGCGGGTCAGCGGGTCCGCCATGAAGGCGGGGAAATTGACGTACTCGTGCGGCTCGATGACATTGCCGATACGAAGCGCGTAGATATCGGCATCGTAGCGCATGGCGAAGGCACGCGCCGTCTTCTCATTGACGACCTTGGACAGACCGTAGCTGTCCATCGGGTCGGTGTCGTAATCCTCGGTCAGCGGGAACTCGTGAAAATCCTTGTCGCCCTCGGCGAAGCAGATGCCGTAGGTGGTCTCGCTGGAGGCGATAATCACCTTGCGGATGCCGAGCTTCATCGCCGCCTCGATGACGTTGTAGGTCGACATGACGTTGATTTCGAAGGTGCGGTTGTCGGGCATCAGGAGGATGCGCGGCACCGCCGCGAAATGCACCACCGCATCAGCCAGCACCGGCCGCGAGCCGCTGGCCAGGCTGTCGAAATCGAAGTGCATCGAAAGCGCGCTGTAGACCTGAGCCCCGTCGGTGAGGTCGCAGGCAAGCGTCGTGACGCCCGGACAGTCGAGCGGCTTGAGGTCGAGGTTGAAGACGTCGTGCCCCTTGTCCTTGAGGTAGGGAACAACGTGACGGCCGGCCTTGCCGGAACCGCCGGTGAAGACGATTTTCATATTGCCTCCGAAAGAGTTGCGCCGACCGCCGCCGGCGCGATTGTCAGGTCATCAGCTGGCCGCCATTCACCTCCAGCACCTGTCCGGTCATGTAGCCGGACAGTGCCGCCGAGGCGAGGAACAGGTAGGGGCCTACCATGTCCTCCGGCTTGGCCAGCCGCTGCAATGGGATGGTGACGCGCATGGCTTCGAGATAGGCCTGATCGGAATAGCGCTCGTGGAACGGCGTCTCGACGATGCCCGGCGCCACGGCGTTGACGCGCACGCCGAACGGCGCGAACTCCTTGGCCATGCCGCGCGTCGCGTTCTCGATGAACGCCTTGGCCGAGCCGTAGGGGCCGGCGCCGAGGCTGGCGCCGGTGCGGGCGGCGATCGACGTGGTGTTGACGATGAAGCCCTGCTGCGCCTTGAGGAAGGGCAGCGCGGCGTGCGAGGCCACCAGCACCGAGCGGACGTTGAGGCCGATAATGTCCTCGAACACCTGTTCGTTGAAGTCGCCGTAGGGCATGCGCGCCACCATGCCGCCGGCGTTGTTGACGAGGCCGTCCAGCCGGCCGAAAGCCATGGCCGTCTCCTCGATCACCTGCGCCATGTCGGCCGACTTCAGCGCGTCGCCGCGCACGGCCGTCGCCTTGCCGCCGGCGGCGCGGATGTCGGCGCAGAGCGTCTCGGCAGCCGTGGCCGACGAATTGTAGTGGACCCCGACCGAGGCCCCCTGCTCGGCGAAGGCGCGGGCCAGCGCCGCGCCGATGCCGGTGGAGGCGCCGGTGACGAGCACCGCCTTGCCGGCGAGATCGGGAATGCTGAGCAGCCTGGTCATCGGGGCCTCCTTCCTCTGATGCGCCGCCGACCGTGCCGCCGGCGGAACCGGACAAACAAAGCCCGTCCGGCCGCTGCTGTCCATCGGCAAGGCGACTATGCCGCCTTCCGGTCTCTCAGAAGCCCTTCACCATGAAGGTCTCATAGGGCGCTTCGAGCGCGGCGATCTCGTCGGCGCCGAGCGTCAGGTCGACGGCGGCGATGGCGTCGTCGAGGTGGCCCATCCGGCTGACGCCGACGATCGGCGACGTCACGCCCTTGACCTGCAGCACCCAGGCGAGCGCCACCTCGGCCATCGAGCGGCCGCGCGCCTTCGCCACCTTCTCCACGGCGGCGACCACGGCCGGGGCATTGCCCTCGGTGCGCTCGTACATGCCCTTGTTGTGGCGGTCGGTGGTGTTGCGCTTGGTCTCGGTGCCCCAGGGCCGGGTGAGCTTGCCGCCGCCGAGCGGGCTCCACGGGATGACGGCGACGCCCTGATCGCGGCAGAGCGGCAGCATCTCCCGTTCCTCCTCGCGGTAGACGAGGCTGAGCTGGTCCTGCATCGAGGCGAACTTGGTCCAGCCGTTGAGTTCGGCGGCGTGCTGCATCTTGGCGAACTGCCAAGCATACATCGAGGACGCCCCGATATGCAGAGCCTTGCCGGATTTCACCACGTCGTCGAGCGCCTCCATGGTCTCCTCGACCGGCGTGAAGGGGTCGAAGCGGTGGATCTGGTAGAGGTCGACATAATCGGTATCGAGCCGCTTCAGGCTGTTGTCGATCTCCGTGAGAATGGCCTTGCGGGAGAGGCCGCGGCCGTTCGGGCCGGGCCGCATCGGGAAGAACACCTTGGTGGCCAGCACGATCTCCTCGCGCGGCGCCAGCTCCTTCAGGATGGCGCCGGTGATCTCCTCGCTGGTGCCGGCGGCATAGACGTTGGCGGTGTCGAAGAAGTTGATGCCGGCTTCCCAGGCGCGGCGGAACAGCGGCCGCGCCTCGTCGAGGCCGAGCACCCACGGACGCTCCTCCATCACTTCGCCGAAGGACATGCAGCCGAAGCAGATGCGGCTGACCTCGAGACCCGACTTTCCGAATCGAGCGTATTGCATGACGTTTCCTCCTCGTGGGGCATCCCTTGGTCCGCCGGCCGGCGGACAACACCTCACCGGGGCGGCCGGCGGCCACCCTCTCGCGGTCGACAGTCAACCGCCACAGCTTTGATCCGTCAAATGGATTGTCGAGATGATATTGATCTCGATACACGAAGCATCGACCCATCCAATGCGCTTTGAATGTCACTTTCGCCGCTTTTTGCACGCTGAAACAGACCGGCGGCGCCCCTTCGTCCTCGCCGCGATGAATCGTTTTTGGTAAAAGGAGGCAACGGAAGCGCGCCCGGAGCGGCGCCGGAACGGGGAGAGGACCATGTCGGAGAGCGAAGGAAACGTCCGCCGCTGCTGGTGGAAGGAGGCGGTCGTCTACCAGATCTATCCGCGCTCCTTCCAGGACTCCAACGGCGACGGCATGGGCGACATCAAGGGCATCGTCTCGCGGCTCGACTACCTGAAGGGTCTCGGCGTCGACGTCGTTTGGCTGAGCCCGCATTTCGATTCGCCCAACGCCGACAACGGCTACGACATCCGCGACTATCGCAAGGTGATGGCCGAGTTCGGCACGATGGCCGATTTCGACGCTCTCCTGGCCGGCCTCAAGGCGCGCGGCATGCGCCTGATCATCGACCTCGTCGTCAATCACACCTCCGACGAGCACGCCTGGTTCGTCGAGAGCCGCAAGTCGAAGGACAATCCTTACCGCGACTTCTACATCTGGCGGCCCGGCCGCGGCGACGGTCCGCCCAACGACTGGCGCTCCTATTTCTCCGGTTCGGCCTGGACGCTCGATCCCACCACCGGCGAATACTACATGCACCTGTTCGCCGAGAAGCAGCCCGACCTCAACTGGGAGAATGATCGCGTGCGCGCCGAGGTCTACGACCTGATGCGCTTCTGGCTGGACAAGGGCGTCGACGGCTTCCGCATGGACGTCATACCGATGATCTCCAAGGATCAGGCGTTCCCCGACTATCCGCCAGAGCACCGCGAGCGCACCGAGTATTACCACGCCGTCGGCCCGCGCCTGCACGAGTTCCTGCAGGAGATGAACCGCGAGGTGCTGTCGAAATACGACGTGATGACGGTGGGCGAGGCCTTCGGCGTCACGCCCGATGAGACGCCCGACCTCGTCGACGAGCGGCGCGGCGAGCTGAACATGATCTTCAACTTCGACGCCGTGCGCATCAACAACGACGGCCGCCGCTACGTGCCGTGGACGCTGCCCGAGCTGAAGGCCATCTACACGCGATTGGAGGAGCGCACCAACGTCCATTGCTGGAACACCGTGTTCCTCTCCAACCACGACAACCCACGCCTCGTCAGCAGCTTCGGCGACGATGCCGAGCCGTGGCGGGTACCGTCGGCCAAGCTGATCGCCACCATGCTGATGACGTTGCGCGGCACGCCCTTCGTCTACCAGGGCGACGAACTCGGCATGACCAACTACCCCTTCACCGCCATAGAGCAATATGACGATATCGCCGTCCGCAACGCCTGGAAGGCCGAGGTGCTGACCGGCCATGTCGCCGCGTCGGACTTCCTCGCCGACATGGCGCGCACCAGCCGCGACCACTCCCGCACGCCGATGCAGTGGAGCGCCGCGCCGAACGGCGGCTTCACCACGGCCGGCAAGGCGTGGCTCGCCGTCAACCCCAACTACCCCGAGGTCAACGCCGAGGCGGCGCTGGCCGACCCCGGCTCGATCTATCACCACTACGCCAGGCTCGCCGACCTCCGGCGGGCGCATCCGGCGCTGATCTACGGCGATTTCGTCGACGTGGCGCCCGAGCATCCGCAGCTGTTCGCCTACACGCGCACCCTCGGCGACGAGGCCTATGTCGTGCTGCTCAACTTCTCGCGCGAGTCGATCGACGTCGATCTGCCGGACATCGACATCGGCGAGCTGGTCCTCGGCAATCTCGACATACCCGCCGACGCCCAACGCCTCGCCGGCTGGGAGGCGCGCATCCACCGGCTGCGCTGAGCCGACGACGTCACGGCCCTGCGACCACCGGGCCGTTCTTCTCCCTCCACTCGATCATGCTGCCCGGATAGAGGCCGACGTCGGTGCGGCCGGTCGCCTCGACGATGGCCAGCGCCTGACCGGCCCGGCGGCCGGAGCGGCACATCAGCACGACAGGGACTTCCGACGGCGGCGGCAGTTGCTCGGCCTTGAAGGCGCTGAGCGGCAGGTTGACGGCGCCGGGAATGTGCCCGTCGGCGAACTCGTCGGCCTCGCGCACGTCGACGAGATGGATACGGTTGGAATTGAGCCCGGCCCGCACCTGATCGAAGCTGAACACCTCGCCGGCCAGCGCCGGTCCGACCAGGGCGGCGACGAGCCCGCCGAGAAACGCCAAAACCGCAAGACGCATCGTCCGATCCTCCTCACGCGCCCTCGGCGCCCCTTCCATCGAAGCATAGGGGACGCCGCGGGCGGAACAAAGCCCGATCGGACAACATGCAAGAAACGGCGCCGGTTCCCTCCCCCAAGGAAACCGGCGCCGTACCGAAGGCGTACCTCCTAGCAGCAGCGGAACACACCGCCCGTGGAACCGCCGCCGTAGCGGCGCTCCTGGCTGTTGCGGAAGAACTCCTCCCTCGTCATCACCGGATCGTCCGGATGGTTGGCTTCCCGATGGGCGACATAGGTGTCGTAATCGGGAACGCCGACCATCAGGCGCGCCGTCTGGGTGAGCTTCTGGCCCACCGCACGCGGATCAGGCAGCCTGAGGCCGCACAGACACTTCATCATCACCCACCTCGATGGCGGTCGGCTTCTGCTGGCGCAGCGCCTTCAGCATCGCCTGCACGCCGAACACCAGCATGCCCACGACGATCACCATGAAGACGGCGGTGAGCGTCGCGTCCACCCACTGGTTGACGATGACGCGCTGCATCTCCTCCACCGTCTTGGCCGGCGCCAGAATGGTACCCTCGGCCATCGCCTTGGAGAAGCGATTGGCCTGGGCGATGAAGCCCACCGCCGGGCGGCCGTCGAACAGCTTCTGCCAGCCGGCGGTCAGCGTGCAGATGGCCAGCCAGGCGAGCGGCAGCGTCGTCACCCAGGCGTAGGCCTGCCGCTTCATCTTGAACAGCATCACCGTGGCGAAGGCCAGGGCGATCGCCGCCAGCATCTGGTTGGCGATGCCGAACAACGGCCAAAGCGTGTTGATGCCGCCGAGCGGATCGACCACGCCCTGGTAGAGGAAGTAGCCCCAGGCCGCGACGGCCAGCGCCGTGGCAACGAGGTTGGCCGTCCAGCTGTGGGTCTGGCGGAACGAGGGAACCGCCGTGCCGATCAGGTCCTGGATCATGAAGCGGGCGACGCGGGTGCCGGCGTCGACCGTCGTCAGGATGAACAGGGCCTCGAACAGGATGGCGAAGTGATACCAGAAGGGCATCAGCGCCACGCCGCCGATGACGTTCGACAGGATGTGCGCCATGCCGACAGCGAGCGTCGGCGCGCCGCCGGCCCGCGACAGGATGGTCGCCTCGCCGACGTTCTTCGCCATGTCGGTCAGCATGTCCGGCGTGACGGTGAACAGCGGATCCCAACTGGAGATAACCTGCGCCGCCTGGTCGGCGGTGGTGCCGATGACGCCCGGCGCCGCGTTCATGGCGAAGTAGACGCCCGGCTCGATCACCGAGGCGGCGATCAGCGCCATGATGCCGACGAAGCTTTCCATCAGCATCGCGCCATAGCCGATGAAGCGGAGCTGCCTCTCGTTCTCGATCATCTTCGGCGTGGTGCCGGAGGAGATCAGCGAATGGAAGCCGGAGATGGCGCCGCAGGCGATGGTGATGAACAGGAACGGGAACAGGTTGCCGGAGAACACCGGGCCGGTGCCGTCGACGAACTTGCTCACCGCCGGCATCTTCATTTCCGGCATCACGAAGACGATGCCGATGGCCAGCGCCAGGATGGTGCCGATCTTCAGGAAGGTCGACAGGTAGTCGCGCGGGGCGAGCAGGAACCACACCGGCAGCACCGAGGCGACGAAGCCGTAGCCGATCAGGATCAGCGCCAACGCCTCGCCCTTGTAGGTGAACATCGGCGCCAGCGCCTCGCTCTCGGCCACGGTGCGGCCGAAGACGATGGCGAGTAGCAGGAGCACCACGCCGATGGCGCTCATCTCGCCGATGCGGCCCGGCCGGAAGAAGCGGCTGTAGAGGCCCATCAGGATGGCGATCGGGATGGTGGCGAACACCGTGAAGGTGCCCCACGGGCTGCCGGCCAGCGCCTTGACGACGATCAGGGCGAGCACGGCGAGCAGGATGACCATGATCATCAGGATGCCGATCGAGGCGACGACGCCGGGAACCGGACCAAGCTCGGTCTTGATCATGTCGCCGAGCGACCGGCCGTCACGGCGGGTCGAGGCGAACAGGATGACCAGATCCTGCACCGCGCCGGCGAACACCACGCCGGCGATCAGCCACATGGTGCCGGGCAGATAGCCCATCTGTGCCGCGAGCACCGGGCCGACCAGCGGACCGGCGCCGGCGATGGCCGCGAAATGGTGGCCGAACAGCACGTATTTGTCGGTCGGAACGTAGTCGAGACCGTCGTTGCGGCGCACGGCCGGCGTGCGGCGGGCGGGGTCGACCCCCAGCACGCGGTCGACGATGTAGAGCGCGTAGAAGCGGAATGCGACGAGATAAGTGGCGACGGCGGCCACAACCAGCCACAGCGCGTTGATGGTCTCACCGCGGCTGAGCGCCACGACTGCGAGAGCCACGGCGCCGACGACGGCGATCACGATCCATACAAGCCACTCCCTCGGAGATCGAGGAGTCTTGGCGACTGCTGACATGCTTTCCTCCTGGCAGAACCCCACCAAGGAGGGCGGAAACGGCAGGCAAATCCACGCATCGCCGGCACGAACGTGCCGGGCGCCGAACGGCCCGATTACGCTTCAGAGTCCCCTACCCTAGCCCGCCGCCTTCCCCGCTTATGCCGCCTCCTCCCCCTGAGGACGCCGGACCGGGCAGAAAATGGCGGCAGCCGCCCCCCGCGGCAGCCTTTCGCTTTCCTGAAACGATGCGAACACTGACTGGATTATTGTATCCCGACCCCCGCGACAAGGCGAAGAAACGGTTAACGCGCACAGTTTCCCATAGCAAATAGGCTAAGAAATCCGCGGAATTCCGGGGTTGACGCTAGCGTTTACGCCGGTCGCCGCGCCGCTGGCCGCTATTCGTCATCGATTCAAAGCGTGATGATGGATACGTCGATCGCGCCATTTGCCGGACAGGCGAATCCGCCCCTGGAGGCCGTTTCTGAAATTCGCTCCGGTTCTCGAAAGTCGGATCGGACGGCAACTGGAATAGAAACTCCAAACGGTTCCTCAGATCACCCAGGTGAAGGCTGAGTAATCGCGCTCGGTCAGCATCTGGTCCATGTTGCGGGCCGGGTTGGCCGGCGCGTCGCCGAGGATGATGCGGGCCGGCGTGCCGACCGCCGTCGAGTGGGCGGGAACGGTCGTCGTCACCAGCGAGCCGGCGGCAATCTTGGAATAGGCGCCGATCTCGACAGGCCCGAAGATCTGCGCGCCAGCGCCGATCATCACGCCGGTGCGGATGGTCGGATGGCGCTTGCCGGTATGGGTGCCGGTGCCGCCCAGCGTCACATCCTGCAGGATGGACACCTCGTCCTCGATCTCGACGGTTTCGCCGATCACCACGCCGGTAGCGTGGTCGATGAAGATGCCCCGCCCGAGCAAGGCGCCGGGGTGGATGTCGGTCTGGAACACCGATGACGAGCGGCTTTGCAGCACCAGCGCCATGTCGCGCCGGCCAGCCAGCCACAGATGATGGGCGACGCGCTGCGTCTCGATGGCCGAGAAGCCCTTGAAGAACAGGAACGGCTCGATCAGCCGACCTGACGCCGGATCACGCTCCACCACCGCCTTGAGGTCGGCATGAACGCCTTCGAGAATGGATGGCTCGGCGTCGATCGCCCTCAGCACCGTGCGGGCGATCGTCTCGGCCGACAACTCGTCGCCGCCCAGCCGCTGGCCGAGACGGGTGGCCAGCGCTGTCGCAAGGTCGGGCTGGTCGAGAATGGTGGAGACCATTAGCGAGGTCAGCGCTGGCTCGCGGGCCATGGCGGCTTCCGCCTCGCCGCGCAGGCGGTGCCAATGCAGGTCGATCGCCGCCGAACGGCCGCTCGTCGCCTCGCCTCTCCACAGCCTCGGCGCCCTGTCCATGCGACCCTCACGCGGATAACTTGATCGGTGCATGGCATTTTATACGAAAGTCGATGCGGCGCCAAAGCATGGGCTTGTGTCCATGCCATCTCGGGTAGATATAAATTCTATTCTCATCGATTTTGTTAGAAGGATATTTCCTCTTCGGCCGTTTCGGGAGGCGACGATGCCTCGGGCCGGCCATAAGGCTGGAAATGCCGGCGCTGTCGACGGAAGGTCTCGACCAGATAGCGGCGGCAGGCGGCGATGGCGGCGATCGAGGTGGCGCCGGGGTGTCCGACCAGCCAGTAGGTACGGGCAAAGCCCACCTCCGGCAGGATACGCTCGAGGCCCGGCGCGTCCACCGCTACGAAGTCGTGCAGCACGCCGATGCCGGCGCCGGCCCGGATCGCCTCGAGCTGGCTGGTAGCGCCGGCGCAGCGGTAGAGCCACCTGGAGAAAGCCTGCAAGGTCGCCGTGTAGTCGAGCGCCGTCGAATAAGTGTAGTCGTCGATGCCGGTGACCAGGAGATGGCCGGCGAGGTCTTCGAGGGTAGCCGGCCGGCCGTGGCGGTCAAGATAGCCCGCCGCCGCGTAGACGCCGAGCGTGTAGTCGACGAGCTTGCTGGCGACCAGGCGGCCGGCCGTCGGCCGCGCCAGTTCGATCACCAGATCGGCCTCGCGCCGCGACACCGAGAACTTCACCGGCAGCGGCACCAGTTCCACCGTGACGCCGGGATGCCGCGCCGCGAACAGACCCAGTTCGCGGGCGAGGAAGCTGTTGCCGAGACCGTCCGGCGCGCCGACGCGCACCGTGCCGGACACCTCGGTCTCGCCGGCCGCCACCGCCGTCGCCGCCGCCCGCGCCTCGATCTCGATGCGCTCGGCCACCGGGATCAGCCGCGTACCGGCCTCGGTCAGCACGCAGCCGGTCGGCCGCCGCTCGAACAGCGCCGTGCCGAGCGCCGCCTCCAGCGCGTCGAGCCGCCGGGCCACGGTGGTGTGGTTGACGCCGAGCCGGCGGGCGGCGCCCGAAAGCTGGCCGCCGCGCGCCACGGCGAGGAAGACGCGGAAGTGATCCCAGTCCATGCCTGCACATTAACGCACAACCATTGTCCGAGCCAGCATATTGCCGCAGAGCGGCCTTCGGGTGTTTCATCACCTTCAGCGCGCCACGAGAGGCGCATCAAACCGAAGGGATATAAGGGAAATGACGACGATCGCTCACTTCATCGACGGCCGGCCGACCATTGGCACCTCGGGCCGCTCGGCCCCGGTGTTCGATCCGGCCACCGGCGCCGAGACCGGGCGCGTGGCGCTGGCCGACGCGGCGGACGTGCGCGCCGCCGTGGCGGCCGCCAAGGCGGCCCAACCGGCCTGGGGGGCGACGACGCCGCTCCGCCGCGCCCGCATCCTCAACCGCTTCCTGACTATCCTGGAAGCGCGGGTGGACGAACTGGCCGCCGCCATCACCGCCGAGCACGGCAAGGTGCTGAGCGACGCCAAGGGCGAGATCCAGCGCGGCATCGAGGTGGTGGAATTCGCCACCGCCGCACCGGAACTCCTGAAGGGCGAGTTCTCGGAAAACGTCGGCACCCGCGTCGACAGCCACTCGTTGCGCCAGCCGCTCGGCGTGGTCGCCGGCATCACGCCGTTCAACTTCCCGGTCATGGTGCCAATGTGGATGTTCCCGGTGGCCTTGGCCTGCGGCAATGCCTTCATCCTGAAGCCGTCCGAGCGCTGCCCGAGCGCCGCCATGCTGATCGCCGGCTGGCTGGCCGAGGCCGGCCTGCCGAAGGGCGTGTTCCAGGTGGTGCAGGGCGACAAGACCGCCGTCGACGCCCTGCTCGCCGACCCCGATGTCGCCGCCGTCAGCTTCGTCGGCTCGACACCGGTCGCCCGCCACATCTACGAGACGGCGACGCGCAACGGCAAGCGCTGCCAGGCACTCGGCGGCGCCAAGAACCACATGGTGATCATGCCCGACGCCGACCTCGACCAGGCCGCCGACGCGCTGATGGGTGCCGCCTACGGCTCGGCCGGCGAGCGCTGCATGGCCATCTCCATCGCCCTGCCGGTCGGCAAGGCCACCGCCGACGCGCTGATCGCCAAGCTGACCGAGCGGGCCGAGAAGCTGGCCATCGGTCCCGGCACCGATCCGGCGTCGGAGATGGGGCCGCTGGTGTCGAAGCCGCATCTCGAGCGGGTGCGCGGCTATATCGAAGTCGGCATCGAGGAAGGCGCCAAGCTGGTGCTCGACGGTCGCGGCTTCGTCAGCCCCGGCCATGAGCAAGGCTATTTCATCGGCGCCACGCTATTTGACGACGTCACGCCGGAGATGCGCATCTACCGCGAGGAGATCTTCGGGCCGGTGCTCGGTATCGTCCGCGTCGACGACTTCGACACCGCCATCCGGCTGATCAACGAGCACGAATTCGGCAATGGCACCGCCATCTTCACCCGCGACGGCGGCGCGGCGCGCGAATTCGCCACCCGCATCCAGGCCGGCATGGTCGGCGTCAACGTGCCGATCCCCGTGCCGATGGCCTTCCATTCCTTCGGCGGCTGGAAGGCGTCGCTGTTCGGCGACCATCACATGCACGGCGCCGAGGGCGTGCGCTTCTACACCCGCCTGAAGACCGTGACGAGCCGCTGGCCGACCGGCAGCCGCCGCGCCGGCGCCGACTTCATCATGCCGACCATGGAGTGATCAGAACGGCGACGGCGGGGCGGCCGGCCGCCGCTCCGCCCGCCCCGGCAGGCAAGCGAGGAAGTTGGCGAACAGCCGATAGCCGCCCTCGGTCAGCACGCTTTCCGGGTGGAACTGCACGCCATAGGTCGGATGCTGGCGATGGGCGATCGCCATCACGTCACCGCCCGACGCGAGCGCCGTGACGACGAGCGGCGCGCCGTCCGCCACCTCGACGGCCAGCGAATGGTAGCGACCGACCCGGAGCGGGCTCGGCAGGCCGGCAAACAGGCCGCTACCGTCGTGGACGACCGGCGATGCCCGGCCGTGCATCGGCTCCCTGGCCGGCACGATGCGCGCCCCGAAGGCGGCGCCGATGCACTGGTGGCCGAGGCAGATGCCGAGGATCGGCAGCTTGCCGGTGAGCGCCCGCACCGCCTCGACGGCGACGCCCGCCTCGCCGGGACCGCAGGGACCGGGGCTGATGACGATCGCCTCCGGTTCGAGCGCTTTCAGGCCGGCGACGTCGACGGCGTCGTTGCGCAGCACCCTGACCTCCTCGCCGAGTTCGACAAGGTAGCGAGCGACGTTGCCGACGAAGCTGTCGTAGTTGTCGAGCACGATGATCATGCCGGCCTCCGGAAGGCGTCGACCAGCCGCCGTGCCTTCAGCTCGGCCTCCTCGAATTCGGCGGCTGGATCGGACAACAGCGTGATGCCACCGCCGGCGCCGAGTGACGCCCTGCCGTTGGTGAAGGTGGCGGTGCGGATGGCGATGTTGAAATCGGCAGAACCGTCGAAGCCGAGATAGCCGATCGCCCCGCAGTAGACGCCGCGTGGCGCCCGCTCCAGCTCGGCGATGACCTCCATCGCCCGGATCTTCGGCGCGCCGGTGATCGAGCCGCCGGGGAACACGGCGGCCAGCGCATCCACCGCCGTCCTGTTATCGGCAAGCTCGCCGGTCACCGTCGACACCAGATGATGCAGCGAGGCATAGGTCTCGACGCCGCAGAGGCGCGGCACCCGCACCGTGTGCGGCCGGCAGACGGCGGAGAGATCGGAGCGCAGGAGATCGACGATCATCACGTTCTCGGCCCGGTCCTTGTCCGATGCGGCGAGCGCCTCCCTAAGCACAGCGTCCTCAGCCGGATCGGCGGCGCGGCGCGCCGTGCCCTTGATCGGCCGCGTCTCGACATGGCGCCCGCGCACCGCCAGCAACCGCTCCGGCGACGACGAGGCGATCTGCACGGCGCCGTGGTCGAGAAAGGCGGCAAACGGCGCCGGATTGGCGGCGCGCAACGCCCGGTAATAGCCCCAGGCGTCGAAGCCGGCCGGCAGGTCGAGGTCGATGCGGCGGGCGATGTTGGCCTGGAAGATATCGCCGGCGAGGATGTAGTCTCGGGTTCGCGCGACGGCCGCCTCGTAGGCGGGCCGGTCGAGGTTGGTCGTGAACGCGGGATCGGCGAGGCCGGCGAACGACGCCTCGGCCGGTGTCGGCCCGTCGATCAGCGCCAGCAATTGATCCGCCCGCTGCCGCGCCCGTTTCTCGCGCTTGCCCTCCTCCAACTCCGGCCAGCCGGTGGAGAGCAAGAAGGCGCTGTTATCCACGAGGTCGAAGGCGACGATCGCGTCGTAGAAGTGCATCTCCAGCTCGGCGATGCCATCCGGCGGCGCCGCCACCATGGGCAGACGCTCGAGCAGCCGGCCGAATTCATAGGCGACATGGCCGATGGCGCCGCCCTGGAACGGCGGCAGCCCGGCCTTCGTCGGCTGCCGGTAGAGCGTGAGACGCCGGCCCAGTTCATCGAGCGCTTGCCGGCCCGGCGCCACCTCCTCGCCGTTCCAAAACGTCCGTCCGTCCGCGACGCGCAGCGTGCCGAAGGGATCGGCGGCAACGAAGGCATGGCGGCCAAGATCGGCGTCGACCAGCACGCTGTCGAGAAAGGCAAAGCCCGGCAGCGGACGCAAGCGCCGCGCCACGGCCAGCGGATCGGCGGATTCGATGGGAATGACGATCATCGGACGCCCTTGCCGGCTCATCCGGCCTTGCGCGGCGGCGAAACCTCTGCCACCGGAATGCCCGGCCTGCCCACGATGGGCGGCCGCAATCCGATCCGGTATAACGCGTATCTCAACCAATTGAAACTATTTATGATTTGCATTCTCAACAATGGCCTCCTAGCGTCGAGGACATAGACTTTGGATGTAAGACCGATGCCGGCCCGCCGTGCCCTCACTCCCATCGCCGTGTTCGCGAGCGTCGTGCTTGCCTGGTGGCTGGCCGCCCGGCTCGGCTGGACCAACGCCTACCTGTTGCCGGCGCCGTCGGCGGTGGTCGCCGCCCTCACCGATCTCGCCGCCTCGGGCGCGCTCGTCAAGCATACGCTGACCAGCCTCCAGCGCGTGCTGCTTGGTTTCGCGCTGTCGGCGGCGCTGGCGCTGCCGCTCGCCGTGCTGCTGTCGGCCAGCCGGCCGGCCCGCACGCTGATCGACCCGCTGCTGGAATTCGTCCGGCAGGTGCCGCCGCTCGCCCTGATTCCGCTGTTGATTCTCTGGCTCGGCATCGGCGAGGCGCAGAAACTCGGCATCATCGTGCTCGCCTCCTTCTTTCCAGTGTTCCTCGGCCTGCGCGGCGGTATCGCCGGCGTCGACCCGAGGCTGATCGAGGTCGGCCGCGTCGCCGGCCTTTCCCGCCGCGACATCCTGACGCGCATCGTCCTGCCCTCGGCGCTGCCCGAGCTGGTGGTCGGGCTCCGGATCAGCCTCGGCTATAGCTGGCGGGCGCTGGTCGGCGCCGAGCTGATCGCCTCGTCGGCCGGCCTCGGCTACATGATCATCGACGCCGAGAACCTCGCCCGGACCGACATCGTGCTGGCCGGCATCCTGGTGATCGGCGTGCTCGGCCTTCTCTCCGACCTCCTGCTGCGCCACTTGATCGGCCACGCCTTCCCATGGCTCTCCGCCGACCTAGAGGCCGCCCGTGCTTGAGATGATCGACGCCAGCCGCCGCTACGAGGTCGCCGGACGCGCCGTCCGCGCCCTCGACGGCGTGACGGAGCATTTCGCCAAGGGCACCATCACCACCATTGTCGGCCGCTCCGGCTGCGGCAAGACCACGCTGCTGCGCCTCTTGGCCGGGCTCACCGAACCGAGTTCGGGTGCCGTCCGCCGCGATCCCGCCGCCAGCATCGGCGTCGTCTTCCAGGAGGCGCGGCTGATGCCCTGGCTCGACGCCGCTGCCAACGTCGCCTTCCCGCTGCAGGGCCGGCTCGACCAGGCCGAGATCAACGCCCACGTCGACGAAGCCCTGGCCCTCGTCGGCCTTGCGGACGCACGGCGCGCCCTGCCCGCCCAGCTCTCCGGCGGCATGGCCCAGCGCGTCGCCATCGCCCGGGCGCTAGCGCAACGGCCCGACGTGCTGCTGCTCGACGAGCCCTTCTCGGCGCTCGACGCCTTCACCCGCCGCACCCTTCAGCGCGTGCTCGTCGACGTCTGGCAGGCACGCCGGCCGACCGTCGTGCTGGTGACGCACGACGTCGAGGAGGCCGTGCTGCTCGGCGAAAGCGTACTGGAGCTGGAGGCCGGCCGCGTCGTCGGCCGCGTTGCCGTCGATCTGCCCTTCCCGCGCGAGGCCACCGACCCGGCCGTGGTCGATCTTCGCCGCCGCATTCTCGCCCGTCTGGTCGGCGAGCCCCAATCGGAACCAAGGAGGAAACCATGAAGCTGATCTCCCGCCTCGCCCTTGCCGCGGCGCTTGTCGCCGGTAGCTTGTCGCCGGTGCTCGCCGCCGATCCCGACGCCTTGCGCGTCACCTACGTCACGGCACCGTTCAACGTGCCGTCGATCGTCGAGAAGCACGAGGGCATCCTCGACGCCGATCTGGCGGCGCGCGGCATCAAGGTCGAGCGTCCCGAGATCACCTCCGGCGCCAAGCAGACCGAGGCCATCGCCGCCGGCGCCATCGACGTCGCCTCGGTGCTGGGCGGCGCCTCGGCCATCCTCGCCAAGGCCAACGGCGTCGACGTGCGCATCATCGCCGTCTACTCGCGTTCGCCCAAGGCCTTCGCACTGATGACCCGCGCCGACGGCCCGGCGACGCTTTCCGACCTCAAGGGCAAGAAGATCGCCGGCCCCAAGGGTACCACGCTGCATCAGCTGCTGGCCGCCGCCCTCGCCTCCACCGGCCTCACCATCGACGACGTCGACTACATCAACATGGACCTGCCGACCGCCCGCGCCGCGCTCATTTCCGGCGAAATCGACGTGGCGACACTGGCCGGCGCCAACGCCATCGCCGTCGAGAAGGCCGGTGGCAAGGCGCTGGTCACCGGCGACGGCCTGATCCACCCGACCACGGTGATCGCCGCCTCCGGCCCGTTCATCGATGCCCATCCCGATCTCGTCGACGCCTATCTCGCCGCCCACCGCAGGGCGCTGGACTTCATGGCGGCCAAGCCGGAGGAGGCGCTGAAGATGGCCGCCGACGAGCAGAAGATCTCCATCGAGGACGCCGAGGCTCAGCTGCCGCTCTACGACTTCACGCCGACGCTGACCGACGCCGACATCGTCAACCTCGAAGCCGATCAGGCGTTCATGATCGACAACGGCATGTTGCAGAAGGACAAGGCGATCGACATCCGCAAGGATCTCGTCGCCCCCGTCGCCTTCTCGGTGAAGTGATCGCGGATAGAACAATCCCGGTGAAAGCAGGTTCACCGGGACTGCTCTATCTCCTCATCAAGATGCAATTCCGGACGCAAACCGGTTCCCACTTTTGCTGGAATTGCTCTAGGTAAACGATCCGGCCTTGCGCGGCCGGATCGTCATGCCTATGCTTTCCGATGCTGCCCGTCATGGGCGGCGAACGTTCTCGGGGCGGGGTGCAATTCCCCACCGGCGGTAATCGCGTGAAAGCGCGTCAGCCCGCGAGCGCCCGTTTCTTTTGAAGCGGGGTCAGCAGACCCGGTGTGATTCCGGGGCCGACGGTATAGTCCGGATGGTAGAGAACGGCCGACGCCATAGGTGCGCCCTCCGCCACAGGAGTGCGCTCGCCTTGGTGTCTGCGTGCGCCCCGATGCGTTCGATCGATGGATCGAGGACCGCATGGGCGCATTGAACGACCCCGCTACTTCCCTGCCGGCCGGCATCATCGCCGACGCCTTCGGCCGCGCCACTGCCGCCGCGGCCGACTACGCCGGCGCCACGGCGCCCAATCCGCCGGTCGGCTGCGTCCTGCTCGACGCGGCCGGCGAGGTCCTTGCCGTCGAGGCGCACCGCCGGGCCGGCGACCTGCACGCCGAGGCGCGCACCATCGCCGCCTGCCGGGCGGCCAGCGGCGTCGAACGCATCCATACCGTCGTCGTCACACTGGAGCCGTGCAACCACCACGGCCGTACGCCGCCCTGCACGGACGCCATCCTGTCGACGCCGGCCCGTCACGTCTGGATCGCCGGCCGCGATCCTAACCCGCGCGTCACCGGCGGCGGCGCGGCACGTCTCGCGGCGGCAGGCCTTTCCGTCGGCTGGCTTGCCGATCTCGATCACCCCGACGCTTCGCGCCTTGCCGCCGAGGCCGAACGGCTGATCGCGCCCTTCGTCAAATGGTCGACCACCGGCCGCCCCTTCGTCACCGTCAAGCAGGCGCTCGACGACACCGGCTCGATGATCCCGCCGCCGGGACGCAAGACCTTCACCTCGGAGACCTCGCTGACGCTCGCCCACCGGCTGCGCCGCCGCGCCGACGCCATCCTGACCGGCGCCGGCACCATCCTCGCCGACGACCCCGAATTCACCGTCCGCCGCGTGCCCGACCATCCGGACAAGCGGCGCCTGCTCACCATCCTCGACCGCCGTGGCCGCGTGCCGGCCGACTATCTGACGGCCGCCGCCCAGCGCGGCCTGCGGCCGCTGGTCTTCACCGATCTCGATGAGGCGCTCGCCCGTCTCGGCGCCGAGGGCGTCCACGAAGTGCTGGTCGAGGCCGGACCGACTCTCACTACCGCCGTGCTCGCCGCCGACCTCTGGGACGAGCATGTCGTCATCGCCAAGGGCGATCCCGACCGCATCACCATTCTCCGCAACCACGACAGGAAAGGCTGAATACTCATGTTTTCCGGCATCATTGCCCGGACCGCCAAGGTCCGGACGGCCGAAACCACCGGCGGCGCGCTGGTGATCGTCATCCCCACCGGCTGGCCCGATCTCGAGCTTGGCGAGAGCGTCGCCGTCAACGGCGTCTGCCTGACCGTCACGGAAATGGACGAGGCCGGCGCCGCCCGATTCTTCCTCTCGCCCGAAACGCTCGACCGCTCCAACCTCGGCCAGTTGATTACCGGCTCAATGGTCAACCTCGAACGCTCGGTGGCGCTCGCCGACCGCCTGTCCGGCCACATGGTGCAGGGCCACGTCGACGGCAAGGCGCGGCTGGTCGCCGTGACGCCGGACGGCGATGCCCGCCGTCTGGAATTCGACCTGCCGGCCGGCCTTGCCCGCTACTGCGTCGAAAAGGGCTCGATCTCGCTCAACGGCATCAGCCTGACCATCAACACCATCGAACCGGGGCCCGACAACACGCGCATCGGCATCACCATCATTCCCCACACCTGGGACAACACCAACCTCTCCGCCGCCGGCATCGGCGACGAGATCAACGTCGAGGTCGACGTCATCGCCAAATATGTGGAGGCCCTATGCAAGCCCTATCCCGCGCCCTGAACCGCCTGAAGGCCGGCGGCATGGTCCTGCTGGTCGACGACGAGGACCGCGAGAACGAGGGCGACCTCGTCATCGCCGCCGAGTTCGCCACCCCTGAGGCCATCGCTTTCATGGCGAAAAAGGCCTGCGGCCTGATCTGTCTGGCGCTGACCGGCGATCAGGTCGACCGGCTCGGCCTCAGCCCCATGGTGGCGATGAACCGCGCCCGCCGCTCCACCGCCTTCACCGTCTCCATCGAGGCGCGCGACGGCATCACCACCGGCATCTCGGCCTATGACCGGGCGCATACCATCGCCGTCGCCGCCGACCCCGACGTGGCGCCCGGCGCCATCGTGTCGCCCGGCCACGTCTTCCCGCTCCGGGCGGCCGACGGCGGCGTGCTGGCCCGCAACGGCCATACCGAAGGGGCGATCGACCTCGTCCGCCTCGCCGGGCTCAACCCGGCCGCCGTCATCTGCGAGGTGATGGGCGACAGCGGCCACATGGCCCGCCGGCCCGAACTCGACCGCTTCGCGGCGACGCACGACATCCCCGTGCTGACCATCGCCGAGCTGATCGAGCACCGCTGGGCCACCGAGCGGCTGGTCGAGGAGGTGGCGAGCGCCGATCTGCCCACCGCCTATGCCGACGGCGTGCTGCGCGTCTCCGCCTTCCGCAGCGTCATCGACGGCGGCGAACATCTGGCGATCGTCCGCCGGCCGTTCGGCGTGACACCGCTGGTCCGCGTCCATTCGGAATGCCTGACCGGCGATGCACTCGGCTCGCTGCGCTGCGACTGCGGCCCGCAACTCCATGAAGCGCAACGGCTGATCGCCGCCGATCCCGAGGGCGGCGCGGTGATCTACCTGCGCGGTCAGGAGGGGCGCGGCATCGGCCTTGCCAACAAGATCCGCGCCTATGCCTTGCAGGACGGCGGTTTCGACACGCTCGACGCCAATACCGCCCTCGGTCTGCCGGCCGACGCCCGCCACTACGGCATCGCCGCACAGATCCTGAAGGCGCTCGGCGTCACACGCCTGCGCCTTCTCTCCAACAACCCGGCCAAGGCCGAGGCGCTCGCCGGCTACGGCCTCGACGTGGCCGGGCGGGTGCCGCTGGTCATCCCGCCCAACCCGTTCAACCGCCGCTACCTCGCCACCAAGGGCGAGCGCTTCGGCCACAGCCTCTGCCAGCACGAGTCGTGAGGAACCCATGACAGCTTCCCCCACCCAGCCGCGCCTTGCCGTCGTCGTCAGCCGCTTCAATCCGGAGGTCACCGACGGCCTGCTGGCCGGCACCCGCCGCGAGCTTCAGGAACGTGGCGTGCCGCTCGCCGAAGCGGACGTCTTCCCTGCCCCCGGCGCCTTCGAGATGCCGCTTCTCGCCAAGGCGCTGGCCGAAACCGGCCGCTATGCCGGCGTCGTCTGCCTCGGCTGCGTCATCAAGGGCGATACGGCGCATTTCGAGTTCATCAGCCTCGGCGCCGCGACCGGCCTGATGCAGGCGACGCTTGCCACCGGCGTGCCGATCGCCTTCGGCATCCTCACCACCTACACCGACGAGCAGGCATTGTTCAGAAGCCGCGACGACGCCGCCAACAAGGGCCGCGAGGCGGCCGCCGCCTGCCTCGAGGCGCTGGCGACGCTGGCGATGATCAGGGCAGCCTGACCGGCATGCAAAAGGGCGGCGGCCCGCCCGGACCGCCGCCCAATCATTCCGGCATCGAAGCTCAGTCGAGGCCGAGCTTGCCGCGCAGGGTCGAAAGATCCTCGGCCAGCGTGTTGACCGCCGCCGCCAGTACCTTGCGATCGTCCTCGGAGAGCTTGTCGTAGGTGACGTAGCCGTCGCCGTCCTTGTACTTCAGGAGCGTCTTGTCGACGGTGTCGAAGTTGGCATCCACCGTCTTCAGGAAGTCGGCCTCCTTGTCGGCGATCAGCGGCCGCACCAGCTCGACGATCTTGCGCGCGCCATCGAAGTTGCCACGGAAATCCCAGAGGTCGGTGTGGCTGTAGCGGTCTTCCTCGCCGGAAATCTTGGTGGCCGCCACCTCCTCCATCAGCACGGCGGCGCCGCCCACCACCTTCTCGGGCGGGAAGGTCAGCGAGGCGATGCGGCTTTCCAGCTCCTTGACGTCGGCCAGCAGCTTGTCGGCGACCGGCTCCAGGCCCTCGGTGGAATTCTTCTCCCACAGGCCGTATTCGATGCGGTGGAAGCCGGGGAATTCCGGATCGGCCTCGGCCTTCTCGTAGTCGTCGGCGCGCGAGTCGATGGCGACGTCGAGGTCGGAGAACAGCTCGGCGATCGGCTCGATCGCCTCGTAGGAGATGCGCGTCGGCGCGAACAGCGCCTTGGCCTTGTCCACCTCGCCGGCCTTGACGGCGGCGACGAATGCGGTGGTGTCCTCGACGAGCTTGGCGACGTTTTCCGAAACGTAGATCTTGTATTCGGCGATCGGCTCGACGAGGTCGAGGCTGGCCTCCTGGGCAAAGGCGCCGGAGGACAGGACGAGCGCCAGCGCCGAGGCGCCGGCAAAGCTGGAAATGCGCATGCTTTCAGTCTCCCTTCATGAAATATCTGCGTGACGTCAAGCGCCGCGCGCGGCGGCGATCAGCGAACTGCCGACAAGGTCGGCAGCGTCGCGAATTCCCGGCAGCGTGAAGAAATAGCCGCCACCGACCGGCTTGATGTATTCCTCGAGCGGTTCGCCATCGAGCTTCCGCTGTACGGTGACGAAGCCGCGATCGAGGTCGGCCTGATAGCAGATGAACAGCAGGCCCTGGTCGAGCTGGCCGGACCTGGTGACGCCGTTCGAGTAGTTGAACGGCCGCCGCAGGATGGTGTTGGCGCTCGCCGCCTCGTCGCGGGCGTTGGCGAGGCGGATGTGGGCATCGCGGGGCGTCGCCCTGCCCTCGGGATCGGCGGCATAGTCGGGCACGTCGAACTCGCTGCCGTCCCGCTTGTCGAGCGGCGCGCCGCTCATCTTGGCGCGGCCGATGATCCGCTCCTGCTCGCCGAACGGCGTGCGGTCCCAGCGCTCGACGAAGTTGCGGATGATGCGCACCGCCTGGTAGCTGCCACCCGTCGCCCAGGCCGGCTCCTCGTGCTCCGGCCCCACCCAAACGACACGGTCCATTTCGTCGACGTCGGAGGAATCCGGGTTGGCCGAGCCGTCGCGGAAGCCGAGGAAGTTGCGGGCGCTCTCGGCGCGGCCGTCCGGCCGCAGCGCGATCACCGGCACGTTGCCCTCCTGCTTCCATTTCAGGATCAACTGGCGGCTGGTCGCCTTGATGATGTCCCTGAGGGCATGGATAGTGGTGTCCTGCGTGTTGGCGCAGATCTGCAACGTGAGGTCGCCGTGGCAGATGTCGGCGTCGAGCGCGTCGTTGGGAAAGCGCGTCATCCGCACAAGATGCTTCGGCTTCAGGGGCGTCAGCCACGGCCGGTCGTCGAACAGCGAGGCGCCGAGCGACACGGTGACGGTGAGGTTGTCCGGCCGGACGATCGGGCCCAGCAAGCCGGAATCGGCCGGCGGCAGCTTGGGATCGAGCGTCGGCACCGGGCCGCCGGTGGTGAGGAAGGCGATGCGGGTCGTCAGTGTCCGGAACAGCGCTTCAAGCTCGTCCACGTCGTGGGCCAGCACGTCGAAGCTCGCCACCATGCCGTTGGCCGGGCGCGGATTGACGACGCCGGCCTGATGCACGCCGACATAGGGCACGTGATCGAGCTGCGAGGCGGCGTTGGCGACCGGCGCGTCGGCGACCGAGTGATGTTCCGTCTCGGCGCGGGCAGTGCCGGTGAGCGAGCCGCCGATGGCGGCGGCGCCCAGCCCCTGCAACAGCCGCCGGCGGTCGAGGGAGCGGGAGGCGCGGCGGAGGTCCTTCGGATCGAGCATGACGCTTACTCCAGGCCGAGCGCCGGGTTGATCCGGTCGATGGTGTCGGCCAGCGCATTGAAGGAGGCGGCCAGCGCCTTGCGGGCGTCGGCCGGAACGTCGGCGTAGGTCGCCGCACCGGCGTGGCTGGCGATCTCGGCGCGGGTGGTGGCGAAGACGTCGGTCACCGCCTTGGCGGTGTCGGGCGAGGCTTCGGTCACCAGCGGCAGCAGCAGCGACACCGGCTTGTCGAGGCCGTCGACGGCAGCGGCGAACTCCGCGAGATCGTCGCCGGCATAGAGGTTGTCGCCGGAGATCACCGGCCCCTCGGCGAGCCGTCGCGCCTCGCGTGCCGCAAAGCCGGTGAGGTCGGCCGGCTCGAACTTCTGCGCCTTCAGCCGGTCGCGGAGCGTAGCCGCGTCGGCGGCCAGCCTGTCGGCAATCGGTCCGAGACCGTCGGTGGTACCCTGTTTCCAGAGGCCGAACTCGATGCGATGGAAGCCGATGAAGGCCGGGTCCTGCTCGCGGCCGGCGAGATAGGCGGCCACTGGATCGATGGCGTTCTCGATGTCGGCGATGCGGCCGCTCACCGCCTCGACGTGCCGGTAGGCGGTGCGCGCTTCGGCATAGGCGGCGCGCGCCGCCGTGAGATCACCGGCCTTGACGGCCGTTGCCAGCGCCCCGGTGGCCCGCACCATCTGGCCAGACTGCAGCGCGAGGTAGACCTTGTATTCCGACAGCGGTCCGATGAACGCCTTGAGCGGCGGCTTCGCCTTCTCGGCCTCGGAATGGGCCGACGCGGTCACCGTCAACTTGCCGCGCGGATTGGACAACAGGCCGCAGGTGATGTCGTAGGTGCCGGGCTTGAGGCGGGCGGCGAGCTGCGACTTAAAGCCGGGCGCGATGTTCTCGCGCTCCTCGACCACCATCACGCCGTCGAGGATCTCCCACTCGATCGGCCGGTCGGAGGCGTTCTCGATCTCGAACACGCTGCGGCCAGCCGGCACGGTCAGGTCCATCGGCTCGCAGGCCTTGGCGCCGACGCGCACGGCGATCGCCCCGGCCTCCACCGGCCGGACGGCCTTCTGCGAGGCGAAATAGAAGGCGCCGCCGCCGGCGACCGCCAGCACGGCCGCGCCGATCAGGGCAAAGCTCACCAGTCGCGACGACGGGGCGCCGCCGCGTTGCGGATCAAGCGAAGACATTCTTACCCCTTCTCGGTCCCGGCGGCGGCCGGCCGGAACGACACCGGCCGCTCGGGTTTCAGGAACAGCGTCAGCGTCACCGCGAGGAAGACGACGTAGAGCACTGCCTCGCCCACCGTCGGCGCCTCCTGATAGTTGAATATGCCGGACAGCACGGTGCCGAGGACGCTCGACACCGGCAGCGTGTCGGACAGATCGTAGACGCGGGCCTGCAGGAGGTTCCAGAGGCCGGCCTCATGCAGGCTGCGCAGGCTGGCGGCGGCAAGGCCGGCCGCCACGATCAGGATAAAGACGCCCGTCCAGCGGAAGAAGCGGCGGAGGTCGAGCCGGATACCGCCGCGATAGAGCGCGTAGCCCAGCACCACGGCGACGCCGACGCCGAGCAGCGCGCCGACCGGCGCCGCGGCGCCGGGGCTCTGCTGGAACACGGCGAGCAGGAAGAACACCGATTCGAGCCCTTCCCGTCCCACGGCGAAGAAGGTCATGCCGATCAGCGCCCAAGTGGCGCCCTTCGGCGCCTGCATGGCCGCGTCGATCGCCCCGTGCAGTTCGCCCTTGATCGAGCGGGCGGCGCGGCGCATCCAGAACACCATGCTGACCAGGATGATCACCGCCACGAAGCCGACGACCGCCTCGAAGGCTTCCTGCGCCTTCTGGGGAAACTCGGCGGCCATCAGTTGCAGCGCCGCGCCGGCGAACAGCGACAGCGCCACGGCGAGCAGCACGCCCACCCATACCACCGGCAGATAGGCGCCGCGCCCCGTCTGCTTGAGGTAGCTGGCGATGATACTGGTCACCAGAGCGGCCTCCAGCCCTTCGCGCAGCATGATGAGAAACGGCGCCAGCACCCCGGCCTCCAGCGTGTTGGAAAGTTGAGAATGACATTCAATAATACGTAGTGTCTGTCAATAGGAAGACTACGTAATTTTGCGAATCATTCGCAATTATGGGCCGCCTATCGGCGCGACTCAGTCCACCCCGATGCGTCATCCAGAATGTCAGCAATTGGCTGGGAACAGGACGCAGCGATGACTCAATGCATGAGCAACAGACCTGATTCACTAGATGATCCGGGTCATTAAATCATTATATATCAACTAATTATATAAAAATATTCACGCATCACGCGAGATGACTCAGTGCATGAAGACGGCGTCGCCGCTCAGCCGGAGAAGCCGGCGACGAACTGCCGGAAGCGTTCGGACTCGGCGTTGGCGAACAGGTCCTCCGGCGCGCCCTCGGCCTCGACAATGCCCTGATGCAGGAACATCACCCGGTTGGAGACGCTGCGGGCGAAGGCCATCTCGTGGGTGACCACCAACATGGTCCGCCCTTCCTCGGCCAGGGCGCGCATCACCTTCAGCACCTCGCCGACCAGTTCCGGATCGAGCGCCGAGGTCGGCTCGTCGAACAGCAGCGCCTTCGGCCGCATGGCCAGCGCCCGGGCGATGGCGGCCCGCTGCTGCTGGCCGCCGGAGAGATGGGCGGGATAGTAGTTGCGCCGCTCGGAAAGGCCGACCTTGTCGAGCAGCGCTTCCGCCTCCTCGACGCACTCGGCCTTCGGCCGCTTCAGGACGTGCGCCGGCCCCTCGATCAGGTTTTCCAGCACCGTCATGTGGGACCAGAGATTGAAGCTCTGGAACACCATGGCCAGTTCCGAGCGGATGCGGTCGACCTGCCGGCGGTCGGACGGCACCAGCAGGCCGTGGCGGGTGCGCCGCATGGCGATGGTCTCGCCGGCCACCGACACCTCGCCCTCGTCCGGCCGCTCGAGGAAGTTGATGCAGCGCAGGAGCGTGCTCTTGCCCGAGCCAGAGGTGCCGAGGATGGAAATGACGTCGCCGTCCGCCGCGTCGAAGGAGATGCCCTTCAGCACCTCGTGCGAGCCGAAGGACTTGTGCAGGTTGCGAACCGAGATCGCCGGCACCGGGGCGTCAGACATCACCGTCTCCTCATCCGCCATCCGGCGGGCGACGCCTCTATAGCGCAGGCAGCGGCCGATGACGAACCGGATGCGAGATTTCGGCTGGCCCGTCCACCGGAAGATCAAGCCCTGAGGCGGGCGAGCGCGGCGGCAAAGGCGGCGTCGATCTCGCCGTCGCGGGCGTGACGTCCCTCTCGGATCGTCCAGCGGCCGCCGACCATCACGTCGCGTACCGCCGACCCGATGCCGCCGAACAACCAGCGACCGAGGATGGCGTCGCCGGTCTCGCCGGCGAGATAGGGCGAGGCGCCGTCGAGCACCACGAGATCGGCCGATGCGCCCACGGCGATGCCGGCGACGGGCAGGCCCGCCGCCTGGGCGCCGCCCGTCAGCGCCGCGTCGTGGAGCGTGCGGGCGACCGAGGCACCCGCCGCCGACGCCAGCCGGTTGCGGCGACGGTCGGCGAGGCGCTGGCCGTATTCCAGCAGTCGCAATTCGTCGACCACCGTCGTCCCGACGTGGCTGTCGGTACCGATGCCGAAGCGGCCGCCGGCCGCCAGGAAGTCGACGGCCGGGAAGACGCCGTCGCCGAGATCGGCCTCCGTGGTCGGGCAGAGGCCGACCGCCGCGCCGGAGGCGGCGATCATCCGCACTTCCGCCGGCGTCGTCTGCGTGGCGTGGACGAGGCACCAGCGGCTGTCGACGTCGGCGATGTCGTAGAGCCGCTCCACCGGCCGGCGGCCGGAATGGGCGAGCGAAGCCTCCACCTCGCGCTGCTGCTCGGCGACGTGGATGTGCACCGGCGCGTGGTCCGGCACGGCGTCGAGGATGTTGGCGATCTCGTCGCCGGTGGCCGCCCGGAGCGAGTGGATGGCGAGACCGAGCCGGACGCCGGACGCCCGGCAAGGCTGCACCAGCCGGTGGAGCAGCGTCAGGAAGCCGTCGACATCGTGGATGAAACGTCGCTGGCCGGCGGTCGGAGCCGCGCCGCCGAAATCGGAATGGGCGTAGAACACCGGCAGCAGCGTCAGGCCGATACCGCTGGTCGCCGCCGCCGACAGAATGCGCAGCGACATCTCGGCGCTGTCGTCATAGGGGCGGCCGTCGGCGCCGTGGTGGAGATAGTGGAACTCGACGACACGGCTGAAGCCGCCCTTCATCAGCTCGACCTGCAATTTGGCGGCGATCGCCTCGGCGTCCTCGGGTGCGAGGCGGGCGACGAGGTCGTACATCTTCTCGCGCCAGGTCCAGAAGCTGTCGTCGCCGCCGGCCGCCACGTCGGTGAGGCCGGCCATCGCCCGCTGGAAGGCATGACTGTGCAGATCGGCGAGCGCCGGCACCACCGGGCCGGCCAGCCGCTCGGCCTCGCCCGAGGAGGCGTTGCGCTTCAGCGAGGCGATCTTGCCGTCGTCGTCCATGCCGATCAGCACATCGCGCGCCCAGCCGTCGGAGAGTAGCGCCTTTTCGGCGAAACAGGAGAACTTGATGGAACCTGACATCTTGCCGTGGCAACCCCGCACTTGTACATACAAGGAATGTAGAGGAAATTCGCCGGACGGCAAGCCGTTTCCGCCGGCGCCTCGAACATGGAGAAGCGAGGGATGACCGATACCGCCGGCCGCCAGGCGCCGCCGCACTATGCCGCCGTCAAGCAGCTGATCCTCGACAAGATCGCCGCCGGCGAGTGGCGGCCGCACCATCGCATCCCCTCGGAGAATGAGCTGGTCGGCCAGCTCGGCCTCAGCCGCATGACCATCAACCGGGCGCTCAGGGAGCTGGCGGCCGACGGCGTGCTGCTGCGCATCCAGGGCCTCGGCACCTTCGTCGCCGAGGGCAAGAATCACACGTCGGTATTCGAGGTGCGCAACATCGCCGACGAGATCCGCGAGCGCGGCCACGCCCACGCGGCGCAGACGGTGGTGAAGGACGAGTTGAAGGCGACGCCCGAGCTGGCCGACGAACTCGGCATCGAACTCGGCTCGCCGGTGTTCCACTCGCTGGTCATCCACCTCGAGAACGACATCCCGGTCCAGCTCGAGGACCGGCACGTCAACCCGGCGCTGGCGCCCGACTATCTGAAGCAGGATTTCGCCGCCCGCACGCCCAACAGCTACCTGAGCGCCATCGTGCCCTGGACGTCGGCCGAACACACCGTCGAGGCGGTGCTGCCGGCGCCCTGGGAGGCAAAGCTGTTGTCGATCGGCCGCGGCGATCCCTGCCTGTCCATCCACCGCCGCACCTTCTCCGGCGACCGGGTGGTCACCTCGGTCCGCCTGCTGCTGCCCGGCGGTCGCAGCCGCATCCGCAGCCGCCAGACGGCCGGTGCTTGACGGCGTCGGAGAGGCTCGCCGCCCCTTCCCCTCCTTGACACCTTCCTCTGCCAATGCTTCATTCTTGTATAGACAAGCATGGAGGCCGTCATGCCGAGCAACACCCGCTATCGCGACGTCGAGATCCGCGCTCCCCGCGGCACGACCCTCCGGGCCAAGAGCTGGCTGACCGAAGCGCCGCTCCGTATGCTGATGAACAATCTCGACCCCGACGTCGCCGAGAATCCTAGGGAATTGGTCGTCTACGGCGGCATCGGCCGCGCCGCCCGCGACTGGGAGTGCTTCGATACGATCGTCGCGACGCTCGAGCGCCTGGAGGACGACCAGACGCTGCTCGTCCAGTCCGGCAAGCCGGTCGGCGTGTTCCACACCCACAGGGACGCGCCGCGCGTGCTGATCGCCAACTCCAACCTGGTGCCCAACTGGGCCGACTGGCAGCACTTCAACAAGCTCGATGCGGCGGGGCTGATGATGTACGGCCAGATGACGGCCGGCTCGTGGATCTACATCGGCGCGCAGGGCATCGTGCAGGGTACCTACGAGACCTTCGTCGAGGCCGGTCGCCAGCATTACGGCGGCGACCTCCGGGGCCGCTGGGTGCTGACGTCGGGCCTCGGCGGCATGGGCGGCGCCCAGCCGCTTGCCGCCGCCATGGCCGGCGCCGCCTCGCTCACCGTCGAGTGCCAGCAGTCGCGCATCGATTTCCGTCTGAGGACCGGCTACGTCGACGAGCAGGCCGCCGACCTCGACGACGCCCTCAACCGCATCGCCGGCCACACCGCGCGCGGCGAGGCCGTCTCCGTCGCCCTGCTCGGCAATGCCGCCGACGTGCTGCCCGAGCTGGTGCGGCGCGGCGTCCGTCCCGACCTCGTCACCGACCAGACCTCGGCCCACGATCCGCTCAACGGCTACCTGCCGTCCGGCTGGACCTGGGAGGAGTACCGGGCGCGCGGCCTGGTCGAGCCCGAGGCGGTGGTTGCCGCCGCCACGGCGTCGATCCGCAGGCACGTCCGCGCCATGCTCGACTTCAAGGCGATGGGCATACCCGTCTTCGACTACGGCAACAACATCCGCCAGCGCGCCCATGACGCCGGCGAGGCCGACGCCTTCGCCTTCCCCGGCTTTGTGCCGGCCTACATCCGGCCGCTGTTCTGCCGCGGCATCGGTCCGTTCCGCTGGGTGGCGCTATCCGGCGACCCGGCCGACATCGCCGCCACCGACGCCAAGGTGAAGGAACTGATCCCCGACAATCCGCACCTGCACAACTGGCTCGACATGGCGGCGCGGCGCATCGCCTTCCAGGGCCTGCCGGCCCGCATCTGCTGGGTCGGCCTCGGCGCCCGCGCCCGGCTCGGCCTCGCCTTCAACGAGATGGTGCGACAGGCCATCGTCAAGGCGCCGATCGTCATCGGCCGCGACCACCTCGACAGCGGCTCGGTCGCCTCGCCCAACCGCGAAACCGAGGCGATGCGCGACGGCTCGGACGCCGTCTCCGACTGGCCTCTCCTCAATGCGCTGCTCAACACCGCCTCCGGCGCCACCTGGGTGTCGATCCACCACGGCGGCGGCGTCGGCATGGGCTTCTCCCAGCACGCCGGCATGGTGATCGTCTGCGACGGCTCGGAAGACGCCGATCGCCGCATCGCCCGCGTGCTGCACAACGACCCGGCCACCGGCGTCATGCGCCACGCCGACGCCGGCTACGACATCGCCGTCGACTGCGCGCGGGAAAAGGACCTCGACCTGCCGATGCTGGGGAAATGAGCCTGCGCCTGCTCAGCACCGCCGACTTCCGCCGCCTGCCCTGGCAGAACGGCCGCGGCACCACGCTGGAGCTTGTCCGCCGCGACGACGCGGCCGGTGCCCTCGCCTGGCGCCTTTCCGTCGCCGACGTCGTCGAGCCCGGCCCGTTCTCGCCGCTCCCCGGCATCGACAGGGTGATCACGCTGATCGACGGCGACGGCTTCGACCTCGATTTCGGCGGCGCCCGGCCGCCGGCCGCGCTCAGGCCATTCGAGCCGCTGGCTTTTTCCGGCGACTGGCCGACGACCGCAACGACGGTCCACGGCCCGTCGCGCGATTTCAACGTCATGACCGCGCGCGGGCGGATTACCGCCGAGGTCGAGGTGGCCAGCGGAAGCCTGCGGGCCGATCCCCTCGCCTACCTCTTCGCAGCGCGCGGCAGCCTCACCGCCACGGCCGGCAGCGCAACAGTGCACGCCGGGGCGGGCGAGCTGATCGAATGTTGGGAGGAGCGGCAGATCGACCTGACGATGGACGACGCGGCGGTCGCCCTTGTCGTCCACCTTCGCCGCACCGATGGCGGGGCGCCAGCATAAGGCGCCACCGCCCATGCGTATTGGCACGAAGACGCCGCTCGCCGCCTGGATGCTGGCGTTTGCCGGTCACCGGTGCTAGGGGAAAGCCGTTATTTTCGGCTGATCAGCTTGGACACGAGCCATGAGCGACAAGACCAGGATCGTCATCACCTCCGACCACACGGCCATCGACCTCCGGAGGGCGGTTGCCGCCCATCTCGAAGCGCGCGGTTGCGTCGTCGAGGACGTCGGCCCTGTGACGACCGAGAGCACCGACTATCCCAAGTGGGGCGAGAAGGCGGCGCGCGTGGTGCTGGCCGGCGGCGCCGACCTCGGCATCGCCATCTGTGGCACAGGCTTCGGCATTTCGCTGGCCGCCAACAAGCTCAATGGCATCCGCTGCGTCGTCTGCTCCGAGCCCTACACCGCCAAGCTGTCGCGTCAGCACAACAACGCCAACATGCTGGCTTTCGGCGCCCGCGTCGTCGGGCAGGATCTGGCGCTGATGATCGTCGACGCCTTCCTCGACGCCGAGTTCGAGGGCGGTCGCCATGCCCGCCGCGTCGGCATGATTTCCGAGCTTGAGGCGGGCCGTTCGGTCTGCTGAAAGGGCGCGGCCGCGACTCCTCGAGAGGCGGCCGGCCGGGAGGAGATCAAGGGCGCCCGAACCGAGGTTCGGGCGCCCTTCTTGTTGGCGGCTCAGAGCCCGCCAAGCAACTCGGCGAACAGCTTGCCGGCCTTGCCGGGGTTCTTCACCGCCTTGGCCGCTTCGAGGTTGGGCGCGGCATCGCCGACTACCACCACGGCCACCATGCCCATCACGAAATGCGGCTTGCACTTGACGCCGTAGACGCCCGGCACCGTAAAGGTCACCGTCAGGTCCTTGCTGAGCTGGCCCTCGAAGGGCTCGGCGCCGTCCGGCAGCATGCCCGGCACGCTCATCGCGTCGTGGCCCGGGTTGACCGAGACGAAGGTGATGCTGTCGCCCGGCTGAATCTTGACGAGGTCGGGCTCGAACACCATGACGCCCTTGGCGCCCTTGTTCAGCATCTTGACTTCGATATTGGCGGCCTCGGCGGCCGAGAGGGTGAAGGCCAGGGCGGCGGCGATGGCGGCAGGCAGCAGGAACTTCATTTCTTCAGGTCTCTCCCATTCCCGGCACGACAGACGCGCCGGTTAGAATCAATCTAATCGGCAGCAAGGCTAAACCTTTGATCTGGATCAAATTGTTGCGAAAAAACGCTTGACGGCCGATATGGCGGATCACACCGCCCGGCGGCGCGGGATCAGCGGTCGCACCAACCGGTAGACGAGAAGCAGGACGATCAGGCCGACATGCGCCGCCTGCGTCGGATCGACCACCTTGGTCGCCATCAGATAGTGCACGGCGGCGAGCGCCGCCGCGACATAGACCAGCCGGTGCAGCCGCCGCCAGTTCCTGCCGAGCCGGCGGATCGACAGCCGGTTGGAGGTGAGCGCCAGCGGCACCAGCAGCACCAGGGCCGAGAAGCCGAGCGTGATGAACGGCCGTTTGGCGATGTCCGGCAGGATGGTGCCCCAGAGGAGGCCGCGGTCGAGCGTCAGGTAGACGGTGAAGTGCATCACCGCGTACCAGAAGGCGAGGAGACCGAGAGCGCGGCGATAGCGCAACAGGTTGACGCCGGCCAGTTCGCGCAATGGCGTCACGGCCAGCGTCAGGATCAGGAAGCGCAGCGCCCACAGGCCGAGCGTCTGCTCGAACTCACGCACCGGATCGGCGCCGAGACCGCCGGTCGCCCCCCACCAGAAATAGATGGCGGCCGGCAACAGGCCGACGACGTAGACGCCCCAGCCGATGAGACTGTCGGTAATGCCGGAGGCCCGCCCCACCATCAGTAATTGGCCCGGAGGTCCATGCCGGCATAGAGGCTCGCCACCTCCTCGGCATAGCCGTTGAACATCAGCGTCGGCCGCCGGCCGGAGCCGAAGAAGCCGCCCTCGCCGATGCGCCGCTCGGTCGCCTGGCTCCAGCGCGGGTGATCGACCTCCGGATTGACGTTGGCGTAGAAACCGTACTCGCTGCCCTGCAGCAGGTTCCAGGAATTGGGCGGCTGCGTCTCAGTAAGAGAGATGCGGACGATCGACTTGATGCCCTTGAAGCCGTATTTCCACGGCACCACCAGACGGATCGGCGCGCCGTTCTGGTTGGGCAGCGTCTCGCCATAGAGGCCGACGGCGAGGATGGTCAGCGGATGCATCGCCTCGTCGAGGCGGAGGCCCTCGACATAGGGCCAGGGCATCGGCTGGAACAGGCCGGACTGTCCCGGCATCTCGTCGGGCCGCACCACGGTCTCGAAGGCGACGTATTTCGCCGACCCCAGCGGCTCCACCCGGTCGAGCAGGGCCTTCAGCGGGAAGCCGTCCCAGGGGATCACCATCGACCACGCCTCGACGCAGCGCATGCGGTAGACGCGCTCCTCGATCGGCATCTCGGCGATCAGCTTGTCGACGTCGAGGGTTTGCGGCTTGCCGACCAGCCCGTCGACGGTGATCGTCCACGGCCGCGGCTTGAATTTCCCCGAATTCTTCGACGGATCGGCCTTGCCGGAGCCGAATTCGTAGAAGTTGTTGTAGGTGGTGACATCGTCGCGCGAGGTGAGCGGCTCATCGACCTTGTAGGCGCCCGGCACCGTCTTCAGCGGCACCGTCGCCGGCGCCTCGGCATGGGCTGGACCAAGGCCCAGCGCCGCCCCTGCCCCGGCCACCAGGCCCATGAATTCGCGGCGCCTGAGATAGACGGCGCGCGGTGTGATCTCGGACGCGGCAATCGGCGGTGGACGATAGGCGGGCATCGGTCGATCCTCCCGGCGGCATGGAGCCGCACCTTGGAGTCATTCTTGATTGAAGTCGCCGGAATGAAAAGCCACGATTTCGTGTAGGTCGACACGGCAAAAGGCCGGCGCCACGCGAGGCGGCGCCGGCCGGTTTCAGCGAGGAGCGACGGTCACTCGGCGGCGACGGCCACCGACGACGACGCGGCGGCCAGCGCCTGATCGAGATCGGCGATGATGTCGTCGGGGTGCTCGATGCCGATGGAGAGGCGCACGTAGCCGGGCGTCACGCCGGTGCGGAGTTGCTCATCGGCGGTCAGCTGCGAATGGGTGGTCGAGGCCGGATGGATGGCCAGCGACCGGGCGTCGCCGATGTTGGCGACGTGGTAGAACAGCTTCAGCGCGTCGATGAACTTGCGGCCCGCCTCAATGCCGCCCTTCAGCTCGAAGCCGATCAGCGCGCCGTAGCCGCCTTCGAGATAGGCGTCGGCGCGGCGCTTGGACTCGCCGTCCTGCAGCTTCGGATAGATGACGCGCGTCACCTCCTTGTGCCGGGCGAGATAGTCGGCCACCTTCTCGGCGTTGGCAACGTGCTGGCGGATGCGCAGCGGCAGCGTTTCGAGGCCCTGGATGAGCTGGAAGGCGTTGAACGGTGACAGCGCCGCGCCGATGTCCCGCAGCAGCTTGACGCGGACGCGCAGCGCGTAGGCGATCGGGCCGAGCGGCTTTGCCGCCTGCGACCACACGGCGCCGTGGTAGGCGGCGTCTGGCGTATTGAACAGCGGCTGGCGCTCGGGGAAGGCTTCCCAGTCGAAGTTGCCGCCGTCGACGATCAGGCCGCCGATCGATGTGCCGTGGCCGCCGATATACTTGGTGGCCGAGTAGACCACCACCGCCGCGCCGTGCTTGAGCGGCTTGGACAGCAGCGGCGCCGCCGTGTTGTCGATGATCAGCGGAATGCCGAGCGGACGGCCGATGTCGGCTACCTCCTTCACCGGGAAGACGTTGAGCTTCGGATTGGGCAGGAGTTCGGCATAGTAGGCGCGGGTGCGGTCGTCGGTCGCCTTGCGGAAGTTCTCCGGATCAGCCGGATCGACGAAGCGCACCTCGATGCCGAGCTGCTTCAGCGTGTCGGCGAACAACGCCCAGGTGCCGCCGTAGAGGTCGGTGGACGATACGATGTTGTCGCCGGCCGAGGCGACGTTGAGGATGGCGAAGGTCGAGGCCGTCTGCCCCGACGACACGGCAACCGCCGCAGCGCCGCCCTCGATCTCGGCGATGCGTGTCTCCAGCGCATCCTGCGTCGGGTTGCCGAGGCGGGTGTAGATGAAGCCGAGTTCCTCAAGCCCGAACAGCCGGGCGGCGTGGCCCGCATCCTGGAACTGGTAGGAGGTCGTCTGGTGGATGGGAACGGCCACCGATCCGGTCGTCGGGTCGGCCCGGAAGCTGCCGCCATGCAGGGCGAGGGTTTCGGGATGCAGCGACTTGCTCATGAAGGACACTCCCAGCTCGATCATCCGGCGCTCGCATGGGCGCCCGTTCAGGCAGGGAAGGATTTCTCATCTCGCATCCCTTTGCCGAAATGCATTCCACCACGCCCGCGAAAACCGGGACAGTTCTGGAATTTCATTCGCCCGGTCGAAAAGGCAATTTTCATCTCCGAAAGGCGAACCGACGAGGCATCTTTTCTCCTGGGCGCCAGGGCTTCCCCACCGACCCCGATCGGTCGATCCCCGAAACCGCCATGGCCGGACGGCGAGTTGATTGTTCAACGGAAATCGGAAATGCTCGTCAATGCTCCGGTTTGACGTCGAATCGTGTGGAACGCAGCCCTTCGCCTGATGTCGGAACGGCTGGATAGCGGCGGCGGATTGCCGGCGCTGTGCGAGCAGGACCGACGGGAGGATCGATTTCGGTGAGCGACCTGTTATCCCGTCAGCTTTCCGAGGCGACACGTCCGAGCGGCGAAGTCGACATATCCCGGCTGCTGGAAGCGGTCGGCGCTACCTACCAGCATCTGGAAGTGTCGCTGGCGCAAGCTGTCCGCACGGCCGAAGCCTTGCGCGCCCGCATGGACGCCGTGCTCGACGTCGCCGCGGAGGGTTTCGCCCTCTTCGACCCCGACGACAGGATCGTCCTCTGGAACCGGCGCTTCGTCGCGTTCTATCCCGAGCTTGACGGCTTCATCGAACCGGGCTGCACCTTCGAGGCGATCCTGCGGCACAGCCTCTCGCGCAGCACCTATCTCGAGGCCCGCGGCCGCGAGGAGGAATGGCTGGCCGCCCGTCTGGAACGGCACGCGCGACCGAGCAGCACCGAGGAGCAACAGCGCTCCGACGGGCGCTGGATCCGGGTGGAGGAGAACCACCTCGCCGACGGCAGCCGCATCGGCATCCGCATCGACATCAGCGAGTTCAAGCGGCGGGAGGCGTCGTCGCGGCTGCTGTTCGAGGAAAGCCCGCTGCCGATGTGGCTGTTCGACTTCGAGACGCTGCGCTTCCTGGCCGTCAATCGCGCCGCCGTCGCCCATTACGGCTACACGCTCCACCAGTTCATGAACATGAGCCTCCTGGACATCCGTCCGGAGCGCGACCGGGCGGAAGCGCTCGATGCCATCCGCCGCTCGATCGACTCGCAAAGCGCCGAGCGGTCGTTCCGGCACCGCAAGGCCGACGGCACTGAGATCGACGTCGAGGTCTACATCCGCCAGCAGATGCACAACGGCCGGCGGGCGGTGCTGGTCACCGCCATCGACGTCACCGAGCGCAAGCGCGCCACCGACGAGCTGAAGGCGACGCAGGAGTTCCTCAACACCATCCTGGAGAACGTGCCGGCGGCGCTGTTCGCAAAAGACCCGGTCAGCCGCCGCTACATCCTGCTCAACAAGGCCGGCGAGATGCTATTCGGCCACCAGCGCGAGGCCTTCATCGGCCAGAATTCCCGCAACATCTTCGGCGAGCGCGTCGCCACCGCCGCCGAGGCGGTGGAGGACGAACTGCTGTCGAGCGGCGTCCGCCAGCTCACCGCCTCCGAGACGCTGCCGACGCCCAACGGCAACCGGCAGGTAACCGTCACCCGCATGGTGGTGCGCAACGCCGACGGCACGCCCCGCTTCATCGTCGGCGTCACCATGGATGTCACCGAGAAGCGCCGCGCCGAGGAGCAGATCGCCTATCTGTCGCACCACGACACGTTGACCGGCCTGCCCAACCGCGAGGCGATGATGATCCGCCTCGCCGACGGCATCTTCGCCGCCACCGCGACGCAGGCGCGTTTCGGCCTGCTCAGCATCGACATCGACCGCTTCAAGACGCTGAACGACCTCTACGGCCATGCCGTGGCCGACCAGGCGCTGAAGGAAGCGGCGCGCCGCCTCGTCGAGATCGCCGGCGAAGGACTGGTGTTTCGCCTCGGCGGCGACGAGTTCGTGGTCATCTCCAACGATCCCGACCAGCCGGATGCCTCGTGCCGGCTGGCCGCCCTGGCCCAGCGGGTGTTCGCCGAGGATATCGTCATCGACGGCAAGGCGATCCGCGTCGGCATCAGCATCGGCATCGCCACCTATCCGCTCGACGGCGACGACGGTTCGGTGCTGCTCGCCAACGCCGATGCCGCGCTCTACCACGTCAAGTCGGAAGCGCGCGGCTGCGTCCGCGTCTACGAATCGAAGACCGACCAGCTGATCCGCGACCGCTGGGCCTTGCAGGCCGACCTCGGCCATGCGCTCCGCAACCGCGAGCTGTCGCTCCATTTCCAGCCGCAGGCGGAAATCGACGGCCGCATCTTCGGCTTCGAGGCGCTGATGCGCTGGACGCATCCGACGCGAGGGCCCATCCCGCCGGACGACTTCATCCCGCTTGCCGAGGAATCCAACCTGATCCTCGATATGTCGGCCTGGGTGCTGGCCGAGGCCTGCCGGACGGCCGCCGGCTGGGCGCATCCGCTGACCGTCGCCGTCAACCTGTCGCCGATCCAGTTCCAGCACGGCGACCTGCCGCTGCTCATCCAGCAGACGCTGGTCGACACCGGCTTGCCGCCGTCGCGTCTGGAGCTGGAGATCACCGAGGGCATCCTTCTGGGCGATTTCGCCCACATCGTCGGCATGCTCAGGCGGATCAAGGCGATGGGCGTGCGCATCGCCATGGACGACTTCGGCACCGGCTACTCGTCGCTGTCCTATCTGCAGGCCTTCCCCTTCGACAAGATCAAGATCGACAAGAGCTTCGTCCAGTCGATCGGCCGCACCGAACAGGCGACGACCATCATCCGCGCCGTCATCGGCCTCTGCCGCGGCCTCGGCATCCCGGTGATCGCCGAGGGCGTCGAGACCGAGGAGCAGCGCGGCTTCCTCGCCCAGGAGCATTGCCCGGAAATCCAGGGCTATATCATCGGCCGGCCCGCGCCGATCCAGGTCTACAGCGAAGTGGTCAGCCGGCTGGACGCGGCGCGCATGATCTGAGCGCTCACGGCGGCAAGGCGAGGCCGGCGGGCCGTCATCCACATGAACCGTTTCGACCCGGTTGTGTCGCGCTCCCCGGACGCCTAACCTTGTGTCCAACGCCGCGCCGTCCGCCGACAAGGGCCGCCGGCATCAGGGAGAAACGCCATGGAGAACTTCACCTTCCTCAACCCGACCAAGATCATCTTCGGCCGCGGCACCGAGGCGTCGGTCGGCACCGAAACGGCGCGCTACGCCAGCAAGATCCTGCTCCACTACGGCGGCGGCTCGATCAAGGCGTCCGGCCTCTACGACCGTGTCTGCGCCTCACTGAAGGCGGCCGGCGTCGAGTGGGTGGAGCTTGGCGGCGTCAAGCCCAACCCACGCCTGTCGCTCGTCCAGGAGGGCGTCCGGCTCTGCAAGCAGCACGGCCTCGGCTTCATCCTGGCGGTCGGCGGCGGCAGCGCCATTGATTCGGCCAAGGCGATCGCCATGGGCGCCGTCATCGACGGCAACGTCTGGGACTTCTACATCGGCCGGGCGCAGCCGTCCGACGCGCTGCCGATCGGCACGGTGCTGACCATTCCGGCCGCCGGCTCGGAATCGAGCGACGGCACGGTGATCACCAACGAGGAGGGTTGGCTGAAGCGCGCCGTCGGCGGCGCCTTTCTCTACCCGAAGTTCTCGATCCTCAACCCGGCCCTCTGCAACACGCTGCCGCCCTTCCAGGTGGCCTGCGGCGCCGCCGACATCATGGCGCACCTGATGGAGCGCTATTTCACCAATGTCCGCCACGTCGCCTTCACCGACCGGCTGATCGAGGCGACCATGAAGACCGTCGCGGCGCAGGCGCCCAAGGTGCTGGCCGATCCCGATGACTACGACGCCTGGTCGGAACTGATGTGGGCCGGTACCATCGCCCACAACAACCTGCTCAACACCGGCCGCATCGGCGATTGGGCCTCGCACGACATCGAGCACGAGGTGTCCGGCATTTACGACGTCGCCCACGGCGCCGGCCTCGCCGTGGTCTTCCCGGCCTGGATGAAATACGTCCTGCACCACGACGTCGACCGCTTCGTGCAATGGGCGGTGCGCGTCTGGAACGTCGAGCTGGACGTGTTCGACAAGGAGGCGACGGCACGCGAGGGCATCGCCCGGCTGGAAGCCTTCTTCCACCGGATCGGCCTCGGCACGACGCTCGCCTCGCTCGGCATCCACGACGACCGCATCGACGAAATGGCGCGCAAGGGCACCAACGACGACAGCCGCACGCTCGGCCAGTTCGTCAAGCTCGACAGCAAAGCCGTCGCCGACATCCTGCGCCTCGCCCGGTGAGCCAAGCTGCGGCGGAGATCACGTTCTCCGCCGCACCGACCAGGCGACGAACCATGGCGGGCAGCGGCCATCGCTGATCCGGCCCTGTTGCCAGATCACCTTGCCGGCCAGCGGCGCCGGCAGCGGTGTCGGCTGGCCGGAAAGGTTGAGCGTCAGCATCAGGTCCTTGTCCGCGCCCTGCCAGACGACGCGGACGACGCCGTCATCGACGCGCCACGCGCCGGCCTCGCGGATGCCGGGCAAGAGCGGCACCACCTCGCGTCGGCGGACCCGCAGGATGGCGCGATGCCAGTCGAGCACGCGGGCATGGCGCGACTGTCGCGGCTCGCGCCAGTCGAGCCGGGCAGCGGCAAAGGTGGCCGGATCGAAGGGGTCGAGCAGGATGGCGGGATCGACGTTGAAGGCGGCGATCCGCCCGTCCCGCACCGCCGCGACGAAGGCCGGCGACAGGTCGGAGAAGAAGGGAAAGGGCGTGCCGGCCGCCCATTCCTCGCCCTGGAACAGCATGGGTATCTGCGGCGCCAGACGACAGACCGCCGCCGCGGCCCGGCAGGCGGCCGCCGGCGCCAGCGCGCCGATGCGCTCGCCGCGCGCCCGGTTGCCCACCTGATCGTGGTTCTGGAGAAAGGCGATGAAGGCGGTCGGCGGCAGGGGCGCCGCGCTCCCCTCGCCGTCGTCGGGCCGGAAGCCCTCGGCCAGCGATCGGGCGAGCAAGTCCGGCCGGCCGGCATATTCGGCATAGTCCTTGTCGGCTTCGCCGGTGATCGCCGCGTGCAGGGCGTGGTGGAGATCGTCGTTCCACTGGCCGTCGAAGCCGCCCGACGCCAGCACCCGGTCGGCCTCCAGCCGCGCGCTTTCGAGGACGAGATGCACCTCCCGGCCGGCGGCGGCGGCCCGCGCCGCCTCGGCGAGGTCGGTGAGGATGTGGTCCTCCGGCCCCTCGTCGCGGATTTCATGGGCGGCGTCGATCCGGAGACCGTCGAAGTGGAAGTCGCCGATCCACATGCGGACGTTGGCCAGCACCATGTCGCGCATCGACGTGCCGTCGCGGCGCCGGAAATCGACCGCGTCGCCCCAGGGCGTCACGTGGCGGTCGGTGACGGCCGGCGCCAACAGCGGCAGATAGTTCCCCTCGGGGCCGAAGTGGTTGTAGACGACGTCGAGCAGCACGGCCATGCCGAGGGCGTGCGCCCGGTCGACCAGCGCCTTGAGATCGTCCGGCCGGCCGTAGCGGCTGTCGGGGGCGAACGGCAGCACGCCGTCGTAGCCCCAGCTCCAGTGACCGGGAAAATCGCCGACCGGCATCAGCTCGATCACCGTGACGCCCAGCGACTTCAGGTGGGACAGCCGGTCGATGGCAGCGCGGAAGGTGCCGGCCGGCGTGAAGGTGCCGACGTGCAGCTCGTAGATCACCGCCTCGTGCCACTTGAGGCCGCGCCAGCCGGCATCGGTCCAGCGGAAGGCGTCGGGCGCCACCACCTCGCTCGGCCCATGCACGTCGTCGGGCTGGAAGCGGCTGGCCGGATCGGGCACGGCGCTGCCGTCCGGCAGCAGAAAGCGATAGCGGCCGCCGGCCGGGACGGCGACCGTCGCCTCGAACCAGCCATCGGCGTCACGGGCCATCGGCAGCGGCTCGCGGCCGTCGAGAAGGAGAGAAACGGCATCCTGCTTCGGCGCCCACAGGCGGAAGGTGAGACGACCGTCGCGAGAGACCGGCCCGAAATCCGTCGGCGCCGGCCGCCCGGCAACGGGAGGGCGGGCGGCAAGCGGCGTCGACAAGTCCATCCTGGCGTCTCCCGGTGGCAGGCCGACGGCGGTCGGCACGGCGATTATCGCCGGGGAGCGCCATGCAAGCAACCGGCCAGAGCCGAAGATCACACGCAGGAAGTAGTAATCGCCCTGGCACGCAAGCGCTCGCGGTGCAGCGAATAGAGGCCGCTCGCCACGATCAGCGAGGCGCCGATGGTGGTGGTCAGGCTCGGAACGATGCTCCAGACGAGATAGGAGACGGCGGTGGCCGAGATCATCTGCACGTAGCTGAACGGGGCGAGCAGCGAGGCCGGCGCCATGCGGTAGGCGAACACGCAGCAGATCTGGCCGAAGGCGAAGAACAGGCCGCCGGCCATGCCATAGACCACCTCGTGCCAGGAGGTCTGCGGCAGTTCACGCCAGACCAGCGCCGTCGCCACGGAGAGGCCGACCACCGACGTCCAGGCCATCATCGTCTCGGCGCTGTCGCGCACCGCCTTGCGCGTCAGGATGGCCGAGAAGGCGCCGACAAAGGCGGCCACCAGCGTGAAGATCGAGGCGGGATGGAAGCTGGAGGTTCCCGGCTGAACGATGATCAGCACGCCCATGAAACCGACCAGCGCCGACAGCCAGCGCCGCACGCCGACCACCTCGCCGAGGAAGACGATCGACAGCGCCATCACGAACACCGGCGACACGAAGGAGATCGCCGTCGCGTCGGGGATCGACTGATAGCGCAGGCCGAGCAGGAACAGGATGGTGCCGCAGATCGCCGAGAGGCCGCGCAACAAGTTGAACCAGGGATGCCGCGGCTTGAGGATGCGCAGGCCCTCGCGCCTGAGCGCAAAGGGAACGGCGACCAGCACGTAGGCGAAATTGCGCCACCAGGCGATCTTCTCGGCGCTCGCCTCGTTCTGGATGAATTTGGCGCCGACGTCGCAAGCCGCGAATAGCAGCGTCGAGGCCGCCACCAGGGCGATGGCCAGCAGCACCGTCTCGTTGACGCGCGGCAACCCGGCGTCGACCGCCGGGGTCATGCTCTGGGAAGTCACCTGAAACCGTCCGAAGGGAGCTGGTGAATCGGCGAGGCCGGCTCCGTTTGGCTCGTTCGCCAGCTTCTGGATGAAACGATTTTGAGGCAAAGACAAGGCAGCCGCGAAAAGTCGGACAAAAATACCGGCCGCGTGGCGAAAAGGCATGAATGGCGGGTAAACGTCGGCCGTCGGGCTTTACGACAGGTAGCTCGACAGCGTCAGCTTGGCGATGTTGCCGATGGCGGCATAGGCGGCCTGAAGCTGCGTCTCGTAGGCCGACATCTGAGCCGCCACCACGGCGATGTCGACGCCGCTGAGATTGGTGGCAAGGTCGCTGGCGAAGTCCTGATAGGTCTCCTGATCGCTGATCGCCGTCTTCAGCGTCGAGGCGTTGAGCGACAGCCGCGTCTGCACCGTGGCGAGGCCGCTGATCGCCTCGTCGAGCAGGTCGCGCGCCTCGGACAGCGTGTCGTCGTCGGTGGCGCCGGAGGCGACCAGCGACAGCGCCCTCAGCGCCTTCTCGAAACTGGGGTTGTCGGCGGTGACGCCGTAGGTCACCATCTGCTCGGACGACACTTTGACCGAGGTGATGGTGCTGTCGCCCTTGTAGTAGCTGGTATCGGCCGACGATGGTGCCGTTGCCGAGGTGAGGCTGTCGAGATCGACCGGCGCCGTGCCGACGGCGCTGCCCGAAAATAGATAGCGGCCGCCGAGCTGGGTGTTCATCAGCGAGGCGAGGCTTTCCAGCATCTCCTCGGCCGTCACCTGCAGCTCGCCGGTGTCGCTGGTGGTGGCCGAGAAGGACGACAGCGTCGCCTTCATGCTGGTGATCTGGTCGATGATGCTGTCGACGGCGTCGTACATCGCCTCGACGCGGTCGCCGGCCGTGCTTGCCGCACTGGCATAGGCCTTGGACATCGAGATCGACGATTGCAGCGACACCACCGAGCCGGCCTTGCCGCCAAGCCCGCCGTAATCCTCGGAAATCTGCCCCGATGCCTGCTGCAGCGTCGCCTCGGCTTGCCGGGCCTGCACCTTCAGCGCCGCCTGCAACAGGCGGTCGGACGAGGCGAAGGTGGCAACGCGCATGCTCATCGGCTTCAATTCCTCCGGTTCAGGCCGACTTGGCGGCGGCCAGCAGCGCCTCGAACATCTCGTTGGCTGCCTGGATGATCTGGGCGGCCGCCGAATAGAGAGCCTGATAGTCGGACAGCCTGGCGGTCTCCTCGTCGATGTTGACGCCCGACTGCGAGGCGATGGTGTCGGACAGCGAGGTGGCCAGCGTCTCGGCGCTCGTCTCGGCCGCCTCGGCCTTGGCGGCGCGGCTGGCATAGTCGGAGACGACGCGCGCCGCGTAGTCGCCGAGCGTCACCGTCGTCGAGCCGATGCCACCGGTCGCCGCGAAGGACTGCTTGCCGGTCATGGCCGAGAGCAGACCGTCGGCCACCGTCGTCGAGCCTGATGTCAGCACCGTCGCGCCGATGGTCGTCGACGATGACAGCGTGCCGACGGCAAGCGCGCCGGCATCGGACGACAGCGCCGACGACAGCGAGATGCTGGCGGCGCCGCTGCCGGTGAACAGCGCATTGAAACCGAAATAGCTCGAAAAGCTGGTGCCGCTGCCGTCCATGTCGCCGTCGAGCGCGCCGATGGCGACGCCGGCGCCCGAGGTCGTCGAGGTGATCGTCAGCTTGCCGCTGCTGTCGAGCGAAGCGTCGATGCCGTCGATGGCGTCGAGCGCCGAGACGAGATCGCCGACCGTGGCGTAGCTCGAAAGGTCGAGATCGCTGTAGGCGACCAGCGCCCCGTCCTCGCCGACCTGGGCGATGCGGACGCTGCCCGACGCCGCGAGCGCGTCGGTCGACGCAACTTTGGCGGTGCCGGTGAGGCTGGTCGGCGCCGGCACGGCCGAGCCGTCGGCGGTGACGGCGTTGAGCGTGGCGATCAGCGCCGAGGCCAGCGTATCAAGCTCGTCCTGCGCCTCGACGAGCGTCGTGTCGCGCAGCGTCAACAGGCCGCCGACCTCGCCGCCGGTGAGTTCGCCGGTGATGTCCTTGCCGTCGACCGAGATGCCGCTCAGCACGGTGTCGGCGTTCATCGTCGCCGAGGCGGTGAAGCTCAGCGCATGCACGGAACTGGTCAGGAGCGCCGTGCCGCCGCTGGTGGAAATGTAGATCGCGCCGCTTGAGGCGGTCGTCGTCTTGATGCCGATCAGGCTGGAGATCTTTTCGATGGCGCTGGTGCGCTGGTCCTCGAGATCGGCGGTGGAGAGGCCCTTGGCCTTGGCCGCGACGATCGCCTTGTTGAGGCCGTCGATGGTCTGGAGTGCCTCGTTGACGGTGCCGACGTCGTCGGCGATCTGCTGGTCAGCGTCCGACCGCAGGCTCTGGATCGAGGCGGAGGTCTCGCGCAACGAGCTGGCGAGGCTGTCGGCGGCGGCGATCACCTCGCTCTGCACGGTGTCGTCCTCCGGCGAGGAGGCGAGCGAGGTGACGGCGGTCTGGAGGTTGGTCACCAGCGTCGCCACCGAAGTGCCGCCGTCGTCGCTGCCGGTGGTCGAGCCCATCAGCGCTTGCAGGCGGTCGGTGTAGCTCGCGGTCACCGAGGCGGCGCCGAGGTCGGCGTTGGCCGAAACCAGCGAGGCGAAGACATATTTATCGACGCCGCCGGTGATCGAGGCGACGGCGGTGCCCGAACCGGTCGAGGCGGCCACCGTCGACACCTGGTTGGCGGTCTTGACGGTGTAGCCGTCGACGTCGGCATTGGCGATGTTCGAGGAGGTGACGCTGATGCCCACCTGCGCCGCCCGGAGCGCCGATAAGGCGATGGTGCTGGCGATCGACAGCGACATGGCGTCTCCTCCTTCGGCCCGCTCAGGCCAGGCGGTCGGGCAACAGCGACGGCCGGCCGGCCGATGCGTCCGAAGCGCGGCCGGTGCGCCCGTAGACGGGAGCGACGGCATTCGTCTCGCGGACGGCGGCGACCACGGCGGCGATCCGCCGGCGGGAAGCGCCAATCGCCCCGGCGAGGCGGGAGAGATTGTCCCGCGCCTTCGACTGGACGAGACCGACCCGTTCATCGAGATAGGCGCGCTCGGCGTCCGTCACCGGGCCGGCGGCGCCAAGCGCCTTGAGGTGCTCCTCGATGCTGCCGGCGAGGTTGCTCTTGACGCCGGTGGTGGCGGCGAGCGAGGCCGGCATGCCGCCGGCCAGGAGTGCGTTCTCGTCGTCGATCACCGCGACCAGCTGATCGATCAGCGCATCCAGCTCGGCGAAGCGCGGAAAGCCCGCCGGCTTCCGGTCAGCGGTTTCCCTGGCGCTTGGCATGGCTCGTTCTCCTGACCTGATCGAGGGGGATGACCGTGGCGGTTTCCGCCGGCCCGGTGATCAGCTTGCCGACCGTGAGATAGGCGCGGCTGACGGCATAGCCGGTGTTGGCGTTGGCGAGTGCCGCCGCCGTCTCATCGAGATGGCGCTCCAGCTCGGCGAGCACTTCAGCGACATCGCCCTTGTAGAGACCGAGGCTACGGGCGTCGGCGCCCTCGCCTTCCCGGCGGATGTCGCGCCGGATGCGTTCCAGACGCCCGACCAACAGATCGATGGCCGCCTGCGTTTCGTCTTTTTCCGATTGAACCGTCATTTCAACGCACCGCCGACAAAAGGGACTCGAACATGTCCTTGGCCGTGGAGATGACCTGCGAGGCGGCCGAATAGGCCTGCTGCGCGGCGATCATCGATGAGAACTCGGTGTTGGTGTCGGTGGTCGACTCCTCGAGTTCGTAGTCCTGGATCGAGCCGACACCGTCGGAACCGGCGAAATGATAGGTGGCTCCGGACGAGGTGCTGGAGGCCGAGTAGACCGAATTGCTCATTTCGATGAGGCCATTGGCATTGGAGAAGGTGGCGAGCGGGATCTTGTAGATCGGGATCGACTCGCCGTTGCTGTAGTTGCCGTAGACGGTGCCGTCCTCGTCGATAGTGACGCCGGACAGCGTACCGTAGGCGCAGCCGTTGCCGGTGCAGGAGATGTCGACCGTCGTGCTGCTGCTGCTGTCGTCGGGCGAGTACTGCGACAGACCGTCGGTGGCGCCGGCCGTGCCGAGATCGAGCGTGACCGACAGGTCGCTGGCGCCGCTGGTCAGGCCGGAGATCGACAGCACGGTCGTCTCGGGGCTTTTCAACGTGCCGTCCGAGTTGAAGGTGATGGTCGTCTCACCGGAAATCGTCGCCGCAGACACCGCCTTGCCGTCGCTGGTCGTCAAATCGCCGAAGGACATCGTCCAGCTGTTGTCGTCTGTGGTGCTCTTGGTCCACGTCACTTCGAGCGTGTAGGCGGTACCCAGGCTGTCGTAGAGTTCGAGTTCGCTGGTGTAGCTGCTGGTGGCGTTGGCCGGCAGGGAGCCCTTCAGCTCGACGCTGGTGGTCGCGGCGGCGTAGCCGGTCAGCTTGTCGGTGTCGATCTGTTCGAGGTTGGTCGCGGTGGTGCCGCCGACCACGTTGCCGTCGGCGTCGGTCGGCCAGCCGAGCAGCGTGTAGCCGTTGCTGGTCAGGTAGCCGGTGTCGTCGTCGACCGTGAAGCTGCCATTGCGGGTGTAGTAGATCTCGCTGCCGTCGCCGGTGGTAACGGCGAAGAAGCCATCGCCGTCGATGGCGATGTTGGTGCTGATCGACGACGAGACCAGCGTGCCGCTGGCCAGGATGTTCTGCGACTTCGCCACCGTCACGCCGCCGCTGGCGCTGTTGGTCGAGCCTGAGGTGAGCAGCGACGAGAAGCTCGCCGAGCTGGCCTTGTAGCCGGTGGTCGAGACGTTGGCGAGGTTGTTGGAGATGATCGACAGTGCCGTCGATTGGGCTTTCATCGCCGAGACGGCGGAGTTCATCGCACCGGTGAGGGACATGGCGGTTCTCCTCAGGCCGAAGCGGTGGTGAGGCCGGAGGAGATCGTATCGACCGCCTCCTGCAAGGACAGCAGCGTCGTGTTCATCTCGCTAAGCTGCGAATAGCTTGCGTAGGACATCATCTGGTTGAGGAAATCCGAGGTGTCGGTCGGGTTCAGCGGGTTCTGGTTCTGGATTTCCTGGACCAGAAGCTGGAGGAACTGCGACGTATCGACGGTCGACGAGGACGAAGAAGTCGTCGTGGACGTCGTGGATGTCGTCGAGGCCGTCGCCGAAGAAATGGAGGACATGATAAACCTCACCCGCTCCCGGTCTTCACTGAGGAAGACCGGACCAAGAGACTGATCGGTGCCGTTGTTGATTGGCTTCAGTCTTTGAACGGGCCAGCTGGGTAAATCAGGCGCGAAAACTTAAAGGAAATTAGAGATCGAATTTATTAACGTGCATTAATACTTCGACGCCTTGCCGGAAGGCCCGGCAACCCGTCGCATGGCCGGCACGGCGGAAAACCGCCGTCCACCGGCATCGGCCATCTGCGAAGATGAGTGCCGCGCCGCCCTCCCCGGCCGGCGCCGGCGACGCGTTCTGCAAAAAAGCGGCGGGCCGCCTCGGCTGGAGGCGACCCGCGAAAGAACACGTCGGAGAGGGTCAGGAACCGGCGCCGAGGCGCGGGGATGGCGCGGGCTTGTCGTCCGCTGTGTCGTCCTCGGCGAGCGCGATGATGCGCGCCTTGAGGCCGGCCGGCGCGCGCACCGCCGGCGCGGCCGAAAAAGCGGTACGAAGCGCCACGGCGGTTTCCAGGATGGCGCGCGCCCTGTCGGATTGCCGCAGCAGCGCCTCGGCGTCCGCGCGAACGGGCGCCGGCCAAAGCCTCAAGTCCTCGCCGTGACGATCGACGAGGTCCTGAAACTGCGCTTCGTCCATCGGTACAACCCGTTCGTTCGTAACAGATTGCCTCGGAGTATCTACCGGCGCCGGAAAGGGATCAATAGAGAAACGTTTGTGACGCGCCGTTACGTCCCCTCGCCGTCCGACGGCACGAAGGCCGCCATGCCGGCGATGCCGGCCCAGGCGTCGCGCAGTTCCACTAGGCTGTCGTAGAGCTTGCGATAGCGCCGCACCACGTCCGGCTTGCCGTAGGAGAGGTGCAGCGCCAGGATATAGCCCTTGTAGACGCGGTGCAGCCGCTCGGCCACCGCGCCGCCGCGCTTGTCGTCGAGCGCGTGGTCGAGGCCGCGCAGGATGGTCGCCGCCCGCATCACCTTGACGAAGCACTCCTCGAACCGGGACGCCTCGCGCGCCCGGATGGCCTGGGAGATGGCGAGCAGCGTCGCGTCGTAGAGCTTGACGACGGCGACGGTGGGGTGAACGGAGGCGGCCGCCTGCCGGTAGGCGGCTGCCGCCTGGCCCATGCGGGAATTCATCTGTCGGGGCTCCTCGTGTCGATGGTCAATCGCTGTTCCTGGCGGCGAGCAGGGCCTCGAGATAGGCGAGCGTCGACTGCGCCGTGCTGATCGAGGCCTGAAGGCGGGCGTAGCGGGTGGTCAGGTTGGTCTTGTAGGTGTCGGCGCGCGAGGTGATGTCGTCGATCTGGTTCTGATAGTCGTCGTTCTTCTCGGTGAGGCTGGTAACGAGGGCCGTCAGCTTGCCGTCGTCGGAATTGATGGCGCTCTTCGTCAGGTTGTAGATCTGCTCGGCGATGCCGGACGCCTGCTTGATGGTGACGGTCTGCGAGGTGCTGCCGGTGAACACCAGCGTGTAGCCCTCGTAGGCGGTGCCGGCGACGCCCTTGATGCGGTTGCCGGCCACGGTGAACAGGCCCGACTGGCCGTTCACCGTCACCGCGGACAGCGCGCCGCTACCGTCGACGCTGATTTCGAGCTGGAAGGTCGACGGCGCGCCGGTGCCGCGATAGAGCACGCCGACATCGCTCGACGAGCTCTCGAAGGTGTAGGCAAACAGCTGCTGCACGAGATCCGGATCGTCGAGCAGCACGTCGTCGAGCGTGTCCTCGTCCAGCTCGAGGTAGTTGTTCTCGTCGAAGCTGAGGCCGATCGCCGACAGCGAAGCCTCGTCGAGCGAGAAGGTCAGCGCCGAGGCGATCTGCTGGTTGATGCTTCGGATGGTCGCGTCGCCGAACAGCACGGAATCCGACGAGGCGCCACCGCTCGACGACAGCTGCTGCTGCGACAGTGCCCATTCGCGATAGGCGTTGTAGGCATCGACGAAGGCGGTCACCGCCGTCTTGATGTCGGAGAGGTTCTGGCCGATTTCGACGGTGATCGACTGCCCGTCCGTGGTGGTCGAGTAGAGGTAGAAACTGACGCCGTCGATGACGTCGTCGATGTCGTTGGTCGAGCGGGTGATCGACACGCCGTCGACGGTGAAGATGGCGTCCCGCGCCGTCTGCAATTCGTCGGCGAAGGCGCCGTCCTCGTCGACGATGCCGAGGCTCTTGAGCACGCCGTCGTCATCGCCGACGGTGATGGTCTCGCCGGTCTCGGCGCTGGACAGCACCAGCTCGTAAGAGGTGCTGGACACCTTCAGCACGGTGGCCTTGACGCCGCTGGTGCTGCTCTGCTTGTTGATGGCGGCGGCGATCTCGGCGAGCGACATATCCTCGGTGACGGAGATGCTGACGCTGGTGCCGCCCTCGATGCCCACGGTGAAACTGCCGGACAGCGATAGATCGGTGCTCGACGACGAATAGCGGCTGCCCGCCACCTTGTGGGCGGTGGCAAGCTGCTGGACGGTGATCGAATAGCTGCCGGTATCGGCTCCCGCGTCGGCCGACACCGACAGCGTCGAAGCCGTGTCGACGCCGCCGACGGCGGTGAGATAGGCGGTGCGCTCGTCGAAGACGTCGTCGTCCTTGCCCGAGGAATCGGTGGCGACGCGCAGCGCCGCCGCCGCATCCTTCAGGGTCGAGAGAAGATCGGCGGCATCCTGATAGGCGGCGATCTTGTTCTGGTTCTTGGTGATCTTGGTTTCGTAGGTGTCGGTCTTGGCGAGCTTGGCCTGGTAAAGCTCCTCGATCAGGCCGTCCCAGTCGATCGACGAGACGTCGGTCGAGGCATAGTTGGTCGAGGTCGTGCCGCTGCTCGACGTGGATGTGCTGGTCGCCGTCGTCGACGAGGTCGAACTGCTGGTCGCACTGGTGACCGAGGACATGGGGGCTCCTTCGCCATCCCGCAGCCGGGTGGCGCTGTCGATGCGGACGGCGCGTCAGCCGCGCCGCCCGTGTCCGTTCCGCTGCCTTACTGGAGCAGCTTCAGGAGGTTCTGCGTCATGTCGTTGGCCGACGAGGCGGCAGCCACGGCGGCCTGCACCTTGACCTCGGCCGAGGCGAGCTTGGCCTCTTCGGAGGCGACGTCGACGTCGGTGATCGCCGAGTTGGCGGACTCGAGGTTCTCGACCTGCGTGGCGATCGATTCCGAGCTGAACTCGAACCGGCTTTCCTGGGCGCCGATGCTGGCGCGCGCCGCCGACACGGTGTCGATCGCCTTGTCGAGCTTGTCGAGCACGGCGTTGGCCGCATCCTGCGTCTTGACGTTCAGCGACTCGCCGGCATCCATGCCTTTGGCGGTCGATACGTCGATGCCGATGTCGGAGACGTTGCTCACCGCGTCGCTGGTGCTGGTGCTGTCGACCGACAGCGAGATGGAACTCGACGATCCCTCGACGCCGCTCTTCAGCGTGACCGAGTCGTCGTCGCCATCGACGGTCAGGCCGGAGGTGCCGGCGTCGAACGCCATGGTGCCGCCGTCCTCGGACGCCGTCGTGCCTTGCAGGCCGGCGATCAGGTCGGCTCCGGTAAAGGTGGTGCCGCCGGTGCCGCCGGTCAGCGTCAGTGTGGCGGTGCCCGTCTCGGTCTTGAGGTTGAAGACGACCGTTTTGCCTTCGCCGACGGAGAACTGGTCGATGCTGTCGGCGTCGAGGGTCATCTCGGCGGCCGTGTCGTCGGTCGCCACCAGACCGAGGTCGGCGGAGGTCAACGAGGCGATCGACACGTTGATGGTGTCGTCGGAGGACGAACCGACGACGATGGCGGTACCGCCGGTCGAGGCGGCGAAGGCCGAGGTGCCATCGAGCAGGCTGGCGCCGTTGAAGCGGGTGCCGGCGGCGATGGTGTCGATCTGCTCGGTCAGTTCCTGGAATTCGGCGTCGATATAGGTGCGCTCGTCGTCGGTGACCGTGCCGGAGGCCGACTCGGTGGCCAGCGTCTTCATGCGCTCCAGGATGTCGGAGATGTTGGAGGCGCCGCCGTCGGCGGTCTGCAGCACCGAAACGGCGTGCGAGGAGTTGGTCGCCGCCTGGTTCAGCGTGGCGACGTCGGAGGAGATGCGCGTCGAGATGGCGAGGCCCGCCGCGTCGTCGGACGCCTGGGTGATGCGCGAGCCGGACGCCAGCTTGGACAGCGAGGACGACTGCTCGGAGGCGTTGATGTTCAGATAGCGGACGGCGGAGTTGGCGGCGGTGTTGGTGGAAATGACGGGCATGGCGCTCTGGTCCTCATCGATGGAGGGCGTCGCCCCTTTCCGGGAAGACGCCGGCGCGAGGCGTCGTCGCCCCTCGCTTCGTGTCTTCAACGGACGAGCGGCAGCCAACCCGGCGCTTGCCGCGCGCCGGAGGCTGTTTTTATGGTTAATTCCGGGTAAACGACTGACGGATATCGTCTTCGGACCGCGCGAGATGCTTGCGCAACTGCTGCCGGCCGCGCTTCAGGAGCGACTCCACGGCCATCACCGTCGTCTCCATCACCTCGGCGATCTCGGCGTTCGACATCGCCTCGTGATAGCTGAGGATGACGGCGATCCGCTGCTGGTCCGGCAAGCGCGACAGCGCCGCTTCCAGAAGACTGGTCATCGAGGCGCGGTGCAGGCGCGACAGCGCGTCCTCGGTCTCGTCGGCCACTTCCGGCGCCGTCTCGATGTCGTCCATGGCCGGCTTGCGGCGCAGGTCGATGCAGCGGTTGGTGATCACCCGGTAGAGCCAGGTCGAGAACTTGGCCCGGCCGATCTCCATGCGCTTCCGGTGCGTCCACAGCTTCAGGAAACTGTCCTGCACCACGTCCTCGGCGTCGTCGGAGTTCTTGAGGATGCGCAGGGCCAGCGCGAAGCCGCGATCGGCGTGCCGCTCGACCAGCCGGGCGAAGGCGTCGCGATCGTCGGCGGCGATGCGCATCAGCAGCAGATCGTCCTCGCTCGGCGCCCGCGCCGGCTCGCTTCCCGCGTCGCCCCGCGACACGAACGGCAGCGGAGCCGTGACGCCCAAGGAACTTGCAGCAGCAGCCATCATCGCACACCCCTACACAAACACGGCATCACGCCGAAACGCCCCTGATGACCTTTGAACGAAGCAACCGGGAATTCCAGGCGCACAAAAAACAAGAAATCATAGACGATCTGAAGTATAGGCAAATAATTCACGGCACATCCGGCAGGTTTTACCTTGCGGAAAATTCTGCCGGGCAACCCTTGCCGGGGCCGAAGACCATCGAAGTCCGGATTTCCGCCCTTTCCCACCGAAGTCACTCCCAAAATGCAATCGTGGCCGGTGCGCGCACCGAAGTCATGGCGGTACGGTGCAAGCGCCATGCTACGTGTCTGAATTTTGCTATATCTTGCAATGAGTTACAGAGCGTTGCGATCAGCAACGATGACAGGCAGATTCTGCCTGCCTTTGCCGGCGGCCATAACGGCCCGGCACATCGCCGCGCCGGAGCGACAAAGGGGCGGCGCACGCCAAAGCGCGACTGCGACGGTTTTGCCGGTCGGCTGGCGGAATTGCCGATCGGGCGGCAAAAAGCGCTATCGGGCGCGGAAGGATTGCAGGATGGAAGCGAGGCCCGGCTCGTCCACCAGAATGGCGGCGTCCTCGCGGCTCAGCCAGATGCGCTGCCGCTCGTCGCGCTCGGGCCAGTCGTCGAGCTTCTCGGTCACCTCGAGGCTGTAGACGTCGACATCGACAAGCGTGAAGCAGTCGTCGAGGCGCTTCCAGTAGCGATAGCGGCCGATCGGCGCCTTGGAAGTGGTGCCGAGGACGCCGGCTTCCTCCATCGCCTCGATGGCCGCTGCCTTGCGGTCGCTCTTGCCCTTCATGCGCCAGCCCTTGGGGATCAGCGGCCGGTGGGTATCGCGCGAGGAGACCAGCAGCACCGACACGTCGCCGTCCGCCGTCCGCCGGAACGGCAGGGCGGCGACCTGATGCTGCACTTTCCCGCTGGCGGTTCCCTTGACCATCGGCAACCCAGTCGTTCCCTTTGCTAAGCCGGCTGACCCGATTCAACCTTATACAGCCGACATATCACGAAAATGTTCCTACTTTCTCGATCGATGTCAAACTTCGAGGCGGCAATTCGACATCCAGCGCCGGACATGCCATCAAATCGGCACGTTCTCGGCCTTATCGGGAACAATCCGCCACCAGCGGGTCTTCTGGTTCTTGAAATCGCTCCGGCAACCCATTGCCCGGATGCATGTTTCCGGGGCGGGCCGCCGGTTCCGTCCCCCCCCGCAACCGAGGAGGAAACTCCGACCATGCCGTTCACCACCGTCGATCCCCGCACCGCCCTTGTCGTCATCGACCTCCAGAAAGGCATCGCCGCGCTGCCGCCGCCCGAGGCGGCACGGTCGGCGATCGCCAATGCCGCAAGACTTATCCAGCTGTTCCGGGAGAAGCGGCGGCCGGTGGTGCTGATCAACGTGGTCGGCGCCGCGCCAGGCCGCGCCGAGCGCAAGCGCAGCGGCGACCGGCCGGCCGACTGGGCCGAGCTGCTGCCCGATCTCGGCTACGCGCCCGACGACATCCGGCTCAGCAAGAAGACCTGGGGCGCCTTCACCGGCACCGGCCTCGACGCCCGCCTGCGCGATCTCGGCGTCACGCATGTGGTGATCTGTGGCATCGCCACCAGCATGGGCGTCGAGTCGACGGCCCGCTTCGCCCACGAACTCGGCTACAACGTGTCGCTGCCGGTCGATGCCATGACCGACGGCAACCCGGAAGCGCACCAGCGCAGCGTCGAGCTGGTATTCCCCTGGATCGCCGAGACCGGCACCACCGACGAACTGATCGCCCTTATCAAGTAGGGTCAGGCGAAGAAGCGCTTGGCCAGCGCGTGCAGGAAGGCCGGGCCGCGCTCCAGCAGACCGTCGTTGAAATCGTAGCGGCTGGTGTGCAATCCGGCGCTGTCGCCGTTGCCGAGGAAGAGATAGGCGCCGGGCACCTTCTCCAGCATGAAGGCGAAGTCCTCGCTGCCCATCATCGGCTTGTCGAGCGGCGCGAAGGCATCGGACCCGAAGGTGTCGCGCACCACCGATGCCGCCAGCTCCGTCGCCGCCGGGTCGTTCATGGTAACCGGGTAGCCGACCTGCCAGTCGATGCGCGCCTCGGCGCCATAGCTCGCCGCCTGCGCATGGGCGATCGTCTCCAACCGCTCGCAGAGCTTGCTCCGTACCGCCGGATCGGTGGCGCGCAAGCTGATTTCCAGTACCGCCTCGTCGGGGATGATGTTGCAGGCCGAACCGGCATGAAAGGCGCCGACGGTGACGACGCCCGCCTCCTGTGGCGGCACGTTGCGCGAGATCATCGTCTGCAACGTCATGACGATGCTCGCTGCCGCCACCACCGGGTCGATGGTGTCTTCCGGCCGGGCACCGTGGCCGCCGGCGCCGCGCACCGTCAGCGTCGCCGCGTCGATCGCCGCCATCATGGCGCCGGGCCGGGCCGAGAAGCGGCCGGCGGCCAGGCCGGGATAGTTGTGCAGCGCGAACACGGCGTCGCAGGGGAAGCGCTCGAACAGGCCGTCGGCGATCATCCGCGCCGCGCCGCCGGCTGTCTCCTCGGCCGGCTGGAAGATGAAGTGCGCCTTGCCGCGGAAGCTCTCGTCGTGGAGCAGCCGCCAGGCGGCGCCGATCAGCATCGCCGTATGGCCGTCGTGGCCGCAGGCGTGCATCATGCCGGGCGTGCGGCTGGCATAAGGCGCGCCGGTCTCCTCGAGGATCGGCAGCGCGTCCATATCGGCGCGGAGGCCGACCGCCCTGTCGCCGCCGCGATCGAGCGTCGCTACGAAGCCGGTGGTCGCGAAGCCCCGCGTCACCTCAAGCCCCCAGCCCGACAGCAGGCCGGCGACGAAGGCCGAGGTCTGCCGCTCCTCGAAGCCGGTCTCCGGCATCTGGTGCAGCCGGTGGCGGATGTCGACGAGTTCCGGCAGGAAGGCGCGGAAGGCGGTGTCGGTCATGATCTATCCCTGTTGCGGCCGCGCCGGCTGGCGATAGAGCGTCAGCCGCCGCTCCACCACGGCCATGACGCGGGTCAGCACCACCACCACGGCGAAATAGAGCAAGCCCGCGGCGATCAGCGGCTCGAAGATCAGCAGCGACTGCCGTTGCAGCATGCGCGCCGTGCCCATCATCTCCATGATGGTGATGGTCGAGGCGAGCGAGGTGGATTTGAGGAGGATGATGACGTCGGAGGTCAACACCGGCAGGCAGAGCCGCAGCGCCTGCGGCAGCGTGATGCGCCTGAGGATGGTGAAGGGCCGCATGCCCACCGAGATCGCCGCCTCGATCTGCCCCTTGGGCACGGCGAGGATGGCGCCGCGGATCACCTCGGCATTGTAGGCCGCCTGATTGAGCGTCAGCGCGAACACCGCGTACCAGAGGCCGTCGCGCAGGTAGGGCCACAGGAAGGAATGGCGGATGAAGGTGCCCGGCAGCACCTGCCCGAGGCCGTAGTAGATCAGGTAGAGCTGAACCAGGAGCGGCGTGCCGCGGAAGGCGAAGGTGAAGGCCTTGGCCGGCCAGGCGACGGCGCGGCGGCCGTAGACCATGGCCACCGCCGTCGCCGTGCCCATCAGCAGGCCGAAGACGACGCCGGTCACCGTCAGGAACAGCGTCAGCGGCATGGCGGCGATCAGCGGCGGCAGGAAGGTGACGACGTGGACGAGCGACTCCATCAGCGGAAACCCCGCGAGAAGCGCCGTTCCAGCCGGGCGATGATGTAGACCGACACCAGGGTGATCAGCAGGAACAGGATGGCGGTGATGCCGTAGAAGAAAATGTACTGCCGCGTGCCGGCCGCCGCGCGGTAGCCGACGTAGAGCAGATCGTTGAAGGCGCCGAGCACCGAGATGATGGCGCTCTCCTTGGTCATCTCCAGCCAGAGGTTGCCCATGCCGGGAATGGCGTGGCGGATCATCTGCGGTGCCACGATGCGCATGAGGATCAGCCCCCGGTGCATGCCGAGGGCGAGGCCGGCCTCGATCTGGCCGAGCGGCACCGCGAGATAGGCGGCGCGCATCACCTCGGCCATGAAGGCGCCGGAGACGAAGGCCAGCGCCACCACCGCTGCCCAGAACGGGCTGACCTGGAAAGTGTCGCCGGCGAGGCCAAGGCCCTTCACCAGCCGCTCGATGCCCGAGGCGATCGAAAAGTACAGCAGCAGGATGACCAGCAGTTCCGGCAGCGCCCGCACCACCGTGGTGTAGACGCCGGCGATGAAGCGGACGGCGCGCCAGCGCGACTGCTTGCCGATGGCGCAGACGGCGCCGAACACCAGCGCGATCACATAGGCCGATACCGACACTTTGATGGTGGTGACGATGCCCCAGAAGAGGTCGTCGCTCCAGCCCGTGTCGCCCCAGGCGAGCAATGAGAGAGTGCCGTCCATCGCGCCATCCGCAAAGAAAAACCGCCGCCGGCCCGGTCAGGCGCGGCGGCGGGGAAATGTCACTTCGCCCCGTCGACCCAGTGGGCGATGCTCTTGTCGAGCGTACCGTCGGCCTTGATCGAGGCGAGCGCGTCGTCGACCTTCTTCAGCGTCGCCGCATCGCCCTTCTTGACCACATAGCCGACGCCCTCGCCCAGCACCTTGTTGTCGGGCGCGGCGGCCTTGATGTCGAAGTCGGCGCCCTGCGGCGTCGCCAGGAAGGTGTGCAGATAGAGGTCCGGCGACAGCACGAAGTCGATGCGGCCGGCGGCGAGGTCGGCCATCGAGTTGTCGGCGGTGTCGTAGGCCTTCACCTCGGCATCGGGATAATACTTGGTCAGATAGGCATGCTGCACGGTCGAGGCCTGCACGCCGACGATCTTGCCCTCGAAGGCCTTGGGATCGAGGATCTTGCTGCCGTCAGGCGCATCGACCGTACCGACCGTCACCTCCTCCGACTTCGGGCCGACCAGCGACGTGCCCTCGGTGTAGTAGGAGGCGCTGAAGTCCACCGTCTCGCGGCGCTCGTCGGTGATCGAGAAGGCGCCGACCGCCACGTCGAGCTTGTTCTCCTTGAGGGCCGGCAAGAGGCCGTCGAAGGCCATGGCGGAAATTTCGCACTTCACCTGCATGCGCTCGCAGAGGGCATGGGTGATGTCGGCCTCGATGCCTTCCCACTGGCCGGCGGCATTGACCTGGCCGAACGGCAGGTAGGGCTCCGGCGTCATGCCGATTCTCAGCACGTCCTCGGCGAGAGCCGGCAGGGCGAAGGACGCGGCGACGGCCAGCGCCAGCGCGCCCTTGACGATCATGTTGGACATTTTGACGTTCCCCTTTTCGTTGACTTCAATCTCAGCCGCGCCGCCAGCGCAGCGACATGCAGGAGAGACCGGCATCGATCTTGCCGATCTCCGTCGTCCTGAGCGGCACCACGTCGTAGCCCCTGGCGGCCAGCAGTTCGATGGTGCGCGGATAGTCGGACCCGACGAACACCGCGTCGTTGACGCGCAGCGCGTTGGCGGCGGCTTCCTCGCCGGCCGGCACCAGCAGCGTGCGGAAGCCCTTGAACACGCCCGAACGCTCGAGCCGTTCGGTGGTCAGCACCGTCTCCTCGTCGAGCAGCGAACAGTCGGTCTTGAAATGCAGGACGTCCTTGGGCGTCTCGACGATCTCGCCCTTGCGGCCGAACCGGGCGAGGCATTCGATCAGCGCCTCGGCACCCTCGCGATTGGTGCGGGCGGACAGGCCGATCATCACGCTTTTCTGGGTGGTCAGCACGTCGCCGCCGTCGGCATAGCCGCGCGGCAGGTCGATGACGGTCGAGAACAGCCGCTTCAGCACCGGCGCGATCTCGGCCACCTCGCCGGCGCGGGTCGGCGCGCCCGGACGCAGCAGGATGGCACCCTCCGGGAACACCAGCGCCGGGTCCTCGACGAAGATGGAATCGGGGAAGGCTTCGAGCGGCGGCAGCACCGTCACCTCGATGCCGGCGCGGCTCACCGCCTGAACGTAGGCGGCATGCTCGGCGAGCACGCCCTCATAGGTCGGGTTGCCGCGATCGTCGGCACGGAGGCCGTTCACCACAGACGGCGACGGTGTGCGGACGATGAAGGAATCGAAACGGTAGACGGGAAGAGAGTCGGACATCAGTGCACCTTGATGGAAAGCGCTTTCATAGACGAACCGTCCGTGGCGGTGCAACAACTGGAACGATCAACTCACTTCGTGGGAAGACGGATGCCGGCCGCTGCAACTTCCGGCCGGGAGCGGACGGGACGGCAGGGCCGCCCCGCCCGATCCGGTCACTTCAGCGAATAGAGATTGATCTTGAAGTACTTGTCGTTGATCGTCTTGTAGGTTCCGTCGGCCACCGCCTCGTCGATCGCCTTGTTGAGGGCTTCCCGCAGGGCGCCGTCCTCCTTGCGCACGGCGATGCCGACACCCTCGCCGACGAAGGCCGGATCGGTGATCGGCTCGCCCGCCAGCTTGCAGCAGGCTCCGGCCTCCTTGCTCACCCAGTCGAACATCGGCAGGAAGTCGCCGACCTGCAAATCGAGGCGGCCCGCCGCGAGGTCGAGGTTGGCCTCGTCCTGCGTCGGATAGGTCTTCAGCGTGGCGCTCGGATAGGTCTTTTCGATATACTCGGCCTGCGTCGTGCCGGACTGCGCGCCGATGATCTTGCCCGACAGCGCCGCGTCGGTGAACTCGGTGATGTCGCTATCCTTCGGCACCACGTGGGTCATCGCCGCCTTGTAATAGGGCTTGGTGAAGTCGACGACCTTCTTGCGCTCCTCGGTGATGAACATCGAGGCGATGATCATGTCGTATTTCTTGGCCAGAAGCGCCGGGATGATGCCGTCCCAGTCCTGGGCCACCACCTCGCATTTCACTTTCATCTTCTCGCAAAGCGCCAGGCCGATCTCGACGTCGAAGCCCTTGATGGAGCCGTCGGTGTCCACGTAGTTGAACGGCGGATAGGCGCCCTCGGTGCCGATCTTCAGCGTCTCCTCGGCGTGCAGGACGATCGTCGAGGCGGCGAAGAGCGCGGCGGCGGCAAGGCCGGCAATGGTGCGGTTGATCATGTCGTTGGTTCCCCTGGAAGTGCGGCGGGCCGGCTTTTCTCTGTGCCCGCGACGTCAGGAGATTAGCGGCGGAAGGCAGGGGATGACAATTCTCCGCCGGGAATTTTGTTGAGCGGGCCGATCCTCATTCCGCCTGCCGCTTCAGGATGGCCGAAAAGCTGGGGTCGAAGGCGCGGCGGATGGGGTCGGCGGCGGCGCCGATCGCCACCGCCCAGGGGTCGGTCATGCCGAGCCGCAGGCGGGGAACGGCGCGGCCGGCGGTCGGCGACAGCGACGGCAGCAGCGGCTCGATGGCGGCGACCAGCGCCGGCATCAGCGAGCCGGGCACGCCGCTCGACAGGATCACCGTCTGCGGGTCGAACAGCGTCTCGGCACTGTGGACGGCGCGGCGAAGGTCGTACGCCGCCCGGCCGATCCAGTCGGCGACGCGCCGGTCGCCGGCCGTCACCAGCGCTTCCAGCCGGTCGAACTGGCCGGGATCGGCTGGATCGATGCCGACCAGGGCATAGAGCGAGGCGATGGAGGCGCGGTGTTCGAGCGGCACCGGATCGTCCGGCGCGCCGAACAGCACCATGCCGATCTCGCCGGCGTTGCCATGGGCGCCGGCGTAGAGTTCGCCGCCGAGAATCAGCCCGGCGCCGATGCCGTAGCCGACGTAGATGCAGACGGCATGGTCGAGGCCGTGGGCGGCGCCCAGCATGCGCTCGGCGGTGGCGCAGGCGGCGGCATCGTTCTGCAGGCTGACGGCGAGGCCGGTACCGGCCGCCAGCCGCTCGATCAGCGGAAAGCTCTGCCAGGCCTGCATCAGCCACAGGCTGTCGTCGGCGATCTCGACGCCGAACGGGCCGGGCATGGCGACGCCGATGCCGGCGATGCGCGCCTCGGCATCCGGTCGGCCGGCCGAAAACTCCGCCCGGACGCCGGCAATGAGATCGAGCAGCACCTCGACGCCCGCCTCCGGAGCACGCGGCGGCACCTTGGCGGTGGCGCGGGCAAGGATGTTGCCGACGAGATCGACGACGATGACGCGGCTGACGTGACGGTCGATCTGCAAGCCGATGGAATAGGCGCCGCCGGCCACGAGCCGATAGGGCGTCGACGGCTGTCCCCTGCCCTTGCGCACCAGATCCTCGGAGGCGACGAGGCCCTCGCCCTCCAGCGTCTCGACGAGGTTGGACACCGCCTGCTTGGTGAGACCCGTGGCGCGGGCGAGGTCGGCGCGCGACAGGGCGCCGTTCACCCGCAGCGCGTCGATGATGACGCGGCGGTTATGAGCGCTGGTTCCCTCGTTGTTGGCGCCGCTCTTGGCGCGGATCGGCCGCTGTTCGCTCATGCCCAATTCCATCTTGACAGCAGTTGATATTTCGCCCACGAATAAGTCAAGCAATTTGACTTAATAAGGAACCGCAAGAGTTCCGGGGAACGCTAGTCCGCCTCGAAGGTGTGACGACGCTCCATATCGACGGCCCCATCCGGGGCCATCAGGCGAACGGTCGCGACGGCGGAAGCCGCCGCGATCCCTTCCGCGTAGTCACCGACCAAAGGGAGCCGACAATGACCAGATTCTTTGGCAGGACACTTCTCTCCGCGACGCTCTTGTCAGCGCCGTTCGCCGTTCCGGCCGCCTTCGCCGAAACGCAGATCAATGCCCTGTTCATGGCCCAGGCCGCCTATAGCGAGGCCGACGTACGCGCCATGACCGAGGCCTTCACCAAGGCCAACCCCGACATCAAGGTCAACCTGGAATTCGTGCCCTACGAGGGCCTGCACGACAAGACCGTGCTGGCCCAGGGCGCCGGCAACGCCTATGACGTCGTGCTGTTCGACGTGATCTGGCCGGCCGAGTTCGCCGCCAACAACGTGCTGGTCGACGTCTCCTCCCGGATCACCGACGAGATGAACAAGGGCGTGCTGCCCGGCGCCTGGACCACCGTCAAGTACGAGGACAAATTCTACGGCATGCCGTGGATCCTCGATACCAAGTATCTGTTCTACAACAAGGAAATCTTGGAGAAGGCTGGCATCGCCAACCCGCCGAAGACGTGGGAAGAGCTGGCCGCCGACGCCAAGATCATCAAGGACAAGGGGCTGCTCGCCTCGCCGATCGCCTGGAGCTGGGCGCAGGCGGAAGCCGCCATCTGCGACTACACGACACTGGTCAGCGCCTTCGGCGGCGACTTCCTCAAAGACGGCAAGCCGGCCTTCCAGACGGACGGCGGCCTCGACGCGCTGAAGTACATGGTCGACAGCTACAAGTCGGGCATCACCAACCCGAACTCCAAGGAGTTCCTGGAGGAAGACGTCCGCAAGGTGTTCGAGAACGGCGACGCCGCTTTCGCGCTCAACTGGACCTACATGTACAACATGGCCAACGACCCCAAGGACTCCAAGGTCGCCGGCAAGGTCGGCGTTGTGCCGGCGCCGGGCGTCGCCGGCAAGAGCGAGGCGTCGGCCGTCAACGGCTCGATGGGCCTCGGCATCACCTCGGTCAGCAAGCATCCCGACGAGGCGTGGAAATACATCGTCTTCATGACCTCGCAGGCGACGCAGAACGCCTATGCCAAGCTCAGCCTGCCGATCTGGGCGTCGTCTTACGACGATCCGGCCGTCACCGCCGGCCAGGAGGAGATGATCGCCGCCGCCAAGATCGGCCTCGCCGTCATGTATCCGCGCCCGACCACGCCGAAGTACCAGGAGATCTCCGTCGCCCTGCAGCAGGCGATCCAGGAGGCGCTGCTCGGCCAGGCAAGCCCCGAGGACGCGCTGAAGACCGCCGCCGACAACAGCGGCCTCTGAGCGTATGATAATCCGGGCGCCAAGTTGGCGCCCGGACCGTCTGGACCCTTTGGACACCCACGAGGACCCCGCATGTCCGGCACCTGGATCACCACCCGGGCGTGGCTGCTCATGCTGCCGCTCCTCATCGTCATGGTGGCCGTCATCGGCTGGCCGCTGGCCGACACCGTGCATCTCTCCTTCACCGACGCCAAGCTGGTCGGCACGTCGGGCAGCTACGTCGGCTTCGACAATTACGTCCGTCTCGTCACCGGCAACGCCTTCGGCCGCACGCTCTACACCACCACCTTCTTCGCGCTGGTGGTGGTGACGACGGAAATGTGTCTCGGCGTACTGGCCGCCCTGCTGCTGAACCAGCAGTTCCGCGGACGCACGCTGCTCAGGGCGCTGATGATCCTGCCGTGGGCGCTGCCGACCGTCGTCAACGCCACCCTGTGGCGGCTGATCTACAATCCCGAATACGGCGCCCTCAACGCGGCGCTGACCCAGCTCGGCATTCTCTCCGACTACCGCTCATGGCTCGGCGAGCCCGGTACCGCCCTGACGGCGCTGATCGTCGCCGACTGCTGGAAGAACTTCCCGCTGGTGGCGCTGATCGCGCTGGCCGCCCTCCAGGCGGTGCCGCGCGACGTCATCGCGGCCTCCTTCGTCGACGGTGCCAGCGCCTTTTCCCGCTTCCGCTTCGTGACGCTGCCCTATCTCGCCGGTCCGTTGATGGTGGCGCTGGTGCTGCGCACCATCGAGGCGTTCAAGGTGTTCGACATCATCTGGGTGATGACGCGCGGCGGCCCGGCCAACTCGACGCGCACCATGTCGATCCTCGTCTATCAGGAAGCCTTCTCCTTCCAGCGGGCGGGCTCGGGCGCCTCGCTTGCCCTGATCGTCACGCTGATCATCACGGTGCTGGCCGTCGCCTACGGCACCACGGTGAGGAAAGTCGCCGGGAGCGCCGCCTGATGGAACGCCAGAGCCCCCTCTTCCGCCTGTTCCTGCATGTCGCGGCGCTGCTGCTCGCCGCTATCATCCTGGCGCCGCTGCTCTGGCTGTTCGTGATGAGCATCTCGCCAGCCGCCGATCTCGCCGCCAAGCCGCTGCGCTGGTGGCCGGAGACCATGGACTTCTCTCGCTACGCCGCCCTGCTCTCCTCGGTGGAGAACAGCGCCGGCGCCGCCTTCACGGCCAGCCTCAGGAACTCGCTGATGGTGGCCGGCATGGCGACGATCGCCGCGGTGTCGCTGGCCGTGCCGGCCGGCTGGGCGGTGTCGCGCACGCCACAGGTCGGCTGGTCGCTGTCCCTCGTTATCGGCACCTACATGCTGCCGCCGGTGGCGCTGGCCGTGCCGCTCTACATGGCGCTGGCCAAGTTCGGCCTGCTCAACAACGTGTTCGGCCTGGCGCTCGTCTACCTCACCATCCTCGCCCCGTTCACCACCTGGCTGATGAAATCCGGCTTCGACGGCATTCCGCGCGAGATCGAGCAGGCGGCGGTGATCGACGGCGCCAGCCTGTGGCAAACGCTCCGCATCATCACGCTGCCGCTCGCCATGCCGGTGGTGGCGACGTCGGCGCTGTTCGCTTTCCTGCTCGGCTGGGACGAATTCTTCTACGCCCTCCTCTTCACCTCCGACCAGCGGGCCAAGACGCTGACCGTCGCCATCGCCGATCTGGCCGGCGGGCGCGTCTCCGACTACGGCCTGATCGCCACGGCCGGCGTGCTCGCCGCGCTGCCGCCGATGCTGGTCGGCATCGTCATGCAGCGGGCGCTGATCTCCGGACTGACCTCCGGCGGCGTCAAAGGCTGAACGCAAAGGAAAACCGACATGAACGATCCCCGCCCCGAAAGCCTCCTCGCCATCGATCGCGAGATGGCCCGCCAGCACGCCGACGCCCTCGCCTCCTTCGAGGGAACCCGCGAGGTCGCCGCCCGCGCCGCCGCCTCGCTGAAGAAGACCGGCCGCCTGTTGATGCTCGGCATGGGCGGCAGCCACGCCGTCGCCCGCGCCGTCGAGCCCTATTACCGCGCCCTCGGCATCGACGCCGTGTCGCTGCCGGTGTCCGAACAGCTCGCCGCGCCGCTGCCGCTGGCCGGCCGCACCGTCTTCGTCACCTCGCAGTCGGGCGAGAGCGCCGAAGTGGTGCGCTGGTTCAAGGAAACCGGCGGCGCGGCCGACACCTTCGCGCTGACGCTGGAAGCCGGCTCCTTCCTCGGCAAGGCCGCCCCGGCGCTGGTTGCCGCCGGCGGCTCGGAGATGGCCTTCGCGGCGACGCGCAGCCTGACGCTGACCTTCGCCCTGCACCTCGCCGTACTCGCCGCGCTCGGCGCCGACCCCGAGCCGGCGCTCGCCGTGCTCAAGGCGCCCGAGACGCCCGACGTCGCCGCCGCGCTCGCCGCCCTGAAGGACGTCCGCACTATCGTCACCTCCGGCCGCAGTCTGCAAGGCGTCGCCGAGGCCATCGCCCTCGGCTTCACCGAGCTGTCGCGCCGGCCCTGCTTCTCGCACGAGGGCGGCCAGCTCCGCCACGGGCCGATGGAGATGCTGTCGCCGGAGATCGGCGCCGTGCTGTTCCGTGGTCAGGACCCGACGTCGCCGCTGATCGCCGGCATGGCCGGCGAAATCCTGGCCGCCGGCGCGCCGGTGGTGATCTTCGACGCCTCCGGCGAGCCGCCGGTGCCGGGCGCCGTCACGATTCCCGTCAGGCCGGCGTCCGGCATGGCCGCCGTGTTCGCGCTGCTGCCGGCCGCCCAGACGCTGATGGTCGCCTTCGCCGCCGAGCGCGTCGAGAACGCCGGCACGCCGGTCCGCTCGAACAAGATCACCCGGAGCGAGTAAGTGAAGCCGATCGCCGTCATAGGCAACGTCAACGTCGACCTGATCCTCGGCCCGGCTGCCCCCTGGCCGCAGCCGGGCACCGAGATCATCGTCGACCACGACGAATTGCGCGTCGGCGGCTGCGCCGGCAACTCGGCGCTGGCGCTGAAGGCGCTCGGCGTGCCCTTCGAGCTGGCCGCCAGCATCGGCAGCGACCGCTTCGGAGCCTGGCTGGCCGAGGAGTTCGGCGAGCAGTCGAAGCGCTGGAAGGTGCATGAGGAGAACACCACCATCTCCGTCGGCATCACCCACCCCGACGGCGAGCGCACCTTCTTCACCACGCTCGGCCACCTGCCGCACTACGGCGCCGCCGACGTGCTGGCCGTGCTCGACGGCGAGGCCCATCGCGGCGGCTACGCGCTGTTCGCCGGTCCCTTCCTGATGCCGCGCCTCGCCGGCGAATACGGCCAACTCTACGACTGGGCCGACCGCCACGGCATCCGCGTCGCCCTCGACACCGGCTGGCCGCCGGCCGGCTGGACGGCCGAGGTGGTCGCCGCCGCCAAGGGCTGGCTCTCCCGCTCGGCCATCGCCCTGTTCAACGAGGTGGAGACCACCTCGATCACCGGCCGGCCCGACGTGTGCGACGCCGCCCGCGCCATGCTCGACCTGATGCCCGAGGGCGCCGTCGCCGTCGTCAAGCGCGGCCCGCACGGCGCGCTGGCCGCATCGAGCGACGGCCTCGTCGAGGTAGAGGCGCCTCAAGTCGAGGTGATCGACACCATCGGCGCCGGCGACGTGTTCAACGCCGGCTTCCTCGCCGCCTTCGCCGCCGGACAGTCGCTGCGCGACAGTCTGGCGGCCGGCACGGCCACCGCCTCGCTGGCCGTCTCCACCTATCCGCGCTGCTACGCCCCGCCGGAGTCCCGCCCATGAGCGCCCTCGTCGTCGACAAGATCCGCAAGTCCTTCGGCGCGCTGGAAACGCTGAGGGGCATCGACATCGCCCTCGACAGCGGCGAGTTTCTGGTGCTGCTCGGCGCCTCGGGCTGCGGCAAGTCGACGCTGCTCAACATCATCGCCGGCCTCGCCGAGCCCACGGGCGGCGACGTCCGCCTCGACGGCCGCTCGCTGATCGGCGTCCACCCCAAGGACCGCGACATCGCCATGGTGTTCCAGTCCTATGCGCTCTATCCGAATCTGTCGGTACGGCGAAACATCGGCTTCGGTCTGGAGATGCGGAAAGTTCCGGCGGCGACGCGGGAAAAGGCGGTGCTGGAAGCGGCGCGTCTGCTGCAGATCGAGCCGCTGCTCGACCGGAGGCCGTCGCAACTCTCCGGCGGCCAGCGCCAGCGCGTCGCCATCGGCCGGGCCTTGGTGCGCAATCCCAAGCTGTTCCTGTTCGACGAGCCGCTTTCCAACCTCGACGCCAAGCTCAGGATGGAGATGCGCACCGAGCTGAAGCGCCTGCACCAGATGATGAAGACCACCGTCGTCTACGTCACGCACGACCAGATCGAGGCGATGACGCTGGCCACCCGCATCGCCGTAATGCGCAACGGCCAGATCGAGCAGCTCGGCACGCCGGAGGAGATCTACAACCGGCCGGCGACGCTCTACGTCGCCACCTTCGTCGGCGCGCCGCCGATGAACCTCCTCGACGTCGTCGTCACGGCGAACGGCCTGCTGGTGGCCGGCAGCGACGCGGTAATCCCGCTGCCGCCCGACATGCTCGCCGGCCTGCCGAGGGATCGCGACGTCAAGCTCGGCATCCGCCCGGAGTGCTTCCGCACCGAGCCCGGTCCGCTGCACCTGACGCTGCGTTGCGAGGTGACCGAGCTGACCGGCCCCGAATTGCTGCTGTCCGGCAGTATCGGCGGTCAGCGTCTGGTCGCCGCCCTGCCGCCGCGCACCGGCGCCGCGGCCGGCGCCGACGTCACCCTCGCCTTCGACCTGGAGATGCTGCACCTGTTCGACGCCGAAAGCGGCCTGCGCATCGACGCGGCGTAAGCCTATTTAGCCCGCCGCGCCTCGATGTTGGGCAGCAGCACCGTCAACAGTCCGAACGCCGGCAGGAAGGCGCAGACGTGGTAGACGAAGTCGATGCCCTTGACGTCGGCGACATGGCCCAGCACGGCAGCGCCGATGCCGCCGATGCCGAAGGAGAAGCCGAAGAAGAAGCCGGCGATCATGCCCACCTTGCCCGGCACCAGCTCCTGGGCGAACACGATGATCGCCGAGAAGGCCGAGGCCAGCACCAAGCCGATGATCACGCTCAGCACCGCCGTCCAGACGAGACCGACATAGGGCAGCGCCAGCGAGAACGGCAGCACGCCGAGGATCGACACCCAGATCACCGGCTTGCGGCCGACGCGGTCGCCGATCGGCCCGCCGATCACCGTACCGGCCGCCACCGCGCCAAGGAACAGGAACAGCAGCAACTGCGATTGTTGGACGCTGACGCCGAATTTGTGCATCAGGTAGAAGGTGTAGTAGCTCGATAGGCTGGCGAGATAGATGTACTTGGAGAACACCAGAACGCCGAGTACGACCAGCGCCGTGATGACGCGCCAGCGCGGCAGCGCCACATGCGGCGTCGCGACAGTGCGCTTGGCCGTCGCCCGGCGGTGACGGCTGTACCAATTGCCGACCTGCCACAGCACGATCATCGCCACCAGCGCGGCGACCGAGAACCAGGCGACGCTCCGCTGGCCGTTGGGCAGCACGATGAAGGCGGCGAGCAACGGCCCCAGCGCCGAGCCGAAGTTGCCGCCGACCTGGAACAGCGACTGCGCCAGGCCATAGCGGCCGCCCGACGCCATGCGGGCGACGCGCGACGATTCCGGATGGAACACCGACGACCCGATGCCGATCAGCGCGCAGGCGACCAGCAGCAAGTGGTAGCTGTGCACGTTGGCGAGCAGCAGCAGGCCGGACAGCGTGAAGCCCATGCCGATGGCCAGCGAATAGGGCTGCGGATGCCGGTCAGTGTAGCTGCCGATCAGCGGCTGCAGCAGCGAGGCAGTGAACTGGAAGGTCAGCGTCATCAGACCGATCTGGCCGAAATCGAGTGCGTAGCTCTCCTTCAGCATCGGATAGAGGCCGGTCAGCAGCGACTGCATCATGTCGTTGAGCATGTGGCAGAAGCTGATGGCGAAGATCACGGAGAAGGCGGTGGTGGTGGCGGACGGAACGGCGGCCGGGGCGGTGGTATCGGTCAACGGGCACTCCATGGCGCGGCCGGCGTCGCGATCGGGCGGCACCGGCCGACTACGACTATAGTCGTTTCGGCGCTTCCTGCCTTCGTGATATGGTCCAAATCTTCTTCGACTGGGCCAACTTCACCATGGACCTCAACTTCTCCCCTGCCACCGACGACAGCGGCCGCTCCGATTTGGTGGCGCCCTGGTCCGAGGAGCCGCATGTGAAATGCGTCGAATGGCTGGAGCGGGCGGTCGGGCCGATCGTCGCCAAGGCCAGCGAATACACCGACGGCCACGTCGTGCCGCCGCACCGCCACAGCCGCGCTCAGATGATCTACGCGCTGTCCGGCGTGGTGACGGTGACCATGCCCGGCGAGCGCTGGATGGTGCCGCCCGACCATGCGCTGTGGGTGCCGGCCGGCACCGTGCATTCGGTCGCCGCCAGCGGCCACGTCAGCATGCGCTCGATCTACGTGACGCCCGGCGCCGTCGCCGACCTGCCGAGCCGCGGCCGGGTGGTGGAGCTGACCGGCCTGATGCGCAGCCTGATGCTGGAGGCGGTCAACCTGCCGCAGTGCTACGAGCCGGCCAGCCGGGCCGGCCTGGTGATGGCGCTGATCCTCGAGGAGATTCCGCGCTTGCCGGTGCGGCCGCTCGGCCTGCCGTTCCCCGCCGAGCCGCGCATGGCGGCGCTCTGCCACCGCTTCCTCGACGCCCCGACGACGCGGACCGGCATCGACGACTGGGCGGCCGCTCTCGCCATGAGCCGCCGCACCTTCACCCGCGCCTTCCGCCGCGAGACCGGGCTGAGCCTCTCCGAATGGCGGCAGCAGGCCAGCCTGTTCGCGGCCTTGCCGCGTCTGGCCGGCGGCGAGAGCGTCACCAGCGTCGCCCTCGACCTCGGCTACGACAGCTCCTCGGCCTTCTCGACCATGTTCAAGCGCATGACCGGCGCGACGCCCGGCCGCTACCTGCGCGAGGCGGAAACCCTCAGCGGGGGCTGAGGCGCAGGAGCCGGCCGGGACTCTCGTCCTCGATCACCCACACCGCGCCGTCGGACGCCACCGCCACGTCGCGGATGCGGGCGCCCATGGCGAAGCGCTCGTCTTCGTGGGCCGAGGTGCCATCGATGGTCACCCGCGACAGCGACTGCGTCTTGAGGCCGCCGATCAGCGCCGAGCCCTTCCAGGCCGGGAACAGCTCGCCCTCGTAGAAGGCGAGGCCGGCCGGCGCGATCACCGGGTCCCAGTAGAGCGCCGGCTCCTGGAATTCCGGCCGGGTCGGCGGCTTGGGGATCGGCGAGCCGTCGTAATTGTCGCCGTAGGACACCGCCGCCCAGCCGTAGTTTTTGCCCGGCTCGATCAGGTTGAGTTCGTCGCCACCCTTCGGCCCCATCTCGTGCAGCCACAGGCGACCGTCCGAGGCGAAGGCGAGGCCGTAAGGATTGCGGTGGCCGGTGGTCCAGGTCTCGGCGCGGGCGCCGCCCTCGCCGGCCCACGGGTTGCCGGGCGCCGGCTTGCCGTCGAGCGTCAGGCGCAGCACCTTGCCGAGTTCGAGATCGGGATCCTGCGCCGTGGCCGGCCGCATGCGGTCGCCGACCGTCAGGAACAGCAACTGGCCATCCGGCGAGAAGGCGATGATGCCGCCCGGCTGGCCGCCCTTGCCCTTGGGCAATTGCCGCCACAGCACCTCGAAGTCGCCGAGTTGCGCCTTGCCGTCGGCCTCGTCGAGCGTGGCGCGGGCCAGCGCCAGCGAGCTGCCGCCGTCGCCCGGCTCGACATAGGTGAGATAGATGCGCCGGCTGTCGGCGAAGTCCGGCGCCAGCGCCACGTCGAGCAGGCCGTTCTGGCCGCCGTAGGCGACATCGGGAACGCCGGTCACCTCGACCGGGTCGCCGCCCCGGCGATCAACGACGAACAGCTTGCCCGGCTTGGTGGTGACCAGCAGCTGATCGGCGTCGATCAGGGCGATCGCCCACGGCAGGTTGAAGCGGGCGACGGTCTGTGCCTGGAAGGGCAGCTTGCTGGTCGCCGTGGTGTTACCGGCGTTTTCCGGCGCGGCGAAGGCCGGCGTGGCGATCAGGACGGCAAGCACCGTCGAGCGGAGAAGGGCGTGCATGTCGGCGTCTCCCCGGCTGTGCCGGCGGCGCCGGCCTATCCAGGGAGATTTAGGGTGTCGCGACCCATTCTCAAGAGGACATGGTTAAAGCCAGCCGAGCGCCTTCCACCACAGGAAGTCGATCGGCACCAGCGCGACGAGTGTGATCAGCGCCAGCGGCACCGTCACCTTGACCAGATGATCGAGCCTTTCGCCGGAGAGCTGCATCGCCACGACGAGCGGCCCCACCTGATAGGGAAACAGCACCGTCGAGAAGCCGACCACCTGCGTCATCAGGACGGTCATGGCGCCGTAGCCGGTCAGCGCCGCCAGGCCGTTGGTCATCGGCGTCAGCACCGCCGGCGCGCTCGGCACGGTGGTAAACATGCCGGTGACGAAGGACAGGAAGGTCAGCGAGAAGAAGTTGATTGCGTCGCGGCCGGGCGCCAGCGGCAGCACCGAGGTCAGGAAAGCACCGAGCTTGCCGCCGAGGCCGGAGGCGCCGACCACGGCGCCGAGCGCCAGCGCGCCGGCGACGAACAGCAACAGGCCGAAGTCGATCGACTGCTTGAAGGCCGGCGGGCTGACCACGCCGAAACGCGGCGCCAGCAGCAGCACGGCGGCGCCGAGGCCGATCCAGGCGGCGTTGATACCGTGCAGACTGTCGGTCATCCAGAAGGCCAGCGTCATCAGCAGGATGCCGATCACCTTGCCCTGCCCCGCCTTGCCAGCCGCCGTCTGTTTCGCCTCGCCGCCGAGCGGCGCGCCGACCGTCGCCGGGAACAGGGCGAGCACCAGCGCTACAGTGACGATCGATTTCACGATGCCCAGCACCGGATAGTGCAGGACAAGGTAATCGGTGTAGCTGAAATGCACGCCGAGCAGCGTTTCGGCCGAGCCGGCCAGCACCATGTTGGGGATGTTGGACGGCAGGATGGCGAAGCTCGGCATGTTGCAGCCGATCGCCAGGATGGCAGCAATGCCGATGCGGCCGTTGGAGCCCTTGGCGAAGCCGCAGCGGTCGGCGAGCGCCATGCCGATCGGCACCATCACCACGGCGCGGCCCACCGAAGACGGCATCAGGAAGCCAAGGAGCATCGAGGCCAGCATCAGCCCGCCGACGAGGCGCGGATAGCTTCGCGTAACCAGCGGCGCGATGAAATCGGCGAGGCGGGCATCGAGGCCAGTGGCGCTGACCGCCGAACCGATCACGAAGCCGGAGATGATCAGCCACACCGCCGCCGAGGCGAAACCCGAGAACACCAGCGGCGCCGGCTGCAAACCGGCGATCAGCACGCTGGCGAAAAGCAGCAAGCTGGCGAAATAGCCCGGGACCAGCGCCGTCGCCCACAGCCCGAGCGTCACCAGGACGATGGCCAGCGTAACGCCGCCCGTCGGTCCGAGAGCGGCCGGCGACCACAGGGCGACGGCGGCGGCGATGACCAGGATCACCGCGAGGATGAGGTGGCGGATGGTGAAGTCAGAAGTGGTGAACATCTTCGGCCCGTTGAGAAAATGCCGTCCGATTCCGGAGTCGCCGGCGCAGCCTATCCGAAGCGAAGCCGTCGCGTTAGTGTGTTGTCTGGCCGGCGGCAGACCGGCGAAACAGGTGCCCGACATGGACCTTCTGGTGAGACTCTACGACGTCGCGGCCGACGCCGCGCTCGACGCCCGGCTCAAGGAGAACGGCATCGCAATCCGCCGGGCGCTGGCGCCGGAGCTGGAGACCATCCGCGCCTTCATCGCCGCCCGCTTCAGCGCCGGCTGGGTGAGCGAGATGCAGGTGGCCTTCTCACGCGATCCCAACGCCTGCCTGATCGCCGTGCGCGATGGCAAGCTGCTCGGCTTTGCCTGCTACGACGCCATCGCCCTCGGCTTCTTCGGCCCGACCGGCGTCGACGAGGCGGCGCGCGGCCTCGGCATCGGCAAGGCACTGCTGATCCGGACCCTGCTCGCCATGCGCGAGCGCGGCTACGGCTACGCCGCCATCGGCTGGGCCGGGCCAGTGGACTTCTACGCCCGCGCCGTCGGCGCTATCCCGATCCCCGGATCGGAGACGGGCGTCTACGCCGGCCTGCTCGACCCGCTGGTCGGCGCCTCCTAGAGGACCGGGCAGAAGCGACAGAGCGCCCGGAAGCGCTGCCAGTCCTTGCGATCCGGCGGCGTCCAGCCCGCCTCAGCGACGGCGGCAAGGCGTGGGAACACCAGATGATTGAAGTGGGCGCGGCTGGCGATCAACTCGGCCCAGATGCAGGACTGCAGGCCCCTGAGGCGCGGCAGCAGGTCGGCCGGAATGTCGTCGCCCACCTCGTAGACGTAGGTCGTCTCGAGCGGCGTCGCGCCGGCCCAGCTCATGCCCGCCTCGTCCCAATCTCCGGAATGGGCCATGTCGAGATAATAGGCCTCGGCCGGCGCCATGACGATATCGTAGCCGCGCGCCGCCAGACCGGCGCCGATCGTCGCCTTCTGCCAGACGGTGAGAAGCGTGCCGTCCATATCGACACCGCCGCCGTTGGCCACCTCGTTCCAGCCGGCGAGCTTGCGGCCGCGCTGGGCGAGCATCGCCTGTACCCTGCGCATGAAGTGCGATTGCAGCGCTTCGGTGCCGTCGAGGCCGAGGTCGGCCATCAGCCGGCGGGCCAGCGGCGAGGCGAGCCACGCCCCCTCCGCTACCTCGTCGCCGCCGACGTGCAGATGCGGTGACGGGAACAACTCCGCGAGATCGTCGAACACCGCCTCAAGCACGCTCCAGGTAAGATCGACGGCCGGATTGAGGGCATTGTTGGCAAAGCCCTGCACCGAGGCATAGGTATCGGCCGGCTCGTCCGGATCGGCGAGCGCCGGCAGCGCCGCCAGCGCGGCGGTGCTGTGGCCGGGAATGTCGATCTCCGGCACGATATCGATGTTGAGCCGCGCGGCGTGGGCGACGAGCGCCCGCACGTCGGCATGACTGTAGCAACCGCCGCTCGGATGGCGGCCGTCGCCGATCTGCGGCGGCAGCGCCGCGTCGGGTCCGCGCGACGAGCCGATCGCCGTCAGTTCGGGAAAGGCCCGGATATCCAACCGCCACGCCTCGTCGTCGGAAAGATGCCAGTGGAAGACGTTGAGCTTCAGGTAGGCGAGGATGTCGAGAAAGCGGGCGACACCAGCCACGGGGAAGAAGCGGCGGGCGGTGTCGAGATGCGAGCCGCGCCAGGGAAATCGTGGTTGGTCAAGGATATGGCCTCGCGCCGGGAAGCGGCAGCCGGCGCGGGCACCGCGCCAGAGCTGGCCGAGCGCCGTCAGCCCGTATTGCCGGCCGGCGGGGCCGGAAGCGGTGAGCAGGATGTCGTCGTCCCGGAAATCGAGGCGGTAGGCCTCGCGCCCCAGTGCCGCGTCGTGGGCGAAGCGCAGCGGCCGGTCGCCCGGTAGCGTCATCAGCGAGAAGGGCGCCGGCTCCAGCGGGAACAGCCGCCGGAACAGCGCCGATACCGCCGAGACGGCGGCGAGTTCGTCGACGCCGGCGCCGTCGTCCGGCACCAGATAGCCGGGAAGCCGGTCGGAGGGCGTCAGGTCCGCCTCGGCCGGCCAAGGCGTCAGCGCGTAGACGATCGGCCCCGTCGCCACCCCTTGTCCGGACGCCTCGCGGCGGAGATCGCCCACCGCTACCGCCGGCCTTTTACCGTTCGGCAGCGTCAGATAGGCCGAGGCGATCCCCTCGCCCCGGTGCTGCGGCGCGCCGGCGATGTCGCCGAGCGAGAAGCGCCAGACGTCGCCGGGCGTCAGGCGGAAGCCGTCCGGCGGCGCCACCTCGTGGAAATAGCCGCGCCGGTCGAGGAGACGCGCATTGTCGGCCGCCGCATCACGGCCGGCGAAGCGCAGCGTCGTGAAAGCGAGACGAAAGCCTTCGACCGGCGCGGCGCCGAGGTTGCGAAGCTCGAACAGCAGGCGGCCGGCCGGTAGCCAGCGGCAGTCGAGATGGAAGCCGGCCGCCTCTGGAACGGCCGCATGCGGATCGGTCATCGAAAGTCCTCCCCTCAAAACCTCAGCCCTTGCGCAGCGCCCTGTATTGCGTCGGCGAACTGTCGTGCACCCGCCGGAAGCAGCGCGAGAAATACAAGGGGTCGTCGAAGCCGAGATCGGCGGCGATCGCCTTCACCGACTGGTCGGTGGTATCGAGCAGGAAACAGGCGCGCTGGATCTTCAGGCGGATGAAGAAGTCGAGCACCGTAAAGCCGGTGCGCTTCTTGAACACGGCGGCAAGGTGCGACGACGACAGGTTGGCCTCGCGCGCCAACTCATCGACCTTCAGCGACCGGCCGAGATTGCCCTGCATCACGTCGATCACCCGGCGAATGCGCTGGTCGAGATTGTCGTCGCGGTTGGGCGTGCGGTGGCGCAGCACCACGAGATGGGTGACAAGCTGGCCGAGCGCCATCGACGCCGACAACAGGTTGTCCGGCGTGTAACCTCGGCCGAGGATCGACAGCATCTTCTCGAACAGCGTCGGTATGGCCGGATCGCGGCCCGGATGCAGCAGCGGTTCGTCGGCATCGAGTTCCAGCAGTTCCGGCAGCAGCGCCACCTTGGCGCCGTCGAGATGCACCCAGTAGATCGTCCATGGCTCGTCGGGATCGGCGCCATAGGCATGCGGCGCGCCGGCCGGCATCACCAGCGCCTGACCGGGGCGGACGCGCAGGGTCGAGCCGCCGAGCCGCGCCCAGCCGCCGCCGTCGGTGCAATAGATCAACACCGATTGCGAAATGCCCTCCGGCCGCTCGACGAAGTGCCATTGCGCCTTGGGATAGTGGCCGACGTCGCTCGGCAGCAGTTCGATCAGCGGCCGGCCCTCCAGCCAGCCGGACACCACCGGTCGCGGCAGCACGATCGACCGCTGCCCCGGAAAGCCCTCCCTGATCCGCTGTTCCCCATCCTCCGCCATGTCCCAAGGTTATCAGAGGATCCTCCATGATGTCCATCGTTCCCGCTATTCACGGCGAGAGGGACGGCGCCTAGCGTTCCATCAATGGGAAATCCGGGACTCCGGGAAGGAACGCGCCATGAGACAAGTCGAACTCCCCGCCGCGCCGCCGACGCTGGCCGGCCCGGTCAAGGCATGGTCGGCGCCGCTGGTCATCCCCACCTACGAACCGGCGCCGGCCGAGCGCAACCCGATGTTCCTGGAAAAGCGCGTGTTCCAGGGCTCGAGCGGCCGCGTTTACCCGCTGCCGGTAGTCGACCGCATCGGCGCCGAACTACGCGAGAAAAGCTGGACGGCGCTGCACATCGAGAACGAATATCTGCGCGTCACCGTGCTGCCGGAACTCGGCGGACGCATCTACGCCGTGGTCGACAAGGTCAACGGCTACGACCTCGTCTATCGCAACCGCGTCATCAAGCCGGCGCTGGTCGGCCTCGCCGGTCCCTGGCTGTCCGGCGGCATCGAGTTCAACTGGCCGCAGCACCACCGCCCTAGCACCTACATGCCGTGTACCTGGGAAATCGTCGAGGAATCAGACGGTTCTCGCGTCATCTGGCTCGGCGAGCACGAGCCGATGAACCGCATGAAGAGCCTGCACGGCGTTCGCCTGTCGCCCGGCAAGGCGGTCATGGAACTCGCCGTGCGCCTGCACAATCGCACCGAGCTGACCCAGACCTTCCTCTGGTGGGCCAACGTCGCCACCGAGGTGCACGAGGACTATCAGAGCTTCTTTCCCGAGGATGTGCATTTCATCGCCGACCACGCCAAGCGCGCCACCTCGGCCTTTCCGCTCTGCCAGGGCCGCTATTACGGCGTCGACTACGCCGGCCGCGCGCGGCACGGCGTGCCGCCCGAGGAGACGCCGGCGCAGTTCGTGCCGAAGGGCGGCTACGCCCCTAACGATCTCCGCTGGTATTCCAACATTCCCGTGCCGACCAGCTATATGTGCCTCGGCTCGCGCGACGATTTCTTCGGCGGCTACGACCACGCCGTGGAGGCGGGAATCGTCCATGTCGCCAACCACCACATATCCCCCGGTAAGAAGCAGTGGACCTGGGGCAACCACGATTTCGGCTACGCCTGGGACCGCAATCTGACCGAACCGGACGAGGCCGGCGTCTATCGCCCCTATATCGAGATCATGGCCGGCGTCTACACCGACAACCAGCCCGATTTCGCCTTCCTCGCCCCCGGCGAGACCAAGACCTTCTCGCAATATTGGTATCCGATCCGTGCGATCGGCGCCGCCGCGGCGGCAACGCTGAAGGCGGCGATCGGACTGAAGACCGAGGGCAGCCGGCTGACGGTCGGCGTGCAGGCGACCGAGGCGGTAGCAGGCGCGCGCATCGTTGTCTCCATCGGCGACAAGGCGCTTGCGAATGCCGCGACCGATCTCGATCCGGCCATACCCTTCCTCCTGCCGGTCGAACTGCCTGAAGGTACCGGTTATGATGACGTTCGCGTCGCCGTCGAGACGGACGGCACCGTGCTGGTCGAGCGCCGGCCGGTCGACCGGGGCGAGGTCACCGTTCCACCGCCGGCCACCGAGCCGCCGCCGCCCGAGGAGATCGAAAGCACCGACGAACTCTGGCTCACCGGCGTCCACCTCGACCAGTATCGGCATGCCACCCGGCCGGCCGACATCTACTGGCGCGAGGCGCTCCGTCGCGACCCCGGCGACAGCAGATGCAACACCGCCCTCGGCGTCTGGCATCTGCGGCGCGGCGAATTCGCGGCGGCGGAAGCCTGCCTGCGGACGGCCATCGAGCGGCTGACCCGCCGCAACCCCAATCCGTCGACCGGCGAGGCGCACTATCACCTCGGCATCGCGCTCCGCCATCTCGGCCGGCCGGACGCCGCCTATGAAGCGCTCTACAAGGCGACGTGGAACGCCGCCTGGCGCGGCCCGGCGCATCTGTCGCTGGCCGAGATCGACGCCAGCCGCGGCGCCCTCGCCGACGCCCTCGCGCACGTCGAGGAATCGCTCCGCCACGACGTCGACAACGCGCTCGCCCGCAATTTCAAGGCGGCACTGCTGCTCAGACTCGGACGCAAGGCCGAAGCCGACGCCCTGCTCGCCGAAACGCTGGCCCGCGACCCGCTCGACGCCCGTGCCCGCTGGCTGAAGGGCCTGCCGCTCGACGGCGATGACCAGCTTTTCCTCGACGTCGCCATCGAGGCGGCGCGGGGCGGCTTTGCCGACGACGCCCTCGCCCTCCTCGAAGCTCGCATCGCCGCCGTCGGCGCCGCCGCCTCGCCGCTCCTCCACTATCACGCCGCCGCCTGCGCCACCCGGCTCGGCCGGCCGGCCGGACCGCATCTCGTGGCCGCCGCCAAGGCGTCGCCGGATTACTGCTTCCCGTCCCGGCTCGAGGACATCGCCGCGCTGGAAGCGGCGATCGCCGCCAACCCGGCCGACGGCCGCGCGCCCTGTTATCTCGGCAACCTCCTCTACGACCGCCGCCGCCACGCCGAGGCGATCGCGCTCTGGGAGAAGGCCGTTGCCGTCGACCCCGGCTATTCGGTGCCCTGGCGCAACCTCGGCATCGGTTATTTCAACGTCGAGGGAGCGCCGGAGAAGGCCGTCGCCGCCTACGACAAGGCGCTGGCCGCCGCCCCGCGTGACGCCCGCCTCGTCTACGAGCGCGACCAGCTCTGGAAGCGCATCGGCCGATCGCCGGCCGAGCGGCTGGCCGAGCTGGAAAGCCGGCTCGACCTGGTGGCCTCTCGCGACGACCTCAGCGTCGAGTTGTCGGCCCTCTACAACCAATTGGGACAGCCGGAGAAGTCGGCGCCGCTGATCGCCGGCCGCGCCTTCCAGCCATGGGAGGGCGGCGAGGGACTGGCGCTCGGCGAATGGGTGCGTTGCCGCCTCGGCCTCGGCCGGCGGGCGCTCGCCGCTGGCGATGCCGCCACGGCGGTGGTCGAAATCGAGGCGGCCCTGACGCCGCCGCAGTCGCTGGGCGAGGCGCGGCACCTCCTCGCCAACCAGAGCGACGTCCACTATTGGCTCGGCAAGGCGCTGGCCTCCGCCGGCCGCGACGACGAGGCCAGGCGCTGGTTCACGCTGGCCGCCGGATTTGCCGGCGATTTCCTCGGCATGGAGGTGCGCGCCCATTCGGAGAAGACCTTCTTCTCGGCCCTGTCGCTACGCGCCCTCGGCCGCGAAGGCGAGGCGGAAAAGCTGCTCGGGGAGCTTCGCGCCTATGCCGGGGACATGATGGCAACCCCGGCCAAAATCGACTATTTCGCCACCTCGCTGCCGACCATGCTGCTGTTCGACGACGACCTACAACTGCGCCGGCGCGTCTCCGCCCTCGTTATGCTGGCCGAGGCGGCGATCGGCCTCGGCGATAGCGAAACCGGCCGCGCGCATCTGCGGGAAGCCCTCGGGCTCGACCCCAACCATGCACTGGCAGCCGACCTCCTCGGCGATCTCCCCCCACGCTGAGGAGGCTCCCCATGGGCGTACTGCGCCTTGAGACGGATGTCGCCGAGCTGACGCTGTCGACGCAGGGCGCCGTCGTGCTCGGCTGGCGCCTCAAGGCCAGCGTCGGCGGCGTGCCGCTGCTGCGGCCGGCCCGCCATGCCGGCGACGGCCCGCCAGACGCGGCCGCCGCCTTCCCGCTGGTGCCCTACGGCAACCGCATCGGCGGCAACGCCTTCTCCTTCGCCGGCCGTCCGTATCGCGTCGCGCCCAACGCCGGCGACCGCTATCGCCTGCACGGCGACGGCTGGCTGTCCGACTGGACGATCGAGGCGGCGACCGGCAACAGCGTCACGCTCGCCCTCCGCCACGCTGCCGATGCCGCCGCCCCCTGGGACTATCTCGCCCGTCAGACCCTGACGCTCGACGGCCGCCGCCTCGCCGTCACGCTGTCGGTGGAGAACACCGGTCGCGACGCGCTGCCCTTCGGGCTCGGCTGGCACCCCTATTTTCCGCTCACCCCGCGCACGCGGCTGACGGCGCCGGCCTCCTCGTTCTGGCTGGAAGGCGCCGACTACCTGCCGACCATGGAGGTGCCGCTCACCGCCGTCCTCGACTTCCGCCGGCCGGCGCCGCTGCCCAACCGCTGGATCAACAACGGCTTCGAGGGTTGGAACGGTTGCGCCCGCATCGACTGGCCGGAGCGCGGCCTGACGCTCGCCATCGACGCCGACCCGATGTTCAACCGCTACGTCCTCTACCGCCCCGACACCGCCCGCGATCCATCCTATGCCGGCGACTGGTTCTGCCTCGAACCGATGACGCACGCCGTCGACGCCTTCCACATCGACGACCTCGGCGGCTTGAGACCCCTCGCCCCCGGCGATAGGATCGAGGCAACGCTGCGGCTGACGGCGGTGGTTAAGTAGGAGTTGGCGATGGCTGAAATCGGCCGCCGGCTCGGCGCCGGCAAGGAGGCCGAGGTCTACGAATACGGCGAGCTGGCGCTGAAGCTCTATCCGTCGCAGGCATCGAAGGCCGTCGTCTTCCGGGAGGCCGCCAATCTCGCCCTTCTCGAACAACTCGCCCTGCCGACGCCGCGCGTCCATGCCGCCGGCGATTACGACGGCCGCTGGGGATTGGTCATGGACAGGGCATACGGCCCGAGCTTCGCCGACCGGATGCTGGCAGGCGCCCGCCTGTCCTGCATCAAGGAAATGGCGCGGCTGCATCGCGACCTTCACCAACGGTCCGTCAGCGGCCTGCCGTCTCTGAAGGAGCGGCTCGCCGCCAACATCCGCCGCACCGACCAGCTGGACAAGCCGTCCCGCCGCCAGCTTCTCTCGCAGCTCGATGCGCTGCCGGACGGCGATCGGCTCTGCCATGGCGACTTCCACCCATGGAACATCCACGGCGAGGCCGGCGAGGTGATGATCCTCGACTGGCTCGATGCCTGCGCCGGCCCTCCGGCGGCCGACGTCTGCCGCAGCTACGTGCTGATCCACCACGTCGATCCCGCGACCGCCTCGGACTATGTCGACGCCTATGCCCGACTGACCGGCCTACCCACCGCCGACATCATGGCCTGGCTGCCGCCGATCGCCGCCGCCCGGCTGGCGGAGGGCGTGCCGGCCGAGACCGACAACCTGCTGCGCCTCGCCGGCCTGACGCCGGCGGGCGGCTGAGCCGTCCTCACTTCCTTCCCAGCCCGGTGCTCCGCACGTTGTCGAGCAGCACGGCAAGCAGCAGGATCAGGCCGCGCACCAGATACTGGTAGAAGGCTTGGATGTTGAGGAGGTTCATGGCGTTCTCGGCGATGCCGAGGATCAGCACGCCGACGATGACGCCGGTCATCGCCGCCCGGCCGCCGGCCAGCGACACGCCGCCGAGCACGCAGGCCGAGATGGCCGACAGCTCGAGGCCGGTCGCCGCGTTGGGCTGGCCGGAGGTGATGCGCGAGGCCAAAAGGATGCCGGCCACGGCGCAGACGAGGCCCTGGATGGTGAAGATCCAGATGCGCATGCCGTCGACGTTGACGCCGGCGAGGCGCGACGCCTCCGGGTTACCGCCGATGGCCAGCGTGTTGCGGCCGAACACCGAGCGGTTGAGCACGAAGCCGAACACGCAGAACAGGATGACCATGATCCAGATCGGCGTGGGGATGCCGAGGAAGCGCGACAGCGCCAACTGGTAGAAGCCGGGATCGTTGATGCCCACCGCCCGGCCATCCGAGGCGATCAGCGCCAGGCCGCGCACGATCTGCATGGTGGCGAGCGTGGTGATCAGCGCGTTGATCCGGAGCTTGGCGATGATGGTGCCGTTGACGAAGCCGACGAAGGTGCCGCAGGCCAGCGCGGCGATCAGGCCGATGACGATCGAGCCGGAGGCGTTGGAGGCCATCACCGCCACCATGCCGGTGAAGGCGACGATCGAGCCGACCGACAGGTCGAAATCGCGCGAGGCGAGGCAGAACATCATCGTGCAGGAGACGATGCCGATGGTCACCACCGACTGGAACAGGCCGAGCATGTTGCGCTCGGTGAGGAAGCTCGGCACGAACACCGACACCACGGCGAAGGCGATGACGAAGATGACGAGCAGGCCCTGCTCGCCGAGCAGGAGACGTTTCAGGAAGGCCATCACGATGCTTTCTTGTTCGGGTTCCGAGCCGTCCGGTCCGGCAGGGCCGAGGCGAGAATAGCGTGTTCGTTGAATTGAGCGCGGTCGTAGCGGGCGGCGATCCGCCCCTCGCACATGACGACGATGCGGTCGGAGATGCCCATCACTTCCGGCAGCTCGCTGGACACCACGACGATGGCCAGTCCCTTCTCGGCCAGCTCGTAGAGCAACTCGTAGATCTCAGCCTTGGCGCCGACGTCGATGCCGCGCGTCGGCTCGTCGACGATCAGTACCTTAACGCCGGTTTCGGCCAGCCAGCGGGCCAGCACCACCTTCTGCTGGTTGCCGCCCGAGAGGTTGACGACGTCCTGCCTCGCCGACGGCGTACGGATGCGCAATTGCTTGATGAACGTCGCCGCCGTATCGGCCTCACGCCGAAGATTCAGCATGCCGAGCGGCGAGAAGTGGCGGCGGGCCGAGATGACGATGTTCTCGCCGACCGACAGCCCCTGGACGATGCCGTCGAACTTGCGGTCCTCCGAGCAGAGCACCAGTCCCTCGCGGATGGAACGGCGCGGGCTGGCGCCGGAACTCTCCACCCCATCTATGGCGACCCGGCCGGAATGGCGGGCGTCGGCGCCGTAGACGAGGCGCATCAGCTCGGAACGGCCGGAGCCGACCAGCCCGAAGAAGCCGACGATCTCGCCGGCCCGCGCCTCGAAGTCGATCGGCTGCGGCAGCCTGCTGCCGGTCAGCCCCTCGACCTGGAGCCGCACGTCGCCGGCCGGCCGACCGCGCCAGCCCCAGATATCGGAAATCTCGCGGCCGACCATCTCGGCGACGAGGCGATCGCGCGTCACCTCGGCCATCGACCCGTGGTGAGCGGCGAGCCGGCCATCGCGCAGCACGGTGCAGCCGTCGCAAAGACGAAAAATCTCGTCGAGCCGGTGCGAGATGTAGACGATCACCTTGCCTTGGGCGCGCAGCTCGCCGATGATCCGGAACAGCACCTCGCTCTCCTGCGACGACAGCGACGATGTCGGCTCGTCGAGCGCGATGATGCGGGCATCGAGCATGATCGCCTTGGCGATCTCGATCATCTGCCGCTCGCCGAGCGACAGCTTGGACACCTTGGTATCGGCGTCGATGGAAAGGCCGATCTCCTTGAGGCGCCGGTTCACCTCGGCCTTCAGGGACCGGAAGTCGATGATGCCGGCCCGGCCGGGAAAGCGGCCGAGGCGCAGGTTCTCGGCCACCGTCAGGCCGGGAACGAGCTGCAATTCCTGATGCACCACCACCACGCCGGCCGCGAAGGCGTCGCGGGTGGAGGAGAAGTGCTGCGTCGCGCCGTCGATGGCGATCTCGCCCGTGTCGGCGGCGGTGTCGCCGGAGAGGATGCGGATCAGCGTCGACTTGCCGGCGCCGTTCTCGCCGATCAGCCCGTGCACGGAGCCCTTTCCCACCCCGAAGGAGACGTCCGACAGCGCCTTGACGCCGGGATAGGTCTTGGAAATGTGGGAAAAGCTCAGGAAGTCGGCCATAGATGCGCGCCTCGTCGTGGAGGCCGGCGGCTCGCCGCCGCCGGCCGGTTGTCGAGCGGTCTGTTAGCTTATCGGGCAGCTTGTCCGGCAGCTTATTCGATGCCGAGGCTCTTGCGGACGTCGACATAGGTGTCGCGCAGCGCCAGCTCGCCAGCGGTCAGCGTCAGGGCCGGCGGCGCCTTGTCGTTGGCAACCCAGTCGTACATGTTGAGCGCCGTCTCGTAGCCATGGCGCTTCGGCGAGATGATCACGGTGCCGAAGAAGCCGGTGGCAGCGGGCTTCTTGAACTCGTTGATCGCCGAATCCGCGCCGCCGATGCCGACGCCGATGAAGTTGTCCGGCGTGATGCCGACGGTCTCGGAGGCGCGGACGGCGCCGAGCACCGCCTCGTCGTTGAGGCCGAAGGCCACCCAGTGCTTCACCTCCGGATGCTTGTTGAGCACCACGGTGGCGGCGTTCAGCGCCGCTTCGGTGTCGGTCTTGGCCTGCGGCGCGTCGAAGATGTTGGCCTCAGGGAAGCCGGCCGCCTTCAGCGAGGTGATGGCGCCTTCGACGCGGTCGACGGCCGTCGGGAGCTGGTCGTAGGACACGCGAACCGCGCCGACCGTGGCCATGTCCCAGCCGCGCTTCTTGATCTCGTCGGCAATGGCGGTGCCCACCGCCTCGCCGATCTTCAGCGCCGAGATGCCCATGTGCGGCACGCTCTCGATCGGCGAGCCGTCGGCGTTGACGAGACGGTCGTCGACGGTCATCAGCTTGAGGCCGTTGGCCTCGGCCTTGGCGACGATGCCCGGACCGAGCTTGACGTCCGGCGTGCAGATGATGAAGCCCTGCGCGCCCTGGGCGCCGAGGTTGTCGATGGCCGACTGCACCTTCTCGCCGTCCTCGGCGCCGATCTTCACCAGCGTGAAGCCCTTTTCCTTGGCGGCGATGTCGGCGAACTTCCACTCGTCCTGGAACCAGGGCTCTTCCGGCTGCTTGACGACGAAGCCGATCTTGATGTCGGCGGCATAGGCCGCGGCGGTCAGCGCGCCGAGGGCGATACCGACGGCGGCGAAGCTCTTCACAATGCGAAGCATGGCGTTTCCTCCATTTTATCTTCAACGATCGCCCGCCGGTGCGGCGCGCCTTCTCGCTGTCCCAAGCAACCTTGGCGGAACGGAACGGCGCTCCGCCATGGACGATTCCGCGTCCTCCACCGTTGCGGAATGGCGCGGCATCTTCGGCCGGCGGAACGGAAGCGCCCGGCGCGCCCGCCGGGAACGGCACGAATGCCGGTACGGAGCGAGCCGGAATGCGCCGGATGATCCGGGCCGACCGGCCGAAAGCCTCCTCCGGATGTCGCCTCTCTCCCGCCCTGCCGCCTTTTTGGCTGTCCCGCTTCCATCCGGTGGCCATCCCACCGCCGGCCGGAAGGTCGCGCCGCCCGTCACGCCCGACAAGCAAGGACGATCGTGTGCGGCGGAAGATAGCCTAGGTGGCGGATGTCCACGCGGGAATGGCTGCATCCATGAATTCCATGGACGAAACTCTTAACGGGACACCGGTTTCGACCTTTGGCGAATGCCGCCCGGAAGCCAACCCGCGACAGAAGGGGCGCGTCGTCGGCGAAGCGACCGGACGGCACGCAGCATGCCCAACCTACGCAATTAGCCCGATACGCCAAGCCCTCGTCGTCATTGACCGGCGCAGCGCCACTGCTTACGCTTTCCGGACAGGCACTTGCCAACCCGGAGGATCCAGCCGTGACCGAACAGGCAACTGTTACCGTCGGCGTCATTGCCAAGGAAATCGGCGTTTCCGACGCCAAGGTGAAGAAGGCGATCGAAACGCTGAAGATCGAACCGGTCGGCAAGCGCGGCGTCTGCAAGCTCTATGCGGCCGACGTGGTCGACGCCGTGAGAAAGACACTCGCCTGAGCCAGCGAGATCGGCGGGACGGCATACCCAAGCCGCGCCTTCTTGGCAGACGCAGCCACTGTTACTCCACGCCGGGATAGAAACGCGCCTTCCTCCAGTAAGGCGAGGTGGCCGGTATCTCGTGCCAGCGTCACCCGCGTTTTCCATCCGTCCGGAGCGAATAGCCGGGCGTTGCTCCCGATATGATTGGGAATTACTCCGCCCGACAGCGATTTTCGTCCTGCCCGCACTGGATCACCAATAATTATCTGTCGGAGTTTAGTGAGAATTGGTGGCAATATCCGAGAATTGGCGAGTTCCGGATTAAAACGGATCTCGCCGGTCCTCGCCGGATATCATCTCGAAGAGCCGTTCCTGAGGCGCTTCCAGAAGGCATAAGCAGCGGTTCGAGAAGGCGTACGCTTCGAACCGAAATGCTGCTTGCATTCGGAAATGATGTCCATCACATCGACTTTGCCGAGACGTTCCATGAGGAACGCCTTCACCTCGGCGTCGACCTCGATCGGAGAACGCGGAGGAACAGGGTAGCGCTCCGTTTTGCCTAGCTTTTCCAGACGAGATCGCTTCTCGATAAGATCGGAGTCGGAGAGGGGGATGGTAACAACGGCCACCCCGGCAATAGTCGCATGAATAGGGTATTCAGCAAACATGGTTCCCGCGCTCAATCGATAATCTCAGTACCCGTGGACATGGCGGCCATGGCTGCAAACCGGCTTACGCCACGGTGGCGATTGTCGATTGAGGCCTGCGCATCGGCGATCGCCTGCTCGATCTCGTCGATCGGAGCATAGGCATAGGCGGCCAGCATTACCTCGTTGCCATCGTATAGACGCGAAAGCTCGGAGAGCATTTCATCCCTGGTCACAGTGGTCATTCCCCACCTCACTGCATTGGTCCATTGAAGAAAGATAGGGCTACTTTCGTGGTTCCGCAAACAGGAGCGAAGTCAACTCTTTCGAGGGTGGATTCGATAACTTTACGGCCGGCCGCCGTTGACACCGCGATCAGTGACGATCGGCACGGACGGATTGTTCGAGATGGCGGAAGTGACCTGTCCCGGTCCCTCTACCTTGATGGTGATCTGGCCGCCAACATCGGTCTTTTGCGTCTTGCCATAGAGTGAGGCCTTGAACGGGTCGGCATAGGGATTCACGCCCCGGAACGGGTCCTGCATCGAAGCGGACGGCCCGTTTTCAACGCTGGAATGCGAGGCAAGCCACTTTTGGAAGCTACCTTCCCCGTCGCCTCGTTTCGAGAAATCGAAGCCGAAGTTCTTGGTTGTCCAATCGTCGATTTTGGACGTGAACCCCCAGAGGTTGCCGTCGGGGTCGGTGTAGTCGAGCGCGGCACCGGCCGCCGCTCCGGCGAGAAGCGGGTTAAGTCCCTTGAGTAGCGGATTTCTGACGACGCCCTTGAGCATATTGGTTGCGCCGGTAGCGAGACCGCCCAAGAGCGCACCGCCGCCAAAGCCTGCAACGGCCATGGCGGCGCGGCCGGCCAGCAGCGTTGCGCCGAGTGCGCCGAATGAAGCGGTCACGCTGACGATGGAGCGGTTCAGCGAGTCCAGGTACGACGGCCGAACGATCGATCTTGTCGCGGTTGGTCGATGAGGTTGCTCCTCTCGCGGAAGCCAAGCCCGATCCTGTCACGGCGCTTCGTGAGGTTGCCCGGCTCCTCATGGCGTTCCCGGCATCGAACGTAAGCGTAGCGGCCGCAGAGGCCTGCTCAGAGGCACACGAAATCGCCCTTGAGGATGTTGCCGGCCTGGACCGTCAAAGCCGCCGCACGACGCTGGATCAAAGCAGAGGGAGCCATCCTTGGCGAAAAGGTGAACTTGAGCTTTCCGCCATCGCCGCCGCAGCTCCGCGCGCTGGCACTCGACGAATGGGCGAAAGCGCGTGGCTCACTCTGGCGATATCGGCGGTTGATAGGAGGGAAGGCGGCGAGGCTGATCCCGCCGGAGAAGCGCCGGCCACTGCCGCAAGACATGCTTCAAGGCGCGAACAAAGCGAACCTAGAATGGGACAAGCCCTGGCAGACAACACCACACAGCATCGTGTGATCATGAACGTCATCGGCCATGACCGACGGTTCCGCAACATCGCGCTGGATGACCGGATTCACAAAGGCAAGGCCGCGAAACCTCTCAGTCTCGCGGCCTACTTCTTCGTTGCCAAGCGCCTTGCCAGCTACCCGCCTACACGATCGTGAAGGAGGAAGCGCTCAGTCCGGTTACTGGCGACTGGAACTTGGCGATCTGGGTCGAAGCCGCCGATCCCGTGCCGTCGCTGTCCCACCAGACGCCATTGGATGTCGCCAGGAAGTAGCCGTGGCTCGAGTTGGGCGCGCTGGAGCCGAAAACGACGTAGTTCGATGGGGGCGCGCCCGAAGGCAGCCCGAACGAGGCGGCGTCGATCCTGATGGTGTCGCCGAGCGTGGCGCTGAAGTCGGTGATGGTGTCCAGCCCACCGCCATTCTCGATCAGGAACCGATCAGCACCCGCGCCACCGGTCAACGTGTCATTTCCGAGTCCACCGTGGAGCAAGTCGCTTCCGTCTCCACCGTCGAGGACATCGTTCCCCGCGTCGCCGCGGAGATAGTCATCCCCCGCATAGCCGAAGAGCTGATCGTCGCCACCCTGGCCCAAGATCTTGTTGTCCTTGGCGTCTCCCTTCAGAACGTCGTTGCCGAAGGATGCGGAGATGCACTCGATGTTGATCAGCGTATCTGTACCCTCTCCGGTGGCTCTGCCGGCGGCGAGATCGACGACGACACCAGAAGCGTTCCAATAGCTGACAAAATCCTCGGCCCCGTCGCCCCCATCGATAATGTCATCGCCGGCTCCACCTTCAAGGTTGTCATTGCCGGCTTCGCCATTGAGATAGTCATTTCCGGCACCGCCACGCAGGCGATCATCGCCATCCATGCCATGAAGGCTGTCATCGCCAGCGCCGCCGTCGAGGATATCGTTGCCCTCATCGCCACGGAGAAAGTCGTTGCCGCCTTCGCCGTAGAGTTCGTCATCCCCAGCCTGTCCCAGGATCTGGTTATCATTGGCATCGCCAGTCAGGCTGTCCTTGCCCATCGATCCCGAAATGCACTCGATGTTGACAAGCGTATCGGTGCCTTCGCCCGTGGCTATCCCAGTCGTGAGATTGACCACCACGCCGGCGGCGTTCCAATAGCTGACGTAGTCCTCCACGCCATCGCCGCCGTCGATCGTGTCATCGCCGGCACCGCCCTCAAGGCGATCTTTTCCAGCACCACCGTAGAGCTGATCATTCCCGGCCCCACCGATTAGGATATCGTCGCCATCGCCCCCATCCAGGGTGTCGTCACCATCCTCACCATAGAGCTTGTCATTACCTGCATCGGCTCGGAGGTAGTCGTTGCCACCCTTGCCGTACAACTGATCGTCGCCTGCCTGACCAAGTATCCCGTTGTTCCCGGAATCGCCGGTGAGGATGTCGTTGCCCATCGATCCGGAGATGTTCTCGACGTTGACGATCGTGTCGCTGCCTTGGCCGGTGGCGGTGCCGGCTTCAAGATTGACCTCAACTCCATTTCCGTACCAGTAACTGATCCAGTCCTGGTTACCTTCGCCACCGTCGATGGCGTCGTCGCCATCCCCCTCCAGGAACTCGTCCTTGCCGGCGCCACCGAACAACTGATCGTTGCCGCTACCACCCACAAGAACGTCATCACCGTCGTCGCCACGGAGGTAGTCGTTACCGTCACCACCGTACAGTTGATCGTCGCCTTCCTGGCCGAGTATCATGTTGTCCCCGGCATTGCCGGTCAGGATGTCGTTGCCATTCGACGCCGAGATATTCTCGATGTTGATGATCGTGTCGTTGCCCATGCCGGTGGCAGAGCCGGTTTCGAGGTTCACCTCGACGCCGTTGCCGTACCAGTAGCTGACCCAGTCCTGGTCGCCCTCGCCACCATCGATGGTATCATCGCCTTCACCCTCCAGGAACTCGTCCTTGCCGGCACCGCCGAACAACTGATCGTTGCCGCTGCCGCCGACGAGAACGTCGTCACCGTCGTCGCCACGGAGGTAGTCGTTGCCATCCCCTCCGTTCAACTGATCGTTCCCGTCCTGGCCGAGTATCCAGTTGTCGCCGGCATTGCCGGTCAGGATATCGGCACCGTTGGAGCCCGAAATGTGCTCGATATTGCTAATGGTGTCGTTGCCCATCCCCGAGGCCGTCCCGGTCTCAAGATTGACCTCTACTCCGTTGCCGTACCAGTAGCTGATCCAGTCCTGATCGCCCTCGCCACCGTCGATGGTGTCGTCGCCGTTTCCTTCAAGGAACTCGTCCTTACCGGCGCCGCCGCTCAGGTAGTCGTTGCCGTCGCCGCCGGTCAGGACGTCGTCGCCGTTCTCGCCATAGAGATGATCATCTCCGGCTCCTCCGGTGATCGTGTCGTTGCCATCGCCGCCATGAGCGACATTGTTGGCACCCGTCAGCGTGATGGTGTCATTACCACGTGTTCCAGTCAGGCTGTCGATGACATTGCCAAACGGATCAACGTTGACGCGCGTCGAGCTAGTCACGGCTCCACTTGCGTTGCGCACCACGGTCGTGAGCGACATGTAGCCGCCAGGACGGGTCGTCGAGGTCTGGGTCTCCTCGTAATAGCCGTCGTTGTTGGCATCCCGTTGCAGCGTCGTCACGATGCCGTCGTGGCTGCGGAGCATCAGGCCCTTGGCCTTCACCGTCCCGTCGGCGTTGGTCTCGACGATCTTGGTCTCCACACTGCCGTCGACCCGCGTGTTGGCGGTCATCGTCGTCTCGAAACGCCCGTCGCCGTTCGCGTCGATCTTGGTTGTCGTCGTTCCGCCGTCCGCGCTGGTCGTGATGTCCATGGAAGCCGGAATGACGTTGTTCCAGTAGATCTCGCCCGACTGCTTCTCGCTCGCGGTAAGCGCCGCGCCGGTGTTCCGGATCGTCCTGGTCCGAGCCCCCGACGCTGCGACCGTCTCGCGGATCGTCTGGTCGATGCCGCCGTTGCCATCGACGTCGACTTCGTCCACCGTCGTCAAGCCGTCGGCCAAGATGGTCGAACGGCTCGTTGAAAGAACGACACCCGTTCTCGCGTTTTTCTCGGTTATGGTCTTCACCACGGCCCCGTCGGCCTGCTTGTCGATCGTCTCGGTCTTCGTGGTGTCGACGGCGTTGTCGCCGTTTCCGTCGACCGCATAGGTCCGAGTGCGGCCGTCGGCCGATGTCGTCACGATCGTCTTGCCGACCAGGGTACCGGCGGAGTTGCGGTTCTCGGTTGTGGTGATCAGTCGCCCGTCGATGGTGGTCTGCCGCGTTTCGACCTGATCGACCGTGCCGTCGCCATTGATGTCGCGCTCGTACTTCACAAGCCGCTTGTCGTCCGACGTCGTGGTCGTCGTCGCCTCGATCAGTAGGCCCGCAGTGTTGCGAACCTCATTCCGCTCGATGGTGGAGCCATCGGCAAGCGTCCGGGTCGTTCGGGTTGTCTTGCGGCCGTCGACGCCGGCGATAGCCGACGTGTCCTCGATCGTCACGGTACGTCCGTCGGCGCTGGTCGTCGCGACGGTGCTCGAAAGGGCCGCCGTGCCGACCTTGCTGATGCTGGTTACCGTGGTGGAACCGTCGGCATTCAGCACTTTGGTGGTTTGCGTGGTCTGGTCCGTCGTGCCGTCGCCGTTATTGTCGAGCGACAGCGTCGAAGTCAGGCGATTTGCCGACTCGACGAGCGTCGACGATCTGGTAACCGCCGAGCCCGCTTTCCACGTATCGGCCGTCCTGCGGGTGCCGTCGGCGTCGAGCGTCACCTTGTTCTCATGCACCAGCCCGTAGGTGCCGCTGCCGGTGTCGTCGAAGGATGTCGTACGGGAAAGACCATTGCCCGACGTCACGTCCTGCGTCTGCGACTTGACCTGCCAGGAGCCGTTCATGACGCTCTCGACCGTGGTCGCGGTCGTGCTGCCGTCGGCGTTTAGGACGGTCGTCTCCACGCGCTGCTTTTCGGCGGTGCCATTGCCGTCGGCATCGAACAGAGTGGTTTTCACCAAGCGATCGGCGCTGAGCGTCACCGTCTTTCGGCTTGCCAGCGTCGTGCCATTGGCCTGGAACTGCGAGGACACTTCCGTGACCGTCCCGTCGTCGGCCTGAGTGGTGACGACCGTTTGGTCCGTCTTGCCGTCTCCGTTGACGTCGCGCACCACCGACACCGTGTTGCCGTTGCCTGATGTGGTCGTCGTCACCTTGCTTTCGACCGAAGTATCAGCCTTGCGGTAGGTGCTGGTTTCCGTCTTGTCACTGTTCGCGGCGATCACCGTTGCCTGCTCGACGCTTCCGAGCCGCGCGCCAGCCCCATCCGTCCAGATGATCGACGAGGTCAAACCGTTGGCGCTGACGGTGCTCGTCGACCGCTCGGTTAGGGTGGAGGTTCCCGCGTACTCAGACGACACGGTCGTCTTTACGCCGTCGGCGCCAATTGTGGTCACCTGACCGCGAGTCTTGTCCACGGTCCCGTTGTTGTCGGAGTCGATGCTCGTGGTCACCGTCAGACCGTCACCGGACGTCACGGTAATCGTGCTACTCTGTAGCGAACCGGCCGCGTTGAACTCCTTGACGGTCACCTTGGCCGAGCCGTCGGTCATAATCTCCTTGACGCTCGACAGATCGGTCTGGCCGTTGCCGTCAAGGTCAGCAGTCGTGGTTGCAGTCAACGCGTTGGCGGTCGTGGTCGTAACATACGAGCCGATCAAGGTGTTGTTGGACAACTTGACGGTCTTGGAGACAACTGTCGAACCATCGGCATTGAACGTGGCCGTCTCAGTTGTGGTGACGTCGGTCGAGGCATTCCCATCAAGGTCCTCGACGATCGTTCTGGACAACCCGTTGCCACTGACCGTCACCGTCGACTTCGACACCAGCGACGTGCCATTCTTCGCCGAAGTCACGGTCTTCGTTGAGCCGTCGGCAGAGAAGGTCGTGTCGGAGGTGACCGTTTCGTCGGTCGTACCGTCGCCGTTTCTGTCTCGCGACACGGATGTGGTGAAGCCGTCGCCGGCCACCCACGTCTTTTCGGAAACCAGCAGTGCGCCGGAGCGAGCATAGCTGGACACGGTGCGCGTGGAACTGCCGTCGGTGGACAGGCTGGTCGAATCCGTCACCTTGCGATCGATGGTGCCATCGCCGTCGGCATCCGTCTCGGTGGTTACGACGAGGCCATTGGCGCTCGTCTTGGCCGTCACGCGGCTCTGGAGCACGCCCGTGTCGGTTAGGTCACGCTGCTCGACGGTGGTGCTGCCGTCGGTCGCGACCGACGTCGTCTGCTTGCCATCGAGCTTGCCGTCCCCGTCAGCGTCGATGTCGGTGATGACGCTGCGGCGGTCGGCGCTGATGGTCGTGGTGGACTTGGAGAGCAGCGTATTGTTGCCGCTCCGCGCTTCCACCGTCTTCACTTGGCTCGCATCGGCGTTAACCACCGTGACAGAGGAAGCCGAGGCATCCACCGCGCCGTCGCCGTTGATGTCGCGGGTCACCGACTGCGTCAATCCGTTGGCGCTGGTGTTGGTAACCGTTCGGTCGATGAGCGCATTGTTGCGCGCGCGTCGTTCCACCGTCTCGGTCGAAGAGCCGTCCGAGTTCTTGACCGTCGCATTGATGGTAGCAAGGAATGCCTCAAATATCCGCCCATAGGCCTGCTGGGGAAGCCCGCCCGACGAGGTCGAGTCTCCTCCTTTCCCTGAGGCGCCGCTGGAAGGGGCAGCGATGAAGCGCCCCGTTTCCGTGCGTGTGGTACGGCCGTCGGCGGAAGAGGTCTTGATCGTTCTCAGGATCGCAGTGCCGTCGATCGCGAAGGTGTCTGTTGCCTCGATGGTCTCGCCCGAAGAGCCCTTCAACACGTTCACAGTCTGATCGGTCGCACCATCGCCGTTGGCATCGATCGTCGTCGTGCGCGTGAGCCCGTCGGGATTGCGCACGGTCGTGGTCTTCGACAACAGCGTTCCGTTCGCGCTGGTTGTTGACACGACCTGGGTCTGGGCGCCGTCGGTCGCGATGGTTGTGATATCGAAGTTGGCCCGATCGAAGATCCCGTCGGAGTTGACGTCCGATGAGGATGTCTTGGTCAACCCATCGCGACTGATCGTCGTCATTGTCTTGCCGATGGCGGTGCCATTGCGCGCCGTCCTCGTCTCCGTCACGGTCGCCGTTCCCGCCGTGTCCCGTACCGTCGACGACGCGACGTTGAGATCGACGAGCCCATCGCCATCCCGGTCGAACGTTTCTGTCCGCGACTGTCCGTTGGCGGAAATGGTCGTCACCGTTTTGGCCAGCAGCGCCCCGGCTCCAGAGTTGACGCTTTCGGTCTCGACGCGGCTGCCATTGCTGTTGATCACCGTCTGATCGCTTGTCGCGCGCTCCGTCGTGCCGTTGCCGTCGAGATCAAAGGCAACGGACCGGAGCAGGCGATCGGCGCTCATGGTCGTCGTCGTCTTGGCGATGGTCGAAGCATTCGGCGCCAGGGCAGCCAGCGTGACGACCAGCGAGTTGTCGGCGCCGGTCATCTGCGTCTCGCGCTCGGTGGTCCAGCCACCGCCGCGCTTGTCGCGGTCGATGATGATGGTCTTGCGGTCGGCGCTGGTCGCGGTGGTGATCTTGTCGATCAGCACGCCAGCCGCCGTCTTGTTGGTCTCGACGCGCTGACGCGAGCCATCGGCGTTCACCGTCGTCACATCCGTCAGCACGCGATCGACGACGCCATCTCCGTCGGCATCGAACTTGGTCGTCACGCCGAGGCCGTCGGCTGTCGTCGTCCGGACGATCTCTTCGGCGAGCGAACCGTCACCCGCCAGCGCCTTGCTGGTCACGGTGACCGCGCCGGCCGCGTCCGTCACCGACGTGGCGCTCACCGCATAACCGCGACCGTCGACCATCAGCGTCGCCGTCGCTGCCTGCCCTGTGCTGCCATCCGTCTTGGTGTAGCTCGTCACGCCGTCGATCGAGGAACCGTCGGAGAGAGCGATGCGCGTCTCGTCGGTGGTCAGCTTAATCGAGCGGATGCCCAGTTCGGCCATGGTCTGAGCCACCGTCGTGCCGTCGGGGCGCGTCACCATCACCTTGAACTTCGACCAGTCCGCGTCGGAGGCATCGAGCACACCGTTCTTGTCGGTGTCGAACACCTGCCTCAGCGCCTCGATGTCGCTGTCGGCGGTCGGATCCCAGTCGGTGAAGATCACTTCCTTGCGGTTCGATATGATGCCGTCGCCATCGGCATCGACCATCAGCACGCCGTCGCCTGCTCCTGCCCAGGCGGTGCGGTGCTTGTAGCCGTCGCCAGCGATGTCGAAATAGACACTCGACTGGTCGACTCGCGTCACATTGAGACCGTCACCATCGAGATCAAGCAGAACCGGATGCTTGCCGCTACTGCCAGTGCTGCTGTTATTGTTACTGCCGCCGCCAAAAAGACCGCTGAGAAAGTTTCCAATACTGCTGAGGATGCCTCCCGACGAACCGCCCGAAGTTCCACCACCAGAATTGCCGCTCGAAGAGCTCCCCGGAATATTGATAGTCTGGCCTGCGGAGATACGGTCCGGATTGCTGATACCATTCGCTTTCGCGAGGTCGGAGACAGAGACGCCGGTTCTTTGAGAAATCGCAGAAAGCGTATCGCCTTTCTGGACTGTATAGCTGCTGCCTGAAGAAGAACTGCCGCCGCCAGAAGTAGAAGACGACTGCGACTTCTGTTGCTTGGTATCCTCTTGCTTGGCAGCGTTGTAGGCGTTCTCGGCAGTCCGGCTAACCGACCAAGCGCCGGTGTCGAGGCCGGCGGCTCGTGCCTCGCCCATACCGGCGGCCATGGCGTCCGCGAACGACTTTCCAGCGGCCACGGCGGCGCGCACAGCTCCTTCTACACGGCTGTTGGCGGTAGCCTTTTCGCCACCATGCGACTCGATGTAAGCGTCATAGGTTTTGCGGTCGATGGAAATGGCACGGCCGGAGGTTGAGTAGCCAACCAGATTGCCCGTTACGGTATGATCGACACCCAGGGCGCCCTTGCCGAGCGCTTCCGCATAATCACGCGGCACGCCATGATCAAGGGCCGCGTCCCTAACCAGCTGATCACGCGGCTTCTGGTTCCCGTCTTTGGGTATCGCTTCGTGGGTCCATGTATAGGAAGTGTTGTGGACGCGGACGCCGCCAGCGACATAGGTGTGAAGGTCTTCGACCTCGAAGTTGTAGGTGGCCCAACCCTCGACGAGCACCGGCGACAGAGCGAGATCACCAGCGACTGGCGTCTCAAACCTGCTGGCGCGCTCGTAAAGGTGGGCGGTCTCAGCGGAATAGACGACGCGCCGGGCGGAGACGCGTTGCAACTGACCGTCCGCAAGCACGATGGTCGCCTCATCGCCACCGTCGCGCTTAAGGATGTCTGCGATGGTGGGGAAGTTGCCGAACTCGTCCAGGAAGTGGTGGCCGGGGGTGCAGGTCAGCTCACGGGGCTCGCCGTTTTCTTGCCAAGTAAGGACTACCCACTCAGTGGTAATGTTATGGAATAGACGAGTCACGCGATGAGGAATTAGGATACCTCGACCGAGATCTACGCCGGGACAAAACGAAAGAATAATGTCCCCAATTTTCAGATCTGAAATATTTACATTATCTGAATCTGCTGTGAGGATTTTGGTATCGTGCGGAAAACATTCCCAAGCTCTCGATTCTAGATATTGATCAATTGTTAGACCGTACTCGGTAATCTTTCGAGCGCCCAAGTCGTTATAAAGGCTCGCTATAGCCGCCGGATTTGGATTTTTAATTCGTCTGGATATCTCAGACATTATCTTAATAGATAATTTAATATTTAAGTCATCACTCTCTTTTATCTCACCTGGTGTTTTGCCTATCAACGACGCCCAATCGTTGAGTATAACATTTCCTGGCCTCACAGAGGCTGGGCCCCAAAATTTGAGTGAGTCATAACTTCCGTGCGCGTTCTCAAGGTAAATTATGGATTTTGCGAGGTTTATATCTACATTGTACTCTGAGGTGTATTTATTTATTGAGTTAATATTGTTTTTTACTGCCGAGTCCCCCCAGCTATCTACAGAATACCACGAATATCCATAGGCCTTTCCGCCATATGTTGAGCTTGAGTCAAATTCGAAGTATGATGTGTCCCCCCGAAGAATAGCAGAGAGCCTTTCTTGCGCTCTAGCCTCGTGAGGATCAAGGTTGTCCGAGCTCATAAAATCCCTCCTCGTTTACAGTTTTCGATCTAGACTGGTTGACACTAATCTATAAATCTTTACAAAAGTCCGCGCTGAAATATACATTAATACAGAAATAAAAAAAGACAGCGAGTACAGTATTATATTAACACGATTCAGGTCTATACTGCCCGTGCTTCCGCCTGTTGTTCTGAACACATAATCATGTTGCAAAGATTCTTTTGTAAATAAAGTCAATAATATATACAAAAAAAGCGACATAATATATATACTTATAATTCCGCGAGAAGATATTTTAGTATATATGAAAATAAAAGACACACAGGTTAGTCCGAGAAAAATCGATACTATTGAGTACACGCACAATATAAATGCTGCTATGAAATTTACATTTCCATCAATGGAGAATCTTTCATCAATACTCGCCCCCCAATTATTGCAAGATATAAATAATGGAAAATAAACGGTAATAATAATCCAAACAAAGAATGCCAGCGTAATAGCTGCTATCTTGTCCTTAGTGGCGTTTTGAGTGCCGGTTAGCATAAGGTTCTTGGTATCAAACCACATAGGCTCCTCCAATAAACTTCGCCCCCGAAGCCCGCATAAGCCGATCCGTCGCCTTGATGTTCGATCCCGTCGTGACATGCACGAAGGTATGGCTGGCGCCCATAGACGCTGCCCATTGCTTCAATCCCGCCACCAGCCCAAGAAAGACCTTCGCTCGACGCAACGGAGGACGCTCCAAATCGACGGCGATCACCTCAACGGTCGAGAACAGCGGCCCATCGCTCAGCATGTAGCTGTCGGCGCTGGCCCAGGCGACGCCCAGGACCTCGCCGTTCCAGACGGCGACAAGGCAGGCCATGCGCGGCGGGCGCGACAGGATGAGTTGGAAATGCCGGTCGAGCTTCCAGTCGGAGAAGGCCTGGTTGCGAAACACCGTGGTGGCGTGGTGCTGCTTGAGGATGCGACCGATGCTGTCGCGGTCGCGCGATTCAAGCAGCCGCACCCGGAGGCCCACTTCGTCGGGCGCTGGCCCCGACGGCGCGATATCGCCATCGACCGGCAGTCCGTCGACTGCCGTTTCCTTGCTGATGTCGTCCAAAATTGTCCCCTATCGCGTAGCATTTTTCACAATGCCGCGAAGGCAAACGCCGCTGGCGTTCTCATCCCCATGGCCACGCGATTGGCTGGACGGTATCGTAAAAATTGTGTATGTCAACGGTTGCCATATACAATTAGAAACATACCAATGTGACGCACATTTCGCACTTTAGTGGTCCGACGCAACCTGAGGGTATGGCTCAGCGTGTCAATTATCCGAGTGCGCAAAGGCTTGACGCCTTAGCCGCCAAATGCGCCGGAGGGGTATCTTGAACGCGCCCGAACCGCGCCTCAACCCCGACAGCGGCATGGCGGCGCTTGCCGCCCTGGCCAGCCACCACCGTCTGCCATTCGACGAAGCCGGGTTGCGGCATCGGCTGGCTCTCGGCCGTGAACCAGTCGGAGATCGCGACCTGCTGCGTTCGGCGAAAATGACGGGCCTCAAGGCGCGGCGTTTCGCCATCAAGGCCGGCGAAGACCTGATCAAGGCGCCGAGACCCTCCATCGTCGGCCTTACCGACGGCAGTTATCGCATCCTGGTCGCCATTGAGGCGAGCCGCCTAAAGCTGTTCGACCCGGCGACCCGCATCCTCTCCGAGATGGAGGTGGAGCGCTTTCTGGAAGAGACCTCCGGCAGCCTGATTCTCGTGACGCGGCGCCTCGCCAGCGTCGAGGAGCGTCTGGGGTTTGCCTGGCTGTGGACATCGCTGAAGAAGCACCGGATGGAGCTATCTTTCGTGCTGGCCGCCTCGCTGGTCATCCAGCTGTTCGCGCTGGCGACGCCGCTGTTGTTCCAGATCGTCATCGACAAGGTGCTGGTCCACTACAGCCGGGCGACGCTGGTGACTGTCGTCGTCGCCATGGTGCTGCTGGTCGTCTTCCAGACGGTGACCGAATATCTCCGCACTCATCTTCTCACCCACACGGCGAGCCGCATCGACGTCGAGCTCGGCGCCGGGGTGTTCAGCCACCTCATCAAGCTACCCGTCTCCTACTTCGAGACGCGGGCGGCCGGGCAAACGGTGGCGCGGGTGCGCGAACTCGACCGCATCCGCCAGTTCATCACCGGGCAAGCTTTGACCGCCGGGCTCGACGTGGTGTTCGCGCTTCTCTTGATCGCCTGCCTCTATCTCTATTCGACGACGCTTGCCATCATCGTCACGCTGACCGTGCCGGCCTACATCGTCGTCGCGCTGGTATTACAGCCCATGCTGCACGCCAACACCGAGGAGCGCTTCCAGAAGGGCGCGCTCAGCCAGCAGCACCTCGTCGAGGCGGTGCTGGGCGTACAGACTCTGAAGTCAACGGCCTCGGAGCCGCAGAGCCAAGCCGACTGGGAGGACAGGCTCGCCGCCTTCGTCCATGCCTCTTTCCGGGGCGTACTGCTCTCCACCGTCGGCCAGTCGGCAATCCAGTGGATCAGTCGCAGCCTGTCGGCGCTGGTGCTGCTGTTCGGTGCCTGGGAGGTGATGGAGGGGAGGATGACCGTCGGCGGTCTCGTCGCCTTCAACATGATCATGTCGCAGGTGTCGGCGCCTGTGCTGCGCCTCTCGCAGCTCTGGCAGGAGTTCCAGCAGGTGCGCGTCGCCGTCGATCGGCTGGGCGACGTGTTGTCGCACCCCACCGAGCCCCGCCTCGGCGCGCTCGGCGCACTACCGCCGGCACGCGGCCACATCCGCCTTTCCGAGGTCACATTCCGCTATCGCGCCGACACCGCGCCGGTGATCGAGAACCTGTCGCTCGACATCGCGGCCGGCACGTCGATCGGCATCATCGGACCGTCTGGTTCGGGGAAGTCGACGTTGTCCAAGCTGGTCCAGCGCCTCTATGTGCCGGAGCGCGGGCAGGTGCTGGTGGACGGTATCGACATCTCGCAGGTCGACCCGACATGGCTGAGACGGCAGGTTGGTGTGGTGCTGCAGGAGAACTTCCTGTTCAACCGCTCTATCCACGACAACATCGCGCTCGCCAATCCGGCCATGACACGCCGTCAGGTGATGCGCGCCGCCGAGTTGGCTGGCGCCAGCGGCTTCATCGCCGAGCTGTCGGCGGGCTACGACACCATTCTCGAAGAGCGAGGCGCCAACCTCTCCGGCGGCCAGCGGCAGCGGCTCGCCATCGCGCGGGCGCTTGCCACCAATCCCCGCATCCTCATCCTCGACGAGGCGACCAGCGCCCTAGACTATGAGAGCGAAGAGGCCATCCAGGCCAACATGCGCGAGATCGCCAAGGGGCGTACGGTGATCATCATCGCCCACCGCCTCGCCGCCGTGACGCGCTGCGACCGCATCGTCACGCTGGCGCGCGGCAAGATCGCTGAGGACGGTGCGCCGCAGGAGCTCGTGAGGACGAGCGAGGGCTTCTTCGCCCGCATGTTGCAGCACCAGAACCGGCAGGTGTTCCAGTCATGACCAGCCCGTCGGAAGGGGCGCCGGGCGCGCCAGCCTCTGCGCTGCCCAAGGTGTCGGCTCGCTATGTCGAGTTCCTGCCGGCCGCCGTGGAAATCGCGGCGCGGCCGACGCCCAAGGCGGTGGTCGGGCTGATCGCCATCATCGTCGCGGCGACCGCCGCCGCCATCGCCTGGAGCGCCTTCGCCCGCCTCGACGAGTTCACCAACGCCGTGGGACGGGTACGCACTTCGGCCCCCGCCGCCTTGCTTCAGCCGATGGAAGCGAGCAGCGTGACCGAGATCACCGTCGAGAACGGCCAGAGGGTGAAGGCGGGACAGACGCTGGTGGTGCTCAACGACAACGCGGTGCAAACGGAACATGATGCCACCATGCTGGCGCTGACCGCGTGGCGGGCCGAGCGCATCAGGCGGAAAGCGGCCATCGAGGCGGCGGTTTCCGGGAAACGTCTGGTCGACATCGCCTTCGACCCCTCGGTTCCGACTGACGTCGCCGAGCGCGAGCGGGCGAGCCTCAGGGCATCGCTATCTGCTCTTGACGCCGCCACCGCCGCCAAGACGGCCGAGGCGCACGAGGCATCGGCGCGACGCATCCGGGCCGAGGGCGTCAAAGCGGTACGCGAGAAGCTGATGGCGGTGCTGACCGAGCGGCAGGGCATGCAGGAAAAGCTGCTCGATTCCGCCGCCGGGTCGCGGGCGGCCGTGCTCGGCATCAACGATCAACTGTTCCGGGTTGAGGCCGATCTCGTCGACACCGCCACCCAGCTCGCCGAGATCGACGCCGCCGTCGAGCGCATCACGCGCGAGAAGAAGCAACTGGTCGAGCAGTTCCTCGACGAGGAGACGCGTGGCATCCAGGCGGCAGAGCGGCAGATCGAACAACTCGACAAGCAGGCCGAAGGGCTGGCCGACCGCCTAACCCACTTCGTGATCAAGGCGCCGATCGATGGCGTCGTCCAGCAACTCGCGGTAACCTCGCCGGGACAGGTGGTGGCGGCCGGCCAGTCAATTGCCGTGGTGGTCCCCGAGGGCGGCCCGCTCCAGGTGGAGGCGCTGCTGCCTTCGGCCGACGTCGGCTTCGTGGCGATCGGCGACGAGGCTGTCATCAAGGCCGATGCCTTCCCGTTCACTCGCTACGGCACTTTCTCCGGCCGCATCGCGGCGATCTCCGACGAAGCCGTGGCGGCCGCCAAGGTGCTGGCCATGCAGGACCCGTCAGAGGCTGGCCGCGGCGAAGGCATCGGCCAGCCGACCGGCATCCCGGATGTCGCCGGTCTCCACTACATCCTGAAGATCGCCCCCGACGACGCCCGCCACACAAGCACCGGCCGCCCACTGTCACTCCAGCCGGGCATGACGGTCCGCGTCGAGATCAAGACCGAAAGCCGCAGCGTCCTCAGCTTCCTGATGTCGCCGCTGGCGGAAACGCTGGCGAACTCGGGGCATGAGAGGTGAGGAGATATGCAGGTGTGGTATGGGGAAACTCGTTCGAACCCTATAGCCCCCTGAGGAGAGGAGTGATGTGGAAGATATTTATGAGCAACGGGGGAGTCAATAATTGTCGCGCCAGTAGTGATAATTTGCTTTGGGTTGATATTTTATGTATTGAAATCAGCGACTTAAGTGACGTGGTCGCGGCGAGAGATTGCCGCACCAATGACCAATCAAACGATCCGAGACGACATCCGCGCTGTCGCCCTTGCTGACAAGAAGTCGGCGGGGCGCTTAAGTTTGCCCCTCTCCGAGACCCGGAGGGTGAACTGCTGGCAAAAGCTGGCCGCAAACGGAAGATCGCCCTTCGTGAACCAAATGGGCGGGTTCAGCGCGTTCCTCAACGGCGCCTGGAGGAAGATTGAGCGGGTAACGGTTGCCAACCAGCCGCGCCGTTCGGTTCTGCCCAAGCATCTTCGGGAGGATCCACGCGCGGGGACGGCGGCGGGTAGGCTGTTCCTTCTCGGCGAGATCAACGCGGACCAGTTCGTCGCGGCCGAACGGTTCGTCTCTCTCGTTCGCCAGTTCCTTCACGTCCTGTCGGCCCCGATGGCTCCGGCGTCTTTCCTCGGGAAGATCGTCGCCCTTTGTGCCCAGCTGATCTTGTAGTGTCATCACCCCATAGAGGGAGAGAGACACAGACCGGTGGGCGGCTCTCATAGGCACCAGTGGATCAACACCATAGACCGAAGCCCCGCACCTCACATCGTCCCCGCACCGTCAATAGGCCGGGGCATTGAAAGTTAAGGGTTATTTGGCCTCGAACCGGTCTAGGACTGTTACGCGTGAAGTCGCGAAATCCGAAAGTTTTTTGACCGATGGCACGACCGCGCAAATCGCCGCAGGAGCGCACGCTCGACGGCAACCCTGGACGGCGTCCGATCCCGATTGAGGTGTTCGTACCCGAGGGGGCGCCTTTCGTTCCTGAGCACCTTTCAGACGACGCGGCGGCGTGTGCCGAGCAGATCATACGCGCCTATGATCTTGCGAATGGCTTCTTCTCCGATCAGTTGGCGAAGAGCGCCAAAGTCAGAGTCGGAAGAGGGAGAGGAATGGATGGTCGGCTGCATGCCGTAACACTTGTTCCCTTCTGGTTTTCAAACCACGGAAACACGTGTTCCCCCGCCAACTGTCTCCAATCGGCGGGTTGCGAAATCCTGAAATTTCGTTTGGGAGCGCTTTGGAATGGGAGCGGGAAGTATCCCTGTTCCGAAACTATGCCGATCCCTGGAGATCCGCACTCATCAGCTCGGCGCCAGCCATAGCAGCATCAGGCAGGGAATATAGGCTGGAAGGTCGTTTCGCACAATTCGCCCGTGGGCCGTTTCGCCCGCTGTGGGGTGACCCACTAGCTCCCGCCCTCCCGAAGCCTCCCAGCGGCCAAATTTCCCCGTTTGAAACTCGTTTTAATGCCCGACCATCCCGAGGCGCCGCATCTTAAGCCCCGCAATGTCGATTTTGAACGCCTAAACCCGGCTGCCGAACCTGATCATCACCCGCTCCGCCTCTTCCACTTCGGATAACACCACGCTCAACGGCATAAAGAAGCGGTTGACGTTGACGAGTCGATTTTTATGACCTACTAGTAGGTCAAGAAAATCGACTCCGAGGTTCTCCAATGGCCTATGTTGAAACCAAAACTCTGCGTGACGAGGCTGCCGTTGATGAGCGCCTCGCAGAAATTGGCCTTGATCGCAAAAAACTGCTCAAGGTTCGGGATATTGCCATTGGTTCCGCCGCGAATGCGACTCCCTTCCATGCCGCTAATGCTGCGGGGACTTTCTCCTATCAAGACGGAACGTGGGCGCTCAGGAATGAGTTTGTAGACGGCTCCAACTGGACCGTGGACAGGACAGATGGGGTCGAGGCTATCAAATGCGAAGCGCGTAAGACTCGGGTTGCTTTTTGCAATGTAGATGTTGCGGCTAATGATTTTCACAGCCCGCATCCGCGCTCCAAAAAGGGCAGCGGCGCCGAGAGAGCAAGCGGCTTGGGCCCAGACCTATTCGGCGGTGACTTGCCTCAGTTCAGCCGTCCACCTCAGAAAGGTTGGGCGCTCTACTACCTAATGGTAGACGAAGCCGGCGCTGCGGAACTATCTCGGCCACGGGTTCAAAACGGCACATTCGCTTCGCAAATTGAACGTATTTATTTGCCAGAAGATAAGCAGACTGAAGTGCAGGCGAATCGTTATGTGCCTGAGGCTCCCGCTGACAACTTCGATCCACTTGTCGTACGTAAAAAGTGAAGGTCATGTCTATCGCAGCGCGTTTGATGATTGCCCGCAAGAGGCGACGGTTAACAGCGAAGGCACTGGCGGAGAAATCTGGGCTACAAGCGGATACGATATCCAGACTTGAGAATAGTCTGCGAAGACCAGATGACGGGACTTTGCAAAAGCTAGCAACGGCTCTGGATTATCCAGAGTCGTTCTTTTTGAAGGACGCGTGCCCGTCTGTGGACACGGGCGCCGTGAGCTTCCGCAGCTTCTCGAAAATGAGTGCAAGAGAGCGAGACGCAGCCGAAGCGGCGGGAGCAATCGGCCTGGAATTGGGCGCCTGGGTTGAGGAACGTTTTAGTCTTCCCGAACCCAATCTGCCAGACATGACCTTGCAGAATGACCCCGAAACGGCCGCTTTCAATCTTAGACAGCATTGGTCTCTGGGCGAACGCCCCATCGGAAATTTGCTCAACCTTCTAGAAGTCAACGGGGTGCGCGTGTTCTCCCTGTCGGAAAATACAGCGTCAGTGAACGCGTTTTCGTTCTGGCAGGATAACAAGCCTTATGTTTTCTTGAACAATTTTAAGACAGCAGAAAGTAGTATTTTCGATTCCGCGCACGAACTCGGACATTTGGTTATGCACAAACACGGCGACCCGAAAGGTGGTCGGCTCATCGAAAAAGAAGCGAACCAGTTTGCTTCCGCCTTTCTGATGCCGGAACGTGATGTTAGAGCCGCCGTTATTCGACCGGTGAACGTAGAGACTCTTGTCCGTTCTAAAATGCGTTGGCGCGTATCGGCCATGGCGTTGGCTTATCGACTACACTACCTCGGCATCCTTTCCGAGTGGCAGTATAAATCGACGTGCATCGAGCTTGGAAAGCGGGGGTATCGTTCGGGCGAACCGATCGGTGTTGATCGTGAGACATCATCGGTTTGGAAAAAGGTACTTGCAACCCTTTGGGGCGAACGAATTACGAAAAATGATGTTGCCCGCGACCTGTCTATTCCTCTTGATGAACTAGAGGGACTGATTTGGAATTTGGCCAGCGAAGAGAAAGCCCCAAGTAGAGGCAAGCCAAACCTCATGGTCGTTTAACGAGGTCTTTTGGCATCTGGCCTCAACGAGTTGAAATCAACGCCAGAGCGTTTCGACACTCCTCCAGAGTTTCCGGATTAACACAATGAGTACTCGGCGACTTTTGACCGAGGTAGCGATTGTCACTCTGCATCCATAGCCCACCCGCCTCGTCTCCTAGCGCCCGTCGCGCCTGCATTTCAAGACGATCAAGGGCTGCCCGCCTAGTTGACGCGTCGAACCTCTCCCGGCGCCTGCGGTCGTTCTCAGTCTCTAGGATGTAGCGAGCGTTTTCATATTCACCGGTGGAATAGGCGGCGGCTTCCAAAGGTGTACGCCCCTCCAACTCAGCAAGCGGCACCTTGAGCCACTCTTCGGCTTGAACGCTCAAAACAGCGATCGCTTTTTGCCCGATCTTATAAACGCGATTTTCAGCCGCCTCGGCTGCCTGACGCTCCTTTTCCTTCCTACGTTCCTCTTCTTCGCGAACACGGCGTTCGATGCGCCGGTCTCTTTCAGCGGCGATCGGAAGCCCGAGGGTGTCCCCAATCTGCTCGGGCCGCCACACCAGATGGTATTTCAAGCTCGAAAACAGTGTCTCAAACCTGGACCACTCTTGCTCATCGACACCCAGGAGTGACGAAGGGGATTTCCTGAGACTGGGAATCCCTTTCGTCCACCACACATTTAGGTCAAAACCGCATCGATCGTCCTGCGGCACCAAATCCAACAACTCGCTAATAGTTTCGCTTAGCTGCTCTCGCCGAATAATAGGCCGTTCCTGGAGCGCTATCGCCTCCTTCACCGTATCGACTAATTTAGCTGAGCGAGCCCACGCGTCACCCACTTGGGTTGCCCAGCCACCTTTACTAGCCCGATTCAAAAATTCGGCGACAGCATCATCCTGAAATACGACCTGCTCCAGCATGAATGCTCGCACACTCGATGGTACTTCTCTAAATTCCGGCCGGATCAGTCCTTCCCGATCGAGATGCTTTACGATTTTCTCAACACTATGGGGGCTCCCGACACTGCAAAGCGCCAGCAGGATTGAGGACTGCCAGACATCAACAGGTACTTTGAAGCAACCCGCTCCGCCGACAGCGTATCCAACTGCTTCTGTCAGTCCATAATCGGTTGTGACTTTGGCAGGGCGCCTATCCCGTGAGCTTCGGACCTGATATGCTGCGAGCCGCCGCGTTGCTTCCGCCCGGTTGTCTTCCTCGATCTCTCGAAGCCGGTTGTCCAGCTGTAATTCGGCGTCCCTATCCTTCGGATTATTAAGCCAAATTCGCTTGGCTTCATGGAGGATTGCTGGGGCGATTTCGTTAAGTTGCCTATCCCTATAAGGTCCCAGATCGATCTCAATAGCCGCAAGCTCTTGTTCACGGATACGAGCAATCTTTTCATAGCCACAAGCGTGGGTGACCTTGAACTCAACCAAAAGCGGGCGATTGCCTTTATGCACTACAACATCAGGTCTCATGCCCGGCAAAGCGCGTTCTACCTCAGCACGGTCGAACGAAAACTCACCCTCTTTGACTACGGTCTTTGAGAGCCCCCCCTTGGAAACCTCATGTTCCGGTAACGTTAGGACAAGCGCTTCAGCCAAGTAGTCTTTTGCGACCAGATGGAGCGCCGTCTCTCCAGCGGTAGCGCAGGCAGGGTTCGCTGAGTCTGATGCATGAGCGAACGAATGGGCGAGCAAAGCCCCCTGTCGGGCGATCACCGGGCGGCCACATCCAGGACAGTGGCATCCACAAGCCTTTCCCCGTGGAACCTCATCGACATGGACCGGCTTCCCACTCGCATTGTGGGCGAACACAACGCCACCATCCGAAGTGCATCTGAAAAGATCACCGAGCGTAAGTGCAGGCATTGGATGATATCCCGCCTTGAGAATTACGCTCTGCGCATCAACCTGCAAGCCTGTTCTGGTGCATTTCCAAGCTTAAATTCAGCGGCCTGACGACTTACGATGGAGCATGGCGCGAAGGCCGTTGATGGCTTTGTCGGCGCCAGTCCGATCAAGGAAGCGAAGCGCTGACACGTGAAAGCTACGATCGAGCCAGCGACCGAGATTGGCCTCGTCATCAGTACCAGACCAATCGCGCCAGAGTTCGCGGATGAGATCAATTTGTTTCGGGCTCGCCATGCCCGGTCGGCGGCCGAAGGTGCGCTGCGTCCAGGTCGACCGGAACCCAAGCGCCGTGAAGTAGGCCATGACGGCGTCAAAGCCCCGGTTGTCCAAGTCTTTGGCACTGGTGACGCCCGCAAAGCGGGCGAGCACATCTCGATATGTCGGATCGTCAAGTTTCAGCTCGGCGACTGCCATGTGTATTACCGCAAGCTGCTTGCGCCCTATCCGACGAATGGAGCCGTCAGGCTGCGGCATTGCCGCCTCCAACCGTAACGGGCTCAAGATGGCTTTTCCGCACGCCAACGGCCGCAGACACAATGCTCCGAACGAGGTCGCCGCGCACACCAAATATTGCCGCGATCTGATCGAGGTTCCGTAGCTCGAATTTCTCGCCACGAATGCGATCAACCTCTTCTCCCAAGGCGTCGCTCGTATCCCGAAGGATATCCGCTTGCATCGAAATAAGAATCTCGACACCACCAGAAATACTTCTCATATCCTCGCCATCACGAATATACTTCTCCAGAAGAACAGCCATTGCCGACAAGCAATAGGTCGCCTGATCGATCTTATCCAACAGCTTGCCGACGTCGTTTACGTTTCGTATAGTGCAAACTCCCTTTTCAGTGGCCAGAAAGAAGCTTTAATGTGTCGCCAACGTCCAAGTTCCGGAACGTTGCTGCGTCCCTAAGGTCAGGCAGACGTATCGGTCCCATCTCACCGACAAGCTTGCGTGCGTCCTGAAGAAGACGCACGGTTCGGCGGATGTCACTTTTCGATTCAAAGGCGAGCAGAGCCCTGTAAGCATCGGCCCCTTCAACGCCATATTCGATGCCGATGGATTGAATGTCCTCAGGCAGCGGCCTCGCCAGAGCAAGACGAATCCCAAGGCGGCTATCGATCTGGTCATAGATTGCCGAATTCGCGCTGGTCCGCTTGATTGCGGCCTCGTTTCCGACCAGGACCATCTGCATCCCGGTTTGCTCGTGGAGACCCAGCAGCGAACGTATTCCGTCCGCACCGGCATTCTGAATTTCATCAATTATTATGTATTCGCCACGCTCGGCACAATCCTCAGCACGATATGTTAAAATGTTATAGACTTCTTGTGTTCGTACCCTGTCCGTATAAACGCCAAATACGTTGGCGATCGTTACGAGCAACCCCCGCAAGGACTTGTGCGTCTGAAGAAGTTCAACGGGCAGCGCTTTTGTATTCGATTGGCAATGGTCGGCAATGGTCGCCGACTTACCAATTCCGGCCGAGCCTGTAATGAGGATAGTCCCGACTGCCGGCAGAAGCTGCATAGCTTCCTGTATCCGCCTAGAGACAGACGTAGGAGCGAAAATGGCTGGCCGCACTGGCTGCTTGATGTTCATCATCAGATTTTTCGCCCCATGGCGGCGAGCATGCGCTCGTTGACTTCAGCTACTTCGCGGTTGCGGCGGCGCTGTTCCTCGTCTTCCCGGTCGCGCCGCTCCTGTGGTGTCTCTCGCAATTTCGCTGCGATCTCGGACGCCCGCTCTGAATAGGTGACCACGCCAGCCATCGGGGCAGCCGAAAGCTGGGGCTGGCGGGACAGGAAGGCGGCGCGCTCGGCAAGGGGATCGATATCGGAAACGGAGTGGTCGAACTGCCGTACCGCGCTCTTAGCGAGGTTGGAACGTCGGGAGGCTTCCCTGGCGCCAGCCGGGTCAAGGGCGTCGAAATGACGGTCCGGACGTGCGAACCACGTTTCGCCATCCGCCAGGATCGGCAGACATGACCAGTCGTCCCATTTCGGCAGGAGGGCGGTGACCTTCCGCCCCTGAAATCTCATCAGTTCGTCACAGGTCCACAGCCGATTATCGAACTGTATCCTGCCTTGCCGCACCGTCAGTTCCTTGGGTGCGGAGAAAGCGACGTGAAGAGCGTCGGCGTCGATCATGGTCGGCTGCCAGCCGGCAGCCGCAGCCTCGGCAAGAACCTGATTTGGAGAAATCTTCGCCGGGAAGCCTCGGCGTGTCTGCGGCTTCCGATGGTAGAGTTCCAACGTCGACTCGATGATGACCTTGAAGTCATCGACACTGCCGGGAAACGGCTCGGGCGGCCGACCGACATTGGCCGATTTCGACTTCATCCGGTCGCCGCCAATCCAGCCGGGGACAACGCGCAGGAGGCGTTCCAACTGTTTGAAACTGTTCTCGATCGGCTTGGCCGAAGCGTTATAAGCGCGGGCGCGGACTACATTTGAAGTGCGTCGATCCCAAAGAGCGATCTCGGCCAACGGACCGGTGTTGCCAAGCTGGATCAGCTTCAGTGCGTCGTCGATGAACTCGGCCCAATTGTACTCAGTGCCGTTGTCGAGGTAGAGGTGGTCCGGCGCGCCCCAGGCGCTCACCATGTTGATGAAGCTCTGGATGACATGGGCGATGGTGACGCCTTTACCGGGCGCGAACAGCACCACATCGAGCCACAGGCGATTGGTGGCGAAGTCGAGCCACGCGATGGCGCGGGCATGAGCGGTCGAACCATCCTCGCGGCGAAGAACAACGTCGATCGGATGCACGTCCCCGAAAACGATCTCCATCGGCCGAAGGCCGGCGGCCGTGCGTTGGATGCGTGGCTTGTTGTCCTCGTGAGCCTTGCGATCTCGCTTGAACCTATAGACGTTGGCAAAGGGACGCTCGGCCTCGATCAGGTTGGCCGGGATGCGGCATGCCTTGGTCAAGGTGTCGTCGGTGCCGGTCCAGCCGGCTTTCCGCGTCAGTTGCGCCAAGTGATCTTGCGCGAGCAACTGAACGACGGATGAAATCTCGCCACCTTTGATCAGACCGCGCACGTACTGCCGAAGCTCATGGGCAAGGCGTTCTCGCGTGGCATCATCGAAGGCGACGGCTTTGTCCCAAGCACGGGAAAGGACGATGCGCTTTTGGCCGGCGTCAAGGCGCCTCTCACGAGAAAGCCCCGCCAAGCCAAAGGCTTCGTAATCGTCTATCTTGCGCTGAAGATTGCGGACGGAAACCGTGATCGGCTTGCCGTCAGGGCCGAAGTGCTGGCGAGCCGCAATCTCAGCCAAAGCCGCGCCGCGTTCCCGCGAGTGCTTTTCGAGACCGAGAATAGGGGCAACCAGATGATACCAGAACTCGCGCTCTCGCTTGGCCCTTTCACCATGGCTAGAACGGCGTTGGACAGGGCTTTGAAGGGCCTTCCAAGCCTCTTGGAGATCGGCCGGAAGGCTATCAAGCCGGACCTCGTAGCGAATGCCAGAACTGCCGCCGCGCCCACCAACTTGCCTAACGACCAGACGAGCACCGCGCCATTCGGGCTGACCTCCAACTACATTTCCGAGCACTTTTCTGACGGCTCGCGTCGTAACAGCCGCCAGTGACGCAACAGCATCTGCGTTCAACCAAACCCAAGTCATGATTGCCGCCCCTGACGGGTAGCCACTTTCAGAATTTTCTCCCTTAATCCGGAGGCTTTTGGACCATTCCTGCTTCCAACCAAAACGGCAGTAGCCCATTGCCTCGACACGGAATTCTCAGCACACCATTTCGCGAGCGACCTGTTTTGTTGTACAAAGCCGGCACGGACTAAAATCAACAACTCTTTGCTGGGGCCAAGGGCAGACATGAAAACCTCCATGTGCAATCAAAATGCAATTATGATTGCATCATGACTGCTCGTCAAGAGGCCAACACGGAGAATATCGCGACGGCGTACATCGATTACGCCAAGTCGAAATTGGGCGTTAAGTCTGACGATGAACTTGCTAGGATTTTGGATGTAGGAAAGAGCACCATCGCGTCATGGCGCCGACGTGGAAGCATCCCGGAAGATCTATACAGCGATTTGCTTACAAGTAAAGAAATTGATTATTTTCTATTCTTTGACGAATATATGACGAGGCGCTTATCTGGATCTGAGATCGGCGACATAGTCATATTATCGATGGCAATGATCATATCGAAAAATTTATCAACAAATGAAATCGCAGACTGGGCGGAATGGATATCCGAGCATAGACTTGATATTTTCAGGTTTATATTAAAAGAAGAAAATAGAACTACGATCGGAGAGCAAATTACCGAGGAATATGCTCAGAAAAAAATCCTAAAAATCTATCGATCGATACTATCAAAAGAGTCAGTTGCCGCGAACATACTATATTCGGCAAGAAAGCTGTATGACGCGGGAGCTGCCTAGTTGGGGTTCCGCAATCAGTTCCGCAATCGCCCCATCCCTACCAGTCGCCAAGCGTATGGGTCCTCAATAACCACTTACAAAACAATCACTTAATAAATACGTGTCGGAGTTTAATATTGGGTTTTGATGGTTTGCCAATTGCGGACCCTAAGCCATCAATGAAATCAAATAATTAGCCTTAAACTCCGACAGATAATTATTCGAGCCCGCCGACAGTTATTTATTGCGCATCCACGAAGGTAGATTCGGCAATCTCCCATTGCGGAACACACACGGAACATGTTAACTCTGTTCGTGATTTGTACCGAATCGCGGTGCGGTGCGCAGAGCGCTCCGGCCGACCAGCGGGGACCAGACGATGCTCACGCGCAAACAGCTCGAACTCCTGATGTTCATTCATGAGCGGCTGAAGGAATCGGGCGTGCCGCCGTCCTTCGACGAGATGAAGGACGCGCTGGACCTCAAGTCGAAGTCGGGCATCCACCGGCTGATCACCGCGCTCGAGGAGCGCGGCTTCATCCGCCGCCTGCCCAACCGGGCGCGGGCGCTGGAGGTGATCAAGCTGCCGGAGACCATGCAGCCGGGTATCGGCCGCGGCCGCAAGGGCTTCGCGCCGGCGGTCATCGAGGGCGACGCCGGCCGCAAGGCGCCGCCGGCCGGTCCTGCCGCGCCGTCGCTCGACAGCCGCGACACCGTGCCGGTGCCGGTGATGGGGCGCATCGCCGCCGGTGTGCCGATCGCCGCCATCCAGAACCAATCGCACATCCTGCACGTGCCGATCGACCTGGTGGCCGGCGGCGAGCATTACGCGCTGGAAGTGCGCGGCGACTCGATGATCGAGGCTGGTATCCTCGATGGCGACACCGTGGTCATCAAGAAGTCGGACACCGCCGATTCCGGCGATATCATCGTCGCACTGGTGGACGACGAGGAGGCGACGCTGAAGCGCCTGCGCCGCAAGGGCGCCTCGGTGGCCCTCGAGGCCGCCAACCCGGCTTACGAGACGCGCATCTTCGGCCCCGACCGGGTACGCATCCAGGGCCGGCTCGTGGCGCTGATGCGCCGCTACTGATACCGACAGCCGGTTCCGGCCCTGATTCCTTGGGAACGTGCGGGCGGCGCCGGCCGGCCGCTTCGTAAAAGCATCCGCGGCTGCGCCCTAAGAGGGACTTGGCATGGATGCCGCCGATTCAGCCGGCCAATGCGACGAGGCTATGTCGTTCCCTCGCCCGTTCGGCGCCGCACCAAGGAGCCGGATTGAGGCATCATGTCAGGACGTCGGCCGGAACGCCCAGTCGAGCCGGGCGTTTGAACTTTCACACCGGTTGGCGGAGATGCCTCCTGCCCCGACCGCTTATCATCCACCCTGCCCGCCGGATGATCAGTCCTTCTTCGACAGCCGGCTTTCCGCCGCCGGATGCAGCAGCGACGTGTCGCCGTAGGAATAGAAGCGATAGCCGCTGTCGATAGCATGGGCATAGGCGGCGCGCATGGTATCGAGGCCGGAGAAGGCCGAGACCAGCATGAACAGCGTCGATTTCGGCAGATGGAAGTTGGTCATCAGCAGGTCGACGGCGCGGAAGCGGTAGCCGGGCGTGATGAAGATGTCGGTGGCGCCCCGGAAGGGCCGGATGATGCCGTCCTCGCCGGCAGCGCTTTCGAGAAGGCGCAGCGACGTCGTGCCGACCGCCACCACCCGGCCGCCGCCAGACCGTACGGCGTTGAGCGCCTCGGCGGTTTCCGCCGAAATGTGGCCGATCTCGGCGTGCATCCGGTGGTGTTCGGTGTCCTCGGCCTTCACCGGCAGGAAGGTGCCGGCGCCGACATGCAGCGTCACGAAATGCCGGCCGATGCCGCGCGCGTCGAGCCGCGCCAGCAGGTCCGGCGTGAAATGCAGCCCGGCGGTCGGCGCAGCCACGGCGCCGTTCTCGCGAGCGTAGACCGTCTGGTAGTCGGCGCGGTCGTTCTCATCCTCGGCGCGGCGGGCGGCAATATAGGGCGGCAGCGGAATGTGGCCGACAGCGACCAGCGCAGCATCGAGCGCTGGGCCTGCGAGGTCGAAACGGAGGCCGACGTCGCCCTCCTCGCCCTTGGCGGTGACGATGGCGGCAAGCGGCTCGGCCGCCGGATCGGCGCCGGAGAACAGCACGCGGTCGCCGGGGCGGAGCTTGCGGGCGCCCTTGACGAAGGCGCGCCAGTAATCAGGCGCTTCGCGCAAGTGCAGCGTCGCCGAGATGTGGACGGGCTCGGCGCCGGGGCGGTCACGCCGCCCTTCGAGCTGGGCGGGGATCACCCTGGTATCGTTGAACACCAGCGCGTCGCCCGGCAACAGCAGATCGGCGAGGTCGCGCGCCTGCTTGTCCTCGAAAGGCGCGCCGGGCCTGACGACCAGAAGACGCGACGCGTCACGCGGTACGGCTGGACGCAGGGCAATCCGTTCGGGCGGCAGTTCGAAGTCGAAAGCTGAAACTTGCATGACCCTGCATTAGGCAGCGCCGATGCGAAAGGCAACCAAGTTTCCCGGCGGAAAAGGTGGCGATGGGCGGGTGAGAGCACGATCGCCGATCTCAGCCAAAGCGGCAGCCTGCTTCCATGGACTGCCGACCCAAAAGTCCGACAGAGCGTCTTGCGTACGGCAACCTCTATTCAAACGTGAAGGGCAACCGGTGCCGATCGGCACGGTTTCAGTCACCTCGATGTTTCAATCCGCGCCCAAGCGCGATGGGCGACGAGGAGCCCGTCGGGCAAAGAGATATCGAACAAGTTTTCAACTCGCGCCTAAGCATGAAGGGCAACGTATTGATCGGAGCGCCACCACCATAGCCGCCGTCATTTCAATCCACGCCAAAGCGCGATGGGCGACAGCACAACAGCACCAACAATATCCCGCAAGGCATGTTTCAATCCGCGCCCAAACTTAAAACGCAACAGCTTTCGCTGCTACCGCCGCTGCCGTCGAACGTTCTCAATTCATACCCATACGCAAGAGGCGACACCTGCCGACTTGGCGTCCCCAACGATCACCGGACGTCTCAGTCCACGCCCACGCGTGAGGGGTGATGCGTCATTACCCGGTCCGTGCGCGGTCTTGGTCGGCTGTTTCGCCCCATGCGGGTGCCACCCGCTACCTGGAGCGGGTCCAACCCCGCCGGCAGCATGTCGTCCCCGTTCTCGCGCAAGCCTTATTCGATGGCCCGCGCTCGCCAGATCCGGTGGCGGCATTCAGCGGCAGCGCAGGCCATATCCTCCGCTGTACTTGCCACCTCCTCCGCGCTCAAGACCACAACCGCCCACCTCTCGAAACGTTTTTTGTGAATAGAGTTTATCTAAGATTTTACGCTTGCCGGCGGTTCCGAGGCCTGCCTCCTTACCATCGACAGCGACCTATGCTAGAACACTTCCAACGCAAGCAAACGACGAAAACTGCCAACCGCCGGTCCCGGCGGAACAGATCGTCTTGTCCTTTTCACGGCGAGCCGGCCGCTGCCATAGCCGTGGCGCCTGTCCTGGAGCACCCGAACGTGGCCCATCCGAGATCCTCGTTGCGCATCACTGACAACGTTGTCGATATCGATCAGCGGCCGGCCGTCGTCCTGGAGCGCCTCGATCTCGAACTGCGGCTGAAGCTGATGCGCCAGGCGGTGCCGGCCGCCGTGTTGGCCGAACGCCCGGACCTTGGCGGCGCGGCGGCTCTGATGCTGTCGGACCTCGGCTTCGTCGCCGCGCCCTGGCGATCGGGCGCGCCCGAGCCCGACCTCGACCACGGCCTGATGCTGATCGTCGGCAACCGCTTCGCGCCGGACTTTCTCGACGACGTGCTGAACGGCCCCTGGACGGCCCGGCTCGACCGCGTCGTACTGTTCGGCGACCGGCTTGGCGGCCGGACGCTGGCGGCGCTCGACGGGATCGGCTTTCCCTTCATCGTCAAGTCGTTGCCGACGCCCGAGCGGCTGGCCAGCATCCTGGCCCTGGCCGATCCGTCGACGGCAGCGCTCCGCCAGTCGACCGTCGCCCGCCGCGCGGCGGCGGCGGCAGAGATCGAGACCGGTTCCGACCGCCTGTTCGAGCTTATCCGTGCCGGCGACCTCGGCGCCGCCATCGCCGAGGCGAAGAGCGCCTTCAACCATTTCGAAGCGCTGCTGGACAGCGCCGCCGCCGCCCACTGGCTGTCCATCATCCAGAGCTATCATGACGGCACCGCCCAGCATTGCAGCTTGGTGTCAGCCATCGCCATGCTGTTCGCGCGTGGCCTCGGCTTCTCGGCCGGCGACCAGCGCCGCCTGTTCGAGGCCGCGCATTTCCATGACGTCGGCAAGGTGCATGTGCCGCTTTCCGTCCTCGACAAGCCCGGCGCGCTCGATCCTGAGGAGCGGCGGGTGATGGAGACCCACGCCAGGGCCGGCTACGACATGCTCGTCGGCAACGATGCGGTTCCCGGCGAGGTGGCCGAGGCGGCGCGCGATCATCACGAGTATCTCGACGGCACCGGCTATCCCTACGGCATCGGCGGGCGCCGGATCACCGACATCACCCGCATGATCACCATCTGCGACATCTTCGCCGCCCTGATCGAACGCCGCGCCTACAAGGCGCCGAGAACAGCGCGCGAAGCCTATGCCATCATGCAATCGATGGACGGCAAGCTGGACGCCACACTTCTCCGCGCCTTTTCGCCGATCGCCGAGAGTTGCTCGTCCGACTGACGGCAAAAATGCAGCGCTGCCCTTCCCTTGACGCGGGACGGCCATGAAAACGCCCAAAAAGATAAGGCGTCGCAGGAACTGCGACTAGCGCACGGAAGGTTCATCGGCTAAACCGCATGCCGAAAAGTCCAAAAGACAAGGACCAACCATGCTCGAATGGTTCCGCAAGCTCCTCCCGCACGAGGAGCAGTTCTTCGCCCTGTTCGCCCAGCATTCCGAAACCGTCGTTGCCGCCGCCCATTCGCTGAACGCCCTTTTGTCGGGCGATGACCGCGATCGCCGCATCGCCGAGATCGTCGCGCTCGAGGACAGGGCCGACGGCATCACCCGCGAGGTGCTGCTGGCCGTCCGGCGCAGCTTCATCACGCCGTTCGACCGCAACGACATCAAGGACCTCATCCAGTCGATGGACGACACCATCGACACCATGCACCGCGTGGTGAAGACCATCCTGCTGTTCGAGCAGCAGGTCTTCGATCCCGGCATGCGCGACATGGGTGCCGACATCGTCCAGGCTGCCCGGCTGGTCGCCGAGGCGATTCCGCTCCTGAAGAGCGTCGGCACCAACGCCCCGCGCCTGACGACGCTGTCGGAGGAAGTGACGCGCGTCGAAGGCCACTCGGACTTCTTGCACGAGAACGGGCTGAAGGACCTCTACCGTCGCCACGGCGTCGGCAATGCCATGGGCTACATCATCGGCAGCCAGATCTACGGCGAGCTGGAGAAGGTGCTCGACCGCTTCGAGGACGTCGCCAAGGAAATCAGCGGCATCGTGATCGAGAACGTCTGATGGAGACGCTGGCCTTCCCTCTCCTCGTCGGCCTGATCGGCATCGCGCTGCTGTTCGACTTCCTGAACGGCCTGCACGATGCCGCCAACTCCATCGCAACCATCGTGTCGACCCGCGTCTTGAGGCCGCAATACGCGGTGTTCTGGGCGGCCTTCTTCAACTTCATCGCCTTCCTGTTCTTCGGCCTGCACGTGGCGACGACGCTCGGCAAGGGCATCATCGATCCCGGCATCGTCACGCCGCACGTGGTGTTCGCGGCGCTGATGGGCGCCATTACCTGGAACGTCGTCACCTGGCTGGCCGGCATACCCTCTTCGTCCTCACATGCGCTGGTCGGCGGTCTGGTTGGTGCCGGCCTCGCCAAGACCGGCTTCAGCGCCATCGTCTGGGGCGGTCTCCTGAAGACGGCGGGCGCCATCTTCCTGTCGCCGGCCTTCGGCTTCTTCCTGGCGCTGATGCTGGTGCTGGTGGTGTCCTGGACCTTCGTCAAGCGCACGCCGTTCGCCGTCGACAAGACTTTCCGGCATCTGCAGTTCGTTTCCGCCTCGCTCTATTCGCTCGGCCATGGTGGCAACGACGCGCAGAAGACCATGGGCATCATCGCCGTGCTGCTCTATTCGCAGGGCTACCTCGGGGGCGAATTCCACGTGCCGTTCTGGGTGGTGATCTCCTGCCAGACGGCCATGGCGCTCGGCACGCTGATGGGCGGCTGGCGCATCGTCCACACCATGGGCTCGAAGATCACCCGCCTCAACCCGATGCAGGGTTTCTGCGCCGAGACCGGCGGCGCCATCACCCTGTTCGTCGCCACGCACTTCGGCATTCCCGTGTCGACGACGCACACCATCACCGGCGCCATCGTCGGCGTCGGCGCCGCCCGCCGCGTGTCGGCGGTGCGCTGGGGCATCGCCGGCAACATCGTCATCGCCTGGGTGATCACCATGCCGGCCGGCGCCGCCATCGCCGCCGCATCCTACTGGCTGGTCGACCTGTTCGTCTGAGCCGCATCCTCGCCGCCGGGCCGCGCCTCGGGCGGGCGCGGCGGCAGGACGAGCGTGACCAGCGTGAAGCTCACGAACAGCAAGAGATACCACGACCCCATCTTGCCGAGCGAGACGGGGTGCCAGACCCCCTGCCCCGGATAGAGCCAGGTACCGGTGACGGTGCCGACATTCTCCGCCAGCCACATGAAGACGCTGGTCAGCAGCGCGGCGACGACGAGCGGCATCCAGCGAGCCTCCCGGTCCACCGTGAAGTAGATCCGCACGCGCCCGTAAAGCAGCGCCGTCGCCGCGAACAGCAGCCAGCGGACATCGTAGACGAAGTGGTGGGCGAAGAAGTTGGCGTAGATCGCCAGCGACAGCAGCACAGTGGACGCACGGCCTGGGAAATCCGTGAAGCGCATGTCGAAGACGCGCAGTGCCCTTGCCATGTAGCTGCCGACCGAACCGTACATGAAACCCGAGAACAGCGGCACGCCGGCGATGGCGATCGTCGCCGGCTCGGGATAGGCCCAGGAGCCCATCCGGACCTTGAAGATTTCCATGACGGTGCCGACGACGTGATAGACGGCGATCACCTTCACCTCGGACAGGCTCTCGAGGCGTAGCGCCAGCATCAGGATCTGCACCGTCAGCGCGAAGGCGAACAAGAAATCATAGCGCTGGACCGGCCATTCCGCCGACCAGAGGTATTTGGTGACGATTAGCGCCGCCAGCATGACGCCGCCGAACAGGCAGGACCACGCCTGCTTCAGGCCGAACAGGATGAACTCGGCGACAGGAGCCGGCAGGCGTGCCAGAAGGCGCCGCAACGCGAGGCGCAGCGGCTCCAGCAACGGACCGGTGGCATGCTCCGGCAGGGGCGGAATGGCGCGGCTCCCAAAGAAAAGCGCCGACGGAGGACTCCGCCGGCGCGAGACGCAGATCGGTCGGGAGGGCTGCGGCGCGGCCGATCAGGCCGCGTCGGCCGCCACGACGACCGAGATGATCTTGTCGGGATCGCGCACCGGCTCGCCGCGCTTGATCTTGTCGACGTTCTCCATGCCCTCGATCACCTTGCCCCAGACGGTGTACTGCTTGTCCAGGAAGCGGGCGTCATCGAAGCAGATGAAGAACTGCGAGTTGGCCGAGTTGGGGTTCATGGCGCGGGCCATGGACACCGTGCCGCGCACGTGCGGCTCGGCGTTGAACTCCTGCTTGAGGTCCGGATACTGCGAGCCGCCGGTACCGGTGCCGTGCGGGCAGCCGGTCTGGGCCATGAAGCCGTCGATCACCCGGTGGAAGACGATGCCGTCGTAGAACTTCTCACGCACCAGCTTCTTGATGTGCTCGACATGGTTGGGCGCAAGGTCGGGCCGCATCTCGATGACGACGGTGCCCTTGGTGGTTTCCATGACGAGGGTGTTCTCGGGATCCTTGATATCGGCCACGCGGGCCTCCTTTCGGCTCTGGTTGCCGGCGTGGCTCTAGCACGGCCGGCCGGGAAGTGCGATCCGTCAGTTCGGATCGGAGGCGAGGCGCGCCTTGACGATCTTGTCCGGATTGGCCGGCGGCTCGCCGCGGTTGATCTTGTCGACGACGTCCATGCCGTCGGTCACCTCGCCCCAGACGGTGTACTGGCCGTCCAGGAAGCTGCCGTCGGCGAACATGATGAAGAACTGCGAGTTGGCGCTGTTGGGGTCTTGGGCGCGCGCCATGCCGACGGTGCCGCGGCCGAAATGCGCCTTGGAGAATTCGGCCGGAATGTCGGGCAGCTCGGAGCCGCCCATGCCGGTGCCGGTGGGATCGCCGGTCTGGGCCATGAAGCCGTCGATCACCCGGTGGAAGATGATGCCGTCGTAGAAGTGCTGGCCGGCCAGCGTCTTGATCTGCGCCACGTGCTTGGGCGCCAAGTCGGGCCGAAGCTCGATCGTCACCTTGCCCTTGCTGGTTTCCAGGACCAGCGTGTTGTCGGGCGAGGCAGCCTGAGCGCCACTTGCCAGAACGAGCCCGGTGGCGGCGAGCGCCGCGAGAAAGGTCCTGCGGATCACATCGATCTCCCTGCTTTTCAGTGTGCCGATTCTTCAGCCGGCCGGATAGCGGGCGCGGAGTTTGTCCGCAACCTGCGGCGGAACGAAGGCAGTAATGTCGCCGCCGAGACGGGCGATCTGCTTGACGAGGCTGGACGCCACGTGGCGGACGCCCGACGAGGCGCCGAAATAGATGGTGTCGATCTCCGGCGCCAGCACCGCGTTCATGCCGGCCATGCCCACCTCGACGTCGAGATCGGAGCTGTTGCGGATGCCGCGCACCAGCACGCGGGCGCCGTGCCGGCGGGCGATGTCGACGACCAGATCGGCGAAGGTCACCACCTCGATGCGGCCGCCGGTGCGACCAGCAATCGGCACCACCAGCTCGCGCAGCATGGCCTCGCGCTCGGCGGCGTCGAACTCGCCCTTCTTCTCGTGATGGATGCCGATGGCCACGACGAGCGTGCCGAACAGGCGCGAGGCGCGCTCGATCACGTCGAGATGGCCGTAGGTGGCCGGGTCGAAGGAGCCGGCGTAGAGGGCGGTCGTCATGGTTTTCCTGAATAGCCCTTTCCCCGGCCGTTCACAACTCCGCCCCGCCCCGAGCGACCGGTAACGGAGGAAAGATCGATGCCATCGGCATTTGGTCGCATTAACGGCTGATTAAGCATTAGCGCCGATGCCTTCAATGCTCATCATCGCGTTAACTGCCGCGTAACGATCCCGCCCGAAACTCGACCTTCACAGGTAGGTCTCGCAATGGAAGGCGGCCTGACATGACGAAGCACGGTACCCTGCGTATGAAGAAGATGGCCCTCGTCATGGCCGGTCTTTCCGCGGCCGTTCTGTCGATCGGCGCCACCGAGCCGATGTTCCCGGAACTCGGGCGCGGCGATCAGGCGTCGGACGTCAGCCGTTGCGTCACCGAAACCGTCGACGGCCTCAAGGTTTGCGCCAGGGAGGCGCACGCGGCCAGCGGCATCACGATCACCACCGTCGCGGCGGGTCTCACCATCGTGGAGTGACAGGTCACCAGAGCATTTCCGGACGCAAAGCCGGTTGCCGCTTTTGCCGGAATGTCCTGGAAGACGACGGAAGGTCGGAGCCGGCGAGCCCCGGCCAGATGCGGCAAGGGCGCAAGACGGCAGGCCCCGTCTTGCGCCCTCTCCTTTTGTCGATCAGGACGTAGCGGCCGGCGTTTCCGCCGGCCCGCCGATCGTCACTCCTCGGATTCCTCGCCGATGTCGGAGATATGCTCCACCGACACCACCTTCTCGCCGTCGGCCGTGTTGAAGATGCGGACGCCCTTCGAGGCGCGCGACACGATGCGGATCTGGTCGACCGGCACGCGGATCAGCTGGCCGCCGTCGGAGACCAGCATGATCTGGTCGGCCGGCTCCACCGGGAAGGCGGCGATCAGCTTGCCGATCTCGTCAAGCTTGCTCTGGTCCGTGGCCTTGATGCCCTTGCCGCCGCGGCCGGAGGTGCGGAACTCGTAGGACGACGAGCGCTTGCCGTAGCCCTGCTCGTTGACCGTCAGCACGAACTGCTGCGCCAGCATCATCTCGGCGAAGCGCTCCGGCGACAGCGCGTCGATGCCGTTACCGTTGCCCTCCTCCTCCGCGTCGTCGGCCATCGCCTCGTCGACGACCTCCGCTTCCTCGGCGCCGGCCGCCCGCTGCTCGGCCGCCCATTGCTTCTGGAAGGCGGCGCGCTCGGCCGGGCTGGCGTCGAAGTGGCGCAGGATGGTCATGGAGATCAGCTCGTCGCCGTCGGCCAGCGAGATGCCGCGCACGCCGGTCGAATCGCGGCCCTTGAACACGCGCACGTCGCCCACGGAGAAGCGAATGCACTGGCCGAGCGCCGACACCAGCAGGAAGTCGTCGCTCTCGGTGCAGGTCTCGACGCCGATGATGCCGTCGCTGTCGTCGTCGAACTTCATGGCGATCTTGCCATTGCGGTTGACCTGCGCGAAGTCGCTGAGCTTGTTGCGCCGCACCGTGCCGAGCCGGGTGGCGAACACCACGTCGAGATCGGCCCAGGACGCCTCGTCCTCGGGCAGCGCCAGGATCGAGGTAATGCGCTCGCCGTCGGTCAGCGGCAGGATGTTCTTGATGAACTTGCCGCGCGACTGCGGCGTGCCGAGCGGCAGGCGCCACACCTTCAGCTTGTAGGCGATACCGCGCGAGGAGAAGAACAGCACCGGCGCGTGCGTCGAGGCGATGAACAGGCGGGTGACGAAGTCCTCCTCCTTGGTCGCCATGCCGGAGCGGCCCTTGCCGCCGCGATTCTGCGCCCGGTACTGCGACAGCGGCACGCGCTTGATGTAGCCCTCGTGGGAAACGGTGACCACCATCTCCTCGCGGGCGATCAGGTCCTCGTCCTCCATGTCGGCGTCGGACTCGAGGATCTCGGTGCGGCGCGGCGTGGCATAAGCGGTGCGGATCTCGGTCAGCTCGTCGCGGATGATCGACATCACGCGGTCGCGCGAGGCGAGGATCTCGAGATAGCCCTTGATCTCCTCGGCGAGCTGGTTGAGTTCGTCGGAAATCTCGTCGCGCCCGAGCGCGGTGAGGCGCTGCAAGCGGAGGTCGAGGATGGCGCGCGCCTGCTCCTCGGAGAGATTGTAGGTGCCGTCGTCGTTGACCTCGTGGCGCGGATCGTCGATCAGCCGGATCAGCGCCTCGACATCGGCGGCCGGCCAGCGGCGGGTCATCAGCTGCTCGCGGGCGGTGGCCGGGTCCGGCGCGTTGCGGATGACGGCGATCACCTCGTCGATGTTGGCGACGGCGATGGCCAGACCTACCAGCACGTGGGCCCGGTCGCGCGCCTTGCCGAGCAGGAAGCGGGTACGCCGCGTCACCACCGTCTCACGGAAGGCGACGAAGGCGCTGAGCACGTCCTTCAGGTTCATCAACTGCGGCCGGCCGCCGTTCAGCGCCACCATGTTGACGCCGAACGACGTCTGCAACTGCGAGAAGCGGTAGAGCTGGTTGAGCACCACGTCGGCCACCGCGTCGCGCTTCAGCTCGATGACGACGCGGATGCCGTCGCGCGAGCTTTCGTCGCGGAGATCGGCGATGCCCTCGACGCGCTTCTCGCGCACCAGTTCGGCGATCTTCTCCACCATCACCGACTTGTTCACCTGATAGGGAATCTCGGTGACGATCAGCGCCTCGCGATCCTTGCGGATCTGCTCGATGGCGACGCGGCTGCGCATCACCACCGAGCCGCGGCCGGTCATGAATGCCTGCCGGATGCCGGAGCGGCCGAGGATCATGGCGCCGGTCGGGAAGTCCGGTCCCGGCAGCACCTCCATCAGCTCCTCGATGTCGATGTCCGGATTGTCCATCAGGCGGATGGTGGCGTCGACCACCTCGCCGAGGTTGTGCGAGGGAATGTTGGTGGCCATGCCGACGGCGATGCCACCCGAACCGTTGACCAACAGGTTCGGGAAGCGGGCCGGCAGCACCGACGGCTCGCGCTCGGAGCCGTCGTAGTTGGGATTGAAGTCGACGGTGTCCTTATCGAGGTCGTCGGTCAGCGCCTGCGACACCCGCTCGAGGCGCACCTCGGTGTAGCGCATGGCCGCGGCGCTGTCGCCGTCGATGGAGCCGAAGTTGCCCTGCCCGTCGACCAGCGGCAGCCGCATCGAGAACGGCTGAGCCATGCGCACCAGCGCGTCGTAGATCGAGGCGTCGCCATGCGGATGGTATTTACCGATGACGTCGCCGACCACGCGCGCCGACTTGCGATAGGGCTTGTTCCAATCGTAGCCGTTCTCGCTCATCGAAAAGAGGATGCGGCGGTGCACCGGCTTCAGGCCGTCACGCACGTCCGGCAAAGCGCGGGAAACGATCACGCTCATGGCGTAATCGAGATAGCTGCGCTTCATTTCCTCGATCAGCGACACCGGTCTGATGTCGGTCGGCTCGGCACCGTCGGGTGTCTTGGTGTTTTCAGCCAATGGCTTAGACTTCCTGAACTACGCCGCCGTCCGGCCGGACGACCTGACGGCGGCGGGGATTGTCCGATCCTTCGGGAAGGCCTGCCAGAACCGCTGGAGTCCTGGCCGGCCGATCCTTGCGGATATGCATCGTTCTAGCCGATTCTGGCCGTGGAAGCCATGCAGCGACGCTGCCATCAACAGTCCTCGGCATCGGCGAATTTGCCTTTTTTCTTCAATGCATTATTCGGGCTTTTTGAAGGCCGCCGGCAAGCGTCGGACCAGCCCTGTGGAAGCCGTCGTTGCAAGGCGTTCGCATCGGTTCACGGCGAGGGGCGGAACGGGTGCTCCGCCCATCGCCGCAGCCCGGCTCAGCGGATCACGGTGACGAACTCTTCCTTCGGCCGGCGCACCTTCTTGAGGCCCACCAGCCAGTCCTGGTCGGCCTGCCGGTAGCCGAGCGGCAGCATGGTCACCGACCTCAAGCCGCGCGCCCTGAGGCCCAGCAACTGGTCGAGCGCGTCGGCGTCGAAGCCCTCCATCGGCGTCGCATCCACCTCCAGCATCGCCGCCTCGGCAATGGCGAAGCCGAAGCCGATATAGGACTGGCGGGCGGCATGCTCGAAGTTGGTGCGGGCGTCGCGCGGCACGTAGGCATTGAGCAGCCGGTGCCGGTAGGCGTTCCAGTTGTCGAGCGCCTCGCCGGTCAGCCGCCGCTCGGCGACCACGAAATCGAAGGCTGCGTTGATGCGGTCGGTGGTGTAGGTGTCCCAGGCGGCGAACACCAGGATGTGCGAGGCGTCGACCACCTGCGTCTGGCCGCTGGCGATCGGCAGAATCTTCGCCTTGATGTCCGGATTGGTGATCACCAGCAACTCGTAGGGCTGCAAACCGCTCGACGTCGGAGCAAGACGGACCGCCTCGACGATCTTGTCGATCTTGTCCTGCGGCACCGGCCGCGCCGGGTCGAACTTCTTGGTGGCGTAGCGCCAGTTGAGCTTTTCGAGGAGCATGGAGGAATCCTTGTCGGAAGGAGGGGCCGTGGCGACGCCGGTTCGGGGAGAGGGCAAAGGGTCGCCGCGAGAGACCCCGCGACAGTCGCGCGCCGTCGGCGCACCTTGCAACCGCCTCGCACGCAAGTCACCAAGATGTGACCGTCGGCCACTCATACCAATGCGCGAAGACGCTGACGCAACCGCTCATTGAGGCCATTGCCGATTTCTCATGTGCATCAGGGGCATGAGAAATCGGCAAGCGAAATACCAGGAGGCATCTTCATGCCTCCCAGATATCAGCCCTTCTTGTCGTAAGGGTTGTCGCCGCCCGAGCGCATCTGCACACGGATCGGCGTGCCCGGCATGTCGAAGGTCTCGCGCAGGCCGTTGGACAGATAGCGCATGTAGCTCTCCGGCATGGCCTCGGGGCGCGAGCCGAAGATCACGAACATCGGCGGCCGCGTCTTGGCCTGGGTGATGTAGCGGATCTTCAGGCGGCGACCGGCCACCGCCGGCGGCGGATGATGCTCGATCAGGCCGGTCAGCCAGCGGTTGAGGCGGCCGGTGGAGATGCGGGTGTTCCAGACGTCGTAGGCGCGCGCCACCGCCTGCATCAGCTTGTCGATGCCCTGGCCGGCGAGGCCGGACAGCGTCACCAGTTCGACGCCGCGCACCTGCGGCAGCAGCCGCTCGCATTCCTCTCGCAGCTCGCGCAACTTGCCGCCGCGATCCTCGACGAGGTCCCACTTGTTGAGACCGATCACCAGCGCCCTGCCCTCGCGGACGATCAGGTCGACGATGTGCAGGTCCTGCTTCTCGAAGGGAATGGTGGCATCGAGCAGCACCACGACCACCTCGGCGAACTTGATGGCGCGCAGCGCGTCTGCCACCGACAGTTTCTCGAGCTTCTCCTGCACGCGCGCCTTGCGGCGCAGGCCGGCCGTGTCGAACAGCTTCACCTCGCGATCCCGCCACGTCCAGTCGACCGAGATGGAATCGCGGGTGATGCCGGCCTCCGGACCGGTCAGCAGGCGGTCCTCGCCGATCATCCGGTTGATCAGCGTCGACTTACCGGCGTTGGGCCGGCCGGTGACGGCGACGCGCAGCGGCCGCTGCACCTCCGGCACCACGAGATTGCCCTCCTCGTCGACGTCGAGGTTGGTCACCGCCTCCTCGCTCTCCGGCTCGGCAAAGCCGAGGCGCCCTTCCAGCGCCTCCCGCAGCGCGTCGTAGAGGTCGGCGAGCCCCTGGCCGTGCTCGGCCGAGATGGCGATCGCCTCGCCGAGGCCGAGTTCGTAGGCCTCCATCAAACCGGCGTCGACGGCCCGGCTCTCGGCCTTGTTGGCGACCAGGATCACCTCGCGGTCCATGCGGCGGATCATGTCGGAGAAATGCTTGTCGAGCGGCGTGACGCCGGCCCGCGCGTCGTAGAGGAACAGCACGGCATCGGCGTCGCGGATCGCCATCTCGGTCTGGGCGCGCATGCGGCCTTCGAGCGACTCCGGGTTGGCCTCCTCGAGGCCGGCGGTGTCGATCACCTGGAAGGTGAGATCGCCGAGCCGGCCGTTGCCGACGCGGCGGTCGCGGGTGACGCCGGGCGTGTCGTCGACCAGCGCCAGCTTCTTGCCGACGAGCCGGTTGAACAGGGTGGACTTGCCGACATTGGGGCGGCCGACGAGGGCGACGGTCGGTTGCGCGGGCATTGCGAGCTTTCCTTCAATAGACGTTGCGGCGCCGGATCGTCCGATCCGCCGCCGCCCGTCCGCTTTATCGTGGCGCCGTACTCAGTTCACGGCGATGAGCGTACCATCTCCGGCCAGAACCATCATCTTGCCGGAATTGAGGATCGGGGCGATGGCGCCGCTGAAGCCGATTTCGGTGTTGACGCCGAGGGCGCCGGTCACCGCATCCACCGAGGCGATGCGGCCGTCGTTGGAGGTGGCCCACAGCATGCCGGCCGCCATCACCGGTCCGGCCCAGGAGCCCCTGCGGCTCGACGACGGCCGGGGCGGCAGCGTCTGCGCCCAGATCACCTTGCCGGTCTTGATGTCGATGGCGATCATCCGGTTCTCGAGGTCGATCAGGAACAGGCTGCCGCCGGAGACGATCGGCGTCTCGGCGCTGCCGATCGGCTGCTGCCAGCGGACGTTGCCGGTCTTGAGGTCGAGGGCGACCAGCGCGCCGCCGATGCCGGTGGCGTAGACGGCGTCGCCATGGATCACCGGGCTCGCCGAAGCGTCGCGCAGGCCGGTGATCGCCGAGATCGAGCTGTTGGTGGTGATCGACGCCTGCCACTTCACCGCGCCGGTGGCGAGGTCGAAGGCCTGGATCTGGCCGGACGAACCGGCAACCACCACCGTGTCGCCCGAAATGGCGGCGCTGCCGGCACCAGCCAGCGCCGCGCCGGACACGTCGGTCGAGGCGCGCCAGCCGGCGGCGCCGGTCGCCGCGTCGAAGGCCTGCACCACGCCCGACTGGGCGGTAACTACCACCTTGCCAGCGCCGATGGCCGGCGCCGAGCGGGCCGGCGCGTCGAGCTTGGTACGCCAGAGGATGGAGCTGGAACCGATGTCGATCGCCACCAGTTCGCCATAGCCGGTCGCCGCATAGACGCGGCCGCCGGCCACCGCGAGGCCGCCGCCGCCGACCGCGTCGCGCTTGCCGGCCGGATAGACGCTGACGTGCCAGAGGGCGCCGCTGTTGGCCACCTTGAAGCCGGAGACGACGCCAGAGGCGTCATAGACGTAGACAACGCCATCGGCGGCCACCGGCCGCGCCGATATGCCGCGGCCCTTGCTGGTGGAAAGGCCCATCATGTCGTTGCCGAAACCCGACTTGCCGCCCTTCATCGACCAGAAGTGCACGCCCTTCAGCGCGCCGGCGACGTTGCCGGGATCGTTGGTGGCCGTGCCGCCCGGCTGCGACCAGGCAGCGAGCGCCGTCGCCGCTCCGATGGTCGCCCGGCCGTTGGTGACGCCGCGCGTCGGGTCGGACACGGCGAGGATGGACGTACGGTTGCCTTCGGCGACGACCGCGTCCTTCTTGAAGGGATTGAGCGACGACAGCTGATCCATCGCCGAATCCGAGCCGCAGCCGGCAAGCGTCGCGACGACGGCGAGCGACAGGAGGGCGGCGGAGAGGCGCGGACGGGCGATCATCCGGCGGCTCCATCGCCGACGTTGGCAGCCTCGGATATGGCGAGGTCGCGCAGGATGCGGGCGCGGGCGCGCACGTCGGACGGCGTCGCCGGATCGTCGGTCAGCTTGCGGGCTTCCGTGTTGACGCTCTTCCAATCCTCGGCGCGGACGGCGGCGAGAGCGATGATCTCGCGCGCCGCATGGCGCCAGGGCGAGATGTCGTTGTTGTAGCCGGCGACGCGCGCCTTGATCTGGTCGAGAGTCTCGCGGTCGACGGCGATCAGCGCGGCGCGGACGGCGGCGAGGTCGCGGAAGGCCTGGTCGACGCCGGAAGCCTTGGACAGGTCCTCGAAGGCGGCGAGCGCGTTGTCGGTCTCGCCCATCGCTGCGTGCTCGGAGGCGGCGCGGAAGCGGGCCAGCACCTGATACTGCGTCGGCGCGCCGCCGGCATAGACGGCCAGCGCCTCGGCGAGCGCCTTGTGGTCGCCCGGCTTCACCGAGGCCAGAACCTCGGCATAGGCGTCGCCCGCCGCGTTGGCGCGGCTGGTCGCCCAGTAGTCGTAGCCGCGCCAAGCGGCGGTGCCGATGACGATCAGGCCGGCCGCCAGATAAACGAGCCAGCCATAGCGCTTCCACATGCTGCTCAGCCGGTCGCGGCGCAGGTCTTCGCCCACTTCGTCGAAAATATCAGACATCTTCCATCCAACTGTCCGGTCGCGATCCCCCGCAGGATTCGCCCATGGCACGGCCGGCGCCGGCCCCGCGCCAGCGCAACTCATCGACGCCGTTTACAGCGTTTTTCGCGGCGGCGCCACCTCTTCATGCGGCGGTTCAGAGCAGCGGCATGCCGATCAGCCAGTCGTGCAGCAGGAACATGAAAGCCGCCCAGACGGCGAGGCCGATGCCGACGGCGATCCAGTCGTTCATGGGTTCGGGCATCGGCTCGGGCGGCTTCGCCGGGGCGGCGGCCATCGGCCGGGCGATCAGCGAGAAGCGGGCCGCCAGCGTCCATACGAAGAACACGGCGCTGAGCAGCACGCCGGCCAGCGTGCCGACGACCAGCGCATGGGCGACCGACCACAGCGTCACCGACAGGAGCATCGGATGCTGGACGAAGCGGCCGATGCGCGTCGGTGCCGGAAAGAAGGAGGCGATCAGCAGCGGCAGCGCCACCGCCATCAGCACGAAGGCGAACCAGCGCGCCCAGGCCGGCGGCTCGAACAGCAGCACCGGATCCTGGCGGGCGAGGCCGTAGCCGTAGATCAACAGGACGAGGCCGGTCAGCGAGATCAGCGAATAGAGGCCGCGCCACGGGTTGTAGCCGATGCGGGCGATCGCCGCCTGCCGCGCATCGGGCAGCAGGATGTAGATCGAGTGCATGCCGACGAAAAGAACAAGGCCGACGAGAAAGATCGACATGTCCGGCTCCCTGAACGGCCGTGGCGGCCAAGCCCGCTCGGCCCGATCATGACGCGCGGCGCCGGTTCCCGGTTCCCGGTTCCCGGAATTTCGACGAAAAGCCGAGATTTCGGCAAGGCCGGCATCAACCATAATCGGTTAACGCTTGCGTGCAATAGTCGTCCGTATCTTTGCGGGGGATGTCATGTATCGCGTCTTCGCCCTGTTGGGATTGTCCCTTTCTGCGAGCGTCGCCTCGCCGGCCCTTGCAGCGACCGTCGGAGACATCACTCCGGCCGTCGCCGACATGCGTCCGTCGCTGCCGCTCGCCCAGGCCGGCGCCGAACTGGCGATGACCCTGCCGCCGGCCGCCGACATCGCCGAGGCGATCGGCGCCGGACCGCCGACGCGCCAGGCTCTCGGTCCCAAGGTGATGGTGCGCGTCGACATCTCCGAGCAGACCATGACCGTGCTGGTGCGCGGCAAGGTCGCCCATGTCTGGAAGGTATCCACCGCCGGACGCGGCTACCGGACGCCGACCGGCTTCTGGACGCCCTACCGGATGCATGTGATGTGGCGCTCGCGCAAATACGACAACGCGCCGATGCCGCACTCCATCTTCTTTCACGAGGGCTATGCGATCCACGCGACGCCTTACGTCAAGCGGCTGGGCAAGCCGGCCTCGCACGGCTGCGTCCGCCTGCACCCCGATAACGCCAAGGCACTGTTCGCCCTGGTCCGGCAATACGGCCCGGCGGCAGTGCGCGTCTCCATCGAGAACTGACGGCGGCCGGCCCGCCCTTCCCCGTCGATCCGCGCGCACCACCAATCCGGTCATCCTCCGGCCCGAGCCGCCTTGGCAGCTCCCTCAACCTCCGGCCCGAGTCCTTCATCCCTCCAGACGGCCGACGGCGCGCTCCTCGATGCCGGCGCCGCCAGCCGCTCCGCTTTGCTGGCACATCCAACGACATGCGGATAGCGCAATCGTCCATGACATCGCTGTCATATGAGAGCAATCATCCATGCCCTCGACGGTCGTTGGGCGAAACGGTTCAACTGAGAACTGCGGGTTACGGGGCGGCCCTGGAAAACCGATTCATATGCCTCAGGATTTTCCCGTAGAGCTTTTGGAACTCGTCAAAGGGCGACGTCCGTTTCCATAACCGGCCGGCTCATTCAAAAATTCTTTGGGCGGGTTTTAGTGTAGGTTTATGCTGCATTGCAGCATTGTCCCTTTTCTGAGCAGATCGCATCAAAATGCCCCTCACAAAACCTAAACAGCGGCAAATGTGCGGCCAACTCACCGCCTAAGGTCGTATTTTGGCCGTATTTACGGCTGGACGGGGTTAACTTTTACCGGCTCAATTGCTGCCGTGCGAAATCTGCATTCCTGACATGCGTACCCCCCTCTAGCCCCGCATGGCTCGTTCGCCTAAATGTCTTCGTGTCGAGAGCGAAGCGCAGCAGACGCAGGACTGAAGAGCGCAGCGCCTCACAACCCGAATGGATGAATGAAATGCTGGACACCGTTGTCAATAAGCTCCGCTCCTACCGCAAGTACCAGGAGACCTACCGCGAGCTTTCCCGCCTGAGCACCCGCGAGTTGGCCGACCTCGGCATCTCCCGCGGTGAGATCTCGAACGTCGCCCGCAAGGCCACGCTCTGAACCCTTGGAATTAGGACCGCCCCGCGAACTCTCCTCCTCCCAGTTCCCCGGGCGCTCCTGATAGACACCCTGCCGGTTCCTCCTCCCTCCGGCCGGTGTCTTGGAAAAATGGGCCTCCTCCCCCATCTTTCCATTAGGCGACGATGGCCCCCTCCTCCTCCCAGGGTCATTTCGCCGGTTTTGTGAGTACCGACCAGCCCTTCCTCCTCCCTGGGCGATGTCGGTTTGGCCGCAGCAATCCTCCTCCCTTGCTGTGGCCGCCCTGTGGCGCTCCTCCTCCCGCGTCACAGGTAAGCTGTAGCGGCATACCTCCTCCCATGCCGTCTACAGAAAATTGCGGCGCCCACCGGATCTCCTCCCCCGGTGGGCGTTTGCATTTTCGGGGTATCTCCACCTCTCCGCCGGGTATCAGGAAAAGCGCTGCACACGGCGGCGGGACGTGCTATCCCCCCGGCCATGAGCCAACAGTCCCCCGCCCCCATTCACATCGTCGGCGCCGGCCTTGCCGGCTCGGAAGCCGCCTGGCAGATCGTCTCGCGCGGCATTCCCGTCGTCCTGCACGAGATGCGGCCGCGCCGCGGCACCGAAGCGCACAAGACCGGCGGCTTCGCCGAGCTGGTCTGCTCCAACTCCTTCCGCTCCGACGACCATCAGAACAACGCCGTCGGCCTGCTGCACGAGGAGATGCGCCGCGCCGGCTCGCTGGTCATGGCCGCGGCCGACGCCCACAAGGTGCCCGCCGGCGGCGCACTGGCCGTCGATCGCGACGGATTCTCCGACAAGATCACCGCCACGCTGCGCGCCCATCCGCTGGTCACCGTCGCCGAGGGCGAGGTCGACGGCCTGCCGCCCGAGGATTGGGGCGACACCATCGTCGCCACCGGCCCACTCACCTCGCCGGCGCTGGCCGAGGCCATTCGCGCCGCCACTGGCGCCGCCGCGCTGGCCTTCTTCGACGCCATCGCGCCGATCGTCCATTTCGACAGCATCGACATGGACAAGGCATGGTTCCAGTCGCGCTACGACAAGCCTGGCCCCGGCGGCACCGGCGCCGACTACATCAACTGCCCGCTCGACCGCGACCAATATGAAGCTTTTGTCGACGCGCTGATCGCCGGCGAGAAGACCGAGTTCAAGGATTTCGAGAAGACACCCTATTTCGACGGCTGCCTGCCGATCGAGGTGATGGCCGAACGCGGTCGCGAGACGCTGCGCCACGGCCCGATGAAGCCGGTCGGCCTCACCAACCCGCGCAATCCCACGGTCAAGCCCTACGCCATCGTCCAGCTCCGCCAGGACAACGCACTCGGCACGCTCTATAATATGGTCGGCTTCCAGACCAAGCTGAAATACGGCGTCCAGGCCGACGTCTTCCGGATGATTCCCGGCCTGGAGAAAGCCGAGTTCGCCCGGCTCGGCGGCCTCCACCGCAACACCTATCTCGACAGCCCGCGCCTCCTCGATCCCGTGCTGCGCCTGAAAGCAGCGCCGCGCCTCAGATTCGCCGGTCAGGTGACCGGCTGCGAGGGCTATGTCGAGTCGGCATCGATCGGCCTCCTGGCCGGCCGCTTCGCCGCCGCCGAGCGGCAGTCCGCCGCCGCCCTGCCGCCGCCGCCCACCACTGCCCTCGGCGCGCTGCTCGGCCACATCACCGGCGGTCACCTGTCGGCCGACACCGAAGGCGCACCGCGCTCCTTCCAGCCGATGAACATCAACTTCGGCCTGTTCCCGCCGGTGGAGATTCCGAAGGAGCCCGGCCGGCGGCTGCGCGGCAACGAGAAGACCATCGCCAAGCGTCAGGCGATCTGCCGCCGAGCGCTCGCCGATCTCGCCGGCTGGCTCGGCTGAGGGCTTAGCCACCCCAAATCTTCGCTCCGAAGCCGATCGGGCGTCGTATTCGCGTCAGAAGTAACACTTGTAAAAGAAAAATCTGGCTTATACGGAAAGACACGGACTGCCTCGGAGTGCGAACATGGGTTCGAGCCGGCTCCTTCGGGCCTGGTGGCGGATGAACGGGCTGGTCCTCAGGGCCGCCAGCCTGCCGGCCCTGATCGCTCTCGTCGCCTTCGGATTGCTCGGCGTGCTCGCCGACCGCCAGAACCGGCAGATCTTCGAGCAACACGCGCGGGCCGCCGTCGCCGACCGGCTGTCGGTCATCCGGGCCCGTCTCGAAGGCAACATCAGCCGCGACATCCAGATCGGACACGGCGTCGTCGCGGCAATCGCCACCCGTCCGTCGCTCGACAACGCGGAGTTCGGCGCCTTTGTCGAGCACCTCATGGAGACCGGCTCCGACTTGCGGCTGGTCGTCGCCGCGCCCGATATGGTGGTCCGCATGGCGCACCCGCTGCCCGGCAACGAGAAGGTGATCGGGCTCGACTACATGCAGACGCCGAGTCAACGCGACGCCGTCCTGCGCGCCCGCGAGACCGGCCGTCTCGTGCTGGCCGGCCCGCTCGAGCTTGTCCAGGGCGGCGTCGGCATCGTCGGCCGCATCCCGGTGTTTCTCGACCGGCCGCACGGGCCGCCGGCGTTCTGGGGCATCGTGTCGGTAGTGATCGACGTCGACCGACTCTACGCCAACAGCGGCATCAGCGCCGCCGATTTCGACCTCGACCTGACCATCCGCGGCCGCGACGGCAAGGGCGCGGCCGGCGACATCTTCTTCGGCTCCGAGGCCGCCCTCGACCAGAACCCGCTCATCGCGACGATCGCCATTCCCGGCGGAACGTGGCAGCTGGCCGCCACGCCGAAGGGCGGCTGGCCACCACCGCCCAACGCCGCGCTGTTCCGTCTGATGCTTGCCGTCATCGGCGCGCTGATCGTCGTGCCTATCCTGGTCACCGGCCATCTATACGCCGAGCGGCGGCAGAATCTCGACGAGCTGGGCCGGGCCAAGAGCCTCGCCGATGCCCGCAACCGCCAGCTCGAGGAGGCCAACCGCCGCATCCGCCACGCCTCGCTGCACGATGCGCTGACCGGGCTGCCCAACCGCCGCCACCTGATGGACCATCTCGGCCGGCTCGATTCCGACATGGCGGCGACGGCCGGCGGCATCGCCGTGCTGCACATCGACCTCGACCGCTTCAAGCAGGTCAACGACGCTTTCGGCCACGCGACCGGCGACCGCCTGCTCCAGCATGTCGCCGGGCTGATGCGCGCCACCTTCCGGCCGGCCGACCTGGTGGCCCGTATCGGCGGCGACGAATTCGTGGCCGTCTGTCTTGGCGACGAACCGGAGCCGCTGGCCCGCCGGCTGGCCGGCGACCTGCTGGCCGCCTTCCGCCAGCCGATCGACCTCGGCGAAACCCGCTGCCGCAGCGGCCTCTCCATCGGCATCGCCTGCGCCGACGCCGGCAACGGTCCGCCGTCGCGGCTGCTGATCGACGCCGACATCGCCCTCTATCGCGCCAAGGAGTGCGGCCGCAACCGCTTCGAGTTCTTCACCGAGGCGCTGGAGGCCGAGGTGGTCAGCGCCAAGCATCTGGCCGACCAGATCCTGACCGGCATCGACGAAGGCCAGTTCACCGCCCATTACCAGCAGCAGTTCCACGCCACGACGCGCGAGGTGGTCGGCCTCGAGGCGCTGGTGCGCTGGAAGCACCCCGCCGAGGGGCTGCTTGCCCCGGCCAATTTTCTCGAGGTGGCCGAGGACGTCGACGCCCTGCCGACCCTCGACCATATCGTGCTGGAGACCGCCCTCGCCGACCGCCTGCGCTGGCGCGCCGCCGGTCTTGCCGTGCCGCGCATCGCCGTCAACGTGTCGATGGGCCGCCTGCGCGACGAGCGCCTCGTCGATCGCCTCAAGGCGCTGGCCATCGAGCCCGGCGCCCTGTCCTTCGAGCTGACCGAGGCGATCTATCTCGACGACAGCGACGAGGTCGTCACCGACAACATCCGCCGCCTGCGCGACCTCGGCATCGAGATCGAGATCGACGACTTCGGCACCGGCTACGCCTCCATCGTCAGCCTGATGCGCCTGAAGCCGAGCCGCCTGAAGATCGCCCGCCAGCTCACCGCCGCCGTCACCACCTCCTTCCCCCAGCGCCAGCTCGTCCGCTCGATCGTCGAGATCGGCCGGACGCAAGACATCGGCATCGTCGCCGAGGGTGTCGAGACGCTGGAGCAGGCCGATATCCTCGCCGACCTCGGCTGCGACATCCTGCAGGGCTTCGCCTTCGGCCGGCCGATGGCGGCCGGCGCGCTGGCGCGGATCATGGCCGAGGAGGCCGTCTCGCCATCCGCCCACATCCGCCGTCGGGGCCGCGATTCCTCGGCCTTCAGCGCCCGCCTCTAGAGCAATCCCAGCAAAAGCGGGAACCGGTTTTGCGTCCGGAATTGCCCTGAAACAAATAGATTGAAACAAATAGATAAAGCGCTTGCCTCAGTCGCGACGCGCCGCGTGGAGGCGCTCGATGACCAGCTCGAAATAGCCATCGGCGTCGATCTCGGTCAGTACCAGCGCGTTCTTCGGCCTGTCCGTCACCGAATGCCAGTCGACCACCGTCATGCCGCGCGTCAGCTCGTCGCAGGAAATCTCGACGTTGACGAGGCGGCCGCCGAACAGCTCCGGCTTCAGGAGCCAGGCAATGACAGTGGGGTCGTGCAGCGGCCCGCCCTCCATGCTCCAGGCCTTTTCGTCGAAGCGCTTGTTCCATTCGAGGAGGTGGTAGAAGGCTTCCATGTGCGGGCCGCCCCGCGCCCGTAGCAGGTCGAGCCGGTCCTTGCGCGTCAGCGCCCGATGGGTGCAGTCGAGCGGGATCATGACGATCGGCGCGCCCGCGGCGAACACCTTCTTTGCCGCCTCGGGATCGACGTAGATGTTGTATTCGGCGGCCGGCGTGACGTTGCCGCCTTCCGAGCGGGCGCCGCCCATCAGCGCGATGCCTTCGAGGCGTTCGGCGAGGCGAGGCTCCCGCGCCATGGCGAGGGCGATGTTGGTGAGCGGCGCCAGGCAACAGAGCGTCACCGTCTTTTCCGGCCGCGACATCACCAGCTCGACGATCCTGTCCGGCGCGAAACCGTCGGCCGCCCGCGCTACGGGCTCCGGCAGGTCGTAGCCCTCGAAGCCCGTTGCCCCATGCACGTATTCCGCCGTTTCGAGCAGGCGGGTGATCGGCCCGGCGGCGCCGGCGTAGACCGGCACGTCGGTGGCGCGGTTCACCAGCTCCAGCGCCTTCAGGGCGTTGCGGGTGGTGTGGTGGAGCGGCACGTTGCCGCCCACCGTGGTGACGGCGAGAAGCTCCAGCTCGGCCGGCGAACCGAGCGCCATCAGGAAGGCGACGGCGTCGTCGGGCGACGGATCGGTATCGACGATGATGGATCTGACCATGCAAGGCTCCGGGATGGCAGTCCCGCAGACTTATCCGGTCAATTACTTATAGGCAACGGCAAAATCGCCGGTCAGTCGGAGACGAACAGCTTGCCGTTGGCGAGACCGTAGAGCGTCGCCAGCACCACCATCAGCACCAGCAGCGAGGCGAGCGACAGCTGCGCCCACAACAGCCAGTCGGCGTAGGGGAAGGGATAGGCGCGGACGAACGTGAACAGCGCCACCGTGAACACTGCCGCCGGGAAGGTGTAGCTCCACCAGGACAGCGCCAGCGGCGCCCGCACGAAGCGCGGCAGGATGGTGAGGAATACCACGGCCAGGAAGGCAGCGTAGCCGAACAGCGCCATCGCCGGCCAATCGACCTTGCCTTCGAGCGCCACCAGCGACAGGAAGGCTACCGACGGCGGCGCCAGGAGGATCACCAGCGTCGGCTTCAGCTTCTCGGGGAAGGCCGGGCCGGCGGTGACGCGCTGGAAGACCAGCGGCTGCACGATCAGCCAGAACATGAGGCCGATGCCGAACAGCAGCCAGGACGGCATGACGAGACCGAGCCGGACGCCGAACACCGGCGCCAGCAGCATGCCGACCAGCGGGATCAGCGTCGGCGGCATCAGCGACATCGGGTCGTTGCGCGGCGTGAGCAGCAGGCCGCGCACGGTGAGCAACGACAGCAGGAGGTGCAGCGATACCGCGACGACCCACGCCCAGAAGGCGGGGCCGGGCAGCATCGGCATCAGCATGGCCGACACCATCATCAGGCCAATGGTGAAGGCGCCGGCGAAGGCGGCGCGCGCCGGATGGGCGAGATCGGCGATCAGCGCCCGCGGATGGCGGATCTCCCGCCAGATGTGGAGCAGCGTCAGGAGCGCCCAGACCAGCGCCGCCACCGACAGCAGCGCCTCGCCGGGAAAGGCCGGTACGCCGAAATGCGCCGTCGCCTCGCGCCAGGCAAGGCCGAGGCCGCCGATGCCCATCGGCGCCGAGAACAATGGGAACGGCAAGTGGGCGATGCGGCTCGGCCGCAATGGCGGCGGCGGCGGCGTCTCCGTCTCCTCGCGGGCGTTTCTGTTGGCGGTCGCCATGTCGGCCTCCTCGCGTCGGCGGGAACTTTCGCGACGCGTTCCTATTTTCCCTTAGGGAAGCTAAGGCTCCGTAAAGCGGTCTTGCCATCGCCGCACGGAGCGCCACTATGAAGGAAGCGGCCGGCGATGCGGTTCGGCCCTTCTCCGAGGTGTTCCGATGTCCGACCAGCCCGTCATCACCTTCCACGGCGCCGCCGAGACCGTCACCGGCTCCTGTCACATGATCGAGGCGGCCGGCAAGCGCGTGCTGATCGACTGCGGCATGTTCCAGGGCTCGAAGACCGAGAAGGAACTCAACTATCGGGCCTTTCCCTTCGATCCGCGCGCCGTCGACACGCTGATCCTGACGCACGCCCACATCGACCACTCAGGCCTCGTCCCCAAGCTGGTGAAGGACGGCTTCATCGGCCCGATCTTCGCCTCGCCGGCCACCATCGACCTCTGCAAGGTGATGCTGCCCGATTCCGCCCACATCCAGGAGATGGAGGTCGAGCAGCTCAACCGCCGCAACAAGCGACGCGGCCGGCAGGAGGTGACGCCGATCTACGGCCTGCTCGACGCCATGGAGGCGGTGAAACAGATGCGGCCGACCCGCCTCGGCGAATGGCGCGAGGCGGCGCCGGGCATCCGCTTCCGTCTGTGGAACGCCGGCCACCTGCTCGGCTCGGCGTCGGTCGAGGTGGAGGCGGCCGATGGCGACCGGCCACTGCGCCTGCTGTTCTCCGGCGATCTCGGCCCGGACAACAAGCTGTTGCAGCCCGGCCCGGAGGCGCCGGCCGGCTGGGACCACGTGGTGATGGAATCGACCTATGGCGACACCGACCGGCAGGAGGTGACCGAAAGCCGCCGCCGGGCGGCGCTGAGGTCCGAGATACGGGCGGCGATCAACCCAGACGGCGTGCTGCTGATTCCCTCCTTCGCCGTCGAGCGCACGCAGGAGCTTCTGGCCGACATCGTCCACCTGTTCGAGACCGGCGAGCTGCCGCCCTGCCCGGTGATCATCGACTCGCCGCTCGCCAACCGGGCCAGCCAGATCTTCCGCTCCTATGCCCGCACGCTCGACAACGGCGACCTGCTGCTACGCGCCTTCGCCTCGCAGCACGTCCGCTTCACCGAGAGCGTCGAGCAGTCGATGGCGCTCGACCAGATGCACGGCTTCCACATCGTCATCTCGGCCTCGGGCATGTGCGAGGCCGGCCGTATCCGCCACCGTCTGCGCAACTGGCTGTGGCGGCCGGAGGCGACCGTGCTCCTGGTCGGCTACCAGGCGGCCGGCACGCTGGGACGCCTGCTCGCCGACGGCGCCTCCGAGGTCCGCATGAAGGGCGAGCAGATCGAGGTGCGCGCCCGCATCCGCAAGCTCGACCTTTACAGCGGCCACGCCGACGGGCCGGAGTTGGCCGCCTGGCTGACGAAGCGCCTGCCGGTCAGCGGCACGGTGTTCATGGTGCATGGCGAGGAACCGGCCATCGACGGCCTGCGGGCGCGGCTTGCCAGCGTCATCCCCCGCGAACGCCTCGTCGATCCGCGCCTCGACGCCAGCTATCGGCTCGGCCACGCCGCCGCCGTCGAGATCGTCGACACCGCGCGGGCACCGCGCCTCGAACCAACGCAGGTCGGCCGCATGGACTGGCACAACGACTTCCAGAGCCTCCTCCTCGACATCCAGAAGGAGATCGCCGGGGCAGCCGACGAGAAGGCGCGCGCCAAGGTCATTCGCCGCCTGCGCGGCGCACTCGCTGCCGAGTAAGCGCGCGTCAGATGCTGGTGATCGGCCTGAGGCGCGGCTTGATGTCGATGAGTGGCGTGCCGTCGCGGCAATCGAGCCCGCGCACCACCAGCGCGGCGGGCTCGACGCCCTCGACGCGCACCGTCGACAGGCCGATCGGGTTGGGCCGGTGCGGCGAGCGGATCGCGAACGTGCCGCGCAAATCGGACCGGCCTCTCAGGTGCTGCACGACCAGATCGCGCCGCGCCTCGCCGAGCCAATAGAGGACGTCGATCGCATCGCCGACGCCGATGCCGGCAAGCGCCGCCGGCCAGGGCTCGGCGATCTCGATGCGGCAGGAAGGCCCCGCCTCGGCGTCGCCCTGTCGCGGACAGTCGGCCACCTCGCGCCACGGCGTGCGCAGGACGCCGATGAAAAGAAGGCTGGCGTCGATGCGATCCGGCACGGCGACCGTCATCTCGTCGTCGCGCAGCTTTGCGTCGTTCATCTCCGATCTCCGTCTTTCGCGGCCGAGGCATTTCCCCGGCCGGTCCCCTGGTCTAGAACAGTCCCATCTTATACACGCGGACAGAGTGCCATGCCGATCAACGCCTCGATCACCCTCGAAAGCGGCGGCCCGTCGTCGGTGAACGGCGACCGCATCCGCCTGCTTGAAGCCGTCGCCCGCGAGGGCAGCATCTCGGCCGGCGCCAGGGCGGTCGGCATCACCTACAAGGCGGCCTGGGACTGGCTCGACGCGCTCGCCAACCTGTTCGGCCGGCCGATGCTGGAAACCCGCACCGGCGGCCGCTCCGGCGGCGGCGCCACGCTCACCCCGGCCGGTGCGCGGGTGATCGAAGCCTATCGCCGCATGGAAGCGGAGATGGCTCGCGTGGTGCGCCTGATCGAGCCGGATCTCGCCGGCAGCGGCATTTCTCCCTTCAACCTTGTCTCGGGGTATTTCATGCGAACATCGGCGCGCAACGTCCTCCGCGGCACGATTCGATCCATCGCGGCCGACGCCCTCACCGCCGACGTCGCCGTGGCGGTGTCGGAGCAGACCACCATCCACGCGCTGATCACCGCCGCCAGCCTCCGGGACCTCGGCCTGGTCGTCGGCCGCGAGGCGATCGTGCTGATCAAGGCGCCCTTCGTGATGATCGCTCCCGGCACCGAGCCGCCGGCCGTCTCGGTTGCCAACCGCATCGCCGGCACCGTCGCCCGCATCGAACTGGGCGCGGTCAACGCCGAGGTGGTGCTCGACGTCGGCGACGGCAAGTCGATCGCCGCCTCGATCACCGCCCGCTCGGCCGAGGCGCTGGCGCTTGCCGAGGGCTCCCCCGCCATCGCCCTGTTCGACGCCGCCCACGTCATCATCGCCATTGATTGAAACGACGCCCCTAGCGCCTTGCGGCAATGACTAAAATCCGGCGCCGGAGCGCTTCCCCGCTCTGGCGGCCAAAGCGCATTGACTGTAGGCTACGGTTGAATCGATTCTAGGCTTCGTTGCCAAGCCCCTTCCCACCGGATCCAAAGATGACCCAAGTCCGCCTGATCATGCTGATCTTTTTCCTGGAGCCGCTCGTCTTCGGCAACTGGCTCTCGCGCATTCCCGAGGTGCAGGCAGGCCTCGGCCTCAGCCCGGCCCAACTGGCGGTCTCCCTGCTCGGCATGCCGATCGCCAACGTGCTGGTCCTTCCCTTTGCCGGGCGGATCTGCAATGCCGTCGGCGCCCGCCGACTGCTGGTCGCCACCTTCGCCGGCATGCTGATGATCCTGATGCTGCCGGGCCTTGCCTTCAACATACCGTCGCTGTTCCTGATCCTCGCCTCCTGCGGCGCCCTGCTGGCGCTGGCCGAACTGGCCATGAACGTCGAGGCGGCCCGCATCGAGGAAGAGGCCGGCCGGCTGATCATGAGCACCTGCCACGGCTTCTGGAGCGTCGGCATCGGCGTCGGCAGCTTCGTCGGCGCCACGCTGGCCACCCTCGGACTGACGGTGACGGAATCGCTGGTGCTGTCGGTGGTCGTCGTGCTGCCGATCGCCGTCTGGGCCGGGCTGCAACTGCCGGCCATCGAGCCGATCAAGCCGGCGGACGACAAGCCCAAGGCGTCCTTCTTCGCCATTCCGCCCAGGGCGCTGCTGCTGGTCTGCCTGTTCAGCGTCGGCTTCGCCGTCACCGAGGGGGCGATGGGCGACTGGTCGGGCATCTTCCTGCGCGACGAGACGGGCACACCGACCGCCATGCTCGGCTACGGCTACGCCACCTTCGCCGCGCTGCTGTCGATCGGCCGCTTCCTGGGCGACACGCTGCGCCTACGCCTCGGCATGGTGGCGCTGGCCCGGCTGACCGTGTCGATCGCCCTTGCCGGCGCGCTGCTGCTGTCGGTGGCCGGCAGCTTCTGGCTGGGCGCCGTGGCCTTCGGCATGATCGGGCTCGGCATTTCCGTCGCCTTCCCGATGGCGGTCACCGCCGCCACGGCGACCCCCGGCACGCCGGCCGGCAACGTCGCCATCCTCTCGGCCATCTACGTGCTCGGCTTCCTGACCGGGCCGCTGGTGATCGGCGGCCTTGCCGAGTTCCTCGGCATTCGTGTCGGCCTGATGTTCCTGATCCCGATGCTGCTGCTCAGCCTGACGCTGACCGGCTCGCTGCGTCCCGGCGACCGCAAGGCCGCCGCCTGACCTCAAGCCGTCCGGTTGAGGATGGCGACGAAGAAGCCGTCGGTGCCGGTCAAGGCCGGCGTCAGGCGCAGCATCGAGCCATCGCGTCCGTCGAGGCTCAGCCGGGCGAGATCGGGCGCCGCCTCGCCGGTCACCGTCGCGAAGGCGGTCGCCGCGTCGCCGAGCGCGAAGGCCGGCGTGCGCCCGAGGAAGGCGGCGATCTGCGCCTCGTTCTCCTCCGGCAGCACCGAGCAGGTGATGTAGACGATGCGGCCGCCGGCCTTCACCAGCCGCACCGCGTTGTCGAGCACCGCCGCCTGCTCTTTCAGGCGGATGTCCAGCGCGCCCGGCGCCAGGCGCCACTTGGCGTCCGGCCGGCGGCGCCAGGTGCCCGAGCCGGTGCACGGCGCGTCGACCAGCACCAGATCGCTCTTGCCGGCGAGATCGGCCAGCACGTCCTGGTCGCGGCGCGGCTCGCGGATCTGGATGTTGCGGCTACCGGAGCGGTCGATGCGGTCGAGGATGTCGCCGAAACGGCGCTTGTCGCTGTCGTAGGCGTAGATCTGGCCGTGATTGCCGAGCGCCGCCGACAGCGCCAGCGTCTTGCCGCCGGCACCGGCGCAGAGATCGACGACCTGTCGGCCGCCGCCCGTCGCGGCGACCAGCGCGGCGAGCTGGCTGCCCTCGTCCTGCACCTCGAACCAACCCTTCTTGTAGGCGAGATCGGAGGAGACGTGGCCGGGCCGCAGGTCGCCGTCGACGGCCGGAATGCGGATGCCGACCGGCGACCAGCGGCAGCGCGTCGCCTTGAGATGATCGAGGCCGGACAGCACTTGCTCGATATCGCTTTTCAGCGTATTGACGCGGAGATCGACGTCCGCGCGACCGGACAGCGCCTCGCCCTCCTCCACCGCCCGGTCGCCGAAGGCGCGGGTCAGCGAGGCGGCCAGCCATTCGGGATAGTCGCCCTTCACCCAGTCGGGCGCGTCGGCCGGCACGGCGCCGGCGGTCAGCGCCGCGCGCTCAGCATCGGAAAGCGGCGACGGCGCGAACTTGTCCTCGGCGAACAGGGCGTCGAGCGACGGCACGCCGCGGCCCCAGAGGCGGACGGCGGCGGCCAGCGCCAGGGCGCGCGGTGTGTCCGAGCCCATGACAGCGGCGAGCGACGCCTTGCGGCGCAGCACGTCATACACCAGGTTGCCGATGGCGCTGCGATCCTTGGAGCCGGCGAAGCGATGGGCGAGTCCCCAGTCCTTCAGTGCGTCCTGCACCGGCCGTCGCGTGCGCTCCACGTCGCCCAGCACCTCGATCGCCGCCGCGATCCTGCCGCCGTCTCTCATCGTTTTATCCTTCGGTTGCCCGTCCAGTCACTGCGCCGACATATGAATGAGACGGCCGCCGGGAGCAAGCCCGACGGCCGTCTCATAATTCCAACCAGATATTCCCAGATTACGCGGCGCCGGGGTAGTTGGGGCTCTCGCGGGTGATGGTCACGTCGTGGGCGTGGCTCTCGCGCATGCCCGCCGAGGAGATGCGAACGAACTGCGCCTTCTCCTGCAAGTCCGGAATGGTCTTCGCCCCGACATAACCCATGGCGGCGCGGACGCCGCCAACCAACTGATGAACGACCGAGCCGAGCGGTCCCTTGTAAGGCACCTGCCCCTCAATGCCCTCCGGCACCAGCTTCAGCTGGTCGCGCACCTCGGCCTGGAAGTAGCGGTCGGCCGAGCCGCGCGCCATGGCGCCCACCGAACCCATGCCGCGGTAGCTCTTGTAGCTGCGGCCCTGGTAGAGATAGACCTCGCCGGGGCTCTCGTCGGTGCCGGCCAAGAGCGAGCCGATCATGCAGGCGGTGGCGCCGGCGGCCAGCGCCTTGGCGCAGTCGCCCGAGAAGCGGATGCCGCCGTCGGCGATCACCGGCACGCCGGCCTCGCGGGCCGCCGACACGCCTTCCATGATGGCGGTGAGCTGCGGCACGCCGACGCCGGCGACGATGCGCGTGGTGCAGATCGAGCCCGGACCGATGCCGACCTTGACGGCGTCGGCGCCAGCATCGATCAGCGCCTTGGTACCGTCGGCGGTCGCCACGTTGCCGGCGATCACCTGCACGTGGTTGGAGAGCTTCTTCACCTTGGTGACGGCCTGCAGCACATACTCGGAATGGCCGTGGGCGGTGTCGACCACCAGCACGTCGACACCGGCATCGATCAGCGCCTGCGACCGCTCGTGGCCCTTGTCGCCGACCGTGGTGGCGGCGGCGACGCGCAGACGGCCCTGGTCGTCCTTGGAGGCGTTGGGATTGAGCCGCGCCTTCTCGATGTCCTTGACGGTGATCAGGCCGACGCAGCTGTAAGAGGAATCCACCACCAGCAGCTTCTCGATGCGGTGCTGGTGCAGGAGGCGCTTGGCCTCGTCGTGGCTGACGCCCTCGCGCACGGTGATCAGGTTCTCGCGCGTCATCAGCTCGTAGACGCGCTGGTTGGGATCGGAGGCGAAGCGGACGTCGCGGTTGGTCAGGATGCCGACCAGGCGGCCATGGCCGCGGCTGCCGTCGCCGGCATTCTCGACCACCGGAATGCCGGAGATGTTGTGCGCCCGCATCAGGTCGAGCGCGTCCTTCAGCGTCGCCTCGGGGCCGATCACCACCGGGTTGACCACCATGCCGCTCTCGAACTTCTTCACCTGCCGCACATGCTCGGCCTGCGTCTCGATGTCGAGGTTGCGATGAATGACGCCGATGCCGCCGGCCTGCGCCATGGCGATGGCAAGGCGTGACTCGGTCACCGTGTCCATGGCCGACGAGAGCAGCGGAATGTTCAGCTCGATGGAGCGGGTGAGACGGGTGCGGACGTCGGTGTCGGCCGGCAGCACTTCCGAGTGGCCCGGCTTCAGCAGCACGTCGTCGAAGGTCAGCGCGAGATCGCCACCGGCGGAAGGAACGAAGAATGAGGCCATGACCAACTCCTGGGGCTCGCGGGCGACGAAATGAAAATAAGCCTGACCGAAATCGCGTTTCTCGCGACTCGGGGGCAGGCACTCATCACCGAATGAAGTTGGCGGTGGTCTCTACCACGGGTGCGGCGTTTGGCAAAGGCAAAAGCGCGACTTTGGTATATTTACGGGGAAGCGCCGATCCCGACTGACTCACTGCGTGAAGACGCCGATTCACCTCGTGAAGCAGCGGAATCAACGCGTGAGATCATCGCTTGAAGCATTAATGATTTCAATGCGTTCCACCACTTTGCGAATGTGCTCCTCGACGAACAGGCGCGGATGGGCGACCGCCTCCTCGACATGCTCGTAGATCCAGGTCAGCTCGTGCGGCACGTGGACGGCGAAGGCGCCGGCGGCGAGCGCCGGCAGGATATCGGAGCGTAGCGAATTGCCGACCATCAGCGCGCGCTCCGGCCCATCGCCGCCGCTGGCGAACACGCGGGCATAGGTGGCGGCCGACTTGTCGGAGACGATCTCGACGGCGCGGAACAGCCCGCCGAGGCCGGACTGGCCGAGCTTGCGCTCCTGGTCGTGCAAGTCGCCCTTGGTGATCAGCAGCAGCGGATAGCGGCCGGACAGCGCCTCCAGTGTCTCCCGCACCTCGGGCAGCAGTTCCACCGGCTGGCTCAGCATGTCGCGACCCATGGCGAGGATGTCGGCCACCGCCGCCGGCGCGAGGCGGCCGTCGCTCGCCTCCAGCGCCGTCTCCATCATCGACAGCGTGAAGCCCTTGATGCCGAAACCGTAGAGCGGAATGTTGCGCTTCTCGACGGCGAACAGCCGGGTCGCCAGCGTCGCCCGATCGCCGAAGTCGGCGAGCAGGTCGAGAAAGCGATCCTCGGCGGCGCGGAAGAAGCGCTCGTTCTGCCAGAGCGTGTCGTCGGCGTCGAAGCCGATGGTGGTGACGGAAGCCTGCCGCATGATGTTGTCGCCCCGAAAGCCGTCGCGCCGGCGCCTCGTAACTATCACCCCGCCCCACCGGCGATCAACGCCGCCAACTGCCTTCGGCGCCGTCTTTGGCGTTGACTCGGGGCAGCCGCCGCGCCAAGTCTCGCGGCCATTGCCAAGGAGTTTTCCCATGCAGCCCGGCCGCGACATATCCGTCCTGATCGACATCATGGCCCGGCTGCGCGATCGCAATGGCGGCTGCGCCTGGGACCGCGAGCAGACATTCGAGACCGTCGCCCCCTACACCATCGAGGAAGCCTACGAGGTGGCCGAGGCGATCGCCCGCGGCGATCGGCACGACATCTGCGACGAGCTGGGCGACCTCCTGTTGCAGGTGGTGTTCCACGCCCGCATGGCCGAGGAGGAAGGCGCCTTCGCCTTTCCCGACGTCGTCGAGGCGGTGACGCGCAAGATGATCCGCCGCCATCCGCACGTGTTCGGCCCCGAGGAGGCGCGCACCCCGCATCTCGTCAAGGGCATCTGGGAGAAGATCAAGGCCGAGGAGCGGCTGGAGAAGGCGACGCGCCATGGCGGCAAACTGCCGGACGGTCTGTTGGATCAGGTCTCGGTCGCCATGCCGCCGATGCTGAGGGCGGTGAAATTGCAGCAGAAGGCCGGCACCGTCGGCTTCGACTGGAATGATCCGCGCGCCGTGCTCGCCAAGATTCGCGAGGAGCTGGACGAGCTGGAGGCGGAGATGAACCGCGCCGACGACGGCGAGACGGAGAAGGCGGAGGCGCGGGCGGCCATTGAGGCTGAACTCGGCGACGTGCTGTTCGCGCTGGCCAATCTCGGCCGCCATCTCGACATCGATCCGGAGGCGGCGGTGCGGGCGACCAACGAGAAATTCAGGAAGCGCTTTTCCTACATCGAGCGGAAGCTCGGGGAAGCCGGGCGCCGGCCGGCGGAAGCGACGCTTCAGGAAATGGAAGCGCTGTGGCAGGAGGCCAAGACCGGGGCCTGACGGACCGGCCGGAGCCATGAAAGAGAGAAGCCACAAAAGAGAAACCCGGCTCGATGGCCGGGTTTCACAGTCCTCTCGGGGCCGGACCGTCTTCGAGCTTGCGGCTCGCGGTCCGGGGTAGCTGGCGGGCGATCCCCATGACGGGATCGACGTGGCGGCGATCAGAGGGCATTGCGGAACATCCCACGGTCGACGGCGCGCTGACGATACTCGAGGTCGATGCGATCGGTGGCCTCGTTGAGGTAGGCGAGTTCGCGTTCGGCAGCGGTGGCGGGGCGGAGGGCGCGGGCGGCCTTGCGAAGCTGGGTGAACATTGTCTTTTCCTTTCGATCCACGAACCGCCGGTTTTTCTTCAGGACCCAGCGATCCGTTCCTCTGTCCTGACAGTCATGAAGATAATACATTCTGTTCTTGGGACCAGATCGAATGTTGCATGACGCGCATGCGCTCTGCGAATTGGTCTCAACAGATTTTCTTCAAGCGGCTTTCAGAAGCGCTTCATTCGACTTTGCCGGCTGAGAAAGAACTTAACCACCCATTAACCATGATCGGCCGTCCCGGCGCCGGCAAGATCGAGGGTGCCGGTCTGGAGCGCAGCAGGTGGACACAGGCGCGCGAGGAGCGGCGGAACGCGGCGCCCCGGAACGACAAAAGCGCCCGGGCGGTCAAGCCATGCGGGCGCTGGTCGGTAGGTCAGGATATCTCTTGTCGGAGGATCGCGGCCCTGGGGTTTGCCGGATCGTCCCGTTTTCCCACTTCGCCGGCACATAAGGCGCCAGCGACTTTCTTGTTTCTCATCAGAGACTTGGATCAGAGACCGAGATTCCGGTTCCGGCGGAACAGGCCACGGTCGATCTCGCGCTGGCGAAGCTCGAGGTCAAGACGGTCACCAGCCTCGTTGAGGTAGGCCGCCTCGCGTTCGGTGACGCTGACGGAGCGGAGGGCCTTCTTGAGATTGGCAAACATAGCTGCATCCTTTCTTTGGGTGCCGCCGGGATCATCCTTGTTCCGGCGTTCGTTTCATTGCTCTTACGCTTCAAAACATAGAGATTTATCCCGATCGTACCAGTGCTGATAGCGCAAAGCGGCCATGCGCCCCACGAGAATCGACTTGAAGAAGAACTATAGTCTTCCTTCAGATAAAGTTTCGACGCAGCGTGATATGATCAGCATAGTCCGGATACGACAAAAGCGCTCCGCCCTGCCGGGCCGGGAGCGCTTTCAGCGTCGTGGTTGATGTCGTCGGACGTTACCGAGGCCGGCTTAGAGGCCGTAGGGAGGACGGCGGAACAGGCCGCGGTCGATCTCGCGCTGGCGGTACTCCAGCTCGACGCGGTCGCCGGCGGTGTTCAGATAGTGCAGCTCGCGCTCCTCGGGAGTGGCGACGTGCAGCGCGCGAGCGACCTTCTTCAGCGGACCAAACATGACTTTCACTTCTCTCGACGATACGGACCGGCGACGATCCCGGCGCCGCCGGACATCCGGCCGCCTCGTCGCCTCGCCCCTCATATAGACTTTCGTCGTAGTGCCGCCAAGGCCGCCTTCGCAGGGCAGCCATGCGAACGCCCTGGAATCGCGTCACAATTTCTTCATGAACTTTTCAGGCAAATTTAATTGGCGGGCGTTGCCTTGGCAACGCCGGCGACCGGGCGCGGCGGCACCGCCGGCTCAACCCTCGCATCGATCACCTTTCCATCCTCGATCACCATGCCGTCGTAGGACGGCAGCACGCCGGCCGGCACCTCGCCGGAGAGGGTGCGGTAGTCGAGGTCGTGATGCATGTGGGTGATGATGATGGTACCGGCGCCGACGCGGCGGCCAGCCTCGATCGCCTGATCCACCGAGAAGTGGCTGACGTGCGGCCGGTAACGCAGCGCATCGACAATGAACACGTCGACGCCGGCGATCAGCGGCCATGTTTCGTCGGGAATGGCGCTGACGTCGGAGGAATAGGCGAGGCCGCCGAAGCGGTAGCCCATGCTATGTATCTCGCCGTGCACCTGCGCATAGGGCAGCACCTCGATCGGTCCGCCCTTGCCGTCGATAGTGAACGCCCGACCGGCGACGACGCGATGCTCGATGACGATGGGCGGATAGCCGGAGCCGACCGGCGTCGCGAAACAGTAGCCGAAGGCTTCCTTGAGCCTGGCCGCCGTGGCCTCATCGGCATAGATCGGCACGCGGTGGCCGCTATTGTGGAAGAACTGCCTCAACTCGTCGATGCCGTGGATGTGGTCGGCGTGCGAATGAGTGTAGAGCACCGCATCGGCCTCGCCGACGCCGGCCCGCAGCACCTGCTCACGGAAATCCGGGCCGGTATCGACGATGATGCGGGTGACGCCGCCGTCCTCGCCGATCCGCTCGACCATCAGCGACGAACGAAGGCGGCGGTTGCGCGGCTCATTGGGGTCGCAGGCGCCCCAGTCGTTGCCGATGCGCGGCACGCCGGGCGAGGCACCGCAGCCGAGCACGGTGAAGCGCATGCGGGCGGTCATGATGGGAAGACCTCGCGCGGCACCTTGGCGAACAGCCGAGCGAAATTGGCCGTGGTTATCGTCGCCATCTCGGCCGGCGTCACGCCCTTCACCTCGGCCAGCACCTTGGCCGTATGCGCCACATAGGCCGGCTCGTTGCGCTTGCCGCGCCAGGGCAGCGGGGCGAGATAGGGCGCATCGGTCTCGACCAGCAGCCGATCCATCGGCACGTCGCGGGCAATGGCGCGCAACTCGTCGGAGCGCTTGAAGGTCAGAATGCCGGAGAAGGACACGTAGGCGCCGAGCGCCGTCGCCCGCTCCATCAGTTCGCGGCCGGAGGAGAAGCAGTGCAGCAGGATCGGGAAGGCACCCTTCTGCGTCTCTTCCTCAAGGATGGCGATCATGTCGGCGTCGGCGTCGCGGGCATGGATGCAGAGCGGCAGGCCGGTGATCCTTGCCGCCGCGATATGGCGGCGAAACACCTCGGCCTGCACGTCGCGCGGAGAGGAATCGTAGAAATAATCGAGCCCGGCCTCGCCGATGGCGATCACCTTGGGGTGCCCGGCGAGCGCCACCAGTTCGTCGACGCCGACGCCCGCCTCCTTGGCCGCCTCGTGCGGATGCGTGCCGACCGTACAATAGACCTCGGGATGCGCTTCGGCGATCGCCCGCACCGCGGCGAAGTCGCGGACGCGCGTGCCGATCGTCACCATCAGGCGCACGTCGGCCGCCGCCGCGCGGGCGATCAGCGCGTCGGTCTCGCCGGCGAAATCGGGAAAATCGAGGTGGCAATGGCTGTCGATAATCATCGGTGTCCGAACACGGAAAAGCGAGGGATTGTTCCGACATAGCCGCTCACGCCGCCCCTGTCGAGCATTGGCGGCGGAAGGCTGGTGCGCGCCTTGCGCCGACCGTCACAAAACGCTCACCAACGCCCGCTAGAAACACGGTCGGTCTCAACACCCATTGAGCCGCCCGACTTTTGATTTGCAGACACCTGTATCCTCCGGGCGCCTTCGGGCGCCCGTTCTTTTGCGGCGTGGATGACGCATCCCATCCGGCCTCCAACGCTACCGCGACGGCTGCCGATGCTCTAGCATCTCGCCATGCGTCCCGATCTCCTCAATCCGCTGTTCCAGCCGCTCACCTCGCTGCCCGGCGTCGGCCCGCGCACTGCGCCGAAGCTCGAAAAGCTGGTCGGCCCTGCCGGCGAGACGGCGCGCGGCGCCGTGGTGCTCGACCTGTTGTTCCATATCCCAACTGGCCTCGTCGACCGCAGCCACGAGGCGCTGATCGAGGCGGCACCGGAAGGGGCGATCGTCACGCTGCGCGTCCGCGTCGACCGCCACCGGCCGACGCCGCCGCAGTCGCGGGCGCCCTACCGCATCGCCGTCCACGATGACAGCGGCGAGCTTGCCGTCACCTATTTCCGCGCCGACAAGAGCTGGCTCGAAAAGCTCTATCCGGTGGGCGAGACCGTGCTGATCTCCGGCCGCATCGAGCGCTTCAACGGCACGCCGCAGATGAGCCACCCTGACCACGTGGTGCCGGAGGCCGAGGCCGACAAGCTGCCGCGCCTCGAGCCGGTCTATCCGATGACCGAGGGCATCAACGGCCGGCTGATCGCCCGCCTCGCCGAAGCGGCGCTCGCCCGCCTGCCGCAACTGCCGGAATGGCTCGACGAGGCGCATCTTCGCCGCGAGGGCTGGCCGTCCTTCGCGGACGCGCTGCGGCAGCTCCACAAGCCTGAGGCACCTGAAGCCGCTGACCAGCCTAGCCCGGCGCTGACCCGCCTCGCCTATGACGAACTGCTCGCCAACCAGCTCGCCCTCGCCTTGGTCCGCCGGCAGTTGAAGGGCGCCACCAGCCGCCCGCGCCTGCCGACCGGCAACATCGCCCGCCGCCTCGCCGCCGCCCTGCCCTTCAAGCTCACCGGCTCGCAGGAGGCGGCCATCGCCGAGGTGGTGGCCGACCTCTCGGCCCCCAGCCGCATGGTGCGCCTCGTCCAGGGCGACGTCGGCTCGGGCAAGACCATGGTCGCCCTGTTCGCGGCGGCGGCGGCCGTCGAGGCCGGCGGCCAGGTGGCGGTGATGGCGCCGACCGAACTCCTGGCCCGCCAGCACGCCCGCTCCATGGCGGGTCTTGCCGAAGCGGCCGGTCTCCGGCTGGCGCTGGTCACCGGCGCCGACAAGGCCAGGAGCAAGCGCGAGGCGCTGGAGCGCATCGCCGCCGGCGAGATCGACATCGTCGTCGGCACCCACGCGCTGTTCCAGTCGGCCGTCGAGTTCCGCAACCTGACGCTGGCCGTCGTCGACGAGCAGCACCGATTCGGCGTCCACCAGCGGCTGGCGCTGTCCGCCAAGGGCACCAGGACCGACCTTCTGGTGATGACCGCGACGCCCATCCCGCGCACGCTGATGCTGGCCTATTTCGGCGACATGGACGTCTCCCGTCTCACCGAGAAGCCGGCCGGCCGCAAGCCGATCGCCACCGTCACCGTGCCGCAGGAGCGCATCGGCGAGATCGTCGACCGCATCGGCTCGGCCATCCGGCTCGAGGGCGCCAAGGTCTACTGGGTGTGCCCGCTGGTCGAGGAGAGCGAGAGTGTCGATCTCGCCGCCGCCGAGGAGCGCTACGCCGACCTCCGCCAGTATTTCGGCGACGACGTGGCGCTCGTCCACGGTCGCATGAAGGCGGCCGAGAAGGACGCCGCCATGGCCCGCTTCAAGGCCGGCGAGGCGCATATCCTGGTGGCCACCACGGTGATCGAGGTCGGCGTCGACGTGCCGGACGCCACCATCATGGTGATCGAGCACGCCGAGCGTTTCGGCCTTGCCCAACTCCACCAGTTGCGCGGCCGGGTGGGGCGTGGCGACAAGTCGTCGGCCTGCGTGCTGCTCTACAAGGGGCCGCTCGGCGAGACGGCCAAGGCGCGGCTGAAGGTGATGCGCGACACCGACGACGGCTTCCGCATCGCCGAGGAGGACCTGAAGCTGCGCGGCGGCGGCGAGTTGCTCGGCACCCGCCAGAGCGGCCTGCCCGGCTTCCGCTTCGTGCGCGCCGAGCACCATGGCGAGCTGATGGAGACGGCCCGCGACGACGCCGCGCTGCTGCTCGCCCGCGACGCCGGCCTCGCCGGCCCGCGCGGCGAGGCGCTGAAGCTGTTGCTCTATCTGTTCGGCCGCGACGAGGCGGTGCGGCTGATCCGGGCGGGCTGACGCGTCATACCAATTCGCGAAGATGCTGACGCATCCGCTCATTGAGACCATTGCCGATTTCTCGTCTGCATCAGCGGCATGAGAAATCGGCAAGCGGAATACCAAGAGCAATTCCAGCAAAAGTGGGAACCGGTTTTGCGTACGGAATTGCGTCTATACAAAGTGGTAGAGCGTTGCCGGTGAACCGGAGTTCACCGGCAACGCTCTAACAGTCATTTTCAATGCCGCTTGGTATCACCGCTCGCCGCCGGCCCTCACCTCGCCCGCCACCTCGCGGATGGCGGCCATCAGCAGCTCGGCGCCGAGCGACGGCGTCACGTCCGAACGAACGATCAGCCCCAAGGGGCCGAAGGTGTCGGAGGTGTCGACCGGCAACTCGCGCAACGTGCCGGCCGCGATGTCGCCGGCCACCTCGCCATAGTGGGCGATCCAGATGGCGTCGGAGCTGGTGGCGAAGGCCCGGCCGAATACCGTCGACACCGTGTCGATACGACGAAGTTGCGGCCCGACGGCCAGGCGGATCAGCAGCTCGACGGCATGATCGTGGATGATCGAGCCGGGCGGCGGCACCAGCACCACATAGTCGGAGAGGCGCGACAGCCCGGCGCCGGCCGTGAAGATCGGATGCTCGCGCCGCGCCACCACCGCCACCCGCTCGGTGTAGAGATGCTCGAAGGTCAGCCCGACCATGCTGGCCGGCGAACCCATCCGGCCCAGCGCGAAGTCCAGTTCGCCCACCCGGAGCTGGTTGAGGATGGTAACGTTATCGGCGGTTATGACTTGCGGCGTCGTGCCGACGTTGATGGCGAGGAAGCGCGCTACCGCCTCCGGCAGCACGCGCGCCGAGGCCGAGGACAGCGCGCCGATCCGGACGATCGACGCCCCCTGCTTCAGCGCCAGCTCCACCGATTCGACGCCCTGCCGGAGCGCGGCGATCGAGGCGCTGGCAAAGCGCAGGAACACCTCACCATAATAGGACAGCACCACCGAGCGGTGGCTGCGGTCGAACAGTTCGACGCCGAGAATCTCCTCCAGTTCCCGGATGGTCTTCGACACCGCCGGCTGGCTGATCGACAGCGATACCGCCGCCTTGCCGATGCTTTTCAGGCGGGCGACTTCCACAAAGGAGCTGAGATGCCTATGTTTGATGCGGTTCTCGATCACGGCGGGTCCTCTATAACCGGCCGTTATGTAAAAGGGCCGCGGGTCCTGCTACCATGGATCATTGGTCGAGTCCGTGTCCGCCCTCGTCCGTAAAGGAGGGTATGGAACCGGGCCGGTCGCCGGCCGCAACGCTCACGCGAGGAGTTGCCATGCAGAAACCCACGCTCCATCTCGACGTCATCGTCGACGTCGTCTGCCCTTGGTGCTTCCTCGGCAAGCGCCGGCTCGACGCCGCCATCGAGGACCTCGACGATGTCGACGTCGCGGTGCGCTACCGGCCGTTTCAGCTCGATCCCGACACGCCGAAGGAAGGCATCGACCGCGAGAGCTACATCATCGGCAAGTTCGGCAGCCCCGACGCGCTGGACGAGGCGCACGCCCGCCTGTTCGCGCTCGGCGCCGACGTCGGCATCACCTACGCCTTCGACCTGATCGAGAAGATGCCCAACACGCTCGACGCCCATCGCCTCGTGCGCTGGGCGGCGGCCGAAGGTCTCGAGGAGCCCATGCTGGAGCGGCTGTTCTCGCTGTTCTTCGAGGAAGGCGCCGACCTTGCCGACATCGACACGCTGGTGGCAGCCGCCGAGGAGGTCGGACTCGACGGCGACGAGGTGACCATGAAGCTCGAGGACGGCGCCGACCTCGACGCGGTGCAGGCGGAGATCGCCCATGCCGCCCGCATCGGCATCACCGGCGTGCCGACCGTCATCATCGAGAACAAGTTCGCCATCTCCGGCGCCCAGACGCCGGACGTGCTGGTCGAGGCGCTGCGCCGCATCGCCGCCGAACTGGATGCGACGCAAGGGTAAAGCCGCGAAAGGATGAAACGACAAAGGGGCGCCCCGGCCGGAGCGCCCCTTTCTGATGCCTCTGCGGCCGTGCCGTCAGATGACCTCGCCCATGTCGCGGTCGATGTGCTCGGCCTTGATCCAGCGGACGGTGCCGGTCCACGAGCGCATCACCACCGTGTCGGTGATGATCTTGCCATTCTTGAAGCGCACGCCGCTCAGGAGGTTGCCCTTGGTGACGCCTGTCGCCGCGAACAGCACGTCGCCCTGCGCCATGTCCTCCATGGTGTACTTCTTGGTAACGTCGTCGATGCCCATGCGCTTGGCGCGCTCGATCTGGTCGGGCCGGTTGATCATCAGTCGTCCCTGCATCTGGCCGCCGAGGCAGCGCAACGCCGCCGCCGCCAGCACGCCCTCCGGCGCGCCGCCGACGCCGAGGTAGATGTCGATGCCGGTCTCGTCGGGATCGGTGGTCTGGATGACGCCGGCGATGTCGCCGTCGCCGATCAGCCGGATGGAGGCGCCGAGCCCGCGCACCTCGTCGATCAGCCGGGCGTGACGCGGCCGGTCGAGGATGCAGGCGGTGAGCGCCGACACCGGCACGCCCTTGGCCTTGGCCAGCGCGCGGAGGTTGTCGGTGGGCGTGGCATCGAGATCGACCACGCCCGCCGGGAAGCCCGGACCGATGGCGATCTTGTCCATGTAGACGTCGGGGGCGTTCAGCAGGCCACCCTGCTCGGCGACGGCGATGCAGGCTAGCGAATTGGTCTGGTTCTTGGCGCACATCGAGGTGCCTTCGAGCGGATCGACGGCGATGTCGACGCGCGGCCCCTTGCCGCTGCCCACCTCTTCGCCGATGTACAGCATCGGCGCCTCGTCGCGCTCGCCCTCCCCGATCATGATCGTGCCCTGGACCGGCAGCTGGTTGAGTTCGCTGCGCATGGCGTCGACGGCCGCCTGGTCGGCGCGGCGCTCGTCGCCATGCCCCCTCTGGCGGGCGGCTGCGATGGCGGTGCGTTCGGTAACCCGAACGATTTCCAGAGTCAGAATTCGATCGAGGGAAGTGGAGAATTTCTGCAGCATGAAACAACCCGCGGTTGGGACGGCCGACCGAATTCGTCGCAGCGCCCGGCGGAGGCCTCGGGGCGGCACGCGAACGGGGAGGAAACCCGGTCGATACCTAATCGAGGTAGGAAGAAGGGGCGTTTGAGGTCAATGCGCCATAGGACGCAATACGGACCCGGCGCCGCCAGGTTAACCATGGCGCGACGTCGTCCCGCCATGATTACTCAGCGAAATACCGCCATTTACCACCGTTTGCCGCTGGTTCCATCGCCAGACATGCAAAAAGTCGATAGCAGCATTCCCGTGCCTGGGTCCGTTGTCCACCGGTCCCGGCGGCGATCACAGGCTTTCGATGCGGATCAGCGTCGGCTTCTCGGCAATGTGGCCGGCCGCCTCAATGGCATCGAGGGCGGCGCGGATCTCCGTCTCGCGCGTCGCGTAGGTGATCAGCACCACCGGCTGCGGCGCGCCGGTGTGGCCGAGTGCCTCTTCGCCGTCGAGGGCGCGGCGGTGCTGGACGATCGATTCCAGGGAGATGTCGCGGTCGGCCATACTCTTGGCGATGCCGGCGAAGGCACCGGGCCGGTCGTAGACGCTGAGGCGCACGTAGTAGCCGCCCTTGTGCGCCTGGATCTCCGCCTTCTGGTAGGGCATCAGCTCGTCCACCGGCAGGCCGAACACCGGCGTCAGGTGGCCGCGCGCCTGATCGACGATGTCGGCGATCACCGACGACGCCGTGGCGTTGCCGCCAGCGCCGGGACCGACCAGCACAACCTCGCCGAGCGCGTCGCCGTCGAAGGCGACGGCGTTGAGCACGCCCGATGTCTGCGCCACCACCGATTTCTTCGGCACCATGGCCGGGTTGACGCGCGCCTCGATGCCGGTATCGGTGCGGCGGGCGACGCCCAGGAGCTTGATGCGGTAGCCGAGTTCGTCGGCGGCCTTGATGTCGTCGAGCGAGATCGAGGTGATGCCCTCGACGTAGATGGCGTCGGCGTCGATCTCGGTGCCGAAGGCGAGGCTGGTCAGGATGGCCAGCTTGTGGGCGGTGTCGAAGCCGCCGACGTCGAAGGTCGGGTCGGCCTCGGCATAGCCGAGCCGCTGCGCCTCGGCGAGGCAGGTGGCGAAGGAAAGCTGCTCCTTCTCCATCCGCGTCAGGATGTAGTTGCAGGTGCCGTTGAGGATGCCGACGATGCCGGTGACGGTATTGCCGGCAAGGCTCTCCTTCAGCGTCTTGATTACCGGGATGCCGCCGGCCACCGCTGCCTCGAAGCCGATCGCCACGCCGGCCGCCTCGGCGAGGCGCGCCAGTTCGACGCCATGGCGGGCGAGCAGCGCCTTGTTGGCGGTAATCACCGGCTTGCCGGCGGCGAGCGCGGCGCGCACCAGCGTCTCGGCGGCACCGGACGCGCCGCCGATCAGTTCGATCACCACGTCGACGTTGGGGTCGGCAACCATGGCGACGGGATCGTCGTACCAGGCGAAACCGCCGAGATCGACGCCGCGGTCGCGGTTGCGGTCGCGCGCCGACACGGCCGTGATCGTCACCGGCCGCCCCGCCCTCAGCGTCAGCGAGCTGAGGTTGGAGCGAACGATGCGGACGACGGACGCGCCGACGGTCCCGAGACCGGCGATGCCGAGGCGAAGCGGTTTACCCATGGTGCTTTCCGAAACTCTCGAATCCAGTGGTGATATGGCGGCGGATCAGCGGATTCCGCCGGCCGGCGCGTAGTTATGCATGGTTTCCTCGGCCGTGTCGAAGAATCGCCTGAGGCCGCGCGCCGCCTGGCGGATGCGCTGCTCGTTCTCGACGAGGGCGATGCGGACGTATTCGTCGCCCTGCTCGCCGAAGCCGACGCCGGGGGCCACCGCCACCTCCGCCTTCTCGATCAGCAGCTTGGAGAACTCCAGGCTGCCGAGCGGCTTGAAGCGCTCGGGCAGCGGCGCCCAGGCGAACATCGAGGCGCGCGGCACCGGGATCTCCCAGCCGGCGCGGCCGAAGCTCTCCACCATTACGTCGCGGCGGCGCTTGTAGGTCTGGCGCACCTCGTCGATGTGGGCGTCGGCGTCGGGATCGTTGAGGGCGGCGGTGGCCGCCACCTGGATCGGCGTGAAGGCGCCGTAGTCGAGGTAGGACTTGACGCGCGACAGCGCGGCGATCAGCCGCTCGTTGCCGACGGCAAAGCCCATGCGCCAGCCGGCCATGGAGAAGGTCTTGGACATCGAGGTAAACTCGACGCAGACGTCCATGGCGCCCGGCACCTCCAGCACCGACGGCGGCGGCACGCCGTCGAAGTAGATCTCCGAGTAGGCGAGATCGCTGAGCACGAACACCTCGTGCTTGCGGGCAAACGCCACCACGTCCTTGTAGAAGTCGAGTTCGACCACCTCGGCCGTCGGATTGGACGGGTAGCAGAGCACCAGCGCCAGCGGTTTGGGGATGGAGTGCATCACCGCCCGCTCCAGCGAATGGAAGAACTCCGGCCCCGGCGTCACCGGCACCGAGCGGATGACGCCGCCGACCATCAGGAAGCCGAAGGCGTGGATCGGATAGCTGGGATTGGGGCAGAGGATGACGTCGCCGGGCGCGGTGATCGCCTGCGCCATGTTGGCGAAGCCTTCCTTGGAGCCCAGCGTCGCCACGACCTGTGTGTCGGGGTTGATCTTCACGCCGAAGCGGCGGCCGTAATAGGCGGCCTGCGCCTTGCGGAGGCCGTTGATGCCGCGCGAGGCGGAATAACCGTGCGTGTCGGGCCGCTGTACGGTCTCGATCAGCTTGTCGACCACGTGGCGGGCGGTGGGAAGGTCGGGATTCCCCATGCCAAGGTCGACAATATCGGCGCCCGAAGCTCGCGCGGCAGCCTTGAGCCGGTTCACCTGCTCGAAGACATACGGCGGGAGGCGCTTGATCTTGTGGAACTCGTTGTTGCTCATGGGGTTGACCTCGGTATGGTCGTGGTAGCCGGCGGTTTTCGCCCCGCGCCGGCAGGCGGGTCTGTGCTTCTAGATCAATTCGGACGAGGGTGAAAAGGGACTTTTGGACCGCTTCCGGCCGATCGGGCCAAAAAGGCGGCCCTGTTGCCGTTCCGCCCCGTCCGCGGGCGCCTCAACCGATGGCCGAGAGCGCCGGGAAGGTCTCCAGAAGCCAGAACGACGCGCGCTGCATGCCGCCTGACAGGAACAGCGCGCCGGTTATCACCAGCACGCCGCCCATAGCTCGCTCGACCAGCGGGAAATGCCGCCGGAAACGGCGCATGAACAGCACGAAACGGGCCGCGAACAGCGCGGCGATCAGGAAGGGCACGCCAAGGCCCAGCGAGTAGACGGCGAGCAGCAGCGCGCCGTCGGCGACGGTGTCGCGGCTGCCAGCCACCGACAGGATGGCGGCCAGCACCGGGCCGATGCAGGGCGTCCAGCCGAAGGCGAAGGCGAGGCCAAGCAGGAAGGCACCGCCGAGGCCGGCCTTGACGCGGAAATCGTGGAAGCGCGCCTCGCGATAGAACAGCGCCACGCGGAACACGCCGAGGAAATGCAGGCCCATCAGGATGATGAACACGCCGGCCACCATGCCGAGCACCCCGGACCACTCCCGGACGAGCTGGCCGAACACCGATGCCGTGGCGCCGAGCGCCACGAACACGCAGGTGAAGCCGAGCACGAAGGCCAGCGCCACTTTGGCGGCGCGGCGCTTGGCGGCAAGGCGACTCATCTCCTCGCCGGTCAGCTCCTCGATCGAGGCGCCGGTCAGGAAGCCGAGATAGGGCGGAACGAGCGGCAGCACGCAGGGGCTCACGAAGGAGAGCAGACCGGCGCCGAATGCTGCGATCAGGGTGACGTTCGCGTCCATGGGACCTCTGTGCCGCGGGGCACCGACTGATAGCCGATTTCTCCACGGCGTGCGAGGTGGGTTTTCCATCGGCCGGTCAAATCGCCGCGAAGTCCCAACCGGCCACCCTCCCCGCTCAGGCGGCCGGTCGAATCGCCGCCAGGAAGCGGCGGCCGTGCTGGGCGACGGTTCGCGCCCGGTCGGAGCCGTTGATGATGCGCCGGGCGCCGATCCAGTCGTCGCGCAGTCGGACACCCGACGGCGTACTGGTGAAGAAGTCGGCAAGCCTGGCGCCGGTGAAGCTGCCGGCCTCCATGCCGTGGAACAGGATCTCGACGGCATAGTCGAGCCTTTTGGCCAGCTCCGGCGTGGCGACGAGGTCGACGGCGGCGCCGGTGACCCTGGAAAGATGCGCCGACATCGCCGCGTAGTTGACCTTCCAGGTGAGTTGCACGAAGCCGCGGCCGTGGTAGCGGGCGCCGTCGCCGGGCGCCGTGTTGCCGAACCGGGCGGCCCGCTGCGGCCGCTGCCCGGCCGGACCGTAGAGCCGCTCGAAATAGGCGGTGCCGCCGCGCTCGTCGATCGGCTGCATGGTGCGGGCCGTCTCGTGATAGGCGGTGGCCAGCGCGTAGGCGAGCCAGCGACGATCGCCACCCGGCCGCCGCGCCTCCCAGCCGTCGAGCAGCGCGGTGAGCCCGTCGACCTGCGACTGCGTCAGCCGGCCGCCGAACAGGCTGCTTCGCACGGCACGAAAAAAGAAACTCCGATCGATCGGCATATGCTTCTCATACCCCCTGTGGGTTGATCCGCCTCTCACCCATGCTACGCTGGGGCGAGACCGGGGGCATAAGCCGGTGAACCGGCGCGATGCTGGAGATTTGCTAGTTAACTATTATCTAGCAACAGCCGCATATATTGGTTATCTGGGTTTGCATACGGTTGCGCGCATCGGGGGACCGGATGATCAGGCTGTCGGCAATCGTTGGACTGGCGTTGACTGCCGGTCTCGCGGCGCCTGCTTGGGCAGGCGGCACGACGGCCATTGACGTTGCCAGCACCTTTCCGCTGTCGCTGCCGCTGTTCTCGCAGGCGGCGGCGAGCCTGACGCGGCAGGTGGAGAGCCTGACCGACGGCGAGGTGCGGCTCGCCTTCCATGAGCCGGGCGATCTCGCCCCGGCCGCCGAGACGCTGGATCTCGTCAGCTCCGGCAAGCTGGCCGCCGCCTGGGCCACCGCCGGCCAATTCGCACGGCACGACAGCGCCTTCGAGCTACTGAGTTCCATCCCCTTCGGACCCGACACCGTCGAATACATGGCCTGGCTGTTCGATGGCGGCGGGCTCGCCCTGTCGCGCGATATGTTCAGCGCCTACGGCATCCATAACATTCCCTGCATGGTTTTCCCGCCCGAGGGCGCCGGCTGGTTCTCGAACGAGATCCGCAGCGTCGACGATCTCCGCGGCCTGCGCATCCGCTACTTCGGCCTTGGCGGCCGCGTGCTGGCCAAGCTCGGCGCCGACGTGGTGCAAATGCCGGCCGGCGACATCGTCGGCGCCATACGGCGCGGCGAGATCGAGGCCGCCGAATATTCGCTGCCGTCGATGGATCTGGTGCTCGGCCTGCAGGACGTCGCCAAATACTATTATTTTCCCGGTTGGCATCAGCAGTCGACGCTCTATGAACTCTATGTGAATCAGGCCGTCTGGGGCAAAATGACGCCAAAGCAGCAGGAGACCATCGAGGCCGCCTGCGCGGTGGTGATGCGCGACGGCATCGGCCGGGCGCAGACCATGCAGACGGAGGCGCTTCAGGAGATCAAGGCACGCGGCATCAAGCTGAGACGGTGGTCGCCCGACCTGCTCATGACCTTCGAGGCCGCCTGGGCGGCGGTGGCCGACGAGCAGATGGCGACGAGCCCGAAATTCAGGGAAGTCTACGAATCCTACGACCGGTTTCACAAGAACTATGAGTTCTGGAAGCGTTTCAGTTATCTTCGTTGAGGTCATCGAAGCAGTCGAGGGGAGCAGTCGGGACCGATGAGCTGGCAGGGGTTGACGAGCGGCGTGAGGGACGCGAGCATCCGGACCAAGATGTCCGGCGCGCTGATCTTCGTGCTGCTGCTGATCGCCGCCGTCAGCGCGCTCGGCGTGGCGCAGGTCGTCTCGGTCAACCGGGTCACCACCGAGATCCGCGAGGTGCGGCTGCCGCAGGTAGAAATTCTGGAGAAGCTGCGCCGCCTCGCCCTCCAGCACCATCTCGTCGTCATGCGTCGCCTGCAGGTGATCGACTACCGCAATCTCGCCGAGATCGACGCCAGCCTCGACGAGACGCGCCTCGAGCTGGAGACGGCGTCCGGCAGCTTCAAGGCGACCATCCGCTCGGGCGAGGAGGAACGGCTGTTCGCCGTGTTCTCCCAGGCATGGGCGACCTATCTCGCCTCGCTCGACCGAGTGAACGACGCGCTCGAAAGCGGCGAGCAGGAAGAGGCCACCGCGCTTGCCAACGGCACGACGCGCGTCGAGTATCAGACAGCGGCGCGCGAACTCGAAAGCCTGATCGCCTATGCCAAGGCCAAGTCGGAGGACGCCGCCGAACGAGCCTCGACGGCCGTGTCGCGAGCGATCAGCCAGTCGCTCGCCCTGTTCGCCATCGCCAGCCTGGCGGCGCTGGCCGCCATCTCCTGGGTCCGGCGCAACATCTCCGGCCCGCTGCGTTCCATCACCCTCGCCATGCGGCGCCTGACCATCGGCGACCACACCACGCCCATCCCCGAGCCGACGCCACGCCGCGACGAGATCGGCGTGCTGCTGCTCGCCCTCTCCGGCTATCGCGACGCGCTGATCCACAGCCGGGACTTCGCCCGCAACGCCGAGCGGGAATGGGAGCGCCTGCGCGCCGCCGTCGCCAACATGCCGGTCGGCCTCTCCATGTTCGATGCCGACGACCGGCTGATCATCTGCAACCGGATCTATTGCGAGATGTACGGTCTGGCGCCCGAGGAAACGCTGCGCGGCCGCCATTGCGACGAGATCTTCGCCAACGCCGCGCGCCACGGCGGCATCTACGACGCCGTCAAGGACACCATCTACGAAGCCCGCACCGGCAGCGATACCACCGTGCATGCCGTGTTCGAGACCGACGACGACCGCATCCTCGCCCTCGGCATCCAGAACATCGCCGGCGGCGGCTGGGTGGCCATCCACGAGGACGTCACCGCCCGCCGCCGCGTTGAGGAGCGGATCCGCCACATGGCCCGCCACGACGCGCTGACCGACCTCGGCAACCGTCTGCTGTTCCGCGACAGTCTGGAAGAGGCGCTCTCCGGGCTCGACGACCGCCGGGGCGTCGCCGTCCTGTGCATCGACCTCGACCGCTTCAAGAACGTCAACGACACGCTCGGCCATCCGGTGGGCGACGCGCTGTTGCAGGCAGTGGCCGACCGCCTCAGGGCCTGCATCAGTCAGACCGACATCGCCGCCCGCTTCGGCGGCGATGAGTTCGCCATCATCCAGCTCGCTCCCATGCCGCAGCCGGATACCGCCAGCGACCTCGCCGGCCGCATCGTCCGCATCATCGGCGAGCCCTACGAGATCGACGGCCAACAGATCATCATCGGCGCCAGCGTCGGCATCGCCATCGCGCCGCACGACGGCACCGATCCTGACACGCTGCTGAAGAATGCCGACATGGCGCTCTACACGGCCAAGGCCGACGGCCGCGGCGTCTACCGCTTCTTCCACGACGAGATGGGCCTGCGCTCGCAGACCCGGCGCCTCCTGGAGCTGGAGCTGCGCCGGGCGCTGATGTCCGAGGAGATGTGCCTCCACTACCAGCCGATGTTCAACATGGAGAACCGCGAAATCATCGGCTTCGAGGCGCTGTTGCGCTGGAACCACCCGATCCGTGGCATCGTGCCGCCCAACGAGTTCATCTGGCTGGCCGAGGAGGTCGGGCTGATCCTGCCGATCGGCCAGTGGGTGATCGAGCAGGCCTGTCGCGACGCGGCCGCCTGGCCGAAACACATCGCCGTCGCCGTCAACGTGTCGCCGGTGCAGTTCCGCGACAAGGGCTTTGCCGATCAGGTGATCGGGGCGCTCGCCGCCTCCGGGCTGGAGGCGCGCCGGCTGGAGATCGAGATCACCGAGCGCGTGCTGATCGCCGACACCTCGATGACGCTCGCCCTGCTCCAGCGCCTGCACGAGATCGGCGTGCGCATCGCCATGGACGATTTCGGCACCGGCTATTCCAGCCTCGGCTACCTGCGCAAGTTCCATTTCGACCGCATCAAGATCGACCGCTCGTTCGTCGCCGACCTCGGCGAGGGCGACCAGGAATCGCTGGCCATCGTCCGCGCCGTCGCCAGCCTGTCGTCCAATCTCAATATCGCCACCACCGCCGAGGGTGTGGAGACCGAGCAGCAGTTCCTGCGCCTGCGGCAGGAGGGCTGCGACACGGTTCAGGGCTTCCTGCTCGGCAGACCCATGCCGGTCGAGGACGTCGCCCGGATGTTCGCCGACAGCGACAACGCCATCTCGGCGGCATAGCCGCGTCTCACCAGTCACCGGAAAGCAGATCCCAGCCGCTCCGCGCCGTCACATAGTCGGAGCTGTGACTGCACATTTCCGTCCATGGCGCTTCCGGCGGCAGCCGATTCTCCGGAACACCCTATCTCGTTGTTTCCACACAGTTCTGGACCGACACGCGTTCCGACGCCTCCCGAATTGTACCCGCCGATCGGCCTCGGCAGACGGCCGGTCGCCATCCCGCCAGAGGTTACAAGGGGTGCCGTCGCCATCGCGACAATCGCATCCGGTCCACCCTTCCCTTTCCTCCGGCGACGGAACGGAGCATCCGGCTTTTCCGCTTTTGCCAATAAGGGGATGCAAATCTCCCGAGGAGTCTCATACACTTTTAACTAGAAGTTACTGAATTAATGTCCTTATAATAGCGACATTCTCATTGGCACCATATCTAATACAGGGTGAAATAGACTCAGCAGGACTACCAGGCAATGCAGGTATCCGCCGTGCGTCGCTTCTGGATTGATCGAAGGGGAACCGCGGCTGTCGAGTTCGCTTTTGTCGGTCCCCTTTTCGTCATACTGATGACGGGAGTCGTCTGCTTCGGCAGCTTGTTCGGCATCAATTTCAGCGTGCAGGAACTGACGTCGGAGGCGGCTCGGGCGGCCGTATCCGGCCTGACCGATGGCGAACGCCAATCGATCGTCCAGTCCTTCGTCGCCGGCAACGTCGGAAGCTATCCGCTCCTTGATCCCACGCGGGTTACCGTCGAAAGCCGGACCACCGACAACGCGACGCGGTCCTACACCGTCACCGTGACCTACGACGCCTCCACATCCTACGTCTATTCGTTTACCGGCCTCATTCCCCTTCCGGATCCCGTCGTCCGCCGCAGTGCGGTCATCCGCCATGGCGGCTACTGATGAAGGAGATCGTGGTGCGTCGTGCCGCGCTGACTTTCCTGCGCCAATGTCAGGGCGCCATCGCTCCGTTGACGGCTATCGTCATGACGGTGATCATCGGCTTCGCAGCGATCGGCCTGGATGTCGGCAGCTTCTATCTGGCGCGGCGCACCCTGCAAACCACCGCCGATCTCGCGGCCATCGCCGCGGCCAACGATATCGGCAACGCTCGCAAGGCCGCTCTCGCCACCATAACGGCAGCCGGCTATCCGGCCGACACCCTGACCAGCATCGAGACAGGCACCTATTCCGCCGACAAGGCTTTGGCGGTTGATGAGCGGTTCAAGACGTCCGGCAGTTCGCCCGTCAACGCCGTGCGTCTCGCTCTCAACAGCCAAACGCCGATGTTTTTCGGCCGCGCCCTGCTGTTCCTGACCGGCCGCTTGTCGGACACCGGCGCCCGGAACGGCGTCGAGATCGGCGTTCGGGCCACCGCCACCACCAGCCGCTTCGCCAGCCTGTCGGTGGGGTCACGGCTTGCCAGCCTCGACGGCGGCATGCTGAACGCCTTCCTGGGGGCGCTGCTCGGCACGAAGCTGTCGCTGTCGGTCATGGATTACGACGCACTCGCTTCGACCGACATCGACCTGTTCACCTTCAGCCAGGCCCTCGGCAGTCAGATCGGGCTGACCGCCGTTTCCTACAAGGAGATCCTCGCCGCCAACGTCACGACCGGACGATTGCTCAACGCCGCGGTCTCGGCAGCGCGGGCATCCGGTGGCAATGCGGCGGCGACCGCCGCTCTGGTGACGCTGGCCAATGCCACGGCTACCGCCTCTGGCACAATCAACCTGTCCAGACTGATCGATCTCGGGCCCTTCGCCAAGATGCCGGTCGACGACCGGCCCCTCATCGGTGCGCGCGTCAACGCGCTGGATATCGTGAAAGCCGTCGCCGAACTGGTAGGGAGTGGCCGGCTGGTCAAGACCTCCGTCTCCCTCGGCCTGCCGGGGATAGCATCCGCCTCGCTGAGCATCGCCGTCGGCGAGCAGCCGGTCGGCAGCCCGTGGTTCGCCGTCGGAACCGAGGCGGTGTCGGTGCACACGGCACAAACGCGCGTGTTGCTGGATCTGGCGCTGGTCGGCGACTCCACCTTCTCCCTGGTCAGCCTTTCTCTCTACGTCGAAGCGGCGGCGGCCACGGCCACCATTCAGCGGATAAGCTGCTCGGACGGTTCGGTACAGGTTGCCGTCAGGCCGTCGGTCATCGACCTGTGGATCGGCAGCGTCAGCGACGCCGAGATGACCAACATGAAGGTCCGCCCCACGCCCAAGCCGGCAACCCTGGTGAACGTTCTGCTGCTCGCCCAGATCAGTGGCCTGGCCCATGTCACCATTTCCAACATGGACGACGTCATGCTTGCCTTCAGCGCTGCCGACATCGCCGGCGGCAAGCCGAAGACAGCCAGCACCAGGGACTTCCTGACCAGCCTGACCGCATCGCTGCTTGGCGACCTGAAGCTCTATATCAACAATCTCAGCCTGCTGCCCACCGCGCTGTTGAACACGCTTCTGACCAATATCCTCGTCAAGGTGACGGCGCCGATCGATACGCTGCTCTATCGAACACTCAGCCTGCTTGGCATTGGTCTCGGCAACGCCGACGTCTGGGTGCACGGCACGCGCTGCGAGGGCGCCGTGTTGGTCGGATAACATCCCGTGAGAAAGTCAGCCGAGCAATACCGGCCGGGTTTCAGGCGCCGAAACGAGCCGCAGGGCTGCTCGTTGCCGCCACATGCAACGTGCGAACAGGCCTCGTCGTCTCGATTGTCCGGGAAGTGATGGTGGGCGGTGACGGTCTCGAACCGCCGACATCCAGTGTGTAAATCACAACTTAGGTCATGCCACAAACTTCCGAAGGTGTCCACTCACGACAAAAACCCTTGTTTTCTGCCATTCTCGGGCATAGCTTATATCCACTGAGTTCCATGTTTTTCGCTTCTGGTGGCGACACGGTGGCGACAAAATGTAGGTGGTAAGCCCAAATGCCCACGGCCAAGTTGTCAAAGCGAGTTGTTGATTCTGCTCCTCCACGAGATCGGGCATACATCCTCTACGACGAGACGCTGACTGGCTTCGGGGTCAGAATCATGCCGACAGGCAGCAAGACGTATGTCGTCGAGTACCGCCCTGGCTCCGGTGGCCGCAGCGTTGCGAAACGACGGATGGCTCTCGGCAAGGCGAATGTGTTGCCCTTCGATCGCGCGAAGGAACGTGCCGCTGACATCCTTGCGAAAGCTCAACTCGGCGAGGACCCGGCGGGTGGCAGAGCGGCGGAACGAGCCATGCCCTCCTTCGCCGATTTTGCCGACCGCTTTCTGCAGGAGCACGCCGAAGCGAAGCTGAAACCTCGGACGGCTGCATACTACAAATGGATCCTAGATGGCTTCTTGAAGCCTGCGGTGGGATCGCGGAAGCTCGACCACGTGACCAGAGCCGACTTGCTCAAAGTGCACCAGAAAGTTGGCGCCGAACATCCGACGTCCGCCAACCGGGCGATGCAGATCGTCGGCTCGGTTTACGCCTTTGCGGTCGAATGCGAACTGGTGCCAGAAGGAACCAATCCGGCGCAGGGCATAAAGGCGTATCGGGAGCAACGCAAAGAACGGTTTCTGACGGGCGAGGAGTTGGCACGACTTGGTGCTGCTCTTCGGGAAGCGGAGACGGAAGGAATCGTCTGGGAACCCAATCCGGAGGGAAAGACGAAGCACGCTCCCAAGGCGGAGAACCGTCGAGTCGTGTTCGGCAAGCATGCGATTGCTGCTATTCGCTTGTTGGTGTTCACCGGCGCTCGCCTCCGGGAGATCCTTGGCGCAAGGTGGAGTTGGTATGACGCCGGCCGTGGCTGCATATTCCTCCCGGATTCGAAGACGGGGAAAAAGACGATCATCCTCAACGCAGCAGCCCAAGAGGTGATCGAAGGGTTGGACCGTGTCGGCGACTTCATCATTGCGTCCGAGGATCCAGCGAAGCCCCGGAGCGACCTGAACAGGCCTTGGGCGGCTGTCCGCCGCCGGGCCGGCCTTGAGGACGTCCGTATTCATGATCTGCGCCACAGCTTCGCTAGCGTCGGCGTAGGGGCAAGCTGGGGGCTGCCGATCGTCGGCAAGCTTCTTGGCCACGCATCTGTCCAGAGCACAGCCCGATACAGCCATCTTGAGATGGACCCGCTTCGCCGGGCCTCCGACCGAATTGGGAACCAACTGGCATCCGCTCTCGCGGGCAACCCCACGACGGGAGAGGTCATCGAACTCAAGCGGAAAACGCAATGATCGATGACGATCGCCGGCCGCCGGAGCAATGTGAAAGCCTGCTCGCTGTCGTCCGCCGGCATTTTCCTGACATTCGCGAAGATGATATCCGAGATCCAAAAGGGCTCGGAAGGAAGCACTTCAGCGTCTACGCGCAAGTCTGGGAACTCGACGACGATCTACGGCGCTGCTGCCTCAGGATTGCCAGCTACGGCGCCGAACCGGACGTTGGCGAGGTGAGCGTCGAGTATGCGCAAAAGCACCGCCCCACGGTCATTCTCCGGGGATTGGCGAGCGCGCTGAAGCGGGGAGATCGGGATGCTTACGCCAAGTGGAGGCGGCAAGAAACGGATGCCGTCCGCCGCCTGATTGGCGAAGCGAAGGCCGATGTTACCGGAGACCACAGTTGGACGGTCTCCGAAACGTTGGAGCTGGTGACAGGAGCTGGAAGTCGGTGGCTGGCCGATGTCTACCTTCAAGCGGTCGAGATTGCTGGCAAGCCGGGGCGCCGGCCGGAGGAATGGCAGGACGAAGCAGCGAGGCTGTGCGCCGAGCTCTGGTCGTGCCTTTCCGGCCTCCCCGTCCGGCAACCATCTCACGCTGCTGGTTCTTCGACACGGGCAGGTAAAATGACCGCGTTCGTGCAGGACGCACTCGCGGTCTATCGACAGTTCGGACTTCGCGCAGCTCCGGACTCAGGATCAGCATGGCGGCGAATTCTGACCCCTTTGGTCGAGTCCCCTACCCGGTCACGAGTACCAGCACCTTCCGGGAATCGCCGTCGTTCTTGACCGATGCGATCTCCCACGAATCGCCGGTTGGGGATTCGATCCGATCGCCCTGTTTGGCGCCGGCGAGTGCAGGGTAGCGCTCAGTGTCGACGGACAGCTCGAGGCGAACGCCCTCGACCTTCGCATGGGCGAACTTCCCAAGCACGTCATCGACGGGACGCTCGTCAAAGATGCCACAGAATGAAACCTCCGGCCGGTCGGGATCGGCGACGGGGCGGCCGTTTGGCGACCGCAGGGCGGGCTTCAGGACGTAGGCGTGGGCGAAGGCTCGGTCGGTGGTGCGGCTGACCATGCGGTCCAGGCGGTCAAATAGGGCCATTTCCGGGGGCTCCATATTGTGGAAGAAGGGCCGGCCTCACTCCGCGTCGCAAGTCGCGGGTCCAGGGCGGCTGGTCGTGTTCCCCGACCGGATGGCCTTTCGGCCTTGCCGCATCCGCCCGGTAGAAGGCGGCCGGCTACTGGGAGATTACGAGCGATGCTCCGGCGCCACCTCGCGGTTTCCCGCCGCGAGGATTTCCCGGCCGGCAGCGTGACCAACCGGCCGGGGATTGGGATCAGGTCGAAGGACCGGGGACTTTGACCCAGGATCGGAAGTCCAACCAGCCGGCACCGAAGCGGTGCGAGATCCTCGTTTCGATACCGTCCGTGTCGAAGCCGACGCGCTGCGCGAACTGCGGCCCCTCGTAGCCGTCGAGATACGCATATTCGAGACCAGGCGTCAGGTTCGGGTCGGCGGTCATATACCAAGCGCCACCTGCGATACGGCGGTCGACGACGATCTGCAGCTTGCCGGCAAAAATGTTGACGTTTTCGGTCTGGTTGGCTTGGACGTTCGACAGTACTTGCTCGGCCTTGGTTTCGTTTTCGATGCCGACGACGAGAAACTTGGGGGCCACGTCGATCAGCTCTCTGGCAAGCCCGACCTGCTGACGCATTTTCAACCGGGCCGCATCCAGGCTCACCACCGAGAGCGGTGCGCTCGGGACTACGTTACCGGGAAGGTTCTTGCCGCCTTGGTCGAGGTGTGTTGTGTCGAAGACGGCGCGGCCATCTGCCATTGTCGGGTTGCTGTTGATGAGGTCAGCAAGGATGTTCGCTTCGAGGCGCGCGGCGGCGTCGGCAAGATCACGAGTAACGTCGGCGAAGGCGCCGAGTTCGTCGTTGATCAGTGCCTCGAATGAGAGGCCGAATACTTTGCCGTAGGACTTGATCCTGTAGCTCTCCGAGCCTTCTTTGAACGTACCGCGCCGGTACTCGCCATGTTCGGTCACTTCCTCCAGGTCGCTGAACCCGGAAAGCTGAACGGAAGTCTTGGGTTTGAAGGTCGAAACGAGAGACTGACGGGCAACGATCTTGAGCGGGCTTTGGGCAGCTTGGTAACGCTGGCGAAGCAGGGTCTGGCCGACCTCGCCGATGACGATCGCGAAATCAGTCTTGCCGTGCAGGGCGCGCTCGAACACCTGAGCCGGCGACATGCCGCGCGCAGCGAACTCGCCGTGGGCGCTTAAGCACTCACGGGCGATCTCGGTCAAGGTCAGGCCTCGATACTGGCCGGAGTCGGCTTTCGGCTTATGGTTGGGATCGACGCGGGTGAGCAGGGCGTCGGCCATCGCTTGCGCGCGAGTCCGGTTGCCGTCCATGCCATCGGTCTCCACGTGGGGGAAGGTCGGCGTACGGCTCTGCCGCTCGACCAGCTTGTCGAACATGGCGGCGCGGAAGGCTTCGACCGTGGTGCCGGCGTCGACCGCCGTGTCGATAGTCGACTGATCGAGCCCCGCACGCTTGCCGAGTTCGCGGATATGCTTGGCGCGGGTGCGTTCGTTGATGGTGTTGTTCTGCTGGTGACGGGTTTCAGTTTCGAGTTCTTCGGGCATGGTGTCCTCGGTGGAAAGACCGCGAGTGCCTGCGTTGGTATCGGCCGGCATGTTGACGACGCTGACCTCCATTGGCTCCCAGCGGGTGGCGCGGAAGAGCGGAATGTCACCTTGGCGGGAGGTACCGCCTGCCCACGATTTGCCTGGAGGCACCCTGCGGTCGGCTTTTGCTGACTCGTGGATCCGGTACCCGACGCTGATTCCGAGACGGTGACCGTCGGCGAGGTCAGTGAGGAGGCGATCGCCGGCCGGGGTACGACTGAGTTTGACGACGCCTACGAGCGTATTGTTTTCGAACCGGAGAGATCCGGGAACGATGGTCCCCAAGCGGCTATCGAGGCTGTAGGGATTGTGGCTATCGAGGACCGGCATGGCATCCGCCCGCCCCAAATCGACAGCTTCGGGCGTGCAGGTCAGCACCTCATCGTACGGACCATCGGCATATGAGATACGCCGAACGGGCTGTTCGCTGGCAATGACGACGCTGACCGTGCGGGCCTCCACGTCGACGCTGCTGGCCGTCTGTGCGGCGCGGGTGAGGAGTTCGGGCATCAAGCGGCCTCCTTCCTGTCGAGGCTGGCAAGGCGATCGGCGGCGCGACGGACAAGGTGATGCAATGCGATCACCTGCGCGGCCGGCACGGACTCCAGTAGGGCCTCCACCGCGCGAAGGCTTATGGCGGGTTGGACCTGCACTGCCTTCGATCGACCACAGCGGAAAAGAATGACGTAGGCGACCCGATCGTCTTTGCTGGTCAAATACCTGATTTCGTTACGGCACTGTGTGATGATGTCAGCAGCCTCGTTACCGGGGATACTGAACCGACTGAGTTCGGCGATACAGGCGAACAGCAATCGCGAGGACTCATCGTCGAGGGATATTCCGGAGGACTTCGCCCACTTGCAGATGGATGCCTGAGTCACCCCTGCAATCCTCGCGATTTCTCTCTGACTTGCCATTTTTGCGTGGTCTCCGGCGCACGAACACTATTCGCCCATAGCACGCGATTGGCCACGATGATAGATTACAGTTATCTGTTTCGAAAATATCAGAGGATTTTCCTATGGGAACTGTTCGTGAGGCGGCACTGCGGTTGAGGCTGATCGACCAATTCACCGGTCCCGGCAAGGGCGTCGTCAAGACCATGTCGGCGATCGACAGAACGCTTCAGACCTTCGGCAAGGGGAAGGCGCCAGAGATTCAGAATCTGGTCCAGCAGCTTGAGTCCCTGAAGGGCAAGGCCGGGGCCATCAAGGCTTTCACCGAAAGCCGGCGTGGGCTGAAGGAACTCTCGCAGGAGTTCAAACTGGCGGGTTCGAATGCCTCTCGTCTCGAAGCGGCGTTCAAGACAGCAACCAAGCCGACCGCGCAGATGAAGCGCGACCTGGAAAACGCGCGCTCGGCCCTCCAGCAGACCCGCAAGGCCTTCATGGAGCAGGGGCAGGCTGTCCGGTCTGCCGAGAGAGCGCTTCAGACCTTCGGTATCGCTGGCAGAGAGGCGATCAGCAGATCTCAGCAGGCCATTCGCAACCAGATCGCCCAGACCATCCGGGAGATGCGTCGGCTCGACAGGGAGAGCCGTAGGCCTGCCATGAGGCCGCCGTCCAACCCGAGGCCACCGGCATCGAGAACTTCCGCCTTGGGGACTCCGACCACAAACCGTCCTGTCCGGATCGGCGGCGGGTCGATCTTCGGCGATGTCGTGGCGATGGAGGTGGGCGGGAGGGTCTCCGAGGGCAGCGCTAACATGGTGGTAGGCGCCGCCCAGCGCGAAGCCATGCTCAACCGGATCCGCAACGTGTCCGGCAGTGAGGAGGAGGTCAGTGAAGCGGCGCGGATTTCTGCCAAGGCGTCGGCGGCCTATCCGCTGTCCTCACAGGCCGATTCTCTCGGAGATTACGTGGAGCTTCGTTCCCTTGCGGTGTCGTCTGATCCGGGCAAACCGATCGACATCGACAAGATGGATCGCAACGTCCTGCTGATGGCGCAGGCGCGGGCGGCTTTGGCATCGTCTGGCTACGCGCTCGGCGACACCGAGGCGAAGGCGCTGGCGCAAGCGATCGAGGGTACCGGACGAACCATGGACCCAGATGCCCAGCGGAAGATGCTGGACGCCTTCGTTCGGGCCAAGCAGGTGTTCGGCAACGCCATTGACGCCACCAGCATTCGTGACTTCGTCATGAATGCCAAGGCGCAGAATTTCTCTGCTTCCGACGAGAGCTTTTTCTACACAACGCTGGCGCGCCTCGCGCAGGGAAATCCGAGCCGTCTCGGCAACGAGTTTGCCCAGACGATGAACACGCTGGTCGGCGGTCATATGACCAAGGCAGGCGCCAACTGGCTGGCCGACATCGGGCTCATTGACCGCGAACAGATCCGCAACGGCGAGGGTGGAAAATTCTACATCGAGGGCGGAATCAAGGAGCAGGACCTCCTCAGCTCGGATCAGACGGCGTGGGCGCAGGAGGTGCTGCTGCCTGGATTGAAGAATTCCGGTGTTCTTAACGAGGAGGCCGTTCACCGCCGATCCGGGCTGTTGGCATCGCAATCTCCGGGAACCGACCCGCAGGTGATCGAGGAACGAGCGATCCACGGCCTCATAGCCGATGCGTTGATGAAGTCGGGCTTCCGGACGACGGTTACCGACAACCTCATTCACGCGATCGCCAACGAGTTCCAGACCAACAAGGACATTGCCCAGATGAAGACGGCGTCCGGCCTCGCGGCGGCGGATACTGTGGGGCGGAACCCGGTGGCCTCGTTCAACGAGTTGATCTCATCGATCGGGAACTTCGGAGCTGTCCTGTCCTCTCCGGCGATGAAGGACGCCGCCGCCACGATGCACGGCCTTGCGGGTGGCATCGCCGAAATGACGACGACGTTGCAGCAATGGCAGAAGGATCACCCGAAGGCCGCCGAGACGGTCGGGGCCGCGGTTCCGGCGGCGGCCGCCGCCGGCGGCGCGTGGCTGACCTACAAGGGCTTTTCCAGGATTATTGGTCGCGTATCCCCACCTGGCAGGTCAGGAGGTCCTCTCGGCCTGCTGGGCAAATACGGCAAGCTCGGGCTCAAGGGGATTGGTCGTTTCGCCGGCCCGGCCGGCTGGGCCTTTACGGGCTACGAAGCGGCCAAGGCGCTGGGCGATTATGCGGAGACGCCGGAAGGCAAGGCCGCCATCGCTCAGCAGAATGCTGATGATCGGCGGCGCATGGAGCTTCAGGGTCGGATCGAGCAGATCAACGGCGAGGCTCAGGGGGCGATGAGCCTTGGGGACCTTGACGCGCTTGCCCGATACAATGCCGAGATTGCCGACATCAACCGGCAGCTTAACGAGATCGGTCAGGTCCAGATCCGACCGCAGGTGGACTCATCGTCGATCGATGAGGCGCTCGGCAAGGCAAATGCCCTCAGAAGCGCCTTGGGCGGTGCAGGAGGCTCGATCGGCATTCCTCCGACCAACAACTCGTTCGGTGGCCCGCGCGCCTCGGGCGGTCCTGTGCAGACCGGCAAGACCTATCTGGTGGGCGAGAAGGGACCGGAGCCGTTTATCCCCAGACGGAGCGGAACTATCCTACCGAACAGCGCGCTCGGTGGTGTCTCGATGGTCAACCACTTCCACCTCCACGGCAAGGCGACGGAGGAAGACGCAATGACGATCCTCAGCCAACTCAACCGCCTGGTTCGTCGGTCCTCGCAGACCATGTACGGTGGAACTCGCTAAAGGAGAGGCCTATGAAAACCCCGGTCTTCTACATCAAGGCCAACGGCGAAGACATCACCAACAAGCTCTCCGGCCTCGGCATCAGCATGACGGTGACAGACAACGAAGGCCTCAAGGCCGATACGCTGGAAATCGACATCGACAATAAGGATGGAAGAGTCGATAGGCCGAAGGCCGGCGCCATCCTGCAGGCGATCGGCGGGTACGAGGGACATCTTCGGGACTTCGGGCGGTTCTCTGTCGATTCCGTCACCCTTAGCGGGTGGCCCCAACATATCCAAATATCCGCGCAGTCGGTGGCGGCGAGGTCGCTGGCGAAGCAGCGCCAGACGCTCGCCTTCAAGCCGGCCGGCTTTCCGAACTATGGAGCGATCCTCCGGCATATCGCCGGCATGGTCGGAGTCGAGCCGGCGCTCCACGCCGCCATCGCACAGATCGAGAACCTCTACGAGGCGATGGCCGACGAGGACGGAATTCAGTTCCTCTTGAGGCTTTGCGACAAGCTCGGCGCCACCATTTCGATCAAGGATCAGCGGCTCGTCGCCGTGCCGAAGGGAGACGGGCAGAGCGCGAGCGGCAACTCGCTCGGTTCGGTCGCCGTCACCAAGCCGGGGAACCTCCTGGACTATTCGGTGACGTGGGACGACAACCAGTCGTATTCCAGCGTCGTCGCCTCCTACTACGATCGCGGTAAAAACGAGAAGAAGACGGAGGTGTGCACGGTCGAGAATCCCTACGGCGATCCGAAAACCTGGAACGGCCTGCCAATCTGGAACATCCGCGAACCCTATGAGAATCCAGCCGCCGCCAAGCGCGCGGCCGAGGCCAAGGCTGCCGACCTCAAGCGCACTCAGGCCAGCGCTACGTTCCAGATCGACGGAGATCCGTTCGCGCTCGCAGAGGCGACGGCCACTGTCTCTGGTACGCAAGACGGCGTCGACGGGAAGTGGCGCATTAAGTCCGCGATCCACTCGTTTTCGGCGACTGGCCCGTTCACCACGTCGCTCTCCTGCGACTCCCCGGACCTGTAGCCCGCGGGGTGGGTCCTTCGCAGGCGCAGCACCACCCGCGGGTCGGCGGCAGCGCATGATTTTCGCGAATTCGTGAAATTGTAAATAGCAGTTCCGGTTCCGCTTTTTGGCATCGGTCGGTATCGCCAAATGCGAATCCGAAGTGTGAAATCGAAATGCTCGAATTCGCGAAAATCATGCGCTGCCGCCGACCCGCGGATGGACTACTTAGGGGGAAGAACCTACACCGGGGTGGGGTCAACAGATCAGTTCAGCGCACTCGGGTGGCTATCGTCGATCAGCACCCATCCTTGCTCGCGGCAGAGCTTCTCCGCGCCCTCCCGGGCTTGTTGCTCTGTTGGAGCCACGGCGATCGTGCCGGCGTCGGGCGCTTGGACGACGACACCCCACAGGGGGGATGGATTGACGGCCGCAGTCTCCCATACCGACACGCCATCGGTCACGACATGCCCAAGGATGACAAGGCGGCGAACGCTGACTGTGGTGACTGCATCGACCATCACTTGGTACTCCGTGGGTTGAAGACGCCTGCTATTTTCCGACGGGCCAGCTCGGCGTAAACTGCTGCCTCGAAGGCGTCGATCTCGACTTCAATCTCATTGGCCGTGTATCCAAGAGCAGAAAGATGGTCGATGAAATGCCGATGAAGCTGCTTCCAGTAGCCGGTCAGCTCACTTCCCGCTTTAGTCGGAATTACGTCTGCGACCCGCCGAACCTTCCCGACACGAGCGGCAAGCGGAAATGCCAACTTCCTGCAGGGCGGGTACCAGTCGAGCAGGGAAAGCTGTTCAGGACTCATGGCTCCCCCCTATGGTATATCTATATGTGTACCTGTAGTGAGACTGTCGAAGGCTGGAAATGAGCTTCACAGTCTCACTGGTGAAACTGTCAGGCACAAATCGCAACATTTTTGGGCCTCCACTGTACCTCTGATGAGACTATGTGTCCCTCTGGTGAGACCGTATTCTGGATTTCCGGCGCCCACCGCGTGAACGTTTTCTTGGGTAGATCGCCAGTCCGATCGTCTTTGTGCTCGGTCAGCAGCCACTCGGTTGAGACACGGGATTTGACATTGAAACCAGACCGCTTGGCGATCTCGACGAAGCCGAGTTCCTGTAGGTGCTTGAACGATCGATCCGCTGTGGCTTTCGAGACCCCGAGTGCCTCCGCGGCCTCGCGGCACGACAAACCAATCCGCCCGTTGTTGAGACCGTCGTATCGCCACTTCAGCTCAAGATAGAGGGAACGGTCAACAGGCGTTGCGGCCCGCCATGCGGCGGACCGAAGCAGATACCCTTCAAGCATTAGGAATTTGGCACGGCCTTTTCGTTTGTATTTATTGCTCATGCCGGCCTCAGGATATCAAGGTTTCGGGTCCTGTCGGTTCCCGTTGGACCAGTCGTTTAGAAAAGACTCGACCAGATCCAAGTTGGGATCAATTTCCTGAGAGATTATATTCAAATCCTTTGTGGTAATGATGGCCCCAGTTTCGTCGCGGATAATCCACTCATTACTGGAAACGCTCAGAGAGAGCCCAATGGATTTTGCCATGATTTTCAATTCCTCGACTCTGCTCAGATGACCCTGGGTAAAGTTGTCCATTTCAAACCTCCAACGGGAAAAAAGCAGCGACGTTCCGGACGAGCTTGGCGTCAAAACCATCAAGACTAGATCCATCAATATCGTCGAAGTCCTGCCAGAACTTCACGACGCTCGCCTGTATTACTATATCATTTATAGATATAGGAGTTGCATTTACGATCAATTTGTCAATTTCACAAAGTCTATTATCGGCGGCTTCGAATTGTTCATCAGAATTCTCTTCAAGAATAGGGTCATAAAATCGAGCCGAAAGATCCATGTAAGATTGGACGAGTGGTTTCCTTTGCTCAAACAAAGCCTCAACAGGCGTCAGTTCCGCCTGAGGATTGTTTTCGAGTTCCGACCTATTCAGTACTTTCAGCACGATACGACTCCTTATTGACCGCGCGTAGTTCGAGCGCGGATCGGTTTGGCTCAATTTTTAAAAGGAGGTCTCAGGCCGGCTGCCATAGTTGGCGGGGGTGAGCATTGCTCATAGAGTGCCCGAGCCGGCCGGGCACAGCTTCAAAATGCGCGTGCCCATGTGGTCTGTCAAGTACGCTGAAGTTTGCGATTCTCCGCAGTGCTTTTGCGAGCAAGGCCAAGAAGCCAAGCATCAACATCCTCCCGTCTATAGAGGATTCTTCCACCAACACGGATGTATCTTGGCCCTTCACCATACAGACGATATTTATTCAGCGTCGACGGAGGAATACTCGTCAGTTCAGACATCTGCGGTACAGTCAAATATTCTCGTCTAGATGCGTCTTCCATTGCTCCGAACCTCTTGAATGTTGCTCGATCTCAATGGACTTATTCTGCCTCTTCCCGCAATTTTCCGCTGCCCCAGAAATATCGGCATCCCGGTAACACAACCGCCGTGGCGACACGGTGGCGACAAAGGGCCAAACAAAGCGGATCCGCTTCCGAGGCGTCGCCCATAACGTTATGATATATATTGATTTTTATGGTGGGCGGTGACGGTCTCGAACCGCCGACATCCAGTGTGTAAAACTGGCGCTCTACCAACTGAGCTAACCGCCCGCCGCGATCGCCCGACAGGGCCGATCGGCCCCCTGCTCTAAACACTCGGCCATCCGAATGCAAGATCGTCGGCCGCCCGTCGCTAAGGACGGAGCGGAGCAAAAAGGGCGCGACCGTTGCCGGCCGCGCCATTCAAATTCCGACCGGGCTCCGATCCGGGAAAGGACCGGTGCGAAGCGGCAGATCAACCGTTGACCGCGTCCTTGAGGCCCTTGCCGACGCGGAACTTCGGCTGCTTGGAGGCGGCGATCTTCAGCGGCTCGCCCGTCTGCGGATTACGGCCCTCGGAGGCGGCGCGCTCGGTCACAACGAAGTTGCCGAAGCCGACGATGCGGACTTCGTCGCCCGCCTTCAGCGCTTCGGTGATCGTCGCGAAGACCGCGTCGACGGCGGCACCGGCCTGCGCCTTGTTGAGCGACGCCTTCTCGGCGACCTGCGTGACCAGATCGTTCTTGTTCATGTCGTGTCCCTTTGTCTGACTCTTTCGGCAGCGGACTTGTCCGTCGCCCCGGCGGCACGTTTCCCGGATTTCCGGGGAAAATCAAGTGCGGAAAGACCGCTTATGCGCGATTTTTTGACCGGAGACGAAAAAGACCCGGGCTTTGGAGGCCCGGGCCGGGAATTTGTGCGACAAGCGGATGCCGTCGGTTCAGTGCGCGGTCACCGCCGACAAATCGGCGGCATCGCCGTCGGCGACCGGCGCCGAAGCGACTTCCTTCGATTCGTCCCAGGCGATCGGCTCCAGCGGACGCACCAGCGCCACCTTCAACACGTCGTCCATGTGCGCCACCGGAATGATCTCCATGCCGCTCTTGACGTTCTCCGGAATGTCGGCGAGGTCCTTGGCGTTCTCGTCGGGGATCATCACCGTCTTGATGCCGCCGCGGTGAGCTGCGAGCAACTTCTCCTTGAGACCGCCGATCGGCAGCACGCGGCCGCGCAGCGTGATTTCGCCGGTCATGGCGACGTCGTGGCGCACCGGCACGCCGGTCATCACCGAGACGATCGAGGTGACCATGGCGATGCCGGCCGACGGACCATCCTTGGGCGTCGCGCCTTCCGGCACGTGCACATGGATGTCGCGCTTGTCGAACATCGGCGGCTCGATACCGAAGTCCACCGCCCGCGAGCGAACGTAAGACGCCGCCGCCGAGATCGACTCCTTCATCACGTCCTTGAGGTTGCCGGTCACCGTCATGCGACCCTTGCCGGGCAGACGCACGCTTTCGATGGTGAGCAGCTCGCCGCCGACCTCGGTCCAGGCCAGACCGGTGACGACGCCGACCTGGTCGGTGCCCTCGGCCTCGCCGTGGCGGAAGCGCGGCACGCCGAGATACTGCTCGACCTTCTCCGGCGTCACGGTGATCGACTTCAGGGCGCCCTTCGACTTCTGGAGTTCCGTCACCGCCTTGCGGGCGAGCGACATCATCTCGCGGTCGAGGTTGCGGACGCCCGCCTCGCGCGTGTACTGCCGGATCACCGTGCGGATGGCCTCGTCGGTGATCTCGTACTCGCCCGCCCTGAGGCCGTGGTCGGCGATCGACTTCGACAACAGGTGTCGCTTGGCGATCTCCACCTTCTCGTCCTCGGTGTAGCCGGCGATGCGGATGATCTCCATGCGGTCCATCAGCGGGCCGGGGATGTTCAGCGTGTTGGCCGTAGTGACGAACATCACGTCCGAAAGGTCGTATTCCACCTCAAGGTAGTGATCCATGAAGGTGTGGTTCTGCTCGGGGTCGAGCACCTCCAGGAGCGCCGACGACGGATCGCCGCGGAAGTCCATGCCCATCTTGTCGATCTCGTCGAGCAGGAACAGCGGATTGGACTTCTTGGCCTTCTTCATCGACTGGATGACCTTGCCGGGCATCGAGCCGATATAGGTGCGGCGATGGCCGCGGATCTCGGCCTCGTCGCGCACGCCGCCCAGCGACATGCGCACGTACTCACGGCCGGTCGCCTTGGCGATCGACTTGGCGAGCGAAGTCTTGCCGACGCCCGGCGGGCCGACGAGGCAGATGATCGGCCCCTTCAGCTTGTTGGCCCGGCTCTGCACGGCCAGATACTCGACGATGCGTTCCTTGACCTTGTCGAGGCCGAAGTGATCCTCGTTGAGCACCGCTTCGGCATAGGCGAGGTCGTCGCGCGTCTTGGAGCGCAGCTTCCAGGGGATGCCGAGAATCCAGTCGAGATAGTTGCGCACCACGGTGGCCTCGGCCGACATCGGCGACATCTGCCGGAGCTTCTTCAGCTCGGCCGTCGCCTTCTCGCGCGCCTCCTTGGAGAGCTTGGTCTTCTTGATGCGTTCCTCAAGCTCGGCCAGCTCGTCCTTGCCTTCCTCGCCGTCGCCGAGTTCCTTCTGGATCGCCTTCATCTGTTCGTTGAGGTAGTACTCGCGCTGCGTCTTCTCCATCTGCCGCTTGACGCGGCTGCGGATGCGCTTCTCCACCTGGAGCACGGAAATCTCGCTCTCCATCAGGCCAAGCACGCGTTCCAGCCGCTCGACCACCGACTTGAGGGACAGCACGTCCTGCTTCTCGGAGATCTTGACGGCCAGGTGGCTGGCGATGGTGTCGGCGAGCTTGGAGTAATCGTCGATCTCCTTGATAGTGCCGAGCACCTCGGGGGAGACCTTCTTGTTCAGCTTGACGTAGTTGTCGAACTCGACCAGCACCGAGCGGGCCAGCGCCTCCACTTCGACGCGGTCGCTCTCCACCTCTTCGAGCGGCCGCACCTCGGCCTCGAAGTAGTCGGTACGATCGATGAAGTTGACCACCTCGGCGCGGCGCGCGCCCTCGACCAGCACCTTGACGGTGCCGTCGGGCAGCTTCAGGAGCTGGAGAACCGTGGCCAGCGTGCCGACGGTGTAGATGTCGGCGGCGGCGGGATCGTCGTCGGAGGCGTTGCGCTGCGTCGCCAGCAGGATCTGCTTGTCGGCCGTCATCACCTCTTCGAGGGCGCGGATGGACTTCTCGCGGCCGACGAACAGCGGCACGATCATGTGCGGGAAAACGACGATGTCGCGAAGCGGCAGGACGGGGAGGACGTCCCGTTCGGCGCCAGTCGTTGGGGTGGAAGCGGCCATGGGGTGATTCCTTATCTGGTGGCCCGTCGGCTGGCCTGTCGGTGCCGGCGTCCGTCGCGCGCGGTTACGGCAGGGGCCGCCGATCGCATGGATCGGAAGGTCCCGGTTCGGCAACGGGTCAGAGGATCGGAAGAGATGATCCGCTTGCTGGCCGTCCGGTCCGCCCCATCATGGGCGCAAGGCCGGACGCCTTCCCGTTACCGTCGCCGCCGCGTAAGCGGATACATGGATCGCGGCGACTGTGCTTTCAAGGTCTTGACACGAACGTGTCTCGAGCCCCGAGCATCAGCGTCCCCGGCCCTGAAGCGGGCCGGGCGTGAGGCGGCGAACGACGCGTCGCCGCCCGGAGCGGTCGTCAGGCACCCGTGCCGGTGTCGTCCAGACGCTCGCCGTAGACATAGATCGGCTTGGCCTTGCCGACGACGACGTCGGCGGAAATCACCACTTCCGACACATCCTCGAGGTTCGGCAGCTCGTACATGGTCTCGAGCAGGATGCCCTCCATGATCGAGCGCAGGCCGCGGGCGCCCGTCTTGCGGTCGATCGCCTTGCGAGCGATGGCGCTGAGCGCATCGTCTTGGAACGACAGCTTGACGTTCTCCATCTCGAACAGCCGCTGGTACTGCTTGACCAAGGCGTTCTTCGGCTCGGTCAGGATGATTACCAGCGCGCCCTCGTCGAGGTCTTCCAGCGTGGCGAGCACCGGCAGACGGCCGACGAACTCGGGGATCAGGCCGAACTTCAAGAGGTCTTCCGGCTCGACCTGGGCGAACAGCTCGCCGGTGCGCCGGTCCTCAGGGGCCGCCACCTGCGCCTGGAAGCCGATCGACGTCGACTTGCCGCGCGCCGAAATGATCTTCTCAAGGCCGGCGAAGGCGCCGCCGCAGATGAACAGGATGTTGGTGGTGTCGACCTGCAGGAATTCCTGCTGCGGATGCTTGCGGCCGCCCTGCGGCGGCACCGAGGCCACCGTGCCCTCCATGATCTTCAGGAGCGCCTGCTGCACGCCCTCGCCCGACACGTCGCGGGTGATCGACGGATTGTCGGACTTGCGGCTGATCTTGTCGACCTCGTCGATGTAGACGATGCCGCGCTGCGCCCGCTCGACGTTGTAGTCGGCGGCCTGCAACAGCTTCAGGATGATGTTCTCGACGTCCTCGCCGACGTAGCCGGCCTCGGTCAGCGTCGTGGCGTCGGACATGGTGAACGGCACGTCGATGATGCGGGCGAGCGTCTGGGCGAGCAGCGTCTTGCCCGAACCAGTCGGGCCGATCAGCATGATGTTCGACTTGGCCAGCTCGACGTCGTTGTTCTTCGAGGCGTGGTTGAGGCGCTTGTAGTGGTTGTGGACGGCCACCGCCAGCACCTTCTTGGCCTTGTCCTGGCCGATGACGTAGTCGTCGAGCACCTTGCGGATTTCCGAAGGCGTCGGCACGCCGTCACGCGACTTGACGAGGTTGGACTTCGACTCCTCACGGATGATGTCCATGCAGAGTTCGACGCATTCATCGCAGATGAACACCGTCGGGCCCGCGATGAGCTTGCGGACTTCGTGCTGGCTCTTGCCGCAGAACGAACAGTAGAGAGTGTTCTTCGACTCGCCGCTAACCTTGGTCATCCAATCATTCCCGCTCGGTTGCCGGGCGCCCCGTCTCCCCGCTCGCGCGGAAAAGGCCGGACCGACCGTCCCTCTCGATCCCTTTCCGGTGACCGGACCCGCTGGAACCGCCACCCGCGCATATTGCGCAACAAGGACTCAAGATAGCTTTAACGTACCGCTCTCACGCGCCGCCGCCAGCCGCCGGCAAACCCCTTGCTCAGGGCTGCTCGGGAACCGCCCGGCTGGCGATGACATCGTCGACGAGGCCGAAGGCCTTGGCCGCGTCGGCGTCCATGAAGTTGTCGCGCTCCAGCGCTTCTTCAACGGCCGCGAGGTCGCGACCGGTGTGCTTGACGTAGATCTCGTTGAGGCGGCGCTTCAGCTTCAGGATCTCCTGGGCGTGCAGCATGATGTCCGCCGCCTGGCCGCGGAAGCCACCCGACGGCTGGTGTACCATGATGCGCGCGTTGGGCAGCGAGAAGCGCATGCCCGGATCGCCGGCCGCCAGCAGCAGCGAGCCCATCGACGCCGCCTGGCCGATGCAGAGCGTCGAAACCTTCGGGCGGATGAACTGCATGGTGTCGTAGATGGCAAGGCCGGCCGTCACATAACCGCCGGGCGAATTGATGTAGAGGGAGATCTCCTTGTTGGGATTCTCCGACTCCAGGAACAACAGCTGCGCGCAGACCAGCGTGGCGACGCCGTCGTCGATGCCGCCGGTGATGAAGATGATCCGCTCCTTGAGGAGGCGCGAGAAAATGTCATAGGCGCGCTCGCCGCGGTTCGTCTGCTCGACGACCATCGGGACCAGCGTGCTCATGGTGAAATCGACCGGATCCTTCATGCGTTTCCTCGGCGTTCGACGGACGAACCGCCCTTTCCGCTCCCCCTTCGGGGCGCCTGCGGACGGCGGTGGCGTCGCTTGCAAATCACTGTTGCCGTGATCGTTACATCCCAAGCTGACACTTGGCTACAGCAAAGCCTCTGAATTTTCGGTGCATGGTGTACGGCCTGCCATGCCCTTTGAACAGCGGGGAAAGTCCCTTCAGAGGCCACTTATGTATCCCCAGCCGACTTCGCAAGTCGTCTGGAACGACACGCAAACCTGCCCCCCGCAAAACGACAACCGGCCAGGGCGTCGCCGCCCCGGCCGCTGAATTCGTCAGGGATGGGAGGACAGGCCGATCAGACGGCCGGCTCCTCGTCTTCCTTGAACAGCTCTTCCTTGGTGACCGTCTTGTCGGTGACCTTGATCAGGCCCAGGAGGACGTCGACCACCTTCTCCTCGAACACCGGCGCCTGCAACGAGGCGAGCGCGTTGGCATCGCGGCGGTAGAAGTCGAACACCGCCTTCTCCTGACCGGGGAACTGGCGGGCCCGCTCGATCAGGGCGCGCTGCAGCTCCTGCTCGTTGACCTGCACCTTCTCGCGCTCGCCGAACTTCGACAGCACGAGACCGAGACGGACGCGGCGCTCGGCGATCTTGCGATAGTCGGCGCGGGCCTTCTCCTCGGTGGTCTCCTCGTCCTCGAAGGTCTTGCCGGCCGACTTCATCTCGGCTTCGACCTGACCCCAGATGGCGTTGAATTCCTGATCCACCAGCGTCGCCGGCAGATCGAAGGAATACTGCGCGTCGAGCGCGTCGAGCAGCTGGCGCTTCACCTTCTGGCGGGTCTGGCCGCCGTTCTGCGATTCGATCTGCTGGCGGACGATGCCCTTCAGCGCGTCGAGGCTGTCCATGCCGAGCGTCTTGGCCCAGTCGTCGTCGAGCTTCAGCTCGGCCGGGGCGGCAACCTCGAACACCTCGATGTCGAAGGTGGCCGGCTTACCGGCCAGATGCTTGGCCTGGTAGTCCTCGGGGAAGGTCACCTCGATGACCTTCTTGTCGCCGACCTTGAGGCCGATCAGCTGCTCCTCGAAGCCGGGGATGAAGCGGCCCTGGCCGAGGAAGATGGCGGCGCGGTCGTCGGCGCCACCCTCGAAGGGCTCGCCGTCGATCTTGCCGAGGTAGGAGATGGTCAGCCGGTCGCCGGTCTCGGCGGCGGCGCCTTCCTCGCGGGCGACGTAGCTGCGGGCGCCCTCGGCGATCTGGGTCAGGCGCTCGTCGACTTCCGAATCGCTCACCTCGACCACCGGCCGCTCGATGGCGATGTCGTCGACCGGCGCCAGCTCGAACTCCGGCACGATCTCGTAGGAGAGGTCGTAGGCGAGGTCGAGGTCACCCGAGAGTATCTTCTCGGCGTCCTCGTCGGAGAGCTTGATCTGCGGCTGCATGGCCGCCTTCTCGGAGCGCTCCTCAAGAGCCTTATTCGACGTCTCGCCGATCACCGTGTTGACGATCTCGGCCATGGCCGACTTGCCGTAGAGCTTCTTGAGATGGCCCTTCGGCACCTTGCCCGGACGGAAACCGCGGATCTGGGCGCGGCCCTTCAGATCCTCGAGATAGGCGTCGAGCTTTTCGGCGAGTTCGGAGGCCGTGACGACGATCTTGAGCTCGCGCTTCAGGCCTTCGGTCGAGGTTTCAGTCACCTGCATGGATGTTTTCTTTCGTCTCTGATCCCGAGAACGCCTCACGAGACCCTCCGGCGGTCTTCCCATCCGGCCCGGTCCGAAGAAGCGGTCCAATTCTGCCTTCACCACCGGCGGGACGCCGAAGGCGTGCCCCACACCGACCGCATCACCCTCGATCGTGGCGGGCCGATCTGGTGCGGGCGAAGGGACTTGAACCCCCACGGCTTTCGCCACTGGAACCTAAATCCAGCGTGTCTACCAATTCCACCACGCCCGCGATCGAAACCGCGCCGACCATCGCCTCCGATGCTCGAAGCGGGGTCTCCATAGCAAACTTCCCCGCAGGCACAAAGCAAAAAGGGGACGATTCGTCACGAACCTCCCCTTTGGTCGAGTTTGCCGGCTGAGCCATCGGACCGAAAAGCGGATTCACTTTTCGGGAAAGCCCGATGTGTGCGTAAAAGGTCGGAGCGGCGGCCCGGATTTGTCCGGGCATCCGACGCTCCCGTTTCGGTCAGGGTAGCGGCTGGGCTGTAGCCGCGCCCTTGTCGAGCGCCGCGCCGATCAGTTCGATGCCGTCGCGCCCCGACGCCTTGGCGAGCGCCGATACCGTGTCCTCCGCCGATGTCACCTCAACGCCGAGCGCCTCGAGCCGGGCGATCACCGTGTCGGCGTCGGTATGGCCGAGCGCCGCCAGCGCCGTCACTGAGGCGCCGTCGAGCATCTCGAGCACCGCCATGCGCGGGTTGCCGGCCCCTCCGCCGGCGCCGGCATAGGCCAAGGCGGCGGCCGCCGCGAGGCAGACGACCGTCGACACCCACATCGCCGAACGGCGGAAATAGCCGAGAAGCGTCCGCCAGTTGCGCCAGACGTGCAGCCCGAAAGGCACGATCAGCACCATGGACAGCACCTCGTGCATGGCCCGGAAATAGGCGTTGCCGACGTGGAAGAACAGCGCAACGCCCGATACCAGCGAGATCAGGAACAGCCACGTGGTGAGCGGCGTGGCGTAGCGCATCAGGATATCTTTGGCGGACATGGAACTCTCTCGGGAGGCCGCGCGCCGAAGGAGCGGCGGAACCGTTGCCGGTCTACCACCTGGCCGGGCAGCGATCCTCTCAGGAGTCCACCAAAGTGTATCAGTCGGTATCGGCGACCACCTTCTTGCGGCGGCTGGCCTTGCGGGCCTTGTCCTCCGCCTTGGCCGCTTCGGCGCGGCGGGCGACGCGAACGGCGTCGCGGCACCAGTCGAGGAACTCGTCCGGCTCGTCGTAGAGCCGTTCCGGCGCCCGCCAGTAGGGCATCTGGGCGGTGCGACCGTCCTTGGTGGTGTACTCGAACTGCGGGCAGCCTTCCTCGATGAAGCGGCCGCGCGTCTCGTCGTCGACCTTGAACCAGAGGCTGCCGTCGCCCTCGATGGCGAACACCAGACCGTCCTGGTAGATGGTCAGGCCGCCGAACATCTTGCGGAAGCTGACGCCGCCGAGCGGCTCCGTCAGCTCGCGCAGGAACTCCCTGAATCCGTCGTCCGCCATTCTCGCCCCCATCATTGTCGATGGGAACATAAAGCGAACATCAAACCCTGTCGAGTCCCATCTGCCAGAAGGCGGTCTCCAGCCGGCTGGCCTGGGCGAACAGGCCGGCGAGTTGGCGGAAGCGCGCCTCCCCCACCCCGTCGCCGGCCAGCGCATCGAGATGGGCGACGGTGGACGCGGCGACCTGCTGATACCCTTCGCCCGAGTACTCGGCGATCCACGGCGCGTAAGGATTGCTCGCGGCCAGCGCACCGGGAATGGCAGCCAGCCGGCGGCCGATCTCCGCGTAGCCGATCATGCAGGGGGCGAGCGCCACGTGGAGGTCGAGAAGGTCGCCGCGCAGACCCCAGTCGAGCACGAAGCGGGTGTAGGCGACGGTCGGCAAGTCCTCGTCGGCCGCCTCGAGGTCGGCGGGCGTCAAACCCCAGCCGGCGCAATACTTGACATGCAAGGCCATCTCGCCGTCGAGGATGGCCCGGAGCCCGTCGAGGCCGTAGCGCATCTCCGCAAGCGTCCGGCCCTTGTAGGCGGCCAGCGCGTAGGCGCGGCCGAACTGGATCAGGAACAGGTAGTCCTGCACCAGATAGTGGCGGAAGGCGGCTTCCGGCAGCGTGCCGGCCGCCATCGCCTCCACGAAGGGATGCGTCACATAGGCGCGCCAGTCGTCGCCGGCCGCTTCCACCAGACGGTCGTAGAGGCTCATGCCGTCTCTCCCCGTGCCCAGGCGGCCTTGGTCTCGGCCTTGAACTCCGCGAAGCGGCCGGCCGCGATGGCATCGCGAATGCCGGCCATCAGGCTCTGGTAATAGGCGACGTTGACCCAGGTCAGCAGCATGGCCCCCAGTGTCTCGCCGGTGCGGACGAGGTGGTGGATGTAGGCGCGCGAATAGTCACGGGCGGCCGGGCAGTCCGACGTCGGATCGATCGGCCGGGGATCATCCATGTGGCGGGCGTTCTTGAAGTTGAGCTTGCCGAAACGGGTATAGGCGAGGCCGTGGCGACCGGCCCGCGTCGGCATGACGCAGTCGAACTGGTCGATGCCGCGGGCGACGCTTTCGATGATGTCGTCAGGCGTGCCGACGCCCATCAGGTAGCGCGGCTTGTCCTTGGGCAGGATGGGATCGACGACCTCGAGCATCTCCAGCATCACCGCCTGCGGCTCGCCAACCGCCAAGCCACCCACCGAGTAGCCGTCGAAGGGCATGGCCGAAAGCTCCAGAGCGCTCGCCTGCCGCAGCGCCGGCACGTCGCCGCCCTGCACGATGCCGTAGAGCCCCTGCCCTTTCTCCGGGCCGCCCATCGCCTCGAACTGCCGGCGCGACCGCTCGGCCCAGCGCAAGGAGAGGCGCATGCCGCGCTCCACTTCCTTCGGCTCGGCCGGCAGGCGGACGCATTCGTCGAGCTGCATCTGGATGTCGGAGCCGAGCAGGCCCTGGATCTCGATCGACCGCTCCGGCGTCAGCTCGTGCCGGCTGCCGTCGATGTGACTCTGGAAGGTGACGCCGCGCTCGTCCATGCGCCGGAGCTTGGCCAGCGACATCACCTGAAAGCCACCGGAGTCGGTCAGGATGGTCTTGTCCCAGGTGGAGAACTTGTGCAGGCCGCCGAGCGCCGCCACCCGTTCGGCGCCGGGCCTCAGCATCAGGTGATAGGTGTTGCCGAGGATGACGTCGGCGCCGGTCGCCTTGACGTCGTCCATGAACATCGCCTTCACCGTGCCGAGCGTGCCGACCGGCATGAAGGCCGGCGTGCGGACGACGCCGTGCGGCGTGGTGATCTCGCCACGGCGCGCCCGGCCGTCGGTGGCCTGCAGGCGAAAGGAAAAGGGCTGGGTCATCGGGCGGATACTCCGGGGCTCCGCCCGCCAATAGCGAAAAACGCCGCCGGCAACAACGGCCGTCAGAGATCGCTTCCGAAATTCGCGTCCATCAGCCGGCTGGCCCGACTCTCGGGAACCGGGCGCAGCGGACGTTGAGGTCCATGCGCACCGGAAACACCGAAAGCCGGGCCAGACGCCCCTGGAGTAGAATTTCCAAACGGTCTGTCAGCTCCTGAGCAACCTGTAGATGGCCGGAATGACCAGCACGGTGAGCAGCGTTGACGATGCCAGGCCGAACAGCAGGGAGATAGCCAGCCCCTGGAAGATCGGATCGGTCAGGATCACCGCCGCGCCGATCATCGCCGCCAGCGCCGTTAGCAGGATCGGCTTGAAGCGGATCGAGCCGGCCTCGATCAGGATGTCGGAGAGCGGCCGCCGCCTCACATGCGGCACTCCCTCCTCGTCGTTCACCGTCACCTCGCGCGGCGCGTGGCGGATGAAGTCGACCAGCAGGATCGAGTTGCGGACGATGATGCCGGCCAGCGCGATGAAGCCGATCATCGACGTCGCCGTGAACGGCGCGTGGAACAGCCAGTGGCCGCCGAGAATGCCGATGAAGGTCAGCGGGATCGGCGTCAGGATGACCAGCGGCAGCTTGAACGAGCCGAACTGCGCCACGACGAGGATGTAGATGCCGAGCACGGCGATGGCGAAGGCGGCGCCCATGTCGCGGAAGGTCACCCAGGTCACCTCCCACTCGCCGTCCCAGAGCAGCGTCGACTGATGCTCGTCGGAGGGCTGGCCGTGCAGGGCGATGACCGGCTTCTCGAGGCCGGTCCAGTCCTGCCGGTCGAGCGCCTCCTGCACCGCCAGCATGCCGTAGAGCGGCGCCTCGAAGGCTCCGGCCAGTTCCGCCGTCACCATCTCGGCGAAGCGGCCGTTGTGGCGGAACACCGGGTAGGATGCCTTCTCCTCGCTCACGTGCACCACGTCGCCCAGTTCGACGACGCCGCGGTCGCCGGGCAGCACGTTGGCAGGAATAGGCGTGGTCAGCGCCGTCTCGTCGAGCACCTTGTCGCCCTTCGGCCGCTCGACGACGATCGGGATGGCCGCCCGGCCGCCGCCGCGATGCGAATAGCCGACCGTCGACGAGCCGCCCAGGATGGCCAGCGTATCGAACACGTCGCTCTCCTCGACGTGGAAGAAGTCGAGGTCGTCGGTGGAGATGGTCGCCCGGAGACGCCGGGCCGGCACGCCGAACGAGTTGTCGATGTCGACGACGAACGGCACCTCGCGGAAGGCGGCTTCCACCTTCTCGGCCGTGCGGCGGCGAGTGTCGGCGTCCGGGCCGTAGATCTCGGCGAGCAGCGTCGCCATCACCGGCGGACCGGGCGGCGGCTCGACCACCTTCAGCGACGTGCCGGCCGGCACGGCCAGCGCCATCACGCGGTCGCGGAGATCGAGGGCGATGTCGTGCGACGCCCTGTGGCGTTCGCCTTTCGGCGTCAGGTTGACCTGCACGTCCCCAAGCTGCGGCTCGGCGCGGATGTAGGAATGGCGAACGAGGCCGTTGAAGTTGAACGGCGCCGCCGTGCCGGCGTGCGTCTGGACGGACACCACTTCAGGCAGATCGAGCGCCACCTTGGCCACCGCCTGCGCCACGGCGTCGGTCGCCTCCACCGACGCCCCCTCGGGCAGGTCGATGGTGACGGCCAGCTCCGCCTTGTTGTCGAAGGGCAACAGCTTCACGGTGACGTGCTTGGTGTAGAAGAGGGAGAGCGAACCGAGCGTCAGCACGCCGACGGCCAGCAGGAAAACGAGGCTCCGGCGCTTGCTGGCGAGGATCGGTCGTGCCACGGCGGCATAGCCCCGGCCCAGCACGCCACCGGCGCCGCCGCCCTCGTGTGCGTGATGCACCGATCCGTGGCCGGCCACCTTCACCATCAGCCAGGGCGTGACGATCACCGCCACGAAGAAGGAGAAGATCATCGCCGCCGAGGCGTTGGCCGGAATCGGGCTCATATACGGCCCCATCATGCCGGAGACGAACAGCATCGGCAGGAGCGCCGCCACCACGGTCAGCGTCGCGACGATGGTCGGATTGCCGACCTCGGCGACGGCTTCGATCGCCCCGTCGCGCCGGCTCTTGCCGCCGCCGAACGCCCAGTGGCGGGCGATGTTCTCGATGACCACGATGGCGTCGTCGACCAGGATACCAATCGAGAAGATCAGCGCGAACAGCGACACGCGGTTGAGCGTGTAGCCCATCACCTTGGCGGCGAACAGCGTCAGGAGGATGGTGACCGGAATGACCACGGCCACCACCACCGCCTCGCGGAAGCCGATCGCCACCCAGACGAGGGCGATGATCGACAGCGTGGCAAGGCCGAGGTGGAACAACAGTTCGTTGGCCTTCTCGTCGGCCGTCTCGCCATAGTCTCGCGTCACCTCGACGCTGACGCTGTCGGGAATCACGCCGCCTTCGAGGCTTTCGACGCGAGTGAGGATAGCGTGGGCGACGGTGACGGCATTGGCGCCGGCCCGTTTGGCGACGGCCAGCGTCACCGCCGGCCGTCGCTCGATCGAGCCATCGGCATCCTTGCTGACGGTGGAAACGTAGAGGTCGGCGGTATCCTGGACGAAGGACACGTCGGCGACGTCGCGCACGTAGACCGGCCGGCCGTCACGCGTCGTCAGGAGGAGGTTGGCGATCTCGGCCGGCGATTGCAGCGTCTCGCCGGCCACCACCTGGATTTCCTCGCCGCCCTGCCGCACCATGCCGGTCGGGAACGACCTGTTGGCGGAAGTGACCTTGCCGGCCAGCTGTTGCAGCGTCACGCCGTAGAGCGCGAGCCGGTCGGGGTCGGGCGCGACGCGGATGGCGTCGCCGGTCTCGCCCACCAGATAGGTGAGGCCGACATCGTCGACCTTGGCGATCTCCGAGCGCAGCTCACGGGCGACGCGGGTGAGATCGGCGGCGGTGACTTCGGCGGCCGCCCCCGGCTTCGGCGACAGCGTCAGCGTGACGATGGCGACATCGTCGATGCCGCGGCCGACGATGCGCGGCTCGGCGATGCCGACCGGCATGCGGTCGAGATTGGCCCTGATCCGGTCGTGGACGCGCAGCACCGCCGCGTCGGCCGAGGTGCCGACCAGGAAGCGGGCGGTGACCATCACCTGCTCGTCGCGCGTCTGCGAGTAGACGTGCTCGACGCCGGGGATCGCCTTGACGATGGTCTCCAGCGGCTCGGTGATCAGCTTGCCGGCATCCTCGGCCTTCAGGCCGGGCGCCGACACGTGGATATCGACCATCGGCACCGAGATCTGCGGCTCTTCTTCTCGCGGCAGCGTGACGAGGGCGACGAGGCCGACCGCGAAGGCGGCCAGCAGGAACAGCGGCGTCAGCGCCGAGCCGATGAAGGCACGGGTGAGATGGCCGGCAATACCGAGCTTCATGGCAACACCACCGCATCGCCGGCGGCAAGGCCGGACAGGACTTCCACGTCGTCGCCGTGCCGCTCGCCGAGCACCACCGTGCGGTCGAATTCGCCGCCGGCCGTGGCGACGCGTAAAGTGTCGATGCCGGAGCGGCTCATCACCGCGCTTGCCGGCACCATCATCGCCGGCCGTGAGCCGACCGGCACCCGCACCAGCAGGCGGGCGTCGACGAAGGCGGTCGGCAGATCGGGCACGTCGACGTCGGCGGTGACGCGGCCGCCCTGGATCAGCGGATAGACCTTGACCAGCCGCCCGGCGAGGCTGCCCTCCGCCGTCTCGACGGCGAGCGAGGCGCCCTCCTCGAGCAGCGAGGCGTGCCGCTCGGGAATGGACAGGCGCAGAAAGAAGCCGCCGCCGCCCAGCGTCGCCACCGTCTCGCCGGCCATCACCACCGATCCCCGCTTCGAGGCGAGCGTCAGCACGCGACCGGCGGCCGGCGCCAGCACCTCGCCCTCGGCGCCCTGCTGCACCACCACCTGCCGCTGCGCTTCCGTGGCGGCGATCTGGTTGCGGAAGACATCGACCTGCGTCGAGAGCTGGTCGAGCCGCTGGCTGGTGGCAACGCCCCGGTCGACCAGCGTCTGGCCGCGCTTCATCTCCGATTCGGCATTCTGAAGCTGGGCGGCCAGCGCCTTGAGCTGGGCATCGAGCGCCGACACCTGGAAGGCGATCTTGTCGTCACGCACCGTGGCGATGCGCTGACCCGCCGTGACGGTATCGCCCTCCGCCACATCGAGCGACACCAGCGTGCCGCCGATGCGAGCGCGGGCGGCGAGATCGTCGCGCGCCTCGACACGGCCGTAGACCGCCTTCCATACGGGAACAGCCACCGGTTGCACGACCAGCGTGCCGGCCGGGGCGGCGGTGACGAGGCCGAGCGACAACAGGCCGGCGAGGACGAGACGCATGACGATTCCCCGATCAGAAAGCAGCACCAGGGCGAACGCCCAACTTGCGGAAGGCGATCGCCGCCGGACAGAAGCCGGTGAAGGCCGATTGCAGGAGGTTAAGGCCGACGAACACCGTCAGCCATACGAAATAGGGCGACACGTAATAGGTGAGCAGCAGCGACAGGAGAAGCATGCTGCCGGCGAAGGCGAGAACGACACGATCAAGGGTCATGGGACATCTCCATCAAAACGTATATTATAATATACTCATATAACAGGAAAAGCAAGGGGCAACCATAAGGAGTTGCCCTCATTCCGGTCGGCCGGTCGCCGCTGCCGCGCCCGTCGCTTTCCGCTCCACTTTGGTGATAGCCTCGCCCGCGAATCTCGGAGAGGAATGCATGGTCATCGCTTTCGACATCGGCGGCTCGAAAATCGCGGCGGCGCGGGTTGGCGCCGACCTGACGGCGGTCGAAATCGGCCGCCTGCCGACGCCCGTCCACGACTACGGCGCCTTCTGCGCCGCCATCGGCAAGCTGGCCGGGCCGGGCGACGAGCCGATCGGCATCTCGATCGCCGGCGTGGTCGATCCGCGCGACGGCCGGCTCACCGTCGCCAACATCCCCTGCGCCGACGGCCGGCCACTGGCCGCCGACCTGGAGGCGCGCCTCAGGCGCCGCGTACGCGTGCTCAATGACGCCAAGGCGTTCGCCCTGGCCGAAGCCGCGGTCGGCCTCGGCAAGGGCCATGCCGCGGTGTTCGCGGCGATCATCGGCACCGGCATCGGCGGCGCCTTCGTGCTGAACGGGCGGCTGGTGATGGGCTCGACCGGCAGCGCCGGCGAATGGGGCCACGGCCCGGCGGCGGCCAACCGCACCGGCGTCTCGCTGCCGATCATCCGCTGCGGCTGCGGCCGACCCGGCTGCGTCGACACCATCGGCGGCGCCCGCGGCCTCGAACGCCTGCACAAGCACATGTCGGGCCGCGAGGCGGACAGCCCGGCCATCCTCGCCGCCTGGCAGGCCGGCGAGCCGGCCGCCGTCCGCACCCTCGACGCCTATCTCGACGTGGTCAGCGGCGCGCTGGCCAACGCCGTCAACATCCTCGACCCCGACATCGTGCCGATCGGCGGCGGCCTCGCCCGCAACCCGGCGCTGATCGCCGCCATCGACGCCGAGGTGCGTGCCCGCGCCCTCGGCATGCGCGGATCGGCGCTCTGCGTGCCCACCGAGGCCGGCCCGGAGAAGGGCCTCGTCGGTGCGGCGCTGCACGTCATGGAGACGGCGCCGTGATGACCGTCCGTCTCGAAGTCTGCATCGACGACGTCGTCGGCCTCGACGCCTGCCTCAGGGGCGGCGCCGACCGCGCCGAGCTGTGCTCGGCGCTCGACCTCGGCGGCCTGACGCCGTCGCCCGGCCTGATCGCCGCCGCCGCCAGGGCGTCGGTGCCGGCCCGTGCCATGATCCGGCCACGCGCCGGCGACTTCTGCTTCGGCGAGGCCGAGGTGGAGGTGATGCTCGCCGACATCGCGGCGGTGCGGGCGGCCGGCCTCGCCGGCGTCGTGCTCGGCGCCGCGACGGCGGCGGGCGAACTCGACCGGCCGCTGCTGGCCCGCCTCGTCGCGGCGGCCGGCGGCCTCGGCAAGACGCTGCACCGCGTCGTCGACCTGATGCCCGACCCGGTCGCCGCCGTCGATATCGCCGTTGATCTCGGCTTCGACTGCATCCTGACCTCTGGCGGCGCCCTGCGCGCCGAGGATGGCACCGCCGTCATCGCCGCCATGGTGGAGCGGGCGAACGGCCGTATCGCCATCATGGCCGGCAGCGGCGTCGCCCCCGGCAATGCCGCCGCCCTGCGCCGCGCCACCGGCGCCGGCTGGCTGCACGCCTCCTGCGCCAGCGCCGAGGCCAGCGGCGACGAAATCCGCCGCTTCGGCTTCGGGCCGGCCGAACGGCGCCGCACCGACCCCGACCGCATCAGGGCGCTGAGGGCCGCCGCCGGCTGACGGCGGCACGTCGCCGTACCTGCCGCGCCCAGAGACCGGGCGGCACCCCCATCAGCCGCCGGAAGGCGCGGCTGAAATGGCTCTGGTCGGCAAATCCGAGCGCCGCCGCCGCGTCGGCGATGGCCGCGCCGCCGAGAATGAGGCGCCGCGCCAGACGGAGCCGCGCTTCGAGCCGGTGCTCGGCCGGCGTCAACCCATAGAAGCGGCGATAAAGACGGTGCAGGTGGAACGGCGACAGGCCAACCTGCCGGGCCAGGGCGGAGAGGTCCAACGGCTGGCCGAGGTCGCCGGCGGCGACGCATCGGGCAAGCCGCACCGGCCGGCAGGCGCCTACGGGCGCATCGCGCGGCGCCATCAGCGGGCCGGTCAACTCCAGCAGGGTCGAGACGAGTGGCCCGATGTCGGCATCGCCGGCCTCCGCCGCGCCGTGCAGGGAGTCGAAGGCGTCCGACCACGCCCGGTCGCGAACGATTCCCGGCATCCAGCCGGGGATGGAAAAGGCGGCCGGATCGACCGCGACGATGCGATGGCCGCCGTCGGCGGTGGCCGACAGGGCATGCGGCACGTCGGGCGGCATGACGAAGCCGTCGCCGGCCTCCAGCCGCCACTTTTCGCCGGGCAGCGTCAGGACCCGGCTCCCGGCATCGACCCGGCCGGCCACCAGCGAGCGGTGCGCGTGCATCGGCGTCGCCGGGGCGCCGCCCGCGCACCGGACGGTGCCGACGCGCCCGGTGCCGTCGAGCCCGTGCCGAATGATCGCCGCCACACCTCCGCCCCGTCAGTTGATTGCCGGCGAGAACAACGCCATCAGCACCATACCATCGGCTCCGGCGACGATCGAGTGCGGCCGCCCGCGCGGAATCACCATCAGCGCGCCCGGCGCGTATGCCACCCGATGGCCATCAAGCTCCGCCCGTCCGTCACCGGATACCACGAAATGCTGCTCGGTCTGCCCGTCATGGCGGTGCGACAGCATGGCGCCGCCCGGCGCGATCCGCACCATCAGCGTCGAGAAGGCGCCGCCGGTGGCCGCTCCCACGACGAGCGGCTTCAGCTCGACGCCGGGGAAAGTCGGGTGGGCCGACCAGCCGTCGTCGCAAGGTGTCGGGGCGGCTCTGTTTCCTTCGGCCAGCCGTTCGGTCATCGTCGTCATGATCATCTCCATCCGGCAGCATGCGGACACGACGGAGATAGCCGGCGGCGCGCCTTGCGGATTGGACGATCTTGCTTTTTTGGCGATGGCCGCCGCTTGCGAGCCGCCCGCCCCTCGCCTAACCTTGGCGGGACTGAGTCCGGCGGCACAGGGACGCGATACGGGACTCCGCGACACTGGGGGACCCGTCGTGACCATCAGCGACAATATCAGGGGCGCCGTGCTTACCGTCTGCGCCTTCGGCATCTTTTCGTGCGCCGATACCGTCGTCAAATTCGAGAGCCAGTTCCTGTCGGTTCCTGCCGTCACGGCAATGGTCACCGGCGCGGCGACGCTGTTCGTGGCGCTCTACGCGATTCTCAAAGGCGAGGGCCGCGCCCTTCTGCCGGCGACGCCGGCCTTCACGCTCGGCCGCGGCGCGTTGCTCGCCAGCGAGACGGCGATCATCTACTACGCCTTCTCGGTCATCCCACTCACCGACGCCTACGTGCTGACCTTCCTGACGCCGATCTTCGTGTCGGTGATCGCCGTGCTCGGCCTCAGGGAACGGCCGTCGCCGCTGGTGGCGGCCGGCGTGGCGCTCGGCTTCGTCGGCGTGCTGGTCGCCTTCCAGCCCGGCGCCATGGGCTTCAGCCTCGGCCATATCGCCGCCGCCGGCTCGGCGCTGATCTTCGCCGTGACGCTGGTGATGATCCGCATCGCGCCGCCGCGCGAATCCGACCTGGCGCTGGTGATCAGCCCCTTGGCCATCCTGGCGATCGGCAGCGGCTTCGTCACCGCGTTCAGCGGCGGCTTTCCGGCCGTCACGGCCGGCGAGGCGGCGATCCTGCTGCTCGGCGGCGTCTGCCTGTTCGCCGGCAACCTGTTGATCGTCCGCGCCTATCGCCTCGGCGCCGCCTCGTTCCTGGCGCCCTTCCAGTATTGCCTGATCTTCTGGGGCGCGCTGGCCGGCTGGCTGGTGTTCGGCGCCTCGGTGGAGCTGTTCACCTGGATCGGCGCGGCGATCATCATCGCCGCCGGCCTGATGGTGCTGAAGGCCGAACGGGCGCCGGCCTGAGCCTCAGACCGTCCTGAGGAAGGCCAGCATCTCCGCTGCCAGCACAGGCAGCTCCGGTGGCGGCAGCTCGTGGCCGACGCCGTGCAGCACGGTGAACCGTGCGCCGGCGATGCCCTCGGCCAGCGCCCGGCCGTTGACCAGCGGCAGCACCGGGTCCTCGGCGCCGTGGATCACCAGCACCGGCTGGCGGATGTCGCGGAAGCGGCCCGTCCAGTCGCCGTCGAGCGCCAGCCGACTATGGTTGAAGGCGGCGGCGATATTGTCGGTGCGGTCGAGCACGCGCTCAATCACCGCCCGCTCGCCCCTGGCATCGAAGCCATAACGGGAGCCGGAGCAGAGCAGCGACACCTCGAGGAGGAAGCCGGCCACCGCCGCCCGGTCGCTCCAGTCGAGCGTTGCCGCCTCCTGGAAATGCGCCATGACGGCGTCGGAGATATGGGAGAGCGGCTCGCCGTCCCAGCCGAGCGGCTCGCTGGCGATCAGCGTCAGCGACCGCACCCGCTCGGGCTGCGTCAGGGCGGCCATCTGGCCGATCAGGCCGCCGAGCGACATGCCCACCACATGCGCCGCCGGCAGATCGTAGCCGTCGAGCACGGCGAACAGATCACCGACCATGTCTTCGATCGTATAGCCCGGCTCGCCGGCCGGGCCGGTGGTCGACTGGCCAGTGTCGCGGTGATCGAAGCGGATCACCCGGAAGCCTCCGGCGGCGAGGCGCCGGCAGAGCGCGTCCGGCCAAGAGAGCATGGAGGCGGTCGCCCCCATCACCAGCACCAACGCCGGATCCTCCGGCGCGCCGAAGCTCTCGGTCATCAGCGAAATCGGTCCGTTGGCCACCTGTTTCATCGCTGCCTCCTGTCCGTTTCCGTCAGCCGGCCAGCCGCCCCTCGGCCTCATCGAGCAGCGCCAGCACGTGGGCATGCGACGCCTCGAAGGCCGCCTGCTCCTCGTCGGTGAAGCGGCAAGCGACGACGCGCTCGCGACCGGCCCGGCCGATGACAGAGGGCACGCTCATCACCACGTCGGAGACGCCGTATTCGCCGTCGAGCAGCGTGCCGACCGGCAGCACCGAGCGCTCATTGCCGGCGATCGCCCGGATGATGCGGAACACCGAGGCGGCGATGCCGTGGTTGGTGTTGCCCTTGCCGGCGAAGATGTCGAGGCCGATCTGCAGCACCCGCCGCCGGACCTCGGCGCGGTCGATCGGCGGCAGGCCGTTGAGCTGGCAATAGCTGTCGACGTCGAGGCCGCAGACGTTGCACAGGCTCCAGGGGATGAAGCCGGTATCGCTGTGATCGCCGAGCACCCAGCCGAAGATGTTCTTCGGGTCGATCGCCACGTGCTCACTGACGATGCGCATGAAGCGGGCGGTGTCGACGATGGTGCCAAGGCTGATCACCCGCTCCTTCGGGAAGGAGGAATGACGCAGCACCACCTGCACCAGGATGTCGACCGGGTTGGTGACCATCAGCACGATGGCGCCGGGCGAGGTCTTCTCCACCTCGGCGATGATCGACCGCATGATGGCGCTGTTGATGCGGGCGAGCGCGTCGCGCGTCTGGCCGGCCTTGATCTGGGCGCCTGCGGTGATCACCACGATGTCGCTGCCGGCGGCGTCGGCGTAGTCGCCCGAAACGAGGCGGGGGTTCTGGGCGTAGATGAAGGAGGTCGTATGCGAGAAGTCCCAGATTTCCGCCTGCGCCTTGGCCGCCGCCTGATCGATCACCACGATCTCCGAGGCAATGCCGCTGTTGAGGAGATGGCCGACCACCTCGGTGCCGACCGCCCCCATGCCGATGACCGTGATCTTCATCGCCGCCCCCGCCGCTGCAACCGCTGACCGAGTCTAGACCACGTTCGCGGCGGCGGAGCAATTGCCGGGATGTCGCAACGCGTCAGCGCAAAAGGCCCTGGCCGCCGTCTATCCACACCGGGGTGCCGGTGATGTGGGCGGAGGCATCGCCGACCAGGAAGGAGATCAGCCGGGCGACATCCTCCGGTTGGCCGGGATCGCCGCCGGTGATCGGTATCTCGCCTTCCGGCCACTCCACGGGAACGGCGGTCTCGTGCTCGCCGCGCACCGTCGTGTTGTCGTCGATGCTGGTCTCGATCGCTCCCGGACAGACGGCGTTGACGCGGATGCGGTAGCGGCCAAGCTCCAGCGCCAGTTGCTGGACCATGGCGAGCTGGGCCGCCTTGGTCGCCGCATAGGCGGTGGCGCCGGGGGTGGTGAAGGTGCGGGTGCCGTTGATCGAGGAAACGACGACGATTGCCCCGCCCCCGCCGCGCTTCATGTGCGGCACCGTCGAGCGCAGCGTCAGATAGGTGCCGCGCAGGTTGACGGCGATCGTCTTGTCCCACTCCTCGGGGGTGATGTCCTCGATCGGCGCCCAAGTGCCGTTGATGGAGGCGTTGGCCACCACGGCGTCGAGCCGGCCGAAACGCTCGACGAGACGAGCGACGGCCGCTTCCATCTCGTCCTCGCGCGAGATGTCGGCATCGAGCGTCTCGGTGTCGGCGCCCGCATCCTGAAGCAGCGCCGCCACCTCGTTCAGTTCCGACACCGTATGCCCGAGCAGGCCGACGGCGAAGCCGTTGCCGGCCAGCTCGATGGCGGTGGCCCGCCCGATGCCCGAACCCGCTCCCGTCACCAAGGCGACTTTTCCTGTGCTCATGTCCCTCTCCCAACCGTTTAGCGATGGATCGCAGCCGGGCGCTCCGTCCGGTTGCATCGGTGTTGCCTTTTGACCTCGTTTTTGATGGCCCTCGACCTTTTGTGATGCCGACCCCCGTCTTCCGGCGCAGGACTCACTGGAGTATGATGCTCGCGGGAATCTCCACTTGCTGGTTGTACGCTCTTCGGCGTTTGACGGTTCCCGCGTCCAGAAATCCGTCCGGTCTGTTTCGATTTCCCGGCACACCTCGATCGGCGAGCGTTCAGGCTTCTCCTGTCGTCGGTCGAACCGCGTTGCCCGACGATTGTTCCCTTGCGTCTGCTTTCCCCCATTTCACGGGGAACAAATTCATGACGGCCCAGTTGCGCAATGTCGTTTGGGGCGAGGGATTGCAGCCCGTCGTCCGGCAGGGAGAGGTTGATGCAGTTGACCCGGAAAATCGAAACCCCCGAACCGGACGGCGACGACAACAGGGCCTTCCGCCTGGTCTCGCCGGATGCCGGACGCGATAATCGTCCGGTCCGCCTGTTCGAGCCGCTGACCATCCTTGCGGTGGCTTCGGAAGTGTTTCCGTTGGTCAAGACCGGCGGGCTCGCCGATGTCATCGGCTCGCTGCCCAAGTCGCTGCTGCCGCAGGGCATTTCGACGCGGACGCTAATCCCGGCCTATCCCTTGGCGCTCGCCAACTGCCGGCGGCGGGAAGCGATCGGCCGCCTGTCGGTGCTCGGCGCGGATGCCACGGTCTGGCGGGGCCAGTGCGAAGGACTGGAACTGCTGCTGCTCGATTGCCCAGAGCTGTTCGAGCGTCGCGGCGGCCCCTACATCGACGGTCACGGCCGCGACTATCATGACAACTGGCGGCGCTTCGCCGTCCTGTCGGCAGCCGCCGCGCAGATCGCCGCCGAGGGCATCGGCGGCTGGCAGGCCGACGTCGTCCATCTGCACGACTGGCAGGCGGCGCTCACCGCCGCCTACATGCGGGCGGCCGGCCTCGACCTGCCGATCGTGCTCACCATCCACAATCTCGCCTTCCAGGGTCAGTTTCCGGCCGGCGTGTTTCCGGCGCTCGGCCTGCCCGACCATTTCTCAAGCGTCGACTGCCTGGAGTATTACGGCGACATCAGCTACCTGAAGGCCGGCATCCGCCTGTCGGACGCGGTGACCACCGTCTCCCCCACCTACGCCCGCGAGATCCTCACCGAGGAGCAGGGCATGGGCATGGCCGGCGTGCTCCAGTCGCGGCGGCAGGTGCTCTCCGGCATCGTCAACGGCATCGACCAGACCATCTGGAATCCGTTCACCGATCCCCACATTCCCCAGAACTACGACGCGCGCAGCATCGACCGGCGGCGGGTGAACCGGACGATGATCGAGCGGCAGTTCGGCCTGACGCCCGGCGACGGGCCGATCCTCAGCGTCATCAGCCGCCTGACCTGGCAGAAGGGCATCGATCTCCTGGCGCCGCTGGTCTCCGGCATCGTCGAGCGCGGCGCCCGGCTGATCATCCTCGGCGAGGGCGATCCCGGCATCGTCTACGGCCTGCTGGAGCAGGTGCGGCAGCATTCCGGCCATGTGGTCATTCACGTCGGCTACAGCGAGGAGACCGCCCACCTGCTGCACGCCGGCAGCGACATCGTGCTGCAGCCGTCGCGCTTCGAGCCCTGCGGCCTCACCCAGCTCTACGCGCTGCGCTACGGAGCCATCCCGATCGTCGCCCGCACCGGCGGGTTGGCCGAAACGGTGATCGACGCCAACGAGGCGGCGGCGTCGGCCGGCGTGGCGACCGGTTTCAAGTTCCATCCCGGCTCGTCCGACGATCTCTACCACGCCATTCACCGGGCGCTGACCGCCTTCGACAATGTCGATTTCTGGCGCGAGTTGCAGACGCAGGCGATGCGCACCGATTTCGGCTGGAGCCGCAGCGCCGAGCGTTACGCCCGGCTCTACCGGCAGTTGGTTCGCAGCCGCGTGGCGGCGCGGCGGGAAGCCTGAGCCGTTCAGCCCGCGTCAGCCGGCCGCCGGCCGGCTGACGCGTGATCAGTGGTAGCCTTCCCCCGGCCGCACCTTGCCGCGGAACACCCAGTAGGCGTAGGCCGTATAGGCGAGGATGATCGGGATCAGCACCGCCGCCCCGACCAGCAGGAAGGCAAGGCTGGCCTCCGGCGCGGCGGCCTCCGCGATGGTCAGCGACGGCGGCACGATATAGGGATAGAAGCTGATGCCGATGCCGGCATAGCCGAGCACGAACAGGCCGAGCGCCGCCAGGAACGGCTGGAGGTCCTTCTCCCGGTTGAGGCCGGACAGGATGGCGGCAGCGGCCGCCAGCACCAGAAGCGGCACCACTACGCTGAAGATCACCGTCGGGAAGCTGAACCAGCGGCCGAGATAGTGCGGCGCGATCAGCGGCGTCCACAGGCTGAACACCGCCATGCCGGCCAGCGTCAGATAGGTGGCCGGCCGGGCGATCTGTCGTGCCCGGTCGGCGAGGTCGCCGGTGGTCTTCATCGCCAGCCAGGTGGCGCCGAGCAGCGCGTAACCGACGACCAGCGACACGCCGGTCGCCACCGAAAAGGGCGTCAGCCAGTCCCACCAGCCGCCGGCATAGGCGCGGTCGACCACCGGGATGCCCTGGATCAGCGTGCCGAGCGAGATGCCCTGCGTGAAGGCGGCGATCATCGAGCCGCCGGCAAAGCCCCAGTCCCAAACCCTCAGCCAGCGCTTGGTGCGCCAGCGATACTCGAAGGCGACGCCGCGGAAGATCAGTCCGAGCAGCATGGCGATCAGCGGCGCGTAGAGCGCCGGCAGCACGGTGGCATAGGCCAGCGGGAAGACGGCGAGCAGGCCGCCGCCGCCCATCACCAGCCAGGTCTCGTTGCCGTCCCACACCGGCGCCACGGTGTTCATCATCGTGTCGCGGTCGCCCTTGTCGCGGAAGAACGGGAACAGGATGCCGATGCCGAGATCGAAGCCGTCCAGCACCACATAGGCGAGCACCGAGAAGGCAATCAGGAAGGCCCAGACGAAAGCGAGGTCAATGGCCATCGGGATCTCCCTGCAGTTTGGGCTGAGCCGGACCGGGCGTGATGCCGGCCGTCCTGACCGGCCCCTTGTCCAGTTCCTCCTCCGCCGTATCGACCGTTTCGGCCGGCAGACGCGCCAACAGGCGGAAGATGTAGAAGATGCCTGCCCCGAACACGAAGAAATAGACCAGGATGAAGGCGATGAGCGAGGCGGCGACGGCCGGCGTGGCGATCGGCGACACGGCATCGGCCGTCAGCAGGTGGCCGTAGACTAGATAGGGCTGGCGGCCGACCTCGGTGGTGATCCAGCCGGCCAGCACGGCGACAAAGCCGGCCGGCCCCATGGCGACGGCGGCCCTCAGCAGCCAGCGATCGTCGGTGAGCCGCCCGCGCCACCAGGCGACGGCCGACCACAGCCCCAGCAGCAGCATCGCCACGCCGAGTCCCACCATGACGCGGAACGACCAGAACACCACCGCGACCGGCGGCTGCAACTCGTCGGGAATGGTGTCGAGACCGGCCAGCGGTTCGTTCCAGCCGTGCTTCAGGATCAGGCTGGAGAGGCCGGGGATCGATATCTCGTAGTCGACGCGCTTGTTCGCCTGATCGGGCAGACCAAACAGGATCAGCGGCGCGCCGTTGGGATGGCTCTCGAAATGGCCCTCCATGGCCATGACCTTGGCCGGCTGATGTTCGAGCGTGTTGAGGCCGTGCTGGTCGCCGGCGAAGATCTGCACCGGCGCCACCACCGCCACCATGCCCATGGCCATGGCGAACATGGTGGCGCTGCGGCGCGGCGCCAGCCCGCGCAAGAGGTGCCAGGCGCCGCAGGCACCGACCGCCAGCGCCGTGGTGAGATAGGCGGCGAGCACCATGTGCACCAGACGGTAGGGGAAGGACGGGTTGAAGATGATTGCCCACCAGTCGAGCGGCACGAACTGGCCCGCCTCGTTGATGCCGAAGCCGGCCGGCGTCTGCATCCACGAATTGGCGGCAAGAATCCAGGTGGCCGACAAGAGCGTGCCGAGCGCCACCATGCCGGTGGCGAAGAGGTGCAGACCGGGGCCGACGCGCTTCAGGCCGAACAGCATGACGCCGAGGAAACCCGCCTCGAGGAAGAAGGCGGTCAGCACCTCGTAGCCCATCAGCGGCCCGATCACCGGGCCGGCCTTGTCGGCGAAGCTGCTCCAGTTGGTACCGAACTGGTAGGACATGACGATGCCGGACACGACGCCCATGGCGAACACAACGGCGAAGATCGTCTTCCAGAATTCGAACAGCTCCTCGTAGACCTGCCGCTTGGTGATCAGCCACAGGGCGTTGAGAACGAACAGATAGCTCGCCAGCCCGATGGTGAAGGCGGGAAAAAAGATGTGGAAGGAGATGGTGAAGGCGAACTGAAGCCGCGCCAGCAGCAGCGCGTCGAAGTGCTCAAGCATGGCGCGCGCCCTTCGCCTTGCCGCCCGGTCCGGGCGACCGGCTGGGGACCGGAGGAATGCGGCTGGCGGACATGATCAACCTCCCGAGGACCGATACGGGTGTAACCCGTATCGGCCGTTCGGGTTCCCTGCCGATGCGTCCGGCGCCAAAAACAAATCGCCGGCGCGACTGCCGCGCGGCGTGGGTTGGCAACGCCTTCCGACTGTCGACGCGGCCGCGATGCCGTCATCCGCATCGCCACGACGACCAGCGCGGCAAGGATGATCGACGGCGGCGGGCTTCCTCTCCTCTCGCCAAGGATTGATACCAGCGGCCCAACCCCGCGTGCTCCGATTTGTTCCAGCGCCATGCCCGAAAACCGCGTTGTGATGGAACGAAAAACCGCCTCGGCGCTTGTCTAGGCACCCCTGTCCGTGCCGGAGCGACCGCGCAATGATCATCTTCACCGTTTTTCTGATGGGTCTCAGCGGACTGATCCTTCTGGGAGGCGGACTGAATCTCCTCCTCCTCGGCGGCAGCGCCTACTACCTGATGGCCGGCATTGGCCTGCTGCTCACCGGCTTCCTCCTCTACCGCCGCAACGCCCACGCGCTGACGCTTTTCGCCGTGGTGTTGTTCGGCTCGCTCGGCTGGGCGCTGTGGGAAGTCGGCTTCGACTGGTGGCAACTCGGCCCGCGCGGCGGCGTGCTGGTACTGCTCGGCATCTGGTTGATGCTGCCTTTCGTGCGGCGGCGGCTCGATCGCACCGCGGCGTCGCCGCGCCTGTCGGCCGCGCCGGCCCTGACGCTCGGCGTGGCCTGCCTCGCCTCGGCGGCCGTCGCCGGCGGCTCGATGTTCGTCGATCGCTACGACGTCGCCGGCCGGCTGCCCGACAGGCAGAGCCCGACCGTCGACCACGGCGGCAACGTGCCCGACGGCGAATGGTGGCAATACGGCCGCACGCCCTACGGCCAGCGCTACTCGCCGCTCACCCAGATCAACGTCGGCAACGTCGGCTCCCTCAAGGAGGCCTGGCGCTACCAGACCGGCGACGTCAAGCAACCGGGAGACGTCGGCGAGACCACCTATCAGGTGACGCCGCTCAAGGTCGGCGACACGCTCTACCTTTGCACGCCGCACAACTGGGCGATCGCCCTAGATGCGGCGACCGGCAAGCAGAAGTGGAAGTACGACCCCAACGTCGGCCTCAACCCCGATCGCCAGCACCAGACCTGCCGCGGCGTCACCTACTACCGTGACACCGCCGCCACCGCCGGCGCGCCCTGTGCCGAGCGCGTCTACCTGCCAACCTCCGATGCACGGCTGATCGCCCTCGACGCGCGGAACGGCACAGTCTGCACCTCCTTTGCCGACGGCGGCACGCTGCATCTCGAAAGCGGCATGAAGTACCAGCCGAAGGGCTATTACTATTCGACATCGCCGCCGGTGATCGCCGCCCGCAAGATCATCATCGGCGGCGCCGTCAACGACAACTATTCCACCGAGGAGCAGTCCGGCGTCATCCGCGCCTTCGACGTCGACAGCGGCGCACTGATCTGGAACTGGGATTCCGGCAATCCCACCGAGACGCTGCCGTTGCCGGCTGGCCAGACCTACACCACCAACTCGCCCAACAGCTGGTCGGTGTTCAGCGTCGACGAGACGCTCGGCCTCGTCTACATCCCGCTCGGCAATCAGGTGCCCGATCAGCTCGGCATGGACCGCAGCGAAAATGTCGAGAAATACTCATCGTCGATCGTCGCCCTCGACATCGACACCGGCCGCGACCGCTGGGTGCGCCAGACCGTCCATCATGACCTCTGGGACATGGACGTGCCGGCCCAGCCGGTGCTCCTCGACCTGACGCGTCCCGACGGCACCAGCGTGCCGGCACTGGTCGGCCCGACCAAGCAGGGCGACATCTACGTGCTCGACCGGCGAACCGGCGAACCGATTCTGCCGGTGACGGAGGTGCCCGCGCCGGGCGGCACCATTCCCGAGGACTTCTCGTCTCCGACCCAGCCGCTCTCCAGCCTCACCTTCACGCCCCCGCCGCTGCAGGAAAAGGACATGTGGGGCGTCACCATGTTCGACCAGTTGGCCTGCCGCATCCGCTTCCACGAGCTGAACTATGCCGGCCGCTACACGCCGCCGTCGCTGAAGGGTTCGCTGATCTATCCCGGCAACTTCGGCGTGTTCAACTGGGGCAGCGTGGCGATCGATCCCGAACGGCAGGTGATGTTCGGCATGCCGACCTATCTCGCCTTCACCTCGCGTCTGGTACCGCGCGCCGAGGTTCCGCCGCGCGGTCAGGACGAGAAGGGCAGCGAGCAGGGCCTCAACCGCAACGACGGCGCGCCCTACGGCGTCTACATGGGGCCGTTCCTCGGCCCGTTGCAGATCCCCTGCCAGGCACCGCCGTGGGGTTACGTCGCCGCCGCCGACCTCACCACCGGCCAGATCGTCTACAAGCACCGCAACGGCACGGTCCACGACATGACGCCCCTGCCCCTGCCGTTCAAGGTCGGTGTGCCCGGCATCGGCGGCCCGATCATCACCAAGGGCGGCGTGGCCTTCCTGGCGGCGGCGGTCGACAACTACCTGCGCGCCTACGATCTCGCCACCGGCCGCGAACTGTGGAAGGGCCGGCTGCCGGCCGGCGGACAGGCGACGCCGATGACCTACGCCCTCGACGACGGCCGCCAGATGGTGGTGATCGTGGCCGGCGGTCACGGCTCCATCGGCACCAAGCCGGGCGACTACGTCATCGCCTATTCGCTGCCCTGAGCCTCGTGCACATGGACCGGGTCGCCGTCCGCCTACCCGGCGGACGGCGGCCCTTTTTCGTTCAGTCCTTGATCGGCCCCGGCGCGCTGACCTGGGTCATCAGGTCGTGGTTCCAGGTGCCCTCCACCTTGACGTGAGCGGTGGCGCCGAGCTGCTCGGCCTTGATCAGGTTGTGGTCGACGTAGTTGTAGATGCCCGGCTGATGGAAGGTATAGACCATCGCCCCGGCGCTGCCGCCGCGGATGAACCAGGTTTCAAAGTCGCGCTGCGGCGGATTGGAGAACTTGCCGTGTTCCCAGACCCAGTCGGCGTGGCCGCCGATCAGATGCGGTCGGCAGTCCATCATGGCCGATGAGTGGATGAACAGCACCGTCTCGCCGACCTTGGCGGTCATGGCGCTGTCGCCCGTCAGCGAGCCGACCTTGCCGTTGAACACCGTGTGCGTGGGGATGAGCTTGGTCATCAGCTCCAGCGTGTCGGCGAAGGCGTCGCCGGCGCTCTCGTAGCTGCGATAGGCGCCATTCTCGTCGCGCGGCACGTAAAGGTCGAACTCGCCGATGGTGTAGACGCGGTCATAGTGGATCGGCTTGCCGGCCGCATCCTTCAGGCCTTCACGCGGCAGCACCATCAGCGTGCCGCTCATGCCGGACATCACGTGCCAGGAGACCATGCCCGGCGGGGCGCAGTGGTAGATGAACACGCCGGCCCGCGTCGCCTTGAAGCGCAGCGTTGCCTGCTCGCCGGGGTTGACCAGCGTCAGCTGCGAGCCGCCGAGGGCGCCGGTCGCGCCGTGGAAGTCGATGTTGTGCGGCATGCTGTTGCTGTCGGGATTGATCAGCGTCAGTTCGACATAGTCGCCCTGGTGCACCACCAGCGTCGGGCCGGGCAGCGAGCCGTCGAAGGTCAACGCCTGAAACGGCGTGCCGTCGCCGTCGATGACGATCTCCTTCTCGGCGACGGTCATGGTGAACTCGACGATCTTCGGTCCACCCTTGGCCACCTGATCGTGCTGCATGACGGCAGGCGGCGGCAACAGCTCGGCCTTGACGCGCGGCAACTTGGCAAGCGCCCTGGGGTCGGCGACGGTACCGCCGGTGGGATCGTCGGATTCGTCGAGGGCAAGCGTCGGGGCAGCCGAAACCGCGGCGGCGACGGCGGCGGCGCCGAACAGAGCGGAACGACGGGTCAGCATGGTCTGTCTCCTTGTGCATGATGACTGCAGAGGAAACCCCGGTTCGCACGTTCTGTTCCTTGGCAATCGCCCCTCCCGGCCGCTTCAAATCGATTATTATCGCCCTTTCCGGAACAAAATCCGGCACCTCGGGTTCTAGCCTCCATTGCAGGACGGGGGCGCACGGCAGGAAAGGACCCATATCCGCCACGCACCCTCGCCCGACCAGCGAGGGAGCGACGGACATGGCCAGGAAGGCGACGGCAGAGGCACGCACCACGGCGAAACTGCACGACCAGACCCTGAAGCGTGGCGAGGGCGGCGAACTCCATCAGGTGCGCGAGGGCGACACGCCCATTCTGACCACGGCGCAAGGCGGACCGGTCGCCGACGATCAGAACACGCTGAAGGCCGGCGCTCCCGGTCCCAGTCTGATCGAGGACTTCCACTTCCGCGAGAAGATCTTCCACTTCGACCACGAGCGCATTCCCGAGCGCGTGGTGCACGCGCGCGGCTACGGCGCGCACGGCTATTTCGAGACCTACGAGTCGCTTGCCGACGTCACGCGCGCCGACATCTTCCAGCGGCCCGGCGAGAAGACGCCGGCCTTCGTGCGCTTCTCGACGGTGGCCGGTTCCAAGGGCTCGTTCGATCTTGCCCGCGACGTACGCGGCTTCGCCGTCAAGCTCTATACGAAGGAAGGCAACTGGGATCTCGTCGGCAACAACATCCCGGTGTTCTTCATCCAGGACGCCATCAAGTTCCCCGACGTCATCCACTCGGTGAAGCCGGAGCCCGATCGCGGCTTCCCGCAGGCCCAGTCGGCGCACGACAATTTCTGGGACTTCATCTCCCTGACGCCGGAATCGATGCATATGGTCATGTGGGTGATGTCCGACCGGGCGATTCCCCGCTCCTTCCGCTTCATGGAAGGCTTCGGCGTCCACACCTTCCGCTTCCTGAACGACCGCGACGAATCCACCTTCGTCAAGTTCCTGTGGAAGCCCAAGCTCGGCCTGCAATCGGTCGTCTGGAGCGAGGCGGTGAAGATCAACGGCGCCGATCCGGATTTCCACCGCCGCGATCTCTGGGAGGCCATCCACGCCGGTGATTTCCCAGAATGGGAACTCTGCGTGCAGTTGTTCGATCAGCAGTTCGCCGACAGCTTCGACTTCGACGTGCTCGACCCGACCAAGCTGATCCCCGAGGAGATCATCAAGCCGCGTCCCGTCGGCCGGTTGGTGCTCGACCGCATGCCCGACAACTTCTTCTTCGAGACCGAGCAGGTCGCCTTCATGACGCAGAACGTGCCGCCCGGCATCGACTTCTCCGACGATCCGCTGCTGCAGGGGCGCAACTTCTCCTATCTCGACACCCAGCTCAAACGGCTCGGCAGCCCCAACTTCACGCATATCCCGATCAATGCGCCGAAGTGCCCGTTCCACCATTTCCAGCAGGACGGCCACATGGCCATGCGCAACCCGGTCGGCCGCGCCAACTACCAGCCCAATTCCTGGGGCGAAGGCCCGCGTGAGGACCCGAACCGCGGCTTCCGCTCCTTCCGCCAGCCGATCGACGCGCCCAAGGCGCGGCTCAGGCCAGAGAGCTTCGCCGACCACTACAGTCAGGCGCGGCAGTTCTTCAACAGCCAGACCGTGACCGAGCAGAAGCACATCGCCATGGCGCTGACCTTCGAGTTGAGCAAGTGCGAGAACCCGGCGATCCGCGAGCGCATGGTCTCCCATCTCCTCAACATCGACGAGGCGCTCGGCGCAGCCGTCGCCGACAAGCTCGGCATCGACAAGCTGCCCAAGCCCGCCGATCCGGCGGTGCCGCCGCGCGACGACCTGCCCGCCTCGCCCGCCCTCAGCATCATCGAGAACGGCCCGAAGAGTTTTGCCGGCCGCAAGCTCGGCGTGCTGGTCAGCGACGGCTGCGACGGCAGCCTCCTCGAAGCGCTGCGCGCGGCGATCGACCAGGAGGGCGCGACGACCGAGCTGATCGCTCCCAAGGTCGGCGGCGTCGTGACCGCCGATGGCACCCACCTGCCGGCCCGGCACATGATCGACGGCGGCCCCTCGGTGCTGTTCGACGCCGTGGCGCTGGTGCTGTCCAAGGACGGCGTCGCAATGCTGGCGAAGGAGGCGGCGGCGCGCGACTTCGTGGCCGATGCCTTCGCCCACTGCAAGCTCATCGCCTTCACTCCCGAGGCTGCGCCGCTGCTCGAAAAGGCCGGGGTGGCGCCCGACGCCGACGAAGGCCTCGTCCGTCTCGATCGATCCGCCGCCGTGGCCGCCTTCGTCGAAAGCTGCCGCAAGCTGCGCCTCTGGGCGCGCGAGGCGGCGGTGAAGCTCTGAGGCGGCGATGGGCGACCGGGGCCTCGTCCATGGCCGGCTGGGCGCCGGCAGCCTGCACCTCTGCGTCGACATGCAACGGCTGTTCGCGTCCGGCTACCCTTGGGCGGTGCCCTGGCTGGAGCGGGTGGTGCCGGTGATCGAGACGCTGTGCGCCCGTTACGCCGAGCGCACCCTGTTCACGCGCTTCGTCCCGGCCGACCGACCCGGCGAGGGGCGCGGCAGCTGGGCGCGCTACTATCGGCGTTGGGCCGAGGTGACGCTCGAAGCGGTCGGCAGCGACGCCGTGCGCCTGGTGCCGGCCCTCGAACGCTTCGTGCCGCCGGCCCGCGTACTCGACAAGCGCGTCTACGCGCCGTGGACGGAGGGGCGGCTCGATGCCCTGCTTGCCGGCTCCGGCATCGACACGCTGGTCATCACCGGCGGCGAGACCGACGTCTGCGTGCTGGCCACGGCGCTCGGCGGCATCGACCGCGGCTATCGCGTCATTCTGGCGAGCGACGCCCTGTGCAGCTTCTCCGACGACACCCACGACGCGCTGATGGAGCTTTATCTCACCCGCTTCAGCGAGCAGTTGGAGGTCGCCACCACCGAGGAAATCCTCGCCGGCTGGCCCTAGACGCAGGCAATCGGGGCGGGAACCCGCAACCGTCTCGCGGGTTGGAAATCCAGCAAGCCCGATCCGTCCACTCTCGAACGGGAGAGCCCCATGACCAGCCGCCTGGAAACGCTCGAGGACGAGTATCGCGACTATCTCATCGAAAGCGGCGAGCCGCCCAAACAGGTGCTCGGCCTTACCGCGCGCGACTTCGTCGATCGCAACGAGAAACTCGCCGACCCCGGCCAGCGCCTCGGCGGCGACCTCTGCGATCCCCGCATCACCGAAATGGCCGCCCTCATCGGCTACCGGGCCTGACGCCCGCCGAGGCACATCAACCCCTGCCCTCCGGGCGTCCGCCTCGGCCAACTGCCCCTGCCTGCCGTCCGGCTCGCAGGGGCATTCTTTTTTGCGCCCGATGAAGACGTTCCGGAGAAAAAACGCATCGTCCGGCCGGCCCATTTTGGAATGCCCGGCCTGTCCTCGCGGCGGCCGAACCGACATGATTTCCACCGCGCCGGCAAGGCGATTTTTCCGGCCCCGTCTCCCGTCACGACAGTGGAACAGCATGTCCCCCAGCGCAGCCTTCGCGACCAACGATCCCCAGGCGATCATCGATGCCGACCGCGCCCACGTCTGGCACCACCTCATCCAGCACAAGGCCTTCGAGACGGCGGCGCCACGCATCATCGTCGAAGGCAAAGGCCTTAAGGTCTGGGACATCGCCGGCAAGGAGTATCTCGACGCCGTCTCCGGCGGCGTCTGGACGGTCAACGTCGGCTACGGCCGCTCGTCGATTGCCGACGCGGTGCGCGACCAGCTCGTCCGCCTCAACTATTTCGCCAATACCGCCGGCTCGATCCCCGGCGCGCTGTTCGCCGAGCGGCTGACGGCCAAGATGCCCGGCCTCTCCCGCGTCTACTTCTCCAACTCCGGCTCGGAGGCCAACGAGAAGGTGTTCAAGATGGTGCGGCAGATTTCGCACCGTCACCACGGCGGCCGCAAGTCCAAGATCCTCTACCGCGAGCGCGACTATCACGGCACCACCTTCGGCGCCCTCTCCGCCAGCGGCCAGAACGAGCGGACGGCGCAATACGGCCCGCTGCTCCCCGGCTTCGTCGCCGTGCCGCACGCCCTCGAATACCGAGGCGAACAGCGCGGCGCCAATTATGGCGAGGCGGCCGCCAACGCCATCGAGGAGGTAATCCTCCGCGAGGGGCCGGACAGCATCGGCGCCCTCTGCCTCGAACCGATCACCGCCGGCGGCGGCGTTATCACCCCGCCGGACGGCTACTGGCAGCGCGTCGAGGACATCTGCCGCCGCCACGACATCCTGATCCACATCGACGAGGTGGTCTGCGGCCTCGGCCGCACCGGCGCCTGGTTCGGCTACCAGCATTACGGCGTCAAGCCGGACTTCGTCACCATGGCCAAGGGCGTCGCCTCGGGCTACGCCGCCATCTCCTGCACGGTGACCAGCGAGGCGATCTTCGAGCTGTTCAAGGACGCGCCCGACGATCCGCTCAGCCATTTCCGCGACATCTCCACCTTCGGCGGCTGCGCCTCCGGCCCGGCAGCGGCGCTGGAGAACCTGCGCATCATCGAGTACGAGCGGCTGGTCGAGAATTCAACCCGGCAGGGCGAACGGCTGCTCGCCAACCTCCGGGCATTGCAGGAGAGGCATCCGGCCATCGGCGACGTCCGTGGCAAGGGCCTGTTCGCCGGCGTCGAGCTGGTCGCCGACCGCGACAGCCGCGAACCGGCCGACGAGCGGCTGGTACAGGCCGTGGTCGCCGACTGCGGCGCGCAAGGGGTGATCATCGGTTCCACCAACCGCTCGATCACCGGCTTCAACAACACGCTTTGTCTCGCGCCGGCGCTGATCGCCACGCCGGACGACGTCGACGCCATCACGGAAACGATCGGCCGCGCCATCGGGCGCGTGTTCGGCTGATCGCGGGGAGAGATCTGACATGCGGATGACCACCGAGGAAGCCTTCGTCAAAGTGTTGCAGCGGCACGGCATCCGCCATGCCTTCGGCATCATCGGCTCGGCCTTCATGCCGATCTCCGACCTGTTCCCCAAGGCTGGCATCGCCTTCTGGGACGTGGCGCACGAGGGCTCGGGCGGCATGATGGCCGACGGCTACGGCCGCGCCACCGGCAAGGTGGCGCTGGTGATCGCCCAGAACGGCCCCGGCGTCACCAACCTCATCACGGCGGTGAAGACCGCCTACTGGAACCATACGCCGCTCCTGGTCGTCACGCCGCAGTCGGCCAACCGCACGCTCGGCCAGGGCGGCTTCCAGGAAGTGCCGCAGATGGCCCTGTTCCAGGACATCGTCGCCTACCAGGAAGAGGTGCGCGATCCCGCCCGCGTCGCCGAGGTGCTGAACCGGGTGATCCTGAAGGCGAAACGCGCCTCGGCGCCGGCCCAGATCAACATCCCGCGCGACATCTTCACGCAAGTTGTCGACGTCGAGCTGCCGCCGATCGTCGAGCTGGAACGGCCGGCCGGCGGCGAGGACGCCATCGTCAAGGCGGCGGAGCTGCTGTCGGGCGCCCGCTTCCCGGTGATCCTCAACGGTGCCGGCGTGGTGCTGGCCGGCGCCATTGCCGACAGCGTCGCGCTGGCCGAAAAGCTCGATGCGCCGGTCGCCTGCGGCTACCAGCACAACGACGCCTTCCCCGGCGCGCACCCGCTCGCCGTCGGCCCGCTCGGCTACAACGGCTCCAAGGCGGCGATGCAGATCATCGCCAAGGCCGACGTCATCCTGGCGCTCGGCACCCGCCTCAACCCGTTCTCGACGCTGCCCGGCTATGGCATCGACTACTGGCCGAAGGACGCCGCCGTCATCCAGGTCGACATCAACCCCGACCGCATCGGCCTCACCAAGAAGATCGCCGTCGGCATCGTCGGCGACGCCGGCAAGGTGGCGCGGGCGCTCTCCGCCAGGGTCACCTCGCCGCTGACCGCCGCCGAGCGGCAGGAGCGGCGCGGCCTCGTCGCCGCCACCCGCTCGGCCTGGGCGCAGGAGCTGACCTCGCTCGACCACGAGGAGGACGATCCCGGCACCGACTGGAACGCCCGGGCGCGCGCCGCCAAGCCCGACTGGCTCTCCCCGCGCAAGGCGTGGCGGGCCATCCAGGCGGCCTTGCCGCGCGAGGCGATCATTTCCTCGGACATCGGCAACAACTGCGCCATCGGCAACGCCTATCCGTCCTTCGAGGAGGGCCGGAAATACCTGGCGCCCGGCCTGTTCGGCCCCTGCGGCTACGGCCTGCCGGCCATCGTCGGCGCCAAGATCGGCCGGCCCGACCTGCCGGTGGTCGGCTTCTCCGGCGACGGCGCCTTCGGCATCGCCGTCAACGAGCTGACGGCCATCGGCCGCCCCGAGTGGCCGGCCGTCACCCAGGTCGTCTTCCGCAACTACCAGTGGGGCGCCGAGAAGCGCAACTCGACGCTCTGGTACGCCGACAACTTCGTCGGCACCGAGCTCGACCCCGACGTTTCCTACGCCGGCATCGCCCGCGCCTGCGGCCTCAACGGCGTCGTCGCCCGCACGTCCGAGGAGCTGACCGAGGCGCTGCGGCAGGCGATCGTCGACCAGTTGCAGCACGGCAAGACGACGCTGATCGAAGCGCTGATCAACCAGGAGCTCGGCGATCCCTTCCGCCGCGACGCCATGAAGAAGCCGGTGGTGATCGCCGGCATCGATCTCGCCGACACCGTCGACGTCTGAAGCAGCCGGACGGGATTTGCGGCCGGCGGCAAAGACCAGCGGAATACTATTCTATTGCCCGCCCAATCTTGGCATGGCGTTTCTTCCGGGAGCCCGTAACTGCCTGTACTTTAGCAATAATTTCGAGAGCTACTTCCGACCCAAGGAGATATTCAATGACGCCTGTTGCCCAGTTAACCACCCGGATCGGCAAGGCGGCGGTATTCGCCGCCGTCGCGGCGGCCGGCCTTTCCGCCGTCGCCGCGGCCAGGGCCGAGACCACGCTCAACATCGGCTGGCAGCAGATCGTCGAGCCGTCGCGCGTGCCGCAGGCCGACGGCGCCTACGAGAAGGCGACCGGCGCCGCCATCAACTGGCAGAAGTTCGACGGCGGCGCCGACGTGATCGCCGCCATCGCCGCCGGCTCGCTCGACATCGGCTATGTCGGCTCGTCGCCGCTCACCGCCGCCGCCAGCCGGGAGGTACCGATCGAAACCATCTTCGTGGTCGGCCTGATCGGTCCGTCCGAGGCGCTGGCCGCCAAGGGCGTCGACAAGCCGGAAGACCTCGTCGGCAAGAAGATCGCCACGCCTTTCGTCTCCACCGCCCACTACAGCCTGCTGACGGCGCTGAAGCACTGGAACATCGATCCCAAGTCGTTGCAGATCCTCAACCTGCGGCCGCCGGAAATCGCCGCCGCCTGGGAGCGCGGCGACATCGACGGCGCCTATGTTTGGGACCCGGTGCTGGCCGAGATCAAGAAGACCGGCAAGGTGGTCGCCACCTCCAGCGACGTCGCCGAATGGGGCGGCCCGACCTTCGACGCTTGGATCGTCCGCAAGGAATACGCCGAGCAGCATCCGGACGTGGTCAAGGCCTTCGTCAAGGTGACCGGCGACACCTATGCCGCCTACCGCGCCGATCCCTCGAAGTGGGACGCCAAGTCGCCGGAGGCCGAGAAGATCGCCCGCCTGACCGGCGCCAAGCCGGACGAGGTTCCCGAGCTTCTGACCGGCTACTACTTCCCGACGATTGAGGAGCAGTCCGGCGCGGCGCTGCTCGGCGGCGGCACCACCAAGGCCGTGACCGCCACCGCCGCCTTCCTCAAGGAACAGGGCAAGATCCCTGAAGTGCTCGCCGACTACTCGCCCTACGTCTCCGACCGCTGGGTGAAGGACGTCGTCGCGTCGAAGTGATCCGGCCGCCGGCCTCATGAAAGATCGCCCGTCCGCCCTCTCCGGCGGACGGGTTTCGTTGCGAGGCAACGAGGGAGACGAGACCTGCACAAGCTCCATATCGACAAGGTGACCTTCGCCTACGGGCCGGCGCCGGCGCCGCCGGTGCTCGCCGGCATCGATCTCGCCATCCGCAGCGACGAGTTCGTCGCCGTGGTCGGCCGGTCGGGCTCGGGCAAGACCAGCCTGCTCAATCTCGCCGCCGGCTTCCTGAAGCCGACCGCCGGCCGCGTCCACATCGACGGCCGTACCGTCGAGGGGCCGAGCGCCGAGCGGGCGGTGGTGTTCCAAGACGACGCGCTGTTCCCCTGGCTGACGGCGCGGCAGAACGTCGGCTTCGCGCTGAAGCTCAAGGGCGTGCCGAGGGACGAGCGCGACCGCCGCGTCAACGAACTGCTCGCCCACGTCGATCTCGCCGCCTCCGGCGACAAGGCGATCTGGGAGCTGTCCGGCGGCATGCGCCAGCGGGTCGGCATCGCCCGCGCCTTGGCCGCCGATCCGGAATTCCTGCTGATGGACGAGCCGCTGGGCGCGCTCGACGCGCTGACGCGCGAGCGGATGCAGGAATTCCTCCTCCATCTCTGGCAGGACAGCGGCGCCGGCGTGCTGCTGATCACCCACGGCATCGAGGAGGCGCTGTTCCTGGCGACGCGCGTCGTCGTGCTCGCCCCCGATCCCGGCCGCGTGGTGGCCGACATTCCCGCGGACTTCGGCCGTCGCTTCCTCGCCGGCGACACGGCGCGGGCGGTCAAGTCCGATCCCGCCTTCGTCGCGGCGCGCGAGCGGCTGCGCGACCTGATCGAACTGCAGGACTTCGAGGTCTAGCCATGAGCGCCACCGACGACATCGCCCTCGACCGCCGACCGGACGCACCGACTGAGACGCCGGCTACGACGGCCGGCTTCGACTGGGTGCGCCTGGTGCCGCTGATCACCGTAGCCGTCATCCTCGCGCTGTGGTCGCTGGCGGCGAGCCGCGGCTGGGTGTCCAGGGTGTTCCTGCCCTCCCCGGCCGCCGTGCTGGCGAGCGCCTATCAGGTCACCGTATCGGGCTTTGCCGACTCGACGCTGCCGCAGCACCTCCTCGCCAGCCTGGCCCGCGTGTTCGGGGCACTCCTCGCCTCGATTGTCGTCGCCGTGCCGATCGGCGCCGTCATCGCCACCTCGCGCATTGGCCGCGGCATCTTCGATCCGCTGGTCGAGTTCCTGCGGCCGCTGCCGCCGCTCGCCTACCTGCCGCTGATCATCATCTGGTTCGGCATCGGCGAGGCGTCGAAGGTGCTGGTGATCGCCCTGGCCATGGCACCGCCGATCATCATCGCCACGGCGGCCGGCGTCCGCTCGGTGTCGGCCGACAGGCTGAACGCCGCCCGCTCGCTGGGCGCCACGCCGCTGCAGCTCCTGCGCTTCGTGGTGCTGCCGAGCGCGCTGCCGTCCATCGTCACCGGCATCCGCATCGCGCTCGGCGCCGGCTGGTCGACGCTGGTCGCCGCCGAGCTGGTGGCGGCGAGCCGCGGCCTCGGCTTCATGATCCAGTCGGCCGCCACCTTCCTCGGCACCGACGTCGTCATCCTGGGGATCGCCGTGATCGGCGCCGTCGCCATCCTGTTCGAGCTGTTGATGCGGGCGCTCGAACGCCGCTTCGTGCCGTGGTCGACGCATCTCTGAGCGGCCGGGCCGCCATGAGGGAGACGGCGCCCCCTCAGCCGCTCGGCGAGCGCTCGAAATCGAAGATGCCCTGCGTCGCCAGCGCCGCCGCGCCGCGCGCCCAGGAGCCCGGCACCCAGTCCGGCAGCAGCTCCGGCTTGGAGAAGAACACGCTGTCCTCCATCGCCCGCCGGATCGGCCCGATCAGCGCCTCGCCGAACTGCACCGCCTCGCCGCCGACCACGATCACCTCGGGGTCGAACAGGTTGACGAGATCGGCGAGATGCCGGCCGATCCGGGCGCCGGCCTCGTCGAGAATGGCCATCGCCTCCGGCGCCTCCGCCTCGACGGCCGCCGCGAAATCCGCCCGCGACGCCGCGGCCGCGCCGCTCCGCGCCCGCCAGGTCTCCAGCATGAACGGCTCGGCGGCGTGGGCCATCAGGCAGCCGTGCCGCCCGCATTCGCAGAGCCGGCCGCCCGGAACGGACGTGATATGACCGAACTTGCCGGCGACGCTGCGCGCCCCGTGGTAGATCTCGCCGTCGATGACCAGCGAGCTGCCGACGCCGGTGCCGACGGCCAACGCCGCGAAATGGCGATGGTTGCGGCCGGCGCCGAACAGCTTCTGCGCCACGGCGAAGGCGTTGACGTCGTCGTCGATCCAGACGGGAACGTGCACCCGCTCGCCCAGCAACTGGCCGAAAGCGAGGTTGCGCCAGCCGAAGCGCGGGCTCTGGAGGCAAACGCCGCCGCGGGCGTCGACCTCGCCGGGGATCGACACGCCGATCCCCATCACCGCCGACTGCGGCCGGCCGCTCTCGGCCAGCATACGCGGAATGGCGCCCAGGATGGTACCGATCATGCCGTCGGGGCTGGTGTTGGGGATCGGCGCGTGCCAGGTGACGAGCGGGTTGGTGGCGAGGTCGGTCAGCACGCAGTCGATGCCGTCGGCATTAAGCTTGAAGCCGAAGGCGAGATGCGCCTCGTAGTTGATGTCGATCGGCACCGGCCGCCGGCCGGTGGCGCCAGTCACCGCCGCGCGCTCGACGATCAGCGTTTCCTCCACCAGCTCGGCGACCACGAAGGTCACCGCCGCCGGGCTGAGGCCGGTGATGGTGGCGATCTCGGCGCGCGAGACGGGGCCGTGGCGCCTGAGCAGGTTGAGGATGAGCCGCCGGTTCAGCGCCCGCGATGTACTGGAGTTGCCCCGCACGATGTCCTCTTAGTTTATTTCTTAAATTAACTCTTGGCACCTCGCCGAAACTAGGCTATCAGAATTCATAAGGCAATCGGGGAGTGGTTGCCCGCGCGGCGAATTTCCGCGCCGAGAGGTCAGAACATCAGCCTTCAAGTCGTCGAGCTTCGAGCGGTGCCCCGCTCGAAAACGCATCTTCGTGTCTCGGGAGGAGATTGAGATGGAAAGAAACACCGATTCCGTGGCCGGCCCAGCGCTTGCCACGACGCGCCGTCGCTTCATGATCGGCACCGGCGCCGTGCTGGCCGGCGGTCTGCTCGCCCGGCCGGCCATTGCCCAGGCGAGAGAGCTGACCATCATTTCCAACATCGGCAACGCCGACCAGCGCGCCGTACTGCAGCGCCTCGCCGACGAATATGCCAAGGCGTCGGGCGTCGCCGTCACCATCAACAACATGGACCACGAGGCCCACAAGACGGCCATCCGCAGCTATCTGGTGGTCGGCGCGCCCGACATCTGCTTCTGGTTCTCCGGCAACCGCATGAAGGCCTTCGTCCAGCGCGGCCTGTTCGACGACATTTCCGACCTCTACGCCCGCGAGGGCTACAAGGACGTGCTCGGCGCCACCACCGGCGCGCTGACCGTCGACGGCAAGCAATACGGCCTGCCGCTCGGCGGCCTGCTCTGGGGCATGTTCTACCGCAGGGACGTGTTCGAGGAGAAGGGCTGGACCGCGCCCGCCACCATCGAGGATCTGCTGGCGCTCGGCGAGCAGGCCAAGTCGGCCGGCATGGTGCCGGTCAGCATGGGCACCAAGGAGATGTGGCCGGCCGCCGGCTGGTTCGACCACATGAGCCTCAGGATCGGCGGCCTCGACAAGCACCTCGCGCTGATGGACGGCAAGCTTCCCTACACCGACGCGTCGCTGAAGCCGGTGTTCGACAAATGGGAAGAGCTGATCCGCGCCGACCTCTTCACGCCGAACCACACCTCCTCGGGCTGGGAGCAGGCGGCCGCCGCCCTGGCCCAGAAGAAGGCGGCGATGATGGATCTGGCCGGCTTCATCAAATACGGCTTCCCGGCCGAGGAGGTCGACCAGATCGCCTACGCCCCCTTCCCGGTGATCGACAAGAGCATGCCCCGCTACGAGGACTTCTCGCTCAACTCGATCCACGTTCCGAAGAACGGCAAGAACAAACAGGATGCCCGCGATTTCCTCGCCTATTTCTACAAGCCGGAAAATCTCGCCGCCTTCCTCGAAGCCGAAAGCGCCGTGCCACCTCGCAACGACTGCCCGCCGAGCAAGGACCCGCTGATCAACGCCGCCGTCGAGTCGATGAAGACCGTGGTCGGCACCGCCCAGTATTACGACCGCGACACCGACCCGGACATGGCGCAGGAAGGCCTGAAGGGCTTCCAGGAGTTCATGGTGAAGCCCGAGCGCCGCAACCAGATCCTCGAACGGCTGGAAGGCACGCGCCAGCGCATCTTCAAGGGCTGACGCCCTCGCCGACGCTCTCCGGGCGATCGAGACTCTCCTCCCGGTCGCTCGCCTCGGGCGAGGACGCCGCCTCCCCTTCCCCCGGAGGCCGCCTCGCCCGAGGCGCCCACCAGCCACAATCCCCAGCCACAATCCATGGGAACGACCAGATGAGCCACCTCTGGCGGCGCCACCGGCACTGGCTGGCGCCCACCCTCTTCATCCTGCCCGGCGCGCTGCTGTTCGGCGTGGTGATCATCCTGGCGTCGATCGAGACCGTCTGGGTCTCCTTCTTCGACTGGGACGGCGTCGGCCCCATGCAATGGGTCGGCCTTGCCAACTATCAGCAGCTCGCCGCCGATCCGCAGTTCTACGTCTCGCTGAAGAACAACGTCATCTGGCTCGCCCTGTTCATGCTGGCGCCGCCGCTCGGCCTGGCGCTCGCCCTGCTGCTGAACCAGGCGATCGCCGGCATGAAGCTGCTGAAATCGCTGTTCTTCGTGCCGCTGGTGCTGGCCTCGGTCACCGTCGGCGTCGTCTTCACCTGGGTCTACGATCCGACCTTCGGCCTGTTGTCGCTGATCTACGGCTGGTTCGGCGCCACCGCCCCCGCCCTGCTCTCCGACGAGCATCTGGTCAGCTTCGCCGTGGTGATCGCCGCGCTGTGGCCACAGGTCGCCTTCTGCCTGGTGCTGTTCCTCGCCGGCCTCAACAACCTCAACGAAGACCTGATCGGCGCCGGCCGAGTCGATGGCGCGCGTGGGTTCGCCATGCTGCTGCACGTCGTGCTGCCGCAGCTGCGCGAGGTGAGCTTCATCGCCCTCGCCGTCACCGTCATCGGCGCCCTGCGCTCGTTCGATATGGTGGCGGTGATGACCTCGGGCGGGCCATTCGGCTCGTCGACCGTGCTCGCCTACCAGATGTACGAACAGTCGATCTTCTCCTACCGCTTCGGCTACGGCGCCGCCATCGCCACCGTGCTGTTCGCGATCATGGCCGTGTTCATCGCCTGGTACCTGCGCACGCTGCTCCGGCCGGAACAGGAGACCGCCTGATGTATCCGCGTCCCATTCCGGAAACCGCCCGCCCGACCCGCGCCGCCTATGTCGCCTTGGTCGCCGCCGTGCTCGTCCTCTGGCTGCTGCCGCTCGTCACGGTGATGCTGACCTCGTTGCGCTCCTTCGAGGAGGTGATGGCCGGCAACTACTGGGGATGGCCGAAGTCGTTCAACTTCGTCGAGAACTACACCGCCGTGTTCAAGCAGACGGCGCTCGCCCGCTACTTCGTCAACAGCCTGATCGTCACCCTGCCCGCCGTGCTCGGCGTGCTGGTGCTGTCGACGCTGACCGGCTACGTGCTGTCGCGCCATCGCTTCCCCGGCAACCGGCTGCTGTTCGCGCTGTTCGTCGGCGGCAACTTCCTGCCGGCCCAGATCATGATGATCCCGGTGCGCGACCTGATGGTCGGCGTCGGCCTCTACGACACCTATTTCGCGCTGATCATCTTCCACACTGCCTTCCAGACCGGTTTCGCGACGCTGTTCATGCGCAACTTCATCGCCGCCCTGCCCGACGAGCTGTTCCAGGCGGCGCGCGCCGAGGGCGCCTCGCCCTGGCAGACGCTGTGGCACGTGGTGGTGCCGCTGATCCGCCCGGCGCTGGCGGCGCTGGCCATCCTCACCTTCACCTTCGTCTGGAACGACTATTTCTGGGCGATCGTGCTGACGCAGAGCGACGCCGTGAAGCCGGTCACCGCCGGCCTCAACAACCTGCGCGGCGAATGGGTTTCCGCCTGGAACCTGGTCGCCGCCGCGACGATCATGGTGGCGATCCCGCCCGTCGCGATGTTCTTCCTGATGCAGCGTCATTTCATCGCCGGCCTGACCATGGGCGCGGTGAAGGGCTGACAACACTCCAGAGGATGGCTCCCATGGCGAGCGTCGAAATTCACAACGTCGAAAAGCACTACGGCGGCTTCCACGCCCTCAGGGACATCAACCTCGCCATCGAGGAAGGCGAGTTCATCGTCATGGTCGGGCCGTCCGGCTGCGGCAAGTCGACCTTGCTGAAGACCATCGCCGGGCTGGAAAGCGTCACCTCCGGCCGCCTCAGCATCAAGGGGCGCGACGTCACCCATCTGGAGCCGGGCGACCGCGGCATTGCCATGGTCTTCCAGTCCTACGCGCTCTATCCGCACATGACGGTGGAGGAGAACATGGGCTTCGGCCTCCGGATGGCCAAGCGCCCCAAGGCGGAGATCGACGCCGCCGTTGCCCGCGCCGCGCAGATCCTGCGGCTCGAGGAGCAACTGCAGAAATATCCCAAGCAGCTGTCCGGCGGCCAGCGCCAGCGCGTCGCCATCGGCCGCGCCATCACCCGCTCGCCCGACGTCTTCCTGTTCGACGAGCCGCTCAGCAACCTCGACGCGGCGCTGCGCACCCAGATGCGGGTCGAGCTGTCGACGCTGCACGCCCGGCTCGGCTCGACCATGATCTACGTGACGCACGACCAGGTCGAGGCGATGACCATGGCGAGCCGCATCGTCGTGCTCAACGGCGGCCGGATCGAGCAGGTCGGCGCGCCGCTCGACCTCTACGCCAACCCGGTCAACCTGTTCGTCGCCGGCTTCCTCGGCGCGCCGCGCATGAACTTCGTCGCCGGCCGCGTGACCTCCGCGAGCGGCCGCAGCGCCGCCGTGACCTGCGCCGGCGGCCTGACGGTCGATTTCGACGATCTCGCCGAGACGCCGGCGGTCGGCGCGGCGGTGACCATCGGCATCCGGCCGGAGAAGCTGCGCATCGGCGACCCCGACGCCGGCACCAGCTTTCCGGCCCGCGTGCGGCTGACCGAATATCTCGGCCGCGAAACCATCGTCTACGCCGACGCCGGCGATCTCGCGACCTCCGGCTCGGACAGCGGCACCGGCGTGTTCACGATCCAGATCGGCGATATCCGGCCCTTCGCGCTTGACGCGCCGCTGACGGTCGGCTTCGACAGCGAGGCCGCCTATCTCTTTGCTCCCGACGGCAGGACGCTGTCCGCCGCCAAGCCCGTCACCAAGACCTGACAAGGACTTCAAGCAAATGAAAACCGCATCTCCGGCGCCGCTGTCGGTGTGGCGTCCGCTCGCCCTCGACGATTTCCTGGTCGGCGCGCCGCACTATCCCGAGCATGTTGACGAAAGCTACTGGCAGCGCGACGCCGAGCGGATGGCCGCCGCCGGCTTCAACGCCGTGCGCATGGGTGAGTTCGCCTGGCATATCCTGGAGCCGCGCGAGGGCGTGTTCGATTTCTCGCTGTTCGACAAGGCGATCGAGGTGCTGGGGCGGCAGGGCGTCAACACCATCTTCTGCACGCCGACGGCGACGCCGCCGCGCTGGCTGACCGCCACCTATCCCGAGGTGCTGCGCGTCGACGAGCACGGCCGCGCCGCCAGCCACGGCTCGCGCCAGCACGCCGACACCGCGAGCCCGGTCTATCGCCGGCACAGCCGCCGCATCACCCGGGCGCTGGCCGGGCACTATCGCGACAACCCGCATGTCGTCGGCTGGCAGACCGACAACGAGCTGAACACCACCGTCTCCACCTCCTATTCGGAGGCCACCCTCCGCGAATTCCGCCGCTACTTGAGCGGCCGCTACGCCACCATCGCCGATCTCAACCGCGCCTGGGGCGGCGATTTCTGGGCCTTGGCCTACGACAATTTCGATCAGGTGGTGCTCCCGATCGCCGGCGCCCCCGGCCATCCGTCGCCCGGCCATGTCCAGGATTTCCACCGCTTCCTCGCCGCCGCCACCGCCGCCTTCCAGCACGATCAGGTGGAGATCCTGCGCGCCGCCAACCCGGACTGGTTCGTCTTCCACAACCTCGGCCGGCTGGTCGACATCGATTTCCGGGGTGAGTTCAGCCAGGACCTCGATTTCCTCGGCTTCGACATCTATCCGATGCTCTACGACGAGATGCAGCGCGGCGGCGGCCACCCGGCAACGCAGGCGCTACACCTCGACGTCTGCCGCGGCTTCACCGGCAACTTCATCGTCCCCGAGCAGGCGTCGGGCCTCGGCAGCCAGCCGACCTTCTCGACCATGACGCCAGAGCCGGGCGAGATGCGCCGCATGGCCATGAGTTCGGTGGCGCGCGGCGCCGACGGCCTGATGTTCTTCCGCTGGCGGCCGGCGCATTTCGGCGCCGAAATCTACTGGATGGGCATCCTCGACCACGACGACGTGCCGCGTCGCCGCTACGAGGAGGCGGCGCGCTTCGCCTCCGATATCGCCCGGATCAAGTCCGATCTGCTCGGCACGTCGGTGCGCATGGACGTCGGCATCGCCGGCGCCGATTTCGACAACCAGGAGGCCTACAAGACCTATCCGATCGGCCTGCCGAGCCCGCTGGAAGACGCGGCGCGGCTGCACCGCCATTGCTACGAGCGCGGCATCGCCTGCGGCTTCATCCATCCCGAGGACGACCTGTCGCGCATCAAACTGCTCTATGTGCCCCATTGGGTGATGTGGAAGCCCGAGTGGGACGCGCGGGTGGAGGCCTTCGTCAGAGCCGGCGGCACGCTGGTGGTCGGCGCCATGACCGGCACGCGCGACGCCGACAACCACGTCATCCGAACGCAAGCTCCGGGGCCGGGCCTCGCGCGGCTGTGCGGCGTCCGGGTCGAGGAGTTCGGTCGGGTGGCCGAGCCCGGCTCCGACGGCCTGTTCCCGCTGCCGCCCACCGAAGCCGGACTGAACAAGCCGGCAGAGCGCTTCCCGGCCGGCTCGACGGCGCGCCGCTACAGCTTCACGCTCGGCAACCGCGAGCACGAGACGGCTCATCTCTACGAACTGCTGCAGACGGAGCCGGACGTCGAGCTGCTCGGCCGCTGGAGCAACCGCTTCGCGAGTGGCCGCGCCGCCGTCACCAGCCGCAAGGTCGGCGCCGGGCGGGCGGTCTACGTCGGCACCTACCTCACCGACGCGCTGGTCGAAGGCCTCGCCGATCAGCTCTTCCCCACCGCCGACATCGCGCCGCTTATCGCCGACCTGCCGCCCCACGTCGAGGTGACGCTGCGCGAGGCGGCGGACCGCAAGCTGCTGTTCCTGCTCAACACCGACGCCGAGCCGGCGATGGTACCGGGCGTCCCCCCCGGCACCGACCTCCTGACCGGCCAGCCGGTCGGCGACGCCTTGCCACTCGAGGCCTACGGTTGCGCCGTCGTCCGGCTGGGCTAGATGCCCTCGACCGGCTGCGACAGGGAAATGCGCGGCGCGTCCATCTTCGGCGAGAACACCACCGCCGTCACCGGCACATCGCCTTCGGCAACCGGCACGAAATGCGCCTTGCCGGCGGCGATGTTGAGCTGGGTGTCCGGCTGGATGCGGACGATTTGCAGCGTGTCCTCGTCGACGGCACCGTCCTTGACGTCGGCGAAGGCCATCAGCGCCGTCCCCGCGACGAAGAAGAAGCCTTCGTCGTCGTCATGCGTCTCGAGTTCGCTGAATACCGGCGTGTGCTTCCAGGCGCGCAACACGCCGCCGCTTACCTCCGAGCTATGGAAGGAGGCGACGAGCGGCGTCGCCTTCCAGACGAAATAATCCTCCTTGTAGGGATCGAAGTCGCGTTCGGTGACGACCGTGACGCCCTTGATGGCGGTGTCGGCGATGTCGGTAATCCTGACTTTCCTCATGGCTTTCCTCCCTTGCCCCGACGGCGACCTCTGCGAAGCCGCCCTCGTTCTCGATGATCACGCACTTACTAAAACGTATTAGTATGCAACCAAAATGAACCCCTCGGGGGTGATCGCCGACAGCCGGTTCAGCCGTCCGGCGAGCGGTCCTCCGTGCCGGTCGGCACCATCAGCTGGTAGGGAACGGAAACGGTGACGCCGGTATCGAGCGGCGCCCCGGAGCGGAACAGGTCGAAGGCCGCCCGCATGATCCCCTGCGAGTCCTGCTTGACGCTGAAGATCTTCAGATCGGTCAGCAGGCGCATGTAGGGATGGTAGTCGAACACGCCGTAGTGGATGTGACGGCAGAGTTCCGACGCCTCGGGGAAGAAGCGGATCAGCCCTTCCATCGGCAGGATCGAGTTGACGAACATGCCGCCGACGTCGTCGTGCTCGCGGAGATGGCGGCTGACAATCTCGTAGGACGCCTCGGCCTCGAAGGGCGACCAGATCACCTGGTCGTCGGAGAACGGCAGGCCGGCCTCGGCGAGCGCCGCCTTGAAGCCCTCCAGTCGCAGCCACGTCACCTTGTGGTTGGCCATGCCGCCGAAATAGTAGATGCGGCCGCCCCGCCCCTCGCGCGCCATCGAGGCGATGACGGCGCGGGCAAGCTCCAGCGCCGCGCCGAAGTTGTCGGTGCTGACGGTGTTGCGGTCGTTGGTCTCGGCATCGATGAAGATCTGCCGTGCGCCGCCGTTGGCGCACAGGGCCGTTACTTCCTCGATCTCCATCGGGTTGGCCACGAAGACGCAGTCGACCTGCTGCGACAGGAAGTAGCGCATGGCGCTGAGTTCTTCCGCCCGCTCGTACTGGGTGACCGAGATCAGCGCCAGCTTGCGCTCGGCGCGCGCCAGCGCCTCGAAGGTCTCCGCCATCTCGCCAAAGAAGTGGTTGCGCAGCGTCGGCACCATCAGGCCGAGGATGTCGGTGCGGCCGGCCCTGAGGTTGCGGGCGTGCAGGTTCGGCTGGTAGTTGAGTTCCCGCGCCTTGGCGAGGATCAGGTCGCGGGTCTCGTTGGAGATGTTGAAGTCGCCGGCGCGCCCGTTCAGCACCATGCTGACCGTGGTGACGGAAAAGCCGGTGACCTGCGAGATCCCCTTGATCGACACCGGCCGCGTACCGGAGGATTTGGCCTTCTCATCCCGCATCGGGTCAGCAACCTTTCAGGCGCGACAGGACGATGTCGCGAAGCGCACTTGCCGGATCATCCGCGTTCGCGCGTCGGCACCGACCGAAAGGGCCGTATATCCTTCCATCCGGACGCATTCAAGTTGCCGCAAGCGTCGGCCGCCAAGCGGCGATGCGTCCGGGGCCGGTATCCGGCCGTTTCAGTCCACCGGCGTCACACCCTTCTTCAGGATGATATTGCCATATTTCGCCGTCTCGCCGGTCAGCACTACCGCGAAGGCGGCTTTCGCCCGATCGTAGAAGGCGAAGCGCTCGATGTGTCGGGTGGGCGGCGCGTCCGGGGCCCGACGCTCGATCGCCGCCCGATAGCGGGCGAGCACCGCCGGATCGAGCGTGTCGCCGGGCACCGCCGCCATCATAACGATGGGATCCTCGACATAGGGGTCGAGCACGAAGAGCGGCAGGATTGCCTCGATCAACGGGGGTATGGCAAGGCCGTCGGCGCGGATCACCCTGCTGTTGCAGGTGTCGCCGGGGAAATGGGCGTCGGCGAGGACGATCTCGTCGCCGTGCCCCATGCGGTGGAGCGTCGCCAGGAGATCGGGGGAGAGAAGCGGGGAAATGCCGCGCAGCATGGACTTTTTCCTTTTCCGGACGATCAGGCGGCGCCCGCGTCGAGATAGAGATCGACGATATCAGCCACATGGGAGATCATCAGATCGGTGGGCGTCGGCACCAGGCTGCCCGAGCGCAGGGCGCGGTATTCGCGCGGCAGGTACTGGCTGATCAGTGCCTCGGGAATGCCGCCGCCGAGATTGGCCGCGAGCTGATCGATGGCCGCCTTGATCTCCGGCCGGCCGAGATAGTAGCGGGCGCGGTCGGAATAGCTGTAGACGAGCTTGTAGTCGATCTCGGCCGCGTCGCCGGTGTAGTAGGCCTTCCAGTAACGGGGGTCGGCCTTCATCGTCGTCGCCAGCACCTGGCGGAAGCGCGACGGCACGGCCGGCCGCATCTCCCCCTCGATCATCTCCAGCGCCAGCAGGGCCTCGCGCAGCGCGTAGGTTAGCCAGGGGCCGACCTTCAGGATGCAGAAATGGTCGGCGACCAGGCGGGCGAGATTGGCCGGCGACTGGTAGTCGGTGGAATGCGCCTCGAACACCATGCCGGGATGGTCGAGAATGGCGCCGGACAGCGCCGGCACCGGCACGTAGTCGTGCACCAGCCCATCGCCGAACTCGACGCCCGGCTGCACCACGAGGCCGGTGACGCGGTCCCAGGCCGCGTCGAGGCCGCGCCGCTTGAACGCCGCCTCGAAGGCGGCCAGCGTCCGCTCGACGTCGACAGGCCGTGTGACGTGCAACGCCTCCTCCTGGACGATGCCGCCCGGCGTCGGCACCTCGGTGCCGATGACATAGACCGGCGGCGTTCCGGTAAAGCTCGCCTCGGCGACGGCCGCCATGTCGGCGGCACGCTCGGCGACGATCTCGTCGGTGAGCGGCGCCTTGTCGTCGGAGCAGACGAAGGAAGCGTCGAGATGAATCTTGCGATAGCCGGCCTTGACGTAGCTCTCGACGAGATGGCGCGTCTCGGCCATCGCCTCGATCGAACCCCGGCCGCGCCAGCTGTTGGGACCGAGGTGGTCGCCGCCCAGCAGCACCAGCTCGCGCGGGAAATCCTCCTCATCGGCCAGTTCGTAGACCAGTCGGGCGAAATCGGCCGGCCGCAACCCGGTGTAGCCGCCGTACTGGTCCACCTGATTGGAGGTGGATTCCACCAGCGCGAAGGTGCCGCGCCGGCGCGCCGAGCGGAACAGCGCCCTCAGCACCAGCGGATGCGCCGAACAGATCGACGCGATCACCCCGCCCTTGCCGGCGCGGTTGCGTTCGAGGGTTTTGCGATAGAGTTCAAGCGACTTCATGACAGGTCTCCGGTGGGCGCCGGGCGCGACCTCGTCGCGCATCGGCAATCGGCTGGCGGATCGGCGGCCGCTTCAAGAGGAGCGCCTTCCCCCGTCGGCGCTCCCCTTGCAGGCGGCGCGGGCCGCTGAGCGGCACGCATCCGCAGCGGTTCCGCCCCGGCGCCGGTCGGGCGACCGGCGTCGGGACGGATTGTCGATCAGTAGAGAACGTTCTGGGCTTCCGGCTTGTCGATGTTGTCTTTGGTGACGAACACGACGCCGGTATCGATCATCTTCTCGACCTTCTCGCCGCCCAGGATCTTGGCGATGGTCTCGACGCCCTTCTCGCCCATCTGGAACGAGCCCTGCACGGCGATGCCCTGCAGCGTGCCGTTGCGGACGAAGTCCTGAAGGTCCTGATTGCCGTCGAAGCCGATGCCGACGACCTGACCCGCCTTGCCCGACTGGGCGAGCGCGCGGCCCATGCCGGCGGCGGTCGGCTCGTTGGCGCCGAAGATGCCCTTGAGATCCGCGTTGGCCGAGAGCACGTCGACGGTCTGGTTCAGCGCCGTCGCCATCTGCGACTGCGAGTAGTAGGGACCGACGATCTCCAGCTTGGAGTTGGCCTTGATGTAGTCGGTGAAGCCACCGACGCGGCCGATTTCCGAGCCGACGCCGGCGACATAGGACATGATGGCGATCTTGCCCTCGGTGCCCACCGCCTTGATCATCGCCTCGGCACAAAGCTCGCCGGCCTTCTTGTTGTCGGTGGCCAGGAACGCTTGATAGTACTTCTCGCCATCGGGGGAGATGGCGCTGTCGATCAGCACGACCGGAATGGAGTTCTCCCAGGCCTTCTTGATCGACGGCACGAGAGCGTCCGGGTCCGACGGCGCCAGCACGATGCCCGCCACCTTGCGGTTGATGGCGTTCTCGACCATGTTCACTTCGTCGGCGACGTTGGCCTCGGCGGCCGGCCCCTGGAAGGTCATGGTGTAGTCGGGCAGCTTGGCGATGGCGGCGCTGGCGCCCTTGTTGACGTTCTGCCAGAAGTTCGAGTTCGCCGTCTTGACGATGACGGCAATCTCGCCGGCGGCCAGAGCGGCCGGAGCCGTGAAAGCGACCAGGGCAGCGGCGAGCACGCCGCAGGCAAGCTTCTTCATGATGATCTCCTCTCCATTTTGGTGTTTTTCAGTCCTCGGATGCAGCCCCGTTCCTCTACCGGGTATGCTGCGGCACGGCGGCGGATGCACCCGCCGCCGGATGGGGTGGGATCGACGTCAGCGCTTGGAATTGCGCATCTGGTCGATCCAGACCGTGCCGATGATCACCAGGCCGATGATGATCATCTGGATGAAGCTCGAGACGCCGTTCATGTTCAGGCCGTTGCGGAGAATGCCGATGATGAAGGCGCCGATGATCGTGCCGGAGATGGTGCCGACGCCGCCGGCCAGCGACGTGCCGCCGATCACCGCCGCGGCGATGGCGTCAAGCTCGTAGGCGACACCCTCGTTCGGCTGCGCCGTGACAAGGCGCGACATCAGCACGCAGCCGCAGAGACCGGCCAGAAGGCCCGACAACAGGTAGGCACCGATCTTGGTGCGGCTGACGTTGACGCCCGACAGGCGGGCCGCCTCCTCGTTGGAGCCGAGCGCGTAGAGATGACGGCCGAAGGTGGTCTTCTGCAGGATGACCGCCACGACGATGGCCAGCACGATCATCAGGATCACCGGATAGGGAATGCCGGGGAAGATCACCCGCGGAAAGCCGTTGGCACCTTCCTCCACGACGCGCCACAGCGAGCCGTTGCCGAGTTCGCCGAAGCTTTCGCCGAGGCCGGAGATGGCCCGGGCGCCGGTGAATTGCAGCGCCAGACCGCGCGCTACCATCATCATGCCCAGCGTGGCGATGAACGGCGGCAACCGCATGCGGGTGATGACCAGGCCGTTGACGGTGCCGCAGACACCGCCGGCGATGATGCCGAACAGCATGGCGATCGGCACGGGAAAGCCCGCCTTGACCGCCAGGCCGGCGATGACGCCGGACAGCGCCAGCACCGAGCCGACGCTGAGGTCGATGCCACCGGTGATGATGACGCAGGTGGCGCCGAGGCCGAGGTAGGCGATCGTCGACGTCTGCAGCGCGATCGTCACGCCGTTGCTCATGGTCAGAAAGGCGTTGCTCGTTACGGCGAAGGCGAAGACCAGCAGCAGGAGGCCGGCAAGCGCGGCGAACTTCTGGATCAGCTCCTTCCGGTCCTGCAACCGCTTGGCATCCCTGGATGCACTGTCAATGGTAGTCATCTCGCTCCTCCAGCGATCGTATTCGTGAAGTCCATGCTTTTGACGCCGGAGGCGTATTGCATGATTTCTTCCTGGCTCGTCTTGGCGGTCTCCAGGATGCCGGTCACCTGACCTTCGTGGAACACCACGACACGGTCGGTCATGCCGAGAATTTCCGGCAGCTCGGAGGTGATCATCACCACGCCGATGCCTTCGCTCGCCAGCTTGTCGAGCAACTGGTAGATGGCGAACTTGGCGCCGACGTCGATGCCGCGCGTCGGCTCGTCGAAGAACAGCACGCGGCTGTCCCGGAACAGCCACTTGCCGATCACCACCTTCTGCTGGTTGCCGCCCGAAAGGTTCTTGGCGATCTGGTCGATGGACGGCGTCTTGACGTTGAGCTTGACCACCGTGTCGCGCGCCGCCCTCGTCTCGCGCGCCCTGTCGATGAAGCCGTGCCGGCTCACCGCCTCCATGTTGGCCATGGTGATGTTTTCCTTCACCGTCATCTTGACGGCGAGGCCGTTCAGCTTGCGATCCTCCGACAGGTAAGCGATGCCGGCGGCGATGGCGTCGATCGGGCCGCCGATCGACAGCTCCTGATCGCCGAGCATCACCTTGCCGCCGGTCTTGTGATCGGCGCCGAAGATGGCGCGCGCCGTTTCGGTGCGGCCGGCGCCCATCAGGCCGGCGAAGCCGAGGATCTCACCGCGCCTGAGATCGAAGCTGACCTTGTGCCGGCTGCCCGGCCGCGTCAGCTCCACCACCCGGAAGATCACCTCGTCGGTGGTCGTCGAGGTGCGGGGCGGGAACTTGTCCTCCAGCGCGCGGCCGACCATGGCCGCCACGATGTCGTTGACCGTCACATCGGCGAAGTCGCGCGTCGAGACATAGCCGCCGTCGCGCATCACCGTCACGCGGTCGGCGATGCGCCTCAGCTCCTCCAGACGATGCGAGATGTAGATGATGCCGACGCCATCGGTCTTCAGCTCGTGGATGATCTCGAACAGCCGATCGATCTCCGACTCGGTCAGCGACGAGGTCGGCTCGTCCATGATCAGCACTTCGGCGTTGAGCGACAGCGCCTTGGCGATCTCCACCATCTGCTGGCGGGCCACCGTCAGCGTCAGCACCAGATCCGACGCACGGATGTTGACCTTCAGCCGGTCGAGGAACACCTGGGCGTCGCGCTCCATCTTCTTCCTGTCGACGAACCAGCCCTTCTTCGGCTCGCGCCCCAGGAAGATGTTCTCCGCCACCGACAGATGCGGCACCAAGTTGAGTTCCTGGTGGATGATGGTGATGCCGGCCGCCTGGGCGTCCTGGATGGTCGCGAAACGCCGCGGCTCGCCCTTGTAGATCACCTCGCCCTCGTCGGCGTGGTAGAGCCCGGTGATCACCTTCATCAGCGTCGACTTGCCGGCGCCGTTCTCGCCGCAGAGGGCATGCACCTCGCCGCGGCGCAGATCGAAATGCACGTTGTCGAGCGCCAGCACGCCGGGAAACCGCTTCACGATCCCCTTTGCCTCGAGGATGCTTCCCCCTCCCCCGGCCGCCCCGACCGGCGGCGCAACATTCAGCGCAGTCATCCGTTCCTCCCGCCTGTCATCCCTTCCGAAGTCTTCGCGGTCCGCCTCGGCGGCGGCCGGGCCTCCCCCCGGCCGCCATCACCTCAGGCGGCCCGGAAGCTCCGGAGATAGATGTTCCGCATGTCCTCCTCGCTCGGCACCACCGGGTTGCCCTGGCTGTCCGGGAACTCCATGGCGTGCTTGAGGATCGGCGGCAGGTCGTCCGGCGTGATGCCGAAATCGTCCAGCCGGCAATAGAGGCCGATCAGCTTCAGGAACTTCTCGATCTCCAGCGGGAACGAGGCGGCGGCGGCCTCGTCCGACGCGGCGGCCAGCGCCGGGTTGAACAGGCGGGCCACCTTGGCGAACTTGGCGACGGCGCCGCGCCAGGTGAACTCGGCGAAGGCCGGATAGATCACCGCCAGCGACTCGCCGTGGCTGACCTTCGGGAAATGGCCGCTGATCGGCTGTCCCGCCGCATGCGGCAGCGTCGTGCCGACGTTGGCGAGGCACTGGCCGGCCAGCGTGTCGGCCCAGGCGAGGTCCTCGCGCGCTGCGAGGTTGCCGCCGTTGGCCACCGCCACCGGCAGGCTGCGGATGACGCGCACGATGGCGTCGAGGGCGATGCTATCGACCGCTTCCGAGGCGCCGGTGTTGATGTAGGACTCGAAGGTGTGGGTGAAGATGTCGAAACCGGTGGAGGCGGTGACGCGCGGCGGCACCGAGACCATCAGCTCGGGATCGACGATGGCGACGCGGCAGAGAAGATTGTCGTTCCACATTGCCGACTTGCAGTTCTCGGCCGTATTGGTGAACACCGACACCTTGGACGTCTGGGTACCGGTACCCGACGTGGTGGAGATGGCGACGATCGGCAGCGTGGCCGAGGTCGGCTTCTGCTTGAAATAGAGGTAGTCCCAGGCGGTGCCCGGATGGGTCGCCGCCACGGCGATCGCCTTGGCCGTATCGATGGCGCTGCCGCCGCCCATGCCGACCACCGCTTTGACGTTTTCCTTGCGGGCCAGCTCGGCGCCGCGCTGGATCGAGTCGAGCGTCGGGTTGGGCACCACATCGGAGAAGCGCACGTAGCGGACGCCGGCAGCGGCCAGCGACTCCTCGACCTCCGCCACCCTGGCGGCGGCGACCTTCAGCAGCGTCGGATCGACGACGAACAGCACGGTGTCGGCGATCTCGCGGACGGCGGCACCGGTCTCGGCGCGGCGGCCGGCGCCGAACAGCAGGCGGGTGGGCTGGTAGTAGTTGAAGCTTTTCATGGGGTCCTCGCGTTGATGGTCATGTCGCCGGGGTTGCCGGCATCAGCATTGGCAGTCGACGATGAGCTTGCCCTTGAGCGCGCCGGGCGTGCTCAGGAGACCAACGATCTGGTCGGCACGGGAGAGCGGCACCACGCGGTCGATGAGGGCGGCGATGTCGTAGTCGCCCCGTTCGAGTCCCGCCGCCGCGTACTGCCACTCCCAGCCGGGGAATGGCGCCGAGTAGTTCATCCACGATCCCTGGACGGTCAGCTCCTTGCGGTTGATCAGCTCGAACTCGGCCGGTTGCAGCGTCAGCGGCACGTGTGGCGTGCCGACGAACATCACCTGCGCCTTGGGGCCGGCGAGGCGCAGCGCCAGGAGTTCCGCCGCCGGCGCGCCGGCGGTCTCGAACACGTCGTCGAAATCGGTCTCGATATCGGCGGCGCGGCTGTCGAACACCCGGTCGGCGCCGAGCTTCAGCGCGGTTTCGAGGCGCGGCGGATCAACGTCGAACACCGTCACCGAGCCGGCGCCGAGACGCTTGAGGTTTTGCAGCAGCAACAGGCCGATGCCGCCGGCGCCGACCAGCGCCACCCGCCGCCCCGGCCGGAAGTCCATGATGTTGACGGCATGCAAGCCGACGGTCAGCGGCTCCATGAAGGCGGCGGCGGCCGGATCGACGCTGTCGGGCACCGGAAAGGCGTTGCCGACCGGCATGGTGACGTATTCGGCGAGGCCGCCCTGACGGCGCGAGCCGATGAAGTCATAGCCCTTGCCGAGCGAGAAATTGCCGAGCGCGCTCTGCGGGTGGTCGAAGTTGGGGATCAGCGGCACGCAGGCCGCCTGACTACCGATCAGGCCGGCGTCGACGCCCTCGCCCACCGCGTCGATCCGGCCCGAGAACTCGTGGCCGACGACGATCGGATAGAAATGGGCGCCGGTCTTGACGATGCGCGGAATGTCCGAGCCGCAGACGCCGCAACGCGCCACCCTGATGCGGACTTCACCCGGCGCCGGCAGCGGCGTGGCGATCTCTTCGACCCGGAGATCGCCGGGAGCGTGGACGACGGCGGCCTTCATGCTTTCACCTCGGACGGATAGCGCAGGACGGCGAGCCGGGACAGAACGTCCGACAGCCCGGCATAGGCGTCCTGGAAAACGGCGTACAAATCGCAATAGAAAGCGGCGGCGGCCGGATCGGGGGAGAATGCTTCGGGAGGAGGAAGCAAGCCGATCGCGTCGGCGCGCGAGGCATAGAGACCGACGCCCATGCCCGCCAGGATGGCCGAACCGAGTGTCGCGGTCTCCGCCTCGGGTGGAACGGAGAGCGTCATTCCGGTCACCTCGGCGAACAGCCGCCGCCAAGTCGTGCTGTTGGTGATGCCGCCGGTGAGCACGGCCCGCGGGGGCCGGCCGCCGGCCAGCGTGTCGAAGGCATGGCGGGCGCCGAAAGCGGTGCCCTCCATGAACATGCGGGCGAGATGGCTGCGGCGGACGGCCGGCGTCAGGCCGACGATCGCCCCGGACATATCGCCCTTCCAGAACGGCGCCCGCTGGCCGACCATGTAGGGCAGGAAGAACAGCGCCGCCTCGCCGGCCCGCGTGCCGTCGACCAGACGGCAGAGTTCGCCGAAGTCGGTATCGCCCAGCAGATCGCGGAACCAGCTGAGGCCGGCGCCGCCGAAATCGACGCCGCCGTTGACCAGCCACAGGCCCGGCGTGCCGGCCTCGTAGATCAGGCCGCGACCGTCGAACACCGGCGCATCGACGAGCATGCCGACATTGGTGACCGTGCCGGCCGCGATATAGGCGTCGCCCGGCGACAGCAGCCGGCAGCCGAGCGTCGCCGCCACATTGTCCATGGCGCCGGCCACCACCGGCGTGCCGGCAGCGAGTCCGCTCCAGGCCGCCGCCTCGGCCGTCACCCGGCCGACCACCTCGGAACAGGCGACAACCGGCGGCAGCTTGCGGCGATCGAGGCCGCGCGCCTCGACGAGCGTCTCGGAATAGTCGCCGGTCCTGAGGTCGCAGATCTGCGACAGACCGCCCTCGGAGCGGTCGACAGAGGCGATGCCGGTCAGCCGCCGCACCAGGAAGGCGTTGGTGTGCAGGAAGTGGGCGGCGCGGGCGTAGATTTCCGGCTGGTGGTCGCGGACCCACATCATCTTGGGCGCGAAATTCGAGGCGTCGCTGCGGTTGCCGTTGATGGCGATCTGCTCCGCCTCCGCCGCCTCGTCGAGACGGGCCTCGGCGGCGGCGCGACGGTCGAGCCAGATCATCGCCGGGCCGAGCGGTGCACCGTCACCATCGACAGGCAGCGCCAGACTCGACATGCCGTCGACGCCGATGCAGGCGATGGCCGAGGCCGGCACGCCGGACCGCCCGATCAGCTCGGACACGGCGGCGCCGAGCGCCCTCAGCCAGTCCTCGGGGTCCTGTTCGGCGCACCCTGGGCTGGGATAGGACGTCGCATATTCATGGCGAGCCGCCGCGACCGGCACCAAGTCCCGATCGTATAGAGACGCCTTTAAACTGGACGTGCCAATATCTATGCCCAAGAGATAGTCCATCGGGCCACCCTTCACTGGGGTCGATCAAGTTGTTTGGAGAGTTCACCTCCCGTGAACTTCGCAGCGGAGGTAGCATGGCTCCATAGGTCGGTCAAGCTAAAACGTCACAGTACGACGTTTTAGTAAGTCGACGCCGGTTAGAGGGCGCTCAGGGCCGTCACGACGCGACACCCTCCCCCAAGAAAAACCTGGGGGTTCATGCGGCTTTTCATGTATTGCGAGATTGCGATCCGTCGGCCATGCCGTGCCGACGGCGGCCGGCCGCCGCGCCGGCCTGCTCGGCCCGGGTGCCGGTCATCGGCAAAGGCGCCGTTCCGGAGGCGCTCCCTCCGGAACGGCCGGGCCGGTCAGCCGTAGAGCGGGCCGTAGGCGCCGCAGGCGCGGTAGTCGGCGCCCTCGGGATCGGAGCCGAATAGCGTCCAGGCGCTCGGGCGGAAGATGTTCTCCCGCTCGACGTTGTGCATGGCCACGGGAATGCGCAACATGGCGGCGAGCGACAGCAGGTCGGCGCCGATGTGGCCGTGCGAGATGGCGCCGTGGTTGGCGCCCCAGGCGCCCATCACGTCGTAGGTCGAGCGGAACGATCCGCTGCCGGTGAGGCGCGGCGCGAACCAGGTGGTCGGCCAGGTCGGGTTGGTCCGGAGGTCGAGCGTGTCGTGCACGCCGTCGGGCAGCGTCACCGAGTGGCCCTCGGCGATCTGCAACACCGGCCCGAGCCCGTCGACCAGGCTGAGGCGCGTCATGGTCAGCGGCATGCCGCCGCGCGTCGTGAAGTCGGTCGAGAAGCCGCCGCCGCGGAAATAGCCGAGATCGGCCGGGCAGAAGCGGGTGGCCGCCATCGTCGCCTTGATGTCCTCCTCGGTCACCTCGGAGAAGCGCTTGATACCCGGCCGACCGTCAACCGTCATCTCGCCGGCCGCGTCGAGGCAGGTGGCGCCCGAGTTGATCAGGTGGATGAGGCCGTCGGCGGCCACGCCCGTCGGCTTCCAGCCGGTGACGCGCTCGATCGCCTCGGCGCTCCAGTAGGACCGGACGTCGGAGAAGATCTGCGCCTCGCCGGTCAAGAGGTTGCCGAACAGCATGCCGGCGCCGTTGAGGCAGTCGTTTTCGGTGGCCATGATCAGCGGTTGGCGCGGCCCATTCCAGTCGAACGACGAGTTCAGGATGGTTTCCATGAAGTCGCCGTTCGGCATGAAGTCGGTCCAGTGACGCTGGCCCTGGAAGCCGGCGGCGATGGCGTTGTGACCCTTCGATTCCTCGTGATAGCCCATCTCGGCCAGCACCGGGTTGCCGACCATCAGGTCGCGGGCGATCATCGCCATCTGGACGACGATCTCCCATTCCTCGGCCTTCTGGGTGGCGCTGTGGCGCAGCGCCTCGTCATTGAAATCGCGGCCCTCGATGCAGTTGGCCCGCGTCCAGGCGATCGCCCGCGCGAACTCCGCCTTGTCGAAGATGCCGAGCTTGATGCGGCGCTGGACCTCGCTCATGTCGACGCATTCGGCGCGGATGCCGAGCCACTTCTGGAAGAAGGGCTGATCGACGATCGAGCCGGCGATGCCCATAGATACGCCGCCGAGGCTGAGATAGGCCTTGCCGCGCATCTCGGCCACCGCGAGGCCGGCGCGGGCGAAGCGCAACAGCTTGTCGCGCACGTCGGCGGGAATGCTGGTATCGGTGCGGTCCTGCACCTCGTGACCATAGATGCCGAAGGCCGGCAGGCCCTTCTGGTTGTGGGCGGACAGCACGGCGGCGAGATAGACGGCGCCCGGCCGCTCGGTGCCATTGAAGCCCCATACCGCCTTGGGGATCAGCGGATCGAGGTCCATGGTCTCCGAGCCGTAGCACCAGCAGGGCGTCACGGTGATCGACAGGCCGACATTCTCGCGCCGGAACTTGTCGGCGCAGGCGGCCGCCTCGGCGAAGCCGCCGATGGTGGTATCGGCGATGACGCACTCGACCGGCTTGCCGTTGGCCCGGCGGAGGTTGGCCGTCAGCAGATCGGCCGTGGCGCGCGCCATGGCCATGGTCTGCTCTTCGAGGCTGTCGCGCACGCCGGCGCGGCCGTCGATGGTGGGGCGGATGCCGATCCGGGGTGGCGTACTGTCGAAAACACTGTTCATCTCGCTTGTCCTTCCCTTGATCTGATTGTTTGCCTTACGGCCGCGCGGCACCGGCCCAGGCCGGCGGCATCACGCGATCCGGATCGTCGATGTCCTCGGCCGTCAGTTCCGCGGCCTGCTTGCCGTAGGTCCGGAAGCGCTTGAGCACGACATCCATCTCGCCGTCGCTCAACTGGACGCCGCCGCCGAGCAGGCGGACGCCGATGGCGAGGCGGGCGAGGTATTCGACCTCCCTGAGCACGTTGAGCGCCGCCGCGGCCGAGGCGCCGAGGGCGATGACGCCGTGGTTGCCGAGCAGGCAGGCGTTGCGGGGGCCGAGCGCCTCGAGGGCGAGGCGCGACAGCTCCGGCGTGCCGAACGGCGCGTAGCCGGAGCACTTGATCACCTTGCCGCCGGCGACGCCGACCATGTAGTGGACGGGTTCGATGTCCAGTCGGCAGCAGGCGAGGATGGCGCAATTGGGGGCGTGGCTGTGCACCACCGCGCCGGCATCCGGGCGCGAGCGCAGGATGTCGTAGTGGAAATGCCATTCCGACGAAGGAACGAAGTCGCCGTAATAGCGGCCCTCCATGTCCATCTCGACGATCTGCTCCGGCGTCATCTTGTCGTAGGCGATGCCCGACGGGGTGATCAGCAAGCCGCCGTCGACGCGGACGCTGAGATTGCCGGCGGCGCCGGAGTTGAGCCCCTCGGCGTTCATCTTGAGGCAGGTGTCGATCATATCCTGCCGTAGCGACAGATGGCGGGTCATCGGGGAGTATCCTTTCTCAGGCGGTATTCCGCCGGCACTGGCGCAGGCGATCGAAGCGCCGGACGGCCTCGTCGAGGCCCGGCAGAGGGTGAGGCTCGGAGACCACCGGCGGGAAGGAGCGGGACACCAGGCGGCGCCCCTCCTCCCATGACGGTAGCACGCCGAGGGCGATGAACTGGGTGATGGCGTTGCCGATGGCCGTCGCCTCGATTGGTCCGGCCACGGCCGGCAGGCCGGTGGCAGCGGCGGTCAACCCGTTGAGAAGCCCGGCCCGCACGCCGCCGCCCACCATGTGGACGCGGTCGAAGCGGCGGCCGGTCACCCGCTGGAGATCGGCCAGCGTGAAGCGGTAGTTGAGCGCCAGGCTGTCATAGGCGCAGCGGGCCACCGCCGCCCGGCTGTCCGGCACCGGCTCGCCGGCCTCGCGGCAGGCGGCGCGGATTTCGGTCGCCATGTCGGCCGGCGCCATGAAGCGCGGATGCGCCGGATCGACGACTGAGCGGAACGGCGGCTCGGCCGCCGCCTCGGCGGCCAGCGAGGCGGCCGTCGAGCCGTCGGCCAGTCCGCGCAGGATTTCCTGGATCAGCCAGAGACCTGTCACCGTCGACTGCACGCAATAGGTGTCGCCGTAGCCGGTCTCGTTGCCAAGGCCGGCGGCGAAGGCATCCGGCCCGACAAAGGGCCGCGGCGACACGGCGCCGATGATCGACCAGGTGCCGCAGGAGATATAGGCCCAGTCGCCCGCCTCGACGGCCGGCACCGCCACGATGGCCGACTGGGTGTCGTGGGCGGCCGGCGCCACCACGCGCGTTGCGCCGAAGCCATGGCGGCGGGCGATGTCGGGCCGCAGACCGCCGAGCAGCGTGCCCGGCCGCACCACTGGCCCGAGGGCGCCGGCCGGCAGGCCGAGCGAGTCGAGCGCCGTCTGCCACCAGGCGCCGTCGAGCGTCAGCATTTGCGAGGTCGAGGCCAACGTGCGTTCGTTGGCCGCCTCGCCGCTGAGGAGATAGTGGACGTAATCGGCGGTAAGGAGAACATGGCGGGTGGCCTTCAGCGCCTCGGGTTCGAGCCGCGCCGCCGCATAGAGTTGATAGAGCGTGTTGATGCCCATCAGCGGAATGCCGGTGGCCGCGAACACCGCCGCCTCGTCGGTGTGCTCGGCGAGCCAGCGCTCCATCCAGCCGTTGAAATAAGGATCGCGATAGGCGCGCGGCCGCATCGCCGGAAGGCCGTCGGCGCCGACCAGCACGACGTCGACGCCCCAGGAATCGGCGCCGATGCCGAGCGGCGCCGGGCCGGAGGCGGCGGCCGCCGCCATACCCTCCTCGACGGCCGCGAACAGTCCGTCGTGATCCCAGAAGCGACCGCCGTCGTCGACGCTGGCGTTGGGACGGCGCGACAGTTCGCGGGCCGTGAGGCCGCCATCGTCGAGCGCCACGTCGATGACGCGCACGCTGGACGCGCCGTAGTCGACGGCGAGACACCGAGCCATGTTTTCTCCTCCGCCTCCCGTCCTCCCGGAAGACACTCCTCGGCAACGCCGGCCAACCCCATGGCACAACGTTGCAAATCCTCCTCCGCCGGGCTGTCGCCCCGGCCGCCGGTCACCAAACCGGCTCGTCCGTCTCCTCCGCGATGGGCGCGATCAGCACCTCCACGCCGGCGTCGAGCAACCGGGTATGGTCGGTATCGGTAATGCGGTCATCGGTCACGAACACGTCGATCTGCGCCAGCGGACACAGGACGAGGCTGCGCCGCTCGCCGAATTTCGAGCTGTCGGCCAGCACCACCAGTCGGCCGGCGTGTCGGCGCAATACCCGGAAAACATGGATCGGCAGGCTGTCCTCCTCCATGATTCCCGCCTCGCCCACGCCATGGCAGCCGACGAAGAACGAGCTGGCGGCGATGTTGTGGGCCAGTTCGTCGCCGGACGGGCTCAGCACCACGCCCTGGCGCGCCAGCACCTCGCCACCGGTCAGAAATACCCGGTTGGTTCCATGGTTCGACAGACGGCTCGCCACCGGCAGGGAGTTGGTCAGCACCGACAGCCCGGCATCCGGCAGCCGCGCGGCGAATTCCGCCACGGTGGTGCCGCCGAACAGGATCAGCGTGTCGTCGTCGGCCACCAGATCGCGGGCCCGCTCGGCGATGGCGCGCTTGGCGGCGGCATTGCGGCCTTGTTCGTGCTGGAAGTGATAGGAGGCCAGCGGCGCACGACTCTCGGTCGCCGGCGCCACGCCGCCGCGCACCTTGCGCAGCCGCCCGACGCTTTCGAGCAGATCCACGTCGCGCCTCAATGTGGCCGACGACGCATCAACCAGGCTCAGAAGCTCGTCATAAGAGACCGCTTCCCGGCCAGCGAGAGACTTCAGGATCGCGTTATGGCGCTCTTCTCGCAACATGAGCCGAACACTGCATCCGGCCGTGTCGGCCGTCAATCGAATTTCTCATTTCATATCATTTTCCATCAAATGCAGCCCCAATAATATCCATATATTGACAGTATCTATCATATATCGTCACGGCCAAACGCATGCCATCCGTGATGGCGGCGCCAGTAACACTAGCCTTTCGGCGCCGTATTCCGAGCATCCCTCGGCCTTGGCACGGGTCCGACCATCCAGAGAAAACGACGGCTGGAGAGCGCCGCCCAAGCCGGCTTACGGGTGAGCGCAGGCACACAGGACATGAAAGGGAGATCGGCTGGCGCATTCAGATCGTCAAAGGGTACCGACTGATGCACAACCTTGATATCCGGACATAATTTCTCAAGGCTCTCGATTGCCGGACGGAACGTCGCTCCTCCTTCTCAGACGTTGAGTGAGAACTACCCCGGCAAGGGAATCCTCTGAATGAAGACACCGTCCAGTGGATTGTGACGGCGATGGAATCTCCCATTTGGACGAGGCTAGGGTGGTCCGCCGATGCGGCAGGCGAAGGCACCGATGACGCGGGCCGTATCGCTGCGCAACTGGCTGGCCAAACACGGCTGCCAACCGGTGATCCCGCCCCCGAGGCGCAAGCCCCCTCGCGCTTACGATCCAGCCATCCACAAACAGCGTAACGCCATCGAGTGCTTCTTCTTTCATCCCAAAGGCTTCCGCAGAATCCACGCCCGCTACGACAGGCGAGCCAGCACCTTGCCGTCCGCCACCCCATTGTCGGAGCCATCATCTGCCGGGCCAATAGACTCTGGATCCAGCCGCCAAATCGATTTGCAAATCGATTTGCAAATCGATTTGTAGCGTGTTATCGCAGAGATCATGACGACGATTTCCAAAGTTGCAGAACTGGCCGGGGTGTCGCGGACGACCGTCTCGCACGTGATCAACCACGCCGAACGCGTATCGCCCCAGCTCCGGGCCAAGGTTTCGGCGGCCATCGCCGAACTCGGCTATCTCCCCAACTCGCAGGCACGCAGCCTCCGGACGGGGCGGACCAACGTGATCGCGGTGCTCATCCCCGACGTCCTCAACCCGTTCTACACCGAGCTGGTCAAGGCCATTCAGGGTGCGCTCGAGGAGCTGGGCCTCGATACCTTGATCTTCAATACCGACGTGCCCGGCGGCCGCTCGCAGATCCACGGCGACGAATATCTGCGGCAGATCAGCCAGCGCGGTGTCGACGGATTGATCGTCGGCGATTTCGCGCTGCACGGCATGCTAGATCGCCTGCGGGAGCTGACCACCCCCACCGTGTTCATCGGCTCCCTGCCGGAGCCGATCGTCGACGTGGTGGAACTCGACGACTACAACGGCGCCGCCCAGATGGCCGAGCACCTGTTGTCGCGGGGGCACCGGCGCATCGCCGTCGTCAGCGGCCCGGCCAGCTTCCGCGAGGCCGACCGGCGCACGCGCGGCTTTGCCGACGCGCTGGCCAAGGCCGGCCATCCGCTTGATCGAACGCTGTTGCGGGAGGGAACCTATCTGCAACCGTCGGGGCGCGCCGCGGTAGCCTGGCTGTGCGAGGAACACGGCCACGACATGCCGAGCGCGGTGTTCTTTGCCAATTCCCTGATGGCCATCGGCGCGCTGACCGAATGCTACGACCGCAAGATCCGCATTCCCGAGGACATCGCGGTCGCCACCTTCGATCAGATCGCCCAACTGGAGGACGTCCGGCCGCGCTTGACGACGGTCGGCAACAGCCCGGCGGAGCTGGGGCGGCGTGCCGTCTCCATGCTGAACGAACGCCTTGCCGGGCTCGACGAACCACCACGCAAGTTCACAGTACCCTGTTTTCTGCAAGCATTTGATACTGCCTAGTTTTCACTAGGGAGAAGGCGCGTGGGGCTGGTAACTGGGAGGAAAAAGTGACCAGAAGCACAAGCAACTCGGAAAACAAGTTCCGCATCTCGCGCCGCCGGATTCTGCAGGCCGGCGCGGGCCTCGGCGCGCTGGCGATGCCCTTCATCAACACGCGCTATTCCTTCGCGGCCGGCGCGCCGCTGAAGTTCTGGCAGTTCTACGCGCCGGGCGGCGACGTGCCGGCGCAGTCCAAATGGTTCGAGGATGCCGTCGCCGGCTGGAACGCCAGCCACGACCAGAAGATCGAACTCGAATACGTGCCGAACAGCGACTACATGAACGGCACCAAGCTCTCCACCGCCTTCGCCTCGGGAACCGGGCCGGACATCTTCATCGTCAGCCCCGGCGACTTCCTGAGATACTACAACGGCGGCGTGCTGCAGGACCTGACGCCCTACATCGATGCCCAGGCGCAGGCCGACTTCCCCGAAAGCGTCATCGCCAACCGCAAGGTCGACGACAAGATCTTCGGCATTCCCATGGAAGTCGAGCCGATGGCCATGTTCTACTCGATCAAGGCCTTCGAGGAAGCCGGCCTCAACGAGAACGACGTGCCGACCACCTGGGACGAACTGCTGGAAGTGGCCGGCAAGCTGACCACCGACAAGCGCTACGGCGTCTTGTTCGACACCAACCCCGGCTACTACCAGAACTTCACCTGGTACCCCTTCCTGTGGCAGGGCGGCGGCGAGTTCCAGGGCGCCGACGGCAAGTCGGCCTTCAACTCGCCGGCCACCGTGCAGGCGCTCAAATTCTGGCAGGACGCGGTGAAGACCGGCGTCGCGCCGCGCCAAGTGCTCGGCGGCGGCGGCTTCGCGGCGGCGGCCAACCTCGGCTCGGGCTTTACCGCCATCCAGAACGTCGGCATCTGGGCGATCGCCGAGTTGAACACCAACGCGCCCAACGTGCCCTACGGCATCTTCAAGCTGCCGATCCCCAAGGGCGGCAAATACGTGACGGTGGGCGGCGGTTGGGCCTTCGTCGCCAACGCCCACGGCGCCAACCCCGACGCCGCCGGCCAGTTCTGCGCCTGGGTGCTGGCCTCCATGGACAAGGGCTCGGTCGATCGCGTGGTCAACTGGTGCACGGTCGCCAAGTCCGATATGCCGCCGCGCCAGTCGGCGCTTCAGGCGGGCGGCGACGCCTTCCTGTCCGGCAACATGGGGATCTTCTCCAAGGAGATCTACCCCGGCATCCGCGCCGAGCCGCGCGTGCCGCCGGAAGTCTACAAGATCATCTCCGACGCCATCCAGGAGACCATGCTCGGCGGCCAGGACCCGGCAGCCGTCGCCGAAGCCGCCTCGCAGCAGCTCGACGCGTTCTTTGCCGGGTATTCCGGGGCGCGGATCCTCTGAGATGGCAAAGTCGGTTTCGAATCAGGTGTCGGCGGGTCTTCCCGCCGCCACCGGCCTGACCTCGCGCCAGCGCGAGGCCATCGCCGGCTACGTCTTCGTCCTGCCCGATGCCCTGGGCCTGCTGATCTTCATCGGCATTCCGATGATGCTGGCGCTGGCCCTGGCCTTCTTCGACGTCGACGGCTTCGGCGGCTATCGCTTCGTCGGCATCAAGAACTATCAGCGCCTCGCACTCGATCCCCTGTTCTGGAAAAGCTTCTGGGTCACGGTCACCTATGTGGTCTGGCTCGTTCCGGCGCTCTACGTCACCGGGCTCGGCCTGGCGCTGCTGGTCAAGCGCACCAATGCCTTCAACGGCATGATGCGCTCGCTGTTCTTCATGCCGCAGATGGTCAGCCTCGTCGTGGTGGCGCTGGTCTGGCAGGTGCTGGCCGTCGACAAGATCGGCATGATCCCCCGCCTCGTGTCGGCGCTGGGCCTCGGCAGCGTGTCCTTCCTCGGCAGTCCGGAACTGGCGCTGTTCGCGGTCATCTTCGTCAGCGTCTGGTTCCTGATGGGCTTCTACATGCTCATCTTCCTGGGCGGCCTGCAGGACATCCCGAACGAATACTACGAGGCCGCCCGCATCGACGGCGCCGGCCCGCTGGCATCCTTCTGGTACATCACCCTGCCGCTTCTGCGCCCGACCAGCTTCTTCGTGCTGATCGTGTCGATGGTCGCCGCCGTCGCCGGCGCCCAGACCTTCGATCTCATCTACGTCATGACGCGCGGCGGCCCGGCCAACTCCACCATGATGACCATCTACTACATCTACCAGCAGGCGTTTCAGTACAACGCCTTCGGCTACGCCGGAGCGCTGGCCTCCATCCTGGTCCTGGCCCTGATGGCCATCACCATCCTGCTGTTCGTGCTCACAAGGGGCGGGAGGTTCAATTATGAATAGGCCCGGCCTCGCCTTCACCCTGTCGCAGGTCCGCATCGTCCGCGGCGTGCAGATGCTGGTCACGCTGATCCTGGCGCTGATGACCGTGTTTCCGCTGTTCTGGATGATCTCCACCGCCTTCAAGCAGCCGTCGGACGTCTTCTCCATGAACCTTATTCCGGAAGCGCCGACGCTGCGGAACTTCGTCTACGTGTTCACCGAGGTCAACTTCCTGCGCTACTTGTTCAACACGCTGGTGGTGTCAGCCTCGGTCACGCTGATCGCCCTGCTGTTCCACTCCATGTCGGGCTACGCGCTGGCGCGGCTGCGCTTTCCGGGGCGCGAGGTCATCTTCATGACCATGTTCTCGACCTTCCTGGTGTCGCTGCCGGTCATCATCGTGCCGCTGTTCATCCTGGTGCGCACGCTCGGCATGCTGAACTCCTACGCCGGACTGATCATCCCCGCCATCTTCAACGCCTTCGGCATCTTCCTGCTCAGGCAATACTACCTGTCGATCCCCCGCGAGCTGGAGGAGGCGGCGGTGATCGACGGCGCCGGCTACTGGCGCATCTACTGGAGCCTGATCCTGCCGCTCAGCCGGCCGCTCCTGTCGTCGCTGGCCATCCTGTTCTTCCTCACCAACTGGAACGCCTTCCTATGGCCGCTGACCATCACCAGCGATCAGGAACTGTGGATGGTCCAGGTCGGCATCTCGGCCTTCAAGGGCCAGTACAGCGCATCCTGGAACTACATCATGGCGGCTTCCACCATCGTGGCGGCGCCGACCCTGATCCTGTTCCTGATCTTCCAGCGCCAAATCATGGATTCCATCAAGACGAGCGGCCTCAAGTAGGCCGCGCCAAGGAGAGTTGTGAATGTCCAATCTCGGCCTGTCACCGTTGCGGGGCCTTGCCAAGCTGCGCAAGGCGAAGACCCGGCGGTTTTCCAGCTACGACCGCACCGGCGGCAACGACGACCGCCTTCACATCGCCAACGGCGAGACCGTCACCATCGCCGAGGCCGCCGGCGCCGGCATCGTCACGCACATCTGGGTGACCATCGCCTGCGACAGCCCGCACTACCTGCGCAAGATCATCCTCCGCGCCTACTGGGACGGCGAGAGCGAGCCGAGCATCGAGGCGCCGATCGGCGACTTCTTCGGCATGGGCCACGCCAAGGCGCAGAATTTCTGGAGCCTGCCGCTGCAGATGAGCCCGCAGGACGGCAAGGGCTTCAACTGCTACTTCCCCATGCCCTTCGGCAGCCACATGAAGTTCACGGTGACCAGCGAGGCCGAGGACGAGGTCCAGTTCTACTACTACGTGGACCTCGAGCTGCACGACCGGCTGGAGGACGACATGGGCCGCTTCCACGCCCAGTTCCGCCTGATGCGCCCCGAGGCGGCCGACGAAACCGGCATGTCCAACGAGGAGTTCCAGCTCGGCGGCGTCAACACCGATCCCACCAAGAACTACGTCATCCTCGACGCCGCCGGGCACGGCCATTACGTCGGCTGCGCCTACAGCGTCTATTCGCTGCGTCGCCACACCGGCTGGGACTGGTACGGCGAGGGCGACGACATGATCTTCGTCGACGGCGAGCCGGGCCTTGCGGTACCCGACGCTGGCCGCAAGCCGCTGATTGCCCACGAGCCGGCCCGACCGGAACTGCCGCCGCACCCGGAAACCAGCCCCGGCGCCAACGACGCCTGGCCGCCGACCCTGCACGGCACCGGCACGGAGGATTACTTCAACACCTCCTGGTGCCCCAACCAGGACTACAGCGCGCCCTATCACGGCATCATCGCCGGCGGCGGGCCCAACTGGACCGACCCGGTGTCGATCTACCGGTTCCACATCGAGGATCCGGTGGTCTTCCAGCAGCGGATCCGGGTGACCATCGAGCACGGCCACGCCAACCGGCGCGGCGACTCAATCTCCTCGGTCGCCTACTGGTACCAGACCGAGCCCCACAAGCCCTTCGGCGCCTTCCCCGCCTGCCACGACCGGCTGCCCGACTTCCGGGCTCCCTTTGAGGCACGCGGCCCCAAGGCATAGGAGCGGACCATGGCGTCGATCGGTTTGGACAACATCGTCAAGGCATATGGCAGCCTGGAAGTGATCCATGGCGTGTCGGTGGACATCGAGGACGGCGATTTCGTCGTCCTCGTCGGGCCGTCCGGCTGCGGCAAGTCGACGCTGCTCCGGATGATCGCCGGCCTCGAAGACATCACCGCCGGCACCCTCAGCATCGGCGGCACCATCGTCAACAACCTGCCACCCAAGAAGCGGAACATCGCCATGGTGTTCCAGAACTACGCGCTCTATCCGCACATGACGGTCGGCCAGAACATGGGCTTCTCGCTGAAGCTCGGCGGCGTTCCCAAGGCTGAGATCGGCCGCAAGGTGCAGGCCGCCGCCGAGGTGCTGGGTCTGTCCGCCCTGCTCGACCGATTTCCCGGCCAGTTGTCGGGCGGCCAGCGCCAGCGCGTCGCCATGGGTCGGGCCATCGTCCGTGACCCGCAGGTGTTCCTGTTCGACGAGCCGCTCAGCAATCTCGACGCCAAGCTGCGTGTCGTCATGCGCGCCGAGATCAAGTCGCTGCAAGCTAGCCTCGGAACGACCACCGTCTACGTCACCCACGATCAGGTCGAGGCGATGACCATGGCCGACAAGATCGTAGTGATGAACGAGGGGCGCGTCGAACAGATCGGCAGCCCGCTCAAGCTGTTCAACACGCCAGACAACGTCTTCGTCGCCAGCTTCATCGGCTCGCCGGTCATGAACTTCATCCCCGGTGTCGTGACGACGGCCGGCACCGGCCCAACCTTCCTGTCCGGCGACCTGCGCCTGCCGTTGCCCCATCTTCCAGCCGGCGTGCCGACGGAAACCGACGTCATTCTCGGCATACGCCCGCAGTATTGGCGACGCGACCCCACCGGCTTCGAGGCGCAGGCGGAAGTCATCGAGCCGACGGGTTCGGAAACCCAGCTCGAGTTGTCCATGCAGGGCCACCGGCTCACCGTCGTCCTTCACGAGCAACTCGAGGTCAGGCGCGGTGACAAGGTTCCCCTCCTGCCGGACTTCGACAGGATGCTGTTCTTCGACGCCGCGTCCCACAGGCGCATCGCATAGGCCGTCCGGGCAGCAAGCGAACCGCGATACAGACGACAGGTCCATAAGCTGCTGCTGACGCCAGCGGCGGCCGAGCGAGCCCCCCGTCCACGTCGGCAAGACCCGGCTTGGTCAGAAACCTTCGTCACGGATCGCCAACCACATAACGCCCCGTGCCCCGCGGAACGTCATAGCCGCAGTTTGTCAGCGTCCCCAGAACAATTGCAGGCCACAACTGCTTCGGGTAATCGCGCACCAGAAATAAGCTGAGAATCCCCACCTTCTCCATATCGCCGGAATTCCGTGATTTCCGCCGATACATCGTGTCCCTTGGGAGCAGCGCAGGCTCGGACTTGACGGCTGCACACAACGTCTCGACCGCATCAAAGGATCGACGCGACGCTGCGTGCCTCCAGCTACATCGCCATGTCCGGACAGATCGTCGACGTCACACTGGTGTCGATGCCCAAGCAACGCATGATCGCAACCACCTGAGCAAGGCGGACGCCGTGACAGTCGCCTTAATCGAAGTAGGCGTTCCAATGTTCGCCGAGGCTTATACGATGTAGCCGTCTATTGCCCCCTGCGATTATTCACGACTGCGACAACGCCCCATCACACCGACCTCGATGCGGATTTTGTGTTCATGGCTTTGCGATATCTTCGCAGATGGCACCTGCGCCGGCCACCAACTCAGGACGCTCCGGCATCGGGGGCGGCTTTTCAGGCGGGCTCTCCCCGTTTCTACGGATAAAGTATTCGTTGCTTCGTTTCGGCCCGCCGAAACGAGACAACGTTGCATTACGGCGCAGAAAATCGAGCATTCACGTCAACGTGATTTATCTACAATGAAATTAACCAGAGCGAGCCTCTGGCGATCAGCAACCATTCTGGGCTCCGACATGTTTGTTCTCAATGAACTCCCAAACTATATGAAGCCTCTCGATCCAGTTGATCTCGAGACGCTCGGCATCAAAGCAGCCGAAGAGCGGGAACGGTTTTTGACCGTTCTCAAGGAGAACGAGGCGACGCCGCTCGTTTCGCTTCCCGGTCTCGCCCGGAAGATCGGCGTGGACGCCATTCATATCAAGGACGAGGGCCACCGTCTCGGCCTCGGCAGCTTCAAGGCCCTCGGTGGGGCTTATGCGGTGATATGTGAAGTCCTGCGTGAAGCTTCGGAACGACTGGGGACCGTGCAAGACGTTACCGACCTCTTGACCCCGCGCGTCAAGGCCGTGGCGAAGACGATGACGGTCGCCTGTGCCACCGATGGCAATCACGGCCGCTCCGTGGCCCAGGGAGCCCACCGCGTCGGTGCCCGCTGCGTGATCTTCGTCCATGCCGGCGTCAGCGAGGAGCGCGCCGAGGCCATCGCCCGCTTCGGTGCCGAGATCATCCGGGTTCCCGGCAACTACGACGATTCCGTCGCGGAGGCGACGCGGCAGGCGCGGGACAATGGCTGGATCATCATCTCCGATACGTCCTGGCCCGGCTACGAGCGCATCCCCGGCCTGGTAATGCAGGGCTACACCGCGCTTCTGCGCGAGGCACTGCACCAGCTCCGCGAGCCGCCGACCCATGTGTTCATCCAGGCGGGCGTCGGCGGTATCGCCGCTGCCGTGGCCGGCCATTTCTCCGCGGTCTTCGGCGAGAATCGCCCTACCCTCGTCGTGGTCGAGCCGGCCCGCGCCGCCTGCATCTTCGAGAGTGTCCTTGTCGGCAAGCCCATCAAGATCGGCCACGATCAGCCGACGGTGATGAGCATGCTCGAGTGCTACGAGCCGTCTCTGGTCGCCTGGCGTATCCTGTCGCGCGCCGCCGATGCCTTCCTGACCGTCGACGAGAAAGACGCCGTCGACATCATGAATCATCTCGCCTTCCCGCTGGCCGGCGATCCGGCCATCGTCGCCGGCGAGAGCGGCGGCGTCGGCCTCGCCGGACTGCTCAAGGCCGGCGCTGATCCCGAGGTGAAGGACAAGCTCGGCCTGGGACCGGACTCCCGCGTCTTCCTCATCAACACCGAAGGGGCGACCGATCCCGGCCTGTACGAGAGGCTGGTGGGCGTCAAGCCCGAGCTGGTCGCCGGAAAAGTGAACGCGGACAGCAGCGCCGGTTAAGGCGCTTTCGATGACCAACAGGGAGGGTCTCATGACCAGCGAAAATCACCTCGACGATCTCGTGACCTGGCGTCACGACCTGCATGCCCATCCGGAGTTCGGCTTCGAGGAGATCCGGACCTCGGGCTTCGTCGCCAAGAAGCTGAAGGAGTTCGGCGTCGATGACGTCGCTACCGGCGTCGGTGGCGTCGGCGTTGTCGCGACGCTGCGTCGCGGCACCAGCAACCGCTCCATCGCGCTGCGCGCCGACATGGATGCGCTGCGGATCTCCGAACAGAGTGGCCTTGCCTATGCCTCGACCACGCCAGGCCTCATGCACGCCTGCGGCCATGATGGTCACACCATCATTCTCCTCGGTGCCGCCAGAAAACTGGCACAAGAGGGCGGATTCGACGGCACCGTGCGCTTCATCTTCCAGCCGGCGGAGGAATGGGGCAAGGGCGCGCTGGCCATGCTCGACGACGGCCTGATGGACCGTTTTCCGTTCGACGAGATCTACGGCATCCACAACATGCCGGGCTTTCCGACCGGTGAAATCCGCACCTCGGCCGGCGCCGTCATGTCGGCCGAGGACAACTTCAAGATCACGCTGCGCGGCGTCGGCGGCCACGCTTCGCGGCCGCACTTCGGTAACGAGGTTCTCGTCGCCGCCTGCGCTCTCGTCACCAATCTGCAGACGATCGTCGCGCGGCGGCTCGATCCGACCGGCATCGCCGTCGTGTCGGTGACGGAGCTGGTGACCGACGGCACCCGCAACGCCCTGCCCGGCCTCGCGCACATTCTGGGCGACGCCCGCAGCTTCGATCCCGAGGTCAGCGCCGCCATCGAGAAGCAGATGCGGATCATCGCCGAGGGTACCGCGCACGCCTACAACGTCGCCGTCGAGGTGGAGTATACGCGGGAGTTCGTGCCGCTGATCAATGACGCGGCACTGGCCGAGGAAGCCCTTGCCACCGCCCGCGCGCTGTTCGGGGACGAAGCTGTGGCGGTCTGCGACAAGCCGATCACCGCCTCGGAAGACTTCGCCCGCTTCCTGACGCGTGCGCCCGGCTGTTTCGTCTTCATCGGCAACGGCGCGGATTCTCTCTCCCTTCACAATCCCCAATACGACTTCAACGATGCATGCCTGCCGCGTGCCGTCGAGTTCTTCGCGGGGCTGGCCCGGAGACGCCTGCCGACAGCATGAGCGGGTATCGCGGCCGTTCGCCGGACGAACGTGAGCGGCCAAGTTGCATGGTGGAGATCCGGATCGGTGAAGCCATTGCTCAGCCGTTGAGAACGGCATGAGTTCCGAAGCATAGCGGCGCCGATTCCGAGTACGCGATCGAGGTCAATACTGGCGATCCGTCATTGCCTGTCGTGGAGGTGCGACAGGCAAGCCTGATCTGCTGTGTCTTCATCGATCAGGGACAACACAACCGGACGTCATAAAAGGTATCAAGGAGGATTCATGCCATGGAGATAGTCAAGGCACTCAACGAGGTATTCTGGGGCTGGTTGGTCGCAGGTATCCTCTTGGGAACCGGCCTGTTCTTTACGATCGCGCTCGGTTTCCCGCAGATTCGGGACTTCAAGAAGATCTTCTCCAGCTCCGCCGCCGGCGTGAAGCGCGAGAAGGGTGTCATCTCCGGCTTCGGCGCCCTCTGCGCGGCGCTCGGCAGCCAGCTCGGAACCGGTAGCCTCGTCGGCGTCGCGACCGCGCTCGCCTCGGGCGGGCCGGGCGCCATCTTCTGGATGTGGATGACGGCGCTGCTCGGCATGCCGATCAGCTTCAGCGAGGCGGTGCTCGCCCAGCTCTACCGCGTCAAGAACGAGGACGGCACCTATCGCGGCGGCCCGGCCTACTACATGGAGCGCGGCCTCGGCAGCAAGCTTCTGGCGGGCGCCTTCTCCGTGTCGCTGATCGCCGGCATCGGCTTCGCCTATGTCATGGCGCAGAGCAACTCCATCACCAACGCCTTCATCGGTGTCGTGCATATTCCGGCGTGGGTTCCGGGTCTGGTCCTGGCCGTCATCGTCGGCGCGGTGGTGTTCGGCGGCCTGACGCGCGTCGTGCACTTCTTCGAGGTGATCATCCCCTTCAAGGCGATCATCTACCTGTTGCTGTCGCTGTGGATCGTGATCTGGCACCTCGACATGTTCATCGACGTGATGAAGCTGATCTTCACCTCGGCGTTCAATTTCGAGTCGGCCGTCGGCGGCGTCGCCGGCCACACCATCAAGGAAGCGTTCCGCTACGGCGTGGCGCGCGGCCTGTTCTCCAACGACGCCGGCAACGGCACCGCGCCGACCATGCACGCCTCGGCCGTGGTCAAGCATCCCGTGCAGCAGGGCTTCACCGCCATGTTCGGCACCTTCCTGGTGACCTGCGTCATCTGTAGCTGCACCGCGTTCGTCATCCTGTTCACCGGCGCCCTCGACAGCGGCACCACCGGCATCCTACTGACCGAGGAAGCCTTCGGCCGCGGCGTGCCCTACGGCAATCTCGTGCCGTTCATCGCCATGCCGCTGTTCGGCTTCACCGCGCTGGTCGCCGACATCTACTACGCCGAGGTCAACCTCCGCTGGCTTCTCCCCAAGCTGAAGAGCGTGCCGACCATCTACCGGGTGCTGGGCTGCCTGTTCATCATCGTCGGCTCGACCATCCCGGTGGTAGCGCTGTGGGAGATCGTCGACCTGTTCAGCGCCATCATGGTGTTCATCAACGTCATCGCGCTGCTGATGCTGGTGCCGAAGGTCCGGCGCGCCATCGCCGACTACCGGGCGCAGAAAGAGGCCGGCATCGACGTGCCGGTGTGGGACTACGACGCCTGGAACCGGGAGGTCGAGGAACAGCTCGTCCTCACGAAGGCGGAGCAGCCGGCGTAACCAGAGGCGCCGGATTGCCAGGCGACGCCGGGGGATACCAGGAACTGCCGCACCATATTGCAAGCTCTCCTACTCTCCGGCGCCACCAATACCGACAATCTCGGCCGCCTTGGCCTGTCCTCCAGACGATCGAAGCTGGTGCCCCGAGAAGGCCGCCCGCGCCAGTGGTGGAACGGGGCAATGAACCAGCACATCGCCAGAAGATTACAAGAAAGACTGGACATGAACACGCATTCGACCATCCAGGATTCGATCAACCACGAGCGGCTCATCGGCCGCATCAAGCAGCTCGGTTCCGTCGGCCGTGAGCCCGACGGCCGGCTCGTCCGCGTTGCCGCCTCCGACAACGACAAAGAGGGCCGCGATCTCCTCGTTTCCTGGCTCAAGGAGATCGGGCTCGAGGTCGTCGTCGACCGCATGGGTAACATCTTCGGCGTCTGGAAGCCGGAAGGGACGGAAGCGGAGCAGCCGCTGCTGCTCGGCTCGCACATCGATTCCGTCATCGACGCCGGCATCTACGATGGTTGCTACGGCGTGCTGTCCGCCGTCGAGGTCATCGAGACATTGAAGAGCAGCGGCTTTAGCCCCAAGCGGCCGATCGCCGTCGGCGCCTTCACCAACGAAGAGGGCGTCCGCTATGCGCCGGACATGATGGGCTCGCTGGTCTATGCCGGCGGCTACCCGCTCGACAAGGCGCTCGCCTCGATCGGCACCGACGGCACGATCCTCGGCGACGAACTCGCCCGCATCGGCTACGCCGGCACTGTCGAGCCGGGCTTCCTGAAGCCGGTCGCCTATGTCGAGCTGCACATCGAGCAGGGGCCGATCCTCGATCGGGAGAAGATTCCGGTCGGCGCGGTGGAGAATCTGCAAGGCATCTCCTGGCAGCGGGTGACCATCCGCGGCGATCAGAACCACGCCGGCACCACGCCGATCTCCATGCGGCGCGATGCCGGGCACGCGGCGGCGCGGGTCATCACCTTCCTGCGCTCGCGCGCCGTCGCCTCCAACACGCCGACGGTGGCCACGGTCGGCTGCATCGCCTTCGAGCCGAACGCCATCAACGTGGTGCCGGGGGTGGCGACCTTCACCGTCGACCTGCGCAATCCGGACGAGGACCGGCTGCGGGAGGAGGAAGAGGCGCTCGCCGCCTTTCTCGACAAGCTCGCCAGGGAGGAGGATGTCGAGGTCTCGGTCGAGCGTTTGGTCCGCTTCCAGCCGGTCAAGTTCGACCAGCGCATCGTCAAGCTGGTCGAGGAATCGGCCAAGGAACGGGGGCTGGCCACGCGCCGCATGACGTCCGGCGCCGGGCATGACGCGCAGATGATCGCCCGCATCGCGCCGACGGCGATGATCTTCGTGCCGAGCATCGCCGGCATCAGCCACAACCCCAAGGAGTTCACGCCCGAAAGCGACCTCGTGGCGGGCGCCAACATCCTGCTGGATGTGGCGAGGCGGCTTGCTTCCGAATAGGATGCCGGCGCAGGCCGGTGCCCCGGCGCCGGCCTGCGCTGAAGTCGCCGCCTGCGGCGCGACGTGCCTGTCGAGATCGAGAGATGAAGGATAGCCCAAGGCCCGGACCCGAACCGCTGGACAATTTCGACAGGCGCATCCTGGAGATACTCCAGCGCGACAACAAGACGCCGCAGCGCGAGATCGCGCGGGCGGTCAACCTGTCGGCTCCCGCCGTGCAGCGCCGTATCAGGCGAATGGAAGACGCCAGGATCATCCTTGCAAACACCGCGATGGTCGATCCCGTCAGCGTCGGCCTGCCCATTACCATTCTGGTCGAAGTCGAGATGGAAAACGAGCAGGCGGAGAAATACGACGCCGTCAAGCGTGCCTTCATGGCGACGCCGGAAATTCAACAATGCTATTATGTCACCGGAGAATGCGATTTCATCCTGGTGATCAACGTGTCGACGATGACGGAATACGAGGCCCTGACGCGAAAGCTGTTCTTTTCAAACAACAACGTGAAGCGGTTCCGCACCTTCGTTGCCATGGACAGGGTTAAGGTGGGAGCGACCATTCCCATCTCGTGAACCGATCGTAGCGGATGAGCCCGAAGCGACGGTGCGCTCGCCGGTGGCCGGAGCGTCGATCAGCCGGAGAAGCGGCCGGCCGTTGCGGATGGAGCATGCCGAAACGGCGTTGAGGCAAACGGCGCTGTCAGGAGTGGCGATCGAACAGGCCCTGCCCAAACAAGCGGAGCCACCGCTCTCAGGATTTATCGCAGGTTATGCAAGCTGAATCTTCACCGGTGTTCACCCGGAATCGGGGTTCCTCTAAATGCGTTCACGGTTCTATCCATCACAACCTGCTCATCGGCTCCAGAGTCCAGTATTGTATTTTGAATAGCCGTATCTTCCACTAGGATCGCTATCACCTCGAGAGGGACGAGATTTTCAGATGAAAGTAACGCCTCTACTTGCGTTGAAAAACAGGCACTGTTCGGCGCATCGTTCATCACCGATACTTCCGTAGTGGCTACGATATGATTATTTGCAATGTAATTTCCCCTGCCTGAGGCAACACGAATTATCACCGGCTTTACGGATGGCGGCTTTAGAAATCTGGTATCGATCGACTCCGAAATATGGTTGGCGATAACCGAATTGTTGCTTCCGTTTATGTGTAAAAGGCCAAACTGGTCATCCAGGCCATTGTCATATGGGGTCATGGGCACCCATGGTTCCCGATCTCGCAGGAAGTGATTTGCTGAAACCAGGTTCTCTGAGCATCTCCCTGAGAAAATCAGCATTCCAGGATAAAAGGAATGGAACCTGTTTCCTGTGACAGAAGATCGTGCCACATTGGAAAAATGAACACTGCTTGCTCCTCGGGGAAACACGTTGTTCGCAGATACAAGGATTCCACCGTAATTTTCCGCGTATATTGAGTGTCCCGCATATCCGGCGCCCACCAAGTTATTCGAAATCCGTGAGGCTTGCCCCATCCCCTTTAACTCGATGCAGTTGCCGCATTCTGCTATGAAATTATTGTCGATCGTCAATGCGTCCGCATCATACGCGACGATTCCATGCTCCAAGTATATGATACCCATGCCGGTCATTCGGAATGAGTCATTAGCGCTGGCGATATAGATGCCCGTCTTGCCGTTTTTGTAGGAGTTCTCGGCATCACCGCTCTCCGAGCCCTCCCCGGTGAAATGCAGGCCATCGATACAAAAATCTGCAAACTCGACGGAACTCATTCGAGGATTGCCGTCGCGCTTGACGAGAAAAGCAGCCCGACCAGCCGTATCGTCGGCCGTCCCTTCCGGGATGTCTACGAGTATGCGACTCCCCCCCGGCCAGACTTCGTGCCAGTGTGCCAACTCATGTGAAGGGGTGTTGAAGCGAATGCTCGAGGACGTGAAACCATGTCCGGAACCCATGATTTTCAGGTAGCTGATGTCCACAACGACTTGACTAATAAGGCGATAATCTCCCGGTGGGATATAGATCACTGCCCCGGGCTTCCCGCCGTCATTTATATCCGGGTTCGCTTGCCTGTTCTTGACGTCCGCAATGATGCTGTTAATTACCGCCCCGATATCCTCTGAGGCGTTTCCCTCAGACCATTCGGTCACGTTATAGTAATTTCCATGGACCATTTCGGTACTTCCTTGAAGTTATTCTTTGCCGTCTGAGGAAAGCGGCGACATATCAGGCGGCTTCGGACACGCCCAGGGCTAGCGGTCCTGGCTCGGGGAAACTTCCGACTTCCAGGGTGGGATGGCACCTGTGCGCGAACAGGTTACGGCGGCGCAGCGCGTGACGAAGCGACACGTTGGAGGCGGCGAGGTGATCGACCACCATCGTTCCGAACATGCCCGTCGAAATGCCGCCAACGAAACCCGTCGGAGACCCGAGGCGAGACACCGCCACAGCGACGTCAAGGCAGGAGCCACCGACCGCCGGAACATAGGCATCCCTGCCGTCGGCGGCTTTGACGGGTACAAAATCGATCAGGGCATCGCCGCAAGATAGCAGCATGGTCTCGCTCCAATGGGATCGGATTGCTCGCGGCCCCGATCAGGTACTGAAGATCGGCTCTCCGAAGTGAAGGGCACTCACCAACGCCTTCGCCAGAGAAGAAATTCGAAGGTGATCGGGCGACGTATTGGCATAGCTGCGACGCGTGCCGCAGATCCTGCCGCCATCGGCGAAGACCTCGACAATGCCGGTATCGTAGATGACCCTGACCTCATCGGCCGTATCGAGACGGGCAGTGTAGCGAATAGATCCGTCGTCCTGTTCCAGGCGGATCGAAATCATTCCGTCACGCACCGTCAGCTCGAACGAAAGACGATCGGCCTCTGATGCCTTGATGGTCGTTCCTTCAAGCGGACCGGATAGACACGCTTCGAACGGATATTTTCCGATCGCATAGCCGCCTTCACTGGTCGGCGTCAGTTTCTCCCTCCGGACCGCGGTTTCGAACTCCTCGGCAATTCTCATGGAGAGCCGGTTGCGGTCATCGAGACAAAGCTGACGGGGTAATGACAGTTCTCCCGAATAGGGCGAAGCGGCCGTTTTGCGGTATTCCCAATTGAACAGCCAGGCGAAGGCGATTTGCCTGCCCTCGGCTGTGAAACTCTGCAGGGCGTAGAAGTCAGTCCCAAAATCAAGGACTTGAAGTTCGGTGCCTTCAGGCGTGAAGGTGTCGTTCGCGAAGCTGCCGACCAGAGCGTAGAGCAAATTATGCCGGCCCGTCGATGCCTCGGTCAGCCCGACGAAGCCCATCAACAATACCCATTTACCGTTGAGCGGGAAAAAATCCGGACACTCGACGGCGCGGGCACCCGCCTCGGCATACTCCTTTGGAGCGCGATAGAGCGGGCCTAGATACGTCCACGCCGAGAGATCGACAGACCCATAGAGAAGAACCGCCGGATCGCCGTCCAAGCTTGCGCCGAGCACCATGCGATAAGCATTGGCGGCATCGTCCCACCAAACCTTCGGGTCGCGAAAGTCGTGATAAACGCCCTTCGGCCGCTCTTCGAGGAGCAGCGTCGTGGCCTCGGCCTTGATCGTGTCGCGGTCGGGAATGGCAAGCTTCTGAACCTCACGGTAACCGGTGAACAGATCGTAGGCCGGCAAACGCTCCGTGTAGAAGAACATGCGTTTTCCGTCCCTGTCCTCAAAGGCACTGCCGGAGAACGCGCCGCCTGTTGCACCGAGCCGCCACAGCTCCTGTTCAGGACTGAGGAAAACAGGAAGGTGAAGCCAGTTGAACAGATCCTTGCTGGTGGCATGCCCCCAATGCGCAGGACCCCAATCATTGCCGCAGGGGTGAAACTGGTAGAAGACGTGCCAGGTATCGCCGATTTTGCAGAGGCCATTCGGGTCGTTCATCCAATTTCTCGGCGGCGAGAAATGAAGCGATGGACGCTCCTTATCGGAACGCATCCAGTTGGACAGATATTCGCCGCGGCGGCGGATAATTCCGGCGGCGGTGAAATCCCACATCGTGATGCCTGTCGCCGCCACGGTTGCCGGCACATAAGAGTAAGCCCAGAAGACGGTGACAGTGTCATCCCACTCGACAGTCGTCTCAGCCACTTCACGGTGATGATAGCTATAGGAGGCTGGCACTCCGGACAAAGCCGGTATCTGCCACACGATTTGGTCCCGGATGAGGATCGTGATCTTGCCAGGCCCCTGGGCCCAGAACTCGAGCCTTTCGCCAAACTCCAGAACGACGGATGCGCGCGGCATGGACGACCTCATCAGGAAGAGGGCCGGCAGAGCCGCCCCAAGTTGGGAAATTGAGCTTGAGTTATTTGCTCAAAGGCAGGGCTGGAGCCGACCCGGCCGAACGATCTTGCCAGTGTGGCGACATCTCGGGCGTCGGCCTGCGAGCGTATGGGTAGTGCTTCGTGACGCTCCGGCTGAGGAGTTTCTCGGATTTGGCTCCGCCGTAATTGACCTGAACATGGACGAGTGAGCGGGTAGACATAAATTGACTTTCCGATGCTCAGCTGCGTTCCCGCCGACGTCACCAAAGACTGGCATGGGTTTCGGGATCAAAGAAATGAAGCTCCTCGGCGGCGATCGCGACGCGGATGTCGTCATCGATGCGCACCCGACTTTTGGGAGAAAACCGCGCAACGGCCGTTCGCTCGTTCGCGATGTCGCTCGATGCATCAGGATCGCCCGCGTCAACCCAGGGCGCGTCGACGACAAGATGCACCATCGCTTCCGCCCCCAACGCCTCAACGAGCTTTACACGTGCGGTTATTTCAGCCGAGGCGGGATGTAGGGTTGCGTCATTCATGTGCTCGGGCCGGATGCCGACGACGAGGGGCCTCCGGACAGCGCCGCTCAGTGAGGGGCGCTGTGCAAACACGCTTTCGGGGAGTTGGATCGTGTTGCTGCCAAGCCGGAGGTTGGCGCCGTCGAGTGTCGCCTCGTAAAGGTTCATTGATGGTGAGCCAATGAAAGCGGCGACGAACATATTCACCGGGCGCGAATAAAGGTTCTGTGGCGTGTCGACCTGTTGCAGCACACCGCCTTTCAGTACGGCGACCCGGTCTCCCATGGTCATGGCCTCGACCTGATCATGGGTGACGTAGATCGTGGTAACTTTGAGCTTGCGCTGTAGGCTGGCGATCTCGGCACGCATCTGAACTCGCAACTTGGCGTCGAGATTGCTAAGCGGCTCGTCCATCAGAAAGGCTGCTGGTTGACGGACAATGGCGCGTCCCATGGCCACGCGTTGGCGCTGCCCGCCTGACAGTTTGGCGGGCTTTCGATCAAGATGCGGCGTCAGTTCGAGAGTGCGGGCCGCAGCCTCAACGCGGGCGGCGATCTCGGCTTTATCAAGGCCGGCCATGAGCAGCGGAAACGCGATGTTTTCGCGCACCGTCTTGTGCGGATAGAGAGCGTAGGACTGGAACACCATGGCAATGTCTCGGTCTTTAGGGTCAACATCGTTGACGATGCGACCGCCGACGCGAAGCTCGCCGCTGGAAATGGTCTCCAGTCCGGCAATCATTCTGAGGGCCGTCGACTTGCCGCAGCCTGAAGGGCCGACCAAGACCATGAACTCGCCGTCTCTGATATCGAACGTGAGATCGTGGACCGCATGAAAACTGTCGCCGTAGATTTTGTTGATTTTATTGAGCGAGATCTCGGCCATGACCGCGGTTTCCTTCACCCTTTTACGGCGCCGAACGTCAGGCCGCCGATGATCTGTTTTTGGAGAGCGAGCGTGATGACGATGACGGGGAGCGAGTAAACCACTGCGGCGGCCGTCATTGGTCCCCAGGCGAGGCCAAAAACCGAGTTATACTCCGCGATGACGATCGGAGCGGTCTTTGAGGTCTCTGAAGTGAGAAGCAACGCATAGAGAAACTCGTTCCAACTGGCGATGAAGGAGAACAGGGCCGTTATGGCGATGCCGCTCTTCATCACGGGCAGGATGATTTTCCTGAAGGCTTGAAAACGGGTGCAGCCGTCCATCCGTGCCGCTTCCTCAAGATCCCTCGGAATGCCTTCGAAGAAAGCCGCGAGAAGCAGAAGGGCGAGCGGTACCGCCGTTGACGTATGTGCAAGAACAAGACCGGGAACGGTGTCTAGAAGACTGAGACTTTTCAGCAGCTGGAACAGCGGAACGCCGAGCGAAACGGCTGGTACCATTCGCGTCACCAAGGCGAACAGCAGGAAAACCACCGTCAGCTTCCGCCGGTATTGCGTGGCGACATAGGCGGCTGGCAGCGCCAGGGCCAGCGACAAGACGGTGGTGAGCACCGCCACAATCAACGAGTTTGCGAAGGCGTGCGGCAGCGTCGAGTTGAGCAGCACTTCGCGAAAGTTCTCGAAGGAAATGCTCGCGGGCAGGAAGCGCGGTGGGATCTGTTGCACGTCCGCAGCCGGCTTCAGCGACGTCATCAGCAGGTAGACGTAAGGCAGCGCGTAGGACAGCACCAGAACCAGAGCTGCGGCGTTGATCAGAGCTTTCCCGATGTCGCGTTGGTTGGCGTCAGTCATGGGACGGTCTCCAGATCTTCCAGTAGGCCACGGCGGCGAGAATGATCATGACCAGAAGAAAGAGTGTCGCCGAGGCGGACGCCGAACCGAGGTCGCCGTAGCGGACCATCCGCTGGTAGATATTCATTGAAAACACTTCCGAACTATGCGCCGGGCCACCCTGGGTCTGTATCCAGATGAGATCGAAGGTTTTGGCAGCGTCGACGCCACGGACAATCACCACCACAGCAATCACCGGCCGCATCATCGGCAGCGTCACGTGCCAAAAGCGGTTGAGGGCGTTGGCTCCATCGATCCGGGCGGCCTCGATCAGGTCCTTCGGGATATTGGTGAGGCCGGCATAGGAGACGAGGGCGACGAAGGATGTCGTCAGCCAGATATCGGCGAAGGCAACCGAATAGATCACGAGGTCCTGATCGGACAGCCACTGGATGTCGCCAGGGCTGTGGATCAGCCCGATGGCGACAAGGCCATAGTTGAGGATGCCAATATTGCCAATCAGCAGGAAGCGCCACAGCAGACCCGCGACGATGGGAGGAACCATCAGGGGCAGAGCAAAGACCGTACGATGAAGTCTCGATCTATCGGCAATTGCGTTAAACAGCAGCGCTGCGCAGAAGCCGAAAATGAATTCGAATGACAAGGCGAATACTGAGTACTTGATCGTTCTCGCCGCGCTCTCGGCAATGCGGGGCGAAGTCAAGGCATTGGCGTAATTGGCAAGACCGACCCATTCGCGAACGTCCGGCGCAATTGTCTTGACCGCAAAAAGCGAATTGTAGATCAGCAAGCAGATTGGATAGGCGACCAGAAGCCCAAGGAACAAGGCGGCCGGCATCAGCATGCCAAGCACGAAGCGGTTTTCCGATGACATCGCCATCTCCAGCTGCGGTGGGAAGCGGGGAGCCGAAGCCCCCCATCTTCAGTTTGGACCCAGCCTGTCAGGGATGCAGGATATCCTGGATATTGCTCTTGGCTTCGGCCAGCACCTCGGCGACGTCGGCCTTGCAGGTCAGCGCCTTTTGAACCGCCGGCAGGACGGCCTCGTCGACGATCTCCTGGAAATGCTCGTTGAGCGGACGCCCCTGGGTGGCGGGGGCGCTGAGCGTTTCAAGGAGCGGCCCGAAGTGTTCGTAGCCGGGCTTGCCGAAATAGCTCTTGTAGGCCGAATTGGTCGCCGCAAGGCCGAGCGGCGCCTCGATGCCCAAAGCGTTGTGGGCCTCGGCATAGGCGATGAACTTCTTTGCCGCCTCCTTGTTCTTGGAAGTGGACGGCACGACGTTATACCAGGGGCCGGGGATGGCGGCCACTCCAGCCTCGCCGGCAAGCATCGGCGCGACCCCGACCTTGCCATTCACGACGGAATCCTGGGGCGTCATCTTATAGGCATGCGCCCAGAACTTCATCATGGCCGTCTTGCCTTGATAGAAGAGGTTCTGCGCCTCGCCCCACCCGATCTCGTTGACGTTGTCCGGGACGGAATGGTCGACGCAGTGCGGGGCAATGTAGAACTCGAGCGCCTTGCGATGAGCCTCGTTGTCGATGATGATATTGCCATCCTTGTCGAGAATGACGCCGGGCGACCCCGCCTGCAGCACGTGCGCCATCCACTCTTCCGCGAACGTGCCGATGGTATCGGTACCCCAGAAGTCGATCGAGCCATCACCCTTGGTCGAGCGGGTGAAAAACTTGGCCATGTCGCGCCATTCCTGCCAGGTCTTGGGCGGAGCGAGCGGATAGCCGTATTTCGCCTGGAAGTCCGCCTTTTCCTTCGGATCTTCGAACAGGTCCTTGCGATAGAAGACGATCTCGGCGTTCGCCCAGGCTGGCATACCGATCATCTTGCCGTTGACCTTGGCATCGGCGAGTAGCGCCGGCGGCAAATCGGCTCGCACGTCGTCAGTGAACAGATCAGAAAGATCCTCGACATGATCGGCGAACTTTGCGTTCCACACCACGTCTATGGTGGCGACATCGAAGCTCGACGAGCCGGACGCGATCTCGGCCGACAGTTTATCGAAGACGCCCTGATAAGGGACGACCGTAAAGTTCACTTCTATACCAGTATCGGCAGTGAATTTTGCGGCAATCTCCTTCTGCAGCATTTCGCCACCGCCCTCAACGAGCACGTTGATCCGCTCGGCCGACAATGCCGGCGCCGCAAGCAGCGTAGCTAATGCGGTCGCATATAGCAGTTTGGTCATCTCGTCCTCCCTTTGAAACCGCGACCGCGACGCTTCGCTCCTGCGGCCTCGTCGATGCCCTCAGGTTGCGCTGGAGACCCGGCTCGCAGCGGTGGGTCTTGTGGGCAAATGGGAACGTAGTGGCCTATGACGACGTCGTCAAGCGGATTTGACGACGTCGTCAGACAAATTTGTCGACGTCGTCAACTGCGTGCACTATGGTTCGCCTAATACGGGGTGGATTTGATGGTCAGTATCATTGACGTCGCTCGCGCGGCGGGCGTTTCCAACAAAACGGTTTCTCGCGTCGTGAATGGGGAACCGTATGTGACGCCGGAAATGCGCGAGCGGGTCGAGCGGGCCATTCGTGATTTGGGGTATGTCCCGAACATGGCGGCTCGCATGGTGCGATCCAGTCGGTCACGAACCTTTGGCATCATTACCGATTACGTGTCGACGACGCCTTACTCCGGCGACATCGTTCGCGGCATTCAGGATTGGGCGACCGCCAATGGCAAGACAATCCTTCTTGCCAATACCGGCGGGGACCCTGAGCGCGAGCTTAATATCTGGAACACGTTCCGCTCACATCAAATCGAAGGCGTGCTCTATGTGACGATGTATCATCGCGTCGTTGACCCCGAGGCGGGTGACGTTGACCTTCCGACCGTCCTCATCAATTGCCATCCCGGTTCCCGCGTAGATTTACCGTCGATCGAGCCCGACGACACACAAGGTTCCCTCGATCTGACACGATATCTATTGGCGCGTGGCCACAGACGGATCGGCTACATTCGTCTCAACCCAATTCTTCTCGGTGGCGAACAGCGCTACGAAGCATTCCGCCGCGTCACAGCCGAAGCCGGAATCACCGAGAATGACATCACCGTACGGCTTGGTATGGAGGGGCCGGTCGGCAAGGAAACCAACTACGTCTACTCGGCGGCACGCGACATTCTCAGCGGTGATGACCGGCCCACAGCGATCATGTGTGGAAACGATGAGATGGCCATCCAGGTCTACCTTGCAGCGCTGCATCTCGGTTTGAGAATTCCAGAGGATGTCAGCATTGCGGGCTTTGATGATTTTCAGACTTTGTCTCTTGCGCTCAAACCGGAACTCACGACGGCGGCTCTTCCCTATTATGACTTGGGATTCAAAGGAACCGAACGACTGAGCCAGCTTATCGACACGCCGGTGGACAGTCCATCCCACGTTGTCGTACCATGTAAACTAATCGAACGTGGATCTGTTTCCAGTAAATAACCGTCCACTCTCGCAAACACATCAATCATCGAATATTTGTATTTCGATCTGGATGTTGGGAAACATCGAGCACTAAAACCTTGGGCGCCTAAAGCGCAGCGCATCCTACCGTCTTTAAGTAATTCAAGCCATTCTGAGGCGAGCAGATCGCAGATACCGCCGATATCTTTCCATAAACCATCCAAGACGCTAGAGATTCTCTTGCGCAGAAGTGTCTTGAATTTTGCGAAGGCCGTTTCGATCGGGTCCAAATCCGGCGAGTATTTATACTTGCGCACCTAGTTCAGCCGAAATGCGTTTGGCCGTTTCCTTGAGAGGCACCAGAAGACTGTCGAGCCCGATCTGCTTCAGGCGTGCCGTCGATAGCGAAATCGACACGGCGTAGGGCACGCGGCCCTGAATATCGAACACCGGCGCCGCGACGCAGGAAACGCCGAGTTCGTTCTCCTCGCGGTCGAGGGCATGGTTGTCGGCACGGATGGCGGCGAACTCGGCCAGCATATCGGCGTGGTCGACGATCGTGTTGGCCGTCAGCTTGACAATGCCGGCGCGATGGCTCTGCCAGTAGGTTTCAAAATTGGCAGCTTTGTCATGGGCGAGAAAGATCTTGCCCATGGCCGAACAGAACAACGGCAAGTGCTGGCCGATATAGGTGCGGGTGCGGATCATGCCCACCGTCGGCTCCAGCTTGTAGATCATGATGGCGTGGTCATCTTCACGCGTCGAGAAATTGACCGTTTCGCCGACATCGAGATTAAGAGCTTCGAGATGCGGAGCCGCGACGTGAATGATGTTGAGTGACGACAGGGCTTTCTGGCCAACCGCCAGGAATTTGGTCGTCAGACGGTAGCTGCCGGGCGAAGGCGCTCTTGTCACATAGCCGACGCTTTCAAGTCCCTGGAGCAAGCGATGCGTCGTGCTCTTGGTCAGCCCTGCCAGCTCGGAAAGCTTGGCAAGCGGACAGCCATTCGGGAAGTTGCTGAGAATTTCGATGATTTGCAGCCCACGCAGCAGACTCTGGCTGCCGGCCGGCGGCTCCTGGTCCGGCACGGTATCCACCATGAAATCCTCCTTGTCGGCTTGTTCTGCACCCCCGCCAGGGCGGCGAGGACAAGTTAGCTCTTCCGATGAATTAGCTCCGACCGATCATCGCGTCAAACGGCCGTCGGTCCGACGGGTGGGCGGAAATGGCGCTTATGGAAACTACGGCATTGACAAGCCCGAAGCCGGAATATACCAAAATACAGAACGTCGTTTTGAAATACAGAACGCACGGTGCCATGGGGGACTGGCATGCTAAGAGGTTCGCTGCATGATCTCGCTTGGCGGAAAAGGCTGCCGCCGGTCGTCCGGGAGATGCTCGAAAGCCTTGCCAATCCGGCGCTGCACGACGCGCCTGCCGGCCGTCAAGAACTCGGCGACGACACCTTCTTCGTCATCAACGAGTATGAAACGCGCCCGGCGCCCGAGCTTCGTGCCGAAAGTCATCGTCGTTATTGCGACGTGCAAATCATGCTCTCCGGTACCGAACAGGTTGGTTGTGGCAAGCTGGTCAATGATCCGGATGCGTCCTACGACGCAACGCGTGACGTCGCCTATTACGCCCAGGATCTCCCGCTCGACTGGCATCCCTTCGGTACCGCCGATGTCTTCATCTTTGCCCCGGACGACATTCACCTGCCGGGCGTGACGCTCGATCAGCCGGGAAACATCCGCAAAATCGTCGGCAAGCTGCCCTGGGCCATGCTGGCCGGCGTTGGGCTGCCGGCCTCCTGACTACTCAATAAAACAAATATTCGGGAAGGAACGCCTTGTTACATCTCACCCATCACGACCTGCAGGCCGAATTTCGGCGTGTCCTTCTCAAGTGCGGCGTCGCCTCGGAGAAGGCGGATGCCTGCGCCAAGCTGTTTGCCGACACGACGGAGACCGGCGTCTACTCGCATGGCGTCAACCGCTTCCCCCGTTTCGTGCAGCAGATCCGTGCCGGCCACGTCCATGTCGACGCCGAGCCGAAGAAGCTCCTGTCGCTGGGAGCCATCGAGCAGTGGGACGCTTGCCGGTCCATTGGCAACCTGACCGCCACGGAAATGATGGACCGGGCGATCGCGCTCGCCGCCGAACATGGCATCGGCCTCGTTGCCCTGCGAAATGCCAATCACTGGATGCGCGGCGGTTCCTATGGCTATCAGGCGGCGGAACAAGGCTACGTTGGCATCTGTTGGACCAATTCGATCGCCGTCATGCCGCCCTGGGGTTCCAAGGAATGCCGCATCGGCACCAACCCGCTGATCGTCGCGGTGCCCGGCAATCCGGTGACCATGATCGACATGTCCATGTCGATGTTCTCCTACGGCATGCTCGAGGTGAACAGGCTGGCCGGCCGGCAACTGCCGGTGGACGGCGGCTTCGATGATGATGGCAAGCTGACCCGCGACCCTGGCGTGATCGAAAAGAACCGCCGCATCCTGCCCATGGGCTACTGGAAGGGGTCGGGTCTTTCGATCGTCCTCGACATGATCGCCACGCTGCTGTCTGGCGGCCTGTCGGTCGCCGAAGTCAGCGAGGAAATGGACGACGAATACAACGTGTCGCAGGTGTTCGTTGCCATCGAGGTGGATAGGCTGATCGACAAGGGCACGCGTGATGAGAAGCTGCGGCGGATCTGTAATTATGTCCTGACCGCCGAACGCTCCGATCCGTCTCAGGCCATCCGTCTGCCGGGCCATGAATTCCCGCAGATGAAAGCCCAAAACAAGGAGAAGGGCATTCCGGTCGACGAACGGGTTTGGGAGACGATCCGCGCCCTGTGAGCGGAGACTGCCGCCTTCGATCAACGCGAAGCGCCTCGGGGAGGAGGACGCTCATGACATCGCCAACCACCACGCCCGATGCCCCGATCCTGTCGATGGTCGACATCGTCAAAACATTCGGTCGCGTCGCCGCCGTCGACCACGTCAGCATCGACGTCCGGCCGGGCAAGATCCTGGCCCTGCTGGGCGAGAACGGGGCCGGCAAGTCGACGCTGATCAAGATCCTGGCGGGGGTTTACAAGCGCGACGCCGGTTCGATCCTGTTCCGCGGCGAAGAAGTCGCCTCGGCAAGCGCCGTCGGGCGGCGCGGACGCCAGCCGATCGCTTTCATTCATCAAGATCTCGGTCTTGTCGAGTGGATGACCGTTGCCGAGAACATGGCCTTCACCATGGGCTTCCCCCGTCGTCTTGGCCTCGTGGATTGGGCGGAGGTTCGCCGTCGGGCCATCGCGGCGCTGGAAGCCGTCGGAACCGACCTCGACCCCGACGCCCGCGTGTTCGAGCTGTCGCGCACCGAAAAGTCGCTGCTGGCCATCGCGCGCGCCGTGGCCGTCGATGCCGAGGTGCTTGTGCTTGACGAGCCGACCGCCTCCTTGCCGGCCGATGACGTCAAGCATCTCTTCGCCGTGCTGGAGCGTCTGCGCCAGCGCCGGGTTGGCATGATCTACGTCACCCACCGCCTTGACGAGGTGGTCGAGATCGCCGACGAGGTTTGCGTCATGCGCGACGGCCGCTGGGTGGCAGGCGGCGCGACCAGTCAATATGAACTCCGCGACCTGGTGCGCTTGATCGTCGGCGAGGAGAAACGCGGCGACAAGCGCCGGCCGCTGCCGGTCGAAGCTCCCGCCATGCTAGAGGTCGACCGCTTGGTCGTGGGCGACACGGGGCCGGTCTCCTTCACGCTGCGGCGTGGCGAGATGGTCGCCTTGGTCGGCTTGAGGGGCGCCGGACAGGAGGAGATCGGTCGTTGCCTGTTCGGCAAGCGCACCGCCACCTCTGGAAGCATCCAAATGCAAGAGCGCACCATCGCTCCGCGCTCACCAACGGAGGCCATCGCCGCCGGTATTTCGCTGGTCGCCGGCGACCGCATCAACGAGAGCGTGGTGATGACCATGTCGGTTCGGGAAAATCTGTTCCTGAACCCATGCAACCTGGGTCTTCGCCCGATCTCCGCCTATGGTTCCGATACGGAAGCCAAGCACGCCTGGGCCGAGGTCGAGCGCTTCGACGTGCGGCCGCGCCTCATCGATATCGATGTCAGCGCGCTGTCGGGCGGCAACCAGCAGAAGGTGGTGATGGCCCGCTGGATGAAGCTCGGCACGCCGGTTCTCATCCTTGAAGACCCGACCGCCGGCGTCGACGTCGGCGCCCGTGCCGAGATCTACGACCTGCTCAACGAGGCGCTCGCCAAGGGGATCGCCGTTCTGGTGATCTCCATGGATTTCGAGGAAATCGCCCACATCTGCAACCGCGCCCTGGTCTTCAATCGAGGCAAGGTGGTCGACGAACTGATCAACGAAGACGTGACCTTTGCCAACCTCCTGCAGCGGGCCTGCGGCGGAGAGGAGATCGCAGCTCCGGCTGCCGTTGCCTGACAGGATATCGCGAGCGCCGGGTCGGCGCGTCCGCTTGAGCGAGACAACATTTCTGGGAGAACAAGAGGTGGCCAGCTCATCTGTAAAGTCCACCGCGCTGGAGGAGCGCGTCAGCCTGAGCCGGGACGGCATCGTGCCGGTGCTCACGCAGGCCGGCACCCGCTACGGGCTGCTGATCCTCTGCGTCCTGCTCATCATCCTTTTCTCGGTGGCAACCCCGTCCTTCGCGTCGATGCTGACCTTGCAGGCGATCTTCGCTTCCAAGTCCAAGGTGGCGCTCCTGGCCCTCGCCGCCACCATTCCGATGATCGTCGGCAAGATCGACCTCAACGTCGGCTTCGGCATCGTGCTCTGGCACATCCTGGCCATCAGCCTGCAGGTCACCTACGGTTTCAGTTGGCCGATGGCGGTGCTGATCGTCCTGCTCCTGTCGGCGGTCTACGGCCTGATCAACGGTATTCTGGTGGCCGTCGCCGATATCGACTCCTTCGTTGCCACTCTGGGCACCGGCACCACGCTTTACGCAATCGCTCTGTGGCATTCCGGCGGGCGCCAGATCGTCGGCGACCTTCCCGACAGCTTCTTGATGCTGCATCACACCGAGGTGTTCGGCATTCCGATTGGCGGCTTCTACGTGCTGGCGCTCGCCGTGGTGCTCTGGCTTGTCACCGAGCATACGCCTCTCGGTCGATGCATGTATGCCGTCGGCGGCAACCCCAACGCGGCAAGCCTCAATGGTATTCCGGTCACCCGCTACATCATCGGCGCCTTCATCGCCTCCTCGGTGATCACCGGCTTCTCCGGTGTGCTGGTGGCCGCCGAGCAAGGGGTCGGTCAGGCAAGCGTTGGCATGGACTACATGCTGCCCGCCCTCGTCGGCGCCTTCCTTGGATCGACCACCATCCGGCCAGGCCGCGTCAATGTCTGGGGCACGGTGATCGGCGTCTCCATCCTGGCAATCGGCATCGCCGGCATCCAGCAGTTCGGCGGCGCCTTCTGGGTGGAACCGCTGTTCAACGGCACGACCCTGCTGCTGTCGATCACCCTGGCAGGCTATGCCCAGCGGCGGCGCCTGCTCAATCAGAAAGCCGTGCAACGCGGCTCGGCAAAGAAAGTCTGATCGCCCGACCGACAGATCGGCGAAACCGCAGCCTCAACCAATGACAAGAAAGCCACCGTATCTCCGGGAGGATTGGAATCGGAGATACGGCCGGAAAAAAGCGAAGGAGAAAACGCTATGACAAGGACTGGCCTACTGCTTTCAACCGCGCTTGCCGCCGCCGTGATCGCCACGCTGCCGGCCCGCGCCGATGCCTTCCTCGACGAGGCCAAGGCACTCGTCGCCAAGGCCACCGCGCCGGCCTCCGCCTGGGATGGCCCGACCACCGGCCCGGCCATCGCCAAGGGCAAGTCGATCATCTACATCGCCTCCGACATGAAGAACGGTGGTGTGCTCGGTGTCGAAGAGGGTGTGGCGGAAGCCGCCAAGGTGGCGGGCTGGCAGCTCGATGTGCTTGACGGCGCCGGCTCGGTCAAGGATCAGCTCGCCGCCCTCAACCAGGCGATCGCCAAGAAGCCGGACGGCATCGTCATCGGTGGCTGGAACCCCAACGTTGCCAAGATGGCTCTGAAGAAAGCCGTTCAGGAGAAGATCACTCTCGTCGGCTGGCACGCGGTGCCCAAGCCTGGTCCGGTCCCCGAGTACAACGTCTTCTACAACGTCACCTCCGACAGTGACGATGTCGCCAAGACCGCGGCGATGTATGCCGTCGCCAAGTCGGAAGGCACGGCGAAAGCGCTGATCTTCACCGACTCGCTCTATCAGATCGCCCTGGACAAGGCGAATGCCATGAAGGCGGTGATCGAGAAGTGCGCCGGCTGCAAGGTCGTCGAGTTCATCGATACGCCACTCGCCGACACGTCGAACCGCATGCCGCAGATGACCTTCTCGCTGATCCAGAAGTATGGCGAGGATTACCAGTATTCACTGGCCATCAACGACCTCTACTTCGATTTCATGGCCTCCTCGCTGCAGACGGCCGGCAAAAAGGGCGATGGCGCTCCCTTCAACATCTCGGCCGGTGACGGCTCGGAAAGCGCCTATCAGCGCATCCGCTCCGGCAACCATCAGACCGCTACCGTTCCCGAGCCGCTGAAGCTGCACGGCTGGCAGATCGTCGATGAGTTCAACCGCGCCTTCGCGGGCGAGGAGCCGTCGGGCTATGTCACGCCGGTCCATCTCGTCACCAAGGACAACATCGCCTTCGATGGCGGCGACAAGAACGTCTACGACCCGCAGAACGGCTACCAGGATCACTACAAGGCCATCTGGGGCGCCAAATAACCGTCCGCCTGCCTCCACACCGACATCCATCGCGGCGAACTCCAGCCTGTCCGCGAAGGAAACCTTGCGTCCGGGAAGATCAACATGCCGGCCTCTCTCTCCTCCACCGGCGACACCCCAGCCGGCTTCATCCGGCATGATAGCGTTTTGACGCGCCTCGCCTCTCCCGCGGTGTGGGCCGAGGGACCGGTGTGGTTGCCGGCCGAAGACGCGGTGATCTTCTCGGACGTCAAGGGCAACCGTATGTTCCGCTGGTCGCGCGACGGTAGCGTCGCGCTCTACCGCGACCCTTCCAATTTCGCCAACGGCAATGCCCTCGACCGAGAGGGACGCCTCGTCTCCTGCGAGCACGGCCGCCGCGGCATCTCGCGTACCGAGCCGGACGGCCGGGTTCATATGCTTGTCGACCGTTTCGACGGCCGCCGCCTGAACTCGCCCAACGACCTTGCCGTCAAATCAGACGGCAGCATCTGGTTTACCGACCCGCCCTATGGCATCGCCGGCGACGCCGAAGGCTACAAGTCGGAAAGCCAGGTGATCGGCTGCTGGGTCTATCGCTTCGATCCGGCCTCCGGCGACATCGACGTTGTCGCCACCGACGTGCAGCGGCCAAATGGCATCGCCTTCTCTCCCGACGAAAGCCGGCTCTACGTTGCCGACATGTCAATGGTGGATTTCCCCACGAAGGGCCGCCGCCACCTCGTCGCCTATGACGTGGCCGAAGGCCGTCGACTGACGGATCCGAGTGTTCTCGCCGTCATCGAGCCCGGCATTCCCGACGGCTTCACGGTCGACGCCAGCGGCAACATTTATTGCAGTTTCGAGCAGGGGATCATGGTCCTGGCAGCCGATGGCCGCCGGCTCGGCGTCATCCCGGTGCCCGAACGCGTCTCGAATTGCACCTTCGGCGGCCCCGACCAGGACGAGCTGTTCATTACCGCTGCGACATCGCTCTATCACATCCGCCTGGCAACGAGCGGCGTACAATACGATCACCTTCTGGGAGCGCGCTGAGCATGCCGATCTGGCTGGGCATTGACTGCGGCGGCACCTTCCTGAAAGCCGGCCTCTATGATCAGACGGGCCGACTGCTTGGCTTGGCCCGGTGCAACCTGCCTGTATTGTCCGACCAGCCGGGCTGGGCCGAGCGCGACATGGAGACGCTGTGGCAAGCCACCTGCCGTGTGGTCGGCGATGTCGTCGCGAAAAGCGGCGTCGCGCCGGCCTCCATCCGTGGTGTCGGAATTTCGGCTCAGGGCAAAGGCTTGTTCCTTTTGGATCGCGATCGGCAGCCGCTCGGCCGGGCCATGCTGTCGTCCGACCAACGGGCGCTCGGCAGGGTGCGTGCCTGGCAACGGGAAGGACTGCCCGAAAAACTCTATCCGCGAACACTGCAGACACTTTGGACCGGCCATCCGGTCTCGCTTCTGCGCTGGCTGAAGGACGAGCGCCCGGCTGTCTACGAGCGCATCGGCAGCATCATGATGGCGCATGACTATCTGCGCTTTCGCCTGACCGGCAAACTGGGCGCCGAGATCACCAATATTTCCGAGAGCAACCTCTACGACATGCAGTCCGGCCGCTACGACGCCGGGCTTGCCCAGCTCTGCGGCATCGGCGAGGTGATGGAGGCGCTGCCCGCTCCGGTCGGATCGGCCGAAGTCGTCGGTGGGGTCACCGTTCAGGCCGCGACGGAAACCGGACTTGCTGTGGGCACGCCCGTCGTCGGCGGCCTCTTCGACGTTGTGGCCACCAGCCTTGCCGCCGGCATTGTTGATGAGCGGCGGCTCAACGCGGTCCTGGGCACCTGGTCGGTGGCGACCGGCGTGACCGACAACGTGGCGGAAGGCCTTTCGATCCCGTTTGTCTACGGTCGCCACGCCGAGGCCGGGCTCTATATCGTTCATGACGCCAGCCCCACGTCGGCCGCCAATCTCGAATGGCTGGCCGCCCAGTTCGGCGACCACGACTACGCTGCCATGGACAAAGCCGTGGCCGCGCTGCCGCCGGCGGCAAGCGACGTGCAGTTTCTACCCTTCCTCTATGGCTCCAACGCCGGTCTCGGCATGAAGGCAGGCTTTTACGGATTGCAGGCCCTGCATGGCCGCGCCCACTTGCTGCAAGCGGTCTATGAGGGCGTCATCTTCAGCTTCCTGCATCACCTTGACCGGCTGCGTCAGCGCTTCCCCTCGACGCAGACGCTGCGTGTGACGGGTGGTCCCGCCCGCTCGCAGGTGTGGATGCAAATGCTCGCCGATGCTGCCGGCCTGCCCCTCGAATTGCCCGCCGTCGAAGAAACCGGCTGCCTCGGCGCGGCCATGGCGGCGGCCGTCGGCACCGGTGCCTATGCCGATTTCCGTGCCGCCATGGCCGCCTTTGAATCGCCGCTCACGCGGCTCGAGCCGGTGTCGTCTCGCTTCGCCCTCTATGCCCAAAAGCGCGCTGCCTACCGCGAGCTGATCGCGGCCCTTGCCGGGTACGAAGCGCGCCTCGCGACACTCCGTGATCGCTCATCCCAAGGAACCACCCCATGACCCGCCCTGCCCTGCAAGTCGCCCTCGATTTCATCGAACTCGCCCCGGCGCTCGCCGCCGCCGAGCAACTGGCCGGCCACGTCGATATCCTGGAGGCCGGCACGCTGCTTTGTCTTGCCTGCGGCATGGATTCGGTGCGGGCGTTGCGCCGCGATCACCCTGATCATTTGCTGGTGGCCGACTTCAAGGCGGCAGATGCCGGCGAGACGCTGGCCGAGTTGGCCTTCGACGCCGGTGCCAACTGGATGACCGTCGTCTGCGCGGCGCCCCTGCCGACCATGGAGCGGGCACTTGCCGTGGCTGAAGCGCGCGGTGGCGACGTGCAGATTGAACTGTTCGGCAACTGGACGCTCGACGACGCCCGTGCGTGGCGTCAGCTGGGCATCCGGCAAGCCATCTTCCACCGCGGGCGCGACGCCCAGGCGGCAGGCCAGACCTGGAGCCAGGACGACCTCGACCGTCTCAAGGCGCTCTCCGACATCGGCCTCGAAATGTCAGTGACCGGCGGTATAGCCGCCGCAGACCTGCCCCTCTTCCGCGACATCGCCGCCAAGGTGTTCATCGCCGGGCGCGCGCTTTACGGAGCGGCCGATCCGGCGGCAGCGGCCACAGACTTCCAGCGGGCCATTGCCGATATCTGGGGGGCCTGAGAACATGCGCCGCCATCCGCTCGGAATCTATGAGAAGGCACTGCCGCCGGGGCTTTCCTGGCCAGAGCGACTGGCGCTGACCAAGGCCTGCGGCTTCGATTTCGTCGAAATGTCCGTCGACGAGAGCGATGCTCGTCTGGCCCGTCTCGACTGGACCAAGGATGAGCGGCTGGCTCTGGTGCGGGCAACGGTCGAAACCGGCATTTCCATACCGTCGATGTGCCTGTCCGGCCATCGCCGCTTCCCCTTCGGCAGCCACGATCCGGCCACCGTCGAGCGCGCAAAGGAGATCATGGACAAGGCAATCAGCCTTGCCCGCGATTGCGGCATTCGCACGATCCAACTCGCCGGCTACGACGTCTACTACGAGGATCAGGATGAAGGCACGCTCGCCCGCTTCGAGGCCGGCCTGCAATGGGCGGTGGAGCGGGCGGCAGCTGCGCAGGTGATGCTCGCCGTCGAAATCATGGACACGCCTTTCATCAACTCGATCCGCAAATGGAAGGATTGGGAAGCGCGCCTCCGTTCACCGTGGTTCACGGTCTATCCGGACGTTGGCAACCTCAGCGCATGGCGCAATGACGTGGCGTCCGAGCTTCAGCTCGGCATTGACCGGATCGCCGCCATTCACCTGAAGGACACGCGACCGGTGACCGGCGATCATCCCGGTACGTTCCGCGACGTTCCCTTCGGGCAGGGATGTGTCGATTTCAGCGGTATTTTCGGCTGGCTAAAGGCCCTCGGCTACCGTGGGGTTTTCCTTGTCGAGATGTGGACCGAAAAGGCGGAAGAGCCGGTGGCTGAACTCATCGCCGCCCGGCGCTTCATAGAAGCCCGCATGCGGGATGCGAACTACGACGCTTGAGGCGCCGAAGGAGCCTGTCCCCGTCTAGTAGGGGCAGCACACAGAAGGCGGTATCGTTGGCCCGCATATCCGCGTTCTTGATCTTGTTCGGGTTCAGGCATCCGAGACGGCCACACATGCTTCAGCACGGGCTGCGGCGCTAGCGACCGTGAGGGAGCTGAGAGACAGCTTGCCGAATACCTCATCCAAAAGTACACGCCGAAGAGGGGGAAGAGGCAGCTCTGGCAAATCCCCATCCCAGACGTGATTTCAATCTACGTCCGAGATGTGATCCCTCTACAATCAAATACTAGAGCCGCGTTGGGGCGCGCTGAGCGACTTATTGAGTGGTGGGCAGATAAAACCCTCGCCGACGTCAACGGCTTCAACTGCCGTGCCTACGTCGATTCAAGGCCATCTCCAAGAGGAGCAAGACGGGACCTCCAAGACCTTGCCGCCGCCATCTCCCACCACCACGCCGAGGGATACCACCGCGAGGAGATAAAGGTTCCGTTGCCACCGGCCTGGAAGCGGCGGGAGCGCTAGTTAACCCGCTCCGAGGTTGCCAGGCTGCTATGGGCGGCATGGACAATGCGGGAGCAGATGCGCCGGTCCCATTCCGACAAGGGTGCCGATCGACTGCCGACACGGAAGAGAACTGGCAAGCACATCGCCAGGGCCATCATCATGGCCTATTACACGGCGTCGCGAACTGGCGACGTTCTCAACACCAGCTTCCACGCCGCAGCCGGCAGATCCTACATCGATCTCGACTCCGCGCTATTCTTCCGCCTGCCCCCAGACAAGACAGAGACCGACAAGCGACAGCCCCCGGTGAAGATCGGGCGCCGGCTTCTTTCGCATCTGAAGCGTTGGAAGGAGACGAAGCAATGCGCCTCGTTTGTCGTCGAGTGGGAAGGGCTCCCAGTCAAATCCATCAAGAACGGGTTCTCATCCGCCGTTGAGGCCGCTGGGCTTGGAGAAGACGTCACCCCGTATACGCTCAGTCACAGCCGGATCACTCATCAGGTCAAAGCCGGGATCAAGCTCTGGGACGTCGCTGCTGCGGCAGGAACGTCGGAAGACATGATCCGCAAGCACTACGGTCATTGGGCTCCGGACCACCTCGACGACGCCGTGAACGCGCGGTGAGGATCCACGTAGCCCACAGGGCGCCTCCTTCTGGTTAGGGGGGCGTCCGCGGCCACCTCGAGCATCACGTGACAATCCCCCACGACAGCTTCGCCGCCACACTGTCGGACGTCTCCCTGCGCTCGAAAACGAGGCTTCAGCCCTCACTTTCATAGCGCATCTCAAGGCGCGAGCTTGTCGCCTATGTCAGGATTTCGCGACCAAGTGCGCGCGCACGCAAGGCGCAGGTCGTGTTTACAAAAACACCGATGGCCCGTTAGCCCCACAGGAATGTAGGAATTATTGACCGGGTTGGATCCGGTATCTCCGGAAGCGGTGGCGTTGTCGCGCGGAGGATAGCTTCAGACCTCTGACCAAGCTGAGAGAAAAGCCTTTCGCGTTGCGCCGCTGCTCACTGGCTATTTCGGAATAGTCTGCGTTTTGGCCTTCGACCGCAAACAGGGCGAGCTCCGTCGCGTTCATCGCGGCTTTTAGCAGCATGCTCAAATCGCTGTACCGAGGACATTTCTCGGGCTCTTTGTCGAACAACGAATGAGCAAGGCGCTGATTTCGAAACCGTCGCACTCTGCCCAATGCATCTGCCTCATCCGATCCTTCAGCCCGCAGACGGACAGCGAGAGCGGCGAAATCATCCAAGGCCCTCTCACAGGCCAGCGCATCTTTGTTTCTGCGCTCTTTGTTCACTTTGCCAACTGCGACCCACATAGCTTCGAAAGACGCTTCCCGACTAACGCCCGGGCTCGCTACACCGCGAAACCAGTGGGCAGCTTCACAGATGAAGTGCTCTCTTACATCGCTTCGATCGAGCAAAGCAGCGAGAACCGGGATTGATGCTTTGTCTTGCTCTGCGATCGGAAACCGACCACTAACCGTTACATCGAAGATTCGGGCCAGATCCATTGCGAGCTTCAGCGCCAGGGCGTTCTGTACCGCCCCATAGGTGTCGAAAAATTCGCTGCGAATCCCGGCCATACCATTAGGGACCACTTCGTTCGCAGCTTCCATCACTTCATGAGAAAGGATGGCGGTCCGCACGTCGCTCCGGAGCATTTTGATAATTTCGTGAATGCGCCGTATTGCCTCAGTCGTTTCCATCTGAACACCCTTGCCGACATTCGCGCCCCTCTATGGCCCGTGCAGTTACCTATCCTAGGGCTCTTTCACGTGCCCATTCCAACCCGAGCAAAATGCGCCTTAGCTCGCGCAGCGGTAGAGCGCAGAAAGTCCGACGCAATGAGTACTACAGTTACGGATTTCAAACTGCTGGATGAGACCTCAAACCGCTTCGAAGCTGGGCGCGCCGCACGACATGACAAGAAGTAGAGCGACAAAACCACCCGCCAACTGCCGATGGACCGTCGAGTGCATTTTTCTCTATGCGGATCACACTTCGAGCAACTCAAGCAGTGCGTCAAACGCATACAGAGCCGCTCGACGACCTGATGACGGTTCAAGCGTGCTCAAAATGCCATCTTCGACAAGACGCCGTGACAGCTGGCGAGCTGACGCTCCCGGGATTCCAGACTTGGCAACGAATCGATCGTTGCGAAAAATCAGGTTTCCAAAAACGAAGTCGAGTGCTTGATCATGATGTTGTGACTTAAGGACGAGCCTAAATCGCTCTCGCATTTCGTTGTAAAGACCCAAGATTGCGTCCGCCTTTGCAATGCTCGCTCTTGCTTGTTCTGCCAAGGCTGTCAGAAAGAATATAATCCAGTCTGTCCAGTTCCCGCGCGAAGAAACCTCTCGCATGCGCCAGACATATTCTTCCTTATGAGTTTCAAAATAGCCGGAAAGGTAAAAATTCGGCTCAGACAATATACCCAGTTGCCATAGCATCAGGGTGATCAGCATTCTCCCCACGCGCCCATTACCGTCAGCGAAAGGATGTAATGCTTCAAATTCAACGTGCGCTATAGCCGCTTTCAATAGAGGGCGCTGCTGACTGTTTCTAATGAAATCGACCAATTTTTCCATGGCCGGAGAGAGTTGTTCAGGGGATATAGGGACGTAGTATATTTTCCCCCTGCGCTCATCACCGATATAATTCTGTTCAGACTTAAAAGCGCCGGGCTTTTTCCTGGCGCCACGACCATATGACAGCAGAACTTGGTGTGCAGATCTGATCAGATGCTCACTAATCGGCTGTCCTTCGGCTAATGCGTGCTGTGTGGCTCGCATCGCCCGGGCGTAGAGAACGGTTTCCACCGTGTCGTTGCGGGCTTCCTTGTATGGGTCTGGAGTTCCTGCGTCTTCCTCGGCTTCGAATCTATAAATTTCTTCGACCGTTGAAATCGTGTTTTCCATTCTTGATGATGCCACGGCGTCGAGGCGCATTAGGGGTGCTAACAGCAGGTTGCTGTTGATCATTCCGCGCATCTTTTCGTCGTACCGAGCGAGGACTCCCGAAGCTTCGTCCAACGCCGGGAGTATGGCCTCGTAGTTCAATGAGGTCGGAGGAAACGCTCCGGTGTGATATGAGACTGCCTCACTGAGGTCCAACGACTTGGTGCTCATTTTGGGAGAATTCCAATCATCAAATGCCGTTGGTGATAAGCCTACACCATCAAACGCCTTTGACAACAGGAAATAGCCATATGTTGTCATCAACAGCGCTTGGTGACACGGGGGCATCATCAATATGCCTTGACGTCAGAAAACGCGTCTTAGCTATCGCCAAGCATACCTCCATCAGGGTGCCCCAACTTAGATGCTTTTCAGCACTTCGTGCCACGCACTCGACACGGCATTTCAAACCCTCCGCCCCAAATCCCAGCTCGCTTAGCCTGCGCCTAGTTCTGTTCCGTCGCGCATCGCCCATGGCTGTATCTGGACCAATCAATCGCATAGCCATTTACGACCAACCATCGGTTCACGTCGGCGCCGTCAGCGCGGCGGCAGATGGCGACTAAGCGCGTTTTGCTCTTGGCTCTTCAAACATGGATATCTTGAGAGTAATCCCGCCGAAGGAATGTTCCTCAAGAAGCCGAAGGAGCGAACCACCCTTCCCTTCACGGTCGACCAGTTGAACACCCTGTTCAAGAGCCCGCTGTTTGTAGGCTGCCAAAGCGCTGATGAATGGCGCAACGTCGCGAAGCCCGGTAATGTCCGTATCCGCGACCATCGCTATTGGGTGCCGCTGATCATGCTTTTCTCCGGCGCCCGGCCGGCCGAGATAGCGCAGCTCGACGTTGCGGACGTGCGCCAAGAGCACGGGCATTGGATCATGCACATCACCACTGAGGGCGAAGGCGACAAGAGCGTGAAGACGGCCGGCAGCATGCGCGTTGTCCCGGTCCATCCTGAGCTGATCAAGCTCGGCTTCATCGAGTATCGTGACGCCATTGAAAAGACCGGCAACTCCCGCCTATTCCCGGAAGCCAAGCGAAACAGTCGCGGGCAGATGATCGCCGACTTTTCGCGGGAGTTCGGCCGTTATCTGACGCGCATCAATCTGAAGAACGGGCGCGGGTTGTCGCTCTACAGCTTCCGGCATGGAGCCGCCGACGCTTTCCGCCGTGCTGGCCATCTCGATGAACAGTTCGGTTACATCCTCGGACACACCAGCGGCACCATGACCGGCCGTTACGGTCACCTACCACAGGGCATGCTTGATCAGCGCGTCGAACTGGTGGACTCTATCTCGTATCCGGGCCTTGAGATCAAACATCTAGAGACGGCGGACTGACTTCCAAAGCATCCGTTCTATCTAGTCTACGATCGCGTGCGGAAACATGCCCTCGTAAGTGCTCGAACTGCGGATAACGAAGAATCATCTTAAAGTATTCATCAAGAAGCTCTCTTAATTTGCTTCTCTTCCATGGCATCCTGATATGAAATTGGATCTTTTCAACTAATTCCTCAGCTCCGTATATAAGATTAAAAGCTGTATCGAACATCTCTCCGTGCTCAAATGATGAAATGCCTTTTTCATTGTTATTTATGGAGAAAATATTCTCATACTGCTCATAAATATATATTTCCTCGCTGATATTTTTGTCCTTTATATACCTAAACAGCCTTATATCCCCTCCAGTCCCCAAATGACACCAAGCCTCACCGCAATTATCCGATGTATATTCTACATATTTAGAGATCAGAGTATTGAAAGATTCAATAATGCCAGCCCTACGGCGCAAATTTGCCTCTTCGGCCAATAACTAAGTCTGAGTCGATATATATTCCGCCTGCTTCTTAGACTCTTCAGCTTGCCGCTCAAGAACAGTCCGATTAAGCTTAAACTCTTCTCTAGTTAGCGCAAGTTCGACGCGCTGCTCGCGAAGTTCGTCGGATTGAATCCACACCGCTGCAACGAGCCACAAGAAGGCGATTGGCGCGAACACCCCAGCAAGAAAGTCGCCCCACTCGCTGGCGGTAAGGCACGAGAACGTTCCCGCGCAATACGCGTCCGGGTGACGAGCGTTATAGCCGAGATAGATAGCCACAGCGAGCCAGACAAGCGTGACAACGCCGAATAGGGCCAGCTTAAGCCCAGCGCTTTTAGGTGGTTGGTTCATGATCTAATCGCCCCTCGATACCAACATTTATCCGGGCTCAATCTCACGTAGTAATCAATAATTTTTATGGATTACAGAAATTCAATCATTTTTTGTTATTTACAGATGAATCCGCGTATGAGACGATTATCCTAAGTTAATCTTAGGAGAAGCGTCCCATTGCGTTTTGTAGAGTCAGTAAAGCTCCTCTTTGAAGGCGATATTGAACAGAAGTCGATTGCTCTTTCCGATCCCGGCATCTACAACTTGTTCGGCGTTTTGCCGTCGCAGTCCGGCGCGATCGTAACCGGAAGCACCGCTTTGCATGTTCCAGCGGTCCTTCATGCCGTTCGCCTGATCGCCGAAACTATCGGTTCGCTTCCTTGCAAGCTCTACCGCGACGAAGACGGCAGCAAGACCGCCACCAAGGATCATCCGGCCTACCGCCTCGTCCATCGCCGCGCTAACCCTTGGACTAGCGCCGGACAGCTTCGGATTCCCGCCGATACACCTCCCGTCATCGCAGCTATTGTGCGCGCTTACACCCAGGGCACTTTCGACTTGCCGGAGGTTCGCAGGCGCATGGCCGACGCCGCCAAGGCGGACCCTGCTTTGCAGGCAATTATAGACAAGCACCTTGCTTGGATAGATGAGGACGACTCTGTCCGGTGGCTATAGGAGGCACCAACCGGCGATCAGCGCGGTGGCGCTCGCCGAGATGATCATCGATGCGGTTATGGAAGCGGCGTAGATGAATGTATGTATTGCCACCACAGGCCGCAAGCTGAGCGCTTGCGGCTTTTTTTAGCATCAATTTCGACTAGATAATATGAAACAGCTTCACATCGGGCACTCGCGACCTAATACTTATTAATATATCTATCACAAATCATACTAAAGATTGAACGCTGGCTGGTTGCTAGGGCCGATTTCAGAATCTACGATTCTATCGAGCTCTTTTTGTATTTTCTTTGAAAGGTCAATAAACCTAACTGCATCCGCCTCTGTCGCCTCTGCTCCGTGAGATACACGGCTCCTAATCGAATACAAATCACGAATTACATCACCCGTCTCACGGGAGATCAAACCTCCCTCTACCATTCGTTCAATTGATCTACCTATAGAAACCCTATCCCTAGTCGTATAATCGTTCTTTATAGCTATTCTTCTTATTTTCTTCTCTATGCCAATCCACTCCATCATAATGTTCGCGATCGGTGGAATATTCTTTAAAGACTGCGCGTCGACATTGGAGTCGACACCATCACCACCCCCAATAAATGCTAGATTTGCTTTGTCATCGGCTTCATCTAGTCTTTGCGTAACCTCTCCTTCAAATCCAGGAAATTTAATTTTGTTGAGTTTCTCAATAAATCTCTTCAATTCTTTTCTAAACATGAACATCAAGATAACTACCACGACCGGCCATGCTAAACTCGACGTCAAAGACGTAACAAGTTCGACCCAGTCTGTCGCCCTTCCAACAGGAGCGCTACCTATTTGCAGGGAAACCACCAGCGCCTCCAACAAAAGACTTCGGCATCTCAAGGAGAAACTTACAACGACACTTGCCCAGGTAGCAATAAGGAGCCACCTCACAATCATGCGGATATGTTCGACCAGAAGCTTTCGCGGTCCTAGCCATGCCCGCCATGCACAGAACAATAAGAGCCCTCAAGCTCGATCCATTCAGCTATTGGCCTCTGAACGCCGCCCTTTATGATGTTCTGGCAACGAGTCCCTCTCTTGGTAATGGCACCACATCTCGGGGCACCATCCGATTCGACCCAAGCAACATATTGCTCCCGGCTGGTCCCTAGCACTTTCGCCGCGAACCCGACTCGATCCTGAACAAATAGAGGAACATCCGCAGCAGAAATCATAATATTATGACCTCCCCCTGGCGCCGGGTAATTACCAAAGAATGTAATACCGGATGAATTCATCGCAAAAATCGTATCTATATCCAGTTTCATTTTATATTACTCCTGATCGTCATTAGTCTACATGCCAACTTAGGGCTATGACTACGAATTGCAAAGTAGTCTGAGACTTCAAACCAACTACCGCTAACGCCTGAGCCGTGGTTTGCTCCCATGCACGAGCATTGACACTCGTGCCCCTCCGCTTCCATGCAAGCACGCGCGCATATCTCTTGCTCACTGAACGGCTGGACAACAAAGACGCAGCCATACTTCTCCAAAGATCTATCAACAAAATCGTTGAACCAAGCCTTTGGCAGCTCCCAATACTTCTCGGACGCAATCCAATCGGGTTTTACTCTACGAGAATCGCGTAGCCACTGATAATTATCGTCGGCGAATGGCAAGCGAACACGCAGCTTCTCGCCGTTTCCACCACGCCTGAGCACGATGGGAATCTTTGTCTGGTTCCAAGCTATTTTAAGTCGATATTCCTCGGGGCTCACCGGTAGACTCCGAGCTAGTTGCTTCATCATGCCACGAGCAACCGCTCGTTAAAACCTCGACAACGCGAAGAACACCGAGGAATCCACACACCGCCGAGGAATGGGACCGACCTGAAATCTGAGATCACATATCCACAGGCAAAGCCCCACGCGGAGCACACTCAAATCTGTAACACTTAGCGATTTCCAATGTTCGCTAAGTGTTTGGAAAATAATAGAAAAGAGAGATTGGCTGGGGGACCTGGATTCGAACCAAGACGAACGGAGTCAGAGTCCGTCATTCTACCGTTAAATTATCCCCCAGCGGGACTCCGACGGTTCGGAGGCGGCGGCGAAGCGAACGCTTCGTCGGCTGCGGCGTTCTGGTACCCGATCGGAAATGCGGTGTCAAGTTGCCGGTGCCGTTTCGGAACGGAAAGCCATGATGCGCCAAAGCCCCCGACTGCCGCGCTCCCGCGCCATTCAGCAGAGCACCTGCATTGATTACCCATGTCATTTTTGTCGAGGAACTTCAGGGGATATTAAGAAAGCTGCGCCCAAAAGTCGGACCCTGCCCTGACGCGTCCGGCCGTTCCGTGCCAATATGACGGTTACGCGATCGCGCCAAGACGCCGGCGGCCGGGAAGGCCTGCCGACCCATAACACCTATAGCGACGCGTTTCAGTCGCCTTCACTATTGGATAACGCCGCACGCCGATGCCGTGGACGAGTTTTGCCCATGATCTCCCGCCGAACGAGTCGGGAGCGCTTGATGACGGCGGCGCGCTGCTCCGCCTGATGCAGCTCGTGCTGGCCAGCGTCGAGGCGTCCGGCGCCGAGGGCTGCCGCCTCACCCGCGATTCGGCCATCGTCAGTGTCGCCCGGGCGCTGGTCGGCGAGGCGACCGACTGGTCGACGGCAAGCCGCACCGCCACCATGGCGCTGCGCGACCTCGTCTGGCGCGTCGACACGGCGCGCGGGCTCATTATCGACAAGGTCGGCGACCGAGCCCGCCAGGAGGTCGAAGCGCTGCTAGATACCGCCGACATCCACGCCTTTCTGAACAACGCGGCACCACGAAAGCCGCGTCCGGCGCCCGACGACGAAGAAATCGCCTGAAGCGGTTGACAAACGGCGCGCCGCGTTGTGGTTTGCGGCCTTTCCGGGAGCGCCGCGAGACCCTAGATGAGCAGCCTTGAATCACCCTCCTCCGCCGACGCGCGGCTTCACCGCGAGATCGAGCGGCGGCGCACCTTCGCCATCATCTCGCACCCGGACGCCGGCAAGACGACGTTGACCGAGAAGCTGCTGCTGTTCGGCGGCGCCATTCAGCTCGCTGGCCAGGTGCGCGCCCGCGGCGAGAACCGCCGCACCCGCTCCGACTGGATGAAGATCGAGCGCGATCGCGGCATCTCCGTCGTCACCTCGGTGATGACCTTCGAATACGGCGGCAACGTCTTCAACCTCCTCGACACGCCCGGCCACGAGGACTTCTCCGAGGACACCTACCGCACGCTGACCGCCGTCGACAGCGCCATCATGGTGATCGACGCCGCCAAGGGCATCGAGGATCGCACGCGCAAGCTGTTCGAAGTCTGCCGCATGCGCGACATCCCCATCGTCACCTTCGTCAACAAGCTGGACCGCGAGGCTCGCGACCCGTTCGAGACGCTGGACGAGATCGAGAAGACGCTCGCCCTCGACACGGCGCCGATCACCTGGCCGGTCGGCTCGGGCAAGGATTTCATCGGCACCTACGATCTCAAGCGCCGCCAGACCCGCCTGATGAACGAGAAGGGCGACGACCATCGCGATGAGATCGGCGACGACAAGCTGGACGCGCTGCTCGAACAGCGCTACCTGACCGGCCTTCGCGAAGGCATCGAGCTGGCGGCCGAGGGCACCAATCCCTTCGACCTCCAGTCGTTCCGCGAAGGCCACCTGACGCCGGTCTTCTGGGGGTCGGCGCTCAGGAACTTCGGCATCAAGGATATCCTCGACGGCCTCGCCGCCTATGCCCCGCCGCCGCGCGACCAGGCGGCCAGCACGCGCGTCGTCAAGGCGGAAGAGCCGAAGATGAGCGCCTTCGTCTTCAAGATCCAGGCCAACATGGACCCCAACCACCGCGACCGCATCGCCTTCGTACGCCTGTGCTCGGGCAAGCTCAATCGCGGCATGAAGGTGAAGCACGTCCGTACCCAGAAGACCATCGGCCTCACCGCGCCGCAGTTCTTCTTCGCCCAGGAGCGGCAGATCGCCGACGAGGCCTGGGCCGGCGACGTGGTCGGCATTCCCAACCACGGCACGCTCAGGATCGGCGACACGCTGACCGAGGGCGAGAACCTCACCTTCGTCGGCGTGCCGAGCTTCGCGCCGGAAATCCTCCGCCGCGTCCGCCTCGAGGACGCCATGAAGGCCAAGAAGCTGAAGCAGGCCCTGCAGGAGTTGGCCGAGGAGGGCGTGGTGCAGGTATTCCGGCCGATCGACGGCGCCCCGGCGCTGGTCGGCTTCGTCGGCGCGCTGCAGCTCGACGTGCTCCAGGGCCGGCTCGATCAGGAATACGGCCTGGAGGTCGGCTTCGAGGTCAGCCAGTACAACATGGCCCGCTGGCTGGCCGGCGAGCGGCAGGACGTCATCGATTTCCAGAACGGCAACCGCGCGGCCATGGCCGAGGATGTCGACGGCGACCCGGTGCTGCTCGCCACCTCCGGCTATGCCTTCAACTACATCAAGGAAAAGTGGCCGAAGATCCGCTTCACCGACGTCAAGGAAACACAGGCGCGGGCAGCGGAAGCCTGAAAATATGCAAAAAGGCCGGGCACCCTGCCCGGCCTTTTCCTTTGCAAAAACGCCCGCCCTCACTTGCCGAAGGCGGCGGCCATCAGTTCGCGGGTATAGCCTTCGCGCGGCGCGTCGAAGATCTGGTCGGTCGAGCCTTCCTCGACGATCTTGCCGCTCTTCATGACGATGATGTAGTCCGAGAGCGCCCTGACGACCGCCAGGTCGTGGCTGATGAACAGGTAGCTGAGGCCGTGCTTCTCCTGCAAATCGCGCAGGAGATCGACGATCTGCTTCTGCACCGACCGGTCGAGCGCCGACGTCGGCTCGTCCAGCACCACCACCTTCGGCTTCAGGATGATCGCCCTGGCGATGGCGATACGCTGGCGCTGGCCGCCCGAGAACTCGTGCGGATAACGGTTGCGCGTCGTCGGGTCGAGGCCGACCTCCATGAAGGCGCGGATGGCCCGGAGGTCGCGATCCGACTTGCTGAGCTGCGGCTCGTGGACCAGGAGACCCTCGGTAACGATCTGCCCGGCGGTCATGCGCGGCGACAGCGAGCCGAACGGGTCCTGGAACACCAGCTGCATTTCACGCCGGTGCTTGCGCATCTCCTGGCGGCTTGCTTCGGAGATGTCGTCGCTCTCGAAGCGGATGGCACCGGTACCGTGATTGAGGCGGAGAAGCGCCCGGCCGAGCGTCGACTTGCCCGAGCCGCTCTCGCCGACGATGCCGATGGTCTGGCCTTCCCTGAGGCGAATGTCGACATCGTCGACGGCGTGGATGTCGAGCCGCTTGCCGCCGAGAATGCCGCCGCCCATGGTGAAGCGGACGTCGACGTCCCGGCCTTCCAGCAGCACCGGTGCGCTGTCGGGTACCGGCGCCTTGCGGCCGGTCGGCTCGGCGGCCAGCAGCATCTTCGTATAGGGATGCTGCGGGTTGCTGAAGATCTCGGCCACCGTGCCGCTCTCCACCACCTCGCCGGTGCGCATCACCGCCACGCGGTCGGCGAAGCGGCGGACGATGCCGAGGTCGTGGCTGATGAACACGATGGCGAGGCCGATGCGCGCCTTCAGTTCGGCGAGCAGTTCCAGGATCTGCGCCTGGATGGTGACGTCGAGCGCCGTGGTCGGCTCGTCGGCGATCAGCAGTTCCGGATCGTTGGCGAGCGCCATGGCGATCATCACGCGCTGGCGCTGGCCGCCGGACATCTCGTAGGGGTAGCTGTCGACGCGCCGTTCCGGATCGGGGATCTTGACGAGCTTCAGCAGCTCGATCGCCCTGGCACGCGCCGCCTTGGCCGTCAGGCCGCGATGACGCATCATCGGCTCGGCCAGTTGCTTGCCGATCCGGTAGAGCGGATCGAGCGAGGTCATCGGCTCCTGGAAGATCATGGTGATCTTGGCGCCGCGGATGCGGTTCAGCTTGCCGAGCGGCAGGCCGATCATCTCCTGCCCCTGGAACATGGCCGAGCCACCGGCGCGGCCGTTGGCGGCGAGAAGACCCATGATCGCCATCATGGTCTGGCTCTTGCCCGAGCCGCTCTCGCCGACGATGGCCAGCGTCTCGCCCTTGTTGACCTGAAGGTCGATGCCCTTCACCGCATGGACCTCGCCGGCCGGCGTCGAGAAGCGGACATCGAGCCCGCGGATATCGAGTAGCGTGTCGGCCATGTCAGCGGTCCTTCGGGTCGAGAGCGTCGCGCAAGCCGTCGCCGATGAAGTTGAGGGCGAACAGCGTCGTCACGAAGAAGACGGCCGGATAGATCAACAGCCAGGGCACCGCCTGCATGCCGGTGGTACCCTCGGCGATCAGCGAGCCCCAGGAGGTCATCGGCTCCTGCACGCCGAGACCGAGGAAGGAGAGGAAGCTTTCGAGCAGGATGACCTTCGGCACCAGCACCGTCACGAACACCACCACCGGACCGATGGTGTTGGGAATGACGTGCCGGCGGATGATCTGCCAGTTGGTGAGGCCCATGGCCAGCGCCGCCTCGACGAACTCCCGCCGTTTCAGCGACAGCGTCTGGCCGCGCACGATGCGCGCCATGTCCAGCCACTCGATGGCGCCGATCGCCGCGAAGATCAGCACGAAATGCCGCCCGAAGAACACCACCAGCATGATCACGAAGAACATGAACGGCAGCGAGTAGAGGATTTCCACGAAGCGCATCATCACGTTGTCGACGCGGCCGCCGACATAGCCCGACACGGCGCCGTAGGTGACGCCGATGATCAGCGACACGAAGGTGGCGAGGAGGCCGACGGTGATCGACACCTGGCCGCCGACCATGATGCGCGGCACGAGGTCGCGGCCGTTGCGATCGGTGCCGAAGGGGAAATACTGCGCGTTGACGCGGCCCTTGACCTCGATCGTCCGTCCGTCGTCGGCGGTGCCGGTGATCTCGGCGCTGTCGAACTCGTCGGGGCGGTCGAGATAGCGTGTGGCGCGGGCGTCGATCGGCTTGTCGGAGCTGATGCGGGCCGTGTAGGTGGTGCCGTCGGCGTCGAAGGCATCGAGCTTGAGACGCGCCCGCTCGACGGCCGTCTGCATCACCTGCAGCAGCGTGTCCTCGCGCGGATAGGGGTCGAGCGACGGCGGCACCGCCACGTAGGACGGGAAGATCTGGTCGTAGCGGTGCGGGTAGACCCAGGTGCCGCCGAAGCTGAACACGGCCACCAGCACCAGAATGACCAGGCTGGCCATAGATGCCTTGTTGCGCACGAAGCGGTGGCGGGCCATGGCCCACAGGCTGGTGCCGCGCATGGCGGCCACCGGCTCGATCAGGGTTTGCGTCATCTCACTCATAACGGACCCTCGGATCGAGAACGGCATAGAGAATGTCGACGAGAAGGTTGAACACCACGATGAACACCGAAATCAGCACGACGGTGCCCATCACCAGCGTGTAGTCGCGGTTGAGGGCGCCGAGCACGAAGTAGCGGCCGACGCCGGGCAGCGAGTAGACCGTCTCCACCACCACCGAGCCGGTCAGCACGGCGGCGGCCACCGGGCCGAGATAGCTGACGGCCGGCACCAGGGCGGCGCGCATGGCGTGGACGATCACCACGACGCGGGTCGGCAGGCCGTAGGCGCGGGCGGTGCGGATGTGGTCGGCGCGCAGCGTCTCGATCATCGAGCCGCGGGTGATGCGCGCGAACACGGCGAGCTGCGGCAGCGCCAGCGAGATCACCGGCAGCACGAGATTGGCCGGGCCGCCGTCGCCCCAGCCGCCGGCCGGCAGCCAGCGCAGCACCACGGCGAAGACGAAGGACAGGATCGGCGCTAGCACGAAATTGGGAACGGTGATGCCGAAGCTGGCAACGCTCATCACGGCATAGTCGACGAAGGAGTTCTGCCGGAGCGCCGCATAGGAGCCGATGGCGATGCCGCCGAATACGGCGACCAGCAGCGCCCAGGCGCCAAGCGTCATCGAATAGGGCAGGCTCTTGCCGATCAGTTCGGAGACGGTGAAGTCGCGGTAGATGAAGCTCGGTCCGAGGTCGCCGTGGGCGAGATTCCACAGATAGTGGCCGTATTGGACCACCAGCGGCTGGTCGAGCAGGAAGGCGCGCTTCAGGTTCTCGAGCACCTGCGGTTCCAGCGGCCGTTCGAGGTTGAACGGGCCGCCCGGCGCGACGCGCATCAGGAAGAAGGACAGCGTGACGACGATGAAGATGGTCGGCACCGCCGACAACAACCGTCGCAGGACATAACGTAACATGGACCCGTCCCCGTTGGGTTGGTCACGGAAGGCGAGAACGACAGGCCGGCCACACGTCCGCGGGCGGACGCCGAAAAGCCGACGGGCGGCGCCTCTCCGAGAGAAGACGCGCCGCCGTCAGGGACGCCGCCCCTCCCCCGGCTGGCGAGGAAGGGGCGAACGTCACAGCTCTCTCATTCGAGCGACAGGAACTTGGTCAGGTGCTCGTTGACGCCGTTCATGGCGAAGCCCTTGACCTTGTTGGAGACGAGCCAGGTGGAGGCGTGCACCATCAGCGGCACCAGGCCCTGCTCGTCCATGGCGATCTGCTCGGCGTCGTGCATCAGCTGCATGCGCTTGGCCTGATCGCGCTCCTCGTAGGAAGCCTTCATCAGCTCGTCATACTTGGCGTTGGTCCAATGACCGTAGTTGAAGGTCTTGTTGGAGCTGACCAGCAGGTTGAGGAAGTTCTCCGGATCGGCGTAGTCGGCCTGCCAGCCGCAGCGCGCCGCATCGAACGAGCCGCCTTCCTGGAGGTAGGCGTAGTGCGACTTGACGTCGAGGTTCTGGATGGTCACCTCGGCGCCGAGCGCCTTCCACATGTCGGCGACGGCAGTGGCCACCTTCTTGTGGTTCTCGTTGGTGTTGAAGCGGATGTCGACCTTGAGCGGCTTGCCGCCCTCGCCGTAGCCGGCTTCCTTCAGGAGATCCTTGGCCTTGTCCTCGCGGTCGAGCTGGTCGAGATCGGCCCATTCGGGCTTGGCCGGCGTGTAGCCGACGATGCCGTCCGGCACGAAGGAATAGGCCGGCATCTGCGTGCTGGAGAAGATCTTGTCCGACAGGAAGTCGCGGTCGACAGCCATCGAGAAGGCCGCGCGGACGCGGGCGTCGTCGAACGGCGGCTTGCGGGTGTCGAGCACGTAATAATAGGAGGAAAGGTCGGGGGCGGCCAACACCTGGTCCTTGCCGAGCTTGTCCTGAAGGAACTTCATCTGGTCGGTCTGGAAGTTGTAGACGACGTCCAGCTCGCCGGCCTCGAACATGCGCTCGGTGGTCGCCTGGTCTTCCGACGGATTGTAGATGACCTTGTCGATCTTGACGCTGGCGGCATCCCAGTACTTGGGATTCTTCACCGTGGTGATGTGGTCGTTCGGCACGTTCTCGGTCAGGCAGAAGGCGCCGTTGCAGACGATGTTGCCCGGCTTGATCCACTCGCCGCCGAACTTCTCGATGGCCCATTTCGGCACCGGCAGCGCCGCGTAGTGGGCGAGCAGCTGGATGAAGTAGGGCGTCGGCCGCTCCAGCGTGATCTCCAGCGTCTTGTCGTCGATCGCCTTGACGCCCAGCGTATCGACCGCCGCCTTGCCGCCGTTGATCGCCTCGGCGTTCTTGATCGGGTAGAGAATGTTGGCGTATTCGGCCGCCTCCTGCGGATCCTCCATCCGCTGGTAGGCGTAGACGAAGTCGCCGGCGGTGACCGGCGTGCCGTCCGACCAGTTGGCGTCGGCCCTGAGCTTGAAGGTGTAGACGGTGCCATCGTCCGACAGCGTCCAGCTCTCGGCGACGCCGGGGATCACCTTGCCGTGCGGATCGTAGATGGTCAGGCCCTCGAACATGTCGCGGACGATGAAGCCCTCGACGTCGATCGAGATGTGCGCCTGGTCGAGCGTCTGCGGCTCGCCGCCGTTGCCGCGGCGGATGACCACCTCGGCCAGAGACGGCGTCGCGAGAACCGCCAGCATCGAGCCGGCGATCAGCGCCGCCGACATCGCGCGGATGATACGGGGTGTATTCATGTGTTCGATCCTCCTGCCTGGACTTGCGGCGACCGGGCGATCTGCCGTCGGCCGCCGAACAAATTCGAGTTTTTTCTTTGGTTTCGCTGCCGGTGGTCCAAAAGACCTCGGGATTTCAAGGTCCCCAGAATTCAAAGACCGCATCCGGTCATCGTTGTCGTTCCTCGTCGCCGCGCTCAACTGCCGGGCCGGTGCTGGGCGATCCAGTGCCAGGCGATGTCGATCCGGCGGGGTATCCAGACCTTATCATGCGACAGCACGTAGTCCAGAAAGCGTTGGAGCGCCGCAGCCCGCGCCGGCCGGCCGGCGAGGCGGCAGTGCAGGCCGACGTTCAGCAGCTTCGGACGGCCGTTCCGCCCTTCCTCGTAGAGCACGTCGAAGGCGTCCTTGAGGTAGGTGTAGAACTGATCGCCCGAGTTGAAGCCTTGATTTGTCGCAAAGCGCATGTCGTTGGTGTCGAGCGTATACGGAATGATCAGGTGCGGCCCGTTCGGCCCGTCGATCCAGTAGGGCAGATCGTCGGCGTAGGAATCGGAGGAGTAGAGGAAGCCGCCCTCCTCCATCGCCAGCTCGGTCGAATGCACCGAGGCGCGACCGGTGTACCAGCCGAGCGGCCGCGAGCCCGTCACCTCCTCGTGGAGGCGGATCGCCTCCAGCATGTGCGCCCGCTCCGCCTCCTTGGTGTAGTCGCGATAGTCAATCCACTTGAGGCCGTGGCTGGCGATCTCCCAGTCGGCCTCCTTCATGGCCGCCACCGCCTCCGGATTGCGGGCGAGCGCCGTGGCGACGCCGTAGACCGTCACCGGCACGGCGCGCGCCGTGAACAGCCGGTGCAGCCGCCAGAAGCCGGCGCGCGAGCCGTATTCGTAGATCGACTCCATGTTGACGTGCCGCTGGCCGGGCCAGGGCTCGGCGCCGACGATCTCCGACAGGAAGGCCTCGGAGGCGGCGTCGCCGTGCAGGATAGAGTTCTCGCCGCCTTCCTCGTAGTTGACGACGAACTGCACGGCGATGTGGGCACCCTCCGGCCAGCGGGCGTCGGGAGGATTGCGGCCGTAACCGACCATGTCGCGGGGATAGGTCTTGTCGATCATGTCGCGTCACCTCCTCGGGTGAGCGGGCGGCGCGGCCGGCTCAGGGCGCGGCCTCGTCGTCCGGGCAGGTCGGACTGCCGACGTCCAGCGTCAGCTCGTCCTCCTTGGTGCCGTGGGCCCGCGCCAGCCGGTTCCAGGCGCGCCAGCCGAACGGGATGTAGGCGAGATAGAGGATGGTCAGGACGGAAAGCACGTGGAAGGGATAGCTGACCAGCAGCATCGCCAGAATGACGACGCCGATCAGGATCGGCACCACCCACTCGCGCTGGAGACCGCCGTATTTCTTGCCCGAGAAGGTCGGCACGCGGCTGACCATCAGCGCGGCGATCAACACCACGTAGGCCACCACCACCGGCGCCGCCGCCTCCGGCACCTCGATGCCGACGCGGTCGATGTAGACCGGCAGCAGCACGGCCAGCGCGCCGGCCGGGATCGGCACGCCGGTGAAGAAGTTGGACTGCCAGGCCGGCTTGTCCTCGCCGAGCATGGTGTTGAAGCGGGCAAGGCGCAGGGCGCCGGCGATGGCGAACAGCACCACCGCCACCCAGCCGAAGGAATTGATGTCGTGGAAGTTCCACACGAACAGCAACAGCGGCGGTGCCACGCCGAAGCTCAGGAAGTCGCTGAGAGAATCCAGCTCGGCGCCGAATTTCGAGGTGACGCGCAGGTAGCGGGCGAGCCGGCCGTCCAGCCCGTCGAGCACGGCGGCGATCACGATGGCATAGACCGCCATGTCGTATCGCCCCTCGAAGCCCATGCGGATCGAGGTGAGACCGGCGCACAGCGACAGCAGCGTCACCAGATTGGGGAGGACGGCGCGAACCGGAATGCGGCGGAGCCGGTGCGGCCGCTCGGCGGCTTCCGGCTCGGGATCGAACGGCGGGAAAAGCCCAGGCATGACCGCGCCTCAGGATACGCGCACGAACGGCGTCTTGACGGCGCCGTCGATGTCGGCAAGCACCGTCTCGCCGGCAATCGCCCGGGCGCCCTCGGAGACCAGCGCCGTCGCCTGAGGCGGCAGGTAGACGTCGACGCGCGAGCCGAAGCGGATCAGGCCGAAGCGGTCGCCGACCGTGAGGCTCTCGCCCTCGCGGGTGAAGGAGACGATGCGGCGGGCGATCAGGCCGGCGATCTGCACCACGCCGACCACCCGGCCGTCCGGCCGCTCGATGACCAGGCCGTTGCGCTCGTTGTCCTCGCTCGCCTTGTCGAGTTCGGCATTGAGGAACTTGCCGGCCTTGTAGGCGATGCGCGCCACGCGGCCGGTGACCGGCGCGCGGTTCACGTGCACGTCGAACACGTTCATGAACACGCAGATCCTGAGCAGCGGCTCCGGCCCGAGGCCGAGTTCGCGCGGCGGCACGGCAAGCCCGACCGCCGAAACGCGGCCGTCGGCCGGCGAGACGACCAGCGAGTTCGACACCGGCGTCACCCGCACCGGATCGCGGAAGAACAGCGCGCACCAGATGGTCAGCGCGAGGCCGATCCAGAACAGCGGCTCGAACAGCCAGCCGAGGATCACGGTGGCCGCCAGGAAGGCGAGGATGAACTTGTGCCCTTCCGGATGGATCGGCGGCACGGCGTTCCGGATCGAGTTCAGAACCGACATGGGATTTCGTCCGTGGAAACGGCGGGCAAGCCCGCTGAGAGAAACGGACTTTTCGCACGAATGGCCGGCACATGCAAAGCCGCTTGCCGCCGCCTGCCTGTTGTTCACACCGCTTTCGATCAAAAACGGCCGGCCGGGTCGTCCACCCCACCAGCCGTTTGTCCGGCGTCAGGCCGGCACCGGCTCGCTGTCCGCCGGCTTCGCCGTTTCCGAGCGCAACAGGTAGAGCGAGGCACCGATGATCAGCACCGCGCCGATCCACAGATAGCCGTCCGGCGCGTAGGCGAACACCAGCCAGCCGGCCAGCGTGTTGAGCGGCAGGCGGACGTTGTCGAAGGTCTGGAGATAGGAGGCGTCGGCGCGCGCGTAGGCGAGCGTCAGGAGATACTGCGCCGCGGCGGTCAGCGCGGCCAGCGCCAGCACCACCCACAGCACGGTGCCGCCCGGCAGCGCGAAAGCGGTGCCGAAGTCGAAGCCGGTCGAAGCGAACAGGAAGGCGGCATTGATCGGCGTGAGCAGTGCCAGGAGATAGACGGTGACCGATTCCGGCCGCTCGACGCCGGCGAGTTGCTTGGTCATCACCGACGATCCCGCCCACATCGCCGCCGCGCCGAGCGGCAGCAGGCTGTAGGCGGTGAAGCTGTCGGACCATGGCGCCAGGATCAGCATGCCGCCGGCAAAGCCGACGATGGCGGCCAGCGCCCGGTGCGGGCCGATGTGCTCGCCGAGAATGAGGCGCGCCGCGACGATGACGATGAACGGCGAGGTCATGTCGATCGCCACCACCTGGGCGATCGGCACGCCGGCCGCCAGCGCGCCGACGAAGAACTGCACGCCGAGCGTCGCGAAGATGACGCGGACGACGTGCGCCCATGGATGCGCCGTGCGGAAGGCACCGGCGCCGAGCTTGATCAGCGTCGGCACGAAGAACACCAGCGACAGGCCATATTGCCAGAAGGCCAAGGCTTGCGAGGAGAAATGATAGGTGCCGGTCACCCACTGGGTGAGCACGTTGATGGCGGCGAAGACGACGCCGGCGGACACCATGTAGGTCGCTCCGAGAACGGGAAACGACCGGGTCTTGTTCGGGCTCTGATTCAAGGTTCGGGTCCTTAAACAAGGAACGACGCGGAATCAGGGCGATGGGTCATGGCGACAATCGGTCGCGATCGGCTGTTGCCGGCCGCGAACGGGATTTTCAGCATACCCTTCTCTTTCATCCGGACTGTACCGTCGGCTCCGGAATCCAACCGGATCTGCTGACCTCCGGCCTTTCGGCCGGAGCGCTCGCGGGCTAGGCGGCACGCCGCCATTACCGCCGGTGGGGAATCGCACCCCGCCCCGAGAATGGTTGCCGGCACGGGAACCCGTGCCGACGCCGCGACTTTAGTCCGGGAAGCCTCCGAAATCAAAGGCAACACAGCGTTTCCGGGCGCATGACAGTCATGTTCTCCGACATGTGATCGCGTCCCCCTCGACCCTTGACCTCGCTTCCGCCATAAACCGGACGAATTACGAGACCGTCATGCTCATCCCGCTCATCGTCGCCTGCGCCCTGTTCATGGAAAACCTCGACAGCTCGGTGGTTTCCACGTCGCTGCCGCAGATTGCCGTCGACCTCGGCGTCGACCCCATCTCGCTGAAGCTCGCCTTCACCAGCTACCTGATCTCGGTGGCCGTGTTCCTGCCGATTTCCGGCTGGATGGCCGACCGCTTCGGCGCCCGCACCATCTTCCGCCTGGCCATCCTGGTGTTCGTCACCGGTTCGGTGTTCTGCGGCCTGTCGTCGTCGCTGGAGGGCTTCGTCGCCGCCCGCATCGTCCAGGGAGCCGGCGGCGCCATGATGGTGCCGGTCGGCCGGCTGGTGATGCTGCGCTCGGTGGAGAAGTCGGACTATCTGCGCGCCATGAGCTGGCTGACTGTGCCGGCGATGATCGGCCCGGTGCTCGGGCCGCCGCTCGGCGGCTTCATCACCACCTATTTCGAGTGGCGCTGGATCTTCTGGATCAACATTCCGATCAGCGTCGTCGGCCTGGTGCTGGTCAGCGTTTTCATCAAGAACTACAAGGAAGAGAACCTGCCGCCGCTCGACACGCGCGGCTTCATGCTGTCCGGCATCGGCCTCGCCGGCTTCGTGTTCGGCGTCGCGGCCAGCGGCATCGGCGTGCTGCCGGCCTGGATCGATCTGGTGCTGATCGTCACCGGCGCCGCCGCGCTGCTCGCCTATGCCCGCCACGCGTTCCGGACGCCGGAGCCGCTGATGGACCTCACCCTGTTCCGCCTGCCGACCTTCCGCGTGTCGGTGCTCGGCGGCCTCCTGTTCCGCATCGGCGTCGGCGCCACCCCCTTCCTGTTGCCGCTGCTCTTCCAGCTCGGCTTCGGCATGACGCCGTTCGAGAGCGGCATGCTCACCTTCGCCACCGCCGCCGGCGCGGTGCTGATGAAGTTCACGGCGCCGCGCATCGTTCGTGCCTGGGGCTTCCGCATGGTGCTGATGGTCAACACGCTGTTCAGCACCGCCTTCCTGCTGGCCATCGTCTCGTTCAGCCAGACGACGCCGCACATGGCCATCTTCGGCGTGCTGCTGGTCGGCGGCTTCTTCCGCTCGCTGCAATTCACGGCGCTGAACGGTCTCGCCTTCGCCGAGGTTGACAGTCGCCGCATGAGCCACGCCACGTCGATTTCCGCGGTAGGTCAGCAGATTTCGGCGGCGCTGGGCGTGGCGATCGGCGCCGCCGTGCTGGAGATCACCCGCTCCATGCGCGGCGACATGGCGGTGCTGCCCGGCGACTTCATCCCCGCCTTCCTGGTGCTGGCGGTGATCGGCCTCCTCTGCATCCCGATCTACGCCCGCATGGCGCCCGGCGCCGGAGCCGAGGTGTCCGGCCATCGGGCGCGGGCGGCGGAAGAAGCGTCAGTCTAGCCGCGTGGCGGGATCGATGTGGGCGCCGGTCCAGCGCGCCGCCGCCCACGGCCGCCACCAGCGATAGGCGGGATCGAGCGTCTCGGGGATCGGATCGAAGCCCGACGATCCCCAGGGGTTGCAACGCAGGATGCGGGCCAGTCCCATCCAGCCGCCGGCCCACAGGCCGTAGCGGCCGATCGCTTCGTCGGTATAGCTCGAACAGGTCGGAAGATGCCGGCACTGCCGCCCCATCAGCGGCGACAGGATCAACTGATAGGCGCGGATCAGCACGCGGCCGACGAGGCGACCCGGCGTCTTCCGCCGTGACGCGTCGGCGCGTTCGGAATGGGCGTGGTGTCCGCACATGGCCTACCCCCTGCCGGCCCGTGCCGCGACGGCGTCGAGGCAGGCGACCACCGCCTCGAACACCAGCATGGTCGAGGCGTGGCGCGCCTTGAAATCGCACACCGGTTCGAGATGGCGCAACTCAGCGAAGCGGCCGGCCGGCGGCGGAGCGCCCTCCTCCAGCATGGCGCGCATCTCGTCGCGCACCTGCCTGAGTTCGGCCGCCGTGGCGCCGACCACCTCGTTGGCCAGCGCCGCCGCCGCCGCCTGCCCCAGCGCGCAGGCCTTCACCTCATGGGCGTAGTCGGCGACGACATCGCCATTCATCCTGATGTCGACGGTGATCGTCGAGCCGCACAGCGGCGCCCGCCGCGTCGCCGTGGCGTCCGGCGCATCGAGCCGGCCGAGGCGGCCGATGTTGCCGGCGAGATCGAGGATGCGGGCGTTGTAGACCTCGTCGAGCATGCTGACACCTTCAGCGTGTGGCCGGGCATATTGTCGCGGGCAGCGGCCAACCACCTTTGAACTCCGGGGCATGGCGCGTATATAGGCCTGAGACGGCCCCGCCGCCAAGCACGGCGGGAAGCATCGAGCAAGGATCGAGCATGGACGATGCCATCTTCACCGCCGGCGCCTGCAAGGGCCGCCGCCCCAGCCGCGAGGAAGCCGAGGCCGCCGTCCGCACGCTGATCGCCTATGCAGGCGAGGACCCCGACCGCGAGGGCCTGCGCGACACGCCGCGCCGGGTGGTCAAGGCCTATGCCGAGCTGTTCTCCGGCTACGGGCAGAGCGACGAGGACGTGCTCGACCGCATCTTCACCGAAGTGGCCGGCTACGAGGAGCTGATCCTCGTCCGCGACATCCCCTTCTATTCGCATTGCGAGCACCATATGGTGCCGTTCATCGGCAAGGCGCACATCGCCTATTACCCGACCACCGGCGTCGTCGGCCTGTCCAAGCTGGCGCGCATCGTCGAGACCTATGCCCGCCGCCTGCAGACGCAGGAGACCATGACCGCCCAGGTCAGCAACGCCATCGACAAGGTGCTGAAGCCGCGCGGCGCGGCCGTGCTGATCGAGGCCGAGCATCTCTGCATGACCATGCGCGGCGTGCAGAAGCCGGGCGCCTCCACGGTCACCGCCCGCTTTACCGGTTGTTTCAAGACCGACCCGACCGAGCAGGCCCGCTTCATGATGATGGTGCGCGGCGAGCAGAGGTGATCCCGATGACCGAGACGAAACTGTTTCCGCCCCCCGGCGACAAGGCGGCGCTGGAAGCGGGCGGCGTGCTGACGCCCCGCTTCGGGCCGGACGGCACCATTGTCTGCGTCACCGTCGACGCCGACAGCGGCGCCGTTCTGATGCTCGCCTATATGAACGCCGAAAGCCTGGCGCTGACCATCGAGACCGGCGAAAGCTGGTACTGGAGCCGGTCGCGCGGCGAACTCTGGCACAAGGGCGCCACCTCCGGCAACGTCCAGAAGGTGGTGGAGCTTCTCACCGACTGCGACCAGGACGCTCTATTGCTGCGCGTCCGCGTCACCGGCGCCGGCGCCACCTGCCACACCGGCCAGGTCTCCTGCTTCTACCGGGCGGTGCCGCTCGGCCAAAAGGCGGCCGACGGGCCGGTGCGGCTCGAGCATGTCGGCGGCGAGCGCCGCTTCGATCCCGAGGCGGTCTACGGCCACAACCACTGACCGCCGTCACGCCGCCGCATTCTTCCGCGATTGACGGCGGCCGGGCGCTTCCCGATAGTCGCGCCGTCACCGCTTGCCGCACGGGTAGAATGATCCGCCGGGCTCTCGTCCTCTTCGCGCTCCTCACGCTGGCCCTGATGTCGGCGGCGAGCGCGCACGAGCATATGGGCCGCCACGCCATGCCAGCCGTTGCCGCCGGTGCGACGCTGCCGGCCACCCTGCCCAACGCAATGCCCATCCTCGACCATGCGGCCGCGCAACTCACCGCCGCCGACGACGCGGCGGCCTGCATCGAGGGCAGCGACATCTGTCACGATCGCGGCAAGCCCGCCGACTGCGCCTGCCCGGCCGCCTGCGTCGGCCTGTTCGACGTCGTCGTCGCCGCGCCGCCGATGCCGGCCGTGGCCGTGGCGGTACCGCCCTCCGGCGTCCGCCGCCTGCTCCCCCTCGCCGCGCCGCCGCCGACGCCGCCGCCCCGCGCCTGATCGTCTTCCGACCGATCCCTTTCCAACGGACCATCCGCCGAGCGCGAGCCCTTGCGCCGCGTCCTTCGGCACGGAGACAGACGATCATGCCCATGACCCACTACATGGAACTCCTGGCCACCAACCAGCCGTGGAACCTCATCCTGTTCATGGCGGTGCCGGTGATTCTCGCCGAGACCATCGCCATCGCCGAGCTTTACCTGCTCTACACCCGCCGCCTCGACGGCATCGTGCGGCAGGTCAGCCGGATCGCCGGCTCGATCGCCGGCATCTACTTCCTCGGCGTCTTCCTCTACCTCTTCGTCACCGCGGTGATGCCGCTGACCAGCGGCGGCGCCTGGCGCGGCCCGGCCGACGTCATCGCCGTCGGCTTCTACCTCGCCGGCGTCATCCCGCTCGGCGGCATCGCGCTGATCGATCTCGGGCTGATCCTGAAGGGCCGCAGCCTTGAATCGCGGCTCGGCGTGCACGCCGGCTTCGTCGCGCTGTTCCTGATCGTCGCCCACGTGGCGATGATCTTCGGCATGCTCGACCCGACGCTGTTCACCGGCACCGACCCGATGGCGGCGATGCCCGGCATGGCCCATTGATAACGGCGGCGCCGGCGGCGGGCACCCCCATCCGCCGCCGGCGCCCCGATCCGGCCCGCAGGCCGTCAAACAGTCAGGTTGTGGCTTTCCTCGCCGAAACTGAACTGGATGCCCGCCTCCTCGGCGCGCGCCCAGGCGACGATGCCGTCCAGCACCATCTTCTGCGAGGGGATGCGCACCACAACCGAATCGCCGGCCGCAAATAGATGGCCGACGGTGCGCACGCGGCAACCGTTATGGCTGATATTCTCGACGACGCAGGCAATGTCGCGCGGATCGTTCTGGACCATGGCTGGCCAGCGGCAGTCTATCCGCGAGGCTTGCCGCTGTTCACCGACCCTGACATTGGGATTGCGCAGGCGGGCGATCAGCTCCTCCATCTCCCGCTTCGTCAACTTGTGGCGTCTGTGCACGTCCGACATCCATTCTCAGTAACAATCCCAGATAGCGTACTTCACGTTAATCCTTGGTTTCCCTGGCAGGGGCTCCGGTGTTGATCCGGCTTGAAAATCCGTCATTTGCCTTGATGGCGACAGCCGGTCTATCCTAGTGGAAATCCGTATCCAGCCGCGAATCCACCGCAATATGCCCAAATCGCTATCGCTCCGCACAATTGACAAGCTCGCCGCTATCGGCCGCGAGGATTGGGACCGCCTCGCCAACCCCGGCTGGCAGGTAGCTCCGCGCGGCGTCCTCCGCTGGACGGGAGAGGGCGAACCCACCTCCTTCAATCCCTTCGTCAGCCACGACTTCCTCTCGGCCTGCGAGGACTCCGGCTGCGCCACGGCCGAGAGCGGCTGGCTGCCGAGCCACCTGCTGCTCGAGGACGAGGGGCGGCTCATCGGCGCCGTGCCGGCCTATCTCAAGGGCCACTCCTACGGCGAATATGTCTTCGACCACGGCTGGGCCGACGCCTGGGAGCGGGCCGGCGGCCGCTACTATCCGAAGCTGCAATCGGCCGTACCCTTCACGCCGGTCTCTGGTCCGCGCCTTCTCGCCGCCGATCCGGAAACGCGCCGGGCGCTGGCTCAGGGGCTGCGGCTGGTCGCCGACCGCTACGAGCTGTCGTCGGCGCACGTCACCTTCACCGACGAGCAAGGCGCCGCCGCGCTGATCGCCGACGGCTGGCTGGAGCGGCTCGACCAGCAGTTCCAGTTCAGGAACGACGGCTACGCCAGCTACGACGACTTCCTCGGCCGCCTCGCCTCGCGCAAGCGCAAGGCGTTGAAGCGCGAGCGGCGCGAGGCGCTTGAGGACGGCATCACCATCGAATGGGTCGGCGGCGCCGACCTCACCGAGGCGCATTGGGACGCCTTCTTCGCCTTCTACATGGACACCGGCAATCGCAAGTGGGGCACGCCCTATCTCAACCGCCGCTTCTTCTCGCTGCTCTCCGAGCGGATGGCCGATCGCATATTGCTGGTGCTGGCCCGGCGGGCCGGCCGCTACATCGCCGGCGCGCTCAATCTCGTTGGCTCCGACCGGATCTACGGCCGCAACTGGGGGGCGATCGAGGAGCACCCCTTCCTACATTTCGAGGTCTGCTACCACCAAGCCATCGACTACGCCATCGCGCATGGCCTCAAGGTGGTGGAAGCCGGGGCGCAGGGCGAGCACAAGCTCTCCCGCGGCTATCTGCCGGAGACCACCCGCTCCGCCCACTTCATCGCCGACACAGGCTTCCGCCGCGCGGTGACCGACTTCCTCGCCCGCGAGCGGCGTGCCGTGCTCCGCGCCGAGACGGAACTCGAGGGCCTCGGTCCGTTCCGGCGCGGCCCCCTGCAGGAACGGGATTGACCGGCTCGATCGGAAAGACCACCTTGCGGTTCAACACATTACCGAGGAGCGCGCGATGACCGCCTATGACCCCGACAACATCTTCGCCAAGATCCTGCGCGGCGAGATTCCCGCCTACAAGGTCTACGAGGACGACGACACGCTCGCCTTCATGGACGTCATGCCGCAGTCGGACGGCCATACGCTGATCCTGCCGAAGGTGCCTTCCCGCAACATTCTCGACGCCGACCCCGATGTCGTCGCCAAGGTCATCAAGGTGGTGCAGAAGGTGGCCAAGGCGGCGGTCAGCGCCTTCGGCGCCGACGGCGCCACCGTCATGCAGTTCAACGAGGCGCCGGCCGGCCAGACGGTGTTCCACCTGCATTTCCACGTGGTGCCCCGCTATCTCGGCGTGCCGCTCCGTCCGCACACCGGCAAGATGGCCGACGCGGCGCTGCTCTCCGGCCATGCCGACAAGCTCAAGGCGGCGCTCGCGACCTGAGGATGGCGGGCCTTTGCCGCTCGCCCAGCCGAAGGCCCACCGCCTTTTCCGCCAATCGCGCGGAACCCGACCCCCATGTTAGAAGTAGACAAGGGACAGGGAGCAAATCAGCGGAGCGAGGCAAGCCGATGAGCGAGAAACTGCTGGTTACCGGCGCCGCCGGCAAGCTCGGGCGAAGCGTCGTCGCCTATCTCGTCGAGGAGTTCGGCATCGATCCCGCCGATATCGTCGCCGGCACCCGCGATCCCGCCAAGCTCGACGACGTCGGTCCCGGCGGCGTCGCGGTGCGCACCGTCGACTTCGACAAGCCTGACGGTCTCGCCACCGCCTTCGCCGGCATCGATCGCCTGCTGATCGTCTCCTCCGACGCCATCGGCACGCGCCTCGCCGGCCAAAAGGCCGCTGTCGCCGCCGCCACGGCGGCCGGCGTCAAGGGCATCGTCTACACCTCGGCGCCCAACCCGCATGGCGCCAACCATCCGCTGATCTTCGCCGGCGACCATGCCGGCACCGAGACCGCCATCTTCGAGAGCGGCCTCCCCTATCGCATCCTGCGCAACTACTGGTACCACGAGAACCTGCTCAGGACCCTGCCGCCGGTGCTGAAGAGCGGCGCTTGGTACACCGCCGAGGCGCCCGGCACCCGCGTCGCCTACGTCGCCCGCGAGGATTGCGCCCGCGCCGCCGCCGCCGCCCTTGTCCGGCCATGGAACCACGACAAGGCCGTCTACGACATCACCGGCGACGAGGCCTTGACGATCGAGGAGGTGGCCGCTCTCGCCAACAAGGCGCTCGGCAAGCCGATCAACGTCGTCCACCTGTCGCCGGAGACGCTGGCCTCCGCCCTGAAGGTGGCGGGGCTGCCCGAGTTCGTCGTCGCCCTGACGCTGTCCATGGACGCCACCAACAGCGCCGGCCTGCTCTCCACCCCCTCCGACGCGGTGGAGCAACTGACCGGACGCGAGCCGCGTCCGCTCTCCGCCTTCTTCGAGGTCAATCGCGCCGCCTTCGTCGGCTGAGCGCCTGGAGCAATTCCAGCAAAAGTGGGAACCAATTCTGCACCGGAATTGCGTCTCAACAGAGAGATAGAGCATTTCCGGTGAACCGGATTTCACCGGAAATGCTCCAGGCTCCAAAACCAATCATCCTCGTGAAACTTGCGGATCACATTGATTCAGGGGGGCTCCGCTGAAGCAGGAGGTTAGTGGCGATGTCGCGTTCATTGTTCTGGCTGTCGGTTTCAGCCGTAAGCTTCGCCGCCACCATCGCGTTCCGGCTTTGAAACCGTTTTGCTTCTCAAACCGAGGAAAGAACAATGGCCGTTAAACGGATTGTCGCAAATATAGCCGCACCGCATCCTGATGCTGCTCGGTCGTTCTACTGTGACATACTGGGCCTCGAAGCTGTCATGGATCATGGCTGGATCATTACATTTGCCGCGCCAGCGATAGATGGCAGGCCGCAGGTCAGCTTTGCCAGCGAAGGAGGCTCTGGAACGGCTGTTCCTGACCTCTCTGTCGAAGTCGACAATCTTGAAGAGGTCCAGAAGCGCGTTAACGAAGCCGGGCTAGAAATCGAATATGGCCCGGCTGACGAACCCTGGGGCGTCAGGCGATTCTATGTCCGCGACCCTTTCGGGCGCCTTATCAACATCCTGAGCCACTCCGGCTCCGCATAGCCATGGCGGAGTGAGTGTGAACCCCCTGGGCATTCAGGCGTCCGGGTCGAAACCCTCGAACACCGGCCCGGCGCCGAAATCCTGCGCCGCCCGCCGATCGTCCGGCGTGCGGATGGTCCAGGCGGTCAACGGCAGGTGCCAGTCGTCGCGCACCCGGCGGCTGACGTCGTTGCCGAGGAGTTTCACCCAGTAGCTGACGAACTGGAACTTCGACCAGTCACGGTGGCCGAGGCCGGCCAGTTCGTCGCGATCGACGAAGCGATAATGATTGTAGTCCTCGGCGCTCGCCGCGTCGTCGGCGACGATGCCGCGCGGCAGATCGGGCGCGATCTCCGCGAGGTCCTGAATCTGCCGCGGATCGAAGGATTCCACCACCACCGGCCCGCCATAGCCGGCAAGCTCGCGGGCAGTGGCCGCTACGAGGTCGCGCTGACGCTCGGCGAAGTAGCTCTTGATCTCGACGACGAGGCCGGTTCGCCCGGCGACGAGATCGAGCACCTGCCGCAGCGTCGGGATGCGGTCGTCGGTGCCGATCATCGGGATGGCCTGTAGTTCGGCCATCGTCCGGCCGGCCACCGGCCCCCGACCGGCGGTCAGCCGGTCGAGATGATCGTCATGGAACACGTAGACGACGCCGTCGGCGGAGAGATGGACGTCCATCTCCATGGCAAAGCCCGCCCGCGCCGCCGCGTCGAAGGCCGAGAGCGTGTTTTCGATTCGTCCGGCGTTGGCGTCATGCAGGCCGCGGTGGGCGATCGGGCGGGCGGAGAGCCAGGAAATGTCCGTCATCTTGCTTCAGGAAACCTCGATGATGGCGTCGATTTCCACCGCGACGCCGAGCGGCAGGGCGGCGACGCCGACAGCCGTGCGGCTGTGCCTGCCCTTGTCGCCCAGCACGTTGGCGAACAGATTCGACGCGCCGTTGACGACCTGCGGCTGGTCGGTGAATTCCGGCGCGGAATTGACGAAGGCGTTGAGCCGGACGACGCGGACGATGCGCTCGAGGTCGCCGACGGCCGCCTTCACCTGGGCGAGGATGTTGAGGGCGCAAAGCTCGGCCGCCTTCTGGCCGGCCGCCACGTCGACGTCGGCGCCGAGCTTGCCGGTGACGGCCGCGCCGGCCGCCGTCTTGGAGATCTGGCCGGACACGAACAGGAGGTTGCCGGTGCGGACGTAGGGCACGTAGTTGGCGACGGGGGCAATTGCCTCCGGCAGCGTCAGGCCGAGGCCGGAAAGGGCGGATTCGACGGAACTGGTCATGGGAAATCTCCGAAAATGGAACTTTGAGTCTTGCCCCATCGCGCCGGCGAGCGCAACTCGGCGACCCATCCGGCACACCGCTTCCCGCTGCGATCGCTTGATGTTTACGCAAGGATACGTGCTATCCTCTGGCCATTCATCCGGATACTCCAACCGTTTCCGTGACGACGCGCCGGGGAGCCCCACAATGAACCCGCTTTTCCGATCGGCGACGATCGCCTGTGCCTTCTCGGCGCTGATCGACCCGGCGCTGGCCGGCGGCCTGGTGCCGCACCGCGTCGCCTACGACCTCGCCCTCGAAAAGAACGCCCAGATCAGCGACGCCGCCGTCGATATGAAGGGGCGCATGGTCTACGAGTTCACCGGCAACGCCTGCGAGGGCTACAAGTCGGCCTTCCGGTTCGTGCTGGAGACCGGCGACGGCGAGGGCAACGCGGCGGTCACCGACCTCCGCAACAGCAATGTCGAGAGCGGCGACGGCAACAGCTTCGACTTCAGCTCGCAGACCTTCGTCAACGAGGTGCAGACCCAGGACGTCAAGGGCACCGCCCTCCGCGACGGCGACAAGGTCGACGTCAAGCTGAAGCTCACCGAGGACACCGATTTCTCCATCGACAAGCCGGTGATCTTCCCGACCGCCCAGCTCCTCAAGACCATCGCCGAAGCGGAAAAGGGCACCACCGTGTTCTCCGACGACGTCTACGACGGCTCGGACGGCGGCCAGCACGTCTTCCATACCTCCACCGTCATCGGCATGGCGCGCGCCACGCCGCCCGACGCCAGCGAGAAGCCGATCGGCGATCTCCGTCGCTGGCCGGTCACCGTTTCCTATTTCGGCGGCGAGATTGGCGGCGACCAGCCGCCGGACTACTCGATTTCCTTCGACCTCTGGGAGAACGGCGTCTCCTCGCGCATGCGGCTCGATTACGGCGATTTCGTCCTCAGCGGCAAGATCGTCCATTTCGAGTTCCTGCCGGCGACGCCCTGTGACCAGCCGCCGGTCGAGGCCGGAAAGGTCGTGGCACCGGAAACGCCGGCTTCGCCCGACACGGCACCCGAGGAGACGCCGGCCGTACCCGATGCCGCGCCGGAGATGCCACCGGTGCCCGATGCGACGCCCGAAACCCCTGAAGCCGCGCCCGACGAAACGCCCGCCAACTGACGCCTCACGCTGCCATCCGCCGCGTCTGCCGCAGGAACAGGGCAAGCGCGGCGAGCATCAGAGCGGCGGCGATGAAGTACGAGACGTCCGGACTGCGAACCGGCGCCGCCTCCGACAGGAAGTAGGCGAAGGCTTGGGTGTAGAAGATGGCGCCAATCAGCATGGCAATGTTCATCAGCGCCGAGATGCCGCCCTGAAGGGCGCCCTGCGTGTCCTCGGGCACCGCCTTCGACATCAGCGCCGACAGCATGGGATGGGCGAATCCCTCGACGGCGTTGATCACCAGCATCGCCACCACGACGGCGGTGGTCGGCGACAGCGCGAAGCCGATGCAGGTTGCCGCGGCGCCGGCGATGCCCACGGCCGCCATCCGCCGCTCGCCCCAACGGGCGACCGCCGGGCCGGTGCCGAATCCTTGCAGCAGCGCCACGGCGAGGCCGGAGGCGGCCAGCGTCAGTCCGACCGTGGTGGCCGACCAATTATATTTGGCCATGCCCCAGAAGGACCAGACCGCCGGGTAGACCGAGGTTCCGAAGAAGAACACCGTCAGCACCAGCGCATAGGGCAGCACGCCAGGATAGCGGGCAAACACGGCGAGCACGCCGAGCGGATTGGCCTCGCGCCAGCGGAAGGCGCGGCGGCTGTCGCGTGGCAAGGTTTCCGGCAGCGCCAGAAGACCAAACAGGAAGTTGGCGCTGGCCAGCACCGCCGCGCTCCAGAACGGCACGCGGGTGCCGAACTCGCCCAAGAGGCCGCCGATCGCCGGCCCCAGCACGAAGCCGAGGCCGAAGGCGGCCGTCATGCGGCCGAAGGCGCGGGCGCGATTCTCCGGCGCGCTGACGTCGGCGAGGCAGGCGCCGGCGATGACGTGCGACGAGCCGCAGACGCCGGCGATCAGCCGGCCGACGAACAGCCACAGCACGGTCGGCGCCAGCGCCTGCACGACATAGTCGACCGCCAGACCGGCGATGGCGATCAGCAGCAGCGGCCGCCGCCCGAAACGGTCGGACAGCGCGCCGGCCAGCGGCGCGAACATGAACTGCGCCAGACTGAAGGCGGCGAACAGCCAGCCGCCGATACGAGCCGCCTCGTCGAGCCCGGTGTGACCGACCTCCTCGATCAGTCGCGGCAGCACCGGGATGATCAGCCCGAATCCGACCACGTCGAGGAACACGGCGACCAGCGCGAAGGCGGTGGCCCGGCGTGCCCCGGCGGCCGTGACGAAGGCGGGACGATCGGCGGTCATCGGTGGGAGTCTCCGGAGTGGGAGGCAGACTGTAAGCCGTGCAGCGTCAGAACCTGTCGGCAGCGAAGCCCTCAGGCCCGAAACGCAAAAAGGCACCCGAAACGGGTGCCTCCTGCGGAAAGCCGTAGAGGCCGGGCGCCTCGAGGCGCGTCCGGCCGGAACCGGATCACTTGATCTTGGATTCCTTGAACTCGACGTGCTTGCGCGCGACCGGATCGTACTTGGTCTTGGTCATCTTCTCGGTCATCGTGCGCGAGTTCTTCTTGGTGACGTAGAAGTACCCGGTGTCGGCGGTCGAGACGAGCCGGATCTTGATGGTCGTTGCCTTGGCCATGGCATCCGATTCCCTATGCTTGTTGACGGTGGACAGCCAAAGCGGCTGGACGCCTCCCGTGGGAAGCGTCTTTCGTTCGGCGGGCACCCTAGTCGAAAGCGCCTGAAAGTCAAGACGACAAGTCAGGGCGACGACGGCTGTTTGCCAGCATTTGGTGCAGGCACCGCGCGGATGCGCCGGGCCGCGAAAGCGGCATAGCCGGCGAGGATCGCCACCGTCACCACCACCAGCCCCTGCGGCCCCATCACGTCCATGCCGACGCCGGTCAATCCCGGTCCCACCAGCATGCCGGCCGAATACATGAAGACGAAGGCGGCGTTGGCCGAGGCGAGATCGGCGCCGGACAGGCGGGCGCCGAGATGGGTCAATCCCACCGCGTAGAGGCCGGATACCAGCCCGCCCCACAGGCCGATCACCGGCATCAGCAGCCGCCAATCCGACGACACCGCCGCCGTCGCCAGGGCCGATGCGATGCCGCCCAGCGCGACGTAGAGCAGGAGGCGCCGCCGGTCCATGCGGTCGGACAGCATGCCGAGCGGCAGCTGCGCCACGATGTTGCCGAGCGCCGCCGCCATCACCAGGAGCGCCGCCACCTGCTCGCTGTAGCCGAGCCGCAGGCCGTAGACCGGCGAGAAGCTCATCACCGACGATTCGACGGCGCCGACCGTGAAGGCGGCCAGCGTCGCCAGCGGCACCACGGTCAGGAAATGCAGGAAGTTGCCGCCGGTCCCCTCGTGCATCGGCGGATCGGCCTTGAAGCCGGCGATGATCGGCACCACCGAGACGGCCATCAGCCCGGTGCCGATGGCGAACGGCAGCCAGCCTTCCGAGCCGACGACGCTGAGAATCGCCGGCCCGGCCGCGAAGCCGATGGACAGGATGGTGGCGTAGACGCCCATCACGAAGCCGCGCTTTTCGGCCGGCGCCAGGGCGTTGATCCAGAATTCCGAGACGATGAACGCCGTGTTGAGGCAGAGCGAGAAGACGAAGCGCAGCACGAACCAGACGACGATCGAATCGAAGACGTAGAACAGCGGAAAGGTCGCCGTGCCCAGCACCACCGCCATCATCAACACCCAGGCGGCGCCGAAGCGGCGCGTCAGCACCGGCACGAAGGGCGTGCTGAGCAGAGCGGCGACGCCGGCCGCCACCGTCACCAGGCCGATCACCGAGCCGGAATGGCCACGCTGCTCCAGGATGACCGCCAGAAGCGGCATGCCGAGTGACAGCGACATGCCGACCGCCGAGATGGCGCCGATGGCGGCGGCAAGGCCGGCGAGGCGGCGCCGGTCGAAACCATCGGAAGCGGGAGGCGTCATGGCCGGTCCTTTCGAAAGCTGGTGGAGCGAGTCTGACGTTCACATGTCGGAACCGAACCGCTAGCCTTCTGGCGGACGCCAGCCGTAAATCCAGTCCATGCCGGCGACCAGCCGCTCGGCGCCGAGCGCCCGCATGCCGAGATTGCGCGCCTTGGCCGCCGCGCCGCCGAGATGATAGATGCGACCATTGCGCCGGGCGGCGGCCGCCACCTTGTCGGTGCGCGCCTTGCGCCCCTCGGCGAAATCCCGCAGCCGCTCCTCGACGTCGCCGCCGGTGCCGGAGGCCAGCACGCCCGACAGCACCCGCGCGTCCTCGATGGCCATGGCGGCGCCCTGCGCCACGAAGGGAGGCATGCCGTGCACGGCGTCGCCGATCAGCACCGCCCGGCCGCGCGTCCACGGCGTGTCGCGCGGCGCCTCGCAAAGCGCCCATTTCCGCCAGTTGTCCGGCATGGCGATCAGCTTGCGCACCGGCTCCGGCCAGCGCGCGAAGGCGGCCCGGACCTGTTCGGGATCGCCCGGCACGTCCCAGCCGTCGCCGTTCCAGACGTCGTCGATGGCGGCGACGAGATTGATCTCGCGACCGGCGTCGATGGCGTAGTGAACGAGATGGGCATGCCGGCCGAGCCACAGGCCGGTCTCGTTGTGCCGGAAGGACTGGGCGACGAAGCCCTCGGCCTTGAAGGTGGCCCGCCAGGCGGTGCGGCCGGTGTAGACGGCCGGGCGGCCACCCATCACCCTCTCGCGCACCATGGAGCGGACGCCGTCGGCGCCCACCAGCACGCCACCGCGGAATTCGACCGGCTGGCCCGCCTCGCAACCGGCGACCGTCACCCCGGCCTCGTCCTCTTGCAGGCTGTCGATGTCGACGCCGAGATGCAGGCTGACGCGCGGCTCCTGCTGCACGGCAGCGAGCAGCGTTCCCTGCAGGTCGGCTCGGTGGATGACGATATAGGGCGCGCCGTAGCGCTCGACCATCGCCTCGCCGAGCGGCAGGCGCAGGATGAGATGGCCGCTCGCCCCGTCACGGATGGCGATCGCCTCCGGCCGGATGCCGGTCGCGTCGAGCGCCGAGCCGAGTCCGAGATGAAACAGGATGGCCGAGGCATTGGGCGACAGTTGCAGGCCGGCGCCGACCTCCCTCAGCTCCTGCGCCCGGTCGATCACCGTGACCCGCACGCCGGCGCGCGCCAGACAAAGGGACAGCGTGAGGCCGGCTATTCCGGCCCCGACCACCACCACCGGCAAGTGATCCGGCATAGCTCCATCCTTGGCGTGGGAATCAGGCCGCCTGCGGCCGCCACGCGGCGTCCTTGGGTTCCGATTCGGTCGCCTTCAGCGACGGATCGTAGCGATAGACGGTCGAGCAATAGGCGCAGACGACCTCCGTCTCGTCTCCCATTTCCAGGAAGATGTGCGGGTGGTCGAAGGGCGGCCTGGCGCCGATGCACATGAATTCCTTCGCGCCAATCCGGATGGTCGCCACGCCGGCGTCATTGGCGAAATGAGGAATGAAAGCGTCCGCCATGCACGATACCCTTGTTGAAATCCGCGACTTCGGCAAGCATACCGGCAACATAACGGCAAGAACAGTCCCTTTGCGGCAAAAGCCGGGGACTTCGACGGACCACGCCTGACGAGGGAAACGCGACATGCCGAGCTTTTCGACCCGCGACGGCGAGTTTTCCTATCTCGACGAAGGCAGCGGCCCGCCGGTGGTACTCGTCCACGGCTTTGCCTCCAACGCCCGCGTCAACTGGCTTGATACCGGCTGGATCGATCGCCTGACGGCCGCCGGCTACCGGGCGGTCGCCCTCGACAATCGCGGCCATGGTGGCTCGGTCAAGCTCCACGATCCCGAGGGCTACCGGCTGGAGAAGATGGCCGGCGACGTCGAGGCGCTGATCGACCATCTCGACCTCGCCCGCGTCAGCGCCATCGGCTACTCGATGGGCGCCCGCATCCTCATCGACTTCGCCGTCCACCGGTCCGACCGGCTGCACAGGCTGGTGCTCGGCGGCATCGGTGGCGCCATGGCCAAGGGCGACTTGGACCGCGAGCCGATCGCCGCCGCCCTGCTGGCCCCGTCGATCGACGAGGTAACCGACCCGGTCGGCCGCGGCTACCGGGAGTTCGCCGACCGGACCCGCTCCGACCGTGAGGCGCTCGCCGCCTGCATCCGCGGCTACGGTCGCCCCGTCGATGCGGCGGAGGCCGGCCGCATCGACGTTCCGACGCTGGTCGCCGTCGGCAGCAAGGACGCCGTGGCCGGCTCGGCCGCCGAGTTGGCGGCGATGATCCCCGGCGCAGAAGTGCTGGATATCCCGAACCGCGACCACATGCGGGCGACCGGCGACAAGGTGTTCAAGGAAGGGACTACGGCCTTCCTCGGGCGGTGAACGCAGGTTCGGCACTACAACTAAAGATTGCTGTTTCATATATTTATAATCTTAAATTGTCCCCTGCTTGGGAAACAACGTCTATCCTGCTCGCTGTAACACTACCACAGCGAGAGGATCATCATGGCCGACACTTTCTCCGGACATTCCAACGGTCTCAGCAGCCCGGCCGCTCAGGCCGCCGCCGTCACGCCAAGCGACAGCACCGATCTCGCCAACGCAAGCCGGGCGCTCTACGTCGGCACGGCCGGCAACCTGGCGGTTGTCACAGTCGGCGGCTCGACGGTGACGCTGGTCGGCGCCAGCGGCTGGATGCCGGTGCGCGCCGCCCGCGTGCTGGCCACCGGCACCACGGCTTCCGACATCATCGCTGTCTGGTGAGGACGCCATGCTGGGAATAGGACTGCGCCTCACCGAGGCCCCCACTCTTTCCAGAGCCAGCTGGTGGCTCGCCGCCCGTCACCGCCTCGACGGTGTGGCGCCGCTAGCCATCCTGTCGCCGGCCTCCGGCCGCTCGATGCTCGACGGCAAGCCGGCGAGCGACGGCGCGCTGATCTCGCGCCAGGGCGGCGTCAAATACGTCATCGGCAAGGATGGCACGCTCCAGCAAGTCGCCGCCAATGTGCTCGCCTACGACCATGCGTCCGGACGCCGACGCCTCAGGCTCGAGGGGCAGGCAACCAATTTCATCCGCAACAGCACCATGCTGGGCGCTGTTACCGGAGAGCCAGGAACGCCACCGAACACTTGGGTCGTCTCTGCTAGTGGGACTTCGGGCTTGGTGCGGACCATTGTCGGAGTCGGTATCGTCGCCGGCATGGCCTACATGGATATCCGCTGGGTCGGGACGGCCACTTCATCGACCTCGATACAAATGGCTACAGAGGGCGCTGTACAGATTCCAGCGCTATCTGGGCAAACATGGACGCATTCGGTCTACATTGCCTTGATCGGAGGGACATGGCCGGCTGGGGGAGCGCCGGTTGTCAGCGTTATAGAGAGGTCTTCCGCGGGCGCATTGTTAGTATCCAGCGGTGCGGACTTTGGATCGATCGGGAGCACTCTGACCAGGGTTACTTATAGTCGGACCCTCAATAACGGTTCGACGGCCTTTGTTCAGCCGTCAATCCGGTATGAGCCCATAGCCGGGGCGGCTGTCGACTTCACAATCCGCATTGCCGCACCGCAAATGGAGATGTCTCCAGCCGCAAGCTCCCAAATCCCCACCTCGGGCGCCGCCGTCACCCGACCGGCCGATAGGGCGCCGCTGTGGTCCGGCGCTGGAGCGGCAACCGCCTGGGCTTGGCGGGGCAATGTGCCGGCGGCAATAGCCGGACAGCAATTTCTTGGATCTTCCGGGGGCAGTTATATCCGAGATGGCAGTACCACAGACCAAATCATACTTGCGGGCATAAGCACTGCGCTGATCGTCGCCAATGGCATATTACCAGGTTACCTTGCTTTTTGCGGAGGTTGGGGCGCATCTGGCCGTCGCGCATCGATCGCGGCCTCAGCAGTGGTCAGTGATACCATTGTACCCGACAGGTCTCGCACCGGCATGTTCCTAGGTGCCTTCGCCAGCCTCGCCGACGGCCAGATCCTCGACATCGACGAACTTGTTGCCTGGCGCCTCCCCGACCGCCCGTCGGCGGCCGGCTGCCAGGGCCAAGCCAGAGCATGGAGCGCTTGATCATGCAGACCATCCGATTGCGCTTTGCCGATCAAGACGCCGCCCTCGACGCCCTCAAGACCGCCGGCTGGCTTGCGACCGATCCGGAGACCGGCGCCGAGACGGTGCCGCCGCTCGTCCACGAGGGCGGCGTCCGCTGCGACATCGACATGATCGGTCTGCTCTACGAAAACACCCGTGTGGACGGCGGGGTGGAACCACTCATGGCGCCGCTAGCCGGCTGGCATCTCAACCTGCTGTGGTGGGGAGATGGTATCGCGCCGGCGATCGGCGGCGAGACGGTAGAGCCCGAGGCGGCGCTCCGGGAGTGGCTGGTGTAAGGGACACCTCGCACCGACTCCATGCAACTGGCCGGCAGCCCGGCGTTTTGCTCGCCGATCCGGAACCACGGCAGGATGTCGGCGGTCATCTCCATGGAACCGCCGAGGCCCTTTGCGAATTTGCTCTGGTAGGCAGGATTTATCGAGCTGGGTTGTTCCTGCCTTTACCGCCCCTTTCGCTAATGGAGACCGCCCATGACTCTCGGAACAATCCTGGTGATCGTCTTGATCCTGGTTCTCATCGGGGCGTTGCCGCGTTGGCAGTATAGCAACAACTGGGGGTACTTCCCCAGCGGCGGCCTGGGCCTGATCCTGCTCATCGTCATCATCCTGATGTTGATGGGGCGCATCTGACACCGCGCCGTCCGGCGTTCGCTACGCCCGGCAGAGGCGAGCCGATCGTCCTCCCGCAGACATGGTGATCGGTCCTCGTGCAGGCCCCAAACAGAAAAGCGGCGCGGTCCCCAGGGATCGCGCCGCTTCTTCGTTTCCAGACCCTCGCCTCAGACCGCCTTGGCGCTCTGCTTGGGGCTACGCTTGCGCGGCTTCGGCGGCACCGTCACGTCGCCGACCTTGGCGTCCACCTCCTCCACCTTGCGCTTCAGCGCCGGGTCGGGCAGGCAGTCGAGCTTCAGGCCGATCTCGCCGGCCTCGTTGGTCTCCACCGACACCTTGACGGTCCCGCCCTTCTTCAGCACGCCGAACAGCACCGCGTCGGCCAGCGGCCGCTTGATGTGCTCCTGGATGACGCGGCCGAGCGGCCGGGCGCCCATGCGCTCGTCGTAGCCCTTGGTGGCCAGCCAGTCGACCGCCGCCTCGTCCAGCTCGAAGGTGACGTTGCGGTCGGCGAGCTGCGCCTCGAGCTGCATGACGAACTTCTGCACCACCGAGCGCACCACCTCCGGCGGCAGCGCGCCGAACGGGATGATCGCGTCGAGACGGTTGCGGAACTCCGGCGTGAACATCCGGTTGATCGCCTCGGTATCGTCGCCCTCGCGCTTCGACCGGTTGAAGCCGATCGGCTCGCGGGAGAGGTCGGAGGCACCGGCGTTGGTGGTCATGATCAGGATGACGTTGCGGAAATCGACCTGCTTGCCGTTGTGGTCGGTCAGCTTGCCATGGTCCATCACCTGCAACAGGATGTTGAACAGATCCTGATGCGCCTTCTCGATCTCGTCGAGCAGCAGCACGCAATGCGGATGCTGATCGACGCCATCGGTGAGAAGGCCGCCCTGATCGAAGCCGACATAGCCCGGAGGCGCGCCGATCAGCCGGCTGACGGTATGCCGCTCCATGTACTCCGACATGTCGAAGCGCAGGATGGGCACGCCGAGGATCGAGGCGAGCTGGCGGGCCACCTCGGTCTTGCCGACGCCGGTCGGGCCGGAGAACAGGTAGTTGCCGATCGGCTTCTCCGGCTCGCGGAGGCCGGCGCGGGCCAGCTTGATCGCCGAGGCCAGCGCGGCGATCGCCTTGTCCTGACCGTAGACGACCCGCTTGAGGCTGGCCTCCAGCCCTTCCAGCACCTCCGCGTCGTCCTTGGAGACGGACTTCGGCGGGATGCGGGCCATGGTGGCGATGGTCGCCTCGATCTCCTTGACGCCGATCACCTTTTTGCGCTTGGGCTCGGGCAGCAGCATCTGGCTGGCGCCGGTCTCGTCGATGACGTCGATCGCCTTGTCCGGCAGCTTGCGGTCGTTGATGTAGCGGGCGCTCAGCTCCACCGCCGCCTTGATGGCGTCCTGGGTGTAGCGCACCTTGTGGAATTCCTCGAAATACGGCTTGAGGCCCTTCAGGATGTCGATGGCGTCGGCGACCGTCGGCTCGTTGACGTCGATCTTCTGGAAACGCCGCACCAGCGCCCGGTCCTTCTCGAAGAACTGGCGGTATTCCTTGTAGGTGGTCGAGCCGATGCAGCGGACGGTGCCGCTGGACAGCGCCGGCTTCAGGAGGTTGGAGGCGTCCATCGCGCCGCCCGAGGTAGCGCCGGCACCGATCACCGTATGGATCTCGTCGATGAACATGATGGCGCCGGGATAGTTCTCGATATCCTTCACCACCTGCTTCAGCCGCTCCTCGAAGTCGCCGCGATAGCGGGTGCCGGCCAGGAGCGCGCCCATGTCGAGCGCGAAGATGGTGGAGTCCTTCAGCACCTCCGGCACGTCGCCGTCGACGATGCGGCGGGCGAGGCCCTCGGCAATCGCCGTCTTGCCGACGCCGGGATCGCCGACGTAGAGCGGATTGTTCTTCGAGCGGCGGCATAGCACCTGGATGGTGCGGGCGATCTCGTCGGCCCGGCCGATCAGCGGGTCGATCTTGCCCTTCACCGCCTTCTCGTTGAGGTTGATACAATAGGCTTCCAGCGCATCGGCCTTCTTCTTCTCGGCCTGCGGCCCGCCGCTCGGCGGCGTTTCCGGCGACGGCGCCTCGTCGTCGACGCCGCGCGGACCCCGGCTCTCGCTCATGCCGGCGCGCTTGGCGATGCCGTGGCTGATGTAGTTGACCGCATCGTAGCGCGTCATGTCCTGCTCCTGCAGGAAATAGGCGGCGTGGCTCTCGCGCTCGGCGAAGATGGCGACCAGCACGTTGGCGCCGGTCACCTCGTCGCGGCCGGACGACTGCACGTGGATCACCGCCCGCTGGATGACGCGCTGGAAGCCGGCGGTCGGCTTCGCCTCGTCGCCGAGTTCGGTGACGAGATTGTCGAGTTCGGTGTCGATATACTCGACGAGATTGCGCTTCAGGACGTCGAGATCGACCGAGCAGGCGCGCATGACGGCAGCCGCGTCGGGGTCTTCGACCAGCGACAAGAGCAGGTGTTCGAGCGTCGCGTATTCCTGGCGGCGTTCATTGGCGAGAGCGAGGGCCTGGTGAAGGGCTTTTTCGAGACTGCGCGAGAAGGATGGCACGATGGACCCTCACTTTTTTTCCATGACGCACTGAAGCGGATGCTGATGGCGGCGCGCGAAGTCCATCACTTGTGTCACCTTGGTCTCGGCGACTTCATAGGTATAGACGCCACATTCCCCCACCCCATGATGGTGGACGTGCAGCATGATCTGGGTTGCCTCTTCACGCCCCTTGTTGAAGAACCGCTCCAGGATGTGCACCACGAATTCCATCGGCGTGTAGTCGTCGTTCAGGATCAGAACGCGATACATGCTCGGTCGTTTGGTCTTGGTCAGGACCTTGGATTCGATCCCCGTTCCCGACCCGGACCCGTTCCCACTCTCCCCGTCATCGTCGTCGGCCGACAGGACCGTCCGGCGCGTCGTCTCGTTCACCCCCGCTTGGGCCGGTCGGCCAGCCATGGCGCGGATGCAAGGGAAGATCGCGGCGGCACCCGCCGTTGCTTCGCTCGTCACGCCAGCCTCAACCGCCTCGACCACCTTCTTCCTCCGATTGCTTGCCCCGATGTTGCGGGCTGTGGGGCCATATTGAATCAGGGACAACGGGGGTGCAATTCCAATCTGGAGTCTAGGCCGACACTCGACGCCCCACGGGGCGGCAAGCGCCTGTTCTTCCATATCTGGTAAGCATTTTCGCTTAGGTCAAGCCGCGATGCAATACGGTTAACCACCGGCAGACCCCAGCTTTTCGCATGGCCCTCCCCTATTCTGCCCGGCGCGGCGGGGCCTGCCGTCCTGTTTCGGGACGGTACAAATCCGGAAAAGTCGATTCAAACTTTACGCTTCCGTAACCGCGTTGCCGCTAATTTTGCGAGCGTTGCCCGCTGGGCGCAGGGGGATGGAGAACGGGTTGGGAATGGGCTTTCGGAAGTGGCCGTGCGGCCGGTCCGAAACCCGCGAGTTGGCGTTGCGAGGGCGGTCCATTGTTGAGTTTGCGTCGTTTTGTTTCCAAGGTTCTTCACCGGATGGCGGCCCCGGCGGCCGCGGTGGTCATCGCGGCAAGCGTCTCCGGCGCCGCTCTGGCGGCCAAGGAGTTCCCGAGCCAGGTAGTCCCTTCAAAATACGCGGCAATCGTCGTCGACACCGCCACCGGCAAGGTGCTCTACCAGGCCAATCCCGATGCTGCGCGCTACCCGGCCTCGCTCACCAAGATGATGACGCTCTACGTCCTGTTCGAGGAACTCGACCGGGGTCGCTTCAAGCTCTCGACGCCGCTGCGCGTCTCGGCGCTGGCCCAGCGGCAGGCGCCGACCAAGCTCGGCCTCCGGGCCGGCGAGACCATCACCGTCGAGGACGCCATCAAGGGCCTGATCACCCGCTCGGCAAATGATGCCGCCGCCGTTATCGCCGAGAACGTCGCCGGCTCGGTGCCGGCCTTCGCCGAGCGCATGACGCGCACCGCCCGCGCCATCGGCATGACCAACACCCGTTTCCGCAACGCCAACGGCCTGCCCGATCCGGGCCAGTACACCTCGGCGCGCGACATGATGAAGCTCGGCGTGGCGTTGCAGGTGCGCTTTCCCCAGTATTATCCGCTGTTCTCGATCCGCTCCTATACCTTCCGCGGACGCACCATCGGCAACCACAACAACCTGCTCGGCCGCATCAACGGCGTCGACGGCATCAAGACAGGCTACGTCAACGCCTCCGGCTTCAACCTGGTGACGTCGGTGAAGCGCGACGGCCGCAAGATCGTCGCCGTGGTGATGGGCGGCAAGACCGCCGCCCAGCGCGATGCCCACATGGTGCAGCTCATCAACACCTACCTGCCGAAGGCCTCCCGCGCCCGCGGCTACGACGACGATCTCGTCGCCGACGCCATGAACGCGCCGAAGGTGGCCGCCGTCAGCGCCGCCGCGCCGGCCGAGCCGGCCCGCCTCCTCGCCGCCTCGACGCTGCCGCCGCATCCGGCGCCGGTGCCGCGGCCGATGGCGGCCGATGCCGGTGCCGATCCGGCCCCCGATCCGGCGATGATCACCGCCTCCGTCGCCCCGGTGGCGCCGCTGCCGCCCGTCGCGCCGGATGTCCCGGCTCCGATGGAAGTCGCAGCTGCCGCCCCGGCGCCCCAGCCGGCGCCCGAGCCGGTCAGCCTCGCCACCGCCACCCTGCCGGCCAGCCTTGCCAATGCCCGCCTGCCCTCCTCGGCCGCCGAAGCCTTTGCCGACATCGGCCCGGCGCCGCAGGGCGACCCGATGGCCGACCTCGTCGCCCGCGTCGACGCCCATGCGCGCAAGTCCGCCAAGCGGGGCGTCGAGGTGGCCTCCGCCACGCCGGCCAACGTCATGACCGATGCTCCGGCTGCCCAGCCAGAAGCGCCGGCCGCCGCCATCCGTCCGAGCGGCTGGTACATCCAGATCGGCGCCGTCGGCTCGAAGGCCGCCGCCATGGATCTCCTCGACAAGGCGAAGTCGGCGGCGCCGCAGCTTGCCGCCGCCGACCCGTTCGCCGAGCCGGTCAGCAAGGGCGGCTCGACGGTGGTGCGGGCGCGTTTCGGCGGCTTCGAGAATGAGAAGGCAGCCAACAAGGCCTGCGCCGCCCTGAAGAAAAGCGACTTCGCCTGTTTCACCATCAGGCTCTGACCGCCCGCGGGCGGTCGGAGCGCCCCGCGCCCGATCCGGAAGGCATGTGTTCGCCCTCCTCCGTGCGCGGAAATTCCCGATCGATCGACAACGGCACCCACAGTTTTGCGTAACGGGAGCTAGCCATGTTTGGACAGAAGCCGGTCCTTGGCCTGGTTGATACGTACCGCCAGGAAAGTGGAGCCGCCCTGATCGGGATGCACCCGCTTCATCAGTCGGCGGTGGGCGGCCCGGATGTCGGCCTCTCCGGCGCCCTGCTGAAGCCCAAGGATCTCGTACGCCTCCTGCTCGCTCATGGCGCCCGCATTCGACGGTCGACGGCGCCCCGATGCGGCCTCACGCTCCATGTTCTCACGCCAGCCGGGCATTCGGCGGTCGAGATAAATCTCTAGCGTCGCGCGGCTGCGGCCGTCGCGCGCCGTCTCGGCATAGAGGCGGGACAGCTCAGTGCCGTCGAGCCGGCCGAGATCGCGGCCGCGCAATGTGCCGCCCAGCACCCGGCCGCCGATGGCGCCGCCATCGACCGTCACCTCGACAAGCGGCGAGCGCAGCACCGACCGGCCGCCCGGCGCCATCCGCCGCGACTTGAGCATCCCCGCCCGATGGAGCGCCATCAGCGCCGCCACGCCGAGGGCGGCGAAGGCGACCCGGCCGGTGAGGAACAGCGCCGCCACGATGCCGAGGCCGGCCAGGAGGCCATAGTTGCGGGCGATGCCGTCGATGTCGCTCCTAAGGCGATCGCCGCGCCAGCGCACCAGCCAGGCGCCGAGAGCGAGAAAGAGAACCAGCAGGAAGGCCATGTTCATGGCGGCGGCGTCCGGCGTTACGGGTTGCGTGAGGCTTCAGGCCGATCTCCCGAGCAATCCGATTGGCGGGATATCGGCAATGTCGTCGGCGAGCCGCTGCGTCGGCACAGCGGTTCGCCGGTATCATTTCGAACTTTGCCGACCGGAATGCAATGGTGGCGGCCCCAGGCCGACTTTCGGGCCGACTTTATTGCGGCGATGCGCCACGCCGTGCTTGATGCGCCACGCCTTTGCCGCCATTTTCCGTTTCAATGGAGTCGGCGGCCGTGCCATGGTCGCCGGCGCGGCTTTTCTGCTCCGCCACCAACCGACGACGGGGATCGTTCGCCCATGATGCTACGCCAGCCGACCATCCGACGCTTCGCCATGGGACCTCTTCTCGGAGCGGCGCTGGCAACTCTCGTGCTCGTCGCACCGGCCGCGGCGCGCGGCACCCCGGCGCCCCAGGTGGAATCCGGCCTGCCGATCGCCTCCTCGCTCGAAGGCAACTACCTGGCCGGTCGCTTCGCCGGCAGCAACGCCGACTATCGCGCCTCGGCCGACTATTTCGCCTCGGCACTGCTCGACGCGCCCGAGGACAAGCTGTTGCTGGAGCGGGCGCTGTCGCTCTACATCGCCGCCGGCGAGATGACCGAGATCCGCGCCTTCGCCGAGCGCCTGCGCGCCGTCGATCCCGACAGCCCGATCGCCGCGCTGACCATCGGCCTCGACGATTTCCAGAGCGGCCGCTGGTCGGACGCCGTCGAGTCCTTCAAGCACGCCCGCTCCGGACCGCTTCTGACGCTGGCCGTCGAGATCCTGTCGGCCTGGGCCGAGCAGGGCGCCGGCCACACCGACGACGCCCTCGCCCGCCTCGGCAAGCTCGACGGCGAGAAGTGGTATCTGTTCTTCCGCCACTATCACGCCGGCCTCATCGCCTCGATCGCCGGCCGCGACCAGCTGGCCGCCGACGAGTTCAAGGCGGCGCTGGCCATCGACGACAGTCCGGTGGCGGTGATCGACGCGGCAACGCGCGCCTTCGCCCGCAACGGCGACGCCGCCGCCGCCCAGGCCACCCTCGACAAGGCGCTGGCCTCGGCGCCGGGGCATCCGCTGCTGAAGGATCTGGCGGCCGTCATCGCCTCGAAGCGCCGCCCGGCGCCGCACGCCCGCACGGTGGGCGAGGGAGCGGCGGAAATCCTGTCCGGTCTCGGCTCGGCCATCGTGCGCGAGGACGCCAACGACCTCGGCGTCGTCTTCCTGCAAATGGCGCTGTCGCTCGATCCGGAAGAGGACATGACGCGCATCACGCTGGCCGAGAATTTCGAGCGCCTGAACCGCCCCGACGAGGCCATCGCCATCCTCGACAGAATTTCGGCCCGCTCGCCACTACGGCGCAACGCCGACATCATGATCGCCTTCGACTACAACGCGCTTGACCAGGTGGATGAGGCGCGCGCCGCGCTGAAGCGGGTGATCCGCAAGAATCCAAAGGACAAGGAGGCGCTGAACGGCCTCGGCAACATCCTGAGGACACGCAAGATGTTCACCGAAGCGGCGGACGTCTACACCCGCACTATCAGGGCGATCGGCGACAAGCCGCAGAGCGAGGACTGGCAGGTGTTCTACAATCGCGGCATCACCTACGAGCGCACCGACCGCTGGCCCGAGGCCGAGGCCGACTTCAAGAAGGCGCTCGAACTCAAGCCGGACCAGCCGCTGGTCCTCAACTATCTCGGCTATTCCTGGATCGACAAGGGCATGAACCTCAAGGAGGGCATGGCGCTGATCGAGAAGGCGGTCAGCCTTGCCCCGACTGACGGCTTCATCGTCGACAGCCTCGGCTGGGCCCATTACAAGCTCGGCGAATACGACAAGGCCGTCGACGAGTTGGAGCGGGCGGTGTCGCTGATGCCGTCCGATCCCACCATCAACGACCATCTCGGCGACGCCTACTGGCAGGTCGGCCGGCGCATCGAGGCGCGCTTCCAGTGGAACCACGCCAAGGCCAGCAAGCCCGAGCCGGACGCCCTCGCCAAGATCGAGGCCAAGATCGAGAACGGCCTCGTCGAGGACAACGCCGGCAAGGACGCCGCCGAGGCGTCGGCGCCCAAGGCCCAGCCGATTCCCTGACAGACGCGGTGATGGCATGACGCCGGTGGTCGAACAGGCCCGCGCCAAGGTCAACCTGGCGCTGCACGTCACCGGCCGGCGGACGGACGGCTATCACGACCTCGACATGCTCGTCACCTTCGCCGACATCGGCGACGAGGTGACGCTGGCGCCGGCCGGGGCCGACCGCTTCGACATTGCCGGGCCGATGGCTGCCGGTCTCGCGGCCGGCGCCGACAATCTGGTGCTGCGGGCCGTGCGCGGCTTCCGGGCGCTGACCGGCCGGACAGAGCCGCTCGCCGTCCGCCTCGTCAAGCGCCTGCCGGTCGCCTCGGGCATCGGCGGCGGCTCGGCCGACGCGGCGGCGACGCTGCGCGCCCTCTGCCGGTTCCACGATCATCCCGTCGATGATCCCGCCCTCGCGAGGCTGGCGCTGTCGCTCGGCGCCGACGTGCCGATGTGCCTCGCCAGCCGGCCGGCCAGCGCGTCGGGAATCGGCGAGCACATCGAACCGGCCGCCGGGCGCCTTGCCTTCGGCCTGCTGCTCGTCAATCCGGGCGTCGGCCTCTCGACGCCGGCCGTGTTCGGGGCGCTTGAGCGGCGCGACAATCCGCCGCTCCCCGCCCTCCCCGCCATCGGCTCGGCCGCCGACTTCGCCGCCTTCCTGGCGGCGGCAACCCGCAACGACCTGGAACCGCTGGCCCGAAAGCTGGCGCCTGCGATCGGCGACGTGCTCGCCGCCCTCGCCGCCCTGCCCGGCGTTCGGCTCGCGCGCATGTCGGGATCGGGCGCCACCTGCTTCGGCCTGTTCGACGACAGGCATGCAGCGGAAGCGGCAAGCGTCCGCCTTGCCGAGGGCCATCCTGGCTGGTGGGTGGAGCCCGCGGTGTCCGCTTTCTAGAGATCGACGGCGACGTCCTCGGCAGCGATGACGCGGTGAATGCGCTCCTCGTCGGGCGCCTCCTCGCCGAACGGCGCCACCGTCCAGTCCCAGGCATCGGAGGCGAACGGCGGCGTGACGCCGGAGAGAAGGTCGTGGTTCTCGACGATGACGCCGTCCTGCCGCCGCCTGATATAGGAGACGTCGGTAACGATCACCGTCTTGCAGGGGAGCTGCGCCAGCCCGTCGAGATGGCCGGCCACCAGTTGCGCCACCGCGTCGTCGGGCATGATGCGCGCCTGCCCGTCCTTCGATTGCAGCCGGGCCTCGGCGCCGACGGCGATCTGCGACAGCACGTTGGCCGAGATCACCAGATCGAGTTCGTCGATCTTCCGCAGGAAGCCCAGCGGATCGAGACGCACGCCGAGGTCGTCCTGTCCGGTGGCCAGCTTGATGCGCGACTGCTCGGCCAGCCGGTCGTAGCCGGAAATGTCGCGCGTCATGAACACAACGTTGGGATAACGGCGCAGCAGCACCGTCAGCCGCACCGTCGGCAGATGGCAGACGTCGACCAGCACCACCTTCTTGAACATGCTGGACAGCCGCTCGATCGGCACGTCGCGCAACAGGCCCGATCCAAGCACCACCGCCGTGCGCCGCACGTCGACGCCGTCGATCGCCCGGTCGATCGCCGCCCGCGTCCGCGCCTCGTGCCCGGTCCAGGCGGCGCGGCAGCGGCGGCTGCGCGCCCGGAGGCCGATGGCGTCGCGGATGGCGGCGGCGCGGGTATGCGGCGAGGAAATACGGGCGGCGGCGAACAGAAGGGCATCGGCCAGCATGGACGTCCTCAGGCGATCTCGCCGCAGACCACCGGCACCGGCGTGCCGGTGGTGGTGGGGAAGGTGGACGGTAGGTTTCTCAAACGGCGGGCGGCGAGATAGGCGAAGGCTTGCGCCTCGACAAAATCGGCATCGAAGCCGACCTCGCCGGACGGTACCACCGCGACGCCGGCCCGCTCGGCGAGCATCCTGATCATGGTGGGATTGCGGGCGCCACCGCCCGAGACGATCACCGTCTTCACCGGCGCGCCGGCCAGGCGCAGGCCGGCCGCCACGCCCTCCGCCGTAAAGGCGGTCAGCGTCGCCACCCGGTCGGCGAACGGCAGGCTGGCGACGGCGTCGGCGCGGAAGGTGTTGCGATCGAGCGACTTCGGCGCCGGCGTTTCGAAATACGGATGCGTCATCAGCTCGGCCAGCACGCCGTCGTCGACCTTCCCCCGCGCGGCGATGGCGCCGTCGACGTCGAAGCGGGCGCCGGTGGCGTTGAACACCAGGTCGTCGATCAGCGCGTTGCCAGGGCCGGTGTCGAAGGCGGTCAGTTGGCCGTCCTCGCCGATCAGTGTCACGTTGGCGACACCGCCGATGTTGAGGAAGGCGACCGGCGCCGCGAGGCCGGCCTTCCGCGCCAGTGCCCGGTGGTAGACCGGCACCAGCGGCGCGCCCTGGCCGCCCTCGCGGATGTCGGCCGAGCGGAAATCGTGGACCACCGGCAGGTTGAAGCGCTCGGCCAGCACGCCGGCATCGCCGATCTGGGCGGTGAAGCCGCGATCGGGAGCGTGATGCACGGTCTGGCCGTGGAAGCCGATCGCCTCCGGCCGGATGCCTTTCTTCTCGGCGGCGATCAGCAGTACGGCGACGGCGTGGGCATGGGCATCGGTGACCACGGTCTCCGCCTCGCCGAGCCGGCCGAAGCGATCGTCGCGGCCGGTCATGCCGCGCGCGTCCTTCAGCGCCGCCCGCAGCACCGACCGCTCCTCGTCGCCATAGGGCTGGAACAGGGTCGGCCCGAACTCGGCTATCCCCTCGCCGTCGGTGCGGATCAGCGCCGCATCGACGCCGTCCATCGACGTGCCGCTCATCAGACCAAGTGCCCAGATGGCCGAATCGCCAGACATTTTTGACCTCATACCCCGTGAAATCCCCGCTCGATCCTGATAGGAAGCCCAGCGGACTGATACGTCAATTCGGTTCCGCGGACAAACCAAAGGTAAGGACAGATGAGCGGCTTCAAGTCGGACTTCCTGCGCACGCTCGACGAGCGTGGCTTCATTCACCAGATCTCGGACCCCGAAGGTCTCGACGCGGCGTGCATGAAAGGTCCGATCACCGCCTATGTGGGCTATGACGCCACGGCCACCTCGATCCATATCGGCAACCTGATCACCGTCACCATGCTGCACTGGCTGCAGGAGACCGGCCACCGGCCGATCAGCCTGATGGGCGGCGGCACGTCGATGGTCGGCGATCCCTCCTTCCGCGACGAGCAGCGCAAGCTGCTGACGCCCGAGCAGATCGCCGCCAACATCGAGAGCATCAAGAAGGTCTACGCCCGCATCCTGCGCTACGGCGACGGCCCGACCGACGCTATCATGGTCAACAACGCCGACTGGCTGATGAAGCTCAACTACGTCGAGTTCCTGCGCGACGTCGGCCGCTTCTTTTCGGTCAACCGCATGCTGTCCTTCGACAGCGTCAAGCTGCGGCTCGACCGCGAGCAGTCGCTCAGCTTCCTCGAATTCAACTACATGATCATGCAGGGCTACGACTTCGTCGAGCTGAACCGCCGCTACGGCACCGTCCTGCAGATGGGCGGCTCCGACCAGTGGGGCAACATCGTCAACGGCGTCGACCTCAGCCACCGCATGGGCGGCCCGCAGCTCTACGCGCTGACCACGCCGCTGCTCACCACCTCGTCGGGCCAGAAGATGGGCAAGACGGCCAACGGCGCCGTCTGGCTGAACGGCGACCTGTTCAGCCCCTATGACTTCTGGCAGTATTTCCGCAACACCGAGGACGCCGACGTCGTCCGCTTCCTGAAGATCTTCACCCGCCTGCCGCTTGCCGAGATCGCCCGGCTCGGCGCGCTCGGCGGCGCCGAGATCAACGAGGCGAAGAAGGTGCTGGCCACCGAGGCGACCGCCATCGTCCACGGCCGCGAAGCGGCGGAGGCGGCCGCCGAGACGGCGCGCCTGACCTTCGAGGAAGGCGTCCACTCGGACGATCTCCCCACCATCGAGGTGCCGAAGGCCGACCTCGAGGCCGGAGTCGGCGTGCTCGCCGCCTTCGTGCAGGCCGGCCTCGCCGCCTCCAACGGCGACGCCCGCCGCTCGGCCCAGGGCGGCGGCCTCAGGGTCAACGACCGCACGGTGACCGATCCCAAGGAGACGCTGACGCTTCAGAGCCTCACCGACGACGGGGTGATCAAGCTGTCGCTCGGCAAGAAGAAGCACGTGCTGCTGAAGCCGGTGTAAGCCGGCCCTATCGGGAACTTCACGCGCGGCCCGCCCCTCGGCGGGCCGTCGTCATTTCAGTTCGAACAGCCGGCGGAAGATGCCCGGCGCGATGGCCGACAGCGGGTTGACGGTCAGCGACGGGTTGTCGATCGGCCCGCTGAGCCGGTAGGAGACGCCAAGCAGCCCGGCACGGCCGCCGCCGGCGAACAGCGTCTGGCCGAGCAGCGGAATAGCGGCCAGCAGGCTGTCGAGCTGGCTGGCCGGCAGGTAGCTTCCGGCGAGACGCAGCGCGTTCTTCGAGAAGTCGACGTCGCCGGCCATGGTCAGGCCTGCCGTCTCGGTGCGGATGAAGCCCTCGCCGATCGCCATGAGACCGTTGCCGAAGCGCACGTCGAAGACGAGGCGGCGAATGTCGGCCGTCGACAGTCCCTCGGTCGGGCCGCTCCGCGAGGCGGTCGAGAGCTGCGCCAGCGCCGGCTCCTCCACCACCTTCCAGCGACTGCCGTCAATGCGGGCCGTCAGGATGCCGCGATCGTCGATGACGCCGGCGAGCGTCGCCCGGCCGCCGTAGACGCGCGAATAGACGCCGAGGAAGCGCAGGAGGCGGCCGACCTCGCCGGCCTCCACCTTGAGGTCACGGCCACGGGCGCCCGGCGACAGCGTCGCCGACGCCGAGCCGCCGCCCGACGTCTGCACCGTCAGCGACAGCCGGTTGACGCGGCCGCCGCCGACCGTCGCGGAGAGATTGAGCCCGTCGAGCTGCTCGCCGCCCTCGCCGGTGACGTTGGCGATGGCGGCCGAGAGGTCGAGCGACTGGTCGGCCGGCAGACCGGTTCCCGTCGTCCGGCGCAGCAGCATGCCGACCAGCGAGCGGGCGTCGAGCCGCGAACCGCTGACCGTCACCTTGAGGCCGCCATCGGCCATCGATGCCTTCAGCGACAGCCGATCGCCGGGTGAAAAGTTGAACTTGGTGAGGTTGGCGCCGACGAAGTCGCTGTCGGCGTCGAGGCTGACCTGCCCCTCCACCTCGGCGCCGCCCGCCCTCAGCGCCAGATTGGTGACCGCCGTGCCGCCACCCGGTCGGGACGCGAGATCGAAGGTCAGCATGCCCGGCTTGCCGGCCGGCTTGCGGAAGCCGACCAGCGGCAGGTTGAGGCTGGCTTTGGCGAGGTTGACCGACACCTTGCGCGACGAGCCCGTGTCGGTCATCTCCACCGCGACGGAGCCGTCCAGCATATCGCCGAAATCGAGGCCGTAGCCCTTGGCGGCGGCGGCGTCGAGTTCCAGCTTGACCACCGACTTCGCCTCGCCCTCGCCGGTGAGCGGCCGCGTCAGGAACACGTCGGCGAGTGAGCCGTCGATCAGCGCCTTGCCGCTGATGTGCGCCGCGCCGCCGCCGATCTCGACGGCGAGAGTGCCGCGGCTGATGCTGCGGCCGCTGATCGGTGCGCCGGGATCGAAGCCGGTGAGGTTGATGCGGCCGCCGTAGACGATGTCGCTGTCGGCGATCTCGTCGGCGAGCGGCAGGCGGATGGTGAGATCGGCATCGACCGCGCCGGCCACGCCGGCCGGATCGGGCGAGAAATCGCCGACATCGCCGAACGACAGGCGGTTCCAGAGCGCCACGCCGGCCGCCGCCGGGCCGGAGAGGCGCAGCGCCACTTCGCCGTCCGGCACCTTGGCGCTGACCACCGGCACCACGAAGCTGGATTTCCCCATGTCGAGCCGCCGCCCGCCGCCGAGATCGACCCAGCCGCTGTCCACCGTCACCTCGAAGCGGTCGCCGGCGAGCCGGCCGTGCCCCGTTGCGTCGCGGATCAGCGGCGCGTCGTCGAACGGCATGAACACCGCCTGCGAGAAGTCGAAGGCGATGGCCGCTTCGGCCACGCCGACGGAGCCGCCGCCGGCCGGCGGCGCGCCGCTTACCGAGAGATCGACGGTGGCGTTGGCGATCAGGCCGGACTGGATGTGCCCGCCGGCCCACTCGCGCACGTCGGCGGCAATAGTGGCCGGCCACAGCGCCTTGAGCACGGCCACCGGCAGGCGCGGCGACACGCCCGACAGTACGGCGAAGGCGCCGCCGTCCTTGTGCGACACGCGCGCCGCCGCCGTAAAGCTGACGCCGGCGCCCTCGACGTGGACGTCGTCGGCCACGAACAGTTCGGCGGCCGGATCGTAGCTGCCGGCGATCCGGCCTTCGCTGGTACGGATGCCGCTCAGGACGTCCTGACCATCGAGCTTGACGTCGAAGGTCCAGAGTGGACTCTTGGTGCCCGGCGGCACCACCTCGCCATAGGCGAGCAGGTAGCCGCTCTGGAGGACGATCGGCGACGGGTTGAACGACACCGTGCGCCGCTCCGGGTTCCAGTCGAAATCGAGACGGACCGGCGCCGTCAGCGCGTCTGTCTCGGTGTCGCCGAAGCGCAGCGACGGCCCGAGCGTCACCTGCCAGTCGGCGGCCGTGATGCCCTTCTCCGGATCGACGGTGACCGTGCCGGTGGCGCCGATGGCGCCCGCCAGGCCGAGGTCGTCGCGCCCCGCCGCCGAAGCGAGGTCGGCGAGGTCGAAACCGCGCGTCTCGCCGTTGACGACGATCGGCGCACCGGGCGGCGGCAGCTCGGCCGCCAGACGCACCGACACGGCGCCGTCGGCGCCGAGGCCGATCGCCTGCATCTCCACGGCATGGCCGTCGGTGACATTGCCGGTCACCGAGACGTTGGTGAGGATGTCGCGGCGGGGCCCGCCCGGCCACTCGATGCCGAAGCCGAGCGACCGCACCTCGAAGAAGCTGAGGCCGTTGGCCTCGATCGCCCCCTTCATGCCCAGGATCAGCCGGTCGAGCGGCGGCGGATGCGAATCCGGCCCAACGTTGCTGACCAGCACGTGATCGAGCACCAGGCCGTCGATGCGGACCACGCCGGTGGTCGGCGTCGGCCAGCGGGCGTCGACGCGGATCTCATTGACCGACACCACCACGTCGTTGGGGCGTTCGAGACGTATGTCGCGGATCACCAGTTCCGGCTGCAGATCGTCGGCCAGCTCGACGCCGACGAAGCCGACGTGCGCCATGCCGCCGGGGCTGAGGGCGTCCGCCGCAGCCGTCTCGATCCGCCCCGCCAGAAGCGGCACGGCGAGCGGCCCTTGCGTGAGACGCCAGCCGAGCAGCGCGGTAGCGGCGACGACGGCGACGACAAAAATCGCCGCGAAGCGAAGGGCTCGCCTCCACCAGCGCGTCCGGCCGCCGGGCGTCACGTCGTCGATCTCGGTCTCCGCTATGTTGCGTCCTCCTCGGCAAGCTCTGTGACGCGGCGGGCTTGCCTCGCCCCGGCCCGGCAGTTACCAATCGGAAACTACGTATGCCCTGCGCCGATACGACGGGAAAGCACCATGGCTGATTCCTTCCTCTGCCGCCTCGAAAGCCGTAGCCTCGTTGAGGTCGCCGGTCCAGAGGCCGCCGATTTTCTGGACCGAATGATCACCCAGAAGACCGAGGCCGCCGGCAGGGGCAAGGCCGCCTTCGGCGCCCTCCTGACGCCGCAGGGCAAGATCATCTCCGACTTCCTGCTTGTCCGGCAGGAAGATGGCGGATTTCTGCTCGACGCGCCGGCGGCCGGCGCCGCCGATCTCGCCAAGCGTCTGACCATGTTCAAGCTGCGCGCCGATGTGAGGATCGCCGCGTCGCCGCTCCTCGCCTACGCCGGCTGGGGCGGCCCGCAGCCGGAGGGCGGCCTCGTCGCCGCCGATCCGCGCCACCCCGATCTCGGCTGGCGCCTCTACGCGCCGGAGGGCACCATTGTCACCAATGCGCGGGAGGCCGACTGGCAGGCGCACCGGGTAGCGCTCGGCGTGCCGGAGGCCGGCGCCGAGCTGCCGCTCAACGACGTCTTTCCGCACGACCTCGCCATGGACACCCTGCACGGCGTCGACTTCGACAAGGGCTGTTACGTCGGCCAGGAAGTGGTCAGCCGGATGCGCCATCGCGGCACCGCTCGCCGCCGGCCGGTCGTCCTCTCGGCCGACTCTGATCTGCCACCGGCCGGCGCCGAGATCTTGATCGGCGGCCGGGTCGCCGGTCATCTCGGGTCGGCGAGCGGCCGACAGGGCATCGCCGTGCTGCGGCTCGACCGGGTGAGCGAAGCACTCGCGGCGGGCGAGGCCATCACGGTGGACGGCCGGCCGGTTTCGGTTGCGCTTCCCGCCTGGGCCGACTACGGCTGGCCGGACGCCTCCAAACCGGACACCTGAATCCTCATGGCCGACAAAGCCGGCTCGCCGCCCCGCGCCTGGCAGCGCATGCTGTCGGGGCGCCGCCTCGATCTCCTCGATCCGTCGCCGCTCGACGTCGAGATCGCCGACATCGCCCACGGCCTTGCCCGCGTCGCCCGCTGGAACGGCCAGACCATCGGCGACCACGCCTTCTCCGTCGCCCAGCATTCGCTGGTCGTCGAGGACATCGCCGGCCTGCTCGATCCGTCCCTCACCTCTTGCCAGCGCCTCGTCGTGCTGCTGCACGACGCGCCGGAATACGTCATCGGCGACATGATCTCGCCGTTCAAGGCGGTGATGGGCGGCGACTACAAGGTGGTGGAAAAGCGCCTCGACGACGCCATCCACCGCCGCTTCGGCCTGGAGAAGCACGCCACCGAGCGCCTCAAGAAGCTCGCCAAGCGGGCCGACCTCATCTCCGCCTATTTCGAGGCGGTCGAGCTGGCCGGCTTTACGGCCGAGGAGGCGAAGCGCATTTTCGGCGTGCCGAAGGGCATCGGCCGCCAGACGCCGACGGGGCCGCTGTTCGGCCTCGACCCGCTACCCACCGTCGCCGCCGAGGCGGCCTTCCTCGCCCGCTTCCAACAGCTCGAAAGCCAGAGATGACCGCGATCCACGTCTGCTCCCTCACCCGGCTCGAAGAAACGGTGACGCTGACCGGCGCCCGCCACGTCATCACGCTGATCAACGCCGGCACGCCGATGCGCCTGCCGGCGACCATCGGCCACGACCGGCACCTGTTCCTCGCCATGCACGACATCGTCGACACGGTGGACGGCATGACGCCGCCCGGCGAGACGCATGTGGCTGAGATGCTGGACTGGGTGCAGAACTGGGACCGGACGACGCCGCTGGTCGTCCATTGCTTTGCCGGCATCTCCCGCTCCACCGCCGCCGCCTTCACGCTGGTCGCCGCCCTCAATCCGTGGCGCGACGAGGCCGCCCTTGCCGCCCTCCTCAGGCAGCGCGCGCCGTCGGCGACGCCCAATCGCCGTATCGTCGAGATCGCCGACCGGCTGCTCGGCCGCGACGGCCGCATGATCTCGGCGATCGAGGCGATCGGCCGCGGCGCCGACGCCTTCGAGGGCACGCCCTTTGCGCTGGAGGTAGAAGCCCCCCGCTAGCGCATCGGTAGCGAAACGATTGAGCGTCTCAACGGACGCGCACGGCGTTTTTCCGTGTTATAGGCAGTCCATGGATACGCGCGACACGCATCTAGAGAGCGGCAGCATGCCGACCTGGGTCTACAACTTCGGCGACGGCGCGGCGGACGGGGGCATCAGGCTTCGCCATCTGCTCGGCACCAAGGGCGCCAATCTGGCGGAGATGGCCAGCCTCGGGCTGCCGGTGCCGCCGGGCTTCACCATCACCACCGAGGTCTGCCGCCACTACTACGCCAACGATCACCGCTATCCCCTCGATCTCGAACGGCAAGTCGACGCCGCGCTCGACCTGCTCAGCCGGCGTACCGGCCGCACCTTCGGCGATCCCGCCCGGCCGCTGCTCGTATCGGTCCGTTCCGGCGCTCTCGCCGCCATGCCCGGCATGATGGACACCGTGCTCAACCTCGGCCTCAACGACGTCACCGTCGAGGCGCTGGCCATGGAATCGGGCGACGCCCGCTTTGCCCTCGACAGCTACCGCCGCTTCATCCAGATGTACGGCGACGTGGTGCTCGGCGTCGACGAGCAGGCCTTCGAGGAGATCCTCGACGACCTCAAGGAGCGCGAGGGCTATTTCAACGACACCGAGCTGTCGGCCGGCGAGTGGCGCAAGGTGATCGCCAGCTTCAAGGCGCTGATCGCCGACGAGACCGGCAAGCCCTTCCCGCTCGACCCGCGCGAGCAGTTGTGGGGCGCCATCGCCGCCGTGTTCGGCTCGTGGAGCAACCAGCGCGCCGTCACCTTCCGCAAGCTGCACGGCATCTCCTCCAGCTCCGGCACCGCCGTCAACGTCCAGGCCATGGTGTTCGGCAACATGGACGAGCGCTCGGCCACCGGCGTCGCCTTCACGCGCAACCCCTCCACCGGCGAGCGCCAGCTCTATGGCGAGTTCCTGCTCAACGCCCAGGGCGAGGAGGTGGTGGCCGGCCTGCGCACGCCGCAGGACCTGACCGAGGCGGCCCGCCTCGACAGCCGGTCCGATCGGCCGTCGCTCGAAGCGCTGATGCCCGACACCTACCGCGAGTTCATCGGCTACTGCCAGAAGCTCGAACGCCACTTCAAGGACATCCAGGACCTCGAATTCACCATCGAGCGCGGCAAGCTGTGGATGCTGCAAACCCGCTCGGGCCGCCGCACCGTCGAGGCGGCGCTGAAGATCGCCGTCGACATGGCCAACGAGGGCCTGATCAGCCGCGAGGAGGCGATCGAGCGCATCGACCCCTCCTCGCTCGAACAGCTGTTGCACCCGACCATCGAGGCCGACGCGCCGCGCGACGTGCTGGCCACCGGCCTGCCGGCCTCGCCCGGCGCCGCCGTCGGCGAGATCGCCTTCAACGCCGAGCAGGCCGAGAAGGCCCGTCAGCGCGGCATCAAGGTCATCCTCATCCGTGCCGAGACCAGCCCGGACGACGTGCACGGCATGCACGCATCGGCTGGCGTCGTCACGGCGCGCGGCGGCATGACCTCGCACGCCGCCGTCATCGCCCGCGGCCTCGGCAAGCCCTGCGTGGTCGGCGTCAGCGCGCTGAAGGCCAATCCGGCGGCCGGCACCGTCACCATCGGCAAGCGCGAGCTTCGGGCCGGCGACGTCGTCACCATCGACGGCTCGTCGGGCCAGATCATGGCCGGCCGCGTGCCGATGAAGGAGCCGGAGCTGTCCGGTCCTTTCGCCGAGATCATGACCTGGGCCGACGCCATCCGCCGCATGGAAGTGCGCGCCAACGCCGAGACGCCGACCGAGGCGCGCATCGCCCGCCAGTTCGGCGCCGAGGGCATCGGCCTCTGCCGCACCGAACATATGTTCTTCGAGAATTCGCGCATTTCCGCCGTGCGCGAGATGATCCTCGCCGAGACGCCCGAGAGCCGCCGCGCCGCGCTCCAGAAGATCCTGCCGATGCAGCGGCAGGACTTCGCCGAGCTGTTCGAGATCATGGAGGGACGGCCGGTGTGCATCCGGCTGCTCGACCCGCCGCTGCACGAATTCCTGCCGCGCACCGAGCGCGAGGTGACCGAGCTGTCGCGGGTCTCCGGCGTGGCGCCCGACGTGCTGCGCCGCCGCATCGCCAACCTCGAGGAATACAACCCGATGCTCGGCCATCGCGGCTGCCGCCTCGCCGTCTCCTTCCCGGAGATCGCCGAGGTGCAGGCGCGCGCCATCTTCGAGGCGGCCATCGCCGCGACGGAGAAGCTCGGCCGGCCGGTGACGCCGGAGATCATGGTGCCGCTGGTCGCCGCCCGCAAGGAACTCGACTACGTCAAGGCGATCATCGCCCGCGTCGCCGTCGAGGTGTCGGAGGCGGCCGGCCAGCCGGTCGCCTACCAAGTCGGCACGATGATCGAGCTGCCGCGCGCCGCGCTGATGGCCGAGGACATCGCCCAGTCGGCCGCCTTCTTCTCCTTCGGCACCAACGATCTCACCCAGACCACCTTCGGCATCAGCCGCGACGACGCCGCCTCCTTCCTGCCGACCTATCTGCAGAAGGGGGTGTTTCCCCGCGATCCCTTCGTCAGCATCGACCGCGACGGCGTCGGCGAGCTGATCCGCATCGCCATCGAGCGGGGACGGAAGTCGCGGCCCGACATCGGCCTCGGCATGTGCGGCGAGCACGGCGGCGACCCCCAGTCGATCGCCTTCTGCGAGGAAGCGGGCCTCTCCTACGTGTCCTGCTCGCCCTTCCGCACGCCGATCGCCCGCCTCGCGGCGGCGCGCGCCGTGGTGCTCGGCCGCAAGGAACGCGTCAACTGCTGACGCGGCTGGCGATGAAGCGGGCCGTCGCCGGACCGGTGAACAGCACCAGGAAGAAACGCATGGTCTGCATGGCCATGACGAAGGACATGTCGACCTTGCTCGACGCGGCGATGATCGCCACCGAATCCGCCCCGCCCGGCGACGTCGCGAGATAGGCGGTGAGGAAGTCGACGCCGGTCACCGACGCCAGCACGCCGGCGTAGACGGCGCAGACGGCGACCAGCCCGACGATGGCGCACAGGATGGTCGGCAGCGCCCGCGCCGCGTAGGCGAGGATGTCGCGGGTGAAGCGCGAGCCGATCGCCCAGCCGCAGACGGCATAGGAGGCGGCGAGCAGCACCGGCGGCAGCTCGACGGTTAGCACGCCCGCCCCTTGCAGGAGAATCGCGAACAGCATCGGCAGGATCATGGCACCGGTCGAGAGGCGCAGGAGGCGCGACACCGCGAGGCCGGCGGCGATCACCAGGAGCGTGCCGGCGAAATTCGCCACGTGGAGCGGCGGGAACCAATCGGCGGCCGTGCCGCCGGTCAGCGTCGCGTCGAGAAGGAAGCGGGCGGCCAGCGACGCCATGGTGGCGACGATGATCACCCTCAGATACTGCATGACGGCGACGAGCCGCATGTCGCCGCCGTAGACCTCGGCCATGATCACCATGGCGGTGGCCGCTCCCGGCGAGGCGCCCCAGACGGCAGTGGTGCCGGGCAGCACGCCAAAACGGGCCATCAGGTAGCCGATGACATTGGCGGTCAGCACCACCGACACGACGCCCATCAGGATCACCGGCCAGACGGCAAGGATCTCGCCGAGCACGCCGGGCGGCATCGCCCGCGCCATCAGCGTGCCGACCACCCCCTGCGCCACCAGGAAGCCGGAGCGCGGCACCACCACCGGCCGGCCGTTGACGCCCATCAGGATCGCCGCCAGCATCGGGCCGAGCAGCAGCGCCGCCGGCAGATGCAGAAGTTCGAGAAAAATGCCGAATGCCGCCGATGCCAGGAGCAGCACGGCCCAGCGGAGAACGGGGGCGCGGAAGGCGCCCGGCGGCAGGAGAAGCATGGACGATCCCGGTCGGTGCAGGAAGGGTCGCGGGCTGCGTTAACCCCGGACGCGCGGACCGATGCCGGACGGCACCTGTCGCAGACTCAGCTGCTACACCCGCCGGGGCCACGCAGGCCAGAAGTATTTGCGTATGGCTGCTCCGCATCCGGCTCATCCAACCGGAGTATGCAACCATCAGACACCACAGAGACTAAACGCAATCAATAGAAGCAAAAACTAGTCTGAAATCTCTTTCTTTTCCTATGAAGGCGGCGGGATATTCATTGGCGCGAAGTATGGACACGCTGAGCGGAAAGTTACTCTTCGTAAATGGATTGGCGATTAATTCTATCAACAGCCCTTCACCGAGAGTCGGATTGACATGGTTTTCCTCAACACCCGCGGCAAGCTCCTGCATCGAATCATTCTCACCGCCTCGCTGATCGTGGTGGCGAGCTTCGCCCTTTTCTCGACGACCATCTATCTTCTGCAGCGGCAGGACCTCGAGGACAGCGTCGCCCGTACGCTGACGACCACCGGCAGCAGCGTCGCCTCGGGCACCGGCAACTGGTTCCAGGGGCATCTCCTGATGGCCGGACAGGCCGCCGACGCCATCGCCGCCTCCCAGGATTCGCTCGCCTCGACGCTGTCCGGCAAGACGCTGAGCGCCGAGTTCCTGTCGGTCTACCTCGGCGAGGAGAGCGGCACCTTCACCATTTCGCCCAAGGCCGAGATGCCCGAAGGCTACGATCCACGCAAGCGGCCCTGGTACATCGACACCGCCAAGGCGATGTCCACCCAGCTCACCGAGCCCTATGTCGACCTTGCCACCAACAAGGTGGTGATCTCGGCCGCCGTGCCGGTTACGGCCGACGGCAAGCTGACTGGCGTGTTCGGCGGCGACTTCGCGCTGGACAAGCTGATCGAGCGCATCAAGGCCGCCAACTTCGGCGGCATTGGCCAGGCTTTCCTGGTGTCGTCGGAAGGCAAGATCCTCGTCCATCCCGACGCTGCGCTGGTCGGCAAGCCGCTGTCCGAAGCCTTCGCCGGACTGACCACGCCGGCTACCGGCGTCGTGGCCGAGGCCGTCTTCGGCGGCCGCGACTATGTCACCTCCTTTGTTCCCGTCGAGGGGCTGCCGGTCAAGTGGTACGTCGGCGTCGCCGTCGATGACGACATGGCCTATGCCAGCCTCGACCGGCTCGGCCTGACCGCCCTCATCGCCACCCTCGCGGCGACCGCGCTGATGCTGCTCGCCCTCGGCCTGGTGCTGAAGCGCGTCGTCGCCCAGCCGATCACCGCCATGACCGCCGCCATGCGCTCGCTGGCCGGCGGCGACCTCGGCGTCGACATTCCCTGCCTCGACCGCAAGGACGAGATCGGCCAGATGGCCGCCGCCGTCGCCGTATTCCGTGAGAACGCCGAGGAGCGCGACCGCCTGGAGGCCAGCCAGCGCGCCGCCGTCGACGAGCGCGAACGCCGCGCCGCCCGTGCCGAGGCGCTGATCCAGCGCTTCCGCTCGGAGGCCACCGGCACCCTCAGCCTGGTGGTAAATGCCGCCCAGCGTCTGGAGAAGTCGGCCAGCGAGCTGATGACCACCGCCGAGGGCAGCGAGCACAGCAGCGGCATCGCCGCCGCCGCCGCCGAGCAGGCGTCGGGCAACGTCCGGTCCGTCGCCGCCACTTGCGAGGAGCTGGAAGCCTCGACCAACGAGATCGCCCGCCAGGTCGAGACGTCGCAGGCCGTTGCCGCCAAGGCGCGCGACTCGGCGCATGAAACGCGCGAAACGGTCGGCCGGCTGCTCGCCGCCACCGACCAGATCAACCAGGTGGTCGGCCTGATCACCGCCATCGCCGAGCAGACCAACCTGCTGGCGCTCAACGCGACGATCGAGGCGGCCCGCGCCGGCGAGGCCGGCAGGGGCTTCGCCGTCGTCGCCGCCGAGGTGAAGTCGCTCGCCAACCAGACGGCCAAGGCCACCGAGGACATCTCGCACAAGATCGCCGAGATCAAGGTGGTGTCCGACAACACCGTCAACGCCATCGCCGAAATCGGCGACATCATCGAGGAAGTGAACGCCGTCTCCGGCAGCATCACCTCGGCAGTGACCCAGCAGACCGGCGCCACCGGCGAGATCACCCGCAACATGCAGGAAGCGGCGCACGGCAACGGCGAACTGTCGCGGACCATCGTCGAGCTGAGTTCCGGTGCCGCCACCACGCGCGCCGAGGCACGGACGGTGCTCGACGCCGTTACCTCGCTGAAGGCGTCGTCGGTCGACCTCGGCCACAAGGTGGAACGCTTCCTCGCCGAGATCGACGCCGCCTGACCTTCCCTACCGCTACGCCTCAAGGCCCGGCCGTCCCCGCGACGGCCGGGCTTTTCGTTGCCGCGACAGACGACGGCAATTTCCTGTTCACTGGCCCGCCGCTCCCTTGCCGCTCGCAAGAAACGCCTCTATCAGAAGGGCTCATGATCACCAGAGCCGCCAATCCCTACGGATTCAGCCGCCCGCATCTCCTCGGGATCGAGGGGCTTTCGCCGCCGGAGATCGTCGATCTCCTCGACCGGGCCGAGGACAACATCGAACTCGGTCGGCAGCCCTCCAAGAAGCGCGACAGCCTTCTCGGCCGCACGCAGATCAACCTGTTCTTCGAGAACTCGACGCGCACGCAATCGTCCTTCGAGCTGGCCGGCAAACGGCTCGGCGCCGACGTGATGAACATGGCGGTCGGCCAGTCGTCGGTGAAGAAGGGCGAGACGCTGATCGACACCGCCGTGACGCTCAACGCCATGAACCCCGACGTCATCGTGGTGCGCCACAACGCCTCGGGCGCCATCGCCCTCTTGGCCCAGAAGGTCGACTGCTCCGTCGTCAACGCCGGCGACGGCAGCCACGAGCACCCGACGCAGGCCCTCCTCGACGCGTTGACCATCCGCCGCCACAAGACACGCATCGACGGCCTCGTCGTCGCCATCTGCGGCGACGTCGCCCACAGCCGCGTCGCCCGCTCCAACGTGCTGCTGCTCACCGCGCTCGGCGCCCGCGTCCGCCTCGTCGGCCCGTCGACGCTGGTGCCCGGCGCCTTCCGCGACATGGGGCTGGAGACCTTTACCTCGATGCGCGACGGCCTCCGGGACGCCGACATCGTCATGATGCTGCGCCTGCAGCGCGAGCGCATGCAGGGCTCCTTCGTGCCGTCGGTGCGCGAATACTTCCACTACTGGGGCCTCGACGAGGAGAAGCTGTCCTATGCCAAGCCCGACGCCCTCGTCATGCACCCCGGCCCGATGAACCGCGGCGTCGAGATCGACCCGGCCGTCGCAGACGGTCCGCAGAGCCTGATCCGCGAGCAGGTGGAGATGGGCGTCGCCATCCGCATGGCGGTGCTCGACGCGGTGGTCAATGCCCGCGGCAACGGCGGCGAGGCCGCGCCATGAGCCGCCTCGCCCAGACCCATCCCGTGTGGCTGACCAACGCCCGCGTCGTCGATCCCTCGCAGGGCCTCGACGGCCCCGGCGCCGTGCTGATGGTGGATGGCCGCATCGTCGCCGCCGGTCCTTCGGCCGCCAGCAATGGCGCGCCCGAGGACGCCGAGACTGTCGACTGCCGCGGCCTCGTCGTCGCTCCCGGCCTCGTCGACCTCTGCGCCCACGTCGGCGAGCCCGGCCACGAGCACCGCGAGACCTTCGCCTCGGCCGGCCGCGCCGCCGCCGCCGGCGGCATCACCACCCTCGTCGCCATGCCGGACACCGATCCCTGCATCGACGATCCGGCGCTGGTCGACTTCGTGGCGACGCGCGCCCGGCGCACCTCGGCGGTGCGCGTTCGCGTCATGGCGGCGCTGACCAAGGGACAGGCGGGTCAGGAGCTGACCGAGTTCGGCCTGCTCGGCGAGGCCGGCGCCGTCGGCTTCACCTCCGGTCGCGGCTCGATCGCCAGCGCCCAGGTGCTGCGGCGGGCGCTGACCTACGCCAAGGACTTCGGCGCCCTCGTCTGCAACCGGCCGGAGGACGCGACGCTGAAGGGCTCCGGCGTCATGAACCTCTCCGAGACGGCGGCACGGCTCGGTCTGACCGGCATCCCGGCCGAGGCCGAGACCACGGTGCTCGCCCGCGACCTGCGCCTCGCCCGGCTCGCCGGCGGCCGCTATCACGCCTCGCTGCTGTCGGCCGCCGAAGCGCCCGGGCTGATGGCCTGGGCCAAGGATCAGGGCATCACTGCCACCGCCTCGGTGTCGGCCGCCCACCTGACGCTCAACGAAATGGACATCGGCGCCTACCGCACCTTCTTCAAGCTGTCGCCGCCGCTGCGTTCGGACGCCGACCGTCGTGCCCTGGTCGACGGGGTGAAGACCGGCGCCATCGACGTCATCGTCTCCGGCCACGATCCGCAGGACGTCGAGACCAAACGGCTGCCGTTCGCCGAGGCGGCCGACGGCGCCATCGGCCTCGAGACCTTCCTCGCCGCCGGCCTGCGCCTCGTTCACGACGGCTCGCTGACGCTCACGCGGCTGATCGAGGCCATGGCGACGCGGCCGGCCGAGATCGCCGGTCTCGACGCCGGCACGCTGAAGGCCGGCGCACCGGCCGACGTCGTGGTCTTCAACCCCGAGGAGCCCTGGGTGCTCAACGCCAAAGACATCCTCTCGAAAGCCAAGAACACGCCCTATGACGGCGCCCGCTTCACCGGCCGCGTCCGCCGCACCTATGTCGGCGGCGCGCTGGTGTTCGGGCTCTAGCTCATGTCCGGCGATAGCGTGACCTCTGGAACCGCCTGAAAACAAAGAGACAGAGCATTTCCGGTGAACCGGCTTCCGGCGGAAATGCTCCAGAATGGCTTGTGATGACCAAAGGCCGATTTGCGGGTGACATGCAACCCGCGTTCGGTTACCTCTATCCAAGATTGCCGAGGGCCCCATGTTCGAGTCCGTCGCTCCCTGGATTGCCTACGCCGCCGCAGCAGTGCTGGGCTACGTGCTCGGCTCGATCCCGTTCGGCCTGTTGCTGACGCGCGCCGCCGGCCTCGGCGACGTGCGATCGATCGGCTCGGGCAACATCGGCGCCACCAACGTGCTCCGGACCGGCAACCGCAAGCTTGCCGCCGCTACGCTGCTGCTCGACCTTCTCAAGGGAACGGCGGCCGTCCTCGCCGTACGGATGCTGATGCCGCAGGCGCCGGAAGCCGACGCCCTTGCCGGCGTCGCCGCCTTTCTCGGCCATCTGTTTCCGGTCTGGCTCGGCTTCAAGGGCGGCAAGGGCGTTGCCACCTACATCGGCGTGCTGCTCGGCCTGTTCTGGCCGGCCGTGCTGATCTTCGCCGGCATCTGGATCGCCGTCGTCTATTTCAGTCGCTATTCGTCGCTCGCCGCCCTCGTCGCCACCGTGGCGGTGCCGCTCGCCCTATGGGGACTCGGCGAGAACCTGCTGGCGGCGATCTTCGCCGGACTCACGGTGATCGTCTGGCTGAAGCATCGCGCCAATATCCGCCGCCTGCTCGCCGGCACCGAGGGCCGGATCGGTCACAAATCATGACGGCGGCGGAGACGGCGCATGGTTGAGCTGTCCGACAGCCAGCGCGTCTCCTGGCTTCGACTGATTCGCTCCGAAAACGTCGGTCCGGCCACCTTCCGCAGCCTGATCAACCACTTCGGCTCGGCCGGTGCGGCGCTCGACGCGCTGCCGGGTCTGGCCCGGCGCGGCGGCTCGTCCGGCCGCATCGCCATCCCCTCGGTGACCGAGGCGGAAGCCGAGATCGCGCGGACGATCGCCCACGGCGCCCAACTGGTCGCCCTGTCCGAACCCTGCTATCCGGCCTACCTGCGCGAGATCGCCGCGCCGCCGCCGCTCGTCGCGGTGCGCGGCGGCTCGCCCGAGCTGTTTGCCCGGCCGACGGTGGCGATCGTCGGCTCGCGCAATGCCTCGCTGATCGGCCACAAGATGGCCGAGCGCATCGGTCGCGGCCTCGGCGAGGCCGGATTCGTGGTGGTATCGGGCCTCGCCCGCGGCATCGACGGCGCCGCCCACCGCGCCGCCCTCGACAGCGGCACCGTGGCGGTGATCGCCGGCGGCATCGACCACGTCTATCCCGAGGAACACCGGCCGCTGATCGAGGAGATCGTCGGACGCGGCGGTGCCATCGTCACCGAGATGCCGTTCGGCTGGGTGCCGCGCGCCAAGGACTTCCCGCGCCGCAACCGCATCGTCTCCGGCATGAGCCTCGGCGTCGTGGTGGTTGAGGCGGCCGCCCGCTCCGGCACGCTGCACACCGCCCGCTTCGCCCTCGACCAGGGCCGCGAGGTGTTCGCCGTGCCCGGTTCGCCGCTCGACCCGCGTGCCGAAGGCACCAACCGGCTGATCCGCGACGGCGCGACGCTGACCGGCTCTGCCGCCGATGTGGTCGCCGTGCTCAAGCCGATGCTTGATCGCGCTACGCCGTTGCGTCTCGATTTCGAGGAGTCCGGCGACAGCGAAGCGGCACTCGACGCCGTCAGCACTGAAAGTCGCGCGCTGGTCGTCTCGGCGCTCGGACCGGCACCGGTTGCAGTCGACGACGTCATCCTGCACACCGGGTTGAAATCGTCAGTTGTGTCGGTGATCCTTCTGGAGCTGGATCTCGCTGGGCGTATCGAACGACACGGCAACCAGCTTGTCTCGCTCCTGCGCTGAGGCGCGTGTGCGCCCAGGCTGGCAAAAAATACAACCTATCGGAAAGCCTACTACTTTTGACGACGCACCTGCCCCATATCGAGGTCGGCGCTGACCATCGCCCGACCACGCGCCGCGAATCGCACGTCGACCTTGCTGTGCGAAGCCTCCTCGGCGGCCATATTCAGGATATAGGCGAGAAACGGCAGTCCGGATACAGTCGCCAAGCGGCTGAGTTCATGGGACATCCGTTCGATGTATTCGGCTCGTTCGTTCGGCGTTTTGGCACCGGCGGCAGAATCGTCCAACATGATCGGCTCCATCCTCTATTCCGCTAAATTGTACTCAGGATACATGCCGACTCTTCCATTCGCCACTAAGTGGCAACAACTTGTCGGTGCATACACTATATAATTGATGATGACGTCGTGCAACCATCTTTAGGAGAATCCGTGCACCGGTTTCCGGCCCCGTATCTCCCCTCCGGCGGCCAAGGCTTTCCGCGCAATAACAACTTTAGAGAGCATATTCGATAGGTCGGAGCCCGATCCGGCCGGCCCCTCCGGCCTCTTCTCTTGCTTAATCGGGAGGGCGCACTTAAAGAGGGCGGAGCTTTTGTCGTGAAAAAGTCCGGCGCACCTCAATGAATCTCGTGATCGTGGAATCGCCCGCCAAGGCGAAGACCATCAACAAATATCTCGGCCGCGACTACACGGTGCTGGCGTCCTACGGCCATATCCGCGATCTGCCGGCCAAGGACGGCTCGGTACTGCCCGACGACGATTTCGCCATGACCTGGGAAATCGACGGCAAATCCGGCAAGCGCATGTCCGACATCGCCGCCGCGCTGAAGGACGCCGACAGGCTGATCCTCGCCACCGACCCCGACCGCGAGGGCGAGGCGATTTCCTGGCACGTGCTGGAGGTGCTCGGCGCCCGGCGCGGCGCCCTGAAGGGCAAGACCATCCAGCGCGTCGTCTTCAACGCCATCACCAAGCAGGCCGTGCTCGACGCCATGGCAAAGCCGCGCGACGTCGACCAGCCGCTGGTCGAGGCCTATCTCGCCCGCCGCGCGCTCGACTATCTCGTCGGCTTCACGCTGTCGCCGGTGCTCTGGCGCAAGCTGCCGGGCGCCCGCTCGGCCGGCCGCGTGCAGTCGGTGGCGCTGCGCCTCGTCTGCGACCGCGAGAACGAGATCGAGACCTTCAAACCCCAGGAATACTGGTCGGTGATCGCCCGGCTGGCCAACCCGGCCGGCGACGAGTTCGAGGCGCGCCTCTCCGAGTGGCGGGGCAAGAAGGTCGGTCGCCTCGACATCGCCGACGGCATCACCGCCAACGAGATCCGCGCCTTCCTCAACAGCGCCGCCTTCGCGGTGACCGACGTCGAGCAGAAGCCGCAGAAGCGCCATCCTTTCGCGCCCTTCACTACCTCGACGCTGCAGCAGGAGGCCTCGCGCAAGCTCGGCTTCTCGGCCCAGCGCACCATGCAGGTGGCCCAGCGCCTCTACGAAGGCGCCGACATCGGCGGCGAGACGGTCGGTCTCATCACCTACATGCGAACCGACGGCGTGCAGATCGCCCCCGAGGCGGTCAACGCCGCCCGGAGGGTGATCGCCCAGGAATATGGCGAGCGCTATCTGCCGGATAAGCCGCGCCTCTATTCCACCAAGGCCAAGAACGCCCAAGAGGCGCACGAGGCCATCCGCCCGACCGACCTCGCCCGCCTGCCGAAGGCCGTCGCCCGCCATCTCGAGGCCGACGAAGCTCGTCTTTATGAACTGATCTGGAAGCGCACCATCGCCAGCCAGATGCAGAGCGCCGACTTCGAGCGCACCACCGTCGACATCGCCGCCCGGAATGGCGACACCGCCGCCGGCCTCCGGGCCACCGGCTCGGTACTACGCTTCGACGGCTTCCTGGCGCTCTATCAGGAGAGCCGCGACGACGAAGAGGATGAGGACGGCGCCCGCCTGCCGCCGCTCGCCGGCGGCGATGCGCTCGCCCGCAAGTCGGTGGCCGCGACGCAGCATTTCACCGAGCCTCCGCCGCGCTACACCGAGGCGACGCTGGTCAAGAAGATGGAGGAACTCGGAATCGGCCGTCCCTCCACCTATGCCGCGACGCTCGCCACGCTGCGCGACCGCGACTATGTGACGATCGACAAGAAGCGGCTGGTGCCGTCCGACAAAGGCCGCATCGTCACCGCCTTCCTCGAAAGCTTCTTCACCCGCTACGTCGAATACGACTTCACGGCCAGCCTCGAGGAAGACCTCGACCGCATCTCGGCCGGCGAGGCCGAATGGCGCGAGGTGCTGCGCCGCTTCTGGAAGGACTTCAACACCCGCATCGGCGAGGTGAAGGAGTTGCGCGTCGCCGAGGTGATCGACGCGCTCAACGAGGATCTGGCCGCCCACATCTTCCCCGATCGCGGCGACGGCTCCGATCCGCGCTCCTGCCCGCTGTGCGGCAACGGCCGCCTGTCGCTGAAGCTCGGCCGCTTCGGCTCGTTCATCGGCTGCTCCAACTATCCCGAATGCCGTTACACGCGCCAGCTCGGCACCAACGGCGACGGCGAGGCCGAGGCGGCACTCGGCGAGAACGGCGTCAAGCTGCTCGGCACCGACCCGGAAACCGGCCTCGACGTGACGCTGCGCTCCGGCCGCTTCGGTCCCTATGTGCAGCTAGGCGAGGAGGGCAAGCCCAAGCGCGCCTCGCTGCCCAAGGGCTGGAGCGTGGAGAGCATCGATCTCGAACGCGCCTGCCGCCTGTTGTCGCTGCCGCGCGCCGTCGGCCTGCATCCCGAGACCGGCAAGCCGATCGAGGCCAACATCGGCCGTTACGGCCCCTATGTCAGCCACGACGGCAGCTACGCCAACCTCTCCTCGGTCGACGAAGTGTTCGACGTCGGTCTCAACCGCGCTGTCGCCGTGCTCGCCGAGAAGAAGGAGCGCGGCGGCCGCGCCACGCCGGCGGCGCTGAAAAGCCTTGGCGAGCATCCGGCCGGCGGCGGCGAGATCACCGTGCGCGACGGCCGCTACGGCCCCTATGTCGCCTGGGGCAAGGTCAACGCCACGCTGCCGCGCGGCAAGGACCCGCAGACGGTGACGCTGGAAGAGGCGGTGGCGCTGATCGCCGACAAGGCGGCCAAGGGGCCGGCCAAGGGCAAGCCCGCCAAGGCGCCGAGAGCCGCCAAGAAGGCGGATGGCGACGGCGAAGCGGCAGGCAAGAAGGCAGCGCCAAAGACCGCGGCCGCCAAGAAGCCGGCGGTCAAGAAGCCTGCCGCCGCCAAGTCGGCCACGGCCAAGGCCAAGACGCCGAAATCCGCGGCTTCCAAGGCGAATCCCGCCTGACCCACCAACGACGTCATGGGGGTGGCGCGCCGTGTCCGCACGGCAGTGTGAACAATTTTATCGATCTTGTTGGCTGGATCGTTATGTTCTGCGTATACGGTTGAACAATGACGGCGTTCCATCGTTTCCCTGGGATAGAAGATCGATAATGTACGGCGAAATCCTACGGGCGCTCTTGAACAAGCCCGTCCACTCCGAACATGACGTCAGGGTCTTCGCTTTTCGCATCGCGGCCATCTGCTTCGTGCTCGCCATGGCCGCCGACGCCGTCCTGCAGATCATCGCCTTCGGCGGCTGGCTGGACCTCGTCCGCGGCTGGGCAATCACCACCGGCGTCATCGCCGTGGTCGCCTATCCGGTCGGTCTCTATCTCGGCAGCACGCGCCTCGACCACCATCGCATCAAGACCAAGCTGACCGAACAGGGCCTCGCCGACAGCCTCACTGGTCTCAGGAACCGGGCGTCTCTGCCCGTCGACTACGAGGCCGGGGCGGACAATGTCCGCCTGCTGATCCTCTTGTCGCTCGACCGCTTCAAGACCGTCAACGAGCGCTTCGGCCACCTTGCCGGCGACCGCGTGCTGATCCGCGCCGCTCGGCTGATCGCCGAGGAACTTGGCAATCTCGGCCCCATCTACCGCACCGACGGCACCGAGTTCACCGTGCTCGCCACCGGTATCACCGTCATCGAGGCGCGGTCGCAGGTGCTGGCGCTGCTGGCCCGTTTCGAGGGCACCAATTTCGGCACAATGGAAAAGCCGATCGGCCTGACGCTGTCGGCGGGCATCGCCACCGCACCAGCCGAAACCGCCTTCGCCGAAGCCTTCGCCGCCGCCGACACGGCGCTCGAATCGGCCAAGATGACCGGCCGCAGCCGCGTCTGCCTCGCCTCCGAGCCGGCCGCAGCCGGCATCGTCGAGGGCGACGAGGTGATCTGGAGCGCCGACCTGCCGCCGGCGCCACGCCGCCGCAAGGCCAGCCGGGCCTGACCCCTTCCCCTTTCGCGCGCTCTTCCCTTCGCAAGCGCCACGCCGCAGCCGCTTGGTTGCCGGGCTGGCCTTGCGCCTCCATCTATGGTCTATGTCGACCCGACCCCTGACCCAACGGAACACTCGCTTGGCCCGCAAGCCCCGCCCCATCGACGAACCCGCCGTCCCCACCCGCGAGGCGATCCTCCGCTTCATCACCGAGAATCCCGGCAAGGGGACGAAGCGCGACATCGCCCGCGCCTTCGAGGTGCGCGGCGAGGGCCGCGTCGTGTTGAAGCGCCTCCTGAAGGAGCTGGAGGGCGAGGGCCTGATCGAGCGCCGTCACCGCCGCTTCGCCGAGCCCGGCGCGTTGCCGGCCGTGCTGGCTTGCGACATCGTCTCCCGCGACCGCGACGGCGATCTCTACGCCGAGCCGGCCGAATGGGACCCCGAGCGCGGGCCGCGGCCGCGCTTCATCGTCGTCGCCGTGCGTCGCCGTCGCGGCGAGCACGGCCCGGCCGCCGGCCTCGGCGACCGGGTGCTGGCCCGCGTCGTCGAACTGCCGGACGGCTACGAGGGTCTCGCTCGCGCCGGCATTCGCGTCATGAAGGTGCTGGAGAAGAAGCCGGCCGGCATCCTCGGCATCCTCAGGGTGACCGACGCCGGTGCCCGCCTGCTGCCGATCTCCAAGAAGCAGACTGAGGAGCTGATGGTCGCCGCCGAGGACGTCGGCACCGCCGAGGACGGCGATCTCGTCGCCGTCGACGTGCTCCACTCCGGCCGTTTCGGCTTCGCCCGCGCCCGCGTTCGCGAGGTCGTCGGCAATCTGCGCTCGGAGAAGGCGGTGTCGATGATCGCCATCCACGCCAACGACATCCCCTACATCTTCCCCGAGACGGTGCTGCGCGAGGCCGAGGCGGCGCCGGCCGCCACGATGGCCGGCCGCGAGGACTGGCGCGCCCTGCCCCTCGTCACCATCGATCCGCCCGACGCCAAGGACCATGACGACGCCGTCCACGCCATCGCCGACGACGACCCGCAGAACGTCGGCGGCTTCGTCGTCACCGTCGCCATCGCCGACGTCGCCGCCTATGTCCGGCCTGGTTCCGATCTCGACCGCGAGGCGCTGAAGCGCGGCAACTCGGTCTACTTCCCCGACCGCGTCATTCCCATGCTGCCGGAGAAGATCTCCAACGACCTCTGCTCGCTGAAGGAGGGCGTCGACCGGCCGGCGCTCGCCGTGCGCATGGTGTTCGACGCCGAGGGTCGCAAGCAGCGCCATTCCTTCCACCGCATCATGATGCGCTCGGCGGCCAAGCTGTCTTATGTCGAAGCGCAGGCGGCGATCGACGGCCAACTGAGCGAGCGCACCGGTCCGATTCTCAACAGCGTGCTGAAGCCGCTCTGGGCGGCCTACGACATGCTCGCCGCCGCCCGCGACGCCCGCGGCCCGCTCGACCTCGACCTCCCCGAGCGCAAGGTGCTGTTGACACCCGACGGCACCGTCGACCGCATCGTCACCCCGGAGCGGCTCGCCGCCCACCGGTTGATCGAAGAGTTCATGATCCAGGCCAACGTCGCGGCCGCCGAAACGCTGGAAAAGCGGCGCACGCCGCTGCTCTATCGCGTCCACGACCAGCCGTCGCTCGCCAAGCTGGAATCGTTGCGCGAGTTCCTGGCGACGCTCGACATGAAGATCGCCAAGCAGGGCAACCTCGAGCCGGAGCTGTTCAACCGCATCCTCGAGCGGGTACAGGGCACGCCGCAGGCCTATCTCGTCAACGAGGTGGTGCTGCGCTCGCAGAGTCAGGCCGAGTATTCGCCCGTCAATATCGGTCACTTCGGCCTCAACCTCAGGAAATACGCCCATTTCACCTCGCCGATCCGCCGCTATGCCGACCTCGTCGTCCACCGCGGCCTGATCACCGCCCTCGGGCTCGGCGACGGCGGCCTGCCCGACGGCGTCGAGGAGACGCTGCCGCGCGTCGCCGAGGACATCTCGGCCGCCGAGCGGCGGGCGATGCAGGCCGAGCGCGAGACCATCGACCGGCTGATCGCCGGCTGGCTCAGCGACCGCGTCGGGGCTATCTTCCGCGGCCGCGTCGCCGGCGTCACCAAGGCCGGCCTGTTCGTACGGCTCGACGAGACCGGCGCCGACGGCTTCATCCCCATCTCGACGCTCGGCGCCGACTATTTCGCCTACGACGAGGCGCGGCACTCGCTGATCGGCTCGCGCAGCGGCGAGACCTACCGGCTCGGCGACCGCGTCGAAGTGAAACTCGTCGAGGCGGCGCCGTTCGCCGGCGCCCTGCGCTTCGAGATGGTGTCGGAGGGCAGCGCCGGCCGGCCGCTCGGCCGTGGTGCCACGCTGCGCGCCGCCAAAGCCCGCAAGGACCGCGAGCGCAAGGAGCGGAAAGGCAAGGTGCGGCGGGGGCGGTGAGATAGCCACGCAGCAGCCGCATCGCCGCCACCGTTGTCTTCCCGTCCGCCGGCGGAGGGCCGTCCAGTCTTTGGGTCTACAAGACGAAAGTGCCCAAACCGGCCTGCGATGGTCCGCCTTCGCGAACCATCACATTGTTATCGTTGAAGAATTATTAGATCGTCATGGTCCGCGAAGGCGGACCATCTCAGGCAGGAAGAGACGCCCTCCGCAATGAGCAGCCGGCCCACCGGAAGCCACGTCTCCAAACCTTCCAGCGCTTCGTCTGCCGCCTCGCCTGCCCTTCACTTCCCTCCTACGCGATCCTCGTCTCCAGCACTTCCGGCGCCCTGTTTCTCCCGCCGTCGCCGTTTCTCAACCTCGCCATACGTAGTATTGCGTTTGAACTGACCAGTCGGTATAAACGCACTATGAATGCGCCATCTACCGCCCTTGCCTCCATGCCGCCCGCCCGGCGAAAGCTGCTCGACGCGGCGATGATCGTCCTCCGCAAGAAGGGCTATACCGCGACGACGGTCGACGATCTCTGCGCGGCGGCCGGCGTCGCCAAGGGCTCGTTCTTCCACCACTTCGACAGCAAGGAGGCGCTGGCCGTCGCCGCAGCCGAACACTGGTCGGCGACCACCGGCGCGCTGTTCGCCGCCGCGCCCTATCACGCGCCCGACGACCCGCTCGACCGGGTGCTCGGCTACATCGATTTCCGCAAGGCGATCCTGGCGGGCGAACCCGCCGCCTTCTCCTGCGTCGCCGGCACCCTGCTGCAGGAGACCTTCGAGACGCATCCGGCGATCCGCGATGCCTGCGCCGCCAGCATCTTCGGCCACGCCGCCCGGCTCGAAGCCGACATCGACGCCGCCATCGCCCGCCACGGCATCGCCGGCGGCGTCACCGCCGAAAGCCTCGCCCGCCACGCCATGGCGGTCCTTCAGGGAGCTTTCATCCTCGCCAAGGCGACCGGCGATGCCAACATCGCCGCAAGTTCCGTCGACCACCTCCGCCGCTACGTCGGCATGCTGTTCTCACGACCGGAAGGAGCCTCGCCATGACCGTTATATCGCCCGCCGGCAAGCCCCGCACGGCCCCGGCCATCACGCCGCATCTCTGGTTCGACAAGGAGGCCGTCGAGGCGGCCGAGTTCTACGTGTCGGTGTTCCCCGATTCGCGCATCGACGCGGTGGACCGCATCGAGGGCACGCCCTCCGGCGACTGCGACCTCGTGTCCTTCACGCTCGCCGGTCTGCCGTTCATGGCGATCAGCGCCGGCCCCCTCTTCAAGTTCAACGAGGCGATCAGCCTGCTGATCCCCTGCGAGACGCAGGAGGAGATCGACTACTACTGGAACGCCCTCGCCGCCGACCCCGACGACGGCCAGTGCGGCTGGATCAAAGACCGCTACGGCCTGTCCTGGCAGGTCTCGCCGGCGGCGATCAACGACTGGATGGCCTCGGGCGACGCCGCCGCCAAGGCCCGTCTCACCGCCGCCATCATGGCCTCGCGCAAGTTCGATCTCGAAGAACTGCGCAGGGCTTTCACGGGGTGAAGGCGACCGGCGACCGACGGTCGCCGGCCCCTGTTCCTCACAACCCGAGGCGCGGCGCCTCGATAGCCGGGCAACGGTCCATCACCATCTGCACGCCCTTCGCCTCGGCCCGGTCGAAACCGGCCTGATTGACGACGCCGAGCTGCAGCCAGATGGTCTTCGGCGGCACCGGCAGCGCCAGCGCCTCGTCGATGGTGTCGCCGGCCGCCTCCGAATTGCGGAACACGTCGACCATGTCGATCTCGGCCGGCACGTCGGCGAGGCTGGCGTAGACCATCCGCCCCTGCAACTCCTGGCCGGCCAGGCCGGGATTGATCGGATAGACCTCGTAGCCGCGGCCGATCAGGAAGCCCATGACGCCATAGACGGGACGCGCCGGGTTCTGGCTGGCGCCGACCACGGCGATGGTCCGCGTTTCCTCGAGGATGCGGGTGATGTCGTCGTCGCTCTTGCCGTCCATGGCCATAAGGGACTCTCCTTATCCTGAGTTCAGAGAGTCACTATGCCACGATCGTCGACCTTGACGAAGGGGTTGCAGGCGACTTCCCAGAGATGGCCGTCGGGATCGGCGAAATAGCCCGAATAGCCGCCCCAAAACACCTTCTGCGGCGCCTTCTTCAGCGTCGCCCCGGCGGCGAGCGCCGCCGCCATCGCCGCATCGACCGCCGCCTCCGTGGGATAGTTGTGGGCGAGCGTCACGCCGTCGAAGCCGTGGCCGTCGTCGGCCACCTCGGCGTCCTCGGCAAGGGCCGAGCGCGGAAAGATCGACAGCACCAGCCCGGCGAGTTGGAAGAACACTATGTTCTCGTTCGATCCGGGGCCGGCGGTGAAGCCCAGCGCCTCGTAGAAGGCGCGCGAGCGGGCGAGATCGGCGACGCCGAGAGCGATAATCGACACGGTGGAGAAATGCGACTGTCCGGCCATGGGAATCTCCTTGTCTGGCACGGCGAGAGTAGAACGGCCCCGGTCTGTCCGCGTCAGCAGTCTTCGGACGCTCCAAGCCGTCATTCGGACCGGTAACCACCGGCAAATGCGGGGAAACCGGCCGTTTGCGCTTGACTTGGCACGGCCGACGTGGTGTCAGGCCGTCCAGCAAGCCGCCGGCAATGACCGGATGGCCTTGGGAACGGGGTGGAAGCCATGTTCGACTTGACTGGAATGACGGCGCTGGTCACCGGCGCCTCCGGCGGCATCGGCGACGCGATCGCCACCGCGCTGCACGCACAGGGCGCCAAGGTAGCGCTGTCCGGCACCCGTCTGGCGCCGCTCGAAGCGCTGGCCGGCAAGCTCGGCGACCGCGTCCACGTCGTCGCCGCCAACCTTTCCGACCGCGCCGACGTCGACCGCCTGTTCACTGACGCCGAGGCCGCCCTCGGCCAGGTCGATATCCTCGTCAACAATGCCGGCATCACCCGCGACGGCCTGTTCATGCGCATGAAGGACGAGGACTGGGATCAGGTGATCGAGGTGAACCTCACCTCCGGCTTCCGTCTGGCCCGCGCGGCGATCAAGGGCATGATGAAGCGCCGCTTCGGCCGCGTCATCGGCATCACCTCTATCGTCGGCGTCACCGGCAATCCCGGCCAGGGCAACTATGCCGCCGCCAAGGCCGGCATGATCGGCATGACCAAGGCGCTGGCCGCCGAGGTGGCGAGCCGCGGCATCACCGCCAACTGCGTGGCGCCCGGCTTCATCGAGACGGCGATGACCGACGCGCTCAACGACAAGCAGAAGGAAGGCACGCTGGCCGCCGTGCCGATGGGCCGGCTCGGCACCGCCGACGAGATTGCCGCCGCCTGCGTCTACCTCGCCAGCCGCGAGGCTGCCTACGTCACCGGCCAGACGCTGCACGTCAACGGCGGCATGGCGATGATCTGACGGAAAGGCCGGGCAACCCCGGCCTTTGCCGTGTTTTCAGGGTTTCGCGGATGGTAAACGAGCCATTCGCGATCAACGGCGGTTTCGCGAGGGGCCGCTAGTCATCAGGGGCGAAGTGTGTTACCAAGCCCGCGATCTGATCGGGAACCGTTCGAGGACCCGCCCGAAGGTCGTGAGCACGAGCATAGGCTGGGATCGCCACGATTTCCGAGGGGCTTCGGGCTTGTTCTACCCCGGGGGCGGGCGATCGGACCAACTGCGGGGGTGCCGTCAGGCACTGGGATGCTCGACACCTTCGGTAGCCGGCCTTCGTTGCCGCGGCATCGCTGATGCGCGGCGGGTGGCCGACGTCCCGTTCGGCAATGGATTTGGACTGACAAGGATCCGTGAACATGAGCGAAGTCGCTGAAAAGGTGAAGACCATCGTTATCGACCATCTCGGCGTGGATGCCGACAAGGTGGTTCTCGAAGCCTCCTTCATCGAAGACCTGGGTGCCGACTCCCTCGACACCGTCGAACTGGTCATGGCCTTCGAGGAAGCCTTCGGCGTCGAGATCCCCGACGATGCCGCCGAGACGATCCTGACGGTCGGCGACGCCGTCAAGTTCCTCGAGAAGGCGACGGGCTGATTTCCGGACGCATCCGGCTGGGAAGCAGTTCCTCCCCGAGGAACTGCTTCCTTTGCTTGGGCGTTACCTGTCTGCCGGCTTGGCGGCCGGCGGCGTCGGTCGGCTCCGGCTGAACGGCCTCTTCACTCCGCCCGCCGAAGCAACAGTCGGTCAGGCTGACTCGGACTCTTGCTCCGGCCTTTGTTTTCCCGCATCCGCTTTTCGAACGGATGCTCCAGCGTCCCGCTCGCGCGTGTCCTCCCCATGGCGACGGACCCGGCGGAGACGACCAACAGGGAGGCTCTCGTCCAAATGAGGCGAGTCGTCATCACCGGTCTCGGCATGGTCACGCCTCTCGGCTGCGGTGTCGAGCATAACTGGGCCGCCATCAAGGCCGGCAAGAGCGGCATCCGCCGCATCGAATCCTTCCCCGTCGACGATATCGCCTGCCAGATCGCCGGCGTCATTCCGCGCGGCGACGGCAGCGACGGCACCTTCAATCCTGACCTCGCCATGGACCCCAAGGACCAGCGCAAGGTCGACGACTTCATCGTCTTCGCGCTGGAGGCGGCCCGTCAGGCGGTCGCGGACAGCGGCTGGATGCCGACCGACTACGACGATCAGTCCCGCTCGGGCGTGCTGGTCGGCTCGGGCATCGGCGGCCTCAACGGCATCGTCGAGGCCGGCTATACGCTGCGCGACAAGGGGCCGCGCCGCATCTCGCCGTTCTTCATTCCCGGCCGGCTGATCAACCTCACCGCCGGCTACATCTCCATCGCCCACGGCTACAAGGGCCCCAACTCGTCGGTGGTCACCGCCTGCTCCACCGGCTCGCACGCCATCGGCGACGCGGCGCGGCTGATCGCCAACGACGAAGCCGACGTGATGATCGCCGGCGGCTCGGAAAGTCCGGTGTGCCGCCTTGCGCTGGCCGGCTTCGCCTCGATGAAGGCGCTCTGCTTCACCTTCAACGACCGTCCCGAGCAGGGCTCGCGCCCCTATGACCGCGACCGCGACGGCTTCGTGATGAGCGAAGGCGCCGGCATCGTCGTCGTCGAGGAGTTGGAGCACGCCAGAAAGCGCGGCGCTACCATCTACGGCGAGATCGTCGGCTACGGCATGTCGGGCGACGCCTACCACATCACCGCTCCCTCCGAGGACGGCGACGGCGCTTTCCGCTGCATGAAGGCCGCCCTGCGCAACGCCAAGATCTCGCCGGACGAGATCGGCTACATCAACGCTCACGGCACTTCGACCATGGCCGACGGCATCGAGGTCGGCGCCGTCGAGCGGCTGTTCGGCGACGCGGCGAAGTCGCTGGTCATGTCGTCGACCAAGTCGATGACCGGTCACCTGCTCGGCGCCGCCGGTGCCATCGAGGCGATCTACACGACGCTCGCCGTGCGCGACGGCATTCTGCCGCCGACCATCAACCTCGACAATCCCAACGTCGAGACGCCGATCGATCTCGTGCCGCACAAGGCCAAGGAGAAGAAGCTGCGCTACGCGCTGTCCAATTCCTTCGGTTTCGGCGGCACCAATGCCTCGCTGATCGTCAAGGCCTTCGAGGGCTGAGGCCGACCGGCGACTGAGACAGAAAAGACGGCCCGCCGGAATTCCAGGTCCGGCGGGCCGTTTGATTCGGCGGCGAAAGCTGTGGCAATCACAAAGCGGCGCTTGCCAAGCCCGGAACGGCCGTGTTGCTTGGAGGCCCCGCCGTTCCGCGCTGCTGCCACAATTCTGGGCGGAAGTGGCGAGGCGACGCCCCAGGAAGAGACCCAAGGCCGATGGACGACAGGCAGGACGCAACCGACACCAGCGACGAGGGCAGGACGCGGCTCAACCCCAAGAGCCCGCGCGAGGCGCTGGCGCCCGAGCAGGCGCCGCCGCTGCCGCGCTCGCGCTCGGCCCGCAATCCGATCGTCGTGGTGATGAACGGCCTGGTGACGCTCCTGGTGCTCGGCGTCATCGCCGCCGGCGCGCTGCTCTACTGGGGGAAGGGTGAGTTCGAGAAGCCCGGCCCGCTGACCGCCGAGAAGGTGGTGGTCATTCCGGCCGACTCCGGCCTCGCCCGCATCGCCGACATCCTGGAGACCGAGGGGGTGATCGAGAGCCCCTATGATCTTCTCGGCCACTATGTCTTCATCGGCGGCGTGCGCGCTTACCAGCAGCAGGGCCGCCTCAAGGCCGGCGAATATGCCCTCCCGGCCGGCATCAGCATGCGCGGCGTCATGAACATGCTGGTGTCGGGCAAGGCGATCCTGCACCAGATCACCTTCCCCGAGGGCCTCACCTCGCAGCAGATCGTCGACCGGCTGAAGGCCAACGAGTTCCTGACCGGCGCCGTGGCCGGCGTGCCGGACGAGGGCACGCTGCTGCCCGAAACCTACAGCTTCACGCGCGGCGCCGCCCGCGGCCAGATCCTCGAACAGATGAAATCCGCCCATGCCAAGGCGCTCGACGAGATCTGGACCGGCCGCGACAAGGACCTACCGTTCGACGAGCCGCGCCAACTGGTGACGCTGGCCTCGATCGTCGAGAAAGAAACCGGCAAAGCCGACGAGCGGCCGCACGTCGCCTCGGTGTTCCTCAACCGACTCGAACGCAACATGCGCCTGCAGTCCGACCCGACGATCATCTACGGCCTGGTCGGCGGCGCCGGCACGCTCGGCCGGCCGATCACCCGCTCCGACATCGACAAGCCGACGCCCTACAACACCTATCACGTCAACGGCCTGCCGCCGGGACCGATCGCCAATCCCGGCCGCGCCGCGCTGGAGGCGGTGGCCAACCCGTCCAACACCAAGGACCTCTATTTCGTCGCCGACGGCAGCGGCGGCCATATCTTCGCGGCCAGCCTCAACGAGCACAACCGCAACGTGGCGAAATGGCGCAAGGTGGAGCGGGCCAAGGCCGCCGCCGGCAAGGCGGACGTCGACACCAAGGACCCGGACGCCGTCGACCTGCCGCCCGACGCCGATGCCGACGACGCCGCCGCTCCGGCGCCGAAGGCCGATCCCAACGACCTCCTCGACGGTGCGAAGCCGCGCGATCCGGCGCTACCGGTGCTGCCGCAGCCCAAGCCGGAGTGAACGCTCAGCCGTAGAGATCGGTCCGCACGGCCTGATCGTCGTGCACGTCGATTGCCTCGGCGAACGCCACCGCCTTGCTGTCCAGCACGTGGACGAAGCACGACGGGTCGCCGCGCGGCGGAGTCTGGGACCGGCTACCTCGCCCCCAGCCCGAGCCGCATCAGGAAGCGGCGGAAGGGGCCGACGTCGCGGGCGAGCCACAGGCCGGCGGCGCGGGCCGCCTGCACCGGCAGGAAGCCGGTCAGGAGCGATCGGTTGAGAAGGTCGACGCCGGTCACATGGCCGATGATGTCGAAGCGGCGCGCCTGGGCGTAGCGCTTGGCGGCCACCACGCCGTCGAAGGTCCGCCCGTCCTCGGCCGAGGACGCAACGATCTCCCTGAGCACCTCGACGTCGCGCAGCGTCAGATTGAACCCCTGGGCGCCGATCGGTGGAATGCCGTGCGCCGCCTCGCCGACCAGCACCACCCGGCCGGCGGCCAGCCGCTGCGCCTGGAAGCCGGAGATCGGCCAGCGCTGGCGGGGACTGTCGATGGTCATCTCGCCGAGCACCGAGCCGGCGCGGCGCTCGATCTCGGCGGCCAGCGCGGCATTGTCGAGCCCGTTCATGTGCTCGATCACCTCCGGCCGGTCCATCCAGACCAGAGACGACCGGCGCTCGCCGTGCGGCACCAGCGTGAACGGCCCGGCCTCGGTGTGGAATTCGACGGAGGCGTCGCGGTGCGGCTCGGCATGGGTGAGGCCGAGCACCAGGGCTTCCTGCGGATAGCTCCAGGATTTCACGTCGATGCCGGCCGCCTGCCGCACGCCGGACTTGCGGCCGTCGGCGGCGATCACCAGCGCGGCCGACAGCGTTTCGCCGGACGACAGGCGGAGAACCTCGCCGGTCTCGCCGTGGCCGAGCGTCTCGAACAGCGCCTCGAAGCGGACGATGCGGTTGTCGCGCAGGGCGACACCCTTCGACAGCGCGGCCACCAGCGCGCCGTTGGCGACGTTGTAGCCGAACAACTCGCGGCCAATCTCGCGGGCGTCGAAGGCAACGTCGGGCGCCCGGAACAACCGGCCGGTGGCATCGACGAGACGCATCCTCTTGAGCGGCGCGGCGACGGCGGCCAGCCCGTCCCAGATGCCGTGCCGGGCGAGGAAGTCGACCGAGCCGCCGAGCAGCGCCGTCGTCCGCCAATCATCGACGCCGGGCGCCGGCGCCACCAGCGCCACGCGCAGACCGGCGTCGCCGAGCGCAATGGCGGCGGCAAGGCCGGCCGGCCCTCCCCCAACCACGGCCGCATCGAAATGCGGCAGCTCGTCGCTCTGGGCTTCGCTCATCGGCGTCTCCGAAAACAAGAGCCCTATGTGGCCACACTCTCCGCGTTTGACAAGGCCGTTTCGCGCTGGCCGGCCCGCCCCTCGAACAGCGCCGCATGGCGGCGGAACAGCGCCCGCATGCGGTCGACCACCGTCCGGATCTCCGGCCGATGACGGTCCTCGTTGTTCATGACCAGCCAGCTGCGGTGCCGGAGTTCGGCGATCTCCTCGCCCACCCGGCGAAGCTCCGGATCGCCGTCGCCGACGAAGCAGGGCAGCACGCCGACGCCGGCGCCCGACAGAATGGAGTGCCTGAGCCCCTCGGCCCGGCTGACGGTGGCGATCAGGTTGTTCGGCCAACGCTCGTGCGGATAGCGGAGATAGCGCGAGATGGCCGCCTCCTCCGTCACGGCGATCCAGCGATCGGCCCGGGCGGGCGGCATGTCGAGCGCCGCGTAGACGGCGTAGGCCACCTCCGGCAGGCGCACGGCGGCGAGGTTGCTCTCCTCCGGCTCGAAGGCGCGGATGCCGATGTCGGCGCTACGATGGGCGAGGCTGGCCCGCTCCTCGGAGATGCCGAGGTCGATGCCGTGCCGGTCGCCCGGCCGCACCAGATCGCTGAGATGGCGGGCGAGAAAGCGGGCGCACCAGCTTCCGGCGCAGATGCGCACTCGTACGGCACCACACAGGCCGGCGTTCCAGATTTCCAGCTCGCGCCCTGCCGTCTCCATGCCCACGAGATGGTCGAGCAGCGCCTGGCCGCCGCCGGTCAGCGAGTAGCCCGACTGGCTGCGCACGAACAGCACGCACTCCATCTGCCGTTCCAGCTCCAGCATCCGCCGGCCGATGGTGGCGCTGGACAGGCCGATGCGGTCGGCCGCCGCGCTGAGGCTGCCGGCTCGGGCGACCGCCAGGAAGATTTGGTAGGAATCCCAAGGGATGTTTTTCATTTCTGCACGCCAAGTTGCAATCCTGAAGGATTGAAACGATTCATATATCGCTGTATCCAGATGGCGAACCAGGGAGAAATGCCATGACCCCCGATCAATATGTCCACCTGTTCATGCAGCCGAAGCCGAAGAGGAGGTCATTTCCAGACCAGAGTCAATATGACTACGAACTGGAACTGATAAATCCTTGCGAACGGACCAGCATTGTCAGGCGAACGCTGCGGTATATCCTCGGCCTCGTCCGCTGATGACCGGCGATGAATTGTCGTCCGCCTCAAGGCGGTCAATAGAAAAGGCGTCGACCTTGGCCGACGCCTCATTTTCTTCGCACGGCATGGCGGTCAGCGCGAGTTACGGATCACCTGCACGTCCAGATCGCGTATTTTCTTGCGAAGCGTGTTGCGGTTGACCCCGAGCAGCTCGGCCGCCTTGATCTGGTTGCCACGCGTCGCCGCCAGCGCCGCGCCGATCAGCGGATACTCCACTTCCTTGAGGATGCGATGGTAGAGGCCGGGCGGCGGCAGGTTGTCGCCGAACTCGGCGAAATACTTGGCCAGGAAGCGCTCCACCGACTCCGACAGGTCCTCGTCGGCCGGCGCCTCCTCCTCGGCCAACGTGACGATCGGCGTCGCCAACTCCGCCTCGATCAGGTTCACCGTGATGGTGTCCTGCGGATAGAGGGCGGCGAGGCGGCGGACGAGGTTTTCCAACTCGCGGATATTGCCCGGCCAGCGATAGCGCTTGAGGCGCTCGACGGCCGCCGCCTCGATCTGCTTGGAGGGCAGGCCCTCCTTCTCGGCGACGGTGAAGAAGTGGCGGACGAGATCGGGGATGTCCTCGACGCGCTCGCGCAGCGGCGGCAGGCGGATCGGCACCACGTTGAGGCGGAAGAACAGATCCTCGCGGAACAGGCCCTGATTAATCAGCAGCCGCAGGTCCTTGTTGGTGGCGGCGACGATGCGCACGTCGGTCTTGATCGGCGTGCGGCCTCCGACCGTGGTGTATTCGCCCTGCTGCAACACGCGCAGCAGGCGCGTCTGGGCGTCCATCGGCATGTCGCCGATCTCGTCGAGGAACAGGGTGCCGCCTTCCGCCTGCTCGAAGCGGCCGGCCGAGCGGGCCTGGGCGCCGGTGAAGGCGCCCTTCTCGTGGCCGAACAGCTCGCTCTCGATCAGGTCGCGCGGGATGGCCGCCATGTTGATCGGCACGAACGGGCCGGTGCGGCGCTTGCCGTAGTCGTGCAGGGCGCGGGCCACCAGCTCCTTGCCGGTGCCGCTCTCGCCGGTGATCATCACCGTCAGGTCGGTCTGCATCAGCCGGGCGAGGACGCGATAGATCTCCTGCATGGCCGGCGAGCGGCCGACCAGCGGCATGTTCTCGGCGCCGTCCTCGCCGGGCTCCAGCCGCTGCCGGCCCTTCGGCTCGGCCAGCGCCCGGCCGACGATGGCGATCAGCTCCTTAAGGTCGAAGGGCTTCGGCAGATACTCGTAGGCGCCCTTCTCCGAGGCGCGGATTGCCGTCATGAAGGTATTCTGGGCGCTCATCACCACGACCGGCAGGTCGGGCCGCGCCTTTTTGATGCGCGGCAGCAGGTCGAAGGCGTTCTCGTCGGGCATCACCACGTCGGTGATCACCAAATCGCCGTCGCCCTGGCTGACCCAACGCCACAACGTCGCCGCGTTGGAGGTGAGACGCACCTCGTAGCCGGCCCGCGACAGGGCCTGGTTCAGCACCGTTCGGATGGCGGAATCGTCGTCGGCGACGAGTATGCTGCCGGTTGGCATCGGAGGGGACCCTTTCAGTCGGCGACCTTATCGACGTAGGCGGGAAGGAGAAGGCGGAAGGTGGTGCGGCGCGGCTGGCTCTCGCATTCGATGACGCCGCCGTGGTCGCCGACGATCTTGGCGACCAGGGCGAGGCCGAGGCCGGTGCCGTTGGTCTTGGTGGTGACGAAGGGATCGAACATGTGCCCCTGGATCTCCTCCGGCACGCCGGGGCCGTTGTCGCGCACGCAGAATTCCAGCGGCAGGCTGACGCGCTCGCGCGTGCCGGGCACCGACAGCCGCACGCCCGGCCGGAAGGCGGTCATCAGGGCAATCTCGGCGTCCGGCGTGTCGGTCAGCGCCTCGGCGGCGTTTTTCACCAGGTTGAGGAACACCTGCACCAGTTGGTCGCGGTTGGCGTAGACCGGCGGCAGCGACGGGTCGTATTCCTCGACGATGCGGATGTCGCGGGCAAAGCCGGAGAGCGCCAGACGCTTCACGTGCTCCAGCACGGCGTGGATGTTGACCGGCTCGCGCTCGATCGGCCGTTCGTCGGAGAACACCTCCATACGGTCGACCAGCTTGACGATGCGGTCGGCCTCCTCGGTGATCAGCTGGGTCAGCGCCCGGTCGTCGTCGTCGGCCGACTGCTCCAGAAGCTGCGCCGCGCCGCGGATGCCGGAGAGCGGGTTCTTGATCTCGTGCGCCAGCATGGCGGCAAGGCCGGTCACCGAGCGGGCGGCGCCGCGATGGGTGAGCTGCTTGTCCATCTTGTCGGCCATGGTGCGCTCCTGGAGCATGATCACCACGTGGCCGGGACGGTCGGAAGCGGGAGCGGCGTAGATATCGACGACGCGCTCGCCGCCGTTCCTCGGCGTGCCGACGTCGACGCGATACTCGTTGACCGAGGCGCCGCGCTCGCGCACCTGCTCGACGAGTTGCAGAAGCGGGCTGCCGAACGGCACGAAATGCCGCAGCGAATGCCGCCCGAGCACGGCGGCGCTCGACTGGAAGAAGTTCTGCGCCGCGTCGTTGGCCGAGCAGACGCGGCCTTCGATGTCGAGCATGATCACCGGATGCGGCAGGGCGTTGAGGATGGACACCTCGAGGTCCCGCCCTGCCGGACCGTCGGCTGCGGATGAAGACGTCGTCATGCGGCAATCCCCTCGAAATGCGCGTCGTTGCCGGCGAACCATTCGTCGACGGCCGCGATGGCCGCCACCGGCGTTGCGGCCGTCAGCGCCCGCCGGCGGATGTCGGCCGCCGCCGCGTCGCGGCGCGGCACGGCGTCGAAGGTCCAGCCGAGGTGCTTGCGGGCCATGCGAAGGCCGAGGCCCTCGCCGTAATGGGCGAGCATGTGCGCGTATTGCGCCTTGAGCGAGCCCAGGATCTCGTCGTGATCGGGCGCCTCGGCCTCGCCGCCGCAAGCCAGCGCCTCGGCGATGCGGCCCGGCAGCCACGGCCGGCCGCAGGCGCCGCGACCGACCATCACCGCGTCGGCGCCCGACTGACGAAGCGCCTCGCGCGCCGAGGCAGCGTCGACGATATCGCCGTTGACCACCAGCGGAATGGCGATGGCCTCGCGCACCGCCCGCACCTTTGCCCAGTCGGCCACGCCCTTGTAGAGCTGATTGCGGGTGCGGCCATGCACCGTGACCATGGCGACACCGGCCGCCTCGGCCCGCCGCGCCAGCTCCGGCGCATTGATCGAGCAATCGTCCCAGCCGAGCCGCATCTTCAGCGTCACCGGCACCTTGACGGCGCCGACCACCGCCTCCACCAGCGTCAGCGCGTGGTCGAGGTCGCGCATCAAGGCCGAGCCGGAATAGCCCGACACCACCTTCTTGGCCGGGCAACCCATGTTGATGTCGATGATGTCGGCGCCGCCGGCCTCCGCCGCCCGCGCCCCCTCGCCCATCCAGCGCGCCTCGCGGCCGGCCAACTGGACGACATGCAGCCCCTCGTCATCGGCCTCGGCGCGCGCCGTGGTCTCCGGATCGCCGTCGAGCAGCGTTTCCGACGCCACCATCTCCGACACGGTGAGGCCGGCGCCGTAGCGGCGGGCCAGACGACGGAACGGCAGATCGGTGATGCCGGCCATCGGCGCCAGGAACACCCGCGACGGCAGCGCCAGCGGTCCGATGCGGAGCGCCTTGGTCGGTGCCGTCGCCGCCTCCGGCCTCTGAACCGTCATGCTTACACCTTGTGCAGAAGTTTCATTGCATACAAATTACGCAATTGATAGCCTTTCAAAAGAAACGACGCAAGCGTCTTGCAGCGCCTCCGGCCGATAACGTAACGAGAATGCACATTCTTGCTGCGGTCGCGCCCCGGCCGCCGAGCGGAGCCAGCCAAAGGCCATGCCGTCCAGCACCTCACATTCCCTGTCCTCCGCGCCGCCGAAGGTGGCAGTGATTCTGGCCGCCGCCGGGCGCGGCGCCCGCGCCGCCGCCGCCGGCGAGCCCCCCAAGCAGTACCGGCCGCTGGCCGGCCGGCCGGTGATCGCCCGCACCATCGCCGCCTTTCTCGCTCACCCCGCCATCGGCCGGGTGCTGACGGTGATTCACCCCGATGACCGCGACCTCTACGCCGACGCCGTTGCCGGCCTCGACGACCCGCGCCTTGCGCGCCCCGCCTTCGGCGGCGCCGAGCGGCAGGCAAGCTGCCTCGCCGGCCTGGAAGCGCTGGCCGCCGAGGCGCCCGATCTGGTGCTGATTCACGACGCCGTCCGCCCCTTCGTCGGCCGCGACGCCATCGACCGGGTGATCGAGGCGCTCGGCCGCGAGGTGGCGGTGCTGGCCGGCGTGCCGGTGATCGACACCGTGAAGCGCGCCGACGACGCCGGCTACGTGGATGCCACAGTGCCGCGCGAAAGGCTGTGGCGGGCCGCCACCCCGCAGGGCTTCCGCTATGCCGAAATCGTCGCCGCCCATCGGGCGCTCTCCGCCCGGGGCGTCACCGGCATCACCGACGACGCCGCCGTCGCCGAGCTGGCCGGACACCGCGTGCTCCTCGTCGACGGCGGCGCCGACAACGTCAAGCTGACCACGCCGGAGGATTTCGTCATGGCCGAACGCCGCCTCATCGCCGAGGCTTTCCTTGCCACGCCCGACGTCCGTGTCGGCACCGGCTACGACGTCCACGTGCTGGAACCGGGCGACGGCGTCACGCTCGGCGGCGTGTTCATCCCGCACAGCCATCGCCTTAAGGGACACTCGGACGCCGACGTCGCGCTGCACGCCCTGACCGACGCCATCCTCGGCGCCCTCGGTGATGGCGACATCGGCCAGCACTTCCCGCCCTCCGACGAGCGCTGGCGCGGCGCCGCCTCCAGCCTGTTCCTGAAGGATGCCGTGCGCCGCGTCCGCGAGCGCGGCGGCATCCTCGCCCATTGTGACGTCACGCTCATTGCCGAGGCACCCAAGGTGGGGCCGCACCGCGAGGCAATGCGGGCGGCGATCGCCCACGCCTGCGGCATCACCATCGACCGGGTGGGCATCAAGGCCACCACCAACGAGGGACTGGGCTTCGCCGGCCGGCGCGAGGGCATCGCCGCCATCGCCACGGCGACGGTGCGGCTGCCGCTTAACGATGGCTCGGAACCGGGCCATCCCGGCGACGTTGCCCCCACTGGGAAAGGACCAACGCCATGACCGACCTGTCGCCGTTCCACCCGCGCGCCGCGCAGTTGCTGGAAAAGGCCCGCTCCAAGCGATTGACCATCGCCACCGCCGAAAGCTGCACCGGCGGCCTGATCGCCGGCCTGCTGACCGAGATCGCCGGTTCGTCGGACGTGCTGGAGCGCGGCTTCGTCACCTATTCCAACGCCGCCAAGGTCGAGATGCTGGGCGTGCCCGAGGCGACGCTGATCGCCCATGGCGCCGTCTCCGAGGCCACCGCCCGCGCCATGGCCGAGGGGGCGCTCACCCATTCGCGCGCCGCGCTCTCCGTCGCCGTCACCGGCATCGCCGGCCCGGACGGCGGCACGGCGGAGAAGCCGGTTGGCCTGGTGCATTTTGCCTGTGCCGTCACCGGCCATCCGACCGTCCACGTGCTGCGCCGCTTCGGCGACGTCGGCCGCGACGAAGTGCGCCTCGCGGCGGTGGTTCAGGCGCTCGCCATGCTGGAGGAGGCCATCGCCGGCTGGCGGCTCAACGCCTGAGCCGCGGCGCCCGCCTTCACGAAGTCGATGAACGCCCGGAGCGGCGCCGGCACCAGACGGCGGCCGGGATAGTAGAGGAACGGCCCGGAAAAGCGCGGCCACCACGGCTCCAGCACCGGCTCCAGCGCGCCCGCGTCGAAATGCGGGCGCAGCCAGTCCTCGAACAGCCCCATGACGCCGATGCCGGCCACCGCCGCGGCGATCAGCAGATCGGCGCCGCCGCCCGGTCCGACGATCAGTTGCCCCACCGGATCGACGCGCAGCGTCTCGCCGTCCTTCTCGAACTCCCAGGGCGACAGCGCGCCGCTCGAAAAGCGGCCGCGCAGGCAGGTGTGGTCGAACAGGTCGCGCGGATGCGTCGGCCGGCCGCGCCGGTCGAGATAGGCGGGCGCGGCGGCGATCGCATAGCGCTGCTGCCGCGGGCCGATCGGCACGGCGATCATGTCCTGCTCCAGCCGCTCGTCGTAGCGGATGCCGGCGTCGCAGCCCGCCGCCACCAGATCGACGAAGGTGTCCTCGGCGACGATCTCCAACTGGATGTCCGGATAGGCGGCGAGAAAAGCCGGCACGATGCCCGGCAGCACCAGCCGCGCCGCGCTGACCGGCACGTTGAGCCGGAGCGGCCCGCCGATCCGCTCGCGATAGCCGTTGACGACGTCGAGCGCCAAATCCACTTCGGCGATCGCCGGCCGCAGCCGGTCGGCCAGCTCGCGGCCGACCGCCGTCAGCTCGACGCTGCGCGTCGTCCGGTGGAACAGCCGAACGCCGAGCCGCGCCTCCAGCCGCCGCACCGCCTCGCTGAGTCGCGACGGGCTGTCGCCGGCGGCGCGAGCAGCGTCGCGGAAGCCGCCGGCCCTCGCCACCGCCAGAAAGGCCGAGATGTCGCCGAAGTCGATGGCCATTGTTCTGAAATCCGTACAGCGTGTGCCGACTGTAGCCCGTTTGCTGCACAGCGGCCAGCCTCTATCTCTGGGTTTCGACAACCCCAGGGAGACGACCCATGTCCTCGATCGAGAAAGCTGGACTCTACCGTCTTGGCGACCGCACCGTGAAGCGGCTCGGCTACGGCGCCATGCAGCTCGCCGGCCCCGGCGTCTTCGGCCCGCCGAAGGACCGGGCCGAAGCGGTGGCGGTGCTGCGCGAGGCGGTGGCCGCCGGCATCGACCACATCGACACCAGCGACTTCTACGGCCCCCACGTCACCAACGAGATCATCCGCGAGGCGCTCCATCCCTACCCGGCCGATCTGACCATCGTCACCAAGATCGGCGCCCGGCGCGGCGCCGACGGCTCGTGGCTCCTCGCCAATTCGCCCGACGAGCTGCGGTCGGCCGTCCACGACAACCTCCGCAACCTCGGCCTCGACGCGCTCGACGTCGTCAACATGCGCTTCATGTTCGATCCGCACCGCCCGGCCGAGGGGCCGGTCGAGCCGCAGATCGAGGCGCTGGCCGAGTTGCAGCAGCAGGGTCTCATCCGCCACATCGGCGTCAGCCACGTGACGGCGGATCAGGTGGCGGCGGCGCGCCGCATCGTCGATGTCGTCTGCGTCCAGAATCTCTACAACCTCGTCCACCGTGACGACGACGACCTGATCGACCAGCTCGCCGCCGACGGCATCGCCTACGTGCCGTATTTCCCGCTCGGCGGCTTCTCGCCGTTGCAGTCGGACACGCTGGCTGCGGTGGCGACCCGGCTCGGCGTCACACCGATGCAGCTAGCGTTGGCCTGGCTGCTTCGCCGCTCGCCCAACATCCTGCTGATTCCCGGCACCTCGTCGCGCGCCCACCTCCGCGAGAACCTCGCGGTGGCGGAGATCGACCTCGACCCGACGGCGCTGCGGGAGTTGGACGCCATCGGCAAGCCGTAAGGCGCGGCACGAGGGGGCGGCTTCCGGCCGCCCCTTATCGCCGGAACTGGCGATAGAGCGAGATCAGAACCACCGCGCCGATGGTGCCCCCGACGAGGTTGGCCAGCCAGCCGTAGGGGAAGAAGCCGAAGTGGCGGACCACCCAGCCGAAGACCACGGCGCCGACCACGCCGAGAACGAGGTTGGTGAGAAGCCCGTGATTGGAACGGGTGAAACGCTCGGCCAGCCAGCCGGCCAGCAGCCCGATGATGATAGTCCCGATGATGCCGACGCCTGCCATTCTGATCCTCCGTGATCGGCCATGGGCGTCAATGTAGGTCGCGGCGGCATCGCGCGGTAGAGCATCCCGACAAACAATGCCGATCAGGCGATCTTGCCGTAAATCGCGTCGGCGCGGCGCTCGAAGGCTTCGGAGAACTTGCGGAACGCCTTGTCGAACATTGAGCCCATCAGCGCGCCGAGCATGCGGCTGCGGAACTCGTAGGAGATCCAGAAATGGACGTCGGCGCCGCCGTCCTCGCGCCGCTCGAAGGTCCAGCGATTGTCGAGGAAGCGGAAGGGACCGTCGACATATTCGACCTTGATGGTCAGCGCCGGACGGTCGAGCGTCACCATGGAGGTGAAGGTCTCGCGCACCGGCCCGTAGCCGGCGGTCAGGTCGGCGACCAGCACCTGGCGCCCGGCATCGTCGACACGCCGCTGCCGCACCACCAGCCGCTCGCAGAGCGGCACGAACTCGGGATATCGCTCGACGTCGGCCACCAGATCGAACATGCGCTCCGGGCTGTGATTGACGTGGCGAACGGTCTCGAAGGTCGGCATCGGCTCTAGGACATCCTGGCATATAAAGGTCGGCGCGCCCCTTGGGCGCGCCCTTTACGCTTTTTCAGACTTCGCGCCGAAAGGCAACTGCCGCGCCGTCAGGCCTCTGCCTCGGCGAGCTTCTTTGCCCGATTGGCCCTAAGCTGCGCGAAATCCTCGCCGGCATGGTGCGACGAGCGGGTCAGCGGGCTCGACGACACCATCAGGAAGCCCTTGGTATAGGCGACGGTCTCGTAGGACTTGAACTCGTCCGGCGGCACGAAACGGATGATCGGATGGTGCTTGGAGGTCGGCTGCAGATACTGGCCGATGGTCAGGAAATCAACATCGGCCGAGCGCAGGTCGTCCATCAGCTGCAGCACCTCGTTCCGCTCCTCGCCAAGGCCGAGCATGATGCCGGACTTGGTGAAGATGGTCGGATCGAGTTCCTTCACCTGCTGCAGCAGGCGGATCGAGTGGAAGTAGCGGGCGCCGGGCCGAACCTTGAGATAGTTGGACGGCACCGTCTCGAGATTGTGGTTGAAGACGTCGGGCTTGGCCGCCACCACCACTTCCAGCGCGCCATCCTTGCGCAGGAAGTCGGGCGTCAGTACCTCGATGGTGGTGGCCGGCGAGCGGGCGCGAATGGCGGCGATCACCTGCGCGAAATGCTCGGCGCCACCGTCCTTCAGGTCGTCGCGATCGACCGAGGTGATGACGACGTGAAGGAGGCCGAGCTTCTCGACGGCCAGGGCGACGTTCTCCGGCTCATTGGGATCGAGCGGCGCCGGCATGCCGGTCTTGACGTTGCAGAAGGCGCAGGCGCGGGTGCAGGTGTCGCCCATGATCATCATGGTGGCGTGCTTCTTCGACCAGCACTCGCCGATGTTGGGGCAGCCGGCCTCCTCGCACACCGTGAAGAGTCCGTTCTCCTTCACGATGCCCTGGGTTTCCCGGTAGACCGGCGAGCCCGGCGCCTTGACGCGGATCCACTCCGGCTTGCGCTGGATCGGATTGTCGGGGCGGTTGACCTTCTCGGGATGGCGCGCCTTCGGCGCATTCTTCACGGTATCCAGGATGGTGACCATCGACCCAATCTTTCCTCTTGCCAGCGCCGGCGGGCGCCCGGCCCGCCACTCCTAGCAAAATTACATAGGGGCGGCCATGCCGGCCCTATCACATCTGGCCTGCGCGCCGCTCATACACTTTAGAGCGCTGTTCGATCTGATTGAATCAGATCGGCGCTCTAAGATCTTGTTTGCCAAGCATCATCTTTTCGATCCTCGTTTCACTCCGGTCGGATGATGCTCTAGAATCCGCCGCCGGTCTTGAAGCCGCCGCCGCCCGAGCCGCCGCCGGTGCCGAACCCGCCACCACCGCCACCGCCGCCCCACGAACCGCCGCCACCCCAGGGGCCGCCGCCGAAATCGCCGCGCCGGCGGGATTCGCCGCGGCGGTAGCCGTCGCGGAAGGCACCTTCCAGCACCGCCGCCGTGATGGCGCCGGAGATGATGCCGCCGATCAGGTTGCCGATGGCATCGCCGTTGGAAAAGCTGCCGTTCGGCCGGTCGTAGCCGCGTTCGCGGAAGGTATCGCGCGAATGCTCCAGCTCCGACCGCTTGCCGGCGAGGTCGATCGAGGCGCGACGCAGCTCCTCCGCCTGGGCATCGACGCGCACCAGATCGCCCTGGATCTGGCGCAGCCGCTTGACGATGCGGTCGTCCTCCGGCATCGGCGTCGCCTCGGCGCGGCGGATCAGCTCGACCATCTCGGAACGGGCGAAGGTGCCGGCGAGGTCGTCGATCGCCCCGCGCACCGCCGGGTCGCCGTTGTCGTCGAGCGCCGCCGCCGTCTCCTTGTCGATGCTGTCGACGTCGGAGCGGACGCGGGCGATGTCGGTCTCCACCTTGCCGAGCGCCCGGTCGGCCTCGGCCACCGCCGCCTCCAGCGGCACGATGCCGTCGGCTTCCAGCGCCGCCCGCTCGTACGCCTGCCGCGCCGCGACCGCCGCCGCCACGTCGGCCTTCAGGCGCTCGGCGTGCTCGGCGAGACGCAGGGGTATCTCGGTCAGCATGAAATAGTTGACGCGCGCCGCGTCATAGCCGGCGAGCCGCGCCACCTTGCCATCGAGATAGCGGGCGAGCGGCCCCGCCCGGTAGGCGGAGGTGCCGTAGCCGCGCTGCCAGAGATACATGAACAGCCGGTCGGCCTCATAGGGCTTGCCCTTGACGGCGCGATCCTCGTCGGCCTGCCGCCGCTTTTCCTCGGCGGCGGCGGCCGTCGCCTCGGCCGCCTCGACGGCGGCGGCAAGGCGCTGCCACTCGGCGTCCGTCTGGAGCCGCGCCTCGACGGCGTCGGTCTTCGTCTCGACGGCGGCGATCGCCGCGTCGCGCACCTTGGCCGCCGCCTCGCGCTTCTCCTCCAGCTCGGCGAGCTTCTTCGAGGCGCCCTCGCGGCTGGCCTTCAGTTCGTCGAGCCGGCCGCGGCGCTTGTCGAGGGCTGAGCGAGCCCGTCGCTCGACGCTGTCGAGTTCGCCCACCACCTCGTCGCGGGCGATGGCGTCGAGCCTCAAGCGGGCCAGCGCCCGGAAGGCGTCGGCCTGCTCGGCCCTGAGGCGGTCGCCCTCGGCCTTGGTGTCGCCGAGCATGGCGACGAGGCGGTCCTCGTCGCGCCGGACCCCGAGGATCGCCCGTTCGATGTCGTTGAGCGCCTGCTGCGCGGAGATCATGTGCGTCCTCGAATTCGCTTACCAGCTGGTGATGGCGCCCGGCAGCACGTCCATCTCGTAGACCGGCTGCAACGCGCCGCGCGGCTTCTCGCCAAGGATGTTGTCCTCGACGATGCCGTCATCGCTCTTGTCGGCGGCCACCCTGTCGTAGGTCGCCTTGGGCACGCGGACGCCCCACTTGTCGACCGTCTTGACCGCGCCGTCCTCCTCGCTCTTGATCGGTCGCTTGAGGACGTCGCCGGACGGCGTCAACGCCTCGACGATCAGATAGTAGTTGCGGGCCTTGGTGTTGACGTCCGGCACCCGGAAGACGCCGGTGCGCTCGCCGGGCCGCGACACGATGCGCAGCTCGTAGGTCTCGGCCAGCTTCGCCCTGAGGTCGGCAAGCGCCGCCACCGCCGTGTGCGCCGCGGATGCGTCACCGGCGGCGATGGCCGCGCGGGCGGCAGCCACCCGCGCCACGGCTTCCGCCTGGGCATCGGAGGTCAGCGCCTCGGCGGCGAGCGCCTTTTCCGCCGCGTCGACGCTGGCCGGCAGCGTCTCGGTCATCTCGATCCGCGCCGTCTCGACGGCCCGCTCGGCCGAGGCCGTGCGCCACCAGGCGACGCCGCCGAGCAGGGCGATGGCGAGAAGCGCCGCCGCCGCCACCTTGCCGACCATCGCCCGCTCCACCCAGAGGAGCGCCATGGTCCGGTTAAACGACGGCGGCGCCGGATCGTAGGTGAAGCGGCTTTCCTTCAGCGCCTTGATGCCGTCGTCGAGGATGCGGTCGGAGACCTTCAGCCCCTGCCCCTCGTAGAGCGCCCTCAGGCGCTCCTTCAGCGTCGCGTCGCGGCTGTCCTCGCCGAGCACCTTCTCGACCATGCCTTCCTGGTGACGGAGCGTGTCGACCACGTCCATCGCCAGCATCAATTCGTCGAGCTTGGGGGCGGCGGCATCGCCGCCCGCTGTGATGTCAGCCATTCAGCACCAGCGCGTTGCCCTGCTCGGCAAGGCGGGCGATCCGCCGCTTGCCATCCTCGACGGCGGCGCGGATCTCCTCGGAGTTGCGGGTGGCGAGCGTCCGCATCTCGGCGATGATCTCGGTCGAGCGTTCCTGGTAGTTGACGACGCTGTCGACCAGCTTCTTCACCGCGTCGGCGCGCACCGTCGGGCCGTAGCCGGCCTTCAGCGCCTCTTCCTGCACCTTGCCGCCGATATCGGCCAGCACCTCCAGCGACTTCGACACGCCCTCCTTCATGGAGTTCAGCGTCTGCGTCGATTCGTGCAGGCCGAACACGCCGGTGAACGACGCCTTCAGCGCCGTCAGCACCGATTCGTTGGTGGTGAAGAAGGAAACCGACTGCTGGTAGACGCGCTCCTTGGCGGAGGTGGTCTGCATCAGCCGCGCCATGATCACCTCGGAGGTGTTGTAGCCGATGGTGAGGTTGTCGGCGAGGTCCTTGGCCACCTGGTAGCGGCCTTCCTCGTTCTGCATGGCGCGCAGCTTCTCGTCGCGGATGAGTTCCAGCTTGGCGCGCTCGGACGGATCGCTGCCGGCGTAGCCGGCCACCGCCTCCGACGCCTTGCCCAGATCGTCCTTGGCGGCGGCGAGCTTGGCCTCGGCCGTCTTCAGCACTTCGAGCGCCGCCACCTCGGCCTGCTTCAGCGCGCCGCGGAAGTCGCGATAGGCTTCGAGGATGATCTGCTCGCGCTCGATGTTGGCCTTGGTGTCGCGGGCCACTTCGATATAGGTGTCGCGGATGCCGTCGAAGCGGCTGGCGATGTCGCCGCGCGAAATCTTCATCCAGGCGTTGGTCGCCCGCTCGAACAGGTCGATCTTGCCGTCGGTGATCTGGTCGACCATCGCCTTGGCGTCATCGCGGATCGAGTTGAAGCCCTGCGTGATCTTCTCGTAGCGCTCGCCGATCGACATTTCCGAGATCTGCTCGCGCACCACCTCGTTGAACACGCTCATCTGGCTGAGCGTGCGGGTGATGACGGCGATCCGGTCGGGATCGAGATCGGTAATCTTCTCGAGGAGGCCGACGATCGGCGCCTCCTCGGTTCTGGACGGCAGAAGGCCGAGGTCGCGCAACCCGCCCATCGCCTTGTCGAGATACTGCATGGGCGTCTTCACAATGTCGGTCGTGGTCACAGGCGTCTCCCCCAGTCACCGGAGCGCGGATGAACGTCCGCGGTGCGTCGCGGAAAATGTAATATGCCCGCGCAAAGCCGCAAGCAGACGTTCAGCGAAAATTCACCCTGCGAACACCGCTTCCAGCGCGCCGCGCATCACCGCCGGGTCGGGCTCGCGGCCGGTCCACAGGCGGATGCCGACGACGCCCTGATTGACCAGCATGCCGAGCCCGTCGAGCGTCCGCGCGCCGCGCGCCTCGGCCGCCTTCAGGAAGGCGGTGTGCGGCGGATTGGGGATGACGTCGGCCACCACCATCCCCGGCCGGATCGAGGCAAAATCGACGGCCGGCCGATCATCGACGCCGGGGAACAGACCGATCGACGTCGCGTTGATCAGCACGTCGGTATCCGGGGGGACGGCGTAGTCGCCCGTCCAGGGCACGAACAAGGTCTCAGAAGCGGTATGGGCGGCCACCAGCTGAACCACCGCCTTGCCGCGCGCCGCGTCGCGGTTGACGATGGTGATCGACGCCGCGCCGGCCAATGCCGTCTCGACAGCGATCGCCCGCGACGCGCCGCCGGCGCCAAGCACCACGACGTGCTTGCCCTTCGGATCGACCACCTCGCTAAGCGAGGCGAGGAAGCCCTTGCCGTCAGTGTTCTCGCCGATCAGCCGGCCGTCGTCGTTGATGACGCAGTTGACGGCGCCGATGATCTCGGCCGACGGCGCCAGCTCATCGATGAAGTCGATCACCGCCACCTTGTGCGGCAGCGAGCAGTTGAAGCCGCGCCAGCCCATGGCGCGAGCGCCGCGTACGGCGTCGCCGAGGTCGGCCGGCGCCACGTCGCAGTTGATGTAGCGGGCATCGAGGCCCATCGCCCGATAGGCCGCCTCGACCATGACGACCGTCGGGTTCTCGGCGACCGGCGTGGCGAAGCAACCGGTGAGAAGGCTGAGGAAATCGAGCTTGGCGGCCATCGCATCATCCTCCTCGGGGCGCGGGCCGGAATGCCCCGCCCTTGCTGAAGGCGATCTTACCCCAGCCTGGCCCTGTTGAAAATGCTAACCTTTTACCGCCTTGATTTCAGCGGCGTCACCGTGGCGGATGGTCGTTCGGCGGCGAGCCGCTGCGCGATCACCCCGCGCCAGCCGAGGCCGCGCCAGGTCTCGTAGCCGGGCGTCAGGTGCTGGGCGACGATCCGGCCGCCCTGCACCTGCCAGCCGGCCCGCTCGCCGGCGAACGGCGGCAGCCGCTCGGAGAGCAGGCCGGCGCCGTCGGAAGCGGCGATGACACGGCCGTCGCGGTCGACGATCAGCACGCGGCTGGTCACCCGCTCCTCGTCGGTGAGGCGCACGCCCTCGACGATGGTCCGCGACTGCGGCTCCCAGTCGAAGTGGATGGCGAGGAGGCCGATCGGCCGGCCGTCCACCTCGCCGCCGGCCCGGACCGGCGTCGCGAAGGTGGCGACCAGCGTGTCGCCGAGGAGCGGCTCGCGGGCGATGTCCTCGGCGTGGAAGTCGTCGCCGCTGCCGAGCGCCATGCCGGCGCGGAACCACGGCCGCGCCACGACGTCGGCGCCGGTCGCCGGGAAGCGGCCGCCACGGCCGGAGGCCACCACCCGGCCGGCGGGATCGCACAGCCAGATGTCGAGATAGACGGTATAGGCCCTGAGGATGACGTCGAGGCGCCGCGCCGCATGGGCGAAGGCGGCCTCCCCCGGCTCGGCCAGGGCGTCGACGAAGGCCGAATCGGTCGCCCACCAGCGCACGTCGCAGGTGCGTTCGTAGAGGTTGCGGTCGACGATCTCGATGGCGTTCAGCGCGAGGTCGACCAGGCGCTGGCCCTGCGACGACCGGCTCATGTCCTGCACCAGCGTGGAAATCTCGCCGATCTCCGAGGCGAGCTCGGCCTCGAGCGCGGTGGACAGCTTCTCCACCTCCTCGGAAATGCCGCGCACCTCCTGGCTGACCACCGCGAAGCCGCGCCCGGCCTCGCCGGCCCGCTCGGCCTCGATCAGCGCGTTGAGGGCCAGAATGCGCATGCGACGATTGATCGCCCGGATCTGGCCGACCTTGTTGAAGGCGAGTTCCTGAACGGATTCGGACTTCGACGATATGTCGCGGATGGATACAACCGAGGCTGTCATCCCTTTCTCCCCCGTAAATCAGTCGATTCAATTGCTTGAGAGTTCCATCAACTCTTTAACAAAGCAAAAATACCGAGGGGGATTTCACGAATTCCACACGCATCAGGCGCATGCGTTTCTTGATGGAACTTCGATGGACGCGGGCCACACCATATGAATTGTTCAGAAATTCATCAAATGACCATTTCCAAGGCAGGCTATGCTGCCGAATTTCCGATCATTGCCTCTTTAAGTCACCAGCTTCGCCAGGAAGACGAAGATGATGGCGCCGATGGTGGCGACCACGACCTCGTGCAGGAAGGGATTGCCGATGGAGAGCGTGATGCCCGTCCAATTCAGCACCAGCCCGCCGACGAACGAGCCGATCAGGCCGGAGACGAGGTAGCGGATCAGCCCGCCGCCGCCCGTCACGAAACTGGCCAGCCAGCCGGCAATCAGGCCGATGGCGCCCCAGACGAGAAAGGCATGTCCCTGCATCGGCGTGTCTCCGGGCAAAAATGCCGAGGCCGGCGGGATCGCCGCCGGCCTCCGCGTCGAATCGCGATTGGCGTCTCAAATATGGATGGCCCGGCCATAGGCGGCAAGCACGCTCTCGTGCATGGTCTCGCTGACCGTCGGATGCGGGAACACCGTGTGCATCAGCTCTTCCTCGGTGGTCTCGAGCTGCATGGCGACGACGAAACCCTGGATCATCTCCGTCACCTCGGCGCCGATCAGATGGGCACCGAGGAGGCGGCCGGTCTTGGCGTCGAAGATGGTCTTGACTAGGCCGTCCGGCTCGCCGAGCGCCACCGCCTTGCCGTTGCCGATGAACGGGAAGCGGCCGATCTTCAGCTCAAAGCCGGCCTCCTTGGCCTTCTTCTCGGTGAGACCGACCGACGCCACCTGCGGCTGGCAATAGGTGCAGCCGGGGATTTGCAGCTTGTCCATCGGATGCGGATGCAGGCCGGCGATCGCCTCGACGCACAGCGTGCCCTCATGCTCGGCCTTGTGGGCGAGCATCGGCGGCCCGGCAACGTCGCCGATGGCGTAGATGCCCGGCACGTTGGTGCGGCCGAGGCCGTCGGTGACGATAGTGCCGCGCTCGATCTTGACGCCCAGCGCCTCCAGCCCGAGGTTCTCGACGTTGCCGACCACGCCGACCGCCGAGATGACGCGGTCGGCGGTGATTTCCTGCTTGCTGCCGTCCTTCAGCTCGACGGTGGCCGTCACCTCGTCGGCGCCCTTCTTCAGTGAGGCGACCTTGGCCTCCAAGAGGATCTTCATGCCGGCCTTCTCGAAGCGCTTCTTGGCGAGATCGGCGATCTCGTGGTCCTCGACCGGCATCACCTGCGACATGACCTCGACGACGGTCACCTCCGAACCGAGCGCCCGGTAGAAGCTGGCGAACTCGATGCCGATGGCGCCCGAGCCGACCACTAGGAGACGCTTGGGCAGCGCCTCCGGCACCATCGATTCGAAATAGGTCCAGACCAGCTTCTTGTCGGGCTCCAGGCCGGGCAGCACGCGCGGCCGGGCGCCGGTGGCGACGATGATGTGCTTGGCCTGATAGTCGCCGGCCGGCAGCCAGCCCTTGGGCGCGCCGTCCCTCGGCTTCACCGTCACCTTGCCGGCGGCGGCAATGGTCGCCTCGCCCCAGATCAGGTCGACCTTGTTCTTCTTCAGGAGGAAGCCGACGCCCTGGCTCATCTGCTGGGCGATACCGCGCGACCGCTTGACGATGGCCGCGACGTCGGCCGTCGGCTTCTCGGCCTTGAGGCCGTAGTCGGCGGCATGCTCGATATAGTGGAAGATTTCCGAGGAGCGCAGCAGCGCCTTGGCCGGAATGCAGCCCCAGTTGGGGCAGATGCCGCCGACATAGGAGCGCTCGACGACGCCGACCTTGAGGCCGAGCTGGGCGGCGCGGATGGCGGCGACGTAGCCGCCGGGACCGGAGCCGATGATCAGGATGTCATACTGGGACATGGGTCTCTGCCTTCAATCTGGGGGCGGCGGACCAAGCCGCGCGCCGGAGGCGGGCATCGCCGGACTTGCCGGCGGCCGCCTCCCGAAACGGACGACGGAGAAACCCCGTCACACCAGCATCGACATCGGCTTCTCGACGAAGCCCTTGAACGCCCTCAGCAGCTCGGCGCCGAGCGCGCCGTCGACGGCGCGGTGATCGGTGGACAGCGTGACGCTCATCACCGTGGCGACGGCAAGCTGGCCGCCCTTGACCACCGCCCGCTGCTCGCCGGCGCCAACCGCCAGGATGGTGGCATGCGGCGGGTTGATGACGGCGGCGAAGTCCTTGACGCCGAACATGCCGAGATTGCTGACCGAGGTGGTGCCGCCCTGGTACTCCTCGGGCTTCAGCTTGCGATCTTTGGCGCGCTTGGCCAGATCCTTCACCTCGTTGGAGATGGTGGAGAGGCTTTTCTCGTCGGCCTTGCGGACGATCGGCGTGATCAGGCCGCCGGGGATCGACACGGCGACGCCGACATCGGCGTGCTTGTGCTTCAGCATGCCGCCGTCGGTCCAGGAGACGTGGGCGTCCGGCACCGCCTTCAGCGCCAGCGCATAGGCCTTGATCACCATGTCGTTGACCGACACCTTGTAGGCCGGCTTGCCGTCGGTGGTCGGCGCGGCGTCGTTGATCTGCTGGCGCAGGGCGAGCAGCGCGTCGATCTCGACGTCGACGGTGACGTAGAAATGCGGCACCGTCTGCTTGGACTCGGTGAGCCGGCGGGCGATGGTCTTGCGCATGCCGTCGTGCGGGATCAACTCGTAGCTGTCGGGGTCGAACAGCTTCAGCGTCACGTCGTCGCTCGGGCCGGCCGGCTTGGGCGCCGGCGCGGCGGCGGGAGCCTGCTGAGCGGGCGCGGCGGCCTGTTTCGGCGCCGCCTCGGCCGCCTCGACGTCGCGCAGGATGATGCGACCCTTTGGCCCCGAGCCCTTGACGGACTTGAGGTCGAGTCCCTTCTCCTTGGCGACGCGGCGGGCCAGCGGGGAAGCGAAGATGCGTTCGCCTTCCTGCTTCGGGGCCTCCTGCTTGGCCGGCTCCGTCTTGGCCGGCTCCGGCTTGGCAGCCTCGGCCTTGGCCGCTTCCGGCTTTGGGGCGTCCTGCTTCGGGGCTTCCTCGGCCGCGCCTTCGCCGGCCGCCGCCGCGGCCTCGATGTCCTCACCCTCTTCGGCCAGGATGGCGATCACCGCGTTGACCGGCACGTCGGCCGAGCCCTCGGCCACCACCAGCTTGGCCACCGTGCCCTCGTCGACCGCCTCGACCTCCATGGTCGCCTTGTCGGTCTCGATCTCGGCGAGCACCATGCCGGATTTCACGGCATCGCCCACCTTGACGTTCCACTTGGTGAGATTGCCCGTCTCCATGGTCGGGGAGAGCGCCGGCATCAGGATCTTGATCGGCATTTTTCTCTCCTCAACGATAGGTGACGGCGCGGACCGCCTCGATCACCTCGCCGACGTTCGGCAGGGCAAGCTTTTCGAGGTTGGCGGCGTAAGGCATCGGCACGTCCTTGCCGGTGATGCGGCCGACCGGCGCGTCGAGATAGTCGAAGGCGTTGGCCTGGATCTGGTAGGCGATCTCCGAGCCCACCGAACCCTGCGGCCAGCCTTCTTCCACCGTCACGCAGCGGCCGGTCTTCTTCACCGAGGCGATCACCGTCTCGATGTCCATCGGCCGGATGGTGCGCAGATCGATCACCTCGACGTCGATGCCCAGGCCGGCCAGTTCCTCGGCCGCCTTGACGGCATAGGTCATGCCCATGCCGAAGGAGACGATGGTGACGTCCTTGCCGGCCTTGTGGATGCGCGCCTTGCCGATCGGCAGCACGTAATCGTCGAGCTGCGGCACGTCGAAGTGATGGCCGTAGAGGATTTCGTTTTCGAGGAAGATCACCGGATTGGGATCGCGGATCGCCGCCTTGAGCAGGCCCTTGGCGTCGGCGGCCGTGTAGGGCATCACCACCTTCAGGCCGGGAATCATGCCGTACCAGGCGGCGTAATCCTGGCTGTGCTGGGCGCCGACGCGGGCGGCGGCGCCGTTGGGGCCGCGGAAGACGATCGGACAGCCCATCTGGCCGCCGGACATGTAGAGCGTCTTGGCGGCCGAGTTGATGATCTGGTCGATCGCCTGCATGGCGAAGTTGAAGGTCATGAACTCGACGATCGGCCGGAGGCCGGCGAAGGCGGCGCCGACGCCGATGCCGGCGAAGCCGTGCTCGGTGATCGGCGTGTCGATGACGCGGCGGGCGCCGAACTCGTCGAGCAACCCCTGCGAAATCTTGTAGGCGCCCTGATACTCGGCGACTTCCTCGCCCATCAGGAACACGTTGTCGTCGCGGCGCATCTCCTCGGCCATCGCCTCGCGCAGCGCCTCGCGCACCGTCTTGCTCTCGTAGCGGGTGCCCTCGGGAATGTCGGGATCGGCCTCGGCCTTGACGGCCGGCGCCGCCGGCACGGTGCTCGACGCCTGCGCCATCGGCTTCGGCTTGTCGGCCGGCGCCGCCTCGGCGGCCGGCTGCGGCGTCTCGCCGGCTTCCGGCTTCTCGGCCGGCGTTTCGCCTTCCTCGCCGACGCGGGCGATGACGGCGTTGACCTTGACGCCCTCGGTGCCCTCGGGCACCAGGATTTCCAGGAGCTTGCCCTCGTCGACTGCTTCGATCTCCATCGTCGCCTTGTCGGTCTCGATCTCGGCGATCACGTCGCCGGATTTCACGTCATCGCCCACCTTCTTCAGCCATTTGGTGAGCGTGCCCTCTTCCATGGTCGGCGACAGCGCCGGCATCAGGATGTCGATAGCCATTTTCAAAACCTCTCGGCGCTGTCAGCGAAGGATGTCGGTCCACAGTTCGGACGGGTCCGGCTCGGCGTCGGCGGAGGCGAAGTCGGCCGCCTCGGTGACGACGGCGCGCACCTGCTTGTCGATCTCCTTGAGATCGTCCTCGCTGGCCCAGCCCTTCTCGACGAGCCGCTTCCTGACCTGCTCGATCGGATCGCGCTCGTCGCGCATCTTCTGCACTTCGTCCTTCGACCGATACTTGGCCGGATCGGACATCGAATGGCCGCGATAGCGGTAGGTCTGCATCTCCAGGATGTAGGGACCGTTGCCGGCCCGCGCCCATTCGACGGCCCGGTCGGCCGCCGCCTTGACGGCGCGGACGTCCATGCCATCCACCTGCTCGCCGCGGATGTTGAAGCTCTCGCCGCGCTTGGCGAAGTCGGTTTGCGCCGACGAGCGGCTGACCGAAGTGCCCATGGCATAGCGGTTGTTCTCGATGACGAAGATCACCGGCAGCTTCCAGAGCTCCGCCATGTTGAAGGTCTCGTAGACCTGGCCCTGGTTGGCGGCGCCGTCGCCGAAATAGACCACCGAGACGTTGTCGGTGCCGCGATACTTGTCGGCGAAGGCGAGGCCGGCGCCGATCGGCACCTGGGCGCCGACGATGCCGTGGCCGCCGAAGAACTGCTTCTCGCGGCTGAACATGTGCATCGAGCCGCCCTTGCCGCGCGAGTAGCCGCCCTGGCGACCGGTCAGCTCGGCCATGACGCCCTTGGGATCCATGCCGCAGGCCAGCATGTGGCCGTGGTCGCGATAAGAGGTGGTGACCTGGTCCTCGCCGTCGCGCAGCGCCTTCTGGATACCGACGACCACCGCCTCCTGGCCGATGTAAAGGTGGCAGAAGCCACCGATCAGCCCCATGCCGTAGAGCTGGCCGGCCTTCTCCTCGAAACGGCGGATCAGCAGCATGTCGTGGTAGGCCTTGAGTTCGTCGTCCTTATCGAACTCGGCCACCTGGTAGTTGACGGCGGGATTGGCGGACTTGCCGGACTTCTGCGTCCTGGAGGGCGCGGCCGAAGCGCGGCTGCGCTTCTCGGTCGCCGGTCGAACAGCCATTATGCGTTCCTCCCCGATCGGGATTATTTCGTAGAGGCGCCGACGGAACCCCTTTCTCCCGAGCAAGTCAAGGTTTCCTCCGCATGTCAATCATGCGAAAGCCGCATCGCTGGATGGGCGATTAACTGAATTCAAGTTAATTCGAAAAAATAAAGTGAAGTCAATTGCTTTTGGCCTGCGCCAGCTTGTCGAAATCCATGATCACCACTTCGTTGGGATTGACCACGGACAGCTGGACGCGGGCTCGCTCGTCGACCATGTCCTGATCGAGGCTGGCCGGGCGCAGCAGCTTGACGCGCGCTTCCAGCGCCGTCTTCTCGGCATTGAGGCGGGCAAGCTCGGCGTCGAGTTCCTGGGTGCGACTCTCGAAACGGGCACGGCCGACCATGCCGTATTCGCCGTTGACGGCGTGATAGCCGAAATAGCCGAGGAACACGGCCGTCACGGCGGGGAGGATCAGGCGGCGAAGCCACGACGGACGGTATTGGCGGGTGATCATACGCAACGAACTCACGCGGATGCAGCGGAAACGTCCTGTTGCCGCGCCGTCTACACTGGACCAACGTGGTAAAGGGAGGGTGAACGGCCGTTGCGGGCGTGCGAGACGATTCCCTGATGCCGCGCAATAGATAAAAGGTGGCAATCCGCGAAACCGCCCTCGATCACGACATCGTGTCCGGACGGACATTGTCGCAAGGACCGGCAGGAGCCGTCAAACCGCCACGAAAACCGGCGATGGATGCGAGGAAGGGGAGGACCGGGGGAGGACCAGAGGGTGAGGCTTGCGCTGACATGGCCACGGCCGGCAACGGCACTGTCGGTGATCGGCCATGCGCTGTTCCTTGCCCTCCTCACCATCGAAGCGCCGCGCCACATCGTCGTCCTGCGGCCGCCAGCCGCGGTCGAGGTTGTCATGGTTGCCCCGCGGGCAAGCCGACCGGTCCCTCCTGCCGTCACCCCCTCCCCGATGGCCACCCCCGCTCCTGTCGCCAACTCCAGCCCGGCGGCGCCCGCCCGGCCCGAGACCATCCGCCAGCCATCGGCGCCGGCGGCTCGAGCACCCCGTTCGCCAACCGGCGCACGCGTCACCGCCAGCGAGTATTTCGCCGCTGCCGTGCTCGACGCCCCCCGCAACCGGAAGACCCGGCAGAAGCTCGCCGCGCTGGGCAGCGACGAACGGCTGATCCAGCTCTGCAACATCGAGGCGATGGAGCAGCTCAAGCGTTGGAAGGCCGGCTTCGTCGCCGACCATGTCGTGGCCTATGCGACGGCCGATCCGTCGCTGACGGCAACGTCGATCGAGGCGCCCGGCGCCGCCGTCCACGCCGGTGGGCAATGGTACCGGCTGTCGTTCACCTGCACCGCGACAGCCGACTTCGGCCGCGTCGCCGCCTTCGCCTTCACGCTCGGCCGGCCCATCCCCCATGAGCAATGGGAGCAGGACAACCTTCCCGAACAGGTCGACGGCGACCCGACCGACTGAGGTCCACCTTACCCGGCGATGGCGAGGCTTTTCAGCTTCCGGTGCAGCGCCGAGCGCTCCATGCCGACGAACTCGGCGGTGCGCGAGATGTTGCCGCCGAAGCGATTGAGCTGGGCCTTGAGATACTCCCGCTCGAAGATCTCGCGCGCTTCGCGGAGCGGCAGCGCCATCAGGTGCTCGCCGCCGGAATTGGACGGCAGCGACGGCAGCATGGTGCCGATCTCCGACGGCAGCAGGTCGGCGGTGATCACCGCTTCCGGATCGCCGCGCGTCAGGATCATCAGCCGTTCGACGTTGTTCCTGAGCTGGCGGAGGTTGCCCGGCCAGTCGTGCGATTGCAGCACCGCCATGGCGTCCTCGCCGATGCGCCGCACCGGCAGGCCGGTGGCCCGGGAGATCTGGTGCATCATCTGCTCGATCAGGAAGGGGATGTCCTCGCGCCGCTCGGAGAGGCCCGGCACGCGCACCGGCACCACGGCGAGGCGGTGGAATAGATCCTCGCGGAAATGCCCCTCGGCGATCTCGCGTTCGAGGTCGCGCGCCGTCGACGACACGTAGCGCACGTCGACATGCACCTTCTGCGTCCCGCCGACCCGCTCGAACGCCTGCTCGACCAGCACGCGCACCATGCGGTTCTGCATATCGCGCGGCATGTCGCCGATCTCGTCGAGATAGAGCGTGCCGCCGTGCGCCTCCTCGAGCGCGCCGACCTTGCGCTTGCCGTCGTCGTCGGATTCGCTGCCGAACAGCTCGATCTCCATCCGCTCCGGCGGGAAGGCCGAAGCGGTCAGCACCACGAAGGGGCCGGCCGCCCGGTGCGAGCGCTCGTGGATGGCGCGCGCCACCGATTCCTTGCCCGAGCCCGACGGCCCGGAGATCAGCACGCGGCTGTTGGTGGGGGCGACGCGATCGATGGTGTTGCGGAGCTGGTTGACCACCGACGAACCGCCGACGACGCCCTCCTGGCGGTCGGAGCGGATCTGCAGGTCGCGGATCTCGCGCTTGAGACGCGATGATTCCAGCGCCCGCTCGGCAATCAGCACCAGCCGGTCGGCCTTGAACGGCTTCTCGATATAGTCGTAGGCACCGCGTTTGATGGCCGACACCGCCGTCTCGACGTTGCCGTGGCCGGAGATCATCACCACCGGAACGTCCGGATTGCTGCCCTTGATCTCGTCGAGCAACTGCAAGCCGTCCATGCGGCTGCCCTGCAGCCAGATATCGAGGAAGATCAGTTGCGGCCGCCGCTCGGCGATGGCCTGAAGCGCGCGGTCGCAGTCGCCGGCCGTGCGCGTGCCATGCCCCTCGTCCTCCAGGATGCCCGCCACGAGATCCCGGATATCGGCCTCATCGTCAACGATCAGAATGTCGGTCGCCATCGTTACCTGCGTGTCCGTTCCGCCGCCGCGCGGCCGTTTCCCTTGGTCGCCTGCTTCGGCAGTAACATAAATGTCACACGACCTGAAGCCTTGTCGACCGCAAACTACCGACAATCAACCGGACCGGGTCGGATCGACCGGCAGGCTGATCCTGACCAGCGCCCCGTGCCCGCCCTCGGCGACCGTCGGCGAATCAAGCAGATCGATGCTGCCGCCGTGCTCCTCGACAATCTTGCGGACGATGGCGAGACCAAGGCCGGTGCCCTTCTCGCGCGTCGTCATGTAGGGTTCGAGCAACTGATGCCGCTCGGCGTCGGGCAGGCCGATGCCGGTGTCCACCACCTCGATGACGTTGAAGCCACCGTCCTTGCGCCCGTAGACGTCGACGCGCGCGCCCTCCCTTTGGCCCTCCGGCAGCCCCTCGATCGCCTCGACGGCGTTCTTGACGAGGTTGGTCACCGCCTGGCTGACCAGCCGTTGATCGAAGCGGCCGGTCAGCGGCGCGTCGGGAAGATGCGCCTCGAAGGTGATCTCCGGATGGCCGACGCCCAGCAGGAACACCGCCTCGCGCACGCATTCGCCGAGGTCGCGTTCCTCGAAGGAGGGCTTCGGCATGCGCGCGAACTGCGAGAACTCGTCGACCATGCGGCCGATGTCGCCGACCTGTCGCACGATGGTGTCGACGCACTGGTCGAACACCCGCCGGTCGTCGTCGGCCACCAGCTTGCCGAAGCGTCGACGGATGCGTTCGGCGCTGAGCTGGATCGGCGTCAGCGGGTTCTTGATCTCATGGGCGATGCGGCGGGCGACGTCGGCCCAGGCCGAGGTACGCTGCGCCGACACCAGTTCGGAGATGTCGTCGAGCGTCACCACGTAGCCGTGCTCGCGGTCGGGCGACCGGTCGGGCGTCACACGCACCGACACCGTGCTCTTGCGGCCGCCGCGCGTCAGATCGATGGTCGCCTGGTGCGACCGGGCCTGATCCTCGTCGCGCAGGGCGATCGCCAGGAGATGGGAGAGTTCCGGCACCTCCTCGACCAACAGCCGGCCGACGAAGCCGAACAGCTCGACATCGAGCAGCGACAGCGCCGAGGCGTTGGCAATGGTGACGTGACCGTCGTTGGAGATGCCGACCACACCGGCCGACACGCCCGACAGCACCGCCTCGGTGAAGCGCCGCCGCCGTTCCGCTTCCTCCGAGGCGGAGATCAGCTCCTGCCGCTGGCTCCTCAGCTCCACGGTCATCTTGTTGAAGGAGGCTCCGAGGCTGGAGATGTCGTCGGAGGTGTTGCCGACCGGCACGGCGGCGGTGAGGTCGCCGTGCGCTACCCGGTCGGCGGCGCCGATCAGGTGGCGGATGGGCGCCACCAGGCGGTTGGCGAACGACAGGCCGATCCACATGGCGCCAAGCAGGAACACCACCGACATGCCGCCGAAGATCATGGCGAAGCCGATCTGCACGTCGGAGCGGTTGTTCTCCAGCTCGCGGTATTCCATGGCGCTGTCGCGGGCGAGCTGGAGGTTGTCGAGCACCTGCTTGTCGAGCAGGCGGACGATGTAGAGATAGGTCTCGTCGTAGGTCCTGAGCTTCAGGAGGCCGCCCACCTGGTTGGACTGGCCGGGCTGGAGCAGCACCGCCGCCCCCTTGCGCGCATCTTCGATCGCCGTTGGCGGCGGCATCACCGTCGTGACGGAGGGATCGATGTCGGTCCTGAGGATGACGTTGGCGTTCTTGTCGAGCAGGTAGGCGCTTTGCAGGCCGTGCAGCGAAGCCTGCAGCCGCATCAGCGTCTCGAAACGGGTCGGCTCATAGTCGTAGAGCGGCTTGGCCGCGTCGAGCGAGGTGGCGATGCTGATCAGGTCGGCGCGCAGCACGCGGGCGTGCTCCTGCATGTAGGCGCTGGCGACCGTCAGCACGTTGTCGACCACCTGCCGCGTTCGCGCTTCGAACCAGTGGTCGAAGCCCTGGTTGAGCGACAACGTGAAGGCCATCGCCACCATCACCGCCGGCAGGGCGGCGATGAAGGCGAACAGCGCCACCACGCGCAGATGCAGCCGGGCCGCCGCCCGCCCCTCGATCCAGGCGCGGCCGAGCTTCCACACCTCCTGCCCGACCATGAACAGGATGGCGAGTAGCAGCAGGCCGTCGATCACCAGCGTGCCGCGGATGACGTCGGTGGTGGGCGGCACCGGCAGCAGGTTGGAGATCAGCGCGAAGGTGCCGAGCGAGAACAGCGTCGCCACCGCCACCAGCACCAGACCGGTGAGGCGCCGCCCCCGCCCCTCGGCGTAGACGTCCTTCATGGCCATCGGCTGCGGCGCCGCGCCGGCCTCTCCCATGCTCAACTCCGCCGCCATCGCTTCTCTCCGTTTCGCCTGTCAGCCCTCTATCACGATTGCGGCTTCTTGACGAAAGCCGCGTCGAAAAGCGCCGTTCCGGCCCATAACCCGCCGTCGCCGACGATGCGGCTTTACATCCCGCTCCATTGGACTAACAAGGCATCCAGCCAACAACCTCGGACCGACGCCGACATGACCGACAACGAGCTTCCGAAAACCGCGCTCGACGCGGCGCTGCATGCCATCGAAATCACCCGGACTGGCGTCGCCGCCCTGGAAGAGGCGGCAATGGACGGCCCGCTCGGCCTGGCGATCGACCGGGCCATCGACATCATCGCCGGCGGCAAGGGCCGGCTGATCGTCACCGGCATCGGCAAGAGCGGCCACATCGCCCGCAAGCTCGCCGCCACCTTCTCCTCCACCGGCACCGCCGCCTACTACGTCCATCCCACCGAGGCCGGCCACGGCGATCTCGGCATGGTCGACGGCAGCGACGTCATCATGGCGCTGTCCTGGTCGGGCGAGACCACCGAGCTGGCGGTGGTGCTGGCCTTCGCCAAGCGCTTCGACGTACCGGTGATCGCGCTGACCGCCGGCGCCGAATCAACGCTGGCCGCCGCCGCCGACGTCGCCCTCGTGCTGCCGCGGGTGCGCGAGGCCTGTCCGCACAATCTGGCGCCGACCACCTCGACGGTGCTGCAACTGGCCATTGGCGATGCCATCGCCATGGGCGTGATGGTCAAGAAGGGCTTCTCGGAAACCGACTTCCACATCTTCCATCCGGGCGGCAAGCTCGGCTCGCAACTCCGCCGCGTTTCGGAGATCATGCACGGCGAGCTGCTGCCGCTGGTCGGCGACGACAGCTCGATGACCGACGCCATCCTGGCGATCAGCTCGGGCGGCTTCGGCGTGGCCGGCGTCACGGACAGCGAGGGCCGCCTTGCCGGCGTGGTCACCGACGGCGACCTCCGCCGCTTCGTGCATTCCGACCTCGGCCCGCAGTTGAGCCACCAGAAGCTGGAAACGCCGGTGACCCAGGTGATGACGCGCAAGCCGGTCACCGTGGCGCCGGAGCTGTTCGCCGCCGAGGCGCTCGACATCCTCCAGAACCGCAAGATTTCCGTGCTGTTCGTCGTCGAGAACGGCAAGCCGATCGGCATCCTGCACACTCTCGACCTCCTGCGCATCGGCGTCGCCTGAGGGTGCCCTGCATGAGATGGTCCGCGCGCCAACAGGCAGCGCGATCCCATCACTCCCTGACCGGCTCGGGATGGCTGACGATGCGGCGGATCTCCGGGAAGGCCGCCCTTGCTTCCCGCTCCACCGCGTCGGCGCGGCGATGCACCTCGGCGGCGGCCAGCGTCGCCGGGAAGCGGCAATGGAAGGCGACGAACACGCCGCCATCCGCCGCCCCGACGTCGATCTCGCGGGCGCGCACGTTGTGAATGTCGCAGACGCCGTTGCGCTCCGCCGCCGCGCGTAGCGCCGCGGCATAGGTGGCCACCCGGCTGTCCGGCAGCCGCTCGCCCGGAATGAGGTCGGGATAGAGCGGTTCGAGATGCGTCTCCACCTCGATTTCGGCGCCGATCTCGGCGCGGATCGCCGTCTCCAGCTTGCTTGCCACCTCGTGCGCCTCGCCGAGCGGCATGGTGCCGTCCACCTCGCAGTCGAGCGACACCGACAGCCGGCCGCCGAAATGCGGGCCGAGGTGTTGAATGGTAATGTGATGAACCGGAATGCGCTCGCGCGAGGCGGCGAGGAACACCCGCTCCCTGAGGCTCTCGTCGTCGATCGGCACCGGCTTCAGGCTGACCGTCGATTCGACGTCGGTCAGCTCGGCGGCGATCGCTGCCACCATCGATCGCTTGACGGCAGCCGTCTCGTCGAAGCTGAAGGTGCGCGGCACGCCGGCCGAGACGTCGACGAAATGCCGGGGTCCGACCGTCCGTACCCGGATCTGTTCGACGTCCACCACGCCCGGCAGGTCCGTCAGCAGTCGGCGCAGCGTGCGGGCGATGGTCGGTGACACCTTGTCGGTCAGTTCGTCGGCGGTGCGGCGGATCATCCGGAGGCCCAGCCAGCCGATGAACACGGCGATGGCCGCCGCCGTCACCGGGTCGGCCCAGTCGACGCCGTAGAGAGTCGCCACGAAGCCGATGATGACGATGGCCGACGAAGCGACGTCGGACAGGAAATGCAGGGCGTCGGCGGCCAGCGCCCGGCTGCCGGTCTCCACAGCCGCCTTGTGCAGTGCATGGGCGCGCCAGAGGTTGATGGCGATCTCGACGCCCAGCACCGCGAAGGCGACGACGCCCACCGACGGCGGCGGCGCGGCGACGGCGAAGCGGTTCCATGCCTCCATGGCAACGCCGCCGGCCAGCACCAGCAGCAGCGTTCCCTCGCCGAGCGCCGCCAGATCCTCGAACTTGCCGTGGCCGTAGGGGTGATCGTCGTCGGCCGGTCGGTCGGCGAAGCGCACCGCCAGGAAGGTGACCAGCGTGGCGATGGCGTCGGTACCCGAATGCAGCGCGTCGGTAATCAGCGCCAGCGAGCCGATCATCAGGCCCACCACGAGCTTGGCGAGGGTGAGACCGACGCTGGCGAGAAGCGACACCAGCGCCACCCGTTCTTTCCTGGTCATGCGGATCGTCTCCGGCCATGCGCGGACGTGTGGACACGGGGATGCACCGCCGGCCGCTGAAAGGCAAGCGCGCCCTCGCCCGCCGGATGCTCACTCCACAAACACCGTCACCCGGTCAGCCCGGCCCTCGCCGTCGACCACCGACAGCGTCACGAAGCCGGCGCCCGTCGGAAAATAGCGGAACTGCCGCGCCCACGGCTCGCGCGCCACCGGCGCGCCGTCGGCGAACCAGGTGAACGGCCCCTTGCCGTTGCGGACCTTCAGCGCCAGCGGCTGCGGCGCGCCGGCCCGGAAGCCGAGGTCGACGCGGGCGCCGGTCGGCGGATAGGCGATCTCCGGCCCGGCGTCGCGTTGCGCCACGGCCGCCCGCGCGCCGCGCAGCCGTTGCAGCGGCGGCGGCAGTTCCGCGTTGGACGCCCGGAGCAAGCCCGGCGGATCGGGCGGCAGCCGCGTCGTGCCGCCGGCCCGGACGAAGCTGTCGGCGAGGATCGGCACGGCGACGTCGACACCCATCAGGCCGGGCAACGGCGCGCCGTCCGGCCGCCCTACCCAGACGCCGACCACGTAGCGGCCGTCGTAGCCCATGGCCCAGGCATCGCGGTAGCCGTAGGAGGTGCCGGTCTTGACGGCGACGCGCACGTCGCCCCTGGCGGCGCCCAGCGGCCCGGCCAGGATGTCGGTGACATAGGCGGCGGCCCGCTCGTCCATCAGCGGCCTGGGCGGCTCGGCCGGGCCGACGGCGTCGGCGCGCTCCCGGAGGGCGATTGGCCGGCCGCCGCGGGCGAGCGCCGTGTACAGCGTGGTAAGGTCGTTGAGGGTCAGTCCGACGCCGCCGAGGCCGACGGCGAGGTTGGCCGGCGCCATGTCCGGCAGCCGGGCCTCGACGCCGGCCCGGCGAAAGCGCGAGATCAGCCGCGCCGGCCCGACCAGCTCCAGCGTCTGGATGGCCGGCACGTTGAGGCTGTCCGAGAGCGCCTGCCGCACCGTCACCGTGCCGCGGAAGGTCTTGTCGAAGTTGTTGGGGATATAGCCGGCAAAGGCGGTCGGCCGGTCCTCGACCAGCGTCTCGGGATGGGCGATGCCGGCCTCGAAGGCGAGGCCGTAGATGAAGGGCTTCAGCGTCGAGCCGGGCGAGCGCACGGCGCGCGTCATGTCGACGTAGCCGGCCCGGCGGGCGTCGAACAGGCCGGCCGAGCCGACCGACGCCCGCACCTCGCCGCTTGTTTCCTCGACCACCATGATCGCCACCGAGACGTTCGGCCCGATAGCGCTCGCCCGCTCGGCGGCGAGGCTTTCCAGCGAGGCTTGCAGCTTGCCGTCGATGGAGAGGCGGATCTCGCCGTCCTTTGGCGCCGCCGCCACCGCCCGGTCGGCCGCCTGCGCGGCGAAAATCGGGAAGTCGCGCCGCCGCGTCGGCACCGGTTCGGCGATCGCCGCCTCGGCGTCGGGCGAAGCCAGAACGCCCGCCTCGACGGCCCGCCTCAGGATTCTGTCGCGCGCCGCCTTGGCGGCGACGGGATCACGGTCCGGCCGCCGCGCCTCCGGCGCCTGCGGCAGGGCGACGAGAAAGGCCGCCTCGGCCGGCGTCAGGCGCAACGGCTCCTTGCCAAACCAGGCCAGCGAGGCCGAGCGCACGCCCTCGAGGTTGCCGCCGAACGGCGCCAGACCGAGATAGGCGGCGAGAATGTCGTCCTTGCCGGCGAAGCGTTCGAGCGCCAGCGCCTTGACGATCTGCCCGAACTTGCCGCTCGGAGAGCGCGTGTGCAGCCGCTCGGCAAGCCGCACCACCTGCATGGTCAGCGTCGAGCCGCCGGAGACGATCCGGCCGTGGGTCAAAAGCTGCCAGCCGGCCCGGAGCAGCGCCTTCGGATCGACGCCGCCGTGCTCGCGGAACCGCCGGTCCTCGGTGGCGAGGAGCAGCTTGACGTAGGTCGGATCGACGCGCGCCGGATCGACCGGCAGCCGCCAGAGGCCGTCGCCCACCGTGTAGGCGCGCAGGATGTCGCCGTTCCGGCCGGTCACCACCTGCGACGTCGGCGCGAACAGATCGACCGGCGGCGTGGCGTCGACCAGCGCGCGGAACTGCAAGACGACCGCGCCACAGACGAGGATCGACATCGTCACGGCTGCTGCCGACACCAGAACGAAACGTCGAACGGCCACGGGTAACTTTCTCCGAACTCTGCCCCATGCTAACGCATGACGACAGCCGCTGCGAGAAGCCGATGCGCGGCCGGCCGCGAACTCTTTTGGCATCGCAGCGGTCGTCCGCAGACAAGGCTTTCGGGACCACCGCGAGAGACGACGAATTGTTTGGTGCATAATTTGGCTAGGACGGATAAGGCATTTCTTGTCGACTCGGACTACGGGAAACTAAATCCCTAGAAATATTCTCCAATTAACTTTATCGAGAATCGATTAATTTCCACTTATAAAGAAAAGATTTATGTAATTCATTATATTTCGACCTGAAGACAAATTATACTATGGAAATTTCTCAACATAGAAAATTCTATCCGGAAACAGCCTCCCGGGAAATAATACATATTCGGAATAATACAACGTTAACGATCAACCACTAGAATCAGGGAGGGAATGGAGCGGCCGGTTGCTGAACCATGGAGGGGAATATGGGACTATTCGGCAAGATGCTGTCGAGGCAGGCAAAGGAACCATCCGGCGAGACCGTCGCCGTTGTCGGAGACGGCGACCTGAAGGGCGCGGGAGCCGACAAGGCGGTCGCCGCGGCCGAACCGCTGCGGATCCTGCGAACCGACGGCGCCCTTTCCCGGATCGGCGCGGACGACTTCCTGTTCGACGACCGGCCGGCCAGCCTGGTCCTCGCCTTCGTCTCGCCGAAGCTCGACTTCGCCGGCATCACCCGGAAGATCAAGGCGCTGGCCGGCGCGGCCGAGGTCGTCGCGACGACGACGGCCGGCGAGCTCTGCGCCAGGGGCGCCGAGAAGGTCTATTGCGAGACGGACGGCAGCTGGCAGAACGTCGTACTGCAGGTGTTTTCGCCCGCCCTGATCGAGAAGGCCGAGGTGTTCTCCGTGCCGCTCTCGTCGGAAGACCTCCGGTCGGGCCGGTCGACCATGCCGCACGGCACGCGCATCGCCCGGATCGTCTCGGCGCTGAACGCCGTGAGGCCGACCATGCGCCTCGACGCCAAGTCGACCTTCGCGCTGACCTTCGTCGACGGCCTGTCGATGTCCGAAAGCTACTTCATGGAGGCGGTCTACGAGGCCGGCCGCTTCCCCTGCCTGTTCGTCGGCGGCTCGGCCGGCGACGCGCTGACCTTCAGCGAGACGCTGCTGTTCAACGGCCGGCAGGTGCTGAAGGACCATGCTGTGGTCGCCTTCGTCAAGATGGCGGCGGGCCAGCGCTACGGCGTCATGAAAAGCCAGAACTTCCGCAAGATCGGCCCGGACTTCGTCGTGGTCGACGCCGATCCCGACCGCCGGTCGGTCAGCGCCGTCATCGACGACAAGAGCGGCAAGGTCGTCTCCCTGGTCAAGGCGCTGTCGGCCGCGCTGAAGGTCGAGCCGGCGAGGCTCGAAGCCGCCCTGAGGGGCAAGGCCTTCGGCATCGAGCTGGGCGGCGAGCTGTTCGTCCGCTCGGTATCGAGGATCGATCTCGAGAACGAGGTGTTCTATTTCTACTGCGACATCGGCCCCGGCGACGAGCTGACGCTGCTCGAGCAGACCGACTTCCTCGAACAGACCCGCGCCGACGTCGGCCGCTACCTGCGCGGCAAGCCGAAGCCAGCCGGCGTCCTCATGAACGACTGCATCCTGCGCCGGCTGTCCAACGCCGAGGCGCTGTCGCGGACCGGCGGCATCTGGCCGGCACCGGTGGCCGGATTCTCGACCTACGGCGAGCTGTTCGGCATCAACATCAACCAGACGCTGTCGGCGATCGTCTTCTTCTCGAATGTCCAGGAAGACTTTCCCGACGAGTACATCGACAATTTCGCGATCCACTACGCGAGCTTCGTCAACTACTTCACCCGCAACCGGCTGAAGCGCGTCGAGATCCTCAACCGTCTCCGGACCGGCGTCATCGAGAAGATATCGGACTATCTCGACATGTCCTCGAAAATCGAGGGCACGCTGTCGGAGATTTCCAACATCGGCGACGTCATGGCCGGCATCCGGGCCGCCATGGTCGGATCCCATCAGGAACGGGGCAAATCGTCCAACACCGAGGCGCTGGCGGCGCGCTTCGGCGGCCTCAACGAAGCGCTCACCGCGCTGCGGCAGGTGGTGGCGGTGATCGACAACATCACCGGCCAGACCAACCTCCTGGCCCTCAACGCCACCATCGAGGCGGCCCGGGCCGGCGAGGCCGGCCGCGGCTTCGGCGTGGTCGCCGGCGAGGTGAAGAAGCTCGCCAACGACACCAAGGCGACGCTCGGACACACGCAGACGGCCATCGCCAACATCGAGGAGTCGCTGCGCGAGCTTGGCCTGATCATCGAGGCCACCAAGCTGGAGTTCTCCGAGGAGGGCGAGCGCTACAAGCACATCGTCGGCAACGTCGAGGAAATCTTCGCCCAGAGCGGCCACTTCGAACGGTCGATCGCCGGCCTGTCGTCGATCGTCGCCAGCCACCGGAGCAGCATCGAGCAGGCGATGGGCAGCATCGAGTTCCTCCACCAGCTCGACAGAACCCGCCAGGGCGCCGCCTGACCCGGCGGCGTTCCGCGCAACGGCCCGAAACGAAACCGCCGCGCGAGGTTTTCCCCGCGCGGCGGCTTTTTCGTTCGGCAGGCGATCCGGTCAGCCGTAGATCGGGAAGGCGTCGGTCAGCGCCTTGACGCGGACCTTCACCGCCGCCTCGACGCCGTCGTTGCCGTCCTCGCCGTTAATCTTCAGGCCGTCGAGCACCTGGAGGATCAGGTTGGCGATCTCCTTGAACTCGCCGGCGCCGAAGCCGCGCGAGGTGGCGGCCGGCGAGCCGAGACGGATGCCGGAGGTGACGGTCGGCTTCTCCGGATCAAACGGCACGCCGTTCTTGTTGCAGGTGATGTCGGCGCGGCCGAGCGCGGCCTCCACCAGCTTGCCGGTGAGGTTCTTCGGCCTGAGGTCGACCAGCAGCAGGTGGTTGTCGGTGCCGCCGGACACGATGTCGACGCCGCCGCGCTTCAGCTCGTCGGACAGCACGCGGGCGTTCTCGACCACCGCCTTGATGTAGGTCTTGTAGGCCGGCTGCAACGCCTCACCGAGCGCCACCGCCTTGCCGGCGATGACATGCATCAGCGGGCCGCCCTGCAGGCCGGGGAACACCGCCGAGTTGATCTTCTTGGCGATGTCCTCGTCGTTGGTCAGCACCATGCCGCCGCGCGGGCCGCGCAGCGTCTTGTGAGTGGTGGTGGTGACGACATGGGCGTGCGGGAACGGCGAGGGATGCTCGCCCGCCGCCACCAGACCCGCGAAATGCGCCATGTCGACCATCAGGTAGGCGCCCACCTCGTCGGCGATGGCGCGGAAGGCCGCAAAATCCCAGACGCGGCTGTAGGCCGAGCCGCCGGCGATGATGATCTTCGGCTTGTGCTCGCGGGCCAGCGCGGCGAGTTGGTCCATGTCGATGCGATGGTCCTGGGCGCGGACGCCGTAGGTGACCGCGTCGAACCACTTGCCCGACAGGTTGGGCTTGGCGCCGTGCGTCAGATGGCCGCCCGAGGCGAGGTCGAGGCCGAGCACCGTGTCGCCCGGCTTGGCGAGCGCCAGGAACACCGCCTGATTGGCCTGGCTGCCGGAGTTGGGCTGCACGTTGGCGAACTTCGAGCCGAACAGCTTGTTGGCGCGTTCGATGGCCAGATTCTCGGCGATGTCGACGAACTGGCAACCGCCGTAATAGCGTTTACCTGGGTAACCCTCGGCATACTTGTTGGTCAGAACGGAACCCTGCGCCTCGAGGACCGCCTTGGAGACGATATTCTCCGAAGCAATCAGTTCGATCTCGTGCTGCTGACGACCAAGCTCCTTCGCCACGGCGGAAGCGATCTCGGGATCGGCCTCGGCGAGGGAGCGATGGAAGAAATTGGCAAGCTCTGCGCTGGTCGTGTTGGACATTTGGATTTCCGTTCCGTCAGGGGACGTTCTTGGGCCGGACACTCCGGGGCAAGATGCCCCGGCGCCACGCGCGCCCGTGACGGGCGTCGCTTACCATGGGCAGGGATCGTCATCAACCTGAGGGCCGGCTTTCCGGCGGCCGGCAGAGCCGCTTAAATCGAATATGCGGTATTCCCGCCGCTGACGGCTTCGAGCGCCGCGATCTTCGCCCGGTCCTTGTCGCGGCCGGCCAGACGGTAGAATCGGCCGAGATCGTCGAGCGACACGGCGCGGAGCCGCCGGCCCGTAACCTCGATCTCCACCGTCCGTCGCGGCTCGTAGAGCATCCAGCCGTCCGCCGTGGCAATGCTCATCGCCGCCATCACGTCGATGACCAGTGGCGCTCCCTGAAGATGGAGATGCACCCGCGAGCGGAACCTGTCGTAGCCGCCCTCCCCGTCCGGCTCTACGCCGGTCGCCGCCGCCAGCGCGGTTGCGCCATCCGCGTCGAGGAGGACGTCGAGATCGGCGGCGCGGAAGTCGCCGATGCCACGGAGTTCGAGCAGCACCGTGCCGAACAGCACCGGCGCGACGCCCGCCCGGCCGGCAAGCCGATCGAGAACCAGCAGCGTTTCGGCCAGCGCCGGACGGATGCTCAAACCGTGAAGCCTCCCCGGCCGGCCGGCGGCAGCGGCGGCGCGTCGATCTCGGCGAGCCGTCGTTCGAGCTTACGGAGCGCCAGCCGTTCGAGATCGTGGCGGGCGGCACCGGCCGGGCCGATCACCTGCACCTCGACGCCGGTCACCGAGCAGATGGCCGAGACACGCACGGCGTTGCCGAGGATCACGAACTCGAAATAGACCTCCCGCTCTCCCGCCATGAACACCGCCCCAGCCGAACAATCCGTACGGACCCAGGCTAGCATGAAGCGGGAAGATTTTCAGCCGCTCCGCGCCTTTCGAACGCGCGTCGTGGGTCCGTCGGACTGCCATCGGCGTCCGGTTGGGACATCATGCCGAGAGGAGTGCGGGATCCCGCATGGTGATCAACCCGCCTTCAACTATAAACACAATCCAGCCGCGATATATAACGCGTTAAACGCAACCTAAGGGCTATTTAAGCTACACTCCAAACAAGATTGGCGCACTGGACACAAGGAGCGCGGGTGATGCACCCGATTTCGCTTTTCTTCAGTTTCGACGGCCGGATTGGCCGGCTTTCCTTCTGGTCGGGCATCCTGCTGCTTACCGTCCTGATCTTCAGCTTTCTCGGTCTGCTGATGAGCTTCGTGGGTCACGCCACCGCACATCAAGCCTTGGGCGCGGTTACCCTGGGGACGCTGATGTTCGTGGCGACGCTGGGCTTCATCCTGCTCACCGTCATGTATTTCGCGGTGATTGCAAAGCGCTACCACGATCTTGACAGATCGCTGTTGCGCTATCTGGTTGTCGTCATCCCGCTGGTCGGCCCGGTCTGGGCACTGATCGAACTCGGCCTTATGAGGGGCACGCCGGGCAACAACCGCTATGGTCTTCCGCCCGGCATGGTCGCCTGCGAGGAACCCTTCGATGCCGAAGCCGCCATCCGGCGCTGGCAGGAAAGGCAACTCAATGAGCCGCTGCGCATGGCCTACCCGATGGTGGCCCAGCAGCTGACCAGCGCCAATTCGGCAGAGCCGCAGTTCGCCCGCCGCCGCGCGTCGTGAACGGCGCATCCACGACATGACCGCCCGATAAAAAGCCCGCCCGGACTGACCGGGCGGGCTCAAGCCGGCATGAAGCGTGGAGAAATTCAGCCGGCCTGTGCCTGGCTCTGCGCCTCGGGCGACATCGGCACGCCCAGGCCGTCGCGCTGGTAGATGTCGTCGCGGAACTCGACGGTGTTGTTCGGCGTCGCCCAGGCGGTGATATACTGGAAGTAGAGCGGCACCGGATCGGCCACCGGAGCGTCGATGCGCTCGCCGGAAGTCAGCGCCTCGGTGATGCGCTCCTTCGGCCAGTCGGGCGTGTTCTTCAGGATCCAATAGACGTATTCGCGGACGTTCTGCACGCGCACGCAACCCGAAGAGTGGAAGCGGTCGTTGCCGCCGAACAGGCCCTTGCTGGGCGTGTCGTGCATGTAGACGCCTTCCGGCGACGGGAAGTCGATCTTCACCGTACCCATCGAGTTGAGGTCGCCCGGCTCCTGGCGGAACATGTAGTTGACCGCCTGATCGGTCTTCCAGTCGATCGACTGCCAGGACACCTCGGTGCCCGAGCGCGGATCGAACACGTGGATCTTCTGCCGGTCGAGATAGGCCGGATCCTTCTGCATCTGCGGGATCAGGTCTTTGAGGATGATGCTCTTGGGCACCGTCCAGTAGGGGAAGAAGCGGATGATGGTGATCTTGGTATTGAGCAGCGGCGTCTGCCGGTCGATCTTGCCGACCACGCTGCGATGGCGCGAATGCACGGTGTCGCCGTCGACGGTCTCGATCTCGGCGCCGGGCACGTTGACCATCACGTAGCGGTCGCTGCTGCCGCCGAGCGGATTGGGCAGCGTCTGCAGGCGGACGAGATTGAGCTGGAGCTGCTGGATACGCGTCTCGACAGGCACGTTGAGCTGGCGCAGCGTCGCGGTGTCGACCACGCCGTTGGCGATGATGCCGTGGCGGGTCTGGAAGCGGCGGACCGCGCCGTCGACGAAGCTGTCATAGGCCGTCGAAACGCCGACGCTCTGGTCGAGGTCGCCGGTGATCATCAGCCGCTGCCGCAGCACCGGCACGACCGGACTGTCCATGCCGATCCTGAGCGCGTTGGAGGCCGGCACCTGCGGCCAGCCGCCCTGCATGGCGATGGAGGAATACTGGGAGATCGCCTGCTCGGTGTAGAAGCCCGACTGGCCGGAGATCGACGGCCGGCTCGACTGCGCCGAGAGGTCGGCGGGCGCGGTAACGTCGAAGCCCTCGGTCCATTCCGTCTGGGCGAGCAGCGTCTGGGCCTTCGAGGCGGAAGCCGCCAGCGCCGTCATTCCGGCGATGCCAGCCTTGAGCACCCCGCGGCGGCTCGCCGCCATGGACAAAAGTGATCCCTTCACAACCGCACTCCAGATCGAACCGTTCGGACGCCGGGAAACCTGGCCAGGCTCGGGCGCCGGAAACCTTGGACCAGAGAACGACGGCCTTGGTTAACGGAGCCTTTCCGGCCGATTCCCGCACGGACGCGGCGCACTCGCGACGGACTCGCATGGTGGCGCCGATGGCTCGCCGTTTATCGGCAATTCATGGCGAAATCGAGGAGTATGAAGGCCGCCTGTCGCGCAGGCCAGACCCGACCAAACGGCATGGCAGAGATGCAAACAAGGAAAAACCCCGAGCGCAGAAGGGCGCCCGGGGCCAAGTTGCGCGTCTCGGGAGGAGTTGAGACGGTCGAGGCATCCGGTCTGAGGAAAGGGGAGGAAGCATTCCAACCGACATGCTCGATACACTTAACATATGACAGGAAGTCGTTTAAAAATGGTTAACGCGAGAGATCAACCCCAGGTCAAACCGTATATCGACGATCCCCAAGCGCTTTTCCTGCATTTCTATTGTCCGTTTCGACAGGTTACTGTCAGTTCTGACAGAGGAATAGGGAAAGTTTTGGAACCAATTGCAACCAAAGACGGCAAAACGGCCGCCGTCCTGTGAACGGCAGCCGTTTTCCGGGGTGGTCGAGGTCAGGAAGGAAAGCCCTATCCGATTAAAGCCGGTAGAGGATCTGGTCGGTCCAGAAGCGTTCCAGCCGCTGCAGCGACTTGTTGAGCACCTTGAAGTCGTCGCGGTTGATGCCGCCGACCGTCTCGATCGAGATGATATGGCGATTGTAGAGCTTGCCGACGATGTCGGCGATCGCTTGGCCCTTGTCCGTCAGCTTGACGCGCACCGACCGGCGGTCCATGCGCGAGCGCTGGTGGTGGATGTAGCCCATCTCCACGAGCTTCTTGAGATTGTAGGAAACGTTGGAGCCGAGATAGTAGCCGCGCGTCCGGAGTTCGCCGGCCGTCAGTTCGCTGTCGCCGATGTTGAACAGCAAGAGCGCCTGCACGGCGTTGACGTCGGTGCGGCCGGCCCGGTCGAACTCGTCCTTGATGACGTCGAGCAGGCGGCGGTGCAGACGCTCGACGAGGCGCAGGGCCTCGAGATAGAGCGGCTGGAGCCCCTGCTCTTCTTCGGGCTCGGTGGCGTAGAGATCGTAGGCGCGCTTGGCGTTGGCCATGGTGGAATGCCTCTCTGTCGTACTTTATCGGGTGCGGCTCTTTGTCCGCCTTGATCACGACAGTAGCCGAGAGCTTTGAAAATCGGCTTAAGGGGCAAGCTGAATATTGGTTTAACGCGGTTTGGAACCCACCCGAGTCTTCGCCTTGGTAAATCGACGCTTTACGCCATGAAAAGATGAGCCCAACCAGACGTATCCGCAAGAATCCGCAAAATTCGACCTAATTTTCACGGGGCAGACTCTGGCGCTTTGGCGCAGTTGAGACGAATTGGCAAATTTTATAGAATAACTCTTCGTTGACTCTCACAGACGATCGCGCGTCCGTTCATAGTAGGCCGAGAGCAGCGCATAGAGGGCCACCGTGCCGATGTGAAAGGCCATCAGCGGATAGTTGCTGCCGAACTGCGGATTGTAGGCGCCGTAGAGCGCCGTCTCGGTCAGCGCGCTGATCATCCACACCACCGTGCCCCAGGAGGCGAGCAGCCAAAGGCCGACCGCCGCGACCAGATCGGCGACGGCGAAGAACAGCGTCGCCACGATCACCGGCGCCGGCAGCTTCAGGAAACCGTCGCCGACGGAGCCGAGGCCGAGAATGGTCGCCCAGCGCATCAGGCCGGCGAACAGGAACACCGCCGACAGGAATCGGACGTAGATCACCAGCGTCAGGCGGGCGTCGAATCGCTTCCAGAAGCCGGCCTCGACATCGCCGGGCCGTTCGACATCGCCGTTTCCGCCCATGCCCTGTTCCTTTCCGCCGCCATCGGGTTGCGCCTTTTTTCGGCCGCGGAGTATCGATCAAATCATTGGCCGCGTATAGAGCCGGCCGCCCGGCCGTGCTAAAGCGGCACCGCCATCCGCTTCAGGACTTCCGATCATGACCGTCAATCCCCCGTTTCCCAAAGGCGCCGCCGCGCCCGACATGCGCGACATCCTGAACGGCCGCCGCATGCGCCGCCTGCGCCAGACCGACTGGTCGCGCCGCTTGGTGCGCGAGAATCGCCTGACGGTCGACGACCTGATCTGGCCGATCTTCATCATCGACGGCGTCGGCCTGCGCACGCCGATCGCCTCGATGCCCGGCGTCGAACGCCTCAGCGTCGACGAGGCGGTGCGTGACGCCGCCGAGGCGGCCGCCCTCGGCATCCCGGCCATCGCCCTCTTCCCCTATACCGATCCGGCCCGCCGCGACCCCAACGGCAGCGAGGCGCTATCGCCCGACAATCTCGTCTGCAAGGCGCTGAGGGCGATCAAGACCGCCGTGCCCGACATCGGCCTGATGACCGACGTGGCGCTCGACCCCTACACCAGCCACGGCCACGACGGCCTCCTCGAAGGCGACGTCATCCTCAACGACGAGACGGTGGCCGTGCTCTGCCAGCAGGCGCTCAATCAGGCGCGGGCCGGTGCCGACATCATCGGCCCCTCCGACATGATGGACGGCCGCGTCGGCGCCATCCGCGCAGCGCTCGACGAGGCGGGTTTCGAGCACGTGCAGATCATGGCCTATTCGGCCAAGTACGCCTCGGCTTTCTACGGCCCGTTCCGCGACGCCATCGGCACCGCCAAGACGTTGAAGGGCGACAAGCGCACCTATCAGATGGATCCGGCCAACTCCGACGAGGCGATCCAGGAGGCCGAACTCGATCTCGCCGAGGGCGCCGACATGATCATGGTCAAGCCCGGCATGCCCTATCTCGACATCTTGAGGCGCCTGAAGGACGAGTTCCAGGTGCCGACCTTCGCCTATCAGGTCAGTGGCGAATACGCGATGATCATGGCGGCGACGCGCAACGGCTGGCTGGACGGCGAGCGGGCGATGATGGAGAGCCTCATCGCCTTCAAGCGGGCCGGCGCCGACGGCATCCTCACCTATTTCGCCCGCGACGTCGCCCGCAAGCTGAAGGGCTGACGTGCGACAGGCCGGCTTCGTCAGCATTGCCGTGGCGGCGGCGGTCGCCGCGGCCGTCGCGTCCAGCGTCTGGTCGGTGGCGGACGGCTATCGCGATGCTCGCGCCTGCCGGGATGCCCTGCCCGCCCTCGAAGAGAACGGCGACATCGTCGTCGACAGCCTGGTGCGCGACAGCGGTCGTCCGGCGGTGTTCGCGATTGGCTACCGGGTGACCGACGCCGCCGGCAGCCGCGCCGGCCAGCTACGCTGCGCCTTCGGCAACGGGCCGGACGGCCGCCGGCATCTCCTCGGCCTGGAACTGGGTGGCCGACCGGTCGGCGACGCCCGCCTCTACTTTCTCGAACGCTTCTGGCTAGGCGATCCGGCGGCCATCAACAGCGGCGCGGCGCGCCTTGACGATCGGGTACCGCCGCTGATGCTGCTTGCCGCCGTGGTCGGCCGGCCGCATCCCGCGCTGCTCATCGCCCTTCTCGCGGCGCTGCTGGCCGGCGCGGCGCTGGCCGGCCGTCGCTTCAGCGAAAGGTTGCGCTGAAGCCGCCCGCCAGCGCCCTTGTCTCGTTGCCGGTCCAAGGATTAGGGTGTCGGCCGAATTGCAGCCATCGGCGCTGAGGGAGAGGAACATGACCGAACGGACCCCCGGATTCTCGACGCTCGCCATCCACGCCGGCGCCGCCCCAGATCCGACCACCGGCGCCCGCATCACCCCGATCTACCAGACGGCTTCCTATGTCTTCGAGGACGTCGACCAGGCGGCCAAGCTGTTCGGCCTCGAAGCCTTCGGCAACATCTACGGCCGCCTCACCAATCCGACGCAGGCGGTGCTGGAGGAGCGCGTCGCCGCTCTCGAAGGCGGCGTTGCGGCGCTCGCCGTATCGTCCGGCCACGCGGCGCAGCTGATCGTCTTCCACACGCTGTTGCAGCCCGGCGACGAATTCATCGCCTCGAAGAAGCTCTACGGCGGCTCGATCAACCAGTTCAACAACGCCTTCAAGAACTTCGGCTGGAACGTCGTCTGGGCCGACCCGGCCGATCCCGCCTCCTTCGAGAAGGCGGTGACGCCGCGCACCAAGGCGATCTTCGTCGAATCGATCGCCAACCCCGGCGGCATCGTCACCGACATCGCCGCCATCGCCCATGTGGCCAAGAGGGCCGGCGTGCCGCTGATCGTCGACAACACGCTGGCGACGCCCTATCTCTGCCGGCCGATCGAGCACGGCGCCGACATCGTCGTCCATTCGCTGACCAAGTTCCTGGCCGGCCATGGCAACTCGCTCGGCGGCATCATCATCGACGCCGGCAATTTCGACTGGTCGCGCGAGAACCGCTATCCCATGCTGTGCGAGCCGCGGCCGGAGTACAATGGCCTCGTCTTCCACCAGAACTTCGGCAACTTTGCCTTCGCCGTCGCCTGTCGCGCCCTCGGCCTGCGCGATCTCGGTCCCTGCATCTCGCCCTTCAACGCCTTCCAGATCCTGACCGGCATCGAGACGCTGCCGCTCAGGATGCAGCGCCACGTCGACAACGCAAAGGCGGTGGCCGAGTATCTCTCCGAGCATCCCAAGGTGGCCTGGGTGTCCTATGCCGGCCTGCCGGGCGACCGCTACCACGGCCTGCAGCAGAAATACGCGCCGAAGGGCGCCGGCGCCGTGTTCACCTTCGGCCTGAAGGGCGGCTACGATGCCGGCGTGACGCTGGTGAAGAGCGTGGAACTGTTCTCCCACCTCGCCAACGTCGGCGACACCCGCTCGCTGGTCATCCATCCGGCCTCCACCACCCACAAGCAGCTCACCGACACGCAGAAGGTGGCGGCCGGCGCCGGCCCCGACGTGGTGCGCCTGTCGATCGGCATCGAGGACGCCGCCGACATCATCGCCGACCTCGAGCAGGCGCTCGCCCGCATCGACTGACCGGAGCATCGTGCGGAAAGGTGGCAACCGGTTTTCCGCACGATGCGTCTATTGGAACGGCGGAGGCGGCATGTCCTCAAGTCTCAGAAAGCTTCTCGGCACCGTCATCCTGGTGATCACGGTGCCGATCTACGCCCTCATCGCCATGGTGGTCGCCGTGGCGGTGCTGCCGGGCGTCAATTTCTGGTGGCAGCTGGTCTACTACGTGGTGGCCGGGCTGCTCTGGGTGCCGCCGGCCGGCCTGCTGATCGCCTGGATGGCGCGGCCGGACCCTGGCATCAATCGATAGGTTTTATGCAGCTATCTCGCCGGCCGGAGCCGGCACGCGGACGATGTCGGTGACGCCGCGGCGGCCGAGCGCCGCCAGCAGCGTGTCGACGGCGCCGCGATCGGCGTCGCCGGTCAGCATGAGTTGGCCGGAGAGACGGGCGAACAGCGTGAAGGCCGGATCGGCGCGCAGCGTGCCGAGGTCGATCAGCACCAGATCGTAGGTCTGCTCCAGCGTCTCGACCAGCAGCGCCGCCGCCTCGGTGTCGTCGGCCAGCGCGGCGAGCGGCCGGCGGCCGACGCCGATCTCGTGCGCCCGCGAGGCGGCGTTGCGCTGGATGACGTCGGCGAAATCCGCTTCTCCGGCCAGAAGCTCGGCGAGACCCGGCCGGTCGCCGGTGCGGCGGCTGGCATCGACGACGACGATGCGCGCGCCGTTGAAGCCACCCTCGCGGGCCATTTCGTCGACGAGGCGACGGTTGTCGCCGCCCTCGCCGAAGCTGGCCACCGCCACCCGCCGGCGGCCACAAAGGTCGATGCCGGACACCCTGGCCGCCGGTGCGACGATATCGTCCGGCACGGACACCGCGCCCGTCCTGTCGGCGGCATCGCCCTCGGCAACCGGATCGCGCGGCGCAAGATCAATGACCGTGAGCGGCGCCTCATCGAGCGGCTCGCCGGCCTCCGCGCGGCGGCGCCAGCGGCCGAAAGCGGCACCAACTCCACCGAGCAGCAGCACCGACAGAGCGGCGAGCCCGGCGCCCACCTCCGGCGACAGCCGGGCCGGCATTTCCACCGGCACCGCGCCGGACACCAGCCGCGCCGTGGCGCCGCCATCCGTACCTTGCAGCGCCAGATAGTCGGCGGCCACCCGGTCGACGAAACGAACGGCGAAATCGACGTCGCCGGCCGAGAAGCTGAGATCGATCGCCCGGCCGCGCCCCGACGGCGCCGCCGAGAAGCGCGCCGAAAGCGCGTCGGTCAGCCGCTCCTCCGGCGACACCAGCTTGCCGCCGCCGATGCCGGCAACGGCCAGCGCGCGTCCCCAAAGCGAGGGCCGCGCCAGCGCTTCGGTGCCGGCGGCACCAAGCTCGGCCGCCGCCCGGCGGAGGCTGTCGCGGGAGGAAATCAGCTTTGCCTGCGCGTCGAGGAAGGCGGCGTCGGCAACGCCCGCCGTGCCCCGCCGCTCGACGACGAGGCGGGCACGCACCTCGGTATCCGCCGGCAGGGCGGCGAGGAAGGCATGGGTGGCCGTCGATGCGGCAACGGCCAACGCAATCAGCAGCACGGCGCGCCGCAACGTCGACCGCAAGCCGGCCGGCCGCGCGCCGTTGTCCGCCTCGCGGGCGGTTGCGGCATCGAACGGGTGCAGGGGCCGGGCTTTCTCCATGCCGAAAGCATGGTCCGCTATGGTAACCAGCCCGTTAAGCATCGCGAGATTGTTACCGGCCGAAGGCGATTCCGGGTGCCCGTCAACACTTCGTAAAGACTTGTTAAGGCCGCGTTTTCCTTTCCTTAACCATGCCGGGCTAGGCTTCCCTCCTGTATTCGCGCTGATTTCGTGGGGACCTTCGCATGCGGCGACGCGCCTTTCTCGGTCTGGCCCTCCTCGGCCTCGGCGCCTGCACCGGCTTGCCCCGGCGGCCGCCCATCGCCGCGCCGGCCGTGCCCGACGGGCTCGATGGCCCCTACCGCCTCGACAGCGGCGACAAGCTGCGCGTCACCGTCTTCGAGCAGACCGCGCTGTCCGGCACCTTCGCCGTCGATCAGGCCGGCTACATTTCCTATCCGCTGGTCGGCAACGTCGCGGCGCGCGGCCTCACCACGCAGGAGGTGGCCGGCGCCCTCACGCGCGGCCTCAAGAAGGGCTATCTCAACAATCCCGACGTCACCGTCGAGGTCGATACCTACCGCCCCTTCTTCATCATGGGCGAGGTGCGCAATCCCGGCCAGTACACCTATGTCAACGGCATGACGGCCGAGACGGCGGTCGCTATCGCCGGCGGCTTCACTGCCCGCGCCGACGAGCGTCGCATCGAGGTGTCGCGCCGCCTGAACGGCAAGACCTATGTCGGCCTGCTGCCGCCGAGCGCGCTGGTCCGCCCCGGCGACGTGCTCAGGATCGCCCAGCGGCTGTTCTGACCGTTCACCTTCTCGAAAGCATGAGCGCGGGGACTCGCCGCCGCTTTACTTCACCTCAGGAATTTTCCGGCCATCATGCCGGCACTCGTTCGCCCCTCCGGGATGGATTGCCATGAGCATCACAGAACCGGCCTCCGGGCCTGCCCCCCATCTTCCAACGGCCGCCGAGGTCGTCGCCCGGCACTATCGCGATGCCTCGATCGCCCCGTCGCTAGTCAGCGGCCTCGCCGCCGCCTTCGAGGGCGTCTGCCTGTCGGCGGCCGGCCTCGTGCTGCTGCCGCTGTTCTCCGCCTCGCTGGCCGGCCTGACGACGGCGATTCCGGTGGCTGCCGCCGTCCTGACGCTATTGCTGGCGGCAGCGCTCGGCGCCAATGATCTTGCCATGCTGCGCCGCCACTCCCGGCGCCTCGCCAAGCTGCTGGTCGCCTGGTCGAGCGTGTTCGGCTTCGTCTCGGTGCTGCTGATCGTCGGCGACGGCGTGCCGCAGGTAGAGCGGCTGTGGTTCCCGGCCTGGTACGTGGCCGGCGTGATGGTCCTCGGCCTCGCCTCGGCGCTGACCACGCGCGTCACGCGCCGGCTCACCCGCGCCGGCCGGCTGCAGAAGCGCGCCGTCATCCTCGGCGGCGGCGCAATGGCCGAATCCCTGATCACCGCCCTCGAAGAGAGCGGCGGCAACGAACTGGCCATCCTCGGCATCTTCGACGACCGCAACGACGACCGCAGCCCTGAGAGCCAGCAGGGCTTTCCGAAGCTCGGCGACACCTCCGACCTCGTGGAATTCTCCCGCGTCGCCGCCGTCGATCTGGTGATCGTGGCGCTACCGCCGACCGCCGAGGTGCGCATCCTGCAACTCCTCAAGAAGCTGTGGGTGCTGCCGGTCGACATTCGCCTGTCCGCCCATTCGAGCAAGCTGCGCCTGAGGCCGCGCTCCTATTCCTACATCGGCCGCGTGCCCTTCCTCGACCTGTTCGACCGGCCGATCACCGGCTGGTCGCAGGTGTCGAAGCGGCTGTTCGACGTGGTGGTGGCCAGCCTCGCCATTGTCGCGCTGTCGCCGGTGATGCTCGGCGCCGCCATCGCCGTGAAAGCCACCTCAAAGGGACCGGTCCTGTTCCGCCAGCCGCGCTACGGCTTCAACAACGAGGTGATCTCGGTGATGAAGTTCCGCTCGATGTACGCCGACCAGTCGGACATCAAGGCGGAGAAGGTGGTGACGCGCGGCGATCCGCGCGTGACGCCGGTCGGCCGCTTCATCCGCAAGACGTCGATCGACGAGCTGCCGCAGCTTTTCAACGTGCTGAAGGGCGACCTGTCGCTGGTCGGGCCGCGACCGCACGCCGTCAACGCCCACACCCAGCACAAGCTCTGGGAAGAGGTGGTCGACGGCTATTTCGCCCGCCACAAGGTGAAGCCGGGCGTCACCGGCTGGGCGCAGATCAACGGCTGGCGCGGCGAGGTCGACACGCCCGACAAGATCCAGGCGCGCGTCGAGCACGACCTCTACTACATCGAGAACTGGTCGGTGCTGTTCGACCTCTACATCCTCATGCTGACGCCAATCCGCATCCTCAACCAGGAAAACGCCTACTGAACGGCGATGTCGCGCGCTGCCCGGAAGTCGACGCCGAGCCCCAGCGCGTCGGCGACGATGATCTCCCCTTCGGCGACCGGCGCCTTGACCGACACGCCGCGCAGGAGACTCAGACAGTCGAAGATGCGGTCCTTCGGCACCGGTGCCACCGACACCACCGGCAGCAGCGGCAGGCCGCCGCCTGACACCCGTACCGTCGTCGTCACCATGCGCTTGGGCGACACCACCTCCTCGGCGGCATAGGCGAGGCCCTTGTTGCAGGTGAAGCCGGTCAGCGTCGTCACCGTGCCGTCCTCGACGGTCACCTCGCCGCCGCAGCCGATCGGGCAGACGATGCACTGGATCGCATGAACCACGCGGGCCATCACGCCTCCTCCCCGATTTCTTCCTCGGTCTCGACCTTGCCGGGTGCCGGCGCCAGGCGGAATTCCAGCCTGGCGGCAGCGCCGATCTTCCGCACGGGGATGTCGGCAACGATCATCTCGCTCGGCTTGACGATCCTGAGCTTGCGCTCGAAGGCCAGCTCGCCATCGGCATAGAGCTGAAGCAGCGACGCGCCCATCGGTCTGGTCGCCCGGAAATAGAAGCGCACGCTCATCTTGCCCGGCTCAAGGGGTGACAGCCGCTGCGGTACCACCGTGCGGATGCCCTCCCCCGCCGCCACCTGACGCGCTTCACCGCCAGCTGGCAGTTCGCCGCGAGCGTGGCGGGCGGCCGAACGGCCGGCGATCGCCGCTTCCTCCGATACCCAGTCGACGAGGTCGTGGACGTGCAGCACGTTGCCGGCGGCGAAGAAGCCGGGAAGCGAGGTCTGGCGGAACTGATCGACCAGCGCGCCGCCGGTGATCGGGTCGAGCGCGAGGCCGGCCGCCCGGCCGAGTTCGTTCTCCGGGATCAGGCCGACCGACAGCAGCACGCAGTCGCAGGCGACGTCGAAGGCGGTATCGGGAACGATCTCCAGTTTCTCGTTCACCTGCGACACCGTAATCCCGGTCACCCGGTCCTTGCCGTGGATGGCCGTCACCGAATGACCAAGGTAGAGCGGGATGCCGAAATCTTCGAGGCACTGGACGATGTTGCGGGTGAGGCCGTTGGAGTACGGCATGATCTCGAAGACGGCCTTCACCTTGGCGCCCTCGAAGGTCATGCGGCGGGCCATGATCAGGCCGATGTCGCCGGAGCCGACGATCACCACCTCCTTGCCGGGCAGGTAGCCCTCCATGTTGACCATGCGCTGGGCGGCGCCGGCCGTGAACACGCCGGCCGGACGGCTGCCCGGCGTGCGGATGGCGCCGCGCGTCCGCTCGCGGCAGCCCATGGCGTAGACCACCGATGTCGCCCTGACCACCTGAAGGCCGGCCTGCGGGCTGACCGACGTGATGACGCCGCCCGGCTCTGCGGCGAGCACCGTCGTGTCGAGCCAGACGTCGATATCCGAGTTCCGCACCATCTCGATATAGCGGTGGGCATAGCCCGGTCCGGTCAACTCCTCCTCGAAGCGCCGGAGGCCGAAGCCGTTGTGGATGCACTGTTGCAGGATGCCGCCAAGCTCGCGGTCTCGCTCGATGATCAGCACCCGCTCCGCGCCGGCCTCGCGGGCAGACAGCGCCGCCGCCATGCCGGCCGGGCCGCCGCCGATCGCCACCACGTCGTAAGACAGTTCACGCATGGACGCCCTCCCCGGCTCCGATGTCGGCGCGCGGCAGGAACAGCCACGAATCCGCCGTGTCCTTGCGGACGGCGGTAACGGGGATACCCAGCTCGCGGGCGAGGATGGCCGTGACGCGCGGCCCGCAGAAACCGCCCTGGCAGCGGCCGGCGCCGGCCCGCACCCGCCTTTTGACGCCGTCGACGGTGCGGGCGCCGCAGGGCGACAGGATGGCCGCGACGATTTCCGCCTCGGTGATCGTTTCGCAGCGGCAGATGACGCGGCCGTGGAGCGGATCGGCGGCGACCAGCGCCGCCTGCGCCGGCCGGTCGAGATCGTGAAAGCGCGGCTTGGCCGGATTGACCGGCACGAAGCCCGCCTTCGGCCTGAGCTTCAGGCCGGCCTCGGCCAGCACCTCCACCATCGTCTCGCCGATGGCTGGGGCCGAGGTCAGGCCGGGCGACTGAATGCCGGCGGCATGCACGAGGCCGCGCGTCACCGGCGACGGGCCGATGACGAAATCCTTGCCGGCGGCGGCGCGCAGACCGGCGAATTCGGTGATCGCCGTGCCGAGCGGCAGCGCCGGCATGATGCGGCGGGCGCCGGCGACGATGCCGGCCAGGCCGCCGGCCGTCGTCTCGCGGTCGTCGGGATCGTCGATGTCGACGGCGTCGGGGCCGATGAACAGATTGCCGTGCACGGTCGGCGCCACCAGGATGCCCTTCGACACCTTGTCGGGTGTCGGGAACAGCACCGTGTTGACCAGCGGACCGACGCTGCGGTCGAACAGGATGTATTCGCCGCGACGCGGGCGGATGGCGAAGCTGTCGTCGCCGGCAAGGCGCGCCACCGCATCCGAGTGCAGGCCGGCGGCATTGACGACAAAGCGTGTGGCGACGCGGCCGCGCGTGGTCCGCACCGCGGCAATCGCCCCGCCGGCGACGTCGATGCCGATCACCGCGCATTCGGTGACGATTCGCGCGCCGTTCAGGATGGCGTTCTCGGCAAAGCCGACGGTAGCCAGAAACGGGCAGACGATGGCGCCCGACGGCGCCCAGAGAGCGCCCGCCACCTCCGGCGAGATGTTCGGCTCGTGGGCGAGCAGCCGGTCGCGATTCCAGATTTCAAGGCCGGGCACGCCGTTGTCGCGCCCGCGTTGGCGAAGCTCCTCGACGGTGTCCATCTGGCCGGCGTCTTTCGCCACCACCAGCGATCCCGTCGCCTTGCGGGGGATGCCGAGCCCCTCGGCAAGATCGGCGTAGAGCCTGGCGCCCCGCACGTTCAGCTTCGCCTTCCAGGTGCCGGGATCGGCGTCGAAGCCGGCATGCAGGATGCCGCTGTTGGCCTTCGACGTGCCGGTGGCGACGTCGGGCGCCCGCTCGATCAGCAGCACCGACAGCTCGAAGCGCGTCAGCTCGCGGGCAATGGCGCAGCCCACCACGCCGCCGCCGATCACCACCACGTCGGCGGTTGCCGGCAAAGGTCCCGCTCCGAAGGTACCCGTCATGCTGCGCTCCCGGAATTCCTGCCGCTTCGCCTCGCTCGACCCGTCCGGAAGTTCGACTGATCTTCGTTTTGGTTCGATTTTTCTTTCGTATCATTTCAGAGCGAAACTTCGGATCGGTATGAACGCCTACAGCCCGTCGATCCTGCGGAGAGCACGAGGACAAGACGCGCACGCGCACTTCAGAAGAATCCGGCGTTTGAACAGGGAGATGAGCAACCCGACACGCAGGGCGGAGCGCGCGCTGCTCCAGCGCGGCAAACGGCAATCGTTTGGGTTACAGGGGGAAGGAATGGTCGGGCAGAGAGGATTTGAACCTCCGACCCCGTGTCCCCCAGACACGTGCGCTAACCAGGCTGCGCTACTGCCCGCTCCATCATCGTCAGGCGTCACGCGCCGGACGGGAGGGATTTAGCCGGTTCGATCCGGCGGGACAAGTGCTAATTTCGCCCGCCCCCAGCCGCCAGCCTCCCGGAAGCTCTTTGCAAACTCGCTGTGGGGATCGACCGCCTCGGCTTGCAGCAACCGGAACGGCGCAGACGCTCCGCTCCGCGAGCAACGGAAGCCCGGAAAGCCGTGGCGAATGGCCGCCTGAGAAAACTCCAGGGCGAGCTTCAGCGCGTCTGGTCGAGCAGGCGCTTGCATTCCAGGAGTTCGAACAGCGTCGATTGCAGGCGACGAATATCCTCGCGCGACAGCGCGCCGGAACCGCCGCCGGTCGGCGCCGCATGTTCGGGCGCGGCGCGGAAGCGCTCCATGAAGCGGAAGCCGCCGCCCCGGCTGGCGTTCTCCGGCAGGATGCCGGCCGGCAGCGGCTCCTCGATCTCCGGCGGACGCACCGGTGGCGGTTCGACGCGCGGTTCCGCCCTTGCCTCCATCCGCGGTTCCATCCACGGATCGGCGCGCGTCGGCGTGACGGCAGCCTCCATCTCCGGCTCGACCGGCTCGACATCGTCCTCGGCCGCATCGTCCGTATCCGCGTCGGCACCCTCCGGCGCCGCCGGGATCGGCTCGCCGGGATGGCGCCAGACCTCCATCACGAAACGGGCGCCCTGCTCCTTCAGGATGCGCTGAACGCCCTTGATGGTGTAGCCTTCGCCGTAGAGGAGATACTGGATGCCGCGCAGCAGTTCGACGTCGTCGGGGCGGTAGTAGCGACGACCGCCGCCGCGCTTCATCGGGCGGATCTGGCTGAATTTGGTTTCCCAGAAGCGCAGCACATGCTGCGGAAGATCAAGATCCTCCGCAACCTCGCTGATCGTCCTGAAAGCGTCCGTTGCCTTTTCCACGCCGCCGCTCGACCTGATGCCGCCCTGAATCCCATGACACCGGATTCGCAAAGCGCCCCACTATAGAAGGGGTACGTGAAAAATGCCAAGCCCGATCTCGCAACAACGCGAAGATCGTCCACCAGATCATTGTATTTCAATGATATTTTCCGCGCGGCCCAAGGCTCGCCGGCGGTTCAATCGTCGGCTTCGGCGGCAGAGCTGTCGCCACCGTTGATTTCCGTCTTCAGCACGTTGCTCGGCTTGAACACCAGCACGCGGCGCGGAAGGATCGGCACTTCCTCGCCGGTCTTCGGGTTGCGGCCGATACGCTCGGTCTTCGAGCGAACCGAGAACGTTCCGAAGGACGACAGCTTCACCGTCTCGCCAGTCACCAGACAATCGGCGATCTCGCGCAGCACCGATTCCACGAGTTCGGCCGACTCGCTCCTCGACAGCCCGACCTTCTGGTACACGGCCTCGCATAGATCGGCGCGGGTTACAGTTTTGCCCCCCATGGATCGCAAGCTCCCGTTGTTCCAGTCGACCGCGGATCAGCCGCCGGTCGAGACCAAAAGACACAGGCGAGGAAGGTAGTGCCAGATACGGATGCGGTCAATCCTTTTTCCGCGCAAGTCTTTCCAAATAAACAAAAAACCGATCCATGCTACCAACGTAGGATCACGGCGCCCCAGGTGAGGCCGCCACCGACCGCCTCGAACAGCAGCACGTTGCCGCGCTTCACCTTGCCCGAACGCACACCGGAATCGAGGGCGAGCGGGATGGTCGCCGCAGAGGTATTGGCGTGTCCCTCGACGGTGATGATCACCTTTTCCAAGGGTATGCCGAGCTTCTTGGCCGATCCCTCGATGATGCGGCGGTTGGCCTGATGGGGCACGAACCAATCGATGCTGGCGCCGTCGAAACCGGTCGCCTCGAACACCGACTTGATGACGTCGCCGACGCCACCGACCGCGAACTTGAATACCTCCTGGCCATGCATGCGCACATAGCCGGGTGCGCCGGTCATCGACGGGCCGCCGTCGGTGCAGAGCTTGTCGACATGGCGACCGTCGGCACGGAGGCTGGCGGCGAGGAGGCCGCGATCGGCCGTCGTGCCCTCGCCCTCTTCGAGGCCGAGCACCACGGCGCCGGCGCCGTCGCCGAACAGCACGCAGGTGGTGCGGTCGTTCCAGTCGAGGAGGCGCGAGAAGGTATCGGCGCCGATCACCAGCGCCTTGCGGGCAAGGCCGGTGCGCATCAGGCTGTCGGCGACGGTGAGCGCATAGATGAAGCCCGAACAGACCGCCTGCAGGTCGAAGGCGAAGCCGTGGGTGACGCCGAGCTTCCTCTGCACCTCGACGGCCGACGAGGGAAAGGTGCGGTCGGGCGTCGCGGTGGCCAGCAGCACCAGATCGATCTCGTCGGCATTGACGCCGGCGGCGGCCAGCGCCTCGCTGGCGGCGGCGGCGGCAAGGTCGGAGGTCATCTCGCCCTCGGCAGCGATATGGCGCTCGCGGATGCCCGTGCGCTGCACGATCCATTCATCCGAAGTGTCGACCCGCTCGGCGAGGTCTTTGTTGGTCAGGACCTTGGCGGGCAGGTAGCTCCCCGTGCCCAGAATGACGCTTCGGATCACGTTGTCAGCTTCCTTTCTCGCCGGCGACGGCGCCACCCGCCGCCTGCTCCCGGTAGTAGTGGGCAAGGTCGGTCTCGATCTTGCCCATCAGGCCATTGCGCGCCATGTCGTAGCCGAGATCGAGCGCCGCCGCAAAGCCGAAGGCGTCGGTGCCGCCGTGGCTCTTGATGACGATGCCGTTGAGGCCGAGGAAGACGCCGCCGTTATACTTGCGCGGGTCCATCTTCTCCCTGAGGCCCTGGAAGGCGCCGCGCGCCAGCAGATAGCCGATGCGCGTCATCCAGGTGCGGTCGAGCGCCGTGCGCAGGTAGGAGGTGAGCTGCTTGGCCGTGCCTTCCGCCGTCTTGAGGGCGATGTTGCCGGCGAAACCCTCGGTGACGATGACATCCACCCGGCCGCGGCCGATGTCGTCGCCCTCGACGAAGCCGGCATAGTCGAGGTTGGCGAGCGCCGTCTCCTTGAGGATCTGGCCGGCCGCCCGCACCTCCTCGTTGCCCTTGACGTCCTCGACGCCGACGTTGAGCAGCCCCACCGTAGCAACCTCGGTATGGAACAGGGCGCGCGCCATGGCCGCGCCCATCACCGCGAAACCGATCAGCTGCTGCGCGTCGGCGCCGATCGAGGCACCGACGTCGAGCACGATCGATTCCGATTTCAGGTTCGGCCACAGCGCGGCCAGCGCCGGCCGGTCGATGTTGGCCATGGTCCTGAGGCAGAACTTCGACATGGCCATCAGCGCGCCGGTATTGCCGGCGGAGACGGCGAAATGCGCCTCGCCCTTCTTCACCGCCTCGATCGCCCGCCACATCGACGATTTCCAGCGGCCGTGGCGCAATGCGCTCGACGGCTTCTCGTCCATCGCCACGGTGACTTCGCAATGGTGGAAGCGCGAGGCGGCCTTGACGGCCGGATACTGCTCCAGCACCGGCAGCACCACGGCTTCGTCGCCATAGAGTTCGTAACGGAGATCGGGGCGCCGCGTCAGCTCGAGATCGGCGCCGGCGAGCGTCACCGACGGCCCGAAGTCGCCGCCCATGACGTCGATGGAGATGGTGAGAGGTTCGGCCATGAATCCTCGGATGCGCGGCGACCGCCGACAATAACGCGGCGGGAAGATAACCATTCCCCCCGCGGACACAACAGCAAAATGCGCGCCCGCCGCCGTGGAGGGCGGCGCGGCGGCAACCGTCAGGGTTGCTTGTCCTTCAAGGCGGAGAGGCCGGCGAAGGGCGATTCCTCCTCGTCTTCGCTGCCGTCGTCCTCGATCAGCGGCGTGAACTCGGCCCCCGGCGACCGCGGATAGGGATCGAGGCCGACGGCGATGAACTCGGTGGCCAGTACGCCGAGGTCGACGAAGGCGCCAATGATCGGCTCCGGCGGGTCCTCGGCGTCGATGTCGACCTCGATCTCCTCGTCCACCGGCTCGATCTCGCTTTCCGGCAGGAAGCGCAGGTCGACGGTCTCGGAGATGCTCTCAGGCACCGGTTCGAGGCTGACGACGCAGGCTTGCTCGACCTCGGCCCTCACCTCGCCCGTCACCTTGAAGCCGGTCTTGCGGAACGGCGTCACCAGGAATTCGGCCGAGGCGTTCGCTACCTTGAGGATACCGAGCGCGTCGGCGATGGCCTCGCATTCGGCCGGCGTCGCCTCGATGCTCACCGGCGTGCCGCGCGGCTGCACCCGGTCCCAGGCGAAGCGGCGGGAGAAGGGGATGGGGTCTTTGTCGGTCATGGCGTCTCCTCGGCAGCGGCAAAGAGCGGCGGGGAAGGCAGGTTGCCGGCGGCCAATTCGGCGGCCGGCGTTCCGGCGAGGCTGTCGGCGAAGTGGCGGACGTGCTCGGCGAGGCGGACGGCGTGTTCGGGATCGGCCTTGCCGCCGTAGATGTTGCGCGCCAGCGTGTCGGCGAGCGCATCCGGCCGGTCGCTGGCAAGCGCCGCCGCCGTCGCCTCCATGCGGCCATAGAAAGCGCCGGCCAGCTTCTTCAGGCGGCGCTTGAGGCCGCTGTCGTCGTAGCCGATCTCGCGCAGCGTACGCTGCATGTCGTCGATGAACAGTTCGGTGAGACCGCGCGCCGTCTCGCGGCCGTCCGCCTTGGCGGCAAGGCGGTGAACGATGAGACCGACGTGCAGCATCAGCATCTCAAGCCGCCCTTCGACGCTGTCGGCAACGCCCAGCTCGGCATAGAAGGCCGGCTGGCGCGCCGCACGCATCAGCCCGTCGTAGAGCGGAGCGGCGCCGGGCGGCGCCTTTCGCCGGAAGAGGCCGAACACCATAGTTTTGCCGTTTCCTTCAACGAAGACCACTGCCGGCACGGTAACCGACAGGAAACCGCGCCGGACGCGCGAATTGACGTTGCCTCGTGACCTATCGCAAGGTAACCAAGTTGCCAAGCGTGGAGTCAGGGAATGTCCGAAGCCGCGTCCGCGGCTCCGGTGCCGAATGGCGCCCGTGGCGGAATGAAACCGAGGCCGCGTCAGCGGCTTCCGGCGCCAAGCGGCGCCGCGCGGAGCGGCATTTCGAGGCGGAGCCTCGAAATGCGTCTAGCGAAGCGAAAGCCGAGGGCCGGAGGCCCACCGGCGACTGAGGCGAGAAAAAGCCGGGAGGCTCATGTGAAGTTCAGCCGGAGTGAACGCCCGTCGGGCATGATGTTTGGTCTGAAAGGCGCGGCGCTCGTCCTGCTGACGGCCGTCTCCCTGTCGGCCTGCGGCACGGCGCCCATCCAGCACGGCTACGTGCTGTCCGAGGACGCGCTGACCCAGGTGCCGGTCGGTTCGTCGCGCGAGCAGGTTCTGCTGGTGCTCGGCTCGCCGTCGACCACCTCGGCGCTGGCCGGCGACGCCTTCTACTACATCTCCCAGACCATCGAAGAGAACCCGATCATGGGCCGCTCGGTGACCGACCAGCGGGTGCTCGCCGTCTATTTCGATGAAAAGGGCCTGGTCAAGCAGATTGCCAATTACGGCCTGCAGGACGGCAAGGTGTTCGACTTCATCGAGCGCAAGACCCGCACCGGCGGCGCCGATCTCAACCTGATCAGCCAGATCTTCAAGGGCGTCGGTCGCGTCAACCCGCTCGGCAACTGACAGCGACGTATCAGACGGATACGGTCTTAGGGGCGCGGCATCGGTCGCGCCCCTTGCTTTTTCATCGCCGACGGCCGGGCAGCACCGTCGCCGTGTAGACGACCAGCGCCGCCCAGATGAACATGAAGGCGACGAGCTTGCCGGCCGAGAACGGCTCGTGAAACACGAAGATGGCGGTGATGAAGATCATCGACGGCGCCATGTACTGCATCAGGCCGATGGTCGAGTAGCGCAGGAGCCGCGCCCCGTAGACGAACAGGATCAGCGGCACCGCCGTGATCGGGCCGGCGGCGACCAGCAGCAGCGTGTCGACGGGCGTGGCCGCGACGCCGGTGCCGGCGAAATGGCCGCTTCCGGTCGCCGCGAGCCAGCCGATGTAGGCGAGCGCCAGCGGCGAGATCAGAACCACCTCCAGGAGAAAGCCCTGTGTCGGGCCGATCGGCAGCGTCTTCTTGAGATAACCGTAGATGCCGAAGGTCAGCGCCAGCGCCAGCGACACCCACGGCAGGCCGCCGCTCTCCACCGTCATCAGGCCGACGCCGAACACGGCGAGCGCCACGGCGAACATCTGCATGCGGGACAGCCGCTCGCCGAGGAACACCGTGCCGAGGGCGACGTTGACCAGCGGGTTGATGAAATAGCCGAGCGCCGATTCGATCGTCCGCCCGCTGCCGATCGCCCAGACGTAAATCGCCCAGTTGACCGAGATCAGGCTGGCCGTGAGAAAGCCCAGCGCCAGCGTGCGCGGCTGCCGGAACACCGCGAGGAAGCTCGAGAAGCCGCCCAGCATGGCGAGGATGGCCGCGGTCATCGGCACCGACCACAGCACGCGGTGCGCCACCACCTCGTAGGGCGAGATATGGGCGACGGCTTTCATGTAGAAGGGCAGGAAGCCCCACATCAGATAGGCGGAGAAAGCGAAGGCGAAGCCGCGGTAGCGGCCAGGGCCGGCCGGCGCGGCGGCATTGATGGTCGTCATGGACATGGTTCCGGACGATGGCTGGCGGCGACCGATGGCGCCACCCGAAAACGCCGAAGCGGCGGCCGGTTGCCCGACCGCCGCTCCGTTCAGTCGAAATACTGAGGTGGTCTATCAGCTATGGGCGAGAACCGCCAGCAGCAGCAGGGCCACGATGTTGGTGATCTTGATGGCCGGGTTGACGGCCGGGCCGGCGGTGTCCTTGTAGGGATCGCCGACGGTGTCGCCGGTCACCGAGGCCTTGTGGGCGTCGGAACCCTTGAAGTGCTTGACGCCGTCCTTGTCGACGAAGCCGTCCTCGAAGCTCTTCTTGGCGTTGTCCCAGGCGCCGCCGCCCGAAGTCATCGAGATCGCGACGAACAGGCCGTTGACGATCACGCCGAGCAGCGAGGCGCCGAGAGCGGCGAAGGCGTTGGCCTTCGAGCCCGAAGCGAGGAGCACGCCGAAGTAGACGACCAGCGGCGACAGCACCGGCAGCAGCGACGGGATGATCATTTCCTTGATCGCCGCCTTGGTCAGCATGTCGACCGCCCGGCCGTAGTCCGGACGCTCCGTGCCGGCCATGATGCCCGGCTTTTCCTTGAACTGACGGCGCACTTCCTCCACCACCGAGCCGGCGGCGCGGCCGACGGCGGTCATGGCGATGCCGCCGAACAGGTAGGGGATCAGGCCGCCGAACAGGAGGCCAGCCACCACGTAGGGGTTGGACAGCGACAGGTCGATGTTGCCGATACCCTGGAAATACGGCACGCCGCTTTCCGCGAAGTGACGGATGTCATTGGTGTAGGCGGCGAACAGCACCAGCGCGCCGAGGCCGGCCGAACCGATGGCGTAGCCCTTGGTGACGGCCTTGGTGGTGTTGCCGACGGCGTCGAGCGCGTCGGTGGTGTGACGGACGTCCTTGGGCAGGCCGGCCATCTCGGCGATGCCGCCGGCGTTGTCGGTGACCGGGCCGAAGGCGTCGAGCGCCACGATCATGCCGGCGAGGCCGAGCATGGTGGTGACGGCGATGGCCGTACCGAACAGGCCGCCGAGCTGGTAGGTAGCGATGATGCCGGCGACGATGACCAGCGCCGGCAGGGCGGTCGACTCGAGCGACACCGCGAGGCCCTGGATGACGTTGGTGCCGTGGCCGGTGACCGACGCCTGGGCGATCGACGTCACCGGACGCTTGCCGGTGCCGGTGTAGTACTCGGTGATCCAGACGATCAGGCCGGTCACCACCAGGCCGAAGATGCCGCAGATGAACAGCTTGGTGCCGGACGTGGCGATATCACCGATGACGATATCGCCCCAGCCGATGGTCAGCGAGGTGGCGCCGCCGAGGCCGATGATCGACAACAGCGAGGACGCCCACAGGCCCTTGTAGAGAGCGCCCATGATCGAGTTGTTGGCGCCCAGCTTGACGAAGAAGGTGCCGATGATCGAGGTGATGATGCAGGCGCCGCAGATCAGCAGCGGATACAGCATCGCCTGGGTCAGCAGCTCGGCATTGCTGGCGAAGAAGATCGAGGCGAGAACCATGGTGGCGACCACGGTCACCGCGTAGGTCTCGAACAGGTCGGCGGCCATGCCGGCGCAGTCGCCGACGTTGTCGCCGACGTTGTCGGCGATGGTGGCCGGGTTGCGCGGATCATCTTCCGGAATGCCGGCTTCGACCTTGCCGACCAGGTCGGCGCCGACGTCGGCGCCCTTGGTGAAGATGCCGCCGCCAAGGCGGGCGAAGATGGAGATCAGCGAGGCGCCGAAGCCGAGGGCGACCAGAGCGTCGATGACGGTGCGGTCGTTGACCGCATAGCCCATCGGGCCGGTCAGCACCCAAAAGTAGACGGCGACGCCGAGCAGGGCGAGGCCAGCCACCAGGAGGCCGGTGACGGCACCCGCCTTGAAGGCGATGCCGAGGCCGCCGGCCAGCGACTGCATGGCAGCGGCGGCGGTGCGGACGTTGGCGCGTACCGAAACGTTCATGCCGATGAAGCCGGCAAGACCGGACAGGACGGCGCCGACCAGGAAGCCGATGGCGACCGGCAAACCGAGCAGCCACGCGATCAGCACGAGGATCACCACGCCGACGATGCCGATCGTGGTGTACTGGCGCTTGAGGTAGGCCTGAGCGCCCTCAGCGACCGCCCCCGAGATTTCCTGCATGCGGGCGCTGCCCGCGTCCGATGCCATGACGGACTTGACCGCCCATACGCCATAGGCGATGGACAGCAGCCCGCAGATGATCGCGATGTAAAGAACGTACATGATCCCTCCGCAGTGCCGGACGCTGGAAGGTCCGGCCTTGGCGCCACGAACCGAAGGCGAACGCCCCTTGGAAACCCCGTGGGATTCCCGTGCCCGTTCGCCTTGGGAGCGACCCTCTTTCTTCGTTTCGCAAGGCGAGCCGGCATGCGGCTCCGGTCCCGTCCTGCGGACAGATACGAGGGCGGGATTACCGATATAGGCTCGGGATACGGCGTCAAGGGTGTGAAGGCGCGAAGCCGATAATTTTATGGATTTGTCCCCATCCGGCGCCGGAAAAGCGGCGCGGCGCAGGGCTTTCAGACGACGTAGCGCGCCGCCACGAAGCCGCCGACGATGACGATCAGCAGGCCCCACATCACCGCGTCGAGCCGCCGCTCGATGAACTCGCGCACCGGCTCGCCGAACAGGCGCAGCAGAAAGGCGACCAGGAAGAAGCGGGCGCCGCGCGTCACGACGCAGAGCGCCACGAACAGCGGGAAGTGGTAGGCGGCAAAGCCCGAGGCGATGGTCACCAGCTTGAAGGGGATCGGCGTCAGGCCCTTGATCAGGATGATCCAGGCGCCGTAGTGGGCATAGGCGGCGCGGAACTCCTCGAAGCTCTGGCCGTAGCCGTAGACGCGGATCAGCCAGGCGCCGACGCTGTCGAACAGGAACAGGCCGATCGAATAGCCGAGGATGCCGCCGAGCACCGAGGCGATGGTGCAGATCAGCGCGTAGGTGAAGGCCTTGTCGCGGCGGGCCAGCACCATCGGCACCAGCATCACGTCGGGCGGAATCGGGAAGAACGAGCTTTCCGCGAACGAGACGGCGGCGAGCCATGTGCCGGCCTTGCGGCTGCCGGCCAGCGACATGGTCCAGTCGTAGAGCTTGCGGAACATCGGCCCTCCGGAAAACGAATGACGCCGGCCTGAAAATGAAGCCCGCCGAGGTCTACCGGCTCGCCCCGGACGACGCAAGGCGGATGCGTCAGAAATGCCGGTAGGAGCCGGAGCCGAGATCGGCGAGCGCCGGATGATCGCCTTGAACGGCGATGCCCTCCCCCGCCCGCGTCCGGCCGATCTTCGCGGCCGGGATGCCGGCCGCCGCGGCAACGGCAAGGAAGGCGTCCGCCTTGTCCTCGGCCATCGACAGCGCCAGCTCGTAATCGTCGCCGCCGGTGAGCGCCACGGCGAGCAGGCGCGGATCGGCGGCGATCGCCGCCCGGGCGGCTTCCGACAGCGGCACGCTGTCGGCATCGATCTCGATGCCGACGCCGGACGCCGCCGCCATCTTGGCGAGATCGCCGACCAGACCGTCGGAAATGTCCATGCCGCCGGAGGTGCCGGCCGCCACCGCCGAGGCCAGCGCGCCGCGCGGCCGCGGCAGCAGGTAGCGGTCGAGAAGGTGGTCGCGATGGGCGTCGGATAGGCCGAGCCGGCCGGACAGCGCCGGATCGAGGCGCAGCCGCAGGCCGAGCGCCGCGTCGCCGATCGTGCCGGTGACGACGATCGTCTCGCCGGCCCGCGCACCGCCGCGCCGGATCATGCCGCCTTCGCTGACCTCGCCGATCGCCGTCACCGACAGCGTCAGGCCGGCCGGCGAGCGCACCGTGTCGCCGCCATAGAGAGAGATGCCGTAGGCGGCCTGATCGGCGGCAAGGCCGGCGCCCAGCGCGTCGACCTGCTCGACGGTAAAGTCCGGCGGCAGGCCGAGGGCGAGGAGATAGCCGACCGGCGCCGCACCCTTGGCGGCGAGATCGGACAGGTTGACGCGCAGCGCCTTCCTGGCCACCGCGTCCCAAGGATCGTCGGCGAAGAAATGCACGCCGCTCACCACCTCGTCCTTGGTCAGGACGAGATCGCGGCCGGGGCGCGGCCGGTAGAAGGCGGCGTCGTCGGTGAGGCCGAGGGCGCCGTCGGCGGCCAGCGGCGCGAACACGCGGGCGATCAGCTCGAACTCACCGATGCCGCCCGACGCCATGTCACGCCCCCTCGTGCGGGAACTCGTCGGGCCGGTTCTCGTGGGCGATGCGGTCGAGCACGCCGTTGACGAGGCGCGGCTCGTCGTCCTCGAAGAAGGCGCGGGCGACATCGATATATTCGGAGATGATCACCCGGCCCGGCACGTCCTTGCGACGGATCAGCTCGTAGGCGCCGCAGCGCAGAATGGCGCGCAGCGTCGCGTCGACGCGCTTCAGCGGCCAGTCCTCGACCAGCGCGGTGTGCACCATCGGGTCGATGGTCCGCTGGTCGGTGACGACGCCGCCAACGATGTCACGGAACCAGCCGGCGTCGGCCTGCCGGTACTCGAAGCCGTCGATCTCCTTGCCGAGCCGGAACGCCTCGAACTCCTGCACCACCTCCAGGAGGTCGCCGCCGCCGATTTCGAGCTGGTAGAGCGCCTGCACGGCGGCAAGGCGGGCGGCGCCCCGCTGGTTGGCCGGGCGCGGCTCGGGTCGGGCACCGGATCGATCGTCGGTCATCTGCCGTGGTCTCCTGGACGGGCCGGGGATCGACCGGAAGTCTTTCCGGGATCGCGTCCGCGCCCACGCGGACCGGCGCAGGGACGGCGCCGTCGCGGGTCCGCAAATCGGCGGCCAGTCCTGATGTTGCTGTGGCGGCGCAAAAACCACGGAACGGCGCGTTTGTCCAGCGAAAACGGCGCTCCCGCCGGCCGATCAGGGAAGACCCTTTTCCTTCTTCCAGCGCCTCAGACGCTGGCGGGCGTTGTCGAAGGGCGAGGAGGTGTTGAACTGGATCATCCGGCCGAAGGTATAGGTCTCGTACCAAGGCTTGCCGTAGAGGTCGTCGTCGCCGGTGGCGTCGATCACCGCGAGGATGCGCTGCTTGGCGGCGGCGAAGCGGTCGAGCAGCGCCGGATAGTCGAGGCCGGCGTAGTCGGCGTAGAGCTTCTGAGCCAGTTGGCCGAGTTCGTTCCACCTGTAGCCGGTGTCGGGAAAATCGACCGGCTCGCCGGCGCTGCGCCGGTCGTGCCACTTCAGTACCAGCTCGCACCAGCCGGTGAGATAGGCGACGAGATCGTGCACGCTCATCATCGTGCCCTTGGCATGCCCTTCGAGCGTCGCCTCCCGGACGAGCGTCTCCGGCACGCCGTCGAGATCGGCACGCAGCTTCCGGTAGTTGACGCCGATGGCGTCGGCAAGTTCGGTCTTGCAGGCAGGTATGGCCACGTCGTTTTCCCCTTGAACGCCCCTCGGCAGCCACCCTGCCCCTTTCGGCGCCATCGCTTTTCTGTCAGATGAGCGGGCAACTTCCGAAACGGCGGACAGGCCATGCCGATCGACTATATCCTCAATGCCTTCGCGACACTTTTCGTCACCATCGATCCGGTCGGCCTCGCGCCATTGGTACTGGCGCTGACCGCCGGCGCCCGCCCCGACATGCGCCGCGCCGTGGCGATCCGCGCCTCGGTGATCGCCTTCCTGGTGCTGATCGCCTTCGCCTTCACCGGCGCCGGCATCCTCACCTTCCTGGGCATCTCCATGCCGGCCTTCCGCATCGCCGGCGGCCTGCTGCTGTTCTGGATCGCCTTCGAGATGGTGTTCGAGAAGCCCAAGTCCGGCTCCGGCGACAAGGGCGCCCACGCCGACGTCGCGGTCGGCCATCCGCAGACGATCGGCGAGGATATCCGCCACCTCGCGGTGTTCCCGATCGCCATTCCGTTCCTGGCCGGCCCCGGCGCCATCTCGGCCACCATCCTCCTGTCCGCCCAGGCGCACGACCCGCTGACCATGGCGACGCTGGTGCTGATCATCGCCGCCATCATCGGCCTGTCCTTCGCCATCTTCCTCGCCGCCGACCGCATCGACCGCTACCTCGGCGACACCGGCCGCAACGTGCTGACGCGCCTGCTCGGCGTGCTGCTCGCCGCACTGGCCGTGCAGTTCGTCGCCGACGGCATCAAGGCGATCCTGGCGTGACAAAGCGCCCGCCGGACAAAATCCGGCGGCGAGACATTTCCGATCGGTGGAGCGCGGTTACTTGCCGGCGAAGGCGGCGGCAATGGCGGCGCGGATCGCCTTGTCCTGGTCGCCGGTGAGCTTCGAGCGCGAAGGCGCGTCGAAGCTGTTGCCCTCGAACTGCGACATCGCTGCCTGGGCCGCCTTGCGGCAGCGGTCGATCATCGAGTTCCGGTCGATGCCCTCGGCGCGATATTGGGTGTTGACGCAATAGTCGAGGAACTTGCGCGACAGCGTGTCGCGGGAAATCGTATCGGCTGCCGCCGGCAGCACACCCATTACGCCGACGGCGAGCAGCACGCCCGCGACCGCACTGGAAATCACCCGCATCATGGCCTCGCTCTGAGAATCCCCGGACCGCGCCGCGCGGTCCCGACATTGCCGGCTTCTTAAGTCAAACACCGGACGGCCGCAACGGACCGCCGCCGCGTCCTGCCGTTTCGGCCGGCCGGTTTGCACGATGATCACAATCTCCTGAGCCATACCTTGGTGTCGTGGAAGGCGGCGCCGCCATAGGGGGCGATCTCGTCCGAGCCGGTCAGCGTGTTGATGCCGACGCCGCCGCCATGCGCCCGGTTGGCCCAGATGCCCTCGGCCACCACCACGCCGGCCTTCAGCCCGTCGAACAGCTCGGCATGCAGTTGCACCCGGCCGCGATGATTGCCGATCTCCACCGCCTCGCCGTCGGCGATGCCGAGCCGGGCCGCGTCGTCGGGCCTCACCTTCAGCGTCGGCCGGCCCTCGCGGCCGATCGAGGTCGGCGTCTCGCCGAATGTGCTGTTGAGGAAGTTGCGGGCCGGCGCGGTGACCAGGCGGAAGGGATGCGTCTCGTCGGCCTCCTCCACCACCGGCCAGTAGTCGGGCAGCGCCGGCATGTCCTGCCATGGCCCCATCGGACCGATGTTGGAGGTCTTCACGTTCTTCCAGTCCGGCTTGAAACGGAACTTGCCGTCCGGATAGGCGAAGCCGCGGGTGTAGTGCGCGGTGTCGAAATCCGGCTGCAGATCGAAGAAGCGCTTCTCCTCCAGATCGGCCAGCGTGCCGAGGCCGGAGCGTTGCAGCATCCAGTCGACGTGCTCACGCGCCGTCATGTGGAAGCCGGGGTGCTCGGCACCGAGCCGCCTGGCCAGTTCGTTGACGACGAAGATGTTCTCGCGCGGTCCGTCCGGCGGCTCGACCAGCTTCGGCCCGAACAAGAGGCTCTGCTGGCCGCCGGCCTTGTAGATGTCGTCGTGCTCGAGGAACATGGTGGCCGGCAGCACGATGTCGGCCATCCTGGCGGTGTCGGTCAGGAACTGCTCGTGGACGCAGACGAAGAGATCGTCGCGATGGAAGCCGCGCCGCACCTTCTCCTGCTCGGGCGCCACCGTCATCGGGTTGCAGTTCTGGATGATCATCGCCTTGACCGGCGGCCCGCTCTTCAGCGCCACGGCCTCGCTGGTCAGCACCGGCCCGATGCGCGAATGGTCGAGATGGCGGACGCTGTCGTCCTCGGCGTCCGGAGCCTCGACCATCGTCTTGTCGAGGCGGAAGATGGCGCCGTTGCTGTGGAAGGCGCCCGCCCCCTCGCGCGGCCACAGGCCGAGCACGGTGGCGATCGACTGCGCCGCGTGCATGGAGACGACGCCGTTGCGCGAGCGGGTGAAGCCGTAGCCGAGGCGGAAATAGGTGCGAGGCGTGGTGCCGACCAGCTTGCCGAACGCCTCGATCTCCTCGACCGTCAGGCCGGTGATCGCCGCCGCCCATTCCGGGGTGCGCGACTTCAGGTGCGCCTCCAGCTCGGCCGGCGCGTCGGCGTATGTCGCCATGTAGGCGCGGTCGGCATAGCCATCGCGGAAGGCGATATGCATGACGGCGCAGGCGAGCGCCGCGTCCGAGCCCGGCCGCAGCACCAGCCCGAGGTCGGCCTGCCGCACCGTCTCGGTCTCGTAGACGTCGACGGCGACGATCTTGGCGCCGCGGCTCTTGCGGGCGCGGACGGCGTGGGTCATCACGTTGACCTGCGTCGCCACCGCGTTGGTGCCCCAGATGACGATGCAGTCGGAAAGCTGCATCTCGCGCGGGTCGGGCCCGGCGAGGCGGCCGGTGCCGGCGATCCAGCCGGTCCAGGCCGGCGTTATGCAGATGGTCTCGTGGCTGCGCGAGTATTTCTTGACGTGGCGCAGCCGTTCCAGGCTGTCGCGCTGCACCAGCCCCATGGTGCCGGCGTATTTGTAGGGCCAGACGCTTTCGGCGCCGTAGGCTCGCTCGGCCTCGACGAAGGCGTCGGCGACGCGGTCGAGCGCCTCTTCCCAGGAGATTTCGCGGAACCGGCCCTCGCCCTTGGCGCCGACGTTGAGAAGCGGCTTCAGCAAGCGATCGGGGTGGTAAAGCCGCTCGGCATAGCGGCCGACCTTGGCGCAGATGACGCCGGCCGTGTAGCTGTTGTCGGCCGAGCCGCGGAGGCGGCCGATGCGGCCGTCGGGCGTCAGCTCGACATCGAGGGCGCAGGTCGACGGGCAGTCGTGCGGGCAGGCGGAATGGGCAAAGCCGAGGCGCGGCGTAACGTTCATCGTGGGCGGTCCGGTGCAAAATGGACCGCTACGTTACAGATTCCGGCCAGCGAGGTCGCGCCTTTTTTACGGGCGCAACCCGATGCCGGCGGGACGGCCGATCAGGCTGGCGTCTTCGGCTCCTTGAACTGCCCCCAGGCGGTGAGTGCGTGATTGGCATACATCACCGACGGGCCGGCACCCATGTAGATCGCCATGCCCAGCGCTTCCCACACCTCCTCGTCGGTGGCACCGGCGGCCAGCGCCGCCTTGGTGTGGAAGGCGATGCAGTCGTCGCAACGAACGGCAACACCGATGGCCAGCGCGATCAGCTCCTTGGTCTTGGTGTCGAGCGCCTTGGGAGCAAGCGCCGCCTGCGCCATGGCCGAGAAGGCCTTCATCACCTCGGGCGCGCCGCCGCGCACCGCCTTCAGCTCGCCGGAGAGGTATTTCGCGGTTTCGGGCCAATCCTTGATCATGTCGGTCTCCATATATTTGTATATTCAGATATACATAAACAAGGCAGTCCAAAAAGTCCAGTTCACGGCCGGCAGCCCCTACCCGTATGAATACCTATAGCCACATCATTTCGCGCTGGAGAACAGCATAACCTCGTGAATTTTGCCGTTTCGCTTTGCACAAGTGCCAGATAATTCCGCAGTTTTCATCCTCCATTCGGAGCAATGATACCGCTCCGGCGAAGCCTGCCGAAGAATTGAGCGCCTGATTGCCGCATTCGTAAGCAGAACGAGGCAATTAACCAGAGAACAAGTCAAACGAGAATTTACCGGCAACAGGCTTTTGAATTAGTCCTCCGTTAATCGGCCGAAAGTCTACTTGGGCCAAAACAAGCAGGGGATTCGGCATGTTGTTTCGCTCCAAGGCGTCCGGCTCCCGCCGCGCGCGCGGCGGATTGTCCATCCGTCTCAAGGTCGCTTCGCTGTCGCTGGTCTGGCTGGCCGGCCTCGCCGTCGTTTCCGGCACCGGCGGCTATGCCGTCCTGTCGATGCGCGCGCTGGAGAACACCGCTTCGGCCGCCGCCACCCTGTCGCTGCTGTCGGAGCAGACGCAGAGCCTCGCCAACAAGCTCGCGGCCAAGGAACGGCTGTTCATGGTGGCGCCGACGCCCGACCGGGCGCAGGAGATCGACGGCCTGATGGGCGAGGCGCGCGACACCATCGGCCGCCTCGGCACGGCGGCCGGCGCCGTCGGCGCCGCCACGGCGGAAGCCGGCCAGCTGGCAGAGCTGTTCGACAAGATCTCCGGCCAGTTCGCCGAGGTGAAGGACGGCCAGGCGAGGCTCGGCTTCGGCGACGACGGCGGCATCCGCGGCGACATGGAAACCGCCTTCCAGGCGCTGCGCACCGATCTCAACAAGGCGACCAAGAGCGGTCAGAATCCCGACACCGTGCGCGTCGTCCAGGCCTTCGCCCAGCTCAATCAGGCACGCGCCGAATTCATGCTGCGCCATGACGGCCCGAGCTCCGGCGCCTTCGACGCCGCCGCCGGCCGCTTCGTCCGCGAGCTTGACAAGACCGCGCTCGCCGACGACGCCAAGACAGCGCTGAAGGCCAAACTCGCCGCCTATTCCGCCGCCTTCTCCAGCTATGTCGAGGTCTACGCCGGCTGGGTGACGGTGGCCGACCAGACCTCGCTGTCCTTCGACCTCGCCGAGCCGCTGACCGGTGCCATCAAGCGCGCCGCCGCCGATCTCGATCGGGCGACCGCCGATGCCTTCGAGGCGGGCGGCGCCTTCGCCCTGCGGCTGATTCTCGCCGTCGTGCCGCTGACGCTGCTCTCCGGCGGCCTGATCAGCTGGCAGATCAGCCGCTCGATCACCGGCCCGCTCGGCCGCATCCGCGCCACCATGGACGTGCTGTCGCGCGGCGAGGCGGCGACCGTCGCCGACACCGACCGCGCCGACGAGATCGGCGCCATGGCCCGCACGCTGGCCGTCTTCCAGGACAATCAGACGCAAAAGGCCCGCCTCGAGGCCGAGCAGCGCGCCGACGCCGAGGCGCGGCTCGGCCGTCAGGAAGCCTTCGAGGCGGCGGTGCGCGACTTCCGCGCCGTGGCCGGCCGGCTGACACGCGCCGTCACCGACACCATGGCCGGCATGCGGAGCGCCGCCGACGAGTTGCAGGGCGAGGCCGGCCGCGCCCGGACCCAGGCCGAAAGCGCCTCGGCCGCCTCGCGCGGCGCCTCGGAAAAGGTCACCGTCGTCGCCGGCGCCGCCGAAGAGCTGGCCTCGTCGATCGGCGAGGTGGTCAGCCACGTCGGCCGCACCACCACGGTGATCGGCGACGCCACCGAGGGCGCCCGCCGCACCAACGAGCAGGTGGCCGGCCTCGCCGACGCCGCCAGCCGGGTGGGACAGGTGGTGACGCTGATCCGCTCCATCGCCGAGCAGACCAACCTCCTCGCCCTCAACGCCACCATCGAGGCGGCCCGCGCCGGCGAAGCGGGGCGCGGCTTCGCGGTGGTCGCCGCCGAGGTCAAGCAGCTCGCCGACCAGACGTCGCGGGCGACCCAGGAGATCGCCGCCCAGATTTCCGAGATGCAGGCATCGACCGTCGAGGCCGTCGAATCGATCCGCGCCATCGCCGCCACCATGGAGGAGGTGAACCGCGCCACGCTCGGCATCGCCTCGGCGGTGGAGCAGCAGGAAGCCTCCACCAACGAGATCAGCCGCAACGTCAGCGACGCCTCGGACAACACCGTCACCGTGTCCGACAACGTCGGCCGCGTCGCCGAGGCGATCGGCAAGACCTCCGACACTGCCCGCCACGTCGAAACCGCCGCCGCGCTGGTGCTCGACCAGACCCGCGACCTCGAAGCGACGATCGACGATTTCCTGAAACGCGTGGCGGTGTAGGCCAGCCGTTCCGAAAAGCAAAAGGCCCGGATCGCTCCGGGCCTTTTGTTTCAGCCCTGAGTCGGGCATCCACGGCTTGCTTTCGGAGTGGCGAGCCGTCGCGTCCCAACTCCGCCTATTCGTTGACGTGGGAAATTCGCAACGGCCTGCCGGCATGTCTTTCTATCGCCTTGTCAAGTTCCGCGACGGAAATCTGATCGAGACCGGTGTTGATGACCAGCTTGCGACGCAACCAACTGCCCATGAATTCCAATGGTGGAAAACGCGAAACGAGCCGCATGGAGTCCTCGTCTCGCGCTCGAAAGGTGAAACTGTGCGCCACCAATCGCCGCTTGGTGAATATAGTACCGCCCGACCACACGCCGCGCCGCTCCACTTCTTCGATCTCGCTCCAAGGCAGCAATCGATGAAACAATACGCCGGTCGATGCTATTCCTCTGCGGCTGAATACAAAGTCGGCCCGACCGTCACACATACGGCCAAGGCGCAACAACAGCATTGCGAGATAGGAAGCCCCGGCACACAGGGCCACCGGCCCGCGTACCGGCAAAGGCATCAACAGCAGGAGCTGCCAGAGAGCTACCGCCAAGGCACCCTTGCCACGGGCGCGGACGTGAAACGCCCCGGCCGGCGGGAACAGGGTGGCATACTCCACGTAGACGATCAGCATGGCTTGAGCGACGAGGCGGAGCAACGCCTGCGATGTCGGCTGCATGTAGAAGCTCGTTGCATCGGCATCGTCGAGGCCAAGGGCAACCCTGCTCGGCTTTTCCACCAGCGACTCCCGCGACAATTCCGGAAGAAACGATACAGGCGTCCAACCTAAAAACAACCGGAAGACGCAAATCCTTCCGAGTCTGGTAAACGGCCATCCGGAATCTTGCCACCTACCGATACACCAACAAAAAGGCCCGGATCGCTCCGGGCTTTTCGCATCTGGATCGGGTGACGCCGCTCAGTCCTCGGCGAGCGCCCGCTTCACATCCGGCGGCACGATGTCCGCCTTGACCATGGCGAGCGCCTCGTCGAGCGGCATCGATTTGGGATGCTGCGAGCCGAGGGTACGGACGTTGACCGACTGCTCCTCGGCCTCCTTGCGGCCGCAGACGAAGATCAGCGGGATCTTGGCCAGCGAATGCTCGCGGACCTTGTAGTTGATCTTCTCGTTCCTGAGGTCGATGTCGGCGCGCACGCCGGCCTTGATCAGCTTGCGGTAGACCTCCTGCGCGTAGGCGTCGGCCTCGGAGGTGATGGTGGTGACCATCACCTGCGCCGGCGCGAACCACAGCGGGAAGTGGCCGGCGAAGTTCTCGATCAGGATGCCGAGAAAACGCTCCATCGAGCCGCAGATGGCGCGGTGGATCATCACCGGCGTCTTCTTGCTGCCGTCGGCGTCGACGTAGAAGGCGCCGAAACGCTCCGGCAGGTTGAAGTCCACCTGCGTGGTGCCGCACTGCCATTCGCGGCCGATGGCGTCGCGCAGCGTGTACTCGAACTTCGGGCCGTAGAAGGCGCCCTCGCCCGGATTGATGCCGGTCTTGATGCGGCCGCCCGAGCGCTCGGCGATCTCGCCGAGCACGCGGGTCATCACCTCCTCGGCGTGATCCCAGAGATCGTCGGAGCCGACGCGCTTCTCCGGCCGGGTCGACAGCTTGACGGTGATCTCCTCGAATCCGAAGTCCTCGTAGACCGACAGGATCAGGTCGTTGATCTTGTGGCATTCGGCGGCGAGATCGGCCTCGGTGCAGAAGATGTGCGCGTCGTCCTGGGTGAAGCCGCGCACCCGCATCAGCCCGTGCATGGCGCCCGACGGCTCGTAGCGGTGCACGACGCCGAACTCGGCGATGCGCATCGGCAGGTCGCGGTAGGACTTGAGGCCGTGCTTGAAGATCTGGATGTGGCCGGGGCAGTTCATCGGCTTCAGCGCGAAGATGCGCTTGTCCTCGGCCTCGTCGCCAGCCGACTGCACGGCGAACATGTTCTCCTTGTACCAGCCCCAGTGGCCGGAGGTCTCCCACAGCACCTTGTCGAGCACCTGCGGCGCGTTGACCTCCTGGTACTCGCCCTTCAGCCGCCGCCGCATGTAGGCGGTCAGCTCCTGGAACATCGCCCAGCCCTTCTGGTGCCAGAACACGACGCCCGGCCCCTCCTCCTGGAAGTGGAACAGGTCCATCTCGCGGCCGAGCCGGCGGTGGTCGCGCTTCTCGGCCTCTTCCAGCATGGTGAGATAGGCCTTGAGGTCCTCCTCGGTGTGCCAGGCGGTGGCGTAGATGCGGGTCAGCATCTCGCGGTCGGAATCGCCACGCCAGTAGGCGCCGGCGACCTTCATCAGCTTGAAGGCGTTGCCGATCTTGGCCGTGGAGGTCATGTGCGGGCCGCGGCAGAGGTCCATCCAGTCGCCTTGGGCGTACATCTTGATCTTCTGGTCGGCCGGAATGGCGTCGACCAGTTCGACCTTGAACGCCTCGCCCTTCTTCTCGAACCAGTCCTTGGCCTCGTCGCGGCTCCAGACTTCCTTGGTGAACGGCTTATCGCGGGCGATGATCTCCCGCATCTTCGCCTCGATCTTCGGCAGGTCCTCGGTGGTGAACGGGCCTTCCGGGCGATAGAAATCGTAGTAGAAGCCGTTGTCGATCACCGGGCCGATGGTCACCTGCGTGCCGGGAAACAGCTCCTGCACCGCCTCGGCCATCACGTGCGCCGCGTCGTGACGGATCAGCTCGAGGGCGCGCGGGTCGTCGCGCGTCACGATCTCGAGCCGGGCGTCGGTGACGATGGGATCGTTCAGGTCGCTGAGCACGCCGTCGAGCGTCATCGCGACGGCCTTCTTGGACAGCGATTTGGAAATCTGAGCGGCGATCTCGGCGCCGGTGGTCCCCGGAGCGTATTCGCGCAGCGAACCGTCGGGGAAAGTCACGTGGATCATGGTCGGTCCTCTTCTCGCTCACTCCCGCAGACGACGCGGGTAAGCCGATGGTTTGACCGGTTGCCTTTACCGACTCGGATGGCGGTTTGTCCAGCGTTTGCCGGCCATTGCCCGGTCAGAAATCCTGGTTCCTGAGGAGATGGGCCGGAATCAGCAGGCCGGCGCCGATCGCCCCCAGCGTGAAGATCACCCTGAGCAGCGACTGCACGGCGACGATCAGCGTCGTCTCGGCGTCGACGAGGTTCGGCGCGGTGACCGACAGGAAGCCAAGCAGCGCCTGCCCGAAGAAGGCGCCGGGCACCATCGGGATGCAGCCGGCCAGCGCCACGGCATTGCAGGCCGGGCCAAGCTGCTTCCTGAGCGCCGACACCGAGCAGCTCGTCACGATGGCCGCCGCGAAGGAGGCGCCTTCGAGGCTCCAGGCGAGATCCTGGCCGACGGTGCGCACGGCGAGCGCCAGCGCACCGGCGGCGGCGCACCACGGCAGCGCCCGGAAGCCGAAGTTGAACAGCACGCCGAAGCCAGCGGCGGCGAGCGCCCCGAACAGGGCCTGATGCAGGAGGTGCGGCAGGAGTTCCAGCATCAGAGCGTCCTCAGGCCGAGCAGCGCCTCGGCGAACCAGACGCCGACCGACGCGAACACCATGATCATCAGCACCCAGACGGCGCGGGCGCTGCCCATGGTCGGGTAGCCGTCCATGATGTCGGTCTGGGCGTTGGTGGAGGGCACGCCGGGCACCAGGAGCAGGATCGACGCCATCATGGCGAGGCTGACGGTGTTGCTTTTGAGGAGGATCGAGCCGATGCCGCCGAGGGTCGCGGCGAGAAAGGCAATCAGGCCGGCAACGATGAACACGTTGACGCCCTGGTGCAGCAGTTGGTGGCGCACGTACTGCCCCACCGTTCCCGCCACCAACACCGCCGCGAAGGCCGGCCAGTCGACGCCGAGCAGCCGGCCGAACGAGGCGCAGGCGATGCCGACCGCCAGCGCCACCACCCAGGCCGGATGGCGGGGCGTGTCGCGGGCAAGGCGGCCGATCTCGGCCTCCACCGCGTCGACGGTCATGCCGCCCTGCGCCACGCGCACCGCGAGCTGGCGGATCGCCTGATCGAGGCGGTGATTCACGCCGAGCCGGCCGACCTGCATCATGCGGGTGATGGTGTTGCCGCCGGCGTGGACGGTGATCTCCAGCGAGGCGTAGCCCGAGCGCATGCCGACGTCCTCGACGCCGAAGCCGCGGGCGATCATGCCGACGCCGGCATGCACCACCGACACCGACGCCCCGCTCTCCATCATGATCCGGCCGGCCCGGAGCGCCATGTTGGCGATCCGCTCCAGGTCGCGATGGCGCGCGATGACCGGGTCTTGCTGCTGTTCCATGGCGCCCCGTCGTCTCACGGATTCGCCCCGACCCGCGTCGGGGAATCGGCTGGTCTTTCCGTGAGATAACAGGGCGGCGCCCGGCCGGGCAAGTCGCCGGCCGGGCAGCGGCTGCTTTTTCTTGAGCCGTTGATGCCAAAAAGCGCGCCGGGCCGGCGAGCGGCGGCGACGGCCCCCGGACGGCGAATCCAGCGCAAGCCGTTGAGGCACGGGCCTTTACGCGTCATCCGGACCGCCCCGCACCCCGGTGAATACAGCCCTTGCGGCGAGGGCGCGCTACCGCTACCGTCCGTTCGGTCTTCGGCGGGAGCGCGGCGCTTGCACAAAAGGCTTAGCTGTGCCAAGACCTATGAAGAACGGGCTTGCTCGAAATGAAACGGTTCTAGCAAACCCTTTCAAGGCAGCCGCGGCGCGGAGGAGGACAGCGCGCCGACGGAGAGCCGGAGGTTGGGAATTGGGGCTGGATCTCGCGGCGCCCAGACGGGCGGCGGCGAGGCAAAACAGGCGGGGACCGATCCTGATACGAAGCGCAACGGACGCTTAAGCAACCAAAGGTTGCATATTTTCTTGCGTCTAAACCACGATCCCGAAAACAGATGCAGTTCACCGCAGCGTAGTTGATCTACGACATGGCTTTTGTAGCGAAACCGGGTTAAACCGACAACCAGTCCAAAAGGCGTAGTGGGGAAGCCCCGCGCCGACGGGACCGGCAAAGACGCCGAACAAGGCGCAGAAGGGCCGGCGGGAAAGCTAGGAAGCGTCTGGAAACGGGCCGTTACGAAACAACGAACGGGCGATGAAATAGCGACCAATGAAACCGATCGTCACGCTCACACTCAATCCGTCCATCGATGACACGGCCGAGGCCGACGTCGTCCGGCACACCCACAAGATCCGCATCTCCAACGAACAGCACGATCCCGGCGGCGGCGGCATCAACGTCACCCGCGTGGTACAGGAGTTGGGCGGCAGCTCGATCGCGCTCTACATGTCTGGCGGCACCACCGGCCAGATGTTCGACGAGCTTCTGGCCGCCCGCAACATTCCGCGCCGCCGCATCCCGATCGCCCAGTCGACCCGCGTCGCCCATCTCGTCTACGAGCGGTCGACCGGTCTCGAATACCGCTTCATCCCCGAGGGCCCCGAGGTCAGCGAGATCGAGTGGAAGCGCTGCCTCTACGCGCTGAAGGATCTCGAGTGGGACTGGTGCGTCGGCTCGGGCTCGCTGCCGCGCGGCATTCCCGAGAACTTCTACGTCCAGCTCGCCGACCTGGTGCTGGAGCGCGGCGGCAGCCTGGTGCTCGATACCTCGGGCAAGCCGCTGGAGCTGGCTCTTGAACGCGGCGGCATCACCCTGTTCAAGCCGTCCGAGAGCGAGTTCGCCAAGCTGGTCGGCCGGCCGCTGCCGACCGTCGACGACATGGTGCCCGCCGCCAAGGAACTGATCGCCGCCGGCAAGGTGAAGATGATCGCCATCACCATGGGCGGCGACGGCGCGCTCTTGGTCACCGCCGACAACCACCTGTTCCTGAAGGCCCCCGAGGTCGAGGTGAAAAGTGCCTCCGGCGCCGGCGACAGCTTCGTCGGCGGCATGGTCTACGGCCTCGCCTCCGGCCTGATCCCCGAGGACGCCTTCCGCCTCGGTGTCGCCTCCGGCAGCGCCTCGGTGATCATGCCGGGCACCCAGCTCTGCCGCAAGGAAGACGTCGACCGCATCCTCGAGGAGATCGGTGCCCACCACAACAACTGGTGAGCCTCAGGTCCTGAACATGACAAGGGGAGCGCGGCGGCCGTCGCGCTCCCCTTTTGTTTTGGGGTATATCCGGGGCGAGAGGCCTATGCTTCCGCCGGTTGCTCCGCCGGCTTCAGGCTGACGCTCTCGCCGCAGCCGCAGGCGCCGACCTGATTGGGATTGCGGAAGACGAAGCCGGTGCGCAGCGGCGTCTGCTCGAAATCCATCTCGGTGCCCAAGAGGAACAGTACCGCCTTGGCCTCGACGAAGACGGTAACGCCGTGCGCCTCGACGCGCTCGTCGCCGGCCTGCGCCTCGCGGGCGAGATTCAGCGTATAGGACATGCCGGCGCAGCCGCCGTTCTTGATGCCGAGACGGACGCCGATGGCGTCCTCGGCATTGTCGACGATCTCGCGCACGCGGTTGGCGGCGGATTCGGTCAGCGTCATCACGGCGAACTTGGCGAGAGCCATGTCATCAACCTCGGAAGCGACCCGGTTCAAGGCCGGGGCGGATGGACTGAAAATAGGAAGCAAAGGCCGATCGGGCAAGCGCCTTGCCGCAGGACAGCCTTGCCGGACGCCCTCAATACCAGTCAGTGGCGATCTGCGCTTCCTCGCTCATCCGGTCGGGCGTCCACGGCGGATCGAACACCATGTTGACCTTGACGCCGTAGACGCCGGGCACCACGCCGACGGCGTTCTCCACCCAGCCCGGCATCTCGCCGGCCACCGGACAACCGGGCGCGGTCAGCGTCATGTCGATGGTGACCAGGCGGTCGTCATCAATGTCGATGCGGTAGATGAGGCCGAGTTCGTAGATGTCGGCCGGGATCTCCGGATCATAGACGGTCTTCAGCGCCGCGATGATGTCGTCGGTGATGCGGTCGATCTCCGCCGGCGGGATGGCCGAACCGACGGCGGTCTCGGGCAGGTTGGGGGACTGGGCAGCTTGATCGGTCATGGCGGTCATCCGAACAAAGTCTCGGCCTTCCGGAGGGCCGCGACCAGCGCGTCGACTTCGGCGCGCGTGTTGTAGAGGGCGAAGGAGGCGCGGCAGGTCGACGTCACGCCGAAGCGGGCGAGCAGCGGCATGGCGCAGTGGGTGCCGGCGCGCACGGCGACGCCGGAACGGTCGATGACGGTGGCGACGTCGTGGGCATGGGCGCCGGCCATCGAGAAGGCGACGATGGCGCCCTTCTCCGGCGTGGTGCCGTAGATGCGGATCGAGTTCATCTCGCCGAGCCGCTGCATGGCGTAGTCCCTGAGGTCGGTCTCATGGGCGAGGATGGCCTCGCGGCCGAGCCCCTCCATGTAGCGCAACGCCGCGCCGAGGCCGATCGCCTGGACGATCGGCGGCGTGCCGGCCTCGAAGCGGTGCGGCGGCTCGTTGTAGGTGACGCCCTCGGTGGTGACGGTGTCGATCATCTCGCCGCCACCCTGCCAGGGCGGCATGGCCTCGAGGAGATGCCGCTTGCCGTAGAGCACGCCGATGCCGGTCGGACCGTAGAGCTTGTGGCCGGTCAGCACGTAGAAATCGGCGTCGAGTGCCTGCACGTCGACCGGCAGGTGAACGGCGCCCTGGCTGCCGTCGACCAGCACCACCGCGCCGTGGGCGTGGGCGATGCGCGTCACTTCGGCGATCGGCACGATGGTGCCGGTGACGTTGGACATCTGGGTGATGGCGACGATCTTCGTCCGCGGCGTGAACAGCGCCTCGAACGCCTGCAGGTCGAAGCTGCCGTCATCGCGGACCGGCGCCCACTTGATGACGACACCCTTCCTCTCGCGGTGGAAGTTCCACGGCACGATGTTGGAATGGTGTTCGAGGATGGAGAGGATGACCTCGTCGCCCTCCTGGAGCACCATGCCGCCGTAGCTCGCCGCCACCAGGTTGATCGCCTCGGTCGACGAGCGGGTGAACACCACGTCGTCGATCGACGGCGCGTTGAGGAAGGCGCGCACCGCCTCGCGGGCGTCCTCGTAGGCCTCGGTCGCCGCGTTGGAGAGATAATGCAAGCCACGGTGCACGTTGGCATATTCGTGGGTATAGGCGTGCATCATCCGGTCGAGCACGGCGCGCGGCTTCTGCGCCGAGGCGCCGTTGTCGAGATAGACCAGCGGCTTGCCGTAGACCGTCTCGGCGAGGATCGGAAAGTCCCGGCGGACGGCCTCGACGTCATAGGAAACGGACATCGTCATCTTCTCTGTTGTCTCGTCGCCCGGCGACCGGGCGGCGGAGCCGGCTTACGCTGCGGGTTCCACGACTTTTCGGGCTGATGCTCGTGTCTTCAGCCACGCCTCGACCCGGTGGATCAGGGCGTCGTGAACCGCCTGATCCTGGATCTCGTCGATCGCCTCGCCGAGGAAGGCGAGGATCAGCATGCTCTCGGCCTCGGCCTTGGGGATGCCGCGCGACAACAGGTAGAACAGCAGATCCTCGTTGATGGCGCCGCAGGTGGCGCCGTGGCCGCACTGGACGTCGTCGGCGAAGATTTCTAGCTCCGGCTTGGCATAGGCCTCGGCCTCCTCGGACAAGAGCAGCGAGGCCGTCATCATGCGGGCATCGGTCTTCTGGGCAAAGGCCGGCACGGCGATGCGGCCGGCGAAGGCCGAGCGGGCCTCGTCGTCGATCACCGCCTTGTACAGCTCGCGGCTGCGACAGTTCTCGGCGCCGTGGATCAGCGACAGCGTGGTGTCGGCATGGCGGCGGCCCGAGAGCATGGTGATGCCTCGGAAGCCGGCCTCGGCGTCGCGGCCGACGAACTCGGCGAACACCTGCGCCCTGGCGAGGCCGGCGCCGAGCGCCGCGTTGAAGGTGTCGAAAGTCGCCTGATGACCGATCCTGGCCACCAGCGTGGTCAGGCTGACCGCCTCGTCCGGTTCGAGCTGCAGGCGGATGTGGTCGACATCGGCGCCCTCGCCCGCCTCGATCACCGTCATGATGTTGGAATGGTGGGCCACCGTATCGAGCGATTCCACCGTCTCGATCAGCGTCAGCTTGGCGCCCTTGCCGACCGTGACCAGATGGCGCACCGCCGTCGAGGCGGAGGGCTCGCCCTCGGCGATGTGGACGATCTCCACCGGCCGCTCGACGACAGCGCCGTCGGCCACCGAAATGACTAGGCCGTCGGTCATGAAGGCGGTGTTGAGCGCCACCGCCGTATTGGCGGCGGTCGCCTCGTCGAGCTTCAGCGCGGCGAGCACGGCGGCGTCGCCAGCCTCCAGCGCCTTGGCCAGCGAGAACACGGCGAGGCCGTCCTCCAGGCCTTCGAGATCGGAAAGTTCCGGCCGGTAGCGGCCGTTGGCGACGATGAGGCGGCGGGCCTTGTCGCCGTCCATGGCCGGCCGGGCGATCAGCACGCGCGCCACGTCGGCCGGGCCGGCAGCCGGCGGGCAGGTCTTCAGTCGGGCGCGCAGGTCGGTGTACTTCCAGTCCTCGATGCGGCGGTGCGGCAGGCCGGACTTCTCGACGCCGCCGAAGGCAGCATCGCGGATGGCGATGACGTCGGCCGTTCCGGGCAGCGACGTCCGTTCAGCCGGATAGCGGGCGGCAAGCGCCAGCTCGGCCGGCGTGCGGGCGGGGGTGGCAACCATGATCATCCCCCTCAGGCGGCCGCGTCCGCCACATAGGCGGCGTAACCGTTCTTCTCGAGGTCGAGCGCCAGCTCCGGCCCGCCGGTGCGGACGATGCGGCCATCGGAAAGAACGTGCACGATGTCCGGCACGATGTGGTCGAGCAGGCGCTGGTAGTGGGTGATCACCACGAAGGCGCGGTCGGGCGAGCGCAGGGCGTTGACGCCCTCGGCCACCACCTTCAGCGCATCGATGTCGAGGCCGGAATCGGTTTCGTCGAGGATGCAGATCGACGGCTGCAACAGCGCCATCTGCATGATCTCGGCGCGCTTCTTCTCGCCGCCGGAGAAGCCGACGTTGACCGGTCGCTTCAGCATCTCCGAGCTGATGTTCAGCTTTTCGGCCACCGTCTTCACCCGCTTCATGAACTCCGGCGTGGTCAGCTCGGGCTCGCCGCGCGCCTTGCGGTGGGCGTTGAGCGCCGCCTTCAGGAAGGTCATGGTGGCGACGCCGGGGATCTCGATCGGATACTGGAAGGCGAGGAACAGGCCGGCCACCGAGCGCTCGTTGGGCTCGAGGTCGAGGATCGACTCACCGTTGAGCAGCACTTCGCCCTCGGTGACCTCATAGTCCTCCTTGCCGGCCAAGATGTAGGAGAGCGTCGACTTGCCGGCGCCGTTCGGCCCCATGATGGCGTGCACCTCGCCGGGGCGCACGGTGAGGTCGAGGCCCTTCAGGATCTCGCGGTCGCCGATCTTGGCATGCAGGTTCTTGATCTCGAGCATGGTTCTGTCCTGTCGTCCGGTTGGCCTCGACGCATACAGGCGGAGGCTCTTTGTTTTGGGTCTTCGGAAAAGGCGGGCGCGCGTCGCGGCGCGCCCGAAGTCAGCCGACGCTGCCTTCGAGGCTGATGCCGATCAGCTTCTGCGTCTCCACCATGAATTCCATGGGCAGCTGTTGCAGCACGTCCTTGACGAAGCCGTTGACGATCAGGGCGATCGCTTCTTCCTGCGGCAGGCCGCGCTGCAGGCAGTAGAACATCTGATCGTCGGAGATCTTCGACGTGGTGGCTTCGTGCTCGACAATGGCCGAGGCGTTCTTGCTCTCGATGTAGGGCACGGTGTGGGCACCGCACTTGTTGCCGATGAGCAGGCTGTCGCAGTTCGTGAAGTTGCGGGCGCCCGACGCCTTGCGGCCGACCGACACCAGGCCGCGATAGGTGTTGCTGGAACGGCCGGCCGAGATGCCCTTGGAGATGATCTTCGACGTGGTGTTCTTGCCGAGGTGGATCATCTTGGTGCCGCTGTCGACCTGCTGGCGACCGTTGGAAATGGCGATCGAGTAGAACTCGCCGCGCGAGTTGTCACCCCGGAGGATGCAGCTCGGATACTTCCAGGTGATGGCCGAGCCGGTTTCCACCTGCGTCCAGGAGATCTTGGCGTTCTTGCCACGGCAGTCGCCGCGCTTGGTGACGAAATTGAAGACGCCGCCGGTACCCTCGGAATCACCCGGATACCAGTTCTGGACGGTGGAATACTTGATCTCGGCGTCATCGAGGGCGATCAGCTCGACCACGGCGGCGTGCAACTGGTTCTCGTCGCGGGAAGGCGCCGTGCAGCCTTCGAGATAGGAGACGTAGGCGCCCTCGTCGGCAATGATCAGCGTCCGCTCGAACTGGCCGGTCTTCTTCTCGTTGATGCGGAAGTAGGTGGAAAGCTCCATCGGGCAGCGCACGCCCTTCGGCACGTAGACGAAGGAGCCGTCGGAGAATACCGCCGAATTCAGCGTCGCATAGAAGTTGTCGGTGATCGGCACCACCGAGCCGAGATACTTCCTCACCAGCTCGGGGTGCGTCCGCACCGCTTCGGAGATCGGGCAGAAGATGACGCCGTGCTTGGCGAGTTCGGCCTTGAAGGTGGTGACCACCGAAACGCTGTCGAACACCGCGTCGACGGCGACCGGCCGCTGACCCTGCTCGACGCCGGCCAGGATCTCCTGCTCCTTCAGCGGGATGCCGAGCTTCTTGTAGGTCTCGAGCAGCGCCGGATCGACCTCGTCGAGGCTCTTCGGGCCCTTGGTCTGCTTCGGCGCGGCGTAATAGTGGAGGTCCTGGAAGTCGATGGGCGGGTAGTCGACGCGTGCCCAGGTCGGCTCCTCCATGGTCTGCCAGCGGCGCAACGCTTCGAGGCGCCACTCGGTCAGCCACTCCGGTTCGTCCTTCTTGGCCGAGATGAAGCGGACGATGTCCTCGTTCAATCCCTTCGGCGCCAGCTCCGACTCGATGTCGCTGACGAAGCCATACTTGTACTTGTCGACGTCGATCGACAGAACCTGATCGACCGTCTCCTTGACTGCAGCCATCTCTCACTCCTTCCACGCGGTTTCAAGGACCGTGGGAATCTTACCTCTATGTAGTCGCTTTTGCCCGCGGCCGGTAGACGCTCAGGCTGCGGCGGTCCCATGTTGTTTCCTCATAGCGGTAAAGACGTTGCGCGCCCGCAATGCAAACGCCTCGATTTCGTCGTCGGAGGTCTCCGGTCCGATGGAGACGCGCAGCCCACCCCTGACCAGCGCCGGATCGACGCCCATGGCGGTGAGCACCGGGCTTGCCGTCACCTTGCCCGACGAGCAGGCCGACCCTGACGACAGCGCCACCCCGGCGAGGTCGAAGGCGATCACCGCCGTCTCGGCGGCAACGCCCGGCACGGCGAAGGCCAGCGTGTTGGGGAGCCGGGCGGCTCCCTCGCCGAAGATAACCGTGTCGGGGGCCATCTCGCGGATCATCGCCGCGAGACGATCGCGTCTCTCGGCGATCTCGCCGGCGCGGCCGAGATCGGCCAGCGCTTCGTCGGCGGCGACGCCGAAGGCGGCGATGGCGGCGACGTTCTCGGTGCCGGCCCGCATCCAGGATTCCTGGCCGCCGCCGGTGACGAGCGGCGCGAAGGCGAAGCCGTTGCGGCCGCGCACGATGGCGCCCGTCCCTTGCCCGCCGCCGATCTTGTGCGCCGACAGCGTCAGCACGTCCAGCCCAAGCGCCTCGATGTCGAGCGACAGCCGGCCGGCCGCCTGCACCGCATCGGAGTGGACGAGTGCGCCGTGCGCCCGGCCGATACGCGCGATGTCGGCCACCGGCTCGATCACCCCGGTCTCGTTGTTGGCGGCCATCACCGAGACGAGCGCCCGCATCCCGGCCGCCGACAGCTCGGCAAGCCGTCGCTCCAGCGCCGCAAGGTCGACGACGCCGTCGCCATCGGCCGGGATGACCTCGACGCGGTCGGCCGGAAAGCGGCCGCCGCGCGCCACCGCCGGATGCTCGACGGCCGAAACGAGCAGCCGATCGAGCCGGCAAGGCTTGCCGAACAGCGTCCACTCCGGCGTCAGCACGGCGTTGGCGGCTTCCGTGCCGCCCGAACAGAAGGTGACGCCCTTGGCCTCGGCGCCGACCAGGCGGGCGATCGAGCGGCGGGCCGTCTCCAGCGCGCCACGCGCCGCCCGGCCCTCGGCATGCACGGACGAGCCGTTGCCCGGCCGGCCGAGCAGCTCGACAAGACGCGACCGGGCAGCCGCCTTCATCGGCGCACCGGCATTCCAGTCGAAATAGAGGCGCGCCTCGGCCATGTCCTCTTCCATTCGTGGGTGGCGGGCCGGAACGATCGGCCGCATCCGGCGTTCACTACAACATCCGCCCGTTGCCTGCCAGATCGGCGCCCGACCGCCTGACGAACCCTCGGGATGCGATTTTTCTTGACGCCGCACGGGCCGCCGGTCCAGTGCAAACGCACGAGCTGAAACGATGCGTCCCGCTCGCATCAGTTTTGAGAATTTCTAAAACTAGGACCAGACCGCTTCCGCGTCAATACGACGGGCCCGGCCGGCGACAGCGGTGGCCCGTCGGCGGCCAAGCGGTGGAAGGTCGAAACCGAGGACGACATGCCCGAAGTGATCTTCAACGGCCCTGCCGGGCGCATCGAGGGCCGCTATCAGCCGGCCAGCGTGCGCAATGCACCGATCGCCATGATTCTGCATCCGCATCCGGAATTCGGCGGCACCATGAACAACCAGGTGGTCTACCGCCTGTTCTACATGTTCAAGGAGCGGGGCTTTGCCGTCCTGCGCTTCAATTTCCGCGGCGTCGGCCGCAGCCAGGGCCAGTTCGACCACGGCTCGGGCGAATTGTCGGACGCCGCCTCGGCGCTCGACTGGGTGCAGTCGATCCATCCGGAGGCGCGCTTCTGCTGGGTGGCCGGCTTCGACTTCGGCGCCTGGATCGGCATGCAGCTGTTGATGCGCCGGCCGGAGATCGAGGGCTTCATCTCGATCGCCCCGCCGGCCAACCTCAACGACTTCTCCTTCCTCGCCCCCTGCCCGTCGTCGGGCCTGATCATCCACGGCGACATCGACAAGGTGGTGCCGCAGAAGGACGTGCAGGCGCTGGTCGACAAGCTTAAGGCGCAGAAGGGCATCGTCATCGATCACAAGATCATCGACGGCGCCAACCACTTCTTCGACCAGCGGATCGAGGAACTGATCGACAATTGCGGTCAGTATCTCGACATGCGCCTCGCCTCCGCCCAGCCGGGCGAAGGCTGACCGGCGGCCTCACCCGCAGACACGACAAAGGGCCTCGAACCGTCTCCGGTTCGGGGCCTTATCTTTCGTCGTTTTCAGCGGTCTCTCAGAAGCGGGCAATCAGTTCGATCGGATCTGACACCCAACTGTCCCGCTCGGACACCCAACCCTCCCGATCGGACGGCCGGTGCTCGGCAGCCTTCTCGGTCTCGGCGGCGAGGTTAAAGTGCGGCTGATACTCCTCGACCAGTTCGCCCACCAGGAGCTTGCGGTCGAGGGAGAACGGCGACACCTTCCAGAAGACGCCGGCGGTAAGCCGCTTCAAGAGCGGATTGGCATCGAGAATGGCCGAAACGGCGACGATCATCGATTCGCTCTCGCCGACATATACCGGGTGTGCTCGGCCGGACAGCTCGGTCGTCAGGATGAAGACGCCCGGACGGTCCGGCGCGTCGGCGCTGGTCTCGAACGCATGGCCGGCATAGCGGGCGGGCGTCTGACCGATGGCCGGCAAGGCCTTTCCGCTCGCGGCAGCGGCGGCCGCTGCGACGAAGGACACTTCGGTGACGTTCATGACACATCCTCCCAAAATTCGTTCGACGCAACACTCTCCGCAAAGATATCACTTGCACCAAGATGTTCAAGGAACATCATACTTAATTGTCATTCATCTTTCGCATATCTGTTTAAGTCATACTTAAAATTTTAAGGGAATATACGTACAAGTAATCATATGACCATTATATCGGGCACGATGAGGATATGGCGCTTGCTTCGTCGTCGAAGATTCTATTGACGCAAACGTGATTAAACCCGTGACACGGACAATTGTTCCCAACGGATTGGAAAGACTCAACGATCGCTGCCGCGCCCTCCGCCCGGTCAGGCCATCCGCCAGCCTTCGGCGGCGAGCTTCAGGGCGAGCGTCACCATCACCAGCGCGATGAACGCGTCGAGGACGCGCCAGGCGGCCGGCCGGGCGAACACCGGCTGCAGCAGGCGGGCGCCGTAGCCCAGCGAGGTGAACCAGATCACCGAGGAGACCATGGCGCCGCCGGCGAAGAAGGCGCGGATGTCGGGCGGGTAGCGGCCGGAGACGCCGCCGAGCAGCACCACGGTGTCGAGATAGACGTGCGGATTGGCCCAGGTCAGCGCCAGCGCCGTCAGCACCGCCGCCCGCCGCGTGCCGGCCGGGCCGCCGCCGGCCACCAGCACGCCGGGCTTCAGCGCCCGCCGGGCGGCGCCCCAGCCATACCAGGCGAGGAAGGCGGCGCCAGCGAAGGCCAGCAGCGCGAACAGCGCCGACGAGGCGTTGACGAGGCTGCCAATACCGGCCGCACCGGCGACGATCAGGATGGCGTCGGACAGTGCGCAGATGGCGACGATCGGCCCGACGTGGCGGGCGGCCAGCCCCTGGCGCAACACGAAGGCGTTCTGTGCGCCGATGGCGATGATCAGGCTGCCCCCCAGCAGGAGGCCCTCGACGGCGGCGGACAGGGCGGCTGACATGACGAATCCCGTTGCGATGCGGCGGCGATAGAACAAACGCGGCAGAAGCGCGAGCCCTTTTCGCCGGACGTCGCGTAAAGGCAACGGGATGGGCAGCGACGCCACCCGAAAAGCGCCGGAGCCGGCTCATACCAACAGGCATTTTCAATGCTTGTTGGTATTCCGCTTGCCGATTTCTCATGCCGCTGATGCACATGAGAAATCGGCAATGGCTTCAATGAGCGGATGCGTCAGCATCTTCGCGAATTGGTATTAAGCCATGCAGACGCGGTCGCCGCCCGCCGCCTTGGCCTTGCGCAGCGCCCGGTGGGCGCGCTCCATCGCGGCGCCCTGCCCCTCGCCGGCGGCGAGGGTGGTGACGCCGAAGCTGGCCGTCAGCCGCGCCAGTCCGCCGTCGCCGAAGGTCTCGGCGCCAACCACCTTGCCGAGGCTGTCGGCAAAGCGGGCAATCGCCTCGGCACTGCCGTCCTTGAGGATGGCGAAACCGTCGCCGTCGATGCGCGCCGCCACGGCCGCATCGCCGCCCAGCTCGGCGATGATCCGGCCGACCTTGCCGAGCGCCGCCTCGCCCGCCGCCCGGCCGAACCGGTCGTTGAAGGCGCCGAAGCCGTCGAGGTTCATCAGGATCAGGTTGAGCGGCCCGGCCGGTGCCGGACGCTGGAGCCGCGCCTCCAGCTCCGCCTCGAATCCCGGCCGGTTGGCGAGGCCGGTCGCCGCGTCCCGGAAGGCGAGGTCGGCGAGCCGCTTCTGGTAGACGCCGAGGGCGAAGGAGACGACGGCCAAGGCCAGCGCGATCACCACGAGACCGATGCCGAGATTGCCGAGGAAGCCGAGCCACAGCGGCCGCATGGCCGCCGCCTCGTCCTGCTCGACCATGACCCGCCAGCCGAGGTCGGGGATCAGCCGATGCGACAGCAGGATGGTGCGGCCGTTGCGCTCGAACGAATACTCGCCCTTGTCCTCGCCGAGGATGCGGTCGGCGACGCCGGCGAGGCCCTCGGCGGTGCGGATCGACGCGCCGACCGGCGTGTCGGCATCGGTGGCGACGATGATGTCGCCCTCTCCGTTGACGAAGTAGATGTTGCGGTTGAACTGGTCGCGGTAGCGCGCCACGATGTTGCGCACCGCCCGGAAGTCGAGCCCGATGCCGGTCAGCGCGATCATCTTGCCGTCGTGGTCGAGCACCCGGTAGTTGATGAACACCGTCAGCGCGTCGTCCTGCTCCTTGTTGATGTCGACGTTGACCTCGTAGGGCGCCGTCGCGTCGATCGACCGGAAGAACCAGCGGTCGGCCGGGTCGTCGCGCTTCAGATGCCGCGGCGGCGCCCGGAAGTGGTAGTAGGCCTGCGTGTCGCGCGACACCAGGAAGGCGGTGAAGGCGTTGTACTGGCGCTGGATACGCTGGAGATAGCGGGTGATCGCCGTGAGATCGAGTTCGCCGGTATGCAGCCAGTCCTGCACGAAGGTGTCGTTGGCCATCAGCGACGACACCAGGATCGGCCGCACCAGATCGGTCTGGATCTCCGAATAGATGTTCGAGCCGGTAAGCGGCAGCTCGGTCTCGACGATCGACTGCCGCACCGTGTCGACGGCGATGAAATAACTGACCGTGTTGGTGATCAGGAAACCGATGGCGAGAATGGCGCCGATCAGCGGGATCATGCGCATCCGGTCGAGCATGGCGGTCATCTTTCCTCCCGGCGCGGCGGCTTCAGGCACCCCACCTGATGCCGGCGCTCCTCCGAACCGCCTTCGACCCTTCCGGCATGGGTCGAGGCCGCGCCGCGTTCCCGATCAATCCTCGGGGAACGACGGATTCTCCTCGGCCTTGTCGCTCACCTCGAAGCCCAGGAGGTTCCACGATTGCAGCATGTGCGGCGGCAGCGGCGCCGTGACGTCGATCACCTCGCCGCCGGCCGGATGCGGAATGGTCAGGCGGCGGGCCAAGAGGTGCAGCCGGTTCTGGATGCCGCCCGGCAACTGCCAGTTCTCGATGTCGAAATAGCGCGGGTCGCCGATGATCGGATGACCCATCGCCTGACAGTGGACGCGCAGCTGATGGGTGCGGCCGGTGGTCGGCTTCATGGTCAGCCACGACAGGCGGCCGGCCGAATTCTCGACGATCGAGTAATAGGTGACGGCGTGCTGGGCATCCGGCTCGCCGTGCTTGGCCACCGTCATCATGTCGCCGTCCGGCCCCGGCACGCGCCTCAGCCAGCTCGATATCTTGCCCTGCGCCGGCTTGGGTTGGCCGTACACCAGCGCCCAGTAGATCTTGCGGGCCGAGCGGGTCTGGAAGGTACGGGCGAGCGTCGCGGCGGCAAGGCGCGAGCGGGCGACCAGCAGGCAGCCGGAGGTCTCGCGGTCGAGCCGGTGCACGAGGCGCGGCTTGACGCCCTTCCGGTCGCGCAGCGCCTCCAGCATGCCGTCGATGTGGCGCGTCATGCCCGAGCCGCCCTGCACGGCGAGGCCGGCCGGCTTGTTGAAGACGAAGACGTGCTCGTCCTCGTAGAGCAGCAGCGAGCGCAGGTAGTCCGCCTCGTTGGCCGAGGCCACCTGCTTTGGCCGGGCCATCGGCGCGCCGCCCTCCCCGCCATCGAAGAAGGAGGCGCCGCCCGTCGCGGCGTCGCCATATTGCAGCGGCGGCACGCGCACCGTCTGGCCGGCGCCGAGCCGCTGGTCGGTCTTGCAGCGGCCGCCGTCGACGCGCACCTGCCCCGAGCGGATCAGCTTCTGGAGATGACCGAAGCCGAGGCCGGGGAAATGCTCCTTGAACCAGCGGTCGAGGCGCATGCCGGCCTCGTCCTTGGCGACGACGATCATCTCGACGCGTGGCCCGCCGGACGTTTCCTGGCTCATATGAAGGCCCTCACGAGGTGGAGACCGGCGACCAGCGCTGCCAGCGACAGCACGATCGAGCCGGCGACGTAGACGGCGGTGGCGGCGATGGCGCCGCGCTCGAACAGCACGATGGTGTCGAGCGAGAAGGACGACAACGTGGTGAAGCCGCCGAGGATACCGACCGCCACGAACAGCCGGAGCCCCTCCGAGCCGTCGAACTTCAGCGCCAGCAGCTCGATGAATGCGCCCATGATGAACGAGCCGACGATGTTGACGATCATCGTGCCGAACGGGAAGTCGGGTCCGAGCAGCCGGCCGGCGCCGACGCCGACCAGATAACGGCAGACCGATCCGAAGGCGCCACCGACGGCAACGAGCAGAATGTGGACAAGGGACATGGTCGGCACCCGGTCGAGAAAGGCCCGCCGGCGGCATGTCGGGGAGGACGAACCGGCGGCGGGCGTGCCGCGCTTTCTAGAGCATCGCCCGGCAAAATGGAACCTCATTCGCCACGGCGCGTTCTGCGTCAAGGGCTTGCCTCGGGGCCGGCCGAGTGGCAGCGCGGACGAACGGATGAAACCCGAGGCAAGCCCCGAAAACCTGCCTTTATTAGCGGCGGCCTCACCCGGTGGCTGTGCTTGCGGAGTTGAGTATATTCCGCTATCTCCACGCCGCCGGATCGAGCCGACGTCACCGACGTCCGATCCCCGCGACGGTTCTACATGAACGACGCCAAAACAAAAGCCAGCAAGACGACCGCCCATTCCCCATCAGCCGACGAGCCGGTCACCGGAGAACAGCCCCATGCCGGCTCGACGTTCGGCCTTGCTGTCGGCTCGGTCGGCGTCGTCTACGGCGACATCGGCACCAGCCCGCTCTACGCCTTCCGCGAGGCGCTGCACCACACCGCCTCCGACGGGCTGACCCGCGCCGAGGTGACCGGCGTGGTGTCGCTGCTGATCTGGACGCTGACGCTGGTGGTGACGCTGAAATATGTCCTGTTTCTGATGTATGCCGACAACAAGGGCGAAGGCGGCACGCTGTCGCTGGTGGCGCTGGTGCGCGGCGCCCTCGGCCGGCGCGGCGGCTTCGCGCTGATTATCGGCATTCTCGGCGCCTCGATGTTCTTCGGCGACGCGGTGATCACCCCGGCCATCTCGGTGCTGTCGGCCGTCGAGGGCCTGAACGTGGTGGCGCCCGCCTTCTCCCACTATGTGGTGCCGCTGACGATTGTCATCCTGATCCTGCTGTTCGCCATACAGAGCCTCGGCACCGGCCGCGTCGCCGCCTGGTTCGGGCCGATCACCGCCGTCTGGTTCATCTGCCTCGGCCTCCTCGGCCTGATGCACGTCAACGACGATCCGGCCATCCTCTACGCCCTCCTGCCCACCTCGGCGCTCGGCTTCATGGTCGACCACGGCTTCCTGGCGCTGGTGGTGATCGGCTCGGTATTCCTCGCCGTCACCGGCGCCGAGGCGCTCTACGCCGACATGGGCCACTTCGGCCGGCGGCCGATCCAGCTCGCCTGGCTGACGCTGGTGTTCCCGGCGCTGGCGCTCAACTATCTCGGCCAGGGCGCGCTGGTGCTCTCCCACCCGGCGGCGCTGGAGAACCCGTTCTTCCTGATGGTGCCGCAGCCGGTGCGGATCCCGTTCATCCTCCTGGCCACCGTCGCCACCATCATCGCCAGCCAGGCGGTGATCACCGGCGCCTTCTCGCTCACCCAGCAGGCGGTGCAGCTCGGCCTGATCCCCCGCATCGAAAGCCGCCATACCTCCGAGACGCAGGCCGGCCAGATCTACCTGCCGCGCATCAACTGGATGCTGCTGATCGGCATCCTCGCCCTGGTGGTGTTCTTCCGCTCGTCGAGCGCGCTGGCCTCGGCCTACGGCATCTCGGTCACCGGCGAGATGGTGATGTCGTCGATGCTGGCCTTCATCGTTGTCTGGAAGGTGTGGAAGTGGCCGATCTGGGTGGCCGTCGCCATCGTGGCGCCCTTCCTGTCGATGGAGATCGTCTTCCTGTCGGCCAACCTCCTGAAGGTGTTCGACGGCGGCTACCTGCCGCTGACGCTGGCCGTCTGCGTCGCCACCTGCATGTGGACCTGGGTGCGCGGCAGCGAACTGGTCTACGAGAAGTCGCACCGCGAGAACATCCCGCTCACCGACCTCCTGAAGATGCTGGGCAAGTCGCATCCGGTGCGGGTGAACGGCACGGCGGTGTTCCTGACCTCCGACCCGGACATCGCGCCGAGCGCCCTCCTGCACAATCTCAAGCACAACAACGTCCTGCACGCCAAGAACATCATCATGACCGTGCACGTGGCGACGACGCCGCGCTATCCGGACGACCAGCGCGTCAAGATCGAGCCGCTGTCGGACGACTTCGTGCTGGTCGAGCTGACCTTCGGCTACATGGAAACGCCCAACGTGCCGCGGGCGCTGGCCGAGTGCCGGCGGCAGGGCATCAAGTTCGACATCATGGCGACGTCGTTCTTCCTCAACCGCCGCTCGTTCAAGCCGAGCCCGCAGTCGCCGATGCCGGTGTGGCAGAATCGCCTGTTCATCTCGCTGACCCGCATGGCGGCCAACGCCACCGACTTCTATCGCCTGCCCTCCAACCGCGTCGTCGAGCTGGGACAGCAGCTCACGGTGTGAGTGTTCATGCTCCGTTAACCAAAACCGCAGCGCGACCGTTGCATTGTGGCAACAAAGCGGCTGGAAGGCGGAACCGGCTACGGTTCAGCGCGTATAAGCGCTTGAAGGACGGCGGCGCACTCTGCATCGTCGTTCTGTCGATTTCGGGTTCGGCGCGGGATTCCGGGCCGAGCGGCAGTCTTGTTGCGACACTCCCTTCAAACCTACTGGACACCGGTTCTTTCACGATGATGAGAAAGATGTTTCTGCTTGCGGCCGCCGCTCTCATGGCCGGGTCGCTGAACGCGGGCATCGCCCGCGCCGAAGAGGAAACCGTCCGCTTCTGGGACCCTGCCACCGGCAGCTTCCAGTCCATCGTGCGCAAGCCTTCGGCGCGCTCGATGGAAAGCCCGATCAAGAAGGAGCTGATCGATTACGCCGGCCCCTTCGGCCGGGGGACGATCGTCGTCAACACCACCGAGCGCCGCCTCTACTACGTGGTGGGCGAGGGCAAGGCGATGAAATACGGCATCGGCGTCGGCCGTCCCGGCTTCACCTGGTCGGGCGAGCACCACATCACCCGCAAGGCCGAGTGGCCCGGCTGGACGCCGCCGCCGGCCATGCGCAAGCGTCAGCCGAAGCTGCCCTATTTCATGCCCGGCGGCCCGGACAATCCGCTCGGCGCCCGCGCCATGTACATCGGCTCGACCATCTACCGCATCCACGGCACGGCTGAGCCGTGGACCATCGGTCAGGCGGTGTCGTCGGGCTGCATCCGCATGACCAATGACGACGTCGCCGACCTCTACGAGCGCGTCGGCGTCGGCACCAAGGTCGTCGTCGTCCGCTGATCCATCAGTACCGGAACGCAAGACGCCGTCGCGGCATGCCGCGGCGGCGTTCGGCTTTTCAGCAGGCTGGAATCAGCGCTTTAAGCCCTTCTGCTCGAGTTCGGCGAGATAGGCCGCGAACTGCGCCTCCTGGTCCCGGCCGGCCTCGTAGAGGATTTTCCAGGTGTAGAGGCCGCTGTCGTGGCCGTCGTCGAACACCAGCTTCACGGCATAGGAGCCGACCGGCTCGACGGCAGTGATGCGGACGTCCTTCTTGCCGGCCACCGTGACGCGCTGGCTCGGCGAGTGGCCCTGCACCTCGGCCGACGGCGAGTTCACCCTGAGGAGTTCGGCCGGAATGGAGAAGGACGCGCCGTCCTCGAAGGACACGGCGAGCGACCGCTTGTCGGCGGCGAGGCGGATTTCGGTGGGCCAGGCGGCCATGATACAGCTCCGGTCTGGAGCAACTCCGGCACAAGCGGGAACCGTTTTGCATCCGGAATTGCGTCGAAACAAATAGATAAAGCATCTCCGGCGAAGCTGATCTCACCGGAAATGCCTTGGGGATGGGGTCGCAGCATATATCGCGCCGCCGCCTGCCGCCACCGGTACGGCGGCCCGCGTCAAAGCGCCTCGCCGGCCCTTGCCAGCCGGTCGCCGAGCCGGCGGAGATGGGTCACCGACACGGCGGCGTCGGGATAGTTGGCCTCGCGCCAAGCCTGGAAATCGTCGTCGGGCATCGGCTTGGCGAAGTAGTAGCCCTGCACCAGGCAGCAGCCGAGGCGCTGCACCAGATCGAGCTGCTCGACGGTCTCGACGCCCTCGGCCACCACCTCACAGTCGATCGCCCTGCCGATGCCGATAATCGCCGACACCAGCGATTCCATCTGCGGGTTGCCCGACAGCGCTGCGATGAACGCCTGGTCGATCTTCAGCCGGTCCGGCTTCAGTTGCGCCAGATAGGCGATGTTGGAATAGCCGGTGCCGAAGTCGTCAAGGGCGATGTGGACGCCCAGCGCCTCGAGGCCCTTGAGGTTGCGCGTCACCTCGATGTTGTCGCCGAGAATGACACCCTCGGTAATCTCCAGCTCCAGTCGGTCGGGGCCGAGATTGTGGCGGCGCAGGATGTCCCGTACCTGACCGACGAACTCGCGCCGCTGGAAATGCGCCGCCGACACGTTGACGGCGACGATCGGCGGATACTGCCAGAGGGTCGCCCAGCGGGCGGCGGTGCGCACCGCCTCCTCGATGACGAAGTTGTCGATCTCGATGATCAGGTCGGACGCCTCGGCAGCCGGGATGAACTCGCCGGGCGAGATCATGCGGCCGGTCTCCCGGTCGGTCCAGCGGATCAGCGCCTCGGCCGACGGCACGTAGCTGCGATCGACGTCCACCTGCGGCTGCCAGTGCAGACTGAGTTCGCCGTCGCGCAATGCCGCCCTCAGCCGCTCGCGCAGCGCCAGCACCTTGTGGCGCTCGTTGAGGATGTCGGTGTCGTAGAATTGCAGGCGCGACTTGCCGCGCGATTTCGCCTTGTAGAGCGCGAGGTCGGCCAGTTGCAGCACCTCGTGGAAGTCGCGGCTGTCGGTGGGCCAGACCGCGGCGCCGCCCGAGCAACGCACCTCGATGTCGGTATCGCCGAAGCGCACCACCGTCTGCAGCCGCGCGAAGGAGGCGCGCAGCAGCGTCACGGCACCCGCCTCGACGAGGCCGTCGGTGGACACCACCGCCACGAACTCGTCGCCGCCCCAGCGCACCACCAGCGCATCCTGACCGAAGGAGGCGACGAGGTTGGCGACAAAAGCCTTCAGCACGTGGTCGCCGGCCATGTGGCCCAGCTCGTCGTTGACCTCCTTGAAGTTGTCGAGGTCGAACACCATCACCGCCTTGGATGTATGCGGATCGAAGTGGATGCCCTCGATCCAGCGCTCGAAAGCGCGGCGATTGAGCACGCCGGTGGTAACGTCGTGGTCGGCGCGATAATTGGCCTGCCAGGTGGCGCGACGGTTGAGCACCAGCAGCGCCAGCATCGAGGCGATGGCGCCGACCATGGCGATGGACAGCTTCAGCATCGCCGAATAGCTGGCCGCCAGCGTCTCGCCCTGCAGCGCGATGTAGCGCGTGCCCTGCTCGCTCATGTTTTCCTGCAACAGGCGGAACTTCTCCGACAGCCGCCGGAGATCGCCGTCGAGGGCGTTGAGGATCGTCGTGTCGTCGGGATGGACACCCGCGAAGGCGGTCTCCAGCCCGGTCGCCAGTTCGGCGATGCTGTCGATCTGCGAGATCAGCGCCGCGTCGGCCGGCAGGATGAAGGCCGGCCGGGCGTTGTCGATGGTGGCGAGCAGGCCGGCCAGCGCCGCGCGCATGTCGTCCGCGTCGTCCGCCGTGAAGCCGAGGATCAGCCGGTTGCCGAGCTTGCGGCGCGACATCTCGACCAGCTTGGCCTGGTCGCCGATGTCGCGACCGGCCCGGATGGCCTCGCTGGCGTTCGACGCCTCGATGCGCTGGAAGGTGCGGTAGGCCTCGATGGCCGAGTTCTCGGCAAAGACAAGAAGAATGGCGGCGAACAGGATAGGCAGGAGATTGACCGCCCGCCGCAGGATGTCCGCTTTGCGGAAGCGCAGGAGGGCGAGGACGTTCATGCCGCCACCTCGTGGCGGCGCTTCGATCCCCCGTCTGCCCTTTTCCAGCCGAAACGCGGCATGTCCCTGGCGCCCTGTCAACAAGCACGGGTCGTCATTCTAGGACTGAAACGTTTCGGAAATCTTTCCCGGCCGACAGAGCTTTAGCTTCGGCCGATCGCCTCAGCCAATGGCCTGGGCGACCACGACAAAGAAGGGCAGCAGCATCACGCCCGAACAGAGGCTCCAGGCACCGGCGATCGCCGTCGAGGCCACCAGCCAGCCGACATTGCGGTGCTCGATGCGCCGGCCGCGGATGGCGTTGCGCATCAGGATGGCCGGGCCGGCGAACATGATCAGGAAGGTCTGGGCAATGCCGAGGACGATCGTCTCCGCCTGCATCTCGAAGCGGGCCGGCTTCGAAGTCACCAGTTGGTAAAGCGACGACAAAAGGCCCGCCAGAACGAAGCCCAACATGATCGAAAAACAGGTTGCCAGAATCTCGCCGTCCATCGCCGTTAACCCCGCCTTAACCCTGATCCGAAATGAAACAATGAGCACGGATCCGCCCTCTGCGTCGCAAGGGACGGGCCGCGCCGGCGCGGAACGAGCCGGGCGGCGGAACAGGCGGGGTTCGGCGGTGCATCGGGACCGGGTCGGCGACGGCCGGCAGGCCCCTGTCTCAAATCGGGAGGCGGTCGTGACCCACTATGCGGCATACCCGGACGAAAGCCTGCTGCGACCGCCCCGGCGTCCGGCCCGCCGCCGCACCAGCGCGACGGCCTGGTTCCTGCGCATCATCCTGACGTCCTTCCTGCTGGCCGGCGGCGTCATGCTGATGAACCTGCTGATCGGTCTGTCGGCCGATCTCGACGGCCGCGACGGCCGCTCGACCGATCCGACGCCGATGGCGCTGTTCATCGGCGACCAGCGGCTGCTGATCCCGGCCAATATGTTCCGCTTTCCCGACCAGCGGAACGTCGGCCCGCACGACCGGGTCGACCTTGCCGTGCATTTCCCGGAGATGGCCGGCTACACGCGCGCCTTCCGCAAGGACTTCCTCGACCTGAGCGCCGACGCACCGGTCGTCTTCCTCAGCATCCGCCGGCGCGATACGCCGACCGACAGCGTCGGCCGGCTGATCAACGTCTACCAGCATTTCTTCGAGGAAGGGTCGATCCCGGCGCCGGCCGGTCTGGTCGGCCACCGCATGTCCGAGGAATCGGGCCTCAGCGGCGAGGAGGTGTTCTTCGAGGCGGGGTCGACAAATCCGTTCACCACGCATTGCACGGCGCCCGACGACAGCGACTATCCCGCCTCCTGCCTCACCGAAATCCACGCCGGCAACGACCTGTCGGTACAGATCCGCTTCCGCAAGGGCCTGCTCGCCGACTGGGCGGGCATCAAGAGCGGCGTGCGCGTGCTGCTACTGTCCTTCGGCGTCACCGCTTGAACGGCGGCGGCGCCGGCCTGATCAGCCGGCGAGATCCTCGGCGAGTATCGCCATCTGGAAATTGAACGACTTCTCGTCGTCCTCGTCGTCCTCGTAGACGACGCCGATGAACTCCTCGCCGACGTAGACCTCGGCCGAGTCGGTCTTGCGCGGCCGCGCCCGCACGCTGATGGTCGGCGATTGCAGCGTCTTGCGCAGGAATTTCTCGACGCGGGCGATTTCGTCTTTGGTCAACTTGGTGTCTCCAGTCTGAGGGCCGGCGGGCCGATCGGCGGCGAGTCGCCGGCGTCGGCCTGTTCTGGCACGGACGATCCGGCAAGGAAACCCGTGAGCGGCGAAGTGGTTGCAGCCGTCACCGGTTGTCCACGCGCCGTCCTCAGAGACCGCCTTGAAATTCGCTGCGGTGAGTCGGCTGGACCGGCTTTTGAGAACCGGAGCGGAGCGGACATAAGGTCCGTGAGCACCGGAAGCGCAAAAAGTCGGATCAGACGGCCGCCGCAGTAGAATTTCAAGACGGTCTCTCAGCCTTCGCCGCCCTCCGGCAGCCGCTGCTCCATGGAATGGGCCGGGTCGGCGCAGCCGGCCTCGCCGATCACCCGCGCCGGCACGCCGGCCACCGTGGTGCCCGCCGGCACCGGCTTCAGCACCACCGAACCGGCGGCGACGCGCGAGCAGGCACCGACCTCGATGTTGCCGAGGATCTTCGAGCCGGCGCCGATCATCACGCCGTGGCGGATCTTGGGATGGCGGTCGCCGCTCTCCTTGCCGGTGCCGCCGAGTGTGACGTTCTGGAGCAGCGACACGTCGTCCTCCACCACCGCTGTCTCGCCGATGACGATGCCGGTGGCGTGGTCGAAGAACAGGCCGCGCCCCAGCCGGGCGCCGGGATTGATGTCGACCTGGAACACCTCCGACGACCGGCTCTGCAGGTAGAGCGACAGGTCGCGCCGGCCGCGGTGCCAGAGCCAGTGGGCGAGCCGGTGCGCCTCGATGGCGTGGTAGCCCTTGTAGTAGAGCAGCGGCTCGATGAAGCGGTCGCAGGCCGGGTCGCGATCCTCGAAGGCGACGATGTCCGAACGGAAGGCGGCGGCGATGCCGGGGTCGTCGGTCACCGCCTCGCGGAAGGCCTGGGCGATCATCGCCGAGAGAACGGTGGTGTTGCCCAGCCGGTCGGCGACGCGCTGGATCACCGCGTCCTCGAGGCGGGTGTGGTCGAGCACGGTGAGGTGCATGAAGCCGCCGAGCGCCGGTTCGTTCTCGACGGCGGCGGCGGCTTCCAGACGGACGCGCGCCCACACCGGGTCGACGGCGTCGAGCGGGCGGCTCACGGAGATGGGGCTGACGGACAACGGCGGTATCCTCGCGACGAAGAGACAGGCCCGATCCCGCCAGACGGAACGGCCGTGCTTGCTGATTGAGAGCTTATGATAGTCGGCCGGTCTTCGCCGCGAAAGCCCGGCAGCGACGGTTTTGTTGCGCCGGGCGCCGAAAGCGGGCAATCGGATTGCTTGCCTCGGCCGCCCGACCGCCCATAACCGGCCCGTCCTCATCGCCCTCCTCCGGTCCTTCAGCCGCCCGCCAGCGGCCATCCGAACTGCCATCGACGCCACCGGTCGCCTTAATGGCCGCCCTCTCAGGCCACGCCGGAGGCTCTCCAGCCGCCGCTCGTCACGCCCTAGCGCCCCTCCCTGGCCGCTCGCTTCCGCCACCATCGAGCGCTTTGCCAATCGTCGATCCGGCACCTCCCCTCGCCGTCCCGCCGCCCCGGCACCGCCTCTTCGTCCTACCGGATTCAGTACGTGAAGCCGCTGACTCGATATTGTGCAAACTGACAAGGCCAATAGTCTGAAATGACTCCCTTTTGGGCTTGATCCCACCCGTCGCTTTTGATTCATTGTCCGAAGCGGCGGCCACCGGACTCCCGGAAGTTGCGGCCACCGCCCGATATCTTGTTTCGACATCGTCGCGCGCCTTCCCTGTGAAGGGCGAACCGGCTTTGCCAGAGGAGCTTGAGAAGAGAGCGTTTTTGAGGTTTTCGGAGGCCCTTTTCCGCCTCCCGCTGCCAACAGGCGGCAACTGTTCCGAACATCGCCCCGTCTCAGAGGATGATCCATCATCTCTCTGAATTCATTCCTGTTTTTTCGGCTGTCTGAAAGTACCGCCGCAACGGGAGCGTTGACGTTCGCACGGAATCTGAGATTTCACATTAACAAAGGCTATCAAGCCTTTGTTAACCATAGATATTTGCGAACTCTTGAACCAGTTTGCGAAGGACTTTAACTGGCCCGTGACCACAACCTGAAGACGCGATTATCTCCTGATGGCGCGCAGTGAGAGTCTCATGGAAGGGTTACCGATCGATGAATCCGACACGATCGACACAACTTTCCGGTTGGCGAGGTTGAATCCCGCCAGACACTTGCGGACACCGGCGGGGAAACGGATTCAAGGACAAGGGCTTGAGGCGGCCGGCGGAATGCTGTCGGCACAGCATCGCCTCGACGTTTCGCGAGGGGCTGCGGGGCGCCCTCGTCTCGCCCTCGGGCGGCATCGGTGCCGAAGCGGCATCCGGGCCGACGGCGAAGCCAGCCTTCCGATGGGCTTGCCCCTCAGGAGCGGGCCATCTGTTCGATGGCGGCGAGGTCCATCTTGCCGGTGCCGAGCACCGGCAGCGCGTAGGTCTTGACGATCTTGCGCGGCACCTGCAACTCCGGCACGCCGTGCTCGCGGGCATAGGCGGTGAGCGCCTCGACTGTGGCGTCGCCAGCATCGGTAACCAGTACCAGCGCCTCGCCCTTGCGCGGGTCGGAGATGGCGACGACGGCATGCGACGAGTTGGGCCAGATGGCGGCGGCGAAGGCTTCGACAGCGGCAAGCGAGATCATCTCGCCACCTATCTTGGCGAAGCGCTTGGCGCGGCCGAGCAGGGTGACGAAGCCGTCGTCGTCGATGGAGACGATGTCGCCGGTGTCGTACCAGCCGTCGGGGTCGTTCATGACCAGCTCGCCCGGCCGGTCGGCCAGATAGTAGCCGGCCATGATGTTGGGCGCCCGCACGTAGAGCCGGCCGCCGATCTCCAGGCCCGGCACCGGATCGAGCCGCGCCTCGATGCCCGGCAGCAGGCGGCCGACGGTACCGTCGCGGAAACTGCCGGGATAGTTGACCGACAGCACCGGCGCGCATTCGGTCGCGCCGTAGCCCTCGTTGAGCACCACGCCGAAGCGGTCCATCCACAGGGCCCGCGTCTGCTTCTTGACCCGCTCGGCGCCGAGGATGGTCAGGCGCACCTTGTCGAAGTCGCCATCCTCGGCTGCCCGCGCCCAGCCGGCGGCAAAGGTGTCGGTGGACAGCAGCACCGTCGAGCCGCTGTCGCGAACGAGGCCGGGGATTGCCTTATAGTGCAGGGGCGAGGGATAGAGGAACGATTTGAAGCGGCCGTAGAGCGGCAGGAACAGGCCGGCGGTGAGGCCGTAGGAGTGGAACACCGGCAGCGCGTTGAACAGCGTGTCCTCGGGGTAGAACTCGTAGAGCGCCAGGATCTGCGCGACGTTGGACAGGAAGTTGGTCGAGGTGAGCCCGACGCCCTTCGGCGCGCCCTCGGTGCCCGAGGTGAACAGCACGGCGGCGATGTCGCGCGGCGCCCGCCGGTAGAAGCGGTGGAACGTCCGCGCCCAGCGGGCATAGGCGGCGCCGACGCCCTTGTCGATCAGCGTCAGGCCGGCCCGCACGTCCTCGAGGTAGACGATGCGCACCTTGTCCTTGATCTCGTCGATCACCGGTTCGAGCTTGGCCGTTTTCACGAAGGCCGAGGAGGTGATCACCGTGCGGATGGTGCCGACGCGGATGGCGCCGTTGAGGCCGTGGCTGCCGCCCGTGAAGTTGAGCAGAGCCGGCGTCCGTCCGTAGGCGGTCAGCGCCAAGAAGGCGATGGCGACACCGTTGACATTGGGCAGCAGCAGGCCGACCCGCTCGCCCCGGCGGCTGATGGTCGCCAGGCGCCGGCCGAGCACGCAGGCGGCCAGCAGCAGGTTGCGGCGCGTCACCGGCTGGCGGTTCTGATCGTCGATGGCCACGAGGTCGGGATCGGCCTCGGCGGTATCGATCAGCGCGTCGAACAGCGACCGCTCGATGAAAGCCGCGTCGAGCCCCGACTCCGCCATCGGTTGTCCGTAAAGGCGACCGTCCGCCGCACCCCCCATGGCTACCTCTTCGTCAAGCCGTCCTCCGGCCGCACTTGAACCCACAATCGCCATGAGCGCAAGCACCTGAGATCAAGCACTTGGGCGATCCACCGGACTCTTCGCAGCCGACGGACCGCCGCTCCGGATTCATCACATGAAGAAGCCGCCCCCGGCGGCGAGGGCGGCTTTCCTTGAATCAGAACGTCAACAAGGGCGGAGAGTTCCAAACCTCTCAGCGACTTGCGACGTATTTCCCAACCTCGTCGATGGCGCAGATGATGTGGTAGAAGGTGGAGGCCGGCGCCGGCTCGATGACGAACGAGCCGTTGGGGTTCATGCGGTCGCGCCAGAGGCCGGGCGTGTCGACTTCGCAATAGCGCTGCAAGGCCCGCGCCCCCTTCACCACGTTGACGAGATGGGCCTCGCGGTCGGCCGCGTCGCCGGTGGCGGCGGCCAGCGCCAGGTTGCCCTTCATGCGCTCTGTCTGCGACCACATGCGCGCCGTGCCGTCGTGGATGGAGAGATCGTCGAGAAGGCCCATGATGGCCACCTCCTGCGCGACGTTGATGCCGTGCGCCTCGCCGAGCGCACAGAGACGCCGCGCCGCCGCCACGGCATCCGGGCGCCGCCGCGAGGTACCCCAACGGGTGAGCAGCCAAGCCCACTCGAACTGGTGGCCGGGCTCGCAGATGCGGCCGGGCACCCCGTCCACCACCGACCAGTCGGCGTTGAAGAACTCCTTCAGCCAACCCTCCTTGGGGTCGATGAACCTGGTCAGGCAGAGGTCGGCGATCTCGTCGGCCAGCCGGCTCCAGGTGGCGTCGCCGCCCACCTCCTCCCAGGCGAGGCAGGCCTCGAACATGTGCATGTGCGGGTTGGCCTTGAGCGGCAGCGAGCGGGGGATCGACTCCTCGAAGCCGGTGATCGGGTTCTTGTAGTCGATCATCAGCAGGTCGCGCAGCTTGACGGCCGCCGCCTCCACCTTGCTGCGGTCCCGGACCACCGACGCGGCGGCGGCGAGCGCGAACAGCGCGAAGGCCTGATCGTAGAGACTGAAGGTGTCATCCTTGGGGGCGCCGTCGACCTCGGTCACCATGCGCACGGCGCCGTTGGGCAGCATGCACTTGTCGAGGAAATAGGCGAGCCCCTCCTCCACCGTACGCTCCCAGGGGCCGGTCCAGCCGAGCCGGCCGGCAAGGGCGAAGGTGAAGATCTGGCGGGCGGTGACGCGCACCCGGCGCGGCGCCGGCACGATCTCGCACCGGAGGCCGAGCACCTCATGGAAACCGCCGTTGACGTGGTCGACGCCGAAGGCCCACCAGATCGGCAGCGCCTCGGTCATCAGCCAGGCGGTCAGCTCCTGATGGACGGCGGCCAGCTCGTCGTGAACGGGGGAAAGACTCACGATCAATCTCCTCTGGAAACGGCTCACCCCGCCGCACGGCAACCAGCCGTCAGGCAGGGATCGGATGCGGCAATGAATGATGGATTGGCGAAGTCGGCAAGACCGGGGCGGCCGCGCTTGCCGTAGAGGAAGGGCGCGCCGTCCGGCAGCGTCATCACGCCGCCGGCCGCCCTGAGCACCGCGTCGCCGGCCGCCGTGTCCCATTCCATGGTCGGGCCGAAGCGCGGATAGAGGTCCGCCTCGCCGGCGGCGATCAGGCCGAACTTCAGCGACGAGCCGATGGCCCGGCGGCCGACCACCGGCACGGCCGGCCGGAAGGCGTCGGTGGCGACCGTGCCGTGACTGCGCGAGACGAGCAGCACCGCCCCCTCGGCCGGCAGCGGCCGCACGCGGATCGACCGTCGCGCCCCAGCGGCACCGTCGGTCACCGCGATCTCGAAGGCGCCGTCCGGCCCGCCGGCGAACAGCCGGCCGACGGCCGGCGCATATACGACGCCCATCACCGGCACGCCGCGCTCGATCAGCGCCACGTTGACGGTGAACTCGCCGTTGCCGCCGATGAACTCCTTGGTGCCGTCAAGCGGGTCGACCAGGAAGAAGCGCGTCGTGGCTGGCGGCACGCGGCCGGCCGCCACGCTCTCCTCGGCCACCACCGGCACGCCGGGGGCGAGACGGTCAAGCGCGGCCAGCAGCGCCGCCTCGGCCCGGCCGTCGGCCTCAGTCACCGGCGAGGCATCGGCTTTGAAGGCGACGTCGATCGGCCGGGCGTAGACGTCGAGGATAATGCGGCCGGCCTCGATCGAGGCGGCAATCAGGCCGTCGAGCAGCGCCGGACTGGCGATCGTCATGGGCAATCCTCGGCCGTGGATAGTGCGGCGGGCATGTTGCAGGGCGGGCCGGAGCTGTCAATCGGCGTCCGGCCGTCACTCGGCGTTGCGCTTCTCCCACATCGCCTTGAAGCCCGGCCGCGCCTGGCAGCGTTCGAGCCAGTCCCGCACCCTGGGGAAGTCGGCGAGCAGCCTGGGATGTCCCTGCACGTAACGGACGATCTCGGCGAGCCCAAGGTCGGCGACGGTAAAGCGGCCGCCGGCCACATGACCGCCCGCCGCAAGATGCGCCTCGAAGACGGCGAGCGGCTTCTTCATCGTCTTCCCGAGGGCGGCGAGCTTCTCCTGGCCCTCCTCGCTCTGCCACGCGCCGCTCTCGTCGCCCTGCGTCACCTGCACGGTCAGCGGCTCCAGCGTCGTGCCGCCCCAGAACAGCCAGTGCAGCATCCGTCCCTCCTCGGACAAATCGGCGGGCGCCAGCGGGCCGCCGTGCTTCCGGGCGAGATAGAGGAGGATGGCCAGCGATTCGGAGAGCACCAGGCCGTCGTCGACGATCGACGGGATCTGCGCCATCGGGTTGACGGCGAGGAAGGACGGCGAGCGCGTGTTGAGCGGCGCGTCGGCGGAAAGCGGGTCCGGCACCTTGCGGGCCTGGATCACCGGCACCTTCTCGAAGGGTACACCCAGTTCCTCGAGGAGCCAGTAGAGGCGCGAGGCGCGCGACTTGTAGACGCCATAGACGGTCAGCATGGTGAAGCTCTCCGGTTGCCGGCGGCACTGTCGCGCCTCCGCCGCCGTTTGACAACCGCCGGCACCCCTTTATGCGGCGCCCGACAGGGGTCATAGTCTCCGACGCATGGAGGCGCCGATGGCCGAGCTGATCCTTTCCACCTTCGACTGGGTTCCCGCCCCGCCGCGCGGCTTCGTGCGCGACATCCGCGTGCGCTGGGCGCTGGAGGAAGCCGGTTTGCCCTATCGCGTAGAGAGCGTGCCGTTCGACGACCGCGGCGCCACCCATTTCGCGCATCAACCCTTCGGTCAGGTGCCATGGCTGACCGACGGCGACCTGTCGATCTTCGAGAGCGGCGCCATCCTGCTGCATCTCGGCGAGCAGAGCGCGGCGCTGATGCCCGCCGACCGGCCCGGCCACGCCGAGACGCTGGAATGGCTGTTCGCGGCGCTCAACTCGGTGGAGATGGCCAGCCTGCCCTGGTCGCTGTTCCAGTTCTCCGGCGACACCGGCGACACGCCGGGCTGGAAGTTCCTCGAGCGATTCGTCAACGCACGGCTTGCCCACATGGAGAGCGTGCTCAGCGAGCGCGAATGGCTGTCCGGCCGCTTCACGATCGCCGATATCGCGATGGCCGACGTGCTCCGCCTCGTCGACCGCTTCGACGGGCTGGCCGCCTATCCCGCCTGCCGTGGCTATGTGACGCGCGCCACCGCCCGGCCGGCCTTCGTCAAGGCTCTCGCCGACCAGATGGCGCATTTCGCGGCAGGCGACCGGCAGCGGGCGGTCCAGACATGAAAAGCCTTCTCCAACTCTGGCAAACCTGGGCCGTCCTGTCGGCCGCCTTCGCGGCGGCCACCGCCATCCTCGCCAAGGTGGGCGTCGAGGCGATCGGCTCCGACCTGGCGACGCTGATCCGCACCGCCGTCGTGCTGGCGGTCGCCGCCCTCGTCGTGGCGCTCACCAGCGGCTTCCAACCTCTCTCCGCCGTCCCCGGCCGCACGTGGCTGTTCCTTGTCCTGTCGGGCTTCGCCACCGGCGCCTCCTGGCTCTGCTATTTTCGGGCGCTGAAGCTCGGCGACGCGGCGCGCGTCGCGCCGGTCGACAAGCTGTCGGTGGTGCTGGTCGCCATCTTCGCCGTGCTGTTCCTCGGCGAGCGCCTGTCGCCGCAGGGCGCGGCCGGCGTGGCGCTGATCGCCGCCGGCGCCATGCTGGTCGCCTGGCAGTAGGACGCGCCGGCCCGAGCCTTTACCCGCATTGCAAATGCGGGTAACAGAAAGCCGGCTTGCGGGCTGCTTCGTGGCGATGGCCATCCGGCCGGCATTCGTCTTTCGGATGATTTAGTAAAACTTTACTACCAGCCATGGCCGTTTAGCCGTAGAATGGAACGGTTCATCGGTGTTTCGGCAACCCGGCTGAGAGTGCTCAGATGGTCACGATCAAGGAAATCGCCAAGGCGGTCGGAGTGTCCTCGGCCACGGTGTCGCGCGTTCTCAACTACGACGCCACACTTTCGATCACCGAAACCAAGCGGCAGGCGATCATCGAGACGGCCGAAGCGCTCAATTACCTGACGCCGCGCAACCGGCCGCGTCCGCCCCGGCCGCAGGCGCCATCCGACCATGCCGGCGCCCGCGTCGGCATCGTGCACTTCCTGCGGCCCGACGAGGAACTGGCCGACCCCTATTATATCGGCGTTCGCATGGGCATCGAGGCGCGGGCCCGCGCCAACCGCGTCGAGGTGCAGGTCTTCTACCGCACCGCCGAGCTGCCGCCGGCCGAGGACCTGCGGGGCGCTGCCGGCATCATCGCACTCGGCATGCACACCGACGCCGAGATCGATTGGGTGCGGCAGATCAATGCCAACCTGGTGCTGGCCGATTTCGCGCCGAACATCGACCTGTTCGACATCGTGGCGAGCGACCTCTCCTTCGCCATCACGCGCCTCCTGGACCGCCTCTACGCCGCCGGATACCGCCGTTTCGGCTTCCTCGGCGACGACCGCCCCTCCGGCAACGTGCTCTATCCGGCCTCCGAGGAGCGTGCCAAGACCTTCCGCGAGTGGACCGAGAAGAAGGGCCTGTTCAATCCAGCCCACTATCTCCTCGCCGAGCAACTCCGCTTCGAGAGCGGCTACCGCCTCGCCTGCCAGCTGATGGCCGAGCCGGACTTGCCGGAGATCGTCGTCACCTCCAACGACAACGTGGCGATCGGCGCCTACCGCGCCATCCAGGAGCGCGGATTGCGCATCCCCTCCGACATCGCGGTGGCCAGCTTCAACGACATTCCGGCCGCCCAGTTCCTGGCGCCGCCGCTGACCACCGTGCGCATCCCGGCCGAGCGCATCGGCGAGAACGCCTTCGACCTGCTGATGGAGCAGTTGAACGGCCGCGACTACGTCAAGCGCGTCACCATCGCCACCGAGCTGATCTGGCGCGAGAGCTGCCGCCGGCCCGACGACGCCTGAGTGCCTCCACCGGCGGCTCCGCGCCGCCCTGCCGTCGCGGTCAGACAGATGACGGTTGGTCGTAGCCGGCCTCGGGCGCGCCGCTGCCGGCGCTCCGGATACACACCGGCACTGACGGAAACATCGCGGAAACAATAGCGCCGGGATGGACAAAGCCGCGCTCCGGCCGTCACCTATCCTAATTGTTTACCCCGACGAGATTGGCTTCCGCCCGCGCCGCAGGTAAACTATTTACCTCTGACCCCGACATTGCAGCCGCAAAAAACTCGGTAAAATTTACTAAATAATATCTTGCGTCGGGCGAATGAGTGTCGGATAGTGCCCCCGAGAGGCTGAGGACGCCTCGGACACGAGAGTGGAGGAAAACTGCATGAACCGGAAAACCGTCGCGCTCGCCTTCGCGAGCGCCAGCCTGTTCGCCATCACGGCCGCCCAGGCCGCCGAGGTCACCGTTTGGTGCTGGGACCCGAATTTCAACGTCGCCATCATGAAGGAAGCCGGTGAGATCTACGCCAAGTCCCACCCGGACTTCAAACTGAACGTCGTCGACTTCGCCAAGGCCGACCTCGAGCAGAAGCTGCAGACCGGCCTAGCCTCCGGTGTCGCCGACGGCATGCCCGACATCGTCCTCATCGAGGATTACGGCGCGCAGAAGTATCTGCAGTCGTTCCCCGACGCCTTTGCCCCGCTCAGCGACAAGGTCGATTACTCCGGCTTCGCGCCCTACAAGGTCGCGCTCGCGACGCTCGACGACAAGGTCTACTCCATGCCCTTCGACTCGGGCGTGACCGGCTTCTACTATCGCAAGGACCTGCTGTCGCAGGCCGGCTTCCAGCCCGCCGACCTCCAGGACCTGACCTGGGACAAGTTCATCGAGATTGCCAAGGTCGTCGAGGAGAAGACCGGCAAGAAGATGATGGCCTACGATCCGAACGATGCCGGCCTCACCCGCATCATCATGCAGTCGGCCGGTGGCTGGTACTTCGACAAGGACGGCAACCTCGCCATCGAGGGCAACGCCGCGCTGAAGGCCGCGCTTGAGGTCGTGCAGAAGATCCAGACCGCCAACATCTTCCGTCCGGCCGCCGGCTGGGCCGACTGGGTTGGCGCCTTCACCGGCGGCGAGGTGGCCTCGGTCACCACCGGCGTGTGGATCACCGGCACCGTCAAGTCGCAGCCCGAGCAGTCCGGCAACTGGGGCATCGCGCCGATTCCGAAGGTCGAGATCGAAGGCGCCACCCACTACTCGAACCTCGGCGGTTCGAGCTGGTACGTGCTGGCCGCTTCGCCGGCCAAGGACGAGGCGATCGACTTCCTGAACGAGATCTACGGCAAGGACATCGACTTCTACCAGAAGATCCTGGTCGATCGTGGCGCCGTCGGCTCGCTGCTCGCCGCCCGCGATGGCGCGGCCTACAAGTCGACCGACGCCTTCTTCGGCGGCGAGCCGATCTGGCAGACCTTCTCCGACTGGCTGTCCAAGGTGCCCTCGGTCAACTACGGCACCTTCACCAACGAAGTCGACTCGGTGGTCGCCGCCCACCAGCCCGACCTCGCCAAGGGCGCCTCGGTCGACGACGTGATCAAGGCGATCAACGAGCAGGCCCAGACCCTCGTCCAGTGACGACGGGCGGCGGGCGGCTTCGGCCGCCCGCCTCTTCCCACGCCGGCCGCGCCGCCCGGCATGAACGCCGGCCGTCCGACGCATGGCCCACGGACGGAAGGCATTCTTTCCGTCCCGCGCGTCCGACGCGGACGGGTGGCGATACCGCGCAAGCAAACGGTGCCAGGAGGCGTCGAGAATGGCTCCCGGCCTTCCGCTTGCCGATTTCTCGTGCCCCTCGGGCAGAGGAGGGATCGGCAACAGCCTTGATAAGCGGATGCGTCAGCATCTTCGCGAATTGGTATAAACGTCGGCGCTTCCCGCCCGGAAGACGCCCGAGAGCCCTGCCCTGCCGGAACGGTGACCCATGTCAGCAATTTCCCCGCGGTCCACGAGGCCGCGCTTCGACGTCAACGGCTGGCTGTTCGTCGGCCCCGCCCTGGCGCTGATCGCCACCTTCATGGTGTTTCCGGTGCTGCACTCGCTCTGGATGTCCTTCCAGACCGGTCTCGGGATGCGCCTCAGCTTCGCCGGACTCAAGAACATCAACCGGCTGTTCAACGACCCGCTGTTCTTCACGGCGCTGACCAACACCTTCATCTTCTTCCTGGTGCAGGTGCCGATCATGCTGACGCTGGCGCTGATCACCGCGGCGCTGCTCAACAATCCGGACATCAAGTTCCGCGGCGTTCTGCGCACGGCGATCTTCCTGCCCTGCGTCACCTCGCTGGTCGCCTACACCGTGCTGTTCAAGTCGATGTTCGTCGCTAACGGCCTGATCAACACGACGCTGATCAACCTCGGCATCGTCGACACCGGCATCCCCTGGATGACCGATCCCTTCTGGTGCCGGACGATGATCATCATCGCCATCACCTGGCGCTGGACCGGCTACAACATGATCTTCTACCTGGCGGCCATGCAGAACATCGACCGCTCGGTCTACGAGGCCGCCCGCATCGACGGCGTGCCGACCTGGGCCCGCTTCCTGCACCTGACTGTGCCCATGCTGAAGCCGGTGATCCTGTTCACCACCGTCACCTCCACCATCGGCACGCTGCAACTGTTCGACGAGGTGTCGACGATCACCGGCGGCGGCTCGGCCGGCGGCGCCGCCGGCCCCGGCAACTCGGCGCTGACGCTGTCGCTCTACATCTACAACCTGACCTTCAAGTTCGCGCCGAACTTCGGCTACGCCGCCACCGTCTCCTACGTCATCGTCTTCCTGGTGGCGATCCTGTCCTTCCTGCAGTTCTATGCCGCCCGGGAGCGCAAGGCATGACCACTCACGGCCTCAAGAAGCGGCTTGCCTCCGCCGCCGTCTACATCTTCCTCGGGGTGATGGCCTTCCTGTCGATCTTCCCCTTCCTGTGGATGGTGATCGGCGCCACCAACTCCACCTCCGACATCATCAAGGGCAAGATGAGCTTCGGCGAGGGGCTTCTGGTCAACGCCGCCACCTTCTTCTCCCAGGTCGACGTGCCGCTGATCTTCTGGAACTCGGCCAAGATCACCATCATCGCCACGGCGTCGACGCTGATCATCTCGTCGCTGGCCGGCTACGGCTTCGAGATCTTCCCCTCGCGCTTCCGCGAGAAGCTCTACAGCCTGATGCTCTTGACGCTGATGATCCCCTTCGCGGCGCTGATGATCCCGCTGTTCATGCTGATGGGCAAGTTCGGGCTGATCAACACCCACATCGCCGTGGTGCTGCCCACCGTCGCCTCGGCCTTCATCGTCTTCTACTTCCGCCAGTCGACCAAGGCTTTCCCGCACGAGCTGCGCGACGCCGCCCGCGTCGACGGCCTGAAGGAGTGGCAGATCTTCTTCCTGATTTACATGCCGGTGATGCGTTCCACCTACGCCGCCGCCTTCATCATCGTCTTCATGACGGCCTGGAACAACTATCTGTGGCCGCTGATCGTGTTGCAGTCGAACGACACCAAGACCATCACGCTGGTCATCTCCTCGCTCGGCTCGGCCTATTATCCCGACTACGGCGCGGTGATGATCGGCACGGTCCTCGCCACCATCCCCACCCTCTTCGTCTTCTTCGCCATGCAGCGCCAGTTCGTCGAAGGCATGCTCGGCTCGGTCAAGTAACAGGTTCAAAATGCGCAAAGTCATCAACTGCAACACCGGCTGGACCTTCCACGAGGGCTTTTCCGCCGATCTCGCCGCCGCCTTCGCCAAGGGCGCGGCCGTCGACCTGCCGCACAATGCCGTCGAGCTGCCCTACAACTACTTCGACGAGACCTGCTACCAGCGGCCCTTCACCTACCAGAAGGTGATCGCCTGGCGGCCGGAGTTCGCGGGCCGCGAGGTCGCCTTGGTGTTCGACGGCGCCATGGCCGACAGCGTCGTCTACGTCAACGGCGAGAAGGTCGTCGCCCATGCCGACGGCTACACGCCGTTCACCGCTCGCCTGACCGACCGCCTCGTCGAGGGCGACAACCTCGTCACCGTCAGGATCGACGGTTCGGAGAACCCTGCCATCCCGCCGTTCGGCGGCCAGATCGACTATCTCACCTATGCCGGCATCTACCGCGACGTCTGGCTGCGCGTGACGTCGCCGGTGCATGTCGGCAACGTCAAGATCGAGACGCCCGACGTGCTGGCCGCCCGCAAGACGGTCAAGGTCCGCGTCGACATCGCCAACCCGCGTGGCCTGAAGCTGGCTGGTCGGGTGTCGGTGACGCTGAAGGACGCCGCCGGCAAGACGGTCGGCCGCGCCGACGCCTCCTACGCCGGCGACAGCGTCACGCTCGACATCAAGGACCTCGACGGCATCGCCCTCTGGGATATCGACAATCCCGCCCTCTACCAGGCCGTCGTCGATCTCGTCCATGAGAACGGCGACGATACCTTCTGCGTCAACTTCGGCTTCCGCTCCGTCGAGTTCACCACCGAGGGCTTCCGCCTCAACGGCAAGCCGCTGAAGCTGCGCGGCCTCAACCGCCACCAGTCCTATCCTTACGTCGGCTACGCCATGGGCCGCCGGGCGCAGGAGCGCGACGCCGAACTCCTCAAGAAGGAACTGAAGGTCAACGTCGTCCGCACCTCGCACTACCCGCAGTCGCCGTGGTTCCTCGACGCCTGCGACCGCCTCGGCCTGCTCGTCTTCGAGGAGATCCCCGGCTGGCAGCATATCGGCGACAAGGGCTGGCAGGCGCAGGCCATCGACAACGTCCGTGCCATGATCGAGCGCGACTGGAACCATCCGTCGATCATCATCTGGGGCGTGCGCATCAACGAGTCGGCCGACTGCCACGACTTCTACGCGGCGACCAACAAGCTCGCCCGTGAACTCGACACCACGCGCCAAACCGGCGGCGTCCGCTACATCACCGACAGCGAGTTCCTGGAAGACGTCTATACGATGAACGACTTCATTCAGGGCAACGAAGAGCTGCCGGGCGCCAACCGGCCGCGCATCGCGCTCCGGCCGATCTCCGAGGTCACCGGCCTCAAGACGCCGGTGCCCTACATGGTGACCGAGTTCAACGGCCACATGTTCCCGACCAAGCGCTACGACCAGGAGCAGCGGCAGGCCGAGCATGTCTCCCGCTATCTGTCGATCCTGAACGCTACCTACGCCGATCCCGGCATCGCCGGTTCCACCGGCTGGTGCATGTTCGACTACAACACCCACAAGGACTTCGGCTCCGGCGACCGCATCTGCCACCACGGCGTGATGGACGCCTGGCGCGAGCCGAAGTTCGCCGCCTGGGTCTACACCAGCCAGTGCGATCCCTCCGATGAGGTGGTGCTGAAGCCGATCACCTACTACGCCCGCGGCGAGCGCAACATCGGCGGCATCCTGCCGCTGATCGTGCTGACCAACTGCGACGAGGTGGAGCTTGCCTACGGCGAGGGCATCGTCAAGCGCCTTGGCCCCGACCGCGAGACCTATCCGCATCTGCCGCACGCGCCTGTGGTCATCGATCACCGCGCCTTCTCGGCCGAGGAACTGGGCCTCTGGGGCATGAAGTGGGAGGAGGCGACGGTCACCGGCTATATCGGCGGCAAGCCGGTGAAGACGGTCCGGTTCGCCTGCGATCCGCTGCCGACCACGCTGCAAGTCGTCCCCGACTGGACGGAGCTGTCGGCCGAGCCCAAGGACTCGGTGCGCGTCATCGTCCGCGCCCTCGACCAGCTCGGCAACCTGCTGCCCTTCCTCGACGAGGCGATCCACGTGACGGTCAGCGGCCCGGCCAAGCTGCTCGGCCCGTCGGAGGTGGTGCTGAAGGGCGGCGCCATCGGCTTCTGGCTGGAGACCACCGGCGGTGCCGGCGAGGTCGTCGTCAAGGTCGCCTGCCGGCGCTTCGGCGATACCACCCTCACCCTCAAGGCCGGCTGAACGGCGCAACCGATCGAAGCGGAAACACTATCATGAGCGACGTTACCCTCAGGGATGTGAGGAAGTCCTTCGGTGCGGTCGAGATCATCAAGGGCGTCGATCTCGACATCAAGGCCGGCGAGTTCGTGGTCTTCGTCGGGCCCTCCGGTTGCGGCAAGTCGACGCTGCTCAGGATGATCGCCGGCCTGGAGACCATCACTGCCGGCGACATCGCTATCGGCGGCGAGCGGATGAACGAGGTCGAGCCGGCGCAGCGCGGCATCGCCATGGTGTTCCAGAGCTACGCCCTCTATCCGCACATGACGGTGCGCGAGAACATGGGCTTCGCCCTGCGCTTTGCCGGCCTGCCCAAGGAGGAGATCCGCAAGCAGGTCGACGAGGCGGCGCGGATCCTCGAACTGGAGCCGCTGATGGACCGCAAGCCGAAGGCGCTCTCGGGCGGCCAGCGGCAGCGCGTCGCCATCGGCCGGGCGATCGTCCGCCACCCGAAGGTGTTCCTGTTCGACGAGCCACTCTCCAACCTCGACGCCGAGCTGCGCGTCCACATGCGCATCGAGATCGCCAAGCTGCACCGCGACCTCGGCGCCACCATCGTCTACGTGACGCACGACCAGGTGGAGGCCATGACGCTGGCCGACAAGATCGTAGTGCTGAGGTCGGGCATCGTCGAGCAGGTCGGCGCGCCGCTCGAACTCTACGACAATCCGGCCAACCTGTTCGTCGCCGGCTTCATCGGCTCGCCGAAGATGAACTTCCTGAAGGGCATCGTCGAGGGTGGCGGCGCTGGCCGCGCCGAGATCCGCCTGCCCGACTTCGGCGGCGCCGTGGTGCCGGTGGCCCTGAAGGGCGAGGCACCGGCCGCCGGCACGCCGGTCACGCTGGGCATCAGGCCGTCGCACTTCGCCGCCGACGGCGACGCCGCGTTGCCGGTCACCGTGGACATGCTGGAGCACCTCGGCTCGGAAACGCTGATCTATTCCCGCTCGGCGGCCTCCGATCTCCTCACCATCGCCACCCAGAGCCGGCCGAACGTGACGATCGGCGACACGCTGACCGCCCGTTTCCCCGCCTCCGCCGCTCTAATCTTCGGCGCCGACGGCAAACGCATCTACTGACGGCTCCCTCCCGCCGTCGGCACAAGGCAAGGCCGGGCACCCTCGCGGGCCCCGGCCTTTGCTTTTCCTGGACCATCAACGTCAGTAACAGGGATTGAGCACCGCTGGCCGCTCTACAGAGAGAAGATCGTCGACCTGAGCCACAAATTTGGCCTCGCCCATTTCGCGAAGAATCGAATAAGCCTCAACGAACCCATGTGGCTCGGTGCAAGCCTGTTTGATCTCCTCGGCAGAAGTATTGACTGCGGCCTGCTTAATGTTGTCCTCTGCCCGAGCTACGATTTCGCCCTTCTTGACAGGCTCAATCGCGTTCCGTTCGGCAAATTCTCCAATTCGACCGACGGCCGACATTAATACTGAACGCCACTTGGTGTCATTGACGCGGCAAACATCATTAACAATCACAAACGTGATGAATGTCTGGAGCGCGCACCTCACAGCGCCATGTCCGCTGACATCCATCATCATCGTGCTGATTTTGCCGTCGACGCGCTGCTGCTCGACATTGATTCCACTGGTAAGCTTGAATTCCCGCGTCTCCACCCCATCGACCACTTTCCAAGGTGTACGGGCAGAAAGCGCGTTGAATTCGTCACGCGGCTGCGCCAAGGCGACACCGCTAACTCCCAGTGTCGCCAGTACGGCAAGGATCATTCCTTTACGAAAAAGCATACTGCAACCTCGCGCGCTCCTTCTCGCAAGGATGCGAGAAGGAAGAAACTGAGACGCAGTCTCAGCCGGCCGGCGCTTTGCTCTCAATAGTTGCGTTCGGTTTTCGACAATACCTAGGCCGAAAAGCCGGCCACGGGAGGGCCACCGAAATATGCCGGCTCTTTCAGAGCCGATCGGCGGCCGCCGTCACCGTCACCGACGCGACGGCGGCGCCGCGGTCGGCGGCGCGCACCCAGGCGGCACCGGACTGGTCGAGCGCCGAGGCGACGCGCACATAAGCATCGGTGGGACAGGTGTCGTGGACGGCGTCGAAGCCGACCCAGCCGAGGCCGGGGATCAGCGCCTCGCCCCAGGCGGCCAGCGCGCCGGTGGCCGTCGCCTCTTCCCGCCAGACATAGCCGGAAACGAAGCGGGCCGGCAGGCCTAGGCCGCGCGCCGCGGCGATGAAGAGGTGGGCAAGGTCGGCCGGCGAGCCGCGCCCGTCCGCGAGCACCGCCGCGGCGGCGACGTCGCGGACGCCGCAGAGTTCATCCGGACCGGCCGGCAGCGCCTCGATCTCTCCGTGGATCAGACGCATCAACTTGTGGCAGAGGTCGAGCGGCGTGCCGTCGGACAGCGCCCGCGCCTTGCCGGCCAGCGCGGCGATCGGTGGCGCTGCCACCGTGACGCGCGTCTCGCGCCGGAACACCTCCGGCGACAGACGGTCGAGCGGCGCGCCTTGCAGCACGCCGGCGGTGTCGTCGACGTCAACCTCGCCCTCGGCGGCGATGGCGACCTCGCACGCCGGCCCCTCGATGGCGCAGTCGTGGACGACGTTGCCGAAGGCGTCGGCCGAGCGCGCCTGCCGGCAGTCGCCGGTGACGTCGAGATGCCAGGCGCGCACATACTGGCCGTCGAAGGTGCGTGGGCAAAGACGCAGCGAGCGGCTGGCGAGGGCCACCGGCTCGTCGTAGCGGGCGACGATGTCGTGACGGATGCGGAGGCGCATCGGCTCACCCCAGATATTGCTCGGCGATCAGGCCGCCGAGATTGGCGTTGTCGCGCAGAAACTGCTCGAGGAAGCTGTTGAGGCCGATGGCGAACAGGCCGGGCAGCGTCGTATCCTGGAGTTGGCCGAGGATCATCCGTGCCCGGCGCTGGCTGGCGCCCTGGCGGCCGTAGTCGCGCGACAGGCTGTCGAGGTTCATCGTCACCTTCTCGTAGCAGGCGACCAGCGAACGCGGCATCTCCGCCTTCAGGATCAGGAACTCGGCGACCAGATTGGGTTTGAGGTTGTCGCGGTAGACCCAGTGGTAGGAGGTGAGCGCCGACAGCGAACGCAGGATCCAAGACCACTGGAAATAATCGAAGCTGCCGCCGGCCGACAGGCGGTTGGGGTCGAGCACATCGGCCTTCAGCGCCAGCACGCGGGCGGTGAAGTCGGCGCGCTCGATGAAGGTGCCGAGGCGCAGGAAGTAATAAGCGTCGTTCCGTAGCATCGTCCGGTAGGCCGAGCCGTCGAAGCGCAGCGACAGCTCCTTCACCCGCGACAGGAAGTCCGACAGCTCCTGCCGCGTCAGGTTGGGGCTGTTGACGCCGCGCGTCTCCATCCAGCCGGAATTGATGGTCTCCCACATATCCATGGTCAGCGCCGTCCGGACGGAACGGGCGTTGGCGCGGGCGACGTCGAGGCAGGCGCGGATCGACGAGGGATTGGCGGCCGAGAAGGCGAGATGGTCGACGACGGTGCGGCGGTTGGCCTCGTCATGGTCGCGCTGGAACAGGTCGAGCGTGCCGGTGCCGGCGACGGCCATCTCCCATTCGTTGCGGCCCGCCTCGCCGGCGATCGGCGTGGCGGAAAGGCGCGTCGCCGCCTCGATCAGCCGGGCGGTGTTCTCGGCCCGCTCGACATAGCGGGCCAGCCAGTAGAGGCTGTCGGCGTGGCGGCTCAGCATGGCTCGCCTCCTGCCTGAGACTGCGACTGAGACTGCAACGGGACGGCGTCCGCCGGCTCCTCGATGATCCAGGTGTCCTTGGTGCCGCCGCCCTGGCTGGAGTTGACCACCAGCGAGCCCTCCTTCAGCGCCACGCGAGTGAGGCCGCCCGGCACGATGCGCACCTTGTCGGCACCGGTCAGCACGAACGGCCGGAGATCGACGTGGCGCGGCGCGATGCCGTCGCCGACGAAAGTCGGCGCCGTGGAGAGCGCCAGCGTCGGCTGGGCGATGAAGCCGTCGGGATCGGCGGCGAGGCGGGTGCGGAAGGCGTCGATCTCGTCTTTCGTCGCCTTCGGCCCGACCAGCATGCCGTAGCCGCCCGAGCCCTGCACCTCCTTCACCACCAGCTCCGGCAGGTGGTCGAGCACATAACGGAGGCTGTCCGGCTCGCGGCAGCGCCAGGTCGGCACGTTCTTCAGGATCGGCTCCTCGCCGAGGTAGAAGCGGACGATCTCCGGCATGTAGGTGTAGATCGCCTTGTCGTCGGCGACGCCGGTGCCGACGGCGTTGGCCAGCGTCACGTTGCCGGTCCGGTAGGCGGCGATCAGGCCGGGGATGCCGAGCACCGAATCCGGCCGGAACACCAGGGGATCGAGGAAATCGTCGTCGATGCGGCGGTAGATGACGTCGACGCGCTTCGGCCCCCGCGTCGTGCGCATGTAGACCACCTCGTCGAGCACGAAGAGGTCGCGCCCCTCGACCAGTTCGACGCCGAGCTTGTCGGCGAGGAAGGAGTGCTCGTAATAGGCCGAGTTGAGCGGCCCCGGCGTCATCAGCACCACCGTCGGCTCGGACGGCGCCGAGGCGGGGGCGAGCGAGCGCAGCGAGGCGAGCAGTTCGTCGGGATAGTTGTCGACCGGCTGGATGCGCGTCTCGGCGAACAGATCAGGGAAGAGGCGCATCTGCACGTCGCGGTTCTCCAGCATGTAGGAGACGCCGGAGGGCGTGCGGGCGTTGTCCTCGAGGACGTAGAAATCCTGGTCGTCGGTGCGGACGACGTCGATGCCGGCGATCTGCACGTAGACGTCGTGCGGCAGCTTGAGGCCGACCATCTCCGGCCGGAACGCCGGGTTGCGGTAGACGAGATCGGCCGGCACCACGCCGGCCCGGACGATCTCGCCGGCGCCGTAGACGTCGGCCAGGAAGCGGTTGAGCGCGGTCACCCGCTGCGTCAGCCCCCTGGAGAGCGTCGTCCACTCGCCGCCGGTCAGCACTCGCGGCACGATGTCGAAGGGAATGATGCGCTCCTCGGCCTCGGCATCGCCATAGACGGCGAAGGTGATGCCGATCCGCCGGAATAGGAATTCGGCTTCCTTCTGGAGGCGCTTGAGGTTTTCCGGGTCGGAGCCGTCGAGCCAGGCCTGGATGGTCGCATAGGCGGGACGGACGCCCTGCCCGAACCCGTGCATCTCGTCGAAAGCCGGCAATCCCCGTTCCTCCGCCGTTTTCCGGCACTGCTGCCGCTGATGAATTAAGCGGCAAACTGCCCGGAAGGGCAAGAAAGGTGATTGGGCAAAGGCGGGTGGCAGTTGCATCAAGAATAGGCAGATCACGCAGGATCGCCGCCGCCGCGCCGTCTGGAACATTTGCCGGTCCGGGAAGTTGGTAGCCCTCCAACGAGCAAGAAAGGGATTCGATCATGAAAACGCGTCTACTTCCCGTCCTGCTGCTCACCGCCGCCTTCCCGCTTGCCGCGGCCGCGCAGGACACCGCCACGCCGCCCGGCACGACAGACACCACTCCGGGAACGACCCAAACCCAGCCGGGCAATGACGCCGCTCCCACGACCAATCCCAGTGACACGGCACCGTCCACGCAGCAGGACATGGACAGCCCGGCCGCCACGCCGGCGCCATCGACTGATGACACCAGCCCAGCCATGGACGGCAGTACCGCGGCGCCTTCCGATCAGAGCGCGGCCACCACCACCGGCGAGACCTTCGTGACGGTGCCGGAAACCGGCGCTTGGCGCGTCAGCGACCTGCAAGGCAAGGCCGTCTACGACTCGGAAGGTACCAGCATCGGCGACATCAAGGATGTCCTCGTCAGCCAGAACGGCAGCGTGAACGCCGTCATCATCGGCGTCGGCGGCTTCCTGGGGATCGGTGAGAAGAACGTCGCCGTCAACATGAGCGCCCTCCAACTCGGACCGGGCGACACGCAGGCCAAGGCCGACGCGGTGACGACGGCCATGCCGAACAACGACGCCACCGGCGCCACCGGATCAGTGACCGCCGACAATCCGGCCATGCCCGGTCAGGGCACGACCGCGATGGATGGCACGGGCACCATGGCGAGCCCGCCGGCCGCCCCGGCCGCGCCGGGCGACGTGGTGGCCGCCAACAATCCCAACGCCGCCAAGATCGGCGACGATGCGCTTCCCGATCGCATCATCCTCAACGTGACGCGCCAGCAGCTCGAGGACGCGCCGGCGTTCGAGGGCGTACGGGCGCAGCCCTGATACGAAGCAAGTCGACAATACCGGCCTCCGCGGATCACCCGCGGGGGCCGATCGCGTTCCGGTCGCCTGAACGACAAGTCTGATCCCGATCAGGCGATCGAACCGTCAGATCAGTTGCAGCCCCTTCAGGCTGGCATGCCCCTCACGGCCAATGATGATGTGATCGTGCACGGTGATGCCGAGCGGCGCGGCGGCGTCGATCACCTGCTTGGTCATGGTGACGTCGGCTCGCGACGGGGTCGGGTCACCGGAGGGATGGTTGTGGACGAGAATCACCGCCGTGGCCGACAGCTCCAGCGCCCGTCGCACCACCTCGCGCGGATAGACCGGCGTATGATCGACGGTGCCGGTCTGCTGTACCTCGTCGGCGATCACCTGGTTTTTCTTGTCGAGGAACAGCACGCGAAATTGCTCGCGGTCCTCGTAGGCCATGGCGGTGCGGCAATAGTCGATCACCGCCGACCATGACGACAGGATCGGCCGCTTCACCATGCCCGAGCGAGCGATGCGACGCGAGGCGGCATGCACGATCTTGAAGTCGAGGATGGTTGCGTCGCCGATGCCCTTCACCGTACGGAGACGCGCCTCCGAAGCGCCGATCACCTCGGCGAACGAGCCGAGGGCGGCCAGCAGTTCCTTGGCCAGCGGCTTGACGTCCTGGCGCGGAATGGAGCGGAACAGGATCAGCTCCAGAAGCTCGTAATCGGCGATCGCCTCGTCGCCGGCCGCGCGGAAGCGATCACGCAGCCGTTCGCGATGGCCGGCATAATGCGGCAGATTGACCTTGCCTTCCTGAAATTCGCCCATGGTCGATTCCGTCGTGGAACCGGCGCAGCCTAGCAGATCCGAGGCGAAAGATGCGCCGCAAAACGCCGGGCCATCGCTGCCGCCCCTCATCTTGTTGTAACAGGGCTGTTACGTAGATCTGACAAGGTGCCGGTTCCTTCTGGGACAAGTCGGACGACACGATCAACGCGCAGATCGGTGCCGACTACGCCTTCAGCAAGGGGCTCATCCTGACCGCCGAAGTGAACTACCTGACCGATGGCGGCCGGAACCTCAACAACAAGACCAGCTACTACGGCAACACCGACGACTCCTGGTCGGCCATGCTCAAGCTGACCCGCAACTGGTAAGATCGCCCTGTTTCAGGGTTGAGGGAAAGGCCCGGTCCGTCCGGGCCTTTCCGCATTCGTTGCTCAGAAGGCGGCGATGGCCGCGTCGAGCGCCGTCCGCTCCCGGTCGGCCCGTTCCTGCGCCTCGGCGCGGGTGGCCTCGGCCTCCTCGATCGCCTTCTCGCTGCGAGCGAGCTTGGCGATGTAGGACTTGGCGCCGTCGGAGGTCTCGGGCAGCGCCTGGAGGTTGGCGCGCAGGCGCTCCTGCTCGTCGGACTGCCGCTTGACGATCTCCTCGGCGCGGGTCATCGCCCGTTCGGCGTCGGCGACGCGCGTCTTGATGGCGGCGATCGCCTTCAGCTTCTCAGCCACCACCGCATCGATGCCCTTGGTCGAGGCATAGAACAGCAGCGTATCGGCGTCGCTGTCGGTCAACTGGATGGCGTCGGCATCGGTGCGGGTCTCGGTGACCTTGAGGTCCCTCGCCGCGCCGGCCGCCACCTTCAGGCGGACGCGCAGCCGGTCCGGCTCGTCGGACACCACCTCGCCGTCGGTGGAGACTTCGGTGCCGTAGATGCGGCCATGGTCGACCATCACCGTCCGCTCGGCGTCCTTGGGGGCGGCAAGGTGATAGACGGTGGTCCAGGCCAGCGACCGCTTCACCGTCAGCACGCCGTCGCGGGCAGAGAGGCCGACGACGGTTTCCGTATGGTCGCGCTGGCTGGTCACCCGCGTCTTCGGATCGGCGGCGAAGGCGGCGAAACGCTTCTCGCCGGGCGGTATGCCGGCCACCTGCGCGTCGCCGAGATAGCCGCCCTCGCCGTAGACGGTGAAGATGCCGGGCGGCAGGCTGCTGCCGGTGGCGTTGGAGAGAAAGATGGCAGCCTGCGGCGCGGCGCCGCTGCCTTCCCGCCACAGCGATACCAGGTCGGCGTCGAGGTCGGCATCGATGATCGGCACGGTCAGCGTCGCGCCGGCTTTCAGCGTCACCGGCTGCGGCAGCGTAAAGGTGATGCCGACGTCGCCTTCGACCGAGACGGCTTCCGGCCCGCGCGACGGCGCGACCGGCGCTGGCGCGGCCTGCGTCCGCATCATCATGGCCGACAGCGGCATATCCGCTTCGTCCTTCATCGCGTCCGCCTCATAGGCGCCGCCGGCCGACGCGCCGTCGACCAGCGGTTCGATGGAGCCGCCCGGCAGCAGCAGCGGCACCTCGCGTCGCTCGCGCCAGTACATGTCGATCAGCCGTTGCCTGAGCGCCACCGGGTTGGACGACGACAGCGTCAGGCGGACGTCCTGCCAGTCGTCGCCGCTGCCGTTCTCCAGTACCGCCCAGCCCTGGACGCGATACTTGCCGCCGTCGGCCGGCACGATGCGATAGGCCGCCTTCCACACCGGCGCCGCCACCACGTAGGAGAGGCGCACCGTGCGCTTGCCGCCGGCCGTCGTCTCGATGCGCAGCGTGCGGAAACTGGCGTCGGCCGCGTCGCGGACGGCAGCCATCGCCGCGACGATCCGCTTCAGCACGCCGGCGTCGGAAAAGGTGACGGCGGCGCCGGGGCCGAGCAGCACCTCGGCGAAGCTGCCGTCGCCGCGTTGCAGCGTGACGGCCGGCAGCTCGATCGGCTGGCCTTCGGTGGCGCGCGGCACCTTGGCGACGCCTAGAATGACGCCGCTCGCCGTGTGGCCGGCGCCGTCGTCGATGGTCGCGGCATAGCCGGTCATGGCGGCGGCGATCGTCGCGGTGGACGCGAGGTCGTCGCGCTTCAGCGGCAGGCGCTTGAACGCCTCGGCGGCGGCATTGGCGCCGTCGATGGTCACCGAGGCGATGGCGCCGGCCGGGTCGCCGATAACAAGGCTTTTCAGCACGTCGTCGGCCTGATCGACGGGGATTTCCAGCGCGAAGCCGTGCTCGCCATCCTTGAGATCGACCTCGCGGACGATCTCGGCGAGGCCGCCTGATGACAGCAGCACCGAGCCTACCTTGTCGGCGGCGACGGCAGGAACGAGCGCAAGAGGCGAGACCGCGACAAGCAGCGCGGCAAGCGGCATCGGTTTCACGTTGATCTCCCCCGAGAAACGGTTGCATCCGAGGTGGCGATCCTGATCGAGAATTGCGATGGCGCGAAGACCGACCTGTGGCGGTTCCGCGGCTTTCGGCAGTCGCCTCCGCAGTTCTGCGCTTGACAGAAGAGCCGTCGCCGCGACCTATCGCCGCATTCCGACACGCAGCTTCACGGCCCGCCCATGATCCACTACGACCTGCACTGCACCGCCTGCGGCCACAACTTCGACGACTGGTTCGGCAACATGGCCGACTGGGAGGCGAGGAAGGCCGATTACGCCTGTCCGGCCTGCGGCGCGGCGCGCATCGAGAAGGCGCTGATGGCGCCGAGTCTGGGCGCCGTCAAGAAGGCCGCCGCGGCCGAGCCGGCCTGCAATCCGGCCGCCTGCGGCAACGCCAGCTGTCCGATGGCGGCAGGGTTCTAGAACGGCCCCCTAAGCCAAGGGGGTGAAAATCACCCTTGGCTTTCCGGTCGCGGATTCTTCATGCTCCTGATGCAGATGAGAAATCCGCAAAGAGCCCAACGCGGAAATGGGCTGGCATCTTCGCGAGCTGATCTCAGGCCACCTTCAGCGGCGGCTTGAACAGGCCCTTCGGCGACAGCGTGAACACCTCGCAGCCGGTGTCGGTGACACCGACGGCGTGCTCGAACTGCGCCGACAGCGAGCGGTCGCGCGTCACCGCCGTCCAACCGTCGGAGAGCACCTTCACATGCGGCCGGCCGAGATTGACCATCGGCTCGATGGTGAAGATCATGCCCGGCTTCAGCACCGGGCCCTCGCCCTTCCTGCCGTAGTGCAGGATGTTCGGCGTGTCGTGGAACAGCTTGCCGACGCCGTGGCCGCAGAAGTCGCGCACCACCGAGCAGCGCTCGCCCTCGACGTATTTCTGGATCGCCTCGCCGATATCGCCGGTGGTGTTGCCCGGCCGCACGGCGGCGATGCCGCGCATCAGCGATTCGTGCGTCACGTCGATCAGCCGCTCGGCTGCCCGCTTGATGGCGCCGACGCCGTACATGCGCGAGGAATCGCCGTACCAGCCGTCGAGGATGAAGGTGACGTCGATGTTGACGATGTCGCCCTCGCGCAGCGGCTTGTCGTCGGGAATGCCGTGGCAGACCACGTGGTTGATCGAGGTGCAGACCGACTTGGTGTAGCCGCGATAGTAGATATCGGCCGGCAGGGCATCGCGGTCGCGGCCGTAGCCGTAGACGAAGTCGTCGATCGCCTGGGTGGTGACACCGGGCTTGACGAAATCGACCAGCTCGTCGAGGCAGCCGGCCGCGATCTGGCAGGCCTTGCGCATGCCGTCGAAATCGGCGCCGGTATCATAGAGACGAATGTCCCCGGTGTTGCGCAGCGGCGCCACCGCCGCGTCGACGTAATTGATCATCGGATCGGCCAACCTGTGTCTGGCATTGGAAGCCGCTCGGCTTCGCGTTTTTGTCGTCATATACCGAAGCACCGCGGCAAGTACATGCTCTCGGTGCAGTCTGTCAGAAAACGGTCCGGATTTCGATTCCCCCCGTCGTGACGTCGGCGTGCGCCACCAGCGTCTCGACGCCGGCCAGCACCGCCGCCCGCGCCGCCGCGGCGTAGACGGGATCGATGTCGGCGGCGATCTCGAAGGCGGCGCAGTCGCCGCGCTGCACGAGATAGACAAGCACCGCCCGCGCCCCGGCGCCGACCATGGCGGCCAGCTCGCCGAGATGCTTCGCCCCGCGCATCGTCACCGCGTCGGGAAACTCGGCCAGCCCGGCCCGGCGCGACAGCGTCACCGACTTCACCTCGACATAGCAGGCCGGCCGTCCCTCGCCTTCCAGCAGCAGGTCGACGCGACTCCGGACGCCATAGGCCACCTCGCGGCGCAGGCGGTCGTAACCGGCGAGCGCCGGAATGCGGCCATCGGCGATCGCCTCGGCGACGATGCGGTTGGGCAGACCGGTGTTGATGCCGACCAGCGCGCCGTCCACCTCCACCAGTTCCCAGCTCCAGGCGAGCTTGCGCTTCGGATCGTTGGAGCGCGACAGAAAGACGCGGGCGCCAGGCGTCGCCAGGCCGAGCATGGAGCCGGAATTGGCGACGTGGGCGGTCACTTCCTCGCCGCCGTCGAGACGGCAGTCGGCGAGGAAGCGTTTGTAGCGGCGGACGAGCCGGCCGGGCACGAGGGGAGCGGAAAAGCGCATGCCGCCTTGTTCCCCGCCTATGCCGGCGCCGTCAAGGGGTGGCGGTCGCCTCGATGGTCGCCGGTCCGGCCGCCGCCGGCTGCGTGGCGATGCGGTGAAGGATGTCCTGGGCCACCGGGGCGTAGTCGTCGTTGAAATGATGGCCGCCGGGATGGACGATCAGGCTGTAGCCCTTGTCCTTGGGCAGGCGAACGCAGGCGGTCTCGTCGTCCTCGCTGCCGTAGATGCACTGCACCTTGGCCGGCTCGATCTGCAGGAGGTCCGGCAGCGTCGACGGCCCGTTCGGATCGGTCTTGGCGCCGAGGATGCCCGACACCGCGATCTCGAACTGGCGGGCGCCGGTGTAGGCGAGCAGCGACACCAGGTTGACGCTGGCCTTGTAGTCGGCGGGCAGCGCCGTGTAGATGGCCGGCAGCGCATCGGCGCCGAACGAGTAGCCGACCAGCGCCACCTTGTGGACGCCCCATTTCTTGCGATAGGCGTCGATCACCTTGACGAGGTCGTCGGCGGCGTCCTTGGGGTCGATGTCGTTCCAGAAGTAGCGCAGCGAATCGATGCCGACCACCGGCACGCCGGCCCTGGCGAGCGAATGGCCGATCTGGGCGTCGATGTCGCGCCAGCCGCCGTCGCCGGAATAGATGATCGCCATGGAATCCTGCTTCGGAACCGCGGCCAGCGCGGTGATCGGGATGCCGGCCAGCGGCGAGGCGTCGTCCTCTATGGCGGCGATCTGGTCGAAGATGGCGCCATCGAGCGTCTTGTCGGTGCCCTTCACGCTCTTGGCGAGGGCAATGGCAAAGCCCGACTTGATCAGTTCGTCGACATGGCCGGCACCGTCGGCGTCGGCGTAACGCGTCAGGTAGACGTCGACCGGATCGGGGAGATGCCCCTTCTGCAACTCGTAGACCCAACCCTTGCCGTCGGCGGCCTTGACGTGGGCGGCCTCGCTGCACAGCTCCTTGCCGAGCGACAGCGCCTGTCGCGGATCGACGGCGATGGTGCGGCCGATGGTGGCGTCGGGCGTCTGGGCGGCCAGCGCCAGCGCGAAGGTGCCGCCGAGGCCGGAGCCGGCGATCACCGGCGAATGATAGCTGTCGACGTCGAGCACCCGCTGGACGTTCTGGCTGACCTGCTCGACGTCGGAGACGAAGTAGACGCAGTCGTCGGAGAGCTTCTCCGCCTTGGCGAAGGTGGCCGGCGTATCGATGCCGATGACGATGGCGCCGCGCGCCGCGAAGTGGCGGGCCCTCACCCGGTCCCAGAAGCCGTAGCCGCCGGCGTCCGACAGCAGGAAGACGATGCCGTCCGGCTCGCCGCGCGGCGCGATCATCTCGGCGATGCCGAGCGTGTCGGTGCGGTCGGCCGGCAGCGAGGGAAACAGGTAGAAGAAGGCGGTCGTCGCGACGCCGCCCAGCGTGATGACGGCGACGAGGACGTATAGAAACAGTCGCTTCATTTGGAAACGGCTCCCTTGAGCCCGCCGGAGATGACGAAGGTGACGTCGGCGAGCGCCAGCAACGGGTTGAGGCCGCCGGCCACCGCCATGTAGCGCTGCTGCCAGACGGGATCGAACTTGGTCTTGAAGGCGCGCAGGCCGTGGAAATTGTAGAAGGCGTTGCCGTGCTCGAAGGCGGCGCGGCCGAGCTTGTGCCAGAGCGGCGCCATCGGGCTGTCGGACAGGCCGGCCAGCGGCGCCATGCCGAGGCTGAAGGCGGAAAAGCCCGCCGCCTTGAAGTGCAGCAGCACCCGCGTAAACAGCAGTTCCATGGTGCCGTTGGGCGATTTCGGCAGGAAGCGCATCAGGTCGATCGCCGCCTCGCGGCTGTCGCCCGACAGCATCAGCGTCGCGAAGGCGAAGATGCGGCCGTCGCGCTTCAGCACGGCCACCGGCTGCGACGCCACGTAGTCCGGCTCGAAGGCCCCCATCGAGAAGGTCTTCTCGCGCGCCTTGCGCGCCTCCAGCCAACTCGCCGAGACAGCGGCCAGTTCGTCGAGGATAGCCGGCACGCCGTCGGGCGGCACCACCTCGAAGACGATGCCGTCGCGCTCGGCCTTGTTGAGAGCGTTGCGCAGGTTGCCGCGCCGCGTGCCCTTGATATCGAAGGCGGCGAGATCGACCACCGCCTCCTCGCCGAGCTTGAAAGCGGACAGGCCGGCATCGGCGTAGAGCGACAGGCTCTCGGCCGGCACCTCGTAGAACACGGCGCGGCCGCCATGCTCGCGGGCGGTCTCCACGAAACGCCAGGCCAGCTCGCGCCGGCCCGCCTCCGCGCCGACCGGATCGCCGAGCGATATCCAGGACCGGCCGCGCTTGACGTACATCAGGAAAGCGTCGCCGTCGTCGGAGAACATCAGACTCTTGTCGCCCATGCGCACCAGGTTGGCGGCGGCGTGGGCCGAGCGCGGCAGGATGGCCACCGCCTGCGCCACGTCCTCGGTGCTCGGCGGGCCGATGCGACCGGTCGGTGGCCGGATCAGCAGCCAGGCGGCGACGGCGGCGGTGGCAATGCCTATGCCGAAGGCGGCACGCAGCGAGCGCGGCGCGGCGGCCGACATCTCGAACTGCCACCAGAGGTCATGGCTGTAGGGCACTTCCTTGTAGACGAAGAACAGAATGCCGGCGGCGAGCGCCAGGATCGAGGCGATGCACAGCCACCAGGCGACGCTGAGCCGGTCATGCAGCAGCGACGCCGGCCGGCTGTAGAGCGGACGGCTGGTCAACAGGGCGACGATCAGCACGCCCAGCAGCACGGCCTCGCCGATGGCCAGCGCCTTCAGGAGCGCCAAGGGGATCGACAGCGCCGCCATCGCCAGCGTCAGCCAGAAAGCGCCGTCCAGCCGATGGACGAGGCCACGACCGGCGACGATCAGGAACACGCCGATCACCGAGCCGACGAAATGGGCGCCCTCGACCAGCGGCAGCGGCAGGAAGGCATCCATCAGGTCGAGCCGGGTATCGGCCGGCGGCGTCACGCCGGAGAACACCAGCATGGCGCCGAGCACGATGGCCAGCGTGCCGGTGAGGATGGGCGCGATGCCGGAGACCGCGGCGGTGAGCGCCGGGCTGGCGGCGGTGGCCCGCCGCGCCTCGCCGACGATCATCGCCGCCACCGCGACGATCAGCGGCACCACGTAATAGACGATGCGGTAGAGCAGCAGCGCCGAGATGACGCCGTCGACCGGCAGGCGCGTGCCGAGCGCGCCGACGACGATGGTCTCGAAGATGCCGACGCCGCCCGGAAGATGGCTGAGCACGCCGGCGCCGATCGCCACCGAGAACACGGCGAGCACGGTGGGGAATGAGACGTCACCGGCCGGCAGCAGCACGTAGAGCACGCCGGCGGCGCAGCCGACGTCGGCCGAGGTGGCGATGAGCTGGGCGAGGATGTCGCGGGCGGTCGGCAGGGCGACGGTCCGGCCGAACACCGTCACCGAGCCGCCGCGCACGGCGGTGAACAGCACCACCGCCGCGACGCCGGCCAGCATGATCAGGCCGATGCCGCGCACCATGCCGCCGGACATGCCGATCAGCGCCGCGAGATCCGGCCCGGCGATGGTGAGGCCGGCGCCGGCCACGAAGGCGAGACCGAAGCCGAAGGCGGCGGCGACGTAGGCCACCACCTTGGCGATGGTCTCCGGCTCCATCCCGAAGGGCGAGTAGAAGCGGTAGCGCACCGAGCCGCCGGTCAGCGGGCCGAAGCCAGCGATGTTGCCGACGGCATAGGCGCAGAAGCTGGCCAGCGCCACCATCCGGTAAGGCAGCCGGACGCCGGCAAAGCCGAGAGCGTGCACGTCGTAGATCGACAACGCCAGGAAGCTGCCGGCGGTGAACATCAGGGCAAGGCCTATGCTCGACCAGGGAGTGTCCTCGATCGCCGCGATCAGGTCGTCGTAGACCACGTCCGACAGAAGGCGCGACAGCGCCAGCACCGACAGGCCGACGATGGCCAGCGCGATCACCGCGATGATCACCGGCTTCAGTCTGGCCAGCCGGCCGGGCGTGGTCGGCGGCACTTCGGGAGCCTCCGTGGAAACGGCAACGGGCATGGTCGACCTGAGAGAATGGCGGTCTGAAAAACGACGGCCTGAAAAATGGTGGAGCGGGAGCGGGCTGCCCTCTGGTGGCGCCTTATGTTGGGAGATTGCGTCAATCCGGGGGCACACGCGCCGCCGCGACATTTAATTCCGTGTAATGTGGCAATTGCGTCCGGTTCGGGAATCTACGACAACGGAGCGACTTTTCCCGAGGCTCAGTCGTTCATGACCGCTCACTCCCCCACCGCCGCCGTTCTGATCATCGGCGACGAGATTCTCTCCGGCCGTACCCGCGACAGCAACTCCGGCCACATCGCCGCCTTCCTCACCGAGATCGGCATCGATCTCAAGGAAATCCGCGTCGTTCCCGACGAGGAGGCACGCATCGTCGCGGCGCTCGACGCGCTCAGGACGGCCTATACCTACGTGTTCACCACCGGCGGCATCGGCCCGACGCACGACGACATCACCGCCGATGCGGTGGCCAGGGCGTTCGGCCTCGCCATCGAATACCATCCGGGGGCCGTAGAGATCCTGCGGCAGCACTACGAGAAGCCGGAGGAGCTGACCGAGGCGCGGCTCAGGATGGCCCGCATCCCGACCGGCGCGACACTGATCGACAACCCCGTCTCCAAGGCGCCGGGCTTCCACATCGGCAACGTGTTCGTCATGGCCGGCGTGCCGAAGATCATGCAGGCCATGCTGCTCAACGTCGAGAAGGAGCTGGAAGGCGGCATGCCGGTGCAGTCGGTCACCGTCGACTGCCCGTTCGGCGAAGGCGTCATCGGCACGGCGCTCGGCGAGGTGGCGAAGGCGCATCCGGCCGTCTCCATCGGCAGTTATCCGGTGCTGGCCGCCCGCGCCTTCTCGACGCGGCTGGTGATCCGCTCGCGCGACGGCGCGGCGCTCGAAGCGGCGAAAACGGCGGTCGAAGCGATGCTGGCGGCGATCGCCCGCGACAAAGCCGGGGATAGCACTCTCACCGACTATTGAAATCGACGCCAAACGGGCATTTGAGAGGCGCAACGCCCCAAGCTACACGAGGATCGCCGCATGTCCCCGCAAGATGCCCAGCCGCTCGCCCCCAAGGCGTTCCCGGTCTCCTGGGACCAGTTCCACCGCGACGCCAGGGCACTGGCCTGGCGGCTGGCCGGCCATGGCGAATGGAAGGCCATCGTCTGCATCACCCGCGGCGGCCTGGTGCCGGCGGCCATCGTGGCGCGCGAACTGAACATCCGCGTCATCGAGACGGTGGGCATCGCCTCCTATCACGACTACACCTCGCAGGGCGACGTCAGGATCATCAAGAAGGTGAGCGCCGACGTCATCGACCTCGAGGGCGGCGAAGGGGCCGGCGTGCTGATCATCGACGACCTCGTCGACACCGGCAAGACCGCCCGCATCGTCCGCGACATGCTGCCGAAGGCGCATTTCGCCACCGTCTATGCCAAGCCGAAGGGCCGGCCGCTGGTCGATACCTTCGTCACCGAGGTTAGCCAGGATACGTGGATTTACTTCCCCTGGGACATGGGCTTTGCCTTCCAGCCGCCGATTTCCCGTCAGGGCAATGACTGATCCGGCAAATTTTCCTTCACCATGTAAATAACTGATTCGCAGCGCTTTACGCCGGATGCACCGACCAGAGGTTGTCCGGTCCGGCAGCGCTGAGCCCGATTCTCGCCGCATTTCTCCCTGTTCTGAGCCACCGTCGCTGATCGCTGGTAACCGCCGGTGGTCCCTATGGAGGCTCGTCCGCGCTGCCAACGCGGGTCTGAACAGGATTGACTGCATGCTTTTCAAAACAAGTGCTGCAAGCGCTTTTTTCACGGCCGCCATGGCGGTCGCGTTTTTTCACCCGGCATCGCCGGCGCTGGCCCAGTGCGGCAAGGCGTCCTGGTACGCCGAGCAAGGCCGCACCGCCAGCGGCGAGCGGATGAAACCCGGCGCCCGTACCGCCGCCCACCGCACCCTGCCCTTCGGTACCCTCGTCGAGGTCAGGAACCTCAGGAACGGCCGCAGCGTAGTGGTGCGGATCAACGACCGCGGCCCCTTCATCAAGGGGCGGGTGATCGACCTGTCGCGTGGCGCCGCCAACGAGATCGGCATGGTCAGTTCCGGCACGGCGAGCGTCCGGCTATCGGTGCTCAACGGCAAGGCCGCGCCGGCCGCCGAGATGTGCGGCTGAGCCGCCCCTCCCCCTGAAGACGGCGCGCCCCGTCCTCCCTTCGGGACGCGCCCAACCCGCCGTCAATATCGATCGGGGCTTGACCCCTTCGCCGCCGCCGGCAATATCGCCGGGCACGCGGACGTGGCGAAATCGGTAGACGCAGCAGACTTAAAATCTGCCAGCCATTGGCTTTGCGGGTTCGAGCCCCGCCGTCCGCACCAGCCCCGCGCCTGTCTGGAAAATGTCGTATATCGCATACATATAAACCGTTTATATTTTTTCTCCAATGACTTAAACGTTTTTAGGTCCCTTGCGTTTCTGCGACTAAAGTTTGATTTACACGTTCAGGAAATCGCTTTCCGGGCTCGGATCGTCCCCGACGCCGCCAGCCGCCCAATACCGGCAGACCGTTCGCCGCCGCCCCCTCCGGGCACGGGCCGGACCCGCCTTGCCCGGAGAAGCCCTTCCGCCGCCGCATAGAGCGATCCCAGCAAAAGCGAGAACCGGCTTTGCGTCCGGGATTGCGTGAAAACAGAGAGAGCGTTTCCGGCGAGCCCGTTTTCACCGGAAACGGTCCAGGAGCCCAGACATGACCGTGATGACCTTCTCGATTCCCCGCACCATCCTCTACGGCGAGGGCTCGCTCGCCAAGCTGGCCGACCTCAAGGGCAAGAAGGCGGCTCTGGTCACCGGCGGCAGTTCGATGAAGCGCTTCGGCTTCCTCGATCAGGCGATCGCTCTCCTCAAGAAGGCCGGCATCGAATCCATCGTCATCGATGGCGTCGAGCCCAACCCGTCGGTGACGACCGTCTGGCGCGGCGCCAAGGCCATGCAGGAATTCGGGCCGGACTGGATCGTCGCCATCGGCGGCGGCTCGGCGCTCGACGCCGCCAAGGTGATGTGGTGCTTCTACGAGCATCCCGACCTGACCTTCGAGGACATCATCCCGGTCGGCTCCATGCCGGCGCTGCGCAACAAGGCGCGCTTCGTGGCCATTCCCTCGACGTCGGGCACGGCCTCCGAGATCACCGCCTTCTCGGTGATCACCGACACCGAAAACCATATCAAGTACCCGATCGTCGCCGCCGACATGGTGCCGGACATCGCCATCCTCGACCCGGCGCTGCCGATGGTGATGCCGCCGAACGTCACCGCCAACACCGGCATGGACGTGCTGTGCCACGCCACCGAGGCCGTGGCCTCGATCGCCGCCACCTCATTCACCGATCCCTATGCGATCGAGGCGATCCGGCTGGTGCTCGGCAACCTCGAGACGGCCTACAAGACGCCGACCGACAAGACGGCCCGCTTCAACATGCACAACGCCTCGGCGCTGGCCGGCATGGCCTTCACCAACGCCTCCCTCGGCCTGGTGCATTCGCTGGCCCACAAGATCGGCGGCGAGTTCGGCGTCACGCACGGTCTGGCCAACGCCATCCTGCTGCCCTACGTCATCGACTTCAACCGGCAGTTCACCGACAAATACGCTCAGGTCGAGCGTGCCCTCGGCATCGACAATCTGGCCGAGGCCATTCGCGGCCTCAACCGGCGGCTTAGCATTCCCGGCACCTTCAAGGACTGCGACGAGGTCGACTTCAATGAGGGCAAGTTCAAGACGGTGCTGAACCGCATGAGCGAGAACGCCTTCGCCGATCCCTGCACGCTGACCAACCCCGGCACGCCCTCGGTGACCGACGTCAAGGCGCTCTACACCGCCGCCTACTACGGCTGAGTGGGGCGGCGGCAGCCATGACGAGCGGGCGCGGCATCCTGGAGGCCGGGATGCCGCGCCCTTTCTTTTGTCGATTTCCTGACATTGAACCTCAGAAATAACGCCAACCTCGCATTTTCCCTGATTGTCTGGCCCAGGCTCGGACGGTAGAAATGATAATCATTTGCAACAAGGAAACGCCGACGCGAATTGCTGCCGCCGACGCGTTTCTGGATGGTGTCGCATCGTCTCCGGGCTTTGCTTGGTTGTTCAAAGGAGGACGGTCGCTGGTCGCGCGGCGCCCGTCGTCTTCGTCGCCTCGGGTCAGTCACTCCCTCCCGCGACGGTGGTGCTTCGGCGGTCTCCGCCAAACGGCCGGTTCCCCGCGTTGTCCGTGCGGGCGGTCGCAGACTTCAGGCCGGATATCCGATGAGGGTATCCGGCTTTTTCTCTTGTCCCGCCCCCTCCCGCCGTCCGCAAATGACGCTTTGGAATCGCAAGTCGATGTTCTAAAGAGGACGGGTTTTCGGCGGCCGGGGAGAAAGAGATGACCTATTGCGTTGGCATCCTCGTCAAGGAAGGTCTGACGATGATCGCGGATACGCGCACCAACGCCGGCCTCGACAACGTCTCCCAATACAAGAAGCTACACATCTTCGAGAAGCCGGGCGACCGGATGATCGCGGTGGCCACCGCCGGCAACCTTGCCATCACCCAGTCGGTGCTGTCCTTCCTGAGCGAGGGCCTCGAGAACCGGGAAACCGGCCAGATGGAGACCATCTGGACGACGCCGTCGATGTTCAAGACCGCCCAGCTGGTCGGCCGCGCCGTGCGCGAGGTCTACCGCATCGACGGCGAGGCGCTGGAACAGTCCAACGCCGGCTTCGAGGTGACCATGCTGGTCGGCGGCCAGGTGTCGCGCGGCCGGTTGCGGCTGTTCATGATCTACCGGCAGGGCAATTTCATCGAGGCCACCGAAGACACGCCGTTCCTGCAGATCGGCGAGCACAAATACGGCAAGCCGATCCTCGACCGCGCCATCACCTTCGGCACCGACCTCGTCGAGGCGACCAAGCTCGGCCTGATCTCGATGGATTCGACCATGCGCTCCAACCTCGGCGTCGGCATGCCGATCGATCTGGTCACGGTGAAGCGCGACGCCATCGCCCACGACGTGCTGCACCGCATCGAGCCGGGCGAACCCTATTTCCACGATCTGCGCGAGCGCTGGAGCGCGGCGCTGCGCGCCGCCCACAAGGCGATCCCCATCCCGCCCTACAAGTGAGTGGCCGCCTCCATTACCCCCGGTCGCGGAAGCGGTTGGTGATCGGATAGCGGCGATCGCGGCCGAAGCTCTTGGTGGTGATCTTGACGCCGGGCGCCGCCTGCCGGCGCTTGTACTCGGCGATGTAGAGGAGATGCTCGACGCGGCGCACCGTCGCCTCGTCGAAGCCGGCGGCGATCAGTTCGGCCACCGTCCTCTCCTCCTCGACCAGACCGTTGAGGATGCCGTCGAGCACCGGATAGGGTGGCAGGCTGTCCTGGTCGGTCTGGTTTTCCCTGAGTTCGGCGGTCGGCGCCTTGGTGATGATGCGCTTGGGGATCACCTCGCCGGCCGGTCCCTTCAGGCCGTCCGGCCGGTGGGCGTTGCGCCATTCCGCCAGCGCGTAGACCTGCATCTTGTAGAGGTCCTTGATCGGGTTGAAGCCGCCGTTCATGTCGCCGTAGAGCGTGCAGTAGCCGACGCTCATCTCGCTCTTGTTGCCGGTGGTCAGCACCATCGAGCCGAACTTGTTGGAGACGGCCATCAGGATGGTGCCGCGGGCGCGCGACTGCAGATTCTCCTCCGTCGTGTCGGCGCGCGTGCCCTCGAACAACGGCCCGAGCGCCGTGAGGAAGCCCTCGACCGGCTCGGCGATGGCCACCACGTCGTAGGGAACGCCCAGCGCGGCGGCGCATTTCGCCGCGTCCTCCAGGCTATCGGCCGAGGTGTAGCGGTAGGGCAGCATCAGGCAGCGCACCTTGTCGGCGCCGAAGGCGTCGACGGCCATCGCCGCCACGACGGCCGAATCGATGCCGCCGGACAGCCCGAGCACCACGCCGGGGAAGCGGTTCTTCTCGACATAGTCGCGCAGGCCGGTGACGCAAGCGAACCAGTTGGCGGCCTGGACGTCCGGATAAGGCGCCACCTCGCCCGGCCGGATGCGCCAGCCGTCGGCGCCCTCGATAAGCGCCACGGTCGCCGTCGCCTCGCGGAAAGCCGGCAGGCGGAAGGCCATGTCGCGGTCGGGGTTGAGGCCGAAGCTGGCGCCGTCGAACACCAGTTCGTCCTGACCGCCGACGGTGTTGACGTAGACGAGCGGCAGCCCGCTCTCGACGACGCGCGCCGTCGCCACCTTCAGCCGCTCGCCGGTCACCGTCCAGCGGTAGGGCGAGCCGTTGATGACGATGAGAAGCTCGGCGCCGGTCTCCGACAAATGCTCGACCACCTCGGCCTTCCAGATGTCCTCGCAGACCGGCAGGCCGAGCCGGATGCCGCGGAAGGTCACCGGCGTGGGCAGCGGGCCGGGCTGGAACACCCGCTTCTCGTCGAACACCGAATAGTTAGGCAGGTCGGCCTTGAAACGCAGGCCGGCGATGGCGCCGCCATCGAGCAGCGCCACGGCGTTGCGCAGGAGACCCGTCTCGTCCAGCCAGGGCGTGCCGATCACCACGCCCGGCCCGCCGTCGGCGGTCTCGAGGGCGAGTTGCTCCACCGCCCGGCGGCAATCGCGCTGTACGGCCGGCTTCAGCACCAGATCCTCCGGCGTGTAGCCGACGATATAGAGTTCCGGCAGCACCAGGAGATCGGCGCCGAGTCGGGCCGCCTCGGCGCGCGCCAGGCGGGCCTTGTCGAGATTGCCGGAAATGTCGCCCATCACCGGATTGGCCTGGGCGAGCGCGAGCGTGAGCGTGCGGGAGGATTGGGTCATGATGTCCGCGATTTAGCCAGAAAGACATCGCCGCGGCAACTGATGGTTCGGCGCCGGCATCGGCGCGCCGCCGATCGGCCCGGTCGGACCCGGCAGTTCCATTGCGACTAGCGCGGCTTGCCCCGGAGCGGCGAGCGCACGCGGATGATCTCGCTCGGACCGTCGTAGATGACCTTGGCCGGCGGCACGGCCGGCACCAGGCGGTTGCCGCGCCGCGCGTAGAGCTGCCGCACCGACGACAGGTCGGCCAGGCGCTCGTAGAGGCGGCGCGCCGACAGCGGCTTGATCAGCACGTCGTTGGCGCCAAGTTCCACCGCCGTCAGCATGCGCCGCTTGTCGGCATAGGCCGTCACCATCACCACGGCCAGCGTCGACACCCGATCGTCGGGATGGCGGCGCAGCAGGTCGAGAAAGGCGGCGCCGTTGCCGGCGGTGCCGAGATTCCAGTCGAGGAGAAGCACGTCCGGCGACTGCGTCATCACCATGGTGAGCGCTTCCGCTTCGGTGGCCGCCTGCAAAATGACGCGAACCCCGAAAGCGCCGAGCATCGTTTCCGCCAGTTTGCGGAAATAGGCGCTGTCATCGACGATGCCGACGCGCAACGCGTCGAGACGCACGTACGTACCCTGCTCCGCCGGATCGATCATTAAGTGAAAAGCCCTTCGACAACAACCTGCTAAAGTACCAGAAACTCCCTTCCCCGCCTGAGGCTTGCCACGAAATGGAGAAGATTTGGTTTACGCCGGCAACGTTTCGTGAACCATGACGGAGGTCAAAAAAAGGCGCCCCGAATGGGGCGCCCGTTTATTTTTCGACTCGATCGGCGAAAAGCCTCAGCCGACGATTTCGATCTCGGCAAACCAGTAGGCGATCTCGGCGGCGGCCGTCTCCGGCGCGTCGGAGCCGTGCACCGAGTTCTCGCCCATCGACAGCGCGAACTCCTTGCGGATGGTGCCTTCGGCGGCCTTCTCCGGATTGGTGGCGCCCATCACTTCGCGGTTGCGGGCGATGGCGTTCTCGCCCTCCAGCACCTGCACGACGGTCGGCGCCGACGACATGAAGTCGCACAGCTCGTCGTAGAAGGGCTTGCCCTTGTGGACAGCGTAGAAACCCTCGGCCTCCTTGCGGGACATCCACACGCGCTTGGACGCGACGACGCGCAGGCCGGCCGCCTCCAGCTTGGCGGTGATGGCGCCGGTGAGGTTACGACGGGTCGCGTCGGGCTTGATCATCGAGAAGGTACGTTCGATCGCCATGGAAATCTGCCCCTCTGTGGCTGGCGGCGGCAAGGCCCGGCGCAGCCGGATCCTCGGGTCAGGCCGGCTTATAGCGGCGGGACTGGAATCGGGCAAGCGCGGCAAAGCCCGGAGAGCGCCGGGAAAGCGGCGAATACCGGCCCCGCCGGCTCTCGACGCGGCGCCGGGCCACGGCGGAAAGCGGCGGCTCCCGCCCTCATGGCGCGACGATCGGACATGCACAGCCGGAAATGGACATCCACACTTCGGATTTTCATGTCACCCAATTGATTTAGATCAAGGAATTCATGACCGCAGTCCGTACCTTTGAATTGTTATAACTTCCATCTAGGGGGAGGATTTCATGAAAAGGCATTGGGTGCTGGCCGTGGCTGCGGCCGCGGCGGCGTTGGCGCTTCCCGCGAAGGCGGACACGCTGCGGGAACAGGCTGCCCAGCAGTTCCAGGCCATTCCGTCGATTCTGCCGGCGGTCAACAACAATCCGATCACCAAGGCGAAGATCGATCTCGGGCGCGCCCTGTTCTTCGATCCGCGCCTGTCGGCCTCGGGCGTCTTCAGCTGCAACTCCTGCCACAACCTGGCGACCGGCGGCGACGACAACCTCGAGACCTCGATCGGCCATGGCTGGCAGAAGGGTCCGCGCAACTCGCCCACCGTCCTCAACTCGGTCCTCAACCAGGCCCAGTTCTGGGACGGCCGCGCCGAGGACCTGAAGGCCCAGGCCAAGGGCCCGATCCAGGCCGGTGTCGAGATGGCCAGCACGCCCGATCAGGTGATCGCTACGCTGACCAGCATGCCGCTCTATGACGAATGGTTCAAGCTTGCCTTCCCCGGCGATCCCTCGCCCGTCACCTTCGACAACGTCGCCAAGGCCATCGAGGCCTTCGAGGTGACGCTGCTGACGCCTGCCTCGCCCTTCGACCGCTGGCTCGAAGGCGACGACAACGCCATGACCGAGGTGCAGAAGACCGGCCTCAACCTGTTCATGGAAAAGGGCTGCTCGGCCTGCCATTCCGGCGTCAACTTCGGCGGCCACGACTACTATCCGTTCGGCGTCGTCGAGCGGCCGGGCTCGGACATCCTGCCGTCCGGCGACAAGGGTCGCTTCACCGTCACCAAGACGGCGGACGACGAGTACGTCTTCCGCGCCGCGCCGCTGCGCAACGTCGCGCTGACCGCGCCCTACTTCCATTCGGGCAAAGTCTGGGATCTGAAGCAGGCCGTCGCCGTCATGGGATCGGCCCAGCTCGGCGCCGAACTCAACGATGACGAGACCACGGCCATCGCCTCGTTCCTGACGGCGCTGACCGGCGAGCTTCGTCCGGTCGAATACCCGGTGCTGCCGCCGGAAACGGCGACCACGCCGCGGCCGACCGCCGAGGTCATCGCCAAGTAATCTGCCACTTCGGCAGATCACCGCCTTACGGCCGGCCCCACGGGGCCGGCTTTTCTCATGTCGGCAGGCGAGCGGCGGCCGGCTTCAGCCCCGGCATCAGGCCGGCGATTCGCTCGCAGAGCGGGGCGAGCGGGCTGGTGCGGCGCCAGGCGAGGCCGATGGTGCGGTGCGGCTCGGGCCGCGACAGCCGACGCAGGCGCACCCGGCCGGCGTCGAGCGGCGTCGCGGCGAGGAACAGCTCCGGCAGCAGCGTGATCCCCTGCCCCGCCGCCACCAGTTGCAGGATGGTGGCGAGCGAGGTGACGCCGGCCCGCGTCAGCCGGCGGGCGTCGAGGGCGCCGCAGGAGGCCAGCGTCTGGTCGCGCAGGCAATGGCCGTCCTCGAGCAGCAGCAGCGCCTCGGTCGGAATGTCGGCGGCGCTGTCGAAGGCGCCGAGCGACAGCGGCCCCGTCGCCGGCGTCGCCAGCAGGAAGGCGTCGGCGAAGGCCGGTACTTCCAAGAAGGACGGATCGCCGAGCGGCAGGCTGGCGATGACCAGATCGAGGCCACCGCCCTGCAATTCGCCGACCAGCGTTGCCGTCACCGTCTCACGCACGCCGACCCTGAGCGCCGGAAAGGCGTCGGCGATGGCCGGCAGCAGCTTCGGCAGAAGATAGGGACCGATCGACGGGATAATGCCGAGCTTCAGCGCGCCGGTCGCCGGGTCAGCGGCGGCGCGGGCATAGGCTTCGAGGTCGCCCACCTCGGCGAGAATGCGTCGGCCGCGCTCGACGATCGCCTCACCGGCCGGCGTCAGGCGGGCGCCGGCGGCGGCACGCTCGACCAAGGGACAGCCGAGCGCCTCCTCAAGCTCGCGGATCTGCGCCGATAGCGCCGGCTGGCTGACCGAAACCCGCTCGGCGGCGCGGCCGAAATGCCCCTCGGTGGCGAGCGCGTCGAGATAGCGGAGTTGGCGCAGGGTGATCTTCATAGGAAAATCCTATCAGCCCGGTCGGATAATGCAATTGGAATGATTCTAAGAAATGCCGTCATGTTGATGCGGAGAGGCGATGCCGGCCTGCCGGCGCCGCATCCGTTCTCATGCAGGGAGACCCGCCTTGACCGACCGACCGATCCAGACCACCACCGCCGGCAGCCCGATCGCCGACAACCAGAATTCGCTGACCGCCGGCTCGCGCGGCCCGGTGCTGATGCAGGACTGGCAGTTGATCGAGAAGCTCGCCCACCAGAATCGCGAGCGCATTCCCGAGCGCGTCGTGCACGCCAAGGGCTGGGGCGCCTTCGGCGAACTGACAGTGACGCAGGACATCACCCGCTACACGCGCGCCAAGCCGTTCTCCGAGGTCGGCAAGAAGACGCCGCTGCTCCTGCGCTTCTCGACGGTGGCCGGCGAGATGGGCGCCGCCGATGCCGAGCGCGACGTGCGCGGCTTCGCGCTGAAGTTCTATACCGAGGAAGGCAACTGGGACCTCGTCGGCAACAACACGCCGGTGTTCTTCGTCCGCGATCCGCTGAAGTTCCCCGACTTCATCCACACCCAGAAGCGCCATCCGAAGACCAATCTGCGCTCGGCCACCGCCATGTGGGACTTCTGGTCGCTCAGCCCGGAGAGCATCCACCAGGTGACCATCCTGTTCTCCGACCGCGGCCTGCCGACCGACGTCCGCCATATCGACGGCTTCGGCTCGCACACCTACTCCTTCATCAACGAGGCCGGCGAGCGCTTCTGGGTGAAGTTCCACTTCAAGACGATGCAAGGCCACCGCCACTACACCAACGCCGAGGCCGCCGAAGTGGTCGGCCGCAGCCGCGAGTCGACGCAGGAGGACCTGTTCGGGGCGATCGAGGCCGGCGACTATCCGCGCTGGCGCTTCTTCGTGCAGGTCATGCCCGAGCTGGAAGCCGAGACGACGCCCTACAATCCGTTCGACCTGACCAAGGTCTGGCCGCACGCCGACTATCCGTTGATCGAGGTCGGCACCCTCGAACTCAACCGCAACGCCGACAACTATTTCAACGAGATCGAGCAGGCCGCCTTCTCGCCGTCCAACATCGTGCCCGGCGTCGGCTTCTCGCCCGACAAGATGTTGCAGGCCCGCCTGTTCTCCTATGCCGACGCCCACCGCTACCGGCTCGGCACCCATTACGAGGCGCTGCCCGTCAACGCACCGAAATGCCCCGTCCATCACTACCACAAGGACGGCGCCATGAACTTCATGCCCAACAAGCCCAATCCCGACGCCTATTACGAGCCGAACAGCTTCGGCGGCCCGCGTCAGGCGCCGGAATTCCGCGAGCCGCCGCTGCGCATCTCCGGCGACGCCGACCGCTACGATCATCGCGCCGGCAACGACGACTATAGCCAGGCCGGTGCCCTGTTCCGCCTGTTCGACGAAGGACAGCGCCAGCGCCTCTTCCAGAACATCGCCGCCGCCATGGCCGGCGTGCCGCGCGACATCGTCGACCGCCAGCTCGGCCATTTCGCCAAGGTCGATCCAGCCTACGCGGCAGGCGTCAGGGATGCTCTCGGCATAAGCTGAGCCGGCGCATGGCCCCGTCTTCGGCAAATGGCGCGGTCGCCGCCGGGCCTGCAAGCCGGCGGCGACCACCAGCCGTTGCCACCGGAAAGCCCGGCATGAAAAAGCCCGGCCGGGTTTCCCCGGCCGGGCTCGACTATCTTCAATGGCCCCCTGAAACTCAGGGCTTGGCGGCACCGGCGCCGGAGGCGGCGTTCTGCGCGTCGAGCAGCTTCTGCTGCGCTTCCTTGGCCTTGCGCTGCACCTCGGAGGCGAGCTGCTCGCGCTGGCGCTGCAGCGCCGCCGTGTCGATCGCCGGTCCGGCGTAGGACGCCGTGAAGCCGGTCAGCGAGATCGGGAAGTTCAGCGCCTTGGCCTGCTGGTTCTGCGTGGTGATGATCAGGTCCTTGCCCTTCTTCATCGAGGCGGTGAAGTCGTCGGTGATCGGGATCTCGGCGAAGCAGGCGTTGGGCATGCAGATGGTGTACTTGCCCGGCACCTGGGTGTTCTGATCGACCTGCACGCGGATACCCGGCTGGATCAGCATGCCGACCGGCGTCTGCACCAGGAGGATCTTGCGCGTCTCGCCGTCCACCTCGCGCACGCCGGCCGAGGCCAGGAACTGGCCGCTGTCGGTACGCAGCTCGCGCACGGTGAAGCAGACCTGCTTCTTGGTGCGACCGTCCTCACCGCAGAGCTTGTTCCAGGGATTGTTGGCGTCGTCGCCCGGCGCCGAAGCCGCGTTGTCGGCGGGAGCCGCGGCGGCGGGAGCCGCGTCGGCCGGAGCGGCCGGCTTGTCCTGCGCCAGCGCGGCGGTCGCGGGCAGCGCCAGCGCCGCCAGAAAGACCATGGTCCTGAGGGAAGTAACCGTTGCCATTCGCCCAATCCTTTGCATGCGTCGATCTCTAGCACACGCCATCGGCGCTACCGATCGTCTGATTTCGATCGACTTGTCAACAGCGCTTCGTGCAATCCGAACCCCGGAAGCCTGCCGAAAGTAACTTTTCTCCGCCCTGCGGCGCGCGGGGCTCACCCTGCCCGCGCCCTGGCGCTCGGAGAACCCGATGACGGCAAATTTGGGCAACACGGTGGCCCCGCGCCTCCGGCCGGAAATTCATCGGCCGGCCGGGCGCTTCGGCGGTGGACCGGCGGCCGGCCGGTCAAAATTGACGGGTCCAAGCAAGGACGGACGTGTTAACGTTTCGTGAAAGATTCGCGTCCGAACGGAACCCCGGTTCATGTCTTGCGTCATCACCCGCCGCGTCTTCTGTCTTGGCACCGTCGGCGCCGGCCTCCTGCTGTCGCTGCCGGCCCGCGCCGCGCCGACCCATGGCATCGCCATGCACGGCACGCCGGCCCTGCCGGCCGACTTCGAACACCTGCCCTACGCCGATCCGGACGCGCCGAAAGGCGGCACCTTCGCCCTCGGCTTCCCCGGCTCCTTCGACAGCCTCAATCCGTTCATCGTCAAGGGCAACGCGCCGCGCGGCCTCTCCGACACGCTCTACGGCAACAACGTCTGGGACACGCTGCTCCAGCGCTCGGCCGACGAGGCCTTCTCGCTCTACGGCCTCATCGCCGAGGGCGTCGAAATGCCGGCCGACCGGGCCTGGGTCGAGTTCACGCTGAACCCGCGCGCCGCCTTCTCCGACGGCCAGCCGGTGACCGTCGACGACGTGCTGTTCACCGTTGACCTCCTGAAGAACAAGGGCCGGCCGGTCTACAAGCGCCGCTTCGACAAGGTCGTGTCGGTCGACCGCGTCGGCGAGCGCACGCTGCGCTTCTCCTTCGCCGACGGCGCCGATCGCGAACTGCCGCTGTTGATCGGCGGCTTCACGCCGATCCTGCCCCGCCACGCCATCGATGCCGCCACCTTCGACCAGTCGTCGATGAAGCCGCTCCTCGGCTCCGGCCCCTACGTGATCGACAGCATCGACGAGGGCCGGCAGGTGGTGCTGAAGCGCAATCCGGACTACTGGGCCAAGGATTTGCCGATCAAGCGCGGCCTCGACAATTTCGACGAAATCCGCATCGAGTACTTCAAGGACGCCACCGCCTATTTCGAGGCCTTCAAGACCGGCACCTTCGATCTCTACCTGGATAGCGACCCCGGCCACTGGGCCAAGGCCTACGATTTCCCGGCCGTGCGCGACGGCCGCGTCGTCATGGAGAAGGTGAAGACCGGCACGCCGAAGGGCATGACCGGCTTCGTCTTCAACACCCGCCGCGAGCTGTTCAAGGATATCCGGGTGCGGCAGGCGTTGACGCTGCTGTTCGACTTCGAGGCGGTCAACCGCACGCTCTACTACGGTGCCTATGCCCGCACCGGCTCCTATTTCGAGGGCTCCAGCCTGTCGGCGATCGGCGTCCCGGCCACCGAGGCCGAGACGGCGCTGCTCGCCCCTTACCAGGATCTGGTGCTGCCGGAGGTCATGGCCGGCACCTATGCGCCGCCGGTCAGCGACGGCTCTGGCCGTGACCGCAAGGCACTGCGCGCCGCCCTCGATCTCATGAATCAGGCCGGCTGGAAGCTCGACGGCCGCCGGCTGGTCGACGCCAACGGGCAAGCCTTCGCCTTCGAGTTCATGGCCAAAGTGCCGGACGAGGAACGCCTCGCCCTCGCCTATCAGGCGACGCTGAAGCTGATCGGCATCGACATGGCGGTGCGGCTCGTCGATTCGACGCAATATTACGACCGTCAGAAGACCTTCGACTTCGACATGCTGCAGATGATCTGGACGGCGTCGCTGTCGCCCGGCAACGAGCAGGTCAATCGCTGGTCGCAGAAGGCGGCGGTCACCGAAGGCACCTTCAACTATGCCGGCGCGTCGAGCCCGGCCATCGACGCCATGATCGACGTGCTGCTCGCCGCCACCGAACGCGAGGCATTCGAGACCGCCGTCCGCGCCCTCGACCGCCTGTTGATCTCCGGCGTCTACTGCGTGCCGCTCTATCATCTGCCCGAGGATCTCGTCGCCCGCTGGGTGCGTATCCACCGGCCCGAGGCGACGGCGATCGCCGGTATCCAGCCGTCCGCCTGGTGGGCGGACGCCAAGTCCTGACGCTAGGCAAATTGGGAAACGCGCCATGATCCTGACGTCCGAACAACGAGCCGAAGCCTGCGTTGCCTCCGGCGCCTGGAGCCAGGTGACGCTCGACGAGCTGATGCGTCGCGCCGCCGCCGCCACGCCGGCCACCACCGCCTTCGAGGACGTCGGCGTCGGCGCCGTGCCGGGCCTGTCGGCCCACTACAGCTTTGCCGACGCCGTCAGGCGCATCGACGGCCTCGCCGCCTTCTTCGCCACCGTCGGCCTCCGGCCCGACATGGTGCTCGGCATCCACCTGCCGCCCTGCGCCGACGCGGCGATCATCATCTTCGCGGCGCTGAAGGCCGGTCTGGTGGTGGCGCCGCTGCCGGTCTACTGGACGAAATCGGAGATCGAGGCAGCCATCGAGGCGGCGTCGATCAAGGCGATGGTCACCGCCTCGGAGATCGAGGACGAGCCGTCGGGCGAACTGGTGCGCGACGTCGCCGCCGACACCTTCGCCATCCGCTTCGTGTTCGCCGTCGGCGACGGCCAGCCGGACGGCCTGATCGATCTCACCGAGGTCCTGGCCGATGTCGACGCGCTCGGGCCGCCGCCCGAGGTGGCACGGCGCGGCGTGGCGGCCGATCATGTCGCCCTCTTGTCGATGGCGCGCACGCCCGACGACGAACTGCTGATCGTCCCCTACAGCCACAACCAGCTGACGGCGATCGCCGCCGGCCATCTGCTGGAAGCCGGCATCGCCGCGCCGGAGACTGTGCTGTCCACCATGCATCCGGCCAGCCTCGCCTCGCTGGCCGGCGCCATCGCCACGGCGCTGATGGCGGGCGGCCACGTCGCCTTCCATCACGGCACCTCGCTCGCCGGCCTTGCCGGCGCCGTGGAGAGCGCCGGCGCCAACCGCGTCGTGCTGCCGGAGGCGATCGTCGGCCCGCTCGCCGCCGCCCTCGACCGGCCGGTCGCCTTCTCGGCGGTCGGCGCCGGCCTTGGCCTGATGCCGGCGCCTGCTGCCCGCACTGTCGATCTGGTCACGCTCGGCGGCCTCTGCCTGATTCCACGCGCCCGCGACGCCGGCGGCGCCATGGTGGCGTTGCCGCTCGGCGAGGCGCGCATGGGCGGCTACGACGACGCGCCGGCGCTGTTCGAGGCGCGGATCCGGCCGAAGGCCGGCGCGAAAAGCCGCAAGGCGGAGGGCGAACTGCTGCTCGGCGGCGCCGCCATTCCCGACGCGCCCTGGCCCGAGCCGCAATCCGGCCGGCGCGGCGCCCTGCTCGGCGTCACCTCCGACGGCTTCCTGCGCACCGGCCTCGCCGTCGAGGAGCACGACGGCCGGCTGGTGATCACCGGCACGCTCGGCGAGACCATCGGCGTCGCCGGCATCACCGTGTCGCCGCGGCGGCTCGACGCGCTGTTCCGCCGTTACGAGGGCGTCGAGGACGCCGCCGTATTCCCGATCGATGCCGGCCCGGTCGGCCATCGCATCGGTCTCGCGGTGGTGCCGAAGCCCGGCGAGCGGCCGCAACTCGCCGAGTTGCTCGCCTGGCTCGACGGCGAAGCGGCCGGTAAGCTCGACCGGCCGGTGGCGTTGCTGTCGGTGCCGGAGATCCCCCGCAATGCCGACGGCTCGGTGCGCCGCGAGGCGCTGTTCCTGGCGGCCGTCGCCTAAGGAAACTACGGGGATTCGCGTTCCCCTCGCTCCGCGTCGAGCTTGGCGACCAGTTGCGCTCGTGCCGGCGGCAGGTCGACCGCTCTGGGTCCGACAACGTGACGGTCGAGGAAGAAGCCGGTGAGCCTGAGTGCCGCCGCCACGTCGGCGGCGTCGGGCGCCCCCTCGGCATCGGGCAGCAGGAAGGCCGGCAGCGTCAGCAGGCGGTCGGCATAGGGCGCGCCCGCCTCGCGGCACACCGCCCGCGCCGATTTCGGGCTGACGAAACAGAGGTCGTCATTGCGACCGGTGGCGGCGCAACTCGAAAGATCGAGCCCGAAACCCAATTCATCGAGCAACATCAGCTCGAAGCGGGCGACCAGCGCTGCCGATTGCAGCAGGCCGTCGAGATGGTCGAGCAGCGTCTCGGCCGCCCGGTAGAGGCCGGCATGCGCCTCGCGCTCGGCCAGAAGCCGCAGATGGCCGGCGACGATCTGCACGCCGAACACGCCGGCGGCGCTCTCCATCAGTCGGGCCGCCCGCGCCCGCTCCAGCTCGACGACGAACAGGCCGAGATGCGTTTCGAGCCGCGCCCGCCAGGTGACGGTCAGCGAGTTGCCGGCCTGCAGCACCGGCTGCAGGCGCCGCGAGCGGGCGCCCTTGACGAGGCCGAGGTGGCGGCCGTGCTCGGGCGTCATCACCTCGATCACCGCGCTGGTCTCGCCATGTGGGCGAAGGCCGATCAGCAGCGCTTCCGACACCCATTCCATCTCGTCGACCCGTCACACCAATTCGCGAAGATGCTGACGCATCCGCTCATTGAGGCCATTGCCGATTTCTCATCCGCATCTGTGGCATGAGAAATCGGCAAGCGGAATACCTGGGAGTCATTTTCGATGCCTCCTGGTATCAGTTGGCTTCGAGCTTCTCCTCGGCCTCCGGCAGCGACAGTAGCACGACGCTGCGGGCGAGCTGAGCGGCAAAACCCTGCCGCACCAGCACGCCGATCTCCCGGTTGAGACCGTCGCGGTCCGGCCGCTCGCCGCGCCGCCAGGGGCCGATGCGCCTGCGGCGGCAGAAGCGCAGCGCCGCCACCGTCTCGTCGGTGCCTTCCTCGGCGATGGCCGTCTGGGCCAGATCGCTGTCGACGCCCTTGGCCCGGAGGCCGAGGGCGATCTTCAGCCGCGAGGCGCCCTTGCGCCGCGCCGAGGCGACGCGCGAGGCGGCGAAGCCGGCATCGTCGATCAGGCCAAGCTCTCGGAACTCGCGCGCCAGATCGGCCACGAGGTCGGCGACGCGCGCCTCGCCGAGCGCCACGTAGCCGGCCGCCTCCCAGCGCTTGAGCTTCTTCTCCATCAGCCCGGCGAAATGCGCTTCCGACGCCGAATAGCGCTGGAGATAGGCAAAGCCGGAGCGGCGCAGCTTGTCGCGGAGCTTCTTCGGATCGGTCGGCGCCGGCCGCGGCGCGCCGTCGGCTGCGTCGGCAATGCGGTCCCAGCCGTCGTCATCGCCATCGTCGGATGGAATGCCGCTCACGGCCGCCCGTCCTCCGCCGCCTCCTGACGTCCCTTGAAGCCCTTGGCGACGACATACATCTCGACGCTTTCCTGGCGCGACGACGGCGGCTTGAAGTGGAACACCTGCGCGAAGTTCTGCTTCAGCATGGCCAGCAGCTCGTTCTCGGTGCCGCCGCGGAACACCTTGGCGACGAAGGCGCCGCCCGGCCGCAGCACGTCGACGGCGAAGGCCGCCGCCACCTCGCAGAGATGGGTGGTGCGGAGATGGTCGGTCTTGTGGTGGCCGGTGGTCGGCGCCGCCATGTCGGACAGCACCACGTCCGGCGCATGGCCGCCCAGCGCCGCCATCAGCGCCTCGGGCGCATCGTCGTCGAGGAAGTCCTTCTGCAGCAGCGCGACGCCCGGCACGCCGTCCATCTCCAGATAGTCGATGCCGACGATCAGCGGATTGCCCGGTGTCGAGCCGGTCTTCTTCGCCGCCACCTGGCACCAGCCGCCGGGCGCCGCGCCGAGGTCGACCACCCGGTTGCCGGGCTTCAACAGGTGATACTTCTCGTCGATCTCGATCAGCTTGAAGGCGGCGCGCGAGCGCCAGCCCTCCTTGCGCGCCTTGACCACATAGGGGTCGTTGAGCTGGCGTTGCAGCCAGCGCACCGACGAGGCGGTGCGGCCGCGCGCCGTCTTCACCTTCACCTTGAGGCCGGTGTCGGCGCGGCCCTTGCCCTTGGGCTTGTCGGAACCGGTGGTTTTGCCCTTGTCAGACATGCGCTTCCGTCCTTGGCGGCTGCGGCCGGCGGCGCCAGACGCCGTCGCGGGCCATAAGTTCGACCAGAATGCCTTCGCGGAGGCCGCGATCGGCGACGCGCAGCCGCTCGCACGGCCACTTCCGGCGGATGGCTTCGAGAATGGCGCAGCCGGCCAGCACCAGATCGGCCCGGTCGGCGCCGATGCAGGGATTGGCGACGCGCTGATCATAGCCCATGTCGATCAACTGGCGGATCATGTCGTCCACCTCGCCGCCGTCCATCCAGACGCCGTCGACGCGGCGGCGGTCGTAGCGCTTGAGGCCGAGGTGGATGCCGGCCAGCGTCGTCACCGTGCCGGAGGTGCCGAGCATGTGGGCGGTGCCGGCGGCGACCAGTTCGGCCGCCCCGTCCATGCCCTCGTAGCCGTCGATCAGGCCGCTCACCTCGTCGACCATGTCGTTGTAGACCGCTTCGGTCACCACGTGGCCGCCGTGCCGCTCGCTGAGCGTGACGACGCCGACCGGCAGCGACGTCCAGCTGCGAATGAAGCGGGTGAGCGCGAAGCCGCGCGCTTCGCCGCGCCGACGCAGGTCGAGCCAGACCAGCTCCGACGAGCCGCCGCCGATGTCGAACAGCAGCACGCCCTCAGAGCGCGGATCGATCAGCGTGGCGCAGCCGGCGACGGCGAGGCGCGCCTCGGTCTCGCGGCTGACGATCTCCAGGCTGAGGCCGGTTTCCTTGCGCACCCGGTCGAGGAACAGCGCGCCGTTGTCGGCCTGCCGGCAGGCCTCGGTGGCGATCAGGCGCATCTTGCGCACCTTGAGGTCGGCGAGCTTGCCACGGCAGATGGCCAGCGCATCGACGGCGCGGTCCATGGCGGCATCCGACAGCCGGCCGGTGCGGCCGATGCCCTCGCCCAGCCGGACGATGCGCGAATAGGCGTCGACGACGCGGAAGCCGCGATCCTGCGGCTCGGCCACCAGCAGGCGGCAGTTGTTGGTGCCAAGGTCGAGCGCCGCGTAGAGCGGGCCGGTCGCCGCCGCGCCGCGACGGTGGCCGTGATGATGGCCGTTGACTGCGGCGCCGTTGATGGCGCGCGCCTCGCCGGCTTCGGCGTGCCGTTCGCCGCCCCTGCGACGCTCGCCGTCGCGGCCGCGTCCCTCGTCGGGGCGACCGTCGTCGCGGCCATCCTCGCGGCCGGGCTTGCGCACGCCGCGCAAGGCGCCCTTGGCGGGGCCGCGCCGCCGGCGGCGTCGCGCACCGTCTTCGCGCGGCCGGCCGGAGGCGGCTTCGGCCTTGTCAGGAGAGGAATTGGCCGGTGAATCAGAGCGCACCGGAGGCGGTGTCCGCTCCGGTTGCCTGTCGCCCGCCGTCGGCGCATGTCCCACCGAGGCCTTGTCGCCCGCCGCACCCGAACCGGGCCGGCGCTTGCGGCGGCGTCGCGCCGCCCGCTTCGACAGGGCACCAGACGCTCCGTCCGCCGCCGGGGTGGCGGGGTCGGCACGTCCTCGCGTGGGGTCTGCGCGGTCGCTTCGATCGCCCGCGTCACCCACTGAGATCACTCCGGCGCGCCGCGATCCGGGAACCGGCGCCATCCACGGTGGGAGGCCCCGACCATCATCCGCGCGTCTTCCCAGAGGGAATGGCACGGGGGCTCGAGCGGCACGCTTGCTCGTTTGTCGTCGCGGTGACAGTACCAGTTGCCGATGGCAAACGCCAGTAAAAGCCTCGCGAGATGGCGGCCCGCTCCGGCGACGGTTGCCGTCAGGGCAGCGGCACGAAGGCGTCGCCGCGCCACACCTGAGGCTTGTAGGTCGCCTCGCGCCAGTCGCCCTTGTCGTCGAAGCTCACCTTGCCGATCACCGTGGCAGCGCCGCTCTGGCGCAGGAAGGCGGCCTCGGCTGCGAGGTCGCCACCGCTCGCCAGCGCGGCGATCGCCGCTTCAGTGGCGGCATGGGCGGTGAACAGCGTGTTGGTCGGCATCAACTGCCGCTCCTCGAGCGACAGGAGAAGATCGACCGCCTCAGGCTGCGACTTGTCGACGAAGGGCAGGAAGAACACCGTGCCCTCGGCGGCATCGCCGGCCAGCGCCTTGAATTCGGCCAGCGCCAGCGCCTCGTTGCCGATCAGCGTCACGTTGAGGCCGCGCGCCTTCACCTCGCCGGCGATCACCGCCGCGTCGGCCTGCAAGGCGCCCATCACCACCGCCGATACGGCGGCATCCTGGATCTTGCCGATCAGATTGTTCTGGCTCTTCTCGCCGGGCGTGAAGGCCTCGGTCATCGCCACGGCGCCGCCGGCCTGGGCGAACAGCTTGCCCGCCTCTTCGACCAGCCCCTGGCCATAGACGCTGCCGTCGTGGACGAAGGCCACCCGCTTGCCCTTGAAGCGGTCGCCGAGATAGGCGGCGATCGCCTGGCCCTCGCGATCGGACCGGATGGCGAGGCGGAACACGCCCGGCCCGATGTTCTCGTCGGTGAGCCGCGGATTGGTGGCGGCCGGCGACAGGAACAGCACGCCATTCTGGTCGTAGACTCGCGCCGCCGGCAGCGCCGCCGCCGTGCAGGCGTGGCCGATCACCGCCCGGACGCCCTTGCCGATCAACTGGTTGGCCACCGCCGCGCCGGTCTCCGCTTCGCACTTGTCGTCAACGGCCACGGTGCGGATCTTCTCGCCGTCGATGCCGCCGCGCGCATTGGCCGCCGCCACGGCGATCTCGACGCCGGCACGGATGTCGCGGCCGACGTCGGCGAAGCTGCCGGCCATCGGGCCGGCGATGCCGATCGTCACGTCGGCCCGCGCCGGAGAGAGGAAAGCGGCGGCAAGCGTCGCCACCAGCAGAACATGCAACCGTGCGCCCATCACTTCGCGGCTTCCCCGTTGAACCGCCCGCAGCAATAGCAGCTTGTCCGAAAAAACGGAACGCCGCCGGATCGCTCCGGCGGCGCGCATCGAAGACGGTAGGACCGGCCGGGACTCCCCGGCCGCAACCCGGCTTACTTCAGCATCTTGTAGGTGATCTTGCCGTCGTCCGCCTTGTACCACTGGTAGACGGTGTAGTCGGCGTCCTTGCGGTCGCCCTTCTCGTCATAGGCGAGGTCGCCGATGACGGTCGGGATGGGGTCGCCCTTGTGGAGAGCGTCAGCCACCGCCTGCGGATCGGTCGAGCCGGCCGCCTTGGCGCCGGCGGCGATCATCTGCACGGCGGCATAGCTGTAGAGCGTGTAGGCTTCCGGCTCGAAGCCCGCATCGCGGAACTTCTTGACGGTTTCCGTGGCAGCCGGGTTCTCGCGCGGATCGGGACCGAAGGTCATCAGCGTGCCTTCGACCGACGGTCCGCCGATGGCGGCGAACTCGGCCGAGGCGATGCCGTCGCCCGACATCATCGTCGCCTTGAGGCCGGCTTCGGTCGACTGGCGGGCGATCAGACCGGCTTCGGTGTGCATGCCACCCCAGTAGATGACCGACACGCCGGCTTCCTTCATCTTGGAGACCAGGGCCGAGAAGTCCTTGTCGCCGAGGTTGACGCCCTCGTAGAGCGCCTCGGGGACGCCGGCGGCGTTGAGCGCCTTCTTGGTCTCGTCGGCGAGGCCCTGGCCGTAGGTGGTCTTGTCGTGCAGGACCGCCACCTTGGCGTCCTTGTAGTTGTCGGCGATATACTTGCCGGCGACGGCGCCCTGCTGGTCGTCGCGGCCGCAGACGCGGAAGGTGTTCCAGAGGCCGCGCTCGGTGAACGTCGGGTTGGTCGAGGCCGGCGTCACCTCGAGGATGCCGTTCTCGGCATAGACTTCGGAGGCCGGGATCGACACCGACGAGTTGAAGTGGCCGACCACGAACTTGACGCCGTCACCAACGAACTTGTTGGCTACCGACACGCCCTGCTTGGGATCCGACACGTCGTCGCCGAGTTCGATCACCACCTTCTCGCCGTTGATGCCGCCGGCGGCGTTGATGTCGGCGGCCGCCTGCTCGGCGCCCTTCTGGAGCTGGGAACCGAAGGCGGCGTTGGGACCGGTCAACGGACCGCCCACGCCGATGATGACGTCGGCCGAAGCGGCGCCGGCAAAGGCGAATCCGGCGGCGAACACGACGCCCGACAGGAGGAACTTCTTCATGTTGTGGTCTCCCATTTTGTCTTTGGCTGGAAGTTAGACGGGTTCAAGCCCGAACCCTCGGGTCGCAGGACGGCGGCCGGCGGAGATAATCCCTGCTCCGTAACTCCGGTCGCCATCCGGAACGCCTGCGCCGGGGCCGGACGGCCGCGGCGATTGTCGGTGCGGCTCACCCGCGCGCCTTCCACGAGAAGGGGCCGGCGGCCTCGTAGAGCCAGTAGTATTGCGTAACCATTTGCCGCGTGCGCGTAAACTGGAATCCGGCGAATGCGACGATTTCCAGTACGATCAGATCGACGAGGTAATAGTGCAGCGACAAGAGCGTGCCGCCGAAGATCGAGAAGTGGATGAAGCGGGTGCCGATGGTCAGGATGGCGATGTAGATCGCCATGACGATCCGCGGCCGCCAGGTTTTGGCGCAGGCACGGCCGGTCAGCAGCGCCAGAAAGCCACCCAGCATCAGCGTCACGAAGATGAAGGTGAGGCTGGAGGCTTCTTCGTAGAGGATGCCTTGCATGTCCGTCCCTCCCCTCAGTGGGCGCCGCCCTCGAGATACGCGGCGCGCACCTCGGGGTTTTCCAGGAGTTCGCGGCCGGAGCCGCTCATGGTGATGACGCCGTTGACCATCACGTAGCCGCGATGGGCGAGCTTCAGCGCGTGGAAGGCGTTCTGCTCCACCAGGAACACGGTGAGGCCGTCTCGCCGGTTGAGTTCGCGGATGGCGTCGAAGATCTGCTTGACGATCAGCGGCGCCAGACCGAGCGACGGCTCGTCGAGCATCAGCAGCTTCGGCCGCGCCATCAGCGCGCGGGCGATGGCCAGCATCTGCTGCTCGCCGCCCGACAGCGTGCCGCCGCGCTGGTGCAGGCGTTCCTTGAGGCGCGGGAACAGGTCGAACATGTACTGGATATCGGTGTCGAAGAACTCCAGACCGTCGATCGAGGCACCCATCTGCAGGTTCTCGAGCACCGTCATGCGCGGGAAGATGCGCCGCCCCTCGGGCGACTGGGCGATCCTGAGGCGGGCGATGTCGTGGGTCGGCAGGCGCGTGATGTCCTGGCCGTCGTAGACGATCGACCCGTCGCGGGCCCTGGGATTGCCGCAGATGGTCATCATCAGCGTCGACTTGCCGGCGCCGTTGGCGCCGATCAGCGTGACGATCTCGCCCTGGTTGACGTCGACGTCGACGCCCTTCAGCGCGATGATGTTGCCGTAATAGGTCCTGACGCCCCTCACGGTCAGAAGGGGCTTTGCCACTTCGGTCATGCCCGCTCCCCTTCGTTGTCGCCCGCCGGCTGTTCGTCGTGGCCGTCGCCGAACTGCTCGTCCAGCTCCTGCTCGATCTCCTCGACCTCCTCGTCCTCGACGCCGAGATAGGCGGCGATGACGCGCGGATCGTTGCGGGTCTCGTCGGGGGTGCCGTCGGCGATCTTGGTGCCGTATTCCAGCACCACGACATGGTCGGAGATGCCCATCACCACGGACATGTCGTGCTCGATCAACAGGATCGAGGTGCCGTCGTCGCGGCGGATCGACAGCAGGAGGTCGTTGAGTTCGGCCGACTCGCGCGGGTTGAGGCCGGCGGCCGGCTCGTCGAGGCAGAGGAGGTCCGGGCCGGTACACATGGCGCGGGCGATCTCCAGCCGCCGCTGAGCGCCGTAGGGCAGATCGCCGGCCGGATCGTCGGCGCGGGCGGTGAGGCCGATCTTGTCGAGCCAGTAGCGGGCGCGGTCGATCGCCTCCCTTTCCTTGGCCTTGTAGCCGCCGATGCCGAGCACGCCGAGGATGGTCATGCCCGAGGCGATCATCAGCGGATTGTGTTGGGCGACCAAGAGGTTCTCCAAGAGCGTCATGCCGGAGAACAGGCGGATATTCTGGAAGGTGCGCGCCACCTTGGCCTTGCGGGCGACGATGAAGTCGGGCATCCGCTCCAGAAGGTGCAGCGAGCCGTCCTTCGGCCGCATCGACATCATGCCGGTGGTCGGCTTGTAGAAGCCGGTGATGCAGTTGAACACCGTCGTCTTGCCGGCGCCGTTGGGGCCGATCAACGCCGTGATATCGCCACGACCGACCGAGAAGGTGAGGTCGTTCACCGCCACGAGACCGCCGAAGCGCATGGTCAGGTGTTCGACCGCGAGGACAGCATCGCTGTCCCAGGTCTTGGGGGAAGTCGTCATGTCAGCCGTGGCCTTCCTTCACGAGATCGCCGGAAACCGTCTTGCGCCTGAACAGGAAGGCGGTCGGCTGGCGGACCGAGACGAAGCCCCTCGGCTTCCACACCATGATGATCACCATGGCGAGGCCGAACAGCAGCATGCGATACTGGTCTGGATTGAAGTCGTTGCCGAACACCGCCTTCAGGAAGGAGAGTTCGCGCAGGAGTTCGGTGCCGCCGATCATCGCCACCGCGGCCAGCGCGACGCCGATCATCGACCCCATGCCGCCGAGCACCACGATGGCGACGATCACCGCCGATTCCATGAAGATGAAGGATTCGGGGGAGACGAAGCCCTGGCGGGCGGCGAAGAACGAGCCGGCAAAGCCGCCGAACATGGCGCCGATGGCAAAGGCTGTCAGCTTGGTGTTGGTGGTGTTGATGCCGAGCGAGCGGCAAGCCACCTCGTCCTCGCGCAAGGCCTCCCAGGCGCGGCCGATCGGCAACCTTCGCAGCCGCATGGTGACGAAGGCGGTCAAGAGGGCCAGCAGCAGGATCAGGTAGTAGAGGAACACCTTGTAGTAGGCCGAGGACGCCGCGAGGTGGAACGCCTTGGCGAAGTTGTTGGGAGCGCTGACGTCGAAGGAATAGAGGCCGAACAGCGTCACCTTGGGGATCGACGAGATACCGGCCGAGCCACCCGAGAAGGCCTTCCAGTTGATCAGCACCAGACGGATGATCTCCCCGAAGGCCAGCGTGACGATGGCGAGATAGTCGCCCCTCAACCTGAGCACCGGGAAGCCGAGGATCAGGCCCCAGAAGGCGGCGAGGATGCCGGCCACCGGCAGCAGCACCCAGAAGCTCAGGTGGAAGTTGATGGCGAGCAGCGCGTAGGAATAGGCGCCGACCGCGTAGAAGGCGACGTAGCCGAGATCGAGCAGGCCGGCGAGGCCGATAACGATGTTGAGGCCCCAGCCCAGCATCACGTAGATCAGGATCTGGACGCCGAAGTTGTCCACCCACTTGATCGACCCCTGCACGCCGACCAGCGAGATGATCAGCACCGGGTAGACGAACAGGAAGGCAAGGCCGCCGATCGAGAGGTGCCGGGCGCGCGTCGCCCTCGCCTCCAGCTCGGTCAGCGTCACCGCCGCCTTGGTCTTGCTGCCGCGGGCGGCCGCCCAGGGATAGATGAAGGCCGACAGAAAGAAACGGCCGGCGCCGACGATGGCCGAGAGAATGGCGGCAAGGCCGAGCCGGTTCTGGATGATCAGTTCGTTGGCCATGTTCTGGTCGGTCCGGAGACCGACCAGCGGGCCGAGCAGGGCGAAGGCGACGATGGCGACGATGACGCCGTCTTTCAGGGCCTGCCCGAAGTTGGGGCCGCCCTGAGGGAGAGACTTGGCTTGTGAGTTCATGATCAGACCTTCTCGACTTCCGGACGCCCGAGCAGGCCCTGCGGCATGAAGATCAGCACGATCACCAGGATCGAGAAGGCGGCGACGTTCTGGTAGTCGGCCGACACATATTGCCCCCACAGCGTCTCGATGAGGCCGATCAGCAGGCCGCCGAGCACCGCGCCGGGCAGCGAGCCGATGCCGCCGAGCACCGCCGCCGTGAACGCCTTGACGCCCGGCGTGAAGCCGTCGGAGAACACCACGACGCCGTAGTACATCAGGAACAGCGTGCCGGCGACGGCGGCCAGCGCCGCGCCGATGACGAAGGTCAGGGAGATCGTGCGGTCGACGTTGACGCCGAGCAGCGAGGCCATCTTGCGGTCCTGTTCGCAGGCGCGCTGCGCCCGGCCGAGCGCCGTCTTCTGCACCACGTACCAGAAGGCGGCGAGCAGCAGCGCCGTCACCACCCAGATGATGATCTGCTTCAGCGAGATGTTGACCGGATAGCCGGTCGGTCCCTGCCACAGCGTGTAGACCTCGCGAGTAACCGGCGGGATCGGCTTGTTGCGCGGCCCTTGGGCGACCTGGACGAAGTTGGACAGCACGATCGACATGCCGATGGCCGAGATCAGCGGCGCCAGACGGAACGAGCCCCGGAGCGGTGCGTAGGCGATGCGTTCAATGGCCCAGACGAGCAGGCCCGTCAGCACCATCGAGATGACCATCACCAGGATCAGCGCCAGCGTCACCGAGGCGATGCCGAACCACGAGGTCAGTACCAGGAGAAAGATGAGCGCGAAAAAGGCAGACACCATGAACACATCGCCATGGGCGAAATTCACCATGCCGATGATGCCGAACACCATGGTGTAACCAATGGCGATCAGACCGTACAGCGATCCGATAGTGATCCCATTGATCACCTGCTGGACGAAAACTTCCATGAAATAGAGACCCCCTGCAGTCACCCGCACGGCAGCCTTTGACGGCTGCTTCATTTGCGGGCTTTATGGATTCCATTAGCAGCATAGATCGATCAAGACAACTAAGCCCCTTGTCTTTCCTCGGGAAATCCCTCCCTGAGCACGAAATGCCGCCTTGGCGGCCGGAAAGATAGCGATTTTCACTAGTTTTATGGAATTTTATGGGGATTCCTGCGTAATCTACGAAAAGGCACCGTTAAAATTCCAGTTTCACTTGGCGACTGCTATGCAAGAAGTCTGCCGTTTTGGAGAGGGGCTCAATATAGGGTCCGCAGCCCGGCCCGTTCGTGATAAGCCAATTGAGATCAATGGATTCGCTTTCGGAAGGGGCGACAATGGCGACCGACAGCACAGCCGGCAGTAGCCTTTCGGTGCAGGAAAGCGCCGCCGGCGCCCTGCCGCCGGCCACCGGCGAGGCTTTCCGCGACGCCATCGCCCGCCTGCCCTCCGGCGTCAACATCGTCGCCACCGCCGGTCCGGCCGGTATGGCCGGCTTCACCGCCACCGCCGTCGCCTCGGTGTCCGACGATCCGCCCACCGTGCTGGTCTGCCTCAACCGCAAGAGCCCGCAAAACAGGCTGGTGCAGGAAAACGCCCAGTTTTCGATCAGTCTGCTGCCAAAAGACGCAGTCACTCTGGCCAACATCTTCGCCGGCCGCACCGGCCTCCACCTCGACGACCGCTTCCGGCATGGCGACTGGACGACGCTGGCCACCGGTGCGCCGGTGCTGAAGGGCGCCATCATGGCGCTCGACTGCCGCCTGCTGTCCAGCCAGGATGTCGGCTCGCACACCGTCTATTTCGGTACCGTGGTCGCCACCATGACCAAGCCGCGCGACCCCGACGGCGCCAAGGAAGTGCTGATCTACCACGATCGCCACTACGGCGAGGCTTGATGCCGTCAGGCCGTTGCTGGTAAACCGCGCTCGCCCTTCCTCCCATGCCAAAGGCCGAGCCATGATCCCGCGCTACGCCCGCCCCGAGATGACCGCCATCTGGAGCCAGGAACAGAAGTTCCGCATCTGGTTCGAGATCGAGGCGCACGCCACCGACGCGCTCGCCGCGCTCGGCGTGGTGCCCGAGGCGGCGGCCAGGACCATCTGGGAGAAGGGCAACGCCGCGACCTTCGACGTCGATCGCATCGACGAGATCGAGCGCGTCACCAAGCACGACGTCATCGCCTTCCTGACCCATCTCGCCGAGTTCGTCGGCCCCGACAGCCGCTTCGTCCACCAGGGCCTCACCTCGTCGGACGTACTCGACACCTGCTTCAACATTCAGTTGAAGCGGGCCGCCGACCTGCTGATCGCCGACGTCGACGCCCTGCTTGCCGCGCTGAAGCGCCGGGCGCTGGAGCACAAGCACACCGTCTGCATCGGCCGCAGCCACGGTATCCACGCCGAGCCGGTCACCTTCGGCCTGAAGATGGCCGAGGCCTACGCCGAGTTCGACCGCTGCCGCGCCCGTCTGGTCGCCGCCCGCGAGGAGATCGCCACCTGCGCCATCTCCGGCGCCGTCGGCACCTTCGCCAACATCGATCCGCGCGTCGAGGAGCATGTGGCGAAAGCGCTCGGCCTCCGGCCGGAGCCGGTGTCGACGCAGATCATCCCGCGCGACCGCCATGCCATGTATTTCGCGACGCTGGGCGTCGTCGCCTCGTCGATCGAGCGTCTCGCCACCGAGATCCGCCATCTGCAGCGCACCGAGGTTCTGGAAGCCGAGGAGTATTTCTCACCCGGCCAGAAGGGCTCGTCAGCCATGCCGCACAAGCGCAATCCGGTGCTGACCGAGAACCTCACCGGCCTCGCCCGCGTCGTCCGCGCCGCCGTGACGCCGGCCCTCGAGAACGTCGCCCTCTGGCACGAGCGCGACATCTCCCATTCGTCGGTGGAGCGCTACATCGGCCCGGACGCCACCATCACCCTCGACTTCGCCCTCGCCCGCCTCGCCGGCGTTGTCGACAAGCTGCTGGTCTACCCCGATCGCATGATCGCCAACATGGACCGGCTCGGCGGCCTCGTCCATTCGCAGCGCATCCTGCTGGCGCTGACGCAGAAGGGCGTCTCCCGCGAGGACGCCTATCGGCTGGTCCAGCGCAACGCCATGAAGGTGTGGGAGAGCTACCATCATGGCAGCGCCGGCGTCGATTTCCTCAGCGAACTCTTGAACGATACCGAGGTGCGCGCCGCCCTCTCCGAGGAGGAGATCCGCGACAAGTTCGACCTCGGCTATCACCTGAAGCACGTCGACACGATCTTCGCTCGCGTGTTCGGCGCATAGGCGAGACGCAGGTCTTCCACCTGAATCGGAACGTGAGGACAGCCGGGCGGCGCACCTGCCCGGCTGCTGCAATTCAAGGCGGCAAGCCGTTGATCCGATTCGCGATCGTCGCCCGGATCTCTACGTCGATGCATCGTCAGTGCGAACCGCACAGCGTTTCGCAGGGCACGCCGTCGCCATCGCCGTCGAGCCGGGAAACGCCGCAGACCTCCAGGAAATAGCGAGCCTCGGCGCAGGAGCGCATCTGCCGGCAGAGGTGACGTCCGTCGCAGGAGAAACCGGCCTCGATCACCAAGCGGGAATGGCCGCCGTCCGGCCGGATAACACCGGCCGGCGCGGCATCAGCCGAGACGATTGCCAGCGCAGAGCAGAGCGCGGCGACCAGATTGCGGACCATGGACAATAGCCTCCCGCCGCCTTTATCTGCCCGATCGGATGCCGGCGAAACGAACCCGCTGCCGCCTGGGGTTGCCGGCGCGCCTGCCTTGCTTTCCACGAAGTTCCCGGTCAAGCTCACCGCATGAAGACATCCGAATGCGACATCCTGATCGTTCCCGGCTGGAACAATTCCGGTCCCGACCACTGGCAAAGCCGCTGGCAGAGCCGTCTGCCGACGGCGAGCCGCGTCGAGCAGCGCGACTGGGCGCAACCCGACCGCGACGCCTGGGTATCGGCGCTCGGCCTTGCCATCGGCAAGGCGCGGCGGCCGGTGGTGCTGGTCGCCCACTCGCTCGGCGTCGCCACGGTGATCCACGCCGCGCCCTACGTCGGCCGGCGGGTGGCTGCTGCCTTCCTGGTCGCCCTGCCCGACGTCGATCGGCTCGATGAACCGGCGATCGCCAGCTTCGCCGGCCTGTCCACCGATCCCCTGCCCTTCCCGTCCATGCTGGTGGCGAGCCGCGACGACCCCTATTGCGCCTTCGAGCGGGCCGATGAATTCGCCGCCGCCTGGGGCTCGGACTTCGTCGACGCCGGCGCCGCCGGCCATATCAACGGCGAAACCGGCTATGGCCCGTGGCCGGAAGGGCTGACGCGCTTCGCCATGCTCCTGAAGCGGGCCGCCGCGCCCGCGGCGTCCTGACCGTCAGTCGTCGTCCTCCACCTCGGCAATGGCCGCCCGCGCCGCGCCGGCGATCAGGTCCATGTCGGTCGACAGCGAGGCGAAGGTGAAGCCGAGGTCGAGATAGCGGCGGGTCAGCGACGGGTTGGCGCCGAAGGCGCCGCACACCTTGCCGGCCGCCCTGGCCTGCCGCGCCACCCGCTCCATGGCGGCCATGGTATCGGGCCGGTCGAGGCCCGGCTCGCCGTCCGGCGACAGGGCGATCGACAGATCGAACGGACCGACGAACACGCCGTCGATGCCCGGCACCGCCAGGATGGCGTCGAGGTTGGCGAGCGCGCCGCGCGTTTCGATCATCACCACGGCGAGCGTCGCGGCATTGGCCGACGTGCGATAGGCCTCGGCGGAGAGGCCGGACAGCTGGACGGCGCGGGTCGGACCGTAGGAGCGCAGGCCGTCCGGCGGATATTTCATGAAGGATGCGAAGGCGCGGGCGTCGTCCGCCGTCTCGATCATCGGCGCCACCACCATGTCGGCGCCCCAGTCGAGGAGGCGCGACGCCGACTGGTATTCGCCGACCGGAATGCGCGCCAGCGCGTAGCCGCCGGCGGCGCGGATGGCCGTCAGCAGGACCGGCGCCGCGCCGAGGTCGATCACCCCGTGCTGGAGGTCGATCAGCAACGCCTCGAAGCCGGCGCGCACCATGATCTCGGCGGCCAGCGGATCGGAGAGGCACGACCAGCCAACCCTGAGCGGACGGTCACCGGCGAGGGCGGCACGCAAGGACGAGCGTTCCATGGCCTTCCTTTCGGACGGGTCAGGCTTCGGCCCTGACCTCCTGCTCGGCGAGCGCCATGAAATCGCGCATCGCCAGCTGCAACTCTTCGTCCGTCACGGAAATGCCGGCGGCGGCGAGATCGGCCGTCACCTTGGCGCAGACATCCCGGCCGCCGACCCGCGCCAGATCCGCGAAGACGACGGCGCGAGCATAGTCCGCGGCCTCCGGATCTCCCATCCCCAATTTGCGCGCCGCCCACAGGCCCATCAGCTTGTTGCGGCGCGCGGTGGCTCGAAACTTCAGTTCCTCGTCGAGCGCGAACTTGATCTCGAACGCTTTTTCGCGGTTGTCGAAGACGGCGATGGTTCCGTTGTGGCCGCTTTCGCCCGACAAAGGCAGGCTTCGGCTCCATGTCGTGGACATCCGAACCTCCTTTCTCTGAAAGGCAAAAGCACAAACACTCTTCGCCTTTTGAATATATGCTTTCTGAGCCTTTCGTTCAACTTGGCCGGAAGTCGGTAAACCACGAGCGTCGTTAAGGAATGACCACTACGCGAAATTGCGGCGCGACGGGATTGTTATCGGCACGCCTTTCGGATAGTGTGCGGCACAGGCGAGGGAGCGGGCGGACGTCAGTTCGCCCGCTTTCTGTGCTTAGAATGTGTCCACGTTGGCCGGCGCGTCGTTGTCCGGTCACGCTGTCGACGCATCCTGAATTCCCGCCGAGGCGACAAGCGGGCTAATTTGGTGATTCGGACCCGGAGCCCGGCCTCATGGATTTCATCAACAGACCACGGTATATCCCAATGAACCGCCGCCGGCGTATCTACGAAGGTAAGGCCAAGATCCTGTACGAAGGTCCCGAACCGGGTACGTTGATTCAGCACTTCAAGGACGACGCCACGGCGTTCAATGCCAAGAAGCACGACATCATCGACGGCAAGGGTGTTCTGAACAACCGGATTTCGGAATACCTCTTCACCCATCTCAACAACATGGGCATCCCCACCCATTTCATCCGCCGGCTCAACATGCGCGAGCAGTTGATCCGCGAGGTGGAGATCATCCCGCTCGAAGTGGTGGTGCGCAACGTCGCCGCCGGCTCGATCGCCACGCGCCTCGGCATCGAGGAAGGCACGCAGCTGCCGCGCTCGATCATCGAGTTCTACTTCAAGAGCGACGAACTCAAGGACCCGATGGTCTCCGAGGAGCACATCACCGCCTTCGGCTGGGCCTCGCCGCAGGAAATCGACGACATCATGGCGCTGGCCATCCGCGTCAACGACTTCCTGGCCGGCTTGTTCCTCGGCGTCGGCATCCGCCTCGTCGACTTCAAGATGGAATGCGGCCGCCTCTGGGAAGGCGACATGATGCGCATCGTCGTGGCCGACGAGATCAGCCCCGACAGCTGCCGCCTCTGGGACATCGCCACCGGCGACCGCCTCGACAAGGACCGCTTCCGGAAGGACATGGGCGGTCTCGTCGAGAGCTACACCGAGGTGGCCCGCCGCCTCGGCATCCTCAACGAATCCGAGCAGACGCGCCCCTCCGGCCCGACGCTGGTCAAGTGATCCGCCGCCGGCCCGCCAAACGGCCGCCGGCGCCGCGGAAAAGCGCGACAACCGACTTGTGAATCCGAGAACGCCGGGTTATTTCCCCGGCGTTCTTCATTTCTCGGGGCAGGCCCATGAAAGTGCGCGTCACCATCACCCTCAAGGCGGGCGTTCTCGATCCGCAGGGCAAGGCGATCGAGGGCGCGCTGCGCGGCCTCGGCTTTGCCGGCATCGACGGCGCCCGCCAGGGCAAGATCATCGACCTCGCGCTGGCCGAGACCGATCCGGCCAAGGCCAGGGCCGCCGTCGCCGACATGTGCGAGAAGCTGCTCGCCAACACCGTCATCGAGAACTACGACATCGACGTTCTCGGCTGAGGCGGACCCGGCGGGCGCGGCCGGCGAGGCGCCGGGCCGCCCGCCTTGCCGGTGCCGGGGCGGCGGTTCTCCCCGGCGTGTCGAGCCTTGCCGCAAGGCTCCACCTTTCGAGGAGAACACGCTATGCGCTCGGCCGTCGTCCTCTTTCCCGGCTCCAACCGCGACCACGACATGGTGAAGGCGCTTCACGACGTCACCGGCGTCAGGCCGACCGTCGTCTGGCACCAGGACGCGGAGCTTCCCGACGTCGACCTGATCGTGCTGCCCGGCGGCTTCTCCTACGGCGACTACCTGCGCTGCGGCGCCATCGCCGCCCGCTCGCCGGCCATGCTCGACGTGGCGAAGAAGGCCAGGGCCGGCGTCCGCGTCCTGGGCGTCTGCAACGGCTTCCAGATCCTCACCGAGGCCGGCCTCTTGCCCGGCGCGCTGATGCGCAACGCCCACCTCCGCTTCGTCTGCAAGGAGGTGAAGCTGGAAGTGACCAACAACGACACCGACTTCACCCGCGCCTACGCCAAGGGTCAGGTGATCCGCTGCCCGGTCGCCCACCACGACGGCAACTATTTCGCCGATCCCGAGACGCTGGCCCGCCTTGAGGGCGAAGGCCGCGTCGCCTTCCGCTACGCCGAGGGCACCAATCCGAACGGCTCGATCAACGACATCGCCGGCATCCTCAACGAGGCCGGCAACGTGCTCGGCATGATGCCGCACCCGGAGAACCTGATCGAGGCGCTGCACGGCGGCCTCGACGGCCGCGGCCTGTTCGAGAGCGTCGCCGAGACGCTCGCCGCCTGACCGAGATACCAGGCCGATCGCGGGCGGCCGGACGGTCCGGCCCGCCATCGGCCCGATGAGGGACCACCGCCCAAGGGGATTGCCCGTGTTCCAGAACGACATCGACATCACGCCCGATCTGATCGCCCGCCACGGGCTGAAGCCCGACGAATACGAGCGCATCCTCCGCCTGATCGGGCGCAAGCCGACGCTGACCGAGCTCGGCATCTTCTCGGCGATGTGGAACGAGCACTGCTCCTACAAGTCCTCCAAGAAGTGGCTGAAGACGCTGCCGACCAAGGGCGACAAGGTGGTGATCGGCCCCGGCGAGAACGCCGGCGTCATCGACATCGGCGACGGCGACGTCGCCATCTTCAAGATGGAGAGCCACAACCACCCGTCCTATATCGAGCCCTATCAGGGCGCGACGACGGGCGTCGGCGGCATCCTCCGCGACGTGTTCACCATGGGCGCCCGGCCGATCGCCGCCATGAACTCGCTGTCCTTCGGCGAGCCGGACCATCCGAAGACCCGCCATCTGGTAGCCGGCGTCGTCGCCGGCGTCGGCGGTTACGGCAATTCCTTCGGCGTGCCGACGGTCGGCGGCGAGGTGCGCTTCCATCCCCGCTACAACGGCAACTGCCTGGTCAACGCCTTCGCCCTCGGCATTGCCAAGCGCGACTGCATCTTCCTCAGCGAGGCCAAGGGCGTCGGCCTGCCGGTGGTCTACCTCGGCGCCAAGACCGGCCGCGACGGCGTCGGCGGCGCCACCATGGCCTCGGCCGAGTTCGACGACACCATCGAGGAAAAGCGGCCGACCGTGCAGGTCGGCGATCCCTTCACCGAGAAGCGCCTCCTGGAAGCCTGCCTTGAACTGATGCAGACCGGTGCCGTGGTCGCCATCCAGGACATGGGCGCCGCCGGCCTCACCTGCTCGGCCGTCGAGATGGGCGCCAAGGGCAACCTCGGCATCCGCCTCGACCTCGACCGCGTACCGCAGCGCGAAACCGACATGACGCCCTACGAGATGATGCTCTCCGAAAGCCAGGAGCGCATGCTGATGGTGCTGGAGCCCTCCCGCGAGAAGGAGGCCGAGGCCGTCTTCAAAAAGTGGGAGCTGGATTTCGCCGTCTGCGGCGAGACCACCGACGACCTGCGCTTCCGCATCCTCTGGCAAGGCAAGGAAGTCGCCGACCTGCCGATCAAGGAGCTGGGCGACGAGGCGCCGGAATACGATCGCCCCTGGATCGAACCCAAGAAGGCGCCGCCGCTCGCCGCCGACGCCATCCCGGCGGTGAACGACGTCGGCGCCGCCCTCCTCAAGCTGATCGGCGCGCCGGACCAGTCCTCACGCGCCTGGGTCTACGAGCAATACGATTGCCTGGTGCAGGGCAATTCGGCGCAGATCCCCGGCGGCGACGCCGGCGTGGTGCGCGTCGAGGGCACCGGCAAGGCGCTCGCCATGTCGGCCGACGTGACGCCGCGCTACTGCGAGGCCGACCCGTTCGAGGGCGGCAAGCAGGCGGTGGCCGAGAGCTGGCGCAACGTCACCGCCGTCGGCGGCGACCCGATCGCCCTGACCGACAACCTCAACTTCGGCAACCCCGAGAAGCCGGAGGCCATGGGCCAGTTCGTGCGGGCCTTGCAGGGCATCGCCGAGGCCTGCCGGGCGCTGGATTTCCCGATCGTCTCGGGCAACGTGTCCCTCTACAACGAGACCAACGGCGAAGGCATCCTGCCCTCGCCGACCATCGTCGGCGTCGGCCTGCTGCCGGACGTGACGAAGATGGCGACCATCGCCTTCAAGGCCGATGGCGATGAAGTGCTGCTGATCGGCGGCCATGGCGGCCACCTCGGCCAGTCGGTCTACCTGCGCGACCTGTTCGGCCGCGAGGAAGGTATGCCGCCGCCGGTCGATCTGGCGCTCGAAAGGAAGAACGGCGACTTCGTGCGCGGCCTGATCGCTGCCGGCCGCGTCGCCACCTGCCACGACCTCTCCGACGGCGGCCTTGGCCTTGCCTTGGCCGAAATGGCTATGGCCGGCCGGCGCGGCGTCCGCGTCGAGCTTGGCGATCTCGTGCCCCATGTGGCAGTATTCGCCGAGGATCAGGCGCGCTACCTGATCGCCGTGCAGCCGGACGTCGCGGCGGCCATTCTGGCCGATGCCAAGACAGTCGGCGTCAGGGCGGAGCGGGTCGGCACCGTCGGCGGCGACGCCGTCGACTTCGGCGCCGCCGGCAAGGTGGCGATCGCCGATCTCAGGGCGGCCTTCGACGGCTGGTTCCCCGCCTTCATGGGCGGCGGACTGGCCTAGGCGGCGGCGTCTGGCCGGTAACGAGAAGAGGGAACGACCATGGCCATGCAGGCAAGAGACATCGAGGCGATGATCAGGGAGGCGATACCCGACGCAAAAGTCGAAATCCGCGACCTCGCCGGCGATGGCGACCATTATTCGGCCATCGTCGTATCGGAAGCCTTCCGCGGTCTGACGCGCGTCAAGCAGCACCAGCTTGTCTACGACGCGCTCAAGGGAAAGATGGGCGGCGAACTGCACGCTCTTGCGCTTCAGACCAGCGCGCCTTAACTTTGAATGCTTCCAATTCGGACCTTGAATCCGACCGACCGAGGTAGACCCATGGCTGACATCAAGTCGATCATCGACAACGAAGTGAAGACCAACGACATCGTCCTGTTCATGAAGGGCACGCCGGACATGCCGATGTGCGGCTTCTCCGGGCAGGTGGTGCAGATCCTCAGCTACCTCGGCGTGCCGTTCAAGGGCATCAACGTCCTGGACAATCCCGAACTGCGCGACGGCATCAAGGCCTACTCCAACTGGCCGACGCTGCCGCAGCTCTACGTCAAGGGCGAGTTCGTCGGCGGCTGCGACATCGTCCGCGAGATGTTCCAGAAGCAGGAGCTTCAGAACCATCTCCGTGCCGCCGGCATCGAGGTGAAGGAAGCCGCCGCCGAGTAAGCGCCGGCGCCGACATCCAGCATTTCAAGGCCCCCGCTTGGTCTCCGGCGGGGGCCTTTTTGTTGCCTGAGAGCCTGACAAGGAGTCCGAGGACGAGCATTCAAGCCGGTCAAGTCGCGAAAATCGACCGTTCCGCTAAAAAATATCGCCGCCTTCGGCCTGAAAGAGTGAATGCTGGCCGCCCCTCTTCACATTCTTTCCCGTCTTTCGTGAGCGGCAGAAAGATGCATTTGCACGCTATGGATGCATCCAAAAAAGCGGAGCAACTTTTCGAGAGATTCCAATGTAAAATCAAGAGTCTGTAGCGGTATCCGGAATAGCTCCGACCGACCGCGGCTCCATGGCACGGGTTTCGGCTGACCAGCCGCCGCCGTTCAACTCCCCGGACACGTTTTCGCGACCGGCGATCAACTGGATGGCTCGCAGACGTCACCGCCGCCCGGTTTGAACGTGAACCGTCCTGCCCCAAATGAGGGTCATCGGCAGCGATCAAGACCTCCGAAATAATCGCTGTCCTGATCAAGCTGTTTTCTGGGGCATGTCCAGGCCGAGAGAGAGAAGGCCGGACGATAACGTTCGATAAGGAGCTATACATCATGAACACCAAGTTCTTCGTCACCGCTGCCTTCGCCGCTCTGCTGGTTCCGGCCATTGCCAATGCCGCTGCTGCTCCGCGTGATCGTTACGATCCGGCGGCGACCAGCAACGACCCCGAGTTCATTCAGATGAACTTCAAGACCAGCGGTGCCAACGCCGCCGCTGCCAAGGCTGATGCCGACCGCTATGCCGCGGCCGAGCAGGCCCTGAAGGGCTCCAATGGTTCCAGCGTGTTGATCGGCACCCATGGCTCGACCGGTGTCGAAGGCGCCAAGCTCATCACCTACTACGATCCGGGTGCCCAGACCAATGACCCGCAGTTCCCGACCAAGGTGGTGATCGAAAATCCCGCTAACGCCGCCGCCGCCAAGGCCGACGCCCAGCGGTATGCTCAGGTCGAGAACGCTGCGGAATCCGGCGCGCTGATCGGTACGCACGGCTCGGTGGGCGTCAAGGCCGTCACCTACTACGATCCGGGTGCCCAGACCAACGACCCGCAGTTCTCGGCTCTGCCGATCCTGGTCAAGTAATCAGACTTCGCCAGCTGAGATAAGTGCTGAAAGGCCACCCATTCGGGTGGCCTTTTTGCGTTCATGGAACGTGGCTGCGAAAGGTTGGCGATCCCCCACCTTCCTGCCACAAATACGCTGGCGAATGAGTAGGATGGCACTGATAACCGCTGGAGGAGCGGCTCGGGGCCAGCAATCGGGGAGAGAGAACCAAGTGGACAGGATAGTGCAGTTTTCCGGCGTCGACGCCGTCGTCGAGAGGGCGATCGGCCGGACCATCGTCGGCGCCAACATATTGATCGCGTTGAACGGCGATGTCGTCTACAGCCGGCAAGCCGGCTTTCTCGACCGCGAGGCGGAGAGGCCGGTCACCCCGCGCACCCTGTTCCGCCTGGCCTCGGTGACCAAACCGATGGTGTCGGTGGCGGCGCTCGCCATGGTCGAGGCCGGCCGGATGCGGCTCGACGATCCGGTGACCCGTTACCTGCCGGATTTCAGGCCATGCCTGCCGGACGGCAGCGCGCCGCAGATCACCGTCTCGCAGTTGATGACCCACACCTCGGGCCTCACCTACGATCTCGATATCGGCAATGGCAAGCCCGCTTCCGGCGGCACCGGCCCCTCCGACTTCGACCTCGCCGAGAACATCGCCCGTATCGCCGCCCTGCCGCTTGCCTTCCCACCCGGCACGGCCTGGCGCTATTCGGTCGGCATCGACGTGCTGGGTGGTGTCATGGAGGCCGCTGACGGCCGCCCCCTGCCTGAGATCGTCAAGGCGCGCGTCACCGATCCGCTCGGCATGGCCGATACCGCCTTCCGGCCGGTCGATACGAACCGCCTCGCCGTCGCCTATGCCGATGGCACACCGCCCGTCCGCATGGGCGACACCGAGCTGGTCAAGGACGGTGACGGCTTCGTGCTGTTCTGGCCCGGCCGCGCCTTCGATCCCACGGCCTTCCCGTCGGGCGGCGCCGGCATGATCGGTTCGGCCGAGGACTTCCTCGCCTTTCTGGAAACCATGCGCCAGGGCGGCGCGCCGCTGTTGTCGCCGGCCTCGATGCCGCTGTTGACCGAGGCACGCACCGTCGACCTCGACCCAGCGCCGTCCGGCCGCGGCTATTCGCACGGCTGGTCGGTCTATCGCGATCCCGCGGTGCAGGACGCTCCCTGCCGGCCCGGCACCTGGGCCTGGGGGGGCATCTACGGCAATCAGTGGTACGTCGATCCGGCCTCGGGGCTGACCATCGTCATCTTCACCAACACCGCCGTCGAGGGCTGTAACGGCGCCCTTCCCAACAACATCTTCCGCGCCGTCTACGCCGATCTCGCCGCCTGACAAGCGAAAAGGCCGCCCGATGGGCGGCCTTTCCATATGTCCGAAGCTCGGAAGCCGATCAGCGCGAGTAATACTCGACGACCAGATTCGGCTCCATCTTGACGGCGTAGGGAACGTCGGCCAGCGCCGGCACGCGCACCAGCTTGGCGATCTTCTTGGAGGTGTCGACCTCGATGTAGTCGGGCGTATCGCGCTCGGCGAGCTCGATCGACTCGAGAACGAGGATCATTTCCTTCGACTTCTGGCGAACCTCGATCACGTCGCCGACCTTGCAGCGGTAGGAACCGATGTTGACCTTGCGGCCGTTGACGGTGACATGGCCGTGGTTGACGAACTGGCGCGCCGCGAACGGGGTCGGCACGAACTTGGCGCGGTAGACGATGGCGTCGAGACGGGTCTCGAGCAGGCCGATCAGCGCCTCGGAGGTGTCGCCGCGCAGGCGGACCGCCTCCTCGTAAATGCGGTAGAACTGCTTCTCGCTGAGGTCGCCGTAATAGCCCTTCAGCTTCTGCTTGGCGCGCAGCTGCAGACCGTAGTCGGAGGTCTTGCCCTTGCGGCGCTGGCCGTGCTGGCCGGGGCCGTATTCACGCTTGTTGACCGGGCTCTTGGGGCGACCCCAGAGGTTCTCGCCCATGCGGCGGTCGATCTTGTACTTTGCACTATGGCGCTTAGACATCGCGTATCCCGCTTATCGTCAGTGTTTCATTCAGGACGCGCGCCCTCCTCTGCTTCGGTCCGCCCCCAAGGGAGACGCCCGAAACCGACAGGGAAACGCTGCGCGCGGCAGGTCCCCCACGGGACACGTGAACGGCCACGCCGGCTCCTCTTGCAAGAAGCCGGCGGGTTGAGGGGTGAATAGTCGAGGCAGCGGCCGCTGTCAAACCGAAAGCGCGGACTTGCCGGCTTTTGCCGCTTCGCCGGCGAAAAGATTGCCGCCGGCCACGAAGCCGAAGGCATCGAGCATGGCCGCCGGCGGCTGCCGGCCGGTCGAGAAGAAGCGATGCGGTAGCCCGTCGTCGCGCGACGGGCCGGCGCCGGCCGTGACGGTGACGACGCGGCGGGCGATAGCCGGCGCCGGATCGATCCATTCCACCGGCCACGGGGCGAGCGCCCTGAGGCGATCGAGAATGAGCGGATAGTGGGTGCAGGCGAGCACGACGGTGTCGGTGCGCTGGCCGTCCTCCTCGACGAAGCAGGGCGCGATCTCCGCCCGAAGCTCGGCATCGCTGACCGCATCGCCGGCGAACTGCCGCTCGGCGAGGCCGGCCAGCAGCCTGGAGCCGACCAGATTGAAGCGGCAGTCGCCGCCGAAGGTGTCGATCAGGTCACGCGTGTAGTCGCGCTTCACCGTGCCGGGCGTCGCCAGCACCGAGGCAAGGCGGCTTCGCGAATGCTCGGCGGCCGGCTTCACCGCCGGCACCGTGCCGACGATCGGCAGCCTGAAGCGGGCGCGGAACGGCGGCAGCACCAGCGTCGAGGCGGTGTTGCAGGCAATCACCAGCGCGGCAGGATCGAGCCGGCCGAGCGCCGTCTCCATCAGCGCCATGACGCGGGCCACCAGCACATCCGGCTCCAGCGCGCCATAGGGAAACACGGCGAGGTCGGCGACATAGTCCATGCCGGCGGCGGGCAGCGCCTTGCCGATCTCGCGAGCCACCGACAGGCCGCCGATGCCGCTGTCGAATACCAGGATGCGCATGGACCTTCTCTGAACCGCTTCTCCGCATCAGTCATGCCGGCCGAATGCGGCGACAGGCGGGCCTGAACCTTGAGACGACAGGGTTAACGAAGCCTTGCCGCTCAGGCTTCCCCGTCGTCTCCGACATCGTCGGTGATCGGTTTGGCCGGCCGATGGTTCTTGCCGTCAAGGCAGGTGATGATACCCCGGAGCGTGCGGATTTCCTGCTGCGTCAGTTGCTGCCGCTGGAAGATGGCGCGCAGGTTGCGCACCATGGTCGGCCGCTTTTCCGGCGGATGGAAGAAGTGTCGCGCGTCGAGCGCCGATTCCAGATGGTCGAACAGGCCCAGGAGTTCCGCCTTGCCGGCCGGCGGCGAGCGATCGGAGGCGGCGAACGGCAGCGCCGCGTCGGGATCGTCGAAGCCGGCCTTGCGCCATTCGTAGGCGACCACCAGCACCGCCTGGGCGATGTTGAGCGAGGCGTACTCGGGCACCACCGGCAGCGTCAGGATCTCGTCGGCCAGCGCCACCTCGTCGTTGTTGAGGCCCCAGCGCTCGCGTCCGAACAACAGGCCCGCCGCCGCTCCCTCGGCCTCCAGCGCCCGCATGTGCTTGCCGGCGTGGACGGGACCGCGCACCGCCTTGGTGACGTCGCGGTCGCGCGCCGTCGTCGCGTAGACGAAGGAGAGATCGGCGATCGCCGCCTCGACGCGGTCGTAGACGCGGGCCGCATGGATGATGTGCGTGGCCTTGGCGGCGTTGGCCTCGGCTTTCTCATTGGGCCAGCCGTCGCGCGGCGCGACGATCCGGAGATCGCTGAGCCCGAAGTTGGCCATGGCGCGCGCCGCCGCGCCGATGTTCTCGCCCATCTGCGGCTCGCAGAGGATGATGGCCGGTCCGCGTCCGGCCGCTTGCTCAATCGACATGATCCGCCTGTCCCGCGTTTTCGGCGCGGGTTTGGCACATCGACGGTCCCAAGAAAAGCAAAAACCGGGCGCGGCGCGCCTGTCGCGCCCGGTCGGCAGTTGTGGAAGGTGGTCAGGCCTTGCGATGAACCGAGGCGAGGCGCTCGGCGCCCTGCCGCTCCAGCATCCAGCCGGGATATTCGGGCGGCAGCGCCGACACGGCGTCGAGGCGGGCCATCTCGTCCGCCGACAGCACCACCTCGCTGGCGGCGATGTTGTCGTCGAGCTGCTCGACCGACTTGGCGCCGATGATCACCGAAGAGACGAACGGCTTCGCCAGCACATAGGCCAGCGCGATGCGCGCCACCGACACGCCCTTGTCCCTGGCGATCTCGGCCATCACGTCGACGGCGTCGAAGGCGCGTTCCTTGTCGACCGGCGGGAAATCGAAACTCACGCGGCGGGCGCCTTCCGGCCCCGAGCCGTCGCGGCCGTACTTGCCGGACAGCAGGCCGCCGGCCAGCGGGCTCCATACCATCAGCCCCACCTTCTCGGACAGAAGCAGCGGCGCGATCTCGCGCTCAAGATCGCGGCCGGCGATGGTGTAGTAGGCCTGAAGGCTGGCGATGCGATCGAGGCCGAGCCGGTCGGCGATGCCGAGCGCCTTCATGATGCGCCAGGCCGGCCAGTTGGAGACGCCGACATAGCGGATCAACCCGTCGCGGACGAGATCGTCGAGTGCCCGGATCGTCTCCTCGATCGGCGTCACCGGATCGGTGCCGTGGATCTGGTAGAGGTCGATATAGTCGGTGCCGATCCGCTTCAGGCTGGCCTTGACGCCGTCCATGATATGGCCGCGCGAGGCGCCGCGATCGTTGACGCCCTTGCCGACCGAGCCGAACACCTTGGTGGCCAGCACCACGTCGGAGCGGGCGCGGCCGGAGGCACGGATCGCCGCGCCGGTGATCTGCTCCGACAGACCCTCCGAATAGACGTCGGCGGTGTCGATGAAGTTGACGCCCTTGTCGAGGGCGCCGGCGACGATACGGTCGGCCACCCCCTGATCGAGCGAGCCGATGGCGGTCCAGAAGCCCTGGCCGCCGAAGGTCATGGTACCCAGGCAGATTTCGGAAACGAGGAGGCCGGTGCCGCCGAGCGTGTTGTAGCGCATGTCATCACCTTGAAGAATTGCATGGAGGAAAGAAAAGTCGGCCGGCGCAAAAGCGCGCGGTCTGGAGGCGGCAACCGAGAGACGCCGCTTACGCCACTAGAAACTAGGCCGCCGCCGGCGACCGGAAAAGCCGCGCCGGATGCGACAGGCTGATCAGTTGATCTATACAATCACCGGCCATCGAGGCTGCTATTATGCGGCGAACGCGACGATCCGCCAAATCACGCTTGGGCGAGCGTCTCTCGGAGCAACCATGGCTCGAACCGACCTTTTCGACGGCATCAGCGAGTTTCTCACCGTCGTCAGGCGCGGCAGCTTCCGTGCCGCCGCCCGCGAGCTTGGCGTCACACCCGGCGCCGTCAGTCAGGCGGTGCAGACGCTGGAACGGCGGATCGGCCTGCCGCTCCTCCACCGCACCACCCGCCACGTCGCCCTCACCGAGGCCGGCGAACGGCTGCTCGCCGAGGTCCGGCCGGCCGCCGAGGCGATCGCCGGCTCGCTCGAGGCGATCGCCAACCTCAGCGCCCGGCCGTCGGGCACGCTGCGGCTGCTCATCCACCACATCGCCGCCCGCGAGGTGCTGGCGCCGCTGCTGCCGGCTTTCCTCGCCGCCTATCCGGACATCGCTCTCGATGTGGTGACCGACACCAAGCGTCGCGATCTGGTCGGCGACGGCTTCGATGCCGGCATCCGCATCGGCGAGTTCATCGACCAGGACATGCTGACGGTGCGCGTCAGCCCGCCCTTCTCGTGGGTGGTGGTCGGCGCGCCGGCCTACTTCGCCGCCCATGGCCGGCCGGAGACGCCGGAGGACCTCGCCAGCCACACCTGCCTGCGCTTCCGCCTGCCCGACACCGGCGACCTCTACCGCTGGGAATTTGAGCGCGACGGCATCGCCGTCACCATCAACCCGCCCGGACAGATCACCTCCGACGATTCCGCCCTGCTGCGGGCCATGGCGGTGGCCGGCCTCGGCCTCACCTATTCGTCGTCGCAGAACGCCCGCCGCGAACTGGCCGACGGCCGCCTCGAAACCTGCCTCGACGCCTTCGCGCCGGCCCGCGACGCGCTCTATCTCTATTACCCCCGGTCGAGCCGGCTACAGCCGAAGCTGCGCGTCTTCATCGACGCCTGCCTCAGACGCATGCGCGAGCGACCGAGGGATTAGCGCATGAGCCAGACAAGGACGGAGCCGACCGCCAGAAGACCGAAAGCGAGGATCAGCCCGCCGGACAGCCGGCCAACCCATAGCGCGAAGCGGTCGGGCAGGCGGTGGCGGACCAGCGCCACGCCGCCGGTGAGGATCACCCACCAGGCGAGCGAGCCCGCGAACACGCCCGCCACCACGACGGCCGCCGACGCCGCGCCCGCCGTCGAGGCGAGGCCCAGCCCGGCGAAGAACACCGCGAACGACAGGATAGTGGTCGGATTGGCGATGGTGAGCAGGAAGGTGGCGCCGATGGTGCCGAGGAGATCGCGGGCGCCGATCTCGGCGGCCGGCCGCGGCGGCTTCGGCCGCATGCCCTGCCAGCCGAGCCAGATCATGGCGAGGCCGCCGAGGAGCCGCATCGGCCCGTCGATCATGCCGAGGAAGGACGAGAAGGCGGCAAAGCCGACGGCGGCCAGTCCACCGTAGGCGGCGTCAGCCAGCGCCGTGCCGAGCCCGCCGGCCAGGCCGACCCGGAAACCGCGCTCCAGCGTCCGGTTGATGCACAGCGCGCCGATCGGTCCGAGCGGCGCGGCAACCGCGAAGCCGAGCACGAAGCCCTTGGCGGCGAGCAGCGGCAGGCTCACGGCACCTCCCCTTTCGGCCGGAACGGCGGCTCGACGACGGTGGACAGCGCGATCATCGTCTCGCTGCGGGCGATCAGCCGTCGCCGCTTGAACTCGTCGAGAAACGTCTCGATGCCGGCCAGCGAGCCGACCCGGATCTTGATCAGGTAGTTCCAGCCGCCGGTGACGTGCTGGCACTCGACGATATCGGGGTGGCCGGCGGCGACGGCGCGGAACTCGGCCTCGTCGGCATCGGCGGCAAGCCCCACGAAGACGAAGGCAGCGATGCCGCGCCCCAGCGCCTCGGGATCGGCGTCGACGGTGAAGCGGCGGATCACCCCGGCGGCCACCAGACGGCGGATGCGCTCGTTGACGGCCGAGGTCGACAGCCCCACCGCGCCACCGATATCGGCAAGCGAGCGGCGGCAATCCTCGCCAAGACAGATCACGATTTGACGATCGATATCATCCATGCTGCATATATTCCCATATAATGACAATATGTCAACAATTTTTCCTGTTATATATCTCTATCTCAATACATCTTGCGGCGATAAGCCACCATGGCCGCACATCCACCGATCATGGAACCTTTGCGTGAAATCCCATATAACACACGGTAGACGCTCCACCGTGCCGGACAGCGCGGGCGGGCATCGTGGCGGAGCACGGCAGTCGCCGGCTTCGCGGAACAGAGGAGACAAGCATGGCCTATGATGTCGCGGTTCTGGTCGGCAGCCTGCGCAAAGGGTCCTTCTCGCGCGCCGTCGCCAACAATCTCGTCTCGCTCGCCGACGCGGCGCTGACGCTCCGCATGGTGGAGATCGGCGACCTGCCGCTCTACAATCCGGACCTCGACGGTGACGCGCCGCCGGCTGCCTGGACCCGCTTCCGCAACGAGGTCGCCAAGACCGATGCCGTGCTGTTCGTGACGCCGGAATACAACCGCTCCATCCCCGGCGCCTTGAAGAACGCCCTCGACGTCGGCTCGCGCCCCTATGGCAAGAGTGCCTGGGCGGGCAAGCCGGCTGCCGTGGTCAGCGTGTCGCCCGGCCTGCTCGGCGCATTCGGCGCCAACCACCACCTGCGCCAGCCGCTGGTGTTCCTCGACATGCCGGTGATGCAGCAGCCGGAGGCCTATGTCTCCAAGGTGGGCGACCTCCTCGGCCAGGACGGCAAGTTCGTCAACGAGGATACCAAGACCTTCCTCAAGGCCTTCCTCGCCGCCTTCGCCACCTGGATCGGCAAGACGAAGTGATACCTGGGAGGCATCGAAAATACCTCCCAGGTATTCCGTTTGCCGATTTCTCATGCCACTGATGCAAATGAGAAATCGGCAATAGCCTCAATGAGCGGATGCGTCAGCATCTTCGAGAATTGGTATACTAGCAACAACGCCGGGAAGGACGACATGACCGTCACCCATCAGGACGAACTCGATGGACTGAAGGCGATCGGCCGCATCGTGGCCGACGCCATTGGCGCCATGGCCGCCGCCGTCCGTCCCGGCGTCACCACCGCCGAACTCGACGCCATCGCCGGCCGCCTGCTCGATGAGGCCGGCGCCATGCCGGCGCCGCGGGCGGCCTACGGCTTTCCCGGCGTCGCCTGCATCTCGGTGAGCGAGGAGATCGCCCACGGCATCCCCGGCGATCGGGTGGTGAAAGCCGGCGATCTGATCAACCTCGACGTTTCCGCCTCGAAGGACGGCTTCTTCGCCGACAGCGGCGCCTCGTTCGCCGTCTCTCCCGTCCCGGCCCGGTTGGACCGGCTCTGCCGCGACGGCAGGCGGGCGATGTGGGCCGGCATCGGTGCCGTTGCCCCCGGCCGGCCGCTGGCCGGCGTCGGCCGCGCCGTCGGCGCCTTCGCCCGCAAGAACGGCTACACGCTGGTGCGCAATCTCGGCAGCCATGGCGTCGGCCGCGCGCTGCACGAGGAGCCGACCGACATCGCCACCTGGCCCGACCCGCACGAGCGGCGCGTCATCACCGAGGGCCTCGTCTTCACCGTCGAGCCCTTCCTGTCGCTGGGCGCCGAATGGGCCGACGACGGCGACGACGCCTGGACGCTCTATTCCGAGCCGCCGGCGCCGACCGTGCAGTTCGAGCACACCATCGTCGCCACCCGCAACGGGCCGGTGGTGGTGACGCTTCCCTCCTGACGCCTTCCCTTTACGTCAGCGTTCGCCCAAAAGCTGCATGGCCGGTCTGGCCTCGGCGGCGACGTCATGCTACAGGCGGAGCATCCGTGCGTTTGCGTAATCGGCAGGCGCGCGAACCGGCAGAATGCCCGGCCACACGTTCGGAAGGTCACCCCAACATGGCGAAGATCAAGGTTGCGAACCCGGTCGTCGATCTCGACGGCGACGAGATGACCCGCATCATCTGGCAGTTGATCAAGGACAAGCTGATCCTGCCCTATCTCGACATCGACATCGACTATTACGACCTTTCCGTCGAGAACCGCGACGCCACCTCCGACCAGGTGACGGTTGACGCCGCCAACGCCATAAAGAAGCACGGCGTCGGCATCAAGTGCGCCACCATCACGCCCGACGAGGCGCGGGTGAAGGAATTCGGCCTCAAGGAGATGTGGAAGTCGCCCAACGGCACCATCCGCAACATCCTCGGCGGCGTCATCTTCCGCGAGCCGATCATCTGCAAGAACGTGCCGCGCCTGGTGCCCGGCTGGACGCAGCCGATCGTCGTCGGCCGCCATGCCTTCGGCGACCAGTATCGCGCCACCGACTTCAAGTTCCCCGGCAAGGGCACGCTGACCATCAAGTTCGTCGGCGAGGACGGCGCGGTGATCGAGAAGGAGGTGTTCAAGTCGCCCGGCGCCGGCGTGGCACTCGCCATGTACAACCTCGACGAATCGATCCGCGATTTCGCCCGCGCCTCGATGAACTACGGCATCATGCGCAAGTGGCCGGTCTATCTGTCGACCAAGAACACCATCCTCAAGGCTTATGACGGCCGCTTCAAGGACATCTTCCAGGAGGTGTTCGACACCGAGTTCAAGGCCGAATTCGACAAGCTCGGCATCACCTACGAGCATCGCCTGATCGACGACATGGTCGCCTCCGCCCTGAAGTGGTCGGGCGGCTACATCTGGGCCTGCAAGAACTACGACGGCGACGTGCAGTCCGACACCGTGGCGCAAGGCTTCGGCTCGCTCGGCCTGATGACTTCGGTGCTGCTGACGCCGGATGGCAGGACTGTGGAAGCCGAGGCCGCCCACGGCACCGTCACCCGCCACTATCGCGAGCACCAGAAGGGCAAGGAGACCTCGACCAACTCCATCGCCTCGATCTTCGCCTGGACACGCGGCCTCGCCCACCGCGCCAAGCTCGACGACAACGCCGAGCTGGCGAAGTTCGCCGACACGTTGGAGAAGGTCTGCGTCGACACCGTGGAAGCCGGCTTCATGACCAAAGACCTCGCCCTGCTGATCGGGCCGGACCAGAAGTGGCTCTCCACCACCGGCTTCCTCGAGAAGGTCGCCGAGAACCTCGAAGCCGAAATGGCCAAGTGGTGATCGGGCGATAGCGACAAGAGTATCGGGCGGCGGATCGGCAACGGTCCGCCGCTTTTTCTTGAAACTAGACATAAGGATAAGCGGCAGCAGCCGCGGCGGCCGTCGTTTGAAGATGACAGCTCGCGCATCTCAAAATAGTCTCGACATCGACCGATCGTTCTTTCCGCGTGCCGCCGGCGGCGGGAAAGGCGCCGTTCCGGAGTTTGGCGCGGGTCCGCCGCCGTGGAAGCGGGGCGTCAGCCATCAAGGGGAGGCTCGAAAGTGGCGCACAAGTTCGAGATCAAGAAGAACAAGGCCGACGAGTATGTCGCCTATTTCAAGTACAATGGCGAAGTGATCTTCTGGACCGAGGGCTACAAGTCCAAGGCTTCGGCGATTAACGCCATCGAGTCGATCAAGAAGAACGGCCCGCCGGCGCCCACCGAAGACAACAGCTGACGTCCTCCGCTTGACGGCAGACCTATAGGTGATACCCCGCTGGCAACGACGCCGGCGGAGGGTGTCGTATGGCTGCAAGACGCAGCTGCGAGAGGAAGCCGGTTCGCCTGCGGACCGATGAACGGGTCCATGTCGGGTACCGGATTACGCCGGATTCCCGCAGCGGCGGGAAATACCTTTGTTCGGGTCGCGAGCAGCAAGGGCCGCGATTGGGCGCCACATCCACCGAAAGCGCGACAATCCGATACCGCGTGGGGCGGACCGCAGCGGCGCGCCCGCTTCACCGATGTCGACACCTCTCAAACCAATTCGCGGAGATGCCGACGCATCCGCTCATTGAGACCAGCGCTGATTCCCCCTTGGCATCAGCGGCATGAGCAACCGGCACGCAGAATATCACCGGCCTTCCCGACGCTTCCCGGAATCACATGCTGATTGCAAAGACGCGGATGCGGTGTCCATCCGGGTCGGTCACCATGCAGCTGCGGCCGAAATCCATGTCGGTCGGCGGCTGCAGGACCGGAAATCCGCGCGCCAGCCAGCTTGCATGGAAGGCGTCGACGTCGGCCGGTGTGCCGAGCGCGATGCCGATTTCAAACGCGCCGGGGGCGCCGCCGGTCGCCGGCTCCACCGTCTCCCGCGACCACAGCCCGACCTTGATGCCGCCGTCGAGAACGAACAGCACGAAGGTCGGCGACGTTTCGACCGGCGGACGGCCGAACAATTCGGCGTAGAAACCGCTGCTTCTCGCGGGATCGACCACATGCAGCAGGTAATAGGTGGGCGTCGCCATGATCATCTCCTTGAACCGTTGCAACGGAACAGGACTACGACGACCACCTGCCAAATTATGTCAGCATAAGGAAAAATAGCTGTCGAAACGGCGCCCCGTTTTCAGACCTGCGACCGCGCCGGCAGGAAAGGCAGCCGCCCATGAACGAGCATGGCCCCAAAGGCGTAAGCGGCCTCGAAGACGACCCCCGCCTCGGCGACATGCAACGCGGCGCGTCCGCTCGAGGCACCGATGGTCAGGGCTTCGAGAAAGGCGCAGCCGCAGGCGGCCAGCGCCAGCGGCGCCATGGCCAGTACGCGGAAACGCGTTCCGACGACAAGGCCGGCCACCATCACCACCAGCACCAACTCGAGCGCAAGCATGCTTCGGCCTCCGAAGTCCGGGATACCGTCCTCCCCCGCCGCGGGATCGTGACGAACCAGCCGGACCCTCGAATTCGACATCGAGAAACCATATCATGTTCAAATTATGGTTCGCGGTCCAGTTCTACTTACCCGTAGTGCTACGGGGTCATGGTGTACCAGTTGTAGATTTTCGGCTTGGCGATTCTATTGATGAGTTGACTATCGGGTTGCATTCAAGGACTTAGCGAGAAAACGCCGCGCGATTAGACTTTAGTCGAAATCACAAGTATCCCGGTATCGAGGCGACAATTCGGCGCGCACCGCCACGGCCGCCACGGCGTTCCGATCACCTCCGGCCGGCACGCCAGTGTCGATCGACCGAATCCGCCGATTGTCAGGTGCGCGCCGCCCAGTCCGCCTTCTCCGCCTGTTCGCGTTCGGCGCGTGCCGGGTCGAGCATATGATACAGCGAGACGCAGTCGGTCGGCCGGTAGCCCAGCGCGGCATAGAAGGCGAGGACAGCCTGATTCTCATTTCGAACCAGCAGGTTGACCTTCGGCGCGCCGCGCGACCGGCACCAGTCCTCCGCCGCCCGCACCAGCGCCCGGCCGACGCCGCCGCGCCGGCAGTCCGGATCGACGCCGAGATAGTAGATGGCGCCGCGATGGCCGTCATGCCCGGTCATCACCGCGCCGACAAGGCGCCCGCCGACGCGCGCCACCAGCACGGTGGCGGCCTCCGTGGCCAGTGCCAGATCGATGTCGGCACTGGGATCGTTCCAGGGGCGCGTCAGCCCGCAGCGCGCCCAGAGGGCAATCACCGCCTGACGCTCATCGTCCGCCATGCCATCGATAGTAGTGTCTCCGTCCACGCCTGCCTCCTTGCCCGCCCCTGTCGGCGGCAGTTCAGATATAGCCGACCCGATCTTGCGCACCACCACGGCTCGTGCAACAGGGCCGCCCATCGATGACGGCCGCTTCACCGGCCTTCCGCTGCTTTCCGACAAGCCGTTTTATTTCAACTAGTTATCTGGAACCTCACCGTCCGACGAACGGATAGCTTGCGCCTCCATCCTCAAAAAATGCTGCTTCTTCAAAAATCCGTCTTGTAATTCGCTATCTTTTCGATATATCTAAATGCATCACGACCTAACGAGGATATAACCATGCATCACAAGTTTCCCTTCCATCACCATGCCGATGATCGCGACGACCGCCGCGCCGCCGGCGGCCGCGGTCCCTTCGGCCGCCCCTTGTGGGGTGAGCGGGGCGAGCGCCCCGATCGTCATGGCCCTGGCCACGGCCCCGGCCATCGCGGCGGTCCGTTCGGCCGCGGCCGCTTCTTCGACAACGGCGTGCTGCGCCTCGTCGTGCTGGCGCTGATCGTCGAACAGCCGCGCCACGGCTACGAGATCATCAAGGAGATCGAAGACCGCACCGGCGGCGCCTATGCGCCGAGCGCCGGCGTCATCTATCCGACGCTGACGCTGCTGGAGGAAACCGGCCAGATCGAGGTGATGAGCGCCGAGGGCAACAAGAAGCTCTATGCCGCCACCGACGCCGGCCGCGCCACCGTCGAGGAGAACCGCACCGTCATCGACGCCGTGCTGGCCCGCTTCGCCGAGGCCGGCTCCGATCGCCGGGCCGACCGCGACCCCCGACTGATCCGCGCCGTCGAGAACCTGCGCCTCGCCCTCCGCCTGAAGACGGATGCCGCCGCGCTGACGCCGTCGCAGATCGACGCGCTGGCCGAGCTTCTCGACGATACCGCCCGCAAGATCGAACAAATCTGACGCGATCTCCGGATTATAAACGAAAACGCCCGCCCGAGCTGCCGCTCGGACGGGCGAAATTGCTTCCGCTTTGCCTGCCGGCCTTAGCCGCCAAGCGCCTTTCTCACCGCCGCCAGCGCTTCCGCCGCCTTGGCGCCGTCGGGACCGCCGGCCTGCGCCATGTCGGGACGGCCGCCGCCGCCCTTGCCGCCCAGCGCTTCCGACGCCACGCGCACCAGATCGACCGCCGAGAAGCGGCCCGTCAGGTCCGGCGTGACGCCGACCACCACGCCCGCCTTGCCGTCCTCCGACACGCCGACCAGCGCCACTACGCCCGAGCCCAGCTTGGCCTTGCCCTCGTCGACGAGACCCTTCAGATCCTTCGGGCTAACGCCTTCGGCCACCCGCCCCAGGAACTTGACGCCGGCGATCTCCGTCGCCTCGTCGGTCGCCGCGCCGCCGCCCATGGCCAGCTTGCGCCTGACATCGGCCAGCTCGCGCTCCAGCTTGCGCCGCTCCTCGACCAGCGTCGCCACACGGTCGACCACGTCGGCCACCGGCACCTTGAGTTCGCGGGCGACGTTGCGCACCGTCTTTTCCTGGTCCTCGAAATAAGCGCGAGCGCCGTCGCCGGTCAGCGCCTCGATGCGGCGCACGCCGGCCGCCACCGCGCTTTCAGCGACGATGTGGACGAGACCGATCTCGCCGGTGCGCGACACATGCGTACCGCCGCACAGCTCGGTGGAATAGGTCCCGCCGGCCTTGTCGCCCTCGAGCGCAGTGCCCATGGTGACCACGCGCACTTCATCGCCGTACTTCTCGCCGAACAGCGCCATGGCACCCTCGGCGATCGCCTCTTCCTGGCCCATCAGACGCGTCGTCACCGCGCCGTCCTGCAGCACGATGGCGTTGGCAAGGCGGCTGACCTCGGCGATCTCCGTCTCGTCCATCGGCTTGGGATGCGAGAAGTCGAAGCGCAGCCGGTCGGGCGTTACCAGCGAGCCCTTCTGCGCCGCGTGCTTGCCGAGCACGGTGCGCAGCGCCGCGTGCAGGAGATGCGTCGCCGAATGGTTGGCGCGGATGTGCGAGCGGCGGGCGTGGTCGACGGTGAGTTCGACCGCGTCGCCGACCTTCACCGTGCCCTCCTCCACCGTCACCTGATGCACGAAGAGGCCGTCGGCCTTCTTGACGACGTCGGTCACCCTGACGCGGAGGCCAGTGCCGGAAATCGCACCGGTATCACCAACCTGACCGCCGGATTCGCCGTAGAACGGTGTCTGGTTAACGATCAGCGAGCCCGTCTCGCCGGCCTTGAGTTCGGCAACTTCCTTGCCGTCCCTGACCAGCGCCACGATGACGCCCTCGGCCTGCTCGGTGTCGTAGCCGAGGAACTCGCTGGCGCCAACCTTCTCCCTGAGGCCGAACCAGACGGTCTCGGTGGCCGCTTCGCCCGAGCCGGCCCAGTTGGCGCGTGCCTCGGCCTTCTGCCGCTGCATGGCGGCGGCAAAGCCGTCGGTATCGACGCCAATACCCCGCGCCTTCAACGCGTCCTGCGTCAGGTCGAGCGGGAAGCCGTAGGTATCGTAGAGCTTGAAGGCGGTCTCGCCGTCGAGGCTGGAGCCCTGACCGAGGCCACTGGTTGCCTCGTCGAGCAGGCCGAGGCCGCGCGCCAGCGTGCGGCGGAAGCGGCTTTCCTCGAGCTTCAGCGTCTCGGTGATCAGCGCCTCGGCGCGCACCAGCTCGGGATAGGCCTGACCCATCTCGCGCACCAGCGCCGGCACCAGACGATGCAGCAGCGGCTGCTCGGACCCAAGCAGATGCGCGTGACGCATGGCCCGGCGCATGATGCGCCGCAGCACGTAGCCGCGACCTTCGTTGGACGGCAGCACGCCGTCGGCCACCAGGAAGCTCGATGCGCGCAGATGGTCGGCGATGACGCGGTACGAGGCGAGGCGGTCGCCCTCGGCGGGCACGCCGGTCGCTTCCACCGAAGCGCGGATCAACGCCTGGAACAGGTCGATGTCATAGTTGTTGTGAACGCCCTGCAGCACGGCGGCGATGCGTTCGAGCCCCATGCCGGTGTCGATCGACGGCCGCGGCAGGTTGACGCGCTCGCCCTTGGAGATCTGCTCGTACTGCATGAACACGAGGTTCCAGATCTCGATAAAGCGGTCGCCGTCCTCCTCGGCCGAGCCCGGAGGACCGCCCCAGATATGGTCGCCGTGATCGTAGAAAATCTCCGAGCAGGGGCCGCAGGGGCCGGTGTCACCCATGGCCCAGAAATTGTCCGAGGTGGCGATGCGGATGATACGGTCGTCGGAGAGACCGGCGATCTTCTTCCAGTAGACTGCCGCCTCTTCGTCCTCGGAATAAACGGTGACCAGCAGCCGGTCCTTCGGCAGCCCGAACTCCTTGGTGACGAGGTCCCAGGCCAGCTCGATCGCCCGGTCCTTGAAATAATCGCCGAACGAGAAGTTGCCCAGCATCTCGAAGAAGGTGTGATGGCGGGCGGTGTAGCCGACGTTGTCGAGGTCGTTGTGCTTGCCGCCGGCCCGCACACACTTCTGCGAGGTGGTGGCGCGGCTGTAGGGCCGCTTCTCAAGGCCGGTGAAGACGTTCTTGAACTGCACCATGCCGGCGTTGGTGAACATCAGCGTCGGATCGTTGCGTGGCACCAGCGGGCTCGACGACACCACCTCGTGACCGTTCCTGCCGAAAAAGTCGACGAAGGTCTTCCTGATCTCGTTCACACCGTTCATGACGATCTGCCTGCCTCGCTGGGGCGAACGCCGCGTTCCCTGCCGCCGCCCCGCCCGAACCTCGTTTGCATCGGCCGCGCTCGCGCTCCGCCGATGTTGCGCGCCCTGCGTCGTCCGGCTTCGGTCCGTGCGCCGTGGCCGGCGGCAGCCTCCCCGCGTCGGCCGGAGACCCGGCTGCCACGACAAGAGAACGCGCAGGCCCGACCGGCGGCCGACGGTATCGGGTCCAGCAAGGCAAAGGGTTATTTATCCGCCGGCTTGCCGGCTGTCCAGCGGCGCGGGATAGCGGAAAGACGGCGATCATCCCACCGGCCGCTTATCGCCCGCCCGACGCCCTGCCCGACACTGCGACGGGTCAATCGGCCGGCGTCTCTCGGGCCGCCCAGGCGTCGATCTCCACCCACAATGCCGGCGTTGCCAGTGCCGAGACATGCAGAAGCGTCATGCAGGGGCAATGCGCTCCGAAAAAGGCAGTCAGCACGTCCCGTCGCCGGGCCGCATCGACATCGCCGACCAGATAGACGGTCAGCTTGACGACGTCGCCGACCTCCATGCCGGCAGCGGCGAGATTGCACCGGAGATTGTCGAGCGCCACCTCGATCTGCCCGATCGCGTCGGCCGGCAGCGTGCCGCCGACCCGCATGCCGATCTGTCCCGACAGCACCAGCCAGCGGGCGCCGGCCGCCACCTCGATCTGATGGGTGTAGGCCGCGACCGGCGCATGCACGTCACTTGGATTGCGCGCCTGCACGGCCTCTCCCTCCATCCGCCGCCCCTAGCATTATCAGGCCGGCCTCGCCGTTCACTCGGCGTCGGGCGGGGTTCCCTCGGCATCGTCCTCGGGCGCGCCCTTCAGGATCGAGTCGGCAATCACGCCGGCGTTCTGGCGGATCGCCGCCTCGATCTCGGCGGCCAGCGCTTCATTGTCGCGCAGGAACTGCTTGGCGTTCTCGCGTCCCTGCCCCAGCCGCTGGCTGTTGTAGGAGAACCAGGCGCCGGACTTCTCGACGATGCCGGCCTTGACGCCGAGGTCGATCAGTTCACCCACCTTGGAGACGCCCTCGCCGTAGAGAATATCGAACTCCACCTCGCGGAACGGCGGCGCCAGCTTGTTCTTGACCACCTTGACGCGGGTCTGGTTGCCGACGATCTCCTCGCGGTTCTTGAGGGCGCCGATGCGGCGGATGTCGAGACGCACCGAGGCGTAGAACTTGAGGGCATTGCCGCCGGTGGTGGTCTCGGGGCTGCCGAACATCACGCCGATCTTCATGCGGATCTGGTTGATGAAGATCACCATGGTCTTCGATTTCGAGACCGAGGCGGTGAGCTTCCTGAGCGCCTGGCTCATCAGGCGGGCTTGCAGGCCGGGCAGCTGGTCGCCCATTTCGCCTTCAAGCTCGGCGCGCGGCGTCAGGGCCGCCACCGAGTCGACCACCAGCACGTCGATGGCACCCGAGCGCACCAGCGTGTCGGTGATCTCCAGCGCCTGCTCGCCGGCGTCCGGCTGGGAGATCAGGAGTTCGTCGAGATTGACGCCGAGCTTGCGGGCATAGACCGGATCAAGGGCGTGCTCGGCGTCGATGAAGGCGCAGACGCCGCCGCGCTTCTGGGCTTCCGCCACCGTGTGCAGCGCCAACGTCGTCTTGCCCGACGATTCGGGACCGTAGATCTCGACGATGCGCCCCTTGGGCAGGCCGCCGATACCGAGCGCGATGTCGAGCCCCAGCGAGCCGGTCGGCACCGTCTCCACTTCCACCACCTGCCCCTTGCCGAGACGCATGATGGAGCCCTTGCCGAAGGCCCGTTCGATCTGCGACAGAGCGGCGTCGAGCGCCTTGGTCTTGTCCATGGAGGTTCCTTCCACGAGGCGAAGTGAATTCTGCGACACTGGTCCGCTCCTTATTCCACGCCCGGCCGGCCATTTCAAACACCCGGCCAATGTACATGATATGTTCTCTTTTGCAAGAGCCATATATGTCCTTGACAGGAAAAAGCAACTCTGATTTCGTTCCCGTCGTGTTCCGGGAGGATCGAGACGTCGGACATCAGGGGAGAACCGCACTGAAAACAGGGAATCGAGGCGAGGGTTTCCGGCCGGTGCTGGCGGTCGGCGGCTGCCATCAGGACGTGCTCGGCCGGACGAGCGGCGCCTACGAGCCGGCGACCTCCTGTCCCGGCATTGTGACGCGCCGTCCCGGCGGCGTGGCGCGCAATGTCGCGGTGCTGCTCGGCCGCGCCGGGGCGCCCTGCCGATTCGTGTCGGTGGTCGGCGACGACGCCGCCGGCCGCGAGCTTGTCGCCGAACTCGACGCCGCCGGCATCGACGCCTCGGCGGTGGTGGTGGACGCGGCCGGCCGCACCGGCACCTATCTCGCCATCCACGACGGAGCCGGCGAACTGGTGTCCGCCGTCTCCGACCTCGGGCTCTACGATGGCTTTACGTTGCCGGCCGCCGCGCTCGCCACGGACGGCAATCCGCTGGTGTTCTCCGACGCCAACCTCGCGGCCGGCGAGCTTGCCCGCCTCAGCGAGGCTCATGGCGAGGATCTGGTGCTGGACGCCATATCCAGGGCCAAGGCGCCGCGCCTGAGGCCGCTGGTTCAATCCGGCGCGCTGTTCATCTGCAACCTGCCATCGGCGGAGTTGCTGGTCGGCAGCGCGGTGAGCCGGCCGGCGGAGGCGGCCGAACGATTGAGGGCGGCCGGCGGCCGGCGGGCCATCGTCACCGGCGGCGCCAGGCCGCTCGCCGTGCTGGACGACGGGCGCGTCACCGAACTGGCTCCGGAGCCGACCGAGGTGGTCGATGTCACCGGCGTCGGCGACGCCCAGACAGCCGGTCTTTTGCTGGCGCTGTCGGCCGGTGCGCCGCTGATCGCTGCCGTTCGAGTTGGCATGGCGGCGGCCCGCGCCGCGTTGGCCACCGCCGGCGCGCTGCGCGCACTGCCGGAGAGGGTGGTGGCCGCGGCAATCGGGGCCGGATAGGAGAAAGGTGTGCGGATCGCGGTCGATTGATCGAAACAAAGGAGAGGCCGGCAAGATACACGCCTGTTGGGGGACGGAACCCCTATCAGCCGCTCGGAAGGGAGATTTGCATCGCTCCCCAAAGGCGAGGATCGAAGCTAGGAATGGGACGAGAGAGTAGGCTTATCCGGAGTGGCTCTCGCCATGCGAGGGCGCTGGTTGAGTTTGCGCGCGTGGCCGTTTCGGGCTGCCGGCTGGCGTTATCCTCACGCGAGAGCGGATCGAAACAAGCCCGACAGCCGGAACACCATGGCGAACCGCCGGTGTTCCCTGCCTGCGCGGTCGTGTCGGCCTGAGATACGGCTCCCAGCCCCGAGAGACGCCTCATCCATCAGGGGAAGTCGCTTCCGGCCGGACGTGATGGAAATGCCGTTACCCTCCCGAAGCGAGGGGACACCTTGCCGTCGGTTCTGCGGAAAGGCGGTGCGGCGGGCAGGAGACAGCCCGGCAAGACCGGGGCGATGTCATTGGAACATAATGAAATTCGGCTTTTGACGCTCTGAAGCGCGCCTGCCCCCTTTCGCAAGGCCACCGGCTCGTCGTATAAAGCCAGGCTCGGAGATCCATCACCCGCCGCCGACGTCGCGTGCCCGCTCCGTGGCCCTGTCGTGCGGCCACATTCGGAGGCATGATGGCATCCCTGCCACTCGTCCATTCGCCTGAAGTCGAAGCCGCGATCACCGACGGCAAGCCGATCGTCGCGCTCGAGTCCACCATCGTCACCCACGGCATGCCCTATCCGGACAACGTCGAGACGGCGCGCGCCGTCGAGGCGGAGATCCGCAGCCGCGGCGCCGTGCCGGCTACCATCGCCGTGCTGGAAGGCAAGATCCGTGTCGGCCTCGACGCCGAAACGCTCGACCGCCTCGGCACCATGACCGGCGTCATGAAGCTGTCGCGCGCCGACATCGCCTTCGCGCTCGCCACCGGCCGGCCGGGCTCGACCACCGTCGCCGCCACCATGATCTCGGCCCATCTCGCCGGCATTGAGGTGTTCGCCACCGGCGGTATCGGCGGCGTCCACCAGGGCGCCGAGGAGAGCTTCGACATCTCCGCCGACCTCGAGGAACTCGGCCGTACCTCGGTGATCGTCGTCGCCGCCGGCGCCAAGGCCATCCTCGACCTGCCGAAGACGCTGGAGGTGCTGGAAACCAAGGGCGTGCCGGTGGTCGGCTACCGCACCGACGAGTTTCCGGCCTTCTGGTCGCGTGGCTCCGGTCTGAAGGCGCCGCTGAGACTCGATTCGGCGGCCGAGATCGCCGCCTTCCAAAAGGCGCGCGAACTGATCGGCATCGGCGGCGGCATGCTAATCGCCAACCCCGTGCCGGAGACCGACGAAATCCCGGCCGTCCGCATGCAGGGCTTCATCGCCGCCTCGCTCGCCTCGGCCAAGGCGGCCGGCATCTCGGCCAAGGAAGTGACGCCCTACCTGCTCGCCGACATGTTCGAGCGCACCGCCGGCTCGTCGCTCAAGACCAACATCGCCCTGGTCATGAACAACGCCAGTCTTGCCGCCGACATCGCCAGAGCTTTGAAGGCCTGATCCGTCGACCGGGGCCGGTCCCGCCGATCCCGGTCGCCACTTGCGGCAACGCCAACGTCCTTGCTGCCCTGGCAGGGTGTGATATCCGTCCCCTGCCCGTTCTGTCCAAGATCCTCCGCCTGCGCGGAGGATGACACTTATGTATATGATTTATGCATATAACTAACCGTCATGGTCTGCGACGGCAGACCACCTCGGGCCAAAAAGGCGTCGCGGCACATATCCGGGGAAGCCCCCGAGAACCCGGCCGCCGGCCTCGACAGGCATCCATGTGGGCAGCCGGAAATCGACGTCGATTCCGGGTCCGCCGCATGGAGATGCCCCGCCCGATCGTTCGCTCGCCTATTCGGCCAGCGTCTCCTTCACCGTCGTCGCCAGCTGCTTCAGCGAGAAGGGCTTGGGCAGGAAGTTGAACTGCTCGTTCTCCGGCAGGTTCTTCTTGAAGGCGTCCTCGGCATAGCCCGAGACGAAGATGATCTTGAGGTCGGGCCGCGTCTTGCGGAGTTCCCTGAGCAGCGTCGGCCCGTCCATCTCCGGCATCACCACGTCGGACACTACGAGGTCGATCTTGCCGCCGGCCTCCTCCATCACCTCCAGCGCCTCGGCGCCGGTCGACGCCTCGTGGACGGTGTAGCCGCGCGAGATCAGCGCCCGGGCGGCGAAGGCACGCACCGCCTCCTCGTCCTCGACCAGCAGGATGGAGGCGGTGCCGGTGAGGTCGGCCATCGGCGTCGCCTCGACGTTCTTCTTCGGCGCCGTCTCGGCCGCCGCCTCGTGGCGCGGCAGGAAGATGTGGAAGGTGGTGCCCACCCCCACCTCCGACACCGGATAGATGTAGCCGCCGGTCTGCTTGATGATGCCGTAGACGGTGGAGAGGCCGAGGCCGGTGCCCTTGCCCACCTCCTTGGTGGAGAAGAACGGATCGAAGATCTTCTCCATGATCTCCGGCGTCATGCCCGACCCGGTGTCCTCCACCTCGATGTGGACGTACTCGGCGGCCGGCATGCCCTTGAACGTGTAGGCGGCGCAGTCGGCCACCGTGACGTTGGAGGTGCGGATCTCCAGCTTGCCGGCTCGCGTCATGGCATCGCGGGCGTTGACGGCGAGGTTGATGATCACCTGCTCGAGCTGGTTGAGGTCGGCCATCACCGGCCAGACGTCGCGGCCGTTGACCACCTTCAGCTGCACCTTCTCGCCGAGCAGGCGGCTGAGGAGGTTGGACAGCTCGGCCAGCACATCGGATAGCACCAGCACCTGCGGCCGCAGCGTCTGGCGTCGCGAGAACGCCAGCAGCTGCCGGACGAGACCGGCGGCGCGGTTGGCGTTCTGCTTGATGTTCATGATGTCCTGGAAGGACGGATCGGTCGGCCGGTGGTTGTTGAGCAGGAGGTCGGAGAAGCCGATGATGGCGGTGAGCACGTTGTTGAAGTCGTGCGCCACGCCACCGGCCAGTTGGCCCACCGCCTGCATCTTCTGGCCTTGCGCGAACTGCGCCTCCAGCGCCCGCTGCTCGGTGGTCTCCAGCGCGTAGACGACCGCCACCTCGCCGTCGCCGGCTCCCTCCTCGACGGTGGAGACGTAGAAACGGGCCGAACGGTCGCCGTCGCCGGCCAGCGACACGTCGATGCCGGAAATGTTGCCCTGGCCGTTCACCGCCGAGACGATCGCCTCGGAGATCGCCTTGCGGTCGCGCTCGGCCACCACGTCGGTCAGGCGGCCGCGCGGCGCCGTGGCGTCCGGCCGGATCGAGGCGCCGAACAGCCGCATGAACGGCGCGTTGTTGCGGCCGATACGGCCCTCCTTGTCGATCGAGGCGATGGCGACCGGCGTGTTGTTGAAGAAGCGGGTGAAGCGCACCTCGGCGGCGCGCAGCGACTCGGAGATGTCCTCGCCGGGCGAACGGTTCAACACCAGCGTGCGGCTGTCGCCCACGGCGCCGTCGCTGCCCACCGGCACGCGGTGGATGATGCGCACCGGCAGGATCTGGCCGTTGCGCTTCATCATGTCGAGATCGACGATGCCGGTCTTCACCTCGCCGGAGGCGCCGCGGATGCCGTCGAGCAGCGCCACGCCGTCGCCGGCCACGATCTCCTTCAGCGGCATGGCGCCGGCCTCGAACTCGGCGAGGTCGTAGCCGAGCCAGTCGGTCAGCGTGGCGTTCATGTAGACGACGCGGCCGAGCGCGTTGGCGGACAGGAAGCCGGCCGGCGCATGGTCGAGGAAATTCACCGCCCGCTGCAGCGCCTGGAAGCTGTTCTCCTGCTCGTCGCGATCGCGGGTGATGTCGGCCACCTGCCAGACGTTGAGCGGCAGGCTGAGCCCGGTCAGCGGCCGCACGCGGATGCGATACCAACGGGCCGGCCCGTCGATGCGGCCGAGCGGATGGGCGACGCGCAGTTCCTCGGTGGCCCGCCGTCCCTCGCGCGAGGCCTGCGCCAGGCGGAAGATGACGTCGGCGGTGTCCGGGTCCCCCGAAAACACCCGCTCGACGGTGCGGACGTCGGCGGCCGCCTCGGCGCGGATCAGCCGGCCGTAGGTGGCGTTGGCGTAGACGATGCGGCCGTCGCCGTCGGTGACGCAGACGCCGTCGGTCATGGTGTCGAGGAAGCGCTTGGCGAGCTGCATCTGGCCGTCGTTGCGCGACGACAGGCGCACCAGGCCGATGGCGATGGCGAACAGCGAGAACACGCCGATCACCGCCAAGAGGCCGAGCAGGCCGAGCACATAGGGCTCGGCGGCCGCCCGGTCGAGCACGGCGAACACGGCGGCGGCGGCCACCAGCGCCAGCGCCAGCGCGATCACCAGCCCAACGTTGCCGCCGCGCTCGGAGCGGTCGACGATCGGCGTTTCGACGGAAGGTGCCGACGGCTCGGTCTCGTTCATGCTGCTCTTGCCCTGCCCGCCCACCGGCGCCACGCGGCAGCACGCCGCCCGCCGGCCGGGAATCGTCTGTTCATGCCATGATCTTTAGCAATCGGCCATGGCGAGGCAAACGCCGACTTGCGCCTTTTCGCCTCCCCAGTGTCGATATACCGGCTTTTGCCGTCCGTTCGCAGCCTTGGCACCACCTCAGGAGCGCCAGCTGGCCTTTTTCTTGAGGTTCATGACGTAGCCCACCACCTGCGCCACCGCCTTGTAGTGCTGCTCGGGAATGGCCTCGTCGAGGTCGACGCTGGCGTAGAGGGCGCGGGCGAGCGGCGGGTTCTCGACCACCGGCACGTCGGACGCCTTGGCCATCTCGCGGATGCGCAGCGCCACCTCGTCGACGCCCTTGGCGACGCAGATCGGCGCCGGCGTGCTGTCGTCATACTTGAGGGCGACGGCATAGTGGGTGGGGTTGGTGACCACCACCGTCGCCTCCGGCACCTTCTGCATCATGCGCTGGCGCGCCCGCTGCATGCGCAGCGAGCGGATGCGGCCCTTGACGTGCGGATCGCCCTCGGTCTGCTTGTGCTCGTCCTTGACCTCCTGCAGCGACATGCGCTGGCGGTGCATATAGCGGAAGCGGGCCCAGAAATAGTCGGCGGCGGCGATCAGGAACATCAGCGCCAGCATGAAGCCGAGCATCCTGAGCGCCAGCGATCTGGCCACCGTCAGCGTGCGGGCGATGTCGATGGTGACGAGAGCGTCGAGCCGGTCGCGCTCGGGCCACAGCACCATGGTCATCACCGTGCCGAGCACCGCCACCTTGATCAGGCCCTTGACGAAGTTGGCGAGACTTTCCGGCGAGAACAGCCGCTTCAGGCCGGCCAGCGGCGACACCTTGTTGAGCTTCGGCTCCAGCGACTTCCAGGAGAACACCATGCGGTGCTGGGCGAGGTTGCCGACGATGGCGCCGAGCGCCACCAGCAGCAGCGGGAAGGCGAGCGCCAGCAGGAAGCCGCCGACCAACGTCAGGTACAGCCGGCGCAAGCCACCGCCATCGACGGCGATCTCGGCCGCATGCTCGAAGATGCCGCGGAGCGGCGGCAGCAGCGCGCCGGTCATTCCCGAGCCGGTGAGCCCGATGACCGCGGTCACGGCGACGAGCCCGAAGAACGTGCTCACCTCCATGCTCTTGATGACGTCGCCCTGCTCGTGCGCCTGCTCGAGTTTTCGTTGTGTTGGTTCTTCTGTCTTGTCGCTGTCGTCGTCCGGACCGGCCATGGCGGCACCTCAACCCGGAACGAGGCGCATCAGACCGGTCTCCAGGAAGGACCGGTAGAGGCCGATGATGGTGACGATCAGCGAGGCGAAGATGGCGAGGCCGATCATGATGGTCAGCGGCATCGCCAGGAAATACACCTGGAACTGCGGCATCAGCTTCTGTAGCACGCCGAGGCCGAGATTGTAGACGAGCGCGAACACCAGGAACGGCGCGGCGATCTGCAACGCCGTCTTGAAGGATTCGGCGATGGTCAGGATGGCGGCGTCCTTGAAGTCGCCGACCGGCACCATCTCGCCGGGCGGAAACATGGTGTAGCTGCCGGCGATGCCGGCCAGCGCCACGTGATGCAGGTCGGTGACGAAGATGACGGTCATGCCGGTCACCGACAGGAAGGACGAGATGATGGCGCCCTGCTGGCCCATGGTGGGGTCGACGCTCTGGGCGAAGCCGAGGCCGATGTCGGATGCGATGGCCGTGCCGGCGGTCTGCACCACGCTCATCAGGAGGCGGGCGGTGAGGCCGATGGCGACGCCGATGATCACCTCGGCGATCAGCGCGAAGATCAGCCGGTTCATGTCGTTGGCGAGGCCGGCCGGCAGGCGGTTGGAGAGGACGGGATAGAACACGGCGGTGAGCAGCAGCGCGAAGGTCAGGCGGACGCGCGCCGAGATGGTCTGCTCGCCGATGCCCGGCATCAGCATGCACAGCGCGCCGATGCGCGCGAACAGCATCAGGAACAGTACCGTCACCTCGGGGAGGATGCGGATGGTCATCCCCGGACGATCCATTCGGCGAGCGTCGACATGAAGCTGTTGAGCGAGTCGGCCATGAACGGCAGCGTCAGCATCAGCACGATGAAGATGGACAGGATCTTCGGGATGAAGGCCAGCGTCTGTTCCTGGATCTGGGTCAGCGCCTGGAACAGCGACACCAGAAAGCCCACCGCCAGACCGGCGAGCATCACCGGCGCGGCGATCTTGATGGTCACCCAGATGGCGGTCCGGGCCAGGTCGAGAACCTCAGCGCCATCCATTCCCGTCCGCTCCCGCACCGGCGCCGGCGTCAGATCGCCATGCGCATGATTTCCTCGTAGGCCGAGATCACCTTGTCGCGCACCGACACCATGGTGTCGAGCGCCACCTCGGCTTCCGACACGGCCGTGACGACGTCGATGATGTTGCCCTTGCCGGCCATGTAGCTCGCCTGCTTGGCCTCCGAGGCATTGCCCTGGTCGACCACGTCACGCACCTGGTCGCGCAACATGGCGCCGAAGTCCGACGACGACGTCCCGGCGGCCAGTCCGGCCGTCTCGCCAGACTGCCCCGCCTGGCCGCGATTCGCCAGCTTCGACATGGCGCCGTACACATGACTGGCGTTGAGCGCGGTGGTGGTGAGCGCCATGATGGGGTTCCTCCTTCAGTGCGCGCTCAGCCGCGCAGGATGTCGATGGTCTTCTGGAGCATGCTGCGCGTCGAGGAGACCACGTTGAGGTTGGCCTCATAGGTGCGCTGAGCGCTCTGCATGTCGACCATCTCGATGAGCGGCGACACGTTGGGATACTTGACGTTGCCGCTGGCGTCGGCGGCCGGGCTGTTCGGCTCGTATTTCAGCTCGAAGTCCGAGCGGTCGGGCACCACCTGGCCAAGCCGCACCATCTCCGCCCCCAGCTCCTTGTCGAACTTGGAGGTGACGGTGGGGATCTGGCGGCGGTAGGGATCGCCACCCGGCGTCGACGCCACCGAATCGGCGTTGGCGACGTTCTCGGCGATGATGCGCATGCGGCCGGTCTGCACCTTGAGGCCGGCCGAGGAGATCATCAGTGTCTTGAGGAAATCCATGATAACCCTCACTTCTTTCCGACGGCGGTCTTCAGGAGACCGAGGCTGCGCTGGTAGAGCGAGGTCACCGTCTGGTAGTCCATCTGGTTGCTGGTGACCTTCATCATCTGGTCTTCGAGCGACACCGCGTTGCCGTCCGGCGTCACCTCGTAGCCGTCGACCCTCTGCGTCCGGTAGGGCGTGCCATTGCCGATCGCCGGCGCGGCGATGTGCATCGGGCTGGTCACCGCCGTGGCGACGCCGCCTTCGCCGGAGCCCTCCACCGCCACGCGGAAGAAGTCGGGGGCCTTGATGTCGCGCGCCGCATAGCCGGGCGTCTCGGCGTTGGCGACGTTCTCGGCCAGCACCTTCTGACGCGCCTCGTGGAAACGCAGCTTGCCCTTGAGGGCCTGCAGAACCGGCAGATCGGTCATCGACATCGAAGAACTCACGGAAGCGGCGGCCAATCGACCGCCTGGGGCATCGCCGGAAGGACGGTGCCCGAAAAACCGCGATGCCTGCCAAGGATTCGCGGCTAGAAGACGATAGGCAATATTTGCCGGCCGTCTGGTTAATGAATGGTTAACAATTCTTTTGCCGGCCCGCATGGAGACTTGAAAAACGCCCGATTTGGCTGATAGCTGGGAAAAAGTGTCGAAAGGGCTTATGGTTGCGTTCTGCAACGGCCGGTGGACGGCGGTGCCGGCCGGCTTGCCGGCCGGGCGACGGACGGAGCAACGGTGGCGAGAGAAGTTTCCGAATAATTTCCCATTTCGAGATAAATGGACAATCGGCCTGATCAACCGGCGCCTTCAACGAAACAGGTCTTGAGTGGAAGAAGTGAAATGCAGGAATTGCTGGTAACTTGGTTCGGCACCACGGGGGCAACCGTCGTGCGCTATGCCGTAGCCCTCGCGGTGGTGATCGGACTGCTGCTGCTGCTCCGCTGGGTTCTCCGGAACTACGCCGTCGGCGGGCAGCTGTCGATCGGCCGGAGCCGCCACAACCGGCTGACCGTCGTCGAGCAGGTCGCCCTCGACCAGCGTCGCCGTCTCCTGCTCGTGCGGCGCGACAACGTCGAGCATCTGATTCTGGTCGGCGGCGGCAACGACCTCGTCGTCGAGCCGACCATCATCCGCGGCGTGCCGGTCGGCAGCCTCGGCCGGGCGGCGCGCCCGGCGCCGACGCCCGCCGTCGATGAGGTCGAGACGCCGGCCATCGAGACGCCCGCCGCGACGGCGGAAGCCCCGGCCGTCGCCGCCCGCCCGGCACCCGCCCCCCGGCCGGCCCCGGCTGTCGAGCCGGCCCGCCCCGCCTTCCCCTCGCATGTCGCCGGCGAGCACCCCAAGGCAACGTCGATCCAGGCCCGTCTCAACCGCGTTCCGCCCAAGCCGGCTTCGCCTTACATTCCGCCGGAAGCCCATCGCGTCGAGCCGACGGTGGCGCCGATCTCGGCCATCGTTCCCGAGCTGGACGAGCCGGCCGCCGAGACGCCCAGGATCGAGCGTCGGGCCGAGCCGGCCCGCCCGCTTCCCGCCAACGAGCCGACTCTGTCCGATGATGGCCCCGGCTTCGAGGATCTCGCCCGCCAACTCGACGAGGCGCTGAAGAGCGAGATCGAGGACATGAAGATCGAGGCCGCCGCCCCGCCTCCGGAACCGGTTGCACCGCCCGTCGCGGAGCCGGCGCCGAGGCCCGAGCCGGCCCGCCCGGTGGTGCCCGCCGCCTCGGCCTGGCTGCGGCCGCGCACCGCCCAGCCGGCGCGGCCGATCGTGCCCCGCGAGCCCGTCGTGGCGCGCGAGCCGCTCGTCCAGCGCGAGCCCGCGCCGACCCGCGAGCCGGTGGCGCCGCGTGAACCCATCGCGCCGCGCGAGCCGGTGACGCAGCAGCGCCCGCCGGTCCGTCCTCCGGTCGTCGAGCCGCGCGCCGTCGAACCGCCGCCCGAGCCCGTCGCCGCGCCGGAGCCGCTGGCGCCCCGCCCCGCCGACTTGGCGGCCGAACCGCCGGAAGGCGATCCCAAGAGCGGCGCCGACTTCTCCTCGCTGGAGAACGAGATGGCCCGCCTGCTCGACGAGCTGGCCGGTGATTCCAAGGGAAAACGCTGAGCCCTCGCCCGCTTTCGCCGGCCGCCGCCTTGAGCGGCCTGCCCGCCGGGGCGACAGTGTCGCGGCAAGCCGGATGATTCGCGTCCGGTTTTCCCGGAAGGGCGCGATGGCGACGGACGACACCACGACGGATCAGGCAACGGACCAGGGACGGACGACGCCCCCGGCGCCGTGTCGGCGTTCCGGCCTGCGGCTGATCGTCGCGCTTCTCTGTCCGCTGCTGCTCGGCCTCCTCTGGTTCGGCCTGTCGACCGGGCTCGCCCTTGCCCAGGACGTCAGCATCTCGCTCGGCCAGGGATCGACGCTGACCGAGCGCGCCGTGCAGTTGGTCGGCCTGCTCACCGTTCTCAGCCTCGCCCCGTCGATCGTCGTGATGATGACGTCGTTCACGCGCATCGTCGTGGTGCTGTCGCTGCTGCGCTCGGCCATCGGCCTGCAGTCGGCGCCGCCCAACGCGGTGATGGTGTCGCTGGCGCTGTTCCTCACCGCCTTCATCATGGCCCCGACCTTCCAGGAGGCCTACACCAACGGCATCGAGCCGGTGGTCAACAACCAGATCGACCTGACCGAGGGCTTCACCCGGACGATGCAGCCGATGCGCGCCTTCATGCTGGCGCATACCCGCGAGGTGGACCTCCGCCTGTTCGTCGATCTCGCCAACCAGCCGCAGCCGGAAAGCCAGGCTGACCTCGAGACGCGCATCATCATCCCGGCCTTCATGATTTCCGAGCTGCGCCGCGCCTTCGAGATCGGCTTCCTGATCTACCTGCCCTTCCTGATCATCGACATGGTGGTGTCGTCGATCCTGATGGCCATGGGCATGATGATGCTGCCGCCGGTGGTGGTGTCGCTGCCCTTCAAGCTGATCTTCTTCGTGCTGGTCGACGGCTGGGCGCTGTTGGCCGGCAGTCTGGTGCGCAGCTACGCCACCTGAGTAGGCTCAAGCGCCCCTATCCGGCCTTCGGCAGGCCGGCCGCCTCGGCGGCGGCGCTGGAATCGGGCGCCTTCGGCGCGGCCGCTCCCTCGGCGGGCAGGATCATGTCCGGCTTGTCGGCGGCCTCGATGTCGAGATAGCGCTTCCGGTAGTCGGCGAGGAAATTCTTCATAGTGTCAGCATCGGCGATCGACTTGACAATACTCTGGAAATCGCTGCCGCTCGCCACGATCGGCCCGGTCACCGCGTCGAAAGCCGAGCCGTTGGCAGTCGGCGCCATCTTCTGCGCATACTTGGAGCGGAGCCGGTCGACGCTCATCCGGTCGCCGGACAGCGTGTAGGCGATGCCGGCCTTCAGCACGGCCAGTTGCTCGCTGTCGCTGAGCGGCAACGCGTCGGTCCAGCGGGCGCCAAGCATGCGCTCGTAGGAGGTGCCGGCCTCGGCGTAGCGATTGGCCGACCACAGGATGTCGGCCCTGAGGCGGGCGACCTCGACACCGTCGAGCGGCTGCAGCACCTCGAGCGCACCGTCGGGATTGCCCGATTCGGCGAGGGCCTTGGCCTCGACGGTACGCCGCTGCCGTTCGATCGCCACCGGCAGCGACGCCTGCCGGGTGGTCGACAGCGTGAACAGCGCCTTGTCGGGCCGGTGGTCGAGCAGGTGGACCAGCGCCAGATCGGCGGCCACCTGGGCACGCGCCGCGCCGCGCAGCCGGTTCTTCACCTGATAGTCCAGCAACGCCGCCGCCTGCGGCAGCAGGTCGACGTCGACGAGGCGGTCGGCCAGCTTGCGCACCATGGCGTCGCCGCGCCGGCCGCTCGGCGTCAGCTCGCGATAGTCGTAATAGAGCGACAGCGCCTGCACCGGGCTGAGATCGGAGTTCTTCTTATCGAGGAAGATCTGCGAGAAGGCCGACTGCATCTCCTCGGTCATCTGCCGCGAGGTGGTCGACTTGGGATTGACCTGCTCGGCGACCCGCATCACCTCGAAGGCGCGGCGGTAGTTGCCGCGCTCGATGGCATACTGACCGAGCAGACGCAGCGTCTTCAGCTCCAGTTCGTCGCCGCGCCAGGAGACGGCCAGTTGCTCCAGCCGGTCGATTCCCTGGTCGAGGGTGATCAGGCCCTCGCGCCGCTGGAGCTGCACCAGCCGGTAGGTAGCCTCGGCGGCGACCGGCCCCTGCCGCTCGCGCACGATGTTGGAGAGCAGCGCCACCGCGTCCATGGCGTGGCCGGCCGCGTCGCGCGCCAGAGCGTTGAGAAGGTCGAGTCGCGCCCGCTCGTCGATGCTGAGACTGGTCGGATCGAGCCGCGCCAGAAGATCGCGCGCCGTGGTATAGTCCTTGAGGTCGATCGCCGAGGCGATATGGCTCAGCGCGTAGCGGCGCTGGATCACCGGCGGAAAGCTGCCGATCACCGGATCGCCCTTGGCGAATTCGGCCGCCGCCTCGTCGTGGCGGCCGAGGTCGGAGAGCGCCATTGCCTTCCATACCGCCGCATCGGGGCTGCCGTCGAACTCGCGCCGATCAAGCAGCTTCAGCGTCTGCTCGGGTCGGTAGGTGAAGAATTCGCCGCCGGCCCGTAGCGCCGCCATGCGGCTCGACGCCGTCTCCTCCGGCGCCAGCTTGCCGATGAGATCGAGCACGCCGGTGGTTTCTGGCCCGAGGCCCTCGGCGAGTGCGAAAGTCGCCGTCTTGTACCAGCCGTCGATGCGCTCGGGCATCTCGCGCGCCTGGGTGATGGCGGTCATCAGCTTGTGGCGGCCGGCCCAGTAGCCGGCCGGATTGAGGTCGCGGGCATCGCCGAAGTCGATGAAGGCGGCCTTGCGCGCCACCGACGAGCCAAGCGCCGCCGGCAGGTCGAACAGCGTCGCCTTCTTCTCCTCGGCGAAGGTCGACACCGCGAGGCCGCCCGGCCGGGTGATCGACACCAGGATACCGTCGGAGGTGACCGCGAGATCGTCGACCTTCGGCACCACGGCGATGCCGTGGATCGAGGCGAGCGCGTCGAACTCGGTGAAGCCGTGCGGCTTGACAAGGCCGCGCGCCTGCCCCTTGCCGGTCACCACGATGACGGCGTCGCCGCTCTGCGGGTCGGTCAGCCGGTGGATGCGCGACACCGGGCCGAAGGGAATGTCGAGCGATTTGCTGCCGTCGGGATGCACCTGCCGACCGATCGACAGCGGCCTTGTCGGATCGGTGACCAGCTCGCCGATCGTCATCACCCATTTCGGGCCGTCCGGGCTCAGCGTCGACACGAAGCGCTCGGTCATCTCGATGCGGATCAGCTGGGCGCCGTCGAGCGTCGTCGGCTCGATGCTACGGGCGAAACCGACGAAGGCGTCCTGCAACGTGGCGGCGTCGATCGGCGCCGCGTCGTCGAACACCATCCAAAGCGTGTTGTCGCGCATGAACAGCGCCGCGCCGACCTCCTTCTTGTAGGGAAAGGTGATGTGCACGGCCTGTCCGACGCGCTCGGACTCGACGCGGATGACGCCATCGACCAGCGCCCGCGCCACGGCGTTCTCCGGCAGCTCGGCGATGTCCTCGCGTGGCTTGTCCGGCGCGGCGATGATCACCGGTCGCGCCGGCGCGTCGGCCGGCGGCGCGGCTGCCGGCTGTTCAAGGGCCGGCTGCTCGGGGGCCGGCTGCTCGGAAGCTGCGATCTCGGTGGGCGGCGGCGCGGATTGATCGGCCGGAGCCGATGCGGCCGCGGCGTGCTCGACCGCGGCGGCCGGCGCCTCGTCATGGGTCGGGGCAACGGCATCGGCGGCGGCCGGCGGCTCGCCATGGGCCGAAGAGTCGGCGCCGCCGGCGCTCACCGCCTGCTTGGCGCCGGGAGGAACCGCCGGCAGCGGCGCGACGGCCGCCTGCAGGGCGCGGTCGAGCGGCGTCATGGCGGCCGGATTGTCCGGGCCGCGCACGTCGACCACGTAGCTGTCGCCGTCCTTGTAGGCGCGCACGTCGGCGACGTTGTCGGCCAGTATGTGAACGACCAGGCCACCCTCGCCCTGCTCGGCGGTGATGTCGTTGACGAAGGGCGGCGGATCGGCACGGATCGCCACGATGTCCGGCGTGGCCACGCGGTTGAACTTGAGGTCGACGCCGAGGTCGGTGCGGCGGAAATCCACCTCGAACGGCACGTTCCACTTGAAGGTCAGGCGACTGAAGGTCGGCGCCCGCGCCGCCGACACGTCGAGGCGGATCGGCTTTTCGGTCTCGGCGATCATCCGTTGCGCCTCGGCCGCCACCTTGGCCATCTCGTCGGCCTTCTTGGCGAGGTCGGCCACCACCTGGTCGGGCAGGCGCGGCGGCTCGCCCTTCCAGGTGCCGGGCAGGAAATCGACGAACAGCTGCGGCCCCGCCTCCATGACGTTGATCTTGACCGAGCGGGCCAGCGCCATGCGCACGCCGAGGCTGTCGGGGTCGGTGCGCACGATCAGCACATAATTGGCCAGGCGCACCACGGCCGCCTCGGCGTTGAGGGCGACCGGCTGGTCGAACTGGATGACCAGCACGCCGCTGTCCGACGTCACCTTGTGCGGCGGCAGCAGGTTGAGGTTGGGGAAGGTCAGCACCATGCGGCCGAAATTCGACCGGGCCTCGTAGTCGACCTTCACCGGCTCGGCCGCCTGCTCGGCCCGGACCACGCCCGTGGTACCGGCCGCGACGAGGCACAGCGCCAGGGCGACGGCCGCCAGACGGGCCGACGACCGGATACGCAACGCGGCCTCGCGGACCAACCGGGCACAACGCATGAACACACCCCGAGCGCGCCGGGATACGCCGGCGCTCCCGGAATCCTAGGGCGCGCGCGCTTAATGTGCGGTTACTTCATCTCGCGAAACCAGCGGATCACCGGGAAAATACCGGCCGGACACCGGCCTCAGTGGCCGGAGGGCGCCGGCATGATCTGCGGCAGTTGCGAGGCGTCGGTCGGCGCCGTCTCGCCCGGCGACGGGGTCGGATCGGCGACGGGCGTCGTCTGCTCGACCTGGACGACCACGCGCTTCTGCGCCTCGCGGGCGCCGATCATCATGTTGGTGATGCGGCTGGCCTTGTCCGGATCCATGGCGGCGACGATCGGCGACAGCTTGCGCGGGTTCATGTGCTCAGCCAGTTCGAGCAGCGTGCCGCCGTCGAGCTTGTCGAACACGGCGGCGGCGGCCTTCGGCTTCATGCTCTCGTAGAGCGATACCAGCGCCGCCAGCTTGTCGTCCATGGCCGCCGGTGCCCCGCCGGCCGCCGCCTGACCGCTGCCCGCCGCTTGACCGCCGGCCGGCGCCGCCACCGGTGCGGCCGGCGCGTTGGCAGTGCCGCTGCCGAGCTGCGTCTCGATCGACTGCAACTGGTTCAAACGATCGGAGAGGCGCTTTTCCGCCGCCTCCAGCAGCTTGGCCCGCAGGTCCAGATCGTGTTCGCGCTTGTCGAGATCGTCGCGCCGGGTGGCGAGACCCTCCAGGATGGCACGCTCCGACGAGCCGATTGGCGGCGAGTATTCCTTCGGCCGCTCGGTGTAGACGTCGCTCTTGCCCTTGGCACCATGCGCGTCGCCGCCGTGCCCGCCATCGGCCGGCTTGGCCTCTCCATGCGCATCCGCGGCCGGCTTGGCCTCTCCATGCGCGTCAGTGGCTGGCGCGGCCTCTCCATGCGCGTCAGTGGCTGGCGCGGCCTCTCCATGCGCGTCGGCAGCCGGCTTTTCGTCGGCCGGAGCGGCACCCTCGGCCGGAGCGACAGCATCTCCACCGGAGGTCGCCGGCGCCTCGCCATGAGCGTCGTCGGCCGCCGGAGCGTCACTGTGGCCGTCGGCGGCCGGCGTTTCCGCGGCCGGAGGCGCGCCCTCGGCCGGCGTTTCCGCGGCGGGAGCCGGCTCGCCGTGCGCGTCGGCCGCCGGCGCCTCGCCATGCCCTTCGGCCGGCGCCTCGCCATGGCCGCCACCGTGCCCGGCAGCGTCCTTCTCCTGTTCGGCCTTCAACTTCTTGTATTCGCCGGCCAGATCGACGGGCGCCGTCAGTCGGTCGACCGCCGACGTGTCGGCGGTGGGGCTCGGATCGGCCGCCACCTCGCCATGGCCTTCCGCCTCGCCGCCGGAGGCGACCGCCGGCTGCGGACCGACGGCGAAAGGCTCCACTCCCATCACGAAGCCGAGCACCTTCACGGCGAGCAAGGCCGTGACGGCGATCAGCACCAGCGGGAGCAGGCGGATCCTGTTCACGCAGCGGCCTCCCGCTTGCCGCGCCTCAGCGCCGACAGACGCTCCGCCGCCGCCTCGGCCGCCGCCTTGAGATTGCGCGCCGTGCTTTCGCGCGCCGGCTCCGGCTCGGCCTCGACCATCGGCGTCATCGCGCCGTTCCGCGCCGCGCCGACGATGGCGCCGATCCGCTTGACGATCTCGTTGCCGGCGGTGAGCCGCTGGTCGAGGTCGCCGAGCAGCGTCTCGGCGGCCAGCATGCGGCCGCCCAGCGCCCGCTCGCATTCGGAGGCGGTCGCCTTCAGGCCGAGGATGGCCCGCTCGGCGATCTCGGTGGCGGTGATCAGCTCGGAAATGGTGGCGCGCAGCACCTCCTCGTCGGCCCTGAGACGCGTCAGGCGGCGGTTGAGGATGGCGCAATAAACGATGGTGAGCGCAAGAAGGACGGCAACGACGACCTCGATCGCCACGCCGAGATTGAGGCCGGAGGTCATGTGTTCTGCATCTCCTTCTGAACCGCCCGCTCGAAGGCGGCCAGCGTCATGCGCGGCCGCTTGAGATTCCTGTTGATCTTCACCGATACCTTGTCGCCAAGCCGGCCGATGTTGCCCGAGGTGATGTGCACGTCGCCGCACTTGATGGCCACCGGATCGTCGGGCGACACGCCGAACAGCAGCGTCTGCCCCACCTCGAGGTCCATCACCATCGACAGCGGCAGTTCCTCCTCCACCAGCACGGCGTCGACCTCGATGTCGGCGTTGTAGATCTCGGTGGCGAGGTGGCTTTCCCAGATGTTGTCGCGGCCGAACTTCTCACCCATGATCATCTGCAACAGAAGGTTGCGGATGGGCTCGATGGTGGCGTAGGGCAGCAGCATCTCGACGAGGCCGCCGCGGTCTTCCATGTCGACGCGGAACTGGATCAGGATGCAGGCGTTGGCCGGCCGCGAGATCGGTGCGAAGCGCGGATTGGTTTCGAGGCGCTCCAGCGTGAAGTTGATCTGGGTCAGCGGGGCGAAGGCCTTCTCGCAATCGGCGAGCAAGAGGTCGATCATCCGCCGGACGAGGTTCATCTCGATGGTGGTGTAGGGCCGCCCCTCGACGCGGATCGCCGTGGTGCCGCGGCCGCCGCCCAGCAGCACGTCGATGATCGAGTAGATCAGCGACGAATCGACGGTCATCAGGCCGTAGTTGTCCCATTGCTCGGCCTTGACCACGGAGAGGATGGCCGGCAGCGGGATCGAGTTGAGATAGTCGCCGAAGCGCACCGACGAGATGCCGTCGAGCGACACCTCGACGTTGTCGGAGGTGAAGTTGCGGAGCGTCGTCGTCGTCTCGCGCACGAAGCGGTCGAAGACGATCTCCAGCATCGGCAGGCGTTCGTAGGAGACGAGCGCCGAGTTGACCAGCGAGCGGATACCGCTCTGGTCGCTGGAGACGTGATCCTCGACGTTGAAGCCGAGGAGGTTGTCGATTTCCTCCTGGTTGAGCACGCGGTCGGCGCCGCGGCTCGACGCGTCCAGCTCGGAATCATTGTCGTCGATCATCGCCGCCCACTGGGCGGCCACCGCGTCGGCGTTCTCGACGCCCTGCTCTTCCAGCGCGGCGCCCCATTCGGCGGCGAGATCGTCCATCTCGTCGCCGCTGTCGGCCCGCTGCTCGGCAAGTGCCGCGCCCCAGTCGGCAGAAAGATCGTCGTCGTCGCCAGCCATGCTCGACATCCCTATTGCACGATGACGTTCTTGAAGAGCACGTCGTCGACGCGGGCCGGATAGACCGCGATGTTGACGCGCCGCTGCAACTCTTCCTTCAGCCGGAACAGGCCGGCCGAGCCTTGCAGGTCGGAGGCCCGGAGTTCGCGCATGTAGGTCTGGAAAGCGTCGAGCACGCGCGGCAGGTTGGGCTTGATCACCTCGAGCATCTTGTCGTCGCTGACCTCGAGGGCGATCTCCATCTTGACGAAGGTCGGCCGCTCGTCGGCGGTCGACAGGTTGAGGATCATCATCGGCAGGTCGTAGTAGTAGGCGTGCGGCTGCGAGGCCGCCTCCACCGCCGCCACGTCGGCCACCGCCGGCGTCGCCGGCGAGCCCGTCAGGAAGAAGGCCGCGCCGCCGCCGACCAGCAGCACGGCCACCGCCGCGCCGCCGATGATGATCAGCTTCTTCTTCGAGGAGGAACCGCCGGCTTCGCCGCCTTCCTGCGTCTCGCCTTCGGGTTTCGGAGTCTTGGCCATGGCCTCTGGCGCCTGCTCTCATTCGCGGGGGAAGCCGAGCGCCTCCACCGGCAAGCTATGGGTCGGCCCCTCCTCGACGACAACGATTCTTTGCCGGCGCCCACAGTCGTTTCGCTGGGGGTCAGGATAGTTAACGATTGGTTGATAATTGGTTAACGGCCCGGCAAATGTTGCCGCCCGCCCTTGCCGGTCGGCAGGAAACGCCGGGTGCGGTGGAGAGCATTTTCTCGCCAACCCCTTGTTTCACAAAGCCTCGCCGGTTGGCACGTTTCCTGCGATATCCACAGCGGGCGGTGCCGCTGGGGAGCGTGACGCCGTCCGGTTAGGACTTGGGAACGATCTGCCATGCAGAATGCAACTCTGGTGGCGCTGTCGGGTCAGATTGCGCTCCGGCGCAAGCTGGACGTCATCGCCAACAACGTCGCCAACATGGATACCGCCGGCTTCAAGCGCGTCTCGCTCGACTTCGAGGAGACGACCATGCCGAAGGCGTCGGCGACGTTGTTTCCCCGCCGCGACCGCGACAACCGCTTCGTCCGCGAGCTGGCCACGGTGCACGACTTTTCCGCCGGCTCGGTGGAAGTCACCGGCAACGACCTCGACGTGGCGATCGAGGGCGACAGCGGCTTCTTCGTGGTCGGCACGCCGGCCGGCGAGCGCTACACCCGCGCCGGCGACTTCGCTATCGACAGCACCGGACGCCTCGTCACCTCCGATGGCAAGCCGGTGCTCGGCGACGGCGGCGAGATCACCTTCGGCGCCGAGGAAGCCAACATCGCCGTCGCCCACGACGGCACCGTCTCCTCAAGCGCCGGCCTGAAGGGCAAGCTCAGGATCGCCGATTTCCCCGATACCACGGTGCTCGCCAAGGACGGCGACAACCTCTACTCGGCCAGCGCGGCGCCGCAGGCGCCCGCCTACGTCCGCGTCCGCCAGGGCGCCCTCGAGAAATCCAACGTCTCGGGCGTCCAGGAACTCACCGCCATGCTGGACGTCCAGCGGGCCTATGAACGCATCTCCAACCTGGTCAAGCAGCAGAACGACACGAGCACCCGGGCGATCGAACGCCTTGGCTCGGTCAATGCCTGATCCGGAGTGACCTGACATGAAAGCTCTGACCATCGCCGCCACGGGCATGAAGGCCCAGGAGACCAACGTCTCGGTCATCTCCAACAACATCGCCAACATGCGCACCACCGGCTACAAGAGCCAGCGCGCCAATTTCCAGGATCTGCTCTATCAGACGCTGCGCCGGCAGGGGTCGAGCACCTCGGACGCCGGCACCCAGGTGCCGGCCGGCGTGCAGCTCGGCTCGGGCGTCCGCGTCGTGGCGACGCCGCGCAACATGACCCAGGGCGATCCCGAATCCACCGGCAACGAAAAGGACGTGGCCATCCGCGGCGAGGGGTTCTTCCAGATCACCCTGCCCGATGGCCGCACCGCCTACAGCCGCGACGGCTCTTTCGAGCTTGATTCCACCGGCACGCTGGTCACCGCCGACGGCTACACCGTGCAGCCGGCCATCACCGTGCCGCAGAACGCCAGCGGCCTCACCATCTCCAACACCGGGCAGGTGCAGGCCAAGATCGGCAACGACAGTTCCGTGACGGTGCTCGGCCAGATCGAACTCGCCCGCTTCGTCAACAAGAACGGCCTCGAGCCGATGGGCGACAACCTGTTCCTGGAAACCGCCTCGAGCGGCGCCGCACAGACCGGCAGCCCCGGCGACGCCGGCTACGGCACGCTGCTGCAGGGCTATCTCGAAAGCTCCAACGTCGAGGCGGTGAGCGAGCTGTCGTCGCTGATCTCGGCGCAACGGGCCTACGAGATGAACTCCCGTATCATCAGCGCCGCCGACCAGATGTCGCAGACCACCTCCAGCCTCGGCAAGTGAGACCGGCCATGATGCGCGCCCTGTTCTTCCGGATCATCCTCGCCGCCGCGCTCGCCGGGCTGGCCGCCGGCTTCATCGCCACCCATCAGGCGGCGGCGGCCGAGCTGCGGCAACGCATCGAGGTCGGTAGCGGCATCGTCACGCTCGGCGACCTGTTCGACGGCGCCGGCGCCCTGGCCGGCCGCGCCGTGTTCCGGGCGCCGGCGCTCGGCGTCACCGGCGCGCTGCCGGCCGCCGAGGCGGTCAAGGCGGCCGTCGCCGCCGGCCTCGCCATCGACAGCCTGCCGTCCTTCGACAGCGTCGCCGTGGTCCGCCGCGCCGTCACGGTCGATGCCGCCGCCATCACCGGCCTCGTCACTGAAGCCGCCGCCGCCCGTCTGGGCGTCGCCGTCGAGACCCTCGACGTCAGCATCGACGGCAGCATCGCCCCGGTCGCCGCCAATGCCGCCGCTGCCGCGCCGGCCGTGCTGTCCGACTTCTTTCTTCAGTCCGGCTCCGGCCGCTTTAACGCCACCGTGGCGATCGACGTCGGCGACGGCGAGCAGACGCTGGCGCTCACCGGCCGCGCCCTCGAGACCATCGCCGTGCCGGTGCTGAACCGGCCGATCGACCGCCGCGACGTCATCCATGCCGGCGACGTCGCCGTCGTCCGCATCGAGACGCGGCGCGTGCCCGGCTCGGCGATCCTCGACGTGAACGAACTGATCGACATGGCCGCCAAGCGTCCGCTTAGGGCCGGCGAGGCGATCGTGTCGGCCGACGTCGAGCCGCCGCGCGTCATCCTGCGCGGCGACATCGTCACGCTGCAGTATTCCCGTCCCGGCCTGACGCTCAACGCCCGCGGCCGCGCCCTCGGCGACGGCGCCAAGGGCGACCTCGTTTCCGTCATGAACGAGCAGTCGAAGCGTACCGTGCAGGGCGTCATTACCGGCGCCGGTATCGTGGCGGTCACCGCCTCGACCGGTCCGGCCGTTCTCAAGACCGCGATGAACTGAGCCCGAGGATCATCAGATGCGTTTCACCTCCGCCCTCGCCATCGCCCTCCTCGGCATCGGTCTTTCCGCCTGCGGCAGCACCATCGACCGCCTGTCCGAGGTCGGCCAGACGCCCAAGCTGTCGGCCATCGAGAACCCCACCGCCCAGGCCGGCTACAAGCCGGTGCAGATGCCGATGCCGGTCGTCCAGCCGGTGGCCTACAGCCCCAACTCGCTGTGGCAGTCCGGCTCGCGCACCTTCTTCAAGGACCAGCGGGCCCGCAGCATCGGCGACATCCTGACCGTCAAGGTGTCGATCTCCGACAAGGCCGCCTTCGACAACTCCTCGGAGCGGTCGCGGGCCTCCAGCGATTCGACCGGCGTCGGTGGCGCGCTCGGCACGGCCATCGACACCATCGCCCTGCCGGCCGGCATGGCGGCCAGCGACCTCGCCTCCACCAAGGGCGCATCGGCCTACAAGGGTACGGGCTCCATCGACCGGTCGGAAAAACTGTCCACCAACGTCGCCGCCGTGGTGACGCAACTGCTGCCCAACGGCAACCTGGTCATCGAGGGACGACAGGAAGTGCGCGTCAACTACGAGATCCGCGAGCTGGTGGTGGCCGGCGTCGTCCGGCCCGAGGACATCGCCGCCGACAATACCATCGAGAGCGCCAAGATCGCCGAGGCCCGTATCTCCTACGGCGGCCGGGGCCAGATTTCCGACGTGCAGCAGCCGCGCACCGGCCAGCAGGTGCTCGACATCCTGCTGCCGTTCTGACGGCAACGAGATCGGCTCGCGCTCCCCAAGCATCCAAGCGAGCCGTATCGCCCGAGGGCCGCTCCCCAACTGGCCCGAGGCGATCCGCCGGCCTCTTCCCAAATCCGGGCCGGCTTTCCCGAGCGGCGCGGTCTCCCTTCCCCAAGTCATCCGGGAGGCCGCGCCCCAACGGGCGCAGACGAAAAAGGGCGGCCCGGCGGCCGCCCTCGATGGGTTTCAGGCAAACGGCCCCGCCGTCACTCGTCGCGGTAGACCTTCTCGCGCCGCTCGTGTCGTTCCTGCGCCTCGATCGACAGCGTGGCGATCGGCCGGGCATCCAGGCGCTTCAGCGAGATCGGCTCGCCGGTCTCCTCGCAATAGCCGTAGGAACCATCCTCGATCCGCTTGACGGCCGCCTCGATCTTGGAGATCAGCTTGCGCTGGCGGTCGCGCGCCCGAAGCTCGATGGAGCGGTCAGTCTCCGACGAAGCGCGGTCGGCGATGTCGGGCAGGTTGGTGTTCTCGTTCTGAAGGTTCTGGAGGGTCTCCTTGCTTTCGCGCAGGATGTCCTCTTTCCACTGGAGCAGTTTGCGCCGGAAGTATTCGCGCTGGCGATCATTCATGAACGGCTCGTCGTCGGACGGCCGGTAGTCATCCGCAAGCTCAATCGACATCGACGGTCCTCACACACCACGAAAGCGGGCGGAATATAGCCATCTGACCCCCGCCCGACAACGGCAAATGCAAGAAAATCACCAAACCTTGTAGGTCCGGCATTTTTCAATACATATCAATCGATTAAGGCATTGATTGGACAGGGCTCCCGCCGCGGGGAATCGCCGGCGCCGCCGCGACGGCGGGCACACCGCCGCGAACGGCGGCGACAGAAGCCCACCTTCGGCGTCATTGGTGATTGCCCGGAACGATCCTCCGCCGCCCCCTCAGCCCCTGAAATAGCCGAGCTTGGCAAGCTCGACCTCGGCCCGGAGCGCGATGTCCTCCATCAGCTCGTCGAGGCGCGGATCGCCGGTCGGCTCGGCCTCTTCGAGCAGGTTCAGCACGCGGGTGATCGCCTCGCCCGACATCTGCCCGGACAACAGGCCGATGCGGATCTCGTCGAGCTTGTCGAGCAGGTCGCGGCCGCGCTTCACCGCCTTGCGCTTCTTGCGCGGCGCGTCGGCGTCCACCGACTGGAGGGCGATCAGCGCGTCGAGCCCGGTCAGCGCGTGGGTGGCGGTGGCGGTGGCGGCCTTGGGCGCGCCGCCCTCGGCTTCGGACGGCAGCGCGAAGCCCGTGCCGTCGGTTCGCTTGGCCGGCGATCCGGTGGAGACCCCCCCGAGGCGGTTCGGACCCTGAATGCGCATCGCTGTTTCCTTGAGGCTGACCCGGCAGTTTCGACCCGCCAAGGTTACCGCGTCCATGCTCACCCGGCAAGAAATGCCGCCCGCCTGTGGCGGCTTTTCGGCGGCAGAGAAGCTGGCCGCCGGGACCGCCCGTCTTTTCAGACACATAGCGCGAGGCGCATCCAAGCCGCGGTTGGCATGCCGATTGCGAACCCAGCCTCGGGAAGCCGTGTCGGGAAACACGGGGATGATGATAATGCGAAACAGGATTCTCGGCGCGCTCGGCGCCCTCTTGATCCTTATCAGCGGCGTGGAAGCGGCGGTCGCCGCCTCGCGCATCAAGGATATCGTCGACGTCGAGGGTGTTCGCGAGAACCAGCTGATCGGCTACGGCCTGGTCGTCGGCCTGCAAGGCACCGGCGACAGCCTCAACAATTCGCCCTTCACCAAGCAGAGCCTGCAGGCCATGCTGGAGCGGCTCGGCGTCAACGTGCGCGATTCCACCATGCGCACCGCCAACACCGCCGCCGTGATGGTCACCGCCAAGCTGCCGGCCTTCGCCGCTCAGGGCACGGCCATCGACGTGTCGGTCAGCGCGCTCGGCGACGCCAAGAATCTGCAGGGCGGCCAGTTGCTGGTGACGCCGCTGATGGGCGCCGACGGCGAGGTCTACGCCATCGCCCAGGGGGCGATCGCCATCGGTGGCTTCGATATCCAGGGCGACGCGGCCAAGATCTCGCGCGGCGTGCCGACGCAGGGCCGCATCAGCAACGGCGCCGTCATCGAGCGCGAGTTGCAGTTCAAGCTCGCCGACCTCGGCTCCGTCCGCCTGTCGCTGCGCAATCCCGATTTCACCACGTCGCGCCGCATCGCGCTGGCCATCAACGACCTCTACGGCGCGCCGGTGGCCGAGCCGACCGATCCGTCGACGGTGCGCCTGTCGATGCCGCCGCGCTACAAGGGCAACATCGTCGACCTGCTGACCGACGTCGAGCAGTTGATCGTCGAGCCCGACCTCCCCGCCAAGGTGGTGGTCGACGAGGCGACCGGCATCATCGTCATGGGCCAGGAGGTGCGGGTGTCGACGGTGGCCGTCGCCCAGGGCAACCTGACGGTGATGATCACCGAGGACCCGCAGGTGTCGCAGCCGGCGCCGCTGTCGGACGGCACCACCACCGTCACGCCGCGCACCCAGATCCAGGTCTCCGACGGCAAGGAGCACCAGCTCGCCGTGGTGCGCTCGGGCGTCACGCTGCAGGAGCTGGTCGACGGCCTCAACGCCCTCGGCCTCGGCCCGCGCGACCTCATCTCCATCCTGCAGGCCATCAAGGCGGCCGGCGCGCTGCAAGCCGACGTGAAGGTGATGTGATGGACGCCAGCCTCTCCTCCGTCGCCTCCGCCTTCGCCTCCAAGACCTATGCCGGCATGGACAAGTCCACGGTCGCCGCCAAGGCGCGCGAGGTGGCGGCCGACTTCGAGTCCGTCTACGTCGCCGACGCCTTCAAGGCGATGTTCAAGGACGTGTCGGTCGATCCGCTGAACGGCAAGTCGGACAACTCCAACGAAACCTGGCGCGACATGCTGATCGACCAGTATGCCAAGGATTTCGTCAAGAAGGGCGGCATCGGCATCGCCGACGGCATCGCCGCCCAACTGATCAAGATACAGGAAGGGCACGCCGGATGAGCCTCGCGCTGCACGACACCCGCCCACAGCTCGTCACGAGCCCGGAGATCGCCGGCAAGCTGGTGGAAAAGCTCGGCAACGCCATGGAAGACCTGCTGCTGCTGCTGCGCGAGGAGACGGCGCTGGTCAAGGCCGGCAAGCTCAGGCAGGCCGGCGAGCTTGCCATGGACAAGGAGGAGAAGGCGGCCCTCTATACCCGTCTGATGCTGGCCGCCCGCGACGAGATCGACACGCTGAAAGCCTACGTACCGACCGAGACGGCGGCCCTCCTCAAGCGGCACGAGCTGTTCCGCGCGGAAGTGCAGATCAATCTCGCCGTGCTCGACACCGCCCGCGACGTCGCCGAGGACATCCTGCGCACCGTCGCCACCGAGGTCGGCCGGGCCGAGACGCCGGCCGTCTACGGCCGCGGCGGCCAGCCGCCGGCCCCGCGCGCCATGAGCGCCACCGGCGTCGCTGTCAACCGCAGCTTCTAGTCACTCGGCGAGAGCGGGCGCCGCACCCCGCATCGAGAAGCGGTGGCGAAGCGTCTGCATCGGCTGGGCGACATAGCGGTAGGAGAGCTGCGCCGCCCCGAAGGAAAAGACAAGGCCGCCGGCGAGGTAGGCCAGCTGGCCGAGGCCACCGGTCGGAACCGCGTCGCCCATGACGGAATTCGACAGGAACAGATACTCGAAGTGCCAGAGATAGGCGCCGTAGGACAGGATGCCGAGGCGCCGGAACAGCGGCGATTCCAGGATGGACATGGTCCAGTCCCAGGCGACCGAGCGGTAGATCGCCGCAAAGATCAGCGTCAGCGCCACGCCCTGTATCGAATAGCGCACCGTCTCGCGGAACACGTCGCCGCGTACAAGCAGCGTCATCAGGAGGAGCAGCCCGCCGGCCAGCCCCACGGCGAGCCCCCTCTGCCGCGACAGCTCCCAGGCCCGCTGGCAGAGGAAGGCGAAGCCGGCGCCGTAGGCGATGGAATCGAAGCGCGCCTCCGAGGCGAGATAGGTGTAGGGGTGCGCGGCATTGAGATCGACGAAGCCGCCCAGCACCAGCGTCAGTCTGTAGACGAGGCAGAACACCAGCACGGCGGCGAAGAAGGCCTTGATCCGCGACGGGCCGACCAGCAGGAAGGCGAAGATCGCCGGGAAGGTGATGTAGTAGTGCTCCTCGACCGACAGCGACCACAACTGCGGCCAGGCAAGCGACGAGGCGATGCCGTGGTTCTCTAGCCAGAACACGAAATAGTTGGTCGTGTAGGTCATCGCCGCCGCGATCTCGCCCAGGCCGAGCGGATGGCCCATCAGCGCCCGGTAGAAACCGGAGACGACGATCAGCGCCACCAGCTCGGGCAACAGGCGCAGGAAGCGCCGGATGTAGAAGTTGCGGATGGAGATCGACCCGAAGCGGTTCCGCTCGGAGAGCAGCAGCGAGGTGATCAGGAAGCCGGAGATGAAGAAGAAGATCGTCACCCCGAGGCCGCCCGGCACCACATGGTCGTAGCCGAAGTGGGCGACCAGCACCAGGAGCACGGCGATCGCCCGGAAGCCGTCGAGGCCGGGAATGTATTTGACGTCCTGGAAGTTCACCCGCATTGGTCCCGGTCTCCCTCAGGGAACGCCGAACCGGCCGCCGGCGGAAGCGGCCGGCAGCGGCCATCCGCGCTTCTACCATGTCGTCGATGAGCGGCCGGTTAATCCGGACCATGAAATCCGCCGGCCGGCCGGTACACGGGACCACAACTACGTGTCGATACGGATTGTCGACTTTCCACGGCGCCGGCCACCCCGTTTTCGCCCTTTGTTAAGACTCGCGGCCTTATCTGGTCAGCCGGAGGACCTGCGCGGCAACAGCCGCCGGATTTCGACCGAACGAGAAAAAAAGCAGAAAACGCCGGATCGCTAAAACTTTAACTATCCTGTAAACGCCCCCTTCAACCGTGGCTATTATCGTCCTTTCCAGGCGAACCCCCAGGGATTGCCTTGAAAAGGACTATCGTCATGGATATCGGCAGCGTGAGACCGGTGATACCCGGCATGAACGCGCCGGTGCCGAGAGCGCCGGCGGCGGCGGAACAGGCGGCGAGCACCGACCTGCCGGTCGGATCGGCCGTCGCCAGGACCGGCGAGACGACCAGGACCGACAGCGACAGCCGCGGCGGCACCAGCCAGTCGGCGCTGTATTCTCCCAATCTGCGCTCCACCGTCACCGTCGACGAGGACGCCGACATGGTGGTCTATCGCCGGATCGACAAGACGACGGGCAATGTCGTCGACCAGATCCCCGACGAGAACCGCTTGCGCCTCCGGGCGATGATCAACGCCTGGACGAATGCGACGCGCGGATCGACCTACCCGGCGGCGAGCACCATCGCCTGAGCGGCAATCCCGATGCGTTTCTCGTCGCGTCCTGCCGGACCTCCGGCCGGGCGCCACCAGAGCAATTCCAGCAAAAGTGGGAACCGGTTTTGCGTCCAGAATTGCGTCCCAACAATGAGATAGAGCATTTCCGATGAACCGGATTTCACCGAAAATGCTCTAGCGTTGGCCGAAACCGATCCCCGAAACGACGAAAGGCGCCGACGGCGCCTTCCTGCGTTCGGCAGCCGGTCGGGCTGCTTATTCCTCGTCGCCCTGCCCGCGCAGGCCCTGCGCCAGCGAACGGTTGATAGTGATCAGCGCCGACAGCTTCTCCGGCGTCGGGTCTTCCATGATGTCGAGCGTCCGCTGGAGGACGAACACCGTGAGATTGGCGATGTTCTCCTTGATCTCCAGCGGCAGCGGATTGCTTTCCTCGGTGGCCGAGGTGCCGAGGATCGTCCAGAGCTTGCGATTGAGCGTCAGAGCTTCGGAGACGGCCTCCGCGTCGAACGACCAGTTGTCCTTGAAGGACTGCAACTGCGCCGCCGCCTTGAGCAGCAGGTGCGCTTCCAGCTGGCGCGGCCCCAATGTCGTCTGGACCCGCTGGTACGCTGACGCTCCGTAACCGTTCATCGACCCAACACTCCCGGATGCTCGCCGCAGGCGGCGCGATTGCTTCGCCGCCGAAGCCTTGAGGCAATTAAACACCTGTCACGGTTAACAACAAGTTTCACTGAAGACATCGGAAATAAACGCGGTAAACGATATTGAAACATGCCAACCCGGCGAAAGTAGAAACAAACTATCGATCCGAGCAAAAAGAAAAAGGGCGGACCTTGCGATCCGCCCTCCGGTCTTGCCGAACCCCCTGCCCTCTCGTCAGCGCAGGAGCTGGAGCACGTTCTGGTCGGCCTGGTTGGCCATGGACAGCGAGGACGTCGCCAGCGACTGGCGGGTCTGCAGCGCCACCATGTTGGCCGCTTCCTCGTTCATGTCGGCGAGCGTCAGGTTGCTGGCGCCGGACTGCAGGGTGTTCATCATGTTCTTGGTGAAGTTCTGGCGGTTCTCCACCACCGAGAGGTTGGAGCCGAAAGTCGATGCCTGCGACCGGACCGCGTTGAGAGCCACCTTCACCTTGGTCAGGATGCTATCGATGCTGGTGTCGGCGTCGAGGTCCTGCTCCAGAACCGTCGTCGGCACGCCGAGGTTATTGGCGTCCACCGACTTGCCGTCCTTGGCGATGATGTCGATGGCCGAGGTGCCGGTCTCGTTGAAGGTGATCGTCAGCTTGTCGCCGCGCAGGATGTTGATGCCGTTGAACGAGGCGTCGTCGGCGATCTTGTCGAGCTGGTCGCGCAGTTCGTTGAACTGGCCGGCGAGGTCGGCGCGCACCAAGTTGCCGCCGATCGAAGCGGCGGTGGTCGACACCGCGTCGATCAGGCCGGACGAGCTGACGCCGTCGACGTTCAGCGTCTGCGTCGACAGATTCTGGATGCGCAGCTTGCCGTTGTCGTTGGACGCCTTGATCTTCGAGGACAGCGTCGAGCTGCTGTTGATCTCGTTGACCAAGTCGTCGACCGTCTTGGCGAGATGGATGTTCGTGTCCTCGGAACCGCTCACGCCTACAGAAGCCGCGGTCGCGCCGAACAGGTCGACGGCGCCCTGGCCGGTGATCTTCAGCGCGCCGGCGCTGGTGCTGTTGGCCTGGAACTTCAGCGAGTTACCGTCGTTGACCGCCGTGAACTTCGAACCGGCGTTGCCGAGCTGGGTGTTGATGGCCGACACCAGGGCATCGACGTTGTCGGCAAGGCCGGTCGTCCAGGCGGTGGCGCCGGTGGTCTTCAGATTGGCCTGACCGATGGTGACGGCGACCCCATTGACGTTGAAGGTGGTCTTGCCGTCCGATCCCTCGACCGTGCCGGCGGTGATCTGGGCCGCCGTACCGAACACCGTCGCCACGGCATTGGTGCCGGTGGTCGGCGCGCCGACAGTGATCGCGGCGGCATCGGTGGTGTCGGCCGCCTCGAGCTTCAGCGAGCCGCCGCTGACGGTGGCGGTGATCTTGCCCTTGAAGTCGCTGGCGGCGATCTGGGCGTTGACGGCATCGGCAATGCCCTGCGCCGTACCGGCCGAGCTAGGCAGGCCGGAGAAGGCGATGTCGACGCTCTTGCCGCCGTAGGTGAGCTTGAAGCCGCCGCCGTTGAGAGCGGACTGGTCGCCTGTCGGCAGGGCGATGCCGCCGGTCAGGCTCGCCTTGGTCTCGGTGAGGACGGAAGCCAGGTCGCTGAGATCACCGTTCGTCCCGCCCGTCGAGGTGGTCAGCGACTGGGCCGAGTCGGTCATCAGCTTGACGCCGCCGGCGCCGCTGGTGCCGAAGGCGCCACCGGTGAAACCGATCGTCGCCGCTGGATTGGTGATCGTGCCGAGCGTGTAGGATGCCGTCTCGAAGGACTTGTCCTGACGCGCCTGCCGCAGCGTCGACTGCATCGACTCCAGTGTCTTGGTGATCGAGGTCAGGCCGTTGTCGGCCGCCTCCAGCGTCTTGACGCCGTTGTTCATCGAGTCGAGCAGCGAGTCGAGTTCACTGGCGCGCGAATTCAGCGACGACGCGGTGAAGAAGTTCGAGGGATTGTCGAGGGCCGTGTTGACCTTGTTGCCGGTCGCCAGTCGGTTCTGCGTCGTCGCCATCATCTTGGCAGTGTTCTGCAGAGACAGAAGGTTCTGGCGCACTGCCTTGGTCAGATTGATCTCGCTCATTTCTGCATCCCACTTCCTTGGGGCTGACGGGTCTCTTTCATCCCGACATACAAACCGAGCCTGACCGACCAACCATCCCTTGCATGGCGGACGCGGCGGTGCTTCTCACGAGGGAGTTAACACCCGACATGGTTAACAAAAAGTTTCCGGCTGGCGTTTTGCAACGAAGCGGAATTAATCTCGATAAACGCTTGTTAACGCTGGGTAACATCGCGCACCGGAACGAGACGGCAAGCTGCGAACGTTTCCGCGGGCGCCGTCGCGGCAATTGCGGCGCAAATCGGCCCGCCCCGATGCCAGGCCATGGGCAACCGACTGATCCTGAAGATATTTCCGATCATGACCGGGAAAGCCGGCCGAAAGAAAGCACCTCGTCCGGCGGCCGCGACAGGCGCGGCCTCACCGGGCGGCGAAACGCTTTGTTAAGAAATGGAAACGCCCGGCGCAACGAATGCGCGACGCAAAAAAGAAGGGGCGGGCCTTCTGGCCCGCCCCCACGTCTGTCGTCTGATTCGGACCGACTGGCCTCAGCGGAGAAGCTGAAGCACGTTCTGGTCGGCCGAGTTGGCCATGGAGAGCGAGGACGTCGCCAGCGACTGGCGGGTCTGCAGAGCCACCATGTTGGCCGCTTCCTCGTTCAGGTCGGCGAGCGTCAGGTTGCCGGCGCCGGCCTGCAGGGTGCTCATCATCGACGTGGTGAAGTTCTGGCGGTTCTCGACGACCGACAGATTCGAGCCGAAGGCCGAAGACTGCGACCGAACGCTGTTGAGAGCCGTTTTCACCTTGTTCAGGATGCCGTCGATGGTGTCGTCGGAGTCGAGATCCTTCGCCGCCACCGTGGTCGGCACGCCGAGGCTGTTGGAGTCGATCGACTTGCCGTCCTTGGCGAGAATGCCGATCGACGACGTGCCGGTCTCGTTGAAGGTGATCGTCAGCTTATCGCCGCGCAGCAGGTTGATACCGTTGAACGAGGCGTCGTCGGCCAGCTTGTCGAGCTGGTCGCGCAGTTCGTTGAACTGGTTGGCCAGATCGGAGCGGACGGTGTTGCCACCGATCTTCGCAGCGCCCTTCGACTTGTCGTCGATGAGGCCCGAAGAGCTGACGCCGTCGATGTTCAGGTCTTGCGTCGACAGGTTCTGGATGCGCAGCTTGCCGCTGTCGTTGGACGCCTTGATCTTCGAGGAGAGCGTCGAGCTGTTATTGATCTCGTTGACGAGATCGTCGACGGTCTTGACGAGGTTGACCGAAGTGTCCTCGGTGCCGGCAATGCCTTCGTCCGCACTGGCGGCGCCGAACAGTGTCGTCGCACCGTCGCCGGTGATCTTCAGAGCGCTGGCGCTGGTGCTGTCGGCCTGGATCTTCAGCGACTGCTTGCCGGCGTCGCCGCTAGCCACAGCCTTGAACTTCGAGCCGGCGTTGCCGAGCTGGGTGTTGATGACCTTGGCGAGAGCCGCGACGTTGGCGTCATTTTTACCGGTGGCCCAGGTCTTGTCGGACAGATCGGACGCGCTGATATTGACAGACGTCCCGTTGACCGCGAAGGACATCTTGCCGTCGGAGCCAGCAACGTTGGCGCCAGCGGTGGTGCCGTCGAGGTCAGCAGCGGCGAAGAAGACGTTGCCGGCATCGGTGACCTTAATGCTCTCGTCCTCGGAGGACGTAGCCTCGAGTTCCAGCGCAGTGCCGGTACCGCCGACCTTGATCTTGCCCTTGAGGTCGGAGGCGTCGATGCCCTTCTGGATCGCAGCCTTCACCTCGGCCGCAGTGGCGTCCGTCGCGTCGGCGAAATCGCCGGCCGCGAGCGAGATGGTCGCTTCCTTGCCACCATACTCAATCTTGAAGGACTTGCCGCTATAGGCCGCGACACCAGCGGTTTCCGTGATGGCGGTGGCGCTGGTCTGCTTCGCCTTCGTCTCCGTGAGCGCAGCAACGATGTCCGTGTCGCTGGTCATGCCGTTCGTCTCGCCGGCGCCCTTGGCCGTCAGCGACTGGGCCGAGTCGGTCTTCAGCTTGACGCCGCCCGCACCGCTGGTGCCGAAGGCGCCGCCGGTGAAGTTGATCTTGGAATCCTTGGTCAGGCTCGAGGTGTCACTCGCCATGGTATAGGACGCGGTCTCGAAGGACTTGTCCTGACGGGCCTGACGCAGCGTCGACTGCATCGATTCCAGCGTCTTGGTGATGGAGGTGAGGCCGTTGTCGGCCGCCTCGATCGTCTTGATGCCGCTCTTCATCGAGTCCATCAGGTTGCCGAGGTCGCTGGCGCGCGAATTCAGCGAGGACGCGGTGAAGAAGTTCGAGGGATTGTCGAGGGCGGAATTGACCTTGTTGCCGGTGGCGAGACGGTTCTGCGTCGTCGCCATCATCTTCGCGGTACCCTGCAGCGTGAGCAGGTTCTGGCGGACGGCCTTGGTCAGGTTGATGTCGGACATTTTTACATCCCATTCCTTGGGTGAACTCATCTTCCCCGTTCTGAGGAAGTGGACCGACCCTAGCGCCGACCTGTTGCCGAGCCGTTAATGGCGTCGTTCAAATGCCGCCTTTGCTCGGAATTTCTCGCACTCGAGACTTTTGTCGAATGGACCGTCGCCGGCGCCCCCAAGAGTGGTTAACGCCGACATCTTGGAAAACAGGCCGATTTTTCGGCCGGTTGCGGGCTTTTCTTCGATGCGTGAACAGCTATTCTTAACCAATTGGGCGCTATGATTCTCAAAATGCAACGCGCCGTCCCCGGGACGCATCGCTGAGAGGCCTGCCGATGGTCGACATATCCTTGACGAAATCGCTGCGCAGCACCGTCGCGATGCTGAACAAGGTGAGCGATGAATCGGCCGCCGCCAGCCAGCGGCTGACCACCGGCATCAAGGTGCAGACGGCGCTCGACGATCCCAGCGCCTATATCTCGGCCAAGAACCTGTCGCTGCACGCCGCCGCGCTCGACAAGTATCTCGAGCGCCTCGACCAGGGCCTCGGCGTCATCAACAGCGCCAACAACGGCCTCACCTCGATCACCGACAGCATCGACACGCTGAAGGGCGTGGTGACGCGCGCCGCCGCCAGCAAGAACGCCTTCGACCGGGCCGACCTCGCCAAGGAATACAACAGCATTCTCGACCACATCGTCGCGACTGCCAAGGACTCCTCCTATGGCGGCAAGAATCTGTTGCTCGGCGCCGGCAACGAACTGAAGCTCTACCTGTCCGCCGACCAGGACGAATCCGTCACCATCGACGCGGTGGACTTCACCGACCTTCTCAACACGCTCGGCCTCAAGAAGCTCGACGAGGGCAAGCTCGCCACCTTCGAGACCAAGCTGACCGACGGCGGATCGCCGCCCAAGCCGCTGAAGACCACCAGCAAGCTGACCGACTCCGGCCAGTACGCGGTCGGCGACACCATCTACGTCAAGGATTCGGCCTCGCCGCCGAATATCGTCAACACGCTGACCGTCACCGCCGACACCACGGCCGGCGATCTGGTCACCGCCTTCTCCCTGCCCGACAAGGGCCTGCGCGCCTCGCTCGACACCGACGGCGTGCTGACGGTGGAGGCGGCCGACGGCTTTACCATCGATAAGACCGATGCCGGCGGCACCACCACCGCCATCGCCGATTTGACCTCGGCCACCGCCTCGTCCTGGGTGAAGCGCGCCGACGCCGAGGCCGCCAAGCAGACGGTGACCGACGCCCGCCATGCCACCCAGAAGCACGCCACCAACATCGGCATCGGCCTGACGCTCCTAAAAAGCCGTGCCGACTTCGTCGGTAGCTTCTCCGAGGTGCTGAACTCGACGGCGGAATCGTTGCGCGCTTCGAACAAGGACGAGGACGCGGCCACCATGCTGGCGCTCAGCACGCAGCAGCAGTTGGCCATCAGTTCGTTCTCCATCACCCAGACCGCCGATAACGGCATCCTCCGCCTCCTCGGCGGCGGCAGCAGCTGACCTTTCGACAGGACCGCACCCCGATGACCCTCAAGGTTGAACTGAAGCCCGGCGAGCGCATCATCATCGGCGAATCGCTGATCACCAACGACGACCAGCGCACGCGTCTCTACATCGAGGGCAACGCCCCGATCCTGCGCGAGAAGGACATCCTGACCGTCGAGTCCGCCGACACGCCGGCCAAGAGGATCTACCTCGCGGTGCAGCTGATGTACCTGTCGCGGGAGATCGCCAAGTTCCAGGACGATTATTTCACGCTCGTCCAGGACATCATCCAGGCGGCGCCGAGCACCATCCCCTTCGTGACGCGGATCAGCAACCACATCATCGCCGACCAGCTTTACAAGGCGCTGAAGGAAGCCCGCGCCCTGATCGAGCACGAGAAGCTGATCTTCGCCGCCCTGAAGCCGGCCCCGACCGACGCCGAGAAGCCCTGAGACAGGGGCTGCGGAGAAGATAGCCGCCCGGCACGAGATGATCCGCCGGCGCGGACCATGACGATATTTCCATCTCTGGAACGGCCGCGCAGCCTGCCCCTTCCTTGCGGGAAGGAGGATCGCCGGCCGGGAGAGGCGCCGGGCGCCCTCCCCTTGCCGTGCCGCCGGACAGGCCCGCCCGTCACTTCATATAGTTGAGCAGGCTGAGGTTGTTGAGGATCATCGACGTCGTGTAGCTCGCTTCCATGCGGGTCTGCAGCGTCAGGATCTGGGCCGTCAGGTCTTCCTTGTTGATGCCTTCGACACCGTCGAGCATCACTTGCAGCGTCGTCTTGGAGCTGGTCTGCCGGTCGGTGGCGCTTTTGGCGACGTTACCGGAGACGGCGATCTCGGTGTGGATGTCGGTCGGCTTCTGGCTGCCGTCGGCAAAGGCGAGAACGCCGTCGACCCGCGAGGCCAGCGCCGAGTAGCGCGCCTTCTCGACGTCGAGATTCTTCTGCCGCTCGGCGTCGGTGGTGGCATTGGTGTCGGCCGAGGTGCCGGCCTTGGGATCGAACTCGGCCACCGTCATCACGGCGAGCGAACGCACCAGATTGGCGTAGGCGGTTTCATTGGCCCGGACGCCGTAGCCGACGGTGATGTTGCTGTCGACGCGCGCCGTCACGTCGTTGCGCGGCGAGGTCGAGACGTCGTTCGGATCGATGGCGGCGTTGTAGCCTTTGTACCATTGCACGGTGTCGGTATCGGTGCCGTCGCGGAGACCTGTGGCCGTGGCGAGGTCCGCCGCCGACGCCGCATCGACGCGTTGCGGCATCTTGCCGCTCGTCGTGTCGAAGAAGGTATCCGAAGCCCGCATCATCGAGGCCGCCTGGAAGCTGGTCTTCGTCTCGGTGGTCAGGCTGTCGTTGAGGCGGGCCTGGAACTTGGCGGCGGTGGCCGCCACGTCGACGGTGGGCGGCGTGGTGCTGGTGTCCTGCACCATGGTGAACTGGCCGTCGCCCGGCGGGTCGGTCAGCGTGGCGGTCAACTTGACCGTCGACTTGGTGCCGTCGGGGTTCTCCAGCTCCAGCGACACGCTGTCGCCCGCCTGAAGCCCGGAACCGAACTGGACGTTGTAGGCGGTAGTGACGGTCTTGCCGGCGCTGTCGGTACCGCTGGTCGGCGTCACGGTGATGTGCGTGGTGTCGGTCGTCGAGGCCGAGGCGCCCGACAGCTTGTAGCCGAATTCGGCGGACACCGACGGCGGCGTCGTGGTGGCGCCCTGCCGGGTGATGGTGACCGTGTCGTTGGCGACGGCGCCGGTGGCGGTGCCGAGATCGAGGCGGCCGAGCTTGCCCGTGCCGAGATCGGCCGTGTAGCGCTCGGCGACCACCTGCTTCAGGCCGGCCTTGGTGCCGGAGCCGTTGAGCATCTCGTCCATGCTGACCACCGGCTTGGTGTCGGTGGACTTGCCGGACATCAGATAGCGGCCGTCGGCTTCCGAATTGAGCAGGCCGATCACCTCGTTGAGGGCGATCTTGGCGCTCTTCTGGCCGGTGGTGGTCCCGGTGGAATCGATGTTGTAGGTGTTCGGATCGATCGAGGCGGCGGCGTCGCTCGGAATGTCCTCCAGCCGGCTCATCGACTTGTCGAGCAGCGACACGCGCATGCTGAGCACGTCGGAGTTCTGCAGGTAGCTGTTGAGTTCGGAGAGCTTCGACCGGAAGGTGATCGACTGCGTCCGCCCGGCGCCGAGCGCGCCATATGTCGCCGCCTTCTGTCCCGTCGACAGCTGGCGCTGCATGTCCTCGAGCTGCTGCCGCATGGTCGACAGGAGCGACATGTTCGGATTGACGAGCACGCTGTTGATCGGCATGGCATCCTACCCACGGCTGCGCGGCGCCTCGACGCCGCCGGCGTTTATTTGAACGTATTCATCAGCACGTCTATCAACTCCTGCGCCACGGAGAGCACCCTGGCGTTGGCCGAATAGGACGTTTGCAGCTGGATGAGCGACATCAGCTCGGTATCGAGGTCGACGGCGCGGCTGTTGTCGTAGCGTTCCTTGAGGTTGGAGGTGACGACCGACTGGCCGTCGGCGACGTTCTGGGCGTCCTCGACCTGGGCGCCCTGGGTGTTGATCACCTGCGACAGCAGGCCTTCGAAGCTGCCGGTGAACGGCGTGGAGGCGGAGCCGATGCCGATTGTAGCGGAATAGGCATAGGTGCGGCCGTCGAGCGCATCGAGAATGGCCTGCGGCCGCGTGCCGTCGCCCGACAGCGTGCCGCTGTCGTATTTCACCGTCAGCGACGGATCGGCCACCACCTTGGGATTGACCGAGATGCGGGCGGCGAGGCCGTTGAAATTGTCCGCGCCGTTGGTGAGGCCGGTGTAAGCCTGACCGGTGGAGCTGTCGACGAACAGCGGGAATTCCTGGTGGCCGTCCTGCACGCCCGAAACGCTGATCTCGCCGTTGACCGTTCGGAGCGCGGCGTGCGGCGCCGTCGCCGTGTCGGTCGAGGCCGACAGCGTCAGCGTACCCGACGTCGACACCGAGCCGGTGAAATCGGAGCCGCCGGTGGCAGTGTTGAGCGCGGTGGCGATCTGGGCGCCGATATCGCCGGTGATGTCGATGCCGACCACCGTGTCGCTCGGATCGGCCGTGAAGCTGTCGCCGGGGGCGGCGGAGGCACCGGAATTGTAGCCGACGAAGGTGATCGCCTTCTTGTCTCCGGCGGCCGTCGTATACTCGACCTTGAGCGTGTTGCCCTCGGTGAAACCGGAGACGTCGAGCGTATAGCCGGCGGTGGAGGGCCCAGTAACGGCGGTGCCCGATGCCTGACGCGTCGAGGTCGCCTTCGACAGCGTGGCGGCGATGATGTCGAGCTGCGCCTGCGCCTGGACCAGCGTCTCGTCGCGCAGTTCCTTGTAGGCGGCGATCTTGCCCGAGCGCAGCGAGCCGCTCTTGAACAGGTCGAAGCCGGTGCCGGGGCCGGAACTGATGCGGACGGTGCCGAGCGAGCGCTGGCTGTCGTCGGCGGAATAGACGCGCGAGGCGTCGACCACGCCCTGCTGATCGAAGCTCAGCGTCACCGGCACGTTGTCGTAGAGCTGAGTGCCGTCGGTGAGCGAGATGGCAATGCCGCCGCCGAGCTGGTCGGTGACGCGGATGTCCATGTATTCGGACAGTTCGTCGACGGCGGCGTCGCGCTTGTCCTGCAGGGCGGCGGTGCTGTTGGTGCCGCCGGCGCCGGTGGCGACGATCTGCTTGTCGAGATCGGAAATGGTCGACAGCAGCGAGTTCACGCGGCTGACGGCGTTGGCGATGTTGGATTCCGCTTCCTGCCGCAGCGACTGCACGTTGCCCGACAGCTGGTTGAGACGGGTCGCCAGGGTCTGGGCGGTGGAGACGGCGCTGCCCTGCGTCGCCGAGTCGCCCGGCGTGGTCGCCAGCTTCTGCAACGCGCTGGTGAAGCTGCCGTAGACCGAAGTCAGCGAACTGGTGCTGTTGGGAGCGCCCCAATAGCTGTCGAGGGCCGACAGAGCGGTGAGACGCGTGTCGGCATAGGCGGAGTTGGCCGAAGCGGTGCGCCACTGGGTCTGCACGAGAAGGTTGATCTCGCGTTTGACCTGGTTGGCCGCGACGCCATAGACCGTCGATCCGGCGACCAGCGCCGAGGAGGTCATCGACTGGCGGCTGTAGCCGGTGCTCTTGGCGTTGGCGATGTTGGCCGACGTCACGCCCAACTGCTGCTGGGTCGTCTTGATGCCGGTCAGGGCCGTCGAGAGAGCGCTGGAAACAGGCATGGCCGCCTCGGGGGAAACGCGAAACGCGGGCGCGGAAGCCGGCCGTCACGCCACGAGGCGCGACGGCCGGAGAAGGATCAGCGGATGATCTGGAGGATGTCCGACATCATCTGGTTGGCGGTGGTGATCACCTTGGAGTTGGCCGAGAACGCCTGCTGCGTGACGATCAGCTTGGTGAACTCCTCGGAGATGTCGACGTTGGACGCCTCGAGCGCCGAGCTGGACAGCGCACCGTTGATGTCGATCGGGCCGCCGCTCTGGATGGTCTCGGTATAGGCGCCGC